>JAESFP010000006.1_pt1:280000-1192258 | contig 1192258 bp, 1172 predicted proteins | sample 9266181 | NCBI WGS metagenome assembly JAESFP01 (sample SAMN14502547, study PRJNA617102) | algae metagenome | isolation source: Pegethrix bostrychoides GSE-TBD4-15B and co-occurring heterotrophs from... | place: USA: Grand Staircase-escalante National Monument, Utah...
TCCTTAGGCGATAAATCTTTGGTCTTTCGACATCATACGGTATTAGCACAAATTTCTCTGAGTTATTCCGTACCTAAGGGCAGATTCCCACGCGTTACGCACCCGTGCGCCACTAGACCCGAAGGTCTCGTTCGACTTGCATGTGTTAAGCATGCCGCCAGCGTTCGTTCTGAGCCAGGATCAAACTCTCAAGTTTGATTCAAAAACCAGACTGGCACGGATAAATCCGCTAACCAACCAGGCTCGAACTTTCAGGCGTTATTCCTGCACAAATTACTATACATGGTATAGGACATATGTGCGGAACGACTAATTTTTAACCAAGCACCCGGGGCCTAAAAACCCCCGGACCTGGCGCCGTCGCCCACATGTCCCTTCATCTAAATATCACAATGTCAAAGAGCCGAGCCAGTTTTATCCAGCTACCACCGACAAAAAAGCGGACACCTATGGTTCCCTGATATTGCTACCAGAGGAGTAGGTGACCTATTTGTTGGCGACCGAACCGCAGAAACGCTTGCTTCCCGTCCGGTGAGAGGGCCTCTAAAGCGACATTGGGATTCGGTCAACAGCCATTTGCAATTTTATTACAAAAAAAATGCAGTCCCGCAGAAATGCGAGGCTTTGGTAAGCATTTGGCTTTAAAAGCTGTCACATGGACATAACTGCCCTTAACGACGACCTACATCCCGATGATTTCGGAAAACGCGTGAAATCTGCGGTTTTCTGGCGTTCGGGCACGCAGATCCTGTCGCAACTCATCAGCTGGGGATCGACGCTCGCAGTCATCCGAATCCTTGAACCAAGCGATTATGGCCTGTTCGCCATGACCTCCGTGGTGCTGGTATTCCTTAATTTCCTTAACGGTTATGGCTTTGTTTCGGCGCTGATCCAGTCGGAAAAGGTAGAGCCGATTCGGATTCGGCAGGCATTCGGCATGCTGATTCTCCTGAATGCCGGACTTGCAGCCATACAGTTCTTCGCGGTCGCACCGCTCGCAGCGACTTATTATGGCGAACCAGTCATCGCAGAGATGCTCCGCTGGCAATCGCTGATATATCTGTCGACACCGTTCCTGATCCTTCCCGAGGCGATGCTGACACGAAATCTCGATTTCAAAAAGCCCGCCATCGTGAACCTGACCTCCGCTTTCATCGGCGCAGCCGTCGCGTTGGGGATGGCCTTTCAGGGCTATGGCGTCTGGACTTTGGTATTTGCGCCGATTGCGATTTTCTGGACCCGCGCGGTCGCTCTGATGATCGCGACCCGATTCTGGGTACGCCCAAGTTTCAACTTCAAGGGCGCTGGCGGTATCTTCAGCTTCGGCACTGCGATGCTCGTCGCACATGGTTTCTGGATCATCCAAAGCCAAGGGGACATCTTCATTGCTGGCCGTGCGTTCGACAATCACCATCTCGGCCTATATGCCGAAGCTTTGTTCCTCACGCAGATATTCGCGGCAAAGTTTGTGCCTCCTTTGAACGAAGTCGCTTTTCCAGCTTACGCCCGGCTACAGAATGACCGCGCCGCATTGTCGTCAGGCTTCCTGAAAGCCGTGCGACTCATCATGCTAATCTCATGCCCGCTTTATTTAGGGATGGCAGTCACCGCGCAGCCGCTGGTCGATGTCGTGATGGGCCCGAAATGGTCGGAGGCCGCACCGCTTGTGGCGATTCTCGCGCTGGCGATGCCGGTCATGACGCTGCACATATTGTTCGCGCCTGCGCTGAATGCTTTGGGTTTGCCCAATGTCGTCGTCCGCAATTCGATCTTCGGCGCCATATTGATGCCAGCTGTTTACTTGTTTGCGGTGCAATATGGCGCAGACGGTCTTGCCTGGGGCTGGCTGGTGGCTTTTCCGATTCTACTGGCCTTCACCATATATCAGGCGCGGCCGCATATCGGCTTCACCTTGGCCGGTCTTGCAAGCTCGGTCCTGCCGGGACTCGCAGCCGCCATCGCAATGGCTGCAACGGTTTGGGCTACGGATAAGGCGCTATTGGCTGCATTCTGGCCTCAGGTGCCAGCGCTTATCCACCTTGCTATCTTGGGAGCGGTTGGCGGGCTCTCCTACGTCGCCATGATGTGGTTCGGCGCGCGACAGACATTTATGGAGGTCATTAACCTCTTGGTGCGCCGCAAACCGCTTGCGCCAGTTACACCTTGAGCAAACCAATCTCGATCAACCGTTCGCGCAAATAATCGTCGGCGAGAATCGGCTGGGGATAGCGATTCGGATTTTCCGCGGTAATGCATTGCGGCAATGTTTCGATTGGATAGTCTGAATTCAGGTGCAGGAAAAAAGGCATCGAATAGCGGCTAAATTTCGATCGTTCACCCGATGGATTGACCACGCGGTGCGTCGTTGAGGGCAGCGCATGGTTGCAAAGCCTTTGCAGCATGTCGCCGACATTGATCGCAAGCCCGCCCTCCGCAGGTGAAACGTCCATCCAGCTGCCATCGGGACGCAGTATCTGCAAGCCAGCCTCTTCGGCGCCAAGCAACAGGGTGATGAGATTGATATCCTCATGCGCGCCTGCACGGATGCAGCCTTCGGTGTCACCCGCAATCGGCGGATAATGCAGCAAACGCAGAATTGAATTGCCGACATTGATCTTGTTTTCGAACCAGTCCGCAGACAGGCCAAGGTAGATGGCGACATAAGACAGTATCCGACCGCCGACGCGATCAAAATCGGCATAAAGCTGCTCATAGACTTCGCGGAAACCCGGCACCGAATCGGGCCAGATATTTGGCATCATCTGTCCTTCGAGCGGATGTCCGGTAGGCAGGGTCCGCCCGACGTGCCAGAATTCCTTCAGATCATGATGGTCGGCGCCCTTCGCGATCTCGGTCTTGAATGGCGTATAGCCACGCTGTCCGGCAATATTGGCATCATAGCCTCGGCGCTTGGCCTCTTCGGGTTGGTCGAACAATGCTTTCGACAGCCGCCATGCCTCCTTGACCAGTTGCGGGTCGAGGCCATGATCGACGACCTTTGCGAATCCATAAGTTTTGAAACTGTTGCCGAGCGCCTGTGCTGTCGCATTGGCGTCATTCCCAGCAAGCGAAATATCGGGCATCTGACTCATATCCATGCGAATAGCTCTTGACCCAGAGCGACGCCAGCGAAATTGATTTGGGTCAAACAGGAGCAAGAAAAGTGGCAAAACAATATTGGTTGATGAAGTCCGAACCCGATGCTTACAGCTGGGACGACCTGGTCGCGCAAAAAGAAGGCATGTGGGACGGGGTGCGCAACCACACCGCCGCAATCAACCTTCGTGCGATGAGGGTCGGCGACGAGGCATTTTTTTATCACAGTAACATCGGGCTCGAAATCGTCGGCATCATGACAATCAGTCAGGAATATTTCATCGACCCTACGGACGAAAAAGCGCGTTTTGTTGCGGTCAAGGTGAAGCCGGTCCGCAAGATTGCCAATCCGGTGACGCTGAAGGCGATCAAGGCCAATCCCAAGCTCGCCGAGATGGAATTGATCCGGCAGTCACGCCTATCGGTTGCACCCGTCCGCCCTGCCGAGTGGAAAGAGATATTGAAAATGGCCGGCGAATGAGCGCATCGCGTCTCGCCATTTTATGCCCGATACCCGAATATGAGGAGGACTGGTCGCATATCAGGGCCGATTATGTCCGGCTATTAGGGGCCGACACCGTTTTCGTGGACTGGACGAAAGCAGGCGATCTGAGCGGTTTCGATCTGGTGACGCCATTGCTGGCATGGGGATATCAGCGCGACCGTCCGCGCTGGTTCGATTTGCTTGACCGGCTTGAAGCCGACAACATTGCCGTTTCCAATCCGGTTCGAATTCTCCGATGGAACAGCGATAAAGCCTATTTGGCAGAACTGGACGCGGCGGGAATTGCGACGGTGCCAACGAGGGTAAGCGAAGCGCTAAATGAGGCCGCGCTGGATGAGGCGCGGCTGGCGTTTGGCACTGATGTGCTTGTCATCAAACCGCCGATCTCGGGCGGTGCCGACGGGACATTCAAACTGGCACTCAATGACCTTGTGCCGGCGTCGGTCGCCGGGCATCGCATGATGATCCAGCCTTACTTGCCCAGCATCGCGGCGGAGGGCGAATATTCGCTCTTCTATTTCGGTGGCACATTCAGCCATTCGATCATCAAACGCCCCGCTGCGGGCGATTTTCGGGTGCAGGACCAGTTCGGCGGATATGAAGAGGTCATAGAGGCACCAGTAGCGGCCAAGGCACTGGCTCAATCTGCTTTAGATACCACGGCTGAACTTACACGTACCGGTACCCTCCCTTATGCCCGGGTCGACATGCTCCGCGATGGCGAGGGTGTTTTCCGCCTGATGGAGCTTGAACTTATCGAGCCGTCATTATTTCTGCGTTTTGCATCTGATGGTGGCATGGCCTTTGCCGATGCGTTGCTTTCACACGTTAAAATGTGAGCGGCGGTGGAACCAAAAAGCTGGCCGATGATTGATTCACTGTACCGGCCTGCAATTCCCGCAAGGCCGACTTACGCAGAAAGGATTGCGTCATGGGCGAACTCACTGACAAAGCCAAAGGACTTGGCAACGAAATCGCAGGTAATGTGAAGCAGGCTGCCGGCAAGGCAACCGACAAGCCGCATCTGGAAGCCGAAGGCGTTGCGCAAGAGCGTAAAGGCGAAGCCCAGAATCTCTCGGGCAAGATCAAGGGCGCTTTGGGCGATAAAGTCTGAAGCCTTATCTGGTAAACGAAAAAGGTCGCCGCTTTGGCGGCCTTTTTTATGCCTGGCGGTAATCGGCAATCACCTCGCCGCAGGCGTGCAATTCTTCTTCATGCCCGACCTCGCGCCAGCTTTCTTTCAGCGCGTCATTTTCCCAAGCCAGCATCGCCGGGAGTGTTAGCATATTGTGGACCCACTCGGCCCCGGCATGGCCGACATCCAGACCATATGTTCGTACCCGGAACGCTACGGGAGCGAAAAAAGCATCGGCAGCGGTAAAGTTTGGCCCCGCCAGAAATGGTCCGCCGAAGCTGTCCAGCCCTTGGGCCCATAATTCGGATATTCGTGCAACGTCGCGTTGCAGCGCCGCCGACATCGGCTTTGGTTTAACTCGCACCCCTACATTCATCGTGCAGTCGTTGCGCAGCGCGGAAAACCCTCCATGCATTTCGGCAACGGCGCACATCGCCCAAGCCCGCGCGGCTTCATCGGTTGGCCATACGCCTTCGTGCCGGTCGGCAAGATAAAGCGCTATGCCGAGCGAATCCCAGATTATCCGACTGCCGTCGATAAGCACAGGTACTTGTCCTGTCGGCGAAAACGCCCGGAACGCTTCATAATTGCTGGCCGATGCAAATGGCTCAAGCCGGTCTTCGAAAGGGATACCCAGCATCGTCATCAAAAGCCAAGGCCGGAGGCTCCAGCTTGAATAATTGCGGTTTGCTGTGATGAGAGTGTAAGTCATATCTTCATTTCCTCTCGGTGCGACACGTCAAGACGCCGGGATGTCGCTTAGGTCAAGCCAGCGCGAGTCCGGGCGTTTATTGTAGCTGTCGAACACCGCGAACGGAATGCGGAAGGGCGTTCCCCAATTGCTGTTCCACATGGCAACCACACCGGTTCGGGTTTTCGGTTCGAATATCAACGTGGTTCGAAAGCCGTCCACCGCCCCGGAATGCCCGATGAGGGCATGCTCTCCATATTTGAAACTGCGCCAGCCAAGACCATAATGCGCATCACTGTTCGCCTGCCGCAATGCACCGCCATATAGTCGTGCAGTCTTGACCCGTGGCATTTGCGCAATCTGTAACACCGACGTCGGAATAACATCCGGTCGTTCGCCCATCGACGCCTGAAGCCATCGGGCAAAGTCGACGATATTGCTTTCAACCCCCGCTGCGGCAGGAACCCTCCAATATGCTTCCTTCAATGTCCGCACCTGAGCGCCATTATGCGGCCGCGCCCAATCCTTTGCGCCGGTCAGTCCTGCCATTCCATAAGCAGCGCTCTTCATACCCAATGGCAGGAAGAATCGCTCGCTGACCGTGTCGGGAAAAGCCCTATTCGCGGCCCGTCCCAATATTTCGCTGGCGGCATCAAAAGCGAGGTTTTGATAGGTATGGCATGTGCCGGGTACGCATTGCAGTGGTGCAGCAGCCAGGCTGGCGCGCACCACAATGGGGCTCTGCCCATCCTCCAATTTTTCGTCATACGCGTTTTTGGTAAGGCCGGTCCGTTGCGAAAGCAGCTGAGCAAATGTCAGTTGCGATTCTGCCCCATTTGGCAACCGAAGTGAAGTTCGCCAGCTGGAGATCGGGCGGTTGAGATCGACTGCCCCTTCGCTCGCCAGAGTTGCCGCAAGCGTACCCGTCACGGTCTTCGAAACCGAGGCCCAGCGAAACACCGTTGCAGGCGTAACCAGCGTGCCGGTCGACTTGTCTGCAACACCATAAGTACGGACGAAGCTTAGCTTGCCGTCCTCCACGACAGCGACGGCAAGTCCGGCCATTTCCGGACGCGCTACCATTGCCGCAAGTTCGCCGTCCAAGTTGGCATAATCGATGCGGCCTCGCCACTCATCGGGCGTGTCGGGAATATCGGCGGTGATTTCCGGTGACTTGCCAAATGCTGCTGAAATGGTCTTCTCGCCGCCAAGCGCATAAAGGCCGTACGAGCTCACCGCCCCCAGCAGAGCAACCGCGATCAGCGCTTTAACGGGTCGCTGCATTGAAACGATTACACCGCCACGTCATATTGAGCCGTGGTCTTCGCTGCCACTTCGCCAACCGTCACGCCCGGCGCAGTTTCGATCAGCCGGAATGGCGAGTTGTGGTCGGTACGCTGGAACACCGCAAGGTCAGTGATAATCATGTCGACCACGTTTCTGCCTGTCAGCGGCAGCGTGCATGCAGGAATGAACTTCGGGCTCCCATCTTTGGCAGTGTGCTCCATCACGACAATGATTTTCTTCACCCCCGCGACCAAATCCATCGCGCCGCCCATGCCTTTAATCATCTTGCCGGGTATCATCCAGTTGGCGATATCGCCATTTTCAGCGACTTCCATTGCGCCAAGCACGGTCAGGTCGATATGCCCGCCACGGATCATCGCGAATGACGCGGCGCTATCGAAATAAGCGGTTTGCGGCAGCTCGCTAATCGTCTGCTTGCCCGCATTGATAAGGTCCGCATCTTCCTCGCCTGCAAAAGGGAAAGGCCCGATCCCCAGCATGCCATTTTCGGACTGCAGCGTCACTTCCATATCCGCCGGAACATGGTTCGCGACCAGGGTCGGAATGCCGATGCCTAGGTTCACATAATATCCGTCGCGCAATTCTTTTGCGGCGCGCGCAGCCATTTCGTCGCGGCTCCAGCCGTTGGTGTTGCCATCATGCGTTGTCATATCAGTCCATCCTCGTTGGGATAAGGGGTGGCAATATCAGTCGGGTTGGCGCGCTCTGCGTCGACGCCTTCCCAAATCCGGTCGAGTGCTTCGGCCTCGGAAATACCCGTCGCCCGCGCCCATGTTTTCGCGCCATGGCGGATGCAGTCGACCAATGCGATGCCGAATGCCATCGGATCACCGCCAACTGGAACAGGATTGATAAAGCAAGTCACAGGACCGCCCTCCTTTGCCCAGACGCGCAAGAATTCGCGGCTATCCCCAAGCAATTCGGCGTGAGGCACAAGGTCGATTGGGGTTGGCTTTCCGGTCATTATACCGCCTCGCGTTCGCGTACCGTGCGGAATTCGATCTTCTTGTCGTAGGGTGCGCCGATAATCATCCGCTGCACATAAACACCCGGCAAATGGATGCAGTCCGGATCGAGGCTGCCCACTGGCACAACTTCTTCTACCTCCACCACACAGACCTTGCCGCATGTTGCCGCGGGCAGGTTGAAATTGCGCGCAGTTTTGCGGAAAACAAGGTTACCGCTCTCGTCGGCCTTCCATGCCTTAATAATCGAAAGGTCGGCAAAGATGCCGCGTTCGAGGATATATTCTTCGCCGCCAAATTCCTTCACTTCCTTGCCCTCGGCGACCAGCGTGCCCACGCCGGTCTTTGTGTAGAAACCGGGTATCCCTGCCCCACCAGCGCGCATCCGTTCGGCCAGCGTGCCTTGCGGGCAGAATTCTACCTCAAGCTCACCCGCAAGATATTGGCGCTCAAACTCCTTGTTTTCGCCGACATAAGACGAGATCATCTTCTTGACCTGCTTGGTTCGGAGAAGTTTGCCGATGCCCTCATTGTCGATGCCTGCGTTATTCGACACAAATGTGAGCCCGGTCACGCCGCTGTCGCGCACTGCGTCGAGCAAACGCTCGGGCAAGCCGCACAGGCCAAAGCCGCCGCTTGCAATTAATATGTTATCTTTAAGAAGACCGTCGAGCGCCGAAGCCGCGTCGGGGAAGAGTTTTTTCGCCATGATATGCTCCAGAGATATGGGAGAGACGGAACGGCCCTCCGCCTAGCCGCCAACCGGCGCAAAGGTCAACGCCAATAGCGCACCGAGATCAGCCAGAGCCTGCCCGCCGCTCGTCACCTTGATTGCCGACATGCCTAAAGCTGCCGCCGGTTTGCAGTTGATGCCGAGGTCATCGAGGTAAATACATTGGGTCGGCGCGACGTCTAAAGCGTCACACATCATCTGGTAAATGCGCGGATCAGGTTTACGCACGCCAGCTTTGGAGCTTTCGATGACATGGTCAAAGCGTGCCATGATCGCTTCGACCGCAGCAGCCTTTTCAGCGCTACCGGCCATGCCCGCGCCTTTTCCAGCAGGGACGTTATTGGTGATGCAGCCAAGCCTGAAGCCTTCGGTTTTCAAAAGGTCGAGTGCCGCGACCATATCGGGGTGGACGTCACCCGACAAACAAGCGATGACCGATGCACCGTCAAGGCCATGACCCAAGGCTTGAGCCTCCTGCGCGAACTGGGCATCGAATTCTGCAGTATCAATCTCGGCTCGCTCGAACTTCGCCCAGGCATTGTTGTCGGGATTATTGGAATTGACCTGACGAACGAAGTTTTGTGGCAATCCACGCGCCGCCTCCATTCGGTTGAACGCTTCGAAAGGTGACGATGTAATGACGCCGCCGAAATCGAAAATCACCGCCTTGAATATCATGCTGCCCCTTAAGCAACCGTGGTACCGAACAGGGAACCAATAGCGGCAGTTGCGGCCATGGCGAACGCGCCCCAGAAGGTAACACGCAGCACTGCTTTGCCGATGGGTGCTCCGCCCGCTTTTGCGCCCACCGCGCCAAGAACCGCCAGAAACAGCAACGCAGCAATCGATACCGCCCAACTGAGATAAGGTGCAGGCGATAGCGGCACCATTGCCAGCGGAAGGGCAGCGCCAACCGCAAACGCGGCCGCAGAGGCAACCGCTGCCTGCACCGGCCGTGCCGCAGTATGCATCGCCATCCCAAGTTCGTCACGCAAATGCGCAGCCAGTGCGTCGTGCGCGGTCAGCTTGTCCGCTACCTGTTCGGCGAGCGCTCGGTCGAGGCCGCGCGCCTCATATATGCCGACAAGCTCCTCGCGCTCTTTTTCAGGAATGGTTTCGAGTTCCACCTTTTCGCGTTCGCGGTCGGCACTCTCGGTATCGGCTTGCGAGCTGACCGAAACATATTCCCCTGCCGCCATTGACATCGCGCCCGCAACAAGACCGGCAATGCCGGTCATCAATATCGTAGCTGGGGACGCCTGCGCCGCTGCAACGCCGACAATCAGGCTCGCGGTTGACACAATGCCATCATTCGCCCCGAGCACAGATGCGCGGAGCCAGCCAATGCGGTCGATTAGATGCGCTTCTTTATGCCTCGGCATGCCACTTACTCCGATATCAATATTGCAGCTTTAGCCCAGGGCGGTTCCAGCGCATCTTAACCAGCCGCCCGCTGCCAGACAGGCAGAGGTAGGCGTCCATCATATCATCGCCGCCAAAGGCGATGTTGGTGGTAAAAATGTCATCGGTCGCAACGAATTCGACAAGTTCGCCCTCTGGCGAGATGACAGTGATGCCACATTCGCCGATGGTCGCGACACAGATATTGCCATTCGATTCCATGCCAAGGCTGTCGAAGAATTTATAGCCTGCGGGGCGATAGACCGGGATGCCGGGACCGCCGGGGCCAGCATCGGGCGCGACCTTGCCAGGCGCGGTAATGTTGAACTTCATCAAACGGCATGTGTAAGTTTCGGCGGCATAAAGCGTGTTGCCATCGGGCGACAGGCCGACCCCATTGGGGTTGTTCGACGGGAAGATGACCTCTTCCAGATGGCTTCCATCCGCTTTCGCGTAGAAAATGCCGACAATGTCGTGGACGCGTTTGGCATAGTCTACCTTGCCATGATCGGTGAACCAGAAACCGCCATGCGCATCGAACACGATGTCATTGGGTCCGCGCAAGATGCAGTTATGGTCGCCTGATTTATAGAGGATTTCTACTTCGCCGGTATCAATGTCGATCCGCTCGATCCGGCCGCCCGAATAATCCTGCGCTATGCCGTGCGGGACGAGATAGCCGTTGGAATCAAGATATTCAAAACCGCCATTGTTACAGCAATAGAGCTTGCCATCAGGGCCAAGAGCTAACCCGTTCGGTCCACCACCGGTTTTAGCGATAACCGAAGTGCTCCCGTCGGAATGAACGCGGGTGATTTGGCCCAAGGCTATTTCGACGAGAATGATGCTCCCGTCGGGCATAACAACCGGCCCCTCGGGAAACCGCAGTCCGTCGGCCACAAGCTCAAATTCCGCCACAATATTCTCTCCCGCATGCTTTATGATGGTTCTTTATCCGGCGGGGTCCGGTCGCCCTCGCCCAGCTCAAGCTGCATATACATAGTATCGAGCCAACGCCCGAACTTTCGCCCCACCGAACGCATCCGTCCGGCATGTTCGAAACCCATCTTGGTATGCAACGCAACCGACGCGGGCTCAGCACCGCCGATGACCGCCATCATTTGCCGGAAACCGCATTGCGTCGAGGCGTCGATCAGCGCCCCCATCAGCAATGAACCGATGCCCTTGCCCGCCTGATCGCTGCGCACATAGATCGAATCTTCGCAGGTAAAGCCATAAGCGGTACGGTCGCGGAACAGCGTGACATAGGCATAGCCGACCACGTCTGCGCCACGCGCGGCGACCAGAAACGGCCAACCCTTTGCCGTGATTTCAGCGATCTTCTGTTCGGTTTCGGCAGCACTCCGCGGGACGGTATCAAAACTCGCCGTCCCGGAACGGACATGCTCGGCATAGATTGATGCAATGGCGCCCGCATCTGCTGCAGATGCTTGCCTAATTACTATCTCAGTAAATTCATCGCCGTTCATATCTTCCGGCTGACATAGAATAACGGGCATGAAAAGTAATTTGCCGCATTTTGATGTCGATCAACAACAATGACGCAAACAAATGTAAACTTACCCGATAAAGCCGACTCGCCGAGTCGGTTCTCTAGGGAAGGACTCGACGATGAAATCGATCATGGTTCATGCGGGAAGCGACGCAGGCTTTGAAAGCCGTTTGCAGGTAGCGCTTGATCTGGCGCGGCGTTTTAACGGACATCTTTCACTGATTTTGCCCCGCCCGCCGCAGGATTATGTCGCTTTCGACATGTTCGGCGGTGCCCATTTCATCACCGAAGCGTTTGAAGCGGCGGAAAAAGAGCGCGCCAAGATGCAGACGCGGATCGACGAGAGACTTAAGGTCGAAAGCCTGCCTTGGGACTGGCAGATATTCGATGGCACAACCGCCGATGCGTTGGTCAATGCAGCGCGTTTGGGCGACATATTGGTGATGTCGCTCGATGACACGGCGTCGGGCACGCCCGGGCACGGGCGTGCATTGGTCAGCGACGTCGTGACCGCATCTCGCACCCCGGTGCTGGCCGTACCTCTATCGTGCAAAAGCCTGTCTTTCGAACGCGCGATGATCGCCTATGATGGCGGTTTTGAAGCGGCCAATGCTGTGCGCGCGGCGCTACCGATGCTCGCGGCGACTGACGCCGTCCGGATTGCTGAGGTGGAGGCAGCACCCGATGAGTTTCCGGTTACAGATGTTGCCGCCTATCTGTCGCGCCACGGAGTCTGCGCCGAAATTGCAGTGGCCGCAAAAGGCACGTTGAGCGTAGAGGAATGCCTGCTTGCCGAGGCAACCGCATGGCGACCCGACTTTCTCGTGATGGGCGCTTATGGTCACGGCCGCTGGCGCGAAACGCTGTTCGGCGGGGTAACGCGTTTCCTGTTGGGCGAGATTGGCGTGCCTGTATTATTGGCGCATTAAACAAAGATTGGCTTTTGTACCTTTGCCATGGCAGTTTGTCATCGTTGGGGGACAAAAGATGCAGCAGGAAACCGGCATAAGCAGCCGCCCGATGGGCTTTTGGATGGCGCTCGCTTTGGTGATGGGCAGCATGATCGGCTCGGGCGTTTTCCTGCTTCCAGCCAGCCTTGCGCCCTTGGGGTGGAACTCGGTTTTCGGCTGGCTGATTACAGTCGCAGGCGCGTTATGCGTAGCCACTGTATTCGGCGCGCTCAGCAAAGCTTTGCCAAAGGCAGGCGGACCTTATGCCTATACCCGTGCGGCTTTTGGCGATGGCGCGGGTTTTGCGATTGCATGGGCGTACTGGATTTCCATGTGGGTCGGGAATGCAGCTATAGCGACCGGTGCCGTCAGCTATCTGAGCCAACTATTCCCAGTAGTCGGGCGCCCCGGCATTTCAGCCGCAGTAACCGTTGCGATTGTGTGGGCATTCACGCTGATCAACATTAGCGGCACGAAACTCGCCGGACAGGTACAGATTGTTTGGACAATCATCAAGATTTTGCCTTTGGTTGCGGTCATTGGCCTCGCCGCTTATGTGCTGGCATCGCAGGGTTCCGATATGGTTCGTCCGTTCGCGACGTCGGAACTTTCCATGAGCGCCATTTCCACCGCGACGATATTGACGCTCTGGGCGATGCTCGGGCTCGAACTCGCAACGGTGCCGGCGGACAAGGTTGCTAACCCCGAAAAGACAATCGCGCGTGCAACCTTATTTGGAACTGCCGGCGCTGGCCTCGTCTATATTCTTGTGTGCTCGGCGGTGGTGCTGATGTTACCGGCCGCGATTACCGCTGCATCGCCCGCGCCGTTTGCAGAATTCGTCAATAGCTATGCCGGTACTAATGCTGGCACCGCGATCGCCGCCTTTGGCGCAATCAGCGCATTGGGCGCGCTCAATGGTTGGGTGATGTGTCAGGCGGAACTTCCTGCGGCAATGGCGCGCGATGGCCTGTTCCCAGCCTTCATGGCCAAAGCCGCACCTAATGGCACGCCGCGCAACGCGCATCTTTTTACAAGCTCGCTGCTTACACTTGTGATCCTGATGAATAGCAGCCGTTCCATGGCGTCGATGTTCGAATTTCTAATCATATTGACCACGGCCATTGTGCTGGTGATGTATTTTGGATGTGCAGCCGCAGCAGCGCGTTTGATGATAGTCGGCGAGTTGAAGAGGAGCAGGGGATTTTCCATAATCCTCTTTCTTGCAGCGCTTTATTCCTGCTGGACCATCTATGGCGCAGGATGGGAGGCGCTGGGATGGGGGCTGGCGCTGCTTGTTGCAGGAATGCCTGTCTATTGGCTGATGTTGAGATCGCGCCGCCGCGCCCGATAAACGCTGATGCCATTTAGGCTTTTGCATGCCCCACCTTCATGTTAGCTTGATTATCGTAGGGCACTTCGTTTGGCTTTGCCCTTCGCTTTGGGAGAAGACACAAATGCATAGAGGGATTTTGGTTGGCGCTGCAGCGCTATCACTTGCCGCTTGCCAATCGGTTGGCGGCCCCGGTGTCAGCACTTATATGGAATGCACCAGTGGCTTGCGGCTGAAAATCGATAATCTGGGCAGTGAAATGGTGCTGGTTTCGGTTAATAACAATCGTCCGGTGGCGTTGCGCTTGGTTCCATCTGGATCAGGTGCACTTTATGAAGGGCGCGGCTATCGCCTGCATAACAAGGGCGACGAAGCGATCTGGTCGGGTCTGACCCGCGAAGCCCCGCACCAATGCCGCAAGGTCGCTGTTCCGCGCTAATCGAAACCGAATGAATTTTCGTCGGGGGGTGGTTTAACCCCCCGCGCTGTCCTATCTGGAACCGGAATAACAGATGTTTCGGGACCAGAATTTATGACAAGTGCATATCCAACCAATTTGGGCATTTACGTGGGCGGCAGCTGGCGCTCTGGCGGGGGCCGTGACAGCCACAAGGTTATCAATCCCGCAACCGGTGAGGTGCTGGCAGAACTTCCGCTGGCAACCGCGGCAGACCTCGATGAGGCGCTTGAGGCGACCGCGAAGGGCTTTGCGCATTGGCGTGCGGTCGACGTCAACGAACGTGCCGGAATATTGCACAAGGTTGCAGGATTGATCCGCGAACGCGCGGAGACCATCGCCGTACTGCTCACCACCGAACAGGGTAAGCCGCTGGCTGAAGCGCGTACCGAAGTTTTGTCGTGCGCCGCGCAGTTCGACTATTTCGCTGAAGAAGCCAAGCGCAGCTATGGCCGCGTGCTGGTCCGCCCGACGGGGCAGCGCGCTTTGGTGTTGAAACAGCCGGTCGGTCCGGTAGCAGCGTTCAGCCCTTGGAATTTCCCCGTCAATCTGATGTGCAAGAAAATGGCTGCCGCGCTGGCCGCCGGATGCTCGATCATCGCCAAGCCGCCAGAGGAAACCCCGGCTGGCACCAGCGCGATCATGCAGTGCGTGATCGATGGCGGCGTCCCTGGCAACGTCGCGCAGCTGGTTTACGGCGTACCTGATATGGTCAGTCGCCACCTGATTGCCTCGCCGATCATCCGCAAGATCAGCTTCACCGGGTCGGTGCCAGTCGGCAAGCATCTGCTCAAGCTTGCCGCTGATGGCGTCAAGCGCACCACGATGGAACTCGGCGGCCACGCGCCGGTCATCATCTTCGACGATTGCGATCTCGACAAAGCCATCGCGCTTTCGGCAACCACCAAATTCCGCAACGCGGGCCAAGTCTGCATCTCGCCAACGCGCTTCTATGTGCAGGAAAATGTATACGACCGCTTCGTCGCGGGTTTTGCCGAGCGCGCGAAGCAAGTGCGTGTTGGCGACGGTCTGGACGCAGACACGGTCATGGGTCCGCTGGCCAACGAGCGGCGGCCATCTGCTATCGAAGCGTTGGTCGATGATGCAACCGCCAAGGGTGCGAAACTGCTCAGCGGCGGCGCGCGCGGTAATAAAGGCTACTTTTATCAGCCCACCGTACTGGCCGATGTACCGATGTCAGCCGACGTCATGGACAATGAACCTTTTGGCCCAGTCGCGCTGATGCGTCCGTTCAAAACTTTTGACGAAGCCATCGAACAAGCAAACCGCCTGCCCTTTGGTCTGGCGGCTTATGCGTTCACCGAGAATGCGCGGCAAGCGAACCTCGTCGCCGACGCGCTCGACACCGGCATGGTCGGGCTTAACAGCTTCGTGATCTCGATGCCCGACGCGCCGTTTGGCGGCGTCAAAGAATCAGGCTTCGGCAGCGAAGGTGGACCCGAAGGGCTCGATAGCTATTACGTCACCAAGGCCGTCCATCAATATTGATTAAACGCCAACTCTATCTCGCCGCTGGTCTGGCCTCGGTCGGCCTCGGCGCGATTGGGGTATTTTTGCCATTATTGCCGACGGTACCGTTCCTGATCGTCGCGGCTTTCTGTTTTGCGCGGAGCAGCCCAAAGCTTGAAGGACGGCTGATGAACCACCCCCGTTATGGCCATCATCTGGTGGCATGACGCGAAAAGGGCGTGGTAAGCAGGTGTGCCAAATGGTCCGCGACTTCTGCATTTGCGATAAGCATCATAATCGGGTTGATAGCCTTGCCGATGATGTGGGCGATGATACCCATCGGCGTAGCGATAATCTCGCTAACGTGGCTCTGGCGCAGACCGGAAAATTAAATCGAAGCGTCGCGAACGACAGCAACGCCAGCCTCACGCTGGACCTTCAGTTCGGCTTTCAACTTCGCCGGATCGCGTGCGAAGACGAATCCGAAACTAACGCCGCCTTCCTTGCCGACCGTGGCATGGTGCAGCTTATGCGCTTGCACGAGCCGTTTGGCATAGCCGTTGCGCGGTACATATTTGAAATAGCGTTGATGCACGATGCCGTCATGGATCAACGTATAAATGACGCCGTAAAACATGATGCCGAGCCCGACCCATGTACCCGGTTCCCATGCATTCGCGCCCAAGACAAGTGGGCTGCCGATGGCGAACATCGACATGCTCATTACCGCCCCGACGATGCCGTAAAGGTCGTTCTTTTCCAGCTTGTTATCATGCGGTTCGTGATGGTCGCGGTGCCACCCCCAGCCCCATCCGTGCATGATATATTTGTGGCTCGCCCACGCGACACCTTCCATCGCAAGGACGGTGGCAAGCACGATGAATATGATGGCGGCGATGCTCATTTGACGTCCAATAGATGGTATTTGCGCAAGATTGAAGTGCAAGATAGCGCGCCTTACTTGATTTCGCTGCAATCGCATCTATGGCAATTATCCTTATGTCCAAACCTCAAACTCTGTACGAAAAAATCTGGAACGCGCATGTGGTTGAGACCCGCGACGACGGGACCAGCCTGATCTTCATTGATCGGCATCTGGTGCATGAAGTCACCAGTCCGCAGGCGTTCGAAGGGCTTCGCGTGGCAGGGCGCAAGGTGCGGCGACCCGATTTGACGCTGGCAGTGCCTGACCATAATCTGCCGACGACCGCGCGACTGGACTCGGACGGCAACCGCATTCCGATCGCTGACCCCGAAAGCGCGCAGCAGTTGGCTGCGCTCGAGAAGAACGCCCCTGATTTCGGCATCCGTTATATCGACGCATCCGATGCCAATCAGGGGATTGTCCATGTGGTGGGTCCAGAACAGGGGTTTTCGCTTCCCGGCACGACAATTGTCTGCGGCGACAGCCATACCGCCTGCCATGGAGGGCTAGGGGCGCTGGCGTTCGGGATCGGCACGTCCGAGGTCGAGCATGTCTTGGCGACGCAAACGTTGCAGCTAAAGCAATCGAAATCGATGGAAGTCCGGGTTGAGGGCGAACTTGGCCCCGGCGTCACTGCCAAGGACGTCGTGCTTCACATCACTGGCGTGCTGGGTGCGGCTGGCGGGACCGGCCATGTCATCGAATATACCGGCGCGGTCATCCGTTCATTGAGTGTCGAGGGACGGTTAACCATTTCCAACATGGCCATCGAACACGGCGCGCGCGCTGGCCTGATTGCACCTGACGATATCACCTTCGAATATCTCAAGGGCCGCCCGATGGCGCCAAAGGGCGCTGACTGGGATGCAGCCGTCGCGTATTGGCGCTCGCTGGCCACCGATGCGGGTGCGACATATGACAAGAGCATCGTCATCAACGCAGCCGATATTGCACCAAGCGTCACCTGGGGTACCAGCCCCGAGGACGTTCTGCCCATCACCGGCATCGTTCCCGATCCGATGAGCTTTGCCGATCCGTCCAAACAGGCCGCAGCGCAGAAATCGCTCGATTATATGGGACTCACTCCCGGCACTCCGATGACCGAAGTTGAGGTGCAGAATATCTTTATCGGCAGCTGTACCAACAGCCGCATCGAAGACCTCCGCGCCGCAGCCGCCGTGCTCAAAGGCCACCACAAAGCCGCAAACGTCAAATGGGCAATTGTTGTCCCGGGCAGCGGTTTGGTAAAAGCCCAAGCGGAAGCCGAAGGCCTCGATCGCATCTTCACGGACGCAGGCCTCGAATGGCGCGAGCCAGGCTGCTCGGCATGCCTGGGCATGAACCCCGACAAAGTTCCACCGGGTGAGCGCTGTGCCTCGACCAGCAACCGCAACTTTGTCGGGCGACAGGGACCGGGCGCACGGACGCATCTCGTTAGCCCCGCGATGGCAGCCGCAGCCGCGGTGACAGGGCGGCTGACCGACGTGCGCGAACTGATGGGCTGAGTCCCGCCACGGCACATCTCGCTTTCGGCATATTGACTCCACAACCTCGGTGCGGAATGTAAAATGCTGTGGGAGGTAGTGAATGGCAAAGCGGCCAGCAAAGATGAAACCGGAAAACGACGAACCTGCCGAGCATCGCGGCGTCGTGGTCGGCTGGACGCATCATGATCTTGGCTCGTCCATTGACTTGAGGGTCCAGAGTACGGTGTCAAGGGCTGCGCTTGATGAGAACCGCGTCGACAGCCATCATTTCCTGATGACGCACAGCCAGGCTTTGATGCTGGCCAAATTCCTGCTCGACGCCACGGGCCAGTCCTTACCGCAGAAGCGCAAGCCGTCGCTTTGGCGCCGACTGACCGGATCACGCAACAAATAGCGGCATATCCCCTTTACTTGTCCTGACGGCCAAAGCTAAGGCTGTTTGCAATAAAGGACGCGCCCCATGACCGACAAGAAATCCAAACCCGAAGATGATGACAACTGGTCGACAAGTGCCAAAGTCGGTGCAGCCGTAGGCTCCGCCGCGTTGATGGCGGCATTGCTCTATGCCGGACGACGCAGCCTGACGCGCAAAAGGGGCAAGCTCGAGCCGCTATCTCCGGAGCCCGAGGTCGAACCAATGACCGAAACGACGCCCAAAAGCGAAACGGACTGATCGCAAATGCAGCCGGTAGCTCAAGTCGAAGGCCGCGCCTATCCGTTGGGCCTGAAAAATGTCGATACCGACATCATCATTCCGGCTGAATGGCTGAAAACGATTAGCCGCACGGGACTCGGGAAAGGCGCGTTTGAATCGTTGCGGGCAGTGCCGGGTAACGTGTTTGACGATCCTGAATATGCAGGCGCTCCAATCCTTATCGCCGGGGACAATTTTGGATGCGGTTCCAGCCGCGAACATGCGGCATGGGCGATGGCGGATTTAGGGATTACTGCGGTTATCGCCCCGAGCTTTTCCGACATTTTCTCAGGCAATGCGTTCAAAAACGGATTGCTCGCAATCATATTGCCGCAGGCCGCAATTGACCGGTTGATGGAAGTCGCAAAAACCGACCCCATTCATGTCGACCTCGAAACCCAGACCGTGACAACGCCGTTTCAGGACAGGTATGAATTCGAGATCGACCCGTTCCGCAAACACTGCTTGCTCAATGGCGTCGACGAAATCGGCCTGACGCTGCAAAGCAGCGATGCGATTTCGACTTACGAGAAGAAGATTGCGGCCAGCCAGCCTTGGCTGGTGCCGAACGCAGCTTAGGAGAGAGACATGCGTGCTTTATTATCGACCGCGTCCGGCGGCCCTGAAACACTTATCATGGGCGAGCTACCTGAACCCGTGGCCGGGCCCGGACAGGTTGTGGTCGCGGTCAAAGCTTGCTCGATCAATTTTCCCGACACATTGATGATTGTCGATCTCTACCAGTTCAAACCGCCGCGTCCGTTTGCGCCGGGCGGCGAGATTGCAGGCGTGGTCGAGGCGGTTGGCGAAGGCGTCAGCGGCTTTGCTGTGGGTGACCGCGTCATTGGCCTGTGCGGGAATGGCGGATTGACCGAGAAGGTTGCGGTTGCGGCGTTCAACTGTTTCAAAATGCCCGATGCGATGTCGTTCGATGACGGCGCGTCTTTGTTGATGACCTATGGCACATCGATTCATGCGCTCAAAGATCGTGGCCATATGAAAGAAGGCGACAGCGTCCTCGTTCTAGGCGGAGCGGGTGGCATTGGTATTTCGGCGATTGAATTGGGCAAGGCCTTTGGCGGCCGCGTTGTTGCCGGCGTATCGAGCGAGGCCAAGGCCGAAATCGCACGCGAAGCTGGTGCCGACGATGTCGTCGTCTATCCGCACCAGCCGTTCGATAAAGATCAATCGAAAGCAGTCGCCGAAATGTTCAAGGCTGCGGCTGGCAAAGACGGCTTCAACATCATCTACGACACCGTCGGCGGCGATTATAGCGAACCGGCGGTGCGCTCCATCGCCTGGGAAGGGAAGTTCCTCGTCGTCGGCTTTCCGGCAGGCATAGCGAAGCTGCCGCTCAACCTGACTTTGCTGAAAAGCTGCGACGTGTGTGGCGTGTTCTGGGGCGCGTTTGCCGCACGCACGCCACAGAAAAATCACGCCAATATCGCCGAGTTGTTCGACCTTTATGCGGCGGGTAAAATCAAGCCGCGTGTATCGGAGACTTTCGATTTGGCCGACGCAGGTCAGGCCATCGCTCGGCTTGGCGACCGTGCCGCTGTCGGCAAGCTGGTCGTACATATCTGAACACTCACCTTGCCGAAGCAGCTCTACGCCATTATCTTTGACTAAACTAAATCGGGGACTGCATTATGACGACCTTTGACAACCGCGAAAATGCCTTTGAAAACAAGTTCGCACATGACGCGGACCTGCATTTCAAGATCACCGCCCGCCGCAACAAGCTTGTTGGGCAATGGGCCGCTGAGAAAATGGGACTGACGCCCGAAGAAACCACGGCCTATGCAACCTCGGTGGTGCAGGCCGATTTCGAAGAGGCAGGCGACGAAGATGTAATCCGTAAAGTGCTCGGCGACCTTACCTCGGCTGGCATTGAGATCGACGACGCAGCCATCCGTGCCGCACTCGAAGACAAAATGGTCGAAGCCCGCCGCCAGTTTATTGAGCCAGCCTGATGGCGATGGCAGCCGCCGATATTGAGAGCATGATTAAAGCGGCGCTGCCCGATGCGCTGGTTGAAATCACTGACCTTGCGGGCGATGGCAATCATTACGCGGCGCTTGTTGTGAGCGAGAGTTTTCGCGGCATACCCCGCGTGAAGCAGCACAAGGCGGTTTATGATGCGCTGGGCGGCCGGATGGGGGGCGTTTTACACGCGCTACAACTGACCACAGCAACACCTTAAGATTTTTGGAGTATAGAATATGAGCGTGAACGAACGGATCGATGAACTGGTCAAGAACAATGACGTGGTGCTGTTCATGAAGGGCACGCCATTGTTTCCGCAATGCGGATTTTCGAGCAAGGCCATCGCCATCCTCGACCATCTCGGGGTCGCTTACGAAAGCGTCGACGTGTTGCAGGACATGGAAATCCGCGCCGGTATCAAGGACTATAGCGACTGGCCAACCATCCCGCAGCTTTATGTGAAAGGCGAATTCCTCGGCGGTTCGGACATCATGATGGAGATGTACGAAGCCGGTGAATTGCAAACAATGGTCGAATCAAAAGGCTTGGCCAAGGCAGTTTAAATAACGGCAGGTCCTGCTTCGGCGCGGCGGATGTTCGGCAACAGCAGATGTAACCAGCCGAGCGCGAGCAGATAGGATGCTGCTGCAAAGATAAACAAGGGCGTGAAGCCAAGCCCTGCCGCAAGCACAGCTCCCGTCACCAACTGAATAAGTGCGCCGCCCATATTGCCCATGAATGCGCCGAACGCAGTCACCCGCCCGACCTTGCCGCGCGGGACGACATCGGTGATGATCGAAAAGATCGAAAGCGAGAAACCCTGATGCCCGGCCATCACCACGCCCATCATGATCGCAACAGGCCAGAATGAATCAAGCGTAAGTACGAATGGAAGAGGTACGACGATTGCTGCCGATCCGAACATAATGGTCTTGCGGACTCGGTTAACGCTCCATCCAGCCTCCAAAAGGCGCGTTGACAACCAGCCAGCGAATAACGCCCCCGCGCCTGACCCGAAAAATGCGAGGGCGAGAGGTATCGCAAGTTCGCTCGTCGTCAGCCCGAACTCCTTGCGATAAAAATCGGGTAACCAAAAGTTGATGAGCCACCACGTCGCGTCGGAAAGCATCTTGGCAATCACAATCGCCCATGTTCGCCGTTCCTTCAGTATCGGCCCATAAGGCGCACCGTCGTCAGCGAAATCGCGCTTGGCATCCTCTGCCTTATCGTCAAACTTCACGCCACGCGCGAACCACAGCCACAGCGCGAGCGTGATGAACCCGCCGATACCGCCAAAAATCAGCGCGCCGCGCCATCCCCAAATGGCCGCAATCACCGGAATGAAAAACGGCATCGAGATGGTGCCCAGCCCTGCAATCGCAGTGCCAACGCCGAAGGCAAATGAGCGCTTATCCGGCGGAAACAGCGTGGCCACGGTCTTGATCGTTAGAGGCGTCTGAACCGCTTCTGTCGCGCCAAGCCCAATCCGTGCGGCGACGACATGCCAACCTGCAATGGCCCAGCCATGCGCCATCGCAGCAAGGCTCCACGTCGTCACACCAAATACCATCGAACGTAACACGCCGATTTTGTCGACGAGCCATCCGGTGAACAGAAAGGAAAGCGCAGCCGCGACCTGCGTTACAAAAGCGAGATTGGCAAAGTCGCTATCACTCCAGCCGAGATCGGCCGACATGTCGGGTTTGAGGATCGCAATGACTGGCCGGTCCATCGCGTTGAAAATACCGGCAACGCACAGCAGCCCGAACAATATCCAGCGCAGCGTCGGCGTGATCGGCTTCATTTCGGTCCTCTCCACTGCATCGGCGTCCGCGCTTGGCCTAATGACCGTCTTGCTTTACGCTGGAACTCCTCTCACAGATGCCTATAGAAGGCCATATGACACCGCAAGACATAAACGCGAATTACATTGCGGACCTCTATGGCGAAACCTATCTCGCCGAGTCTGATCCCGCCCCTAGAAAGCGGCTTGCGATCGGCACGCTGTTTCCCGGCTTCATTGTCGTGGCCATTGCATCGGCAGCCGCGACATGGTTTTCCGAGCATTATGGAATGCCTGTAATTCTCGCAGGCTTGCTGCTTGGCCTTGCACTTAACTTCGTGTCGGCAGAACAGAAAGTCCATCCGGGTCTCGATTTTTGCGGTACATCCTGCCTTCGCTGGGGGATCGTGCTGCTCGGTACGCAGGTCACCGCGATGCAGATCGGTAGCCTTGGCGCACTGGCCTTTCTCGGACTGATCGGCATCATGGCACTTGTCATCGGCGCGGGTCTATTGGGCGCAAAGCTTGGCGGCCAAAGCAATTATTCGGGCTGGCTGGCTGGCGGCGCGACAGCGATTTGCGGTGCCTCGGCGGCGCTAGCTATATATGCCGTTATCGGACGCGAGCGGCTGAACCAAACGCAATTTACGCTGACCTTGGTCGGCGTCGCGCTTGCCAGCGCAATCGCCATGTCCTTTTACCCGCTGATTGCCGCCTATCTCGACTTTACCGACAAACAGGCGGGTTTCCTGATGGGCGCGGCCGTGCACGATGTCGCGCAAGCGCTTGGCGGCGGCTATAGCTTTTCTCAGAGTGCAGGCGAAACCGCTACCATAGTGAAGCTGTCACGCGTTGCATTGCTCGCCCCCGCCGTCGCGCTCATCGGCCTTGCGATTGGAAGCAGCGGCAGCCAGCCGAAGAGCTTACTCGCAAAACTCAAACTTCCATGGTTCATCCTGGCCTTTTTTGGCGCGGTAGCGCTCAACTCTCTGGTCGATGCGCCCGATTGGGTCGCAGAATACGGTCTGATTGCCTCCAAAGCGATGTTGCTTTTTGCGGTGACCGCAACTGCGATGCGCTCCCGGCTTGACCTGTTGCTCGGCCAAGGCTGGAGCGCATTGCTGCCCGTGGTGCTTGCCACATTGACCGCCTTTGCAGCTTCTGCAGCTTTTGCGTGGACTTTCCTGTGAGCGAGACGATTTACGACTTGGCCGTCATTGGCGGCGGCGTAAATGGTGCAGGCATTGCACGCGATGCCGCCGGGCGCGGGGCAAAGGTGATATTGTTCGAACGCGGCGATCTTGCGCGTGGCACATCGTCGGCGTCGACGAAGCTCATCCACGGCGGACTGCGTTATCTGGAGCATTATGAGTTCGCGTTGGTCCGCGAGTCACTGGTTGAACGTGAACGTCTCTGGGCAATCGCGCCGCATATCATCTGGCCACTGCGCTTCGTGCTGCCTTATCAAAAAGGTATACGCCCGGCTTGGTTGGTCCGTTTGGGGCTGTTTCTTTACGACCATATTGGCGGACGCAAAAAATTGCCGGCCACCCGCACGATCGACCCGCGTCACGAACCGTCAGGCAAACCGCTTAGGCCCGAATTCGCTAAGGCGTTCGAATATTCTGATTGCTGGGTGGACGACGCGCGCCTCGTTGTGTTGAACGCTCTGGACGCCGCAGAACATGGGGCCGCTATTCGCACGCGTGCGGAAGTCACGCATCTCGAAAGGCGCGACGGGCTCTGGCATATCGAAGTCGCTGGCCAGCCCCCCGTCCGCGCCAAAGCCGTCGCAAATGCAGCAGGCCCTGCGGTGCTTGACCTTCTGGCGCGAACGACAGGGCATCAGCGCGATGCGGGTGAGCGCATTCGCTTGGTTCGCGGATCGCACATCGTTGTGCGAAAGATGTTCGACACTCCGGAAGCCTATTTTTGCCAGAACCCTGATGGACGCATCTTCTTTGCAATTCCGTATGAAGATGACTTCACGCTGATTGGTACCACCGATGCCGACCACCAAGGTCCGCTCGACAACATCACGGCTACCGCAGACGAAATCGCCTATATTTGCGAGTCTGCGAGTGCATATTTCAAACAGAAGCTCACACCGGCCGATGTGGTTTACAGCTATGCGGGCGTCCGGCCGCTCGTCGACGACGGATCGGGCAAACCGGAAACTGCGTCGCGCGGTTATCATTTCGATGTCGATGCCGGTCCAAATGGAGAAGCCCCCATCCTTTCTGTCTTTGGTGGCAAGATCACCACTTATCGCCATCTGGCCGAAAGTGCAGTCGGCAAATTAGCGCCATATCTGCCGATATTGGCCGGACAAAGCTGGACGCTCGAAAAAGCACTGCCGGGCGGTGATTTCGCGATGGACGGCGCTCCTGCACTCGCACAGGCGATTGGTACCGAGTATCCGTTTTTATCGGCAGTTTTGGTGAAACGACTTATACGGAGTTATGGCACCCGATCACGAACTCTTCTGGGATCGGCCAAGTCTGTTACTGAACTGGGACATGATTTTGGTCACGGCCTTTTTGCAGCAGAAGTCGATTATCTTGTCGCACATGAATGGGCCCGGACAGCCGAAGATATATTGTGGCGACGGAGTAAATTGGGTCTGCGCTTTTCTAGCGACGAAGTAGCTACGCTCGAAAATTATCTTGTCGGTAAAGCAGTCAAAGAATCGGTTTGACCATATCTGATATGATGTAAAAGATGCCGCATCACGCCAAGGGAAGGGTGCGATGGGGGATGCTAGCAATACAACTAATATGGCCCCGGGCGACACGCGCGGGTTCACCGCGTTTATCAGCTACAGCCATGCCGACGCAGATGCAGCGTCGAAATTGCAGCGCAGACTGGAACGCTACCGTCTACCTAAACGAGTTGCACAAGCCCGGGCCAACTCGGCGCAGGCCCTCGGCCCAATCTTCCGTGATCGCGAAGACCTCGCTGTCGCGTCCAGCCTGAGCGATGCAATCCGCGACGCGATAGCGAGGGCCGAGGCATTGATCGTGCTATGTTCTCCGGCCGCGGTTTCCTCGCCGTGGGTTGCAGCTGAAATCGACCTTTTCCGGGCACATCATCCCGACAAACCCATATTCGCGGTTTTACTGTCCGGAGACCCGGCGACGTCATTCCCGGCGATACTCACCGCCAATGGTAACGAGCCGCTGGCGGCTGATCTGCGGCCAAATGGCGATGGTCCACAGCTTGGGTTCCTGAAAATCGTTGCGGGCATCGCCGGTGTTCCGCTTGATACCCTCATCCAGCGCGACGCACAGCGCCGCATCCGCCGCGTGACCGCCATCACGGCTGGTGCACTCTCAGCAATGCTAATCATGGGCATCATGACCGCTCTCGCCCTCCAAGCCCGCAACGAAGCCGCACGGCAACGTGCGTCCGCCGAAGGATTGGTCGAATATATGCTGACCGATTTGCGAGGGAAGTTGCGGGGAGTAGGCCGCATCGAGATCATGGATGCGGTCAATGAGCGAGCAATGCGTCATTATACAGCGCAGGGTGACCTAACCCATCTGCCTGCGGACAGCCTCGAGCGACGCGCACGGCTGTTGCAGACGATGGGAGAAGATGACGAGAAGAGCGGCGATCTCAAACAAGCGGCCGCAAAGTTCGGGGAAGCGCACCGGACGACAGAAGCATTACTGCTTCGCGAGCCCGAAAGTTCCGGCCGCATATTTGCCCACGCACAAAGCGAATATTGGGTCGGCTATGCAGCTTATCTGAATAAGGATTGGGCAGTCGCGAACAAGCATTGGTCAGCTTATCAGAAGCTTGCGATTCGATTGGTTAGTGTAGACCCGGCAAACGACAACTGGCTGCGCGAGGCTGGCTATGCCGAAGGCAATCTGTGCACGCTAGGCCTAGAGACCCGCACAGACGCAGATAAAGCCCTTTCTGTATGCGGATCCGCGCTGCAGCGCATGCTTCAAATATTGGGCCGACAGCCAAATAATCCGTCTGCGATGTTAGACGTCGCCAATCGCTATGCGTGGCTCGCAGATGCGTATCGAGCGGCAGATAACCGTTCGAAGGAGGTCGAAATGCGCGTAACCGGCAAGGCGCTGGTTGACAGGTTGATCGCGTTTGAACCGGATAACTATGATTATCGCGATATGTGGGTTGCAGCACAAACGGCCCTAGCTCAGGCGGAGCTAGCCGTGGGTTCCACCGCAACCGCGCGCAGTCGGCTTTTGATCACGCGCAAGCAAATCGCTCAGATGGTCGACTACGATCCGCAAAACAAAAATTGGCGGAATTATTCAAATAATCTTGAAAAAATACTCGATAAAATGGGAGATTCGGAATGACGGACGATGTAAAATTCATGATTGACCCGCAAGATGCGGTGCCGATGGATGAGCGGACCGGCTCCCTACCCCAGCCAGGCGAGGCAGTGTTTTATCGTATGAATATCGTAGCTACCGGGCAGGATATCGAGCTCCGCTATACAGCAAGGAATGTATGGACGGGACTAACCGGCCACGATGAATTCAAAAGCAAGATGGCCAATCTAATCGTCGATGAAAACGGCAATATCGGTAATATTCCTCCAAAGCGAACACGGGATAATAATGCCGGGCCCGGCGGTCGGTCAAAAGATACGCTTCTGTCGATAAATTTTGAAAAGAAGTCATTAAGCTACGTTGTGCTGAAGCTGAGTTCGAAGCGTAATTGGCAGTTTAGCAGCACTAGCGCACCATTCATGATGGACAAGAAAGACCAGGGAAAGAGCCGCTTTTTTGAAGCACGGCGGTTCGATTCTTCGGGAGCGGTCCTAGACAATTCGGAGCAAGCTGACGGCTGCCAGTTCGCGTACTTCATCGTCGATCCATCCAAATTCGATATCGACGCGCAGGGCGAGTTTCAGCATCGCTTCAATATTCAAATCGACTTGCTGGAGTTGGATGGATCTACCATCGACAGCCGAATTCCAATCATTATTGATCCCGACGTCCGGCATCCCGGTGGTAATGGTGAGCCTTAAGGGCTAGCCTTGATGTCGATGACGGCAGAAGAAAACATTCGCGAGATAGCTGCTCTTGTTCGGGTCGGCGCTATCACGCGGGCATGGGATGCGTTTGTAGATGCAGGCCTTGAGCAGTCGATCTCCGATCCTGCAGTCCTGACGCTCAAAGGACGCTTGCTTAAGGATCAGGCACGCAAAGCACGCGGCGAGGTGGCGGCAAGAATCTACCTTCAGTCGGCCAAGGCCTATGCCGACGCCGCCGCGCTTCGTCCGGACAGTTATCCGCTGATCAATGCGGCAACGATGTCACTCTTTGCGGGGCAACCAGACCATATGGCGCTGCTCGCACAACATGTGCTCAACATGCTCGATACTGGTGCTGGCGTTGGCGAGACCGCCTATTGGCACGAAGCTACGCGTGCAGAAGCGCTGCTTTTGCTTGAACGACAGGCGGAGGCACAAGCCGCGCTCGACAAAGCGATCGTAGCGGCGCCTGCAGCATATGAAGATCGTACCGTGACACTCAAGCAGTTTCGGCTGATTACTGAATTTCGCGGGTGCTCTAGCGATTGGCTAGCAAATTACGCGCCGCCGGCGTCCCTATATTTCACCGGCATGATTGGCATCGCACCCGATGATTTCCACGCCGCAGATTTGGCCCGGGAAGCCGTCAACAATAGCAAAGCAGGCTTCGGCTATGGTGCACTGGCGGCAGGCGCAGACATATTAATTGGCGAAGCCCTCATCGAAAGCGGTAAAGAACTCCACCTTATATTGCCGATCATGTCCTCGGCATTCCGCGCGCAATCGGTGGCACCCTATGGCGACGCGTGGTTGCCCCGGTTTGACCGCTTGTTCGAACAAGCCGCATCGGTGGCAATTGTCTCCGCTGGAGAAACACTGACCGACGCAGCCATCATCTTTGCGGCTCAGGTTGCCAAGGGTGCTGCAGTGGAAAATGCCGGTAGGCTCGAAAGCCACGCAACAGGGCTGGAACTAAATGACGGTTCTGCGCCGGACCTTGGACTTGCTGCAGATATATTCGTCGCTCTCCAGCGAAGTGCGTCGCTGCCACCCACAAGACTGGCCAAAGGCGATATGCTCGTCACCGTGGTAACCGACCAGGCAGCGAGCGACGGCGACAGTTGGACGCCCATTGCGGACGGCTTTTATGCACGCAACGTCCAATCAATCGCTTCTGTAACCGCGCTGCTGATAGCGCTAAAGACCCTGTCACCAGATGCGCGTTCAGCCGTGCGGGTTGCAGCTGTCGACACGGGCGGTGATGCCAAGGACGTCCATGTGGCAAATCTTCTCCGTATGGCGCAATGCGCGACCGCCGGCACGGTCATCACCGATTCATATTCCGCGCACGCAATCCTGTCGGTTTCGCCCCAACTGCGAACCGAACCATTGGGCGAATTGCCGGACGCCGGAGGGGCAATCGCAATTTATGCAATAGAACCGCGAGCTTAGGCTTGTCAGCTTGGCCGGTCTGTCCTAGCTTCGCGACAACAGGCTTAGTCACAGAACAACATGGGAAACAGGTCTGTTGGGGTTGCAAGAATGCAGGAGAGCCATTTGGCTGGAATGGGCGCAGACTATGATCCGGACTCCGGTCTTGATCATGATTTCGTATCGCCTGACAAAATCGATGTAGCACAGTTCATCCCGGCTGCGGCTCTTGCGCCTTATGTCACACAAATCTACTTTTTCCGTTGTGAAGAGCGCACGACCCGTGACCGCCAGCCTGCGGCGCTCGGCCATTTGATGTTTTTCCTTCGGGGACGCGGGATCGTGAAATTCCAGGGCGGGGAAAATATATCGGTGATGGGTGCGATGCAATATGGTCCAGCGCTGGCGTCGGCCGAATTTGTACTCGAAGGTCCGTTGCATATTCTGGGCTTCGCACTAACGCCGCTCGGCTTTGCCGCGTTGACCCGCAAACCCGCCAACCAGTTCGCCGATCGCGCAGTGCCAGCGGTGGAGCTTTACGGGCAAGAGATAGCACAACTTGCCGAAACATTAAGCGCCGGGCATGTCGACGGCACTCTGCGCATTGCCGACCTGATTGAGAAGGCCAGTGCATTTCTGTTGGACCGCATTCACCCCGTTCCGGCGGCACATGCCGTTATGATCAAGACCGTCGTCAACTGGTTGTCGAGCAACCTCGACCCCGATGTCGACAAATTATACGGGCAACTTGGCATGTCACGCAGCACGGCGGCGCGGCTGATTACACGCTATTTCGGATGTGCGCCCAAGGCATTGATGCGCAAATATCGGGCGTTACGCGCGGCCACGATCCTGATCGACCCGAATTGTACGCCGGAGCTACGCGCCAATGTCGAATCGCTGTTTTACGACCAGCCGCACATGATCCGTGAAATCCGGCAATTTGCGGGGCGCACACCCGGCGCGCTCGATGGCGATGATAGCCGGATATTGCGGATGTGGCTGTCGAAGGACAATTACCGCGATGTCGAAACCTTTCCCGGTTGATTTTTGAAGGCAAAGCGCCCATTTCAGTAATCGGATTGATTTTGTCTGATTAGGATTCGAAATGCGCCTGTCCAATATGGCAGATTATGCAGTGGTGGTAATGAGCGCAGCTTCGCGGCATTGCGGCTCTGCGCGTGTGTCGGCGACTGATTTGGCGGCGGAAACCGGGCTGGCTTTGCCAACCACGCAGAAGCTCGTGAGCATATTGACCAAGGCAGGATTGCTGCGTTCCGCACGCGGCACTGGTGGCGGCATAACGCTGGCGCGTCCAGCGGCAGCAATCAGCATGGCTGATATAATCGAAGCCGTCGAAGGCCCGATTGCGATGACCGCTTGCTGTGAAACCGGCAAGCATGATTGCGCGATGGAGGGCAGCTGCCAAGTCCAACCGCATTGGGCCGTGGTCAACAAAACGGTGCGCGGGGCTTTGGCCGAGATCAATCTGGCGGGGCTGGTGCGATGACCGATGATATCGAAGTGAAAGATAAGGCCGCGTGGGACGCCGCCGAGAAGGTCGCCGATTACGAGCATGGCTGGTCGTCGGACATCGAAACCGACTTCGCGCCCAAAGGGCTGACCGAAGATACCGTGCGTTTTATCAGCGCGAAGAAGAACGAGCCCGAATGGATGCTCGAATGGCGGCTCAAGGCGTTTCGCCATTGGCTGACGATGGAGACGCCCAATTGGGCCAAGCTCAACATCCCGCCGATCGATTATCAGGACGCCTATTATTACGCCGAGCCCAAGGCGAAGCCGAAGCTGGGCAGCCTCGACGAGGTCGATCCCGAAATCCTGCGCATCTATGAAAAGCTTGGCATTCCGATTGCGGAGCAGGAAGTGCTGGCGGGAGTCGAAGGCGCGCGCAAGGTTGCGGTTGATGCGGTGTTCGACAGTGTCAGCGTCGCCACCACCTTCCGCGCTGAACTCGAGCGCGCTGGCGTTATCTTCCGCAGCATTTCGGAAGCGATCAAGGAATATCCCGAACTGGTCAAAAAATGGCTCGGCAAGATCGTGCCGATGCACGACAATTATTTCGCGACCTTGAACTGCGCGGTCTTTTCCGACGGGACGTTCGTCTACATCCCCGAAGGCGTGCGCTGCCCGATGGAGCTTTCCACCTATTTCCGCATCAACGCGGAAAATACCGGCCAGTTTGAACGCACGCTCATCGTCGCCGACAAGGGCAGCTACGTGTCCTATCTCGAAGGCTGCACCGCGCCGATGCGTGACGAAAACCAGCTTCACGCTGCTGTGGTCGAGCTGGTCGCACTCGACGATGCCGAGATCAAATATTCGACCGTGCAAAACTGGTACCCCGGCGACGCCGAGGGCAAGGGCGGCATCTACAATTTTGTCACCAAGCGCGCTCTGTGTCAGGGGCGCAACAGCAAGGTCAGCTGGACTCAGGTCGAAACCGGCAGCGCGGTGACGTGGAAATATCCAAGCTGCGTATTGAACGGCGAGAATAGCGTCGGCGAATTTTATTCGGTCGCGGTGACCAATAACTATCAACAAGCCGACACCGGCACCAAGATGATCCACAATGGCAAGGGCTCGCGCTCGACAATCGTGTCAAAGGGCATCAGCGCCGGACACAGCAACAATACCTATCGCGGGCTTGTCCGCGTCGCGCCCAATGCGGAGGGCGTGCGCAATTTCACCCAGTGCGATTCGCTGCTGCTCGGGTCTTTGAGCGGCGCGCATACGGTTCCCTATATCGAAGTCCGCAACCCCAGCGCGCAGATCGAGCATGAGGCGACGACGAGCAAGATTAGCGACGACCAGATGTTCTACGCGATGCAACGCGGGCTGAATGCCGAGGAAGCTGTGGCGCTGATAGTCAACGGCTTTGCCAAGGAAGTGTTGCAGCAACTGCCGATGGAATTTGCTGTCGAGGCGCAGAAGTTGCTTGGGATTTCGCTTGAAGGGAGCGTGGGTTGATGAGGAAAGAGTTTATTGCCATGGCAATATTGGGCGTAGCGGCACAATCGGCATTCGCTCAGCCAACGCAACCAGACGTCTCGACGTTGGCACAGGCGCTTGACCGCTGCATGACCACCTACGCCGTTCGTCTCACCAAAACGGAAGCAGCAGACGAGGCGATCTATTTAGCTGCCGTCGATGGGTGCAAACAAATCGAAGCCGACCTGACCACAGCGGTTCGACGCGATGTTCCAGCTACACAAGGTGAAGCCGCGCTCGCGCAATGGAAAGAACAAGCCAAGCCGAATTTCATGTCGCTCTTGCAGCGCATACGATCTGACCGAGCAGCGCGAGGGGGCCAATAAGCCATGCTCCAAATAACTAACCTCCACGCCAACATTGGCGGAACTGAAATTCTCAAGGGCCTGACGCTCTCGCTAAACGCGGGCGAGATCCATGCGATCATGGGGCCAAATGGCGCAGGCAAATCGACGCTGGGTTATGTGCTGTCGGGGCGGCCCGGTTATGAGGTGACCGAGGGTTCGGTGACGTTCAACGGGCAGGATTTGCTCGCACTCGAACCCCATGAACGCGCCGCTGCTGGCCTGTTCCTCGGCTTCCAATATCCGGTCGAAATCCCCGGCGTATCGAACGTGCAGTTTCTACGCGAGGCGCTCAACGCACAGCGCAAAGGTCGCGGCGAGGCTCCTTTGTCAGGCGCTGAATTCCTCAAGGTCGCGCGCGAACAGGCGGGCGCACTCGGCATGGATATGGATATGCTGAAGCGCCCGGTGAATGTCGGCTTTTCGGGCGGCGAGAAGAAACGCAACGAGATGGTGCAGATGGGCATCATCGACCCCGCGCTCGCGATCCTCGACGAGACCGACAGCGGCCTCGACATCGATGCGCTGCGCGTGGTCGGCGACGGCATCAACCGCATCATGCGGCGGCCCGACAAAGCCGTGCTGCTGATCACGCATTACCAGCGTCTACTTGACTATGTGAAACCGGACTTTGTCCATGTCCTTGACGGCGGCCGCATCACGCGCACCGGTGGGGCGGAACTGGCGCTCGAACTGGAGCGTGATGGGTATAAGGAACTGGCGGCTTGAACCTGCCCGCGCCTACCCGCCGCGATGAGGCATGGCGCTATGCCCCCGCCGAGATTTTGGCGGGGCTGAAGGCTCTGCCGGAGCCGACCCGCATTGATGTTGCGGCAGGCGCGACACATCCAATGCGGACCTGTATTTCAACGGGTGCGGCCAGCAAGGTCGATATCCGCCCCTATGCCATCGACATCGCGGCAGGTGGTCGGTGCGAGGCGTTTTTCGTGCTCACCGGCGGCGGCTATAAACGGCTCGATATCGATGTCACACTGGCCCAAGGCGCACATTTTGAATTGGGCGCGGTGGCCGTTGGACGCGGCGATGACGTGACTGAGATCGTCACCCGCATCCGCCATCTGGAAGTCGATTCAACGTCGAAGCAGATCATCCGCGCGGTCGCCATGGAACGGGCCACGATCAATATCATCGGCCGCATCGATGTCGCGAGGGAAGCGCAGAAGACCGACGCTGCCTTAGGCATACGCGGCTTGCTGCTCGACCGCACCGCGACGATCAACGCCAAGCCCGAGCTTGAAATCTATGCCGACGACGTCAAATGCGCCCACGGCTGCGCGATTGGTCAGCTTGACGAAATGGCGTTATTTTATACGCAACAACGCGGAATACCCAAGGCAGAAGCGCGCAACATGTTGATGGAGGCGTTCGTTACCGAGGCGTATGATGCCATCGACGATGCCAAATGGCGCACCCATATGGCGGGGTATGCCGGGTCGGCGTTGCGGGGGACGTTCTGATGAACGCGGGCGCAACTTTGGCCGCCATGCCGCAAGCTGAGCGGCATATCAGAGACGAATTTCCCGGTGTGCGCGACTGGCATTATCTCGACACCGCCGCGACTGCGCAAAAGCCGCAGGTCGTGCTCGACGCCATGATGCGCGCGGGCGGCGAGGATTACGCCACCGTACACCGCGGCGTCTATGCACGCTCGGCGAATATGACCGTGGCGTTCGAGGCTGCGCGGGAGCGGGTTGCTTCGTTCATCGGCGCCGCTTCGCCGAACGAAATCGTGTTTGTGCGCGGTGCGACTGAGGGCATCAATCTCGTTGCGCAAAGCTGGGGTCCGGCCAACCTGAAAGCTGGTGACCGCATCATGCTGTCGCAGCTGGAGCATCACAGCAATATCGTGCCGTGGCAGATGCTGGCCGAAAAGGTCGGCGCGCATATCGATGTCTGTCCGCTGACCGAAGACGGCTTGATCGATCTCGATTGGCTGGAAGCGAACCTGACGGAGCAGCATAAACTGGTCGCTCTGGCGCATGTGTCCAATGTGCTAGGCTCCATCCTCGGCGCCAAACGAGCTGCCAAAGCCGCGCACGCAGTAGGCGCAAAACTCCTTCTCGACGGCTGTCAGGCTGCACCTCGGATGCGGCTCAACATGGCTGAACTGGGCTGCGACTTTTACGTGCTTTCGGGCCACAAGCTCTACGGCCCAACGGGTGTCGGCGTGCTCTGGGCGAAAGCCGAAACGCTTAACGCCATGCCCCCTTGGCAGGGTGGTGGCGCGATGATTGACCGGGTGACGTTTGAAAAAACGACTTATGCCCCAGCGCCTTCACGGTTCGAGGCGGGCACGCCGATGATTATCGAAGTCATCGGCCTTCACGCCGCCATCGATTATGTCGACGCGATCGGTCCTGAAGCCATCTTCGCGCACGAAAGCGCACTTGCGGCGCAGACCCGCGAGGCATTACGTGGCGTCAATTCGATCACGCTTTACGGCCCCGAAAAATCGGCAGGCATCGTCTCCTTCAGCATGGAGGGGGTGCATCCGCACGACATCGGCACCATATTGGACGAAGAAGGCGTGGCGATCCGCGCCGGGCATCACTGCTGCCAGCCGCTGATGGACCATCTGGGCGTCCCCGCCACTGCCCGGGCGAGCTTTGGAATTTACAATGATGAAAATGATGTCGCAGCGCTGGTGCGCGGACTGGAACGAGTGAAGAGGATCTTCGGATGAACGAGCAAATCCGGATAGAAGAAGTGGATAGCGTGGAGAAGCCACCTAAAGCGCGCGTTGAGACCGCTGCGGAGACTTTTGAACGCAAGAAGGATTATCTGGAAGGATTCCTCGCGCAGAAGCCTGCCGTGCCTGACGCAGGTCAACCCGATGGCGAACTGTACGAAGCGGTCATCGAAGCGCTGAAAGAAATCTTCGACCCCGAAATCCCGGTCAATATTTATGACCTCGGTTTGATCTACAATGTCGAGATCAATAATGGCCATGCGCTCGTGTCGATGACGCTGACTACACCACACTGCCCGGTCGCGGAATCGATGCCGGGTGAAGTAGAATTGCGTGTCGGCGCGGTGCCGGGGATCGGCGATGCCGAGGTCAATCTGGTCTGGGAGCCAGCCTGGACCCCCGCCAACATGACCGACGAAGCCCGTCTGGAGCTTGGAATGCTATGACCGAAGTCAAAACAAGAGCGCGCCCCGCCGCCGTCAACCTGACCCCGGCATCCGAGGCACGAATCGCCGAACTGATGGCCAAGGCCCCTGCCGATGCCATCGGCGTCAAACTCTCGACCCCACGTCGCGGCTGTTCGGGCCTAGCCTATTCGGTCGATTATGTGAGTGAAGCCGTGCCTTTCGACGAGAAAATCGAAACCCCCGGCGGCGTGCTCTACATCGACGGCGGATCGGTGCTCTATCTGGTCGGCAGCACGATGGACTGGGTCGAAGACGAATTCGCTGCCGGTTTCGTCTTTAACAACCCCAACGCCACCGGCAGTTGCGGTTGCGGCGAAAGCTTTACCGTTTAGCCTTCCCATCAAAGTACTACTTTGATGGGGCCCGTCTAGAAATCGAATTGCAGGCGGAAGGCCACTCCCACATCGTCGGGCGCGCTTTCGAAATGTCCTGGTTCTTGTCGCCAAAAGATGTTCGATGAAAAATATCCGCCGTCCAACGGCATCACCCACGCAAGCTCGCTCGAAATCTCGCGACCGGTTGGCGCAAGGCTGAACCTGCGAACGCCGAATGTCGGTGTCAACGTCGCGTAATCATAGGCAACTGGCAGGTTGAGCGAAAGGCCGCCACTCGTCACCCGTAATGGTTGGGCGACACGAAACGCTAATCGGTCGCCGTTCAAGAGTGCATTATTACGACTTACATCGAACGAAAAAGCGTTGCTCGTGAGCAAGCTTTGCCCCGCAACCGATGCGCCAGCATTGGCGTATGTCCACCCCTGTCGCCAGCTTGCGCCCAAAGACCAGTCTTGGCCTAAACCTATCTCGCCATTACCGTCGACAAACAGGCTGCGCGCGCCGCCCTGTCCGATAAAGTCGGCAAAACGTGCGCCCAATATCGTTTCATTTTCGCGCATCCAGCTTGCGCCCAACGCCAGTCTGGCTGGGCCAATTTGACGGTCGAGTGCCATCCCTATCGTCGAATAGGAATAGCGATTGGTACCGTTGCGCGCGAATTCGGTGCCCGCGCGCTCGTACAATTGCGCTTCGCCAGCTTCGACGCTGCCGGTCAGGCCGAATTTGCCGACCTGCTGACGAAGCACGAACGAGTTGCCGGGCAGGCGTTCAAATCCGTTTTCGTGCCTAGCCTCGGTGGCGGTCAGAAACGCACCGCCCTGCATACCCTGCAAGGCAGCAACCTGTCCGGCGGCGGCTTGCCTGATCCCCAGGCTAAAGCGCATGTCCTTCGAGATGGCGGCGCTCACTCGTCCGGCCAGAATTCGCGCCTGACGCTGCTGTCCATCGGACAATGCCAAAGGCAGAATCTGCGCGCCGCCGACACCGTTCGCGCTTATGGAAAATGCGAGCTCGGTTGTTCCTGCCGATAAGCTGACGGACCTGCCCTGATTTACCAGCGCCGGAGTCAACCGCAAGCGCGGTGCCGTGGCGTTCAGGCCGTGCACCAAATCAATGTCGTACGCCCGTCCATAGCTGTCCAGTATGACCGCGCTGATCGGCCGATTGGAAAGCGCCACGTCGCCCATTGCCCCCGACGTAGTACCGCCATTGCCGGCTATCGGAACGATGGTGCTTGTCCCTGCAAGCGATGTCGTACCCGCTGGCGCAAAGGCGCGGGCAATATCCAATATGCCGCGGCCATAGATGGAATCGGTGCCGGTCGCGCCGGCATCCCGTGCACTGGTGAGCAGCAGGTTGACAATCTGCTGACCCGTCAGGTTGGGGAATGCCTGCGCCAGCAAAGCCGCTGCGCCTGAGATTTGTGGAGCGGAAAAAGATGTCCCGTTGAATACGCGAACAAAAGTCTGACCATTCTGGTCAAAGCGAAAAATGGCATCATTCTGATATTCGCAACAAATGCCCTGTCCTAATGCCGACAGCACATTGTTTTGCGAAGCTCCGGCCTTGTTACTGAAATCGGAGATGACACCCTGATCATTTACCGATGCGGCAATGATGACCAGACCGTTGCCATTGGCGACCAGCGCTTGCGCAAAAGGACTCGGGTTATTGGGATCGAAAGCTGGCGCTGCGTCATTTGCTTCGTTGCCGGCAGAAACGACCACCACGATGCCCGCCGATGTTGCCCGATTTATGGCATTGCGCAGCGTAGTAGTGGCTCCCCCTGCGCCACCCAGAGAAATATTGATGACCCTAGCGCCTGCATCGACGGCGCGATTAATTCCTGCGGCAATTGACGAGTCAAAGAAGGAGCAATTGGCCTCGGTTTCGCCGGCATCGGGTGTTGTACAGCTGCCCGCTTGATCTGCGCGAAGTGCCAATATCGTAGCGTTGAAGGCTATGCCATGGACATCGCGATCATCTTTGGCCGCAGCAATAACCCGCGTCACCGCGGTGCCATGGCCATCATCATCGCCCAACCCGCGATTGCCGCCGGTTACGTCTGCCGATTGCGGATGGATGCGTCCGGTAAATTCATGGCTGTTGGGATCAATCCCTGAATCGATAACGCCTACAGTAACTCCAGATCCCGTCGCACCTGCCTGATAGGCGGTGATCGCGGTATGAAACCCCGGACCATCAGATCTGTTAAATTCTGCCGTAGCAAAATTGGTTGTCGTTGGCGGGGGAGGGGGGGGAGGTGGAGGTGGTGGCGGTACGGGCGGCGGTGCAACAACCGGTGGTGGAGGCGGAGGAGCGGGGGTGGAGCTTACACCGCCGCCGCTGCCACCGCAGGCCGACAGCGTCAGCGCAAATATCACCGAACTTCCGACCGCAATTTTCCGGTCGATTTTTGCAGGATTCATAACATTGCGACCCTTCCCATGACTCAAGCCGTATAACCGGAGTTCGCTTTCCCAAAACTTAACATTAATTTGGGCTGTTGAGATAATGCTAACAGGTCGTTACGCGACGCAAATGGACACAGCTTTTTCTGATATCGATACATGGATTTTTGATCTCGACCTGACGCTATATCCGCCTGAGGCCAATATCATGGCACAGGTTCGCGACCGGATTGCGTTGTTCGTTCAGGATTATTTCAAAGTCGACTCAGAAACGGCACACGGCATCCGATATAATTACTGGCAGAAATATGGGACCACGCTTGGCGGGCTTATGGCGGAGCACGATGTCGAGCCTCATGGATATCTTGATTTTGTGCATGATGTTGACATGTCGCTGCTGATACCAGCACCCGCTTTACGCGCGCATATCGGGGCTTTGCCAGGTCGCAAGCTGATCTTTACAAACGCCGATGCACCTTATGCCGACCGGGTACTTGCTGCACGCGGGCTGACGGACATATTCGAGGATATATTCGACATCCACCGCATGGATCATGCGCCCAAGCCGAACCCTAACAGCTATGCCGCTTTATGTGCCCAACTCGACATAGCGCCACAACGCGCACTTTTCGTTGAGGATTCACCGCAAAATCTCGTTCCGGCCAAAGCGCTTGGCATGCGAACAATTTGGGTGAAACATGTGGGCGAAGCTGATAGCAGCGGCCACGAAGAGCATATTGACCACCAGATTGCCGACGTCACCGAATGGCTGTCGTCAATTCATTGCCTTGAAAGGGCGATATGAACGAGCAACTTTCCGCCATTATCGACGCCGCGTGGGATGCACGCGACGGCATTAACACCGCCACCCAAGGCGAAGTCCGCGACGCGGTGCAGACCGCGCTCGCCGGCCTTGATGATGGCTCTTTGCGTGTTGCCGAAAAAAACGATGGCGAATGGCAGGTCAATCAATGGCTGAAGAAAGCGGTGCTGCTGTCTTTCCGCCTCAACGACAATGTCGTGGTCGATGGCGGCGCAAGCGGAGCGCCTGCCTATGACAAGGTTCCGTCGAAATTTGCCGGTTGGGGCGCAAACCGTTTCCGTGAAGCAGGGTTCCGCGTGGTTCCCGGCGCGGTTGCACGGCATGGCAGCCACATAGGTAAAAATGTGGTGCTGATGCCAAGCTTCGTAAACATTGGCGCGCGGGTCGACGAAGGGACTATGGTCGACACATGGGCCACCGTCGGCAGCTGCGCGCAAATTGGGAAGAATGTCCATCTATCCGGCGGCGTCGGAATTGGTGGCGTGCTTGAGCCATTACAGGCCGGACCAGTCATTATCGAGGACAATTGCTTCATTGGAGCGCGTTCAGAAGTCGTTGAAGGCGTGATTGTCGAGGAAGGCGCGGTACTTTCAATGGGCGTGTTCATCAGCTCGACCAGCAAAATCGTTGACCGGACCACGGGCGAGATATTCGTTGGCCGCGTACCCGCTTATTCGGTTGTCGTCCCCGGTTCGCTGCCCGGAAAGCCGTTGCCTGACGGCAGCCCCGGACCAAGCTTGTCATGCGCGGTCATCGTAAAAAGGGTCGATGCGCAAACGCGGGCCAAGACCGCGATCAACGATCTGTTGAGGGATTAGGTCGACCAATCGAATTGAAGCCCAATCTAATAGTTGCAAATCGGAGCGAATCGCTCCATAACATAAATGCGGACCGGGCCCCTCTGGCGCTTCGCTTCTTCGGAAGGAACGTGATGTCGGCCGCATCGGATGATTCCGGTGCACTGGTCAGGCGGTCCTTCAAACCCCCGAAATACGCCTTCCGGTGGCCGGAACATCCGATTGAACTTAACACTGTTCAAGAGGATGAATATATGAACTTTTCGTCATTTCGTTTGATGCAATATCACCAGAAACTCGACTCCGAACTGCGTGCCGAACGGGCGCAGCGCTGGCCCGATATATTCCGCATCCAGAAACTGAAGCGGCTTAAACTGGCGGTCAAGGACCGGCTGTCGGCGAGTGCAACCAAGACCTTTGGCAAACGCCTGCGTCTCCAAAAAATCTGATTTCAAACGCTCTCTGACGGCGCTGCACGGACAGTCTGTGCGGCGCCATTTGAGTTGCGCCAACAGGGAATAAATCCATGGAATTTCTAATGATGGACTGGCTGGGAACGCCGGTCTGGTTCTGGATGAGCTTTATCGGCATCGTCGTCGCTCTGACCGCATTTGACCTTGGCTTCCTGCACAAGGAAGACAAGGAAATGGGTATCGGCGAAAGCCTGAAGCTGTCCGCTTTCTATATCAGCATCGCTCTCGCCTTTGGCGCGTGGGTCTGGTTCCAGAAAGGCGCCGATCTCGGGATGAAATATTATACCGGCTTCTTCATCGAAAAGGCGCTGTCGATTGACAATGTCTTTGTGATCAGCCTGATTTTCACCTTCTTCGCCATTCCCCGCAAATATCAATATCGGGCGCTCCTCTGGGGTATCATCGCAGTTATCGTATTGCGCGGCCTGATGATCGCTGCTGGCGCAGCCATTGTTCAGGAATATTATTGGACGCTCTACATATTCGCAGCGTTTCTGATCGCGACTGGCGTAAAGATGCTGTTCACCGGCGACCAAGAAATGGACGTCGCCAAAAATCCGGTGGTCAAATATATTTCGACCCATATGCGCGTGACGAAAGAGCTTCATAACGAAAAGTTCTTTGTGAAAGTTCCTGACGAGAAGACCGGCAGGATGGTGCGGGCGGCAACGCCATTATTTCTGGCGCTGGTCGTCATCAACCTGGCCGACCTAGTGTTCGCGGTGGATTCGGTACCAGCGATCTTTGCAATTACGACCGATACGTTCATTGTCTACACGTCGAATATCATGGCGATTTTGGGTCTGCGTGCGCTGTATTTCGCGTTGGCAGCCATGGTGCACCGATTCCATTATCTGAAATATGCGCTCGCGCTGGTTCTGGTGTTTATCGGCTCAAAGATCTTCGTCTCCGACTTCCTGATGGCAGGCGACAAATTCCCGCCGGTGCTGAGCCTTGGCGTGACCTTCGCGCTGATCCTTGGCGGCATATTGTTCTCGCTTTGGAAAACGCGGAATGACCCCAAGCTGGCCTAGCGTCGGCCCTTGGTCGGGGCGTTAAAATCGGGCGGTTTGTTGGCAATCCACGCCACAAACCGCGCGATTTCCTCATGTGCCAACAATGCTTCAGCGGTTGAATAGCGCTTTTCCAGATCGCTGTTGGTGAAATTGGCGTGGATAGTCTTATTGCATATTGGATGCACCGGCTGTTGCTCGCGCCCGCCGCGGGACTTGGGGACGGGGTGATGCCAAACGGTCACCTCGCCTATTGGGCGGCCGCATAGCCAGCAGATCAGGGCGGGCGGAACCTCCGCCTCCTCATCTTCCCAATCACGGTTTTTTCTGGCCACTTACGCGGGACCAATGCGGTAGGCGCAAAGCTTGTTGCCATCAGGGTCGCGGAAATAGGCGCCGTAAAATGCCTGAGGGCCATCCTCACCGCGTACGCCGGGAGGACCCTCACACAACCCACCCAGTTCGAGCGCTTTGGCATGAAAGGCATCGACCTGCGCCCGGTCCTTCAAGCCCATCGCCGCCATATTGCCATTGCCGACGGTCGCCGGTTCCTGATTATAGGGCAAGGTCACCGCAACCCCAAGCTGCTCCATCCCGCCGGCATAGAGCGTGAAGCCACCCCGATCCTCGCCGAACTCCATGACTTTTTGCATGCCGATGGTGCAAAGCAAATCGCCGTAAAAGGCGCGGGCTCGGGGCAAGTCATTGGTTCCCATCGTGACGTAACCCATCATAATATTCTCCTCGACTTGCGATTAATCAGGGACACTGCTCGAAGCAATGGCCGACCGGTGCAAATTCATCCACCATCGTTACATAGCGAACAAAGCCCCGCCGCTGTTTGGGGTTCACCCAAAAGCCCGCGCGCAAGCTATAGGCTTCGCCGACATGGCCAATCCATTGCTCACCTTTTCCAGCGTCGAGCCAGTGGACGCCAAGGCCATATGCCTTGAAATATCCCTTATTGTCATCGCCATTGCTGCCGTCGAATATCCACACCGGGCCGATCATTTCGGCAAAGTTTTTTTGCGACAGTAAAGGCTTGCCATCTTTAAGCAGCACCTGCCCGACTTTTGACAAATCGCGCGCCGAAATGCGCAGTCCGCCTTGAGGACTGAAGGCGGAACCGTTGCGGCCAAGCCTGTACAGCTTCTCGACATCGCAGCTGCCGTCGGTGGCGGGGTAGACGGGGCATGGGTCCTTGCCGGTAATCGCCGCGTCCCTGGCCAAATCGCCATTGGGACGCAGCAGCGTCACCGCCTGAGCGCGCCGCCCGTCGCTGCATCCAGCGCCCCAATTATAGCAGGCATCGAGCTCTAATGGCCGAAGCACCAATTGCGCCATCAGCCGGTCAAAGCGTTCTCCGGTAGCAGACTCCATGACAGCGGCGATCAGCGGTGAGTTTATATTCGCATAGCTGAAATAGTCGCCGGGCGGATAGCGCAGCTCCCACGCCTTATTCTGCACCAGCACCTGTGACAGATCGCCATCCAATGGCACGATATAGTCGACTGTGTCACGCAGGCCGCTGCGGTGCGATAGCAGGTGCCGCATCGTGATTGGCGCATCGGGGAAGGCCGGGTTGCGCACCTGCCAGCCGAGATAGGCGCCGACATCGCGGTCGAGGTCGATTTTGCCCTGCTCCACAAGCCGCATCACGCCCAAGGCGACCACCAGCTTCGAGATCGAGGCAACGCGCGCCGGATCGTCGATGGTTACAAGCCGCCCCGTTACACCGGCGTCACCCTCGGCGAAGTCGGTTGTGATGCGGTTCGCAGTAAAGTCTATCTTCACGCGTGCTGGCCGGATTCCCGTCGTCCCCGAAGAGCTAACTGGTGATGGTACAGCGCATCCCGCTAGCCAGATGCTTGCGAGCAATGCGCCGCCCCACTTCATGTCGCCGGACACGCCCCGACATGCTTGCCAATTGCATTGCCGGTCATCTTGACCTTGCCGATCATTGGCAACCGGACGGCGACTTCGCTTTCATAGTTGAACTCGGTCTCGCCCATGACCCCTGCCAGCTCCATATCGACGCTCCCCATTCCATCCATGCCGCAGGAAAGCTTCATGCGGACATTCTGGCCCGACACATCGAAAGCCTTGTAGACGCATTTCTCCGCGCCATCGCCGCCGAAGAAATCGGCACCGGGCTTCTTGGCATCGGCTTCGGACAGGCAGCTCCGGTTAGAAGCCCCCGCTGCGATCTCGTCCATGATCTGCTGCTTTTGCGCCTTGCCCAGCGTCGGTACGTTGATGTCTGTGAAAACGAACTTGGTCTCCCAAAGCCCCGATTTCATCGGAATGAAGGCATCATAGTCCATTTCGGCGGCGCGCTCCTCGCTATCGACCACACCATTGCCGTCCTTGTCGGAACTATTGTCCGAACAAGATGCGAGCATGATACACGCCATAAAAGCTCCAGCTGCGACCCTGAGCTTCATCATGCCGGGCAATCCCCAACACGCTTGCCTTCGATCTTGCCGGTCATCTTGACCGCGCCCATCGGTGTGCCTTCGGTGCTTTGCTCGATATTCATCGTGTAGGTTTCGGCGGCGAACTTGCCGTCCATTTTGCTCTTGATCGTCATATTGCCACCGGGCTTACAGGTCATTGCGACTTTCATTGTGTCCCCCGACCGGCTGAGTTCTTCAAAGGTGCAATTGGCCTCAGGCGGCGCACCAAAGAAATCGCCACCGGGCTTGTCGACCTGCGCCTGTGTCAGGCAGCTTTTCTCGGTCATGCCCTTGCCCATCTGTTCTTTCATCTTGCCCTGGACATTGGCCGGGACGCCGGGTGCATCGATCTTGTCAAAGCCGATCTTCACTTCCCAAAGACCAGGCTTCATCGCCATCGCGCCGCCAGCCGACATTTCCGCTTTCGCCTCGGCATCGGTGATCTTGCCATCACCATCAGCATCGGCGCCCTTGTTCGAGCACGCCGAAATCGCGAGCGCGGCCACGCCCATTATCAGAAATTTACGCATCTTGTCCCTCCAGAGGCTTATTGATTGTTTCTTCTGTCGCGCAGGGGGCGAAAAGGCAACAACAGATGCCCTTTGGTGTCGGCAGACTTTACAAAGTTGAGGAAGTTGAGGCCACGTCATGGGGTGTCTACTCCTCCCAGCCTTCGTCATCGGCAACTTCGTCGCCATCCGCCAGCCAGCCCACATGGCGGAAATAGCGCACCGAACGCGCGCGCACCTCTTCTGCATCGCCCATGCCATAATGATTCATCACAAACATCGCGAGCCGGTCGTTATAGCGGCGATGCTCGCCGACCAGTTCGCCCTTGTAATAATGCGGCACCGGCACACCGTGGATGGCACGCGAGAACACCGCCGCCTTCAGATGCCCCGCCGCGAAATCGAGCGCCGCGTCCCACGCCGCACGAAACGCCACCGCATCGGGCCGCGCGCAAAGATTATAGGCAGATGTGGCCGACATGCCGACGGCCCGCGCCGCATCCTCGACACAGGCGGTCGCCGCCAGCGCCTCGATAAAGCCAAGTTGCCGCTCCGGCGTCCAGCCATCGTGGCGCGGCTGAACCGGCACGGGATCGAACGGCGGCGCGGTGTACTGCGCCCCGGGCGGGATGCCTTGGACGGCAGGATCCAAGGGAGTGGCCGGGACGAGCGACTGTACGCTTGGGGCGGGGCGGCGGGTTGGTTGGGGGCGTTCGTTCTTCATGGAAAAGGATAAAACAAATTTGCGGCGTGTAGGAAAGTTGTTTCTGAACATAACAAGAACATCTTGACAATGGTGCCGTAAATCAAACACACCGTCGATATGACTACAGAAAGTATAAGGAAAAGCCTCTGGTCCCGCGCCCGCGAGATAGCGGTTCAAGCCCCGCCTGAACGCAACCGTTACGTCGATTTCCTGCGCGCGCTTTCGATCCTCGCCGTGGTCGTCGGTCACTGGCTGGTCGCCGCGCCTTATATGAAAGATGGCGCGGTCGAGGGCGGGCATTTGCTCGGCATTATCCCTTGGACGCAATGGCTGACCTGGGGCTTTCAGGTGATGCCAATATTCTTCCTCGTGGGAGGGTTTTCCAACGGCGTGTCATGGGCGGCGACCCAAAGGAAAAATGGCCATTATGCCGACTGGTTCAGCGGACGTGTGCAACGGCTGATCAACCCGGTCATGCCGTTATTCCTGATCTGGACGCTGTTTGCCGCCTTTGGCACGGCGATGGGTATCGAACGCAAGATTGTGTCGATGGCAGCACAATTGGCCTTGGTACCGGTATGGTTTTTGGCGGTTTATCTGATCGTGTCTGCGGTCGTGCCGTGGACCTGGAGTTTGTGGCGACGTTTCGGGCTTGGCTCCTTCTGGGGCTTTGTCGCTGGCGCAGTGTTGGTCGATGTGGCCAGCCTGAAGTTCGGCATACCCTATATCAACTTCCTCAACTTCCTGTTTGTTTGGCTCGGCGTCCATCAGCTGGGCTATGCGTGGCAGCAGGGGCGGATCCGCAATCCATGGGTCTGGGCGGTAGGCGGTGCAATCGCGCTTGAAATGCTGGTCTATTTCGGCCCCTATCCGGTGGCGATGATCGGCGTGCCGGGGTCCGACCTTAGCAATTCGATGCCGCCGACATTGGCGCTGCTGGCGCTTGGTATCGCGCAGACCGGATTTGCGCTCGCGCTCGAAACGCCCGCGCGGCGGATGCTGGACAATATCAAGGTCTGGACTGCCGTGGTGCTCGTCAATGGCATGATAATGACCATCTATCTGTGGCATCTGACCGCCTTTGTATTCGTGATGGTCGCCGCATGGTTGCTCGGCGGCATCGGCCTTCATGCCGTGCCCGGCAGCGGCGAATGGTGGCTGATGCGGCCCTTGTGGTTTGCGCTTTATATCGCCGCGTTGTCCCCGCTCATCATCTTGTTTGCGCGTTTCGAACGGGCAAAGAGCGGCCCCAAGCGTGACACACCGGTCCCGCACTGGAGGCTGATCGCAGGTTTGATATTCGTCTGCACCGGCCTTGCCGCAACCGCCGCGATCAGCATCGCCAGCCCGATGGGCGTTACCGGCGTGCGGCTCTGGGTTGTCGCTTTGCCTTTCATCGGCGCGGGTTTAATCGGTTTCGGTCCGGCACATTCGCTGACCAAGCGGGTTATAAAGGCACCCTGAACCACCCCTTGCTCCGAAGGTCCAAAAAGTACATATAGCGAACATGGCAGAGCTTATAATCAGGCGCGGACTCGAAGAACCGGATACCGTCGGCAGCTTCACTCCGCACAAACCCGAGCGCCCACCCAAAGCCGAGGGTGGACGGCCGTTCAAGATTGTTTCCGATTATTCGCCTGCGGGTGACCAGCCGACGGCGATCCGCGAGCTGACCACCACCGCGCTGGCGGGCGAGAAGAATCAGGTGCTGCTCGGCGTCACCGGGTCAGGCAAGACTTTCACGATGGCCAAAGTCATAGAGGAATTGCAGCGGCCTGCGCTTATCCTAGCGCCCAATAAAATCCTCGCGGCGCAGTTATATGGCGAGTTCAAAAGCTTTTTTCCCGAAAATGCGGTCGAATATTTCGTATCCTATTACGACTATTATCAGCCAGAGGCCTATGTCCCGCGCAGCGACACATATATCGAGAAGGAATCTTCGGTAAACGAAGCCATCGACCGGATGCGCCATTCAGCGACGCGGTCATTGCTCGAACGCGACGACGTAATCATCGTCGCTTCGGTGTCGTGCATTTACGGTATCGGCTCGGTCGAAACTTACTCGGCGATGATCTTCGACCTGAAAAAAGGCGAAAGCGTCGACCAGCGCGAGCTCATCCGCAAGCTCGTTGCACTCCAGTATAAACGCAATGACACCGCGTTCACGCGCGGGAATTTCCGCGTGCGTGGCGACAATCTGGAAATCTTCCCCTCGCATTATGAAGACATGGCGTGGCGCGTCAGTTTCTTTGGTGACGAGATTGAGGAGATTGCCGAATTCGATCCGCTGACCGGGACGACGGGCGCAAGGCTGAACACGGTGCGCGTCTATGCCAACTCTCACTATGTCACGCCGGGGCCGACGATGAAGCAGGCGAGCGAGGCCATCAAGTTCGAGCTGGCCGAGCGGCTAAAGGAGCTAGTCGGCGAGGGCAAATTGCTGGAGGCGCAGCGGCTGGAGCAGCGCACGCAGTTCGATCTCGAGATGATCGCCGCGACCGGCAGCTGCGCTGGCATCGAGAATTATTCGCGTTTCCTGACTGGCCGGCTGCCGGGCGAGCCGCCGCCGACTTTGTTTGAATATCTGCCCGACAATGCCTTGCTGTTCGTCGATGAAAGCCACCAAACGGTTCCGCAAATAGGCGCGATGGCGAAGGGTGACCATCGCCGCAAATTGACGCTCGCCGAATACGGGTTCCGCCTGCCCAGCTGCATCGACAACCGGCCGCTACGCTTCAACGAATGGGACATCATGCGGCCGCAGACGGTGTGCGTGTCCGCAACGCCTGGCGGGTGGGAGATGGAGCAGGCCGGCGGCGTCTTTGCCGAGCAGGTCATTCGCCCCACCGGCCTGATCGACCCGCCGGTCGAGATCAAACCGGTCGAGGATCAGGTGCAGGATTGCATCAACGAATGCCGTAAGACCGCCGAGGCCGGCTATCGTACGCTCGTCACTACGCTGACCAAACGGATGTCGGAGGATTTGACCGAGTTCATGCACGAGGCGGGCTTAAAGGTACGCTACATGCACAGCGACGTCGAAACACTGGAACGTATCGAGCTGATCCGCGATTTGCGGCGCGGCGTTTACGACGTGCTCGTTGGCATCAACCTTTTGCGCGAAGGGCTCGACATTCCCGAATGTGGACTGGTGGCGATCTTGGACGCCGACAAGGAAGGTTTTTTGCGCAGCGAAACCAGCCTCATCCAGACCATCGGCCGCGCCGCACGCAACGTCGACGGCCGAGTCATCCTCTACGCCGATCGGATTACCGGCAGCATGGAACGCGCAATCCGCGAAACCGACCGCCGCCGCGAAAAGCAGCGCGAATATAATGTCCTGCACAATATCACGCCGGCGACAATCAAGCGCAATATCCACGACATCGTCGCCGACACCGCCAGCCGCGATTCGGTACTTGTTGATATCGACGCGGAAGGCGCGAACAACCTCGTCGGCCACAATCTGCGCGGCTATATTGAGGAACTCGAAAAGAAAATGCGCGCCGCCGCAGCGGACCTAGAGTTCGAGGAAGCAGGAAGGTTGCGCGATGAAATCCGCTCGCTGGAAGCAACCGAGCTTGGCTTGCCCCCTTCCAGTCAACTCGCCGCGCCGAAGGGAAGAGCAACCGAAGGTCAGCCCGGAACACGGAAGATGCGCTATGGGAAAACGCAGCGGAAGTTCGGGCGGTAAACGCTAAGTTTTCGGCAGTTTTGCGATCAGCTTTTCAACCGAGGCGAGGCGTACTGTCTTGGCCGGAGCGGATGCGGGCTTGCTTTCGTTGGCGGCCTTGCGGTCGATGTCCTTTAGCAAATCCCCCGAAAGGCCGAATTCGGCTTTCACCGCAGGCTTGCTCGCCGCCGCCATCCGCACAGGCGCAGCCGTCGGGACGTTCGGCATGACGCGATCCTTGAGCAACATAGCTACTGCCTTGCGCGCCTCGGTTTCGCCGCGCTTCTGCTTGGGGTAGATAAAGCCATGCGCGGGCCATGCGGTGCCGCCCATCGCCTCGTTCGGCGTGTACCAGACGCGAACTTGGCTCCAGTCATTGTCTTGCGACACATCGACCGCGCGGACATCTTCCTCGATATGGCCGCGCACGCCGCCGATCGTCGACCAGTTGGCGTGGCTGATGATGATTGTCCGGTCATCGACAATGTCACGCACCGCCGCAACATGGCCAAGTCGCATATTGCCATGCGGCGGGAATGCAAGCACCGCGCCGACCTTTGGCTCATTGCCGCGCGCATATTTGCCTTCGGCCTGACCCCACCAAGTATGCGCATCGCCGAAGATCGTGACACCCGATAATGCGCGGGCATAAGGAACGCATTGCAGACCTTCGTTCAACGCGGCGGCTGGCGCGGCGACAAGTAACAAGGATAGGATGATGCCCCTCATGTGGGACTGGATACCCTGCGATGGGAAACACCGGCCTAAGGCGTTTGGTTAACGGATCTAAACTTTTCAGTTCAGCAGCCGTATGACTGCCGAAAGGCCTGCAAGGCCGAGAACCGCCGCGACAAAACTGCGCCATAAAGATGTAGGCACCTTGCCAAATGATTTCGCGCCCAGCCAGTTGCCAAACAGCATCGGCGGGAAAAGTAAGATTGACAGCCACGCCAGCCGCCAGCTTCCCAGCCCCAGCGCGAACGATGATATCGTTCCTGCAATTGCAGTAGCAAAGAAAACCAGCATCATCGACGCGCGCGCCGTGGCAGGCTCGATTTGTTGGCGCAGATAATAAGGCACGACCGGCGGGCCGGGCATCGCGGCAAAGCCGGTGAGAATGCCCGAGGCGATGCCGGTTGCGGCGGTTTCTTTGGGGCCAGGGGTAAAACCGGGCTTCTGCGGCAATAACACCAGCAAAAATGCGCCAATCGCGATGCCCGCAATCAGCAAACGCGCGACGTCGGGCGTGGATTGCTTTAACAACCATATACCAAGCGGCGTCGCTGCCACCGCAAACGCAGCAATGGTGAGTGCGCTCTTACGGTTCGCATCGGCATAGATAATCTTCAGCCCAACCGGCCCAATCAGCACTTGCAAGAATATGCCGAGCACCACAGCCTCGCCGGGCGTTACGATCAGCCCAAGCAACGGCACCAATATGATTGCCATGCCAAATCCGGTCAGCCCGCGAATATAGGCCGCGCCAAATGTCATTGCGGCGGCGCCCGCCATCAATAGCGGATCGACCCCGGCCAACGCGGCTGTTGGATCGAGCATCAACCCCGCAAATCGGGCGGCGTGGCCTCGGCGGTGAGCATCGCAATAGCTTCATCCAGCGTCATGATCCGCTGTCCATCCGAACCCAATGACCTGATTGCGACCTTGCCTTGCTCGGCCTCACGCATGCCGACTACCAGCAGATGCGGCACCTTCGCAACACTGTGTTCGCGGACCTTGTAGTTGATTTTCTCGTTGCGGAAATCGCTCTCCACTCGGATGCCCGCAGCCTTCAGCCGCTCGGTAACCTGAGCGCCATAGGCATCTGCATCCGACACAATCGTCGCGACGACCGCTTGCACCGGTGCGAGCCACACGGGGAAGCGTCCGGCATAATGTTCGATCAATATGCCGATGAAGCGCTCGTAAGACCCGAAAATTGCGCGGTGCAACATCACGGGGCGGTGGCGCGCGCCATCCTCGCCGACATAGCTCGCGTCAAGCCGTTCCGGCAACACGCGGTCGGACTGGATCGTACCGACCTGCCATGTACGGCCAATCGCGTCGGTCAGATGCCATTCGAGCTTGGGCGCGTAGAAAGCGCCTTCGCCGGGCAGTTCTTCCCAGCCATATTCCGCTGTCGCCAACCCGGCACGAACCACCGCATCGCGCAGCTCATTCTCGGCCTTGTCCCAATCAGCGTCCGATCCGAACCGCTGCTCGGGACGCAGCGCGAGCTTGATCGAATAGGTGAAGCCGAATTCCTTGTAGATCCGGTCGGCGAGCGCACAGAAATCCTGTACCTCTTCGACAATCTGATCTTCGCGGCAGAATATATGCGCATCGTCCTGTGTGAACTGGCGCACGCGCATCAGGCCATGCAACGCGCCATGCGGCTCATTCCTGTGGCAGCATCCATTTTCATAGATGCGTAACGGCAGGTCGCGGTAGGATTTGATCCCCTGCCGGAAAATCAGGACGTGCGCCGGGCAGTTCATTGGCTTCAACGCCATCCAGTCGGCATCGCCCGAAATCACGGGGCCTTCGTCATCGACATTCGGCACCTCGTCGGGAATCACGAACATATTTTCGCGATATTTGCCCCAATGGCCCGATTGCTCCCACTGGCGCGCGTCCATCACCTGCGGGGTTTTGACTTCCTTATAGCCGGCGCCGTCAATTGCGCGGCGCATATAGGCCTCAAGCTCGCGCCAGATCAGATAGCCATTGGGATGCCAGAAGACGCTGCCATGCGCTTCCTGCTGTAGGTGGAACAGGTCCATATCCTGGCCAAGACGGCGATGGTCGCGTTTGGCGGCTTCTTCGAGCCGGACAAGATGTGCATCAAGCTGCTTCTTGTTGAGCCAGCCCGTGCCGTAGATGCGCGAAAGCTGCGCATTATTCTGGTCTCCACGCCAATAGGCCCCGGCAACGCGCGTTAGCTTGAATGCGGCAGGATCGAGCTTCCCGGTCGAGGCCAGATGCGGCCCGCGGCACATGTCCATCCAGTCATCGCCCGACCAGTAAACCGAAAGCTCCTCTCCCTCTGGAAGCTCTTTCGCCCATTCGGCTTTGAAGCTTTCACCCGCTTTTTTCCATGTGTCGATCAGCGCATCGCGCACCATCACTTCACGGCGGAGCGGCTTGTCGGCGCGGATAATTTCGCGCATCTTTTCCTCAATCAGCGGCAGGTCGTCGAGCGTGAACGGACCGCGCGACGAAGGGGCCATCACGTCGTAATAGAATCCATCATCAGTTGACGGGCCAAATGTGATTTGCGTTCCCGGAAACAGCGCCTGCACCGCCTCGGCCAATATGTGCGCGAAGTCATGCCGCGCAAGCTCAAGCGCATCCGCCTCGTCGCGCGTCGTTACCAAAGCAAGGTTAGCGTCAGTGTCTATCGGCCGCATTATGTCGCGCAATTCGCCATCGACGCGCGCAGCAATCGCCGCTTTGGCAAGACCGGGACCAATGGCAGCCGCAATATCTGCAGGCGTGGTGCCGCGCACGACTTCACGGGCAGAGCCATCGGGAAGGGTGATACGGATCATCTCGGACATCGGGAACGCACGCTTTCTAAAGTTTGAGAGGCTCCTTTGCCAGCCTCGACGCAATGCCGCAAGTCTGTGAGGCGGCCAAATTTGCGATGAAAATGACAAGCTATCCAATCTATATGCAAAGCGTCCTTGACATTTTAGCAGATAAAAAGTAAAGCTCCCTTGTCTTATCTACAAGGAAGCTTGTCATGGCTAAATATAAAAGTCCCGCAATTCGTCAGTATCTCATCCGGTTGTTTGTGTTGATGTCGCTGTATATTGTCACACTGATCGCGGCAGTGACCATTTTTAAGGCGGGGGCTGTTTCAGGCATCCCAGCGTACGCGCTGGCAATTGCGCCTGCGTTGCCGGTTATTGGCGTGTTCTGGGCAGTAATGCGGTTTCTGGTGGAGGAACCCGACGAATTTATGCGGATGCTTCTGGTTCGGCAGTGTCTGGTTGCTACGGGATTTTGCCTGACCGTGATGACAATCTGGGAATTTTTACAAAACTTCGATCTCGTGCCACCCGGCAATGGCGGGTTCGGCGCAGCATTTTTCTGGTTCATGGGTCTGGGTGTCGGAGCATTGTACAACAAGCTTACGCTTGGCACTGCGGGTAGTGAGTGCTGATGAAAAACCGCCTGAAAGTCCTCCGCGCCGAGCGCGACTGGAGCCAGCAGGATTTGGCCGACCGCCTCGCGGTGTCACGCCAATCGGTCAATGCCATCGAAACGGGGAAATACGACCCGTCATTACCACTCGCCTTTCGCATCTCCGATATATTCGAGATGCCGATTGAAACGATATTCTTGCGCGATTAGCGGGCGGATTTAACCTTCACTCTTGTCCTTGCGGTAGGGAACAAATTCACCAAGGCTGCAGACCGGCCCTTGCATGCCGCTGACGCGATCGACCAGCTTGATAAGGTCGCCGCGGCATTTCTGGCCACCGAATTGTTCGGACACTATGATGTCGCTGTCTCGCGCAAGACCGGGGCAGCTACCTCGTAAATTGTTTTTGTAAACTAAGTTACCCGAAACGCGATAAAGCAATATGTCGTCGCTGATACGGATGACGTTTGTACCGTTAAAATCGCTTATGCAATTCACCGGCGCACCTGCAACTTTGCCCGCGAGCTGTTTGGTCAGCAACTCCGACTGTTTGTCGTTAAGCGGTTTGGGGGTGCTATCCACCTGCGCGCACGCAGCGAGGAATGGCAGTGTTATTGCAAATGCAGCTAGTGAAACGGATCGCATAAAGTGTCTCCTTGAATGCATCTTAGCGCAAATGACCTGAACAGGATATTATCAAATCAGCGTTGCCATGTGGCGCTTTTCGCCCGGTGTAACGTCGACTATCATTCCGCCGAGATCCAAATCATCAACGCCTTCCAAAACCGCCATTGCTCGCGTTCCGGTCTCCATATCAAGCACCAGCGTGGCGGCACCCATCACGCCTTTGCTGACAGGGCGGGCATAGGTCAAAATTCGGCCCTTTCCTTGGGGTGCATCATCGACAGCGACCGTCTTTGGCACGTAACCCTTGATGACATCGCCGTTCCAAGGACGTGGCGGCTGGGTCGCGGTGTAGACGCCGACTGCCTGTTTCGACATCACGCCGCCATTGGCGGTTACCAAAGCAGGCTTGGACCCATCCTTACGCAGCGCATCGACCATCGCTGCGAGGCTGTAGATGGTGTAGCCATTGCCCGGTCCGCCAAAGAAGCCAAGACCGCCGGTCAGGGTATAGTCGCCGGGTGCGCGCGCGGGATCGCCCAATGTGTCGACTGCTGCCGACACGGCGACGGGGAAACAGCTGTAAATGTCGACCGGCCCCAGATCGGTGGCTGTGAATCCCGCCTGATCGAGCGCCGCGTGCATAGTGAAGCCGACCGCGTCGGGGCTGGCGATGTGATCGCGTTCGGACAGAGGCGGCTCGGAGGCTTCCGACGCGCCCGCGAGCCATACCATCTTGTCGTCGGCAACTCCAAGCTCGCGCGCCTTGCCCGCACTGGTCAGGATAATTGCCCCACCCAGATCGACCGCGTCCTGCGCCACGCGCCAGCGGCGGTAGATGTCGGTGATGTGATAATCGCTCTCATGCTCGGCAACCAGTTGCTCGGTCGTGAACGCCACAGGGAATTGGGCGTGTTCGCGCGTCAGCGACTTGACCGAAGCCGCAGCGCCGTTACGGGCCATTTCGACCAGATAGTCATGGCGGCTCGTCCCCCGCTCGATACGCCGCGCATTTTCGAGCAGCGAATAAGCGAGCGGCATCGAGATGATGCCATGCCGGATTTCGCGGCGAGTGAGGATGGAGAATTCCGAGCGTTTGTCTTCGAACGGGGTGTCCGATGGCAGTCGCCAGTCAAGTGTGACCCCCGCTTTGCGCGCGCGCTTGGCAGTGCCATTGGCTTCGGCGGCAACGATGATGGCAACCTCAATTTCGCCGCGCCGGATTCCGCTTGCCAGTTCATTGACCATCGCTTGTGGGCTCTGGCCGCCGACATCAGCGTAGATGAGGCGCGGCGCAGAGATACCACCAGCCGCGCCGAAGGCTTCCGCCACATTATCAGGCGAGCCTGTGCCCATCGATACGCCGCTATCCTCAAAGGTGCGGATCGCGGCGATGGTGTCTATGGCGACAGACACGGCTTCGGCTTGACCAGTATCGGCAAGAGCCACCTTGATCGCCGCGCCTGCCAGTTCGCGCGGTGAAGGCCACTCGCCTGAGACGGTTTTGCGGCTTGCCTCGCCGACCCCGATTATCACCGGAGCATTTGCATCGAATTCGCTCATCTGCGACCTTCCAAATATTTCTTAACCGCCCGATTAAATCTGCTAGTGAAATATACAAGGATAAAGGAGAGCATCGATGGCAGCGTGGCCGAAACTCAAATGGGACAAGGAACCGACGGGGCCGCTGAAAGGCATCAAGGTCGTCGATATGGCGACCGTCGTGCTTGGCCCTTATGCGACGGTGCAGCTGGCTGACCTCGGCGCTGAAGTCATTAAGATCGAGAATAGCGAAGGCAATACGCCCGGCGACCTGATGCGCCACGCTGGCGATTCGCCGACCAAGCAGCACGGCCCGATTTTTGCCGCGCTGAACCGCAACAAGAAGGCGATCAACCTCAATATCAAAAAGCCCGAGGACAAGGCGGTGCTCGAAGCCTTGCTCGAAGAGGCCGACGTCTTCATCCACAATGTCCGTATGGCGGGAATGGAGCGGCTTGGCTTTGGCTATGAACAGGTCAAGGCGATTAATCCGAACATCGTCTATGTCCATTGCGCCGGATTTGGTGCTGGCGGGGCCTATGGCGAGCGGCAGGCTTATGATGATTTGATTCAGGCCGCATCAGGCTTTGCGGCGCTTTCGGAGCAACGCGATGGAGGGCGGCCCACTTATGCGCCGAGCCTTGTTGCCGACAAGGTCAGCGGACTATTTGCCGCAAATGCGACAATGGCAGCCTTGCTGGCTCGTGCTGGCGGCCAGGGCGGGCAGTTTGTCCAAGTGCCGATGTTCGAATGCTTCACCTGGTTCCACATGGTTGAAAATCTGTGGGGCGAGACCTTCATTCCGGGCAACGGGCGGATGGGCTATACGCGCTCGGTCAATCCGCGGCGGCGGCCTTATCCGACCAAAGACAGTTTCATCGCCATCGTGCCTTATAACGACCGGCAATGGGCGAAGTTTTTTGAGCTTGGCGGGCGGCCAAATGTGTTCGACGACCCGCGCTTTTCGACCTATCAGGAACGCACCAAACATACTGGCGAGCTGTATGCGCTGATCGAGGAAGTCAGCGCAACGCGCACCACCGCCGAGTGGCTCGACCTGCTTGCCGAACATGACATTCCGGCGATGAAATATAACCGCATGGCCGATGTTCTGGTCGACCCGCATCTCGCCGATGTCGGCTTTTTCGAAGAGCATGAAAGCCCGGATATCGGCAAATATCGTTCGATGAAACATCCGGTGCATTACGCCGGAACGCCGGTGACGAACTATGCGCATCCGCCGATGCTTGATGCCGATGGGGACGAGATTAAAACCGCGCTGGGTTTTAAACCAGCAACCCCCGCATGATCAGCTCAATGGTGTGCTCGCGGTAGCCATCGCGCATATTTTCGTTGAAATCGTCCTGATTATAACAATGCCGCAGCACGAGACGCGATGAATAGAAGCGGTCGGCAGCGCCGGTCACGGTGAAATAGAAAAACTGCGGGTCGACCTTACGGAATTTGCCCGCTTTCACACCTTCGCTGATCAGGTCGTCATAGGCCTTGGCGATGGGGCGCAGATACAGCTCGGCAATCCGTGCAGCCTCGGCGGGCGCGCTGTCGCGGACTGTGCGCATCAGCAGGCGGTTGAGATACGGAAAGGCATAATAAGTATCGATGGCCTTGCCGATATGCAGTTGCAATTTTTCCTGCGGCGGCATGTCTTTGGCGACCAGCGCCTCAAGGCCGTGGACGATATTGCCCATGTCCCGGTCGAGCAAGGCGAGCATCAACCCGTTCTTGTTGCCGAAATAATATTTGACCAAGGCACTGTTGAGCCCAGCGCGGAGCGACAGCTCGCTCAGGCTTAAGTCGATAGTGTCGCCTTCGCGCATGATCTGGCTCGCAGCCTCGATCAACTGATCGCGCGCGTTCGCGTTCTCCGGTGCGTCGCCTACAAGCTTTGGTCCAGTTGTTGCCATAATGCTCCCCGTTTCCCTAACGTCACTTATAAGCAGGTTCGTCCCACCAAGGGAAGAAGTCAGGCAAATCTGTGGATACTTTGTCGGGATAGGAGGGCGCGCGCTTTTCGAGGAAGCTGGAAATGCCCTCCTTCGCATCACCCGAGCGCGAGCGGCGATAGATCGCGCGGCTGTCAATCTGGTGCGCAGCCATGGGATGGTCGGCGGATGGCAGCCGCCAAAGCATCGCGCGGGTGAGGGCGATGGAAACCGGCGCGGTATTGTCGGCGATTTCGCGCGCGAGCGCTTGGGCTGCCGGGAGTAAATCCGCCGGTGCGTGGACTGAGCGGACAAGGCCGCCCTGCAACGCTTCTGCTGCGTCAAACACGCGTCCGGTCATGCACCATTCGAGCGCCTGTTGCATCCCGACAAGGCGAGGCAAGAACCAGCTTGAAGCGGCCTCGGGTACGATCCCTCGCCGGGCAAATACAAAACCGAAACGAGCGGTTTCGCTCGCAAGGCGGAAGTCCATCGGCAATTGCATCGTCGCACCGATGCCGACCGCTGCGCCGTTGATCGCACCGATGACCGGCTTTTTGCACTGGAAAATCCGGAGCGTCAGCCGCCCGCCCGAATCGCGGACACGCTCGTCGGACAAGCTTTCGACTTGCGAACCGCTGGCAAAAACCTGCCCGCCGCCATCGGGCGTTAAATCAGCCCCGGCACAAAAGGCGCGCTCACCAGACCCCGTAACAATGACCGCACGAACATCGTCGTCTGCATCAACCAGATCGAACGCCGAACACATTTCCAGCATCATGGTCCCGGTAAAGGCGTTCATCTTTTCCGGACGGTGCAGCGTGATTGTCGCGATGCCGTCTGCAACATCATACAGGATCTGGGTGAAGTCGGTCATACCCTCAGCGTGGTGCCATACGGATTGCGCCGTCGATGCGGACGTCTTCGCCGTTGAAATACCCGCATTCTATCATCGTCAGCGCGACCATCGCATATTCTTCCGGGTTGCCCAGACGTTTGGGGAAGGGCACCGACGCAGCCAGCGCTTCCTTCACTTGCGGCGGCGCGCCGTTCATCAGCGGCGTGTTGAAAATGCCCGGCAGTATGGTGTTGATGCGGATGCCTTCACTCATCAGGTCGCGGGCAATCGGCAAAGTCATGCCGACAACGCCGCCCTTCGATGCCGAATAAGCCGCCTGACCCATCTGGCCATCTTCAGCCGCAACCGAGGCCGTATTGACCATTGCCCCGCGTTCGCCGTCTTCCATCGGCTCCAACGTCAACATGCCAGCCGCCGATTTAGCGATGCAGCGGAAAGTGCCGACGAGGTTGATCTGGATGATGCGGTTGAAGGCATCCAGCGGGAAATGCTTGATCGAGCCATCTTCCTTCGAACGGCTGGCAGTCTTGATTGCATTGCCGGTACCGGCGCAATTGACGAGGATCCGCTCCTGACCATACGCCGCGCGCGCCTTGGCAAAACCGGCATCGACGCTTTCATCATCGGTGACGTTCACTTCGCAGAAGATGCCGCCGATTTCAGCCGCAACGGCTTCGCCTTTTTCGGCTTGAAGGTCGAACAGCGCGACTTTGACGCCCTTGGCGGCCAATGCCCGGGCAGTTGCTTCGCCAAGGCCCGATGCGCCGCCGGTGACGACGGCTGCGATAGTGGAATCCAGTTTCATGTCTTGTCCTTCATATTGGAATTGGGGGCGTTCAAACGCGCTCGATAATCGTCACATTGGCCTGACCGCCGCCTTCGCACATCGTCTGCAGCCCGTATTTGCCACCGCGTGCTTCGAGCGCGTTGAGCAAAGTCGCCATCAATTTGGTACCTGACGCACCGAGCGGATGGCCCAAAGCGATAGCGCCGCCGTGGACATTGATCTTCGACCGGTCGCCGCCGACATGCTTGAGCCAAGCGAGTGGAACAGGTGCGAAGGCTTCGTTGACTTCATAGAGGTCAATGTCGCCAATTTTCATGCCCGAACGCTGGAATGCGCGGTCGGTGGCGAATAGGGGTTCTTCGAGCATGATGACAGGGTCGCCAGCTGTCACGGTAAGGTTCACGATCCGCGCACGCGGCGTCAGGCCATGTTCCTTAAGCGCCTTTTCCGACACGATCAAAACGGCCGACGAACCATCGCAAATTTGGCTGGCATTGGCGGCGGTGATTGAGCCCCCTTCCTGCAACAATTTAACGCCCGACAGGCTTTCAAAGGTCGCGTCATAGCGGATGCCTTCATCGCTGTTGTGGACTATATTGCCCTCGGGCGTTTCAACTTCCACGCCGACTATTTCATTGGCGAACAGACCGGCTTGCGTCGCGGCAATCGCTTTCTGGTGCGATTCAAGCGCGAACTGGTCCAGATCTTCGCGGCTGAAGCCGTGCTTTTTGACGAGCATTTCGGCGCCCATGAACTGGCTGAACATGATGCCGGGATAGGCCTCCTCCAGCCGCGGGCTTTTATAGGTGCCAAGGCCCTCTTTCTTGAACAACATCGAAGTCGAGCCCATCGGCACGCGAGTCATGCTTTCGATGCCCGCAGCCAGAACGATATCCTGCGTGCCCGACATCACGCCTTGCGCCGCGAACATCATCGACTGCTGCGATGATCCGCATTGGCGGTCGATGCTGACCGAGGGGATCGAGTTGGGGAGCTTCGAAGCCAGCACGATATTGCGACCGACATCGCCCGCCTGCTCACCGCCCATCATGACGCAGCCCATGATGACGTCTTCGATAGCGGCAGGATCGAAATCATTGCGGTCGGCAATCGCGTCGAGCACCGCAGCGCCCAGATCGACCGGGTGAACCCCAGCCAGCTTACCGCCGCGACGGCCCCCAGCGGTGCGAACCGCGTCTACGATATAGGCGTCTGCCATTTTCTCTCTCCTGATAGTCGAAATTTAATCGTACGATTAAACTTTGAAAGGAGAGAGTCAAGGTCGGATTATTCTCCCCATCGACTTGCGATGGGGAGGTGGCGCGCTGGAGCGAAGCGGACGCGTGACGGAGGGGCCTTCGACGTGAGAGGCCCCTCCACCATTCGCTTTGCGAACGGTCCCCCTCCCCATCGCAAGTCGATGGGGAGGATTTAGATCACGCTGCTTCGCGCGCTATCGTGATAACCTGCGGATAGGTGAATTCGAGCAAGCCCTCTTCACCCAACTCGGCGCCAAAGCCCGACTGCTTATGTCCGGCGAACGGCGCGTTCGGTGCGAGATGCATCGACTCATTGATCCACACCGTACCGGTCTCAAGCTGCTCGGCAACTGCAACTGCAGCCTCTGGATTGCTTGTCCAGATCGACCCCGCGAGGCCATAATCCGACGCATTGGCGCGGCTAATAACTTCATCGACGGTCGAGAATTTCATCAGCGGCATGACCGGACCGAATTGCTCCTCGGCCACAATCCGCGCGTCTTCAGGCGGATTGTCGAGCACGGTTACGGGCACGAAATAGCCCGGGATCGACGGGTCATGATCGCCACCGACGAGGAATTTATATCCCTTGTCCTTGGCATCGGCGATCAGTTCGAGCACGCGGTTATATTGCTGCTTGTTCTGGATCGGGCCAATCGCTGTCCCTTGTTCGGCACCGTCGCCAACCTTCACTGCACTCGCATAAGCCGCGATTGCGGCGGACAGTTCGTCGTAGATATCTTCATGGATATAGATGCGCTTGGCCGCGATGCAGACCTGACCTGCATTGTAGAAGCTTGCCCAGAACAGCTTCTCGGCAACCTTGGCGACGTCGGCATCGGGCAACACAATCGCGGCGTCATTGCCGCCCAGTTCGAGCGTAATGCGCTTTAGGTCTTTCGACGCCGATTCCATCACGCGCTTGCCGGTCGCGGTCGAACCGGTGAAAGTGATCTTGTCGATGTCCGGGTGCGATGTCAGCATTGGTCCGAGCGCGTCGCCGCCAGTAATGACGTTCAAGACGCCCGGCGGGAATACCCCCGCGATGAGCTCGGCCATGCGCAATGTCGCTAGCGGCGTGAACGGCGATGGCTTCAAAACCATCGTGCAGCCTGACAAAAGCGCAGGCACAATTTTCTGCACCGCCATCAATACCGGGAAGTTCCAAGGCACGATGCCGCCGACAACGCCAACGGGGACGCGGCGGGTGCGGCTGAGGCGCTTGTCGCTGTCCTCACTGATTGTTTCCTCAAGGCTGAGCGTGGAAAGCGCGCGGCTCATGCCGACGCAACCGGCGATTTCGCTGCCAGCCTGCATGTGCGGCTTGCCTTGCTCGCTAGTGAGGAGGCGCATCAGCTCATCGCTGTTCGCCTTGATCGCATCGGCCATCTTGGCAAAGCACGCGCGGCGTTCTTCGACGCTGGTCTTCTTCCATTTCGGAAATGCAGCGCGTGCGGCCGCTACCGCCTTGTCGAGTTCGGCCTGACCGCAATCGGGCACCTGACCGATAACCTGCTCGGTCGCGGGATTGATGACGTCGATCCATTTATCGCTGCCGACCAGTTCGCCATTGATCAGATTCTTATATTGCGTCGTCATCCTATATCTCCTTGTGAGTCTTTTGCAGGCTTATAGCCTAGGCCCAAGTTTAATCTAAGCTTTGTCTTTCGCCCAATATTCATCGCGCAGCAGGCGCTTATAGAGCTTGCCGGTGTCATGACGCGGAAGTTCGTCGCGGAAATCGATACGGCGCGGGATTTTTACGCCCGACAGTTTTTCGCGCGCATAAGCGGTGAGTTCATCGCGCAGTGCCTCACCCGCATCGGCCATGTCGAGCGGCTGCACTACCGCGATCACTTCCTCGCCCATCTCGTCATGCGGACCGCCGATGACCGCAACGTCGCGGACCTTGGGATGGGTAACCAAATGGTTCTCGATCTCCTGCGGATAGATATTCACCCCGCCCGAAATGATCATGAAGCTTTTGCGGTCGGTGAGGTAGAGGTAGCCTTCCTCGTCCAATCGCCCAACATCGCCGAGCGTTGTCCAGCCATGTTTGTTCGTCGCGCTCTTGGTCTTCTCGGGGTCGTTATGGTAGCTGAAACTGGCCGCGCTTTCGAAGAACACTGTGCCTTCCTGCCCAACCGGCACGTCGTCGCCATTCTCGTCGCAGATGTGCATGACGGCGTTGAGTGGCCGCCCGACCGAGCCCTTATGAGTCAGCCATTCTTCGCTCGAAATGAAGGTAATCCCCTGTCCCTCGGTCCCGGCATAATATTCGCGCAAAACCGGTCCCCACCATGCGATCATCGCTTCCTTAATCGGAATCGGGCAAGGCGCGGCAGCATGGACGGCGGTTTCCAGACTTGAAACGTCATATTTGTTGCGGACATCGTCAGGCAGTTTGAGCATCCGGGCGAAATGAGTCGGCACCCATTGGCTGGCGTTGATTTTGTATTTCTCGATGGCGGCCAAAGCAGCTTCGGGATCGAATTTTTCCATCACGACCACCGTACCGCCAAGTCGGTGAACGGCAACGCACCAGCGCAAAGGCGCGGCATGATAGAGCGGTGCTGGTGACAGATAGATGCTGTCGCCCGAGAATTTGAACGCCATCATGGCGAGGCCTGAAAGCGCGTTGGCACCGGCGATGTCTGGATCCTCGGGCAGTGGAAAGCGGACGCCTTTTGGTTGGCCGGTGGTGCCCGAGCTATAGAGCATGTCGGTTCCGGCTCGCTGGTCGGCGATGGGCGTAGTCGGCATTGGCGCAACCGCCGCTTCGTACGATTCCCATCCAGCATGCTCGCCGCCGAGGATGTAGCGTTTTACCGGACTTTGCAGTTGGTCGAGCGTCGCGCCGAGATAGGGAGAGGCAAACAATGCCTTTGAGCCGCTGTCGTTGAGGATGTAATCCATCTCGCTCGGTGTCAGGCGGCAGCTGATTGCGACGTAAATCAGCCCTGCGCGCTGTGCGCCCCAGACCAGGTCAAAAAACTCAGCACGGTTTTCAAGGCAGAAGGCAACGGTGTCGCCATGTTGCAGGCCCAAAGAGCGGAACAGATGCGCGCATTGGTTCGAGCGTTCGTCGAGTTGGCGATATGTAACGGTCTCGCCCGAACCCGCCATGATGACGGCGGGTTTGTCCGGGTTGGCGGCGGCGTGGACGACGGGGTGGCCCATTATTCGCCCAGCCAGTTGGGTTTGCGTTTCTCGGCAAAGGCCATCGCGCCCTCGCGGCTGTCTTTCGAGGTGAATACCGGCGCGCAGATCTCATTCTGCTTTTTCCACATTTCGGATGAGTTCCAGTCAGGGCGCTCGTTAATCACTCGCTTGGTGGCGATCAAAGCGAGCGGGCCGTTGGCCGCGACCTTCGCCGCCAATTCAAGCGCCGCATCGATCGCCGCGCCGTCAGTGACTCGATTAACGAAGCCGATTTCATAGGCCCGCTGGGCCGAGATGAAATCGCCGGTCAGCGCGAGCTCCATCGCCATCCGCTTGCCGATGATCGATGGTAAAGTGAGCAGGCCGCCAGCCGCCGCCACGAGGCTGCGTTTCACCTCGGGAATGCCGAACTGCGCTTTGTCGTTCGCCACCAGCAAATCGCAGGCAATCGCGATTTCCATCCCGCCCGCCAGCGCATAACCCTCGACCGCGCCGATCAGCGGCTTGGCGGGTGGCGATTCGATGAATCCGGCAAAACCCTTGCCCTTGATGCTGGGGAGTTCGCCGCGAAGGAACGCCTTCAGGTCCATGCCCGAACAGAAGGTCCCGCCCGCACCAGTGATGATGCCGGCGTTCAGGTTCTTGTCGCTATCCAGCTGCTCCATCGCCGCCGCGATACCCTGCGCCACCGCCTGATTGACCGCGTTTTTCGCCTCAGGCCGGTTGATCGTGATGATCAAAACGCCGTCTTGTGATTGGGTTAGGACTTCGGTCATTGCATTCCTCTCACTTCAACCAACATTTCCGTTCGTGTCGAGCCCAGTCGAGACACCCATCCGTCATGCCTGCCTTCACGGTGTCTCGACGATGCTCGACACGAACGGGATTTTGGGGTTGGCAATCACCGCCCCTTGGGTAGTCCCAGCACATGCTCGCCGATTATGTTCTTCTGGATCTGGCTTGTGCCGCCGCCGATGGTGGCGGAGAAGCTGTTGAGATACGCGCGGTGCCAGTAACCGTCATCGACGGCATTTTCGTCGCCGACATAATAGCCCGCCCGCGTCCCCTGAAACTGAAGCGAAAATTCGGTGAGTTCGCGGATCAATTCGGTGCGCGCCAGCTTGTTCATCAGCGCGAGCCCCATCGGCCGGTCGCTGGTCAGCGGAGCCATGCGTCGGCGCTGGTTGTTCAGATTAAGCGCCTGAATCTCGATCATATAATCAACCAATTTGTCGCGCATCACCGGATCATCGAGCACCGGCTTGCCGCCGCGTTTCGCGGTTCGCGCCATGTCGACGACGCTCATCACGTCCATTTCCTTGACGAAATAGCCGCCGACCGGATTGACCTTTGCGCCGCGCTCATATTCGAGCGTTTTCATCGCGACCATCCAGCCTTGTCCCTCTTCGCCGACAAGGCCCGACGCCGGAATCCGTGCATCGGTGAAGAAGCATTGGGTGAAACCATATTCGCCGGTGAGTTTCTTCAAACGCCGGGTTTCGACGCCGGGGATTTTCATCGGCGCAAGGAAGAAGCTCAGCCCCGCATATTTGCTGGGGCCATCATTCGACGTGCGCGCGAGCAGGATCATATAATCGGCGCGGTCGCCAAGCGACGTCCAAATTTTGGACCCGTTGATGACATATTCGTCGCCATCCCGAACCGCTTTGGTTTGCGCACTGCCAAGGTCAGAACCATGCTCCGGTTCGGAAAATCCCTGACACCAGATTTCTTCGGCGGACAGCATCGGCTTGATGTACCGGCGCTTGTCCTCTTCCCGTCCGATGTCGAGCAGCAACGGCCCGGTCCAGCCATTGCCGATGGCGTTGATCATGATCGGCGCGTCGTGGCTTTTCATGATCCGCGTGGCGATGCGCTGATATTCGGGGTGCATCCCGTAACCGCCATATTCTGTCGGCCACGACATGCCGAAATAGCCCGCCTCATAAACCTTGCGCTGCCAGTCGCGGAGGAAATCGAACTGCTGGTCGGTGGACACTTCCATGAAGGTCAGCGGCAGCATGAAGCCGGGATCGCGCACCGAATTTTCGGCGAACCACGCGTCACACTGCTTTTCGAAATCGGCTAATTCTTGGGGGCTCGGTTTGCTCATGGCTGATTCCTCTCTTCCCGTTTAATTGCGCGATTAAATTGCGGATTGCAAGACCTAGCCCGATTTTTTGAACGGTGCCATTTCGCCCAGAAATTCGATCTCGCGCTCCATTGCTTGGGTTTCGCGTGTCAGAAAATCGGCGACCGCGTCGCGGAACCCTGGATTGGCGATATAATGCGCCGAGTAAGTCGGCACCGCTTCATAACCGCGCGCCAATTTATGCTCGCCCTGCGCGCCTGCCTCGACGCGAGGAAGGCCATGCTCAATCGCGTAGTCGATGGCTTGATAATAGCACAACTCAAAGTGGAGAAACGGCACATCGCGGGTGCAGCCCCAGTAGCGGCCATAGAGGCAATCGGGGCTGACGAAATTGAGCGCGCCTGCGATGGGGCGGTCGCCGTCATAGGCAAGGAACAGCACGATGCTGTCCTTCATGCTCTCGCCGATAATGTCGAAAAATGTGCGGGTCAGATAGGGCTGCCCCCATTTGCGCGCACCGGTGTCCTGATAGAATATCCAGAACGCGTCCCACATTTCGGGAGTGATGTCTGCGCCCGCGATTTGCTCGATGCGGACCGCACTTTGCGCGGCGGCGCGTTCCTTCCGGATCGCCTTGCGTTTGCGCGAGGAAAGCGCTGCGAGGAATCCGTCGAAATCGACATAATCGCGGTTCTGCCAATGGAATTGCGTGCCGATGCGCGTGAGCCAACCGGCGGCACGGAATTGGTCTAGCTCGGCCTCTTCGACAAATGTCGCGTGGGCGGATGACAGGCCATTTCGGTTGAGTATTGTTTCAACCGCGCCGAGCAACGCTGGCGCGAGTGCTGGGTCGCGCAGCAACAACCGTGGCCCCGGCACCGGCGAAAACGGCGCAGCGATCTGAAGCTTTGGATAATAGCGCCCACCAGCGCGCTCGAACGCATCGGCCCAATGATGGTCGAACACATATTCGCCTTGGCTATGCGATTTGAGATAGGCGGGCAGCCCAGCAGCAGGAACGCCGTCCGCATCACGGATGATGATCGGCGATGGCGACCAGCCGGTTCCGGGACCGACGCTGCCCGATTCCTCCAGCGCCGACAGAAAAGCATGGCTGACAAACGGATTGCCGCGCGGGTTCAACACATCCCACTGGTCGGCGGGAATATCGCTGACGTTGCTCAAAAGTTCGGCGGTGACGTCAGGCATCTAATAAATACCGTAGCCCTGAGCAGCAGTTGCATAGCAACTGCGTCCGTCGAAGGGCGCCTATCGGTTTCGACTGCGGCATTTGGCCAACTCCGAAACACGGTCCCAGTCGCCCCGAATTAACGCTTCCTTCTTGGCGCGGCTCCAGCCCTTGATTTGCTTCTCTGCGGCCTTTGCATCATCGCGGGTATGGAATGCGTCATTCCACATTAATTCAACGGGCCGCCGCTTGTAAGTATAGCCGGGAAACGAGCCAGACTGATGCTGTGCCAACCGCTTTTCCATATCGTCAGTATGCCCGACATAATAAGTCCCGTCGGCGCATTTCAATATGTAGCAGTGAAACATCCAGTCCAATAACGTTGCTCCCGACGGATAGTCGCCCTTCGACGGTCGCAGCCGCTAACGCGACTGCTGCTCAGGACTACGGTTTGGTGGCTAAGGTTTGATTTTTACAACAGCGTCAATCTCAACCGTCGCATCGCGGGGCAACACCGGCACCGAGACTGCGGCACGCGCATGCTTGCCTGCATCGCCGAACACGGCCTCCATCAGGTCGGATGCGCCATTGGCGGCTTCGGGCTGGTCGGTGAAGTCGGGTTCCGACGCAATGAATACGCCCAGTTTGACGATTCGTTCGACGCGGTTCAGATCGCCGCCGAGCGCTGCCTTCATTTGAGCAATCAGCATGATGGCGCACGCGCGCGCAGCGGCTTTGGCATCCTCCAGATTGCGTGTGTCGTTCACCCGTCCGGTCAGCACCTTGCCGTCAACAAAGGGTAGCTGCCCCGAAATGAACAGCATGCCGTTAGCTTCGACCGCTGGCACATAAGACGCCACGGGCGCGGCGGGTGCGGGTAATTCGATGCCCAGTTCGGCCAATTTTGCTTCGATCATTCTTCAATTCTCCAACCTGCCCTTTATCCGTTCGCATCGAGCATCGTCGAGATGCCCCTCGGTACTGCACGGTGTCTCGACTGTGCTCGACACGAACGGGACTAGGGTGTTACTCCAAAACTACGTCCAAGGCTGGCGCCGAGACGCCGCCCACCAACTTATCTCTTATCCAATGTTCCGCGTCGGCCCACCGGTCGAACCTGGCGTGCGCGGCCTTCGACGAATTGACCCGCTCCCACAATAACGGCTCGCCGACAAAATGAAGGCGCCAGACATAAGGGTGATGTTCGCCGACCGAATCATGCTGATGCCCCAGATCGTCGACGAACACCGCAACGCTGGGTTTATATTCTTCGAGTATCCGCCCGAGCGCCTCGCCCTTGCCGCCTTGGTTGGTGTAAACCGGTGCGTCGATGCCGACGGCTTGCAACTGCGCCATACGCGGCGCTGCGCGGTGGTCGAGCAGGTTCGTCAGGATCACGACATCGGCATGTTCGCGTAAGCGGTTGATCGCGTCAACTGCGCCGTCAATCGCTTCCTGCCGACCCATTTCGGTGTCGAAAAATCCGTTCAGCAAATCCCACACCATCCCGCGTTCGACGACGGTGCCGTCGTGCTTGTGGCGAAGCGCCTCGCCCCAGTCGCCGTGGAAGAGATCGAAATGGATATGATGCGCCTCGTCCAGCCAGTCGCGGAACGGCACGATCATGTGGAGCAAGACTTCATCGCAGTCGGAGATTAGCAAAGGCCTGCTCATCCCTCCAACTCCTGCCGCGCCTGCACCAGCACCGCTGGCGACACGCCGATAACTGCGGCGCAGGCGATGAGGTCGGGCTCATAGGCTTCCAAAAACGACAATATCGCTGCCTGGGTGCCGCGTTCGTTGATCGAACTGCGCAGGCCCTCGGGCGTCAGTCCGGTGAGCGACAATAACCGCTCAGCCCGCGTTTCGTCCATCAACGCCCAGGCCAATGCCTGAAACGCCATTCCCGACGCGTCCAACTTGCCATTTGTTTCATGCATAAATTTCGCATAAGCGAAGCCCCGAGCGAACGCAAAGCGGGAAAAGGTCGGTATGCCCAAAAAGGTGATGATCGTTGAGGATAATGAGCTGAACCTCAAGCTGTTCACCGATCTTCTGCGCGCGCACCAGTTCATCGTCGAGGGCGTGCGCGACGGGCGGCTGGCGCTGGAACAGGCACGCATGTTCGCCCCCGACCTGGTCATCATGGACATCCAGCTGCCGCATGTCAGCGGCATCGACCTAATCGAGGCGATGCAGAAGGACGCCGCGCTGGCCGCGATCCCCGTGCTGGCGGTCACCGCTTATGCCGGCAAAGGCGACGAGGAGCGGATCAGATCCGCAGGCGCGCGCGGATATCTGTCGAAGCCGGTGTCGGTGATGAAGTTTCTGGAGGCGGTGCGGGGGATTGTTGGGTGAACTTGCTCAGATTATGATTTGGGCCACCAAAGTTTTCTATTTTGTTGCCGCACAACACGAAAAGACCCGAACGCCAGTCTCGCCTTCCATAAATCGACACCGCTTTTTAGCTCACCGAGAGCATCAGCCATCTGATTTTCCGAAACATCGCTGAGCGCCCCAATTATTACTTCTCTTAATCGCAAACTCTCAGAAAAATCTGCAAAATAGAGACCTGTTGTTGGGTCAATGTCCTCAAGAGTCACGAAAGTCCGGATTTCTTGCTCGTAACGCCAATGCGAATATTTGGTGAAAAGCAGAGCCTTTGCAGTTTCTAGGTCTATTGATTGAATACTTGCTAGCTTAGTCACATCGACACGGAAACGCGTGGGTGAATAGTTCACCGCTGCCAAGTGTTGGTTTGGAATGTCGAAGCCCAAACACAGCCCGTGATGCTTATCGGCGTAATGGCTCCATTGAACAGGGTTCCGCCAGCTGCGGCTGAAGCAGATGATCCCTCTGTTTTTTGCCATCTCCTCTTTCATTGTAGAGAAGGCACGACGTAAGTTGGGTTCGGAGAGGTTTGCTCCGAAAAACTCAAACGGATCGTTAAGCTTCATTAGCTCGGCAATTTTTAGTCTTCGATGGCTTAGATTGCTCAAGCCATGCTCTAAATTTATAAAGTGATAGACCCGTTGCACACCAGCTTGTTCATATGACGGGGATGAAGCCATGATGTAGCATGTATGTGTTATGACTAGCTTTTCGACAAGCCAATTCGCGAATGGATCAGCGCGCCCGAAGCGCACTGATCGATACCCATATCAGACAGCGCTTAGCTTACTTGAACGTGGCTACCTTGAACTCGATATGCTTGCGCACGCTTCAATCACGGCACAATCGTCGTGAACAAATACACAGCAAAGATCAGCAGATGGACCGCCCCCTGCAACACCGTTGTCTTGCCGGTGCCGAGCGTCAATGTGGTCACCATCAATGTCAGGAACAGCAGCACCATCGACTTGGTGTCGAGGCCAAGCGCAATCGGCAGGCCGACTATCAACGACAAGGCCGCGACCGCCGGGATGGTCAGGCCGATGGTCGCTAGAGCGGAGCCAAGCCCCAGATTGAGGCTGGTCTGCAACCGGTTGGCCAGAGCGGCGCGGACGGCGGCCACGCTTTCGGGGAGCAGCACCAAGGCCGCGATGATGACGCCGACGACTGCGCGCGGTGCGCCTGCGGTATCGACCGCAGTCTCGATTGTCGGCGCAAGCTTCTTGGCCAGCAACACGACCGCACCGAGGCAGGCGAGCAAAGCCACGCCCGAAATCACGGTTTGCCGGTTGGTTGGCGGCGCGGCATGCGCGTCCACGTCGGCGGCTACGCTTTTGTCGGGCAGGAAGTAATCGCGGTGCCGCACCGTCTGCACCGCTACAAAGGTTGCGTAGAGCAGGAAGGAGACGATGGCGACGAAGCCAAGCTGCGACGCCGAATAGACCGGCCCCGCCTCGCTCGTCGTGAAATTGGGCAGCACCAAAGTCAGCACCGTCAGCGTGCTGAGCGCCGCCAACGCTGCGCTGACCCCGGTTTGCTGGAACGGCTGTTCCTTGTGCATCAACGCCCCGATAAAGATGCACGCGCCGATCAGGCCGTTGAGAATGATCATGACCGCTGCAAACACCGTATCGCGCGCGAGCGTGGCTGCATCGTCACCGCCCGCCGACATCAAGGTGACAATCAGCCCGAGTTCGATGACCGTCACTGCGATCGCTAGAAGCAATGTCCCGAACGGTTCGCCGACGCGGTGGGCGATAAGTTCTGCATGATGGACAGCGGCCAGCACACTTGCGATCAACACCGCCGCAAGCAGGACGACCGGCAGTTTCATGCCGAGGCTAAGCCCGATCAACGCCCATGCGGCGACCGGGGCCATCCACGTCCAGTGATGAAGAAGCTTTTGCATAAGCCTTTTGTACCCGCGCTTGCCCCGAGCGCAACCCTACCGCGCGAATCAAAAAGGGCGCCCGAAGCGCCCTGATCGATTAGCAATTCAAGCAGCGCTTGGGCTTACTTGATTTTGGCTTCCTTGAACTCGACATGCTTGCGCACGACGGGGTCATATTTGCGGAACGTCATCTTTTCGGTAATGTTGCGCGGGTTTTTCTTGGTCACATAGAAAAAGCCGGTGTCAGCGGTGCTGAGCAGCTTGATCTTGATCGTGGCTGGCTTCGCCATGGCCCATTCCTTCGAGTTGAATTTCGTTAAAAACGGGTGGCGGCAAGCGCTGGCCCATTCACAGAGCGGCGCCTTTGCGTGTCCGGGCCTGTAAAGTCAACCCCTGACTCGCATATCCGCGGCTTTAAGGGGTTATTAACCATGTTGGCGCAAACCGTTCGAAGTCAACGGGCATGGGGGCATTGCCATGGATATGGATCATGATCGGCAAATGCTGATTCGCGCGGAACTCAGCGACCTACTGGAGGCGTTGCGGTTGACATCGTTCGACACCAACCCGCTGCAATTCCTCGTCAGACTTGAAGCAATTCGTCAGACTGCCATCGCGCATCACTTCGCCGCCGTCGCAGAAATCGCCAGCGTATTCGAGGCATCGATGAGCCGTGTGATTGAATCGGGCGGTGCCGATTCGGTGATTTCGAGCTTCAACGGCATATTGGGCGACGCGATTGGGTGTTCGCAGCTAAGTCCGGCGGTGACTCAGTCGTTATTGGCATCGGTTGCCATACGGTTGCCGAACTAATTTTCATCCTTCTCCGTTCGCATCGAGCATCGTCGAGATGCCCCTCGGTATGGCACGGTGTCTCGACTATGCTCGACACGAACGGCTTTAGGGTTGGTGTAAACTTAACGGCCTTCTGCTAATCCGCAAAAATGGACGCTCTTCTCTCCACTTTCCTATCCGTATTCCTTGCCGAAATGGGCGACCGGACGCAGATTCTGGCGGCGGCTTTGGCATTGCGCTATCACAAGAATGGCGCAGTGCTGGCGGGACTTGCCTGCGCGACTTTACTCAATTGCGCGATTTCGGCGGCGGGTGGCTCGGTGATTGATAGCTGGATCAGCGAGGCACCGCTCAAGCTGTTTGCGGGGTTGGCGTACATCTTTGCTGGGGCGGGCATGCTGATGTGGCGGCGGGTGGTGGATCCATTGACGGGGTGGAAGACGCCCGCGTTCGTGACTGCGTTTCTCGGGCTGTTCATCCTCGAATTCGGCGACAAGAGCCAGTTCATCATCGCGGCGCAAGCTGCGCGCACGCCGTTCTGGCCAATGGCGGCGGTTGGCGGCTTTGTCGGCATCATGACCGCGACCGTCCCTGCGGTAATCCTGCGTGAGCGGTTGGCCACGATCGTGCCGCTGAAACCGATTCGCTGGATATCTGGGGCGCTGTTGCTCGGTTGGGGCGTGATGCTCGCGTTGCAGGCGTTCGGTCTCGCTTAAGTGAGTGACCCACTCTGTCTGGGTGTGAAGCTTGGGTGGCAAAATCGACGGCGCGTTCCTATATGGAAAGCGTACCCAATCCCCCAAACGGAGAATCAATATGGCAGAAGGCGACAATAGCAAGAAGGCGCTGGCCGACGCGCTCAACGGCCTGTTGGCCGATTATTATGCGCTGTATTTGAAGACCAAGAATTTCCACTGGCATGTTACTGGCCCGCATTTCCGCGAATATCATTTGCTGTTCGACGAGCAGGCGACCGAATTGATCGCGACGACAGATCTGGTGGCAGAACGCGTGCGCAAGCTGGGTCAGGATACGCTCACCTCGATTGGCGCAATCGGCGCCAAGCAGCGGATCAAGGACAATGATTCGGCGACCAACGATGCGGCGAAGATGCTCAAGGAATTGCACGCCGACAATGAAACGCTGGTCAAGGCGCTCAAAGACGCGAAGGAACTGGCCGAAGAGGCTGGCGACAATGCGACTGACGGCTTGCTCGACGACTGGACCGACCAAGCCGAACAGCGCGCCTGGTTCCTTGCCGCGACCATCGGTAAGGCATAGATTGCCCCCGCGTTTCCGTTCGTGTCGAGCAAAGTCGAGACACGGCGGGGTTTTCTGCGCCTGAAAGGCATCTCGACTGGGCTCGATGCGAACGGGTTTTGAAAGGTTCCAGTTGGCAAACAAAAAGGGCGGGTGAAGCACAAAGCTTCCCCGCCCTTTTTGATTATCTGAAGTCGCTTATTCGCTAAGCGCGCTCAGGTTCGTTGCCGAATATTTGCCGCGACGATCGATTTCGATATCGAAGGCCAAACGGTCGCCTTGAGTCACCTGACCCATGCCGGAACGTTCAAGCGCCGAGATGTGAACAAACACATCTTCGCCGCCATCGTCGCGCTGCACGAAACCAAAACCCTTCATGTCGTTGAAGAATTTCACGGTGCCGTTGGCGCGTTCGCCAGTCGATTCGCGCTGCGGGGCACGTGGTGCCGAATCACGGTCGCCACCACGGAAACCGCCGCCGCCTTCACGAGGGCCGCGGTCGAAACCGCCACGCTCTGGACGATCTGGGCGCGGTGCGCGTTCGGTGACTTCCATTGGTTCGCCATCGATGACGATATCGGTTGCCGACACCTTGCCGCCACGTTCCACCAAAGTGAATTCGAGCGGCTGCCCTTCTGCCAGACCGGTTAGGCCCGCCTGTTCGACTGCGCTAATATGAACGAACACATCGTCAGGGCGATCATCGACCTGAATGAAGCCGAAGCCCTTTTGTCCATTGAAAAACTTGACGATTCCCTTGCCTGATCCAATGACCTGCGCTGGCATTGGTGGGCCGCCGGGGCCGCGTCGTGGTGCGCCGAAGCCCCCACCGCCGCCTGAACCGCCGCCGCCACCGCCGTAGCTACCGCCACCACCGCCGCCGCCATAGCTGCCGCCGCCACCACCTTGGTAGGGGGTTGGTGCGCGGTAGCCGTCATAGCTTTCATCACCAAAACCGTCTCTTTTGTCCCGGCCCTTGCCAGCACGCTTGCGATCAAAACCCATGTCTTACTACTTGCCTTCTCGTCGCCCAAAATAACCGATGTAATGCAGCCGAGGGCGATGGTCCTGCACGTCACAAGCGCGGTCCTTGGTGATCGCGCAAGCCTCAGCTATATCGCAGAAAAAGGTTACGGGATAGCAAATATTACGTGGCTTTACCCCGCCTTGGCAAAGCGCACTTTCGTTTGCCTTGGCGCGCGGGGTGGGGCAAGGGGCAGGAATGAGCGTTTATCTATATGAAGAAGACTTGCCCGAAGGCGTTTTGGCCGCTGGGCCAGTCGCCGTCGACACCGAAACCATGGGGCTAATCACGCCGCGCGACCGGCTTTGCCTGCTGCAAATTTCGGACGGCAGGGGCGATGAGCATCTGGTCCGGTTTGGTCCCGACAGCGATTATGCAGCGCCCAATTTGCGCGCCGTTCTGGGCGACCCCGCACGGCTCAAGCTGTTCCATTTTGCGCGGTTCGATCTGGCGGCAATTTCGCACTATCTAAATGTGGTGGCGACGCCCTTGTTTTGCACCAAAATAGCCTCACGCCTCACGCGCACTTACACCGACCGGCACGGGTTGAAGGAACTCGTCAAGGAAATGCTGGCCACCGACATTTCCAAGCAGCAGCAATCGAGCGACTGGGGCGGACCAACTCTGTCCGAGGCACAGAAGGATTATGCCGCAAGCGATGTGCGCTATCTTCATCGCCTGCACGCGCAATTTGTCGAGCGGCTTGAACGCGAGGGCCGTACGCATCTGGCGCAGGCATGTTTCGACTTCCTGCCGCACCGCGCCGACCTTGATCTCGCGGGCTGGCCGGAAATTGATATATTCGGCCACAGTTAAGGTTCGAAGGCGTTATACCTCCCAATATGTCAGAACAGGCCGATCTCGAACGCACTCAAAGACAGCGATGGGCAATGCCGGGCGGGCGTCATGACCGGCTGATCCGGTCGTTGCGCGTGATATTGCCAAGCGTCATTGGCATATTGCTGGCGGTGCTTGTTTTCAGCCCCTTTTCGGCGACGCAGGAATTGAGCTTTGTCCTCAACAAGAATGAGGTCGACCTGTCGCGTGAACGCATGCGTCTGGTTGAGGCACTGTATCGCGGCGAAGACAGCAATGGTCGCCCGTTTAGCCTGCGCGCAGGCAGCGCAGTGCAAAAAACGTCGGCGACTCCAGTGCTTGACATGACGTCGCTGTCTGGCCGGATATTGCTGAACGACGGCCCCGCATCGATTGTTGCACAGCGTGGAACCTATGATTTGGGCAAGGAAACGATGCGGGTAAATGGGCCGCTTGCAGTTGAATCGCCCGGCTATGACATCGTCGCAAGTAATGTCGAATTGTCGCTGAAAGACAAATCGATGCAAAGCTTTGGCCCGGTTAGTGGCCGGACCAAGGTCGGCACTTTCAATGCCGGCCGGTTAAGTGCCGATCTGGACACGCGCGTTGTCCGCCTCGATGGCGGCGTCCATTTGCGTATCGATCAGAATGCCGTTAAGTGAGCGCATAATGATGACCCGACCCCTGAATTTTGGTTTGCTTGCAGCAGTTGCCAGTGCAGCGCTTTTATCGTCGGCCTCACCCGCCCAGTCGATTCGCGGCCACAATAGTAATGCCCCGGTCAATTTCGATGCCGGTGCGCTTGAGCTGCAGGACAGGGCGGATCGCGTTGTCCTGACTGGCGGTGTGACCGCAACGCAAGCTGGGCTGACGATGAAAGCAAGCCGGGTTACCGCAGCCTATACGAGCAGCGGCGGCATCGACGTGAACCGGCTCGATGCGACAGGCGGGGTAACGATTACCAAGGACGATTTGCGCGCCACCAGCAATGCTGCGGTTTACGATCTCGATTCGAGTTTGATCACACTCATCGGCAATGTGAAGCTGGTGCAGGGTGCTAACCGGCTGAACGGTGGGCGGCTGGTCATCGATCTCAATTCCGGCCGCTCAACAATCAATGGCGGCGGCGCTGCTGGCGTGAACAATAGCGGCGGGCGCGTTACCGGCACATTTACCGTACCCCAACGCAAGAACTAATTACCTCCAAATCGGACAGGCATGAATCATGCCAATTGCATATCGCTCAAGCATTCATTAGCTGTAGCGCGGTAAGCACGGCATTTTACGGGCAGATGATATGGACAGCATGATAGCAGAACGCCCGGTGGCAGACGCAATGATTGAGGATGGCCTGCAATCAGGGCTCGGCGTCGTGTCCATCGCGAAAAGCTATGACAAGCGCGCGGTGCTGACCGACGTGTCCTTGTCGGTGGCAAAGGGTGAGGTGGTCGGCCTGCTCGGACCAAATGGCGCTGGGAAGACAACCTGTTTCTATTCAATCATGGGTCTGGTGAAACCCGATAGCGGCCGCATCACGCTGGACGGCGCGGACATTACCGGCCTGCCAATGTATCGCCGCGCGCTCCTCGGACTTGGGTATCTGCCGCAGGAAACGTCGATTTTTCGCGGCATGACGGTCGAACAGAATATCAGCGCGGTTCTGGAAATGTCGGAACCCGACGCCGATTCGCGTGCAACGCGACTGGAAAAATTGCTCGACGAGTTCGGTCTTGGGCGGCTGCGGAGTGCCCCTGCAATGGCGCTGTCGGGCGGTGAAAGGCGGCGGTGCGAAATCGCCCGGGCGCTGGCAGCAAACCCCTCGATCATGTTACTCGATGAGCCCTTTGCGGGAATCGACCCGATTTCGATTTCGGACATTCGCGATCTGGTCAAGGAATTGAAGACGCGCGGCATCGGCGTGCTGATTACCGACCATAATGTGCGTGAGACACTCGATATCGTCGATCGCGCCTGCATCATATATGGCGGTCAGGTGCTGTTCGCCGGGTCACCCGAGGCGCTGGTCGCCGACCCCAATGTCCGTCGGCTGTATCTGGGCGAAAGCTTTGAAATGTGATGGAGTGCTAAGCGGGATTAGCTGAACCTTATGGCCCTCGCCCCCCGTCTCGATCTACGCCAAAGCCAGTCACTGGTCATGACGCCGCAATTGCAGCAGGCGATCAAGTTGCTGGCATTGTCGTCGATGGAAATCGAGGCGTTCATTGCTGAAGAGGTCGAACGCAACCCCGTACTCGAAACCGGCGGTAGCGACGGTCCCGTTGAAACGCCGCCCGAGGATTTCGAGGCACTGCCCAGCACGCAAAGCGGCGACCGGGGAAGCGATGAGGTGTTAAGTGGCAACGATAATGCTGCCTCCGAAGCGCTCGACGTCGATTTCAGCGCAGAGACATTCCACCATGACGGCGTGTCGGACAGCGTTGGCGGCGCGGACGGGATGCTGGGGCTTTCGGGTGGCGGAATGGCATCGGGTTTCGATGGCGACGGCCCCGATTTCGACAGCTTTGCCGCGCGCGACATATCATTACGCGACCATTTAATGACACAGGCCGGAACGAGCCTGTCGGGGCGCGGACTGTTTCTGGCGCAGCAGATTATCGAGCAGATCGAACCGACCGGCTATCTGGGCGAGGATCTGCTCGCGATGGCGCACCGGCTTGGCGTATCGATGGCCGATATGGAGGGCGCGCTCGCCGAAGTGCAGCGCTTCGACCCGACCGGCGTTGGCGCGCGCAACCTGTCCGAATGCCTGGCGTTGCAAGCGAAGGAAGCCGACCGCTACGATCCGTGCATGGCCAAGCTAATCGACAATCTCGATTTGGTCGCCAAAGGCGCGTTCGACCAATTGAAACGTATGTGCCGCGTCGATGATGAAGATCTGCGCGACATGCTGATCGAGTTGCGTGGTTATGATCCCAAGCCCGGCTGCCGGTTCGAGCGCGAAGATAGCGTCGCGGTAACCCCCGATATCTTTATCACCGCGCGCGGCGCTGGATGGGCGATTGAGCTCAACAGCGCCAATCTGCCGCGCCTTCTTATCAACCGCACATATGTTGCCGAACTTGGACAGGACAAGGCAACAAAGGCATGGCTAGGCGAGTGCATGGCCGATGCCAATTGGCTGATTAAGGCGATGGACCAAAGACAGCGCACCATCGTCAAGGTCGCGACCGAAATTGTGAAGCAGCAGGATGGTTTCTTCCGCGGCGGCGTCGCGCATCTGCGTCCGCTGACATTGCGTCAGGTGGCCGACGCCATCGAGATGCATGAGTCCACGGTCAGCCGGGTTACCAGCAACAAATATCTGCATTGCGACCGGGGGCTGTTCGACCTCAAATATTTCTTCTCCTCAGGCGTGCAATCGGCAGACGGGGATGGCGCGTCAGCCGAAGCCGTGAAGAGTCACATCAAGACGTTGATTGATGCCGAGGGTGCCAAGATATTGTCCGACGACACTTTGGTCGATTTGCTCACCGCCAAGGGCTTTGACATTGCCCGGCGCACGGTCGCCAAATATCGTGAAGCGATGGGCATTGGTTCGTCGGTGCAACGGCGGCGACAGAAGAAGATGGGCCGCTGATTACGCCCGTTGCGATAAAATTTGCTCGGCCAGAATATGATCGGCGACTTTATCGACATCGATCGCAGCCACAGGATCGGACATCGACACCAAAGTCGCCTCAAAACCTAGCCGACGGCCTGCTCTCTCCAACGCTTTCGGTAGGCTAATCGTTCGTGTGATTGCGCGTAATGCGAGCCAAGGCCCAAAGTGCAGGAACAATTTCCACGCCTTTTTGCGATCCTGCTCGGCTTCGGCCCACAGATCGAGCGCGACCAGCGACTTTGCCGACATCAAAGCAAAAAGATTGGCTCCTGAATAAGCGCCATCCCAAAAGCGCAGCCAGGTGCGCTTGGCATCGGGAAACTGTTCAAGCATCACCTGCCGCTCGACCATTGCCAAAGCGACATCGCCGCTGGCGCTACTCAAAAATTCATCGAGCATGTCGGCGGTCAGCAACGGATGGTCAGCCGTAGTTACAAGCACCGGCCAGGCAAAGCTCATTGCCTCCAGCTGTTTTTTGATACTCAGCGAAATGCTGTTCCCGCTTTGCACCAGTGCCGCGCCACCGCCGGCTTCCACCGCGAATTTAACGGCGTCTATATCTTGAGTAAGAACGACAATTTGGCCGATATGGCAAGAGCTGTGAAGCGTTCGCACTACCCTGGTTAGCATCGGCTCACCACCTACCGGTACCAGCGCTTTCCAGCGAAGCCCGAAATGGTCTGCCAGCCGGTCAGTGCCGGGCCGTTGCCCGGCGAGGATCAGGCAGGTCCATTGCGCTGACACGTCGCTTCTCCTAGATGCCATTCAGGAGGCCAAACGCAGACAATCTAGCGCGGCCCGTGGTGGGACTTGGCGGCGCAAAATGAATATTGCAATATATGATCTCGACAAGACCATAACCCGTCGGCCAACCTTCACGCGATTTCTTCTGTTTTATGCGCAGCGGCGTTCCCCTCTTCGCCTAATGGCGCTGCCGGTCTGGATTGCAGCATTGGTCGGGTATCGCATCGGTCTATATGGCCGCAAACCGCTAAAGCAGTTTGGAATCGCGATGTTCATGGGGCGGAAATTGTCCGCAGACGCTTTGGAAAACATGGCAAGGAAATTTATCGATGAAGTTGTGGTCCACGACCTCCAGCCGGGGGCTGTGCAATGTATAGCCAATGACCGGGCACAAGGCAGACATCTCATAATCGCTACCGCTGCCCCTGCATTTTATGCAGAGGAGATCGGAAAGCATCTGGGTTTTGACCATGTCGTTGCAACCCGCCATATCGCAAACCGGGATGGCACGATAAGCAATCATATCGACGGCGAGAATTGTTACGGGGAGGAGAAGCTGAAAATGGTGTCGGCCTGGCTAAGCGATCAAAAATTGGCGCGGATCGATTGTAATATATCCGTATATTCCGACCATCACAGCGACGCGCCACTGCTCGATTGGGCCGACAGGCCGTATCTGGTCAACGCATCGAACAAGATGCAGCAGCTAGCCAGTCGGAACAAGTGGCAGGTGCTTACATTTTCAGCGATGACCGAAGCCGGACGGTAACGAGCGTGCAAAAAATCTGTTTCCTGTTCAATCACGACCAGACGCATCAAATTGCGCACAGTCTGCCAATTGCGCTGGAACTCATCAGGACCCGCGCGGCGCACGTCACACTGGCTGTTACAAGCCCGATGCTGGATACCGAAATCCGCAGGCTGGGCGGCGCAGACCTGGTCGGTGCGGATATTGTTCATTTGCAGACCAAATCTGCGCTTTCAAAGGCACTGGTGGGTGCCCTTGATGGAATTATCCCAGCAAGAAAGCTTTTGATATACCGTGACAATCTGGATTTCTTCCGGGCTTTCGACGCATTGGCGGTATCGGAAAAATCAAGCCTGATACTCAAAACCCACTATGGGCTTGAGCATCTGAAATTCATTCACACCCGTCATGGGGCGGGTGACCGGGCCATCGGTTTCAATCCGGAAAGCGCAGAATTCGATCTTATTCTGGTTTCGGGCGAGAAAATACGCGACCGCCTTATCAGCGATGCGCACGTTCCACCTGAGAAAATCCGGATAACCGGATATGCAAAGTTCGACATAGTCTCACCCGACCATAAGCCGCTGTTCGCCGATCCCGATCGCAAGACGGTCCTTTACAACCCGCATCCTTCTCCGCATTTGTCGAGCTGGTTTCGGTTTGGCGCGCAGGTGCTTGAGCAATTTTACCAGAGCAAAAGATATAATCTGATATTCGCCCCGCATGTCATGCTGTTCGCGCGGCCGTGGACCGTTACCATTGACAGGCTGTCGATCGCTTATGCCCGAAAGCCTGAGCACCGTTATTTTGCCGCACCGCACATGCATATCGATCTGGGCAGCCCTGCAAGTACCGACATGACCTACACCAACGCTGCTGATCTGTATCTGGGCGATGTCAGCAGCCAGGTTTACGAATTTCTGAACCGCCCGAGGCCCTGTCTTTTTCTGGATGCACATGATACAAAATGGCAGGGTGACCCGAACTACCGGCACTGGACTGCGGGCCCTGTGAAAACGAGCCCCGACGGGATCATCGACGCCGTAGGCAATAGCTTTTCCAGCCACGGCTCTTACTTGGCCAGCCAGACCCAGCTGCTTCACGACAGTTTCTCGGTAACGCCCGAAGCAGCATCGACGCGAGCCGCCAAAGCCATAATTTCGTTCCTGCAACAAACCGAAAGCGGCGCGGCATGAGCGAGCCGGGTGCCGACCACCAGCTTGCGGCGCAGTCCCCGTTTCGGCGGGTTATGGGCAATATGGGGCACCTGCTATCCGGGAAGGCGATCGCCGGGATTACCAGCCTGATCTATCTGGCCATGGTCACGCGCATATTAGGTGTCAGCGATTATGGTACCCTGAATCTGATTCATGCCTATGTTACTTTTTTCGGCACACTTCTGGCGCTTTCCGGCTTCCACGGGATTGTCAGATTTGGTGCCCAGTCGCTGCAAGAGTCCAACTATCACGACTTTTGGGGGTTGGTCAGGTTGCTCGCAATGATCGAGCTCGGAATGGCCGCGCTCGCCATAAGCTGCGCAATCCTGTTGTCACCCTGGGCGGCAGATTTGCTGAAACTGAACGGCACCGCTGCGCAATTTGTGCCGCTATATGCTTTTGCGGTTCTGGCAACCGTGCGAACAACACCTCAAGGGCTGCTTCAGCTTGCCAACCGGTTCGATCTGATTGGCATTCAACAGGCGGTGATGCCAGTTGCCCGGCTGATCGGCGTTGCCGTCCTCTGGTGGATTGGTGCAGGCCTTGCTGGTTTCCTGTGGGTCTGGCTGGTGGCCGCGCTGCTCGAAGGTCTGTCCATGTGGATCATGGCCTATGTTGTCGCCCGTCAAAAGGGCTGGATATCGAGCGCGCCGAGCGCTGCCAGAACCATATATGGTGACAATGCCGGGTTGATCCGGTTTGTCGGCATCACCAATGTCGACCTCACCTTGCGCGATCTTGCGCCCAAGGCGACGCCGTTGATAATCGGGTGGATGCTCGGACCCGTTGCCACGGGTCTGTTTGTTCTTGCACAGCGCGCAAGCGCCGTATTGGTCCAGCCCGCACAAATGTTGAGCCAGGCAAGCTATTCGGTGATCGCCAAGCTGGCGGTTGAGGGGCAATATGAGCAAGCGCATAAAACCGTCCGCAAAAGCATTTTGACGGTGGCTATGGCTGCAGCAGCGGTCGCCATATTGTTTCTGGTCTTTTCCGAGCAGATATTGAAGCTGCTGGGCGGAGCGGAGTTTGCCATCGCTGGCGACTTGCTAATCATGATCGGTTTTGCCTCGGCGATATTGACTGCTGCTCCGACCTTGTCCGCCGCATTGACGGCATTTGGTTTTCCGGACCGCAGCGCAACGATAAATCTGTTTTGCAATCTTGGCATGCTTCCGATTCTGGTCCTGTGCCTTTGGAAGCTCGGCGTAAACGGCGCAGGGATACATGCACTGCTGCAAAGCAGCCTGTTCGTTTTGCTGTTGGGCCTGTCCTACCGGCGTGTTTACGGAAAGTTCGCCACTTATGCAGCTTGAAGGCAAATCGATATGGGTCATGGCCAAAGGATTTGCGCCGGATGAAGGCGGTCATCAAACTTATGCCGAACAAGTCGCACTTGCCTATGCACGATTGGGCGCCAAAGTTATCGTGTTTGGTCAGACTAGCGCAGGACCGCGCGACGCCACCCACGGCCCCTTAAAGCTGGTCGATATCGGCCCCGGCAAATCACCTTTGGTCCCGCTTCGCCTTGTTGCTGCTCTCAGACGTGAGGTCCGACAATCCGGGCGGCCTGAAATTTTGCACGCCACAACATGGCGAACTGCAGTGCCGGCGATAATTGCCGGCTTCGCGCCGGTAGTTACGTTTCATGGACGCGAGTTCATGTTTGCCTCGGGCGTCGTTCGATATGTGATGCAGCAAATATTTGAGCGTGCGCAGTTGGTTGTTGCTGTGAGCCATTACTCCGCCGCGCGGCTAAAAGAGCGGGTCCGCGACTCCGGTCGAGTTGTGACGGTGGCATGGAATGGCAGCAGCATTCAGACGTCGGCGTCCGAGAAACAGGACAATCCACCGATCATCCTCAGCCTTTGCAGGCTTGAGCCGCGCAAGAACATTTCGAATGCGGTTAGGGCCGCTGCAATCCTCAGGGACCGCGGCTGCCAGTTTCAGTACTTCATTTGCGGCCGCGGCCCAGAAACCGCGGAGATTGCTGCACTTATTGAAGGTCTGCAGCTTGGCGAGCACGTTAAAATGCTTGGGTTCGTGAGTAACGATCAGGTTGCGGACTTGTACGGCTCGGCGAGCATTTTTTTGCATCCGCACATCAGCGTTGACCACGACAGGGATTTCGAAGGTTTCGGTATCGTGATCGCTGATGCCATGCGGGCAGGATGCGCAGTGGTAATCGGTGCGGGCGGTGGGGCACCCGAATTGGTGGAAGAATCGATTTCCGGCCATGTTGTCGACGGCAATGATGTATCGCAAATCGCCAATAGACTGGCAAAATTGCTGGATCATAGGGACAGCATCAAATTTATGGGAGTGGCCGCCAAAGAGAGAGCCACGCGCTATTTCACTTGGGACCGGCATGTCCGGCTAATATTGGACGAGCTCAACGACCAAAAGAGTGCCTGATTTTACGCGGCTCGCAAACGATCAAGAAAATTCCGGCTGGCTTCGCGTAAGGCAGCGGCGCGGCTTTCGAGACCAGTCATCACCTGCTGCATTTCGTCGGCAACTTCACCCACTTGTACGGCGGCGACATTCACTTCCTTGCTAAATTCGCGGACATGTTCGGCATCCTGCGCAGCATGTTCGGCATGGCTGGATATGTCGCGCGTTGCAGCCTGCTGCTGCGTGATCGCAGTCGCGATGTTATTCGCGCCCTGCTGCACCTGATTCATCTTATGCGCGACCGTGCCCACCATACGTGCCGCATGGTCCATCTGGTCCTTGATTGTGGTCACCGTGTCTGTGACCGAACCGATTGCGCCATGCGTCTGATTGGCGAGGCTCTTCACTTCCTGAGCCACGACCGCAAAGCCCCGGCCAGCTTCGCCTGCCCTTGCCGCCTCAATCGTTGCGTTGAGCGCGAGCAAATTGGTTCGGCCCGCCACATCCTGGATCATCGCGGCGATTTCCCCGACCTTTTCCGCTTCGCCGGCCAGATGCGCCATGACGCCACTGCCCTGCTTGCTGCTGGTGGTGGCGGCTTCCGATGCAGTGACCTGATCATGCACCTGCGTTGAAATTGCATCGGAAGAATCGCTCAGCTGCCGTGCAGCAGCTGCTACCATCTGGATAGCGCCGCTCATGTTCGAAGCCATGTCCGCCATGGCGTCAGTGCGTTCGCGGGTTTGTGTGCCAATTGCCGCCAGTTGCTGCGAAGATTCACCCACCGCCCGCACCGCCGACTCCATAACATCGATAATGGCGTGGACGGAATGTTCGAACTCACTGGCCAGCGCGGCCATTGCCTGGCGCTGCTCAATTTCCGCCCGCTTGCGTTCTTCATCGCGTGCGGCACGGGTATTGCGACGTTCGGCATCGACAGCCTCCAGCCTCTCCTGTTCGGATGCAAAGAAAAGTTCCTGGCTGCGCGCAAATGTCTGCGCATTGTCCAGCGACTGCATGAATGATCGCCATTGCATCATGGCGATGCGATGGAGCGATAATCCGAAGACAGCGATGCCGACATAGAAAAACCACGGCATCGTGATCGCTGCATAGCTGGCAGATATCGTGCTACCAATCGTAAGGACGGACAGCCACATGACCATAGCCGCTGGCAGGCAGAGGTAAATCAGCGCGCCGATGGCGATCAGGCCGAAAGTCATTGCGCTGCCGACGACTATTCCGATGTCCTGATGATAACTCCATATATCAGCAAGCAAGAGCACCCAGCTAAATGCCTCGATAGTTACCTGCAAAACAAACAGGCGGCGCAGAAACAGCAAGTGGTCACCTTTCGGGTCACCCTCTGCGACATAGTCTTTGATCCGAACGTGGATGCGATAGCCAACAATAGCCGCAACAGTGTAGAGCGGCGCCGCATATTGCGCGAAATTCGGGTTTGCGCCGCCAAACCAGAGAATGGCCAGTGCCGGCCACATCGTAACCAGCCCCGAAATGAATACTGCAACATGCGACCGCCCCGCAGCCTGCAACTGTGCAACCATGAGATCACGATTGTCGGCGTGGGCCGACCGACGCAATATCGCCCACTCACCCTTCAGGTCAGTGAAAAAGGCAAACATGTCCTTCAAATGGCGCAATTCGCTCATACTTATGGTTCCGTCGGTTTAATCCCCGCTAGCCGTAACCAAAAAGGGTAAATCACCCGTTAACCATCGAACCGAGACTTAATTCGCCGTGATGAATTTCGTCACATCCGCAAGCACCGTCGCCTTCGCCCGGAATGGGCGGGCTATTGCCATGATGATGTCGGAGTGGTCGACCCCGGAATAGATTTTGAGCTGTTGCCGCCCGCCCAGTTCCTGCATCTTTGCCGATAAGGATTTGCTGTTCCGGGGCTTTACAACTGTATCGATGTCCCCTGTCAGCAAGAGCAGAGGCGGCGCATCGGCGCGGGCATATGTGATTGGCTGGGTTTCAGTAAGATCGGGCCAGGCTCCAAGCGCAATTTTTGATGAATCAGTCGTGAGCGGGAGGAAATCATAGCCCCCAGCAAGGCCTACCGCGCCCTTGATAATCGAGGGGTCTAGCCCTTCCGCCGCCAGCCATTGCTTGTCGAGCGCGGTCATCATCACGATATGCGCGCCCGCGCTGTGGCCCATGATGAAAAGCTGTCCAGCGTCACCTTGGTATTTGCCGATATTGGCATGAACCCAGGCAATGGACGAAGCGGTGTCCTCGACAAAAGCAGGAAAGCGGTGCTGTGGCGTCTTGCGATAATCGGCGATTACCGTCACGATCCCGCGCGCGGCAAAGGCACGGCCCAGAAAGCCATAGCCGTCACGTTCGCCATCGCGCCACGCACCGCCGTGAAAGAAAACCAGCACAGGATAGGGCTTCGCCGCTTCACCTTCCGGCACGTAAATGTCCAGTTTCTGCCGCTCGTCGCCGCCATAGGCGATGCCGACTGTGGGCTTACCATTATATTCGACGCTGCCCGGGGCGACCCTGTCGACGAAATCCAGCTTCTGCGGATCGGTTTTCATCCAGAACCATCCGCCAAAGGCGATAGCGGCAACCAGCAGCGTGAACAGAATATATTTAATCATGGCTGGTGTCTGCCCGCCAAACCACGCGCACACAACGAAAAAAGGCGGCTCCCGTCGGAGCCGCCCTTCCCTAGCAAGCCGGGATGTTTGACCATCCCATGCAAGATGAATACTAACGCTTCGAGAACTGGAAGCTCTTGCGCGCCTTGGCCTTGCCGTATTTCTTACGCTCGACCACGCGGCTGTCGCGGGTCAGGAAGCCCTCGGCCTTCACCGCGCTACGCAGTGTGGGCTCGTACTTCGACAATGCCTGGGCGATGCCGTGCTTCACAGCACCGGCCTGACCCGAAAGACCACCGCCCTTGACGGTAACCATCACATCATACTGACCAACGCGCTCGGTGATACCGAACGGCTGGTTGATCACGAGACGAAGCGACGGACGTGCGAAATATACTTCCTGATCGCGGCCGTTGACGACAATCTTGCCAGTGCCGGGCTTCAGCCAGACGCGGGCAACCGCGTCTTTGCGGCGACCAGTCGCGTAGCTGCGACCCTGTGCGTCGATTTCCTGTTCGCGGATAACGGCGGCGATCTGCGATCCTGCTGGCACCGACGTTTCGGCGCCCAAAGTTTCGAGATCAGCGAGTGAGTTAGCGGTTTCGGACATTATGCACCCACCTTGTTCTTGCGGTTCATGGAAGCGACGTCGAGCGTCTTTGGCTGTTGACCATCATGTGGATGCTCGGTGCCGTTATAGAGGTGAAGCGCGCGCATTTGTGCACGGCCCAATGGTCCGCGGGGAACCATGCGCTCAACTGCCTTTTCAAGCACGCGCTCGGGGAATTTGCCTTCGAGGATCTTGCCAGCGGTAACTGCCTTGATACCGCCGATATAACCGGTGTGGCGATAATAGACCTTGTCGGTCAGTTTCTTGCCGGTGAACTTCACCTTGTCGGCGTTGATGACGACAACATGGTCGCCGCAATCGACGTGCGGGGTGTAGCTTGGCTTCGTCTTGCCGCGCAGGATATTGGCGATGATGCTGGCAACACGGCCAACGACCAGGCCTTCTGCATCAATGAGGATCCACGATTTCTCAACGTCCTGCGGACGAATCGATTTCGTAACTCTGGATAGCGTTTTCATCGCTAATCGAACCTTTCGAATTTGGATAGTTGCGCAGAATCACTAAAGCCCTGCACGCGAAGCGGTGCCAATGACGATGAAGTACCTTATAGTCAAGCAAAAGCAGGGGTTTTACGGCGGGTAAAATAATACCGCCTCCCCGTTATCTCGTTTCTGCGGCCACCCAATCGGCAAAGGGCTGGTAGGCCGACTCCGTCGACAGCCGGACAATCGCGGGCACTTCATAGCGATGCATTGCCGCGATCCGCTTCATTGCGGCGTCGGCTTTTGCCGGGCTAGTCTTGAAAATCACTGGATGCTCTTCTTTTGCCTCTATCTCGCCTTCCCACCGGAAGTGCGAGATCATCATAGGCAGCCGGTTGGCACAGGCAACCAAGCGTTCCTCAAGCAATTTCCGGCACACATCATGGCCCTCGCCCGCCGTCGGAAATACCGCATAAATCAGCGCAATTTCACTTTTACCAATGTTATTGGCCATCATGTCGTCCGATGACATGCGCACCCCAAACGGTTGATGCGACCACCAAGGCCCCCACAGCCTGATGCAGAACGGCAAGCACGATATTGACCCCCGTCATGACCGTGGCAATGCCGAGCAGAATCTGCACGCCAAAGGCTGTGTGAATGGCAATGGACGCCGGTCGCGCGCCTGCCTTTCTGGTCCGACGGGAAAGCATGATGAGCGCTATTACCGCAACCCATGCCCACCAACGGTGCACAAAATGGGTTAAGAACGGATCGTTGATAAGGGCATAGAGTGCACCTTTGGTGGTATCGATTCCGTCGGGCACGAAACGGTCGTTCATCATCGGCCAACTGTTTGAAACATAACCAGCATTCAGTCCCGCCACCCATGCACCAAAGAGCAATTGCACGAATAATATAGCCAAAACTGCGCTGGCAAATCCGGTAAGCTTTGCTGGCTTCGCCGCCGGATTTCTGGTCAGCGCTTTCAGATCAAGCGCGGTCCACACCAATCCGCCCAGAATAAACAGTGCAGTCAACAAATGGACCGCGAGCCGGTAATGACTGACATCAGTGCGTGCCGACAGACCCGAGGACACCATCCACCAGCCGATTGTGCCCTGCAAACCGCCGAGCGCCATCAGCGCGAGCAAACGGGGCTTGTAGCCTGCGGGAATAGCGCGCTTCACCCAGAACCACGCAAGCGGTAGCGCAAATGCCAGACCAACAATGCGCCCCAGCAGCCGATGCACCCATTCCCAAAAATAGATGAATTTGAACTCGGCGAGCGTCATGCCCGCCGGGCCGTTAATCTGCACATATTCGGGAATTTGTTTGTATTTTTCAAATTCCGACGCCCAGGCTGCTTCGCTCAAGGGCGGTAACGCACCGGTAATCGGCTTCCATTCAGTAATCGAAAGCCCCGACTCGGTCAGCCGCGTAATCCCGCCGACAACGACCATCGCGAACACCAGCAGGGCGATGACCATCAGCCATTTGATGAGCGCCTCGGGACGATAGGTAGTCGCAGGCATTTCTCGGGGTGAGATGAGGGCAATATCCATAAGCCGCGATATGCGCGGACCGCAGGCCACTGGCAAGTCCGACGTCCGTTCGCCGATTGCATTTTGCCACTCCGGAATTGCAAAAACCGGTAGCCGCGAGAGCCACGCAATATGCAAGAAGACTATTTCATCGCAGCCAGCACATATAGAAACTCGACATAGCCCATTGTCGCGTCTTCAAGCCCTGCGACCTTGGGGTTAGTAGAATCGATCAAATAATATTCGTCGGGCGCGTGCGCGCCTGCACCATGACCGATGCCAAAATGGCCGGCAGCGATCGATACCGGCGGCGACGTAAAGGTTGCGCCGGGCCAGCTACCTGCCAGCCGGGCGTTGAGCGTCGCTGTAACCCCAAGCTTGCGATATGTCGCCAGTTCGGTCTGGATGAGTCGGCTAGATTCAGGCGTTTCGGTCGGATCATAGCCGCCACCGATCTTCATTTCGACATCGCTAAATCCGCGCTTGTCGAGATGGGCGCGTAGTTTTCGCACCGCTTCGTCACGCGTCTGGTTGGGGACAAGTCGCAGGTCGAGCTTTGCGACGGCACGGCCTGGCAGGATGGTCTTGCCACCCGGTCCGGTATAGCCTGCGACCAAGCCCTCGATATTTACCGTTGGCTCCTGCGCCAGCCGGATTTGCGCTTGATCATAAGGCAGATTGTCAATCCAGTGCGTAACGCCCAGAATTTTCTTCTGCTCCGCCTCGTCACCTAATTTTGCTGCTTCGGTAATCAGGCTTTTTTCACGCGCGGTCAGCGGACGGACATTTTCGAACCAGCCATCGATTATCGGCGTATTTCCATCTGCGGTGACCAGCGTATTGAGCGCCGCGACCAATCGCCACGCGGGAGAATCAATCATTGCCTTCAGGCTCGAGTGCACATCACCCTTCGGTCCGCGTCCCCACTTCTCTCCACTGGCGATCAATTCCAGTTCGACAATGCCTTTGGACCCCAAATTGACATCGACGCTGCCCGATTTATCCTGCCAACTCGCAGGGATGAAAATGCCTTCACACTTGCGCAAGGCAGCAAGGATGTTTGGCTTGGTTGCCACCTGCTGGAAATGCGGCGAGCCGATTTCCTCTTCGCCTTCACAGATCAGCACGATGTTGACGGGCAGCTTGCGTCCTGCGGCCTTAATCGCGTGCAGTGCCGCCAGAAAGGTTGCCTCAGGCCCTTTCTGGTTGACCGCGCCGCGCCCCATAATGGCCTTGCCAAAGCCTGGCCGGTCGACCATTCGTCCTTCGAGCGGCGGGGACGACCATTCCGCCGGATCGAACTGCTTTACATCATACATGAAATAGATGCCCAGCGTCCGTTTTGCGCCAACGTCAATCGTGCCGAACACGCCCGGATGCCCATCGGTGGGGACAATTTCGACATTGGCAAAGCCAGCATCTTTGGCCAGCTCTGCCATATAAGCAGCGCCTTCCGGCATATTGCGGTTTTCGGCAGCAATAGAGGGCAAGGCAATCCAGTCGCGAATGCGCTTTATCGAAGCGTCGCGACCAGCATCAACAGCCTTGCGGATATCTGCAAGGCCGCTTTCCTTGGCCGAGACCCCTAAAGGACGCAGGAACATCGCTCCTGCGCCGAGCATCGCCGCTCCGCGCATAAGATCGCGGCGTGCCATACTGGAATTCTGCGCTATTTCGATTTTGTCCATACGGCTTCCCCTGCTTCTTGCTCCACGCACGACTTTGGCGGATTATCCTGCAAAGGCAAGGGGCAGCTCCACACACGGTTATTCAAATGTAATGTTGTAACGTGCGACGAATCATGCCATTAGGGACTGGTAATGACGCAAGTGTGGACAAAATGGCGCTGGGACGGGCTCGGTTTGAGTATTGCCGGCCTGTGCCTTATGCATTGCCTTGCAACCACCGTACTGCTTGCGGTGCTGGCCTCGGCGGGCGGGTTGCTGCTGGATCCTATCATTCATGAGGTCGGGCTGTTCCTTGCCATTATCTTTGGTGTATTGGCGCTCGGCAAAGGCCTTTGGGATCATGGTTTCGTTATGCCTGCAGCGATTGGCGCTCTGGGTATCGGTATTATGGCGGGTGCATTGACGTTGCCGCATAGCGGTACCGAGATTCTCTGGACGATATTGGGCGTGGGCGTCCTCGCGCTCGGCCACGACCTCAACCACCGCGCGTCTAATTAAGCCCTAGATTGACCCGCTGGCTGCTAGGGCCTACATTACAGGCATGGCATCACATCACCATCATGAGCATGAAGGCGCGTCACTCGCCAAAGCGGCGCAGAGCGCGCTAACCGACGCGGGCGAGCAATGGACGGACATGCGCGCCGATATATTCTCCGTGCTGGCGACCTTTGAAAAACCAGCGTCGGCCTATGACATTGCCGACCTTGTCTCGCAAAAGCGCGGCAAGCGGGTTGCGCCTAACAGCGTCTACCGGATTCTCGACCTGTTCGTGTCCACCAACCTCGCGCGGCGGGTGGAAAGCGCAAATGCCTATGTCGCCAATTCACACCCCGGTTGCCTTCATGACTGCATTTTCCTGATTTGCGACACGTGCGGCACCGCAACGCACATCGACGATGACAGACTGACGAATAATGTGCGCGCGGCGGCTGAACATGCCGGATTCGCACAGGTGCGCCCCGTTATCGAAGTGCGCGGCAAATGTGCTGATTGCGACTGACGATAGGTACTGACAGCGCCAAATTTACCCGTTAAAGCTGGCGGGATGACCAATACGCCAGACACGCCGTTGCTTGACACGGTTAAAGTGCCCGCCGACCTCCGACAGTTACAGGTGTCGCAGCTCCGCCAGCTTGCCGATGAACTCCGCGCTGAAACCATTTCCGCCGTTTCCGTAACCGGGGGCCATCTTGGTGCCGGGCTGGGCGTGGTCGAGTTGACCACAGCGATCCATTATGTGTTTAACACGCCCGACGACCGGTTGATCTGGGATGTCGGCCATCAATGCTATCCGCATAAAATACTCACCGGCCGCCGCGACCGGATCCGCACGCTGCGCACCGGCGGCGGGCTGTCGGGTTTTACCAAGCGCAGCGAGAGTGAATATGATCCGTTCGGCGCGGCACATAGCTCGACCTCGATAAGCGCCGCATTGGGCTTTGCCGTCGCCAACAAGATGGCGGGCACACCGGGTAAGGCAATAGCCGTAATCGGCGACGGCGCGATGAGCGCTGGCATGGCTTATGAGGCGATGAACAACGCACAGGCGGCGGGCAACCGGCTGGTCGTCATTCTCAACGACAATGACATGTCGATTGCGCCGCCTGTAGGTGGGCTGTCCGCCTATCTTGCGCGGCTGGTATCTTCGAGCGAATATCTGGGCTTGCGTAGCTTTGCCAGCAAGGTCGCCAAAAGGCTGTCGCGCCGTATCTACAGCGCCGCATCAAAGGCCGAAGAATATGCGCGCGGCATGGCGATGGGCGGCACGCTGTTCGAGGAACTCGGATTCTATTATGTCGGCCCAATCGACGGCCATAATCTCGACCAGCTGATTCCCGTACTCGAAAACATCCGCGACAATGCCGAAGGACCGGTGCTGGTCCATGTCGTCACCAAGAAGGGCAAGGGTTATGCGCCTGCCGAGGCCGCCGATGACAAATATCATGGTGTGGTCAAGTTTGATGTGATCACCGGCAAGCAGGACAAGGGTCCCGGCGGCGGCCCGCCTGCGTACCAGAATGTCTTTGGTGAAACGCTAGCCAAGCTGGCCGATACTGACCCCCGGATTTGCGCGATTACCGCCGCTATGCCGGGCGGAACCGGCGTCGATAAATTCGCCGCAGCGCATCCCGACCGGGCGTTCGATGTCGGGATCGCCGAACAGCATGGCGTCACCTTTGCCGCTGGCCTTGCGGCACAGGGCATGCGGCCTTTCTGCGCGATTTACTCCACCTTCCTGCAGCGCGCTTATGATCAGGTCGTGCATGATGTCGCGATCCAGAATCTGCCTGTGCGTTTCGCTATCGACCGTGCCGGGCTTGTCGGCGCGGATGGCAGCACGCATGCCGGGTCGTTCGACATCACTTACCTCGCGACCTTGCCCAATATGGTGGTGATGTCACCCGCCGATGAGGCTGAGCTGGTGCACATGACGTACACCGCTGCGATGCACGATAGCGGCCCGATTGCCTTCCGCTACCCACGCGGCAACGGCACTGGCGTGGCGATGCCTGAAGTGCCGATGCAACTCGAAATCGGCAAAGGCCGTATTGTCCGCGAAGGCAAAAAGGTCGCCATCCTCTCGCTCGGCACGCGTCTGGCCGAGGCTTCAAAAGCGGCCGATACGCTCGATGCCAAGGGCCTCAGCACCACGGTCGCCGATCTGCGTTTTGCCAAACCGCTTGATGAAGACATGATTCGCCACCTCATCGCCACGCACGAAGTCGTCGTCACGGTTGAGGAAGCCGCCATCGGTGGCCTCGGCGCGCATGTCCTGACACTGGCGAGCGACTTGGGACTAATGGACACGGGCCTTAAAATCCGGACAATGCGCCTGCCCGATATCTTTCAGGATCAGAACAGTCCGCAAAAGCAATATGACGAAGCAGGCCTGAACGCGCCGCAGATCGTCGAGACTGTGCTAAAGGCGCTGCGCCACAATAGTGCTGGCGTGGAGGAAGCGAGCGTGCGGGCCTAAACCCGCACGTTAATATCAACCCGGAATAACCGCCTGTGCGGTCTGGCCATCACCCTCTGGTGCGGCGATGATGTCGCGGGTGATGCTGCCCTTGTTCACGGTATTCGTATTGGGGTCGCCGACCGATGAACGAATCCCGGCTTCGGCTGTGCCTGCAGAGGTCGACAGCCCGCGTTCGGCTACCGAGCGCGGCGCGGGACCGCCGAACAAAGCTTCGAGTACCTGTTCCTGCCCGCCTTCGGTCGGGCGGATGGCGGTGGTAGCGGTTGGCTCCAGCGCGTAATCGGGGGGAACGACCAACGGCGCGGCGCGGCCGGTCGACGGCGCAGCCGCCTGCTGCCCACGAATGTCCCAATCCCACAATGCTTGGCCGACATTACCGGCAGAGGCGCAGCCCGAGAGCGTCGCCATCGATACCATAGCGGCTCCGGCAAGAATCTGTTTCTTCGTCATGTCTGGCAGTCCGATCTATTGCTTGGGCGCGGGCGCTGTGCCGCCGAACATCGCTTCGAGAACCTGCTCTTTGGTGTCGCCATCCTGTGGACGCGGTGCATTGGGCGTCGGCGCGGGCAGCGTGAACGCGGCAGGAACCTCGATTGGCTTGGACCGCGTCACAGCGAACTCATCGGGACGCTGGCGGTCGAACACGCCAGTCGAGCCGCAACCCGAAAGGGTCAGCAACGCAAATGCTGCCAAGGTGATTTTACGCTTCATGTGGTCTCCGATATTTCCGCGCTGCTTGCGGGTTCCTGAACAGGCTCCTTTTCGCGCATCAGGAAGGCGCGGGCAAGCAATATCAGCACACCGATGGTGATGGCGGCGTCGGCAAGGTTGAAGATGTAGAATGGCCGGAACACGCCAAAATGCAGGTCGGCATAATCGACGACATAGCCATAACGCACCCGGTCAACGATATTACCAAGCGCGCCGCCAAGCACCATCGAGAGCGCCAGCACATCGCCGCGCAATTTTTCGCGCCACATCCAGACGAAGACGCCGCCCGCTATAACGGCGGTCAACGCGACCAGCGCCCAACGCTCTGCATCGCTGTCGGCGGTGAGGAAGCTCATCGATACGCCGCGATTTTCGGCATAGCGCAGGTCGAAGAATGAAATGATGTGGATGACGCCGCGGCTTTGCAGCTGCAACGGCCCCAGCATCGCATATTTGACGATCTGGTCGGCGATGAAGACAAGGCTTGCGAGCATGATGCCCTGCAGGCGGAATTTGGGGTTGGGGGTCATGTGTTTCCGTTCACAACAGTGTCGCACCTGTTGCACAACGCGCCGTCCTCGACAACCTCTGGGAGATGCCGCCAGCAACGGCCGCATTTGTGGTTGGTGGTTGGATGTACTGACGCCTCGAAACCAATCTCATGCGAATCCGGCAATGGTTCAGCGGCCAGTTTAACGCTCGAAACTATACACAACTCGGCGAGGTCCGTTTCCTGAAAGACCCGGCGGTCGAAGTCTTGTTTCACCTTAAAAGTGACTTCTGCTTCAAGACTTGAACCAACAATTTTTTCGCGACGCAACGGCTCGACTGCCGAAGTGATAGCATTGCGGAACAGCCGAACTCGGCTCCAAGGCATTGCAACCAAGGGATCATTCCAGCCCGCATCAACCTCCGGCCAATCCGAGAAATGCACGCTGTCCGCATCCGCAAACCGCGTCTGCCACACTTCTTCGCTGGTAAACACCAGCACCGGCGCGGCGTATCTTACCAGCGCGTGGAACAGGATGTCCAAAACCGTGCGATACGCCATCCGCTTGGGATCGGTGGCTGCGTCGCAATAGAGGCAGTCCTTGCGGATATCGAAGAAGAAGGCTGACAAGTCTTCATTGGCGAAATCGGTCAGCAGGCGGACGTAGCTGTTGAAGTCGAAGTCATTGACCGCGACCTTCAGCTTCGCGTCCATGTCGGCGAGCAGATGGAGCATATAGCGCTCCAGCTCGGGCATGTCGGCAACCGCGACCTTTTCCGCATCCGAAAACCCGTCGAGCGCGCCCAGCAAATAGCGGAATGTATTACGCAATTTGCGGTACTGGTCGGACACGCCTTGCAGGATTTCTTTGCCGATCCGGTGGTCCTCGGTGAAGTCCACGGTCAGCGCCCAGAGCCGCAATATGTCCGCGCCGCTGTCGCGCATCAGGTCGAGCGGGTTGATCGTGTTTCCCAGCGACTTGGACATTTTCATGCCCTTTTGGTCCATCGTAAAGCCGTGAGTCAGCACCGCGTTATACGGCGCGCGGCCGCGCGTGCCGCAGCTTTGCAGCAAGCTCGACTGGAACCAGCCGCGATGCTGGTCGCTGCCTTCGAGATAGAGGTCGGCGGGCCATTGCAGGTCGGGCCAGCGCCCCGATTCCAGCGTGAACACATGCGTGCAGCCCGAATCGAACCAGACGTCGAGAATGTCGGTAACGCGTTCGTAATCGGCGAGCGCGTAGTCGCTGCCGAGATATTCCTGCGCGCGTTCATCGGACCAGCCGTCTACACCGTTTTCGCGAACGCCCGCGATGATGCGTGCGTTGACTTGCGCGTCATTGAGATACTGGTTCGTTCCTTTTTTCACAAAGAGTGTGATCGGCACACCCCATGCGCGCTGGCGGCTGAGCACCCAGTCGGGACGGCCTTCGACCATCGACGACAGCCGGTTGCGGCCCTTTTCGGGGATGAAGCGGGTGTCGGAAATCGCCTGCATCGCGGTTTGGCGGAGGGTTAGAGCATGACTGCCCGGTGTCTCGACGATGCTCGACACGAACGGATTGGGTGGGTCCGTCCCAACTTCACCGTTTATAAGCGCTGCGCTCTCTTTCCCGTTCGTGTCGAGCCCAGTCGAGACACCTATCGGCAAAGCCCGGTCCATGCTCACAAACCACTGCGGCGTGCAGCGATAGATGACCTTCGCCTTTGACCGCCAGCTATGCGGATAGCTGTGCTTGTAATCCGCCGACGCCGCGAGCAGCCCGCCCGCTTCGCGCAGCGCGTTGCAGATCGGACCATCAGGCGCGTTGAATTTGGGGTTGATGACGCTGCCTTCGCCGCCCAGCCACAGCCAGTCGGCGCGATATTTGCCATCGCCCTCGACCGCGAAGACCGGATCGATGCCATTCGCCTTGCACAGGTCGAAATCATCCTCGCCATGATCGGGAGACATATGGACAAGCCCGGTGCCGCTGTCGGTGGTTACGAAATCGCCCGCGAGCATCGGGCGTGGCTTGGCAAAGAAGCCGCCGAGTGCGTGCATCGGGTGGCGGACGATGGTTCCGGCTAGGTCGGAGCCTTTCACTCGTTTAACTTCGTCCAGATATACGTTATGTTCGCCCTTCATCGAGCGCTCTTGCAGCTGCTCGGCAAGAGCAGTTCCAACCAAAATGTGATCGACTTTTCTCATCGGATGGGACGCAAGATTGTCACGCATCCAATCGGTCATATCTTCATCTGAACCGCCAACCCCAGATCCGGCGATAGTTAGTTTGCAGATTGAATACTCAACATCCGGCCCATAAGCCAAAGCCTGATTGACCGGAATCGTCCACGGCGTCGTCGTCCAGATCACCGCATGCGCGCCGACCAGTTCGGGAATGGGGCTTTCGACAATCTCGAACGCCACATCGATCTGGGTCGAGACGATATCCTCATATTCGATCTCGGCCTCGGCCAGCGCAGTTTTTTCGACCGGCGACCACATCACCGGCTTGGCACCGCGATATAGTTGGCCGCTTGTCGCAAACTTCAGTAACTCCGAAACGATCGTCGCCTCGGCCTGGAAATCCATCGTCAGGTACGGATTGTCCCAATCGCCGTTGATGCCCAGCCGCTTCAACTGCGCGCGCTGCGTATCGACCCATCCTTGCGCATAAGCGCGGCATTCGGCGCGGAACTCTTGGCTCGGAACCTCGTCCTTGTTGAGCTTTTTCTTGCGATATTGCTCCTCGACCTTCCACTCGATGGGCAGGCCGTGGCAATCCCAACCGGGCACATAAGGCGCGTCTTTACCAAGCAAGGTTTGCGTCCGCACCACCATGTCCTTCAGGATATGGTTGAGCGCATGGCCGATATGCATGTCGCCATTGGCATAAGGCGGGCCGTCATGCAGGATGAACTTCGGACGCCCGCGGCGGCGGTTGCGGAGCTCTGCGTACAGGTCCATCTCCTGCCAGCGCGCCAGGATACCCGGCTCCTTCTGCGGCAAGCCAGCCTTCATGGGGAAATCTGTTTTCGGCAGGAAAACGGTGTCGCGGTAATCGATTGGGTCAGTCATGTCGCGGCGGTGCTTAGAGGATAAAGTCTGGCGGATAAAGGCCTTCCATACCTCTCCCGTTGGGAGAGGATACGCAGCCTTGTGAGCGAAGCGAATTAGGCGGAGTTGGTGAGGGGATGAGTGCTATCGAAAGGGCGGCACCCCTCACCCAGCTATGACTAAGCAACAAGTTGCCAAGTCGCCGCAACCCTCTCCCAATGGGAGAGGGAGTTACCCCTTCAACGCAGGGCCAATCGCCCAGATATCCTCCACCCAGATGTATCCATTAAAGCTCCCCGGTATTTTCCCAAGATCATGCACATCGGTCAGCCCCTCGTTCGACTTGCCGCTTTCATACGGTCCCGTCACAATCACGCGCGCGCCGACGCTCTCCATCCGCGCAATCAGGCGGTTGGGCCAGCCCCACATCGGCCATTGGTAATTGATCGGGATCACGAGCACGCCGTTCTGGCAGCTTTCCGGGATTATGCCGGTCCAGCCATATAGCACATAATCGGTGGTGCAGGCTTTCGCCTCGCCTTTCATGTTGAACGCCCAGTTTTTGGGCGCGAGTTGGCGGATGCGGTCCACTGGACCTTGCGCGCCGTAAAAGGCATCGCCGAGTTTTTCATAATCGCGGCCCGACGCCTTCAATATGGCGAACAGCTGGTCGGCTTCGGCAGGGTTTTTCGACTTGAAGTTGAAGAGCAACGCCCGCGAAGGCAAAGCCGCCAGCGCTTCCTCGACTGTCGGTATTTGCCCTACCCCTTTACCGCGCAAGGGATAGGTTTTGCCGCCATCCGCCGTATAGCCATAGCCAATGTCGAGCGCTTTCAACTCGGCCAGCGTCAGGTCGCGCGTTGCGCCCTTGCCGTTGGTGCGGCAATCGACGGTCCAGTCGTGGAACAGCACCATCTTGCCATCTTTGGTCGGCGCGACATCGATTTCGGTCAACGCACCGCCCAGCCCCGCCGCCATGCGGATGGACGCCAGGGTGTTTTCGAACACCTCATGATCGGGCGGGCGAATGAAACGCGCGGTGCAGGTGTCGCGGCCGACGGCGGCGCGTTTGTCATAGAGATGATAGACGCCACGGTGGGCAATCAGCTTGGGCTTGCCTTCGGGCTTGGGTGCAAGCCAGCTGGCGTTGAGCAGCGAGAGAGCGACGAGGATGAGGACGACGATGGCCAACACTCGTTTTTTGCCTTTGGATAGTTTCATCATGCCTCCAAAATCGCTTCCGAACCCTTCGCGGTCTTCGCGTCTTCGCGCGAAATATTTTGTGCGCGCGAAGACGCGAAGAACGCGAAGATTATCTGCTGCTCAACAGAACGCGCGCCTGATCACAATCCGCCCGCATTTGCGCGATCAAGGCATCCATTTCGTCAAACTTCGCCTCTGGCCGGATGAAGGCGTGGAATTCGACCTCGATCTGCTGCCCGTAAAGGTCTTCGGCAAAGTCGAAGAAATAGGGTTCGAGCAGTTCCTTAGGCGGATCGAAACTGGGGCGGATGCCGAGATTGGCGGCTCCGTTCAGTACGCGGCCGTCCGGCAATCGGCCTTTCACCGCATAGATGCCGTAACGCGGGCGGAGATAATGGCCCATGTCGATATTGGCGGTCGGAAAGCCCAAGAGCCGCCCGTTCTTGTCACCATGCTGGACGACACCCTCGACCGCGAAAGGCCGCGTGAGCAGGCGCATTGCAGTTTCGCAATCGCCCGCCTGCAATGCCTCACGAATACGGCTGGAGGAAATGACGCCGCCATCATCGACCACTGGCCCCATCGCGGTAGAGTCGAGGCCGTGCGCCGCGCCGAGTTCGCGCAGAACCTTGATATTGCCACCGCGACGGTTGCCGAAGGTGAAATCCTCGCCGGTCACCACCGCCGAGATGCCCAACCGTTCAACGAGCAATTTGACGATGAAATCCTCCGCCGTGGTCGCCGCCAGGCTGGCATCGAAATCGAACACGAGCATCGCGTCCGCCCCGGCATCCTCAAACAGGCGCTGCCGCTGGTCCAGCGTCGTCAGCCGAAACCAAGGGGCTTGCGGCGCAAAAAAGCGCACCGGATGCGGGTCGAACGTCGCGATGATCGCCGGTCGCCCAGCCGCCCTGGCCTGTTTTATCGCCTCACCCGCCACCGCCTGATGCCCCAAATGAAAGCCGTCAAAATTGCCGAGCGCTACGACGGCGCTGCGCAATTCATCGGGCATCCGCTCGGTTGCATGAATGCGGGGGATGGTCATTTCGCTGCGGAAGTCTCTGCCATCGGCACCAGCCCCGCGCGGATGACACGCAGTGCATTCTCCCCCATCACGGCGCGGATTTCTTGCTCCGTAAAGCCTTCATCAAGCAATGCCTGCGTGACCTGAGTCAATTGCGAGGTGTCGAAACGAACGGTGGTCGCGCCGTCATAATCCGACCCGAGCGCAACATGGGCAATGCCGACGAGATCGCGGACATGCTTCATCGCCTTGGCGGCGGCGCGCGGATCGGTAGAACACACCGCGCCCTCCCAATAGCCGATGCCGATAACGCCGCCGGTCTTTGCAACGCCGCGAATTTCATCATCGGTGAGGTTGCGGTTGACCTTGCACGTCGCCTGCACTCCGCCATGGCTGGAAACCACCGGCCGCTTTGCCATCGCCAGCACTTCGGCCACACCGGTGTGGCTGAGATGAGCGATATCGACAATCATCCCCTTCGTCTCCATCCGCCGGACAATGTCGCGACCAAAAGGAGTAAGTCCGCCTTTCTTCAGCCCGTGCATCGACCCGCCAAGCTCATTGTCGAAGAAATGGGTGAGGCCCGCCATGCGGAAACCGGCATCATACAGTCGGTCGAGATTGGCAGCTTTGCCTTCGAGATTTTGCAGGCCTTCGATCGTGAGCATTGCGCCGATGCCGTTGCCCTCAGTCTTGCGCCGCGCGAGCAAACCATCCAACTCATTAAAGGCAGTAACTTTCACCAGCGACGTTTTTGATTGGGCGACTGCCTCGTCAAGCTTCGCTCCATGATATAGCGAACGCTCGACCAGCGAGTTCCATGTCTTGACCGGCTGCAACTGGGCAATGGTCAGAAGAGTGATGTTATCTGTATCCGCGCCGTTACCATCATAATTCTGGCCTTTGGGGGTCTTCGAAACCGACGAAAACAGCTGGAGTGCGACATTGCCCTGCTGTAAGCGCGGCAAATCCATATGTCCGCGTGACGCGGGGTTGCCGAGATCGCGGTTCCACATCAGCGTGTCGCTGTGCAAATCGACAATCGTCAGCGCCTGATGCAGCGCTTTCGCTTCGTCGCTCACTTTAATCAACGGCTTGCCATCGATGACATTCATCGAGCTTTCAACATAGCCCGGCGCAAAACCGAAAAACCCGATAGCCGCAACGCCGATCAGCGCCAGCGGAATCCAGACCTTTTTACGCATCTTATTCCCCCCGACGAACCAGCGTCACAAAATCATACGCGGGAATATCTCCTTCCGCTGCATGCGCCTCGCGCGCAACTTCTTGCCATTCTGCTTTATCGAATGACGGCATCACAGTGTCGCCTTCCGGCTCGGCCGCGATTTCGGTGAGTTCGATCTTGTCGGCCAGTTGCAGGAACAGCTTAAAGATTTCCGTTCCGCCGATCACGCAGACATGTGGACCATTGGAAAGTTTCAGCGCCTCTTCAACCGAGTGCGCAACCTCCGCCCCGTCCTCTTCCCATTCCATATCGCGAGTCAGCACGATGTGCCGGCGGCCGTCCAATATCCCCGGCAGGCTGTCAAAAGTCTTGCGGCCCATGATCATCGGGCGGCCTTTGGTGATTTGCTTGAAATGGCGCAGGTCGGCGGGGATATGCCAGGGCATCCCGCCATCCCTCCCGATAACTCCATTGGCGGCGCGGGCGAGGACAAGGATAATTTCGGGATGATTCATATGTCCCGCTTTGCCTTGTAAATATTACCGATACAAGCGGGTAACGTGCCCTATTTTACGACCCGCGCGCGCTTCTGCCTTGCCATAGAGATGCACATTGGCCGCCGGGTCGCCGAGCAGTTGCAGGTAACGCTCGCCATCCTTGCCGATCAGGTTCTGCATCTCGACCCGCTCCGCCACAGTCGCGGTACTGCCAAGTGGCAGCCCGCAAATCGCGCGAATGTGGTTCTCGAACTGGCTGGTTTCCGCGCCTTCAATTGTCCAGTGCCCACTATTATGGACGCGCGGGGCGATTTCGTTGAACAAAGGCCCTTCGGCGCTGGCAAAGAATTCCGCAGTGAAAACACCAACATAATCGAGCGCGCCAGCGACTGCCGCTGCCATTTTACGCGCCGCGACCTGCTGGCTCTCGATCAGCGGTCCTGCGGGCAACGATGACGTCGCCAATATCCCATCCTCGTGGGCGTTGCGCGGGCTGTCCCAATAGCGGATTTCGCCGTCGGTGCCGCGGACGAGGATAACCGAGAACTCGGCGTCGAACTGCACCATCTGTTCGGCAATCAATGGCTGTCCACCGGCGCGGCGCCACGCGCTCGCCAGTTCGCTTTTGCTGGTGACACGAATCTGTCCCTTGCCATCATAGCCCATGCGGATCGTCTTCAGGATTGCAGGCGTGCCGACGGCAGCGACAGCATCTTCGACCTCAATCTCGCTGCGCGCGACCGCAAAATTTGCGGTCTTGCCCCCCAATTTCCGGACAAATTCCTTTTCGTCAACGCGGTCCTGCCCAATTTCCAAGGCCTTGATCGGCGGGTGAATCGGGACGTCGCGGGCGATGGTTTTGAGCGGCAATACCGGCACATTTTCAAATTCGAATGTGATGACGTCGCAGGCCTTTGCAAAGGCCTTCAGCGCCTCGAGATCATCATAAGCGGCAATGGTGCTTTGCGCCGCAACGTCACACGCAACATTGTCTCCGGCGGGCGCATAGATATGGCAGCGATAGCCCAGCTGGGCGGCCGCCATCGCGAGCATCCGGCCAAGTTGGCCGCCGCCCATTATGCCAATCGTCGAACCCGGCGCCAAAACACTCATAAAAAACGCGCTGTCATTCGGGGGTCTCGGCCACCGATGCGGTTTGTTCGGCACGCCAAGCATCCAGCCGCGCGGCAAGTTCAGCGTCGTTATTTGCCAGCATCGCCGCCGCCAGCAGCGCCGCATTGGTTGCACCTGCCTTGCCGATGGCCAATGTGCCAACCGGGATCCCTGCTGGCATCTGCACAATCGACAACAGGCTGTCCATGCCGTCGAGCGCCTTGGATTGCACCGGCACCCCAAGCACCGGCAACCGCGTCATCGACGCCGCCATGCCGGGTAAATGCGCTGCGCCGCCTGCGCCTGCGATGATGCATTTCAGCCCGCGATCCGCTGCACTTTTGGCATAATCATAAAGCCGCTCAGGCGTGCGATGCGCCGACACTACCTTGCATTCATGCGGAATGTGCAGCGCCGCCAGCGTCGCCGATGCCTCGCGCATCGTCTCCCAGTCCGAACGGCTGCCCATGATGATGCCGATTACCGGCGGTGCTTCGCTCACCCTGTCGTCCCCCGACTTAAAGAAGCATTTGCCCTTAGCGTGGGGAACCGCGAACCGCAATTGTGAATGGAAATCGCGTTACACAACCGTTTGCTAATGTGTAATATTGTAAACTCTTGCTTTTATGCGGGAAATCTGATTGAGGACAGAAATAACAATAGATACCCCGGGTCGCATGAAATATCGGGGATTTTTTAAGTTGGACCAGACGACGGACAATCTGTCCGCGCTGGGCGGGGCAAAATCAGTGTCAGCGCTCGAGCGCGAGAACAAGCAGCTGAAGGCACGGGTAGCCGAGCTTGAGCGGCTGGTTGTCTGTGACACTCTGACGCCTCTATTCAACCGTCGCCATTTTATGGAAGAGCTCGACCGGTGGTGCTGGCGCACGCATCGTTATGGCGGCGAATATGGGCTGCTGTTTATCGACGTCGACAATCTGAAAGCAGTGAACGACGGCAATGGCCATCTGGCCGGCGATATCCTGCTAACCGGTATTGCCAAAGCGTTGCTGAGTGCAGTCCGCCGTTCGGATATTGTTGCCCGTGTTGGCGGCGATGAGTTCGCGGTATTGCTCGACAATATTCCTCAAAGCGAGCTGGTCGGGAAAGCTGCCCATGTAACGAAGGTTGTCAGCAAACTGAAAATCGAACATCATGGTAAGCTGTTGGTACCAAGCGTTTCGGCGGGCTATACGGCCATCGAGCCCGGCGTGAAGCCATCCGAATTACTACTCCGCGCCGACCGTTCGATGTATGCGGCCAAGCAAGCCAAGGGCATTGGCCCGCTTACTTAACGTTCCGAAAGATAATAACGTTCGCCGTTCAGCGCGTCGTCGAGTTCATACACAATCGGCTGTCCGGTAGGGATTTCAAGGCCAGTAATGTCCGCATCCGATATGCCCGACAAATGCTTGACCAAAGCGCGTAGGCTGTTGCCATGCGCTGAGATCAATACCGTCTTGTTAGCCTTGAGTTCCGGCACAATCGCGCTTTCCCAATAAGGCAAAACGCGGGCGATGGTGTCTTTCAGGCTCTCGGTATTGGGAATCGCAATTCCGGCATAGCGGGGGTCGAATGACAGGTCATAGGCCGATCCCGCCTCCAGCGGCGGCGGCGGAATGTCGAAACTGCGACGCCAGATCTTGACCTGCTCATCGCCATGCTTGGCCGCAGTCTCGGCCTTGTCGAGCCCGGTTAGCCCGCCATAATGGCGCTCGTTCAACTGCCAGTCCTTGGTCACCGGCACCCACAGCCGTCCCATCGCCTCCAGCGCCAGATTGAGCGTCTTGATTGCGCGGGTCTGCACGCTGGTGAAGGCAATATCAGGCGCGATGCCCTTGGCCTTCATCAGCTCGCCCGCCGCCCAAGCTTCAGCAGCGCCCTTTTCGGTGACATCGACATCCCACCAGCCGGTGAAGCGGTTTTCCAGATTCCACTGCGACTGGCCGTGACGGATGAGGATGAGTTTGGGCATGGGAGTTCCTTCGCTATTTGCGGGAGCGCCCTAACGCAAGTTGGTCAGATCGCCAAGGTCATGAAACGGCTAAACGGGTCTTCGACATAGTCGCCGAATGGCGGGCAAAATTGGAAGCCATGCGCCTCGTACATTGCCAGCGCCGGAATGAACGCCTCGGTTGAACCCGTCTCCAGACTCAGCCGCCGATACCCCCGCTCGCGTGCTTCGGATATGATATGCGTCAACATCATCGCGCCGACGCCTTTGCGCAAATGGTCGGCATGCGTACGCATCGACTTGATCTCGCCATGCTCAGCATCGAGTTCCTTGAGCGCCCCGCACCCGGCAAGCGCTTCGCCATCCCAGATCGACCAGAAGGTCACATCTGGAGCATTCAGCCCTTCAAAGTCGAGAAAATGGCAACTGCCCTCCGGCGAATTTGCCAGCATCCCCGCGAAATGCGTTTCGAGAAGTGCGCGGATTTCGGGGCCGGTGAGGTCGTCTTCGATTATGCGCATGCTATTCTGCATTCGCGACTTCGGGTAAAACAAGAAACTTACCAACATTCCGCAAGCGTTCTTGATAGTTTGTTAGCTGCGATCGTAGGGTTGAATGGTTATGATGGTTATAGCTACCTCGGCCTCCAATAAGATTACATATTCCGTTTATTATCGCCTCTACTACAGGAGCCTGCTCTGACCTTATTCCTTGTCGACGATGTAAGATCGCATTCAGGTCCATCGCGCCGTAAGTTTGATATGTTTCGAAAATACTGTCGCCGGAAACGGACCCCATTTGCGGGAGGTTTCTTGCAACGCTACCACTGCCATCCCCTCGAAAGCTCTTATAGTGCCCAATAGCCAACGCCGCCAAATAGGGGATATGAATTACCTCTTCATGCTCCCACATTGCCGCAAAGCTTAGAATGTGTTCTAGGACATATTCTGCGTCGCGCGCCCTTATTGCATTATTTGCGAATGCCATCGACAGCCAGTTTGCTAAATTCGACTCATCGTTTTCGCCATTTGCATCTGGAAACAAAAATTTCGAAACTAGATGACTATTCCGACGAAATTCATCTTCAATGAACAATTTTAGGGAATTTTCCGGAAGAGATACTTGTCGCCTGACAAATCGCGCTAAGTATTCATTCGCAGGAAATTCGGAACCATATATAGCCCTTACTGTTTCGACCAAGGCACGGCGATTCATACCGTAAACAAAAACCGTCCCTGTATCGTCAAAAAAATGTTTTGCTTCCTCTAAAATTCTTATTGCATAGGTTGGGCGACAACGATCTAGTTCGTCAATAACAATTACGAGGGGACGGCAAAACAAATTGTCTGCCTCCATAGCCTCAAGTAGCGCTGTCAATTTCGTTTTGAATTCTGATATCAAGTTTCGGCGACTGACGAGGGGTTGGACAGCGTCGCCTAATTTTTTCAAGTTGAAGAGATCGTCAACTCCAGCTTCGTAAGCGCTTTCCAGTTCGTCGAGTCCCTTTTCAGTTAGCAGCCTCGCGCCGGCCGCGCGAACGACAACTTTAGCGGCGATCTTCGCCACTTCTTTAAGTTGCTTTGCCGCCCTTTTTCGTCTCTCGGCACTTTGAGTTACGACTTTCTCAGCCAGCGCAGCTTCGATAGACAAAAAAAGTGAAGTCAATGGATCGTCAGCGCAATCGTCCGCCCATGCATTAACAAATGCCACCGGGAAAGTTAACGAAAGTTGACGCTCCAACCTCTCCAAAAAGAAACTTTTCCCAAGTCCATACGGCCCTTCAACCGCTATTGTAAAGGAGCCGCCGCCGGGAGCAGGGTGCTTAAAGCGCGCATGGATATAGTCCTCAAGTTGTTGAGCAAGTTCGACACGACCAAGTTTGTCATCTGCCCAAATGCGTTCTAAGGCTACTTCCCTGCCAATCATTCAAACCATCTCCGCCAGTGTCGCCAGACATTCGCGCGCCAACAACATGCACCGCTCCGGCGACCAGCCCTGGTCGGGGTCGTTGCCGTGAACAGTGTCTTTATAGGGCATCTCCAGCGTCATCGAGACGCATTTATGCGACAGTCCAAAGCGTTCGGCGAGCTGGTTGGTGGACATCGTCAGGTTGGCTTTGCCCGGGCCTGCAATCGCGTAACCCAACTTGGTTTGAAAATCGGGTGTTCGGTCCGCGAGACGATTAATGAACGTCTTGTAGCGGTCACCTTGATCTTCGGTCCATGAGGGGATGCCTTCAAACCCGGCCATGAAAGCGGCTGGGATCGCCTCGTCGCCGTGGATGTCCATTGCCCAATGCACGCCGGTTTCGTCCATTGCATTGCGAATTCCCAAAACTTCGGGGCTTTTTTCTAGCGAAGGTTCAGCCCATTCGCGGTTCAAATTCACGCCGAGGAAATTGGTCCGCAAGTGCCCGCGCCGCGATCCGTCGGGGTTGCAGTTCGGCACAATATGCAGGCGGCATTTTTCGAGCAGCACGCGCGTGTGCGGATTGCTCATATCGGTGAGCATGTCGAGCGCGCCCTCCATCCAATATTCGGCCTGCGTTTCGCCCGGATGCTGGCGGGCATAGAGCCAGACCTGAATATCGCCCTCGCCCATTTCGAGGCAGTCGATCGGCTGGCTCTCGAGGCTGCGGCCCAGACAGCGATATTCTATACCCTCAAGCGTGGCGGTCTCGGCGACGAGGTCGTGATGGCGCTCCATCGAGTAAGGCGCGAAATAAGCGAACCAGACGATGTCGCTCGCGGGGGTGTAACGGATGATCAGCGTGCCGCCGTCTTCGGCCTTGTCATAGCTGGTGTCGGCGCGGCCCCAATAATCGCGGTCTTCGGACACGCAGGCGCGGTAATCGGGCCAGCCACCGGGATAGGCGCTGCCTTCCAGGCCGGTAATCCGAAGAGTGATTTCCTCACCCGCCGTGCACGCGACGCGAAAGTGGAACCACTGCGCGAATTCAGAATCCTTGTCTTTGCGGATCGCAAGGTTCGCGGTTGCGCCGTCAATAGCGTTGACGATGATATTGCCGCTGTCGAATGCAGCGTTGATGTCAGTGATGGGCATGCTTGTTCCTTATTTTCAAGGAACGCGGATAGTCTCACCAGACACGCCGGGGAAGTCCTTAAACATCGCTGCCGCCAATTTTGATGCAGCAATGCCAGGCTGTGCAGCGGGCGACCCAGCCTTCGCGGCCTGAACTGCCTTGCCTTCCCAGATCACGAGATTGTCGCTGCGCCTTATTATGCGAACGCCAAGCGTGGTTTCGACCTGCGCGCTGCCCCCGCCGCCCAGATTTATGCCGACGCCAAGACCGACTCCCGAACCATAGCTGCCGGTCGAACCGCCAACGCCCACCGAAACGGGCGAGCGGCGGTCGGGGCTAACGGTAGTGACCCCGACACGGACTTCCGCAACGACATCCGGTTGAACCGGCTTTTCGGCATAGCCCACGCGCTGCATCTCTCGCGCTACGGCGGCGAGATAAGGCGAGGCTGCAAGGCCTTGCCCGGCTGCCGAATCGCCGGCTACCTCGACCGAGTAGGTGCCGGTGCCATAAACTACGCCTTCAGCTGCCCGGTTGAAGCGGGTGACTTCAACAGGTCCGGTTGGGACGACGCAGGCAGAGAGCAAGGAAAGCGCCAAAAGCGGCAAAAGTGGGGTTTTCATCATCATGGTCATATCCTACGCCACCCATAGTTGATGGCAAGCGATGTATAATATCTGAATCGCGAAAAGCGGCCAATCGCGCTTGACTTTGGCCGCCCCCGCCCATAGGAGCGCGCCTTCAATTCAAGCTTTAGCTAAACAAAAGACGGGTAAATCCGATGAAAGTCGTCAATTCTCTCAAGTCCCTCAAGGGTCGTCACCGCGATAACCGCGTGATTCGCCGCCGTGGCCGGACTTATGTCATCAACAAGACCCAGCCGCGCTTCAAGGCACGTCAGGGCTAATTTGGCCCTGCCTGCGTCTCGCGGGCAGATGGTTTCAGCAAATCGCCGCTCCGAATCTGATTCGCGGGCGGCTTTTTTGTGTCCGTTTTTAAGGTATTCGGCATGACGAAGATAACCACGGTCGTATTTGATGTCGGCAAAGTATTGTTCGAATGGGATTTGCGCCATTTGTTCGCCAAGCTGATCGACGATAGCCAAGAACTGGAATATTTCGTCAATAATGTGGTGACACCGCAGTGGCATTTCCAACATGATGCCGGTCGCCCGCTGGCCGAGATGGTGCCCGAACGTGTTGCAGAATTTCCGCAATATGCGGCGTTGATTGATGCCTATGCTACGCGTTTCAACGAGACGATACCCGGCCCGGTCGACGGATCGCTCGAGATAGTGAGCGAACTGGCCGAAAGGCGGGTGCCATTATTCGCGATTACCAACTTCGGTGCAGAATTCTGGGACATGTTCCGCCCGACACAGCCGATATTCGACCATTTCGGCGATATCATCGTGTCGGGTGCCGAAAAGTTGGTGAAACCCGACCCCGCCATTTATGCCCTAGCGCTGGAGCGCTTTGGCCTGCAATCTGGCGAGGCAATCTTCATCGATGACAATCACGACAATGTCCTGAGCGCTCGCGCCAACGGCTTTGCTGCGCATCATTTTACGGATTCCCGAAGTTTACGACGCGAATTGACCAGCCTCAATCTGTTGTGAAAAATAGCGGCAAACTCTTCCATTCGCCGCTTGTCTGTGCTTAAGCCGCTGCAGAATTTTCCTCACCAAGGACGCAATCTCCCATGAATATCCATGAATATCAGGCCAAGGAACTGCTGGCGAAATTCGGCGTAGCCGTGCCCAAGGGTATCGCCGCGCTCAGCGTTGAAGAAGCGGTTGCAGCAGCCAAGCAATTGCCCGGCCCGCTTTATGTCGTGAAATCGCAAATCCACGCAGGTGGCCGTGGCAAGGGCAAGTTCAAGGAACTAGGGCCCGATGCCAAGGGCGGTGTTCGTCTGGCGTTTAACCTCGATGAAGTCGAAGCACATGCCAAGGAAATGCTCGGCAACACGCTGGTCACCATCCAGACCGGCGACGCGGGCAAGCAAGTCAACCGCCTCTACATCACCGACGGCGCCGACATTAAGCAGGAATTTTATCTCGCATTGCTCGTCGACCGTGCAACCAGCCGCATTGCGGTTGTCGCCTCGACCGAAGGCGGGATGAACATCGAAGATGTGGCGCACGACACGCCTGAAAAAATTCACACGATCACCATCGACCCTGCGACCGGCATCATGCCGCATCATGGCCGCTCGGTGGCGGCGACCTTGGGTCTGACCGGTGATCTCGCAAAGCAGGCACAGACTGTGCTCGCTGGCCTGTACGCCGCGTTCATCGGCACCGATGCCGAACAGATCGAAATCAACCCGCTCGCGGTGTGCAAAGGCGCGAATGGCGATGAGCTGCTCGTGCTCGACGCCAAGGTCGCCTTCGACGGCAACGCGATGTTCCGCCACAAGGACTTGGCAGAACTCCGCGACCTGACCGAGGAAGACCCCGCCGAAGTCGAGGCGTCGGAATATGACCTCGCTTACATCAAGCTCGACGGCAATATCGGCTGCATGGTCAATGGCGCTGGTCTTGCGATGGCGACGATGGATATCATCAAGCTCAACGGCGAATTCCCCGCCAACTTCCTCGACGTCGGCGGCGGCGCATCGAAGGAAAAGGTAACGGCGGCGTTCAAGATCATCCTGAAAGACCCCGCCGTAAAGGGCATTCTCGTCAATATCTTCGGCGGCATTATGAAATGCGACATCATTGCCGACGGTATTGTCGCAGCGGCGAAGGAAGTGAACCTGTCGGTGCCGTTGGTCGTCCGCCTCGAAGGCACCAATGTGCAGCAGGGTAAGGACATCCTCGCCAATTCGGGTCTGCCTATCGTTTCGGCCAATGACCTTGGCGATGCAGCGGAGAAGATTGTCGCCGAGGTTCGCAAGGCGGCTTGAGCAAAACCAAATGCACTTGACGTTCACGTAAACGTCAAGCATAGGCGCAGCAGATTGGGCGGGCATCCATTCGTCCAGTGATTCGAATACCGAGTCTGTAGAAGAGGACTGAAGCATGAAGATCATCGTCCCTGTGAAGCGGGTCATCGATTATAACGTGAAGCCACGGGTCAAATCCGATGGCACCGGCGTCGATCTGGCCAATGTCAAAATGAGCATGAACCCCTTCGACGAGATCGCGGTCGAAGAAGCGCTTCGTCTGCGTGAAAAGGGCGTTGCGACCGAAGTGATCGCAGTGTCTGTCGGTCCTGAAAAGGCGCAAGAAACGCTTCGTACCGCGCTTGCGATGGGTGCCGACCGCGCAATCCTGGTGGTCGCAGAAGACGTCGAGCCTCTAGGGGTTGCCAAGATCCTTGCCAAGATCATGGACGAAGAACAGCCCGGGCTTGTCATATTGGGCAAGCAGGCGATTGACGATGACAGCAACCAGACCGGCCAGATGCTGGCGGCGCTGACTGGCCGTCCGCAGGGCACCTTTGCCAACACCGTTACCGTGTCGGGCGACGAAGTCCATGTAGCACGCGAAGTCGATGGCGGATTGCAGACATTGTCGCTGAAAATGCCCGCCATCGTCACCACCGACCTGCGCCTCAACGAGCCGCGTTACGCATCGCTGCCAAATATCATGAAGGCGAAAAGCAAGCCGATGGCGACCAAGACGCCAGCCGATTACGGCGTCGATGTAACGCCGCGCCTCAACACGCTGAAAGTCGTCGAGCCGCCCGTGCGCAGTGCGGGTATCAAGGTCGCCGATGTTGATGCGCTGGTCGCAAAACTCAAGGAACTGGGAGTGGCCGCATGAAGACCCTCGTTTATGTAGAGCATGACAATGTGTCGATGAAGGATGCAACCTTAGCTGTCGTCACCGCCGCATCGCAATTGGGCGAAGTGCATTTGCTCGTTGCTGGTTCAGGTTGCGGCGCGGTTGGCGAGCAGGCTTCAAAGATAGCTGGAGTTGCCACGGTCCATGTTGCCGATGATGCCGCTTATGCCAACCAGCTCGCAGAAAATGTCGCGCCACTTGTTGCCGGATTGATGAGCACGCATGACGCGTTCCTCGCGCCAGCGACATCGAACGGCAAGAACATTGCCCCGCGCGTCGCTGCATTGCTCGATGTGATGCAGATCTCGGACATCCTTTCGGTTGAAAGCGCGGACACGTTTACCCGCCCGATCTACGCAGGCAACGCAATCGCAACGGTGCAGTCCAGCGATGCGAAGAAAGTCATCACCGTTCGCGGCACTGCCTTTGCTAAGGCTGCCGATGCCGGGGGTTCGGCCAAAATCGAATCTGTCTCGGGCAGCGGGGATGCAGGTATCTCCAGCTTCGTCTCGGCAGAAATCGCCAAGCAGGAGCGCCCTGAACTGACATCAGCGAAGATCATCGTCTCCGGCGGTCGCGCATTGAAAGACGCCGACACCTTTGCGGCGACGATATTACCACTCGCCGACAAGCTCGGCGCAGGGGTCGGTGCAAGCCGCGCTGCAGTCGACGCAGGCTATGTCCCCAACGACTATCAGGTGGGCCAAACCGGCAAAATCGTCGCCCCAGAAGTCTATATCGCCGTCGGCATCTCCGGCGCGATCCAGCATCTGGCTGGCATGAAGGACAGCAAAGTCATCATCGCCATCAACAAGGACGAGGACGCGCCGATTTTCCAAGTGGCCGATATCGGGCTGGTGGGTGACTTGTTTACCGTAGTACCCGAACTTGTGGCCAAGCTCTAAGCCGGCAGTAACGGACGAAAGAGGGCGGTCAGTAAGGGCCGCCCTTTTTCTTGCGCATTGTCGATGGCACAATTAAACCTCTGCAATGCTTAGAACAACTCTGCACATGCTCGCCATGACCTCAATGATTTTCCCTGCGTTCGGGAAGTCGGACAAAGAGGCGTTGGTCCTGAAGCCGACCTCGTCTTGGAATATCGATTATGCCGACGACCGATGCAGGTTGGCCCGCCAGTTTGGCGAAGGTGAGCAGAAAGTCCTTGCCTTTTTCGATCGTTACGGGCCTGACGATTTTTTCAAGTTAACACTGGCAGGAAAGCCGGTGAGCACCTGGGCGGAAAAAGCCGAGGCAGAAGTCCAATTCGGCCCGGCCGAAGCGGAGCAGATGCTATATTTTCTGAAGGGCACTGTGGCCGATGACATGCCTGCGCTTATATTTACCAGCCGCGTCCGAGTTGCTCCCGCCAGCGCTGCGGAACAACTGGCCATAAAGGCGCGCGACGACGACGAATGGATCGAGCTGACTCCCGTAAGCTCGGAACGCGAAGCTGCCATCAGATATCTTAGCGTGGGCAAGCCCCTGCGCCGCGCTGTCATTCTGGAAACGGGATCGATGCGTGCACCGATTGCCGCACTCAACAAATGCGTCGATAATCTTGTGACCTACTGGGGCGTCGATGTCGAAAAACATAAGAACTTGACCGCACGGGTCAAGCCGCTGGTCAATCCGGGTAAATGGTCGATCGATTATCCTGTAAAAATGCTACGAGTCGGACAGCCCGCAATCGTCGAGTTTCGGCTGTCTGTGGGAACGGATGGCAAGCCAACAACCTGTCATATTCAATCCACGACTCGACCCAAGGAGTTCGATGCTGCGGTATGCGGTTGGATAATGAAGCGTGCCCGCTTTTCGCCCGCGCTCGATGCAGAGGGTAAGCCTTTGGCTTCATACTACAGAAATACAGTAAGATTTGCGCTTCCGTGATACTCCCGAAAAGCTAAGTACAGATACACTTGCGCAGGACTGGCAAATGCCCGAAGGGCCGCGCATGAACTCCTCCCCCACGACCGTCGATATTACCGCCACCCTCAATTACCATCTGCCGCAGGCTGCCGATGTGCTGCTCGCGGTGGAAGCTATTCCGAACATGGCTGATCAAAAACTGCTGACCGACCTGTTGAAGGTCAAAGGCGATTGCTCTCCGTTGACCACAATCGAAGGCATGGATGGGCTCGGGCGCCGGACGTGGTTGCATGCGACGGGGCGGATCGATATCAGCTACACCGCGACCGCCGCGATCAACCGTGCGCCGACCAACATCGCTGGGCTAGGCGTCGTGCCGCATGCCGACCTGCCGCCCGCATATATCCAGTATCTGATGCCAAGCCGCTATTGCCCGTCGGACAAGCATGAGAATTTCGTCGCCACGCGTTTTGACGGTGCCACGAAGGGCGACCAGATTTTGCAGATGGCAGAGTGGATTTATGACAATATCGAATATGCGCCGGGCTTTTCAGGGACCGGATCAACCGCAACTGACACCTTCATTTCGCACCGCGGCGTATGCCGCGATTTCGCACATCTTCTGATCGCGTTCGCGCGCGCCGCCGATGTGCCCGCGCGTATGGTGTCGGCTTATGGCCTGGGCATAGACCCGCCCGATTTTCATGCAGTAGTCGAGGTCTATCTCGACGGCCGCTGGCATCTGGTCGACGCAACACGGCTTGCGCCTGAAGAAAATCTGGTCCGCATAGCCGTTGGCCGCGATGCGACCGATATCAGCTTTATGACGATATTCGGTACCGCGAATTTGATTTCGCAATCCGTGAAGGTCGAATTGGCCTAAGGTAGCAAATCAGAGGGCAAAGTCGGCTCGCTCAATATCTTTTCCATCCGGGCCCAGCGCGTTTTGGCATCGGGATTGCCGCGCTCGATATAGCCGCGGACCAAATCTTTACCCCAGCCATAGTTGATGACATAGCTGCGATAATGGTCGGTGAAGCCAACCGATTGTTCGGCGCGCGCGGGCGACAGCAAAAGATATTTCTGCGTCAGTTCGAGCGCCCGCGCACGGGTCACTTCGCCGTCGAGATACATTTTAGCAATGGTCAGCCGCGCGCCCGAAAGCGCTTCGGTCATCTGCTGCATTTTCCAATAAGCCTCGGCAGTGGTCGGATTCAGGCCCGCCAGCGGATAGAGCACGTCCCGCTCGAACTTCAAGCGCTCGGGCCCGGTGAAGGCCAAATCGATGCCATAATTGGCACTGCCTTCGGACAATACGCTGGTCGGACTGTAGAGCGGATTGACTTCATACTCGTTCCAGCTCTTGCCGCGCGCCAGCCGTTCCTCGACCATCAGGTTCAGCACATGGTGGCCGGGATAGCCTTCATGGCATCCTAGATCGACGGCGCGGCTGATGCGGATCGGCAGGTCGGTGTTGATCTGGATCAGGCTTTTGTAACCGCCCTTGTAATAATTATACCCCGACCAGGTTTTGCCAGTGACAAACTCCATCGTGAAATTCTCGCCAGCGGGCAGTGTGATATGCGCCGCAGTCCGCTTCTTGCATTCGGCAATCGCCGCATCGAAAACGCTTTGCAGGCGGTCCTTTGGAATCGTGAAGCCTTCATTAAAAGCATCGACCCGCGCCGCCAGTGCCCCTTCGCCGGGGATCAGCTTTTCCAGACTGGCAAGGATCGGATCGTAATGCGCCAGCGGCTTCAGATCGGGAACCGTTGCAAACTGCCCCTTGGCTTCATCGTCAAAGTTGAACTTCTTGCCCTGAAGCATCTGCAGCCTTGTGTCCGCAGCGACCAGCATACCGCGAAGCGCCAATGCACGGCGGCGCTCCATTTCACCCGAAATTTGTGGCAGCGCGGCATCGATAGCGGCGGCAAGGGTGCGAGCCTCGGCAATCAGATCGGCAAGCGAACGCGGTTTGGCCTTCGCCGCCTCTTGAAGCCCGGCCGGGCCATAATAAGCGTCAACATACTCGGCCTCATGTGTGCCAGCTTCCAACGTCAGTTTGATATAAGCATCGGCAATGTCGCCAATTGCCATAGCCGGAGCAGCGGTTACCGCTGCAGGGGCAGTTCTGCTGGTCGTGGCACATCCGGATACCAGCATCGCGGCTGCCCCTAGTATAAGGCAATATTTCATTCCTGTTCTCCAGCCTTAGCCGTCTTTTGCGCGACCAACCGCAATACCAGATATCCCGCAACCGCCGAAAGCAGCGACCCCATCAGCACGCCGATCTTCACTGCATCGCCTTGTGCCGCATCGGTAAATGCGAGACCGCCGATAAAAAGGCTCATCGTAAAGCCGATGCCGCACAGCAATGCCACGCCATAGACCTGAGTCCAGCTTGCGTCCTTTGGACGGACGGCAACGCCAAGCTTTACCGCCGCCCATACGCTGCCGAAAATTCCGAGTTGCTTCCCAGCAAACAGACCGAGCGCAATGCCAAGTGGCAGTGGCGCAGCAAGTGACGACAGGCCAACGCCCTCCAGTGAAACCCCTGCATTGGCAAAACCGAATAAAGGTACGATAAAAAAGGCAACAGGCTTGGCGAGCGCATGCTCCAACCGGTGAAGCGCCGAATCTTCGGCGTCCGGCGCACCCGCCGTCCGGCGAAACGGAATAGCGAACGCGGCCATCACCCCTGCAATGGTGGCATGCACACCCGATAACAAGGTCGCGTACCAGAGCAGAGCAGCGAGAATCAGATAGGGCCAGAGCGCGTTCACCTTGAAGCGGTTCAGCGCCATCATCGCGAGCCAGATCAGTGCCGCTGCGACCAGTGCCGTAATCTTCAGTTCGGCTGTATAGAATAATGCAATGATTGCGACCGCACCCATGTCATCAACAATCGCAACGGTGGTGAGAAACAGTTTGAGAGAGGCAGGCGCGCGGCTGCCCAATATCGCCAATACACCAATGGCGAAAGCAATGTCGGTCGCAGCCGGAATCGCCCATCCGCGAACAAGTGCCGGATCTCCTCCGGCGACCATCAGATAAATTGCCGCTGGCACAATCATCCCTGCCGCTGCTGCAATCACTGGAAGCCGCCGATCGGCCCATGTCGACAGATGGCCGTCGACAAATTCGCGTTTAATCTCCAGCCCGACCAGCAGGAAAAAAATCGCCATCAACCCATCGTTGATCCACAGATGCACCGTCATCGGTCCAAGTTTAGGCGTCAGTTCGGGTCCAGTAACGGCATGGACGAAGTGGAAATAATCTTTTGCCAAGAAAGAATTGGCGACAAGCATTGCCAGCGCCGCCGCAGCCATTAACAATATTCCTCCAGCTGCTTCGCTGGCAAGAAACTCGCGAAGCGCCGAACCGCCTCTACCCTGTTTACTGCGTTCCTTCATCATGCAAGTCTATGCCGACCGCTATAACGCTTGGCAAGCGGGGCCGGAATCAGTGGAACCAATTTCCTTGCCTTGCCCGATTTGCATCGGCTAACAAATGTAATGTGGGGCGTGGATGATGGCCAACCAGATGAAAGTACAGACTTTTACGCGTGGAAGGCGCGGCAAATGATGCCGTCGCCTTTCATGGAGCTGACCGAGGGGCAAAAGGCTTGCCTGCGGCTTGTCGATGATCACCATACATCGAAGGAAATCGCCCGGATATTGGGAATATCGCCCTTTACAGTCGACCAACGGCTCGACGCTGCGCGCCGCAAGCTGAATGCGGCAAGTCGCAAGGATGCAGCAAAGCTCTTTGCCGCTTTTGAACGGGAAAATGTATCCGAGCCTTTCGTATACGAACCGCAACGGCTTGAGACCGCCGGATTTGCCGATATTTCAAGCTTACCCCCCAACCCGGTGGAACAGGTCTTTGCGTCGGTCTCGTCGTTGATTTCTGTTCCACCCATTGGCGGGGAACGACATGAATTATCAAAAAGGGAAATATTGGTTCAATCGCTGAACATTGCTTTTTTCAGCACATTGGTGATCGCGTTTGTCGTAGTTGTTCTGACCGGAACCATGCGACTGTTCGAATAGGTCTCCTTCCGCTGGTGGCACTGTCCGGCCCAACAGGGAGACGATTTGTGGTCAATTATGATTTTCGTTCAGCGGAGCAGCTGGCGACTGATATCCGCTCGGCACATGTATCTATCGACAACGCCTTGGCAAATGTCGCAACTTTAGCATCGTCGGTAATCGAAACGTGCCGCACATCAGACGCCGCACCGGCGCAGACCCAGGCGGTCATCGAAGGCGTTGCCGCAGGCCTCAATAAGCTGGTTGACGCCCGCAAGGGGTTCATCCTGGCGCACCGCGAAATCGCCCTGGCACAGCTTGACAGCAATCTGAAAGAAGTCGGGTTCGGATGCCTTGGCCCAATCCCCCTTGTCCAACCAGCCGGTCTTCGGGTCGTAAACGGCTGATGCTGGACGTCCCCGCTCGCTCCTGTTTACTGGCCTGAGGGCGAGCGGGGCATGATACTGATGCAAGCCAGCTTTGCCGTGGCCTTGCTGTTATGCATTGCATATGGCGCAGCTTTCGGTGGACGGACGGGCCGTGTGGGATCGGTAATTTTCGCCCTTGCCACGTTGTTAACTGCGGCAGGTGCGATGTTTAATCCCAAATGGGCAGGTACATCTTATGCCGTGTTCGCGGTCGATAGCCTCTGCCTGCTTGCACTGTCTGTTCTGGCGGTAAAGAGCAATCGGTTCTGGCCGATCTGGGCGGTTGGGTTTCAAACCGTGGCAGTAGCGACGCATATCGCGACGTTGTGGATGCCCGACATCGTGCCCAGGGCATATCACGCCATGCTGTCATTCTGGAGCATCCCGATCCTGTGGGTAATGGTGGCCGGGACGCACAGGGACCGCAAATATGAGAGGGGCCGGGCCGGCACCGGCTGAGCTTCGATTTTCAACAACAGGATGATGTACGGCGCGCCGGCCTGGCGACCGCCGGTGGGGGATCGCGTGTCAATGGACCAGATATTTGCGACCGTGGAAATAGCGCAGCGTGAACTGCTGTTGTTCAGCGCCATATGGCTTTTGCTTGGCGCTATTGACGACCTGTGCGTTGATCTCATCTGGATTGGTCGGCGCGTCTATCGGCAATTTGCTTATTATCGCTCGCAACCGCCGTTGATGGCGCATGAATTGGCCGAAAGCGGCGATCCGGGGCTTCTTGCGGTATTCATTCCGGCGTGGCGCGAGTCAGCGGTTATCGGCACGATGCTTGCGCACTGTACACGCAACTGGCGCGAAAGCGGGTGCGATTACCGGATTTACGTTGGCTGCTATCCGAATGACCCGCTCTCGGTCTCTTCGGTCATGGCATCGGCGGTAGGAAACGGTCGCATCCGGATCGTACTTGTCCAGCATTCCGGGCCGACCACGAAAGCGGATTGTCTCAACCGGCTGTGGCACGCGCTGCTCTCCGATGAGATTGCCGGCGGATATAAGGCAAAGGCCATCATCCTTCACGATGCGGAAGATGCAGTCCATCCCGATGAACTTCGGATTTTCGATTGCCTGCTGGCCAAGGGCGGCGCCGTCCAACTCCCTGTGATACCAGTCAGATCTCCAGGTTCGCGCTGGATTAGCGGCCATTATTGCGACGAGTTCGCGGAAGCCCATGGCAAAACTATGGTGGTGCGCGAGGCTTTGGGCGCAGCGCTGCCGCTCGCTGGAGTGGCCTGCGCGGTCAGCAGGAATCTGCTTGGCCGGATGGCGCTCGCAAATGGCGGGAAACCATTCGATGAAGGCAGCTTGACCGAAGATTATGAACTTGGCCTTCGCATCGGATCGGTGGGTGGGCGGACAATCATGGCAAGGCTTATCGACCACAATGGCGAACTGGCAGGTACGCGTGCATGTTTCCCCGATACTCTTGGTGCATCGGTCCGCCAGAAAACCCGCTGGCTGACTGGAATCGCTTTGGCTGGCTGGGACAGGCTGGGATGGCAAGGCAATCTGGCGCAGAAATGGATGCTGGTACACGACCGGCGGTCGATATTTGCCGCCATCGTCCTGGTGGCCGCTTATGCCTGTATTGTGCTTACAGCGATGCTGAAAGTGGCTGAAGCAAACGGTTTGCACCAGCCAACCGCGTTGTCGCCGCTGCTTATCAATCTGCTTATGATAAATGCGCTGTTCCTTATCTGGCGGCTGGGAATGCGCGCGGCCTTTGTCGGGTCGCTATATGGCCCGGGAGAGGCCTTGCTTTCGGTTCCGCGCAGCCTGATTGCCAATATCATTGCCATCATGGCGGCCCGTCGCGCGTGCACAGACTATATCAGGCATTGCCTCGGTGCCCCGCTGCGGTGGGACAAGACTATTCATCATACAGTCCCCGGCGCTGTGAAAGGGTATGACTGATGCGCGGTCGCCCGTTCGGATTTATCGGACTGCTTTGTTCCGTATGGATCGCCACCCGCGTTGGTGTGATTAGCTTGGTAACGCACGGAACAGGGGCGACGGTGCTTCCGTCAAAAGCCACCGAACGACCGCCAGAAGTCACTGTTCAGCAACCAAGCAAGCCAGTCGCAGCGGCGCAGCGCACACTAAAGGGCTTTTGTCCGGAACCCCCGGTTGCTCGTGCCGCATTTGCCAATGGCAAAGCGGTACATACTGGACAATCCGGGCCGGTCTTTAGCGGAATGCTTCAAGCCGATCCATTCGGGACCCCCTTGCCCGCTGGCCCGATATTTTTGGTGCCGCCGCCAGCAGCCCACGATTCTGGCAAAAACTCCAAGTCGGCGAGTCGCCTGAGCATTTACGCCTACAGCTTCTGGCGGGCCGGCGCGCCAACGCCGGGTTCTCTCGGCAATGGCCAATATGGCGGCGGCCAAAGCGCCGTAATCGCGGTTTATGCTTTGCCGCGCTTAGGCAGAAACAGCTTCGATATCATGGCGCGTGCTGCAATCGCGCATGACAACAGCAAAGAGCGTGAATTCGCTGCAGGTGTACGGTGGCGGCCAACGCAGCGCTTACCTGTCCAGTTCACCGCAGAACGGCGGTTCCGGCATGGACGGGCCGATGCATTTGCGGCCTATGCGGCAGGCGGGACATCGGACATCGGTCTACCAATGGGCTTCAAACTCGACGGCTACGCGCAGGCAGGCTATGTTTCTAGCGATGGGGGCGGACTGTTTGCGGATGTCAACGCGCGCGCCGATCGCAAATTGTTGCAGATCGAAAATACCGTCATGTCAGGTGGAATCGGTGTCTGGGGCGGAGGGCAGCGCGATGTGATGCGCGTCGACGTCGGCCCAACCGTTCGCGCCGACATGGCGGTGGGGCAAGCGCAGGTCCGTCTCTCCGCAGACTGGAGATTCCGCGTAGCGGGTAATGCTGCACCGGGCAACGGCCCCGCGCTGACCTTGTCCACCAGTTTCTGAGGCGCAGCCTTTATCACGCCTTGAAATGCCGTTAGGGTCCATTTCGTCGAAAATGGATATCTATCTTCCCATAGCCAATTTGTCGGTCAACGCGCTCGTCATCATCCTTCTGGGTGGCGGTGTGGGCGTGCTATCCGGGATGTTCGGCGTTGGCGGAGGGTTCCTGACCACGCCATTGTTGATTTTCTATGGCATTCCGCCCGCAGTTGCAGCAGCCTCGGCTTCTACCCAGGTTACCGGGGCAAGCGTGTCGGGCGTGTTCGCGCACATGAAACGCGGCGGAGTCGATTTCCAGATGGGCGCGGTGCTGGTCGTCGGCGGCATGTTCGGGACGGCAGCGGGCGCGGTGATATTCGAGATACTCGAACAACTCGGCCAGATCGATACCGTCATCAACATGCTGTATGTTATCATGCTCGGCAGCATAGGCGGGCTGATGGCTAAGGAAAGCCTAATGAGCGTGCGTGCGACCCGTTCTGGTAAGCCTTTGCCAGCCCGCAAACGCCGCCACCACCCGCTGGTGGCAAATCTGCCGATGCGGTGGCGTTTTTACCGTTCGGGGCTGTACATCTCGCCGCTTGCGCCGCTGGTTCTGGGCTTTGTCACCGGCATCATGACGATGCTGCTGGGCGTCGGCGGCGGTTTCATCATGGTTCCTGCGATGCTTTATCTGCTCGGCATGGGCGCGCAAGTGGTGGTCGGCACCTCGCTGTTCCAGATATTGTTCGTTACGATGGCTTCAACGATGATGCACAGTCTGACCACCAAGGCGGTCGATATCGTGCTCGCGGTCTTCCTTTTGATCGGCAGCGTCACCGGCGCGCAGATCGGCGCACGCCTAGCGCAGCGGATGCGCCCCGAATATCTGCGGCTGCTGCTCGCCGCGATCGTGCTGCTCGTTGCTATCCGCATGGCGCTGGGGCTCGGCTGGCGTCCGGACGAGATTTATACGGTGCAGGCGCTATGAGGTTGCTGCTCGCTTTCCTGTTCATGCTGCTGCCCGGCATGGCATTGGCACAAAATGTGCCCAAGCTGGTACCCGACGTGTCGCAACGGCAAATCGATATTCAGTCGGGCTTTACGGGTGCCGAAATGCTGCTGTTCGGTGCCATCATCTATCCGCGCGGGGTTGCACCCGAAGGCCAGATTGACGTCGCCGTCGTCCTGCGCGGCCCGACCCGCCCGATTACCTTGCGCGAAAAGCAGAAAATTGCCGGCATATGGATTAATGCCGACAGTAGCGATTTCCGGTCGGTCCCGGCTTATTATGCGATTGCATCGTCGCGGCCGCTGGACACTATCGTCAACGACAAGACCGCCGCCATTTACGAGCTCGGCCTCGACAAATTGCAATTGTCGCCCAGCGGCGAAGTCGATGCCAAGGAACAGCGCCGCTTCGTCAGCGGTCTTGTCGACCTGAACAGTCGCAATGGGCTATTCAGACAAGAAGCAGGCACTGTCGAAATAACCGACCAGGTTCTGTATCGGGCCCGCCTCAACATTCCTTCGAGCGTTCCGGTTGGCACATATACAGCCGAAACTTTACTTATCCGCGATGGACGGGTGATCGTTGCCGACGACAATGTAGAGGTTCGCATCCGCAAAACCGGGTTCGAACAGCTGGTGACGATATTGGCGCGGGATTATTCGCTATTTTACGGCGCAATGGCCGTGCTGGTATCGCTGTTACTGGGCTGGTTCGCAGGCTATGTTTTCCAGCGACTATGAGATGAACCGCGTCACCGCATAGTAAATAATTCTTTACCTTCTGACCCTATGCCTTTCGATTTACGGCAACAGGGACAGTTCGCAACATGGATATCACGGGAAATCATCAGTTTTCCTCTGGCCAGCCGGTCGAAAGTGCCGGATCGGCAGCGGCTTCGCTGACTCAAGTGCCCATCATGCCGCCATCACGCGACCCGGAACCTCCCGTCGTACGATCGCCTGTCAGTGGCCCGGCGCTGCACCATATCGGCTTTGTAATGGAGATTGCAGGTTCCGGTTCGCAAGTAACGCTCGACGCCGGAATATTGAACGAGTTGATGCCGCATAGCGACCCCAGCATCGCGATGGCCGGACAGGTCGGCAGCCAGATCAAGATTCGCGTTGGCAACACCTGGTTGCTCGCCAGCATTCGTACGCAAAAGCTGCACGAGCGCGATCAGGGCGTCATCATGGCCGCAGTCGATTTTCTCGGCGAAGGCGATGAGGAAAAACTGACCGGCAAAATCTACAATTTCCGCCGCGGTGTTACCCGCTATCCGGTCCCTGGCAGCGAAGTCTACGCCGTCTCCAGCCCTGATATGAAGCAGGTCTATGCTGCCGATGCCCGCGCGCATGTCGAAATCGGCACCGTGTTTCCGACCAAGGATATCCGTGGCGCGCTCTATGTCGATGCCATGCTCGGCAAGCATTTCGCTTTGCTGGGGTCGACCGGTACCGGTAAATCGACGAGCGCTGCGCTCATCCTTCACAAGATCTGCGACATCGCGCCCGAAGGCCATATCGTGATGATCGATCCGCATGGCGAATATAGCGCCGCGTTCAAACACAATGGTGCGCTGTTCGATGTCAACAACCTCAACATGCCATATTGGATGATGAACTTTGCCGAGCATGTCGAAGTGTTCGTGACATCCAACGGCGACGACAAGCAAATCGACAGCGACATCCTTGCGCGCTGTTTGCTTCAAGCGCGCAGCAAGAACCGCATTGCCGAAAGCATTGGAAAGCTTACGGTCGATGCGCCGATCCCCTATTTGTTGTCCGACCTCACCAACATCATCCAGACCGAAATGGGCAAGCTCGACAAGGCGACCAACAGCGCGCCGTTCATGCGCCTCAAAGGCAAAATCGACGAGCTGAAGGCTGATCCGCGTTATAACTTCATGTTTTCAGGAATGCTCGTCGGCGACACGATGGCCGAATTTGTCGGCAAGATCTTTCGGCTTCCAAGCGGTGGCAAGCCTATTTCGATCATCGATGTGTCGGGCGTGCCATCGGATATCACCTCCACCGTGGTTGCGGTGCTTTCGCGGCTCGTTTTCGACTATGCCATCTGGTCACGCAACGAAGCGCAGCGGCCCATCCTACTCGTCTGCGAAGAAGCGCACCGTTACATTCCGTCTGACCGCGTGTCGAAGGACAGCGCGGTTCGCTCGATATTGGAACGTATCGCCAAGGAAGGCCGTAAATATGGCGTGTCCTTGGGCCTGATTACGCAGCGTCCCTCCGACTTGGCCGAAGGCGTGTTGTCGCAGTGCGGAACGATCATTTCGATGCGCCTCAACAACGACCGCGACCAAGCCTTTGTCCGCGCCGCCATGCCCGAAGGCGCGCGCGGATTCCTCGATTCCATCCCAGCCTTGCGCAACCGCGAATGCATCATCTGCGGCGAAGGTGTCAGCATCCCCATCCGCGTCGCGCTCGACAATCTCGAAGAAGAAAAACGCCCCGCCTCCGAAGACCCGCTGTTCAGCCAGCTGTGGCAGGAAACCGGCGGAGAAGCCGAGATACTGGAGCGCGTTGTCAGAAGGTGGCGCGCGCAGGGGCGGTGAGCGGAAAAGCACAGCCGATCGTAAAAAAGATCCTCGTTGTTTCTTAGAGCTTCAACTGTATTTTATAGGCAATGCAGTTAGGAGAGAAGATGATGAAGGGCCGTCTGGTTGTCGCAATTCTTGGGCTAATGCTCGCCGGTCAGGTGCAGGCACAAACGGAAACGCTACCGTTAATGCCTGAAGGCGCAGCGCTAACCAAGGCGGTGCAGTCTGCCGATGAAGAGCTTTTCGCCCTGTTCTTCACCGGATGCGAGCCGGAAAGGTTACGCGGCATGCTGTCTGCCACCCTCGAATTCTACCACGACAAGGACGGCTTGGTGGCAAATAGTAGTGCCGATTTCGTGAACCAGTACGCAAAAAATTGCGAAGGGCGCAAAGCGCCGGACGCATGGCGAAGCCGCCGTGAACTGGTTGTGGAAAGCCTGCATGTTGACCCGGTCCCCGGCTTCGGCGCAATGGAAGTCGGCGAGCATTTATTTTATGAGCGACAGGGTGACAGCCCTGAGCGGCTGGTAGGTCGGGCAGGCTTTGCTATGGTTTGGCAATGGGATGGCGGCACATGGAGACTGCACCGCGTCTTGAGCTTTGGTCACAAAGCAGCCCAATAAATGTAAGAGTGTCGATAGTGGCTGCCAGCGGGCCAAGACGATCATTCCGCGGTTGCAATGTGGGATTTGGTTTGAGAGCATCGACTTATCGGTGCGCTAGGACCGGCGCGGCTCTTTGAACTTGTCGATATTGCCTGAAATCCGAATGGCCAGACATGGTCACTAAAGTGACACAGGAGACAGCAAGGATATCGCCGCCCGTCGTTTTTATCGCTTTAAGGCTGCCGCCGCTCGAACGGCTTCAACCCCCGACCCAGCCGGTTGGCACCCAGCGCAATCCGGTCACCCGACCAGTCCGCCAGGAACACCGTTTCGCGGTCGACACCCGGCGCAATACTTGCCTCATTGGCGCTGATCGACAGGCCAGCGCTCGACTGCGTTCGGCCTTCGGGCGCCACGGTGATGAAGGCGCTGTAATTTTCCTTGCTTGCCCCTTGCACAAATATGTTGCGCGCAATGCTGCCGACCGCGCCACCCGGCAAATCGATCATGTAGTTGGTTTCTTTGCCCCTTGTGTCGTCGAAGGCGTTGTCGGTGATCGACACGCGCGCGGCGCGGCTTTTGACATAATGCCCGCCATTGCCGCGTTCGAAGCGGCTATTGGTAACGGTCAGCGCGCCATATTCGCCGATATAAATGCTGTGCGCGCAGCTGAGACCCCGGTCGCAGCGGCCAAGCCCGGAAAAGGTCGACTGGTCGATCCGGATTTCACCTGTCCGGTCCTCTGCGGTCAATATTCCCTGCTCGCTGTTGCGGAATATCGCACGGGTGACGGTCAAGTCGCCCTTTTCCAGCCTGATGCCTGCACCATTGGCGTCGGGCACGCGCATATTCTGGAAGATGATGCCGTCAATACTCGCCGCGTCACCGCGTAGGACCAAGGCGGCCTTGCCCTCGCAGGTTGCGCTGTCGAAGATGGTCTGGCCGGGGACCGATGCGCGGAAAGCGATAACGCCTGCCTTTTGGATGGCGCATTGGCGGAATGTGCCGGGCGCGATGATGATGGTGCCTTCGCCCTCGCCGATGGCATCGACCGCCGCTTGCATGCTGCCATAAGAGCGCCCGGTTTCGGCGTTCTGGAACGGCGCGGCGTTTTGCGCCGATGCAGCGGCGGACAATGTGATAGCCAATAGGAGCGAGGTCTTCTTCATGGGCTTTGATCCTGTTTCAAGGTCTGCCGCCAGTTTAGGGCAGGATGTTGCTATCAATCCAGCCGATTAACCAACACTGAAACGCGTCGTCCCCTTGGGGGACAGCGCAGCGACTATTCGTTGAGGTTCGGCCTTAGATATTGCCGCGCACGGTCCAGCTCGAGTCCTCGCCGCTGTGCATATTCGGCAACCTGATCCTCGCCGATCCGCGCGACGCCAAAATATTCGGACTGCGGGTGGCCGAAGTAGAAGCCGCTAACTGCTGCCGTCGGCAGCATGGCGAAGCTTTCGGTCAGTGTGATGCCCGTCTTGTGCGTCGCGTCGAGCAGGTCGAACAATATCGGCTTCAGACTATGGTCTGGACAGGCAGGATATCCCGGTGCCGGACGGATGCCTCGATATTCCTCACGATTCAGCGCTTCCATCGTGAACTGCTCGTCGGGCGCATAGCCCCATAAGTCCTTACGGACATGCTCGTGCATGCGTTCGGCAAAGGCTTCGGCCAGCCGGTCGGCGAGCGCCTTGAGCATGATGTCGGAATAATCGTCGATATTGGCTTTGAACTGCGCCAGATGCGTGCCGATGCCGTGGCCAGTGGTGACGGCAAAGCCGCCGATCCAGTCACCGTTCGGGCTGATAAAATCAGCAAGGCACATGTTGGCGCGGCCCTCGCGCTTGGCGACCTGTTGGCGCAAGAACGGCAGCCGCACATGGCTTTCATCGTCAAGGTGAATGACAACATCATCGCCCTTGCGCGTGCACGGCCAAAGCCCCGCCACACCCTTGGCGCGAAGCCATTTTTCGCTGACGATTTTGTCGAGCATAGCCTGGGCATCGGCGAACAGGTTGGTTGCGCTTTCGCCGACAACGGGGTCGGTCAGGATGTCCGGATAGTTGCCATGCAATTCCCAAGCGCGGAAAAATGGCGTCCAGTCGATATAGTTGCGCAAGTCCGCCAAATCCCAATCGTCATAGGCATGAACACCGGGCTGGAGCGGCGCGGCAGGTTTCAACGCCTCGTCCATCTCAAACGCATTGGCGCGGGCTTCCTCAAGCGTGGCGAGCGGCTTGGCCGTTTTGCCGGCACGCGCAATGCGGATATGTTCATATTCGGCGCGGGTGTCGGCAACGAACTTGTCAGCCATCGTGTCGCTGACCAACGTGCCGGCCACACCCACTGCGCGCGATGCGTCTAGGACGTGGATCACGGGACCGGAATAAACTGGCTCGATACGAAGTGCCGTATGCGTTTTCGAAGTCGTGGCACCGCCAATCATCAGCGGCATCGTCATTCCCGCTTTCTGCATTTCCTCGGCCACGGTTACCATCTCGTCCAATGACGGCGTGATAAGCCCGGACAGCCCGATCATGTCGGCGTCATTCTCGTTCGCCGCTTTCAGTATTTCGGACCACGCCACCATCACGCCCAAATCGACAATCTCGAAACCATTGCACTGAAGCACGACACCGACGATATTCTTGCCGATATCATGCACGTCGCCCTTGACCGTCGCCATGATGATCTTGCCTTTGCCCTTTGCGCCGACTTCTTTTTCAGCCTCGATATAGGGGAAGAGATGCGCGACGGCTTTCTTCATCACGCGTGCCGATTTCACGACCTGCGGCAGGAACATCTTGCCCGATCCGAACAGGTCGCCGACGACGTTCATGCCATCCATCAACGGCCCTTCGATAACCTCGATGGGGCGGCCGCCTGCGGTCTTGATGGCGAGCCGCGCTTCTTCGGTATCGTCGACGATATGCGCATCGATGCCCTTGACCAAAGCATGTTCAAGCCGCTTCTTGACCTCCCACCCGCGCCACTCGGCCTCGGCCTTTTCCTGCGCGACATCGGTGCCGCGATATTTCTCGGCAAGCGTGATCAACCGCTCGGTCGCGTCGGGGTCGCGGTTGAGGATGACATCCTCGCAGGCGACGCGAAGTTCCGGATCGATATCGTCATAGATATCGAGCTGCCCAGCGTTGACGATGGCCATGTCGAGCCCCGCTGGGATCGCATGATAGAGGAATATCGAGTGCATCGCGCGACGCACCGGCTCATTGCCGCGGAAGCTGAACGACAGGTTCGACAATCCGCCCGAATAATGCGCATGCGGACACAGGACGCGCAGTTCCTTCAAAGCCTCGATAAAGTCGACACCGTAATTATTATGCTCTTCAATCCCAGTCGCCACTGCGAAGATATTGGGGTCGAAGATGATATCTTCGGGCGGAAAACCGATGCCGACGAGCAAATCATAAGCGCGTTTGCAGATTTCGACCTTGCGCTGCTTGGTATCGGCCTGCCCGGTTTCGTCGAATGCCATCACCACGACCGCTGCGCCATAAGCCATGCACAGCCGCGCATGATGCAGGAACGCTTCTTCGCCTTCCTTCATCGAAATCGAGTTGACGATCGGCTTACCCGACACGCATTTCAGCCCCGCTTCGATAACGCTCCATTTGGAGCTGTCGATCATCAGCGGTACGCGCGCAATATCAGGCTCAGCGGCAATGCGCTTGATGAAGGTCGTCATCGCCTCGTGTGCGTCGAGCAGGCCTTCATCCATATTGATGTCGATAATCTGCGCGCCGTTTTCCACCTGATCACGAGCAACCTCGACCGCGGCTTCATAGTCGCCTGCGAGGATCAGCTTCTTGAACTTGGCGCTACCGGTAACGTTGGTGCGCTCGCCGATATTGACGAAACGGGAGGTGTTGGAGATGGTCATCGCGTGTTCGATTTTGATATCTGAGCTAGTTCTGCTTCGTGGCAGCAAACGCACAGCTTGTTGCCGTCCAGATCCCGGACATATGCGCCATAATAATTTGCGTGATACTCAGGCCTCATTCCGGGCTTACCTTGACAGGTCGCGCCATTCGCAATCGCAGTGTCATAGAAAGTGTCGACGATTTGGGGTGAGCCAACTTGAAAGGCCACCATGTTTCCGTTTCCGGGATTTGCAGCATTTTCATCAAAAGGTACGCCGACAAGAAAAAGCGGCATATTGGCCCCTTCGGGTTGCCAACCGGCCCAAGGTCTCTCAAGATCGACAAATCTGGAGGTCCAGCCCGCGATGGGCAGCAGGCTATTGTAGAAAGTCAATGCGCGATCAAAATCGCGAACACCTATGTGCACATGGGATAACATGATTTAGCCTTTGCTCAAGCGGCCATGACGAAGGATTCGAGGCCCGCAAGCCGAGTGACGATTGGAGCTTGCGGGATCTGCCTTGGCGCGCGGTCTTCGACTGCTTTCGCGATTGCCGCTATATGGGCGGGCGTAGTGCCGCAACATCCACCAACGATGTTGACCAACCCGTCATCGAGCCACTGCCCAATAAGTTGCGCAGTCGTTTCCGGCAGTTCGTCATATTCTGCCAGATCATTGGGCAGGCCAGCATTGGGGTAAGCCATGACCAGCGCATCGGCTTGCTTCGAAAGCGCCGCGAGATGCGGTCGCAACAGGTCTGCGCCGAATGAGCAATTCAAGCCGATGGTCAGCGGCTTCACATGGCGGATCGCCGCCCAGAAGGCCTCGACGGTATGGCCAGACAGATTGCGTCCAGCCATATCGGTGATGGTCATCGAAATCATCAACGGCACGTCGCGGCCCGAGGCCTCGGCCGCTTCCTGCGCCGCCATCGCAGCACATTTGGCGTTGAGCGTATCGAAGATCGTCTCAATCAGCAGAAAGTCGACACCGCCTTCGATCAGCGCATCGCATTGCTCGCGATAGACGTCTTTGAGATAGTCGAAATCAATCTCGCGAAAGCCGGGATCATTCACGTCCGGCGAAAGCGAGAGCGTCTTGTTGGTCGGGCCAATCGAGCCAGCCACAAACCGCCGCTTGCCATCTTTTGCTTCGGCTTCATCGCAACATTCGCGTGCGATTTTGGCTGATTGGAGATTCAGCTCACGCACCAGATGCTCGCATCCATAATCGGCCATGCTGATTTTGGTGCCGCTGAAGGTGTTGGTTTCGATCATGTCCGCACCTGCATCAAGATACGCGCTGTGGATCGCCTTCACGATATCGGGGCGCGTGATGGACAGTAGGTCATTATTGCCCTTCTGGTCATGCGTTACGTCGAGCGAACCGCGGTAATCAGCCTCTGTCAGTTTATAGCCCTGAATGGCGGTGCCATAGCCTCCGTCGAACACCAATATCTGTTGCGCGGCGCGTGCGGCAAACTCTTCCCTCGCCGTCCGGCCTGAGTCCTGAGCTTGTCGAAGGGTGGAATGGGTCATGCCGCCTTCTCCTGCGCAATTGCGGCAGGTCGCTTACCCAGCAAATGACAAATAGCGTAGGACAGCTCGGCGCGGTTCAGCGTATAAAAATGAAAATCGCGCACGCCGCCTGCGTAAAGTCGGCGGCACATTTCGGCGGCAATAGTGGCAGCGACCAGCTGCCGCGCGGGTGGATGGTCATCCAGCCCTTCGAACAAATGCGCCATCCACGCCGGGATTGCCGTGCCCGTCATGTTCGACATACGTGTGATTGCTCCAAAATTCGATACCGGCATAATGCCCGGAACGATTTCGGCATCGATGCCCGCCGCCGCGACGGCATCGCGGAAACGGAAAAAAGTTTCCGGCTCAAAAAAGAACTGCGTGATTGCCCGGCTTGCGCCTGCATCCAATTTGCGTTTGAGAAAATCTATGTCCGTGGCGGCCGACAAAGCCTCTGGATGGGTTTCGGGATATGCACTCACTGAAATCTCGAACGGATGCAGTTTGCGCAAACCCTCGACAAGTTCAGCGGCGCTGGCATAGCCTTGCGCGTGCGGCACAAATTTGCCGTCCGCATTTGGCGCATCACCGCGCAAGGCAACGATATGCCGGACGCCCGCTTCCCAATAGGCGTTGGCGACGTCAGCAATTTCGTCCTTTGATGCTTCGACGCAGGTAAGATGCGCCGCTGCCGGAATATCGGTTTCGCGTGAGATCCGAGCTACCGTATTATGCGTCCGCTCGCGGGTGGTGCCACCTGCACCATATGTCACCGACACAAAGCGCGGGGCTAGCGGGGCTAGCGTCACCACCGAGTCCCACAGCTGCTCTTCCATTTTTTCGGTTTTAGGCGGAAAAAATTCGAAACTAATCTCGCAGTCGCCAGAAAGCCCGGCAAATAAAGGGGTTGCCACAGCGCGGCTTGCTTCCTGCATCTGGGCCAGGGGGAGTATCATGCAACTATCCTCAAATTATTGTTGGGCGCAGCCACTGCCAGCCCGTGTTTCCGGCCCATCCAGACCTTCACGGCCAATTCACCGCCGCCCAACGTGACATGATGCGCCAGATGTACGCCGCTGGCTTGAAATGCCTTGGCTATCAAATCATCAGAAAACCCTAGCCGTGCATGCGCATGAACCGTCCGCAGGTCTTCCCGGTCGTGCACAGCAAAATCGACGATTAACAGTCGCCCTTTGGCAGCAAGCACGCGCGCTGCTTCAGCGATTACGCCTTCAGGATGTTGCGCGTAATGAAGTACCTGATGAAAGATAACGGTATCAAACGCGGCGTCATCAAGTGGTAGCGCATTGAAATCGCCGAGCATGAAATCGACATTTTTGGCAGCGGCAGCATCAATGCTCGCGAGCTTGGCCCGCGCCAATCTCAGCATCTCCGTGCTGCTATCCAATGCAACAAAATGTTGGGCATGATCGGCAAAAAGCTCCATCATTCTGCCCGTGCCCGTTCCCACGTCAAGAACGGCACCCAATGGCTCTGTGCGGAGTATTTTTCCGATTGCCGCCTCGACTTCCGATTCAGCCACGTGGAGAGATCGCAACGAGTCCCATTCATTGGCATGAGCTTCAAAATAGGCAGCTGCCATATCGGTACGGGCTGTTCGTACCTCTTCCAGCTTAAGCAAGTCGCGCTGAAAGGCCTTGGCTTGCGTGATATCAGTACTTGCAAATAGGGGAGCCAGCCTCCCATCGGTCATTACTGGACCCGGCCGCATGAATACCCAGCTTCCTTCTTTTCGGCGTTCCAATATCCCGGCTTCGTCCAATATCTTCACATGGCGGGAAACGCGCGGTTGGCTTTGGCCCAAAATCTGCACAAGCTCGCCGACGGAAAGCTCGAGTTTAAGAACCAGAAAAACGATTCGCAAACGCGTCGGGTCAGCTAGAGCACGCGTTATGTTGAGTAAATCGATCATCGACTGGCATATAAAGAATTCTTTATATCTTGTCAATCCGCTCGAAATCCCTGTGTTTTCTACCTTTCTGGTAGAGTTAGCCTCAAAACTAGGTCCAATCGTCGCTTGCCGACAAAAAACCCGATTGCCATGAAAATATGAAGGGGCTAGAGGGACGAACCGCAGGTATTGCTGCACATGTTGCTGTGTGCCTGTCAGGTTTTTCAATAAGTTTTGCTAGGGGGTTTTCCCAAATGAAGAAAATTGCTGTATCTCTCGTACTCGCCGCTTCGCTCGGTCTGGCTGCATGCTCAGGCGCTGAAGAAGCAACCACTGAAGCTACCGATGCAACTGCAGAAGCAACCACTGAAGCTGCTGACGCTGCTGTAGAAGGCGCTGAAGCTGCTACCGACGCTGCTGCAACTGCAACCGACGCTGCTGCTGATGCAACTGCTAAGGCTGGCGAAATGGCTGACAAGGCTGGCGACGCTGCTGCAACTGCAACCGACGCCGCTGCTAAGGCTGGCGAAATGGCTGACGCTGCTAAGGAAGCTGCGAAGTAATTCGCGCTTTAGCTTACGCTAAAATAGAAAGGGCCGTCCTGCTTGCAGGGCGGCCTTTTTCTTTGCCCATTTGCAGGCTATTGACCGACTCATGAGGAAAGCGGCCATTCCAATTGCAATCATTCTGGCATTTCTGACTGGCTGCAGCGAAACATCACATGAACCCGGCGCGGGTGGCGTCAGCTCAGAGGATGCCAAGGCGCTTGATGAAGCGGCAGCGAAGCTGGATAACGAAGCCGCTCAATTCCCATCCGGCCGTAAAAAATAGCCGAAGGCGTTACCGCTGGTGATAGGTCGCTACGGTCCTTGATACAAATTGCATGAAAGCCATTCGTTCGGGAACCGAAGCCGTCGTATCGCCCATCATTACGGCGACCGCGTAGCGCGTTCCGTCAGGAGCGGTCATTATCCCGATGTCATTATAGCCTGTCGACACGGACGACAGAATTTGTCCGGTTCCGGTCTTGTGTAAAAAGCGCCAGCCCGCAGGCACGCCAGCCTTCAAGCGGTTCGGTCCGCTGGTGGTGCGCGACATCGTCTCGAGTAAAAGCCGGGTCGAAGATGGCGATAAAAGATCGCCCTTTGCGAGCCTGCTGAGCGCGCGAACTATGGCTTCGGGTGTCGCACCGTCGACGGGATCGGCGATATACCTGTCAAGTGCAGCCTTGCGCGTAGCGTATGGCAGCGCTTCACGGGCCGCATAAAAGCGGCGACCGGTTGCATATTCCTGTCGCCATTCAAGCCCGGCAATAGCGCTCTGCATCGCCCGCTCGCCAGGACCGAACCGGATCGCGCCCAAATTTTTCCGAGCGATAAATGCCTTAACAGCGTCCGGACCACCAGCAGTACGTAGCAATGAGTCGTTGGCGGTGTTGTCGCTGCCCATAATGGCCTGCTGAAGCAGACTGAGGACACTTTCTTCAATTCCGCCATTGGCAATGACGCGTTCACGGATCGGAGAATGGAACACCGCGATGTCGTCGCGGGTAATCCGCACTGGCTGGTCGAGACGCAATTTCCCCTGATCGACCAGATCGAGAACTGTCATCGCAACCCAGGTTTTAGAGACGCTTTGCTGCGGAAACATATCGCCCAAGCGCTTGCCGAGCAACCAACCGCCTCCGTCGATGCGCATGACTGCCACGCCAGTTTTGCCAGGGAACAGTCGCCATTGATCGTTAATCAGATTTTCCAGCCCTTCGGGCGCCTGCCCAACTGCGGGGCGTTTGGGTTCAGGCATTGCCGGTCTTGGGCCGGGCGCCGGTGCTTGTGCCGGTCTCGACGAAGGCTTGGCATTTTGCGGCGCCGGTTTGGGAGCAGGCGATTGGACGTCAGCAGCGACACAGCCTGACAGCATCAGGACCGCCAACGACGCCCATGCTATTCTCTTTGACAATGTGCCAGACGGCATCCGCCCCAATGTTCTAAAACCCATAAATGTTCGATAGGCCGAACCACCTTGCGGGGGAATGACTGGATCGGTCATTTGCGACGAATGATTCCCTGCTGTCGATGAAGGGATTCGGCGACGCCGACTTCAGCATTTTACAATGGATTGCAGGATTTACTTGACCTTCACAGCGGTCCGTAGTTGTCCTACCCACGGATTTTTCAGGAGCGGGATGGCAAATATGGACGGCATTTTTATCGGCAAAAGCAACAATGGCCCCGAATCGCTCAATCTGAAACGTGCCAATCGCCACGGTCTGATTGCCGGGGCAACTGGTACGGGAAAGACCGTGACCTTGCAGGGTCTGGTCGAAGGCTTTTCGGCGGCCGGTGTTCCTACTTTTGTTGCTGATGTGAAGGGTGATTTGGCGGGCATGGCGATGGCGGGCGCACCCCAGAGCAAAACACATGAGATTTTTGCTGGTCGTGCGGCCGAGATTGGCCAGAGCGATTGGGCGTACAGGGATAATCCCACGCAGTTCTGGGACCTTTTCGGAGAGCAGGGCCACCCGATCCGGACCACTGTATCTGAAATGGGACCTTTGCTGTTGTCGCGGCTCCTGGACCTTAACGAGGTTCAGGAAGGTGTGCTGACCATAGCGTTCCATGTTGCTGACAAGGACGGCCTCTTGATGCTCGACCTTGACGACTTGCAGGCGATGCTGGTCAATTGCGGCGAGCGCGCAGAGGAACTGACTCTCGAATATGGCAATATTTCCAAACAGTCCGTCGGCAGCATTCAGCGATCCTTGCTTCAACTCCGCAGTCAGGGCGGTGAACATTTCTTTGGTGAGCCGTCACTCGAACTCGATGATTTCATCGTAACTGACGACAGCGGCAGGGGCGTGGTCAACATTCTCGCCGCCGACAAATTGATGTCCAGTCCGAAGCTTTACTCGACTTTCCTGCTTTGGTTATTGTCGGAGCTGTTTGAAAATCTTCCGGAAATCGGCGATCCCGAAAAGCCCAAGCTGGTGTTCTTTTTTGACGAAGCGCATCTGCTTTTCAACGACGCACCCAAAGCGCTGCATGAGAAAATCGAGCAGGTTGTTCGCCTCATCCGTTCAAAGGGCGTTGGTGTGTATTTCATTACGCAAAATCCCATCGATATCCCTGACACGGTCGCTGCGCAGCTGAACAACCGTATCCAGCACAAGCTTAACGCATTTACACCGCGCGATCAGCAGGCGGTGAAGTCGGCGGCGGAAACCTTCCGGCCCAATCCCGACCTGGATGTCGCGCAGGTCATTACCGAGCTGAAAATAGGCGAGGCGCTGGTGTCGTTGCTGCAACCCGATGGTTCGCCGTCGATTGTACAGCGCACCCTCATCAAGGCACCTGCCAGCCGGGTCGGACCGCTCACCCCTCAAGAGCGTGGGGTCATGATCCAGACCGACGCAATTGGTGATAAATATGACACGCTGATTGATCGCGAATCGGCGGAGGAAATCCTTCTTGCTAAAGGCGCTCAGGCTGCGGCAGCCGCCGACGAAGCAAAAGCCGAAGCTGAAGCCGACAAACAGGCCGCCATTGCCGCTAAAGCGCAAGCCAAGGCCGATGCAGCGGCGGCAAAGGAATTGGCGCGGCAACAAGCTGCTGCTGCACGTGAAGCAGCCAAGCCCAGCATGGCCGACAAGATGATCCAGTCAGCCGCACGCTCGGCGGCAACGTCAGTGGGACGTCAGCTTGCAGGTTCGTTCGGCAAGTCGCTGGTTCGGGGAATATTGGGCGGCCTGTTTAAATAATCAGCCACGCCCGCGATACGGCGCAACGCCCTGATCAGGCAGCCACAGGCCTTTAGGCGGCTCGCCCGATTGCCAGAACACGTCGATTGGAATGCCGCCGCGCGGATACCAGTAACCGCCGATGCGAAGCCAGTGCGGCTGCATTTCGCTAAAGAGCCGCTGCCCAATACCGACGGTGCAGTCTTCGTGGAATGCTGCATGATTACGGAATGAGCCCAGAAATAGCTTAAGCGATTTGGACTCAACAATGGTTGCATCAGGCGCGTAATCAATAACCAGATGGGCAAAATCCGGCTGACCGGTTACCGGGCAAAGCGACGTGAACTCTGGCACCGCGAAACGGGTCAAATACAGCGCACCGGGACGCGGGTTGGGGACATAATCTAGCTGCGCTTGCTCAGGCGAAGCAGGAAGCTCGCTTTGGGTACCCAGAAATTTTGTGTTCGGCTGTTCGGTCATGGACAGCGTTTAGCCCCTTCGTCATGCGAAGCAAACGGGTCATGTGATAAATGCCTTCCATTCATCGCGCATTCAGTAGATTTGGCAATGAGGGCACCAAACAAGGCGAGGGTCGACATGCGTTTTTTCGCAGCAATATTGCTGTTTTTTGCAAATTTGGGCACGGCGTTCGTGGCTGCTCCGGCATTGGCGCAGGACGCGGTTCCCGAAACGCCCCCAGAGCTTCGCGATTTCAGGCTGGATCAACCGCGCGAACAAGCGCCGCCTCAACCCGCACCGCAACAAGCTGCGCCTGAGGAGCCGTCAGTCACACCACCTGAAGCGCGCACCCCGCCCGAGACCGCGCGTCCGGCACCAAGTCCCGTGCGCCAGCGGCCGCAGGAAGCCATCCCACAATCGCCCGGTACAGCGTCGTCACGCAGCGACGCATCAGCGCCGGATCAGGAAGTAGCCCGCGTAATCGAACCGGAGGCGACGGCTGATGCGTCGGTTGCACCACAACCGAACCTTGACCAAGCGCCAGTTCCTCCGCCTGCAACGGAAAGAGCAACAGTCTGGAACTTACCGCTCTTAATAGGCATCCTCGTCGCGTTGTTGATACTTGGCCTGCTTGGATACATTTTGCGACGCCGCAGACGCGACAACTTGCCATCAGTCGCAGCCGATGCATCGGGCGAGATTGCAGAACCAGCCCCTAGCCAAAGCATTCCGGCGTCCCCACCAGCGAAGCTCAATCAAGATCCAGTGCTTCCTCCTGCCATGGCCACCGCGCCAGTCACTTCACAAAAATCAGCTCCAACGGGAGGTGATATTTCGATCCTGTTCGTTCCGGAAAAAGCGACGATCAGCTTCACCAACCTGACCGTGCAAGGGCAGTTGCAGATCGCAAATGTCGGAAAGTGGCCAGCGCGCGATATGCAATTGCGCGCGGTGCTCGTCTCGGCGAGCAGCGAGCAGCAACGCGCTATCGACAGCTTCTTTGCCGACCCCGCGCAGATTGCGCCGAACGCCTTAGGCGAAGCCAAACCCGGCGAGCGCCTTGGACTGTCGCTTGAATTGTCCGTGCCGCTTAGCGAGATGCAGACTTTTCCAGTCGGTGAACAACTCCTGCTTGTCCCCATCCTTGTCGCCAGCCTGTCTTATGCACAGGATGACGGTGAAAAATTTACTGCCAATCTTGCGTGCATGATTGGCCGAGAAGCACAGCCACCCAAACCCAAAATGGGCCCGCTGCGGATCGACAAGGGGCCGCGCAGTTTCGCGCCATTGGGGCAGCGCCCGGTTTACACCTGAAAGCCTGTATCGCCGGTAACAGGTTTCCGGCGTAGCAGGCCGTCATGACCACACTTATTCCGATACTCGGCGATCAGCTGAGCCACGACCTGTCCTCATTGTCAGGTCAGGACAAAAATGACTCCATCATTCTGATGGCCGAGGTGGACGAAGAGACCGGCTATGTGGGTCACCACAAGTCAAAGCTCGCTTATGTCCTGTCGGCAATGCGCCATCATGCGGACGACTTACGGTCAGCAGGCTGGCATGTCGATTATGTGAAACTGGACGAAGCCGGAAATAGCGGCAGCTTTACCGGCGAACTTGCCCGCGCAATCGAGCGCCACCGCCCCAGTGCCATCAGGGTAACCGAAGCCGGCGAGTGGCGGGTGAAGGCGATGCTCGATAGCTGGGCTGATCGTTTCGACGTGCCCGTCAATATTATGCCGGACTCCCGCTTTCTGGCTTCGCATGCCGAGTTCGAGAATTGGGCGAAAGATCGCAAACAACTGCGTATGGAGTTTTTCTATCGCGATATGCGTCGCAAATCCGGACTGTTGATGGATGACGACAAACCTGAAGGCGGTCAGTGGAATTATGATGCGGAAAACCGCAAACCCGCAAAAAGCGACATGATGATGCCGAAGCCGATACATTTCGAACCAGATAGGGTCACGCAAGACGTCATCGAAATGATCGAAGAAAGGTTCCCAAAAAACATGGGCCGAACGGAAAAATTCGGTTTTGCTGTTACGCGCGATGATGCGTTGAAACAGCAGCAGCATTTCCTTGATCACGCCCTGCCGCGATTTGGCGATTATCAAGATGCTATGCTGACTGGCGAGCCGTTCCTATGGCATTCAATCCTTTCCCCTTACATCAATTCAGGACTGCTTGACCCAGTCACCTTATGCCGCGAGGTCGAGGCGCGCTATCGCGCTGGCAAAGTGCCGATTAACGCCGCCGAGGGCTTTATCCGCCAGATTATCGGATGGCGCGAATATGTGCGGGGTATCTATTGGTTCGCCGGACCCGATTATGTTGACCGCAATGAATTGGGAGCAACGCGTGACCTGCCGTCCTTCTACTGGACCGGCAAAACCGACATGCATTGTATGAGCGAAGCCATTGGCCAAACGCTTGAATATGCCTACGCCCACCATATCCAGCGACTGATGATTACCGGCAATTTCGCGTTGATTGCAGGCGTTGATCCGCGTCGGGTGCATGAATGGTATCTGGCGGTCTATGCCGACGCTTATGAATGGGTCGAGCTGCCCAACACATTGGGCATGAGCCAGTTTGGCGATGGCGGGATGCTCGCGTCCAAGCCTTATGCATCGAGCGGGGCCTACATCAACCGCATGTCCGACTATTGCAGTTCCTGCCGCTTCGACGTCAAGCAACGTACCGGACCCGATGCCTGCCCGTTCAATGCGCTCTATTGGGACTTTATCGCACGCAATGAACCGAAGCTTCGTGGTAACCCGCGAATGGCGATGCCGTACAAGAATTGGGAGCGGATGAACGACCAGGATAAAAGCGCGTTGCGCGCCAGTGCCAAGCAATTTCTGGAAAGGCTTGGCTAGATTGCAAAAGCGTCTTATCTTGCACTGCACAAGAATCAAAAAGTTGCGGGCAAGGACAATAATATCATGGAAATTTTGGTAAGCACCGAATGGTTGGCTAAAGAAATCGGTGCGTCCGACCTGCGGGTGGTTGATGCTACCTATTTCATGCCCGATCTTGGTCGAAATGCTCAGGCGGAATATGAAGGCGGCCATATCCCCACGGCAGTCTTCATGGATCTGGACGAACTCGCAGACGCCAACAGCAACCTGCCCAATACGCTGCCTCCTGCGGAGAAGTTTGCGAGCCGAATGCAATCGCTGGGCCTGGGCGATGGCAGCAGGATTGTTGTCTATGACGATAGCCCGTTCAAATCGGCAACCCGCGCGTGGTGGATGCTGACTCTATTCGGCGCGCATGATGTTGCTGTTCTGGACGGCGGCATCGCCAAATGGAAAGCGGAAGGCCGCCCGCTTGAAACTGGGAAGCCTGCGCTGCGCCACCGGCATTTCACGGTATGGAAGGACGATCAGGCCGTCAGGAACAAAGCCGACATGCTCGCCAACCTCCACAGCAAGAACGCCGAAGTCGTCGATGCCCGCGGTGCCGGGCGTTTTACCGGCGAAGAAGCCGAGCCACGCCCTGAGATGGCGTCCGGCCATATCCCGGGCAGCCGCAACCTGCCTTATGGTAATCTGTATAACGCCGACGGTACATGGAAGCGTGGCGATGATTTGATTGCTGCATTCAAGGACGCGGGTGTCGATCTGGATAAACCAATGATTACGACTTGCGGATCAGGCATGACAGCTGCCGTAGTTCTGTTCGGCGCGCGTTTGACCGGTAAAAAAGATGTCGCTTTATATGATGGCAGCTGGTCCGAGTGGGGTCTGGATAAGGACACGCCCAAGGCACAAGGTGCGGCTTGAGCCATAAAGGCGATTCCCAAAAGCCAGCCACGAAAATCGTTACAGGCGGGCGCAGCAAAAAGCTGACTGGCCCTGTCGTTAACACCCCTGTTTGGCGCGCCAGCACGCATCTGTATGACGATGTTGCTGCGCTTGAGGCGGGGAAAAAAAGTAACGAGGATGGTCGGTTTTTCTATGGGCGCCGAGGCTCGCCGACCCAATGGTCATTGTCTGAAGCGCTCACCACGATGGAACCGGGCGCGCATGGCACGATGCTGTATCCGTCGGGGGTTGCCGCCATTTCATGTGCGTTACTGTCGGTGCTAAATCCGGGCGACGTGCTGTTGATGACCGACAATGCCTATGACCCCAGCCGCTCCTTTGCCGACGGCTTCCTAAAGCGGTTCGGGGTAGAGACACGTTTCTTCGATCCAATGACAAATGATATCCAAGGTCTATTTTGCGACAAAACAAAAGCGATATTGCTGGAAACACCGGGCAGTCTGACTTTTGAGGTGCAGGACGTCCCTGCCATCTGCGCCGAAGCCAAAAAGCGTGGCGTTGTGACCTTGCTTGATAACACATGGGCTACACCGTTTTTCTACACAGCGCTCGACAAGGGCGTGGACATGACCATCCTTGCCGCCACCAAATATATTGTCGGGCATAGCGATGTGATGCTCGGCAGCGTTACGACGCATAAAAGCCTATGGGCCAAACTTCGCCAGACCGCGCATCAGCTTGGGCAAGTGGTGTCGCCAGACGATGCATATCTAGCTAGCCGTGGCTTGCGGACTTTAGCAGTGCGGATGAAGGCGCACGAAGCCTCCGCGCTGAAAATCGCGCTTTGGCTAAACGACCGTCCCGAAGTCGAAGCTGTATTCCACCCTGCTTTGCCTGACTGCCCCGGGCATGACATCTGGAAGCGCGATTTCACCGGCTCCTCGGGGCTTTTTTCGTTCGTTCTGAAAGGCAGCAAGGCGAACGCGGCGGCCTTTGTCGATGCGCTGGAGTTATTCGGGATTGGCTATAGCTGGGGCGGATTCGAAAGCCTTGCCCTACCGGTCCATCCCGAAACCTGCCGGTCCGAAGTCCCCTGGGACAAAAATCGCGCAATCGTCCGCCTGCAGATCGGTTTAGAAGATGTCGATGACCTTATCGCCGATGTCGAACAGGCACTCGCTACAGCAAATAATAGCAACTGACCTAACGCGTTGGCGCTATCGTGTAGGTTGGGGGACGTCCCCCGAATAATCGTAAAAGCCGCGTTTCACCTTGCGCCCGTACCAGCCAGCCTCGACATATTTCTGCAAAATCGGCGCAGGGCGGAATTTGGGGTCGCCGGTTGACGTGAACAACACGTTGGTGATTTCCAGACATGTATCAAGCCCGATAAAGTCGGCCAATGTCAGCGGCCCCATTGGGTGGTTCAGGCCCAATTGGCAGGCGGTATCGATATCGCGAATAGTAGCAACGCCTTCTCCCAAGGCGAAACAAGCCTCGTTGATCATCGGCATCAGCACGCGATTCACGATGAAGCCAGGGGCGTCATTTGCGAACACCAGTTGCTTGCCTAGCGCTTCGCCATATTGGCGCACGACATCCACCGTGGCATCGCTGGTCGCAAGGCCGCGAATGACTTCGATCAACCCCATCACCGGCACCGGATTGAAGAAATGCACCCCGATAAAGCGCTTCTGATCAGGCGAGGCCTGCGCCAGTCGCGTGATCGGTATCGATGATGTGTTGGAAGCCAACACCGCCTGATGGCCGAGTATTTTACCGACTTCGGCAAATATCTTGCGCTTGATTTCCTCACGCTCGGTTGCAGCTTCGATTATCAGCCCTGCATCCGCCATAGGCTCATAACTGCCAACAGGTTGTATGCGCGATAACAGCGTGTCGGCCTCTTCACGCCCCATTTTTTCCTTGGTAACCAGCCTGTCGAGCGCCTTGGCAACACCCGCTTTACCCGCTTCGGCCTTTTCCAGATCGAGGTCGGAAAGATAGACATGATAGCCAGCCCCCGCGCTGACCTGCGCGATGCCAGCACCCATTTGTCCTGCTCCAATAACGCCGACCGCTTTCATATCTTGCTCCATTAAACATGAGATGGATTGCCCCTAGCGAAGCGAGCCCAAAAGCGCTAGCTTTCAACTATGCGCAGGGGTTTGATTGCATTGATATCCGGGGCAGCAGCCTTATTGGCGGGTGCGGCGCATGCCGTCTCGCCCGGGAAAATCGTAACCTTCAAGGACTGGACGGTCGGTTGCGATAACGGGCTTGGCTGTCAAGCCGCGGCGCTGTTGACGGAGGAACGCTCCGACGATTCTCTATCGATTGTGATGAACCGGCCCGCCGGAGCAAATGCACCCCTTAATATCGATCTGTCGGGCTTCACCGCCAAAGCCGACCGATATCGCGTTGTGATTGACGGCAAGATCGTCCGTACAGGGGCAATGGAGGTCGGCAGCACGACCGTAAAAGTTGTTGGTGTCGATGCCGTAAAGCTTGCACGATTTATGGCAAAGGGCAAAGCGTTGCGCGTGGTCGATGGAGGTGGGGTTGACTTGGGCACCGTGTCGTTATCAGGCATCGGAGCCGCGTTGCGCTATTTCGACGAGCAGCAAGGGCGCGCAGGTTCTAGAGGTGCAGTCATTGCCACCGGACCGAAAATGCCAATGGCCAAACGCGCGGTGTTGCCGGTTATTTCCGCCAAAAAAATTACGCCTACCAATGTTTTGCCCGACACGTCGGCACTAATTGCGCTTTCGGAAAACAGCCCTTGTGCCGCCCAGCGTTTCGGGTCGACCGAGGACACTGCCTACAGTCTGGGAATGGGGCCAAATGGTCCACAGGCGCTGGTATTTCTCAACTGCGGTTCGGGTGCATATAATTTTTCCACAGGTGTATATGTTGGGCAGCGCAATGGGGCAGAAAAGTGGACGTTCGAGCCCGCAAAGTTCGATTATGCCGCCCCAGGCTCGGCGGAGGACAGAGATATCCCCATCCTAATCAATGCCGGCTGGAATGCTGGGACCCAGACAATCAGCAGCTATGCCAAAGGCCGGGGCTTGGGCGATTGCGGGTCTTCCGAAACTTACGTCTGGGATGGATCGATTTTCCGTCTGACCAGCGCCACAGCGATGACCGAATGTCGCGGCTCGCTTGACTGGATTCCGACATGGCGGGCTGAAGTCCGGCTAGTCAGCTAACGCTCGACGAAATACTGGCATTTCGCCGCAATCCAGCTTAAGCGCGCTGCAATGCTCACACATCGGCAGGAAGTCTGAAAATCTATGTCCGCCCCATTACGCATAGCCCTGGCAGGTCTTGGCACCGTCGGCACCGGTGTCATCCGTCTTATCGAGGAAAACAGCGCGTTGATCGCCCGACGCGCAGGCCGTAAAATCGAGATTGTCGCGGTGACCGCACGCGACCGGACCAAGGATCGCGGCGTCGACCTGTCTGGCTATCGCTGGGTCGACGACATGGGCGAACTGGCGACAGCGGGCGATGTCGATGTTGTCGTTGAATTGGTCGGTGGGTCGGACGGGCCAGCACTTACCCTTGCACGTGAGACGCTGGGCAATGCCCGGGCGCTGGTTACCGCCAACAAGGCGATGATCGCACATCACGGCGCCGAGCTCGCATCGCTTGCCGAAGACAATAACGCAGCACTGAAATTTGAAGCCGCGGTTGCGGGCGGGATTCCTGTCATTCAGGGGCTTCGTGATGGCGCGGCGGCCAATCGGATCGACCGTGTATATGGCATCCTCAACGGCACCTGCAATTTCATATTGTCGACAATGGAAAAAGAGGGCTTGGATTTTGCCGCCGTTTTAGCGGATGCTCAGGCAAAGGGTTTTGCCGAGGCCGACCCGTCGTTCGATATCGACGGAATCGATGCCGCACACAAGCTGTCGATCCTTGCCTCGCTAAGCTTCGGATCCAGAATCGATTTCGGCGGCGTGGAAGCGCGGGGGATTCGCAAAATCCTCGCTGCGGATATCGCGCAAGCAAAGGCGCTGGGATATCGCATCCGGCTTATCGGGTTGGCCGAAATCGATGGCGAAAATGGGTCCGCAACAATATTCCAGCGCGTGCAGCCCTGCCTCGTGCCGCTTGTCCACCCACTCGCGCACGTGACCGGTGCCACCAACGCGGTGGTCGCTGAGGGCAATTTCTCCGGCCGCTTGCTGTTTCAGGGGGCGGGCGCGGGCGATAAGCCCACCGCCTCTGCAGTCGTCGCCGATCTGGTCGATATCGCGCGCAAGGAAACCGGTCCGGCATTTTCAATGCCGTCGGCAGAGCTCGAAACGCTGCCCCGTGCGGCGTCAGCTCATCGCATTGGCAAGACTTATTTGCGGATGGTGGTCGCGGACCGCGTTGGTGTGCTCGCCGAAATCACCGCAGCAATGCGCGATGCTGGCCTTTCGATTGAAAGCCTGATCCAGACCGAGGCGAGCAACGATGGCACTGCGCTGATCGCGATGGTCACGCATGAAGGCCCCGAACAGGCGATCAACGATACGCTGAAAACTCTGGCGACCTCGGATAGCCTGCTCGGCGAGCCGATGGTCATGCATATATTAAGTGAATGATCAGGGCGGCGCGTTTTCGCCGTCGGTGACGATCATGTCGGGTTCGGGTAGACCCTTTAACACCTCTTCAAGCGGAATAGCCGGCGGAGGGACATAGCCAAATCCAATCCCCACGCCCGGCATATAAATCTTGCACATGCTGTCTGTCGGTAAGCAAGCGGCAGCACGCTTGGTGGAAATCGCCTCACCGCGCCGGATTCGGTTTTCATCGGGTGGGCCACGATCGGTAAAGATGCGCTGACTTTTATTGTCAGGATTTTCACCGCATACAACTATGTCGCCATTCTGCGGATATTTGACGCAGCCCTCGGCGTCGACCGCGACCAATCGCCGCGCTGTTTCGATTTGCGCAGCGATTTCAGCGTCGCTCGCTGACTGTGCCGAAGCAGCAGCGGCCGAAAGCGCAATGGCAGCGACAAGCAATCTCGACATTTGGCAACACCTTCCCTATCGGGGTCCGCAATACCGACCCACCTGCCCCCAAAGCCGAGCGTTCTTCCCCAGAAACTCGATATTTCAGATAGCTAGGAAAAAGACATGACCGCAGCAAGCCAGATTCTTGACCGGGTACTTGTTCTTGAAATGGTGCGCGTGACCGAAGCTGCTGCGATAGCCGCTGCCAAGCTGATCGGACGCGGCGACGAAAAGGCGGCGGACCATGCCGCAGTCGAGGCCATGCGTGCGGCGTTGAACGATCTTTACATGGATGGCACTGTTGTCATCGGTGAAGGCGAGCGCGACGAAGCGCCGATGCTGTTCATTGGCGAGAAAGTGGGCTCGGCCATTGGCAAGGGTCCAAAGATCGATATTGCGCTCGATCCGCTCGAAGGCACGACAATCACCGCCAAGGCTGGCCCGAACGCCCTTGCTGTGCTGGCGGTTGCCGAAGAAGGTAATTTGCTCAATGCGCCTGACGTGTACATGGACAAGATTGCGGTGGGTCCGGGATACTCGCCGAACATTGTCAATCTGGACCGGACAGTGGCCGAGAACGTAAACGCAGTGGCCAAGGAAAAGGGCGTTGCGCCGAACGAGCTTATCGTCTGCGTTCTCGACCGACCGCGCCACGAAAAACTGATTGCCGAACTGCGCGCTTTGGGCTGCGGCGTCATGCTAATCCCCGATGGCGATGTTGCGGGCGTCATCGCCACGTCAGACCCCGACACCACCGTCGATATCTATATGGGTAGCGGCGGCGCACCCGAAGGCGTGCTCGCGGCTGCGGCTTTGCGCTGCATCGGCGGACAGTTCAAGGGGCGGCTATTGTTCCGCAACGACGACGAGCGGCTGCGTGCGCGTAAATGGGGCATCGAGGATCTCGACAAGATTTATGACCTGCAAGAACTGGCCAAGGGCGACTGCATCTTTGCCGCGACCGGCGTGACCGACGGGTCGTTGCTTGATGGCGTAAAAATCCTGCGCGATGGCCGGATCACAACTGAAACCGTCGTCATGCGCGCGTCAAGCGGAACCGTTCGCAGGGTCAAGAGCACCCATGGTCTGGGTCGCAAGCGCGACTAAAATATCCCGAGGCTTAATCCCGCAGCCAAGGCCGCGCCAGTCTCGCGCGCTTTTTGCAGGTCGGCCTCAGTTATAATCTTCGGCCCCAAAATCGCCTCGGGCGTTTGCGCGTGGGTGCAAACAATCATGCTGCCTGCGATCTTCTTCAACCGCCAGCCGGTGGCGATCCGTTCGGCCTGTTTTACCGCGTTACTGCCATCCGACCCCGCGCAAACAATCGCCGCATAGGCGCGACCCTCAATTTGCCCGAGACAAGGGTAATAACAACGGTCAAAAAACGCCTTCATCACCCCGCTAATCCCCGCCAGATTTTCGGGGAAGACGAACAAATAGCCATCCGCGCCCAGCATATCCGCCGCAGTCACATCCCCCGCATGCAGCAGCCGCGCCTCAACCTCCGCCGCCCCCGCGAACGCCGCGAGCGCCAGCGCCTCTGACCCGCCGGTCATACTGTGCCAGACTATCAGCAGCTTTTTCATGCCCCTTGCTAGCATCCCGCGCCCCGCATAGGGAAGGCGCATGTCATCGGTCCTCAACATCACCCAATCGATCACCGGGCAAGCGTGGCAGTGGCGCAGCGGCGATGTCGATGCGCGCGATCCGGGGTTTCAGCCCGATGATCTGGTCACGCAATTGCTGATGGCGCGCGGCGTTCCGCGCGACGAGCTGGAGCGCCACCGCGATCCCACCATTCGCGGGTTCATGCCCGATCCGTCGATTTTCCAGGATATGGACCGCGCCGCCGAACGGCTGGCCGATGCGGTTTCCGCCCAAGAACCCATCACCGTCTACGGCGATTATGACGTCGATGGCGCAACCAGCGCCGCGTTGCTCATCCGCCTGTTCCGTTCCTTGGGGCTGACCGCAGGCCATTATATCCCCGACCGCCTGATGGAGGGTTACGGCCCGTCTGGCGAGGCACTCGTCCGCATTGGGACAAGTGGCTGCAAGCTGATCGTCACCGTCGATTGCGGCGCAATGGCCTACGACGCGCTGGCGCAGGCCAAGGCCGCAGGGTTGGAGGTCATCGTTGTCGACCATCATAAATGCGCCGCAGAGCTGCCGACCGCCTTCGCGCTCGTCAACCCGAACCGCCTGGACGAGGCCGACGACGCCGCATCGCACGGCCATTTGGCCGCTGTCGGTGTCGCCTTCCTGCTCGGCGCGGCGATTATCCGCACGCTGCGCACACGCGGCTATTTCGCCAGCCGCCCCGAACCCAAATTGATGGAGCTGCTCGATCTGGTCGCACTCGGCACCGTTGCCGACGTCGCTCAGCTCAAGGGGCTGAACCGCGCATTCGTGGCACAAGGGCTGAAAATCATGTCCGCGCGCCGCAATATCGGCATGGCCGCGCTCATTCAGGCGAGCAGGCTGACCCGCGCGCCGATCTGCTCCGACTTGGGCTTCGCACTCGGCCCGCGCATCAACGCCGGAGGCCGCGTCGGCAAGTCCGACCTCGGCGTCCGCCTGCTGACCACCGAGGATGCGGTCGAAGCACAGGACATAGCGCTCGAGCTCGACCGGCTGAACGAAGAGCGACGCGCCATTGAAGGCGTGGTGCAGGAACAGGCCGAGGCGATGATCGCCGGACAGCATAACCGCGCTGTCGCGTTGCTGGCGGGCAAGGGCTGGCACCCCGGCGTCATCGGCATTGTCGCCGGGCGAATCAAGGAAAAGACCGGCAAGCCCTCCATCGTCATCGCGGTCGATGAGGCTGGCACCGGCAAAGGCTCCGGCCGCAGTATCGCCGGTGTCGATCTCGGCGCGGCCATCATCGCTGCCAAAGACGCAGGTTTCCTGGAGGCAGGCGGCGGTCACGCGATGGCGGCGGGGCTGACGGTGCGCGAGGATAAAATCGAGGCGCTGGCCGACTGGCTGGACGAGCGCTTGGCGGGCGACGTTGCGCGCGCGTCGGGAAACAAGGCGCTCCTCATCGACGCGATCATCACCCCGCGCGGGTTGAACCCTATATTCGTCGACGCGATGGAATCGGCTGGCCCCTATGGCATGGGCTGGCCCGGCCCGCGCGTGGTGACGGGGCCAGTGCGCGTGGTCAAATGCGATATTGTCGGCAAAGACCATGTCCGCGCGATTGTCGCGGGCGACGATGGCCAGCCATTCAAGGCCATGGCATTCCGTCAAGGCGAGAGCGCATTGGGTCAGCAATTGCTCCACGGCGAGCGTGGCCGCAAATACTGGCTGGCGGGGCGGGCAAAGACCGATGATTGGGGCGCGACACCCAAGGCAGAGCTGCATATCGACGATGCCGCTTTCGCCGATTAATCTTACGCTTGACCTTCCCCATCCGAATCCGTAAAGGCGCGGCTCGCCAAGCGATTGGCCCCTTCGTCTAGCGGTTAGGACGCGGCCCTTTCACGGCTGAAACACGGGTTCGATTCCCGTAGGGGTCACCATCTTTCGACATTGAGATACGAACCGAATCGCTGCTTGCGATTGCTGCTGTGCGCAGTCTGAAACCTTATTCTTTGGCTCCTGCTTTCTTCGCCACGCGCTTGTTTTTGGCGATGCCGACGCGTTCGAGCGGATTGACCAAGGCTTCATAGCGGCCAAACAGATGTTCGACGCGGTCGCGGTCGCTGGCGAAGGGTGCGGCGCGGTAGAGGCGGTCGACGGCGGTATCGAGCGCGGCATGGGCTTTGCGCAAATTGCCGGGCATCGTGTCGGGATCATAAAGATCGGCGAGGCTTGAGGTCGGATGCGCAGCACGGGCGTCGAGCACTGCCTGCGCCAGCGTTTCGATTTTGGCGCGCTGTGCGGGGCTGGCTTCGGGCCATGGGAAGGTGTTGTAGACTAGGCCAGACGTGTAGCTGTAGTCGCTCTTCAGCCGACCGCCCACATGCGCCAACCACGAAATATGGGCGCGACTGGTAATCAGTCCAAAATCCCACAGGCTAGCATCTGCTAAAATCCGGAGCTTTTGACTGGCCACAACGTCAGGACCGAGCCAACCAATCGGAACATAATCTCGTCGCTCGGAACTAGTGTTTGGAACTACCAGATATTCGCTATTCAGCCTTTCATCCACGCCAAGTTTCGTGGGGTATGCCGCCATCGCAATAGTGCTTGGGCGATTGCTGCTGGATCGATATTCTCGCAGCAGCTTCATTCGTTCCGTGACTAATGGCAGAGACCTAAGCAGTGAAGGATCTGCGTCTGCCAGATACAAAATCCATCGGGTGAAACCGTTGATATATTCCTCACCACCGAGGAACTCACGAAACAATGTCGCAGCTTTGGGTTCCTTTTCCAAAAAGGCTTGCCGCTCTTCGTGGGTGAAGGTCAAAATGCCATTGTCGATCATTTGGACGCCCGATTTCAGTCTAGGAGCACCGTTTATCGGCCTGCTTTCTTCCTTCACCACCAAATGCCGGTTAGCCACACCCCTTGCATCGAACAAATAGGCTGTCAGCGCATTATGCGTGCTTTCCACCGGATCGCCCTTGATATCGGGGTAACTGAACAGCCGCTTTTCATCGGGTTCATTGTCGTGATGGGTCAGGCCGATGATGACGACATGGACATGCGCCTTGCCCCGCGCCTCGCTGCCCCAGCTGAATGTCCGGTGCGCGAAGAAGATTTCCAGATGCAGCCGGTCGAACAATATCGGCCATAATTGCGCGACCTGCTCGCCCTGAGTGATGGAATTGGTCGAGACAAAGGCGATGCGGATTCGGCGGTTGCCCAATTCCTCCCCGGCACGGGGAGGGGGACCGCCAGCCGCAGGCTGGGGGTGGAGGGGCACAGGCGAGTTTTCCTGAGCTTTCGGCGTCGGGACATTCTGCACGTGCCCCTCCACCAGCTTCGCTGGTCCCCCTCCCCCGGTGGGGGAGGAATTACCCGCCATATATTGCCCGGCCTTGATGAACCACGCCGCCACATAATCGAGCGTTCCGCCGCTGCCGCCCAGCCCAGCTATCCGCCGCACCTGAGCGCGTTGATGCTCGCTCTGGAATTTCGCGCCGACAAAAGGCGGATTACCCATGATGTAATGGCATTTTTCGGGAGGCAGCAAATCGGCCCAATCGACCTCCAACGCATCGCAGTGGATGATCTTTGCCGATTGCTTCAACGGTATGCGCGCGAAGCTTTGCCCGAACGCAAGGCTCAATTCGTTATTGGCAATATGGTCGGTCATCCACATCGCCACCTCGGCAATGCGCGCCGGGAATTCTTCATATTCGATGCCGTAAAATTGATCGACATTGACGAGCGAAAACGCCGCAATGTCCATCACCCGCTGACCGTCCCACAATTCATGCAGAACGGCGAGTTCCAGCGCGCGGAGTTCTCGGTATGCAATCACCAGAAAATTGCCGCAGCCGCAGGCCGGGTCCATGAAGGTCAGCCGCGACAGCTTGTGCTGGAATTCGCGCAGCAAAGGATCGCGGCCGGTTTTACGCGTCATTATCTTGGCAAATTCGGCCTTCAATTCATCGAGGAATAACGGCCCGATGACCTTCAATATGTTCGCCTCGGTCGTGTAATGCGCGCCCTTTGCCCGGCGTTCCTTGGCGTCCATCACCGATTGGAACAGCGACCCGAAAATGGCGGGGGACACTTTGCCCCAATCAAAGCGCGCGGCATCGAGCAGCATCTCGCGCGTCTTCTTGTCGAACACTGGGGTCTTGATATGCCCGGCAAACAGTGCGCCGTTGACATAGGGAAAAGCGTTCAGCTCGCCCGACAAGCCTTTCTGCCGTTTGCTCTCATCGGTGTTCAGCACATCGAACAGCTCGATCAGCATCCGTCCGGTGTCGGTGCCATCTTCCTTGGTATCGGCCTCGATCAGTTGCAGGAAAATGTCTTTGGGTTCGAATATGCCGGTATCATCGGCGAACAGGCAGAACAGCAAGCGGACGAGCAATTGCTCCAAATCATGCCCGGTGTAATTGGCATCCTCCAGCGCGTCGTGGAGCTTTCCCATCAACTCGGCGGCCTTGATATTGACCGTCGCCTGCGTGCCGAAACTGACCCGGCGGCCAAGGATGAAGCCGAAGCTTTCGATATGTTTGTGCAACTCGGCCAGCCGGAAATTGGTGGCGCGTCCGGTTTCGAGGTCGAGCAGATTCCATGTCTGGAAATCGCAGGTCAGGACATAGCGGGGCTGATCCTCGGCACGGATGCCGTCGATATAATCCATCGCCTGAACGCCAGCCTTGTTCAGATCAAGCCGCGCGCTTTTCTGCTCGATGAGCAATGTCTTGGGCCAGAACAGGTCCATAAATCCGTGCTTGTTATTGAGCAGCTTTACCCGTTGTTCGTAGGTCGCAACCTGACGCCGTTTGACGCCGAAAATCTCGAAAAAGTCGTTGTAAAAACTTTGGGTTTCGCCCTTTTCATAATGGGCGTCGGCCCACTCTTCACTGAACGCCTTGGCGCGTCGTTTGATTTCGTCCCAGCCAAGCCGCATGAAGAAATTCCCCTTTCGCCCTAACTGCCCTTATCCCCCGGACCAATCAAGCGAAGAACCGCCTTGCAATGTAGGATTTGCTTTGAGAGACTCTGGGGCAGACCATCACGCTGCGAAGCGTCGGGTTCGCGCTCTTTGAACTGTTGATCCCTCCGCGCCGTTGTCGGCGCTTTCGCCCTGATCCAGTGCACGGATAACTTGTACCAGAAGGCTCTCCCCCTGTGACGGGTCGTCAAGTTCGTCAACTTTGTAAACCATGCCTTACACTATCCCGGCGCGCCGGGCTCTGGTCTAAAGCGACAAAAGAGACATCCAGACCATCGCCGCGCGTATCTTTTGTCGCTTTTACCCTGCAAGATAGTCCCGCACATGTTCTACACCTCCCGGTGCTTTGATGAGCGAGAGAGGCGTTTGGCCGAGATCTAGATTGGTTGTCCTTAGCCAGTCAGACAGTCCGGTAATCGATGCAGATCGCGATTAGCGGACGCTTGTTCGTCAGCCGCGCTAACGGCAGCATCGTTGTTCAGTCCTGAATGGCAACCAACTGGCAGTTGACACCAACTCTGATTTGGTATTTGGTCTTACCAATAATTTAGGAGTGTTGATATGCTAAGCGTCGGCCAGGTTCGATTTGGACGCCTGATTTTGGGCATTTTAGGACTTTTCGTCTTATGCAATATCCCCGTTGCCGCTCGGGAATCTAAAGGAAATCGAGCCGATATAGAGTCGCCACGCCAAGTTTTGTCGCTCTCGTCAGGCTGGCGCTTCCGATTCGGCGGTACCGAAACTGGCATTACCGATCCTGATTTCGACGACAGCGAATGGCAGGCTGTGGACTTGCCGCACACATGGAACCGGATGGGCGAATATGCCCTCACGCGCTCGTCTGACACAAATGTCCAGCAGGGTATTGGCTGGTACCGGCTTCGGATGGACGCGCCCGCGCTGATGCGGGATCGCGCTATGGTTCTGCAATTCGACGGAGTTGGCAATATTGCCGATGTCTGGGTCAACGGCAAACATCTGGGAACGCATAAGGGGGCATTTTCCCGCTTTCGCTTTGACGTGACCGGCCATCTGAAGGCTGGAAAACCCAACATCATTGTGGTCAAGGCGGATAACAGCAAGCCCGAACCGGGCAGCTCAACGGAACATGTCATCCCCTTGGGCGGGGATTTCTTCGTTCACGGCGGCCTTTATCGCGGGGTGTCATTAATTAGCACAGCTCGCGTATCGATTGACCTTTTGGATCATGGCGGACCCGGGATTTATGTATCAACTCCCAAGGTTACACAGCAAAGCGCGGATGTGTCCGTCGTGACCCGGTTGCGCAACACTGGCACGTCATCGCGCAAGCTGACCTTGTCCACGCGGATTTTGGACGCCGCAGGACAAGTAGTCGCAAGCGATAAGACGCAAGCGCGTCTGTCCAAGGGTGAGGCGGCCGAGGCTCGCCGCAATCTTGTGCTCGCCAACCCGAGACTTTGGCAGGGGCGGGACGATCCCTATCTGTATAAAGTAACCGTTGAGCTGCTCGATGGAAAACGGGTCATAGACCAAGTGAGCCAGCCGCTTGGTGTAAGAACTTTCTCCTTTGATCCGGACAAGGGCTTTATTCTCAACGGAAAGCCGACCAAATTATTTGGCGCGTCGCGTCATCAGGACAGGCAGGGCAAAGGTTGGGCGCTGAGCCCAGCAGATCACGCCGAAGATATGGCAATCATGGCCGAAATGGGCGTGAATACAGTCCGCCATGCGCATTACCAGCATGCGCAAGAATGGAGCGAAGAGGCCAATAAAGCTGGAATGGTTGTCAAGGCCGAGCTGCCATTTGTACACGAATCCGCCTTCGGTGAAGCCCCGCCGTCAACGGAACTGATCGCCAACGCGCGGCAACAGCTGGTCGAGCTAATCCGGCAGAATTACAACCACCCTTCGATCATGATTTGGTCTGTGGGTAACGAAATCGATATCGGTGCGGCGATCAATGCGCTTCGCAAGGGCGGGAAAGGTCCGCCGGCGAAATCGCGTGATATGTTGGTCGAACTGGACAGGCTGGCGCGCCAGGAAGATCCCAGCCGTCCCACAGCTTATGCCGATTGTTGCGAGGGCATTCCTTCCCCGCTTTCGCGACCCGGCGCGCAGATTTTGAACGATGTAACCGGCGTGATCGGATTGAACCGCTATTTCGGCTGGTATTATGGCTCCCCCAGTGACGTTGCAGGCGCACTGGGCAAGTTACACGCCAAATATCCCGACCGCGCCGTTACCCTCACCGAATATGGTGCGGGCGGTGCCTTCACCCAGCATAGCGACAATCCATTGGGCGGCCCGGTCAACGCCAATGGCAGGCCGCATCCCGAAGCATATCAGGCATGGTATCATGAAGAGACATGGAAAGCGCTGAAGCAACAGGACTATGTGGCTGGCACTTGGATCTGGAACATGTTCGATTTTGCGTCGACCAGCCGTGAAGAGGGTGATGCGTTCGACCTCAACGACAAGGGGCTGGTTAGCTATGACCGCAAGGAGCGCAAGGACGCCTTCTATTTTTATAAGGCGAACTGGTCGAAAACTCCGGTATTGCACCTCACTGGCCGCCGCTATGTCGACCGGGCATATCCGGTCATCGACGTCCGCGCATATAGCAATGCAGACACCGCGCGCCTGACGGTAAACGGCAAAGATCATGGCACTGCCGCATGTCCCGACCGCATTTGCGTCTGGCTTGGCATAGCGCTCGGCCAAGGGGAAAATACCGTTTCAGTGAGCGCTACGATGAACGGTGCAGCGCTTTCCGATACGGTTACATGGACCGCCCCCGATCCCATGGCCGGATTGAGGGTTCGTGCCGGATATCTGACCGGTTTAACCACTAAATCTGGCGTGCGCTTTGGATCGGACAATTTCTTCTCGGGCGGGAAAGTGCCGGAATTGCGCATGGGCGCACGCGGCAAACTTGCACCAAGCGAAGTCAGCGAAACCGACGACCCGGAACTTTACGCATCCTACCGCGAAGGCAGTTTTGAATACGACCTGCCACTGCCAAACGGGCGCTGGACCGTTACGCTGCACATGTTTGAACCCGACAAAGCAAAAGCCGGGACGCGCCACTTTGATGTTGTCGCTAACGGAAAAGCCGCTCTGTCGAAATTCAATATCTCACAGGCTGCGGGCGGACCGATGAAAGCGGTCACGCGCAGTTTCCCAGCCAGCGTGAGCAATGGCAGGCTGTTGTTGAGATTTACTGGCGTTGGCGGCGATGCGGTGATCTCAGCTATTTCGGTTGAGTCCGAAGCCGCGCCAGATCGACTAAAATAATAGGTCAACAGCTTTGGCACCTCATCTTTCTTGGTGCGTACAAAGCAAGTTTTGGAAATCCCGCAGTGGCCGGTGCACGCCTTAAGTTTCTGAAAGTTCACATTATGCAGAAAATGAAAATGGGACGGCTGCGCTGGTGGATTATCGGGCTGGTTACGCTGGGTACGATCCTCAACTATCTGGCTCGTTCGACGCTGTCGGTTACAGCGCCGACGCTCAAGGAGGAATTCTCCATGAGCACCGAAGAGTACAGTTGGGTCGTTCTGGCCTTTCAGGCGACTTATACAATCATGCAGTCGGTGGCGGGCGGTATACTTGACGCGCTCGGAACACGTTTGGGCTTTTTCCTTTTTGCGATTGGTTGGGCGCTGTCGAATATGGCGCATGCCTTTGCTACAGGATGGCCAAGCCTCGCCTTTTTCCGCGCGCTTTTGGGGGCAACCGAGGCCGCCGCAATTCCGGCCGGCGCAAAAACCGTCTCCGAATGGTTCCCGCCGAAGGAGCGGCCATTGGCGACCAGCGCTTTCCAAATGGGCACCAGCGTTGGAAACATGATCGCTCCGCCCTTGGTCGCCTTTTGTATCCTCTATTGGGGGTGGGAATCGGGGTTCATTGTCACCGGCGCTTTAAGCCTTGTTTGGGCGTTTCTGTGGTATTGGGGGTATCGCACACCTTCCGAACATCAGAAATTGGGTGACGCTGAACGCGCGTATATCGAGGATGGCCGCGCTGACGATGTTCAGGGCAAGCCGGCGACGCGCAAAGAAGTCCTGAAATCCAGAAGTTTCTGGGCGATTGCGATCCCGCGATTCCTTGCCGAACCTGCATGGCAAACGTTCAATTTTTTCATTCCGCTCTATCTGGTTGCAGTGTGGGAACTGGATCTCAAAAGCATTGCGCTGTGGGCATGGCTTCCATTCCTTGCTGCTGATTTCGGCAGTCTGGCCGCAGGCCTTTTGCCTAATTGGCTCATCAAGCGCGGCGCTTCGCTGGTTACCAGCCGCAAGATTACAATGACGATAGGCGCTCTGTTTATGGTTGGTCCTGCCTGTATCGGCCTTGCCGGGTCGCCCGGGGTTGCCATTGCCCTTTTCTGCGTGGGCGGTTTTGCCCACCAGATGCTGAACGGGGCACTGTTGACGCTTTGCGCCGACGTATTTGATACCAAAACGGTTGGCACTGCGAGCGGGATGACTGGCACTATCGCCTGGACCGGCGGGATGCTGTTCACATTCCTGATCGGGCAAAGCGCAGATATCTATGGATACGACCCGCTGTTCGTGGCGCTGGCGGCGCTGGATTTGGTCGGCGCCGTCGTTTTGTGGGTGTTGCTCAGAAAGCCCAAATCTGGTGTGCTACCAGCCTGATTATACAGCGGCGGTAATCACCAGTTCCACATCGTGCCATCTTCCAGCCGTGCGACCGGAAGATAGGCGGGTTTGTAGGGATATTTTGCGGCCAGTCCTTCGTCGATATCGACGCCGTGGCCGGGGGTGTCGCCAACGAACAGTTCGCCTTTTTCAAAGCGGTAATCATGCGGGAAAACCGCGTCGGTTTCTTCGGTGTGGCGCATATATTCCTGAATGCCAAAATTGGGCACCCAACTATCAAAATGCAGCGCCGTGCCCATGGTCACGGGTGACAAATCGGTTGCGCCGTGGCATCCGGTCCTGACCTGATACAGGCTCGCCAGATCAGCAATGCGGCGTAAGTGCGTGATACCGCCCGCTCCCACGATTGTGCAACGGATATAGTCGATCAACTGATTCTGGATCAGGTCTTTGCAATCCCAGATGGTGTTGAAAATCTCACCCACGGCAAGCGGCGTAGTTGTGTGCTGGCGGACAAGCTTGAACGCTTCCTGATTTTCGGCAGGCGTGCAGTCTTCGAGCCAGAAGAGCTGAAACGGCTCAAGCATTTTACCCAAATTAGCGGCTTCTTGCGGCGTGTACCGGTGGTGGCCGTCATGAAGCAAATGATAGTCGAAGCCGTAAGTACCACGCAGCTTTTCGAACATCTTGGGCACATAATTCAGTGCCTTGCGCGTGTCCCATCCCGTCACAGAGGGCAGCTCCGCGTCGGCGGGTTCATAATAGAGCGTTCCGCGACCGACGCCGTAAGCGTCCTTGACGCCAGGCACTCCAGTCTGGGCGCGGATCGCTTTATAACCCATATCAATATATTGCCCGACGGCATCGACCGTTTCTTCAATGTCACGGCCATTGGCATGACCGTAGACCATAATCCCATCACGGCTCCGTCCGCCGAGTAGTTGATATAAGGGCATACCCGCCATCTTCGCCTTGATATCCCAAAGCGCCACATCGACCGCTGCAATCGCCCGCATGGTCACCGGCCCTCGCCGCCAATAAGCCCCGCGATACAGATACTGCCAGACATCTTCGATGCGCCGGGGATCCATGTCGATGAGGCAGGGGATAACATGGTCTTCCAAATAAGAAACGACTGAAAGCTCGCGCCCGTTAAGCGTTGCGTCGCCGATGCCATGTACGCCTTGATCGGTCTCAATTTTGAGCGTGACAAAATTGCGGCCTGGGCAAGTGACAATAACCCTCGCAGCGGTAATTTTCATGACTTGAGCCTCGCCTTTTGACTTTCAAATGTGGTAAGACCGATTGACGGACCACTTTCGGTCTGTCAAGTTCTCAAGATTGGTTATACCAAAATAAGGCGCCTATGGAACAGTCTTTTAAGAGTAATGATCGTCTATATCAGGATCTGGCCCGCATTTTTCTAAGCGAGCTTGCTGCTGGAAAATATCCGGTAGGCGCGCGTATGCCTGCAGAGCGCGAACTCGCCCTGAAACATGATGTGAGCCGCCCGACTGTACGCGAAGCGATTATTGCGTTGGAAGTTCAGGGGATTGTCGAAGTACGCGTTGGTTCGGGTGCCTATGTGCTGCGCATCCCGGGCAAGGAGGACCTGCCCGGTTTCAATGTAAGTGCGTTTGAACTCACCGAAGCGCGACTGATGTTCGAAGGCGAAGCCGCAGCGCTCGCCGCTACGCAGATTACCGATGCTGAAATCGATGAAATTTCTGCACTGGTTGACGAGATTGCGCGCGAAAACAATGATCCGCGCGGCACCGAGATGGCCGACCGGGCATTCCATGTCGCCATCGCCAAGGCAACGCGCAACAACGCCATCAGCGACGCAATAGAGCGGCTGTGGGATCTACGCTCGACGTCGCCGGAGGCAGCGTTGTTGCATGAAAAGGCAAGGACCGCGAACATAAAGCCAGTGGTCGATGAACATACGGCGATCCTGGAAGCGTTGCGCGCGCGCGATCCTTCGGCTGCTCGCGCCGCGATGCGAAACCATCTTGGGCAAGTCATAGACAGCCTGTTATTCGCGACCGAAGAACGGCAGATTGAAGAAGCCCGCCGCGCCGTTCAGGCCAAGCGTGACCGCTATTCGCGAGCAACGGCATGAGCAGACGCCTAGAACTGCACCCCGACCGGCTGTTTCCTGCCGATTCTGATACGCGGGCGGTCGCGCGACGGCTTTATACGGAGATAGCATCGCTTCCGATCATCAGCCCTCACGGCCATACCGACCCCGAATGGTGGGCGACCGATGCTCCCTTTGGAAACGCTGCGGAATTGCTGCTTCACCCGGACCATTATGTTTTCCGGATGCTCTATTCGCAAGGCGTTTCGCTTGAGGCCTTGGGCATCGGCAATCCGGATGCCGACCCGCGCGAAAGCTGGCGGTTGTTTGCGGAACGTTCCCATCTTTTCCGCGGCACGCCCTCGCGCATGTGGTTAGACTGGGTCTTTGCTGAAAGCTTCGAGCTTGAGATGCAGTTGAGCGCTGAAACTGCAGACGAATATTACGATCATATCACGCAGCAGTTGACCACCGATGCTTTCCGTCCCCGTGCATTGTTTGAACGCTATAATATTGAAGTGATTGCAACGACCGAAAATCCATTGGATGACCTACGGCATCACAAAACCATTCGCGAAAGCGGCTGGAGCGGCCGGGTCATAACCGCTTACCGCCCTGACCCTGTCGTCGATCCGGAATTTGAGGGCTTTCAGGACAATCTGAGAACTTTTTCCGAGCTTACAGGAAAGGACTGTTTTAGCTGGACTGGCTATCTTGCCGCACACCGGCAGCGACGCGCATTTTTCGCATCGATGGGCGCGACATCAACCGATCACGGTCATCCAACGGCGCGGACCGCCGATCTTTCACCCGTTGAAGCAGAGGCGCTGTTTAAACGCGTGACAAGTGGTGCTGTTAGCGCAGAGGACGCCGAGCTATTTCGCGCACAGATGCTCACCGAAATGGCGGGGATGAGCATAGAAGACGGCCTGGTCATGCAGCTTCATCCCGGCGTTTACCGCAATCATAATGATGTGATATTCACACGTTTTGGGCGAGACAAAGGCGCGGACATTCCGCTGCCCTGCGAATATGTCCATGCGCTTCGGCCCTTGTTGTCCAAATATGGCAACAACCCCGATTTCACATTCATCGTCTTTACCCTCGATGAAACCAGCTACGCGCGCGAGCTTGCACCACTCGCCGGCCATTATCCGGCGATGAAACTCGGCCCTGCATGGTGGTTCAACGACAGTCCGGAAGGGATGCGCCGTTTCCGGGAAATGACGACCGAAACAGCAGGTTTTTATAACACCGTCGGTTTCAACGATGATACCCGCGCCTTTATGTCCATTCCTGCCCGGCACGACGTAGCACGCCGGATGGATTGCGGCTTTCTTGCCCGATTGGTGGTCGAACACCGTATGGAAGAATGGGAAGCGGCTGAATTGGCAAGCGACCTTGCCTATAATCTGGCAAAAGCGGCCTATAAATTGTGAGGCTGTCTGCCGGAAACATCGCTGCGCTGCCTTCGCACGTGGCACGGCCAAGCTATCACCGGACGTTACGCGGTGACGGCATCGTGCATTTCGGCATCGGGGCATTTCACCGCGCACATATGGCTTGGTACACTGACCTAGCGATGGATTCCGGTGAACAGGACTGGGTAATAACCGGCGTATCTTTGCGCTCGGCAGATGTCGCGGCGCAATTGAACCCGCAAGATGGTCTGTACACGCTAACCGAGAAGTCAGCAGACGGTGAGGCGACGCGCGTCATCGGCTCGATCAGGAGTGTGCTTGTTGCAGCGATGGACCATGAGGCGGTAATTGCCGCATTGGCCGCCCCCGAAACGCAGATTGCCAGCTTTACCGTTACCGAGAAAGGCTATTGCCGCGCCGCTGACGGTAGCCTTGATCCAAACCTTGCCGGGCCGGACAGCTTCTACGCATTTGTCGCGCAAGGGCTGCGCCGCCGCCATGACGCAGGCTACAGCGGGCTGACGCTGCTTTCCTGCGACAATCTCGCAGAAAACGGCCGCCAGCTTCGATCGCTGATGACGGCCTATCTCGGCATCCACGACCCAGCACTGCTCCCGTGGTTCGAAACGCAATGTACCTGTCCCAGTACGATGGTTGACCGGATCGTTCCCGCGACCACGCCAGCGGACCTGGCCCAACTCGCCGCGACAATCGGACTTGAGGATGAAGGTGCGGTCATGACCGAACCGTTCAGCCAATGGGTGATCGAAGACATTTTCGCAGGCCGGCGGCCAGCTTGGGAAAAGCACGGCGCCGAACTGGTTGCCGATGTACGGCCCTATGAGACCGCAAAATTGCGGATGTTGAATGGCGCACATTCTGCCTTGGCCTATCTCGGTTTGGCGCGCGGTTACCAATATGTCCATGAAGCCATCGCCGATCCCGAATTATCCGCTCTCGTCGTTGCTTTGATGCAGCACGAGGCAGCGCCTACACTCGGCGTTGTGCCTGGCCTTGATCTCGAAAATTACGCGTATGCGTTGCTCAAACGATTTGCGAACAGCGCGCTGCCGCACCGTTTGATACAAATCGCGATGGATGGTTCACAGAAAATCCCGCAACGTTGGCTCGAACCATTGGCTATCAATCAGGCGCAAGGTCGCTTTTGTTCCGCAACGTTGCAGGCGCTGGCCGCATGGATCGTGCATATTCGCGGTGCCGCACGAATCGTCGATGATCCAATGGCAGCCGAGCTTGCTAACCTTTGGATGCTACATGGCGCAGAAGGCATTGCGGCTGAGTTGTTTGGCGAGGCCGGTCTATTTTCGGCCACTTGGACCGCATTGATGCAGGATATGGACGCGTTGAACCGACACATCTCTGACGGTATCCGCTGACAGTCCGCCAACCCCGATGGTCCAAGGCTTAAACTCTTCCAACGGCAGGTCCTCAACGGCATCATCAAAACGCATATAGGCGTTTCGTCCAGTACCTTCTTCAAGCATCTGTAAAGGTTTTGAATAGGCCAATAATATCTGACATCCGGCCTTGTGGTCTGGCCAATTCTGGCCAGTCTCCGATATTGCCTGTAATCCCAGCGATTTATCCGCCAATCCGGTCGCAAGATAGCCATATGGGCGTTGCATCAGAATATTATATGATAACCTATCGACACAATCGATTTGTCTGATAATACCTATCTGCGTAAATTGGCATTACCAATAATAAAATATCGGGGAGAGTTTGATGCGTATGGCGTCTCTATTGCTGGCCAGTGCTAGCTTGAATATTTTTGCAGTTCCATTCTTCTTTGCGGCGCCAGCCTATGCGCAGACTGCGCCTGCTGCTGACGATGCCAGCACGGATGACGAAAATATCATTGTTGTGACCGCGCAAAAGCGCGAACAAAATCTGCAAGAAGTTCCTGTCTCGATTAACGTCATTACCGCCGAATCCATCGATAATTATGACGTGAAGAATTTTGAGGACGTGGCCCGTGTATCCCCCTCGCTTTCAGTTGATACCGGCGATGCGCCCAGCGGCAACGTGATCCGGATGCGCGGCATCGGGACGGCGGCCTTCAGTATCTCCGCCGAATCCAGCGTCGCGGTAATCGTTGACGAAGTTCCGCTGATGCTGACCGCGCAAGCGTTCGGCAATCTGGAAGACATTGAGCGCGTCGAAGTGTTGAAGGGGCCGCAAGGCACTTTGTTCGGTAAAAACGCATCCGCCGGGGTGGTAAATGTCGTCACGCAAGCGCCGACCAATACGCTGACCGGCAAAATCAATCTGCGCGCTACCTCTGACAAGGAATATAAAGGTTCCGTCTCACTTTCCGGTCCCCTAGGCGAAGATTTAGGTTTCCGCGTCAACGGTTATTATCTGGACCGCGAAGGGTATATTACCAACCTGTTTGACCGCAGCAAGCTGGGCGGTGACAAGGCGTGGGGCATTCGCACAAAATTGGCGTTTGAACCAAGCGACGAATTTGATCTCGCCCTTATCGCCGATATTTCGCGCCGTGAATCGAGCAGCGGGTCGCCCTTTATCGCCTTGCCGCGGAACGATCCTTTCCGTGAACAAATTGTCGCCGGACCCGACAACTTGACTGTGCAAAATGACACAGCAAACGCGTTTGAAACCGAAACCGATATGCTGGTCGGCAAATTCAACATCGATTTCGGTGGTGCGATTTTCAGTTCGATCAGCAGCTATCAGCGGTTTAAATTGTCGAGCGTCAACGACCTTGATGCCAGCACGCAAACGCACGTTTTTAACCCGTTCCTAAACCCAATGCGTGCTCCCGATGGCACGCCTTACACCATCCAATCGGCAGTGCAGGAAAGCAAAGCGTTCTCGCAAGAATTTCGCCTCACCTCGGATGGCAGCGGTCCGTTCGAATATATGGTCGGCGCATGGTATTCGATTGTGAAGCACGACCGTCAATTCGACCGCGTGCCGTTGCGCTTCGTCATTAGCCGATGGAATGCGGAAGCAGAAAACGAGAGCATGGCGTTGTTCGGGCAAGCCACTTATGAATTGGCGCCTGGCACCTTCATCGATGCAGGGGTTCGCGCAAACCAAGAAAATATCAATGTAACCTTCGTTAACCTTATCCCCAATGTCGCGAACCCGCCTCGATACGACGGCAGCTTGCCGGGCGCACCGGCGGTAACCTTCAGGGGTAAGGATGAAGATAGCGCAGTAACCGGAAAGGTCGCACTGCGTCATATCTTTGATAGTGGCACGATGGTCTATGGTTCGGTCAGCACCGGTTATAAGGGGCAAACATACGATGTTGCGTCCGGCTTTAACCAGCGGAAGGCCGACAATCCAGTCAGGGCGGAAACATCGACTGCATATGAATTGGGCTTAAAGGGCAACGTGGCCGATGGCGCATTGCGCTATGATGTGTCGATTTTCAGGTCCGACTTCACCGACTTTCAGGCGCAAGGGGCAGTTCCGATTGCCACCGGCGGGGTCGAATTCAGCCTTAACAACGTCGGCAAATTGCGCACCAAGGGCGCAGAGGTTAATTTGAATTGGGCCGTAACCGACACGCTCAACCTCGATTTTTCCGGCGCGTATATCGATGCAAAGGTTCGTTCCTTCCCGTTTGCGCAATGCTATGCCGGACAAACGGTGGCGCAAGGGTGCGTATTGGCCGATGTTGATGGTAACGGATCACTGGAATCATCTGTGCAAGATTTGAGCGGTAGCCGCCTTGCCAACTCGCCAAAGTTTAAATTCAACGTCGGGGCCTATTGGGAGGATAATTTGGGTAGCTTGCCATTCAACACCTTCGTGCAAGGTAATTATCAGTGGCAGGATGACATCAATTACGACCTGTTCGGCAATCCAACAAACGCTCAGGACGCCTATGGCCTGGCCAATTTTAGTGTCGGCATCAAGGAGCCAGAGGGCGCGTATGAGCTATCGTTGTTTGTAAACAATGCCTTTGACACTTTGTATTATTCGCGTGTTGATGACACCTCCAGCCGCCGGACCGACGGCTTGCAACAGATCACTGTGCAACGCGCTCGTGAGTCGCGGCGCTATGGCGGGATTAAGGTACGCTTTGCCTTCTAAAGGGGCTGTATAATTGACTTGAAAACGGGGAGGGTGGCACAGTGCGGGTTCGACACATTGCCATCCTCCCTTTTTAATTGGCATGGGGCAAAACGGGAGAGTTTCTACACGAACAAATTACCCGACAGTTGCGGTATTATTGTTATTGTTGATGGACTTGCAGCGCCAACCTGTTTCAAACCAACTCTGATGAAAAGAAAAAATTATGACTAAAATGTCCATCGGAATGCGCTCTCTCATTCGCGTATCGGCGCTTGCGGCGGCTGCGGTTGCAATGACCTCAACTCCGTTGGCCGCACAATCACCAGCTACGCCAAAAGATGCCGTCAAAGCTGCGCCCAAAATGCGAACGCACCTTCTGACTTCGCTTACCGGCTATGAAGTGAGCGAGTATCTGAAGCGCAATGATGTGATCTACATCCCGGTGGGCCCAACCGAAGTAAATGGCGGTAGCCCAACCGATGTCGAATATGTCATTCCATTGGCTTATGCCATGAAGCTGGCAGAGAAATCGGATGGTTTGGTCTTTCCCTATCTCGCATACTTCTACCCGGGCGGTACTACTACCAGCCCTGCTACCGTCTATGTATCGACATCCGAGAGCCTTCCCTATCTCAAGGCGCTCACCCGTTCCCTGATCCGTCAGGGTTTCCGGCGCATCGTTTTCCTGACATCGCATGGCCCTTCTGCAAATACGATGTTGCCGCTTATCCGTGAAACATTTGACGAGCTGCACGTGCCAGTCCTGTGGATGGATACAAGCATGGTGCGACCCGTCGTGCCGGGTGAGCAGCGGCCCGGCTTTGGGGGCGGGGCGCCCAACGCCCGTAACCTGACCATCTTTGGCGCATATCAGCTTGTTGGTCGCTTGAACGACATTCCGGTCGGCCTGAGCCAGCCAAAACATGAGCTGATACGCGATCCAAGCAATCTGTCACGCTGGGTTCCGCCTTATAATGGTACGCCGGCAGGAAGTTTCTATGCCGACCCGGCCGAGCATGGCGGATTTGTCGAGCCCATCACAGAAGAACAGCGTGCAGAATGGGGCCGCGACGGCGCCGCCATGATCGAAAAGCAGGTCGCGTCGTTCGATGCCAACGGTATGCTGGGCGCGATGCGTAAACGTGACGAGTTCACCCGCGAGCTTGAGAAAAAGTACGGAGACCTGTTGCCTAGGGCTGGCCGCTGATTCAGGCCCTTACAGATGGGAATTAGAACTAACTAGCGAATGTAAGCATTCGCTAGTTAGTCGATTGGAATGTCAACGCCCATACAACTGGAGCGCCATTAAGCCAGGCAGCCCCCTCGCATGGCAGCGGCCTGATCCAGATAGATGGACCTCTTCACTCATCTGAATGGATGGCAGCTATCACTGGACGCCACGCTGCCCTTGAAAGTCAGGAATGTTAGCGGTTAGTGCTCGTCATTCAGCGGTCAATTGTAGATTGCTTTTCACATTTTTAATTGAACAAAGAATTGGCCATAGAAGGCTGCCAAAATCGGTACTCAGAACAGTTTAGGTGTGATGTGGGTTATAGGTATAGCAACGGTTAGGTCCGCCCAAAACCCTACATATATCTCGAGCTTCCAGCAGATCTTCCTTTGCATTTGGGCAAGAGAAATTCGGAATTCAATCTGCTCCAGCAGCATCAGTTCTTTGACAGGGCGTCCCCAAACTTACTGAGGAAGCGCCTTTTGGCTAGGAGGTGAGTTGAGTCTAATTCGCGGCCCTCGGCCCCCGCCGATCCTTATCCAGCGCTCCGTAGCGCAGATCCCAAATCAACCATGGTTCTGTTGAGGGTATCAAGGTCGTCACCCGACATTCCCGTTGCACGAAGGATGTCGCCGGGAACACATTTTAATGCCTCATCGGCGAGTGACCGACCTGCAGTCCTCTATTATCATGGCGGTGGCTGGGTGATGGGCGACCGCAACACCCATGACCATCTAATCCGTGAACTCGCCGTTCAGAGCAAAGCTGCTGTCGTTTTTGTAGAATATGATAACGCTCCCAAAGTCCGCTATCCGGTCAATAATGAACAAGCTTATGCAGCGCTCAGCCATGTTGCCGCCAACGGTGCCATGTTTGGCATTGATGGAACGCGGCTTGCGGTTGCAGGCGATAGCGCAGGCGGCAATATGGCCATTGCTGTCAGCCTGATGGCCAAGCAGAGCAAGGGGCCAAATATCTCGCACCAGTTGCTTTTCTACCCTGTCACTGACGATGTGTCCGATAACAGCTCGTACCGTGAATTTGGCAATGGCCCGTTCCTTACTCGCAAGGCGATGGACTATTTCCTCGGTGCAAATTACCCCGCCAATAGCCGCAACGATGTACTGGCCTTCCCGCTCAAGGCATCGGTTGAAGAACTTTCGGGGTTACCATCCGCTACCATCATCGTCGCCGAAAATGACCTGCTACGCGATGAAGGTGAAGCCTTTGGCCGCAAGCTGTTGTCCGCCGGTGTTGCGGTAAATTCGACACGCTATAACGGCACATTGCACGATTTTGTCATGCTGAACCCGCTGGCAAAAACCGAAGCGGCGCAGGCTGCGATTGCACAAGGCGCATCCCAATTGCGCAAGGCTTTCACGCAGCGCTGATAAGGCTGAGAAGCGTCCCTTCCTGCCGAAGGGGCGCTTCGTCACTTCGCCGACGCATTGAAGGCGCGCGCAAGGTCGACAAACGCCCGGAACGCCGCCGATGAATTTTTCCGCGCTGGATAATAAAGCGCCAAGGGCGATAGCGAAGGTGCCCAGTCCTGAAGCGCGCAGACCAGGCGCCCGGCACCAATATCCTCTCGGACATCGGGCTCCATGAAGTAGCCGATGCCAAGGTTGTCGAGCACAGCGATGCGGGCAAGCGAGGATTCGTCCAGCGTAATCGGACCCTGCACATCAATCTGCACCACCTGCCCCCCTTTTTCGAACCGCCAGCGGTAGCGCTCCCCGTTGGGCAGCCGCACACGAACGCAGATATGATTCAGCAGGTCGGGCGGCACGACTAGGTCGGGGCTGTTTTCGAAATAAGCGGGTGTTGCCACCACGACATGACGCCGCGGCTTGCCCAGTCTGACGGCGATCATGTCGCTGGGCACAAGGTCGGCGCTGCGGATGCCGAAATCAAACCCCTCGCCAACGATGTCAACCAGTCGCGCCTCGGTCACAAAGTCGATCTGGACTTGGGGGTAACGGCGAAGATATTCGAGGATAAGCGGGGCAAATATCTCGCGCGCTGCCGAAGCAAAGGCGTTAATTCGCAGGACACCCGACGGCTCATCCTGTTGCGAGCGAACTTCGTCTAGCGCATCGTGGATGGTTACAAGCGCCGGGCCAACCTGCGCTACAAATGTCTGCCCGGCATCGGTCAATGCAACACTGCGCGTCGTACGATTGAACAGCCGCACACCCAATTGGCGCTCCAACTTGGCGATGGCATTGCTCAATGCCGTGGGCGACATGCCAAGCTCAATGGCCGCTGCGCGAAACGATCGTTTGCGTGCAATCGCAAGTACCGCGTTCAGGGCAGTGAAAGTTTGGTCCGACATTGTCCCGCTTTTCGAGATCGTACGTCCTACATTATCTCAATTATCATGCCATCGGTCCAGTGCTAAATAACGACAGTACGAACTCCCCAATTGAACCCGAATGGAGCATTTTATGGCCATTGAACTTCCCGAACCCATCGCTGGATATTTTGCCGCGGACCGAAGCGTCGACACAGATTCAGCCGTGCGTCATTTTACCGAAACGGCCATCGTCACCGACGAAGGGAGAACATATGTCGGCCATGACGCCATCCAGTCATGGATGACCGAATCTTCTGCAAAATACAGCTATGTCGTTGACCCGTTCGAGGTAACTACCGGAGACGATAACACCGTCGTCGCCGCGCATCTTACCGGCAATTTTCCGGGCAACCCGGTCGACCTCCGCTATCGCTTCGAACTCGCGAGTGACAAGATCGCTGCCTTGGAAATCGGCGTATGACGCCGTTCATCGACCTGTCGGGAAAGCGAGCACTGATTACGTCCGGCACGCGCGGCGCGGGTGCTGCCACGGTTGCGTTGTTTCGCGAACTTGGCGCCAAAGTGCTGACCTGCGCACGAATCAAACCGGCAGATCTGCCTGACGACCTATTCGTCACTGCAGACCTGACTACGCCTGCAGGGGTCGCCATTGTGGTAAAGGCAGCGCGAGAGCGACTGTGCGAAATCGACATCATCGTTCATATGCTCGGCGGCTCGTCCGCACCCGCTGGGGGCATCGCGGCGCTCTCCGACGAACTATGGCAAAGCGAAATCGACCTCAACCTGATGCCCGCGGTTCGATTGGATCGGGAACTTGTGCCCGAAATGGTCGCACGCGGTCGCGGCGTCGTGGTGCATGTGACCTCAATCCAGCATCAATTGCCCTTGCCCGAAGCTACGACTGCTTACGCCGCGGCAAAAGCAGCGCTGTCGACATACAGCAAAAGCCTGTCGAAACAGGTCGCCCCGCACAATATCCGCGTCGTTCGGGTTTCCCCGGGCTGGATTGAAACCGAGGCCTCGGTCAAACTCGCGCGGCGGCTGGGTGGCAATCGTGGCGTTGAAGATGGCAAGAGGCAAATCATGGATTCGCTTGGAGGAATCCCGATTGGTCGGCCATCCACATCGAAGGAAGTTGCAAGCCTGATCGCGTTTGTGGCCTCTGAAAGAGCCGGTAGTATAACGGGTACGGAGTTCACTATTGACGGAGGCACGGTACCGACAGCCTGAACGGATGACAGCTTTCAAGCCGAAAGGGTCTCGTGGTTACCGTCTACTAAGTTTGCGTCACGTCTTCTTCGCGCACGGGCGGACTCATTTCGTTAGTGACGGCTACAAACAGTGTCGTAACCTGTCAGAGTTCCTTCTTTTTGCGCCGGGATGTTGCGATGTTCCTACAGAGGAGAGAGAGAGAGCGATTCTGAACCGTCCTGCCAAAAAGACGAAGTGCACCGGTACGCTTTAGTTGTTCGCTGTCCTCCCCCGACCTCTTAGCATCTTTATGCTTGGCCGGTTTTTTGCCGAATGCCCTGTCGCGGAAGGTAGCGCATGTCTGAAATCCATCTTCAATGACCGTCTGGCAACAGTTGCAGGCATTGCCTTTCATTTCGCTTTCCGCTGCTCTGCGGCTGTTGCGGATCGTGACCGCGATATTGTTTGCAGCCCACGCAGGTGTCCGTATTGTCCACGGCACTATCCCGCAATTCGCCATCTTCATGGAATCCGCAGGTTTCGCTTTTGGCTATATGTGGGTGTGGGGCATAACAATTGCGGAGTTGGTGGCAGCAGCATTGCTTGTCGCCAATCGCTTTGTCCGTCCAGCAGCGACAGCCTTATTCATCATCGCCTTTACCGGCATCATCCTTATTCACCGCCATCTCGGCTGGTTTGTCGGTGAGCATGGCACAGGCGGATCGGAATATAGCGTGGCGCTTATCATGATGTTGCTTGTCATCGCGGCAGCCGACCGGGACGGTCAGTCCAAAGATAAGGCTGGATCATAAAGTGACGAATCCTGCCTTGAAGAAAATGCTGATGGCGTGCGCCAAAACGGCATTCATGGCTGGAATCGCTACAGCCTCTGCCGCAACCGTGGGAAACGCCCCAACGTCCTATCCACTCGCGCTCAGCGGTATCTGGTTTGACGATAGCAAAGAGGGCAAAGCGCAATGCCTGGCTTACAAAAATGCGGACAAAACAAATGATGATGAAGTTTCCGCGCGCTTGGTTGGCGCAGTGCTAATCAGGGGATCGATGATGCACGCCTATTCCGAATATGGCGAAGGCAATTTTTACGCGTTACGAAAGTTGGAGAAAATGGGTCGTAACAGCTGGCGCGCCGCAGTCGCGATCGGCATAGATAGTGTCCCGGAGACATCGGAACCGGTTGATGAGACGCTCATGATGCGACTGGCGAGCGACCGGCTCGTTATCGCATCCAAGCCTCCTCCGCTCGACATAAAGGGCAGTTGGCAAGTCAGTTACAATCTCCGATATTGCGCAGACATGCCCCCTGAAATGTACCGCAGCAGAGCCCAATGAGGCGGGATTGGCGCGCGTCAACAAAGCCCGGACCCATTTTCAAGACGCGAAGGTGGTTATCCAAAACATTATTGGCGTGCATTCTCTTCGCTACATATGGACCGACCAACCCGGCATGGGCCGGTAATAGCGGCGATTCTCCGGTTGCAGCCCCAACCCGCACTCCCAAGCTTGAAGACCTTCGCGTTACTTTTGCCGGAACACGCCTCACCCCCCGCGTTTACTGGCGAATAGGCAGCGACGGTAAGGGAGAGGTTTCGACGCCAGCGTCGGTTGGCTATCAACCCCTGCCCCCGCTAATTGCCTATCCTGTTTTCCAAATCGCGCCAGGAGTGCATTATTTTGACATAGGAACTGAGGGCTATCGCGAAGTGCGTGCCCATTTGTCCCGAGTGACTGATGCCAAGCATAGCCTGTCTGCAGTGTACGAAGGTGGCTTCAAATGTGCTGTGGAATCAGCGGATGACGCAGCATCGTTGGAAATCGCGTGGTCCGACAACGGCGGCGGCATGTTCCGACTGCCCGACAGTTGTCTCACCGATTGGGCCCAAGATATCAGAAACTGGATGCTGCAGTCATGGCATGTTCTTGCTGGTCAGATGCATGCGAAAGGCCACGCGGCGGTGACAGTCAAGCAAGCACCGTTGATCGCTCCACCTCGAAAACTGAACCTGACGGAAAGCGCCATCTGGACTCAAAATACCACCCGTTGGCAGATCAACGCCGACGGCGGGGGTTGGTTTGAAGTGCTGCAGGATGACAACTTTCCGACCGCAGACCCGCTCGATCCGATTTACGTTCGCGCCGGGCGATATGACTTCCAGATCGGCCTACAGTTTCAGCAGGCGGTATTGCGCGAGCTTGAACCCTATATGAATGGGTCAACGCCACGCGGATCTTGCGAAGACGAACTGACCATGTCGGACCAACCGATAGTCCATATTTCGTGGGTTGATTCAACCGGCGCGAGAAAAGCCTTTGACAGTGACCTTGGATGCCCGTCCTTTGCGGCGCGAATGTTGCGCATAAAGCTCGCGTTCGCGGAATTACTCCACAAGTCGCGCGTCGGGGATGCTGTGCTGCTGAAGTAAAGTTAGAGAATTTGCCAACACCGCTAGCTGCTTGTTGGGCGCTGAACCGCAAATCTGCTTCAGGATGGAAACGGGCTTTTGGGCGCAACATGCGGTTTTGGTGCATTATGCAGCAAACTGACGATTTTTCCGTTGCCATCCTGCGCTTTCAAGGCTGTCCACACCCAGCCATCCCATTCCCATCGCTTCAGCACCGCCAGCGGATGGAATATCCCAGACGCCGGCTTACAGCTGCTGTACAGCGCTTCCAACCGGCGAGGCCTCCCAGCGTCTGCCGGGTTCTGTTCCATCAACTGCCGCCCCTTAATCAATTCCACCGGCGTTGAACGCTTCGGGCACGCCATTGTGTCTTTTACAATGTTTGGACCCCGACGGAGTCGCCCATCGAAAAAAGCATTTCCATGTTGCCAGTCTTCGAGTTCGGTATATCCCGAGACGGTATGAGCGGTTTCATTAAGAATGCCATATACCTTATCAAGATGCCCCTTTGCCTCCCAAATTTCTCCGCGAAAGGCCAGATAATGTGTCTCGCGACCATAAGCTGACCTGACAATTTTGCGATCAAGCACCTGAGTAATTTTGATATGCTTGCTGCCGTAGAGACATGATCCTTCTCGCGATTTCACCGGGCCTCGGTCGAATTTTTGCAGCAGCGAAACCGCTGACTCCGCATCAGGGCAAACCACCGAACGGAAGCCGCTCGATATGAAAAGTTTACTAGGAAGACGGTATTGCGGTGATGGCGGAGCAACCCCAACGGTAACGGGGATGGGCTGCTTGCGTTGGACGGGCATCGACTGCGCAGATGTTTGGGCCGCTATGGCCGCAAGCAAGGAAATCGTCGTCCAAAACACTAGCCATTGGCGGCTAGACAGCGATCCGGATCGATGCCTTTCAAGGCGATCTGTCAATCGTTGGGACATGTGGTTTAGGGCCAAGCCTGCCAGGCCGCATGCAGGAAGATGAACCACGCAACCGCGATGAATGTACTGGTCACGCCTCCCAGCGCGGCAGCGGCGCGTTGCAGCGGTTTGCCTGCAAAGGAAAACGCGTCCACGCCGAACGCGCGAAAAACATAGGCCAAGGGGTTGAGCCAACCGCCGATTACCATCGCCCAGACGCTCCATGCAGGTGGCGTAACGCTGAACAATATTATGAGGCCAGCCGCCAACCCTTGCATCAGGCCTAGCATGATCCAGTCAAGATGGGCTGCGCCAATCTGTCTGAAATTCAGGCCCTTTGCCCATTTACGGCCCCATGGTTGCATGGGAATGAGCATCGCAAAGCCGACAAGCGAGGACGTCAAAACAGACAATGCGCCCGAGAATACCAACACATAAGCGGTATTCATCACATCCATTTCATGCCCCTCCTTCTGCGGATTGAAGATATGTCCACAAACATCCGCATTGGCGTCAGGGCGGAGGCATCGCCCGTGCGTGTTTCCCAAAAACCGGCAATTTTTGAAATGCGCATTTGTCTCTCATGTGTATTTTCGGTGCGACGTTGAATGGCTAAAGCCCCTGCAGAGTTGCTGCAATGTTGTGCTGTACACTGGTACATCGGGCGCTGTGGCGGCAACAGAAACGGAATCTCGGCTATAGTCGGCCAGCGCCATCGCGGCATGACCGCGAACATCCCAAAATTCAAACCCCGCAATTCACTTCGCTTGCGCCATAGCGACGGCTTTCTTCGGTGGTCGCTCGCAACAATTGGACCTCGACCGCATCTTCGCTGGCCATCGGGATGAAATCATTGGCAGCAAAACGTACACCTGCCTGCTGCAAAACACGCCGTACCGTGACCACTGGCTCGGCGAAATAGACCGACGTCGATTCATAGTGCAGGCCTACTGCCGTCACCGTCAATCCGTGCCAGGGGCGGTAAGGGACTTGCACGAAAAAGGTGGCAAGTTCTCCGGCGTTCCGTCTTTTAGCAGCGCGTATTCGCTGTGCCATTGCCTTGTCCACATAAGGTTTGATGCCGCTGCCTTTGAAGCACCCATTGTTGGATATGGTAAACTCCATAGGAGCCCGCTTTTGCTTGGCCGGTTCGGCGTGAGCAATTGAAGCCGCACCAAACGCGACCAGCGCACATGCATATCCGATGCCTTTAACAAGGCGAGCTGACTCACTTGCCATTTGTGCATTCAACTCCGTTCAGGGCGGCCTGATGCGAAAGGGCCATCAGAATTTATACTTCAACCCGACTTGCACTGACTGATCGGAGCCCGAACCCGACGCACTGCGGTTCAGATATTCGAACTCGAGTGCCAAGGCGGCCTCCAGCTGCAACTCAGCGCCCGCCCCGAGAACCAATTGTTCGCGCGCAAGTCCGGTGAGCGGGATGGTCGAAAACGGGCCCGATACAAGGTCAAAATAGGCAACCCGCGCATCCGCATTGCGCTCGAGATCATATTGATATTCGAACCGCAGACGCGGCAGCAATGCACCGCCCTTGAAGATGTGGCGATAGTTGATCCGGGTGCCGAGGCCGAGCGCGGTGAAATCGACATCCTGATCGAGGAAGGCAAGGTCGAACACCGAGCCGCTGTTTTCAGTGTACCCATTTAGCCGTCCGCGTGTGAGGTCGATCCGGGCATATGGCGTAATCAGCCAGTTGCCGGTTTCGATATCGGCGCCCGTTGATACGGTACCGAACCATTGGCGACCCGAGCGGTTTGAGTTCACAAGCTGGCCCGTCGGCGTGACATAGCGGCGCAAATCGAAATCGAGCGCCTGATATCCGCCGAGCCAGTCGAAGTAGATACCGCTGCCAAGTTGGTGGCTGCCATAGATGGCGATAGTCTTGGCCTCGCCCTGACTGCGCGAGCCTTCTTCACCAATATCCACGGTGTCACGACCCAGCCCGACGCCTAAACCGGCAGCGAACGAAGGGCTGAACCGATAGTCGCCGCCAAAGGTGATACCTTCGGATTCAAACTTTTGGCTTAGCCTACCGGTAGCCGGATCGCGGTCGCCGAAGCGGATGGTGCCGCCTGCCCATATCGTCCAGGGCATGGCGTCTGAGCCGCTGCTGCCACCTGCTCCATTGCCGCTGGTGCCATCAGCATTCGCGGCTGCAACCGGACCAAGCTTGCTCTCGCCTTCAGCGCAAAGACCGTTGGTCCAAGCGGTGAGCGAATCCTGGCAATAGCCGGGCGTCGCGAGACGAAGGCTATTCTGGAAACCACCGCCTCCGCTGCTGCGGCCATGCAAACCTTCAAGACGGCGCATGAAGTTATTGACCTGCGCATCGGCAAAGCGGCGTGCGGCCATCGCTTGTGCCTGCACCAAGCCGCGAACTTCAGGGTCATTTGCAGGATCGGGACGTGCCGTAACCTGCAACGCGTACGTAACGGTAACGCTCGCCGCTGTACCGCTGGTGCTATCGGTGGCGGTAATCGCGAAGTTTGCGGTGCCTGATGCCGTTGGAGTGCCACTGATAACCCCTGTTGCGGTGTTCAGCGCGAGACCGGCGGGCAGATTGCCGGTGCTGACCGCAAAGCGGTAGGGTGCAATACCGCCACTCGCGGTGAACGTCTGGTTATAGGCAATGCCCTGAACCGCTACAGGCAGTGTGGCTGGCGTAATCGTAATAGTAGGGATATTGACAACCAGCGTCAGGCTCGCTGTTCCGGTCTGCCCATTGGCATCCCGTACCGTCACAGTGATCGGGAAACTACCTGAAGCAGTGGGCGTGCCGGAAAGTATGCCGCTTGCCGACAGCGTGATCCCTGCAGGAAGTGTGCCGCCGCCGAGCGCAAAGCTATACGGCGCAACCGCACCAGATCCTGCGAGCGCAACGCTGTAAGGAGAACCAGCAGTTGCGGGGGCTATTGTCGCCGGGGTGACCGCAATTGTCGGGGCAGCGACGGCGAGTATGTAGCTTCCCTGCACATTAAAGGGTGCGCCAGCGCCGCTAGCTCCGGTATCGGTCGCGGTAACATTGAACGTGAAGTTGCCGGTGGTGGTCGGTGTACCCGAAATGGTGCCGGTTGCTGCATTCAGCGTCAGGCCAACAGGTAGGCTGCCACCCAAGGCGTAGCTATACGGACCAACACCGCCGCTTGCGGCAAAGCTCTGGCTGAACGCGGTCGCATAATTGGAGGCAAAGCTTCCTGATGCCGGAGAGATTGCCAGATTCGGAGCTGCAACCGTCAGCGTAAAGCTTTGGCTGGCGACGAACGGACCGTTGCCGGTACTGCTGTCGCTGGCGCTCACCGAAAGCGTAAATGTGCCCTGGGACCGGGGGGTGCCTGATATGGTCACACTGTTCGCTGTTGTTCCGGTGAGCGCCAGGCCCGCAGGCAGACCGGCAACCTCTTGCGACCCAAAGGGTGCGGTGCCGCCTGCGAAGGTGAAAGTCTGGCTATAAGATGCGCCCACGGTCGCATTGAGCGGACTGGACGTTATGATGGTCAATGCAGGCGCGCCGACTGTGATCGTAATCATTGCCGGGGCCGAAGTGCCGCCGCCGTTTGTCGCGGTGTAGGTGAAGCTATCGGTTCCCGAAAAGCTCGCATTGGGCTGATAACTGATCGTCGTACCGCTGACCGATGCCACGCCGTTGGCTGGCGCTGAAGCGACCGCAACCGAGGTTGCCGCGCCGCCCGACAGATTGAGCGTGATTGGAGTGTCGCCACTACCATAAGCGACGGTCATCGATACGGGACCTGCAACCGGCGTTTGCTCCACAATGACCAGAGAATAGCTCTGGACGGCGCTGTAGGGACCCGCCCCTGTTGAGCTGTCGGTAGCCATCACATTGAAGGCAAAGCTGCCAAATGCGGTCGGCAGGCCAGACAATATACCGCTGGACGAAAGTCCTATACCCGCAGGCAAACTGCCGCCGGTAACGGCGTAGCTATAAGGCGCGATGCCACCCGTCGCGGGATTCAGCGCCGCACTGTAGGCGGTGCCGGCTTGGCCCGGTGTCAAGGTGGTCGTCGGTAGAATAACGGCCGGTGCATTAACCGACAAGGTGAACTGACGGGCAGCGCTATATGGTCCAGGCGCCCCGCTCGCGTCAGCCGCGGTAACCGTAAATGTAAAGCTGCCGCCTGCCGTTGGCGTTCCGGAAAGGACGCCGCCGCCCGAAAGATTGACGCCGGCTGGCAATGCGCCCGCCGTGACCGCATAGCTATACGGCGCTAGCCCGCCCGATGCGCTGATTGTCTGACTATATGGCAATCCAACGGTTGCGGTCGGCAAGCTTGTTTGGTCGAAGCCGATCACCGGCGGCGAAACCGTCAGTGTATAATTGCCACTGACCACAAACGGGGCACCCGCCCCGCTGGCGCCGTTATCCGTTGCGGTGATTGTGAAATTGGACGTGCCAACCGACGTCGTGCGCCCTGACAGCAGTCCGGTCGCGCCATTGATTGTTATGCCTGCAGGCAGCGTCCCGGCGGTCACCGCATAGCTGTAACCCCCTATACCTCCGCTTGCGACGATGCTTTGCGAAAGGGGCACGTCGAATCCAACGTTGAATCCGCCCGATCCGGGGGTCAGTACCAGATTCGGCCCATTGACGTTCAGCGTCACCGAACGGCTAACGGTAAAAGGCCCGTTGCCCGTCGACGCATCGGTCGCCGATATTGTCAGCGGGAAGCTGCCCGCTGCTGTCGGTGTGCCCCCAATTTCAAGGGTGTTTGCACCACTCGACCCGGATTGCAGGCCAGACGGAAGGCCGGTTAACTGATAATTAGAAAAGGGTTGTGTGCCGCCGTTGAAGGTAAAGGTCTGACTGTACGGCGACCCGACGGCAGCGGTCAGCGGTCCAACGGGCGTCACGGTGATCGCCGGATCGGTGACCGTAATCGTCACTGTTGCCGCAGCCGAACTGGCGTCGAAATTGCTGGCGATATAGGTAAAGCTGTCCGGCCCGGAATAACCTGTGTCAGGAATATAGCTGATCGTCATTCCGCTGGCGACCGCGCGACCATGCGTCGGCTGCGTGACTACGGACACCGCACTGGATCGTCCGGAGACGTCGAGCGTGATGGGTGTAGGTCCAGATCCAAAGGGGACCGTAGCGCTTACCGGATTGGCGACCGGCGGTGTATTCGTGATGTTGATCGAATAGCTCTGCTGGATGACCGACGGGCCAGTCCCCGCATTGCTGTCGGTTGCGGTTATGACGAAACCGAAGAGATTTGCCGTCGTGGGGGTGCCGGAAATCGCACCCGACGGCGACATGGTCAGCCCATAAGGCAGCTCGCCCGAAGTTACGACATAAGTGTAGGGCGCTATGCCGCCGGTCGCCGAAGCTATCTGCGCGGTATAAGCGATGTCGGTGCCGCCAGCAGGCAAACTAGTCGGCGGCAGTACAAGCGGCGGCACATTGACGGTGAAGGTGTACGCGCGCGCGCCGGCATAGCCAGACGGCGTGGCGTCGGTTGCGGTGACGGTAAAGGTGGTCGAACCGCCGCGTGTGGGCGTGCCCGACAGTGTGCCGTCGGCAGCCAGCGTTATGCCCTGCGGCAATGTACCTGAGGTCACCGCGAAGCTATATGGTCCCACCGAGCCGCTGGCCGCAACATTTTGGCTGTAAGGTACGCCAAAGGTCGCATTGGGCAGCGTAGTCGGCGTTAGCACAATCGTCGGTGCCGCAATCGTAACAGTGTAAGCCTGACTACCGGAATAGGGTCCGGGGGCCGCGCTGCTGTCAGTCGTCGTGACGGTGAAGTTGAAATTTCCGGCTGCAATAGGGGTGCCTGACAAGATGCCACCCGACCCCAGCGTCACGCCAGTCGGCAACGTGCCCGCCGTCAGGCTGTAACCATAGGGTCCAGTGCCGCCGCTTGCCGTTAACGTCTGACTGTAGATTGTTCCTACGCCGCCTGCGGGCAACAGATTGGGCGCGATTGTCACTGGCACGTCGTCGTTAACGATTGTCCCGGTACCCGTACCGGTGCCGACAGTTGCATTGACGACGTTCGAGAGCGACACGCTGAACTGTTCGTTCGCTTCGGGGGTGGTATCAGCATTTACCTGGACCTGAAACTGCTTCGCCGTTTCGCCTGGCTGGAAAGCAAAGCCGCCCACGGCCGCGACATAGTCGCTGCCCGCAGTTGCCGAACCGTTGGCGGTCGCAACATTGAGCGTGACGACCTGACCGCTTGGCGCGTCAAGAGTCAGCGCGAAATTAGCGATTGCCACGCCAAGATTGCCTTCGGCCAGCGTTACATTACCAATCGACAGCGTCGGCAGCGGATCGTCATTGGTAATCGTGCCCGTGCCCTGCGAGCCCCCTACAAAAGCACCCGTGACATTGGTGATTCGAACAAAGAAAGTTTCGGTCGGCTCATTCAAGGCATCCCCGTTGATAACGACAGGAAAGCTTGCCGATGTAGATCCAGCAGGGATTGTCACCCCGGTCTGGCTATTCGCCACATAGTCCTGCCCCGCCGTTGCGGTTGAGTTCGTGGTTGCGATATCGAACGTGACTCCTCCCTGCGCAGCCGGTGCCGAAAGGCTGACGGTGAAGACGGCATTGGTCGTACCGCTATTCCCTTCTGCCAAAGTGACACTGTCGACAAATATGCTCGGAAAGTCGTCATTGATGATCGTCCCCGTCGCGTCTGCCGGCGCTCCCACGACGTAACCGGTACCCGCATTAAGGGTGATGATGACCGTCTCATCGAGCTCAATCAGCCCGTTGCCGCTCGGGTCGACGGTCAGCGTCTGGCTTGTTACGCCGGGCGCAAAAACCAGCGGGCTAGGTATAAGCCCGGAAAAGTCCGAGCCTGGCGTCGCGGTGCCCCCTGTCGAGAAATTCACCGAAACGGAGCTGGTCGGCGCCTGGCTGAGCATCACAGTATAAATGAGGTTTGGCGTTCCATTTTCCACAACCGACGCGGGCGCTACGGTAATCGACGCGGACGGTACATCGTCGTTAAGAATAGTCAGCGTGGCGCTTGCCGGCGCACCAATTGTATAGTCGGCACCGGCGGCGATCGAATAGATCACCGTTTCATTGGCCTCTACCGAACCATCCGCTGTGGGATCGACCGTGAAGGTCGCACTGGTTGCGCCGCTGGGAATAACGACGCTGGTCAACCCGCCAGTAAAATCACTGCCCGATACCGCCGAGCCTGTAAGCGTCACATTTACTGTAGTCGCCGACGGCAGGCTGGTGCTGCGGGTGACGGTGAAGGTGGCGTTGGCTGCGCCATCTTCGCTGATGGATGCAGGGGATACAGCGATCGAAACGGTGGGAGTGTCGTCGTTGGCAATCGTGCCAGTCGCCGCAGCCGGAGCACCGACAACATAACCCGTGCCAGCCACCAGCGTAATGATCGCCGTCTCATCGGCCTCAATCGTTGCGTCTGCGGTTGGGTTAATCGTGATAGCGCCGGTAGCGCTGCCCGCCAGGATTACCAAGGGCGAGGTTATCGTCGCATAGTCAGTGCCGTTGGTCGCTGTCCCGCTGACTGTATAGTTGATCGAAGTAGTGGCCGTGGCGGCTTGGTTAAGCGTCACCGTGTAGACGAGATTTGCTGCACCATCCTCAGCGACCAAAGCAGGCGAGACGGCGATTGCCGCGCTCAGCAAATCGTCGTTGAGGATAGTTCCTGTCGCGCTTGTCGGTCCGCCAACGGTGTAGCCCGTTCCGGCACCCACAGCGAGAATCACGGTTTCATCGGCTTCGATTGTACCGTCGACCGAGGGGTTTATAGTAATCGTGGCAGTCGTCGCGTTCGCTGGAATCGTTACCGTCGCGACCCCGCCGGTATAGTCCGAGCCGGATGTCGCCGTACCGCTGGTCGTGATGTTGACTGTGGTCGCGTTCGCAAGCGCGGTGCTCCGGGTAACGGTGTAGACCAGATTGGTTGCGCCGTCTTCCGACACCGAAGCGGGGGATACCGCGATAGACACAGTGGGGGCGGCAACGACATTAATGGTCAGCCGCTCCACTTCAAAATAGGCAGCATTTGAAGGCGTACTTGCGTCCGTCACGCGGATATCCGTGTTTGTTGAACCGGCAGTGGTGGGCGTGCCGCTGATGACGCCAGCGGAGCTCATCGTCAGGCCGGGAGCAGGTGCTACGCCGACAAATGGTTCGGTCTGGTAACTGTGCGGTGTTACCCCACCGACTGTCGATAGCGAGAAAGTGGTCGGGACACCCTGTACTACGTTGTAGGTGCTGGGCGACAATGTCAGGGTTGGGATTTGGACAATGCCGGAATAAGCTTTGGAGACAAATGCACCCACAGAATCTTGTGCGCGAAGGACAAAACTGTAGCCGCCGCGTTGTGTCGGAGTTCCGGACAAGACACCGCCTGATGACAGGCTTAAACCAATTGGCAAGGTTCCGGAGTTGAGCGCGTAGGTGTAAGGCGCGGATCCGCCGGTGGCGGATAAAGTTTGCGAAAACGGCGTTCCTGCAGTGAGAGTCGGCAATGAAGTCGGCGAAACTACAATTGCGGAAGCCGGAGGGGTAATGGTAATCTGAACTCGCACCCAGCGATTATCCAGGTCTTGAAATTCGAGGCTGTCCGACGTCGCAGCATTGCCATTGTGGGTGTATATTAGGACCGATTTTGCGATGTTTGGTGGTACAAAGTCCTGACGAAAGATTGCCGAGCCGTGACTTGGACCGTTTCGGTAATTTCCGACCCCAAAGCCAAAGCCGAAGTTGTATGGGTCACAGTCGGTAACATCGATCTCTACGCTACTTCCTAGCTCCACTGTTGCAGTCTGAATGGGGCAATCAACCGAAGTATGCTGCGCCATCGCAGGCGTTGCCCCGGCCAGAGTCACCATCACCGCCAGCATCAACGCCAAGGGCCAACGAACCACAGCCTGAAACAGCAATTTACCAGACATCGACTTCCCCCCGACCACTCTCGCGGTTACAATTTCACAACCCCCTTGGGGCACCCGCCACAGACCTGCGCAGCCCAGCGCACAAATATGTCGCCGTGTAACGCGATAGCGATTTGGGAGTAAAAAGGGCGTGTTGTATTGTACTAGTACACCTGCACCTTGCAGCGATGAAAGATGCGCCCGTGGCGTTCACCACTGTACCGAACGCGTATCTTCTGTTCGTCGAGCGACAATACCAGGAAGATATTGATACGTGCATCTTGTTCGCGGTCGCGCTGATCCAACTCGACCACGATGTCTGGATAATCGCTGTAGAACCACAGGCGACGCACCGGCATCTCGCCTATAGACTGTTCGCCGATCTCCATCTGCATGCCATAATCGCGGCTGACAAAGCAGGCATCTTTGGGTGACGCCCACAGCCCGTGATAGCGCTCCGGCATTTTGATTTCTTCATATTCCATCAGCGAGCCGCGTTCAGTCGTCTGTTCAAATCCGGCGCTGCTGCACGAAAGCAACGCCAGACTTGCCAGCAACCCGACTGTTGCATGCGCGCGCTTAGTCCCCGCTAATATCGTCACAACCAATCATCGAAAGTCCGCAAATTCCCCGGAACCAAGCCTTGAGCTGCGGCAGTTCGCGAGCAGGATATGGTTCGTCTGGATCAGCTGGCACCGTTTCGACTCGCGCCCATTTGCCGTCGCAGTCATAAAGGCCTTTCCACCCGTCCATAATCCAGTCCGGCGACGTGACCAGTACCGCGCTGTCAGAATTGGGCTTTGCAAAACCCCGGCTCGACTGGATATTGAAGCGGACCGACGATGGCTGAATCCATCCTGTAACCTTCGTTGGATATGCATCATAAGACGCGTCCTGAATGGCGATAATTCGCACATTGGTTATACGGAACCAGCCATTGCGGGTCCCAACGATGTCGAACTCCGCAAGATGCCTCGCCTTGGGACCGCCATAATTCCGGTCATCGGTCGGCAATGTTCCTGATATGCGCCCACTGGCAGATGGCGTCGCACGAACGGCAACTTTGCTGCCATCCTCCGACGCTGTTTCCGACCAGCCGCTAATATTGCAACTCCGGCCTTTTAAGGGTGACGCATAGGCGGCGGAAGCAGGCGCAGGCAGTACAACGGACGAAATGCCGATGCCAGCGGTCAGCAGCGATGTCGCCAAAATACAAGCCGTTGTGAAATCACCCATATCAATGTCGCCGCTGTTGAAAACCGGCGGCACAATGAGGTGACGATGTCGCGCGCTGCAAGCGCCATATTGACCTGGTGCATCGCCGCAATTGCGGTTTCTGGACTGCTTATGTCAAAAATACCAAGTTGGCACCTATTGTAGAGCACGGCAATATGTTGAACAGCGATTGCACATTATTGGCAACTATATTGTTTGTTGGTGGATCGATCGCCCACGCAAGCGCGACACTGCCGCCCTTCTTCGACAAGACACAATTCAAATCGCACGCCGATTGCGTCGCATCACTGCGCAACGACCTGCAGCAAGACCGGGATGCAACAACAAATGGCTGGATTGGCTTTCGTGATGGAATGACCCGGCAGGTCACGCTAATCACCGATGGCCTGGTTACACAATCGCGTAATGTCACAATCTACCGTTCTGAGCTATGGCGCGGTTTTGCTGGGCCCGTAGACCGACCTGGCGCGCCCCAGGTCAACGAGACGTCGGTTAACGCCAGCACATCCCTAATTCGGCGCTCGGCCCATTATGAAAAACGGTTGAGGGTCTGCAAGGACCGGTCGAAGACGGTGAAGGGAGAAGACGGGTATACGATGGATAGGTTAGAGTAGGTTTTGTAGTTTACATAAATCAAAAATGGGCGCGTCGAGATAACTCTGATGCCTTCCGATTGGACGTTCACGCCTTAGTTGTGCCGGGTCAATGTCCATCCCGATTTGCTACGTTGTTACAGGCCGCTCTCCACGCCCCGCTTCAGTAAACCAGAGAGCGAAAATAGCAAATAAACCCATCATGGCCGGCGTACGAAGCGGATAATCTGCGAGACTCGCAAATGCAATTATCATAATCGTGACGCTAGCCATTCTCGAAAATGCCACCGACTGCCGAGAGCCATCCATATTTCGCCAGATAGTCCAACAGCGCAGAATATATGACAATGATGTGCCCACGATGATCAATAGTCCAAAAGCACCAAACGCCACCGCGGTTTCGATCCAGTCGCTATGGGCTCGGTTTAGATATGTCGCATCCAGAAGTCGGAAGGGCTCAATCGTTCGGTAAATGTCAGCGAACGACCCTGATCCGCTACCAAAAGGGAAGAATTGCCAGACGAGATTTAACGAAACAGCCCAGAAATCCTGTCGCAGGTCAGTGCTTTGAGCCTCAAAAAACAGGCGTTCGAGTGCTTCGGCCCTTGCAAAAAAATAAGTTGTTATACCGAGTGCCAAAAGCGCGGCGCCAACAGCAGGAAGGACGGGCAATTTGTACCGATCTCTCATTTTGCGGGGACTGATAACGGGATTCCGGTATAATATCGCTGCGCCAACTAAGCCAATTAATGAAGACAAAAGACCTGATCGCGAGCCGGTTACTAAAGTCAGTGGGATTAAAATGATAAAAATGGCGCCCGAAATCAACTGCCGGCGAATCTGATCACTCGGATTACCGCCTGCGGGCGATGCGTAAACGGCAAGTATTGGGAAAAGGCATGCCAAAAAGATACCGGCGTGGTTGCGGTTGGAAAACAATCCGACGGCGCTGCCATTATTGGTTATGCGGTAGAAATAGAGACTACTTTCCGGGTTTCCTATTACCTGCAGGACGCCCAGAACGCCTGAAAGCACGCCCAATATAATCACGAGAGGGAGTAGTCGGCAAACATCATTTCGCGTTAATTGTGCACCGAGGAGGATAATTGCAGCAGGTACCGACAGAGACAAAAGGGCGTTCCAACCGTTAATTGGCGACGCAGCAAGTGGGCGCCATATGCCCTCAAGTCCTACCGTTCGATCGATGTTGTGAGCCAGCCGTAAGGCAGGGACGCTGCTCTGCATAACCTCCGGAATCGGAAAAAGGTGGAGCGTCGTAAGGGCAAAGCTAACTCCCATTACAATGAACAACCATTTACGTTCCTGTAAATGCACACGATTCAGAGTCCAAAGCCCAAACCCGCATGCAAAGATGGCAATCGGCCAAAGGAGCGTCAAAGACTGAACGTCTGCTCGTGAAGCGCCGCCGGTCATAAACACGAAAATGACGAAAAGTGCGAGGGCCCAAAATTGAGTTTTAGAACTATTTTTGATTATCTTGCCTTGCATCGACTGGCCACCATCAGGGTTTAGTAAAATTTTAGAACAATTTAGGAACAACGCAGGCTAAATCTGGACGGCTGAACCCCAGAATGCCATTAGCCCCTATTTGAAGGTGAGCAAAAGGGCAAGTTAGGCCGATACCAATCGGCGCTAATTTTCTTATGTGGCGACATAAAAAGGGTGGAGGTGCATCTGAATTTGGTCTAGCGCGCGTTGGATAGGATGAAGTTCTCGACAACCTTTGACGTCGCCCGTGATGAATGGTGCAATTTGCATTCCAAAAGCTCAAGGCCAATGGATACTAGGAAATAAATGCTGCAGACTACCCCTCCCGTATCTCTCGGCGTGCCGACAAACGACATTTCAGACAATAGCCAGTCTAATCTCGCTCCGCCGATCTTGCTTCAATATTGGCAGATTGTACTGCGTTGGAAGTGGGTTATTGTTGCAATCGTTGTGACGACGCTGGTTATAGGTATCGTGGCAACGCTTCTTACAACCCCACAATATACCGCTAAGTCGCGAATTGAAATCAGCCGTGAGCAAAAAAACGTCACCAACGTACAAGGCCTAGAATCCGCCGATTCTGCGCGTAATCTTGAATTTTATCAAACTCAGTATAATTTGCTGCAGGCAAGATCGTTGGCAGAGCGTGTTGCAAAGCAGCTCAGACTGTCGCAAAATAGCGAGTTTTTTGAAGCGCATGGCATCGATGTCACCGCAAATGCGCTCTTTGCTGCGAAAACGAGTGCGCAACTGACCCCTGCAGACAGGCAAAAGCGAGAAAAGCTAGCAACGGACTTGTTGTTGGGTAACTCCAATATTGCACCTATTCGTAACTCGGCCCTTGTCGATATCGAATATACGAGCGCATCTCCCACCTTGTCTGCACAAATAGCTAATAACTGGACTGAACAGTTCATTGTCCAAAGTATGAGCCGTAAATATTCGTCGACCGCCGATGCGAGAAAATTCCTTGAGGACCGGCTGGCGGACCTTAGGGTACGGCTTGAACAGTCAGAGCGAGACCTCGTCAATTATGCCACTGACAAGGGGATCGTTGCACTCGGCAAAAGCAAAAGTGCCGATGGCAGAACCGAAGTCGAGCGGACACTTGTTTCAAGCGATCTGGAGGCTCTGAACATGACCCTGGCCGCGGCAACTGCCGATCGCATCGCAACTGAGAGCCGAGCCCGTGGAACTTCGGGCGGCGCAAATACCGACGCGCTCAACAACGCCGCAATTTCGCAACTTCGGCAGACTAGAGCGCAGGTAGGTGCTGAATATGCTAAACTGCTGGTTCAGTTTGAGCCTGGATATCCTTCGGTAAAAGCCCTTTCACAACAGCTTGCAGCACTTGATGCCAGCATCGCCCGCGAAGAATCAAGAGTCCAGGGTGGACGGTTGGCGCAATATCGCGAGGCGCTGAAAAGAGAGGCTGATCTGCGAAGCCAGGTAGACAACCTGAAGGCTCTGATGAACAAACAGCAGAGAGACAGCATTCAATATAATATTTATCAGCGCGAAGCGGATACAAACCGCGAGTTATACGACGGACTTCTGCAGCGTTATAAGGAAATAGGTGTTGCCGGCGTTGGTGCTAACAACATTTCGGTGGTCGATGCTGCAAAAGTTCCCAGCCGACCATCGTCACCTAACCTTTTGTTAAATATTTTAATTTCTATAGTCGGCGGCTTGGGATTAGCGGTCCTAGCAGTCCTTGCCCTAGATCAGATTGACGAGGGTCTTCGCGAACCCAGCCAAGTGAACCGACTTTTACAAACGCCTTTGCTCGGAAGTGTGCCTGATGCCGACGATGGCACTGCGCTCGAGCTTTTAAAAGATGCTAAATCAAGTTTATCAGAGGCTTATCTGAGCATAAGGTCCAACCTTGCCTTTTCGACCGACCATGGCGTGCCGCGCTCGTTCATGGTTACAAGTACCCGCCCCGCCGAAGGCAAGTCGACGACGGCTTTTGCGCTGGCAACCGTTCTGGGGCGTACTGGCAAAAGAGTATTGTTACTGGACGCCGACATGCGCTCGCCCTCGATGCATTCCTTCATTGGTAAAGCGAATGTTATGGGGCTGTCCAATTTTCTGGCTGGCGAGAATGAATGGGGCCAGTTTATTCTCAACACCGATCTCAAAGGGCTGAGCCTGATGCCTGCGGGCCCGACACCGCCTAGTGCAGCGGAGCTTTTGAGCAGCGACCGCATGTTGATGCTGATTCAACAACTTCAAGACAGTTTCGATCATATTGTGGTCGATGCGCCGCCAATTTTAGGCCTGGCGGATGCTCCGCTGCTGTCGAGAGCCGTCGAAGGAAGCGTGTTCGTTGTCGAGGCGGATGGTGTCGCGGTCCGTGGTGTCAAGGCGTCGCTCGGCCGATTGCAATCTGTCCACGCACATGTGTTCGGAGTGATCCTAACCAAACTTAAACATAAGCAAGCCGGCTATGGATACGGCTATGGCTATGGCTACGGATATGGTGGCGACGATTCCCGATAAATGGACTACGGTTTGCCAAACAGACCAGTGCCCTAAATCGCCGCTGACCACCTACGAAAATGTCAGCGGCGACCGTACTTTAAAAGGTAAATGACGCGAGGGCTTGTTTAGAGCCTACCCTGCCATTACCATCTGCATTTGCTGCTTAAGCATTATACGCAGGTTTTCGCGCCAGTGCGCACTGACGTCACCCAGCAAATCGCGCGTAAGCCCGTCATTCAGCAAAGAAAACGCAGGTCTTTTCGCGGGTGTCGGATATTGCTCAGTCGAGATCGGAACAACCGGAATTTTTCGGCTGAGCAATCCAATTGACAGCGCCTCTTCTTGAACGGCAACGGCAAAATCGTACCAACTGGCCACGCCGGCGTCGCTATGGTGGAGTATCCCGCTCCGATTTGTGTCTGTGAATTTCCAAAGGGTTTGAGCAAGGCCTGAGGCCCAGGTCGGACATCCGATCTGGTCGACAACTACTCGGATTTCTTCCCGTTTCCGCATCAAATCTAACATAGTATTGACGAAATTTGATGCCCCCGCAGCATATACCCAACTTGTGCGGACAATCAAAGCGTTAGGGCCTGCCGCTACCTCTCCTGCTGCCTTCGACCTGCCATATGCGGACAAAGGACAGGTCCGATCATCGGGGCGATATGCGTGTGTACTGGACCCATCGAAAACGAAATCTGTGGAAATATGGATCAGCCGGCCTCCATATCTTTGCAGCTCATTGGCCAAAACGCCGACGGCTGTTGCATTTATGCATGTGGCGAGCGCTTCCTCGCTTTCGGCTCGATCAACTGCAGTATAGGCTGCTGCATTGATTACAACGTCTGGCAGATGCTTTTTGATTGCTCCCCGAATAGAGCTCTCGTCTGAAAAATCACAGTCAGATCGGTTGAGGCCGACAACTTGCGTGCTTTCAGGCGCTGAGCCAAGCAACGCGCGTCCTACTTGGCCGTCTATACCAGTGACTAACACTTTCATGGCAACGCATCCAGTTCGTCCAAATTGAGGCCAGCAACGTCTTTTGAGGACAATTGTGGTTCGATGCCATCCAAGGGCCATTCAATTGCGACAACAGGGTCGTTCCAAGCAAGGGAATGCTCATATTGCGGGGCGTAGGGCGCTGTACACTTGTACAAAAAGTCTGTGCCATCAACCAAGGTGAGAAACCCATGGGCAAAGCCTTCCGGAACCCAGAGCATGCGCTTATTGGCGGCTGACAATTCGAGGCCAAACCACTTCCCGAAATTTGCAGATGACCGCCGAACGTCAACCACAACATCCCATACAGCGCCGCTAGTAACGCGAACAAGCTTCCCTTGTGGGCACGGGTTTTGAAAGTGCAACCCTCTCAATACCCCCCTGCTAGAACGACTGTGATTATCCTGAACGAAATTATAATCCAATCCAGCTTGCTCAAAAAGTAATGCATTCCAGCTCTCAAAAAAAAAGCCACGATCGTCACCATAAACTTTCGGCTCAATAATCAACGGTCCAGAAATACTACATTCAATTATATTCATGTCTTCCTCGATATTTTTATATCACCCGCGATCATCGATTCTATTTTTTAATTCAATTTAGATTTCATAAAAGGCCTTGATTTAGGCATTTTGCCAAAAGGCACATTATGCGTTCTTTACTGCAATAACCCCATCAAATATGCCCCATAAGCATTTTTGCGCAAAGGTTCGGCCGCAGCACGCAGTTGTTCCTCACCGATCCAACCCTGTCGAAACGCAATTTCTTCGGGACAGGCTACTTGCAACCCTTGGCGTTTTTGCAGAGTTGCAATGAAGCTTGCTGCTTCCAGAAGACTGTCGTGGGTGCCGGTATCAAGCCACGCATAGCCGCGCCCCATTATTTCGACATTTAACGTCCCTTGCTCCAAATAACATCGATTGACGTCGGTTATTTCAAGTTCGCCACGCTCAGATGGCTTTATATCCGCAGCAATGTCACAAACTTGCTCATCATAAAAATACAAACCCGTTACCGCATAATTGCTCTTGGGCTGTTGCGGCTTTTCCTCAATGCTAATCGCGCGTTGCTGGGAATCAAATTCGACCACCCCGTAACGATCCGGATCTTGCACATGATAGGCAAATACGCTTGCCCCCGAGTTGCGCTCGCCCGCTTGTAGCAACTGTTTGGGCAGATCATGGCCGTAAAAAATATTATCACCCAAAATCAATGCGCTGGGATTGTTACCCACAAAGTCCCGGCCAATTACGAAGGCCTGCGCCAACCCGTCCGGACTGGGCTGCACTTCATACTGAATATTCATCCCCCAACGCGCGCCATCGCCCAACAATTCCGCAAATCGCGGTGTATCTTCAGGCGTGCTAATGACAAGTATTTCGCGGATACCAGCCAGCATTAGAGTGGTGAGCGGATAATAGACCATAGGCTTATCATATATGGGCATCAGTTGTTTGCTGACGACTTGTGTTACCGGATACAGCCTAGTCCCCGAACCTCCTGCCAGAATTATTCCTTTGCGATTGTGTATCATTTCATTGCCTTGTTATTTAATCGAGGAGAAGTGTATTTCTGTACAATAGCGGCTATTTAAAGTATTCTGGCGACTTATTTAAGTAAGGCAGTTCAAACTGACAAACTATGCGCGATATCGCGACATGAGCAGCTTTCTGGGCGCCGGGGTTTTTAAACAGTCCCGGCATAATGTTTATCGACCCAGTCAAGATATGAGCCATTTTGCACCCGCGTTACCCAGTCGGAGTTGTCCAGATACCATAATATTGTCTTGCGAATGCCTGTTTCAAAAGTTTCAGTCGGCGTCCAGCCTAGTTCACGTTCGATCTTGCGCGCATCTATCGCATAACGGCGATCATGCCCTGGGCGGTCATCCACGAATGTAATCTGCGCCTTATAACTGAGTCCATCGGCTTTCGGGCGTAGTTCATCCAGTAAAGCGCAGATATGATCTACTATTTCGATGTTCGGCTTTTCGTTCCAGCCGCCTACATTGTAAGTTTCGCCAACATTTCCTGCTTCCATCACCCGCCGGATGGCGCTGCAATGATCCTTGACATATAACCAATCGCGTACCTGCATTCCATCGCCGTAAACGGGCAAAGGCTTTCCCGCGAGCGCGTTGACGATCATCAGCGGAATGAGCTTTTCCGGAAAATGGTAAGGTCCGTAATTGTTGCTACAATTGGTTGTCAGCACCGGCAAATCATATGTGTGGTGCCATGCGCGAACAAGATGGTCGCTGGCTGCCTTGCTTGCGCTGTAGGGGCTGTTCGGAGCAAAGCTGTGGTTTTCGGTAAATGGTGGCGCGTCGGCGGACAATGTGCCGTACACCTCATCGGTACTAACGTGCAAAAAGCGGAATGAATCTTTATCGACTTCATTCATTCTGCTCCAATAAGACCGCACTGCCTCGAGCAAGCGGAAAGTGCCGACGATGTTCGTTTGAACAAAGTCTTCGGGACCGTGAATCGACCGGTCGACATGACTTTCGGCTGCAAAGTTAACGACGGCACGGGGGCGGTGCTCTGCCAGCAATTGATCGACCAATACACGGTCGCCAAGGTCGCCATGCACGAATATATGACGTGGGTCGTTGCTCAACGTCGCCAAGTTTTCCAGATTGCCAGCATACGTCAACTTGTCGAGATTCACGATTGGCTCGTCTTTGTGATCGAGCCAGTCGAGAATGAAATTGCTGCCGATAAATCCGGCACCTCCTGTTACGATAATCATTTTTGCTCCAAATGCTGTGCTTGTTCGACGAGATATTTTAGATATTTGGTTGCCTCGACAGAATTTTCAGGAGGCGCCCATTCTGCCGGCTCCTTCGGCTTGGAAGGATCAAAGGGTCCTGCTTTCACTTCAAGCAATATGCTGCCGGGTCGCAAAGCGATAACGGTGTGCCATTCAAGCGGCGATACTTCGATTGCGCTGCAACTGCCAACGTCAAATTTTTCGGTCGCCAGCTTCACAATGTTCTTCACCTCGCCTAGATTATCGAATGTGATGAGGACCATGACACCGCGAATTGCGACAAGCAGTTCGTCGCGAGGATCCAATGCATGCCGGTGCGGTCTTATGTAGCTGCCAGGCTCAATAGCATTGAACAGGCGCTGGCAATTATCCTGATAATCGACGTGAATATTCCGATGTTGCCGGAGACGAGGACTATTAAACGCCGTCGCGGTTAAAGCATCGAAAAACTTGGCCTCGAACAATTTGGATTTCATGCGATGCCCAAGCTAGCCCGATAACGCCGACACGATTTGACGAACCGCCTTTTCGACCGAAAACTCACGCAAGAAAAACTGTTGGCAGCGTGTTTTCAATTCAAGATCTGTATCGACTTGCACCAGAATTTTCTCAGCCTTTGCCTTCAATTCGGCAATATCATTGCTGTCGCAGACCTGCCCTAATCGCGCATCGCGTATCATATTTGCCAAGTCATTTCCTGAATTAATGTTCGCAAGCACCGGTAGGCCGCTTTGCATATAAGTCAGAAATTTACCTGGGATATTATGCGACTTATGCCTGAAATCTAAGGTTACGATTCCAACGTCGCACTGTGAATAAAGGTCCGGAATTTCGTCTGGATGGATCTCTTCAAAAAATAGCACATTGTTCAGTTTTTTTTCACGAGCAATATTCCTCAGTCGGCTTAGATCGCTCCCTCGACCGACGAATATAAACCCAACGTCTTCCCGTGTTAACAAAGCCTCTGCCAGATCAAGGATAATCCCCATGCCTTGCGCGACACCCATATTGCCAGCGTAAACAAACAGCTTACGTCCGGCGAGTGTCGTTTCACTGACTCGAATCGGGCATCGCACACGCGCTGGCGCATCCAGCCAGTTTGACAAAATTTCGAGAGTACGCCCTGATTTGCTCTCCCAATCCTTGAAGTAGGAGAGATTGCCTGAGGTCTGTACGCCAATGATATCGGCCACAGAATATTGGTATCGCGCCACGCTTCGGAAAAAAAAATAGGGCAGGCCGCGCCGCATAAGCCCCATATCAACCGCCCATTCGGGAAATATGTCTCGAATAATCAGATAACCTTTGCAGTTGCTGGCATTTTTCAGAGAGCTTGCCAAAGGACCATGAAATATCGACGGCGCGTACCATATAATGCCCGTCCAATTTTCATTGGCGAGCGGACTTTTGCGCAAATTTCGGCGCATCGCAAAAGGCATCAGCCACTCACCAATAGTTCGCCGGACATAGTTCAGGTCTTTCGTTTTTGGAGCTTTCAGTCGCAAAATGTGAACGCCATCAACTGAGTCTAGCCGCCAGGATTCCGCTTGTTCGGGTGACGGAAGAATTACGGTCAACGCGTGTCCCTGCCGGACAAACTCACGCGAAAGGTCGCGCAGCTGCACGGCGCCTGACGTACGATGGGGCGGAAAAGTGTCCGCGATCAACGCGATACGCGAGCGCGCCGTCATCAATATTGCTTCCAGACGACCCGCTTCACATAGTCTGTATAGCTGTGAATGATGCGTACAATCTTGTCACTTACATTGTCGGTGTCATAATCACCAACCAGTCGCAATGTTCGCTCATGCCCTCTGGACTGGCCTTCTAAAATAGCCAGCCCCTGATGAACGCGGTCTACTTCGAGCCCAACCATCATGACGGCCGCCTCCTCCATGCCTTCGGGACGCTCGTGCGCTTCTCGCAAATTCAGTGCGGGAAAGTTCAGAATAGACGACTCTTCATTTATTGTGCCGCTGTCAGACAGCACAGCTTTCGCGTTGAGCTGAAGTTTGATATAATCGTGAAATCCTAAAGGTTTGAGTAAACGGACTTGTGGATGAAATGTTATTCCGGCGACATCGACCCGCTTTTTAGTACGCGGATGCGTCGAAACAATTACAGGCAGGCCATAAGATTCAGCAACTGAATTCAAAACTTGGACGAGCTTATTAAAGCTGCTGTCAGATTCTATATTCTCTTCGCGATGGGCGCTAACCACGAAATACTGCTCTTCAGCTAATTCAAGTCGCTTGATTACGCCTGACGCTTGAATTTGCGGCATAAAGTGGTGGAGCACTTCATACATGGGGCTGCCGACCTTAATGACCTGATCGGGAGCCAAGCCCTCACGAAGCAAATACTCTCTGGCAATAGTGCTATAAGTCAGATTTATATCCGACGTATGATCCACAATACGCCGATTGGTTTCCTCGGGCACCCTTTGATCAAAGCACCGATTACCCGCTTCCATATGAAAAATTGGAATATGGCGCCGCTTAGCTGGGATAACAGCCAAACAACTATTCGTGTCGCCGAGCACCAGCAGCGCTTCGGGCTGCTCCTGCACCAATACTTTATCCACTGCTGTGATCAAATTACCGATTGTATTGGCAGCACTTTCGCTACCGTCGGCGCTATTAAGAAAATAATCGGGTTTACGAATAGCTAGATCGTCAAAGAAAACCTGATTCAATTCATAGTCATAATTTTGTCCGGTATGTACAAGGACATGATCGCAATGCCTGTCCAGCGCTGGGATTACGCGAGATAATCTAATGATTTCGGGTCTAGTTCCAACTACGGATATAATCTTAAGTTTTTTCATGCCTGTACCCTTATACCGCACAAGCAAACGTGTCGGGTTTGGATCGATCAAATATTTCGTTTGCCCAAAGCATCACTAGCATTTCCTCACTGCCGATGTTGGTAATATCATGAGTCCAGCCTGGTACCGTTTCGACGATCTCTGCTTTGCTGCCGGTCGTTTCCAGCTCGTGGATTTCGCCCGATAGCAAATGTCGGAAGCGGAATCGGGCACGTCCCTTTATCACCAAAAATTTTTCTGTCTTGCTGTGGTGATAATGTCCGCCCCGCGTGACTCCTGCATGGGCGGTAAAATAAGAAAACTGTCCACTATCGGGAGTCTTTAACATTTCTACAAACATGCCTCGATCATCGCCATGCTGCGGAACCGCATAGGTGAACTGCTCTTTGGGTAGATAGCTCAAGTACGTAGAATAAAGTGCCCTTATCAAACCCGTTCCGACGCGATCAATTTGGAGATTGGACCGGCTGCTTCTGAAAGCGTTGATCTGGTCGGCCAGCTCCCCAACGGTGATACTGTATTGCGGCGTTACCGACTCGAACCGATTCTTGTGAGTTGCATCACGTCCATGATCCATAATGTCGATGAATTGTTCGACGACATCATCGACGTAGACCAACGTCAGAACCGCAGAAGCATCGTTAATCTGCACGGGCAAGCAATGGGCAATATTATGACAGAATGTAGCAACGACCGAATTATAGTTTGGCCTTGACCATTTGCCGAAAACGTTTGGCAGACGGAAAATATATACGGAGGCGTCGAATTTAGACTGGAGCTCAAATAAAGCGTTTTCTGCCGCCCTTTTACTGACCCCATATTGATTATCCAGAGCGGCCTGGCTGGACGATGTGTAAATTGCAGGAACATTTCGACCCGACATGGCAATAGCATTGCACAGGGATTCGGTAAGGTTCTGATTTCCGGTTACGAATTCTTTCGGATCCGCTGGTCGGTTAACCCCTGCCAGATGGAAAACAAAATCCACATCTTTCATGATGTCGGGCAGGGTGGATTCGGCGCTATCGCGGGTATAATTTACGATTTCCAAATCGGAGCGCTCTGCAAGCCTGACCTGCAAGTTCTGGCCGATAAATCCCGCGCCGCCGGTAATCAATACCTTCATGTCTTATTCCTCAGGCTCAACCTGTTCTCCGCGCACAACAGCCTGCAAAAACCGAAGCTTCATCAACATATCCTCCATTTTTGGCATATCCAGACGGGTGGTGTTGTGCGAATTATATTCGACCGCCTCGGAAATTTTGACTTCGCCTTGTTCGACGAACTTGCCATAGTTCAAATCTCTAAGGTCCGGCGGCACTCGGTAATAATTGCCCAGATCTTGCGCAGATACCATCTCCTCGCGGCTTAACAGCACTTCAAACAGCTTTTCGCCGTGACGTGTACCAATGATATTGAGAGGGTGACCAGGAACGCCGAGTGCCCCGGCTAGTGCCCGCGCCAGTGTCTCAATTGTAGCCGCCGGTGCCTTTTGCACAAAAATGTCACCCGGCCCGGCATGCTCAAACGCATAAAGGACCAAATCGACAGCATCGTCCAATGTCATCATGAAACGAGTCATATTTGGATCGGTTATGGTGATCGGCTGGCCAGTCCGGATCTGGTTGGTAAAGAGCGGTATGACCGACCCTCTAGAAGCCATGACATTACCGTAGCGGGTCGCGCAAATAATGGTGTTGGACGTAGTGCGTGATTTTGCGACAATCACTTTTTCCATCATCGCCTTGCTGATACCCATAGCATTGATGGGATACACCGCCTTATCAGTACTAAGGCAGACTACACGCTTTACACCGCAATTGATTGCAGCCTCCAAAACATTTTCCGTTCCCAGTATATTCGTTTTAACCGCTTCTACCGGATGAAATTCACAGGAAGGCACCTGTTTCAGCGCGGCCGCATGGTAAATGAAATCAACCCCCCTCACTGCATTGACCACCGACTGGTAATCACGCACGTCGCCGATATAGAATTTTGCTTTTGGGTTGTTATATTTCCGGCGCATGTCATCCTGCTTTTTCTCATCTCGACTGAAGATGCGAATTTCCGACAAGTCTGATTCAAGAAACCGGCGTAAAACGGCGTTGCCAAAAGAACCCGTGCCGCCTGTGATTAACAATATTTTATTTGCAAACATTCTTGTTCCTAGAGCTGCTTTTCAAAGATGCCGATTGTTTTCGCAGATTTGCGCTTTTTGCGCGGGGGTCGGGTAATTGATCAGAACGGCACGATACTTCCCTTTGAACACAAAAAGGCTGCCTGCTGCAGCGCCAACCACCCCGACCATGTCGATCAACCCCATAATATCCTCAACAGATCCCGCACCCCCTAAAAATGTTACAGGTACATTAAGTTCGCCTTTTATTTGCCTGGCCAGATCCAAATCATATCCTGCCATCAGCCCGTCTCGGTCTACTGAGTTTATGACAATTTCGCCCGCTCCGGCCTGCTGCATTTCGAGCGCCAATTTTATTGGATCCGCCTTACGCGTTATAGTCGCATTATGGGTACAGACTTCATAGCCCTTAGCGAACAGGCCATTTTTCTTGCGCACGTCCAGTACAGCGACAACTGACTGACGGCCTACTGCAGCAGCCATCGCCGTCAGGAGTGACGGGTCGGCAATGGCTGCTGCGCTTACTGCGACTTTTTCCACTCCCATGTCGACAATACGGGCCGCCTGTTCAGCAGTAGTAACCCCTCCACCGTAACATAGTGGCATCCTGCATTCGGCGGCGAGCTTTTTAATCAGATTGAAATCTGGCTCGGTGTTTCTGACTGTGGCGTCAATATCGAGAACGATGAGCTCATCCGCCTCTTTTTCATTAAAAATGCGCACTGCGTTGATTGGGTCGCCCACATATTTGGCATCAGCAAATCGCTGTGTCTTGACGAGACCACCTTTATGCACCAGCAGACAAGGGATTATCCGAGATCGCAGCATCGATCAGACCTCGACAAAATTTTTTAAAAGTTGCTGGCCCCAGTGGTGGCTTTTTTCCGGGTGGCACTGGACGCCGTGGATGTGACCACGAGACACTACGGCGTCAAAATCAAATCCATAATGTGCAATTGCGGCAACATCCTCGCGCTCCTGCGCTTCAAAATAATAGGAATGTAGAAAGTAAAACTGCGGACAGTCATCGAAGCCATGGCTAAACAATTTGGCATCTGTGCTAGGCTGCAAATTGTTCCAGCCCATATGCGGCATGGGTAGGCTGGCACTTTCCGGACGACCGGCGAACGATCGCACCCTGCCCGGTATCCAGTTTAACCCCTCAAGACGTCCCTCATCCGATCCAGCAGCGAGCATTTGCATGCCCACGCACACGCCAATAACCGGAACTTGGTCGTCCATTACCATCTTGTCCAATGCCGGCCTCATTCCGGAATCATTTAGCCGCTGCATAGCGTGATCGAAATGGCCAACCCCCGGAAGTATCAGCCGTGTCGCATCGCGCAGCAAATTCGGTGAGTCGGCGCGCTGCGCATCAAGCCCTAGCCTTTTAAACAGGTTCATGAACGCCTGAATATTGCCAACGCCGTAATCGACGATACGGATCATCAGAAATACCTTTTTTCCAGCCCCAAATACCGAAGCAGATTGGCGCCCAAGGCTATTAACCAGCGCTTGTTGCGATAGTCTCGGAATGTCTTTTTCGGAAGCTGAAACAATTCAGTTAGGCCATCTACCGAAAGCGACAGTTTATGCGCCACATATTCGAACTCTTGTTTCAAAAAATGTTCATCCATTTCAGGTCGCGAAATGCGTTCCAATGCACCATCGCGCGTCATCTGTCCGGTCATAATCAGACTGGAAAAATGGGCTCTTCGTTTTTCATACCCAAAACGGCGGGGCAGCCAGTAATCCTCATAAAAACGTGTGAACCTGGACTCGTGATGTTTGTGCTGAAATCGTTGCCAGCCGAATTTTTCTTCCAGCTCAGACTCAGCGTTCCGTTTGACGTAAGGCACCAAATTAAGAGGGTGATGAACCTTCATTCCCAAAATGCGCTGGTACCAGATTTTATAGACCAGAATATCTACTAATGGAAAGCCGCGGATCGATTGTCCGTCGCCCCACTTTTCCCAAATATCACAAAATAGCTTCTTATCGATCCCGAGATAACCTCCCCATTCTTCTGGCTCGCGACAGCATTCGGTGGAGAAATTGGATCCTGTGATAATATGCTTGATGTTATACTTGCGGGCAAATTTATAGAGGCCCGAAAAAAAAGCAGCGTCTTGTACCAAATCCTGATCTGGTATGCCCGCGCGCAAGAAAGCCACCTGCATTCGCCTGACATCATCCCAGTTTATGACTTCGGTATAAAGATCCAGCCCAAGCCCATCCACCAGTTTCTCGATGTTTCCAACCGCCTGATCGGTATTCCAGCCGGCATCGACATGGAACAGCAATGGCCGCAGCCCCATTTTGGTTTTGGCGATGTAAGCAGCATAGGAACTGTCCAACCCGCCGCTCAGGCCGATGATACAATCGAAATCCTTTCCTTTTCCTGAGGTACGAATCTCATCCGCTAAAATCGACAGCTGCTGACCGCTTCCCTGGTCGTTATCCCAATTCGGCAAAATGGAGGCGTCAAAGTTGTTGCAATACTGACACATCCCGCGGTCGTCGAACGCGATATTTGGATCCGAACTGTCCATAATACAGCGGGTACAAATTCTATACTGGCCTGAAGTTCTTATCATAAATTATACGGCACCTGGGATATTGTTGTGAATTTTCTGGATTTGGATTGCCCGCAATCTCGATCCTTTGAACATTATGCGTAAAGCTATCTGTACAAAAGATCGCGCAAATATTACCCTGCTCCAAAGCTTTTTGAGAATCGGTCGGGAGATTACGCTTGCATTTGTTCCATGGACACGACGAAGCAAAGTAATCCTATCCAGATGCTGGTTATTGCCAGCCATATTCGCGGCCATGGCAATCCACAAATCGTGCGATTCAACGTAAGACGGAATAGGCAAAATGATGTCGCGTAATTCATCTCGAAGGGCCATCGCACAACCATAATATGCCGCGGTACCGTTGAATATACGCCATATGTTGTCCAAATGACGATCCGATCCACTTTGGTCCAGACCCGGCTGAAGCGGCGGGACCGGTTGACCGTTAGCATCGATATAGCCGCTATTTGTCGAAACAAGGGCAGCCCCGGCTGACAAAATATCACACATCGCGCGCACTCGCCCAGCGACCCAGATGTCATCTTGATCCGACATGAAAATCCATTGGCGACTTGCGAAACCAATTGCTTTCGCAAAACTTTGGACGTGCCCCAAATTTTTCTCGTTACGGATCAACCGAATGCGATGATCCTTAAGGCTTTCGAGATATGCTATTGTGCTGTCATTCGATGCATCGTCAATGACAATCAACTCGTCATCTGGTCCCATCTGTTCAAAGATCGACGCAATTTGCGGACGCAAATAAAGCTCTCCGTTATATGTAGCCATGCATATGCTTATAGCCATGAAGCAGCTCGCGATTTCTTCTGAGATGCGCTCATACAGAATCCTTGAGCTTGCCTCGAGTGCCCATCATGCCATCAACAAGCGCCCGCAACCCGAACCGGAGGTGCTCCGCTCGGTTTTGGCTGGGCTGCAATTGCAGAATATGATGAACAAGCGCCGCCGCGATCTCATGGCACGCATACAGCAATGGAACGTGGCGTTTGCGCAGCAGCATGAAAGCGTTTCTTAGGCGGTAATAAGCTCGCACCGGGCTGTGCACATAAGTCGTCACCGAACCATATTTAACTACATCGTTGCCGATCGAATGATTCATTACCACGGAGCTCACGACTGTGATCGGAATTCCAGCCTGGCGGCAGCGGATGCACCATTCCAAGTCGACATAGTCGATAAAAAAGTCCTCATCCATCAGGCCGGCTATATCAAAAACGTCGATAGCGGCCACAGATCCAGATGAGATAATCAGATCCGCTGCCACATTCTGGGTGCTGCGCGCAACATGCACCGGTTTAGCCCACCCCCACCTATTGAAACGGAAAGGAGGATATTCATCGCCGGTGCGCGCATCCACGCAAATCGGCGCTGCAACACCTTGAGGTGGAAGGCCAAGCGCTGCGATCAATGTCGGCAAAAGCTTAGGGCCGGGCACACTGTCCTGATCGAAAAATGCCACGGTCTGCGCACCGCGGTCGATTGCAGCCCGAATGCCAGCGTTCTGCGCTGCAGCGATACCCTTATTGCCCCCCATCGAAATCCAACACACTTCTGGCAAATCCAACGGCTGTGTAGCATCAGGCGTGTTGTCGACGACAATCACCTGGGCATCACGCCCAACCACATTACAAAGTTCCAATAGCCCTGCATGTTCTGGATAAAACAGCACAATAATGACAAAGTTGTGGCTGCTACTCAAAGGGCACCGCCGTTATGGAACCGGGTCGGGCGCCCGGGCGAACCGCACTGTGATTTGAAACATGCCAAGAAGGAGAAGCATGAACAGAAGACTGCGGCACATGAAGCTTAGTCCAATACCATACAACAACCAACATACCATATGAATTGATTAGAACCGGGTTTGTCACTGACAGTATCAAATAAAGCAAAAATGCCATTGTATATACAAACTCTATACCACGAAAATTTAGCATTTTGATACGGGGTATTAATAATATTGTAAAAAACATAAAAGCTAAAGGAATACCAACGTATCTCGCCATATCCAAGGGCGTGATTTCAGTATGTTGTGTTAAATCACCTTTTCCACTTGAATAATAATAACTCCCCAGTCCTTCTCCAAGCAGACCGTTTGAAATATTTAGTGCGTCGATATATGAATCAAAATGACCGATTTTGGCATTATTCGAGACTTCTTCGTCGCTAAAAATATTGGTATAGGCAAGTATCTCCGGGATTATTATAAAAAATGCGGCAGCCGAAGCTATAATTACCAAGATGCGCACAAGGGGAGAAGCCAGCCGAAGCGCTGCCAGTACCAAAAACCCCAGCGCTATGACAATAACACCCCTTGCACCGCTCGCGATGATGGTTCCGGAATAAAGCATCAGCCAGAAAAAGTCGCTCCCTCTGAACCGCTGGAACAGCCGGATTGTTACGATACAGAAGGGCACGAAAAGAAACGGTGCGGTTCCAAGGGCCAGCGTTGAGGTCGCCGAATCCAAAAACTCTCGCTCTGCGGTCGAACTCAAGCTGATTTCGTTGAACCATTCGACCAAAACCGTCGCATAGGGCAGGCCGGGATTTAGCGATAACGTGGCATAGATTATCGTAAAGACGACCATCGTCTTTCCACATATTTCCGATGCCCGGTCCATATCGATATGGAAATGTTCGACAAAATGAACGAGGATAAGAACGAAAATCGCGAGGAAAAACTGTAATGCAAGCGCCCGGTCATTGTCGGCATTAATCGCCAATATGAGGCCATAGAGAAAGATGCCGATAATTGCGACCACGGGCATAACAAGTTCAGGCCTGGACGACCGATATCGAACGAAAATGCGAAAGGTCCAAGCGAGCAAGGCGGCGAACAGAATTTTGTTCAATATCGTCGAAGGAATCAGCACCGTCGTCAGCATGAATGACAACATCAGCACGGCCGGTGCGGACGAGACCTTGTGCGGGGGATTGTGAGCTCCAATGATAGCGGGGCGGAAGGCTGTCACGAATTTGCTGCCACGCTTTTTATAAGGCGAAGATAATTTCGGCCGAAACTTTCCGTGCGGCGCTGCAGATCCTGTCTCGCCGCTTCCGCGCGCTGGGCATGCGGGGCAGTTTCATGAGAGATCCATAGCCCACGCATCAGTGCAGCTAAAGAGGCGGCGTCGTCACAATCGAAATAATCGCCGTGCGCTGGCGCTTGCTCTACATGGACGGGGATGTTGGACATAAGTATGGGCTTTCCAACGCTGCGCGCTTCTTCGACACTCGAACTCCAGCCCTCGAACCGCGACGGATTGATAACCGCAACACAGTGCCGCATCAGCGCCAAAAGGTCGCTATAATCGATCATCCCCAGAATCCGTGCCTCCCGTTCGATATCAAGATCGCGGATCATATCCTGCAAACCATCAACATAAGGCGTGCCGGATAAGCGGTAGTCTACAGTATTGCCCGTCATTAGCACCATCATGCTCAATCCTTCGGCTTTGGCCAATGCCAGCGCATTTAGAACGACCTGGTGATTTTTGTGAGCCCAAAACTGATTTGGCAGCAGGAAAAATTTTCCGGCAAAATTATATTTGATTTGGAGATCGGTAATGTCAGGCAATGGGCCGGCCGATCCAGTCGACGGCTGTGATACGAAACGCAGCACCTCTACCGGCGGAAGCTCATGCCGCGGCAACAACGTCAACAGGTCGCCAAGCGCGTGATCGCTGCTGACAACCACGGCGTCGGCATGCGTCGCAATCTGACGGTTGATTTGCGTTTCTTTTTCAACATCGAGGTTCGGAAACATTTCGGGCAAGTGCAGATATTGAAAATCGGGTATCCACGAGATGACCTTCACAGGGCGCCTACCCAGATACGGCGTCCATGCGTGCGAAATAAGATCGATATTGTGGCGTCGTAACAACGCGTTCACCAACGCCATGGAGCCAAGGATTTTGTAGAGAAGCTTGTGCACGAGCCACGGAATGGTTTTGCGCCGTAAAATGAGGGTGCGGACGATGATCGCATGCGGTTCAAACCGGGCAACCACCGAATCGGGTACGTCGTCGGCAAAAAAGACATAGGGTTGCACTTCGTGGTCGTTCACAACCGAAAGCGCATGCAGCAAATTGGAAATGTAATTCAGTCCACCTGAGTAAGCGAACGGCGCATCGAACCAGAAGCCGAGCCTGATCATGCATTGTCCCTGAACCAGCGCGCATAGTCGCAAAGCCCATCGTCCAACGAAATCTTGGGCCGCCAGCCGATGCGCACTGCTTCGGTCATATCTGCATGATAATGTCGCGGATCGCCCGCTTTTACATCGCCGCTAAACTCGATCGAAGTGCTGCTACCTAACGCCATCCGCAGCTGCTCAAGCGTGTCGGCAACAGTCACCCGGTCACCGCTGCCGCCGTTAATCAAGACAAGCTCCTCGGGAGCCTCCATCAATGCCGCGATTAAATCAGCCGCGTCGTTAACGTGGATCCAGTCTCTGGTTTCGTCACCTGTCCCCCAGAATATGGCATTGGACGCGCCGGTGGATAGCTTTCTGGACGCATCCCATAAAAGCTGCCGCCGCAGACCGGGCCCATAGACCGAAAAGAAGCGAACGGCGACGCAGCGCATGCCAAAAGCAGCGCGATAACTGTGCAGCAGGCTTTCGCTCATGTGCTTGTGAAATCCGTAAGGTGAAACAGGATTGGGTTGGTCGGATGTCCGCAAGGGATGGTCGCCGACAACGCCATATACCGCCGCGCTTGACGCGTGGATGAACAGTGCATCGGGGTTGCTGCGTCGATGATATTCCAGAAGTTCGGCGGTGGCCTGCACGTTGGCACGAAAATCGTCGAGCGGCTGCTCCAGCGACCGCGCCACAGAACTTTGCCCTGCACAGTGGACGACGACGTCGAAAGGCTCAGCTAACGCGGACAAGGCGGCTTCACAGACATTAGCATTAAGCCAACGGTCATATCCATGAGCCGCAACATCCAAATCCGCGCCATGCCCAAGGCCAACGACACGCGCGCCCGATGCCTTGAACCGACGCGCGACGGCTTTACCCAGAAATCCCATGCCGCCGGTGACGAGGACAGACAGTGCAGGTGGCGAGTCGGCATGGTCAGAAAATGAACTCATGGCTAGAAACTGCCTTGGTCGGCACCAGCCGCGATCCAGGGCATATCGACAGCGTCATAGTCGCGGCGCAACATTAAGAGGTAGCTTTCGTTATCAGGGTTTTCAGACAGATCGTCATCATTCAGGACTGCTACCGGCACCCACATCTGGCGCTTAAAGCTGTAACGCTTCACGACCCGCGCTGGATTGCCTACGGCAAGACTAAACGGTGGTAGATCCACTACTACAACGGCTTTGGCCCCTATGATGCAACCATGTCCAATATGCACGTTGCCCATCACGGTGGCCCCAGCCCCGAAAAAGCAATTAGCGTCAACCTTCAACACGTCCGTCGCCGTGGTTCCAGTTGTGATAATGGGTCGCCATGGGGTTTCGGCAATATGTGTGCTGCCCAAAAACTGACAACCTATTGTGGTCAGGCAATAATCGCCGATTTCTATAAGTCGGCCTGATGAAAAAAAGTTATCTCGACCGATGAAAGTATTGTTGCCGATTAACACTGCTACATCGTCTGCAACTCGATGGTTGACGTTGATCCATACCCGTTCACTTAGGCAACTATTTCGGCCTATACAAATGTTGCGGCGACCCAGCAATTGAGCAGACCGGTGAACGCGTGAACCCTCACCAATACGAAGCGCGCCCCGGTTTCGGTATATCGAAACAGCTTCGCGCCAACGTTGTGGCAAGGCCTTTCTGAAGAAAGCTTTTGTCAACTCTAGCATAACGCAGGCACTATGGTGCTACCCACAACGGAGCTCGACCATCCCAATGATCCAAATTGGCCAACGATTCATGTATCATGCGATGAGCAAGAGCAATATAGTCGGCCTTTCCAGGCACAAAATATTTAGTAATTTGTGATTCAGTGAGAGGCATTGTTACCAGTTTGTCATATAGATATTTGAGATTGATAGCGCTGGTCGAATACATTGCTATGACCTCACAATGTTGAATTAGTTCGACCCAGAGCTCGATCGGTATGCGGGAGAAGCGAGGATCGTCAACCAAAATGACTTTATAATCATCCTTCAATCGATCGACCAATTGGTTCAAAACTTCAAACGTACTGCGTGGATGTGGTTTAAGGTAGATTGTGGCGCCGCTGGGCGAGCAATTTTGAATGACCTCGGTATACAAATTCAGTTCAGACGACGCTGTCGTTAACCCAGATGCAGACAGATTACTCAACAAATAGAGATGCCTGTCGCCGCTGGTCCCGGCCTCAACAAGCTTTTTGCAGTATAGCTGCAGATCGGGCAAATGCGCATAAATTTGTTCAACACATGCTCTAACATGGTTTTTTGTCGGAACGATCAAATCGATATTGGAAAAATACCGCCCGGAAACGTCGATTGGAAGGGGCAGGATGGCAACATCAAAATCTACTTTGGCAGGCTCACCCAGAATTAGTTGCCTTGCAAAGTTCCGCAGCCGGGTTCGCATCGCGGGCGGTGCATTTGTCTGCTCAATCGCCTCGCGTTGGCCAACCAATCCAAACGAATCGCCATATGCTACTTTTTTTGCAGCAGGATAGGAATTGAGCAACAGGGGGCTGCCATGCCCCAGATAATCGCGACATACATAGACTTCATCGAAATGGTCGCTGCCAATCCGGGCCTGAATGGCCTTGATACTATCTGCGTACCGGCGGCGCATGAGCCGCTTCATCTCATGGCTATCAATGAAGATGATGTGGCTCCACGGTGACGATGCACTCAACGCGCGAATAGAATCGGCGATTTCCTCTTCAATTTCGGGGGCGCAGAAAAAGTCGTAGAGCAACAAAAAATCTTCGACATCGGGCGATGGCGGGTTCTCATGACGATAAGCAATATATCCCGTTATATACTGCAACGGCCCCTGCACGGTGAGTAGTCTACGCTTCATCGAACGACACCTTGGGACGCCACAATCAAATCGTCACATTTGTCATCATGTCGCTTGCAGACGGCGAACGCCAACGCTGCCGAAGTTAATGACGAAACTAAGGTCCCGATCAGCATGGATTGCGCCGCCGATACCAGCGGTGGGTTGGCTATAAAATCCGTAAGCATCCACCAGCACAGAAAAAATGCCGTCAATCCTGTAGCGGAGCTAATCAGATACACGCCTTGCCGGCCTAGCAGATTAAATATGTTGCCGAAAATTGAAGGAGCCATAACGACACCGATAATAGCGGCCCATTGCGCCGCCGTAGCGCCGGGCGAATATGCTGGTAATATAGTTTCGACAAAGGTGGGAATCACGAACCAACACCCTGCCGCAAAAACAACCGCGCAAACGGAGGATTTCATCGCAACGTGGGCTGCCTGCCACCATAATGGCAGCGCCCGATGATGCGACCCATAATCCCGCGCCATTTGTGGATAATAAACTGCATTAAAAGAGGTGGGAACCATTACCGCCAATGCAGCAAATTGGGCTGCGATGCTGTAAAATCCCAAATTTTCTACAGATCCGGCAAGCACTGCGCGATCAAGTGTCATAAAAAGTGCGCCCAATTGGCCAAGCCCCCAAATCGGAAATCCAATTCGTGCGAGTTCCTTTAGCGCATCCGAATCCCAGCGAGCCTTGCTTGCTAACGGGCGTTTATTGCCAAGTAGGACGATGTTAAGCAGGGCCATTGCAGCGGCCCGAATTAGCAAGCCAGTATAGCCGATGAGATAAGACAAGAGGGCCAACGGCAAGCCGATTGCGGCAGTCACAACATTCTTTCTGGCCAGCGCTCCAAATTGCGAGGCACTGCTGTAGACCACCGTAAAAAACTGGAGGAACCAAGAACAGCTTACAACCACGCCAATAGCAACCAGCGTGTAAATGTAATCCGTGGGTTTATCTAAAATCACAAATGAGATCGCTAGAGCTGCTGTTATCATCCCGGAAATAACAAGCAGCACCAAGCACCAAGCATGAGCGGCATTTGCCAGTCGCGCAGCAACCTCCAGCTGCTTTCCGCCTTCGTAATAGGGTAATTGACGATTAAGCCCGTTAAATACCCCAGCCTGACAAACCGAAACATAGGTCCCAACCAACAGGGCAAAATTCCATAATCCGAATTTTTCAGGCGGCGTCCATCGCATCATCAAAAGCGTAGCGAACATCGACAAAGCCGTTGCCGCGAGACTCCCGCTAAAAAAACTCACGACCGAACGCGTGTGTGATTGACGCAACATGGGTCAGCGAAGCTCGGTGTTTCCGGAAATATGGCGGGTACAGTTCACTCGTGCGCGTTCAGGGCTTTGTAGCCATGATGCTTGACAAGTTCGTCCCGCTGCGCGCTGATCAGGTCTTCGCGGGTCATTTCGCGGACAAGCTCTTCAAAGCTTATCTTTGGTTCCCAACCCAGTTGCTTCCGGGCCTTTGCCGGATCGCCCAATAAAGTTTCCACTTCTGCCGGGCGGAAATAGCGTGGATCGACCGCAACGATTACCCGGTCACTGCCCCCGCCTGCGCCATCAACAAGATAAGCCTTTTCATCAACACCACTGCCTTCCCAGCGAAGTTCCATTTCCAATTCCCTTGCCGCGGCGTTGACGAAATCGCGTACGCTGTATTGCAGGCCGGTAGCTATGACATAATCTTCCGGAGTATCCTGCTGCAGCATCATCCACTGCGCCTCGACATAGTCCTTGGCATGACCCCAATCCCGCATCGAATCCATGTTCCCGAGATACAGGCAGTTCTGCAGGCCAAGCTTGATGCGGGCAAGCGCGCGGGTTATCTTGCGCGTCACGAATGTCTCACCGCGCAGTGGAGATTCATGATTAAACAGAATACCGTTGCAGGCGAACATTCCATAGGCCTCGCGATAATTGACCGTAATCCAATATGCGTAGAGCTTGGCGACGCCATAAGGGCTGCGCGGGTAAAATGGCGTGCTTTCCTTTTGCGGCGTTTCCTGGACCAGACCGTACATTTCGGACGTGCTGGCCTGGTAAAAACGCGTTTTGCCGTTCAAGCCCAGAAGCCGGATAGCTTCCAATATCCTCAATGGCCCAAGCGCGTCGGAGTTCGCAGTATATTCGGGTTCTTCGAAGCTGACATGGACGTGCGACTGCGCCGCCAGATTGTAGATTTCATCGGGTTGGACCTGCTGGATAATCCGTACAAGGCTTGATGCGTCGGTCATGTCTCCATAATGCAGAAACAGCCTTGTATCGGGGAGATGGGGGTCCTGATAGAGATGGTCGATCCGGTCGGTGTTGAACAATGATGCCCGGCGGCGGATGCCGTGAACAATATAGCCCTTTTCCAAAAGGAATTCGGCGAGGTAGGCACCGTCTTGGCCAGTGATGCCGGTGATAAGTGCAACTTTGTTTGTCATATCGTGGTCTATGCTATCTGTTGTTGAGTGTATATCTGGGGTGTTAGGTCGTTCCGTCGGACTGGGGCAAAGCCTATTGTGCTAACGCCCATCGCTCTGCAATCTCCCAGTCTTCTGCAGTGTCAATATCGAGGCATTCTTTGCTATCCGTCATGATGAATGGGATTACGCCCCGGCGGATTATTGGCAGGCCGTTGCGGATATCTCTGGCAGGAATGATGTATAAGGCGCCATTGAGTGAATAGGCTGGTACAAGATCCTGCGATCGCTGCTGCAGCGGCTCCCACCCCATGACTGGAGTCATCCTGTCATCGGGCCCATCTAGCGTAAACGTCCATGCAGGATGTGCCTCAGCCGGGCTAACGCTGACCACTGGGCTGATGGATTGCTCATTTTGCCGACGGTATCGCGCCACGGCAGCTATGATAGATACGGCCGAACGAAACGGACTGGTTGGCTGAAGCAACAAAACCGCGTCGACCGCTTCATGATGGTCTTCATACCACGCCAACGCATGCCTGATAACAGACGCACTATCCGATGTATCGGTCGCCAAATGCGCCGGCCGCAGCCAGGGAACCATCGCCCCTCCGTTTCGGGCAACATCCGCAATTGCCGGATCATCGGTGCTGACCAGCAAGTCCGCACAGACACCGCTTTCGCGAGCTGCATCGATTGTCCATTCAATCAACGGCTTGCCCGCGAGTGGCAAGATATTCTTACCCGGCAGCCTTTTGCTTCCGCCGCGTGCGGGAATGATGGCCAAAAGGCGTAAAGAATCAGCCACGGAAAAGTCCTGCGACATCATCCTGTGCCTGCTTGAAATCTTCCATGCGGCCTATGTCGAGCCAATATTCATGCACCGGGAATATGTTTACCTGGCGGCCTGCGGCCATGTGCTGTTCCAATAGCGTAGGCATATCAATCCTAACGCCGGATTCCGCCGATTCTATGAGTTGGGGCGACAGCACATAGATTCCGGCGTTGATGAAATAGCGGTATGATGGCTTTTCGACCATGCCCGTTATCTGCAAACCGTCGCTTTCGATTACGCCATAGGGCACGCGGTGCTCATATTCCCGCACACACATGGTGGCCATGCTGTCATGCCTGTCGTGGAAGTCGAGCAACTGATTGAAATTCAGGTTGGTGAGCAGATCGGCATTCATCATGAACATCGGCTCCTGGATCACGCCCTTTGGCAATAAGCCCAGAGCGCCGCCCGTTCCCAAAGGTTCTTCTTCGTGAACATATTCGACGTCGATGTTCCAGCGGCTGCCGTCGCCGATCCGTTCGCGGATCATGTCGGGCCGGTAATGCGTCGATATGAAAAATCGATGGAAGCCTGCATGAACGAAGTTTTCGATAATGATCTCTAATATGGATTGATCACCGACGTTGAGCAGCGGCTTCGGACAATTTTCCGTCAACGGCTGCAATCTCTTGCCAAAACCGCCTGCCATAAGGAACACTGCATTGTCCCGCTTGCGGCCATGAAGCAGGCCATGCAGGGTTTCGATACCTACAACCCTGTTATCCGCATCCACGATGGGTATTTGCGACAGCTGATGTTTTTCCATCAGCTGAAGGATGCTCTCGTGCGTCGAACCGACAAAGGCTACATGGGGCTGTTGACCCATCACCGCCGATACTGGAACATCGAGACCGGCATTACGCAGTAACGCCCGTCGCACGTCGCCGTCGGTCAATGTGCCCAAAATTCGCCGATCGCCATCGACGACAACTGCGATTTGAAGGCCGCCGCGGTCCAATGCGCTTATGGCTTCGTGCAGCGCGACGTCAGGCGCGATAAGTGTGTTTTCCCAAAAGCTCATTGCATATTTCTATTCATATCCAGCTTAAACGCTCAAGACGCCGCGTCGGTGCGCCGATGTGGGCAGAAAACTTCAGCGTCACCCAACGCACGCGCGAGTGTGCTCCCTGCAGCCACGAGGCTGTGCGCTCCAATCTCCACTAGGGGCAATAATGTTGCTGATGCCCCGACAAATGCTCCCACACCAACTTTTACGCCGCCGCACAAGACGGCTCCCGGCGCAATATGCGCATCACGTTCGATAACAGTATCGTGGTCAATCGATGCGCAGCTATTGACTACTGCATTCATCCCTATCGAGCAGTCAGCCTGGATTATGGCGCCTGCCATCACTTGGGCTCCATCATTTATAGCCGCTGTTCTGTCAACAAACGCCGATGGATGAACCAGTGATGGCAGGTGATAACCTCGCTCCATTAGTGCATTGAAAACGTCGGCGCGTTTTGTCGAATTGGGCATAGGACCAAATCCGAGAACGAGCTCGAACTCTTCAGGATCAAACCGGGCCAAAGCGCTATCGTCACCTAATACCTTTATACCACGCCAATCGCACAAATTTGCTTGGACCAAAACGGGATCGCAAACACCGGCAAAATTCCGTCCTATTGCCTCAACCAATCCGACCAGCACTTTTGCATGCCCACCGGCACCCAGAAGGATTAAGGGGCGAACGGCCTTTGCAGCACTCTTCGAGAGTGTCTCCTCAATCATATTAAACGGTTTCACCGGTCTGATAATCCCGAACAGCAACAGTCCCGATCAAACCCCATAACGCCGTCGGAGGAAGGCCTTGGCCACTTCGCGCCGTTGCCAGATCTGTTCGGGCAAATGTCTCGCCAGACCGGATATTGCGCGTCACAATAACTTGCTGACGGGCCGCTGCTCGCGTGTCCCATTCGCTGGTCTGTGGGGCTTTAGCTCCATCCCCCAAAGCCTGCGAAATTGCTCGAACCTCGCGAACCATGCGTTTTAGTTCGTCCGGCTCTAACGATGCCCGGTGGTCTGGACCCGGCAAATTCCGGTCGAGTGTGAAATGCTTCTCTATCAGAACTGCTCCACGGGCAACTGCAGCAATCGGTATAAGTATCCCTTCGGTGTGATCCGAATAGCCCACCGGTAACCCGAAAGCATGCGCTAAAGTATCCATCGCCGACAAGTTTACTTCGTGCATCGGGGTCGGATATTGGGATGTACAATGGAGAAGAGTGACCTTTTCCTTTAACGACTGGCGCCACTCAGTTCGGCTCCAGCCCTGCCAGACCTCATCGATATTTCCCGGCTCCTCGTCAGTATTATAGGCGTGCGCGACGACCGCCAACGCTTGCTCAACTTCCGACAGAGTCGCCATGCCGGTGGACAGAATCAGCGGCTTGCGCTGGCGCGCAAACTGCCACAGCAGTGGCCCGTTGGTGATTTCGCCAGATGGAACCTTATAAAATGGCATATTGAGCGAAGCCAGAAACTCCAGGCTTTCGGTATCGAAGGCCGTTGAAAGAAATGTTACGCCCTGTCTCTCCGCCCGTTCACGCAACTCAAAATGCCATTCGCGCGGCAGTTCAAGTTTTTGTAGCATCTCCAGCTGCGTCTCATTTTTCTCTGTCGTATTTTTCTGATAGCCGGCTTTCGGCGCAGTCCGACTGGCGAGCTTCTTTGCATCGAAGGTTTGGAACTTTACGGCATCGGCACCAGCATCAGCGGCGCGGTCGACCAGTTCGCAAGCGAGCGCGAAATCGCCATTATGATTCACACCCGCCTCAGCGATTATATAGCACTTTCTTAAGGTCATCGAATTTCTTTCAAGACCATGAACGCTTCTGCAGCTTTGACGCCGGCCTGACTGCCGCGTAAAGTTGCTTGCGCCCGCACGCATTCTACACTTCGAGGAAATGGGAAGCTCCCCATTTCGCCGGCGAACAGGCCCAGCATCTCGATTTTGCGTTCCAACCAGTCGCTACCATCGATAAAAAGATTGGGCCGGAAGCCTGGATCGTCTGGCCTCAAACCGAACTCGGTCTCTGACAATGTTTCGTAAGCATAAATCTCGCGAACGCTGGGATGTCTGAATGTTTTGCAAGCAGCGATACAGGCATCAAATGTTGCAGCATGATCGCTATGCACATCATTTCTGTAAGGGACGTAGACAGTTGTCGCTTGGCAATCATCAACGGCATTCGAAACGACGTTGATTAAATCACTTTTTGGGATAGTGTCTAGACGCGTAGTAGGGAAGTAACCCTCGTAAGTTCCTGTAAACTGATAATTTTCAGCTACTTTTGCGACCTCCTTTTCCCGTGCAGCAATCCTCGCTTGATCAAAGCCTTCGTTGCGATCCATGCAAGTCATTATAAGCCAATAGATTGGAACACCTTCAGCCCCATATCGCAAGAGTGTCATCCCACACCCCAACGTTTCATCATCAGGGTGCGGCGCTACTACTAATATGCGTTTCATAGATAGGTTCCCTTTTCAGGCAACAAAGAGAAATCATGAACCAGAACTTTGATTGCACCTTCACCACATTTAACTGTAAATGTAGTATTTGACACGTCGACGACTTTTCCCGGTTCAATGTTCTTGTCGGTCGAAGGCAGCGGATGACATTTCCACACTTTAAAAGATTTTCCGTTAAATGAAACAAAAGCTCCAGGATATGGGGGGCTAAGCGCTCGAACCAAATTATATATGGCTGTCGCGCTCATCCGCCAATCAATGCGGCCATCATCGTAAACTCGTTTTCTCCAGTAGCTTGCTTGGGCATTTTCTTGTGGCACCGGAGAAAATCGGCGGTCGCTTATGGAATGAACTATTTGTTCGATTTGAGTTGGGATTAGATTTGAAATCTTCTGATACAAGCTCTGAGCATCATCTTCGAAGGAAATTTCTACTTCGGCCTGATTTGCTATTGCACCGCTATCCGCGCCCTCGTCCATTACAAAAAAGGTAGACGCGGTTTTTTCCAGACCTAGTGCGAGAGCCCAAATCAATGGGTGCCGCCCCCTATTCTGGGGTAAGGCAGCGGGATGGTACCCAATGACACCGTAAGGTGCTAACTGTAACATTTTAGGGCCAAGTAGCTTTGACCAGCCGACACAGAATACCACGTCTGGAGCCCATTTATGAATTTCTTCGGCCTGGTCAGCATCATTTGCATGATCTTCGACATACACGATGGGGCAGCTTGCCGCCTCTGCAGGCCCCGATAAATCCTCAAAATCGCTATTGTAGGCTGAATTGCGTCGCGTCATTAACCCGACTACAGTCACTCGGTCTGAAAGTCGGGTAAGCGCATCGAAGGCCACTCTACTCGAATGAACACAGCCTATTAGTACCACGCGGATCATAAAAACGGCTCGCTAACTGCATAGAATTTTTTAAAGAGTAAGCCGTCCAATGGATGGTCGCGTATGATCTTGGAAATCCTACTGGCCGAACCCGGTGTTCCGTAAGGAGTACAACGAAGCGAAGCAGTAGCCTTATGTTCGTCGCTTAATGCAACCTGCAGCGCCTGTTTGAATGCTAGGGAATTGTCGTTGCAATGGATTACCGACGGTGCCCTTAAACGACCACGTTGCCGATCACCGATATCGATGGTTGGCACGCCTAATGCGGGTGCCTCAAGTAGGCCGCTAGATGAGTTCCCAACGACTGCATCTGAAAGCGCCACTGCACTGAGATAACCCAAAGAGCCTAATGTTTCGACCACCCGGATGCTGTCGGGATACAAATCCGCGAACTTTGCAATCTCCGACCGGATGCTTTTAGATCCGGTATCAGCATTTACCCCTGTAATCACCACCGATCCGTTGACTTCAACCATAGCGCTTAAAAACTGGGTAACCAACTGACCCTGATCGGTCTTGTCGAGGGTCACCGGATGAAAAGTAAACAGAAAGAAAGGCGATTTGAGACTTATGTTGAGCTTCGCCTCAAGTGCGCTCTTGTCCATCAGTTTCAGCCGAGCGATATTATCTAGACCTGAGGCGCCAACTGTCCAAACATGTTGCGGGTTCTCACCTAACTGCATCACACGATGCCGAAATTCATTTGCAGCTACAAAATGCAGATGAGCCATCTTTGTGACCGAATGTCGGACTGCTTCATCGATTAGACCTTCCGTCGATTCCCCCCCGTGGATGTGCGCAATCGGTATTCTTGCAATAAGTGCAGCTTGTGCAGCACCCAGAATTTCAAACCGGTCGCCAAGCAGAACCACAATATCCGGTTGCAAGCGGTCCAATGCTTCACCTACCCCCGATGTCACACTTGCCAAAGCTTTGGTAATTCCCAACGGCGAATCGTCATCAGTCGACATCGGAACACGCGCGTTCACCGTGAAACCATCGGCCTCAATTCCCTGAACGGTCATGCCGAATTTCTCCGACAGATGAGTGCCTGTAGCTATCAGCTGCAAATCAACAGCAGGGTCACTCTGAAGCTCTTTCAAAAGCCAAAAGAGCAAGCCGTATTCGGCGCGGGTTGACGTGACCACGCATATCTTGCGAGCAGTCATGCCTCCTCCACCGCCGTCACACTGCTCGGCAAATTCACAACGCGCTCTTCCAGCCATTCCGCCATCTCCAGCGGGCCGCGCAGCGCGTGCTGAAAGATTGGCAGGCGGGTCATCAACGTCCAGATCGGACGCGTCATAACGCCGGCTTCATTTGTTGATTTCAAGAGCGCATCGCGCTGCGCCAAATCTTTACAGATCACACCGTTCAGCCAGTAATTGGAATGACAATCATCCGGCTCTACAATTGGTTCAAGATCCGAATTCTGGAAAAAAGCGATATAGCGGCCAGCCAGGGCGCGTTTTGACGCAAGGAACGCGGGCATCTGTTCCAGCTGCGCGCAGCCAAGCGCGGCATTCAAATTGGGCAGCCGATAGTTGAACCCGATCTCGTCGTGAACAAACTCATAGGGGTGCGCGACTTTTGCTGTTGTCGTCAAATGCTTGGCCCGGCTGCCGGTGATGTCATCGGTCAGAATCATGCCGCCGCCGCCCGTCGTCATTATCTTGTTGCCATTGAAACTGAGCACCCCGATGTCCCCGAATGTGCCAGTGTGTCGCCCTTTATAAAGACTACCCAATGACTCGGCGGCATCTTCGATCAGGACGAGTTTCCAGCGCTGGCAAACCTCAAGCAGCCCATCCAGATCTGCTGGATGACCGAAGGTGTGCATCGGCAGACACGCGCGGACGGGACGGTGCCCCTTGATAGTCCGGCAGATCCCTGCGTCATCGACCAACGCATTTTCTGTTAGCCAGGCATCCAGCGCGATTGGCGATAGTCCCAAGCTATGGCGGTCGACGTCGATAAAGAGCGGTTCGGCCCCGCAGTAAGCGATCGCATTACAGGTCGCGACGAATGTCAGTGGTTGCGTGACGACGAGATCACCCTGTCCAACACCCGCCAGCTTCAGTGCAATGTGCAAGGCTGCGGTACCATTCATGACCGCCACCGCACGCGGGGCACCTGTATATTCTGCCATCTCACGTTCAAAGCTGTCCACGTAGCTGCCAACGCTCGATACGAAGGTGGAGTCTATGGTATCCATCACCAGTTCACGTTCGCGACCGGCAAAGCGCGGAGCATGCAACGGAATGAACTGGTCGGTGCCATATTGTTCGCGAACGAACTGTATCAGCTTATCAAACATACAGCGTCACACGTTATAAATACTGGTTTTGAATTTGGCCAGGTTGGCAGGGACGGTAAACCAGTCGATCGTGGCCGCCAAGCCGTCTCGAAGATTGTAGCTAGGCTCAAATCCGGTTAACTCACGGATCTTGCTGTTGTCACACCACAAACGGTGAACTTCGGACTTATCAGGCCGGCGTCTTTGCTCTTCGGTAACAAATTCTACGTCGCTGTTCATCAATTCCCGGATCAGGTTAAAAGTATCCCCGACGGAAATCTCGAAATTTGAACCAATATTGACAGTTTCACCGACTGTGTTGTCGCAATTTGCCAAGGCGAGGAAGCCCCTGCATGTATCAATAACATAATTGAAATCACGGGTGGGCGACACATCGCCAAGCTTGATCTGCTTCATCCCGCTCGCGATTTGCCCGATGATGGTTGGAATAACTGCGCGGGCAGACTGGCGCGGCCCAAAGGTATTAAACGGCCGCGCTATCGTCAGCGGAAGACCGAAGGTATTGTAAAAACTCATTGCCATGGCGTCGGCACCAATTTTAGACGCACTGTAAGGCGATTGTGGCTGTAGCGGGTGCTTTTCATCTATTGGCACGTAGCAAGCAGTGCCGTAGACTTCGCTCGTAGAGGTGTGAATTATTCGACCGACGCCGTTCTCAAGAGCAGCTTGGCAAATATTAAGTGTCCCGCCGATATTTGTGTCGACATAACTTCCAGGCGCAACATAGGAATATGGTATTGCTATAAGAGCTGCCAAGTGAAAAATAACATCAGCATCTTTAGTGATATTTTTACAATAATGGGGGTCCCGAACATCGCCATTCAGGACTTCGACATCTTTCAAGCAATTAATATCTTCCAACCAACCCCAGTTGTTAAAAGAATTATATTGCGATAAAGCCTTGACGTTGTATCCCTGCTGACACAGCATTTCTGTAAGATGCGATCCGATGAATCCATCAGCTCCAGTGATCAAAATATTTTTATTCATTTTTGTTTGCTTCTCTGAAGTTTCAGAATTTAAAGGATGAGATCAGGACTTGCCTGGAATGTGTCTTTTAACTTTCCCATCAGCATAACTTTCCGCCGGGATATCCGATTTTTCCAATTCCATTTGCAGTGCCTCGATTTCCAACTTCAGCGCTTCATACTCCTCTATGTGACGCTGCAAAAAGCGATGGGTGCTAGCCGCCTTCTCCGCGAACCCACGAGGCGTCAAAACATAAAGGTATCGCCATTTCGTTTTCGACGCCCTGAAGTTTTCGACTTTCACCAAGCCTCTGTCGACAAGCGCATTAATGCTATAATTAACGCTGCCGACACTCGTTCCGATTTGCTCGGCCAACTCACGTTGGGTGATTTGGGGATTCGCCTCAATGGCGCGCATAACCCTAAATCGAACCGTGTCAGCACGCGTGATTTCCGTATCTGACATAACATTAAAAACCATGCTAGCCGTTAAGCTTGGTGAGAACAAGGATTGTTCAGATTTGAACATGCTTGCCTTTAGCACGGTTTTAAGAAAGAAGAAGCCCAAAATACATAGGCCGCATTCACAGCACAGGTCGGTAACTGGCCGGCGAGCAGCTAAGGGTTTCTAGCCGCTATCACTATGGCGGCTGGTGCGAGCGAGACGGTCCAATGAATAAGCAGTCCTTTCGGCCACCCGAACCTGTCCTGCAAATGATGGTGGAGATGGTCCCGGTCTGCTGACATCGGTGAACGTCCCTGCCGAAGCCGTGTATATGTCAGTCTGAAAGAGTCACAAACGGGCACCGCAAACAAAAGTACCATTTCATCAGCGGAAATTGCCCGGAGCATGTGGGAGCCTGGCGTATTGTATACCATGATTGCAAGCAGGCCCAGCGCAGTTGCAATCGCATAAGCTCCTCCATCCCCGAGAAAGAGCGAGCCTTTCAAGTTAAACACAAACAAAACGGACAAAACGCAGGCGAGGAGCACTATCAAAGGCAATAACGGCTCGGCGGCGCGTGCTGATAATATTGCTAGCCAACCGAGCGAAAGGCCAAGGACCAAGCCATTTTTCCCGTCAGCCATATTGATCGCGTTCAGCAAACCGACGCAACAAATAACGGTAAATATGACCGCCAGCCACCAAGTCCCCAAACCAAGACTCAGCTTTGGGAAAGCAAAATCCAGTACCCTGACATTGAAAGTGGGGTCGGCCAATGCCGCAACAGCAAATACCAAAAACGACGTGAGCAAACGAAGTCGTGGAGACAGCGAGTGTCGGTCGTCGGCCAAACCGACTATCGCCATCGCGGCGACACAGATAACCCAAATGAGCAACGAGGAAAGCCATCTGTCAGAGGCCATCAACAAAATGCAGAAAATCGCTGCTGGAACAAAAACTGCTAACAGCGCAATGCCTCCCACCAATGGCGTGGCAGCTTTATGTTGCTTCCGTCCTGAGGGGACATCCATCAAGTCCAAAGAACTGCACAGACGTTTGGAGTGAAGGCAAATCACAAATGTTGCAATGATACTAGCAAGCACCGCCGCGAGGTATTCAACTTCGAACATGAATGAACTTCTACAGATTCTGCACAGGTATCTTATGCGGTTGGTTTGCCGATAATCGCTCAATAGACCGGCGTCTACAACTCATTGAAACGGGTCTACTGGACGATTGGGCCGCAAACAGCGGTTAAACTAAACCATCGAAAGCGCAAAATGGTAAATGGCGCGTAACCAGCACAATACATCTAAAATTAACCCACGATAGCCATCACTTTCTAACTGCGCATGAGAGTATTTTGTTGCCCACGCGCGAACTAGGGTCAATTATATCGGAGGAACTATGTCACCGGATGCTGCGCTAGTGGTTTTTACCTCTCTTGGCTTTGCATCGACGTTTTTGGCGTTAGTCATCGGGATTACCGGCCATGAGCCCTCCGATCTTGTCGCAGGCATCGCCAACATGACACCGACCGCCCGTCGTCAGGCGCAGTTTGAGCAGCTGGATCATATGACACGTGTTGCCGACGAGGCCATTGAAGCACGTCGACTTGGTAAGCGGGCGGCGTTTCCGCAGGACCGTTTCTGAATATTCTCATTCGCGCCGACAATCTCTGGTCCCGCGCGTTTAGCGGCCGTGCCACGCCCCCGGTACGGCCGCTTTTTTAGCTGAAATCTTACTGTTCTTGGACCCGCTCGCGGCGATTACCACCCTGTCTGGATGCGGGACGCTCTGGGCGAGGGGGAGTATCCGCACGAGGTGCAGGCGGGGCTGACTGCGCTGCCACCGGTGCGACTTGGGGTGGAGGCTGCCGGTAACCACGGCCCTCGCCACCACCGCGCACACGCTCGCCACGACCGCCTTGTCGCATGCCTGATTGTGGCGACTGAGGAACCGGTACTGCATTCGTACCATCATTATCGCGCCGGTTAGGACGACCATAGCCTTCACCACGCTGACCGCCACGGCCTGGGCGTTGTACTATTTCCGGATTAGGTGCTGGAACTGCATCAGCACCACGGCCTTCGCCGCCGCGCCATTGATCGTTACGGCCACGCCGATATTGACCCTGCCCGTCGCCACGTCCGCGCCGGTTATCATCGCCATCACGTACGCGACCGCCATTGCGTTCGGGCCAGCCTATCGCGCCCGGCGCGGCATTGTCGGTGTAGCCGCTTCCCCGGCGTCCTTGATGGCGTCCACCTTCTTGATGCCGCCCGCGATTTTCGCGATACCAATTGTGCCGCTGCTCGCCCCAATAGCGGCGATGACTATCGCGCATGGGGTACCGACGACCAACATTATCAAAGAGGTAGAAGCCGTAACCTGGGTACCAGTAGTTATCATACCAGCCGCCCCCATAACCGATGTTATAGAAGCCATTGCCATAATCACACTGATAGTAGCTGTCATATCCGCCATAGGGATCGCAGTCATAAGCATCGTCATAATAGCCGTCACTGGCATAGCCCAGACCCATATCGTACACACAGCCCGATGTGCCGAGGCCTGCCGTTGCCAAAGCTGCTATTTTGAGAAAGCCTTTACGCCCAAAAATCTTCATATCCTGCACCCCTTTTTTGCGAAGCCGCCCCCTAGCCCACGCTTGGTCGAATCAGGGGCACGCTTTACCGTGCCTTCGTGATTATGGTGCATCAGTTGAATTGTAAGTGAATGCAGTTGTTTGCTGCCGTTCAGAATCGGGACAGCGACGCAGGCCTTGCGCGTTACTGACATAAATGGCAGTAAGAGTTTAACCGTGCAATTAAACAGGATATATGATCATGGCCCTTGCCCATAGCGAAGCTGCCAACCCGCATTGGGTGCCACGCAAGAAAATCGGCGATCTTTCGCATATCCCCGGTGAGAACGGGCCGCCAATTATTGGCACCACATTCCGTGTGCTTCGCGACCCGCCCGCTTATGGCGCGCACATGGTCAAAACCTATGGCAAGGTGTTCCGCACCAACGCCTTTGGCAATCCGACGATTTCGCTGGTCGGTGCCGAAGCGAACGAGCTGATGCTGTTCGACCGCGACAAATTGTTTTCCAACGAGCAGGGCTGGGGTCCGGTGCTCAACCTGCTGTTTCCCCGCGGGTTGATGCTGCTCGATTTCGACCATCACCGGATGGACCGCCGCGCGCTTGGCATCGCGTTCAAGCCCGAGCCGATGCGCGCTTATACCCAGGACATGAACCGGATCTTTTCGGAGCAACTGAAAAACTGGCGCGGAGAAATGCTGTTCTATCCGGCGATCAAGCAGCTCACTTTGGATGTCGCCGCCAGCAGCTTTCTCGGTATTCCGCTTGGACCCGAAGCCGACAAAATCAACAAGGCCTTTGTCGACATGGTGCAGGCATCGGTAGCGCCCATCCGAGCGCCCATTCCCTTCACCTCGATGGGACGCGGCGTTGCCGGGCGCAAATATCTCATCGACTATTTCGGCCCACAGATCGCCGAGCGCCGCCGCAACGAAAACCGGCAGGATATGTTCAGCCAGTTCTGTCGCTCGAGGCGCGAGGACGGCGATTATATGTCCGACGGCGAACTCATCGATCATATGAACTTCCTGATGATGGCGGCACATGACACCATCACCTCGTCCGTCACCTCGATGATCTGGTATCTGGCGAAGCATCCTGAATGGCAGGAAAAATTGCGCGCCGAGTGCCTGTCGATCGCGCCCGCCGGGTCGGACATAGCCTTTGCTGATTTGGACAAGTTCGAGCTCACTGAATATGCGTTCAAGGAAGCGCTACGGATGATTTCACCCGTCCCCTCGATCCCGCGCCGCGCGCTCAAGGATTTCGAGTTCATGGGCTATCACATCCCCAAGGGCACCGCGGTCAGCATCAGCCCGGCCTACGTCCATATGATGCCCGAATATTGGGACAATCCCGAAACCTTCGACCCGATGCGTTTCACCCCCGACAAGGTGAAGGCGCGCCACAAATATGCGTGGGTGCCGTTCGGCGGCGGCGCGCATATGTGCCTTGGCCTGCACTTTGCCTATATGCAGATGAAGCTGTTCATGCACCATCTGCTGACCAGCGTGCGGGTCGAGATTGCCGATGGCTACGCGCCCGAATGGCAGCCTTGGCCAATACCGAAGCCCAAGGATGGGCTGAAGGTGAAATTCGTTCCGCTGTAACGTCCACAACATCCTCCATTGCAAGCGCGGCGCACCACACTAAAGGTGCACGTTGCGCGCATGGCCTATACAGAACAACAAGATTGGGACCGTAGCGAGCTTCGGCGGCGAGGGTTTGGCTTCGCGATTGCCTTGTTGCTAGAGGCGTTGTTCATTATCGCGATATTGTCCTTGAGCATGCGCTCGGGAGGGCCGGAAGCGGGGAAACGTGGCCTCAGCACTTTTTCGCTGGAGGCCGAGGCGGAATCTGCATCGGCGGACAAGAGCGAAACCGACACGCCAGTGACCAAGGAACAGCAGCGCAACTTCGTGCCGCCAATCCCCAAGCCGTTGCTGCCGCCGGTAAACCCGGTCAAAGCCCCGCCGCCCAGCCCCGATTTCATCAAGGTCAGCAAGTCCGAATTCGATGCAATGGACCTGTCAAAACTCCCCGCCAGTAGCAGCACGGGCGTGGGCGAAGCCAAGGGCAGCGGTCAGGGCAGCAAGGGCATGATGGGTCCGGGCCTCGGCCCCGGCGGCGCGCAGCTCTATCCGGTGGCATGGCTGCGCGAGCCTTATGACAGCGAACTCCGCCCCTATCTCTCCGCCGTGAAACGGATACCACCGGGAGCATCGGCTGATATCGCCTGCCGCATGGCCGAACATAACCGCGTTGAGAACTGCCAGATTATCGGCGAAAATCCGCGCGGCACCGGTCTCGCCAAAGCCCTACGCCTCGCCGCATGGCAGTTTCTAGTCAAGCCGCCGCGCATCGACAACAAGCCGCAGCTTGGCGTTTGGGTGCGCATACATTTCGATTTCGGCGTGAAGGAAGTTGAGGAGGCTGTGGTTCCTGTAGAGTGAATCTCACAGCTTCTACACTTCCTCCCCACTCAACATTCCGGACAGCGGACTAAGCTATTTTCTTGAAGCAATCCAAGCATCAACCTGCTCTTCAAGCACATCCAACGGGACCGGCCCAGATTTCAATACCGTGTCGTGGAAACCCCGCACGTCGAATTTGGTCCGAAGCGCCTTTTGCGCCTTATCGCGCAGCTCGCTGATCTTCAGACGGCCGACCATATAAGCCGTCGCCTGACCGGGGTAGATGATATAGCGCTCGATTGCCTTAACGATGCCACCGGGTGCATCGGCGCTGTTGTCCTCGACATATTTGATCGCCTGTTCACGGGTCCAGCGTTTGTGGTGGAGGCCGCTGTCGACGACCAAACGGATCGCGCGGTGCAGTTCCAGCTGCAACCGACCGAAATCACGCGCGGGGTCGGTGTATAGGCCCATATCTTTGGCAAGCTTCTCCGAATACAGCCCCCAACCTTCGGAATAAGCCGTGACGCCGCCAAATTTGCGGAAGGCGGGCACATCCTTCAACTCGGTCTGAATCGCCAGCTGCAAATGGTGGCCGGGGACGCCTTCGTGATAGAACAACGCATCAGCCTCGGTCAGCGGCATGTCCGACATTTTATACAGGTTCGCGTAATATGTGCCGGGGCGTGATCCGTCTGGCGCGGGCCGCTGATAGAACGCCTTGCCAGCCGATTTCTCGCGGAAGGCCTCGACGCGCTTCACCACGAGCGGCGCCTTGGGCAACACGCCGAACCACTGCGGCAATAATGGGTTGATCGCGTCATAGGCCTTTTGCGTTTCGGCAAGATAGAGTGCAGCCCCTTCATCGCCTTCGGGCGCGTAGAATTTGGGGTTCGTACGCATATAATTGAAATAGGCTTTAAGGTCGCCCTTCACCCCCATTTTTTTCTGAACCGCCTGCATTTCCTTATGGATTCGCGCGACCTGCGAGAGGCCCAGTTCATGGATCTGGTCAGGCGTCATGTTGGTGGTGGTGTAATTCGAAAGCCGCTCGGCATAATAGCCGGCGCCATCGGGGAAGCGCCAGATGCCGTCATCGGTTCCCGCGACTTTCTCCTGCGCGGTCATTTCGGCGATCAGCGCTTCGTAGGCTGGTTTGACCGACGCATTAAGCGCCTGCGCCGCATCGGCAATCAGCAGGTCCTTTTCGGTCTGGCTGATCGCGAGTTTGGCAACCTTGGCCTTGAAGTCGGCGAACAATGGTGCGTCCGGCCCGTTATCAAACGGCGCGCCAGTAATGACGTTGCGCGAATCGGCGATTACGTAAGGATAGACCCATTTGGGCGGCGATATGCCTTTCGCGGCGCGCGTCTTTGCCTGCCCCACGGCTTCGGTCAATGCCGGACCAATGCCATAGAGGCGGTTCACATAAGCACGTGCATCGGACTTGGTATCGACACGGTGGATATTGATGAGGAAAGCGGGAATCTGGCTCTGGGCGCCGTTCATCTGGTCGAAGACATAGCCATAATCGTTATATTTATATGCGCCTTCACTGCGCGCGGCGCGCTTTTCGAACAGGCGGTAGGAGAGTTGATTTTCCGGTGACAGCTTGGCCGGATCGAAACGCGCCTTCATTTCCTTCAACGCCGAGCGTTCAGCATCCATGTTGCGCGCCTCGGCTTCGTCGGAACCATCGTCCCACTTGCCATAATCGCTGTCCTTGATCCCACGATAGGATTTGGAAAGCGGCGAGCGTGCCAGTTGTTCAGCGTCATATTCTTCGAAGAAGGCCATGATTGCCGCGTTCTGGTCGATCTCGGTCGCGGCGGCTGCGGCGGGAGTTTGTCCCAACGCGGGGGCAGTGACGGTGGCCAGTGCAATTGCAAGGGCGGAAATCGTGGTTTTCAGGCGCATGGGTCTCTCCGGTTTTTCTCGTGATGCCGGTGTAACAGTGATAGCCCAGAGGTGAAGACACAATCTTGCGCCTTGTCGAAACAAAGCCAGCCTTAGTCGAACGGGGCCTAGCCGCTATTGCGGAGCGCAGTCGCGATAGCGTTAATCGTCAGCTGGATACCTTCGCCAATACGTTCGTCGGCCTCGCCCGCACGGTGGCGTTTCATCAGCTCGATCTGGAGCAGGTTTAGCGGCTCGATATAGGGCAAACGCAGCCGGATCGAGTTGTTGAGCGCGGGGTGCGCTTCGAGCAGGTGGTTCTGGCCGGTGGCGTTCAAAAGACTGTCGCGTGAGGCGTGCCAGCCGTCTTTTATTCGCCCGAACAGGTTGTCTGCAAGCACGCGGTCTTCGACTAGGTCGGCATAATGCGCGGCGATCCCCATATCGGATTTCGCTAGCACCATTTCCATATTGGCAAGGATGGTCTGGAAGTACGACCATTCGCCAGCCATCGCTTTGAGTAGCCCCTTGTCGGCAAAACCGGCAAGCGCCTGCCCCGTGCCGTACCAGCCGGGGAGCATGACTCGCGCCTGAGCCCAGCTAAATACCCAAGGAATCGCGCGCAGATCCTCGATGGCGTCGGACGCGGTGCGGCTTGAGGGGCGCGATCCGATTTTCAACGTCGCTATCTCGTTAATCGGGGTCATCTGGCGGAAAAAGGGCCTGAAGCCTTCGGTCTCATAGACTAGCCCACGGTAATGTTTGAACGCGCTCGCCGACAACTCTGCCATCGCCGTCTTGAAGCGCATGACATCGGCGTCGGCAATCGGGTCGCTCGACAATGTTGCCAGCATCGTCGCCGAAGCCATGGTCTCAAGCGAGGTCACCGCATTGTCGACCGTGCCATATTTTGCAGCGATCACCTCCCCTTGTTCGGTGATGCGGATGCGGCCTTGCACTGTGCCCCGTGGCTGCGCGAGGATAGCGCCGAACGCCGAACCGCCGCCGCGCCCGACCGCACCACCACGTCCGTGGAACAGCTGCATCGCGACGCCAGCTTCGGCGAACACCGGCGCAAGCGCGCTGGAGGCTTCGTACAATTCCCATGTCGAGGTCAGATAGCCGCCGTCCTTATTCGAATCGGAATAGCCGATCATCACTTCCTGATGTCCACGCGCCTGCGCCAGCGCGCGCATTTGCGGGATGGCGAAAAAGGCACGCATGGTGGCGGGTGCTGCCTGCAAATCGGCGATGGTTTCAAAGAGCGGCACCGACATGATCGTCGCGCTTGGTGTGCCGTCTTCGGCGACGCTGTAGAGGCCCGCCTGTTTGAGCAGCACATAGACCTCAAGCATGTCGGAGACGCTTTCGGTCTTGCTGATATTATACGTCGTGATTGCGGCGCGTCCGAAATCGGCCTGTGCCTGCGCGGCGGCGCGGATAATTGCGAGTTCTTTGGCGGTCTCTTCGCTGTAACTGGTCCATTCGCCTGCAAGCGGACGGTTGTGCGAGAGCTCGGCGACGAGAAGTGCAACGCGAGCATCCTCATCCAGCGCGGCGTAATCCGGCGCTACACCGGCAGTTTTGAACAGCTCGGATATCACCCTGTCGTGGACATCGCTGTTCTGGCGCAAGTCGAGCGTTGCGAGGTGAAAGCCGAAAATTTCGACGCTGCGGATCAGGCGACCCAAAGCCCCGCCGGTCGACAGCGCGCCATCGCCGTCGCTGGCCAGTCCCGCAGCAACAGTGACAAGGTCGGCGCGGAGTTCATCGGGCCCCGCATAAGGCTCGCCTGCCAACCCAGAGGGACGCGGCGGTTGGTCACCGATCAGCTTGATATGTGTGGCCGCAAGCCGCGCGTAAATGCCAGACATCGCACGGCGGTATGGTTCGTCGGCACGGCTGGGCGCGGTATCGCCGCTCTTTTCGGCGAGCGCGAGCACGGCGTCGGGCGTATCGCTCATCCCGCTCGAAATCGAAATCTCGGCACCGAGCTTGTGGATGCTTTCCAAATAGTGCCGGATCGCGGTTCCGCCATCGCGGCTTATCGCGTAGCGCAGTGTCTCGGCATCGACGAACGGGTTGCCGTCGCGGTCGCCGCCAATCCATGTGCCGAGTCGGACGAAACCAGGTGGCCTTGACCCAAGCGCCTTTTCCCACCGCGCGTAGAGCTTGGGTAGGGCTGTCAGGAACACCTCCTGCATATAGGCCCGCGCATTTTCGATCTCGTCGGCGACGAACAGTTTTTCACGCCGCAACGGTCGGGTCTGCCACAGCAAGGCAATCTGCCGGTAAATCGCGGCGTCGATATCATCGCCGTCGGTAGTAACGGTCTGCCCATCGTCGCGCAGCGCCATCAACGTTGCGATTCGATTCTTGTGGTCGATGATGCTCTTGCGGCGAACCTCGGTCGGGTGCGCCGTCAGGACGGGAACGATCAGGCTGTGCGACAGCATTTCCATTACCGCATCAGGGTTGACGCCCTCACCCTTTAACCGCTCGAAAGCCTCGGCCACGGTCGCGCCGTCCTCATGCGCCAAGCCCTGCCGATCCTCGGCCAGATTGGCAAGTAACGAAAACAGCATGAACCCGCGCACAAAGTTGAGCGTGTCGTCGAGCGAGAGCGCAACCAGCCCACGGTCACTGGTATGCGCTCCTTCGATCCCTCGAAACCGGTCAACGCTGGTCGAACGGATATATTCGGTCTGCCGGAAGAGTTTGTCGCCCCCATAGGCCCTGATAACATCGCCGAGCATCTTGCCCAGAAAGCGGACATCTTGGTTTTGTGAAATGGGTATCAGCGGTTCGCCATTCATCGCAGCTTTTGTGCACCGCAACAGCAGCGTGCGCAAGCTTCACCGGCAAGGAATAGCTATTCCCCGATTAGCCGCGACAGACGGTTGATTTCGTCATTCTGCGCGGCGACGTCGTCAATGGCCGGCTTTTGTGCGGCGGTCAACAGAACCACAAATGCCGAATCAAGCGCACCTGCATCTGAAATGAGCGAATCGAACTCGCGGACCACTGCCACCGAATCGGCTCGCTTCTTGTCGAGCCGGGACAGTTGTACATGCGCGTTGACCCAGCTCTCGCTACCTGGCGAATTGCCTGCCGCGCTTGATGCGACGGACTGCACAGCCCCCAATCCAGCAGTAAAGGCGGATTGGGCTGTGCGATGCCGTGCCAAAAGTGCATCGACTTTTGCTGCGAACTCGGTCGGCAAGGAAACTGGCGTAGTAGGCACCGCCGAAGGCTCGGTTATGGGCGCATTAGTTTCATAAGCGCGGCGCTCAAGCGAGGGAAACTCGCCCTCGGTGGTGCTGCATGCTGCAAGTATAGCGACAGGCGTGAGAAGGAGCACAGACTTGATAATCGACATGCCCCGTGTCTAAGCCTGCAGCATCGCCCATGCAAGGGCCGCGCAATGGCCCAGAAAAGGCGGCAAAAGGCGTTGACAGGACGATTTCCTTGGACTAGCTGCGCCCATTCTTGCGTGACCTGCCGAGATTCGTCTTTCGGAGTTACGCGTTTGAGCAACCGCGCTTCACAAGAGCGCTAAGCTGTAGAAATGGATGAGTTAAAGCCATGTTCGCTATCGTGCGCACAGGCGGCAAGCAGTATCGCGTAGCCGCCGGAGACAAAATCGCAGTTGAAAAACTGTCTGGTGAAGCGGGTGACAAGATCTCGCTGGGTGATATCCTGTTGGCCGGAGACGGCGACAAGGCCGCTGACCTCAAAGACCTGACGGTTTCTGCCGAAATCATTGCGCAAGAGCGTGGCGAAAAGGTGATCGTTTTCAAGAAGCGTCGCCGCCATAACTATCGCCGTAAGCAGGGCCATCGCCAGTCTTTGACGCTGCTGCGCATTCTTGCCGTCGGCAAGGAAGAGAAGAAGGCCGCCGCGCCTAAGGCTGAGAAGGTTGAAGCTGCACCCGCTGCCGATGCTGCTCCAGCTAAAGAAGCCGCACCAAAGAAAGCCGCTGCGCCCAAGAAGGCCGCAGCCAAGAAAGAAGCCTGAGCTTCGGCTCAGCTAGCTCAAGGAGTTTAGACCATGGCACATAAAAAAGCGGGTGGTTCGTCACGCAACGGTCGCGATTCAGCGGGCCGTCGCCTTGGCGTGAAGAAGTTCGGTGGCGAAAGCGTCATCGGCGGCAACATTATTATTCGTCAGCGCGGCACCAAGGTTTATCCGGGTGCGGGCGTTGGTCTTGGCAAGGATCACACCTTGTTTGCGCTCGTTGAGGGCCGCGTGCGATTCCACGCTGGTAAACTCGGCCGCAAATATGTGTCGGTCGACATGATGGCAGCCGCCGCAGAATAATCGGACAATCGATGACGGGTTGTCCAGGAGGATGACCCGGAAATCGCAAACAGGTGGTTTCCACCTTTGAACAGGGAGACGGGTCAACCCGCCTCCCTTTCTTTTTGCCTCTTTCTCCCTGTTCGCCCGCCCGTTTCGGGCACGATGTAACAGGACTGTCGCTTTGCTCTGCAAAGGGCAGGCCCAAGAACCGGAGAGAGAAGATGTTCGCAAGAACCGAGAGATTATTGTTACGGCCCAGCTGGCCCGAGGACGCCGCCGAACTGCACCGGGCGATTGCAGACGAGGGCATCGTCCGCAATTTGGCGCGTGCACCTTGGCCTTACACCGAAGAGGAGGCTGTGCGCTTCGCAACAATGGATCACGACGCCACCTACCCCGCGTTTCTTCTGATGTTGCGTACCGACGCCGCCCCGCGCCTGATTGGTGCCTGCGGTCTTGGCCAACGCAACGGTGAAGCGGAGTTGGGTTATTGGATTGCGCGGCCTTATTGGGGATTGGGCTTTGCCAGCGAGGCAGGCCGCGCAGTGATGCACATCGCCAAAGCCATCGGGCACCGCAAGCTTGTTGCCGGCCACTTCACCGACAACCCTGCATCGGGCCGCGTTCTGCGCAAATTGGGCTTCCGCGACGCAGGAAGGAGCGAGCAGCGCCACAGCAAGGGGCGTGGCAAAGCGATGACTTGCGCGCTTTACGAAAAGTCGCTGGCGGACAGCGATGAGACTGGGGTCGCGATGACCGACGTCACGACATTCAGCATGCGCGAATATTTTGACCGATTGCAGGCAGCTTAGGCTGCGGCTGACATTCTCGGATTCAACGCGTCCTTATCGCTGTCGTAGCCTGCCCGCTTCGCTGCAATTTTTGCCAAATCAGCCTCACCCTGTGCGAGTAGCAGGCGGTCGTCTTGGTCCCATGGATGATATCCGGGTCGGAAAAATCCTGCCCATGGACGAAGGACATTGCGGCCAATGCCGCCTTTACCGAAGCCTGTTCGCAGAACCCGTTTCAGCGACCAGAAAAACCCGTAGCCATCTTGCCGGAGGAGTTCGATCTGACCCAGCGTGCGGTTTATGAAGAAACTTGTCGTCACGGCCAGCATGAAAAGGCTGCGCCACAGATAGCGGCGGACTGGATTCCAATCCTTTACGGCGTAATTCCAAACATCGAACGCCACGCCCTTATGCTCGACTTCCTCGATCGCATGCCATAGCCACAGCTCAAACATATCATCGTCAACACCGGCAAGATGATCACGATTCTCTAGCAGCTCGGAGGCGATGATAGCCGTGAAATGCTCGATACACATCGTCGCGGTCAGCTTTACCGTGTCGCTTGCATCCTCGAAAAATGCGACGAATCCTCTGATTTTGCGGTCAAGCGGGGCGATGTCATAACCTGCGTTGATGAGTGCCTTGTTCATGGCAACATGCTCTCGACTGTGCCCAGCCTCCTGTTCTATGAACGCTTCCACTTCGGGGCGTAACGCCGCCGGAACGCGGTTCACCCAAGGTATGAGACTGCGGATCATGAATGTCTCGCCATGTGGAAAGACAGCGGACAGCGCATTAAAAAATGCAGTAGCATAGGGATCTTTTCGTACCCAGTGGCGCTCGGTCAACGCATCCGGCATTGCGCGAAAACCACGCGGGACGATGCTTGGTCGAGCATCGGCGGGAATGGCCCTAAGGCCTGAGTTCTGGGTCGCATCCATAGCCCAATCTTACACGGCGGGCATGAAATTGCGTTTAACACCGTTGGTTAACCCGGCATCAATGTTGTAAATATTCTATATATTTTATAGGCTTGTCCAGCATATCCGGTAAATCAGGTCATCTTCAATATAAACAAAAACTGCTGCTATTGGCTGCGTAGACCGTTTAGCCTAATATGAAGATGCCACGTTAGCAGGCACCCAAAAAACAGAAAGTCCAACGGTCGTGAACATCGAAAATGCGGCGATACCGCGCCGGTTAAGTCCCGAAGCCAGCCGATTGGCTGCACTGGAGGCAGCGCGTGAACTGCTACTGGAGGCAGGGCCACAGGCGGTGACCCTGAAAGCTGTCGCAGGACGCATTGGCCGGACGCATGCGAACCTGCTCCACCATTTCGGATCCGCATCCGGACTGCAGCGCGATCTTGCCGCCTATATGGGCAGCAGTATTTGTGCAAAAATCGGTGATGCCATTGTGCAAATGCGCGGTGGCGTGGTTACGCCGCATGAATTGGCCGATCTGATCTTCGACCAATTTGACCGCGAAGGTGCAGGCGCCCTTGCGTCCTGGATGCTGCTTTCTGGAAACGAGGATGCGCTCGATCCGATCGTTGAGGCGATCCACAATCTGGTGGACGAAATTGCAGAAGATGGCCACGCCGACAGTTCGCTGCACGAACTTACGCTCGAAATGGTCCTTATGGCTTTGGGTGACGCTTTATTGGGCGGTCCGCTGTCGGCATCGCTTGGCCTGCCACGCGAAGCAGGGCGTCAAATTGCTGGCAGAAAATTGGCAGCGTCATTCGACGAATGGCAGGCGCGCCTTCAACCGCAATCATGAACGCGCTGCGCCAGGCTCAAACGATCTTGTAATAATGGCGGTACCAATCGGCGAAATGCTGCAGACCTTCGGCTAGCATCACCTTCGGCTTGTACCCAGTGAGCGCATGCAGCTTTGAAACATCGGCGTAGGTGGCCGTCACATCACCCGGCTGCATCGGCCGCATGACCTTAACCGCATCACGTCCTATCGCTTTTTCGAGGGTCTCGATCATTTCCATCAAACCGACCGGGTGGCTGTCGCCGATATTGAGGACGCGGTGACCGCCCGGCTCGGGAGGATTATCAAGCGCCCCGATGATGCCGTCGACGATGTCATCGATATAGGTGAAGTCCCGCGCCATCTTGCCGTTACCGTAAACCTCAATTGCCTCACCCTTGAGGATTTTCTGGGTAAAGCTGAAATAGGCCATATCCGGCCTGCCCCACGGGCCGTAGACGGTAAAGAAGCGCAGGCCCGTTTGCGGAAAGCCGTATAGCTTTGCATAAGACTGGCTCATCAACTCGCACGCACGCTTTGTTGCGGCGTAAAGCGATACGGGGTCGGTGGCCGGCTCATCTTCGGTAAAACCTGCACCGCCCATCGGCTTGTCGCCATAAACCGAACTGGATGATGCATAGACCAGATGCTCAAACCCCTCAGCGTGGCGGCACGCCTCCATCACCGACAAATGCCCCGCCAGATTGGAACGCTCATAAGCGAAGGGGTTTTGTATGCTGTAGCGCACACCCGCTTGCGCCGCGAGATGGACGACGCGCACGACTTTGTTGTCGCGTACAAGCGCCGCCATGGCGTCAGCATCGGCGATGTCCAAGCGCTCGAATGCGAAGCTGTTGATCCCGTTAAAGGTCGCAAGCCGCGCTTCTTTCAACTTCGGGTCATAATAATCATTGACGATATCGACGCCAATTACCCGTTCGCCCCGCGCCAATAAGCGATGTGCGACAGCATGGCCGATAAATCCGGCAGCGCCGGTCACGATGATGGGTGACGTCATGGTTAAGCCTGTCCTTTTTCGCCTGTCAGCGTAGCCGCTCTAAGCTGACCGCGAAATAACCGATTTCAGTTGCTTAAGCTTGGGCGTCACGATCGGTATCGTCAGCATTGTACTGCCCACCGCCATTAGCAAAAGAGCAGTGAATGTTTCGTTGGTGATGATCTGCTTGTCGAGGAGGATATTCGCAAAGATGATCATGATCAGCGCTTTGGTCTGGAGCAGCCACCCAATCAGCGACGCCTCGCCTTTTTCCCACTTCAATATGCGGCCAGCCAAATGAATGCCGGCCAGCTTGCCAGCCACCGACGCAAACAGCAGCAATGCCGCGGCTGCAAATACCGCCACGCCGCCCACATCCCAGTTGGTCCGAAGGCCTGTGCTCAGGAAGAAGACCGGCATGATCGCCAGCAATATATTGGCGCGAAAATCGTCCATGCGCTTCTGTTCGAACCATTTGGCATCGAGGACCGCGCCAGACAGAAAGGCGCCGACCATATAATGCAGACCTGCCCAGTCGGCGGCGAAGCCCGCTACCGCAAGCCAGACAAGTCCAACAAACCAGCGGTCATGTTCGGGAATTTTTCGCATCATGCGGCGGACCAGAAAGGCGGCCACCGCAAACATCACGAGAAACGCACCTTGTCGTCCGATCCGCTCCCAATCAAGCAGGATCAGCGCCAAAACGCCCCAGATCGCCACATCATCCAGGCTGGCATAGCGCAATATGCGCTGTCCGATGGGCTGGCGCAAAATCTCCAGTTTTTCCATAAACAATATGAGAATGGGAAGCGCCGTGACCGCGCAGGCCATTCCGATGCCAATAACTACCTGCCAATATTGACCCAGTTCGCCGATCCATCCCCCGCCTGTCCTAAGCAAGATGACTGCGGCAACGCTGCCGAACAGCAACGGCATGACAAGTGCCAGCCCTGCGGTTACGCCAGTTTCACGGCGGCGTTTCCAAGCCTCGGAAATGTCGAGCTCGATTCCTGCAATCCAGACGAAAATCATCACCGCCCACCACGCGATACCATTAAGCGCCGTGATCACTTCGGGTCGGAAGACGAAGCTGTAATAATCAGGGAAAGCGGCCCCCAATATTCCGGGGCCAAGCAATATGCCGCAAATGATCTGCACCACTACCAAAGGCGCAAAATATTCGGTGCGGCCCAATCGCCAAATCAGATAAGGTACCGCGAAGATTAGGATCATCGCGATCAAAAACACCTCGGTGACGGTTACATTAGCCACAAATCCACTCCCCCGAATTCAGCCGGGGGAGGTGTAGCAAATGTCCGAATTTTAGGAAGTTTTATTGAACGGTGAATTCGAATATTAAGCCGCGCGGCGTTGGTCGGTCGATTGCAACCAGGCGCGGGCCTGACGTTGTGCTTCGGCGATCTCGCGTGCGGTCATGTCGTCGGAAATATCCGCGCGGCACATCATCGCGGCTTCACTGCCGTTCAGCGCTGCAAGATTGAACCATTTATGCGCCTCGATCAAATCGACCTCAACGCCGCTGCTGCCGGTCGAATAAGCCATGCCCAAATCGTACAATGCATCGGCGTTGCCGCGGGCCGCATCGGCCAGACGGCTCTCCATCAAAAAATTAGCGCTTTTAAAACTGTTACCCATTTTCTTGCCCCCACATCCACTGTGTGAAGCCAATCTCGCGGAACATGGATAACAAAAGGTTAACGCAAAGCACAAAAACTTCATCCGTTTTGAACGGACGCGCAAATGCGCTCAGATGGCGAGGTTGTCGATAAGCCGTGTTTTCCCGATTTTTGCTGCCGCCAACAATCTTGCGCTCCGGCCATCGAAATGATGAAGCTGCTGTAGTGTGGAGGAATCGGCCAACGCAAAATAATCGACGCGAACAAAGCCTGCAGCCAAAATCTCGGCCGTGGCAGCATCAGTAACCGCGCGGACATCACTGCCCCCCCCAATGGCTTTGGCCGCCTTATCGAGCGCTTTTGGCAGGGCAAGCGCAGCCGTCCGTTCGCTGGCACTCAGAAAGGCATTGCGGGATGACAAAGCCAAACCGTCTGCATCGCGCACAATCGGAACGCCGATTATGTCCAACGCAAAGTCAAGGTCGCGCGCCATTTGGCGGATGACTGCCAGCTGCTGGAAATCTTTCTCGCCAAATAATGCGACGTCTGGCTGCACCTGATTGAAAAGTTTCGCCACTACCAAAGCAACGCCGTCGAAATGCCCCGGCCGTGCCGCGCCATCATATCCCTCGCTAGGTCCGCCGACTTGGACCTTGGTCTCAAAGCCTTGGGGGTAGATCGTCGCGGCATTTGGCGCCCACAGCACATCGACGCCAGCAGCGCGAAGCAAATCGGAATCGCGCTCCAACGTACGGGGATAGGCGTCGAGGTCTTCGTTCGGTCCGAACTGAGTCGGGTTTACAAATATCGAGACCGCGACTGCATCGGCGTGCTTTTTGGCAGCCTCCACCAACGCCATATGGCCTGCATGCAGCGCGCCCATTGTCGGAACCAGCGCCATGCGACCCTTTGCTTTACGCAGGTCCGCAATTTTGTGCCGTAATGAGTCAAGCTGATTGATGGTTTGCACGTACCCGCTGCCTTGTTTATTGGCTCTATAGGTAAGCCTATGAAAGATGCCGGCAGGGCATATCAAGGCAAATATCGAGCAGGGGTAATTTGAGGCTTATGGCCGGGGCACATCACATCGTTTTCGCCAATGAAAAAGGCGGCACAGGTAAGTCGACCACTGCGGTCCACGTCGCGATCGCGCTGGCATCGCGTGGCGCGCGGGTTGCTTGCATCGATCTCGATTCGCGCCAGCGTACGCTTTACCGCTATCTTGAAAACCGCCGCGATACGATGAAGCGGCGCGGCATAACGCTACCGATGCCGAGCTTTGAAGTCTTCGAACATGACTCGCAGGCAACGCTGGAGCGGCAGGTCGACCGGCTGGGTTCAGAAAATGACTTTCTGGTTTTCGACACGCCGGGCCGCGACGACAAATATGCGCGATTTGTTGCGACACGGGCTAACACTTTGGTCACGCCGATCAACGACAGCTTTGTCGATTTCGACCTGATCGGACAAGTCGATGCCGAAAATTTCAAAGTCCGCAAGCTCAGCTTCTATGCGGAACTCATCTGGGAGGCGCGTAAGGAGCGCGCCAAGGCCGATGGCGTGACCATTGACTGGGTCGTGGTGCGCAATCGCCTGCATAATATGGAAGCGCGCAACCAGCAGCGGATGACCGATGCTATTGCTGAGCTGTCAAAGCGGGTCGGTTTCCGGTCAGTACCCGGCCTCAACGAGCGCGTTATATACCGCGAGCTGTTTCCATCGGGACTGACCCTGATCGACAAGGGGCATCTCGGCCAGCTCGCCACCGCGCATATTGTTGCGCGGCAGGAATTGCGAGAGCTGGTAACTGGCCTTGCTCTTCCCGAGCTTCACAGCGCCGCACTGGTTTGATGCCGGTTCTCGTTGCCCTCATCGTTGCGGCGCTCGGATGGGCGGTTTGGAAGGGCAAGCTATCGAGGCAGCAACTCCCGCCGATTTTGCTGGGGCTTGCAGGCGCGTTTCTTGCCGCGCGCGGAAATCTGATAATTGGCGTCGCCGCCATCGGCGTCGCGGTGACCTGGTATCGAGGCCTGACCTGGCGATTATTCGGAACGCGGGCCAAACAGAGCGACCAATATGGCATCGACAAAGCACGGTTCATGCTGGGCGTATCGCGGTTCGATAATGCGGAGCGCATCCGCGAGCGGCACCGCACGCTCATCGCAAAAAACCACCCCGATACCGGTGGTAGCGAAGACCGGGCACGGGAACTAAATGAGGCGCGCGACCTTTTGCTACGTGATTTGCAAGATAAAGCGCGCTAATCGGCGCGCAGCCAGTTTCAGGAGCTTCGCGTGACCCACAATTTCCACTCTACCTCGCTTCGTGAATATGACATTCGCGGGATTATTGGCGAAACGCTGGGGGCAGAAGACGCTTATGCCATCGGGCGCGGGTTCGGCACCTGCTTGGTCCGTGCAGGCGGCAAAAAGGCGGCGGTCGGTTATGACGGACGGGTCAGCTCACCGATGCTCGAAGAAGCCTTGGTGCGCGGACTCAACCACAGCGGCATCGATGTTGTCCGCATCGGCATGGGGCCAACCCCGATGCTATATTATGCCGAGGCCGTATTGGACGGCGTAGACGGCGGCATCGAGATAACCGGCAGCCACAATCCAGCCAATTATAATGGCTTCAAGATGGTCCTCATGGGGAAACCGTTCTTCGGCGCGGATATCCAGTTGCTCGGCAGCATGGCGGCGGCAGGGGACTGGACCGAAGGCACTGGCACTAGCGAACATCTGGATATCCTTGACCAATATGTCACCCGGGTGGCTGAGGCAGCGCCCACCAAGGCGTTTCGCATCGGCTGGGACGCAGGCAATGGCGCGGCGGGACCGGCGATTGAAAAGCTGGTCAAGATGTTGCCGGGTGAGCATCATCTGTTGTTTGTGGATGTGGATGGCCAGTTTCCCAATCATCACCCCGATCCCACCGACCCAGCGAATCTGGTCGATTTGCAAAAGCTTGTCGCGGAGAGAAATCTCGATTTCGGAGTGGCTTTCGACGGCGACGGTGACCGCATCGGCGCGATTGACGGCCAAGGCCGAGTGATCTGGGGCGACCAGTTGCTTCAGATCTATGCCGAGGACGTCTTGGGCGATGTCCCCGGCGCGACGATTATCGCTGATGTGAAGGCGTCGCAGGCACTGTTTGACCGCGTTGAAGAACTGGGCGGCGAGCCGTTGATGTGGAAAACCGGACACAGCCTGATCAAGTCCAAAATGAAGGAAACAGGTTCGCCGCTAGCGGGCGAAATGTCGGGCCATATCTTCTTCAAGCATCAATATTACGGCTTCGACGACGCAATTTATGCGGCGGTGCGCCTGATGGCTGCTTCTGCAAAGCTGGGCAAAAGCGTGACCGAATTGCGCAGCGCGATGCCGGATATGATCAACACCCCCGAGATGCGCTTCCAGGTCGACGAAAGCCGCAAGTTCGCGGTAATCGACGAGGTTCTAGCGCGGCTGTCGGCAGATGGAGCCGACGTCAACAACACCGACGGCGCGAGGGTGAATACACCCGATGGCTGGTGGCTGTTGCGTGCTTCGAACACGCAGGACGTGCTTGTCGCGCGCGCCGAAGCATCGAGCGAAGAAGGCCTCGACCGCCTGATGGCGCAGATCGATGCGCAGCTTGCAGCATCGGGACTGGAACGTGGGGAGCAAGCAGGGCATTAAGCCGGTGTGACCTCCCTACCACCTGTTTTGATCGAATGGTTCGCGTCGCGCGGCTGGGTTCCGCGCAGGCACCAACTGGAAATGCTAAATGCGGCAGGTGAAGGGCAACATGCCTTACTGGTGGCGGCAACCGGCGCGGGAAAGACGCTTGCGGGCTTTTTGCCTACGCTATCCGATTTGATCGCTGACGCTGCCGAAGGCCTGCACACACTTTACATCTCCCCGCTCAAAGCACTCGCGGTCGATGTGCGGCGCAATCTGCTGATCCCCGTCGAAGAGATGGGTCTGCCAATCCGGATCGAAGCGCGCACTGGAGATACGCCCTCGGACCGCAAGCAACGTCAGCGCGTCAAGCCGCCGCATATCCTGCTGACCACACCGGAATCGCTCTCGTTGCTTTTGACGCATGAGGATAGCGTACTGCTATTCTCGACGCTCAAACGCGTTATCGTCGATGAGGTCCATGCCTTCGCCAACGGCAAACGCGGTGATCTGCTGAGCCTTTCGCTCGCGCGGTTGCAAACACTCGCGCCAGATATGCAACGTGTGGCCTTGTCGGCAACCGTCGCCGACCCCGACGATTATCGCGCCTGGCTAGCACCTGATGGCGATATCGATCTCGTCCGGCTGGTCGAGGGTGAAGCGGCGGCTGAGCCTGACCTGACGATCCTTCTCCCCGAAGGCCGCGTGCCATGGGCGGGGCATAGCGGGCAGCATGCGATTCCGCAGCTGATCGAGGAAATCGGGCGCAACAAGATTACGCTGATCTTCTGCAACACGCGTTTCCTCGCCGAATTTATATTCCAGAAATTATGGGACGCCAACGAGCCCAAATATGCCATCGGCATCCACCACGGCTCGCTGTCGATCGAGGCGCGGCGCAAGGTCGAAGGCGCGATGGCCGATGGCAAGTTGCGCGCTCTGGTCTGCACTGCATCGCTCGATCTGGGCGTCGATTGGGGTGATGTCGATTGCGTCATCCAGATGGGTGCGCCCAAGGGATCGTCGCGGTTGCTGCAACGAATCGGGCGGTCAAACCACCGGATGGACGAGCCTTCGAAGGCCATTCTCGTCCCCGGCAATCGGTTCGAATATCTCGAAGCGCAGGCAGCTTTCGACGCCGTGACCGAAGGCGTGCGCGACGGTGAGGCGTTTCAGGTGGGCAGCTATGATGTGCTGGCGCAGCATGTGATGGGCATCGCGTGTGCGGGGCCGTTCGATGAAGCGGAGTTGCTATCGGAGGTACAATCGGCATTGCCTTATTCGGCGCTCGATGCCGCGACATTTGCCCGCGTCATCGAATTTATCGCGACCGGCGGCTATTCACTTCGTGCTTATGACAAGTTCAAGAAACTGGTGAAGCGGCCCGACGGCAAATGGCATCTGGCCCATCCCAAATTCGCCGCGCAGCACCGGTTCAACGCTGGTATCATTGTCGATTCGCCGATGCTCGATGTCCGCTTTCGCAACGGGCGCAAGTTGGGCAAGGTTGAGGAGGGATTTGCCTCGACGCTTTCGCCCGGCAACACGTTTACTTTTGCCGGGATGGCGCTTGAGGTCGAATCGATAAAGGATCTCGACCTCATTGTCCGCGCCGCGACCAAACAGGCCAACAATATCCCGAGCTATATGGGTGCACGTCTGCCGCTCACCACGCATCTCGCGGGCCGTGTGCGCGAAATGCTGGTCGACCGCGCAGGCTGGTCGCGCTTTCCGGATGAAGTCCGCGAGTGGCTGGAGATGCAGGATTACAGGAGCCAGATGCCAGCGCCGGGCCAATTGCTGGTCGAAACCTTCCCGCATGACAAGCGGCATTATATGGTGACCTATCCGTTCGAAGGCTGGAACGCGCATCAGTCGCTTGGGATGTTGGTTACGCGGCGGATGGAGAGCCGGGGGCTAATGCCAATGGGCTTTGTCGCCAGTGATTATGCGCTTGGTGTGTGGAGCCTGAAACCGATTACCGACCCTGCGCCCTTGTTCTCCGCCGACATTTTAGCCAACGAATTTGTCGATTGGGTTGAGGGAAGTTACCTTCTAAAACGCGCCTTCCGCGAGGTCGCGGTGATTAGCGGCCTCGTCGAACGCCAGCATCCGGGCAAACGCAAGACCGGCAAACAAGTGACGTTTTCAACTGACCTCATCTACGATGTGCTGCGCAAATATGAGCCCGACCATTTGCTGCTCGAGGCCGCATGGGCCGACGCCCGCGCGCGGTTGACCGATGTCGGGCGGCTGGGTGATTTGCTCGACCGCGCGGCGGACACGATGCTCCACGTGGTTCTTGAACGGGTCAGTCCGCTGGCGGTGCCCTTGCTGGTGATGATCGGACGCGAGAGCGTCGCGCAAGGATCGGTCGATGACGAGCTGCTGCTCGAGGCCGAGAGTTTGGCGGGAGTGGCGATGACGCCTTAGAACGAAACCGTAGCCCTGAGCCTGTCGAAAGGCGCCTAGCCTATAAGCGCCCTTCAACGAAGCTGGGGCTACGGTTATTTTTTGTCCGTAGGCCTGCCCTAGTTCAGCAAAGTCTGCTTCCAGAACATCAATGTCGTCCAGAAATTATAGTCTATATTTTCTTTCTTCGCGAAACCATGCCCCTCATTTTTGCCCAGAAGATGCCATGCTGTCCCGCCCTTTTCGCGGATCGCTTTGACGATCTGGTCAGCTTCGGACGAGGGCACACGCGGGTCGTTGCCGCCGGTGACCACAAACATCGGCTTGGTAATTTCTGCGACGCGAGTCAGCGGCGAGATTTCCAGCAGCTTCGCACGTTGGACCGGATCGCGCTCGTCGCCATATTCGACTCGGCGTAGGTCCCGACGGTAGCTTTGGGTGTTTTCAAGGAAGGTCACGAAGTTCGAAATCGCAACGATACAGTTGGTCGAGCGAAGCTTGTCCTTATACTGCACCGCTGCGGCATAACACATATAGCCGCCATAGGATCCGCCCGCGAGACCAAAGCGGGTGGCATCCAGCCCCCGGTCCTTTTCAAGCGCGCCCAAAAACGCGCCCATGTCTTTCACCGAATCCTCTCGCTTGAACGGGCCGTTGTCGAGGCTAACGAAATTCTTGCCGTAACCGGTCGAACCGCGGACATTGGGATAGAAGATGGCAACGCCCATTTCGTTGAGCAGGTAATTGCTGCGTCCCTGAAAGCCGGGGCGCGACTGGCCTTCGGGTCCGCCGTGCACGTTCATGATCATAGGCCGCTTGCCGGGGAATTTGGTGGCGTCGGGGCGGTAGAGGAAACCCGATACCTCTAGCCCGTCAAAGCTCTTTACCTTCACCAGTTCAGGCTCGACATTCTTGGACACATCCAGCCCGCCAGTTTCGCTTTCAGTCCAGCGCGTGACCTTCAGCGTTTTGGGATCGACGCTATAGGCATCGGCTGCACTGCGCGCCGAGGTGAATGTGACCCCTATCTCGCCCCATTCAGACACTTCGAAGCCGCCGATAATACCGGCAGGCAAACCGTCCACCACACGGACCTTGTCCGTCTTGGGATCGAGCAGTTTCAGCTTGCTGATCCCTGCTTCATTGGTTTCATAGACGATGAAGCTTCCGTCGGGCGAAATATCGAAGCTGTCGACATCCCATTTTTCCGCTGGCCCGCGCGGGGTGAATTTTCCCGTTGCAATATCGATAGTACCCAGCCGCTGAAAATCCGATCCTTCATCCGACGTCACCCATAGACTGCCATCGGGTGCGAAGGATGCGCCGCCAATCGCGATATCCTTGGCATGATCGCCAATCGGGGTCATTTTGCCGGTGCCCAAGTCAAGCAGCGACATATCGACATTGGTGACCGACAAATATTGCGCGACAACAGCGCTTTTCTTGTCGGGTGAAAATGCGCCGACATTCCAGCCGCCGCCTTTAACTTCGGCAACCATGCGGCTGGTCGACGGGTCACGCGGGTTCATCACGTAAATGTCATTGTCGGTGCCGTTGCGCCGCGTTGAGGTATAAGCGACCAGCTCGCCATCATCGCTCCATGCGTTGATGCTGTTACGGCTTTTACCATCGGTTAGCAGGTTCAGCTTGCCGTCCTTCAGCGAATAGATCTGGTAAAACTCGTTCCCGCCGATATCTTTTTGAGTGAGCAGTATGTCACCTTTTTTAGGAGCCCAGCTGCCACCGCCAACGGGTTCGGCCTCGAAGCTGATCTGCTTGCGATCCATCATCGGCCCAGCAACACGGTGGAGCTGCGCAGTATTGCCGAAACGCGTCGCGATTAGCATCGACTTGTCGGTCGGATGCCAGCCGGAGAAGCTTGCGGTCCGAAATTCCATATAAGGCCGCGTTTGAACCGGAAGTTCGTCGGGCACGGGCGGAATGCCATCTGCGACCAACGCATCAGGCTTTGGCGCATCGGCAAAGGTGGGCGTCATCGGCAATGCCAATGCGGCAATCAAAAGCAGTTTCTTCACGGATATTCCCCTATCTCTCGTCTTAACGACCAAAGGCTAACCGAGCGCCTGTCGGCCAGCAATCGAAATGATGGCCGCGCTTCGACAAAGGCCACACCGCCTTCGACCGGCGGCGACTTGTGGACCCCTGAGAACAGGCGTATGATTTTTACGGGAGATGATGAAATGAAGAATTTCATATTGGCATTAATCGCGGCCGGGCTGACAAGTATCAGCGTGACAGCGCAGGAGCCGGCTGACTCGTTGACCGCCACCCCTATCATCGAAAATTTCGTTATTGATCGAAGCGACCGGATGACCGTGCAAGTGCAAGTCAATGGCAGCGAAGCCGTACCTTTTATTGTCGATACGGGGGCTGAGCGCACCGTCATCGCCAATGATCTTGCGCGTAGGCTTTCGCTTGAATCGGGCCCAACGCTGACGCTTGCGACGATTTCGGGCAAGGCGCAGGTCAATTCGTTTTTCATCGACAAGTTAACCACAGCGGCAGTCAATCTTGAAGGACTGGAGGCACCCGGGCTCGAACGATCCAATCTCGGCGCTTACGGTCTGCTTGGCATCGACAGTCTTGAAGATACCCGCGTCCTGCTCGATTTCGCAAACCAGAAAATGGATGTGCTGCCATCACGCAAAACGCGCGGCAAAACCAAGCTGGAAAATGGCATGATAGTCGTCAGCGCAAAGAAAAAAGCGGGCCGGATGATCATATCCAGCGCCAAGATTGACGGTATAAGCGTCGATATCATCCTCGACACAGGCGCGCAAAGCAGCATGGCCAATTTGGCATTGCGCGACAAACTCCGTCGTCGTCACCGCTCTGGCGAATTTGTACCGGTGACGATGCGCAGCGTGACAGGTTCGATCCTCAATGGCGAATTTACGCAGCTCAAGGAGATTGAAGTCGGCGGGCTGACGATCAATGAATTACCGATCACCTTCGCCGAAAATTACGCGTTCACCGCACTAAAACTGCAGGAACGCCCAGCAATCTTACTCGGCATGGACGCACTCAAACTCTTTGACCGGGTGCTTATAGATTTCGGCAACCGCCGTGTCGGTTTCGATTTGCCAAAAGGCGTCGAGCGCAAGTCGCCGGCGCGCATGGCAGCCGCTTACTAAGCCTTGCGCGAAAGCATGCCGCCAAGCATAGGCGGGCGATGACGCGCACATTCGAATTTGGCGAGCAATTGTTCGAGCTTGCAGGCGAAGCCGCTTTATATTGGCCTGCCGAGCGCACATTGCTCGTGTCTGACCTACACCTTGAAAAGGCCAGCGCCTTTGCGTTGGGCGGGCAGATGTTGCCGCCTTATGATAGCCTTTCAACATTGCACGATGTGGCGGAACTGGTGGCGCAATATCGGCCCGAGCGGCTTATCTCGCTTGGTGACAATTTCCATGATGATGCTGGTGAGGTCCGGCTACCCCCCAATGCTTCTGCCGTTCTGCAGCAGCTTGTCGGGCAAGCGGACTGGATTTGGATCACCGGCAATCATGATCGCAATCTCGAAGCGCGCTGGGGCGGCCGGTCGGTCGAAGAGCTGGTCCTTTCAGGCATCCTATTGCGCCATGAAGCATTGCGCGGCGAAACTGCGCCAGAAATTTCTGGCCACTTTCATCCAAAACATCGACAGTTTTTGCGCGGACGGATGGTATCGCGTCGCTGCTTTGTAAAAGGCCCGCGCAAATTGATCATGCCAGCCTTCGGAGCTTTTACCGGTGGCCTCGATGCGCAGGACGTCGCAATTTACAATGCATGCGACCTGGCTGAATCCGAACATGCCGAAGCACTGGTGCCAACGCGATCCAGCTTCGTGCGCTTTCGCCTAAACTGCGCTGGTGCGTTCGCCAAATAAGGCAGTGCCGATGCGGACGTGCGTTGCGCCAAGCATGATCGCGGTCGCAAAATCATCCGACATTCCCATGCTGAGTCCCGGCAAACCGTGACGTGCAGCCAGTTCGGCGAGTAACGCGAAGAATGGCGCAGGCTCGATATCGGCGGGCGGCAGGCACATCAGGCCCGCTACATCTATTCCCTGTTCGCGCGCGATGGCCAAAAGTTCGGGCAAAGCATCCACAGCGCAGCCACCCTTTTGCTCTTCCGCGCCGATGTTGACCTGAATGAAGCAAGGGATATGACGCCCTTGCGCGCGCATGGCCTTGCCGAGCGCCATCGCGAGAGAAATCCGATCAAGCGAGTGAATGACGTCGAACAATGCAACGGCCTCGTCTGCCTTGTTGGACTGAAGCTGGCCAATCAGGTGCAGTTCGATGCCGGGATGCTGTGATTTTAATTCGGGCCATTTGGCAGCCGCTTCCTGCACGCGGTTCTCGCCAAATGACCGCTGCCCTGCAAGAATCAGCGGCTCGATATCTTCCGCGCTTCGCGTTTTTGAAACCGCAACCAGATCAATGGCATCAGCGGAACGACCTGCAACCTTGGCGGCGGCGGCCATCTGCGCTTTGATATCAGCCAAACGGAGGGTGGGTGTTTCAGTTGTCGCTTGCATGATGCGCGCTATAGGCAAGTGTATGCGCCGCCGCCACCCCTTGCCCAAAATCTGGCTTATGACCGACCCGCGCTTTGGTGACGAATTGCTCGATGCTATTCGTCAGCTGCCTTTTGGCTCCGGCGTCATTTTCCGTCACTATGCGCTGGACGAGAAAGAGCGGCACAAGCTGTACCGAAAAGTGGAGCGAACTTGCAGGCGGCGCGGGCATGTTCTTTTACTCGCTGGGTATGAGCGCCACGCCATATATTGGCACGCGGATGGCTTCCATCAGCGCTCCGCCCGCTGCTCTAAATTGATCCACAGTGTCCCCGTTCATAACGCGCAAGAACTAAAACAAGCCAAGCGGCTCAACGCCGATATGGTCCTTGTCTCGCCCTTATTTGCGACCAACAGCCATCACGGGCAGCGTCCATTGGGCAGGCTGGCGTTCAACCGGCTGGCTGCTCAGGCCCATGATGTAAAAGTTATCGCTCTGGGCGGGGTTACCCGTCAAAAGGCATGCGGTTTGAACCCGCGGCTTATCCACGGCTGGGCAGCTATCGATACGTTCAGGAAAAACCCGGATTAGAAGCGGATTTTGGTACCGACATAAACCGCTTCACTGTCCTTACGGTTATCAGCAGTCGGTAATACGCGGTCATTTTCGCTGCCATAACGGACGCCAGCGGTCACGTCGATCTTGCGGCTGATTGAGAAGCTGCCGCCCACGTCGAGTTTATAGTCGCCAGCCGCAGCACTGCCACGGGCAGGAGGAGCAACTTCACGATTCTGATCAAGCTTGATGCTGGTGCTAAACTTGCTTGGCTTCTTCGCAGCGTCGTCGAGGCGGAAACTGCCCTTGCCCAGCTCGCTCAAAGGAACTTGCGCGGCAAGCTTTGGTGTTGATGGCGCGGCAAAACCCTGCCAGCCTTTTGACGCGGTCAGGCGATAATCGACTGTCGATAGACGGACGGCTTTGCCAGAACCTGACTCAGCACCGGCAATTGCACTCCGCACCGATACGGCACCGGCTGTCAGGCGCGAATTGGCACGCGCGGCAACGGTGATGGTGCGGTTGGCACTGATGCCCGAGCCAGCAGGGGTAAACGGAAAGCGTCCGTTAGCCGAATTGCTGGTGGCCGAAAATTTTTGGGCGAGTAAACTATCGCCGCCAGAAGGCGTGAAGGTGTTCAACCAGTCGTTGGACACCGCGCGGACCTGTCCCAAAGATTTGGCAGCAAAAGCAGGCGCGATGACAGGTGACAGGACAAGCGAACCCGTTGCAAGCAATGCAGCTGCAAAAGTGGCGTTTTTCCGCCGGATTGGGTGCTTACCAGACATAATATTGTCGAAACGACTCCCTGTTCCATTTTGATATACGCCTGAATCGCACGATGCAAAAGGGCTTCAACCAAAGTTTCTTTCAAACAACGCGAATTTTCGCAATATGTGGCATTATACCCACAGCCTTATCCTGGGGCAGCTGGCAGAAAGACGAATAGAAGGTCATTCAGCACCCAGAAAGCTTGCCGAAGCCAGCAAGCCAATATAGAGGTTTCCGACATTTTCATTGTTCAAGGACATTTTATGCGCACCACCCGCTTGGCACTCATTCTCGCGACCAGCACCATGTTGCTGGCCGGTTGCGGCGGCAAAGAGCGTCCCAAGGCCGACCTTGCCGCGAGCCAGGTCACGACCATCGGGGTTAACAGCTATTTGTGGCGCGCGTCGCTCGATGCTCTTTCCTTCATGCCGTTGGTCCAGACCGACTCGGCTGGCGGTGTGATCGTGACTGACTGGTATGTAAACCCGCAAAGCCCTGGTGAGCGCGTCAAGCTGACCGTGTCGATCCTCGACCAGGATTTGCGCGCCGACGCGCTGCGCGTTGCCGGCAGCCGCGAAGTTTCACAAAACGGTCAATGGGTTGCCGCACCGCTGCGTGCTGCCACTGTGCAGAAGCTTGAAGCGGTTATCCTTACCAAGGCACGCGATCTGCGCCGGTCGGCCATTTCCGGGTAAACTGTCATGTCCAATGTAGAGCGTTTTAACCCGCACGTCGCCGACGCGCGGTGGCAAAAGACTTGGGAAGAGCAGTCAAGCTTTGTTGCTGATGACTCTTCGGAAAAGCCGCGCGCCTACGTGCTTGAGATGTTTCCCTATCCCTCCGGGCGCATCCACATCGGCCATGTCCGCAATTACACGATGGGCGATGTACTGGCGCGCTATAAGCGAATGACCGGGCACGAGGTGCTACACCCAATGGGCTGGGACGCATTCGGGATGCCCGCCGAAAACGCCGCGATGGAAAAAGGCGTTCATCCCGGCGGTTGGACCCGCGACAATATCGCCAATATGCGGACCCAGTTAAAACGCATTGGCCTCGCCATCGACTGGACGCGCGAACTCGCGACCTGCGAGCCCGAATATTATGGGCATGAACAGGCGCTGTTTCTGAAGCTCTACGCCGCGGGGTTGGTGTATCGCAAGGAATCGGCTGTCAATTGGGACCCCGTTGACATGACCGTGCTTGCCAATGAGCAGGTGATCGACGGCAAGGGCTGGCGCTCCGGGGCACCGGTCGAGCGGCGCAAGCTGAGCCAGTGGTTTTTGAAAATCACCGATTTTGCCGATGAGTTGCTCGAAGGCTTGGGCACGCTTGATGAGTGGCCCGACAAGGTGCGATTGATGCAGGAAAACTGGATCGGTAAATCGCAGGGGTTAAAATGCCGGTTCAAATTTCCCGGATCAAACGGCGACGGCATCGACGTCTTTACGACGCGGCCCGACACGATGTTCGGTGCAAGCTTTGTCGCGATTGCCGCTGACCATCCGGTGGCCCAGAAGCTTGCGACCAACGCGCCCGAATTGCAGGCATTCATTGAGGAATGCCGCAAGGGCGGGACCACCGCGGCCGACATTGAGACTGCGGAGAAAAAGGGCTTCAACACGGGACTGACCGTCGAGCACCCGCTTGATCCGAGTTGGCACCTGCCGGTCTATGTCGCCAATTTCGTGCTGATGGATTATGGCACTGGCGCCGTCTTCGGCTGCCCTGCGCATGATCAGCGCGACCTCGATTTCGCGCGCAAATATGACCTGCCAGTCACCCGCGTGGTTGCAGATGGCGACCTGACCGACAGCGATTTTGACGGCAATGTCGCTTATACTGGCCCCGGTACGATCGTGAATTCGCACTGGATGGACGGGTTGACCATCGAGCAAGCCAAAGCCGACGTCATTGCAAAGGCCGAGCACGAAGGTTGGGGCAAAGGCCAGACGCAATATCGTCTTCGCGATTGGGGCGTAAGCCGCCAGCGTTATTGGGGCACGCCAATCCCCATCATCCATTGCGAAACGTGCGGTGCAGTGCCGGTTCCCGAAGACCAGTTGCCGGTCAAGCTGCCCGAAGATGTGACATTCGACATCCCCGGCAACCCGCTTGATCGCCATCCAACTTGGAGCAAGGTCGATTGCCCCAAATGCCATCAGGCAGCGCGGCGCGAGACCGACACGCTTGATACGTTTGTTGATTCAAGCTGGTACTTTATTCGTTTTGCCAGTCAGCCACATGGCAAGCCGTTCGACCGCGAAGTTGCCGAAAAATGGCTGCCGGTCGATCAATATATCGGCGGCGTCGAACATGCGATTTTGCATTTGCTATATGCTCGGTTCTGGACCCGGGCGCTTAGCCATATTGGCATGATTGACGTGAAAGAACCGTTCGCCAGCCTGTTCACGCAAGGAATGGTGACCCATCAGACCTTTTCGCGCGTGGCGCAGCGGGACGAGATGAAGGGGAACGTGCTCCATCGCAATGTATACACCGAGTTTTTGAATCCTGATGAAATCGACCTGAACACAAAGTGGAAAGATGGCGAAAACTATCCAACCGCAAACACATCGGGCGTGGCATTTCATTCCAGTTTTGACCCCAACAAGCTGATACAATCGGGTGATGTTTTTATATATCCAAACATCAAGGACACTGGTGAAGGTGTTACGGTCGGCCGCATCGAAAAGATGTCGAAGTCGAAGAAAAACGTCGTCGATCCCGATGACATCGTCGACCAATATGGGGCAGACGCGGTGCGCTGGTTCATGCTGTCCGACAGTCCGCCCGAGCGCGATCTGGAATGGTCCGAAGCGGGAATCGAGGGATGCTGGCGGTTCGTACAACGCTTGTGGCGTTTGACCGGACAGGTCAGCGGCGCAGCCGGTGCAGACAAAGCGCTTGATCGCAAAACGCATCAGGCGATCGCGGGCATTGGCGCGGATATCGAGGCGCTGGCGTTCAACAAGGCCGTCGCCAAGATTTACGACCTCGCCAACGCCATCGAAAAAGCGGCGCCATCTGCCTCACGCGACACCGCAATCCGCACGATCTTGCTGTTGTCCGCACCGATGGTTCCGCATCTGGCCGAAGAGGCATGGACGACATTGGGTGCCGATGTGGGCGGAGGCCTGATCGCTGATGCGCCTTGGCCTGAAGTCGATCCGGCGTTGCTCGTCGAAGACGAAGTGACCATCGCGGTGCAGGTCAAAGGCAAGCTGCGCGATACTTTGACGGTAGCCAAAGGTTTGCCGCAGGACGAAATGCAGGCGCTTGCGCTGGCCAGCCAAAAAGTCCAGCATGCCATCGACGGTGCGGAAATCCGCAAGGTCATTGTTGTCCCCGACAGGCTGGTCAATATCGTCATATGAAACGCTTTTTTGCCCCCGCTTTGCTTGCCCTGATGCTGCCTGCCTGCGGGTTGCAACCGCTCTACAGCGGCGGTTCCAAAGGTGCGGTGGCAAGCACATTGGGTGCAGTTACCGTGGAGCCCATTCAAGGCAAAAGTGGCTGGTTGATGCGCAACGCCCTCAACGATCGGTTGGGGTCGCACGCAGGAAATGTTGCCCGTTTCCGGCTGGTTGTGGCGCTCGATGACCAGATTGAAGGTTTTGGTGTCCGTACAGATGATACGGTGACGCGCGAGCGCCGCACCTTGCGCGCCCGCTATCAACTGGTTTCCGTCGAAACAGGCGAAACCGTGCTTGATGCCACTGCCGGATCCGACGCTGGGATCGATGTGGTCAGCTCGGAGTATGCAACCATCGCTGGTGAGAACAGCGCGCTTGAAAATCTCACGCAAAAGGTTGCAGACCAGATTGTGACCCGACTTTCGCTCTACGCCCGCGGCGAATGAGCAGCCCCAAGGAACGCAATTTCATCGGCGCGATTACTGCGCGCACCGACATCCGGCTATTCTTCATTTTCGGTCAGGATGAGTCGACTGTGGCTGACATTGCCGCGCAAATGGCCGGGCAGCTTGGTGGCGCAGAACGCGTCGATATCGATAGCGATCAAATCAGGGCTGACCCGGCATTGCTCGCCGACGAGGCATCTTCGCTGTCGCTGTTCGGCGACAAACGCTATGTCCGGCTGAATTTCCGGCGCGAAGAAGGGCTGGCGGCAGTCGAGAATCTGCTGGCGCTGGACAGTGATGCCAATCCGGTTATCGCCACCGCCGGAAACCTTACCAAAGCAAGCAAGCTGCGCAAGCTGGTCGAAGGTCATCCACGCGCCATGGCGCACATCTGTTACCTGCCCGAAGAGGGCGATGCGGCCGCTGCGGTCATGGCCTATGCGGCAACGGTCGGACTCAAACTGGATCGCAGTCTGGCAGCGCGGATCTCCCGCTACACCGGGCAAGATCGCAAGCTGGCGCAGGCAGAGGTCGAAAAGCTTTCATTGTATTACGACGCCTCACCGCAACGCCCGGCCACAGTCGAAGTCGCTGCTTTCGAGGCGCTTTCTGCAGAAACCGGCGAGGAGAATGTCAGCGGCCTGGTTAATCAGGTGATGGGCGGCGACTTGCGTGGCACGGGCCGCGAACTGGTTGCTGCGCGCGATATGGGTGTCGATGCAATACGCATCATCCGGGCGCTGCAAAGGCGCGTCACTTTGCTCGGGTCGATGCGCGCCAAGGTCGACAATGGCGCAAATCCCGGTGCCGTGGTCAAGGCAACGCGGTCGATTTTCTGGAAAGAGGCTGACGAGTTCGTCAAGCAATTGTCGCGTTGGCCGTCGGCGCGTCTGGCTGGGTTGAACGGGCATTTAATCGATGTTGAAGCGAAGCTGATGAGTGTGCGCGAAGGGCTTGGTACGGTCATATTGCAAGAAGAGCTGATCCGTATTGCCCGTGCTGCAGCGAGGCGAGGCTAGTCACTCATATTGCGCAGTAATCGGGATGCGCGCGCGAAACGTGCCCGACGCGTTACCACGCACTGTCAACCTGCCACCAAATGAGAATTCCAGTCTCCCCATCGAATCAAGCTTTGGATTCTGCGAAAGGCTGGTTCTTAAGCTGGTAATTTCCACAGTTCCCCCGGTGGACGATGTCATCCGCGCGCTGCCTGGCATATCAATCCGCACGGTTCGTCCAGGCTGCCCCTTTACTATCGCTGTTCCGGCTAATGCAGGGCCGCCCAAATCGACCATCCCGCCATTGACTCGCCTGCTCCCATTTTGCGGATCGACGTCGATAGCGCCGCCGCCAGAGCCCGACAAAGCGGCCCGGCTAAAGTCGAGCTTGGTTGTTATCTCAATGGACAACGGAATTTCCCGCTCGGCAATCACCTGCTGCTGTTCGTGGCCACGGCTACACAATCGACAAGCATCATCGCCCGCAGCCAATAGCAACGGTAACAGCCCCAACGCCCCCACAGCGCGCAGCTTATGACCTGGTCCTGTCATAGCGTGTCAGCTCTATGCTGATATGGTAAATGCCGAGTTAAATCGTAACCTTGAAGGCAGCCACGCCGAACCCCACATCAGCAATCAAAGGAGCCCATTGATGGAAAAAGTTCACAAAACCGACGCAGAATGGCGTGCCGAGCTTGACCCTGTTCAATATCATGTTCTGCGGGAAGCTGGCACTGAACGGGCATTCGCCGGGAAATTGACGGACGAAAAACGTGAAGGCGAATTTCGCTGTGCGGGATGTGGCACGACATTATTCGCTTCTGACACCAAGTTCGACAGCGGTTCGGGGTGGCCAAGCTTCACCGCGCCTGCAGATGGAGAAGTGGTCGAGGAACTTCGCGACGTCTCCCATGGCATGGTCCGCACTGAAGTGCGTTGTGCCGCTTGCGAAGGGCATTTGGGACATGTCTTCCCCGATGGCCCGGGGCCAACTGGCTTGCGCTATTGCATCAACAGCGCGGCGCTTGAGTTTGACCCGGAGTAGCTTTGTCAAAAGCCGCTTGTGAGCATAGGAAATTGTGATTAACACCGCCGCCAATGGCACGTGCAAGTAAAGCATCGAATGAACGTGGACCGTTCCTGACCTGGACCGTTCGCCTCCTGAAAATTGGCGTAATTGCAGCGCTTTTGGGCGTAATGGTGGTTGGCATTTTCGTCGCCATCGCGCGCGGAGAAATCGATAGTTTCGAGGATTTGAAGGCATCGCCAAATGGCCAGATGATCCGCGTCCGCGCCGCCGATGGCACCGTCATCCAGACATTGGGACCAAGTTTTGGCCGGTGGCTGACGGTCAAGCAGCTTCCCCACGAGATGAAGGATGCGATGGTCGCGGTTGAGGACCGGCGTTTTTACATGCACCCCGGTGTTGATCCGATTGGTATCACACGGTCGTTTTGGGTGCGTGCTGTAAAGGGTCGCTGGACTCAGGGCGGGTCGACCATCACCCAGCAGTTGGCGCGCAATGTCTATCTGAACAGCAACAAGGAATTTGGTCGCAAGATGCGCGAGATCATTCTCGCGCTCGCCATGGAGACCAAATTTTCCAAAGCGCAGATACTCGAGCTTTATCTCAATAAGGTTTATTTCGGCGGTGGCGCTTATGGCGTCGACGCCGCCAGTCGTAAATTTTTCGATCATGGCGCGGAGGAACTTTCGCTCGCCGAAGCCGCGATTATCGCCGGGCTGGTAAAGGCTCCGTCGCGCTATTCGCCCACGGCTGACGCCAAGGCGGCACTGGGCCGGGCGGGCGTTGTCGTCGAAGTCATGCAGGATGCAGGCATGATTACAGCGGCGGAAGCAGCCTCGGTCAAACCGGCACTCGTCAAAATGAACGCTGAGCCGCCGCAGGACAGTGTGCGCTATTTCACGGACTGGGCGCTACCACAACTCGACGGTTTGATTGACGAAACCGAAAAGCCGATTGATGTGTGGACAACACTCGACCTTAAAATGCAGCGGGCAGCCACCGCCGCGATCGCGGCCAACGCACCACGGGGCGCGCAAGGGGCTTTGGTAGCAATCGATCGCGACGGCGCGGTGAAAGCAATGGTGGGCGGCACCGACTATGTCACGAGCAACTACAACCGCGCGGTCACCGCAGTGCGTCAGCCTGGCTCGGCGTGGAAATTATTCGTTTACCTTACCGCATTGGAGGCTGGCTTCCGGCCTGAGGACAAGGTTGAAGACAAACCTGTGGAAATCGAAGGTTGGCAGCCCAAGAACAGCGGCGGAAATTACGCAGGTGAAATTACTCTACGCACCGCCTTTGCCTATTCGAAAAACACCGTCGCTGCACAAATCGGGCAAGAAGTCGGGACGAGCAGCATCGCCAATATGGCGCGCCGGTTCGGTATAACCACGCCGATCAACACCCAGCCCTCGATGGTGCTGGGTACCTCGGAAGCGCGCGTTATCGATATGACCCGCGCATTCGCGGCAGTTGCCGCCAAGGGCCGTTCTATTACGCCTTTTGGCATTTCCAAAGTCACAACGATTGATGGCGATGTCATCTATTCCGCCAAGTCGCAAAAATCGATCCAGCTGGTTGAGGATTGGGTCGCGGGTGGCATGACCGACCTGATGCAGACCGCCGTTGCCACTGGCACTGGTCGCGCCGCCAATATCGGGCGGCCAGTTGCCGGTAAGACCGGAACGACCAGCAGTAACAAGGATGGTTGGTTCCTAGGGTTTTCGAGCGGGCTGACCACGGGCGTCTGGATGGGCCGCGATGATGCCCGCGCTGTGGGCGGTCTTGAAGGTGGACGCGCGCCCGCTCAGGCTTGGGCGGCTTTCATGCGCATCGCGGTTGCCGGACGTCCGGTAGAGAATTTCGCGACAGAAGTAACCTTCCCCGAACGCCTCGAAGGTGAAGAGCCGCTATTGGGCGAGGAAGAGGAAACATTGCTCGTCGACGAATTCGGTATGCCAATCGAAAGCCAGCCTATCGTCGAAGATCCTAACCTGACCCCCGGCCCCGCCCCTGAACCGCTGGACGAGAATTTCATCGACAGGGCAATCGGTCGGAGGGAACCCCCGCCTGCAGAGCAGGATGAAGGGCTGGAGCCGCCGCAATAGTCCCTGTTATACGATGAGATCTTCAAGCAACCGTACGGATACAATCTTTAAGCCGTCGTCATGCCGTTCCGCGATACCCCGCCTTACCAATGTCGCCAGTGCACGCGACGCTGTTTCGCGCGTGGTGTTCACGCCAATCGCCATTGCCGACAATACAGGCAGTGGCCTGACCCAACCATCTGAGTCAGCACGACCCAATAGCGCGCGATAAAAACGTCCGGTCGCGGTCAACCCTATCCGCGCTGCCATCCGATCAAGCACCATATCGAGCTGCCGCGCCATCAGACAGGCGACGCCCTGCGAAATCGATATATGTGTTCGGGCGAGGTCAGCAACTATTCGCGTTTCTATCATTAAGGCAGACAGCCCGCCTTGTGCGGTGATATCGGCGCGATGCGTCGTTGGCTCGGGATAGGCGCCAAATAATTCGCCGGGCCCATAGCCCGCCAACTGTGCATATTGACCTTCGGCGCTAAAAAGATCAGCCGATGCCAGTCCATCAATGACCAGAAACAGATGCGCTGAGACATCACCGCGAAGAGCCACCACACTGCGATGGGCATATTCGCGATATTGGGTGGCGGCAAAGATCAGCCCGGCTTCATATTCCGGGCAGCGGAAGCAGGTCGCGATTTGCGCCATATGTTCCGCGTTCTTCAAATATTGCCCCTTTTACGTCTTGAGACAGATATTTAGGCCGCCGTCAGGCTGCATGGCAAGTGGCTATAATGTATGACCGGTACGGTCTCTTTTGGTATCGAGATAATGCGCATTATGGGGGTTAGCGGGAATCTGGATCGGAAGCCTTTCAGCCACCTTTATCCCTTCTGCCTCCAGCCCTTTTACCTTTTGCGGATTGTTGGTCAGCAACCTGACTTCGGTCACACCCAGTAATTCGAGCATTCGCGCGGCAATCGAAAAATCGCGTGCGTCGACGGCAAAGCCCAGCCTGGTGTTCGCGTCGACAGTATCAAAGCCCTGATCTTGCAGAGCATAAGCGCGCAACTTATTCACCAGCCCGATGCCGCGTCCTTCTTGCCTGAGGTAGAGCAATATGCCCCAATTCGCTTCGGAAATTTGGTGTAGCGCCTCATGCAATTGCGGCCCACAATCGCATTTCAGACTGCCCAGCACATCGCCGGTGAGGCATTCGCTGTGCAACCGGATAACAGGCGGCGATGCATCGCGCTTTCCTACAACCAGAGCAACATGATCGGCAGCATCTGCCGCTGTCCGGAAAGCCACGATTTCCGTATCGGGATTGGTAGCCACCGGTAACCGCGCTCGCGCCGCGATGTGTAGAGCACGGCTGTCGTCAAATGCAGCGACATCCTGAGGCGTGACTTGAACGTTTCCATGCCCGGATTCGGCAAGTACAAGAAACGCCGGCAGCAAACCGGCCAATCGTCCCAGTTCCATCGCTGCAATCGCCGCGGCATTATCGGGTAAAGGCATCGCCACGAAGGGCCCCTTCATCGGAAAGCGCATGTCGAGTACCGGGTCGGCGATGGCGATCGCCAGCGACAGATCCAGATCGGAGGGTGTCTTGATCCGAACGGGTAAAGCCGTGTTAGCAGCAGCGTGCTGGTTGGCCAGTTTCAACGTCGCGGCCCTGCTGGCCGAGATCAGCAATCCTGTGACATCGCTCACATTGGCCGCCGTTTCGATGGCGATTAGCGTCAGTACATGCCCTTGGCTGGCTATCTCAATCGGCCAGCCGCGCCGGAGCGCATCGATTGCGCGGGCGGCCTGGCAGGCGTCGCCCTCTTGTGCCTTTACCTCATTCAAAAGGCAAATTCCGTGACAATGGGCGCATGGTCGGACGGTTTGCCCCAGCCCCTGATATGTTTGTGCACCACATGCGCCCGGGCCTTGTCTTTAAGGTCCGGGGTAACCCACATATGGTCCAGCCGCCGCCCTCGATCCGATGTTTCCCAATCCTGCGCACGATAGCTCCACCATGTGTAGAGCTTCTGCGATGGATCGACAAATTCGCGCGCGACATCGGTCCAGTTACCCGCCGCCTTAAGTTCGGCCAGCAAGTCAATTTCGACCCTAGTGTGGCTAACGACGTTGATCAGCTGCTTATGACTCCACACATCCTGTTCCAACGGGGCGACATTGAAATCGCCGGTCAATATCGTCGGGCAATCAACTGTTTTTGACCAGTCGGTCATCCGGCCCAGAAAAGCCAGTTTCTGACCAAATTTGGGGTTATTTTCCAGATCGGGCACTTCGCCGCCCGCAGGAATATAGACATTGTCAAGCCGGACGCCCTTGGTTGCGTCGGTCCCGATTTCAGCACTGATATGCCGCGCCTCGCCGTTCGCCTGCCAATCTTCCACCCGGCGGTTAATCAACGGCACCTTGCTGACAATCGCGACACCATGATGCATCGGCTGGCCATTGACCATCATGTGACGATAGCCAAGCTGCCTGAACAGGCCCTCGGGAAACAGGCTGTCGATGACCTTGGTTTCCTGAAGGCAGAGAATGTCCGGCGCTTCTTCTTTCAAAAAACGCTCAACGATGTCGATGCGGGCACGCACCGAATTGATATTCCACGAAGCAATACGGAGAGTCTGGGGCATAAGCATATGGCCCTAGAAGGCCGGACGCCGGGGAGCAAGCGCGTGATCGCTAAAATGTGGCTGAAAAAGCAAAGCCCTCATCCCGGGGGCATTTGGGATGAGGGCTAAGCTTGCGTTCGTCACGCGGATATCAGCGCCGATTTATCGCCGTGGGCAACAGGGGGAAAACCACACGAACTCTCAAACGCTGATGTCGATTTTATACAACGACTTTCCTGTCACCCAGATGAACAAGGCTGTTCAGAAAGGCAGCTTGTCGGCGCTCAGCTTCGGTTCATCGTCCTGCCTCAAGATTTGCGGCGAACCGGGCGCGGGTCTTTCCAGGTGAATGCGCTGTTAGCGATAGATCCGTTGTATTTCACATTGCCGAGTCGGATGCTCGTGCGGTTGTTTTTCGAATCGAGCGCCACCCATCCGTTGAGAGTTAGTCCGCCGGGTGCGCCGGGTTGCTTGACGAAAACCATAGTGATCGTGCCATATTCAGGACGTTTGGTGTCGCGGACTTCAACGCTGATCACATCATCGGTAGAGGTCGGGACGAGCTTTCCATAACGGGCAAGATCCTGACCGGGGTCAAGCAGCGCGGCAAGCGGACTGTTCCGGATGGGCCAGCGCTGGACCTGTTTAACCTCATAATCGATCATCGTGAGCGCCCGCCCGTCGCCAACAATCAGCAACGGCACACCCTTTTGATATTCGAACCGGACCTGCCCCGGGCGTTTTAGCAGCAATTTTCCGGAGAGGTTGCCGCCATTGCGGTCGGTCTGCGTAAAGCTTGCGGTCATCGTGCCGACCGCTTTCATGTGCGCAACAACGCGTGTCATCTTGTCCGACTGCGATTGCGCAGAAGACGGCATGGTCATAACCAGCGCGACCGGCGCAAACATCACTGCATATTTTCCAAAAGTCATTTCTGTTTTCCTTGGGAGAGATGGCTTCGATTAGCGGAAATGCGTTGAACCGCATCTTAACCGTCAGATCGGTTCGCCGTTCCGGTCGCGCAGCACTTCGCGGCGGCCAATGTGGTTCGGGCTGCTTACAAATCCATCTTCTTCCATCCGGTCGATCAAACGTGCAGCGCTGTTATAACCAATCCGCAATTGTCGCTGAATCCAGCTGGTCGAGGCCTTTTGGCTTTCGAACACGATCTGGCAGGCTTTGCGATATTGCGCATCCTCTTCGCTATCTTCGCCGCCCATCGCGCCAAAGTCGAAGCCGCCGTCTTCAGGCTCCTCGGTAACCGCCTGAATATATTCTGGTTGGCCCTGCCCGCGCCAATGGTCTGCGACGCGGCGGACTTCGTCGTCGGAGACAAACGGCCCGTGAATACGCGTCAGCCCACGCCCGCCCGCCATATAGAGCATGTCGCCCTTACCGAGCAGTTGTTCGGCGCCCTGCTCGCCCAAAATTGTGCGGCTGTCGATTTTCGAGGTGACGTGAAAACTGATGCGCGTCGGCAAATTGGCCTTGATTACACCGGTAATGACATCGACCGAAGGCCGCTGAGTTGCCATGATAAGATGTATCCCGGCCGCGCGCGCCTTTTGCGCCAGCCGCTGGATAAGAAATTCAACCTCCTTACCGGCAGTCATCATCAGGTCGGCTAGCTCGTCTACGATCACCACGATTTGCGGGATCGGCTCGTACGCGAGGCTTTCTTCCTCATATTGCGGCTGTCCGGTCATCGGGTCATAGCCAATCTGGACCTTGCGCCCCAGTGGCGCGCCTTTGGCTTTGGCTGCGCGGACCTTTTCGTTGAAATTGGCAAGGTTGCGCACGCCGAGCGATGACATCATCCGATAGCGCTCCTCCATCTGCTCCACCGCCCATTTCAATGCGCGGATAGCTTTGGCAGGCTCGGTCACCACTGGCGACAACAGATGCGGGATATCGTCGTAGCTGCTGAGTTCAAGCATCTTGGGATCGATCATGATCATCCGGCACTGGTCGGGGGTCAGCCGGTAGAGCAAAGACAATATCATGCAATTAAGGCCAACCGACTTGCCCGAACCGGTGGTGCCGGCAACCAGAAGATGCGGCATCGGCGCAAGATCGGCAATGACCGGATCGCCCGAGATATTCTTGCCTAATATTATCGGCAACGCGCCTTTTTGTTCGGCGAACGCGCCGGAGCCGACCATTTCCTGAAACACCACCGCCTCACGATGCGCGTTGGGCAGCTCGATGCCCATTACCGTACGCCCGGGAATGACCGAGACACGCGCCGACAGCGCGGACATGTTGCGGGCAATATCTTCCGCCAGCTGGATGACGCGGCTTGATTTAATACCAGCTGCTGGCTCCAGTTCGTACATCGTAACAACCGGGCCCGGGCGCACCGCAACAATCTGACCCTTTACATGGAAATCATCGAGCACCGATTCAAGCAGCCGCGCATTGGCCTCAAGGGCAGCTTTGTCCAATTTTGGTACCGAGACCGAAGGCGGCGGATCGAGCAAGTCAAGCGAAGGCAGCGTGTAGCTGCCGAAAAAATCCCCTTGTCGGGCACCGGTTGAAAAAGCTGCTTTTTTCGGCGCCGAATTGCGATCGTCGATTAACGGAGGTTTGCGATTTTCAGGCTCGACTGCTTTGCGCGGTGGCCTTGCTTCGACAACTTGCGGAGCGATATAGTCGGCTTCGTCCGCGATTTCGACAGCACCTCTGCTGGGGAATCGGGGCATCGCGATTGCAGGAATCCGAAACAGCGGTCGTTCCAGCTGGAGCGAACGAATCACGAGCGCAATGCCACCAAACAAGCTGACCAAAATGAGCAGCAGACGGACGAGCGAACCGAGACCGCCGTCAATCTGGCTTGCAAGCGGCGTGATGACGCTGTCGGCCAACAGGGCAATCATTCCACCCCACCCTGCTGGTAAGCCAATATCGCTGCCATGTTGCCAAAAGGACATGCCGAACCCCATAAGGAGCATGCCAATGAGGCACAGCCCCAGCTGACGCTTCCATTCCGGTTGGGGCACATTGCGCCACAAACGCCGCGCGAAAATCAGCATGAGCGGCAAAAGAAATATCGCTGGCAGGCCAAACAGAAACAAGGCGGCATCGCCCAAATACGCGCCCGTTTGGCCCATCCAATTGTGCTGGACGTTCGCAGCTGCGCTATTGAAGGCGGCATCTGCAGCGGAATAGCTGAGAACCGAGAGGCCATAGAAAAGCCCAAACAGTCCAAGCGCGGCCGCGCCGATCAACGCGCCGCTGCGAATCAAGGACGCGCGCATCATCTGTCGCCAGTTTGCCATGTTGGTCTTTGAGGTGATTTTGGAAACGCGCGATGCCATCGGAAATACTGCTCTATAAGGTTAATACGCCCTTTTCGTCTTCGGTGGACTCGCCGTCAAGCGTTACGGGCAAAATCCTCCTTTGAGTCCGTCCTTCGATTGCGCCATAAGAGTAATATGACCGAAAAAGCAGATATACTCATCATCGGAGGAGGCCTGATCGGCCTGACGCAGGCGCTGGCGCTCGCCGCCCACGGTATCACCAGCCATGTCATCGACCGCGCCGACCCGGCGGCCATGCTGGCCGCTGGCTTCGACGGACGGACTTCAGCAATATCCAGTTCAAGTATGAAAATGTTCGAAGCCATCGGGGTTAAGGAACAGTTGGCGGGTAAAGGCTGCCCGATTGGACAAATCTGGGTCAGTGACGGGCTGAAGGCCGGAGCACTCGATTTTGTACCCGGCGCTAATGATGGTTATCTGGGCCAGATGTTCGAGAATCGCTTCTTGCGTAGCGTCTTATACAATGCTGCAAGGGAGAGCGATGCGATCACGCTGCACATGCCCGTGGGTATTGCCAGCAAAAGCCGCAACGGTGTGCATTCAAAAGTGACGCTGGAAACCGGTGAGGTGCTGACTGCAGATCTGATGATCGTGGCTGAAGGCCGACAGAGCCAGACACGTGACGAGGCTGGAATCAAGATAGCCCACTGGCAATATGGGCATAGCGCGATGGTCGGCGCGATTTTTCACGAGAAGCCGCATGGGAATGTGGCATATGAGATTTTCTATCCCTCGGGGCCTTTCGCAGTGTTGCCGATGCTTGACGCTGAAGATGGGCGCCATCGTTCCGCAATTGTCTGGTCGGTCAGCGAGACGGATGGTGCGGCATATATGAAATTGTCGCCGCGCGGATATGCTGCCGAGCTTGAAAAATCTATGGGCGGCATATTGGGTGCGGTCGAGCTTGCAGCGCCTTTATCTTCGTACAAGCTTGGCTTCCATCACGCTGCCGCGATTACGGGAGAGCGGCTGGTTCTGATCGGCGATAGCGCGCACGGCATCCACCCGATAGCGGGTCAGGGCCTCAATCTGGGCCTTCGTGACGTTGCCGCGCTGACGGAAGTTCTGGTTGATGGAATGCGGCTGGGCCTCGACTTCGGAGATGCGCAACTTCTCGACCGCTATAGTCGTTGGCGCAGTGTCGACACGCTCTTGGTGGCGGCTTCAACCGATGGACTGAACCGTCTTTTCTCCATCCCCGGCAAAACGGCATCTGCGGTTCGCCGTTTCGGAATGGGAATGGTACAACGCGCCGCCCCGGCCAAGGCTTTTTTCATGGCCGAGGCACGGGGAGAAAGCGGCGCGCTTCCCAAATTATTGCAAGGCGTTGCGGTTTAGTTTGTCGTTACAGGAACAACCCGGATTTCCACCCGGCGGTTGGCCGCACGGCCTGCTTCGTCGAGATTGCTCGCCTTGGGCTGGCTTTCACCATAGCCTCTGGTCGCAAGACGCGCCGACTGCACACCGCGCGAGGTAAGATAACCAGCAACAGCCGAAGCGCGGCGTTCTGACAGCGCCTGGTTATAGGCATCGGACCCGGTCGAGTCGGTATGACCCATGACATCGACATAGGTTTTTTCATATTGGGTCAGCGTACTCGCAACCTTGTCCAGCGTAGCCTGAAACGATGGCTGAACTGTAGAGCTGTCTACGCCGAAGGTGATACCTGATGGCATATCTAGCACCAGATTGTCGCCTTCGCGGATAACATCAACGCCGGTACCGGCCGTCTGTTCCCGCAGCTTCTTTTCCTGCTCATCCATATAATAGCCAACACCCGCACCAGCGACAGCGCCAATTCCGGCACCAAGGATCTTCTCTGTCCGGTCGCGCTTGCCGCCAATCAGATCGCCGAGCAAATAACCGCCTACAGCGCCGCCAACGCCGCCAATGGCTGCCTTTGAAATCGTTTTTTTGCCCGTTTCCGGATCGGTGACGCAGGCACCAAGCGGCAGGATTGCAACAAGCAGTGCCGCAGAGATAATGTGGTTCTTTTTCATGATATTTCCCTCTTTAATTGCATTTAAGCATAACCATAACCAAGCTGAACCGATTATGAGCCATCCCAGCTTTTACTATTGTCACTTTTTGTGTCGCGCCGATGAAGCGCGCCGACCGTTCAATATTCGGTGAGGCTGTTGCCAAAGGGTATGGCAACGCGATAAGGCGAAACCTACCCGATGCCACCTCTTCATCCTTTCCCCTGGTTTGATGCCGCAACGATATTGGTGCTGATCGCTATCAATGGTGTGTTTGCGATGTCCGAACTCGCCATCGTTTCGGCGCGTACCGCTAAACTCAAAGCGATGGCCGATGACGGCAAGCGCGGTGCGTCGGCCGCGCTTCGTCTGGCGCGCGATCCGGGTAAGTTTCTGTCGACTGTGCAAATCGGCATCACGCTTATCGGTATCATTGCTGGCGCCTATTCGGGTTCGACATTGGGGCAACCGGTGGCCGAACGTCTGGAATTGCTTGGCATCAAGGATGACTGGGCGGACACGCTTGGTTTTAGCATCGTCATCAGTATCACGACCTACGCCTCATTGGTCGTCGGAGAATTGGTGCCTAAACAGTTTGCGCTTATTGCCCCCGAACGGATCGCTGTCATTATGGCAGGGCCAATGGAAATGCTGGCACGGGTGACCGCCCCGATCGTATGGTTGCTCGACAAATCGAGTGCTATCATATTTCGCGCGCTCGGCCTTCGCCGTGACAGCCGCGATGCGCTAACCGCCGAGGAACTGCGAATGGTGTTTGCCGAAGCCACCCATGCGGGGATTATCGAAGAGCATGAACATAAGGTGATAGCGGGCGTAGTGCGGCTGGCCGACCGCCCTGTGCGCGAAGTGATGACGCCGCGCACCGATGTTGATCGGATAGCCGCCGATGCCTCCGAAGATGATGTACGCGATGCGCTGGTGAATTCATTGCACACAAGGTTACCTGTTACTGGCGATGGCGGCGATGACATTATCGGCGTTGTCCAGTCACGCGATATTGTTGCGGCGCAAATCAAAGGTCAGTCGCTCGACATCCGCGCGCTGATGCGCCGGGCCGAAATCATACCCGACCAGCTAGACGCAATGGACGCGTTGGAAATATTGCGGTCCTCTGATGTACCCATGTTGTTGGTGCATGACGAATATGGGCATTTCGAAGGCATTGTAACGCCCAACGACCTGCTTGCGGCCATTGCCGGTGAGTTCGCTTCGGATCAGGCCCAAGGCAGCGCGCCGAACATCATCACGCTCGATGACGGGTCGATGCTGGTATCAGGTGCCATGTCCGCCGATGCTATGGCCGAAGCACTCGACATCGACCTACCCGATGACCGCGATTATGCGACGGCAGCTGGGCATGTGCTGCACATATTGCGTCACCTGCCAGAAGAGGGTGAAGCGTTCACCGATCAAGGCTGGCGTTTTGAGGTTGTCGACATGGATGGCCGCAAAATCGATAAGCTGCGCGTGCGACTTGCAGAAAAAGCAAGCAGGACGGACGCAGTTGAGGGCTTGTGATTGCACGGGCGCTTGATTAGGGCGTTGGCACAACAGCGGATTAGCAGGACATAAAGATGGCCGATTTCTTCCTTCCCAAAAACAGCAAGGTCCAGAAGGGCAAGGTTCACGGCGCCAAGACCGACGGCAAAGTGAAGAAATTCAAGGTCTATCGCTACGACCCGGATAGCGGCGAGAATCCCCGTTATGACACATTCGAAGTTGATACCGACAATTGTGGTCCGATGGTGCTCGATGCGCTCATCAAGATGAAGGGGGAGCAGGATAGCTCGCTCACCTTCCGCCGTTCGTGCCGCGAGGGTATTTGCGGTTCTTGTTCGATGAATATCGACGGCAAGAATGGTCTCGCCTGCACCACCGCGATCGAGGATTGCAAATCCGAAGTCACGATTACTCCGTTGCCGCATATGGAAGTCATCAAGGACCTCGTTCCTGACTTCACCCATTTCTACGCGCAATATGCGTCGATCAAACCTTGGTTGCAGACAGTCACCCCTGAACCTTCAGGGAAGGAGCGGCTGCAGTCGCCTGAAGATCGCGCCAAACTTGACGGCCTTTACGAGTGCATCTTGTGCGCCTGTTGCTCGACGAGCTGCCCGTCTTACTGGTGGAACAGCGACAAGTTTTTGGGGCCCGCGATTCTTCTCCAAGCCTATCGCTGGCTGGCGGACAGCCGCGACGAGATGACCGGTGAGCGTCTGGACGAATTGGAAGACCCGTTCCGCCTCTATCGCTGCCACACCATCATGAACTGCGCCAATGCCTGCCCTAAGGGATTGAACCCGGCCAAGGCGATTGCGGAGACCAAGAAGATGGTTGCCGAACGGCACATCTGATTTCGGGTCGACAGTTGGACACACCCGCATTCGACAGTAGCCCTGATCCGGATAATCCCGGCTGGCTGAACTGGCAGATGACCGATGCGACACGGTACAATGGAACCGTACTTGGCAAGATGCTGGTGCGCAGTGAAGGACCGGGCAAAGCGCGGCTGCGCATGTTTCCCGAACACCGGCACAGCAATTTGCGTAATGCGGTACATGGCGGTGTCACGCTGGGCTTTGTCGACGTGGCGATGTTCGGTGCGTCGCGGATGTTTGGGCTTATCGAGGCTGGTGCTGCCGTGACGCTCGACCTTTCTGTTCAGTTCATTGGCGCGGGGGTCATTGGCGAGCCGCTCGACGCTGAGGTCGAGTTGCTCAAGGAAACCGGCAGGCTGCTGTTCATGCGCGGCATCGTCGTGCAAGGCGACGAGCGGGTCGCAGCGTTCTCGGGTACCATACGAAAACCAACCAAAAAATGACCGGGCAGCCCGTTACCGAACGTTACGCCGCGTTGGTGGCAGTAGGCGAACTGAAAGCTGACCCGGATCAGGCGGCAGCAGCGGCAGCGCTCGCGAAGGTTCAGACTGAATTGGAAGCCGTGCCGCCGCGCGGCAGCACCTTATGGCGGTTTCTCGGCAAAAAGCCCGAACCGGCGCGCGGACTCTATTTGTGGGGCGGAGTCGGGCGCGGCAAGTCGATGCTGATGGATCTTTTCTTTGATAGCGTCCGCATCAAACGCAAGCGCCGCGCGCATTTCCACGAGTTCATGCTCGACATCCATACGCGGCTGAAGGTCGAGCGCGAAAAGGAAGTTGGCGACCCTATTCCGCCGCTGGTCGAAGCATTGGCCGACGAAGCGCGGCTGCTCTGTTTTGACGAGATGGTGGTGAACAACATGGCCGATGCAGCGATTATGTCGCGGTTGTTCACCGGGCTGATCGCGCAAGGCGTTACAATAGTAACGACATCAAACCGCCATCCAGACGATCTGTATAAGGATGGTCTCAACCGGCAACTTTTCCTGCCCTTTATCGAACTGGTAAAGGACAGACTCGATATCATCGGCCTCAACGGTCCGACCGATTATCGGCGAGACCGGTTGGGCAATGCCGAAACTTGGCTGGTGCCGAACGGAGCCGAAGCGACCAAAAAGCTGTCCGAAACCTTCTTCCGCCTGACCGACTATCCCCCCGAAGACCGCGCGCATGTTCCCACGGCGGAAATCGATTTGGGAGGCGGGCGGAATCTTCATGTACCAAAGTCACTCAAGGGTGTTGCGGTCTTTTCTTTCAAACGGCTTTGCGGTGAGGCGCGAGGGGCGGCGGACTATCTCGCTATCGCGCGGCGCTATCACAGCGTCATCATCGTCGGCATACCCGTGTTGGGCCCGCAAAGCCGGAACGAGGCGGCGCGCTTTGTAACGCTGATCGATGCGCTCTACGAATATAAGGTGAAATTGCTGGCCAGCGCAGATGCCGCACCGGACGCATTATATCCCGAAGGAGATGGCAAGTTCGAGTTCGACCGTACCGTGTCGCGCCTCCTTGAAATGCAGTCGGAAGAATATCTGGCAGAAGGGCATGGCGCGCATTAGGGTAAGCCAAACAGGGAGACGGTCATGAAACGATTATTGGCACTATCGGCGGCATTATTAGCGCTGACGCCGTTGCAAGCTCAAGACGATGCAAAGCGTACGGCGGAAAAGCAACTCTTTGCCAAAATAGTCGAAATCCCGACCGTCGAGGGCCGGACAGCCGAATTCAAGAAAATGACCGCTTTGCTGACTGCGGAATTCCGCAAGGCTGGCATCAACAACGTCATCGTCAAGGACCATGACAACACCCAAACGCTGATAGCGCGCTGGCCCGCCGCCAAGCCATCGGGCAAGAAACCGATATTGCTGATGGCACATATGGATGTAGTTGAGGCCAAGGAAAGCGACTGGAAATATCCACCGTTCAAATTCCGCGAAGAAGGCGGCTATTATCTCGGGCGCGGGTCAAACGATAACAAGGCAGCGCTGACGGGCATATTGATCGCGCTGCAATATCTGCGCGCCGAGAAGTTCGAAACCACGCGCGATATTATCGTCCTGTTCACGGGCGACGAGGAAACATCGGCCAATGGCGCGAAGCGCGCGGTCGCCGAATGGCGCGACCTGATCGACGCCGAATTTGCGTTGAATGGCGATGCGGGTGGCGGGAGCGTTTACGCCGACGGCAGGGTCGAGGGCTTCGGCATGCAAATCGCCGAGAAAACCTATGCCGATTACAAGCTGGCCGCGACCAACCGCGGCGGCCATAGCAGCCGACCCCGGCCTGACAATGCGATTTACGCGCTGGCCCATGCCCTGACCGAAGTGGAACGCTTCCGGTTCCAGCCGATGATCAACGACGGCACGCGCGCCTATTTCACAGGCATTGCCCAAAGCGACGGCGGCAATTTTGCCGACCTCGTCAAGCGCTTCCTCGCCGACCCCAATGACCGCGAGGTTGCTGATTTGCTCGAGGCCAACGACCCCGGCCTGACCCGGACGCGCTGTGTTGCGACGATGCTGAATGGCGGACATGCGCCAAACGCGCTGCCGCAAAAGGCTGAAGCGAACGTCAATTGCCGTATCTTCCCCGGCACAACCGCCGAAGCGGTACGGGTCCAGTTGCAGGGGCTCGCCGGCCCCGATGTCACGGTAACGCTGGACAACAGTTCGCCCGCGTCGGATCCGTCGCCGCTACGCGCGGACATTACTGAAGCCTATCGCAGCGCGGTTGCAACCCGGTTCAAAGATGCACCGCTCGTGCCTTTAATGTCGGCAGGGGCGACCGATGGCTCCTATTTGCGCAATGCCGGTATCCCGGTCTACGGCTTTGGCGGGCTGTGGGGGATTGTCGGCGAGAAAGAAGGTGTCCACGGTCTCGACGAACGCGTGCTGGCCGATGGTTTTCACGGTCAAATCCCGATCTGGATGGAAATGCTGCGCCGCGTCGCTGGTTAAAATCAGTCGCTATCGCTATTGCGAACTGTTATCATAAAAAGCCTTAACTTTAGACCTTTAGTGGGTTGTTCTCGGGCGTGATTCGGCGTATCGACGCCGCAATTCCGCCAAAGGCCCTAAGGGAAGGACATCGTTTTCATGGCTCGCAAAAAGATTGCGCTTATCGGCGCCGGTAATATCGGCGGCACCCTCGCCCACCTCACAGCATTGAAAGGCCTTGGCGACATTGTATTGTTCGACGTCGTCGAAGGCGTGCCGCAGGGCAAGGCGCTCGACCTATCGCAATGCGGCCCCGTTGAAGGCTTCGACGCCAAAATCACCGGCACCAATGATTATGCCGATATCGCGGGCGCAGACGTCATCATCGTCACCGCCGGAGTAGCCCGCAAGCCGGGGATGAGCCGCGACGATTTGCTGGGTATCAACCTAAAGGTTATGAAGGCGGTCGGCGAAGGCATCGCCGCTAATGCGCCTAACGCATTCGTCATCTGTATCACCAACCCGCTCGACGCGATGGTTTGGGCATTGCGCGAATTTTCCGGCCTGCCGCATCATATGGTCGTCGGCATGGCAGGCGTGCTCGATTCGAGCCGCTTCAGCCACTTCCTTGCCGATGAATTCAACGTTTCGGTCAAGGATGTCACCAGCTTCGTGCTCGGCGGCCACGGCGACACGATGGTGCCGGTGATCCAGTACTCGACCGTTTCGGGCATCCCGGTTCCCGACCTGATCGCGATGGGCATGTCGACTCAGGATCGTATTGACGCCATCGTCGCACGGACCCGTGCAGGCGGCGGCGAGATTGTCGCGCTCCTCAAAACCGGCTCGGCCTATTACGCGCCAGCCACCAGCGGCATTGCGATGGCCGAAGCCTATTTGTACGACCAGAAGCGCGTCCTGCCCGCCGCAGTCCACCTGACTGGCCAATATGGTGTCGATAATCTCTATGTCGGCGTACCCGTGGTAATCGGCGCTGGCGGCGTCGAGAAAGTCGTCGAAATCGCACTCGATGACGAAGCAAAAGGCAACCTTGCGGTCAGCGTCGACGCGGTCAAGGAACTGCTGGTGGCTTGCAAAGCAATTGATGGAAGTCTGGCATGAGCATCCTGATTAACAAAAATACCAAGGTTATCACGCAGGGTATGACCGGTGCCACCGGCACTTTCCACACCGAGCAGGCGCTGGCTTATGGCACGCAGATGGTCGGTGGGGTTACGCCGGGCAAGGGCGGGACCACGCATATCGGCCTGCCGATGTTCGACACCGTGCTCGAGGCCAAGCAGGCGACCGGCGCAGACGCTAGCGTCGTCTATGTGCCGCCACCCTTTGCGGCAGACTCGATCCTCGAGGCCATCGACGCCGAAATCCCCCTGATCGTGTGCATCACCGAAGGTATTCCGGTGCTCGACATGGTCAAGGTGAAGCGCGCGCTTTCGGGTTCGAAAAGCCGCCTGATCGGGCCGAATTGCCCCGGCGTGCTAACCCCCAATGAATGCAAGATCGGCATCATGCCCGGTAGCATTTTTTCGGCCGGTTCGGTCGGCGTCGTCTCGCGTTCGGGTACCTTGACATACGAAGCCGTGTTCCAGACCACCGCCGAAGGTCTTGGCCAGACCACTGCGGTCGGCATTGGCGGCGACCCCGTCAACGGCACCAACTTCATCGATTGCCTTGAGCTTTTCCTCGCCGACGATGCCACCCAATCGATCATCATGATTGGCGAAATTGGCGGCAGCGCGGAGGAAGAAGCGGCGCAGTTCCTGATCGACGAAGCCAAGAAGGGCCGCAAAAAGCCGATGGCCGGTTTCATCGCCGGACGCTCGGCCCCTCCCGGACGCCGCATGGGTCATGCCGGTGCCATCGTATCTGGCGGCAAGGGCGACGCAGAAAGCAAGATCGCGGCGATGGAAGCGGCGGGCATAAGGATGTCGGCTTCGCCGTCGTTATTGGGCAAGACTTTGGTTGAAGTTCTCAAGGGCTAAACCGCCAAATCCTCCCCAAGGAAGGCAGTATCATGGGTATCGAAAACCAGGATTTCGAAATTGAGCGCGGCCCAAGCTGGGAACGCGCGAACTGGCCGCTGGGCGTCACCGATGACCTGACCGGTGCGCTCGATCCCACACAGATGGCGGTCGAGATCAAGGCAGCCGCAAAAGCTGCTGGCAAGCCAATGGCAGAGGCCGACGCGGTTTCGGCGGCAAGCGATTCGATCCGCGCCATGATGCTGGTGCGCACCTACCGCGTGCGCGGTCATCTGGCGGCCAATCTGGATCCACTCGGGCTGTCGAAGCAGGAAATTCCCGCTGACCTTACACCCGAATATCATGGCTTTTCCGGCGCAGACCTTGAAAAGCGAGTATATGTCGGTGGCACGCTGGGCCTCGAATGGACGACGGTGCGAGAGCTGGTCGATATCCTGCGTGCCAATTACTGCGGGCCGGTCGGACTTGAATATATGCACATTGCCGACGTCGAAGAACGCCGGTTTTTGCAAGAGCGGATGGAAGGCAAGGACGCCGCCATCCAGTTCACGCCCGAAGGCAAGAAGGCGATTCTCGCGAAGGTCATAGAGGCCGAGCAGTACGAGAAATTCTTGGGCCGCAAATATGTTGGCACCAAACGCTTCGGCCTCGACGGCGGCGAGGCAATGATTCCGGCGCTTGAGGCAGTCATCAAATATGGCGGCAGTCTTGGCGTGCGCGAAATCGTGTACGGCATGCCGCATCGCGGGCGGTTGAACGTGCTCGCCAATGTGATGGCCAAGCCCTACCGCGTCATCTTCCATGAATTTTCTGGCGGCTCGTCCAGCCCCGAAGATGTCGGCGGCTCGGGCGACGTCAAATATCATCTCGGCACCAGCACCGATCGCGAGTTCGACGGCATCAAGGTGCATATGAGCCTCGTCCCCAACCCTTCCCACCTCGAAGCGGTGAACCCAGTCGTTCTCGGCAAGGTCCGCGCCAACCAGACCGCGCGTGACGATTTGGGCAAGCACGAGCAAGTTCTCCCTGTGTTGCTCCACGGCGATGCCGCCTTTGCAGGGCAAGGCATCGTATGGGAGTGCCTTGGTTTCTCCGGCATCCGAGGCTACAACACCGGCGGTTGCTTGCACTTCATCGTCAACAACCAAGTGGGTTTCACCACCAGCCCGCAATTCGCGCGTAGCTCGCCTTATCCGTCGGACGTCGCCAAGGGCGTTCAGGCGCCAATCTTCCACGTCAACGGCGACGATCCAGAGGCCGTGACCTTCGCTTGCAAGATCGCGATAGAATTCCGCCAAACCTTCCACCGCGATATCGTGATCGACATGTGGTGCTATCGCCGCTTCGGCCATAATGAAGGCGACGAACCGAGTTTCACGCAGCCGTTGATGTACAAGGTCATCAAGACTCACCCCGGCGTCGGCGAGTTGTACGCCAAGCGGTTGGTTGATCAGGGCGTGATCGACGCCAATTGGGCAGGCGAACATATCATGCGGTTTACCGCCACGCTTGAGCAGGAGTTTGCCAGCGCCGCTGATTACAAGGCTAACGAAGCCGACTGGTTCGGTGGGCGTTGGTCAGGCCTCTCAAAACCAGCCGACCCCGAATCTGCGCGGCGCAATGTCGAGACCGGCGTGTCGAAGAAATTGTTCGACAGTCTAGGACGCACGCTGACGACGGTACCCGAAGGCCTCAACATCCACCCGACTTTGGGCCGCGTGCTCGAATCCAAAAAAGCAATGTTCGCGAGTGGCGATAATATCGACTGGGCGACCGGCGAGGCTTTGGCGTTCGGCGGGCTGCTGTCCGAAGGCTACGGCGTCCGCCTGTCCGGACAGGATTCGGGGCGCGGCACGTTTAGCCAGCGCCACGGCGTCTGGGTCGATCAGGGCACCGAAGAAAAATACGTGCCGCTGTCCACTCTTCCGCATGGGCGGTTCGAGATCCTCGACAGCCCGCTATCCGAATTCGGCGTGCTCGGTTTCGAATATGGCTTTGCTGGAGCCGAACCGAAAACGCTTGTCCTTTGGGAAGCGCAATTCGGCGATTTCGTCAACGGCGCGCAGGTCATTATCGACCAGTTCATTGCAGCGGGCGAAGCGAAATGGCTGCGTGCCAACGGCCTCGTGATGTTGCTGCCGCATGGTTACGAAGGTCAAGGGCCGGAGCATTCATCGGCACGGCTCGAGCGGTTTTTGCAGCTCTGCGCCGAGGATAATATCCAGGTCGCCAACTGCACGACGCCTGCAAATTATTTCCATTTGCTCCGCCGTCAGATGGCGCGGTCGTTCCGTAAGCCGCTCATTGTGATGACCCCCAAGTCGCTGCTGCGGCACAAGATGGCAGTGTCGAAGGCCGAAGACTTTCAGGGCGAAAGCCACTTCATGCGGATATTGTCGGACCCTTGGGCACCAGCCGATGCCGATGTGAAGCGGCTGGTATTGTGTTCGGGCAAGGTTGCCTATGACCTGATGGAAGCGCGCAATGCCGCTGGTGATACCGACACGGCGATTGTCCGTTTGGAGCAACTCTATCCCTTCCCCGGTGAACCCTTGGTTGTCCGCCTGAAGCGCATGGCGAACCTCGAAGAAGTCGTCTGGGCGCAAGAAGAACCGAAAAATGCAGGCAGCTGGTCGTTTGTCGATCCGTTTATCGAAGAATGCCTCGCCGATGCAAAAACCAAACCAACCCGCGCGCGTTATGCCGGGCGCAAAGCCGCGGCTGCCACTGCAACCGGCCTTGCCAAACGCCATCAGGCCGAACAGGCGGCACTCGTCGCCGATGCACTCGGCCACAATGTCCGCGCTGAAATCCGCCGTCAAAGAAAAGGCTGATACGATATGAGCACCGAAGTCAAAGTCCCCGTATTGGGCGAATCGATCACCGAAGCAACGCTTGGTCAATGGCTGAAAAAGCCCGGCGAAGCAGTTGCCGCCGATGAACCCATTGCCAGCCTCGAGACTGACAAAGTCGCAATTGAAGTCCCTTCGCCGGTAGCTGGCGTAATGGGCGCATATGTCGTTGAAGAAGGCGCGACAGTGAATGTCGGCGCTGTGATTGCGAGCATCGAAGCCGGGTCAGGCGCGCCTGCTGCAACCCCTGCGCCTGCCGTTGCAGCAGCGGCACCACAGCCGGTTGCGACAGCACCTGCGCCTGCACCTGTTGCGGCACCCGCCGAAAATTCGGACTTGCCCTTGTCTCCTGCTGTTCGCCGGCTGGTGCTTGAACTCGGCATCGATCCATCGAAGATCAAAGGCACCGGCAAAGACGGCCGCCTGACCAAGGAAGACGTTGTGGCGGCTGCCAAGGGCGCACCTGCTGCGGCACCCGCTGCCGCTGCATCGGTCGCGGCACCTGCTGTAGCCGGTCGCCAAGAAGAACGCGTCCGCATGACCCGCCTGCGCCAAACCGTCGCCAAGCGCCTGAAGTCAGCTCAAGAAACCGCCGCGCTGCTGACCACGTTCAATGACTGCGACATGAGCGAAGTGATCGCGGCGCGCGAGAAATACAAGGAATTGTTCGAGAAGAAGCACAGTGTAAAGCTGGGCTTCATGAGCTTCTTCACGAAGGCCGTCGCGCTCGCGGTGCATGATATTCCAGCGGTCAACGCGCAGATCGACGGCGATGAAATCGTCTATCACAATTATCTCGACGTCTCGGTCGCGGTCAGCGCGCCTAACGGCTTGGTTGTCCCGGTCGTCCGCAATGCCGACAAGCTGTCGTTCGCTGACATCGAAAAAGCCATCGGCGATTTCGGTGCTCGCGCCAAGGCCGGCACGCTCACGATGGAAGACATGGCGGGCGGCACCTTCACCATTTCCAATGGCGGCGTGTTCGGCGGCCTGATGTCCACCCCGATCATCAACCCGCCGCAGTCAGCGGTGCTCGGGCTCCACCGCATTGAGGACCGCCCGGTCGTGCGCAATGGCGAAATCGTTATCCGTCCGATGATGTATCTGGCACTCAGCTATGACCACCGCCTGATCGACGGCCGCGAAGCCGTGACCGCGTTGAAGACAATCAAGGAAGCGATTGAAGACCCCACCCGGTTGCTAATCGACCTTTAAGGAAACCCACATGGCAGAACAAGATTATGACCTGATTGTCATCGGCGCTGGCCCGGGCGGCTATGTCGCAGCAATCCGTGCAGCGCAATTGGGCTTGAAGACGGCATGCGTAGAGTCGCGAGAGACGCTGGGCGGCACTTGTTTGAATGTTGGGTGCATTCCTTCGAAGGCGATGCTTCATGCCTCCGAGATGTATCACGAGGCACATTCGGGTGCGCTCGCCAAATTCGGGATCGACTTCAAAAGTGTTGGGTTGAACCTCGACCAGATGCAAGCGGAGAAAACCAAAGCGGTTGGCGAGCTGACCGGCGGAATCGAGTTTCTGTTCAAGAAAAACAAGGTCGACTGGTTGAAGGGACATGCGGCTTTTACCTCGGCCAACTCGATTGATGTTGCGGGTAAGAGCTACACCGCGAAAAACATCATGATCGCAACTGGCTCGTCGGTAACATCGCTCCCTGGCGTCGAGATCGACCAGAAAGTCATCGTCGATTCGACGGGCGCGTTGGCGCTGCCCAAGGTTCCCAAACATATGGTGGTGATCGGCGGCGGCGTCATCGGTCTCGAACTCGGGAGCGTGTGGCTGCGGCTCGGCGCGGAGGTGACCGTGGTTGAATATCTCGACCAGATCCTGCCCGGCATGGACGGCGAGGTCCGCAAGGAGTCCGCCAAGATTTTCAAGAAGCAGGGCTTCAACATCCGGACCGGCACCAAAGTCACCGGTGCCATTGTCAAGGGCGGCAAGGCAACGCTGACCGTTGAACCAGCTGCGGGCGGCGCGGTCGAAACCATCGAAGCCGATTGCGTCCTCGTTGCGATTGGACGCAAGCCCAATACGGACGGCCTCGCGCTCGATAAGGCAGGGCTGACGGTAAATAACCGCGGCCAGATCGACATCGGCCATGATTTCCAGACCAGCGTACCTGGTATCTATGCCGTCGGCGATGTCGTCCCCGGCCCCATGCTCGCGCACAAGGCGGAAGACGAAGGCCTAGCCGCCGCGGATTTCATCGCAGGCGGAACCGGAATCGTGAACCATGACGTCATTCCGGGCGTGGTTTACACCTACCCAGAAATCGCCAGCGTTGGCCTGACCGAAGAGCAAGCGAAAGAGCGCGGCGAAGTCAAAGTCGGCAAATTTCCAATGATGGCCAACAGCCGTGCCAAGACCAACCGCGACACCGATGGGTTCGTCAAAGTCGTAGCCGACGCCAAAACCGACCGGGTGCTTGGCGTTCACATCATCGCCTCAATCGCGGGAAGCATGATTGCGGAAGCCGCCGTTGCCATGGAATTCGGCGCAACCAGCGAAGACATCGCCTACACCTGCCACGCCCACCCGACTCATGCCGAGGCACTCAAGGAAGCAGCAATGGCGGTGACTGGCAAGCCGATCCATATGTAAGATGGTCAAAGAGGCCGTCCAGCTCGCGCCCGCGCTCATTGCCTGGCTAGACCTTTTTGGCATTGCTGTGTTTGCTGCCTCTGGTGCGTTGGCAGCGGCACAGCGCGGGCAGACTCTGGTTACATTTTCGTTCTTCGCATTGATTACCGGCGTCGGCGGCGGGACCGTCCGCGACCTGCTGATTGGTGCGCCGGTATTCTGGGTTCAGGATTGGCGGTTTGCCGCGACCTGTCTGGTGACGGCTGTTCTGGTATGGGTAACGCCAAAGAATTTCTGGAATGCCCGTGCACTCGACTGGTTCGACGCTATCGGCATTGCGATTTATGCCGTGTTCGGAACATGGAAGTCGCTGACGCTCGGTGTGCACTTGCTCCCTGCCATGATGATGGGCGTGATTACCGCCTGTGTTGGCGGCATCATCCGCGATGTGCTGGCGGGTGAGCCGTCCATCCTGCTCAAGCCGGAAATATATGTCACCGCCGCGGCGCTCGCATCCGGGCTATTCGGCTTGCTTCTATGGTTCGGCGCACCAGTACTTCCCGCCGCGGCTATCAGCGCCGCCGCCGGTTTTGCCTTGCGCGCCATGGCAATCCTAAAGGGCTGGGCTATTCCCGCCTATCGGGGTTAATCAACGATAGCGGTTGGGGAACAAGCGCTTCAGATTCGCGACCTTCGGCTTATCCCATGCGGTGATGTAGGGATGAGCCGGGTTTTTTGCCATGAAGTCCTGATGATATGTTTCTGCAGGAAAGAAGCTATAGGCTTCGATTTTGGTCACAATCGGCTTTTTCCAGTAACCGGCCTTACCCAGCTGCGTGATGTAAGATGACGCCGCCTTGCGTTGCGCTGCTGTTGCTGGGAAAATTGCAGTGCGGTATTGGCTGCCTGTATCCGGCCCCTGGCGGTTCAATTGAGTCGGGTCGTGCGTCACCGAAAAGAAAATGTGAAGCAGGTCGTTATAGCTTACCAGTGCAGGATTGTAGCGGATACGGACAGATTCGGCGTGGCCAGTGCGTCCGCCGCTGACCAGATCATAATCCGCACTCGCCTTTGTACCACCCGAATAGCCGGATTCGACACTGGTCACGCCCTTTACGCGTTCGAACACGCCTTCGATCCCCCAGAAACAACCCCCGGCAAATACCGCAGTCTGCATCCCCTTCGGCTCGACAATTGGCGTAGTGGGTGCAGCGATGCGGATGCCTTCGGCGGCTTCAGCTGTACCGATCAGCGAGGTGGCGTTGGTGCCGCACGCGGTAGTGAATAGAAGTGCCGCTGCGACGGGCAGCAAGCGAAGGGTCAGTCTATTTGCTCGGGGAAATATTTTCATGAACGGGCGCTCCAACCGTAATCGACCGCGCTGCTTCGACATCCACGCTCTGCGCCGCAGCAGGCTTTACTATCGCCAGTCCGGCAACCCCCAAGGCAAATCCGCCCGCAAGGCTGAGGAAAAGATCTGATCGCACGAAGTTGAAAATACGGTCCATTTTGTTTCTCTGGTTCTGCTGCCTATTCGGTAGCTGCGGTAGATACGTTACCGCGCCACAAAAGGTTTCAAGCAGACCCCAGGTTAAGTCCTACTTAACGCGCCGTTTTCTTTTGTTCATCTGCGGTCAGACGAGCGCAGCGCACGCCGACTGGATGCGGGTGCATGCTTCCTTGAGAACTTCTGCCGATGTCGCATAAGAAATACGGAAGCCTGGCGAAAGGCCGAAGGCGGCGCCATGGACCGCGGCAACGCGATAATCGTCGAGGAAATAATCGATCAAATCGGCGTCGGTTTCGATTTTCTTGCCCTTCGGTGTCGTTTTCCCAATCACACCGCTGGCGTCAGGATAAACGTAGAAAGCACCTTCGGGCGTAGGGCAACTGAGCCCGGGCGCATCGTTGAGCATCGCAACCACAAGATCGCGCCGTTCCTTGAATGCCGCATTACGTTCCCGCAGAAAATCCTGCGGACCGGTCAGTGCAGCTAGCGCGGCATATTGCGAAATCGAGCATGGGTTACTAGTCGACTGCGACTGCAAATCGGCCATCGCCTTTATCAGCCATTCGGGCCCACCCGCATAGCCGATACGCCAGCCGGTCATCGCATAAGCCTTTGACGCACCATTCATCGTCAATGTGCGGTCATAAAGTTCCGGGCAGACCTGAAGCATCGTCGCAAAGGGTGACTGCGCATACCAGATATGCTCGTACATATCGTCGGTCAGCAGCATGACATGCGGATGTTTCAGCAAAACCTGACCCAATGCCTCCAGCTCAACTGCATTATAGGCCGCACCGGTCGGGTTCGACGGCGAATTGAGAATCAGCCATCGCGTGTTGGGGGTAATTGCCGCATCCAGTTGCTCTGGAGTGATTTTATAATTTTGTGCGGCGTTTGCCATGATTACGACGGGCGTTCCGCCTGCAAATTGCACAATGTCGGGATAGCTCACCCAATAAGGGGCCGGAATAATGACCTCATCGCCTTTATCGATGGTCGCAACCAAAGCATTGAACAATGTATGCTTGCCACCAGAATTCACCGTGATCTGCTTTGGCCCATATTCGATTCCATTGTCGCGCTTGAACTTGGCGATGATTGCCTGTTTCAAAGGTGCGATGCCATCCACGGCTGTATATTTGGTCATGCCGTCACGGATGGCTTGGATCGCCGCCTCCTTGACGAAGTCTGGCGTGTCAAAATCGGGCTCGCCAGCCGAAAGGCCGATGACATCAATGCCTTGTGCCTTCAACTCGATAACGCGGCCCGACATGGCAAGCGTTGCCGAAGGGGCAATCCGGCCAAGCGCGGCGGACAAATGGTCGATCATGGCATTACTTTCGTGGGCTTTTTGAACGCAAATTGCGTGGCTGCCCCTAATGCGTCGCTAAAAGTTACGCAACCCTGTTGGCGCGAATAAGACCGCGCAGGCTGTTTCCGACAAAGAAGCCGCCCGACAGATCATCGATTTCGAGATCCGCCTCCTCGGCTTTCCCCTCAGCAATCATCTCTCGTCGCAGCACCGAGGGAAGCAAGCCGGTTTCGAGCCTTGGGGTAAGCAGCTTTCCTCCGCGCTCAACAAAGAGTGCGCTGATGCTGCCTTCGGTAAGCCGCCCGTCCTTCCCGACAAAGATCACCTCATCGCAATCAGCGCGCGACTTACGGGCGTCATCATAAAAAGCCCGGTCGGATGTCTTGTGCCGTAACCGGAAATCCTGTGGATCAACGGGCAATGGGACCACCGCGATTCGCCATTCAGCGACATCAACCAAAGGACGTATCTCTATTGCCAACGCCCCTCGTTGCGATGCAAGCAGCCTGACTTTCGACAAAGCATCCAGATGAAAAGTTGCCGCATGCAATTTATTGCGTGCATCATGCCGGTCGAATTCGAACCCGAAAATGCGCGCGCTTTCCTTCATTCGCTCAAGATGCAGCTCAAGCCGCAAGATTCCCTCCGCTGGTTCGAAGCGCATCGTCTCGATCAGGTCAAACCCATAGCCTTTCAATTTGGCAAAATCCCCCTTCGCCAGACACTCCGCCCATTCGTCGCTTTCCTGCGAGTCTGCAACTATGCCTGAGCCGAGGCCCAGTGAAACCGTCTTCGCCTCATCACACAAGGTAAAAGTGCGAATGCCGACGTTAAATGCCGCATCGCCATTGGCATCAATGCGCCCGATCGATCCGCAGTAAATTCCGCGTGGCGCATTTTCGACTTCGTTGATGATCTGCATCGCCCGGATTTTAGGTGCGCCAGTAATCGATCCGCAGGGGAAGAGCGCCTCTATGACGTCTATCGCGTCGCTATCATGGGGCAGGATCCCGGTCACAGTGGAGGTCATTTGATGGACCGTTGGGTAGCTTTCGATATGAAAAAGTTCCGGTACCGACACCGAGCCCGCCTCGCACACCCGCGACAGATCGTTGCGCAAGAGATCGACAATCATCAGATTTTCGGCGCGTTGCTTTGGGTCGGTACGAAGATGCTCGACAGCGGCGGCATCAGCGTCGACGTCAGCGCGGCGTTCGGCGGTACCCTTCATCGGTTTGGTCGTCACACGCCGATCTTTCAATGCAAAAAATAGCTCGGGAGAAAATGAAAGATAATGCCTTTCACCCGTCCAGATAACGCCGCCATATCCCGCCGCCGCACGAGGGCGAAGCGCGGCATAAAGCGCCAGCGGGTCGCCGACATAGTCAGCGGACAGCGGAAAGGTCAGATTAGCCTGATAGATGTCGCCTGCGGCGATATAATCCTGCACCGTTTCAAACGCGTTGGAATAGTCCGTGCGGGATATTCCGGGTCGTAGCGCAGACAGCCACGCCCCGACGGCGTCCGGTAGATTTGACGCTATGGCGTCTGTACTAATTGCTTCAAATCGCTCGAATAAACCAAACCAGGCGAGCGGCGCGTCAGGGGCAACGGCTAACTGGGGAAGTAATGCGCTACCTGCGTCATAAGCGAGATACCCCGCAGCATGCAGTTTTTGCTCTTTTGCGGCCCTTAATTCCTCCAGCAATATTCCGACCTGTTCGGAGGAGTGCGCAGATATCGTTCGAACCGGATTTGCATATAACCGCGCAGGCGACGCACCTGAAGCACGCGCATCATCCAGCAAGACAAAGGGGCTATCTTTGGGAATCATATTTCGCATTTCATGCGAATAGTTGGAGCGGGTGAGGGGAATCGAACCCCCGTATTCAGCTTGGGAAGCTGCTGCTCTACCATTGAGCTACACCCGCATTTCATACCTGCCATTATCCCGCCTAGTAGGAATATACTAGGCCTTCAACCGTTCGGCGTGCCAAGCGAGATGTTCGGCCATGAAGGTCGAGATGAAATAATAGCTATGGTCATAGCCGGGTTGCATACGAACCGTCGCCTTCTGCCCCGCAGCCTGACATGCTTCGACCAGCAAATGCGTTTTGAGCTGCTCAGTCAGGAAGTTATCCGCATCGCCTTGGTCGACCAGCAGGTCGGGTAGCCGCGCACCGTTCCGGATCAGGGTGCATGCATCATATTCTTCCCACAATGTTCGGTCGCTGCCGAGATATCCATTCAGCGCCTTTTCTCCCCACGGGCAATTCATCGGCGAAACTATCGGCGCGAATGCCGAGGTTGATCGATAATGGCCGGGGTTGCGCAAACTGACCGTTAACGCGCCATGTCCGCCCATCGAGTGCCCCATGATAGCCTGCCGCTCGGTATCGACAGGGAAATGTTCGGCAACAAGCTTGGGAAGTTCGCTCTCGATATAAGTGCGCATCCGATAATGTGCTGCGTAAGGATCGACCAACGCATCGACATAAAAGCCCGCGCCGAGGCCGAAGTCATAAGCGCCGGCCGGATCGTCAGGCACGCCGTCACCGCGCGGGCTGGTGTCTGGCGCAACAAATATCAGGCCCAATTCTGCGCAAGCGCGGCGATATTCGCCTTTATCGGTCACATTGGCGTGCGTGCAAGTAAGCCCGGATAGATACCAGACAACTGGCAACTTCGCGCCCGGTTCGTGCAGCGGAACATACACCGAGAATGTCATGTCTGTACCGGTCGCGGTCGAACTATGTTTGTAGACGCCCTGCGCGCCGCCAAAGGCGGTGTTTGTCGATATTGTTTCGAGTGTCATGCAGGCTCCAGTGTGGGGATCGGGGCAACTATCGGTATATGCCGCCAATGGGTCAATGCGCGAATGAGATCATTTGGCGCAAGGCTAAGTGTCGCACTGTTACGCAAAGGGTGGCAGTTTATGATATCCGCCTTCGCCAGTCGTTCATCTAGCACGAAGTATACCGCGCGACCTATGTCATTGATCGCGGCAAGCGCAGTGACAGACCCCGGCGAAATGCCGAGCAGTTTCTGCATATCTTCCGCCTTGCCAAAGCTGACACGGCCGCAGCCAACAGCGTCGGGCAATGCTTTCAGATCGACCCGCGCGTCGTCGGGAACGGTCACCAACCAAAAGACGCCAGCCTTGTCTTTCAGGAACAGATTCTTGGTATGCGCGCCCTTTATATGCCGCGTATGCTGGCTGCTTTCCTCGACGGTGAACACGGGCGCGTGCTCATACACCTCATAATCGATGCCGAGCGCGGCCAGATCGGCATATAGCCGCGCTTCGGCATCATTCATGGCGTCAAATTCGGCTTAGTCGGTGACACGGTGAAGCGCGCAGAGCTTGTTGCCATCGGGGTCGCGCAGATATGCCAGATACAGTTTCATGCCATTGCCTTCGCGCACGCCGGGGGGATCCTCAATCGCCGTGCCGCCATTATCGATGCCAGCTTGATGCCAAGCATTGGCCTGCTCCGGAGTCATGCCGAAACCGATAGTGCAGCCATTGCCATGCGTTGCGGGTCCGCCGTCGATTGGCGGTGTCACAAGGAACATCGAACCGTTGTGGATATAAATCAGGCGCCCCTTCGGATCCTGCATGCCTTCCTTACCGCCCATTGCAGCAAAGGTTGCATCGTAAAATTTCTTTGAACGGGCAATGTCGTTACTGCCCACCATCATGTGACTGTACATATTTTCTCTCCTAATAAATCAGTAAACCACAACACTTCGGATGCTCTCTCCTGCGTGCATCAGGTCGAACGCCTTGTTGATATCCTCAAGCCCCATCACATGCGTAATCATCGGATCGATCTCGATCTTGCCGGTCATGTACATGTCGACGATCTTTGGAACGTCGGTCCGCCCTTTAGCACCACCAAAGGCAGTGCCCCGCCAGTTACGGCCAGTCACGAGCTGAAACGGACGCGTTGCGATTTCCTTGCCGGCTTCGGCGACGCCGATGATGATGCTGGTGCCCCAGCCGCGGTGGCATGCCTCGAGCGCGGTACGCATCACTTCGGTGTTGCCCGTCGCATCGAAGGTGTAGTCCGCGCCGCCGTCGGTCATCTCGACGATCTTCGCCACGACATCTTCGCGGCTCATGCCCTTGCTGTTGAGGAAGGCAGTCATGCCGAACTTGCGGCCCCATTCCTCACGGTCCGGGTTGATATCGACGCCGATGATCTTGCCCGCACCCGCCAGCCTAGCGCCTTGGATAACGTTGAGGCCAATCCCGCCTAGGCCAAAGACGACAACATTATCGCCGACCTGTACCTTGGCGGTATTGACCACCGCGCCGACACCCGTCGTGACACCGCAACCAATGTAACAGCTCGACTGAAATGGCGCATCTTCACGGATTTTGGCGACAGCGATTTCAGGCAGCACGGTGAAGTTCGAAAAGGTCGAGCAACCCATGTAATGGAATATAGTCTGGCCCTTGTAGCTGAAGCGGCTCGTTCCATCGGGCATCAGTCCTTTGCCCTGCGTGGCGCGGATCGCGGTGCACAAATTGGTCTTGCCCGACAGACAGCTTTTACACTGGCGGCATTCCGGCGTGTAGAGCGGGATTACATGATCGCCCGGTTTGACCGAAGTGACACCAGCGCCAATCTCACGCACAATGCCTGCACCCTCATGGCCGAGTACGCTGGGGAAAATACCTTCGCTGTCGAAACCATCCAGCGTATACGCATCGGTGTGACAAATTCCCGTTGCCATAATCTCGACCAGCACTTCGCCCGCCTTTGGCCCCTCCAGATCAAGCTCGACAATCTCAAGCGGCTTCTTCGCTTCAAACGCAACGGCAGCGCGGGTCTTCATTGGGGACTTCTCCTTGAACTGTTGCCAAGGCTTTGACCACCAACCCCATCAAATCGCAAGACTAGATTCCGGCATACCAGTCATAGTCGTGCGCGTCCTCCCAATAGCCGCCATTGCCGCCGTAGAATTTTTTGAGGTCATCGGTCGCCTCGACCCGCATCACATATTTGGCTTGTTTATAGCCCAATTGTCGTTCGACGCGTAGCCGCAGCGGTGCGCCGTGACGAACTGGCAGAACACCGTCATTCATACTCCACGCTAAGATGGTTTGCGGATGAAAAGCGTCGATCAGGTCGACCGATTCATAATAAGGCACATCCGGTCCCCATTGGTCGGCGCAATGGAAGACGATGTAACGTGCCTTGGTCGATAAGCCTGCCTGTTTGAGCAACATCCCGAGCGGCGTACCGCGCCATTTGCCGATTGCGCTCCATCCTTCGACGCAGTCGTGCCGCGTAATCTGCTCGCGCGAGGGCATTTTCATCAATTGGACAAGATTGAGCGACAGCGGATTGCGGACCATTCCGTCGATACGCAGCTGCCAGTCAGCAAATTTATTTGCGGCATGGGCATTATACGCAGGCGTGTCACCGCTGACCGAGCCATTGGCTTTGAAGACAGGTGAAATGTCGGCCGCAGAAAATTCGGGTGCCAATGCGGAGCGGTCCATGATCAGCCGCTGCGCGCCTTTGTTGAGCGCCTCTCCGCTGCGCAGAAAAGATCGGAAGGCAGCATTCTCGGTCAGTGCATCACAACCCGCGAGCAACAATCCACTCCCACCTAATGCGGCTCCGGTCAGGAATTTACGACGTGGCAAAACAAGCCTGGATTCGGTCATGCCGGTTCTCCTTGCGGCAATTCAGGTTCTGGGTCCGGTTCGACTTTGCCCGGCAATGTGTACTTGCCAGTAATCATCGATCGGACTTCGTTGATCGGCCCCGCCAGTAATACCATCATGATATGGACAAAGAAGAACGCCACCAGCCCGAACGCCGCAATGAAGTGCAGCGACCGCGCCGACTGCCGCCCGCCGAACAAATCAAGCAACCACGGCCACGCTGCATTCATTGCCGGAGACATTGTCAGGCCGGTGAAAATAATCAATGGCAGCAATATGAATATTACGCCTATGTAACTGATTTTTTGTAATATATTATAGTTCTTAGCTGCTGCGCCGGTTGGAAACCGCAGCCGAGCGTGCTGGGTAATGTCGTGCCATATATGCCGAGGCGACCATTCCCATTTGCGGATATGCAAATCACGGATCACATGGCCGTTCCAGACGGAGCGCAACATATAAAGCGTCAGCGCAACCGCCAATATCCACGCAAAAGTGAAGTGCCACCGCCGTGCAGCCTGCAAATCATAGCCCGACGGTATGGTAATCCAGTATGGAAACGCGCGCCGTTTGACCTCGCCTTCGGAATCTTTCCAGATGCCAAGCACTCCCGTCGTTTGGACACGAACGCCAGCGATTTCGACAAAGCCGGTATCGCCTGCATCATCGATAACCAACCATGCCTTGTCATCATTGGCGCCATAGTCGCCCCAATAGAGCCGCGAATGGGCGTTGAAGATCATCAACCCGCTCATCAGCATGACAAGCATCGTCAGGGCATTGGTCCAGTGCCAAATCCGCGTGGACAACCGATGTCGCTTGATCACATCGCCCGGTTTCAACTCCGCCTGCTCCATCCACTCGCTCCCTGTGCCGCGCAAAATATGCTGCCAGAGGAAGTTCGAAACTGATAGAGATAAAGTTACAGTATCTTTGCGGTATGCCGCGGCTATGGGGCTTGCGCAGGGTTGGCTACACCAGCGATGCGTTGAGCTGGTTTGGCGGTTACAATGCCCAAATCGACACTGCCACTGGATTTGCCTAACTCCGCAAGTGCGGGCAAAACCGTTTCGACGCCGACGACATTGGCCGAAAGCGCGGCTACGCGTAGCTTATAGCTGCCATAAGGCACAAATTCGAACAGGAAAAATCCGTCATATTCCGACCGCGTCGTCTTGACCACGCGCCCAGCCTTGTCGAGCAGCTCAATATCAACGCCACTCAATATCTTGCCACCTTCGCGCTGCAAATTCCCGGATATTTCGCCGGCAGAAACCAAAGGTAGTTCAATAATGACCGGAACGCCGGGGCGCGGGGTTACCACAACGCCGCTTGTCGCTGGTTGCACAAAAGGATCGGGCAGGCTTGAGGCATCGATGCCGATCAACACCGGCTCATAAGGTTGAAGGCCATCGATTATCGTTCGCCCGCTAACGTCGGTAGGTGGACCTCGCGCTATCAGTCCGGCGGTTAATTCGACTTCTTTTTGGACAGGCTCATTCGGCTGGCGAATGCCGTCGGCATTTTCATCCTGAAACACGATTGCGAACGCCTGCCCCGAAGAAGCAAGCTTTTCAGATGCGACGCGAATGCTGTTATTGTGCGGATTTGGGCCGAGGCTGAACGCGACGCTCAATCCGCCAGCGACAGAGCCATCGCTCGCCGCCTCGATCTGCCCGGTTAGCGCAAAATGCTTGAACCTTCGGGTATGCCCTAAAGCCAAACGACCGCGCGAGTCTCCGTTGGAATATCCCGCTTCGATTTTCCAGTCCGATTTTTCACCGGCGCGCCATTCGCCGGTAATTTTCGATTCCCGAAAGCCTGGGTCACCCAAAAGTCCGAAGGTCGCCTCACCGCGCAGTCGTAAGCCACCAATTCGGCCTGACAAACGTAATGAAGCATCAAGGCGGCCATCGGGGCTAAAGCCGGACGGGCTACGATCCTTTACCCATTCAAGTTCCGCGCTAGCATTTAATTTATTGATATTAAATGATAATCTTGTTCCAGCTTCAATTCTGCTGCCGCCATCGACACGGTCGATATATCGAACTTCAGCGCGGATCGGCAGATATTGCCTGCCGAGCTTAAAGCTATGGTCGAGCGAAAGGCTGTTGAAACGGCGGACGTCGCGATCATAACGCTCACTTTGGTAATTGCCGAATAACGATGCCGTTTCGCCGCTTATCAGCGTCTGCCCCACCTGCGCCAATATCTGCCCGCGCACAGCGTAGCCCCCGACCATATTGGCAGCGGTAGCCAGTTCAACGAGTGTCGGACCAATTGCGCGACGGATGGAACCTTCCAAATAATATTGGCGCTGGCCGCGCAGTAATGAGGTAAATAGCGAACCTGCGACTGACGTCTTGGGGTCGATACCGCGTTCAAAGCCAAATCCCCCGCGTAATCCGAGATAATCGCTGGGTTCTGCTCCGCCGAGATTTATCAGATCGCGCCCCGCATCCTGAACCGCCGCCCAATAATAGGTGTCGCGTGGAGGGATCGAATCGAGGCCGACCGGGATCATCTTCACATCGCGGCGGATTTGGCCCTGGGGCCCATAAAGCACCACCTCGAACCGGTTTTGCCCATAGAGCAACTGGACGTCGAGAAATTCGTATCGACCATCGCCCCGACTTTGTACAAAACCGATCAGTTGGTCATTACGGTAGAGTTCGGCATCCCATCCATCGGGCAGCTCGCCGCGAAATACGGTGCGGTCAAAACTGGCCGGGCGATTGAGAGGGCGGTTGGTGACAAAAGCGCCCCGGCCGGAGGTAGTCTGGATACCAAGCGGGGTTGAATTGGTCGCAACATCGCCCAACGCGAAATGCGTTGCATTCAACGGGCCGAGCAACCCGCCATTCGGATCTGTTCGATAAGCCCGCAGACGCAGGTTCTCGGGTACGCCACGATTATTTGAGGACAAGCGCGCGTCAAACGATGCTCCGGCAATCTCCCCACTGGCATAGATTTCATATCGTGCGTTGAAACGGCTACCGACCCGCTTGTCGCGTATCGCATCTATTGACGCCACGACGTCGACCGACGGGGTGCGGAACATTTTATAGGGGTCACGTGCCTGCGGAAGGCTGGCAAGATCGAAGTCTTTCGACGGACGAACTTTGCCTGCACGCGCTTTGCGCTCCTCCGCCATTTCAAAGGGCAGCTTTCGGTCGGCACTGATTATCAACAGCGCATTTGATAGATCTGCCTTGATTTCAATATTCAGCCAGTTCGCCAGACTTTTGACATCGACGCACCAGCCTTCTGGAACGTCGTGGACATCTGTCGGCCCAACAGACTGTGATTTGTTCACGATTTGTACTATGCTTGCTTCGCGGTCTAGGGTGAATGTCCGACCTTCTTCAAACAACCAGCCAGTTGCGCGGCGCGACTTTTTGTCGAGGCGGACAGGAAGGTCGAATGAGATGATGATGTCGGCTAAATCCACACAAACGCCGGTGTCGGTCTGATATCCGCGAACACCATCGCCGACACGCCACTGTCCCATGCGCACATCAAACAGCAATGCGTCGTCTTCATTGGCCTGCCAAGCGGCAGCATGCGCCGAAGCGAACGGGATCGCCATGATCCCGGTCGCCACAGCCAATGCTGTAAATGCCTTTGCGGCCTTATGAAGAAGCGTGCGCATATCAGGCTCTGGTCAAGCCCCGATCAATTGTTCAGGGAAGAACTGTCCGCACTTGCGCAATCAAACCGCCACCAGCCTCAGGGGCTTCATAATATGACACGGTGATATTGCCGCGCACTTTTGCGGCGACGTCTGGCGACATCGGCAGTGACACGATTCGACTGGCGATTTCGGGATAAATGGCAATTCCCTTGGCGACCATGATCGGCTCAGCTTCACCGGCTTTGGTCACATGGACTTCACCGAAAACGGACTTGTCGCCCTGGCGCGTCATGTCGAACTCTAATGTCGGACCTTCATTATCCTTGCCGACGCGCAAGTTACTGAGTGCAGCTGTTGCCTGCAGATTGCCTTTTCGGACAATGACTGGAATACTAATCCCGTATATAGGAATAAGCTGTATTTTCAAACCGTTACCTACATCCTCTGCGCTACCGGCCGCAGGCGCTTTCGGAATGGCACGGAACAGCATGTGCGCACGGTACTCGCCATCGGGCAATGTATCCGTGGGCTGCAAGCCGACGCGGATGGATTGCGGCTGGTTCGGTGGAAGCGTAACGCGGCGCGGCGCATAGCGAATGACCGCGAGCGCGGATTTTTCCTTTTCAGTCGCCGCGACCGGATCAACATCGTCCAGCCGACCTGCGTCGTTCATGCGGCGTAGTTCGAGCGTGATGCGATATGTGGCTTCTTCATTGCCGATATTGTTCAGGATAACCTCGGTGCCTCGGCGACCGTCGAGTACCACCCTGGTCGGCGCGACCAATAGATCGCCCGCCGCATGTGCTGGCGAAATCAGTGGCAATTGCACCACCGAAAGCAATGTTGCACCTATAATAATCCGGGTGGCCACACCCCGACATGCTTTTCCAAGCAGTTCGTACATTTATTTTTCCCATCCACTTAGGGCACGGCGGATCTGGTCAAATCATCCGCCGCACTGGTCCACAATTCATGCGTGCCAGAATATGGTTACCATCCCGCTAACGGATATAGAGTCGGCACAAGAAAGCCCCCGAAAGCATCTGCTTGCGGAGGCCTGCCTGTTTGAATATCACGCCTTTCGGCGCGAACAATTCTTACTGATAATCAGCCGACACGTTGTACGTACCGGTGTAGGTGCCTGCTACCTGAGCCGCACCAACGGTCAATGTTCCGCCAACGTAGAAAGTCTGCGGCAGGCCGTTTGCAACAATAGTCGGCGTGGAAGGCGGCGTCAGTGCAAGACTCATCGGAAGACCAGCGCCGGTCAATGTGGTCGAAGCTGCGACCGTGATGGCTACGGTGTAGGTGCTAGCGCCAACAACCGAAAATGCGCCACGGTTTGATGCGCCAACGCAAGCAAGGCCTGCCGAGCAAGTGCGCGTGTCTGCGCCAGTACCGATTGCAACTGTTCCAGCCGCAGCGCCAGAAGCAACTGTCCCGAAATCCAGACCAGCGGTCTGCGACAAGGTAACAGGTGCAAGGATATCGACTTCCGCGGTCGCGGAAACGGTTGCTGCATTGGCGCCGGTCGAAACCATGGCAATAGCGGCTGCGCCCAAAAGAGCGATTTTCTTGTTCAACATAAACTGGTCCTTCGTGACAAAAAGCAGATTCGGAATGCCCCACTGCATTCTCATCCGCTTATGCACATCGAATCATAAGGTTTTGCTGTCCCTTATGGTTAACAATATGTGACCCCGATAGGCTGCCGAAGAAGGTTAACTTTCATATGAGGTACAGAAAATCGGCAGGATTCAGACGCTCCGCCAAGCCAACTTCATTAATGCGCCCCGCGAGTCACGTAAACGCGGTACGCATCTTTTTAGAATTTTTCCCCGGTCAATCGCTGGCAAAGCATATCGAGTTGGTCAAGGCTGCCATACTCAAATGTCACCGACCCAGCTCCCGTCGCGCTCCGCTGATTGATCTTGACCTTCAGGCCGAGCAAATCTCCGAGATGGGTTTCGACCGCCCGAATATCGGCGTTGGCCGGGTTGCCGAAGCTGCTGGTTGGTCCGTCGGCTTTCGGAGACCGTCCCTTTTTTACGAGGGCTTCTGTCGCACGGACTGAAAGTCCCTGCTTGATCACGACCATCGCCAGTCGGACGGCATCATCGCTGCCGAGCAAGGCACGCCCATGGCCCATGCTGAGCTTATCTTCGATTACCAGATCACGAATCGCAGGCGGCAGATCGAGCAAGCGCATCATATTGGCCACATGGCTGCGCGATTTGTGGACCAGTTCCGCCAACGCGGCCGCACTGTGACCAAACAGTTCGGTCAGCTTTTTGTAGGCTTCGGCTTCTTCGATGGGATTGAGATCTTGCCGCTGGATATTTTCAAGCAAAGCAATTTCAAGTGTTTCCGCATCATCAAAGTCGCGAATTATTGCAGGAATATCATGTATTTGCGCACGCTGGGCTGCGCGCCAGCGACGCTCTCCGGCAACGATCTGGTAACCACCATCATGCGGCCGAACGACGATTGGCTGGATAATGCCATGCCGACCTATGCTGGCCGCTAGCTCATCCAGCTTATCGTCTGAAAAGTGACGGCGCGGCTGTTCGGGATTCGGACGAATATTAGCCACCGCTATGGTCGCCACGCCCAGACTAACGGTATTTACTGTCGGCGCCGGGGTTGGGGTCGAATCTCCCCGAATAGCTTCGCCGAGTAATGCATCAAGCCCGCGCCCTAAGCCCATTTTCTTGCGCAAGGGTGCTTTTTCAACCGATTCTTCGGGAGTCATGCTGCAAGTTCCCTGGCAGGAAGGCGTCCAATGAGCTCGCGCGCCAACTTTATATATGCCTCGGAACCGGAGCAACGATGGTCATATACCAACGCCGGCAGTCCATGGCTGGGCGCTTCCGACAAGCGAACATTGCGGGGAATAACGGTATCAAAAACAAGATCTCCAAGACAACTGCGCACATCGTCGGCGACCTGATCGGTCAGGCGGTTGCGCCGGTCAAACATTGTGAGCGCAACACCCATGATAGCCAGATCGGGATTGAAGCGCTTTTGTATACGCTCAACCGTTTGTAATAGCTGACTTAACCCTTCAAGCGCAAAAAATTCGCACTGTAACGGCACCAGAATGGAGTCGACCGCCACAAGCGAGTTTATTGTCAATAGCCCCAAAGAAGGCGGGCAATCGATCAGGCAGATGTCCCAGTTGGTGTCGGATTTGTCAAACGCAGCTTTCAAACGCCCCGTTCGGTCCTCAAACTCCACTAACTCGATTTCCGCTCCCGACAGATCAACCGTTGCGGGCACGAGATCCAGATTGGGAATGATTGTTGGAATAGCCGCGTCCTTCAGCGAAGCGTCGCCTAACAGCAGGTCATAGCTACTATGCACACGGTCTACTTGCTTCAAACCAAGGCCAGTCGATGCATTTCCCTGGGGATCGAGGTCGACCAACACACAACGCCAGCCGCTGGCTGCCAGCGCCGTAGCTAGGTTGATTGCAGTCGTGGTCTTACCCACGCCGCCCTTTTGATTTGCTATGGCAATGCGAATCATGTTGCTTACTGCCTCTGGGCCGCTGAATTGGCCCCGTTTCCACGCTTCCCCGTCAAATACCCGACCAAAATGCCAGCTTCCGAGTCGGTCACACTATCCTCAACCCGAAACTCGCCATTCCAGAACGGCTCGACTTCATTCCATTCCCTAGCTGCATTACGCCCCTTTGGTAACAGCCATAAGGTCTTATTTGTGGAAAATCGCTGGGCAAGCTCGAATAACCGGGGCAATGGCGCGAAAGCGCGTGCACTGATGACCGAAAATGGGGCAGTTTTGACCCGTTCCAACGGCTGTCCTGCAATCTTTACCTGTTTTTCCATATCGAGCATCGCAACCGCGCGTTTGAGATAGTCGATCCGCCTGCTCCGCGATTCCACCAGCGTCACATTATAATTGCTCAGCATCGCTACGATCAGGCCGGGAAAACCAGCTCCGGCGCCCAGATCGATCCAGTCCGTTTGGGCAGAATCGTCAGGCACGAATTTCAACAATTGTGCGCTATCGACAATATGGCGGCTCCAGATATGATCGAATGTGGACGCGGAAATGAGATTCTGGCTCTCGGCCTCTCTTTTGAGAAATCCGATAAAGGTCTCTAACCTCTGCTCTGTTTCACGTGAAACATTGAAGTTTGAACGCAGCCATTCCTGGGCCTCCAATTCGATCATGCTGCAATATCTGCAGAAGAACGCGCGCGTTTCGCATGAACAAGTATCGCCGCGAGCGCTGCCGGGGTAATTCCCCTTACCCTCGCCGCTGCAGCCAGCGTCTCCGGCTTCGCGGCGTCAAGTCGCTCGACCATTTCATTTGATAAACCAGCGATGGCGCGATAGCTGAACGAAGCAGGCAAAGAAATGCGTTCATTGACTGAGATGTCCCTGATCTCGGCTTCCTGCCGTTCAAGATAAGGGGCATATCGCCCATCCTGTTCTACCTCTTTGAGCAACTCAATTGGCAAACTTGTTTCACGTGAAACATCCAAAAGATCGTGAATGCTTACGGTTGGGTAGCGAAGCCAGTCGACCAACGGCATTCGCCCTGCATCGCACTTCACGTTTACTCCCCGCTTAATCAAATCATCAGCACTGACGGGCTGTGATAATCGCATTTCCAGAGCAGCCTTACTTTCAGAACGCTGCTCAAACGCACGCCCCCGGTTTGGACCAACGGCACCTACAGCAATGCCCAACGACGTTAGCCGTGTCGCGGCATTATCGGCCCGGAGTCGCAATCGATACTCAGCCCTTGCGGTGAGCATGCGATAAGGTTCGGTAACGCCGTGCAGGATGAGGTCATCCACCATCACGGCGAGATAGCTGTTGGCGCGATCGATGGGCGGCATCTCGCGTCCCAATATCTTCGACGCGGCACCCATTCCGGCGATCAATCCCTGCGCTGCAGCCTCTTCATATCCGGTGGTGCCATTGATTTGCCCGGCGCAATATAGGCCTTCAAAGCCCCGAACGGATAATGTGGTATCCAGAGCGCGGGGATCTATATGGTCATATTCGACGGCATAGCCCGGCACTTCTATCTCGCATTGTTCCAAACCAGCCATCGAGCGCACCATGGCTTCCTGAATATCGGTCGGGAGTGACGTTGATATTCCATTTGGATAGACCAGATGGCTGTCCAAGCCTTCAGGCTCCAAAAACACCTGATGCCCATCGCGGTCGCCAAACCGAAAGATCTTGTCCTCAATTGATGGACAATAGCGCGGTCCCTGCCCCGCAATATCGCCGCCAAACAAAGGTGAGCGATCAAGTCCGCTACGAATGATATCATGTGTCCGCGCGTTGGTCCGGCTGATCGCACAGAAAAGTTGTGGCACAGTTCGGCGTGCCCGCATCGCAGACATTGTCCAGTCGCCATCATCGGAAGGCTGGATTTCCAAAGCAGCCCAGTTGATCGTGCGTCCGTCTAGCCGAGGTGGCGTTCCGGTCTTCAAGCGGGCCATTGGAAGCCCTGCACCGCGAATCTGTTCGGCCAATTTCAACGCCGAAGATTCGCCAACCCGACCACCTTCAAGCCGTTCTTCGCCGCGGAACAATTTGCCGCCGAGGAATGTACCAGTTGCGAGAATGACCGCCGCGGCTTTGATGATTGTGCCATCGGCCAATTCCAGACCCGCTATCCGATTCTCGCTGCTGGAAAAACAAAGTGCCGCTGCTTCGCCTTCGATAATAACGAGATTGCTTAACTCCCCGAGTTGCTTTTGGATCGATGCCTTGAACAAACGCCGGTCGGCCTGGACACGTGGCCCATGCACCGCTGCACCCTTTGAGGCGTTGAGCATACGATAGTGAATCGCCGACTCATCGGCGGCGCGCGCAATCAAACCATCGAACGCGTCTACTTCCCGCACCAGATGGCCTTTGCCTAAGCCACCGATTGCGGGATTGCACGACATTGCACCAATTGTGTGCCGGTCAAAGCTGACCAATGCCACGTTTGCGCCCATCCGTGCCGCTACCGCAGCCGCCTCGGTTCCGGCGTGCCCACCGCCAACAACTATGATATCAAAAATTTGACCCATGAAGCGCGCATAGCGCAACCGACTATCCCGGTCAAAGCAGCGCAGGCTGTTTCACGTGAAACAATTCACTTTCCAACGCAAAAACGGCCAAATAGCATATCAAGCATATCCTCGGTATGCGCGCGCCCAGTAAGTGCATCAAGCGACAGCCGGGCCTGACGTAGATGCTCTGCTACTATCAACCAGTCCGTCGCGTGTGACGCATCCTTCAATGCCTCGGCGCATTCTCTCATCAATGTCCGTTGCCTCTCGTTAATCGCGAACCGATCAGGTGGAGGGAGGAGTGTTTTGGCAACGCTGATGATGTGGCGCACAAGGCTATCCATTCCCACTCCGCTCCGCGCAGAGACACTAAATGCAGCAGCCTGTTTGCGAGGATGCGTCGCCTCGTCACATTTGGCATCTATTTCGACAAGCTGCGGATGCTCCGGACCACCACCCTCATCACCCAACCATAATATCATGTCAGCGGAAGCCATCGCGATGCGGCTGCGCTCCATTCCCATGGCCTCGATGCTGTCATCGGTAGAGTCCCGCAACCCTGCCGTATCAGTAAAGACAAAGGGGATGCCTTCCAGTGCGACTGGCACTTCAATCATGTCGCGCGTGGTGCCCGCAATGTCTGAAACGATCGCAGCCTCTCGCGCAACCAACGCATTGAGCAATGTCGACTTGCCGCTATTGGGTGGGCCGCCCAGCACAATGTGAAGCCCCTCGCGCAACTTTTCTGCTGTGGGCGCTTCAAGCAACTCAATAATGGCGTCATGAAGCCGGATGCAACCATCTGATATTTTTACATTATCCTGTGTTTCAACGTCGCCTTCATCAGAAAAATCGATCTCAGCTTCGGTCATGGCAGACAGGCGCAGTACCTCCTGCCGCCATACCTCAACCGCGGCACTGAAGGCGCCGCCCATCATTGCACTCGCAGCACGGCGTTGCCATTCAGTCTCTGCAGAAAGAAGATCGGCCAGGCCCTCGGCCTCATTGAGATCGATCCGGCCATTCATAAATGCGCGCCGGGTGAATTCACCAGGTTCGGCACGACGAAGTCCCGGCAAGCCTGCCAGGACAGCCTCAACCCCACGAACAACCGCACGGCCACCGTGGAGATGCAACTCAGCCAAATCCTCCCCACTGGCACTTTGAGGTCCCGGGAATGTCAGGACAAGTGCAGAGTCGAGCACATCGCCAGTTTCGGGATGCTTCAGCTTGGCCAAAGAAGCCCGACGCGGTTGGGGAACGCGGCCCACCAATGCGCGAATGGCATCAAAGGCTGATGCCCCACTAATCCGGATAATCGCAATTGCCGCCGGCGGCGCGCCACTGGACAGCGCAAAAATCGTGTCAGCGGCATTCATTCGATGGTATTACTTTTTGTCCTTCGGGCTCATCCCCGACATTGCCGCCTTCGCGCCGGTCTCGATGAGTTGCTGGAACAACTGGAGTCCCATCTGACCCATTGGCGCGATCTGCTTGCCAATTTCCTGCAGCTGCTCGATGCCGCCGGCACCTTTCATCAGCTTGGTTACATTCTCGACATAGGCCTCGTTGGCCTTGGTCACATCGGGTAGGCCTAGAAGTGCCCTTGCCTCTTCGGGGGAGCAATCAATCTCGATATTCATCTTCATGGGACATGCCCTCCTCTTTGTCCTGTTGTTAGGGGCATTATAATGACAAAGCCGAATCAAGCAAATGCCGTGAGAAGGAGCAAAAACATGGGTGAAATGGTCAAAATCAACGCGTTGGGCGAAGACGCTCTGTTCCCGGCTTATCTGGCGGCGCCAGCAGGAGTCGCAACGGCAGCCATTATCGTCATACCGGAGATCTTCGGCGTAAATCAGGGCATCCGACAGAAATGCGACCGGTTAGCAGCCGAGGGTTATCTGGCCATAGCGCCCGACATATTCTGGCGCTTCGCTCCCGGTGTTGAACTTAATCCCGATGTCGAAGCCGAGCTGCAGCAAGCTTTTGGTTATTTTGGTCAATATGAGCCGAATGACGGGGTGAAAGACATTGAGGCCGCTATCCATGCCATACGTAGCGGCCTAGCAGGGCAGGCACCGGTCCAAAAAGTGGGTTGTGTCGGTTACTGCCTCGGCGGCCGTTTGGCATACATGGCAGCGACACGAACCGATATCAGCGCATCGGTCGGCTATTATGGCGTAATGATCGATCAGATGCTGAACGAAAGCCATGCCATCGCGAATCCGCTGATGCTGCACATTCCAACTACGGACCATTTTGTCGGACCCGAGGCACAGGCCGCGATCCATGCGGGGCTGGATAGCCACCCGAAAGTTACGCTGCATGATTATGAAGGTCTCGATCACGGGTTTGCGACCGAAATGGGGGATCGGCGGAATGACGAAGGCGCAAAGCTGGCAGATTCACGAACTGCGGCATTTTTCGCAGAGCATCTGGCCTGAAAGAAAAGGGCTCCTGGAGAGGAGCCCTTTTGCTTACATTCCAGCGAAGGCCATCATATGTGGTTGGACCTCGTGCCAGCCTTCATAGATCATTTTACCAGCGACATAGACGATAACAGCAAGGCCGACCCAGGCAATCCAGCGATAGCGCTCGATATATTGGGCGATGATATTGGCCGCGACACCCATAAGCGCGACGGCTACAATCAGCCCAACGATCATGATTCCGGGATGATCACGCGCTGCACCGGCAACAGCCAACACATTGTCGAGGCTCATCGATACGTCGGCAATGGCAACCGACCAAGCCGCAGCGGCAAAGGTTTTTGACGCCGGAATACCGGTATTTTCGTCGCCCGCTATTTCTGGTGAACCAGGGGATTCCGTGACTTCAGAACGACTTACGTCGCGATACATTTTCCAGGCAACCCATAGCAGAAGCAAGCCACCGGCAAGCACAAGTCCAACTATTCCCAGCAGCCAGCTCACCATCAACGCAAAGATGACACGCAGCACGAGCGCTGCGAGCACACCAATCAGGATCACCTTCTTACGCTGATCAGCCGGAAGCCCCGCGGCCAGCGCGCCTACGACAATCGCATTGTCGCCAGCCAGCACGAGGTCGATCAGCAATACTTGCACGAACGCTGCAAACGCCGCAGGTTCGCCGATATTGGAAAAATCCTTGACGATGGCCGCCCAAATGTCGGCAGGACTGCCCAGATCGGTTACCGTTGAGGCAGTCGACGCCGCAGCGCCGAGGATGGTTACGAAATCAATCACAGGTCAAACTCCGGCCTATAATATTATTGGGTTGCTTACTGGTTCATCGAGTCGAAGAAGTCTTCGTTGGTCTTCGAATCCTTCATCTTGTCGAGCAGGAATTCCATCGCATCGACGGTGCCCATCTGCATGAGGATGCGGCGAAGCACCCACATTTTCTTGAGCTTGCCTTCCTCGACCAGCAACTCTTCCTTGCGCGTACCGGACTTGCCGACGTCGAGCGACGGGAAGATACGCTTGTCGGAAACCTTGCGGTCAAGCACGATTTCGGAGTTACCTGTACCCTTGAACTCTTCGAAAATAACTTCATCCATGCGGCTACCCGTATCGATCAACGCAGTTGCGATAATCGACAACGAGCCGCCTTCTTCGATGTTCCGCGCTGCGCCGAAAAAGCGCTTCGGACGTTGCAGCGCGTTCGCATCAACACCACCGGTTAGCACCTTGCCCGATGATGGAACCACTGTGTTATAGGCGCGGCCAAGACGCGTAATCGAGTCGAGCAGAATGACAACGTCATGCTTGTGCTCGACCAGACGCTTGGCCTTTTCGATGACCATTTCAGCGACCTGGACGTGGCGGGTGGCGGGCTCGTCAAAGGTCGAGGAAACAACTTCGCCCTTCACCGAACGCTGCATGTCGGTAACTTCCTCGGGCCGTTCGTCGATCAGCAGAACGATCAGGAACACCTCCGGATGGTTCTCGGTAATCGCGCGGGCGATGTTTTGGAGCAATACAGTCTTACCCGTGCGCGGCGGCGCAACGATCAGGGCGCGCTGGCCCTTACCCTGTGGGCTGACGATGTCGATGACGCGCGCCGACTTGTCCTTGACCGTCGGGTCATGCGAATCGAGTGTCAGTTTCTCGTCGGGATAAAGCGGTGTAAGGTTATCGAAATTGACGCGATGACGCACAGCGTCGGGGTCATCAAAGTTGATCTTCATGACCTTGGTCAGGGCAAAATAACGCTCGCCATCCTTGGGCGCGCGGATTTCACCTTCTACCGTGTCACCGGTACGCAGTCCAAACTGGCGCACCATATTGGGCGAGACGTAAATATCGTCAGGCCCGGCAAGATAGTTGGCTTCGGGTGAACGCAGAAAGCCGAAACTATCGGGCAAAACCTCAATCGTGCCGAGTCCCATGATCTGCTCGCCATCTTCGGCGAGTTCTTTCAGGATCGCGAACATCAGATCCTGCTTGCGCAAGGTCGATGCGCCTTCGACGCCAAGCTCTTCGGCCATCGAGACGAGGTCGGCGGGGTTTTTGCTTTTCAGCTCTTTCAAATGCATAATAAATTCCGTCTGTTGGGCGGAGAGCCCGAAATGACAACCGGTATCAGAAAGCTAACCGGCGGGAGATGGTAAGGTTGGTGGCGCGGTTGTTGTAAAAGTCGCGCCTCACGCCCAGGACGGGCTTGCAGTGTCAGATAGTCCCACAGCGGCCATTCGTCAACAGGGTCGGTGTGACTTACAAAGTTGAGGCCAGGTCCACAGGGGGTGCGCTAAGGGAGCGGCATGCCTACAACTAGGCGCAAGGGACCATCGAAAACCGGCTGTGACCGATAATGACCATATTTCTTGTCCCAATTTCCGCTTGCCAGATCTGCCGACAGATTATCCACGAAGCGTTCAACGGCTGCTTTTGGCACGAGGCTCCAGCTGGAGCAGGCCAGCCTTGCCTTTTCATTTAGAAACATTTCCGGCCGACCATAATAAGCCTCGTTGAAGCCATCGCGGCAATCAAGCGGAACCGGCACCGGCAGAACCTCAACCTCGCCACCCAATGCAACCCTGATCCGCTCGATTGAGGGAAATCTGCTTGCTTCAACCTCTCTAACTTCGGGAATATAATCACTGAGCCAATAGTCGCTCATCAATTCAGGATCGCAGACCAACAGAACGATGTTTCCGCGCGTCACGCGGCGCATTTCGGACAACCCTTTTTCAAGATCGGACCACTGATGGACGGTAACTGTCGCCATTGACGCATCGAAACTGGCGTCTTCGAACGGTAAATCTTCTGCAACTCCGTCGATTGCAGGCGCAAGACCCGAGGGACGCTGCGCCCGCATGGATTCTGACGGCTCCAGAGCGGTGACCTGTCGGCCGACAGGCTCATATGACCCTGTGCCAGCGCCGACATTCAATATAGTGGTTGCGTCGCCCAATGCATCGAGAATCTGCTTTGCTATGAGCGGGTCGGGCCTTCGAAAAACACTGTAACCGTCGCCGATTTGCCCATAATCGACGTCACCCGCACTGCCGTCATCATGGCGCGTTAATGTCATTGCGTCCTCCCGTAACAATTTTAGAGAACCGGGAGCCTGCCAACTGTCAAAACGGTTTGGCAACCACCAATACGACAATGACCGCCGCCGCAATCCCCGGCACTTCGTTGAACAATCGAAGCTGCTTTCCGGTGAGTTGCCGTTCTCCGCGCGCGAGTTTCTTCGCATAGCCGACAATCCAGCCATGATAAGCGGACAGGCCAACCACAAACAGAAGTTTGGCATGGAACCAACCTTCGCTCAACGCAGCGATATGCCAAGCGAGCAACAGGCCGACCACCCAGACAATAATCATCGCTGGGTTAAGGATTATCTTGATCAGCTTGGCTTCACGGTCGACCCATTTTGTGGATTCTTCCGAACCTTCGACGCTTTCCTGATGATAGACGAAAAAGCGCGGGAGCATGAACAACCCCGCCATCCAGAAAATCACGAAAATGATATGGGCCGATTTGAGCCAGTAATAGAGCACAGCAATTGTTTCCGTCATGAAAACTGCCTTTGTCGGTTATCCCTTGCGGACCAGAGTAAGCAGCTTTTCTACATGTTCAATGGGGGTGTCGGGCAAGATGCCATGCCCGAGGTTGAAGATATGCGGGCGGTCGGCAAAGGCTGCCAATATCCTTTGGACCGCGCTTTCGAGAGCAGCACCTCCAGCGATCAAAGCCAGCGGATCGAGATTACCCTGCACCGGCATGCCCTTGGGCAGCGTTTCGTTCGCCCAGACCGGATCGACGGTTTCATCAACACCAACGGCATCGACGCCGGTTTGGCGGGCATAGGCTGGCAGCTTGCCGCCAGCGCCTTTGGGAAAGCCGATTATCGGTGTATCGGGATGCCGTGCTTTTAACGCCGCGACGATTTTCGCGTTGGGCGCTATCACCCAGTCCTCAAACTGTGCAGGCGATAGCGATCCTGCCCAACTGTCGAACAATTGCACGGCGTCGATGCCTGCTTCGATCTGTGCTGAGAGATAATCGACCGTTGCAGCAATGATGCGGTCAATCAATGCACCGAAGCGGTCCGGCTGCCCGTAAGCCAGGCGGCGGGCTTCGGCCTGATCCTTGCTGCCTTGGCCAGCGACCATATAGGTAGCGACCGTCCACGGGCTTCCAGCAAAGCCAAGGAAGGTGGTTTCGGGTGACAGCTCTGCTGCAACCTTACGGACCGTTTCAAACACCGGGTTCAGACGCTCGGGCGCTGGCACCAGTTTTTCAAAATCATGACCTGCAAGCGGCGGTGCAAGCCTTGGACCTTCGCCGGTTTCGAACCACAGATCCTGTCCCATCGCATGCGGGATAACCAGGATGTCGGAAAACAGGATTGCCCCATCGAATCCAAAACGGCGGATCGGCTGCAAGGTGATTTCGGCGGCACAGTCGCTGTCATAAGCCAGCTCGAGAAACCCGCCTTTTTGTGCGCGCAATTCCCGATATTCAGGCAAATAACGCCCTGCCTGACGCATGAGCCAGACGGGAGGAACATCCTCCTGATTGCCCCTCAGGACGTTAAGCAGTTTCTTAGGCGTAGGCGCTGACATCGAGGCGTGGGTCCAATCAAAATATATATTTATATAAGGATGATGAAAGATGATGTGCTGGTGATAACCCACGCCTTAAAAGCTTTTGCGGATATTGCCAACAGCTTGACGGGCAAGTGCTTTCCTTTCCTTGACGAGTCGCAAATTTCGTCCCCGTTATTCACAGGCTGTGGATTGTGCTTTGCCCCTGTGGACAGGCTGTGCCCGAATCGAGAGGTGAATCGCTGGTAGTGTGGAAGATATAAGGCCACCAAACTTGTCCCTTGATTTATCCCCAGCCTGCCAACACAGTTACGCCATGAGCCAGCGTTTTCACCTCCATCTGTTGTCCGACTCAACTGGCGAGACGCTCGAAAATATCGCGAAGGCGGCGCTCGCCCAGTTTGACGGTGCGGAGAATGTCGTCAAGCATTTCTGGCCGATGGTGCGATCCGAAAGCCATTTGGAACGCATATTGGTCGATGTCGCTGCCAATCCCGGACTGGTGCTTTTCACCCTGGTCAATCGCGATACGCGGCGCAAGCTGGAGAACCGTTGCCGCGCATTGGGCCTTCCCGCAGTTGCAGCACTCGATGCCGTTAGTGATGCGATGTCGAATATGCTCGGACAAGAAGCGCAGGCAAGGCCCGGGCGCCAGCACGCAATGGATGCCGCTTATTTCGCGCGCGTTGAAGCCATCCAGTTCACTATTGCGCATGACGACGGCATCAACTCACAAAATTGGGAAGAGGCTGACATCGTATTGGCAGGGGTATCGCGTACATCCAAGACGCCAACCAGCATCTATCTTGCTAACCGCGGTTACAAGACTGCGAACATTCCGATAGTCCCAGAAGCGCCGCCGCCACCGATATTGTTCACGCTCAGGCATCCGATGGTCGTCGGACTTGTTACCAGCGCCGACCGGCTGATCCAGGTGCGCCGTAACCGGCTGTTGTCGCTCAACCAAGCACCCGATACCGATTATGTCGATGAGGAAAAGGTCAAGGCAGAGGTCGCGCATGCGCGGCGGATGTTTGCCGACAATGGCTGGCCAGTACTCGATGTGACGCGGCGTTCGATTGAGGAAAGTGCGGCGGCGATTATCAACCTGTTCAACGAGCGCGAGCTGGCTCAGGTGCCTTCCGCGTGACGCTCATTCTGGCGTCGCAAAGTACTGGCCGGATCGCGATGTTGCGCGCAGCCGGGGTCCCGGTTGAGGCACATGCAGCCTTGGTCGATGAAGCCAGTATCAAGGAGTCGCTGATTGGCGGTGGCGCCAAAGCACGCGACATCGCAGACGCTCTGGCCGAAGCAAAGGCGCGCAAGGTTTCGGGCAAATATCCGACTGACTTGGTTTTGGGCTGTGACCAGATTCTGGTGACCGCTGATGGGCAGATATTCGATAAGCCGGAAAGCCCGGATCAAGCCCGCGAGCATTTGGCAGTGCTGTCGGGTACGACGCACAGGTTGATTAGCGCAGCAGTGATTTGCGAAAATGGCAAAGCGGTTTGGCGGATCGTCGACACTGCACAAATGAACATGCGTGCATTGAGCGGTGACTTTATCGAGCAATATGTCGGTACCTATTGGGAACATATCCGCCACTGTGTCGGCTGCTACAGGATTGAGGCCGAAGGCGCACAGTTGTTTGCCAGCGTCAGCGGCAGCCAGTTTACAGTCATTGGATTGCCACTGCTGCCGGTACTTGACTATTTGCGAACGAGAGGCCTTTTGTCAATATGAGCAAATTCGCTGAAGTCATCGGACATCCGATATCGCACTCAAAATCGCCGTTGATTCACCGTTACTGGCTGGATCAATTGGGGATCGTCGCTGACTATCGGGCGCGTGACGTGGTGCCTGAAAATCTTGGCGCTTATTTCGATGAGATAGGCAGCGACGCCAATTGGCGCGGATGCAATATCACTATTCCGCACAAGATTGCTGCACTCGACTTCGTCACCGACCCCGGCGATGTGCGTGGCTCAATTGGAGCAATCAACACGGTGTTTCGCGATGCGAAAGGTGCACTTGTTGGCACGAACACCGATGCTGGCGGCTTTTATGGGCCTATTGCCGATCTGCCGCTGGCCGGCGAGGTTGCCATTGTTGTAGGTGCGGGCGGCGCGGCTCGTGCAGTGCTGTTTGCCTTGGCGCAGGCGGATATTGGCGACGTCATCATTCTTGCCCGAAACGGCCTGAAGGCAGCGGGGCTGCTCGCACATTTTGGACTGAAGGGTCGGGTTTTACCACTAGATGCGCGACTGCCCGAAGCAGCCCTTGTGGTGAATGCAAGCCCGCTGGGCATGAAAGGGCAGGAACCTCTTGATCTGGACCTCTCGGAGCTGCCCGAGCATGCTGTGGTTTATGATCTGGTTTACGCGCCGATTGAGACCGCGCTTCTGAAGGCGGCGCGCGCGCGCGAACTGGAAACCGTCGACGGCCTCGAAATGCTCGTCGGGCAAGCGGCGATTGCGTTTGAACTCTTCTTCGGCGCCCCTCCCCCGCAAGATGAAGAAGATATGTTGCGGGCCAAGCTGTTGGCATGAAGAAACCACTCACTATCGGGCTGACGGGATCGATCGGGATGGGCAAGTCTGCGGTTGCCGCAATGTTTGCCGATGAAGGCGTGCCGGTATTCGACGCCGATGCAGCAGTGCACAAGATGCAAGCCGCTGGCGGCGAATTGGTTGCCGAAATCGAAGCGCTTTTTGCCGGAACTACGGGGCCAGCAGGTGTTGATCGCCAGGCGCTGGGCGCCGCGGTGCTCGGCGATCGCGACCGGCTGGCGCGATTGGAAGCGCTGATCCACCCAGCAGTTGCGCGCCATCGTGCGGCATTTCTGAAAGAGCATATGGACGCGGACATATTGCTATATGACATTCCCCTGCTGTTTGAAACTGGCGGCAACGAGCATGTCGATGTCACTGTGGTGGTATCCGCACCGGCACAGGTACAGCGGGAGCGTGTGCTTGCGCGACCCGGCATGACCGCCGATCGTTTTGAGCATATATTGGCGCTGCAAATGAACGATGCCGACAAGCGTGCGCGTGCCGATCATATCATCGATACGGGCCAGCCTTTGGCGGACACGCGTCGGGATGTCCGCGCGCTTGTCAAAAAGCTGCGCGGGGGTCTTGCATAAGCGTTCAAACAGGCTCACATTCGATTATAGAATGCGAGAGATTATCTTCGATACAGAAACCACGGGTTTTGATCCCCTGACCGGGGACCGGATGGTGGAAATAGGATGCATCGAAATGATTGGCCGGGTGATGACCGGCAATAGCTATCACGCATATTTCAATCCGCAGCGTCCGATGCCAGCCGCCGCCGAACAGGTCCATGGCCTGTCCGACCGTTTTCTGTCCGACAAACCGCTGTTTGCGCAGAAGGCTGATGAACTGCTCGCCTTCCTTGGTGATAGTCCGCTGGTCGCGCATAATGCGAGCTTTGATTTCGGCTTTCTCAATAACGAACTGCAATTATGCGGGTTGGCACTGGTGTCGATGGATCGGATGGTCGATACGGTGGCGATGGCGCGGGTGAAACATCCTGGTGCAAAGCTATCGCTCGACGCCTTGTGCACGCGGTATGGAATCGATCGCAGCCACCGCGTCAAGCACGGCGCGTTACTCGATGCCGAATTGCTGGCGCAGCTGTATGTCGAACTGACCGGTGGCCGGCAGATCGGTTTGGGACTTGCTGATAATGATAGCAGCTTTGCCGAAGCCTTTGTTGTCAGCACCGAAATCACACGAACGTATCGCGAGCCAAGACCACATTCTGCTTCGGAGGCGGAACTTGTACGGCACCGGGAGTTTATCGCTAAGATCAATGACGCTTTATGGCTCGAATCGGAGTCAGCGCTTTAGTATAAAGGAGACAGGCTATGGATATCAGGGTTTCAGGACATCAGGTCGAAACGGGTGAAGCACTGCAAGGCCATGTCGAAAAGCGCTTGGGTTCGATTGCCGACAAATATTTCTCCAAGGCATTATCGTCGCACGCAACCTTTGGGCGCGGTCCGCACGATGGGTTCACCAGTGATATCGTAATGCACGTCATGCAGGGCCTCGTCCTCAAAGGCCGTGGAGAGGCGCAGGACGCGCATGTCGCTCTCGACAAGGCTGCCGAACGGATCGAAAAGCAGCTTCGCCGTTATATGCGACGCTTGCAGGATCGACATGAGCAAACCGCGCATGCAGTTCGCGAAGAAGAGGCGGCCTATACCGTGTTCGACGGCGGCGATTTCAACGAAGACGCGCCGCCGCCTGATGCACCGGTTATCGTCGCTGAAATGAGCGTGGATATCCCTGAGTCGACCGTTTCCGATGCAGTCATGTTGATGGATTTGCGCAACACTCCGGCGTTGCTCTTTAAAAACACTGGAACTGGACGACATAATATGGTTTACCGCCGCGAAGATGGCACGATCGGGTGGGTTGAACCAAAATCTGCACCTTAGAATTCGGCTAGTTCACAACAATAACGTAAATTTATTCAAAGATTTGGGGTTTGCTTCCCCGGTTCCAACCGGTCGCATTTGAACATGATATGATTCGACTTTCTACCAGACTCGTTGAGGGGGCTGTTGCAGCGGATGTGGTTTGCTCTGGCAAATCTGACTTGCTCGCACGTCTTTCGGCCATTGCCGCAGAAAATTATCTGCTTGATGCCACAGCTGTGCATGAGGGCCTCGTCGAGCGTGAGCGTCTTGGCCCGACGGGCTTTGGTGGCGGTACGGCCATTCCACATTGTAAGGTCATTGGCATCGATATGCCTGTCGCGGTATTCGCGCGGCTGGCCAAGCCCGTCGATTATGACGCAGTGGATGACGAACCCGTCGATCTGGTCTGTGCGCTGGTTTCGCCTGCGCAAGACGGAGCATCGCATTTGCGGGCGTTGGCCGAGATTTCGCGCTTGTTTCGCGATGAGAAATTCCGCTCGCAACTACGTGGGGCTGCAGATTCAGCCGCGATGTATGCGTTGCTGACATTGTCCGAAGAGCGCGACGCTGCTTGATTGAGCCGCGCCTCACCAGCGATTTCCAGATTTCTGCACTCAAGCGGTTAACCGAAGCCGGTGGTGACTTTGCAACCGTGTTGCACAAAGGTGACCCGACATCGGGCGCCATCCTGATAATCGGCCAGATTAGAGGCAAAGACCCCGTTCTTTTTGACCGTTACCCGTCGCTTGATGGAACATCCGCGTGGCAGCCCATCACGTTGCAAAACGAGGAAAATGACGCGGAAGTTGCAACTTACTGGAAAAAGCGTGTGTCCCGTGACCGCGATCTGTGGGTATTGGAACTGGATGTCGCATCGTCAGAACGGTTGAACGGACTTTTGACCTCCAGCGCTTGACTTTGCTGCGGCGCACAATAAATGCCAGATTAACGAGTAGCGAAGGTTGTCACGCGGGACACAATAGGGGTGACCGGACAAACACGCGAGTCGGATGCAACAAAAGACGAGCCAAATTAAAATATTAACGGCTTATCCGCTGGTGCCGCCGCACTAATGTACGATAAATGTTGAAAATGGTTCGGGCTGCCTCTGTTGCGGCCATTTCGCTTACGCTGGTTTCTGCTGTAATCACCGCCGATGCCGGTTTTGCTTTCGGTAACAACCAAAGCACCACTTTAAACGCGTCGACAATTGTCGTCGATGCAGCTCAAATTGCCGCTGATCAGCAAAAGATCGATCTGGCAAAAAATGGCAAAGTCACTGCCACCCTCGCCGAAAATGGCGACATCATATTTGTTCCTGGCAATGGCGGATCGCCGGTCATGGAGCCTGAAACCGAAGATTTTAGCCAAGACACGGATGAAGAAGTGATTTCTGCGTCTTCTTTGGCAGAGTTGGTTCGTAAACAAGACACCAATGACGCGCTTAATTCGGAAGAACGCTGCCTTGCCGGCGCGGTTTATTTCGAATCAAAAGGCGAATCGCTCGCTGGCCAGCTGGCGGTAGCCCGCGTGGTAATGGCGCGTTCGAAATCCGGACGGTTCCCAACGACGCTTTGCGGGGTCGTCTATCAGAAGAGCCAATTTTCTTTCGTGCGCGGTGGCGGAATGCCGCCGATCGCAACTGGCAGCAACAACTGGCGGAACGCTGTAGCTATCAGCAAGATTGCTCTGAATAATAGCTGGAAAAGCCCGGTTGAAGGCGCGCTGTTTTTCCACGCACGCCATGTATCGCCCGGTTGGCGGCTGACGCGCCTTGGTAGCGTTGACAATCATATTTTCTATCGCTGATACGCAAACAGCAGATGTCAAAATCATAAAGGCCCCGAAATGGGGCCTTTATTTTGTTCTCACTACGTTCTAGTACTGGCGTATGGCTTCAGTTGCAGCATTTGATTCCTTTACTGGTGCACCCGCGGTGGCGCGGGGTGTGTCGCGGCTGTTCTTGCGCAACCAGATTATGGTCCAGCCCGAGGTTGGCCTGCGCAACAACCGCCGTGCCGATCTGATGGGAATCAACGGCAAGGGCGAAATCATTGTCGTTGAGATCAAATGTTCGCGTGCCGATCTTTTGGGCGACCAGAAATGGCCTGAATATCTCGATTTTTGCGATCGCTTTTTCTGGGCTGTACCCGCCGGTTTTGACATCGGGCCGTTACATGGCGAGGCGTTTATGCCAGAACGGGCGGGGTTGATTATCGCTGACGCCTATGACGCAGAAATTGCCCGGCCTGCAGCACTGGTGCCGCTGTCAGCAGCGCGACGCAAGACCGAAACGCAACGGCTGGCGCGGCTGGCAATGCGGCGGCTAATGGGGATTGCCGATCCGGATCCTATCCTTGCCGAAATCGAGGCCGAATAAACCAAGGATCGAAATGCAACCGTAGTCCTGAGCCGTCAGCGCGATAGGGCTGACGAAAAGTCGAAGGACGTTTTTCGTTTTGGCGCGGTGCTTGACTGATAAGCGCCCTTCGACGGGCGCAGCCGCTGCGCGACTGCTGCTCAGGGCTACGGTATTTCTTTAGGAAGTCTTCGGATTATACCAGATTGGCGACGAATATGCGCGTTCCTGCGCCTTCAACTCGGTTCCCTGAAGCAGCTTTGCACCATAACGCAGAGCGTCATAGACCACCCAGCGTGGCGTCGGAATTTCCAGAACGCGGACATAATAAAATGCCTTCAGCCTCGGGTTGAACTCAGGGTCTTCCCACACTGTCTTCAGCTCGGGTGCGCCGATGCTGTTGGCGTAGCTGGCTTTCGCCAGATTGACGGTGTCGCCGACCGCAGGAATTTTGCCATCCGCGCCGGCCTTGCGATTTTCGGGGTTGCTCCAGACCACGTTGAAGACTTTCTCCTGCAGTTTGCCTGATCTATCGACCCATCCTTTAACGACCTGAATGCGGTCGAGATTAGCGCCCATCGGATCCTTGAGTGCAGAGAGCATGAATTTGGGCGCGCCTTTTCCGTCTTTCAGGTCGCTTCCCATGGGAACGCCGCGATCATAACCCGCCTTGGCCAGATTGCCCTTGAGGTCGGTGTCCGAAAAATCCCAACCGCCAAAGAAGCGCACGACCATGCGCGGTCCCGAGGTCGCATATACCTCGCGCCGCATCATCGCATCAAAGATTGCTTTACGCGTGTTGGCCTTTGCCCAGACTGCGGCATAGCCACCTGCAAGATAGTTCCAGCCGAAACGTTCGGCCTTTTGCGTACCCAATGTTTGTGGACGCGATGCGCGATCGGCGTTGGGTTCGTTTGCCGAAAATTTGCCGAAGAAATTATCCTCGTCTGCAGTGGCCAGTGCGGTGTGGCTGTCGGTCGATCCAATCATTCCTAATTTGTAGGGATTGACGCCGGTTTGCTGTTCGATGAGCAGTCCCCGCTTCAATGCTTCGCGGACATAATCGCCGGGGAACATGTCATTGGTTTTTTTGACCGAATTGTCGAGATTGCCGATGTCCCATCCGGCTTTTCCAAAGCTTGCGAATTCATCATTAGGTGAGAGAAACGGGTGCGTTTCACTGTCGCCCTTGATTTGCGTTGCCTCGACAATCGGTTCGCGCGCCGCGCGCCGCCGCGCATATTCCGCAGTCATTGGTCCACCGCCCGGCATCGTCATCTGGAACATCAGGCCGTTCGACAGATTCGAATTGTGCGGGATCGCCAGCATCTTGCCGCCGGTCGATTTCTCGTAACCATCCATGTAGTCCCACAGCATGTCGGCGCTGGTTCCGACCAATGATGTGTAGGGGATGACCTTGTCAGCCTTGTCCTTGCCATCGCGCAAAATGACCACGCGATGCAGATTGTCGCCATTCGGAGTCAGCGTATATTCAAATCCCATGAAGGCGGTGAATTTGCCGGGCTTGTTATAGCGTTCGACGATTGATGTGTGCTCGGTCCAGACATCTGCGGTACGTTCGGCATTCGCCTTTGGGTCCGTCATCGCGGCGGGCAATGTGCGCTGCGAAAAACGGTCGATCAGTTCGCGAGCAACCTGCGCCGATTCTTCCGGCCCCTTTTGCAACTCGTCATGCCAGCGTTCGAGCAACGGATCGCGGAGCAGCAACCGGGGGGCATCATGTATGGCCTTCAACGCAGCCAGGCCATCCGAATGGTCCGCAATGACAAGGAAATCGAGCGGGCGTGACAGTTTGGCTTTTAGCCCCATCGTCGCAGTGACTTCCTCACCGCTGGCAAAGCGCAAAGCTTCTTCAGGTCCGAGGCGGACACCGAAAGCAAAGGCATCGGATGAATTGGCCGTGTGCAGATGGGTATCGCCGAAATAGACATTTTCAGGATAAGCGGTTTCGACGACCTTTGCCTCTTCGTCGCTGCCGAATATCGATGTGCCATTGTCGCGGTTGCATCCGGCGACCAGCAATGCTGTCGTGCTGGTGACCAGTATCAATGCCAATTTTCGCATCTCGTCCCTCCCAAGACCGTTTCGACCAATTTGCGGCGGTTCGTTCTGACCGTCAACGTATTTAATCATGCCATTAAATATGGTCGAACGGCTGCTTCATACTCCACCACAAACGGCCAGGACGCCTGTCCTGCAATGACTCTAATCCGATCGCCTGCGCGTGTGCGGCATTGGCATAGGTTTTGAAAATGCGGTCCCATATTGTCAGCGCAAAGCCAAAATTGCGGTTTTGGTCTTTGCGGTCGATGCTGTGATGGATCAGGTGCATGTCGGGGGTGACCAATATCTTCCGGAGCAAGCGGTCGACCGTTTGCGGTAGCCGGATATTGCTATGATTGAACAAAGCGTTGGCATTTAGCCAAAGTTCAAACAGCAGCACAACGATGACGGGCACTCCAAGAAGTGCGACCCAAATGGACTTGTAGATCGTCGAGAAAACCAACTCGAACGGATGGAAACGCAGGGCGGTAGTGACATCAAGGTCGCGGTCGCTGTGGTGGACCGCGTGCATCCGCCACAGCACCGGGTATCGATGCATCGCCAGATGTTGCAGCCAGACTGCAAAATCAAGAATGACAAATGCGATGGCGGCTTCGACCAGCCATGGCCATTCGGACAAGTTCAGCAAGCCGAACTGGTTCTTACTGGCCCAAGCGGCAGCAACGCCTACGACCAGAATGAATGAAAGCAACCGACCGACAACCGCATTGGTCAGGAAAAACAATATATGCGTTAACCAGCGGGGGTAGCGTCCAAGAACCAAAGCGCGTCGGGGCCAAATGATTTCGGCAGCCGCCAGCACCACCATCAGCAAGGCGGGGATGGCTATCGCGGTAATGCCAAGCCCCGCCTCGATCATATATTACGCGTCCACATTCTGAAGAAACGGATAGTCTGTGTACCCTTCCGCTCCAGGCGAATACCATGTCCGGTAATTGTCCGGCGTCAGTTCCGCACCGGTGCGCAGGCGCTCGACCAGATCGGGGTTGCTGATATAGGGTCGGCCAAAGCTGATTGCATCGGCAAGTCCCGATGCCAGATCAGCTTCGGCGAGTTCCCTAGTATATTCCTGGTTGAGTACGAGCGGGCCCTTGAACACCTTGCGGATTTCAGGCGACACGCGCGGCACTTCGGTCTGTCCGAAATTACCATAAGGTTTGACCTCGCGCAGCTCGAGGAACGCGATGCCGATATCCTGCAAGGCGGCGGCTGCAGCGGTGAACAAAGCGACCGGATTACTGTCATCCGCGCCCTGGGTTTCTCCATTGGGCGACAGGCGGACCGAGGTCCGGTCGGCGCCAATGGCGTCGACCACGGCTTGCGTCACTTCGCGGAGCAGGCGGATGCGGTTCTCGATTGCACCGCCATATTCGTCCGTGCGGAAGTTCGAATTGTCGCGCAGGAACTGGTCGATCAGATAGCCATTGGCACCGTGGATTTGCACACCGTCAAAACCAGCCGCAATGGCGTTCTTCGCGGCATGGACATAATCGGCAATCACGCGCGGAATCTCGGATGTCTCAAGCGCGCGCGCTTCGGCATAAGGTTTTTTGCCTTCCGCCGTATGCGCGTCACCCGGCGCTGTGGTCGCCGACGCGGATACTGGCTGCGCACCGCCGAGAAAATCGGGGTGGACAAGTCGGCCCATGTGCCAGAGCTGGAGGATGATCCGCCCGCCTGCATCATGCACGGCTTTAGTGACAGTCTTCCACGCCTCGACCTGCGCATCGGACCAGATACCGGGCGCCGAAGGCCAGCCAAGGCCTTCCTGACTTATCCCGGTTGCCTCGGCGATAATCAGGCCAGCGGTGGCGCGCTGGCTGTAATATTCTGCTTTCAATTCGGACACCGGTACATGCTCGCCGACGCTGCGCCCGCGAGTCAGCGGCGCCATCAATATCCGGTTGGGCGCGGAAATCGCACCAAGCTGTATGGGGTCAAACAAAGTTGCAGTCATAGGATATCCTGTCATTAAGGCGTTGGTTTGAGGCCAAGATGCGGATAAAAGTTGCAAATTGCAACGGGGGTTTATGAGTACAAAGATAATCTATCCCGAACCCTCCAAAGCGTTACCAGCTCTGGTATTGCTTGCACTGTTCGGCGGCAATCTTGCGCTGGCTTTCGGTCCTTGGCTCGTTCGCACCGCCGATGTCGGGCCTAGCGCTTCGGCATTCTGGCGCATGGCGTTGGCCATTCCGTTTTTGTTTTTGATCGCATGGCGCTCACGGCAGCCCCTTAATTTGCCGCGAAGCGCCCTTTATTGGACGATCATATTGTCGGGTGCTTTTTTTGCAGCCGATCTGGCCGCGTGGCATATCGGTATCCTGAAAACCAAGCTCGCCAACGCGACATTGTTCGCCAATGCCGCCAGCCTGTTTTTTCCGTTATGGGGTTTTTTGATCGCGCGAAGCTGGCCAGGTCGGCGCGAGGGTTTCGCCTTTGCGCTGGCGGTTGCAGGAACCGTCATTCTTCTCGGGCGCTCGGCAGAATTGTCGCAGCAGACGTTACTTGGTGACTTGCTTTGCCTTGCGGCAGGAATTTTCTACACTGGCTATTTAATCATTATCATGAAAGCCCGCGACGAATTGCCGAGCTGGACTTTGCTGGCGTGGTCGACGCTGGCTACCGCACCGCCTTTGTTGCTGATCGCGGTCGGCTTGGGTGAGCAGATCATGCCGGTAAACTGGACGCCGGTAATTGCTCTTGCGGTCGTCAGCCAGCTTATTGGACAGGGGCTTATGGTCTATGTGTTGGGTAAGGTCAGCCCGCTGCTGTTCGGCCTCGCGCTCCTGACCCAGCCGGTGATTTCCGCCGCGCTCGGTTGGTGGCTCTATGGCGAAACCTTGGGGCCAGTCGATGCCATCGGCGCGACGTTGATAGCTGCAGCACTTGTGATGGTGCGGCTTGCCGAAACGGCCAAGCGCGCCTAGATTGAAGATATGGCAAGCAACGCTCTCCCCGACGATCCGACCCTCGACGAAATTCGCCTTGCGCTTGCGCCTGCGGTTGGACGCAATGCGGCGTTTGACGGCTGGTCTCAGGCTGCGGTGCATGTTGCCGCCGATGAATTCGGCATTGATCGGGACGTGGCAGGGCTGGCGTTCAAAGGCGGTTCGCTTTCGTTAATCGACGCATGGATCGAATCGGTCGATCTGGAGCTTGCCGACCGGCTGCCGCCCGAAACGCTGAACGCGATGAAAATCCGCGACCGGATTACTGCCTTGCTTGCGACGCGGCTGGAAATCATGGCGCCAGACCGCGAATCGCTGCGGCGGGCGATGGCGATTATGGCGAGCCCGAAAAATCTGCCGCGCGCGGCAAAAATCGGCTGGCGCTCGGCTGATCGGATGTGGCGGTTGGCGGGCGATACCGCGAGCGACTTCAACCATTATACCAAGCGGATGACGCTATCGGCGGTTTACGGCAGCGTGCTCACCATATTCGTCAATGATGATAGTGAGAATTTCGCAGATACCCGGGCTTTCCTTGACCGCCGAATCGACAATGTCATGCAGTTTGAAAAGGTGAAAGCACAGACAAGGGCGCGTAAGGAATATGTTCCGAGCTTCTCACGCTTCATTGGCAGGCTCCGCTACCCCGCCAAATGATGAATCTTTCTTGATGTTATTGCGAATCGGTTGCAAATAGGCGCCCGTGCAACTTGACCAGCTTCCTTTGAACCGCGTGGCAACGATTTCGGCCATTGATTGGGCCGCTTTGCCCGAGCATGAGGGCCATCGCCTGCGGTCGCTTGGTTTTGAACCTGGTGTGGTCATCGAGGCGCTGCACAAAGGCATCTTGTTCTGGCGCGACCCGCTGTCTGTGCGCGTGGGCAGAATGACCGTTGCCTTGCGCCGCAAAGTTGCTGCTGCCATCGACTGCGAAATCGTCCCATGACCGAAATGACGCCGCTGGTTGCGTTGGTCGGGAACCCCAATGCCGGAAAGAGCGCGCTGTTCAATGCGCTGACCGGCGCGCGGCAGAAGATTGCCAATTATCCCGGTGTCACCGTTGAACGCAAATCCGGCCGGGCGACATTCGCCGATGGACGCCCGGTGGAAATGATCGATTTGCCCGGTGCGTACAGTCTGGATCCCGACAGCCTCGACGAAGCGGTCACGCGCGACGTGGTGCTGGGACGCTTCGACGGGCAACGTCGACCCGATGGGCTGGTAATCGTGCTCGATGCCGGAAATCTCGACAATCATTTGCGCTTTGCGCTGGAATTGATCGAGCAGGGGTTGCCCACGGTGGTCGCACTCAACATGGTTGATCTTGCTGAACGCGACGGCCTGATGCTCAGCGCCGAAAAGCTTTCGGCCGAGCTGGGCGTTCCGGTGATCGAAACCGTCGCGGTCCGTAAGCGCGGGCTCGACCCGCTAATGGCAGCGGTTGAGACCGAGTTGAAAAAGCCGGGCAAAGTGGCGGATCCCGTCGCAATATCGTTCGGCCTGCAAAACGCGCGTGCCCGCCATATCGCCAAATCGGTAATCCTGAGCGAAACAACCGGGCGGCAATGGACGCGTAGGCTGGATGCGGTGCTACTCCATCCGGTGGGCGGCGTTTTCATCCTGCTCGCCTTGCTGTTCCTGATGTTCCAGGCGGTGTACAGCTGGTCCGAAGCACCGATTGGCCTGATCGAAAGCGGCTTTGCCCTGTTGACCGACGGCATCAACGCAAATCTTCCAGATGGATTGCTGCGATCCTTTCTGACCGATGGCGTAATTGCCGGTGTTGGGTCAGTGACCGTTTTCCTGCCGCAGATTTTGATCCTGTTCCTCTTCATCCTGCTACTTGAGGCTTCGGGATACATGACCCGCGCGGCATTTGTGATGGATCGCATCATGGCCGCGGTCGGCCTGTCGGGTCATAGCTTCATTCCGCTTTTGTCATCATTCGCTTGCGCCATTCCCGGTATCATGGCGACGCGCAGTATCATGGATCAAAAGGAACGGCTTGCGACCATATTGATTGCACCGTTGATGACCTGCTCTGCGCGGCTGCCGGTCTACACGGTCATCATCGGCGCTTTCATCCCAGCGCGGAGTGTCGGCCCGGGCGTCGGTTTACAGGGTCTGGTACTTTTCGGGCTTTATATCGCGGGCATATTGGGTGCGATGCTGGCGGCATCGGTTATCCAGCGTTTCGTTACCAAAAGCAGCAGCAGCAGCTTCCTGATCGAAATGCCGCGATATCAGTTACCGCGCGTGCGCGATATTGCACTTGGCCTGTGGCAAAGGGCGTGGGTGTTTCTGCGCCGGGCAGGGACAATCATTTTCGCGGCGACGATTATATTATGGGCGTTGCTGAGCTTCCCCAAAGCGCCAGAGGGAAGCGAGACAAGCCAGGTTGAATATTCCATCGCTGGACGGATCGCCGACGGGTTGGAGCCAATCGTGCGACCCATCGGGTTTAACCACGACATTGCGCTCGCGCTTATTCCCGCGATGGCTGCGCGCGAGGTTGCGGTGTCTGCGCTCGGAACGGTTTACGCCATCGATGCGAAAGACGAGGAACAGGCAGCGCAGAGTCTTGGGCCACAACTGGCCGCGAAATGGTCGCTGGCAACTGCGCTGGCCTTCCTCGCATGGTTCGTGTTTGCACCGCAGTGCATTTCCACGATTGCGGTTACCCGGCGTGAAACCAATGGGTGGAAATGGCCAATATTCATGGTCACTTATCTTTTTGCGCTGGCCTATGTCGCGGCAGGCATAACTTATTGGACAGCGCGGTCCTTCGGCTTATAGCAAGCCAGCGAAGTCAATTGTTTTAGAGGGCAGAGATATGGCGGGTAGCGTCAATAAAGTAATCATCGTCGGCAATCTGGGTGCTGACCCGGAAGTCAAATCTTTCCAGAATGGCGGCCGAATCTGCAATTTGCGGATTGCGACGTCCGAGGATTGGAAAGACAAGAACACCGGCGAGAAAAAAGAACGCACCGAATGGCACACTGTCGTGCTCAATTCCGACGGGCTGGTTGGCGTTGCCGAACGCTTCCTGAAAAAAGGCAGCAAGGTGTATATCGAGGGCAGTCTGCGCACGCGTAAATGGCAGGACGCATCGGGCAATGACCGTTATTCCACCGAGGTATCGGTTGCCGGTTTCGACGGCAAGCTCGTCATGCTCGACGGCGCGCGTGGCGGTTCTGGCGGCGGCGGCAATGATGGCTGGAGCGGTGGTTCCTCCGGCGGCGGCGCTCCGTCCGGTGGCGGTCAGGGCGGCAGCAACTGGCAGGGCGGTTCATCAGGCTTTGGCGGCGGCGATTTCGACAATGATCTCGACGACGACGTACCATTTTGATTGACCAAACGGTAACCGCACCGCGAATTTGACCGAACAGGGACCAAGATGAAAAAAGCAATTCTGGCCCTTGTTCTAATCAGCGCGATTGCCGCTTATTTCCTGTTCGACCTCGGCCAATATCTCAGCCTTGAAAGCTTCAAGGCCCAGCAGGCGGAGATCGTTGCGGCAAAAGATGCCAACCCGTTTCTCTATATAGCCGGGTTCTTCCTGCTTTATGTTGCGGTGACCGGGCTTTCGATTCCGGGGGCTGCGATCATGAGCCTGGTCGCAGGTGCGCTCTTTGGTCTGGTGCTTGGAACGGTCATCGTCTCGTTCGCCTCCACCATCGGGGCAACTTTGGCATTTCTCAGTTCGCGCTATTTGTTGCGCGACTGGGTGCAGGGCAAATTCGGAGAACGGTTGCGTGCGATTGACGAGGGTTTGGCAAAGGACGGCGCGTTTTATCTTTTCACGCTGCGGCTGATTCCCGTGTTTCCGTTTTTCGTCATCAATTTGCTGATGGGTCTGACTCGGATCAAAACCTGGACGTTTTTCTGGGTCAGTCAGTTGGGTATGCTCGCGGCGACGGTAGTGTTCGTTAATGCCGGCACCCAGATCAGCCGGATTGAGTCAACGTCAGGGTTGCTCTCGCCGGCATTGATCGGATCGTTCGTCGCGCTGGCTTTGTTCCCGTGGGTGGCAAAGGCCATTGTCGCGTTTGTAAAGCGCGGCCGTGGCTGAGAGCTGGAAAAAACCAAAGCGCTTTGACCGCAATCTGATTGTTATCGGCGCGGGGTCCGCCGGGCTGGTGTCGGCTTATATCGCTGCAATGGTGAGGGCCAAGGTCACGCTCATCGAGGCGCATGACATGGGCGGCGATTGCCTCAACACCGGATGCGTACCGTCGAAGGCGCTCATCAAAAGCGCGCGTGTAGCGCATCAAGTGGCGGATGCGGCGCGCTTTGGTGTCAATGCACCGCAGGCGACGGTCGATTTTCCAGCGGTAATGCGCCGTGTGCTTGACGTCATAACGGCCATCGAACCGCATGACAGCGTCGAGCGTTTCACTGGCCTCGGCGTCGATTGTGTGAAGGGTTATGCACGTTTTGTCGATCCCTGGACGGTCGAGATTGATGGTGATCGGCGGCTGACCGCGAAAGCTTTCATCATCGCCACTGGCGCGGCGCCGCTTATTCCACCTTTGCCGGGAGTGGAGGCCAGCGGATATTTGACCAGCGAAACGCTGTGGGACGCGATGGCAACCCGCGATGCAGCTCCTGAGCGGTTGTTGATTTTGGGCGGTGGACCGATTGGCTGCGAACTCGCGCAAGCGTTCCAGCGGTTGGGAAGCCAGGTTACCATCGTCGAGATGGCCGAGCGCTTGCTATTGAAAGAAGATGCGGACGCAGCAGCTTTGGTGACTGCGCAATTAGAAGCGGAAGGCGTGTCTGTCCTGACGCAGCATAAGGCGCTGCGGTTTGAGAGTGGTAAGATGCTCGTTGTGGCAGATTCGCAGGGCGAAAAGTCTATTGGTTTTGATGACATCATCATCGCCGTCGGCCGCAAGCCGCGAGTGGCGGGCTTTGGCCTCGAAGAACTGGGCCTCGTCGTTAAAGGCAGGCTCGAAAACGATGAATTTCTGCGTACCAACTTGCCACACATATTGTGTGCAGGCGATGTCGCTGGGCGTCAGCAGTTGACGCATGGCGGCAGCCATGAGGCCTGGTATGCGAGCGTCAATGCACTCGCCCGCCCGTTCAAGAAATACCGGACCGATTATCGCGTATTGCCGCGCGTAACCTATACCGAGCCTGAATTGGCAGCGGTCGGATTGACTGAAACCGAAGCTATAAAGCAGGGGTTATCGTTCGACGTGACGCGCTATGATCTTGACGACCTCGACCGCGCGATTGCCGAGAGCGAGGCGATAGGCTTCGTCAAAATCCTGACCGCAAAAGGCAGCGATAAGATACTGGGCGCGACAATTGTTGGGAGCCATGCGGGCGAGATTTTGGCCGAGGTCACCTTTGCGATGAAGCACAATATGGGTTTACGGAAGATACTGCAGACCATCCATCCTTATCCGACCTGGGCCGAGGCGAACAAATATGCCGCCGGGCAATTTGGGTTGGCCCGCAAGCCAGAAGGACTACTGAAATGGGCCGAGCGCTGGTTCGGCTGGCAGCTGAGTTAGCAGAAGGTTTTTGCGGCGACCGCGATACGCTGCGCCACCGTTAAGATGCATAATGTGGCGAAGATCATAGCCAATGTCGGGAAATAGGCCGGAAACAAGCAGAAGAGGATGAAAAAGGCGATGGTTTCGCCGCCCTCCATTAATCCGGTAGTGTAGATAAATGCCCTTGCGCCATGCGCGCCATCTGTGTCGCCGCGTCTCGCCGCGATGGCGGCAAAGCCCATGAAACTGACGGCGGTCAGCGTGAAGCTTGCAACCAGCAACAAGGCAGGAAGCAAGTTCGTGTCGCTGGCCAGACCAAAAGCGATGGGCACCGAAACATAAAACAGGAAATCAGCGAGCGTATCGAGATAGCCGCCATATTCGGTCGCGCCGTTGATACGGGCAACCGCGCCGTCGAAGCCGTCGAATATCCGGTTGATCAAAATCAGTAACAGCCCAAGCGCAAATAGCTGCTGACTGATTGCCAGCGCTGCGGCCAACCCCAAAAATGCACCAAAAAGTGTGAGTGCGTTCGCCGACACGCCAGAACTTGCCAGCCAAGCCGCGCCACGATTGAGCGGCGGGTCAATGATGTGACGCAGCTTGCTGTCAAACATAAAGCGCGTTGGTCATTTCTTCGCCAGCAAATCCTTCAACGAGGAAAGTGCACCCAAAGGGGCGACCTCTTCCTCTGACTTCACGCCCGCTGCCTTGAGCGCTTTTTCGGCCTCCGGGCTGCGCGGATAAGGATCGAGCGCCAATCCAAGCGACTGCGCCACCGCTTCGCCCAGATCGATGGTCTGGCCGTCATGAAACATAACGTCGCAGTCATCGGCCTCAAGCTCGACTTCGCCACTGGCCACTGGCTCAGGAATGAACCGGATATGGATAGGCTCGTCGAGTTTAACCGGCACCGGGTCGTTGCTGGCGATGCAATATTGCGCGAGGCTGGCGGTAAATCGCCCCGTTGCAACAATGTCTGATGCCTCGTGCTTCAGCGATATGTCCGCTTCGAGCTGGTCCAGCGCAGCAAGGTCAAACCTTGCCATCAACCCTGAACGCGCGGTTTCATCGGCGGACAGGCGGATGTCATGGCTGTGATTGCCGATTTCGGACAGTTTAACCACATGGCTGAACTCGTTGGCGGTCACCATTTGGCGCTGCCCTCGACAATCATCTCAGGCAGTTGCGACCCCAGCGCGCGTTCGACGTCGAGCAACCCCTGATGCACATGCGCCACTGCTGCTGCATCGGCGGTCTCGCTGCGATAGATATTACGCAATATCGCCTCGTCGAGTTTGGCGGTGTTGGCCAAAGCCTCACGAAACGCCCCGAGGCGTCCGCCTACCGCCCCCATGATCTGGCCGATATGCTTGCCGACAATCATGTCGCCAATGCCGACTTCGCGCAGTTGCCCGTCCATATCATCGACAAAAACTTCGGTCAGATGCGCCATATCCTGACCGCGCGCGGGGTCTTCCTCCAGACGTAACAGCACCAGCGACAAAATCGCTGCGACCATGTCAAACCGACCGTCAATGCTGTCGGGCACTTGGCCTTCAGTATACCAATGCGGTTCGCGCGCTTTCGCTACGATCTGGTTGTAAAGCGGAACGAGCTTGATCTTGAGATCTGGTTCGGTATTTCCGAACAGGCGTTTTAGCAGGGACATAGATAGCTCGCTTCTAACCGGCTCATCGGCTGTTAATCTGGACTTGCATATTGATATTGCGGCCTAAGGATGCAATGGCAAAGCCCTAGTTTAAAGAAATACCGGAGAAATATATGCGCGCGTCGCAAATTGCCAGTTTGACTGCCCTTGTCGCGGCTTTGGTGGTGACCTCCGGTTGCACCCGTCTGCGTGGCCACCAGGGCTATATTGGCGATCAGACTTTGCTGACGTCCGTCCAGCCAGGTGTGGATAACAAGGAATCGGTACAGGCCTCGCTTGGCCGCCCGACCTTTGTCGGACAGTTCGATAAGAATGATTGGTATTATTACGCGCGCGACACGCGACAGCTGGCGTTTGCTCAGCCGACCGCTACGGAGCAGTTTGTGATGAAGGTTCGTTTCGACGAGGCTGGCAATGTCGCTTCTGTGACCCAGACCGGCAAGGAACTGATTTCCAAAATCAGCCCCGAAGGTGACAAAACACCGACTCTGGGCCGCAACACCAGCTTCTTTGAAGAAATCTTCGGCAACATCGGGTCGGTCGGTGCCGGCACCGGACAGGGAAGCACGCCAAACAGCCCGAACTGATATTGGCCGGATTTATTCGGCCACACCTGCCGCGGCCAAAACCGCCAGCGTGACCAGATCGCTGGTGCTCGACGCCATCGTTGCCACCTGCACCTGCCGTTCGATACCCAACAGCATCGGGCCGATCACCTGATCGCCGCCGAGTTCGCGCAGTAGCTTTGCCGACAGATTGGCCGATTGAAGGCCCGGCATAATCAGGACATTTGCCGGGCCGGACAGGCGGCAGAAGGGGTAATTCTTCATCAGCGCCGGATTGAGCGCGACGTCAGGCGGCATGTCGCCTTCATATTCGAAGTCTGGCTTATGCGCGTCGAGCAACGCCACCGCATCGCGGATATTGTTGAGCCAGGTGCCCGCCGGATTCCCAAAGGTCGAAAAGGACAGAAAGGCGACGCGTGGGACATGCCCCATGCGGCGCGCAACCGCGGCGGTCTTTTCGGCGATATGCGCTAGTTCCTCAGCGGTCGGCCGTTCGTTGACCGTGGTATCGGCGATAAAGACGGTATGCGTTTTGCCGACCATCACGTGGATGCCGAACGGAATAGCGTCTTTTTTCGGATCCAGCACGCGGCGCAATTCGACCAATGTCTGGCTGAAAGTGCGGGTCACGCCAGTGATCATCGCGTCGGCCTGATCCATTTTCAGCAGCAGCGCGCCGAAGATATTCCGGTCGCGATTGACCATCCGCTGGATATCGCGGCGCAGATAGCCGCGCCGCTGCAACCGCAGATACAGCTTATCGACCATCCGTTCGATCAGCGGACTTTGCACGCTATTGTGGATTTCATATTCGTCGGGGTCAGCGCCGAGTTCGCGCAGCTTTTCGACGACTTTGGCATCGCGGCCGATGAGTACGGGTACGCCATAGCCGTCTTGCTTGAATTGCACCGCCGCACGCAGCACGACATCTTCCTCGGCCTCGGCAAAAATCACGCGCTTCGGCTTGGCGCGCGCGGCTTCATATACTTGCGTGAGCACCGATGTCGTCGGATTCAGCCGTGCGCGCAACTCGGCACGATAGGCGAACATATCGGGTATCGGCTTTTGCGCAACGCCAGAATCCATTGCCGCCTTGGCAACGGCGGAGGCAACAATTTCCATGAGGCGCGGGTCGAACGGCGAAGGAATGATATAATCGCGCCCGAATTTGTGGACGAGCCCGCCATAAGCCGCCGCCACTTCTTCAGGCACCGTTTCACGCGCCAGCTGTGCCAGCGCATTCGCTGCAGCAATCTTCATTGGTTCGTTGATCGTTGTCGCCCGCACATCGAGCGCGCCCCTGAACAGAAATGGGAAACATAGGACATTGTTGACCTGATTCGGAAAATCCGAACGGCCCGTTGCAATTATCGCATCGGGCCGTGCCGCACGCGCCACTGGCGGCGATATTTCGGGATCGGGATTGGCCATTGCAAAAATAATCGGCTCGGGCGCCATCGCCTTGACCATATCGGCGCTCAGCGCGTTGGCAGCGGAAAGGCCGAGAAATACGTCAGCGCCAACAATCGCTTCGGACAGATGCCGCGCTTTGGTTTTGGCGGCATGTGCGGACTTCCACTGATCCATGCCTTCGGTACGGCCCTGATAAATGACGCCGCTGCGGTCGCACATGATGACATTGTCATGCGGCACACCCATTGCCTTGATGAGTTCGGTGCAGGCAATCGCTGCTGCCCCTGCGCCATTGCACACGACCTTGATATCTTTGAGCGACCGTCCGGTCAGTTCGCAGGCATTGATCAGGCCAGCGGCGGCAATGATGGCGGTACCATGTTGGTCGTCATGAAACACCGGAATGTTCATCCGCTCACGCAAGGTCTGTTCGATGATGAAGCAGGATGGTGCGGCAATGTCTTCGAGATTGATTCCGCCAAATGTCGGCTCAAGCAACTCAACCGCGTCGATGAACCGGTCGACATCTTCGGTCTTCACTTCGATATCGATACTGTCGACATCGGCGAAACGTTTGAACAGGACTGCCTTGCCCTCCATCACCGGCTTAGACGCCAAAGCGCCCAAATTGCCCATACCGAGAATGGCGGTGCCGTTGGAAATTACCGCAACCAGATTGCCCTTCGCGGTATAGTCGTACGCAGTGGCAGGGTCGTCATAGATCGCCTGTACCGGCACAGCGACGCCAGGCGAATAGGCAAGGCTCAGGTCGCGCTGTGTCGCCATCGGCTTTGTGGCAACGATTTCGATCTTGCCGGGGCGTCCCTGCGAGTGAAAATCAAGGGCTTCCTGCGCGGTAAATTGGACGTCGCTATCGCTCATTTTGGGCCCTGACCAGTTATCATCAACTTATCCGCCCCTAACGCGGTGGTGACGTAAGGGCAAGCATTGCCCCATATCAAAGCGTTCGCTAACGCAGGTTCCATGGCGGGGGACGGCAAACCAACACCAATGATGGTGCAATATTTAGGCCTGAAGGCCAAGGCGGGCGATTGCTTGCTATTCTATCGGATGGGCGACTTTTTCGAGCTGTTCTTTGATGATGCGAGGGCGGCATCAGCAACGCTCGATATCGCGCTGACCTCGCGCGGCGAGCATGATGGAAAGCCAATCCTGATGTGCGGCGTTCCGGTGCATGCTGCCGAGGGGTATCTTGCGCGCCTTATCAAGGGCGGTCACCGCGTCGCGATTGCCGAGCAGACTGAAAGCCCGGAGGCAGCAAAGGCGCGGGGTGGTTCAAAGACCTTGGTGGCGCGTGACATTGTTCGGTTTGTCACTGCGGGCACCCTGACCGAGGACAGCCTGCTCGACAGTTGGGCGTCGAATATGTTGGTAGCGCTAGCGCCTATGGGGGATGCGATTGGCATAGCAGCGGCAGACATATCGACTGGCTATTTTGAAGTAGTGAGCGTTTCAGCGAGTGCGCTAGAGGCCGAGCTGGCGCGATTGGCGGCCAGCGAACTTGTTGTTGCCGAAGGCTTCGAGGGCGCTCCTTTCGATGCCATCGTCAGGCCCCGCGCGGATTTCGACAGCGTTGCGGGGGAGGAATCGCTGAAGCGGCATTTCGCTTTACCCACGCTTGATGCCATCGGCCCGTTATCGCGGGCCGAGCTCTCAGCCGCTGGGGGGTTGATCGCTTATCTAGCGCATGTCGGCCAAGGCAAGATGCCGTTCCTCAAGCTGCCGGTGCGGCGCGAGGTGCATGAGCATCTGCTTATCGATCAGGCGACGCGCGACAGCCTCGAAATCAACACCGCCAGCAAAGGTGGCCGTTCTGGTTCGTTGCTCGCCGAAGTCGACCGGACGATTACCGGCGCAGGCGCGCGGCAACTTGCGGCAGACTTGGCTGCGCCGTTAATGGACAAAGCCAAGATCGAAGCGCGGCTTTCGTTGGTGCAGTGGTTCCACGACGCACCTTTGCTTCGCGATGCGGTACGTACGGCTTTACGACAATTGCCCGATATTGCGCGCGCGCTAGGTCGGGTTGTGGCCGGACGGGGAAGTCCGCGTGATGTCGGCCAGATTCGCGATGGCCTTGATGGCGCAAGGGCGCTGCGCGAACGGCTTGGCGCGATGGCGGACCGGCCTGCGATGTTGGACAGGCTGCTGCCAACGCTCGATGGTCATGGTGCGATGGTCGATCTGTTTTCCCGGGCACTGGTCGCTTCGCCGCCGACCGATACTGGGCAGGGTGGCTATATCGCCGAAGGCTATGATGCCGCGCTTGATGCTTTGCGGTCGGCGGGGCGTGACGGCCGGCAAGCAATTGCGCAATTGGAGGCACGTTACCGAGATGCGACGGGCGTAGCAGCGCTGAAGATTCGCCATAACGCGGTGCTTGGCTATTTCGTTGAGGTTCCGGCAAAACATGGCGACATGCTGATGGCTCCCGGAACCGGGTTTACACACCGGCAGACCATGGCAGGCGCGGTCCGCTTCAACTCGCCCGAGCTGCACGAGGAAGCAATCCGGATTACGCAGGCAGGCGGTCATGCGCTGGCGGCAGAGGCGGCGCATCTGGAAGAACTCATTGCGCATGTGATGGACCGGCGCGATGCAATTGCCGCGAGCGCCGATACGCTGGCGCGGATCGATGTCGCGGCGGCTCTTGCTGAACGTGCGGCTGAGAGCAATTGGTGCCGTCCAACTTTCGTCGAACATCCTTGCTTGGAAATAGAGGGTGGACGCCATCCGGTCGTCGAAAGCGCGCTGGCAAAATCGGGTGACCGCTTCATTGCCAATGATTGCAAACTTGCGCCGGAGAAGCGGCTCTGGTTGGTCAGCGGTCCGAACATGGGCGGTAAATCTACCTTCTTGCGGCAAAATGCGTTGATCGTTTTGCTTGCGCAGGCAGGAAGCTATGTCCCCGCAACATCGGCGCGACTGGGGTTGGTCGACCGTCTGTTCAGTCGGGTTGGCGCTTCCGACAACCTAGCGCGGGGCCGATCGACTTTCATGGTCGAAATGGTCGAAACTGCCGCCATCCTCGCGCAGGCAACCGAGCGCAGCTTTGTTATATTGGACGAGGTCGGTCGCGGCACCTCGACCTATGACGGCCTCGCAATTGCTTGGGCAGTGGTCGAGGGTATCCACGAAGCCAATCGCTGCCGCTGTTTGTTTGCCACGCATTATCACGAGCTGACCCGGCTCGCCGACAGTCTTGACGCGCTGTCTCTCCATCATGTGCGCGCGAAGGAGTATAAAGGCGACCTCGTCCTACTCCACGAATTGGCCGAAGGCCCCGCCGACCGGAGTTACGGTATCGCGGTTGCCAAGCTGGCAGGTCTGCCGCCCCTGGTTGTAGCGCGCGCCAAAACGGTTTTGGAAAAGCTCGAAAAGGGCCGCGCCGAAACTGGTGGGTTGGCAGCAGGGCTTGGCGACTTGCCGTTGTTCAGCGCCGCACTCGATGCCGCGGAGGCCAAGGTCGATGCGCTGCGCGACAAGCTGACGGGGTTGGATATCGATGCGCTTAGCCCAAGGGCGGCACTTGATTTGCTGTACGAGCTTAAAAAAGCTGCTGGTGAAAGCTGATCAGGCCAACGATAAGAACAGCCCAGCTAAAGCCGCGCTCATAAGGTTCGACAGCGATCCTGCAGCCAATGCCTTCAGGCCAAGCTTTGCAATCATCGGGCGCTGGTTGGGAGCGAGGCCGCCGGTCACTGCCATCTGGATGGCAATCGAGCTGAAATTGGCAAATCCGCAAAGAGCAAAAGTGACGATTCCAACAGTCGTTGGAGATAATGTCTTCAGCGCGCCAAGATCGATAAATGCCACAAATTCATTGAGTACGATCTTGGTACCGAACAACCCACCCGCTTGGATAGCCTCATTCCAGGGCACGCCGAGCAAGTACATGATTGGCGCGAATACATAGCCGACGATTTGCTGGAAGCTGAGGTCAGGCTGCCCGAACCATCCACCAATCCCGCCCAAGATGCCGTTTGCGAGTGCGACCAAAGCCACAAATGCCAGCACCATCGCGCCGACCGCGACCGCAAGTTTGACGCCGGTCTGTGCGCCTTGGGCTGCAGCCATGATGATGTTCGCGGGCTTTTCCTCGCCATCATCATGCGCCATTTCGGGTTCGTCGTCATGGCGCACCCCCGGCTGATGGGTAACATCAGCGCGGTTAAGCGCGGCAGCCGCCATTCCCGCAGGCGGCGCAGGGTCGAGGTTAGCGACCCTGATTTCCGCAGGCAGTGGCAATGGATCGGGCATCATCAGCTTCGCCATCAGAATGCCGCCGGGGGCCGACATGAATGCTGCAGCCAAGAGATAATCGATGCGAATGCCCATCGATGCATACGCGGCGAGAATTGTCCCTGCTACCCCCGCCATGCCGACGGTCATGACGCAAAACAGCTGCTCGGGCTTAAGGCTCGCGAGATAGGGACGAATGACCAAAGGCGATTCCGACTGACCAACGAAGATGTTGGCAGCCGCGCACAGACTTTCGACTTTGGATATGCCGGTCACTTTCTGCAAACCGCCACCGATCCAGCGGATTACATATTGCATGATGCCGAGATAATAGAGGATCGAAATCAGCGAGGCGAAGAAGATGATGACGGGCAATGCAGCGATGGCAAAGCTGTTCCCACCGATTTCGGGCGATGCGAGCGGACCGAAGATGAAGTTGGTCCCTGCAGCAGCATAGCCCAAAAGATTTGAGACCCCATTCGACATGACTTGCAGCACGTTTTTACCCCAGGGCACATAAAGTACCAAGGCAGCAAGGCTGGCCTGCAAAGCGAAAGCCGCCCCAACCACGCGCAGCTTGATCGCGCGACGGTTGGATGACAGCAAAACCGCAATCGCCAGAATCACGATCATTCCCGCAAGGCTCATCAAAATCTGCATGAAAAACTCCGACCCCCGATTGTTGGCTGTTACCTAGCGCCAAGCATAGCCTTGCGCCAATAAAATTAGACGCTAGTCAGTTTTGGATGACTGACCAAACCACATCGGGCGTTTCATTGGCCGCCATTCCCCGCTCTTTATTCGTGTTCGCGATTTTCTATGGCGGCATGGTTCCCCTCGGTGGATTTCTTGGCGCCAAGCAGGTTGGGATTGGTCCGCTTGCGGTCGAGGCGGGGATATTCCCATTCTTGACGCTGATTGCGGTATCGAGTGCGATTGCCGAGCTGCACGGCCGAGCGGTTGCCGACAGGCTCGTGCGTTATGGTTTCGTGCCATTGTTTATCGCCATCGGCCTCTCTTATTTTGTGCTGCAATTGCCGACCGATCCCGGAATGTATGAACCCGCCAAGGAAGCTTTCCCGATCATCGTCGGCCAAAGCGGGCGGATGATGGCAGCAGGCATCATCGCCTACGGCGTTTCGGTGTCGCTCAATGTGTGGTTGTTTGCGCGACTGAAAGGGACATCGGGCAAGTTCCTTGCCATTCGCGGGTTTATCGCTGCGGCATTGTCGCAGATTGTCGATACGCTCATTTTTATCACCGTGTCCTTTTACGGCGTGCGTCCGATTGCCGACCTGATGGTCGGGCAGATGATTGCCAAGATTGTTCTGTCGGCGGTCATGGTGCCACTGGTCATCGCGCTCGTTGTGCGCATTGGCCGGAAGCTGGACGAAGCGCCTTCGGCATGACAATTGACCCCATCAATCTCGCCAAGGCCGAAACGCTTACCGAGGCGCTACCTTATTTGCAGCGCTATGCGGGCAAGACCTTTGTCGTCAAATATGGCGGTCATGCCATGGGTGACGCAGCTTTGGCGCAGGATTTTGCGGCGGATATTGTGCTGCTCAAGGCGGTTGGTATCAATCCGGTCGTGGTCCACGGCGGCGGACCGCAAATTGGCGCGATGCTCAAGAAGCTTGGCGTCGAAAGCGAATTTGTCGATGGCCTGCGTGTCACCGATGCCGAAACCGCCAAGGTGGCCGAAATGGTATTGTCAGGCGCGATCAACAAGGAACTGGTTGGATGGATTAATGCCGCAGGCGGCAAGGCGCTTGGCATATCAGGCAAGGATGGCGATTTCGTTCGCGCCACCAAAGTGCAGCGGACGCAGAAGGACCCCGATAGCAACATCGAACGCAGCATCGATCTCGGCTTTGTCGGCGAACCGCAGCATGTTGACCGCAGCGTTATCGACACAATCAGCGGTGCCGGGATGATCCCGGTAATCGCGCCGATTGGTGTAGGTGAGGACGGCCATACTTATAATATCAACGCGGATACGATGGCGGGCGCTATTGCCGGCGCATTGGGCGCATCGCGGCTATTTCTGCTCACCGATGTTGCAGGTGTTCTCGACAAATCAGGGCAATTGCTGACCGATCTTGATCCTAAAGCCATCGCCGCATTGCAGGCTGATGGAACGATTAGCGGCGGGATGATTCCCAAGATCGAAACCTGCGTCGCGGCCGTCGGCGCAGGCGTCGACGCGGCTGTTATTCTCGACGGGCGCGTGGCCCACGCAATGCTCATCGAAATGTTCACCGATGAAGGTGCGGGAACGTTGATTCACGCCTAGGGTGACTCTGTGCTGTTTTATCTGGTTGATACAGCGCATCGGCTCGGCTAATCGCAAAAGCCTGTTCATCCTCGGAGAAATCCATGCTTCTCGCGCTTATTTCAATCATTGGCTATCTGGCGACCATCCTTTCGACGGTAGTCATTGTCCAGTTCATCCTTAGCCTGTTGCTGGCATTCAATGTGCTTAGCCTTTCTAACAATATCGTCTCGGCGATCTGGGAATCGCTCAACAAAATCCTCGATCCGTTTTTGAAGCCCATCCGCAAGATCATGCCTGATACCGGCATGATTGATTTTTCGCCGATGGTTTTGCTTATCGGGCTGCGCATAGTGCAAATGTTGCTCATGGGCCTCGCCAATGACATTGCTTCGGCGGGAATGTGAGCGCTGACAAAATCATAGATGGCAAGGCATTTGCTGCTGGCCTGCGTCAACGCGTTGCGGCAGCCGTTCCCGCATTTGCCGCGCAAGCGAACCGCAAGCCCGGACTGGCCGTTGTGCTGGTCGGCGACGATCCTGCGAGTCAGGTCTATGTGGGCTCGAAGAAAAAGGCGACTATCGAGGCAGGGATGGAAAGCTTCGAGCATCGACTGCCTGATGACATTTCACAAAGCGAGTTGATCGCACTGGTCCAAAAACTTAACGCTGACGATGCTGTGGATGGCATATTGGTCCAACTGCCATTGCCGTCGCATATCGATGACAAGGCCGTTATTGCCACTATCGATCCCGCAAAGGATGTGGACGGTTTTCACGTCGTCAATGCAGGACGGCTGGCGGTGGGCGAGGAGGCATTTGTTCCCTGCACGCCTTTGGGCTGCCTGATGTTGCTGAAGGATCGCATTGGCGATCTTTCCGGCAAAAATGCCGTGGTCATCGGCCGCTCTAACATTGTCGGTAAACCAATGGCGCAGTTGCTCCTCGGGGAAAATTGCACAGTGACAATTGCGCATAGCCGGACACAGAATCTTGCTGATGTCGTCCGCTGTGCAGATATCGTCGTTGCTGCGGTGGGACGCGCGGAAATGGTCAGGGGCGACTGGCTGAAGGAAGGCGCAGTGGTAATCGATGTCGGCATCAACCGACTTGCCCCCGCCGAGGGCGAAACCAAGGGCCGCCTTGTCGGTGATGTTGCCTTTGATGAGACGTTGGACCATGTTGGCGCAATTACACCGGTACCGGGCGGCGTCGGGCCGATGACCATCGCATGCCTGTTGCGCAACACGCTGGTTGCTGCCTATCGCCGCGCCGACATGGCCGCACCTGAAGGATTATGACGTCATGAAACGATTCGGCTTTCTTGTGCTGACGTTTTCGCTGGCTGGCTGCGCGAGCGGACCCTCCGCCGATGTGCGCAGCTTCGAACCGAAAATTGCCAATCCGAGCGCGATTATCGCAGCAGAAATCGGTTTCAATCAACTGGCGCAGGAAAAAGGCCAGTGGACCGCATTTCGCGAGACCGCTGCCAAGGACGCGACCATGTTTGTCCCGCAACCCGTGCTTGCGCAGGAATATTTGAAGGGCAAAGCTGACCCGGCGCAGTCGGTCAAATGGCAACCGCACAAGGCCTTCATCTCCTGCGACGGCAAAACCGGGGTTACAACCGGCGCGTGGCAGCAACCCAATGGAACCGTCGGCTATTTCACTACTGTCTGGCAATATATCCAGAAGAACGGGCGCGGCGATGGCGAATGGAAATGGGTAATCGATCATGGTGATGGCCTGACCGCGCCCCGCGCGCCCAAGGAAATGATCGAAACCAAAGTGGCGAGCTGTAAAGGCCAGGCTCCGGCCGCACTTGTTGCGCCAGCCGAAGGCGCGAAGATGAAAGCGGGCTATTCGAAAGATCAGTCGCTCAGTTACACTTGGGTGGTGCAGCCGGATGGTGCGCGCACCGTTGAGATAAAACTCTGGAATGGCACGATGTCCGAAACCGTGATTCTCGATCAGGTCGCTGCGCAAAAATGATCGACCTTTTTCTCTCAGCCTTCATTACATTCTTCGTGGTTATCGACCCGCCGGGCTGCGCGCCGATTTATGCAAGCCTGACAAAAGGCGCGACGTCCGCGCAGCGTCGCAACATGGCGCTGCGGGCAACTTTTGTTGCAGCGGGCATATTGCTCGTATTTGCATTATTTGGCGAACAATTGCTCGGAGCACTGCATATCGAGCTCAACAGCTTCCGCATTGCAGGCGGGATCATGCTGTTCCTGATTGCCATCGACATGGTGTTCGAAAAACGCACCGAGCGGCGCGAGGAACGCGCGCAGAAAATTATCGATACGCCAGAGATAGAGGATGTGTCGGTTTTTCCCATGGCGATGCCGATGATTGCCGGACCCGGCTCAATCGCTTCGGTCATGCTATTGATGTCGCAAAATGAGGGGATCGAGCGGGCTTCGGTAATTCTGGCCGCGTTGGTGGCCGTTCTTGTCCTGACGTTGCTTGCGCTGCTCGCGGCAGGCCCAATCATGCGCGTGTTGGGATCAAAGGCCGAGGCCGTTATCACCCGTTTGCTTGGCGTACTACTCGCAGCGCTGGCTGCGCAGTTTGTCATAGATGGATTGCGCGAGAGCTTCGCCGTCTGATTACTGCAGGGTAACGCGGTCTTCGGACCCGTCATGTCGTCCAAAAAATTGCATCAGCTGGACAATCAGGTCGGCGCGGTCCGATAGGCCACGCGCCTCAAGCAACGCCTGCTTCGCCGCATAGTCGAAGGGCGCGATCTGCGCGATGGCGTTGACCAGCGAGTAATCGTCAAGCTGGCCTACCGCTGCCCAGTCGACGGCATAGCCCTGCACATCGGCAAAGCGCCGCGATTCGATTTCGAGCGAGGCGCGCTCGGCAATCGACAACGCATCACCGGCTTCATCTTCTTCCCACAATTCAGCCTGAATTTGGCGGAAGCTGGTGGTGACATCGAGCTCCTTGATAACATTAAAACGCTGCAAACCTTCGAGGATGACATTATAGCGGCCGTCCTCCATCGCCTCGACATCGCCAATCCGGCCGAGGCATCCGACCTCGAACAAGGGCGGGTTTGTACCTTGCCCCTTTGGCTGGATCATCCCGACCATCCGGTCACGGGCCAGAGAATCGCCGATTAAGTCGCGATAGCGCGGTTCAAAGATATGCAGCGGCAACTGCATTCCGGGGAAAAGGATTGCGCCAGTCAGCGGAAAGATCGAAATGCGGCGGACGGTCATCCGAACAGAATCGCAGACAATTTGCGCCGTGTTGCCGCTACCCATGGATCTTCCAACCCAATCATAGCGAAAATTTCCAACAAACGTGATTTGGCGGCACCGTCGTTCCACTCGCGGTCAGCGGCGATGATATGAAGCAATGAATCCGCAGCATCATCACGCTCGCCTGCCGCCATTAAAGCATTGGCCAGCTCCAGCCTTTTGGCATGATCATCCGGCTGTGTTTGTACAGCGGCCCTAAGTGCCTCAAGCTCGTCCGGTGCAACCGCCGCTGCGGCAATACTCAACACAGACCCAGCCTTTGCCAAAGCTGGGTCGTTGCGCATCTCGTCGCTTAGGCTGTCAAAGATCGCTTGGGCCTCGTCTTGTCGGCCAAGTGCGGCCAAAGCCCGGATCATGCCGGATAAGGCGGCGGGATGTTCCGGAGCGATCGCGATTGCGTCAGTGAACAGCCCATAAGCCTGCTCCGCGCCGTCGTGCTCAAGCAATTCCTCGCCCGCATCTACCAGAGGGGCAATCTGAGCAGCGAGGTCAGGGGTGCCGTCGCCGGCGACTATCGGCAGCTTTTCGAGCAATTGATCGAGCATCTGGACCAATTGCGGTTCGGTCCGTGCAGGCGACAGGTCGGCAACGGGCTGCCCCTGAAATATCGCATAGACGGTCGGGATGGAGCGCACCTGGAATTGCGCGGCAATGAATTTATTCTCGTCGACGTTAACCTTGGCGAGAACCACGCCTTTGTCGGCATAGTCAGCCGCGACCTTTTCAAGGATGGGCGTCAGCTGCTTGCACGGCCCACACCATTCGGCCCAGAAATCGAGGATGACGAGCTTGTCCATCGATGGGGTGACCACATCGGCACGAAATTGTTCGACTGCTTTCTGCTCGTCGGTGGTCAGGCCCATCGTCGCCAAAATCATTCTCCGGTAGATTCGTTTGAGACCCTATGTGGGCAAAGCGGGGCATTTCACAAGACAGGCAATTGCCTGTCAGTATAAAAACCGCATATTTGGGGCTTGCGGGTGGGTATACCCCATGCTAACGGCGCGCCTCACCTGTCGGGAATCATGTATTGCCGACCGCCGAGCGGGCGTAGCTCAGGGGTAGAGCACAACCTTGCCAAGGTTGGGGTCGAGGGTTCGAATCCCTTCGCCCGCTCCAGTTTTTCCAGACACTCAATGATATTGCAGCGCTTATGCGCCGCGTATCATTGTGCTTTTCGCCAAGCGGTAAGCGAGGCCGGGCAGCCCATCATAATTTGCCTGATGATAGGCCGAATCCGGCGCCAGTTGCGCAGTCAGGCGGCGATGTGCTTCACCCAGTGCATGATAGGGAACGCTTGGCAGCAAATGGTGGAGCGCGTGGTAGCGAAGGCCGACCGGCGCCCATATCGATGCGAGCAGGCCGGGCGGTGGAACATTGACGCTGTCCAGGAACTGCGCAGTAACACTCAGCGGCTCGCCGTCATTTTCCCACAAATGTGCGACCAATGTCCGTATCTGGTTCAATACGGCAACGCAGGCGACGATTGCGAGAAATATCAGGAATGCATTCAACGGGATGAAGCCAGTGAAAACGCTGGTCAGAAGAACAATCGACCAGATACTGGCGGCTGTTTCCTGCCATATCCAGTTGCGGCGTGCTTCCCCTTCGGCGGGACGGCGACGGAAGGCCGGGTTGATGACCAACCCTGAATAGCGCTCGACCACCAGCTTGCGCAATGGTGGAATGACGAGCGACAAGGGTGCCAGCACCGCGTTGCGGAAGAGCAATGCAATCGGGGCCAGCAAAGACACCAGAATGAATACCGGAAGTGTCCACGGCTTCATCAACGCGAGCGGCAAATATTCGGGATCCTGATCGGTGCCGTAACGCGTGCGCGCATGATGCAGGTTGTGAATGCCCTCGTACATGTAAGACGGCACCAGCAAGGGCACGCCGATAACTGTGTTAAAACCGAAGCGAAAACCCGGGAGCGCCGAATGTTTGACGTGGGTCACTTCGTGGATGAAGCCACCGGCGCGATAAAGTCCCAACACTGAAATGACGCCTGCGATAACTTTCAGCCACAGCGGGCCTGCCAAAATAGCTATGGCGAGCCCGGCATAGCCGATGAATGCAGAGGCCAGAAAGTCGGACCAGAATATACGTGGATTGGGTACGCCAAGGTCGCGGGTGAGTTCCGCAACCGCGCGCAACATCGCCTTATCGTCGGGCACGCGCTTCAGCCGCGCGGCGCGCTCCGCCACGCCGTCATTACCCGGGATATTCTGGGCCGCATCAAGCGGGGAGAATGCCATTTCACTCATTTCAACTGCTTTGCTAAATAATCCATCGCCCATCAGATAGGCGTTAGTCGTGGCGATATAATGGCAGAAAAGGCGAAATGTGGCCAACTTCGCTCACTTACCGTAATTAATGCAATCGATTGTTGTATTTCAGCTATGGTCGATATAGGGAGAGCATCGACGAAAGGGGGCCGCGACGCCAGATGTCGATTTCTGCGAAATTACTGGCGGATAGCACGGGCTATTCGGTATCGGACTGGACCGCTGCCCATATAGCAGCAATCGCGAGCAAACCCTTGCCTGAAGCGCCGTTGATTGACGCGACGGATGCCGTTCCGCTGTTGCCCGAGCACGATCTTTGGGACCTCTGGCCGCTTCAAAATCCGGACGGAAGCGTTGCGGTGATTGCACAGGGTGAGCTGTGGATGGTGCTGTCTGCACATCGCGTGGATGACCCTAATCTGCGGCACAATGTCGCGCGTACGCGACTGCTGTTGCGGCGCGGTGGGACGTGGCAGGATTGCGGTCTGATGTTTCCCGACGATCTCAATCCAGGGTCACGCGAATGGTCCGGCTCTGCGCGATTCGACGCCACCCACAATTCGGTTACTGCATATTTTACCGCAGCTGGACGGCGCGGCGAATTGGCGCATAGTTTTGAACAGCGCCTGTTTCAGTCGACCGGGCTGCTTGACCTTTCCGGCGCACTTCCTCGCATCGTTGACTGGTCGCCCGCAAGGTCCGTCGTGCAGAACGACGGCAGCCTTTATGTCGACGTTCGCATCGACCAAGGCGAACCCGGCAACATCAAAGGGTTCCGTGATCCATATTGGCTGCGCGACCCCGCCGATGGACAGGCCTATATATTGTTTACAGGATCCCACCCTAATTCAATGCACAAACACAATGGCGTGGTAGGCCTTGCCCGCGCCCACTCGGGTGATGGCGATTCGGGGTTCGAACTGCTGCCTCCTCTGGTCAGCGCAGATGGCGTTTGTAACGAAATGGAGCGGCCTCACCTCTTTATCCGTGACGGCCTATATTATCTCTTCTGGTCATCTCAAAACTCGGTTTTTGCACCTGATGGCCCCACGGGGCCAACCGGCCTTTATGGAATGGTCGGACCGTCGCTGCGAGGTCCGTACGAGCCATTGAATGGGACTGGCCTTGTAATCTCAAACCCTGTCGCCGAGCCCCGGCAAGCCTATTGCTGGCAAGTGCTCGACACGCTGGAGGTATATAGCTTTGTCGATCATTGGGGCCTCGAAGGCCGCGATATCTATGCAGAACCCGACTTGCAACGCAGCCATTTTGGCGGCACAATCGCGCCTGTGCTGAAAATCGAAATTGACGGCAATGCTACGCGTTTTCTGGGTCTCGTATGAGTGAACAGCTTTACGGCTGTATAGAAGCTGGCGGCACGAAATTTGTCGTAGGCATTGTCGCTGCGCCCGATGATATTCGCGAAACAGCAAGGTTCGATACGACAACGCCTGCCGAAACCATCGGTGGCGTCATTGAGTGGCTTAAGTTGGCGCAGGCGCGGCACGGCACTTTGTCGGCAATTGGCATTGCAAGCTTCGGCCCGCTTGAACTTGATCGGCAAGCGGCAAATTGGGGTTTTATCACCGCGACGACTAAGCCGCATTGGAGTGACTGCGATTTTGGCGGACATGTGGCACGCGAACTTGGGCTGCCAGTGGGTTTCGATACGGACGTAAACGGTGCCGCTCTTGCCGAAGCACGTTGGGGGGCCGGACGGTGCCAGCCAGCCTGCGTCTACATCACCGTCGGCACGGGAATCGGCGGCGGCGCTATTGTTGATGGGAGGCCTTTGAAAGGGCTGTCCCATCCGGAAATGGGGCATATCCGCCCGCAGCGCCACCCGGACGATTTGGGATTTGCCGGTATCTGTCCATTTCATGGCGATTGCCTCGAAGGTTTGGCAAGTGGCCCGGCAATCAAGGCGCGTTGGGGGGCCTCGCTGTCTGAGCTGCCCGCCGTTCACCCCGCGCACGACATAATTGCCTGGTATCTGGCGCAACTGGTTGTCACTTTGCAATCAATCATGGAACCAGGCCGCGTGATCTTGGGCGGTGGTGTAACCGGCACAGCCGGATTGATCGCGCGTGTGCGCCAAAAAGCGGCGGAGCTCGGAAAGGGCTATTTCCGGGGGAAGCCATCGGAGATTATCGTGCCGCCTGACTTGGGCGACAAGGCTGGCTTATTGGGCGCTTTTGCGCTTGCTCAGGACATCATCGCCTAGGTTGATTGCCGGATGACAAGTTCGGGCTCCAACACCACCGACGCGGTCTCTTCGCCGGCGATCCGGCGGAACAGCAGGTCGACGAGATGCGCAGCGCCCGCTGCCAAATCCTGCTTCACAGTGGTCAATGTGGGCACGGTCTGATTGGCGAAGGGTAGGTCATCATAACCGACGACATGCACTTCGCCTGGTACGGCAACATTATGCTCAGCCAAGGCACGCAATGCACTCATCGCGATGACATCGGAAGCGGCGATTATCCCATTGGGGATGGACCGTGTTTCATCAAGCCATTTGCTGATCGCGGGATGTGCCGTTTCTGCGGTTAAATGTGCAGGCAGGATTGCAAGCTTATCGGACAGGCCCGCAGCCGCAAGCGCTGTCCGGCATCCTTCCAGTCGCTCGGCGATTTCCGGAGCGATGGGATCGCCGAAAAATGCAAAATTGCGGCAACCGCGCTCGATTAAATGTCGCGTAGCTAGCTCGCCGCCCTTGCGATTATCGGACCCGACCGAGCAATGCACTTGGCCTGCAAGGTTGGCACCCCATGCGACCAGTGGCAAATAGCGCGCTGCAACTGTGTCGATAACCGCCAACTGGTCTGACTGTCCAATCAGGATAACCCCGTCGACCCGGCCCGAATCCGCCACACGGTTCAACCAGTGCGGATCGGTCGGGATGACCCTTGAAAGCAGTAGGTCATGCCCGCGCTCGGTCAGGGCATCGGCCAGGTGACCAAGCATAGTCATGAAAAATGGATCTGAAATATGCTGGCCGGTTTCATGCCCCAAAGGAATGAGCACGCCGATTGCGCCGGCCCGCTTTATCCGCAGATTGCGCGCCATGACATTTGGACGGAAATCATGTTCACGCGCAATTTCCTGAATCCGCTCACGCGTTTTCTTTGCGATTAAATGGGAATCTGCCAACGCGCGCGATACGGTGCCAGGCGAAACGCCCGCCAGTCGCGCGAGATCGGTGATGTTCCGGACCCGCCCCTGATTGTCCATCTCTGCTCCTTCACTTCCATATGTGCGGACGATTTACCCGCATGGCAAGAGGGAAAGAAAACTGCGCTTATACGCAATGCAATCGATTGTTGCATAATTTCCCCCATGCGTTAGCATGAAATGTGAGAGAGAGCGGATTGTTCCGCCGGGAGAGGAAATATGAGCGAAGTCGCCGCTAAGCCGCATTTGTCGCTATCCAAGATTCTGCAAATGAATCTCGGTTTTCTCGGTCTGCAGTTCAGCTTTGGGCTGCAGCAGGGCAATATGGCTCCGATTTATTCTTATCTTGGGGCTGAAGAGGCCTCGCTGCCGATATTGCAGCTCGCTGGGCCACTTACCGGACTTATTGTCCAGCCGATTATCGGTGCGATGAGCGATCGGACCAATTCGAAATGGGGAAGGCGGACGCCTTACTTCATTATCGGCGCCATCATGTGCTCGCTCGGGTTGCTGTTCATGCCGCTTTCGCAAAGCATATTGATGGCGGCCAGTCTGTTGTGGATTCTCGACGCAGGCAACAACATTACGATGGAGCCTTATCGTGCCTATGTCAGCGACCGGTTGAACGAGGACCAGCATAATGTCGGCTTCCTGACGCAAAGTGCATTTACCGGGCTGGCGCAATGTCTTGCCTTGGGCACACCCGCTTTGCTGGTCGGGCTGTTCGGTATTAACAAGGATGCGATTGGCGCGAACAATATTCCAGACACCGTCTATATCGTCTTCACCATCGGCGCGGTATTGTCGTTATCGACCATCCTCTGGTCGGTTATCCGCGTTCCCGAATTACCACTGACCGAAGTTCAGCAGGCAGAGATAGCCGCCCAGCCAAGAACCGTTGCGGCGACCTTCAAAGAAATCTGGGATGCCATTCGTGAGATGCCAACGCCGATGCGCAAGCTGGGCGTCATGATGTTGTTTCAATGGTATGCGATGGGAATTTACTGGACCTATGTGACCTATTCGATCGCGCGCTCGGTCTATAACACGAGCGAGCCCGTCAGCGACGGCTTCCGCAGTGCGGTTTTGACTAATGGGACAATGGGCGCATTCTATAATGCCGTCGCATTTGTCGCGGCGCTTGCGATGATGCCGCTGATACGCAGCATCGGGCCGCGTAAGGTCCACGCGCTGGCGCTTGTAGCCGGCGGTGTGGGCATGCTTTTTATTCCGCAGATGACCGAGACGGCATGGCTGTTTCCGGCCGCTATCGGAGTCGGCATTTGCTGGGGCAGTATCATGGGAACGCCTTATGTTATGCTCGCAAGCTGCATCCCACCCCGCCGCACAGGTGTCTATATGGGCATATTCAACATGATGATCGTCATCCCGATGCTGCTCAACGCTGCGACATTCCCATTTTATTATGAGTCGTGGCTTGGCGGTGATGCGCGCAATGCGCTGATGCTGGCGGGTGTTTTGCTTATATGTGCTGCAGTCGCAGTGATGCGGGTGCGCGATGACGAGCTAGGTAGCGCCTAGAATCGTGATACTTCTGCAACAGAAAATTTTGTTGCGCGATTTTATGCAAAGGTTTGCGAAAAATTCTTGCAAACGTTTTCCAAGGCGCTATCAGACATTATGGAAGCACCTGCCAAGGGTGTCCGTTTTTGAAATTTGGGGAGGATGATATGAAGATATCCCGTTTTAACAAGCAAGTGTCTGCACTCGCCTTGTGCACTGCTTTTATCGCCGTTCCGGCTTATGCACAGGAAGAGGCGGTCGCCGAGGAAGAAGTCTCTTCGCTCGACGAGATCGTCGTCACGGCATCAGGCCGCGACCAGACCAAGATCGAAACGTCGATTTCGGTCACCAGCATCGACGCTCAGATGATCCAGGATTTCCAGCCAAGCTCGGAGGCCGAAGTCTTCAAGCTGCTTCCGGGCATTCAGGTTCCGGGAACATCCGGACCCGGCGGTAACTCCAATATCGCAGTGCGTGGTCTTCCTGTGGCAACCGGAGGGGCGCCATTCGTCCAGCTTCAGGAAGACGGCCTTCCCGTCGTTTTGTTCGGCGATATCCAGTTCGGTAACAACGACTACTTCACCCGGTTCGACCCATCGGTCGCCAATATCGAAGCGGTTCGCGGCGGTTCGGCAACGACCTTCGCCTCGCAGGCACCGGGCGCGGTTATCAACTATATCAGCAACTATGGCACCAAAGAGGGCGGCTATATAGAACTGCAAAAGGGCATCGATTACGACCAGACCCAGCTCAACTTCCGCTATGGCGGCAACCTGACCGAGGGCCTGAACTTCCATGTCGGCGGCTATTTCAAGCGCGGCCGCGGTCCGCTTAATGCCGGATATAATCTCTCCGACAGCATTCAGGTAAAGGCCAATGTCACCAAGGAATTCGGCGACGGCAAAGGCTATTTCCGCTTGCTCTTCAAATATGCCGACACGGCAGAGCCCAACTACACCGGCGCACCTGCGCTTGCGACGATAAGTGGCGGCAAGGTCAGCAATATCAGGCCGTACCCGGGTTTTGACGGTCGAACAGACACCAATTATTCGAAATATAATCAGAGCTTCCTGATTTATAATCGCGAAGGTGCGCTTGAGCGCGTCAAGATGGACGGCATCACCACGAAGCAGAAGTCGATTGGTGCAGCACTCCATTATGAACTGACCGACAATATTACGGTCGATAACAATGCGCGCTATTCCAAAATAAGCGGCGGGTTTGCTTCGCCGTTCCTCGGCATTGGTACAACTGCTGGCATCGTTGGTTCCACGGTTAACGGCCGGACGGTACAGGCCATTCGCTACGCCAGTGGTCCTAATGCAGGGCAGCTGTATACGGGCACTTACGTTGACAATAACGTCAACGTCAAAACCAATATCCGCGATCTGGGAAGCTTCGTTAACGACCTGACGCTGGCGGGCAAGTTCGACACCGGTTTTGCTGATTTGACCGCGCGTGTCGGCTATTTCTACATGGACCAGACCATTGCGATGGACTGGCATGTGAACAAATCGCTGCGTGAACTCAGCGGCAACAGCCCATCGCAGCTTGACCTGTATGACAGCCCGACCGCAACGGCGGCCGCAAACAAGATCACGCAGGAAGGCATTTCCGGTTACAACAATAACTGGGGCGATTGCTGTGCCCGCGATTATGACCTGTCCTACACCAATACCGCGCCTTATGCTCAGTTGGTATTGGACAACGACACCTTCAACCTTGACGGCAGCATCCGGTTCGAGAAGGTCAAGGCGTCGGGTTCCACAATCGCCGGTGGGCCAGAGTTTAACGTTAATTCCAGCGGCGTGCTCATTCCGACGATCACGGCCAACGGGCGGCGCGAAACTCTCGACTATAGCCGCAGCTATACGAGCTGGACCGCGGGTGCCTTATGGAAAGCGACGCCGGACCTTTCGCTATTCGGACGCGCTTCGAAGGGTGGCCGCTTCAACAGCGACCGTCAGACCGTCAGCGGCAAGTTCAACGCCGATGGCAGCCTCTGCACCCGTGCACAGGCAACCGCTCTGGCCTGTACCGACGGCGTCACGCCATCAGTCGACTTCGTCAACCAGTATGAAATCGGCGTCAAGAACCGCGGTAATATCGGCGATGGCCGGTACACCGTTGAATTGACCCTGCTTAAGGGCGATTTCAAGCGTAGCGATTTCGAACCGACAAACACGGGTATTTGCCCAGGCGGAGGTTGTATCATCGACAACAGCTTCAAGACGCAGGGCGCAGAATTCTTCGCCACGCTTCGTCTCGGCGGTTTCAACTTCATTGCGAACGCGACCTACACCAAGGCAAAGCAGAAGTTCACGTCGACGCGTAATGGGACGCAGGTTGCCGGCTCGGCCAGCTTTGCCCGCGCATTGAATATCCCCGACCTCAGCTACTCGCTCTCGGCCAATTACGACATCGCCGAAATCGCGTCGGTCGGCGTCGCTGCGGTCGGCCAGTCGGGCACCTTCGATGGCGCGCTGACATATCCTGGCAAAACGGTGTTCAACACCAATTTGCGGGTCCACCCGATAGAGAATTTGGAACTGGGCCTCAACGTCTACAATCTGTTCGACACCTATGACACACGCGGCAATGGCAACGGCACCTTTGGTGGCGGCATTACCGGAACGCCGGTTATCGGTCGCACGTTGACCGGATCGGTACGTCTAAGCTTTTAAACATAGCACAATCCCCGGGGTCGCATCTTGGGGGAACAGGCGGGTCCGGTGGCAAAAGTCATCGGACCCGCTTTCATTGGCAAAGCAGTGAGCCAAGCGTTACGGAGTAGGCATGGGTGAGCGCATAGAATCAATAGTCATTGCTGGCGGCGGCTCGGCGGGTTGGATGACCGCTGCGGCGCTCTCGAATACCCTGCGCCATAACTGCAAAATTACCCTGATTGAATCCGAAGAGATCGGCACGGTGGGCGTCGGCGAAGCAACGATTCCGCCAATCCGGACATTCAACGAAATGCTCGGCATCGAAGAACGCGAATTTGTGAAGGCGACGCAAGGCTCGTTTAAGCTGGGCATTGAATTTGTCGATTGGGGCAGCCTTGGCAACCGCTATTTCCACCCATTTGGTTCGCATGGACGGCCCTTCGATATCGTCGGGCTCCATCACTACTGGCTGAAAGCGCGCGAGGCTGGCGACGATGCGGCCTTTGACGAACACAGCATGGCATGGGCGATGGCAAAGGCAGGGCGCTTTACACGGCCGGGGCAAGATCCGCGCAATGTGTTGTCGACTTTCGATTATGCCTATCATTTCGATGCAGGCCTCTATGCCCGCTATCTGCGCGGCTATTCGGAAGAGCGGGGCGTCACACGGGCAGAGGGCAAAATCGCTTCGGTCGCAAAGCATAGCGAAACCGGCTTTGTCGAAAGTGTGACCCTCGAAAATGGTGAGAGTTTCGTCGCAGATTTGTTCATCGATTGCTCGGGCTTTCGTGGGCTTTTGATCGAGGGCGCGCTTGAAACGGGCTATGACGACTGGACGCACTGGCTGCCGTGCGACCGCGCCGTGGCCATGCCATGTGTCAGCGCAGGCGAGTTAACGCCTTATACCCGCTCCACGGCCAAGGCCGCTGGCTGGCAATGGCGCATCCCCCTGCAACACCGCACCGGCAATGGCTATGTCTATTGTAGCCAATTCATATCTGACGATGAAGCCGAAGCCAGTTTGCGTTCCGGTCTTGATGGAGAGCCGCTGGCTGGACCGAACAAACTGCGTTTTGTTACCGGACGCCGCCGCAAATTCTGGAATAAAAATGTCATCGCCATCGGCCTTTCAAGCGGGTTTATGGAGCCGCTTGAGTCAACCAGCCTGCATCTGATTCAGGCAGGCATATCGAAACTGCTCGCGCTGTTTCCCGACAAGGATTTCAACCCGCTGGTTATTGATGAGTATAACCATATCGCCGCCACCGAGTTCGAACGCATTCGCGACTTCATCATCCTGCACTACAAGCTGACCACACGCGACGACAGCGAGCTTTGGCGATATTGCGCGAACATGGACATTCCCGACAGCCTGAAATTCAAGATCGATCATTTCAAAAGCTACGGCCGCCACATTGCCCGCGACATGGACTTGTTCGGGCAACCGAGTTGGCTGGCGGTGCATATCGGGCAGGGGAATATTCCCGAGGCGGTCGATCCTCTGTTCGATTATCGCGGGCTGGACGGGCGCGAATGGCTGGGCAAGTTGCGTGCAGCCATGACGTCGGAAGCGGCGCGGCAGCCGACGCATCAGCAGTTTATCGACCAGCATTGCAAGGCAGGCGACTAGCCAGTGGACGCCGAAGCGCTGTTCCGGACGGCGATAGCAAAGCGGCAACGGCAGGATGTGGAAGCTGCGGTCGAGGCGATAGACCTTGCCGCAAAGGCAGCGCCTAACCACTTACAAATCGCCGCTGTCCGTGCGCAACTGCATTATGAAAGCTGGCGGCCAGCTTATGCGCTGTTTGCCGAGGCGGCAGCGCTCAATCCCGATGACCTGCAACTATTGCGCAATCAGGCGCTGGCGCTGACATCCGAAGGCGATGCTGCCGCAGCGCAGAACTTGCTCGAGCAGTGCTTGGCGGCGCGGCCCGAGTGGCTGGACGGCCATGCCATATTATCACGTATTCGTTCGACCAGCGGCGAGGATGAGGGCCATGACCGAAGCTACGCCGAAGCCAGCGACCGCAATCCGGAAAATCTGCCGCTTCGGATGGCATGGTTTCACAACGCTGCCATCGCCAAGGATTGGGATAAGGTCGGCTATATTCTTAAAGCAGCGGAGCGGGATTTCCCGGGGCAGCGCGCCTTGGCGTCCGCACGATTCTATCTCGCGAGTGAGTCCGGGGACGATGCAGCGGTCGATGCGCGGCTGGCCGAAGTTGCCGACATCATCGATCCTGGCCTCGACCTGTGCCGCGTCCGGTTACACTTGCGGCGCGGTGATTTTGCCGAGGCCGAAATATGCGCCAGTCGCCATATCAGTACGGCAGCGGGCAATATTTTCTGGCCTTATCTGTCGTTGATCTGGCGGTTGACGGGCAATGAGCGTGCTGCATGGCTGGATGGCGCAGCCCCCTTTATGTCGGTGACCGATCTGGAATTTTCCGGCCAAGAAATCGATGCACTGGCGGAAACATTACGCAAGCTGCATATCCTGAGCGCGCCCTATCCCGAGCAATCGGTGCGGGGCGGTACGCAGACCGACCGGCCCTTGTTTTTCAACCCCGATCCGGCGATCCAGTCTGCGCGAAAGAAGATCACCGCAGCCGTTCGAAATTATATCGATGCGCTACCGCAGCCTGACCAAACGCATCCACTGCTCGCCCCGCGCCGCGATGAAATTCTTTTCGAAGGCAGCTGGTCGGTTCGGCTGAAGGACAAGGGCTATCACGCGAGTCACAGCCATGTGATGGGCTGGATCAGCTCCGCCTTCTATGTCGCCTTGCCCGATAGGGCCGGATCCGAGCCATCCGGCTGGTTTGCGCTTGGCACGCCGCCACCCGAGCTTGGGCTGCATTTGAAGCCCTATGCAACCGTCGAACCAAAACCGGGCAGGCTCGTTCTCTTCCCGTCAACCATGTGGCATAGCACCGTTCCATTCGAGGCGGGCGAACGGCTGACCATTGCGTTCGATATAGCGGTACCGCGATAGGCTTGCCATCGACGGGTGCACCCGCCACACAGGCACCATGCTTGGCGTTTGCTATTATCCCGAACATTGGTCCGAAGAAATGTGGGCCCGCGATGCGCAGCGGATGCGCGATCTTGGGCTGACCTACGTTCGCATTGGCGAATTTGCATGGGGGCGAATTGAACGCAGCGAGGACAATTTCACCTGGGGGTGGATGGACCGCGCGATTGAAACGCTCGGCGCGGCGGGACTGAAAGTAGTGCTTGGCACGCCGACAGCGACACCGCCCAATTGGTTGTGCGTCAAATATCCCGAGATCCTTCCGGTTGATATCCACACAGGCATGACGCGCGGTTTTGGCTCACGGCGACATTATGATTTTTCGAGTGAAACATATCTGGTGCAGGCTGAACGAATAACGGCGGCAATGGCCGAGCGTTATGGCAGCAACGCGCATGTTGTCGGCTGGCAAACGGATAATGAGCTGTGCTGCCACGAGACGACGCTGAGCGCCTCACCCGCCGCGCGCGACAAATTCCGCGCGTGGTGTGAGGCGCGCTACACGCATGTCGCTGCGCTTAATGCGGCGTGGGGCAATGTCGTCTGGTCGATGGAATATGACTCGTTCGCTGAGATCGAACTGCCGTTTTTCACCGTGTGCGAAACCAACCCTGCGCATCGTTTAGCGTATCGCCGGTTTGCGTCGGATCAGGTGGTGCGCTTCCATGAAGTCATGATTTCCGCGATCCGCCGTCATGCCGGGCCGGACCAATGGGTTACGCACAATATCATTCCGCCTGCGACCACCGGCGTGGATAATGCCGCGCTGACGTGCCAGCTCGATTTTGTGAGCTACGACAATTATCCGCTCGGCTTTTCTGATCAGCTGATGGCGAAAGCCCCAGCCGCGGAGTGGCAGCCGTTTATGCGGACCGGCCATCCCGATCTCGCTGCGCTGAACTTTGACCAAGTGCGCGGGCTTTCCAAGGGCGCCTGGTGGGTCATGGAGCAGCAACCGGGGCCGGTAAACTGGGCGCCGCACAATCCGTGTCCAGCGCTGGGTATGATTCGCCATTGGACGTTGCAAGCCTTCGCCCACGGCGCGGCATGCGTCGCCTATTTCCGCTGGCGGCAGGTCCCGTTTGCGCAGGAGCAGATGCACGCAGGGTTGCTGCGGCCCGATGATGTGCCGTCGCCCGCATGGGTCGAGGTCGAGCAAGCAGCGGCTGAGATGGTGTTGTTAGGCGACCTGTCGGGAGTGGCGGAAAAAGCGCCCGTAGCGCTCATCATCGACCCTGCCTCGGCATGGGTTGACGATATCGAGCGGCAAGGTGCAGGCTATCGCTATCCGGCGGTGGTTTTCCAATATTATCGCGCGTTGCGTTCGCTCGGAGTCGATGTGGATTTTGTTTCGGCGGGTGAAGCGAAGCTTGGTGGTTATCGCATGATCGTTGTCCCTTCGCTGGCAATGCCCGATGATGCGACGGTGAATGAGTTGAACGCGAGCAACGGCCTCATCCTTTTCGGTCCGCGTTCGGGCGCAAAAACGCAAGAGTTTTCAATCAGCGAAGGTCTACCACCCGGGGCGTTGCGTAACTTCGTTCCTATCAAGGTCATTGCCGTCGAAACGCTTCGACCAGACTGCAACGGCACCATCGATTACAAAGGGGATCATTATGAAAGCGGCAAATGGCGAGAGACAATCGAGGTCGGCACCTGCGATGTGCTAGCAAGATACGAAGACGACGCGCCTGCCGCTGTTCGGTCGGGCCGAAGCATCTATCTTGCAACACTGACAGACGATGATTTCCTGAAAAGCCTGCTTGTCGACCTATGCGCCGAAGCTGGCGTTCCGATTACGCCATTGCCACCGACACTCCGTTTGCGCCGACGGGGTAATCTGACTTTTGCCTTCAATCTTGCTGGAGACAGTGCGCGCGCGCCTGCCCCAGAAGGCGTTAGCTACGTTATCGGTGGCGCTGAAATCGAACCCTATGGCGTCGCTGTCTGGCGCCATTCCTAGACGTTGTCAGCGTTCCTTGGTGGCGCTGAACTTGAGGTCGGGATGCTTTTCTTGCTGATATCCGACATCCCAAGCCGATCGCGCCATGAACACCGGATGGCCATCGCGGTCCTTCGCCATGTTGCCGCCGTTGAACGAGGCGAACTGACTAAGCGCGCTGTCCTCGCCGATTAGCCAGCGTGCGGTGTCATATGGTGCGGGCTCGAGATAGGCATCGACCTTGTATTCGGCCTCCAGCCGGGAAATCAGCACTTCAAGCTGCAACTGGCCGACCACACCGATTACCCAGTTCGAACCGATTTCGGGATAGAAAACCTGAATCACGCCCTCTTCGCTCAGGTCGTCGAGCGCCTTGCGGAGTTGCTTGGTCTTTGTGGGATCGCGCAGGATAACCCGCCGCAATATTTCCGGCGCGAAATTGGGCAGCCCGGTAAAGCGCAGCTCGTTGCGCTCGCTCATTGTGTCACCTACCCTGAGCGTACCGTGATTAGGAATGCCGATGATATCGCCGGGTTCCGCGCTGTCCGCAATCTCGCGGTCCTGCGCGAAAAACAATATCGGGGAGTGAATAGATACAGGTTTGCCGTGGCCAGACGGGATTAGTTTCATGCCGCGTTTGAATGTTCCAGAACACAGCCGCATGAAGGCAATTCGGTCGCGGTGCTGCGGGTCCATATTGGCCTGCACTTTGAAAATGAAACCGGTCACGTCCTTGCCGGCAGGATCGATGGTGCCGATGCTGCTTGGCTGCGGACGGGGTGACGGCGCGTGTTCGGCAATGGCGCCGATCATTTCCGCGATGCCGAATTCCTTCAACGCCGAGCCGAAATAAACCGGCGTCAGGTCGCCGTTGCGATATGCCTCGATATCGAATGACGCATAGCCTGCCTGCGCGAGTTCAGCCTCTTCGCGAAACTTTTTAAGGCCACGTTCGGACAGATGGTTGGCAAGCGTTGGATCATCCAGGCCAGTGTGCTGACTTGATTTGCCTTCAAATTCCTTGGACGGCCCCGACGGTTGCATCAGCCGGTTGCGGGCAAAATCGTAAATGCCTTCGAACTCGCCGCCCATGCCAATTGGCCAGCTCATCGGACAGACATCGAGTGCGAGCTTGTCGGCAACCTCGTCGAGAATATCGAAACATTCGCGCCCCTCGCGGTCCACCTTGTTGACGAAAGTGATTATAGGGACCGAACGCAGGCGGCAGACTTCGAAAAGTTTCAACGTTTGCGGCTCGATGCCTTTGGCGGCGTCGATGACCATGATGGCGCTATCGACCGCCGTCAGTGTGCGATACGTGTCTTCGGAGAAATCTTCATGCCCCGGCGTATCGAGCAAGTTGAAGATAATCCCGTCTTTTGCAAAGGTCATCACCGACGAGGTTACCGAAATCCCGCGTTGCTGCTCGATCTTCATCCAGTCCGAACGCGCCCGGCGCGCCTGACCGCGTGCCTTTACTTCACCGGCGAGATGGATTGCGCCGCCCTGCAGCAACAGCTTTTCAGTGAGTGTCGTCTTACCCGCGTCTGGGTGAGAGATAATGGCAAAGGTGCGGCGGTTCAAAGTCATCGCCGCCGCTTACGGACGAAGCGTCAGCGCTTCAACCCGTTTGTCAGAAAGTCGGCCGCGATATCGGCGACATCATTGACGTCGCGGTCGTCGCTCATGACGCCATAGCGCAGGCCCAAAAACACGTTCATGCCGACGATGGCCCACGCATGGACCTCTTCGACGTCAGCGCGCAATTGGCCTTTAGCGGCGGCATCCTTCAGGCTGGCGACATATCCTGCGACGGTGTTTTCATAGTGCGCGCGGTAACTCGGTGGATCGACAAACTCTGCCTCGTCGATAATGCGATAGAGTTCTTTATGATCACGCACGAAATTGAGGAACTCTGCGAGTCCTTTGCGTTCGCCGGTAAGCCTGTCCGATTCGGCCGCCATGATTGGCCCGACGGTATCGCGCACTTGCGCCGACATATCGCGCACCAGCGCCTGAAATAGCGAATCCTTCGAATCAAAATAAGTGTAGAAACTCCCCAACGCGACGCCGGCGCGTTGCGTGATGCTGACGACCGAACTTTCATGAAAGCCCTTTTCGCCAAATTCGGCTGCTGCTGCGTTGAGCAGCAAACGCAGGGTTTTCCGCCCCCTTTCGGTGCGTGGAGTTTTGGCCAGCGGTGTCATTGTTGCTGATATGCCACGTGTCGCCGACATTCGCTACTCTTCCTAAAGACCATAAGTTGAAACATGGTTCAACTTTCACTATAGGCTGAATCCGTAACGGGTAAAGACCCGCTTTTTGAGCAGGAGAGTGAACCATGAAATCCCCTAAAATCTCGATCATCCGCGCTGCGTTGCTGGCAAGTATTGCTGCATCTGGCTTGGCTTTCACCGCACCGGCATTTGCGCAGGACGAAGCGGCGGCTACCGATGAGGGTGAAGGCGGCGAAATCATTGTCACCGCGCGTCGCCGCGAAGAAAGCCTCTTGGATGTGCCGATTTCGATTACGGCGATATCGGGTGAAACGCTCGCGGCCCAAGGTGCAGTGGACATCACTGCATTGCAGGACAAGGCGCCGAACATGACGCTGCAAATTGCACGCGGCTCGAACTCGACCTTGATCGGCTTCATCCGCGGCGTCGGCCAGCAGGACCCGCTCTGGGGGTTCGAACCCGGTGTAGGCCTTTATGTCGATGACGTCTATGTCGCCCGTCCGCAAGGCGCGGTGCTCGACATTTTCGACGTCTCGCGCGTTGAAGTGCTACGTGGTCCGCAAGGCACACTTTATGGCCGCAACACCATTGGTGGTGCCGTCAAATATGTCACCAACAAGCTGGGCAATGACTTCGGCGGAAAAGTGCGCGCCTCATACGGGGCCTACAACCAGATCGATCTGGTTGGCCAAATCACCGTACCGGTCGGCGACACCTTTTCGGTCGGCGGCGCGATTGCTTGGTATCAGCGCGACGGTTTCGGCAAGAACCTGACGACCGGCGCCGAACATTATAACAAGGATGTGCTTGCTGGCCGTATTTCGGCTGAGTTCGCGCCTTCCGAAGACGTGTTCATCCGTGTCGCCGCTGACAAGATCATCGACAAGTCGAACCCGCGCCACGGCACCCGTCTGACCGGAAATGGCGGCCTCGCAGCATTTCAGCCCACCGCGAGCGTCTATGACACCCGCGCAGGTATTGGTGACAAGAACAAAGTCGAAACGCAGGGCGTTTCGCTGACTGGCGAATTCAGCCTGTCGGACGCGCTGACCTTCAAGTCGATTTCCGCTTATCGCGACGGCCATACCGATACGCTGATCGATTTTGACAACACAGCAGGACCCGTTCTCGACATCCCCGCCTTTTATGACGACCGCCAGTTCACACAGGAATTGCAGTTGCTGTTCGAAGGCGACCGCATTCAGGGCGTTGCCGGTCTTTACTACCTCGACGCACGCGCCAGCGGTGCGTTCGATACGGTGCTGGGCGGCCTGAACCTCACCACGCTGACATCGGGAACGGTGAAAACCAAAAGCTATGCGGCATTTGCCGATTTCAGCTTTGACGTGACCGAACAGTTTAAGGTCTCGGCAGGTCTGCGCTACACCAAGGACGACAAGATGGGCACGGTTTTCCGTCGCAACTATACCGGCATTCGCAGTCCGCTGTTCGGAAACAGCACCGCTGTTCCCGGCCTCATCCGCTCGGACTACACTAACGACCGCAGCTTCAAGAAACTGACCCCACGCGTTTCGCTGAGCTATCAGCCGAACGACGATCTCAACCTCTATGCCTCTTACGGCAAGGGTTTCAAATCGGGCGGTTTTGACATGCGAGGCGACGCCATCCTGACGCCCACGACGGTCAACGGCTATGAGCCCGAAACCATCGACAGCTTTGAAGTCGGCGTGAAGAGCGCGTTGCTCGACCGAAAGCTGTTCGCAAATGTCGCTGTGTTCAAGTCGAAGTACAAGAACCAGCAGGTCACCGTACAGGTGCCGAGCCTTGCAGGCGGCATCGCCAGCTTTGTAGACAATGCGGGTCGTGGTGACATCTGGGGTGCAGAACTCGAACTGCGCGCTGTGCCTTCGCCGAACTTCTCGATGAACGCAGCAATCGGTTACACAAATGCCGACTATAAGGAATTCCTGACCTTCATTACGGGCGGCACGACACCGGTCGACGTATCGAATGCGCGCGAATTCCAGAACACGCCAAAGTTTACCGCCAGCGTTTCGGCGACCGCTTCTGGTGACCTGTTGGGTGGAACGATTTCGTTCACCCCGGCGGTATCGCTGCGTAGCGATGCCTATATGTTCGAAATCCCGACGCCTGCGCTCGATCCGGACGGCTATTTCCTGGTCGATGCGTCGGCAGCCTGGACCTCGCCCGACGATGCATTCAAGCTGTCGGTCAACCTGCGCAACCTGACCAATGAACGCTACCGCGTCGGTGGTTACAACTTCCCGGGAGCGCTCTTCGGCAATTCGATCATCGGTTATTATGGCCCGCCGCGCACCGCAACTTTTAGCGTCGAGTACAGGTTCTAAGTTTCGCCCTCTACCTCTCCTGAGGGTGATGCAAAAAGGCCGGGGAGTTTCCCCGGCCTTTATTTTCGGTCTTATAGTCGTTGAAGGGTCAGCCGCGTAACACAGCCCCCATTTTGGCAGCTGCGGCGATTATCCTGTCACTAATCGCCTTCAGGTCTTCTTCGCCGAAACTTTTTTCCTTCGGTTGCATCGTCACTTCGACAGCAAGACTGACTTGTCCGTCAGGTATGCCCTGTCCGGCAAACCGGTCGAAAAGGCGGACCCCGACGATATTGTCCTTGTCGCACCCCTTAATGGTCCGAACCAGCTCACCACTTGCGACGTCCGCAGAGATCAGAAATGCGAAATCGCGGGTGACCGCTTGCAACACTGGCGGCACAAATGCCGGGCGCATAAAGCCGGAAGCTTTCTTGAGCGGAATGGAATCCAGGTAGATTTCAGCTGCCAATACTGGACCATCGATATCGAAGGCCTTGGCCGTCGCGGGATGCAACGTCCCAAATGCAGCCAATATATTTTTTGGCCCCATACGCAGCGTCGCCGATTGTCCGGGATGATAATGCGCCCCGGCCTCATCCATCAGCATCAGGCCATCGGTTGCGACACCGGCTGCGTTCAACAGGGCCAGCACTTCCGCCTTGACGTCAAATGCGTCGAATTTTGCAGCCTTGCCGGAAGCCCATCCGCGCGGCGTCCTTTCGCCGGCCAGAACGACTCCCGCAGTGAGCCGCTCGCTATCGTCCAGATAGCGCCGACCAATCTCGAACAGACGAACCGACGAAGCGCCGCGATCCATGTTGCGCTGTGCTGCGGATAACAATCCCGGCAGCAGCGATGGCCGCATGACCTTCATGTCTTCCGAAATCGGATTGGCCAGACTCCAGACACCGCCGCCCAAAGCATCGGCCTCCTTTTGGGGCAAAAAGGACCAGTTGATCGCTTCGTTCAGCCCGCGCGCCGCGGCAGCTCGCCTGACCTTTCGCTCGAGCGATTGGAGCGGCGTAGCCGTCGGTTTGGCGACCCCATCTGCACGCGGCAGCGGCGTTGACACAACATGGTCGAGCCCTACAATCCGCACGACCTCTTCGACAAGATCTGCCGGTCCATCGATGTCACGGCGCCAGCTGGGAATGGTCACCATCCCATCGCCGGCAACAGCAAAACCAAGCGACCGTAGAATGTGATACTGCCGTTCGGCCGGCACATCGATTCCGCCAAGCCGCGCGCATAAGGCTGGGTCATAGTCGATTGCACGCGCCGTAACCGGAGGTATCCCCGAACGCACAATCTCGCTTGCGGTGCCACCGCAATGCTCAAGAACAAGCTTTGTGGCGATCGCAAGCCCAGCATCCAGAAATGCCGGGTCGACACCACGCTCGAACCGCTGACGCGCATCGCTGGTCAACGCCAGCTTCTGCCCAGTCCGGGCGATATGCTCGGGGTCGAAATAAGCGCATTCAATCAGCACATCGGTCGTGGCTTCCGACACACCGGAATGCTCGCCGCCCATGATGCCGCCAATGTCGTGGACTTGCTGCTCGTCGGCAATGACGGTCATGCTGGCATCAAGAGTATAGGTCTTGCCGTTCAGCGCGATGATCTGCTCGCCATCATGCGCTTTGCGGGCAATCAGGGCACCGCTGAGCTTTGCTCGGTCATATACGTGGAGCGGCCGGCCCAGATCGACCGAGATAAAATTGGTAATATCGACCAGAACCGAAATCGGCTTCTGACCGATGGCTTTCAACTTACGCGCCATCCATTCTGGCGATGCGCCGTTGGAAACGCCCGATACAGCGTGCGCGTAAAATGCAGGGCAGCCTGCTGGGTCATCGGTCCGGATATCGGGCGCAGTTCCGCTTCCCGACACAGGTTCCAGCGTTGTCATGCGATAGACTTCGGCAAGCGGACGCAATGTGCCGAGACCAGCAGCAGCAAGATCGTGTGCGATACCGCGTACGCCCATGCAATCCTGCCGGTTTGGTGTCACACTGACATCGATAACCGGATCGTCGAGTTCTGCCCATTGCGCATATGTCTGGCCAACGGGCGCGTCGGACGGCAGTTCGATGATGCCATCATGGTCATCGCCGAGTTCGAGTTCGGCGATCGAACACATCATGCCGTTGGATTCGACACCTCTTATGGCTGCGACCTTGAGAACCATGCCATTGGCAGGCACGACCGCACCGGCTGGGCCGAAGACCCCAAGCATCCCCGCACGCGCATTGGGCGCGCCACACACGACCTGAAGCGGCTCACCGCCTGCATCTACAGTCAGCACTTGCAGCTTATCGGCTTGCGGATGTGGTGATGCGGTCAGCACCTTGGCAATACGGAAGGCCGAAAGCTTCTCCGCCGGGTTTTCGATGCCTTCGACCTCAAGCCCGATGCGATTGAGGCAGTCCGCTACCGCCTGAATGTCAGCGTCGGTTTCCAGATGTTCTTTCAACCAGGAGAGCGAGAACTTCATGCGCCGACTCCCCCGCTAAGTGTGGGTACGTCGAGCGCATTGAACCCATAATGCTGAAGCCAGCGATTATCGCCGTCAAAAAAGGCGCGCAGGTCATCCATGCCATATTTGAGCATCGCGAGGCGATCGACACCAGTGCCGAAGGCGAAGCCCTGCCAGATGTCTGGGTCGAGGCCGCAGGCTTCGATAACCTTGCGATGGACCATGCCACTGCCCAGCACTTCCATCCAGCCTTCGCTGCCGCCGATGACTCTTTTGCCCTTGATGACCGAATAACCGACGTCGACCTCGACCGAGGGCTCGGTGAACGGGAAATAACTCGGGCGCAAACGCAGCACGACATCGTCGCGCTCGAAAAACGCGCGCAGAAATGTCTCCAGCGTCCATTTGAGATGCCCCAGATGAATGCCTTTGTCGATGACGAGGCCTTCGATCTGGTGAAACATCGGCGTGTGCGTCGCATCACTGTCGCTGCGATAAACGCGCCCCGGCGCGATGATGCGGATCGGTGGCTCCTGTGACGTCATGGTGCGAATTTGCACTGGCGACGTGTGCGTTCTCAGCACTTTCGGTTCCTCACCTTCCGAAGCATTCATGTAAAAGGTGTCGTGCATCGCACGCGCCGGGTGCGTTTCGGGCATGTTGAGCGCGGTGAAGTTATGCCACTGGTCCTCAATTTCCGGACCTTCGGCGACAGCAAAGCCCATATCGGCAAAGATTTCAGCCAGCTCGTCCATCACCTGACTGACCGGATGCACCGTTCCACGAGGCATTTCGGGCGCCGGCAGCGTCATATCGACGCGCTCGGTCGCCAGGCGTTCGTTGAGTGCTGCGGTTTCCAGCGCAGCTTTCTTTGCGGCGAGCGCCGCAGTCACTGTCTCGCGCAGACCGTTTATAATCGGACCCTGGACCTGCCGCTCATCCGGTGACATCGCACCCATGGTTTTCAGTAGCGCAGAGACGCTTCCCTGCTTCCCGAGCGCAGCGATCCGCACCGCTTCCAATGCGTCGAGTGTGTCAGCAGCATCAATGGCTGTGGTCAGTTCGGTTTCGAGTGTGGCTATGTCTGTCATATGGTCCGTCTGCATAAGCAAAAGGGCGCGAACGGCAAGTGCCGCCCACGCCCTTTTGCGCAATATCGAAGTTTTGAATTAAGCCGCTTTTTCCAAAGCCGCCTTCGACTGCGCAATGATTGTGCTAAACATTGCCGCTTCGTTCATTGCCATGTCGGCCATGATCTTGCGATCAAGTTCAATACCAGCCAGCTTCACGCCATGCATGAACACGCCGTAGGTCATGCCTTCGGCACGGACAGCAGCGTTGATGCGCTGAATCCAGAGTGCGCGGAAGTTGCGCTTGTTTACCTTGCGGTCGCGATACGCATATTGGCCTGCCTTTTCGACAGCCTGCCGCGCGACGCGGATGGTATTTTTGCGACGGCCGCGATAGCCCTTCGCCTGTTCCAGAATTCTTTTGTGTTTGGCGTGTGTGGTAACACCCCGTTTGACGCGTGCCATAATCTATATCCTTGTATCTGAAAAATCTGCGCGGGTCTTAAAGACCGTAGGGCGCCCATTTCTTGATTGTCTTGGCATCGGGGTCAGAGATGACCGAGGTGCCGCGGTTCTGGCGGATATATTTCGCATTATGGCTGCTCAAACGGTGCCGTTTTCCAACGACGCCATGCTTGATCTTGCCGGTTGCGGTGATTTTGAAGCGTTTCTTCACACCGCTCTTGGTCTTGAGCTTGGGCATTTTGGTCTCCTTTGTTGAGTCCGTATCAAGCCGACATGGCAGCCCTATTGGCCAGCCTGCTTATTCGGAAGGCGCGCGCCTAGCGGGATTCGCGGGCAATTGCAACCCTAATGCCGGTCAGAAAAGCCCGGACCTTGTAACGCCTGCAAAGGATGACCGACAAATTCGGCGCGTGCCATCGTTGCCGCAATGCTGATCGGGCGTGGCATTGCGAGATATTGGCTGGGCGACATGCCCATGAATTCCTGAAAATCGCGGTTGAAATGCGCCTGATCGAAATACTGGTCGTCAAGCGCCGCAGACCATTTGAGCTCGGGATCCATCATCACGCTGCCCAAAGTCCGCAAGAAGCGCTGTCTGCGGAGTAAGCGCTTGGGCGGAAAGCCGAAGATGCGGCGGCACAAGCGCTCTAGCCGCTGCTGAACGACGCCCGTCGCTTCGGCGAGATCTGCCACGCTGCTGATATCCGGGTTGGCCAAGGCCTCATGGATATTCTCGATCTCGACTTCAAGTGGGTCAGCACCGGTGATGGCGCGAAGCAGCAGATGATCAAACAAAGCTGCCATTTCATCGGGGTCGGTCAGACCTCGCAGTTCATCCCAGATCGATTGAAACAATCCGAATTCGGGTGTGCCTTCGATTTGTCCAACCTTGTTGGCCCACAGTTCGGCCGGGCACCCAATGAGACGATACCAACCGAGTGGCAAAAGACCGATGCCGACCAGACTGAGTTCCTGAAAGAATATGCGTGCGGCCTTCCCAGTCGGTCCGGTCATGTTGATATCAGGGGTCGGCAAGGGCGGTTCGCCAACAATGCTGCCGCGCGAGGACCCGGATAATGTGTAATGCGCGCTTGCCCATTCGGGGTGCAGCAAATCTTCCAGCTCGCCGCTGTCACTTTTGAAATCGAAGAAATAATAGGTCGACACGTACCGCCGAAGCGCATGTGTAGGTAAAATGAAGCTGACGGGTGCGGCGGCGTTTAGTGCTGGCATGCAAGGGCCTCCAGCACGTCTTCCAACCGTGCCGGATCGCCCACAGCGATAACATGTCCGTCAGAACCCGCGTGTAGCGGATCCCCTGTCCAGTCACTCATGATGCCACCCGATCCTATTATGACGGGTACTAAAGCAGCAAAATCGTGCAGCTTCAAGTCAGCTTCGACCACGATGTCGATATGGCCGCTGGCCAACAGCGCATAATTGTAACAGTCGCCGCCGAACAGCATCCTTTTGTGCGCTGTCTTGGCCGCGAGCTCCATGAAATGGTCGCCATCATGCTGGCTGAAATATTGGGGCCCACTGGTGGCGAGTGATGCCAGAGAGAGGGAATTGCAAGCTCTGGTGCTGACAGTCTCTCCATTGAGTGTTGTTGGATAACCGGTCGCGCCAATCCAGCGTTCATGATTGATGCACTGGTCGATTACCCCAAGCACTGGCCAGCCATCCTCTAGAAGCGCAATCAACGTCCCGAATATCGGGCGACCGGCCATGAAGCTGACCGTTCCATCGATGGGATCGACAATCCAGCTACGTCCCGATGTCCCCGGCTTTTCGCCATATTCCTCACCGATGATAGCATCTCGCGGGCATTCGGCGTCCAATATCCTACGGATGGCGGATTCGGCGGCGCGATCAGCTTCGGTGACAGGTGATGAATCCTGCTTCGTTTCATGATCGAACGTAGCGCGAAAAAAGGGACGGATAGCCGCGCCTGCTGCGTCCGCAAGCCTGTTCGCCAGTACAATATCGGCAGGAGTCATCAGTCGAACAGCGAGCTGACCGAGCTTTCGTCCGCAATCCGCTTGATTGCCTCACCCAGCAACGGTGCAATCGGCAGCTGCCGGATTTTTTCGCTATCCCGTGCGGCATCGGATGCGATGATCGAATCGGTAATAACAAGTTTTCGCAGCGAGGACGCGTTGACTCGGTTCACGGCCTCGCCTGAAAGTACGCCGTGTGTGATGTACGCGACAACATCCGATGCGCCTGCGGCTTTCAAAGCATCCGCGGCGTTGCACAAAGTCCCGGCGCTGTCGGCGATATCATCGATCAGGACACAGAAGCGATCCCTGACATCGCCGATGATGTTCATGACCTCGGACACACCTGCTTTTTCGCGCCGTTTGTCGACAATAGCGAGCGGCGCATCGTCAAGCCGTTTCGCCAACGCCCGGGCGCGGACAACGCCGCCGACGTCAGGTGAAACGACAGTGATATTCTTGTCCGGATGCCGCGACAATATATCGGCGCTCATCACCGGCGCACCGTAGAGGTTGTCGGTAGGAATATCGAAGAAACCCTGGATTTGTCCGGCATGCAGGTCGACAGTTAGCACCCGGTCGGCACCAGCTTCGGTAATCAGGTTGGCGACGAGCTTGGCGGAAATCGGCGTGCGGGGGCCGGGCTTGCGGTCCTGCCGTGCGTAACCGAAATAGGGCAACACCGCTGTTATACGCTTCGCAGACGCGCGCCGCAGCGCGTCGATCATGATCAGCAGTTCCATCAGATTGTCGTTTGCCGGGTGGCTGGTCGACTGGATAACAAACATATCCTCACCGCGAACATTTTCGTGGATTTCGACGAAGATTTCATTGTCAGCAAAACGGCGGACGCTGGCATCGGTGAGCGGCAGACCGAGATAATCGGCTATGCCCTTGGCCAGAGGAAGATTGCCATTGCCAGTCATCAATTTCATGCGCTTGTTTCCCGAAAATCCCACCACCGGATTCGCCAGTCGCTCTAGCGATGCGGAACCAGCCTGACAATCGGCTTGCCGCGCAGGGTTGTGGACAATAGACAGATATGATGACCGACCAGCTTACGATAGCGATGGCGCAGCTTAACCAGCGCGTTGGCGACCTCTCCGGAAATGCAAAGGCCATGCTTGAGTGGCGGGCAAAAGCGCCGGGTGCGGACTTGATTGTTTTCCCCGAACAGCAGCTAATTGGCTATCCGGCAGAAGATCTGGTCCTGAAACCGGTATTCGCGGCGCGGGCTGCGGCCGAACTGGCGGAGCTCGCAAAAGCGACGGCGGATGGCGGGCCAGCCATGTTGGTAGGCTCGATATTTGTGGATAACGGCGCGCTTTACAACGGAGTTGCCTTGCTCGACGGCGGACGGATCGCCGCTGTGCGCTACAAGCATGAGTTGCCCAATTATGGCACTTTCGACGAAAAGCGCATTTTTGCTGCAGGACCATTGCCCGAACCCGTTGCGTTTCGTGGCGTGCAACTGGGTTTGCCAATTTGCGAGGATGGGTGGCTGTCGCCGGTATCGAAGCACCTGGCTGAACGCGGCGCGGAAATACTGATTTCGGTCAATGGCAGCCCGTATGAAATCGACAAGGATGATCGCCGTCTCGAAGAAGTATTCGCCGCGCGCGTTGTCGAAACCGGATTGCCCTTACTGTTTCTCAACCGTGTCGGCGGGCAGGATGAACTGGTGTTCGACGGGAGCTCGTTCGTCATAAATGCAGACGGCACCGCCGCGCATCACCTGCCCGATTGGACCGAAGAGTTGCGGGTTACGCACTGGAAGCGAGGTGATGCAGGCTGGGTCTGCGAAAAAGGCGAATTGGCGGCGTGGGAGGACCATCCCGCTGACATTTACAGTGCAATGATAGTTGGCTTGCGCGACTATGTGGACACAAATCGCTTCCCGGGCGTGGTCCTCGGCATGTCGGGCGGGATCGACAGCGCAATATGCGCCGCAATCGCGGCCGATGCGCTAGGGCCGGAGCGGGTTTGGTGCGTGATGTTGCCCAGCCGCTATACCAGTCAATCCAGCATGGACGATGCCGCTGAATGCGCGGCAATGATTGGGTGCAGGCTCGACATTATTCCGATTTCGCCCGCGGTCGAGGCATTTGACGTCATGCTGTCGGGCAGTTTCGCCGACCGCGAAGTCGACATCACCGAGGAAAATGTCCAGTCGCGCATCCGCGGCGTGACGTTGATGGCGCTTTCGAACAAGTTCGGCCACATGCTGATGACGACAGGTAACAAGAGCGAGATGAGTGTCGGCTATGCCACCATTTATGGCGATATGGCAGGCGGCTATAATCCACTAAAAGATGCCTACAAAATGACAGTGTTCGCCATTTCCGAATGGCGCAACAAGCACAAGCCACGAATCGGACTGGGTCCCGAGGGTCCGGTTATCCCCGAGAGCATCATTCACAAGCCACCCAGCGCCGAATTGCGGCCGGATCAGAAGGATAGTGACTCGCTTCCCGAATATCCGGTGCTCGACAAGATGCTGCACGCACTGGTTGAGGAAGAATTATCGGTCGATGAGGTCGTCGCGCGCGGATTTGATCGCGATGCGGTGACCAGAATCGAGCGCTTGCTATATATCGCGGAGTATAAACGCCGGCAGGCCCCTCCGGGGGTAAAGCTCGGCACGCGCAATTTCGGGCGTGACCGGCGTTATCCTATCACCAACGCATTCCGCAGCGGCTGATATCCGCAGCAACGAATTTACTTGAGCTAGGCGTGTAATAGTATAACATAACTAATGCGAGGTGAGTCCGGAGTGGGTCGTTCGCACTGCCGCTCCGGCCTCCTTGTCCAGACACGGGAGAGAGGAGACCCGATATGAGTTATGTAAGTGAGAACAGGCGCGGCAATCCGGCAAGCATGGGTGCAGCAATTTTGGTCAATGGCTCGATCATATTGGCTGTAGCATTGTCGCCTTTGGTGGTTCAGCCGGAAGGACCTCGAAAGCGGATAATTGCTGATCCGATAACCTTGCAGCCGCCGCCTGAGCCAAAGGCCGATACGCCCAAAAAAACGCCGCAAATAGAACCGATTTTCAAACCCAAGCAGATTGTCGAAACTCTGCAGCCATCCAAAGCGGGGCCGACTGTGACTGAAAAGGAAACAGCCGCCGGTACGATTTTCGACGGCATTGGCGGCGATGATGACGCGGCTGAGAGTATCCGCGATTTGCCGAAGTCACCAATCCCGATATTTAAGGCGGCGCTGCGCGACCCGCGATTCGCCCGAGATTTTCAGCCGGACTATCCGGTGGGCAAATTACGTTTGGAAATCGAAGGAACGGTAACCGTGCGCGTGCTGGTCGGAACCGATGGCCGCGTCCGGCAGGTGCAAATATTGAGAGCCAGCGATGCCGATTTTGCCAAAGCCACAGAAAAACAGGCATTAAGGGCTTGGCGGTTCAAACCCGCAACGCGCGACGGTGTTTCTGTAGAGGATTGGCAGACCCTGACTGTTCGTTTTGACATCAGCTGAACAATAGAACGGGCGCGGCGTGAATCCGGCACTGGAAATCATGCTTCGCCCACCCTATTGAGAGCCATGCCCTTTTTCAAAGACGTCTCCTTTCGTGCTGCGGGTTCCGACCTAGTCGGCTTTCTGCGAACATCGGGCAATCACAGCCCGTGGTTATTCCTTGCAGCCTGCGTGCCTACAGCAATCATTATGTACACTTTCTATCTGGATTCGCTCGAGAAGGCGAAGCCACCGCCTCCGACAGTCACTTATTTCGAAAGCTGGCCCGCCACACGCAGTATAGAAGAGTCAAAGGCTTGGATTGCGGAGCGACAGAAGAAGAAGGACGAATTTCGCGCTCGAGAGAAGGAAGCGTATAAAGCCTTTGGTCGCGCTGTCGGGATGGATGTCGAGCGAATTGAGCGTGAAGCAAAGGCAGAACAACGCGCCAGTGCCGTTCAGCCTGGAGCGACGAAATAAGCGCGCCTGACGACCGCCGCTTCATGCAGACCGCGCTGTCGCTCGCTGAGCGTGGTGTGGGCCAAACGGGTAACAATCCGTCCGTCGGCTGCGTGATTGTCAAAGACGGAATTGTAGTCGGTAGAGGCTGGACGCAACCGGGCGGGCGACCCCATGCCGAAGCAATGGCATTAGCGGCAGCGGGTGAAGCCGCGCGCGGCGCGGCTATCTACGTCACGCTGGAACCTTGTGCGCATGAATCTATGCGAGGACCAAGCTGCGCGAGCATCTTAATCGACGCATCCCCGGCTCGCATCGTTGCGGCTGTACAAGATCCCGACCTACGAACGTCCGGCGAAGGATTCGCGATGTTGCGCGTGGCGGGCATAGAAGTTGTCACCGGAATATGCGCCGATGAAGCGAGGCATCTGCTTGCCGGATTTTTCTCGCGTATCGAACGTAACCGACCCTTCGTAACTCTCAAGCTTGCGATTTCGCTCGATGGCAAGATCGCGATGGCCGACGGTACAAGTCGCTGGATCACCGGCGAAGCAGCGAGAGCCCATACACATTTGGAACGGGCGAGGTCCGACGCAATATTGGTCGGGGCAGGGACCGTTCGCGCTGACAACCCGGCACTTGATGTACGTTTGCCCGGCATGGAGAACCAAAAACCGCGCCGGATCATGTTAGGCAGCGGCGTTGCGCCGAATGGCTGGACAGTCATCCGTGCTCCAGAGGAAATCGGCAATCTCGACTGCAATAATTTGCTCGTCGAGGGCGGCGCGATAACGGCGTCGGCATTCCTGCGCGCCGGGCTGGTTGATCGGCTTCTGCTTTATCGTGCGCCGATATTGATAGGCTCTGGCACAGCGTGCCTTGGCGACATTGGTTTGACGACGCTGGATGACGCACATGGACTCTGGCGTTTTTCTGACACGCGCCGCCTTGGCAATGACCGCCTCGAAGTCTACGAAGCAGTGAAATAGACCAAGGGCCTCAATTTCATGTTTACCGGAATAATCACCGACATCGGCACCATCACCTCGGCGGAAAAGCGCGGTGACCTGCGCTTGGTTATCGCTTGCGGATATGACATGGATAGTGTCGCAATCGGCGCGTCGATCGCTTGCTCGGGTGTTTGCCTGACGGTTGTCGACAAGGCCGAAGGCTGGTTTGCGGTCGATGCTTCGGCAGAAACCGTTTCGTGCACCGCATCGGGAATGTGGCATGAAGGGACAAGGCTTAATCTCGAACGCGCGCTTAAGGTGGGCGACGAACTGGGCGGACATATCGTCACTGGGCATATCGATGGCGTCGGTCGGATTGTCTCAAGCGAGCAAATTGGCGATAGCTGGAAAGTGACAGTTTCGGCCCCTGCTGCGCTCGCGTCTTACATCGCGGCCAAGGGATCGATTACTGTCGATGGCGTCTCGCTCACCGTTAACGACATATCGGATCAGCCCGATGGCACCGCGCATTTCATGCTGAATATTATCCCCCATACCGCCGAAATGACGACACTGAATGACCTAGCCGTCGGGCGCGAGGTCAATCTCGAAATCGATGTCCTCGCGCGTTATCTCAAACGGATGGAAGACTTGCGCCCGCGTTAGAAGGGCAGCCAGCGCTGTTTCTTCGAAAATTTCATATAGCCAACATTGGCACCCAGCCTTAGCCCTGCGCCAACGCGGATCGGGATAAGCACCACATCGTCGCGGCGCATGTAACTGGCGTTAAATCCACCGACGAGGTAGGCCACGCCTTCGCCTGAAGGGTAACGTTTATAAATGTCTTCGGTGTCGTAGAGATTATAGACAAGCACAAAGGTACTGCCAGCGTTGGCGCCTGCATCAAGGCCAATCGAGGGCCCCGTCCAGTAAACCGGCTTTTGCCCTTCCACTTTGTGATTGAGCGTGCCGGAGCCATAACGCAGTCCAACGACAAACGCACCGCCTCCCTCACGGCCAACGATATAGGCATTGGGCCGACCCTGCTTTTTCAATATGTCTTCGATCAGCTTGCCGAGACCTTGCGCACCCTTGCCGAATACGCCTTCAGCAGCACCGATCAAATCGTCTTCCTGATATGTGTTCTGGGTTGAAGGTGTAACGGGAGCGGCGCTGTTGTCCGGAACTGCGGGAGAAGTTCCTTCGGTAGGAACACCGTCTTGCACCGTTACATTGTCTTCGGCTGGCGGGTTGGCGACAGGCGGCGGCGTGCCGAGATCGGCGTCGATCGCCTCATTCGGGTCGACGTTGGTAATTTGTGCGCTGCTCGGGGCAGTGGCGAACAAAGCGACCGCAAACAACAGCGACAGCCGTTTCCAATATACCGCAAAACCCTGCTTTTGAACCGACATGTGCATCACGCACTTCTCCCAATATATGAGGCGAACCATATGAATCTTGCGGATGAGCGCACAATGAACGGGCGACCACCCGAGTCCTATTTGCGCCAGAATGAATCGCCAGAGTGAATGAACCGCCAAATTTGTCGCCAGTGTGCTGCCAGCGTCAATAACCGTTGCAGCCCGCGAAACGCGCCGCTATAGGCCCCCGATGCCAAACGCGCTGGAGACGTGGGTGAGTGGCTGAAACCAACGGTTTGCTAAACCGTCGTACTGGTAAATCCGGTACCGAGGGTTCGAATCCCTCCGTCTCCGCCACGATCTTGTTTCCAGACATACCGAGCTGAATGCTGGCGCAAGCAATTCACTGTGGGAATGCGAACGGTGCCGTGCCCCCGGTATGCTTCGCCGCTTCTGATGCTCTGGGGATAATAGCAAAAGCTCAACGCGGCTTGTCCAACGCGCCATGCGGGCGATATGGACCGGTGCATCTTCAGCCATTTTGTCGCCACCTAGATTACTCTAGGATTCTCTTTGGATGTATATGTGACTTCTGAAATTCATTTCAGATACACTTTTAGTGCTGGTGAACGGAATAGTGAAATTGAAAGCTAGCAACCGCGAAAAAAGATGGCCTGATGGCGATATCTCGCAAAGGTTCAAATTGACTGGGGTCAAGCTGTCGGTGGCAGGAAGCTATGCCAGACGGATTTTGATAGGTGCGTTGCCGATCTTAGCTGCGTCGTCGGTCGCCGCTGCTCAACAAAGCCCTGCATCAGGATCATTGCGTGTCTACCGCGACTGGATTGTCGGGTGTGACAATATCATAAGCTGCCATGCGACGTCGCTGGCCCCCGAAGATACTGGAGCAAGCAATGCCGCAGGGGGAGCATTGGTTTCGGTCAAACGTGATCCGGCGGCGCAATCGGCTGCCATCATTGGCATTTCACTTATCAGCGGACTTGAGGATGGACCCAGCGTAATTGTGGCCAAACTTATGGTCGATGATATCGCATTGGCTGTGCCGTTTCGATATGAGAAGGGCATTATCAGTCTGCCGTCGGGCACCGATGACATACTGATCCAGACGTTGCTAAAGGGTAATATTCTCTATCTGCTGGACGAGAAGGGTAAAACTATAACTAGTGCATCGCTTGTCGGAATGGGCGATGCATTGCGGCACATCGACGCCCGGCAAAGGCGCATCGGAACAAAGAGCGCAACCGTTGCCAAGGGGATCAAGCTGTTTAAGGGCCCCGCAATTGCGCCCCATTACCCGATAATTATGGTACCAGATCAAACCACAACAGCGCCTGCAAGAATGACTGCCAGTGATGCCGACCAAGCACGCGCATTTCACAATTGCCGGAATATCGACCAAGTCATCCCAATTAAATATGTGCGCCTCGACAAGGCAAATACGGTGGCGATCATCCATGCATTGTGCGGCACTGGGGCATATAATTCTACAGTTCGGGTAGCAATCATCGACAATGATGGCCGCATCCACCCGCCGAAATTTGACACGTCGGGAGCGCGAAAGAAGCCCGACCAGCTTATCAATGGCTGGTGGGACGAAAGGACTGGCCTGCTTGGTAGCTATGCAAAAAGCCGCGGTATTGGCGACTGCGGCCTCGTCGAGCGATATGCCTGGGATGGCCGCCAGTTCCGACTGGCTGAACGCAAGGAGATGAGCGAATGTCGCGGATCGATTGATTACATTACCACATGGCGCGCGAACACGCTGCGTAAAGCGAGCGGCAAATAGAGCGACGGACCGGTATGCTCAAAGTCTGAATTGGGACCAAGGATAGTGAAAGCTTATATTTGCACTGGCTATGGTGGCCCCGAGGTCTTGCACCTTACCGACATTCCGAAGCCGGTACCGAAAGGCAACGAGATACTCGTGAAAATTTGCGCAACATCGGTCACATCTGGCGACGTTCGTCTCCGTTCATTAAACGTACCCGCTGGCCTTGGACTGATCGCACGACTTGCATTTGGCTATAAAGCACCGCGCCAGCCAATATTGGGTACGGAGATGGCTGGCATAGTTGAGGCAATCGGCTGCAAAGTAACCCGGTTCGCGATCGGTGATGAGGTGTTGGCATTCCCCGGCGGGAAAATGGGGTGTTACGCGGAATATCGCTGCATTGCCGAAGATGGGGCTGTGGCCCACAAGCCTGCAAATCTTTCATTTTCCGAAGCCGCCGGATTGTGTTTTGGCGGGTCGACTGCGCTCCATTTTTTGCGCAAAGCGAAAGCCAAATCGGGCGACTCTTTGCTCATTATCGGTGCGTCGGGTGGTGTAGGTACCGCTTTGGTACAACTGGCCGCGCGACAAGGAGGAGTTGTTACGGCCGTTACAAGCAGCGCCAACCTCGATCTTGTCAGGTCGCTGGGCGCTCAGGTTGCAATCGACTACACCGCAGAAGATTTCACCAAGCTCAAGGCGCAATTTGATGTCATCATGGATGTCGTCGGGACGACGTCGTTCAATGCCTGCAAACACATGCTTTCCGACACGGGGCGGTTTGTCGCTATCGCGGGCGGGCTGAACGATATGCTGTCTGCTTTATGGACTAGGCTGTCTAAAGGTAAAAGGGTGATTGCAGGCCCCGCCGAAGAGCGTGTCGATGATATCGTGCGGATCGCCGAATTGGCCGAGAATGGGGCGTTGAAGCCGGTGGTTGATCGCATCTTTCCTTTTGAACAAATGGCTGCCGCACACGCATATGTAGACACCGGACGAAAGAAAGGCGCGGTCGTGACAACATTAGCGGATGGGCGCGATAGCTGAAGCCCGACCTTCCGAAGCAGAAGAGTTATCACGGGCTGTCCGAAAACTGTACCGGTATATCGACTGTCATTGCTTAACGTCTGTACCTTGAAGACAATCAGAGCTCCGGCCGCTTTTGCCGGACGGAGCATTTTCAAATGAAAAATGGCGCAAAATTGGAGTTGAGCTTAGCGTCCCTTATCGCGACTATAGGCCTAGCGGCTTGTTCTGCCGCGGGTTCGACGGATTCTGAGGCGTCGATGAAGCGGGATGAGGGGGGTGCCGTCAAGAAAAAGGCTGCACCAGCGGTAAAGCCGCCCGCAACCTCCAAGCCTGCCGCGCTTACCGAAACAGACAGAATAATGCTTGAACAGGCTGAGCGGGCCTGCAAAAGCGATGACTTCAAGTCATTCCTGGAGGCAGCGCTACGTTCAAAGCCAGTGCGGCTGGCTTATTTTACCTCACCGATCGCTACGAAGACGGGTATGCAGTCAGCGGCTCGCTATCGCTTCCCAATTCAAATTCTCGATTATAATTATGTGACCTCCGAAACCGCCGGGATGGCTTCCGGAGAACGGGAATATGTCCAGCTAGAATTCAATCAGGCGCAGGATGAGCGTTACCGCGTTGATTGGGTTCGCATCGATTTTGGCAAAAACGGTAATGATGAAGGCGAGACGCCCGAGGATGACAAGACTTATGGCCCGCACGGCTTCCTGATTTTCAAACCGACCACCGATTGCTGGACGCTGGTCGAAGATGGCGTTGAAGGGTGAGGAGAAGCATATGTCTGGCTTTGGCCGCTTTGTCGCTAGCGACTGGCCTACCGGTTGCCGCCAGGCAGCATTATTTGCCGATGGGCGCTGCGACGGACGTTTATGCGTTGCAATATGCGGCCCGGCCGGGGAATGAACGCGCCTTTAACAAGCTAATAACTGACCATCCGCACTTGACGTCGCTGGCCGCGACTGATGGCACAAATATGCTGCAATGGGCGCTTGCGAACAATAACCAGCCGGCGTTCCGAATGTTACTCGGTGCTGGAGCAAAGCCTGATCAGCCGGGATTAGGCGGCGAAACCGTTATTCACGATGCGGCGGCCCATCGCGATTCCAAATGGCTAAAACTGCTGTTGGAAAATGGCGCAAATCCGAATGTTCGCAGCGCAAAATCAGCGACGGTTCCGCTGACCCGCGCGCTGATGTCGGATCGTGATGCGCAATTTGAAATGCTGCTTAAGGCGGGTGCAGATCCCAATTTGGCAGATGTGACAGGCAACACAGCGCTGCACATTGCCGCACTAATTAACAAGCCGTGGCATGTCTATGTGTTGCTGACAAACCGCGATGCTCCAGCCGACCCATTCATTCTTAATGCTCAAGGCCAGACGTTCCAGCGCTATCTGTTCATGACGCAGGACAGGCTATTGAATAAGAGGACGCGCGAGGCACGGCATGTCGTGCTCGATTATCTGTGGTTCAAAGGCATTGCCATCGATCCCGGCGCACCGCCATTCCCGAAAAGGGGTTTCACGCAGCATTAACTGCGCGAATAGCGTGTTCATTTCGTGCACGGCAGGACATTTTATCAGGCGTTCGGCTAAAATCATGCCTTGCAACATCGCATAAGGCCACAAAAAGGGAACCGATATGCCCGAGCCTATTCGGCATTAAATACCCCTGCCCGTCTCGCAACAGGACGAGAACTTTCCGAACGAAAGCTTGTCAGAATTCATTCACACTTGCATGGGTACCCCGGACAGGGTGTAATAGGGACTTATGACCGAAAAAATCATCATAGCAGACGATCATCCGGTTTTCAGGGACGGGATGATCCGCCTCGTGGGGTCAGCTATTCCCGACGCACAATTGTTCGAGGCGGGCACGATGGACGAGGTTCTGGCTTCGATCGAAGCGCATGGCGTACCCGATATTTTCATTCTGGACTTGCTGTTTCCGGGCATGAATCCGCGAGAGACGCTGCCTGCTCTTCGGCAGCAAGCCCGCACATCATCAATCATCATTGTTTCGATGCTCGATGACGAGGCAACGATCGAGCGCATGATGGCTTATGGTGCCGATGCGTATATCGTGAAATCTATTCCCGCCCCCGAAATGCTCGCCGCGCTTATGTCGGTGCGGTCGGGCGAATATGTGATCGCACGACCCAATCTGGCATCCACAACGCATCCGATGATGGATCCGGCGGATGCCCTCGACCTCACGCAGCGGCAGCGCGAAATTCTATCGTTGATCAGCCAAGGTCATTCTAACAAGGAAATTGCCAGAACGCTCTCGCTGTCGCCTTTTACCGTTCGCAATCATGTGTCATTGCTGTTTCGCATGCTAAAGGTTCAAACGCGGTTCGAACTTGCGGCAAAGGCCGACAGGCTAGGGTGCCAGCCTCGTGAGTCGGCTCACTCATGATTGGGTCCGGCAGCTCATTCTGAGGCATACCAGGACGACATGGGTTTCGATGCAGCCGGTTTTTGCATCGAAAGGGATCGCGCGGCTCCGATTGCGGACCGCAGTTCAGCCGGTCGCGCAGGTTTTTTCAGGACTGATATGTCCAGATCATCAACTTCGCGGGTGATCCGACCTTCGTCATGACCGGTTATGATAATTGCAGGAATTGGCCACCTGTTTGCCTGACGGATAACAGCAATACAGTCAGCGCCTGTCTTGCCCTCTCCCAGATCATAATCTGTGATGATAAGATCAAACTCGTCTATTTTTTCAGGTATCGCCGTAAATGCCGATACCTTGCAGCCCCAAGCATCAAGCATCTCCTTCGTTGCCGCTAGAACGTCCGGGTCATCTTCGACCAGGATAATTTCCATTCCGGCTATCGGCGCGCTCGCCATAAATCTGGAAGGAATCTCTACTGGGCGCTTGGCGCCGTCAAGCAAAGGTAGAGCGCCAATGGTAAACACGCTTCCGGCGCCCAACCGCGAATCCGCCTCTATAGTGAGGTTCATCAGCTCCGCCATGCGCGCGACAATTGACAGTCCCAGACCTACGCCCTGACGATCGGGGTCGGACGATTTTTTCACCTGAAAGAATTCGTCGAAGATAGAAGACAGGTGCTTTGCCGCGATGCCATCGCCGCTATCCCAAATCTGAATCGAAACGGTTTCCCCCCGCAGTCTGCAACCAACGAGAACGCGCCGTCCTTCCGCAAATTTAAGTGCGTTGGAAATCAGGTTCTGGATCATTGTTGCCAGCAAAGCGCGGTCCGCCAGGACCATATACCGTGTCTTGACAACACGAAGTTCGGTGCCGCTCCATTTCGCAAGTTGGGCATTTTGTTGAACAATTTCAGACAAAAGCTCACCCAAGGGAACAGGCTCAATATGCGGCTGGATAGAGCCACTGTCCAACGTCGATATGTCCAACAATGATCGAAACAGGCTCCCGACACCCTGTAATGATCGGTCAATGCGATCAGCGATTGTCGCTTGGGTAGAATTCAAACCGGTCTGCTGTAAGCTGAACAAAAACAGGTTGATCGCGTGGAGCGGCTGCCGAAGATCATGGCTCGCTTGCGCAAGGAATCTGGATTTAGCTGTACTTGCGGCTTCTGCGGCCTGCTTCGCTAATTCGATCCGGCGCAACAATACAGACGCGTAAACAGGAACGATCAATGCGGTTATCGAGAGCGTCAGTGCAAGAGTGGGATCCGCTCGCAAATGCGGCGTGAGCAGGAAAACGACTGCGATAGTAATTTGCGCGAGGATTGAGGAAGTATAAAGATAGGTTCTCCCAAAGCGCATTCCATTGCCGACGGTTATCCAGACGATGATCGCATAAACGGGTAGCATGACTGTGCAGCCGGCAATGATACTGTAGCCGAGGGCGGCATAATCGTTGACCATGGATAGTGCGCGACGGGCGGGATAATGGCCGGGGAATATCCTGACCAGCGCGTAGATTCCCAAAGAGATGATTGAGTGGAAGCAATAATAGATCAATACCGCACGCGCCCAAGGCTCGATGGCATTCACCGGCGAAATGACCATGCTGGATATAGTGATATAGCTGACGACAATGATAAATATTGCAAAACGGACTTTGCACTGCGCTAGCTCGGCATCGATTTCATCGACATCTGCGCTGTCTACCTTCGTGAAGAACAGCCGCAACGGCATCGATTTTGCAAATGATCCGAACCCGCTAGCCGGAGCCTTAACTATATTCTCATCCGATTGTTTCCGCATGTCTGGACGCACCGGATACTCTCCCATTTAACATTTAGGCCTGCATGAAAAGGAAACCGCTGCCTGATAACATCGCATATGCCGATAGCAGACAAGTGACGCTGACCGACAGGCGCTTCTTTTGAAGCAAGGGCCAACGCAAGCATGAGAAAAACTACCCGATTTCAATTTCGGAAAAGTTTGCGGCTACTTGCCTAGAAATCATAATGACAACTTACCGAACTTGCAATTGCCTGCGATGTACCGGTACTCCCAATATTCTTCGGGATCGTTTCTCTAGAATTGGCCATCGCGAGGTGCGGCCACTTCAATCACATGTCGCGCTACACTTACTGTTACCGGGGTCTTAGCAGCCACTTCGCCGTCGATTGAGATTTTCAAGTGCGGATGCGTATCTAGCATGATTCTGGTGCCGCGAAATTCTCTGGTCGTACCATGGCGCGCGCGCAATTTCAGAATGGTTGCGAACCAGCTCCACGCTAGTCCCCACACACTCCGGCCGGTCACCGCCTGTATCACGATTTCGCCGCTGTCGACTTCCTGGTTCTCAATTAACTCAAAGCCGCCGTGATGGGTCCCGTTGGCGATCCGTGCCTCGGTAGCCCAGAATTTGGCCTTTTCTCCGTTCTCGATTTCAACAATGATTTTAAATGGCCGGAACCGAATAGCGCACCACAAAGCCCAGATGAGATAGCCGACAATACCCAGATATCGCTTCAAATTGTGCGGTACTGTTTGGGCAATCATCGGTGAAAGGCCAATGGCAGCAGCGTTGACGAAATAGTCGCCGTCAATTTGGCCAAGGTCGATCCACTTCCGTCTACCATTGGCTACCACGTCGATGGCGCTGTCAATGTCCTTGGGAATGCCGAGCGTCCCGGCAAAGCTGTTAGCGGTGCCAAGAGGTATGAATGCAAACACGGTATCATGCCCGACGAAGAAATCGACATTGGAGGACAATGACCCGTCGCCGCCGCCAACGATGACCATCGGTGCCCGGGCGATAGCACTGCGGATGGCCGGCTCCATCTGTTCGGGAGCATCGACTGCGCGTGCGTCAATAAGCTCGACCCCCGCGGCCATCAGCTTGTCGCGCACGGTTTCAAACATATCAGCACCGCTGCGGCTCATTGCGTTGACGATCAAGACTGCTTGTTTGGGCAAAGGCCGGACTGGTCGCGGTGCCGCATCAAAAACCGTCATTCAATTTTATCCTTCGTTGCGTCGACGGTCTGCGATGCCCAGTTGCTTCCATCGTGCGTGAATTTCTCGTGACTGCCGCGCCGGAATGCGCCGCCGTCCCATGCAATCACCTGAAGTTCGATTTCGTCATGGCGGTGCGCGTGTATCCAGTTAAAGCTTTGTAATTCACTGTTACGCAACCGCGTCGAGGTAGCAGTGCCAGCTTGTACGACCAGCACAGAACCTGCCTTGTCCACCATTTTGAGCGCGGCTTCTGCATAAGTGCGATGAAAGTGACCGGCCAGCGCAAGGTGAACGCCTGCATCAGCCACTGCCTCAGTTGCGTCGCGGTGGCGCCCAACTGCCTCGCTTAGCTCGTCGCCTTCACCGATGGGCATGGAAAAGAGCGGATGGTGCGTTACCAGAATACGTGTCTTAGCCGACGGCACCGCAGCAAAGCGGTCCTTCAAAATTGCTATCTGCTCACGATTGATGCGACCGTCCTTGATTGTAAGCGAGCGGGCGGTGTTTATGCCAAGCACTGCGACGTCGTCATTCTCGAACCAAGGACACAGGTCATCGCTGATATAGCGCTTGTAGCGATCCAATGGCGCCGCAAATCGCCTGAATACATCATATAGAGGAATATCATGATTGCCCGGAACCACGAGGACGGGCGCGCCAAGGTTCCGCAACCGGTCCAGATAGCTGGAAGCTTGGCGGAATTGATCGACCTTTGCACGTTGCGTCAGATCGCCGCTGACGATGATGAGGTCAGGTTTTCGCTGCTGAAGCCAATCCAGTGTTGCAGCAACAATATTGGGATCGTGCGCTCCAAAATGGATGTCAGAAAGATGTGCAATCCGGGTCATGGCTTATAAACAACATTTCCCGACTTTAGTTCAAGCGGTTGCATCCAGGGCGATAAAGGTTCGTGATGGAAAACCCAGACCGGAGATGTTGTCTGCTGCCAGTCTGTTCAACCTTGCCAGTTACATTCACGGCCTTGGCATTAATGGGTTCTTGCCATGCTGAACCAGCAGCGTGTGAAACCGATTGCGTCGTCGCACCAAATTATTGAAAATATGGTGCCGCTTACGTGACTCGAACACGTGACCCCCGCATTACGAATGCGATGCTCTACCAACTGAGCTAAAGCGGCGTCCGGCAGATGCCGTGTGGCGCGCATAGCGGTGTGCGGTGGCGAGTTCAAGACCTGCTTTGTGCGTCATGATATCCCGATGGCATAGCTTTCACTGATGGCCATCGGGATATAAGCGAAGCGAGTATCTGAGCTTAACGCAACAAGTTCAGCACGCCCTGCTGGCTCTGGTTGGCCTGCGCCAGCATTGCGGTCGAGGCTTGGCTTAGTATCTGCGCGGACGCGAGCTTGGTCGATTCAGCCGAGAAGTCAGCATCCTCAATACGCGATTTCGATTCCGTCAGATTTGTGGCGGTCGATGTCAGATTGTTGACGGTTGCATCCAGACGGTTCTGCACCGCACCAATATTTGCCCGCTGCGTCGCCACTGTATCGATTGCGGTGTCGAGCAGGTTAAGCGCCGTGCCAGCGCCAGCCGCCGTTGACAGGTCGACCGCGCCAATGCCCAAGCCAGCCGCAGTCATCGCGACCAGTGCAATATCAACGGTCTCGCCGCTTTCAACACCGGTCTGGATGCTGATCGTTTTGGCTGCGTCGATAAGCGTCGTGCCATTGAAGTCGGTGCGCGATGTGATGTCGCCGATTTGCGCAACCAGTGCATCGGCTTCGGCGTCAATGGCGGTCCGGTCCGAAGCGGCAGAGGTGCCGTTGGCCGACTGCACCGCAAGTTCGCGCATCCGCACGAGGATGTTCGAAATCTCGCCCATCGCGCCTTCTGCGGTCTGTGCGAGGCTGATGCCGTCATTTGCGTTGCGCACGGCCTGGTTGAGTCCGCGAACCTTGGCGTCCATGCGGGTTGCAATCGCGAGGCCGGCGGCATCGTCTTTCGCGGCGTTAATGCGCTTGCCGCTCGACAAGCGCTCCATCGCCTGGCCGAGCGAATTGTTGGCCATGCGCGAGGCGTTCTGGGCGCGAAGCGCGCTTACGTTGGTGTTGATGACTGTCATGTTGAATTCCTTTGCTGTCTCTCGAATGGGGCTGCCCGATTGTAATGGGTGGCCTCGGCAAGCAAAAACGGCAGAGCTCGCAATCGCTTTAACGCTGGCGTCGGAATATTGGCGGCTATCCTCTGGCTTAGCGCTGGAAGTCCCGGAATCCGTATGTCCAGCCAAACTGGCATGCGCATTGCTTAGGTAAGCGCAAAGGCAATTCCGCCTTCGGACCAAAGCAAATGTCGACGATAGACCAAAGCCGGCTTTTACAGATGCGCTCAGCGATCCTGAATCAGAACGGCGCGCTGCAACGCGCTGCCGGACGCGGCACGGATACCGGCAACACCGTTTCTGCAACACCCTTCGCACAGACCATGACCGACGCATTGCAGACGGTGAATGCGCAGCAGGGCAATGCAAGCGAACTATCGGCAGCATATGAACGCGGCGACACCCACGACATTGTCTCCGTCATGATCGAACGGCAAAAGGCATCAATCGGCTTTGAGGCAACCATGCAGGTCCGCAACAAGCTGCTTTCCGCCTATCGCGACATCATGAACATGCCGGTTTAAGCGATGGCCGAGTAGCACATCCTTCCCCCCGACGCACCGCTGGCTGGCACCAACATGGCCCGCGCAATGCCCTCAGGCTCCCCCCTCAGCTTGGGCTCCATGCGCGATATCGTTCACCAGCCAGCGGTTCGAAGGGCGCTCCCCGCGCTCGCTTTGACTGGTGCTATAGGGCTTGCTGCCATTACCTATTTCGTGCTGAGCACACCGGCTCAGCTACCTCTCTTCCAAGGTCTGGCCGATGCCGACAAAGCGGCGGTTGCCGATGCGTTGCAGTCTTCAGGGATAAACTACAGCCTCGATTCCAGCACCGGCGCGATATCGGTTGATGCGGGAAAATTGCACGAAGCCCGGATGTTGCTGGCCGGTCAGGGCCTGCCAAAGGCGCAGCCCAGCGGTGATGCCGTAATCGCATCGCTGCCGATGGGCTCAAGTCGTGCAGTCGAAGGCGAAACATTGCGCGCGGCGCACGAAACCGATCTGGCCCGCACCATCGAAGCCATTGATGTGGTCAAAAATGCGCGCGTCCATTTGGCAACGCCCGAGCCAAGCGTCTTTGTCCGCGATACGCGTGAACCTGCAGCGTCGGTGATGCTGACATTGCAGCAAGGCCGCAGCCTATCGGTCGCACAAGTCCGGGCGATCCGCCACCTGGTTGCTTCATCAGTTCCAAACCTTGCCGCCGATGCGGTTTCGGTCATCGACCAGAGCGGCGCTTTGCTGTCAGCCGAGCAGGCAGGCAGCGACGACCGGATGTTCCAGCTGCAAATGCAGATGGAGGAACGTTACCGGCAGGCGGTCATTGCACTTTTGACGCCGGTCGCAGGTCAGGGAAATTTCTCGGTCGAAGTGTATGCCGACGTTGATGCGTCGGAGAGCCAGTCCACGCGCGAAACCTATCCAAAGGATGACCGCGCGCTGCGGAGCGAAGAAGGCAACAAATCTCTGAACGCGGACAATGCACAAGCGGCGGTCGGCATTCCCGGAGCATTGTCGAACCAGCCGCCACCCGCCAGTCAGCTTTCCACCAGCCCGCCTGAAAGCGCCACCCCGCCAACCCCCACCCAGGGCCAAAGCGAAGAAACCTATACGCGTACATTCGATGTCGGACGTGAGATCGCGGTGACGCATAAGCCACAGGGTGGCTTGCGGCGACTATCAGTTGCTGTCGCAATACGGGACGTGAAAGGCGCGAAGAAACGTAGCGCGGCCGATGTCGCGGCACTGGAAAATCTGGTGAAGGGCGCGATCGGCTTTAACGCTGAACGCGGTGACATGGTCGCGATATCCGCACGGCCATTTGCTGAACAAGCCGAACAAGCCTTGAGCTTCTGGGATCGCCCGTGGTTCCTGCCACTCGTGCAGCAGGTTGGCGCCGTTTTTGGAGCGCTTCTTGCCTTTTTCGTCATCGGACGTCCGCTCGTAACCGCCGTTAAAGGCAGAATCGCGGCTTCTAAGGAGCAGGCCGATACGGAACGCAAATTGCTTGCCGCAACCAGCGATCCGCGCGCGTCAAATGCGGTCACAATCGAAATGATTGAATCCGCCCCGAGCTATGAAGCCCGGGCAAATCTGGTTCGCTCGTTCATTCGACAAGACCCTGAACGCGCCTCGCTGTTGGTTCGTCAGATGATCCAGGAGCGGGCAAATGGATGATGATATTGTGCTCACTGCGGTTGAAGCCGAAGCGCCTCCCCCACCCATCAGCGGCGAACTATCAGCCGCCATCTTGCTGATGTTGCTGGAAGACAGCGACGCGTCTGCGGTTTTGCAGCATCTGTCACCTGCCGAGATCAAGACGCTGGTTAAGGGCATGTTCGAAGCATCGAATGCAAATGAAGCAGATGTTGATCGCGCGCTGGAACGCTTTGTCGCCGGCAATCGCAATCTGTCAGCGCTGGCCGTCGGTGCGCCCGTGCGCATTCGCGGGATGATGCACCAGGCATTGGGCAATGTTCGTGCAGACAACATCCTTTCGGAAATTGCACCCGAGTCCAGCCTGCCTTTACTGGATATCCTGCGATGGATGGACGTCGGATCGGTCACCCGCCTAATCGCCGACGAACACCCGCAGGTCGCCGCCATTATTCTGTCGGTGTTAACCCCCGAAATATCCGCGCTGGCGATAGCGGGGCTGGACGAAGTCACACAGACAGACCTGCTGTACCGCTCTGCCAAATTGCAGTCGGTACCAGCCGCGGCGATTCAGGATCTCGAGGCGATATTGTCGCAATATTCCGGTCCGAGCGGCAGCACACCGGAAATCAAACTTGGCGGCCGGAGCGAAGTTGCCAGCATCGTCAATAATCTCTCGCGCCCACTGGGCGAAAAACTCCTGCGATCGCTACGCAAGAAGGATCGGCAGCTCGCGGAGGCAATAGAAGAGGAAATGTTTGTTTTCGATGACCTGACCGAACTGGATGCCAAGGCACTTGGCGCTATCTTGCGCAATGTCGACGCGGATAAAATTGCACTGGCAATCAAAGGTGCGAGCGCTGCTCTTGGTGAAAAAATGCTCGGGACATTGTCCGCGCGCGCGGCCCAAACGATCCGCGACGATATCTTGGAGATGACGCAGGTCAAACGTGCAGATGTAGAAGACGCGCAAAAGGCCGTTATTGCCGTTGCCCGCCAGATGGCGGCATCGGGCGAAATCATTCTGGGCGGCAAAGGTGACGATTATGTTTGACGTCGCCGCTCGCCCGGTCTCGCTCATCGACGCCACGGCGCGCCGTTCTCCGTTTAAGCCTTTGCTTTCGGCCACCATATCACCCGCCCAAACGGACACAGCCCTCGACGAATATGCGCGCGGTCTTGCCGATGGGCAGAATATGGTCGGGGCTGCGTTCGCTTTGGAACGCGCCGCGTTGCAGAATCTCGTCGCAAGTGCAGAAGCGCTTCAACCCGATGCCGGGCCGGAACTGTCGCTGCTGATCCGCGAAACCGTAGTTAGACTGGTCAGCCAGATCGCTGATAGCGTCTTGATAGATACGAAGCATTTGGAACAGCAGGTTGAACGGGCAACCTCAATAATGACCGAGGCTGATGAAGCTCGACAGATAATGCTGCATCCCGAGGATGCCAAACTTATCGGAAGCACCGTGAATGGCTTGGTCGTTAGAAGTGACCCCGAACTTAGCCGTGGCGCGATCCGCATCGAATGTTCGCAAGGCTGGATTGAGCATGGCGTCGCACTTGGGCTCGAGCGCCTGCGGGAATGTCTTCACTATGAAGCGAGCGTGATATGACTGGTCGGCTTGCACGGTCTGCACGCGTCATGCTGGAGGCGGTCAACCTTGAAGGCTCGGCCATGCGCCGCGTTGGTTCGCTGACTGCATGCAAGGAACAGTTCCTTGAAGCGGCGGCTTTCCCTTATCCGGTCGGCACTGCGGTCAGGATCGGCGATGCAACGGGCGGGTACGTAGCTGGAGAAGTCGTGGGCTTCCGCGGCAGGGTAAGCATCATCCAGCCATTTTCGCAAAACCCATCTGTTTCAACTGGTGCGCTCGTCGTTGCTTGTGGAAGATATGATCGGGTCAGCTGCGGTGAGGAATTACTCGGCCGGATTATCGATGCACAAGGAATGCCGCTGGATGGCAGGCCGCTCGGGCGCTGCGCCGATACTTGGCCTCTCGCCGGAATCGCTTCCAACCCCCTGAACCGAGGTCGTGTCATCCGACCGATTGATTGCGGCGTAAGAGCTATAAACGGCCTGCTGACCTTTGGCGAAGGACAGCGGGTAGCCATAATTGCCGGGTCGGGCGTCGGCAAATCGGTGCTTATGGGCCAGATTCTCGAGGGTATCGAAGCTGACGTGATCGTTACCGGGCTTATTGGCGAACGTGCGCGCGAAGTCAGTGATTTTATCGCAACAAAGCTCACGCCGCGAATTGCCGGTAAGTCAGTAGTAATCGCAGTTGCCGCCGATAATTCTCCACTTTTGCGCTTACGCGCCGCGATGCGCGCAACTGCGATAGCCGAATATTTCCGGTCCCAAGGTAAAAAAGTATTGCTGCTAATCGACAGCCTGACCCGCGTCGCCCACGCGCAACGCGAAATCGGCCTTGCCTTGGGCGAGCCCCCAACGATGAAAGGCTACACGCCTTCCTCGCTCGCGCTAATCCCGCAGCTCATTGAACGGGCCGGGGTCGATAACCGCACCGGTGGGTCAATTACCGCAATCTATACCGTGCTCGCTGACGGCGGCGACCTTGATGACCCGATTGTTGATGCGGCGCGCGCCATAGTGGACGGACATATCGTCCTTTCGCGGACGCTGGCGGAAAGTGGCTTATACCCCGCTATCGACATCGCGCGGTCGCTATCGCGTGTGATGTCCGACGTTGTCGATGCCGATCATCTGGCCGCTGCTAACAGGTTTCGGCAGCTTTGGTCCGCATATGAGCAGAACCGCGATTTGCTGCTGATGGGTGCATATGCCGCAGGTAATGACGAGGTGCTGGATCAGGCCATTGCGGCTGTTCCGGGCATGCTGGACTATGTCGGGCAGCCGATGGAGCAATCGGTCAGCTTTGCTGGCGCGCGCGAAGCCTTGATTAAAGGTTTTGGCGCATGACCGGCGCTGACGCCCGTTGCCAGCGCATTGTCCGCATCCGCGCGGTCGAGCATCGGATCGCCCAGCAAATGCTGGCGCAGGCACAGCGCGAAGTGGATCATATCCGGTCAATAAGAGATCGGATAACGGCGTTAAACCGTGCGAATTCAATCGAGGCGGGCAAGTCTTGCGGCATCGCACTTGCCGTCATCGCCGAAACACAATCTCGTTTGGCGCGTGCCAGTCAATCAACAATTGCGCCGCTGAATCAAGCTCTGGCGCAGGTTAGCCATCGACAAGCCAACAGCGCGCATGCCGAAATGCGCGAACAAAGTGCCCGGCGTATCCTCGAAAAAAGCGAGGCCAAACATAATGCGAATGCGGAACGCCGCGCCAGCGCCTCTTGCTGCTATCGAACCAATGTCGATGCGGGTGGCGAACAATGAACGTCTCGCATGTTGTCAGTATTGCAGGCCTGCAGGGCGCCGGTACTTTGCCCAAACAGTCCGCAACGACGCCCTTTTGCATGGACGGACTGACCGACGCAGCTCTCCCTTTGCCCGGCATCGGCGTTGCGTGCGAAACGGCTGAGATACCTCAAGATGGGAATTCGGTTATTTCAACTGAACGTCAGCTGCAGGGAATCCCAGCCGAAATCGATAGCAGAAATGGCGTCGTCGAACATGCAAATTCTGATCCGACGAGGCCGGGTATCGTCCGCGCGGGTGCTTGGAATGCTCAAAACAATTTTGACCTTCGCGGAGTGCCGATGAAGGCGGAGCCGAATGGTTCACCCGATGACATAACTGATGACGAAACGCCAACGGACGCCCTTTTAGAAATGGGGCCACTACCGACTATCCCGGTGCCCCAAGTACAAGCAACACCAGCTTTAAGGACAGCGGCGCCACAACTCGATACTGATAAATGCGAGCCTTTACTTCTCCGGTCATCCGAGGATCCGAAAGCAGTTTTGCCCTCACCTGCCAATGACGCCCCAACATTGGCTGCAAAGCCGGTGGAACTGCCCGATGCCATAAGTTCTCTGGGGGCGATAAATGCGCCGATTTTTTCGACCGCAGCCATCTCGCAAGCGCTCCTTGGCACCGTTCAAACCGTTAATGGCCAACTGAATCTGGAGCAGGATACGCTTTGGATAGACGATCTCGCTCATGAAATTGCCGCATTCGGTAACGAGCAGGGGAAGCTGCGCTTTGGGCTGTCGCCAAAAGGCCTTGGCCATTTGGAGGTTGCCATCGACGCGCGTCCTGATGGCGTCGATATCAATTTGGTAGCAAGTACCGAGAGCGCAACCCGCATTTTTGCCGCTGAACAATCCAGACTGGTAGAGGAACTGCGCCAGTCTGGCGTCCGACTGATAAACAGCGACCTTATTGGCGGTCAGCAGGCGAGCAGCCAGCGCCAGAATTCGCACCCCAACCCGCAAACGCAACTGACGCTGAGCAGGGGGCAGCCTTCACCAAAGGCCGATGCTGCCGAAACCGCTCGTAACGAACCACATGCTGGCCGTTTTGCATAAAAAGGACCTGAACAGATGAGCAAGATCAAAGACAAACCAGAAGGCAAAAGTCGAAGCAAAAAGATGCTGCTTATCGGCGTCGGTGCAACCCTGCTTACTGCAGGGGGCGCTGCTGGCGGTGTTTATCTGACCGGCGGAGTGGCGGATAAGGAAACCGACGAAGATCCGCATCGTCCCAAACTGGTAGAGCGCAGTGATGAGCCTGCCGAACCCATCGCCGAGGGCGACGAAGGCAAGGTGCCCATGAAGGAGGGCACGGTTGCGGTAAAAAGCGACCACGTTAAGGTGGATCCGAAGAAGTTTGAAGTTACCTATGTGGCGCTGGAACAAAGCTTCACTGCAAACCTCGCTGACGGTGCGGGCTTTGTTCAAATAGGCATCAGTCTGGCGACTTATTATGATGGACAGGTTGTCCGGAATATCGAGCGTCAGGCGGTGCCGATCCGCTCGGCGGTCTTGATGGTTTTGTCGCAACAGGATGCAGCCGTGTTGTCGACGCCGCAGGGTAAGCAAATGCTTCAGCGCGATCTCACAAATGCAATCAACGATGTTTTGCGCCAGAAAGAAGGTTTCGGCGGGATCGAAAATGTCTACTTCGCCAATCTGGTCATCCAGTGACAGCCACTGCCCCATCTGTGTCACTGATCCGGAGCCAGGCCCAAGAACCCGACCTCGCTTCACTTGAAGCGCTGGCGCAGCGCACGGCATCTGGCCTGCAAGCGTTGCTCGACGTCAGCAACAATGGAACCGTCCGTATCACCGCTGGCGCGGCCAATGCTGCGCGCTATCCAGAATGGCGAATTGCGCAAAATCCATTTGGGGCTTTACTGCGGTACCGTTGCGCAAACCGGAATGATGAGCTGCTCGTCCATTTGCCCGGACATTTTGTCAGTCAAATTGTGGACATGCAGTATGGCGGCAGCGGCGTTACGCCTGTTCGCAGCGCGTTCAGTGCTACCGAATTGCGCTTTATCAGCGGTTTTGGCGAACAGTTTGCAAAGTTGCTGAAGGCCTCGGGGTCTCGCGGGACAGCGCATGCCGACTTTGTAGAAGTACACACCGACCTTTTACACGCAAGCTGGCCCAAATCGCGGGACGAGATCGCCATTCAGACCATCTTTGCCGAAAGCGACAAGATCAAGCCAACCGCAATCACTTTGGTGATGGCCTTGGACACGCTTCAACTGCTGGTCGAGGCGAGCAACCACGATAGCGCAAGCGCCATGACGGTTGACGCCGCGTGGGCCGAGAGAATGCGTGCCGCTGCGATGCAATTGCGGGTTCCCGCTCGCGCCATATTGATGCGAAACCAACTATCTGTTCAGCGGCTACTTACCCTCTCCCCTGGCGATGTCTTGCCGCTCCTTCTGCCAAGCCAAATCCCGCTGATCGTTGAAGGAAGAGTTCTTGCGCATGGCTCGCTCGGTGAAGCCAATGGCCGCGCAGCGCTGCGTATTGAAAAAATCGAAAAGGAAAAAGATCATGAGTGATATGACCGAAGCACCGAATATGGCCGCGCGGCCATCGGCAACGCAAGCGAACGGGAATCTCGACCTGTTGTCGGGCATTTCGCTGCGTGTCTCGGTTGAGGTGGGGTCGGCAAGCCTGAGCCTGTCAGAACTGCTTCGCCTTGGCGAGGGCAGCGTCGTTGAACTCGACCGGCAAGCCAATGATCTTCTCGATATTTTTGCCAATGGCACATTGATTGCCAAAGGCGAAATTGTCGAAGTCGATGGTCATTATGGCATCCGCGTTGTCGACGTTGTCGCTCCCGACCGCCGCCTCGGCGGACTGGAGGGATAGGCATGATCTTCGAATACTTCCTTCGGCTTTTCCTCATCATTCCGTTGATTGGAGCGCTTGCCTGGGGGTCATTATGGCTCTGGAAGCGAGTGCAGATCGGCTTGCCCATGAAGCCCGAACCGGACCGTCCGGTGCATGTCATAGATGCCGTGGCGCTCGGCCCTAACGGCAAGTTGCTGGTGGTCGAATTCCAGGGAGACAGGTTGTTGCTTGGCGTTTCGCGGAGCGGGATCAGCCGGTTGGCATCGGTTGAGCAGGGTGGGTCCAATGCGTAAGCTCGTTATCATCTGTATATCGGTGGCCGCCTTGTTTATCGGCGACGCGGCATTTGCCACCTCAACCGGAAGCGGCATCGAAAAGGCGTTGGACACCGTTGCAGGAGATGGCCGCCCGCTGTCACTTTCGCTGCAGATCCTGCTGCTGATGGGCCTGCTGACGGTTTTGCCGTCGCTCATCCTGATGATGACCAGCTTCACGCGCATCATCATCGTGCTGTCGATTTTGCGGCAGGCACTGGGGTTGCAACAAACGCCACCCAATCAGGTGCTGGTCGGGTTATCGCTATTCCTGAGCATTTTTGTCATGCAACCGGTATTCACCACAATCAATACGCAGGCGCTCGAACCCTATGGCCGCGATGAGGTCACATTCGAACAGGCGCTCGCCACATCTGCTGCCGCCATGCACGGCTTCATGATCAAACAGACGCGCACGGCGGATCTTGCGGTGTTCAGCGGCATTGCCAAAGCGGGAAAATTTGCAAAGCCGGCCGACGTGCCGTTCGCGATACTGCTACCCGCCTTTGTAACCAGCGAACTCAAAACCGCGTTCCAGATCGGCTTCATGATATTTCTGCCGTTCCTCATCATCGACCTTATCGTTGCTTCGTCCCTGATGTCACTGGGCATGGTGATGTTGTCGCCAACCATTATCTCCATGCCATTCAAGCTGCTGCTGTTCGTGCTGGTCGATGGATGGGCGCTGACGATGGGTTCGCTCGCCAGCTCATTTATCAGATAGCATCATGGATCAGGACTATTTCATCGGTATGGCGCAGCAAGCGCTCTGGATATTGGCTTTGGGTTCGGCACCTGTCCTGATCCCTGCTCTGATTGCAGGCGTGCTGCTCGGTATGGTGCAAGCCGCCACGTCGATTAACGAACAGACATTAAGCTTCGTGCCCAAGCTGATTGTAGTCGCTGTCGCCCTTGCCATCTGTGGTTCAAGCATCATGATCCTGCTTGCCGATTTCACCAAAGACATTTTCGCACAAATTCCGCTGCTGGTCCGATGATCCCCGCAGGTTTCGATAGTGTCGAACAGCAGTTGCTGGTCTGGATGCTGGCGATGATCCGGCCGGGCGCGGCGTTTCTGGCTGCGCCGATGTTCGGCGCAGGGGCAGTTCCTGTTCAGCTGCGACTGATTTTGGCGCTGTCGATCGGCATCCCGTCGGCAGCATCTGCAAACATGGCTTTACCGGCGGAGGGTGTCGTCTCGATTTCGGGCTTTTTGATGATTGCCGCAGAAGTCATTGCAGGGCTGGCGCTTGGCTTTGTGATCCAGATTGGTTTCGCTGCGGCGTTGGTAGCAGGTGAAGCGATTAGCAATGCGATGGGCCTTGGCTTTGCCTCAATGGCCGATCCCAGCAGCGGACAGTCCAGCCCTGCAGTCGGGCAGTTCCTGTCGATGCTCGCGATGTTCCTGTTTCTGGCAGCTGACGGCCATCTTGCACTGATATCGATCATCGCCGAAAGCTACCGCGCATTGCCACCCGGTGCGGCATGGCTTTCGTTCGCGGCCATCGGCAGCATTGCGAAATTCGGCAGCCTTGCCTTTTCCGCTGGCCTGTCGATCGCGTTGCCGGTCGGTTTTGCGCTCGTGCTCGTGCAGATCATCCTGGCGATGATTGCGCGCTCTGCCCCGACGTTAAACCTGTTCGCGGTGGGCATGCCAGCAGCACTGCTTGCGGGCATATTGCTGTTGGCGATGGCGGTTCCGGTCATGGCCGACACCATCAGCCATGCCATCCGCCTTGCTCTAGATCAGGCGCACGTCCTCGGAGGCGGCGGTGGCTGAGGCACCGGACAAGGACCAGCAGACCGAGGCGCCCACCGCAAAGCGCAAGGCCGACGCGGCAAAGGACGGCGATGTGCTCGCGTCGAAAGAATTGGCCACCGCCGTCATGATGCTTGCCGGGGCGCTGTGGTTGGCCGGGCTTGGCGGGTGGTTTTTCGAGGCTAGCAAAATGCTGCTGAAAAGCGGCTTGTCGCTTGATCTGTCGGATCCCAACCGATTTGAACCGCTAGACGTGCTCTCGGGCGCGCTTGCCGATCTGGCATTGCCTTTTGCGGGTTTGCTAATCCTGTCGATTATTGCAGCTGTCGCGGCACCCGCCATGCTTGGCTCGCTTGGTATACGTCGCAAGGCGATGGCTTTCAAGGGCAGCCGCATCAATCCTCTCTCGGGTCTGAAGCGCATATTCGGGATGCAGGGTGTGATCGAGCTTGCAAAAGCCACTGCCAAGGTCGTTGCGCTCGGTTATGCAGGCTATTGGGTCATGTCTGTCGACATCGCCAGCATGCCCGGACTCGCGGCAACTGATCCCGCGACAGCGGTCGGCATTATTGGCGAACGCCTTGTGCTGACCGTTTGTGTGCTTGCGGCGGGTTTGGTCTTGATCGCGGGAATCGATGTTCCGGTACAATGGGTTCGCCGCAACCAACGGCTGCTTATGTCAAAACAGCAGATGAAAGAGGAAATGCGCCAAAGCGATGGTGCACCCGAGCTGAAACAGGCGCTGCGGGCCCGCCAGCAAGAAGTTCTGATGTCTTCAGCGCGCAAAGGTATGGCCGACGCCAGCGTTGTACTGACCAATCCGACGCATTTCGCGGTTGCGCTTCGCTATCGACCGGGGCTTGACGCTGCGCCTTTGGTCGTCGCACGCGGGCGCGGCGACGTTGCTCAGGCGATTAAGGCGCTGGCGAAGGAAAATAACATCGCTACGCTAGAATATCCGCAGCTCACCCGTGCAATCTACTTCACGACGCGGACGGGACGCGCGGTGTCCGAAGACCTGTATATCGCCGTTGCTGCGATTCTTGCTTTTGTATTCCAGCTTGAAAGCGCCGTGGTCATTGAAATCGCCAGACCTGTTGTCGATGTCCCCGCCGCAAAGCGCTTCAATGCCGACGGCAGCCGCGAAGCCTAAACCCACCGCCTCGGCAGCCGTATAGGAGCGCGAAGGAATTTAATATGCTGACATCTATCGCAAACAGTCTCGGCTTTGGTTCAGGCATTGATACAGCTGCTCTGGTTGCGGACCTTGCGGCGGCATCACGTACGCCCAAGGTGCAGCGTTTCGATGCGTTGGCGCGCGCCAATCAAGCAAAAGTCAGCACTTTGGCGCAGGCACGCAGCGACCTGGACAGCTTTGCCGATTCACTCGCGGACTTAGCATCCGGCGGAACATTACGCAGCCAGCCGGTGACGTCGGATGACAGCGCCATATCTGTTACCTCAAACCCCGGGACCTTGCTTGGCAGCTACGCTGGCGAGATCGTCGTCAACAGCCTTGCCAAAGCACAGACCATCTATTCCGGTTATTCCGGCTCGGCGACAGACCCAATCGGGCAGGGCGGCATGACCCTGACGGTCGGTACCGCGAGCTATGCGATTACCATCGGTGCTGCGAACGACAATCTGAACGGGCTCGCAAGCGCCATCAACGCCAGCGGCAGCGGAGTTCGTGCCAGCGTGGTGAACGATGCCGGGAATTTCCGACTGGTTCTAAAAGGCGAAAGCGGTGCCGCAAAGGCATTCGCACTGACCGCCGATTCAGGTGCTGACCCCGGCCTTAGCCAATTCACCAGCGCCATTATGACCATTGGCCAGACCGCTAGCGATGCTGCGTTCATGGTCGATGGCGTTGCTTATAGCCGTGCCACCAACAGCATCAGCGATGTCATTTCAGGAATGACAATTTCGCTGAAAAAGGCCGATCCACTTGTCACGATCGCAATTGGTTCGACCCGTCCGAACGAGGTACTTAAGCAGACGTTGAGCGACTTTGTATCGGTCTTCAACACATTGAAGAAGGACGTCGAAGCCGCGCGCCGCGCCAATAGTGGAAACCCCGCGCTACGGAGTTTCGAACGGCAATTGAGCAATTTTATCGCGCAGCCATTGACGGCCAACGCCAACATCCGTTCATTATCCGACGTCGGTGTATCGACCAATCGCGATGGAACGATCGCGATTAATGCGGCTAAGCTGGAGGCCACGTTGCGCGATTATCCCGATGCAGTGGAAGCCATATTCAACCCGCCACGCGACGCTACTCGGACCGAGGCGACCGATCCCGGGATTGCGTTTGCACTGGACGCATTGCGCGATGCGGCCGTGGCAAAAAATGGCGCGCTTGAGCAAATCCAATCATCATTGCAACGCGAGGCCGATAACATATCGAAAAATCGTGGCAGGATGGAACAACGCGAGGACGCTTATCGTACAAGGCTGGAAAAACAATATGCCGGGCTGGACGCGCGGATCGGCGCACTGAAGGCAACGCAGAGCTATCTGGAGCAACAGATTAAGCTCTGGAACAGTTCTGATAATTAACCGCCATGCAGCCGAAAACCCACCCTGCCATTGCGAGCCAGCATTACCGCATGCTTGACCTGCAAAGCCGTGTTGCCAGCGCAGGTCCGCACGGTCTGGTTGGCCTGCTTTACGAGGAACTGTTGCGGTCGCTGGACCTGATCATTGCCAAGCATGCGCAGGGCAAGACGATTGCGGGGAACACGCATTTGGCCAAGGCCCTATCAATTCTTGTAGCGCTTGAGGGCAGTCTTGATTTCACCAACGGCGGCGACCTCGCCCCACTGCTGCGCCGCATTTATCGCTCGGCAACGCTTGGCTTGAATGATGCTGCGCGTGACGATGAAATTGCCAAAATCAAAGGCGCGCGGGCTGCCATGAGCGATATTGCCTATGCCTGGCAGGCACTCACCTAATCAACCGCCGTTTAGTACCCAACCGACGCTGATTTGGGTTGCGGCGAGCGGCACGTCCAGTCGAGCCTCGCTAAAATCGACTTTTGCACCGGGGGGCAGCGAACGTACTTTCGGCTTCATCTTCCAGCTATAGACCGGACGTCCGCCCGAATCTTTCAATGTGACCAACATTTCAGGCACTTTTTGAGTTGTGCCCGTCGGATTGACGATACTGCCACTGGCGATGAAATAAGGCGTGCCGTCCTCGCGCTCGTTTAGCTCGAGATTTTCGTTGAGCACAATTTTAAGGTCTGGTTCGGCGCCAGCCATGTTCAGCCCGATGTTTGGCACGCCAAAATACCAGACCGCGCCGCCGACCGCAGCCACTATTAGGGCAAAGGCAATGGCCGCCATCGTCCACAATTTTGCCGGATTGCGCCGGGGTTTGAACGGTGGCTCATGCGCAAACTGGCTCTGTGGCGGCAGATCTTCAAAGTATGTCGATGTCCGTGCAACCGATGGCTCGACAAATACCGACGCAGGTTCAGGGGCCGGTGCCTGCTCATTGTCAAAACGCGCAAAGGTCGGCTGGACCGGTTCTGGCGCTGGTTGCGCAACTGGCGGAGCTGGGGGCGGGGGCTCGGCTATGGGCTCCGCGTCGGCGACCGGCGCTACAAAAGCAGGCGCGGCTACCAGCGGCGCGGGAGCCACGGCAGGGACTGCACCGCCCTGAAACCAGCTATGCTTACAATTGGCACAACGTACCTGACGGCCATCCATACCGATGGCACTATCCGGAACGACATAACGGGTGCGGCAGGAAGGGCAAACGAGCAGCATTGCGAACCATAAACATCAGCTGCCCCCGACTTGCAACCCCGCTGTCATAAAATGCTGTGGACGGCGGCGTTTACGCGCCGACTGCTTGGTTAATAGGCTTTGCCCCTCCCTGTCGTTTGTGCCATCTGATGCGCCGATGCAAAGCGTAGTGGAATTTGATAATGTGGGGCTAAGATACGGGACGGGGGCGGAGACGCTGACCGACCTCAGTTTCACGCTTTACCCCGGCAGTTTCTATTTCCTAACCGGTGCCTCAGGCGCGGGTAAAACCTCGCTTTTGAAACTGCTTTATCTCGCGCATCGCCCGAGCCGCGGCGCTATTCGCATGTTCGGACACGATGCCATTACCCTACCGAGGGACCGCCTGCCGGGCTTCCGCCGCCGCATCGGCGTGGTGTTTCAGGATTTCCGTTTGGTGCAGCACCTTTCCACCTTTGACAACATCGCGCTTCCGCTCCGTATCGCTGGCATACAGGAGAAAGACCTGAAAGGCCCGGTGACTGAAATGCTGGGATGGATCGGTTTGACCGAGCGAGCCGATGCGCGGCCTGCAACGCTGTCGGGCGGCGAGCAGCAGCGTGTTGCGATTGCGCGTGCCGTGATCGGGCGGCCTGAAATGCTGGTCGCAGACGAGCCGACGGGTAATGTCGATCCCGATATGGCGCGGCGTTTGCTGCAGTTGTTTGCGGCACTCAACAGGCTGGGCACCACCGTTGTCGTCGCCACACACGATATCCATTTGTTGCAAGAAGTTGAAGGCGCGCAAATGATGCGGCTCGACAAGGGGCGGCTATCCGATCCAACTGGTTCACTCCGGCATCCGCCGCGACCATTAGTGCTGAAAAACTGATGTTGCTCGATTTCGCCCTTCCGGACCACGACCGCAAGCTTATCCCTGAGGGGCGGCTGTCAGGACAAATGCCCTGGGTGATCGCGATCATGCTTTTTCTGACGCTTCTCGTGGCTGCCGCTGGACTGACTTTGGGCGATGCAGCGCGAAAGGGCGGAGTTGATCTGGCGCAGCAGGTCACCGTGCAGATTATCGAAGCCGATCCCGCCCGACGTTCAGCGCAGCGCGCCGCGGTCGCCAAGGCACTGCGCGGCTTGCCTGGCATAATGTCGGCAAAGCCTGTGCCCGATGCAGAAGTGCGTAGCTTGCTGGAGCCTTGGCTCGGCACCGGGGTTATCGATGCCGATATCCCCGTTCCTGCCTTGGTCGACATCCGCTTTAGCGAAACGCCAACGGCGGCATCGCTAAAGCTCCTTCAAACGCAATTGCGGCCGATTGCGCCCAATACCCGGCTGGATTCGCACGGCAGCTGGATGGCGCCCTTTTTCAAACTGATGTCGGCTCTGGTCTGGCTGGCGGTCGCCATATTACTGCTGCTGCTGGTCGCGACCTCTGCGGTTGTGGTGCTTGCCGTCCGCAGCACGCTTAACACCCATCGCGGCACGATTGAAATCATGCATATGATGGGCGGTACCGACCTGCAGGCCGCGCGGCTGTTCCAGCGGCGGGTTGCGCTTGATGCCCTGCTCGGCGGCGTGGTGGGTTTTGTTGCAGCTGCGGCCGTCATCCTGACACTGGGCGGCCGGTTTGCCGCGGTGGAGCCCGGATTGCTCGCAGGGGCGTCCTTCCCGTGGTATGGTTGGGTCGCGCTAGCGCTCATTCCGCTTGCGGTAATGGGGCTGGCTATGCTTATGGCCCGTTGGACAGTGATTTCGGCGCTCAAGAAGATGTTATGATCAGACGTTTGATTTCCTTTGTTTTGCTGGCTTGGGCACTGGGATTTGCATGGTTTGCACTCCTGTTGCCGCAACCCGCGCCGATGGCGAAGACCGACGCCGTCGTGGTGCTGACCGGCGGCGCAAACCGGATTGATCGCGGTCTTGAAATCCTGAAGTCCGGCAAGTCCAAAAAGATGCTCATTTCCGGCGTGGATCGCGATGTAAGACCACCCGAGCTTGCGGCGCAATATCCTGGCTCGGCGAAATATTTCGACTGCTGCATCGATTTGGGGTTTGCCTCGGTCGATACAAGGTCGAATGCCTTGGAAACGGCGCGTTGGGCAGCGAGTCACAAGGTGAAGACCTTGCGTCTCGTAACACATGACTGGCATATGCGGCGGGCCCGGTTTGAATTGGACCGAGCACTGTCTGCAAATATTTCCGTGACCAATGATGCCGTTGCGACCCGGCCATCGCTTAGCGCCCTGTTCAAGGAATATAACAAATATTGGTTACGTGCTGTGGCGGCGCTGGTGGGGATATAATATGATTTCCGCCATCCGGACGGTATTGTTCACCGTCATTTTCTTTGGCGGATCGCTCTTTCATGCGGTCACCGCCTTCGTCGGTAGCCTTACCTCGCCAGCTTTGATGCATTGGGCGGTACGTGGATGGTCGCGATATCAGTATTTTTGCGGAAAGTGGCTGCTTGGCATTCATGTTCGCATCGAAGGCGAAATGCCCGACCGCCCGGTGCTGTACGCAATCAAGCATGAAAGCATGTACGAAACCATCGACATGCCCCGCGTCTTCCACCGGCCATCGGTCGTCGCAAAAAAGCAGCTGTTCGATATTCCGTTCTGGGGCAAGGCCGCTCTAGCTTACGGCATGATTCCCGTGGACCGCGAAGGCGGCGCTGCGGCGCTGCGCGACATGCTCACCCGGTCGCGTGCATTATTAGCCCAAGGCCGCCCGATCATCATTTTTCCCGAGGGCACGCGCGTCGTTCACGGCGACGCACCGCTGCTGCAGTCAGGCTTTGCCGGATTGTACAAGATGCTGAATGTGCCGGTCGTACCGGTGGCTGTGAACAGTGGGAAGCTTATGCCGCGCAACCACTGGCGGCGAAGGTCCGGTGTGATTATCTATAAGGTGGGCGAAGAAATCCCTGCTGGATTGCCAAGGGCAGAGGTCGAGGCCCGCGTACATAAGGCGATGAATGCCCTGAACCACGATTAACGCATTTGCGTGCTTTTTTGGCCCCTTCGACAGGCTCAGAACAGGCCTTAGCTTCACAAACTTCATAGGGTCGGCCAAAATAATGTGAAGTTAAGCCCATATATCTGGGCTTGAGAATTTCAGGTTCGAATTCACTTTGTCAAAGAACAGACAGCCAAGTTCCCATTTCAAATCCTACATTGCAAGTGTCAGCGCTTCCACCGGTTAGCCCGCCATGGACGGTGGGCAAATTGCAATGTCCGCTTGCGACAACGAAACGGTCGTTCGTGGCCCATGCCAAGGTTGTTGAAAGCTGCCATCTATTCAGGTGAAGCGCCAATGGAAGGTCTGTTGTGGCTTGCAGACCTAGCAGAGGCCAGGCCGACGGACCTCCAAGGTTCAGGTAAGGCCGCTTTTGCAAGGAAAGACAGTATAGGCCTGAAAGTTTTGCCAGCGGCCCGACAACCCTACTCCAATTCGCAAGGCTTGCCTTCTTGCTCCTTACGCCCAATATATTTCCAATGAATTCTGCAGCGCATACCTCGAACCCATCGCATTCGGTCGGCTCGTTCGAGCCGATCGAGCGAGTCGCAAACCGGCTGATCGGGGCAGCGTTTTCGCCGCATCGGCACGATACTTATACCGTCGCTTTGACTATAAATGGGGTGCAAGCGTTCAATTATCGCGGGGCGATGCGACATTCGCTGCCTGGGCAGGTGCTAATCCTCCATCCCGACGAAATACACGATGGGCATTGCCGCGATGGAGCTGGCTTCAGCTATTGGGCAGCCTATGTTCCGCCAGCTCATGTGCAGGCAGTGCTTGGAGGCGCGGAGCTGCCGTTTGTGTCCAATGGCGTCTCGACGAATCCCGCCGTGATCGCCGCGGCCATGAGCATGGTGATAGATTGTGCGGGCGTCGGAGATCCCGGTGCCTATGAGGATGCTCTCTACGATCTGGCGCAAGCCATGAACGACGTGGCCGGCAAGGCGGCAAGTGTGAGGACCGCCAACCGAACGGCCGTGATGCGGGCGCGCGAATTTCTCGATTCCGCCGTCGTTTCCGGTGCGCGACTTGATGAACTTGAACAAGTGGCCGACTGCGACCGCTGGCAGCTTTCGCGTGATTTTCGGGCATTGCTTGGCACCAGCCCCTATCGCTATCTGCAGTACCGGCGGATCGATCTCGCCAAACGGCTCTTGCGAGAAGGCGCAAAGCTGGCCGATGCTGCCCATGGGGCTGGCTTTGCCGATCAGAGCCATTTTGGTCGCACATTCCGTAAGACCGTTGGCCTCACGCCGAAGCAATGGCTTCGTTCGGACTTGTTCCGCACGATCATTCTATAGCCGTCCGCTGCCAGCGGGTAGCTCAGGCGTCATGACACAGATGATCTTTTCCGACGAGCCGGCTAAGGGCTGGATACCGCCGAGTATCGCCGCCCCCTTTATCTGCATTTTCATTCTTATCATCAGCATGTTGCCGGGCGATCTCGGACTCGCATATCTCGGCTTTACTGAGCCGATGGGCCCCCCCCGCGGGCCTTTCGGCTTTTTCCTGATGCTGGTTTCGTTCGGGGCCTTGGGGCTTGCGATAGCTGGCTGGATTCGCTGGGTTGAGAAGCGAAGCCTCGCAAGTGCCGGACTTTGCGGCGATGGGGGGCTCAAAAAGTTCCTGACCGGACTGGTCGTTGGCATAGCGATGATGGGCGCGATCGTAGCGGCGATAGCCCTTTCCGGCGGATACCGTGTTGCTGATCTGGCTCCCGCCTTTGCCAGCCCTGCTGCGCTTGGCTGGATCGCCCTGTTGCTCGCCGGCTTTGTCGTGCAAGCGAGCGTGGAGGAGTTTGTTTTTCGCGGCTGGCTGTTCTCGGCCGTCATGCGGCGTTGGAACATGACGGCCGCCTTCATTTTGTCGTCCGCCGCTTTCACCTTTGTTCACCTTTCGCCCGAAGCAACGCTTATGCCGTTGGTCATGACCTTTATCTTCGCGATTTTCGCCTGCGCCTGGGTGCGTCGTTCGAATTCGATCTGGGGGGTGATGGGCTGGCACGTCGGCTGGAACTGGTTTGCGGGCGCCGGTTTTGATGTACCGATTACGGGTCTGGACACCGGTCTGCCCGCGCTGGTGGTGAAATTGGTGCCTGTCGGACCGGCCTGGCTCAATGGTGCCGGGGAAGGACCGGAAGGGAGTGTGTTTACGCTTGCCCTGTTGACCGTGGCTAGCCTGAGCCTTCTGTTGCTTGCAAGATCCCGCGAACGAAACGGAATCGATCCGCCACGTTCTGAGCACCAACGGTAGTCGCGTCCCGGCCAAAACCTGACAGTCCGCACCCTAGCAATTTATGACATCATTGAGTGGAAAACGCGATTTTCTTTCATAGCACCGGCGACTTGCAACCTAATGCTTGCGCCCGAAATCGGGTGCATCGTCGTCCTGGCCCTGTTCGACAATCGAACGTCTGATGGCACGGGTGCGTGAGAAAAGCGCCTCCAACTCGTCGCCCTTGTCGTAACGGATCGCGCGCTGCAACACGCTTAAATCCTCCGAAAAACGCTGAAGCATTTCGAGCACCGCTTCCTTGTTGGCCAGGAACACATCGCGCCACATCACAGGATCTGACGCGGCAATGCGGGTGAAGTCGCGAAAGCCGCCTGCCGAATATTTGATGACTTCGCTTTGTGTGACGCCTTCCAGATCATCGGCGGTGCCGACGATGGTATAAGCGATAAGATGGGGTAAATGGCTCGTCACCGCGAGCACCATGTCGTGATGCCGCGCATCCATTATTTCGACGTCGGCACCCAGCCGCTGCCAGAATGTCCGAAGTCGCTCGACTGCGACTTCCGGAGCGTTTTCGGGCGGGGTCAATATGCACCAGCGGCCTTTGAACAGCGTCGCAAATCCGGCGTCGGGACCGCTTTTCTCGGTACCTGCAACGGGGTGTGCGGGAATGATAATCGCACCGGGCAATACTGCCGCTAGCGCATCTGCTACGCTTTGCTTGCACGATCCGACGTCACTGACGATGGCATCGGCCGGCAGGTCATCGGCAAAGTCTTCGGCCACCGCGCCCATTGCCCCCACCGGTACGCATAAAATGACCAGATCGGCATCGGTGACTGCTGCCCCAGCCGTGTCGGTGACATCATCGCAAATACCTAGCGCCACTGCCCTTATCCGAACTTCGGCATCGGCATCATGGCCGGTAATCCGCACATCCGGCATCTGCGCCTTGACCGCGCGCGCGACTGACGAGCCGATCAGGCCAAGCCCAATGATGGTCAGGCGTGCGAATGGCAGCATCAGTTATGCGCTTCCAATATTTTACGTAGCGCCGTCATCAGTCCGCGATTTTCTTCCTCTGTGCCTATGGTGATCCGCAGGCCGCTGCCAAGGCCTTGTCCGGGTAACCAGCGGACAATATAGCCTTCGTCCATTAGGCCTTTGTAGGCGACCTCTGCACTGCATTTGCCGTCGAACATGATCATCAGGAAATTCGCCCATGACGGCACCGCGCGCAGGCCGTGGTTCGACAGCGATGCGATTTCAGTCGCCATCCAATCGCGCCACTCTGTATTATGTTTCCGGCTGTTCTTCACAAATTCCGTGTCGCCTAATGCGGCAATCGCGGCTGCCTGTCCCGCCGCGGTCACATTGAATGGCGCGCGGATTCGGTTGAGTGTAGAGATTAGCCCCGGCTGGCCATAGGCCCAGCCAATCCGCTCCGCTGCCAACCCGTAAATTTTCGAAAAGGTCCGTGTTATCAGAACATTGTCGTGGCGACGCGCAAGGTCGAATGATGCAGGGCCGTCATTTTCCAGATATTCGCCATAGGCCTGATCGAGCACGAGCACGCAATTGGCTGGCAATCCGGCATGCAGGCGCGCCATCTCGGCGTCCTCAAGATATGTACCTGTGGGATTGTTCGGATTGGCGACAAAGACTACCCGCGTTTTTTCGGTGACAAGCGCCAACAGCGCATCGACATCGGTGCCATAATCCTTGTCTGGCGCGACCACCACATTGGCAGCGCATTTGCGCGCAGCAATATCGTATACCGAGAAACCATAACGGACATAGATGATGTCATCGCCCGCGCCGGCATAGCCCATCGCGATCAGGTTAAGCAGTTCGTCCGAACCGGTGCCGCAAACGATCTGGTCGCTTTCCAGTTTGTAATGTGCGCCCAAGGCTTCGCGTAGCGCGTTGCTCGCCGGATCAGGATAGCGCGCTAGAGTCAGCCGTGCCTCAGCCATCGCAGCGGTCGCATGTGCACTGCAACCCAACGGATTTTCATTCGCGGATAATTTAATAAGCACGCGTCCGTCATCGGACGTGGCTTTCCCAGGGGTGTAGGCATTGATCGCGTTGATCCACGGTTTTGCTTGCAGTGTGTTCATGCGCGCCGCCATAGACGCAGGATGGCGCGAATCCAAGTAAGCTATTGTCTCGGTCCAATCCGCTGATATGGCAGGCGAGATGCAAGGGGATGAGCGTTTCGGTCTGGATAGAAAGATACGCCTGCTGGGGCCGGTAAAGCTCGACAGCGGTGCCGAATTCGCGCCGATTGATTTCGCATATGAAACCTATGGCGTGCTCAATACCGATAAATCCAACGCTATCCTGATCTGTCACGCGCTAACCGGCGATCAATATGTGGCCTCAACGCACCCGATTACCGGCAAGGACGGGTGGTGGACGCGCATGGTTGGTCCGGGCAAGCCGATCGACCCGGCGCGGCATTGCATCATCAGCATCAATGTCATGGGCAGCTGCATGGGTTCATCGGGGCCGGCAAGTATCGATCCGGCGACTGGCGCTGCTTATGCTATGGAGTTTCCGGTTATCACCATAAACGACATGGTGCGCGCGCAGGCGATATTGCTCGACCATCTGGGTATCGGCAAACTTGCTGCGGTTGTCGGCGGTTCGATGGGCGGAATGCAGGCGTTGAGTTGGGCTGCACTCTATCCTGATCGGGTGCGTTCGGCGGTAGTCATTGCCTCTACCGCACGGCATTCGGCGCAGAATATTGCCTTTCACGAGGTCGGGCGGCAAGCGATCATGGCCGACCCCCGCTGGAACAATGGCGCTTATTATGGTCGCGAAGCACCGGCTTCGGGGCTGGCAGTGGCGCGAATGGCGGCGCACATCACCTATCTGTCCGAAGCTGGCCTGACCGAAAAATTCGGACGGCGGCTGCAAAACCGCGATGCAAAAAGCTTTGGCTTTGATGCCGATTTTCAGGTCGAAAGCTACCTACGCTACCAGGGACTTAGCTTCGTCGACCGGTTCGATGCGAATAGCTATCTCTACATAACCCGGGCGATGGACTATTTCGACCTCGCCGATCCGTACGACGGCGTGTTGGCCAAAGCATTTGCAGCAACCAAAGCACGTTTTTGCCTGATCAGTTTCGACAGCGACTGGCTCTACCCAACGTCGGAATCGCGGCGCATTGTCCATGCGCTCAATGCTGCCGGAGCGGCTGCCAGCTTCGTCGAACTGTCCAGCCCGTTTGGCCATGACAGTTTCCTGCTCGACGCGCCCGAGATGAACCGGATTGTCGACGGATTCTTGCGCGCAGGCGAAAACATATGACTTCAATCCCCTATGGCTACAACATTACCGCTGACGCCAAGCTTTTCGATCTGAATGCCATTCATGGCTATTTGACGCGCAGCTACTGGTCGACAGGCATTCCATTCGAAACCGTCGCGCGTGCGGTCGCAAATTCGGTAGGCGTGGGGGCTTTTCACTCGGGAAGTCAGGTTGGTTTTGCGCGCGTCACGACGGATCGCGCGACATTTGCCTATCTGGCTGACGTATATGTTCTGGAAGAGCATCAGGGTAAGGGATTGGCGGCTGCCATGGTCAAGGCACTCCAGGAGCATCCGGAATTACAGGGTTTACGTCGTTGGATGTTGGCAACAAGCGATGCGCACGGCGTTTATGCCAAGCTAGGTTGGCAGCAGGTCATCGACGCAGCGCCCTTCATGCAGCGGCATTTTCCGGATGTTTACAAATGACCCACCTTCGTCCCGATCTGGCAGTCATCGCGAAAAATGTGCGTCCTGGTTCGCGCATCCTCGACGTCGGCTGCGGTGATGGGCAGTTGATGGCGGCGCTTCGCGATCACAAGCACGTCGATGCCCGTGGGCTGGAACTTAACGCGCGTGATGTGGCGACGGCAGTTTCGCGCGGACTGTCGGTGATCCAGGGCGACGCCGATACTGATCTTGCCGACTATCCCGATGGCAGTTTCGATTATGCGATCTTGAGCCAGACATTGCAGACCACCAAGCGGCCCGATCTGGTGCTCGACCATTTGCTCCGCATCGGGCGTGAGGCGTTCGTGTCCTTCCCCAATTTTGCGCAATGGCGCATCCGCTTTGCCCATATGTTTGGCGGCCAGATGCCGGTCACTGAACAATTGCCGCACCGCTGGTACGACACGCCCAACATCCACCATGTGACGATTGATGATTTTCGTGCCTTTCTGAAAGAGCGCGGTGTAACTATCGAGGGGCAATGGTTCCTGTCGGGGAACAAGCCGCGTAAGGAAGGCATGGCCAACCTGCTGGCACAACATGCGGTGTTTTTGCTGCGTCGGTAATTTGACGGTCAGTATTTTGACGCTTCGACTAATCTGCACAACCCACTATAAAACATAGCTAATCAAAAAACTGGCACGCCAATTGCTGTGCTTCCTTCGAACGCGCTCGACAGAGCATTGGAAAGGGAGCGGCCATGCCGTCAATTGACAGTCTATTCGGCATCCATGCCAGTGCGCTGAAGTTGCGCGAGCAAAGAATGTCGATGCTTGCCTCGAACATCGCCAATGCCGCGACGCCTGGATACAAGGCACGGGATATCGATTTTTCTTCGGCGTTGCAGATGGCCGATGATGGCCAGTCGCCCGAAGCCGCAATCCGCTACCGCGTGCCGGTGCAGCCTTCACTTGATGGCAACACGGTCGAACTTGCGACCGAGCAGACAGCCTTTGCCGAAAACGCGCTCGCTTACCGATCCAGCCTGTCCTTCCTGCAAGGCCGCATCGGCACCATCACCCGTGCGCTGAAGGGGGAATGAGCATGACAAACAATCTTTCCATCTTCGATATTAGCGGGCGCGCCATGTCTGCTCAGCTGGTCCGCCTGAACACCACTGCGTCGAACCTTGCTAACGCAGGCACCGTGTCGGGCAGCGAAGGCACCGCCTTTCGCGCGATGAAGCCGGTGTTCCGCACAGTGATGGGCGAGGTGGGCAAAGCGACGGTGCAGGTCGACCGCATAGACACGAGCTCTACTGCGCCGGTCAAACGATATGAACCGGCCCATCCGCTTGCCGACAAGGACGGCAATATCTGGGAAGCCGCAGTCGATAGCGCGGCGGAGATGGTCGAGATGCTCGAAACGTCGCGGCAATATCAAAACAATGTGCAGGTGCTGGCAACTGCCAAGGGCCTGATCAGCGAAACCTTGAGATTGGGACAATAAGCATGACAAGCCTATCCGCCGTGAACAGCCGAAACCTTCCCGTCCTGTCGAAAGACATGGCCGAAAAGAAGCTCGGCCAAACCGACTTTCTGCGGTTGATGACTACACAGCTGAAAGAGCAGGACCCGTTCAACCCGGTAGATAATCAGGCGATGGTTGCGCAGATGGCGCAGTTTTCGAGCGTCGCCGGAATTTCAGAGATGAACGTCTCGCTGAAATCCATCGCCGAGCAGATTTCGGCTCAGACTGTATTGCTTGCGGACATCAAGGCAGCATCCAACCCTTCGGTACAAGGAGAATAAGCCATGTCATTCTACACCTCATTATCGGGCCTCAAAGGCGCGCAAACCGATCTTTCGGTGATCTCGAACAACCTAGCCAATGTCGGCAGCACCGGCTTCAAGAAAAGCCGTGCTCAGTTCGGCGACCTGTTCGCCAGCGCGCCGACGCAGACGACAAAGATGATTGCAGGCCAAGGGACGCGACTTAATGCGGTGGTCCAGCAATTTACCCAAGGCACATTGGAAGCCAGCGACAAGACGCTTGATCTGGCAATCGCGGGTGAAGGCTTTTTCGTAACGCAGGGCGATCCACCGCGTGCCGCCGTTACTTACACCCGCAATGGCGCATTTCAGGTCAACGCCAACCGGCAGGTGGTCGATACCATCGGCGCGACGCTGCAACTGCTGCCGGTCGATGCAGCGGGCAATGTGACCTCAACAGCGCTGGCGAGCGCCACCGATTTCGTCCTTCCCAGCGGCTCACCAGCGGATCCCAATGTTGCTTTGGTCAATGTTTCGGTTGGCATCGACGGCTTGGTCACCGCAACCTATGCCGATGGTTCGGACGAAATGCTGGGCAAAGTGGCGATGGCAAGCTTTACCGCGCAAGAGGGCCTGCGCCCCGTCGGCGACAGCCATTGGCAATCGACGGGTGACAGCGGCCAGCCAGCCATTGACGCTGCGACCAACGGGCCTTTGGGGACAATCCGGTCAGGCGCGCTTGAACGCGCCAACGTCGATGTCACCGAAGAACTGGTCGCGCTGATTTCCGCCCAGCGCAATTTTCAGGCAAATGCCAAGGCGATCGAAACCGCGTCGAACATGACGCAGGCGATTGTGAGCATTCGGTAACGCATCATGGACCGCCTGATATACACTAGCCTGACCGCGATGCGGGGTTCGATGGCGCGGCAAACCGCGATTGCGAACAATCTCGCCAATGCCAACACGCCCGGCTTTCGCGCCGATTTGGCCGAGGCTCAATCGCTTTGGCTGGATGGCCAGCGGCTCGATACCAGGGCATTCGCGTCAGAAGAAGTGCTGGCAGCAGATATGACCGAAGGAACGGTCACGAGCACCGGACGCGACCTCGATATTGCAATGTCAGGTGACACGATGCTTTCAGTTCAGGCTGAGGATGGCGAGATTGGCTATACAAGGCGCGGCGACCTGGTGCTGTCGGCGAGCGGCCTGCTCACCACTGGCGATGGTCGTCCGGTGCAAGGCAGCCAAGGGCCGGTCACACTGCCTCCGACAGAATCCGTCAGCATCGACGAGCAAGGACGCGTCTGGATTGTGCCTCAAGGCGGCGATGCAAGTCAGCCGCAACAAATCGACCGCTTACAACTGGTTGGCCCCGCAGGATCAGACGTAGTCAAAGGCACCGACGGGCTATTCCGCGTTCATGGCGGAGGCGTTCTCCCCGACGACCCTGACGCACGCGTTACCACCCGCGCTCTCGAAAGTTCCAACGTCAGCGCAACCGAGGCTTTGGTCGAGATGATCGAAGCCAGCCGGTCATGGGATACGCAACTCAAACTCCTCGGCAACGCGCGCGATATGGACGCTGCCACAGCCGACCTCATGTCATTGCCTCAGTAAGGAAACAGACCAATGTCCAACGGAGCCCTCCACGTCGCCCGCACCGGGCTTGATGCGCAGAATATGCGGATGCAGGTAATCGCCAACAACCTTGCCAACGTCAACACCACCGGATTTAAACGCGACCGCGCGAGTTTCGAGACTTTGGCCTATCAGGCGATGACCATTGCCGGTTCAGCGTCTTCGGCTGAAAACAAATATGCCATCGGCACCAATTTGGGCACCGGCGTTCAGATCAACGGCACCGCGCGGATCGACACCCAGGGCACGCTGACCACCACCGGCAACAGCCTCGACCTTGCCATCGAAGGCGCGGGCTATTTTCAGGTGCAGATGCCCGATGGCCGCACCGGCTACACACGTGCAGGCGATTTCAACCTGTCGGCAGAAGGCACGTTGGTGACCTCCGACGGAATGCCGGTCCAACCCCAAATCCAGATTCCCGAAGGCGCGACGGCGGTGTCGATTGGCAATGACGGCACCGTGTCCGTGCAGGTCGCCGGACAATCCGACTTGACGGAGCTTGGCCGCATCGAAATCGCCCGCTTCACCAACTCGGCTGGGCTTCAATCCATCGGCAGCAATCTGTTGCTCGAAACCCCCGCCTCTGGCGCGCCGCAAGTCGGCGGCGCTGGCGAGGAAGGCCGCGGTGCGCTCCGCTCCGGCGCGCTTGAGGCGAGCAACGTCAATGTTGTCGAAGAGCTGGTCGACATGATCGAAACCCAGCGCGCCTATGAAGTGAACAGCAAAATGATTCAGGCCACTGACGAGATGATGCGCAATGCCACGCAGAATTTGTAAGCTGGTCGCGCTTCTGGCGGTGACGTTGCCAATGGCGGCGCAGGCCAAGAAGGAAAAGATAGCGCCCATCGCCTACACACCAACCGCACCCCAGGCACCGGTTGCGCAACCCACCAACGGCGCAATCTTTCTGGCGGAGAACTACACCCCCTTAACCTCAGGCGCGCGTGCGGGACGGATCGGCGATATCCTCACCATCGTCCTCGTCGAGCGGATGAGCGCCACGAAGAGTAATAGCGCCACCACCGGGCGCAACGGCAGCGTCGGCCTGACGCCGCCCGCCACTGGGCCTCTGAACCTGTTCAATCCCACCGACATAAACATGGGCGGCGATCAGTCGTTTAAAGGCAAGGGCGATGCTGCCCAATCGAATGCATTATCCGGAGAAGTCAGTGTGACCGTTGCCGCCGTCTATCCCAATGGCACTATGCTAGTGAAGGGCGAGAAGCTTGTGACACTCAACCGCGGTGACGAGGCGGTGCAATTTTCCGGCCTTGTTCGCATCGCCGATATCGGCACCGACAACCGCGTGCCGTCGACCCGCGTTGCCGATGCGCGCATTCGCTATACCGGCAAAGGCGAAATCGCGCGGGCTAGCAAGCAGGGTTGGCTGCAAAGTTTCTTCTCGAAGATAAGTCCCTTCTGATGCGCGCGTTATTGCTCTTCGCCACAATGCTGTTCGCCCCCGCGCTGCACGCAGAGCGCATTAAAGACATGGGTCAGTTCCAGGGCCTGCGCGCCAACCAGCTTACGGGCTATGGCGTCGTCGTTGGATTGGCGGGAACGGGTGACGACAGTCTCGATTACGCCACTCAAGGCGTGAAAGGCGCGGTTTCGCGCTTTGGCATCAACCTGTCAGCCGGCATCAACCCGGCGCTCAAGAACGCCGCCGCTGTAGTCATCACCGCCGAACTGCCGCCATTTGCCAAGCCAGGCCAGCGTCTTGACGTCACCGTGTCAGCGATCGGCAAGGCCAAGTCCTTACGCGGTGGTACGCTGATCATGGCTCCGCTGCACGGCGCAGATGGACAAATTTATGCGATGGCGCAAGGCAATCTCGTCGTTGGTGGCCTCGGCGTCGATGCCGCCGATGGGTCAAAACTATCGGTCAACATCCCGTCGGCTGGCCGCATTGGTGGCGGGGCGACGGTCGAACGCAGCGTTGATACCGGCTTTGCTAATTCCGAGAGCCTGACCTTCAATCTGGCGCAACAGGATATCAGTAACGCAGGCCTCGTTGCCGATGCCATCAACCTGCAATTGGGCGCTGGCACTGCGCAAGCGGTCGATGGCGCATCTATTCGCATTATTGCCCCGACGGGCGGCGAAAACCGTATCCGCATGATGGGTCTGATCGAAAATATCGAAATCAAGAAAGCCCAACCCCCTGCCCGCGTAATCGTCAACGCCCGCACCGGCACTGTTGTTATCAACGGTGCGGTGCGGGTCGGACCTGCTGCGGTCAGTCATGGCAAGCTGACGGTCAAAGTCGACGAGAACCCGGTTGTGGTTCAGCCTGAGCCGTTCAGCAGAGGTGAAACAGCGGTGCAGCCTTCGAGCGATATCGCAATCGAAGAGTCCCGCAATCCCGCCTATCTATGGGACAAGGGAGCATCGCTGTCGGACATCGTCAAAGCCATCAACAAACTCAACGTCTCGCCGGGTGACCTCGTTGCGATATTGGAGGCTCTATCACAGGCTGGCGCCCTGAGCGGCGAGTTGGTGATAATATGATTAAGGTCCAATCGTCACCCTCGACATCAGCACCCAAGCGCGATCCTGAATTGCGCAAAGCCGCCGAAGCATTCGAAGCGATCATCCTGCGTCAAATGATGGCCAGCATGCGCAATGCAAAGCTCGGCGACGAAATATTTGGCTCCAGCGCCACCGAAAATTTCCGCGAAATGGCCGATGCTCGGATTGCCGATAACATCGCCGGAATGCGCCAGTTCGGTATCGCCGACCTCGTCGAAAAACGACTGGCGCAGAAGAAATGAGCGACCTTCTTGCTATCGGCGCATCCGGCATCAAGGCCTATAGCCGCGCCTTGTCGGTCGTTGGCGACAATATCGCCAACGCGCAGACCGACGGCTATGTCCGGCGCACTGTCCGGCTAGAGGAAGCGCCGGCAGCAGGAGACATCGTCCTGTCGCGCAACAGTATACGCCCCGGTGGCGTGCTCGCGGCGGGCGTGGAGCGGGCGGTCGATCAATGGCTGTCCGACGATGCCCGCACCGCAGGCGGCGAGGCCGCGCGGCAGTCGGCAAGACTGGACTGGATTTCAGCGACTGAGCGTGCGCTAGACGATGGCGTGGACGGAATTGGTACCAGCGTGACGGCAATATTTACCGCTGCCGACCAGCTCGCCGCGACCCCGCGCGACGATACGCTCCGCCGCCAGTTTCTGTCCGCCGTCGATCAAGCTGCGACGGCCTTCCGTCGAACCGCAACTTCGCTGGCTTCGGCGGCGGGCGGGGTTACGACCGAAGCACAAGGCGCGGTGGGGCAGCTTAATACCGACCTGGCGGCGTTATCCCGCGTCAACGACGGCCTCCGCCGCGCGCGAGCGGGATCGAGCAACGAAGCTACCCTGATGGACGAACGCGACCGACTGGTTGGCAATATCGCTGGCGCTACCGATGTTGCGGTCAGCTATGACGCAAGGGGCGCAGCGATTGTCCGGACACCGACCGGTGATGCGCTGGTCGATGGGCCAACCACTGCCTCTGTAACGCTAGCGGTTGCCGCCAACGGTCAAATTTCATTCGGCATCGCACCGGGAACGCCGCTGGTTCCTGCATCAGGAACGCTTGCAGGCCTGACCGATGCTTCGGCGCATATTTCCGCTCAGCGCACGGCACTCGATACACTCGCGGCGCAGCTCACGGCAGATCTCAACAGCGCGCATCAGGCAGGCTTCGATGCCAATGGCAATCCCGGGGCGGCACTGCTGAATTTCAATGGCGGCGCGGCAGCGATGATGGCGGTGGCTTTGGCCCCGGCTGACGTCGCTGCCGCTGACGCCTCAGCCAGTAACGGCAATATGCTCGCATTGAACGGCTTGCGCGGAGCGGGCGGCATCGAGCAAAATGTCGCGGCGATGATTGCTGCGCAGGCGCAAACAACCGCCGCCGCCCGCGCACAAGAGGCCGCCGCGAGCACAAGACGCGATGGCGCTTTTGCCGCACGCGATGCGATTGGTGCAGTCGATCTGGACCGCGAGGCCGCCGAGCTGCTCCGCTTTCAGCAGGCCTATGAGGCAGCGGCGCGCACCATTCAGGTCGCGCGCGAAACCATGCAGACCATGCTCAACATCTTCTGAAGGCGCGGATTATGATAAACGCTACTGGCAAACGGATGACTCAGGAAATCGCGCGACAATCGCGGATGGCGTCGAACATCGCGGCAAAGCAGGCTCAGGTGTCGACGGGCAAGCGCCTGCAACGCGCGTCGGACGATCCCGTTGCCACGGCGCGGCTCGCCAATCTGAAACGCACGCAGGCAAACGACGTGGCGCGGGCGTCAAACATCAATCTTGGCATTACGCTGACAGCGCAGGCGGACGGGCAAATGCGGACAATGTCCGACCTGCTGGCGCGCACGAAAGAGTTGACCATAGCAGGGGCAAGCGCCAGCCTGTCGCCAGCCGACCGGGTCAGCATTGCTGCCGAAATCAATGTCATGGCAGATGAAATCGATGCCATGGCGCTTGCCAAATCGCCGACCGGTCAGCCGCTTTTCGGGGTTAGCGGCAACCTTTCCATCAGATTTGATGACGATACTATATTCGCGCCGGTACCGACGCGGGCCGAGGTTTTTGAAACCGGCGGCATCGCAATCAGCCAAATCATGCGCGACACGGCTTCGGCGATTGCTTCGAACGATACTGCTCAAATCAATGCAGGGCTGACTTCAGTCGAAAATGCGATCAACCATGCCGCCGACACCACCGCAAAAATTGGCCTCAACGCCGCGCGGCTTGACCGCCTACAGGAAACCCGCGAACTGCGTGCGATTAGCGTCAGCGAAGAGCGCTCAAAGCTTGAAGATACCAACCTCAGCTCGGCCATTGCCGAACTGAACGGAATGACACTGACGCTTGAAGCCGCTCAGGCCGCATTTGCACGCATCAACCGCCGGACTTTAATGGATTTTTTGAGCTAACAGCTCTCAATTTTTAATCGGCGCTGCCGTTTACCATCTTTGTGAGGCGCAAATCGCGCCAGCACCAAAGGGGCCAGATTTTTCATGTTCGCCATTATCGGTATCATCGTCCTGCTCGTCATGGTCTTCGGCGGCTTTGCGCTTACTGGCGGCAATCTCGGCCCCGTGATGCACGCGCTGCCGCACGAGATGCTGATTATCGGCGGTGCCTGCATGGGCGCGTTGATTATCGGCAATTCGGGCAAGGAGTTGAAAGCCCTGGGCGGTGGGCTCGGCAAAGTTTTCAAAGGGCCAAAATATAATAAACAGGATTATCTCGACTGTATCTTCCTAGTCTCCAAGCTGATGAAGATGCTGAAGGCCGAGGGACCTGTCGCGGTCGAGCCGCATATCGAGGATCCGGCAAGTTCGGCAATATTCAGCGAATATCCCAAACTTCTTAAGGACCAAACCTTGGTCCACCTGATCTGCGACACGCTGAGGCTGGTGGTCGTGTCCTCTGGGACGCTCGACCCTCATGCAGTCGAAGAAGTAATGGATAACGCCATCAAGAACCATCACCATCACTCTATCAAGCCTGCGGAGGGTCTGCAGGGCCTTGCCGATGCCCTCCCCGCGTTGGGTATTGTGGCTGCCGTTCTGGGTGTGGTCAAAACGATGGGTTCGATTGACAAGCCGCCAGCAATATTGGGCGGAATGATCGGTTCGGCGCTGGTCGGCACCTTTCTTGGCGTCCTGCTCGCATATGGCTTGGTCGGACCATTCGCCAACCGTGCCAAGCAAGTGATCGAATCCGACGCCGCAATCTATCATGTGGTCAAACAGATGATCATTGCCTCGCTTCATGGCCACCCACAGCCGCTGGTCATAGAAGCCGCGCGGTCGGGTATCGAACATAGCAATCAGCCGAGCTTTGCCGAGGTGTTCGACGGGATGCGGGGGCGCTGATGGCGAAATCGAACGAACCGCTCCGCCCGGTCATCGTCAAGAAAATCTATGAGGCTCCGCACGCAGGCCATCATGGCGGCGCGTGGAAGGTTGCCTATGCCGACTTTGTGACCGCGATGATGGCATTCTTTCTGCTCATGTGGCTTCTGGGGGCGACCACCGAGAAACAACGCAAGGCGCTTGCCGACTATTTCTCCCCGACACTGGTGGCCAGCAAGCAGGATAGCGCGGGCTCGACTAGCTTCTTCGGCGGCGATTCCATCACCTCGGTGGACAAATATCCCCACCGCGCCGGCCAAACCGGCCCCCGAAGCATGACCATCCCGCGCGATGCAACCGGCGGCCCCAAGGAAGCATCGGGCATCGGCAAGGATCGCGCAAAATTCCAGGATCTGCGCGCGCGACTTTTACAGAAAATCCAGTCCGACAAGGCAATGAAGCGGTTTGCCCGCAATCTGCGATTTACCGAAACGCGCGAAGGGCTACGCATCGATATGGTCGATGAGGCCGATTTTTCGATGTTCGTCTCGGGAACCGACATATTGACGCCGGACGCGGTGCAACTGTTAAGCCGGGTCGCGGATACTATCCGCGAACTGCCCAATGGCATCATCATACGCGGCCATACCGACGCGCAGCCGGTATCGCGCGGGCTGGGCGTCAACAACTGGCAGTTGTCAGCCGCGCGCGCTGAAGCAACGCGCGCGCATCTTGTCCGGTCGGCGCTACCGCAACGCCAGTTCGTGCGAATCGAAGGCGTCGCAGAACGCGAACCCTATGTTCCGAATAATCCCTACGACCCGAAGAACAGGCGAATGTCGATAACTTTGGGATGGAGAACCGCGTCTGACTAACTCCAAAATAGAGTCATTAGTAGCAACGTCGCCTCCTGTTTGGGTCCGCTTTCATCGGCTTTGGAGCAGTCGACGCTTTGCCGTCAATTCGTTAGGATTCTGTTTACCATATTCGCCAAAACCCGGCCCAACGCTTTATCCTGACGGGAAATTGACATGAGCCAGAACACACAAACCACCGACCAGCAAGCCGGACAAATAGAAGATACGCTGATCGGCGACAGCGCACCGATGGCTGTGTTGCGCGACATGGTAAGGCGGGTTGCGCGTTCGTCGGCCTCGGTGATGATCTGCGGCGCATCGGGTTCAGGCAAGGAAGTCGTCGCTCGTGCCATTCACATGGCCAGCGCTCGCGCTGCGAAACCTTATGTAGCGCTCAACTGCGGTGCGATCCCCGCCGAACTGATTGAATCAGAATTATTCGGCCATGAAAAGGGTGCCTTCACCGGCGCACAAAACCGCCGCACCGGGCATTTCGAAAATGCCGACAAAGGCTCGCTTTTCCTTGATGAAATTGGCGACATGCGTTTTGATATGCAGGTCAAACTGCTCCGCGTACTGGAAGACGGGCTGGTATCCCGTGTTGGTGGTAACAGCATGTTGCCGGTAGATGTCCGAATCATTTCCGCGACGCATCAGAATATCGACGATGCCATTACGCAGGGCCGTTTCCGGGAAGACCTGTTCTTCCGCTTGGGCGTGGTGCTCTTGCAAGTTCCTAGCCTTGCCGAGCGCGCTGAAGACATCCCAAAGCTGATCGCGCATTTCCAGAAAGGCAAAGGCTTAGCGAAGTCCTGCCATTTTGACGCATCGGCGTTGCAGCGGTTGACCCAGCATAGCTGGCCGGGCAATGTCCGTGAACTTCGCAACGTCGTAGAAAGGGCAAGCGTGCTTTTTTCGGGCGAGACGGTCGATTGTTTCGGCGTCGATCAGCTGCTCGGGCGGGCCGCAACCAAGCCAGATTCATCGACGCGGAGGCCCAACGTGGAAATCGGCCTCAGCGACGCATCGGACGCTCCCATCGATCTCAAGGCTCAGATCGAACGGATCGAACTTGAACGCATTCAGCTGGCCCTTGAGCGCGCCGAGGGCGTTATTTCGGAAGCGGCAAGGATGCTCACCCTCAAGCGCACCACGCTAATCGAGAAAATGCGCAAATATGGCGTCGAACGGCTTGCCGCCTAATAGAATTCAACGAGTGGCTTTGCGTCTCGCTGACGCACTAGCCGGTCGGGTGTAGGCGTTCGCAGTTCGACTTGCGCGAATGTGATCGGCTCGGCTTGAATGATTGTCACCGACGCCGAAGCCAGCCGCGTCACCGGGCGTGTGACTGCGACATTGTCGCCACCGACGGGGGCGGCAGCAATTAGCAGAGGCAGGAACGCAATCATGGCCAAAGGTAAACGCCTTGTTTACCAACCGCTGCAAGGCGAAATCAGGGTTAACTGCCATGCCATCGCCCTAAAAATACGACGAGCGGCAGCTTTGCTTTAGCATTGTGCCGATATGCGACAGTCGAAACGGACTTTCTCAACCGATAATGCCTGTTGCGCAGGTCAAGCACCTTTGCTAGTGGCCCGCTCCTACCTGTCTAGGCGCGTGCGGCCATGGCGGAATTGGTAGACGCGCAACGTTGAGGTCGTTGTGGGCGAAAGCCCGTGGAAGTTCGAGTCTTCTTGGCCGCACCAGACAGATCTTTGGGCTGTTCTCCTGTGTTCCCAAACATCTTGAAAACCATTGGCTACCCGTCTGTTATTGCGCCTATCGAGCGTGGCGTGCTTCTGTCGTTCCTTGGCCCGTCGCAAATTTGGCATTCACCTGCACAGTCCCGGGGGGACACAGGAATTAAGAAGGCAGTGCCACTGGATATCGAGTCCCTTCAACAATGCTGTCCATCATTACCTTATCCCACGAAAAATCCTCGCTTGGTTCTCTTTTTCGGCATAAGATTTCGCTATGGCAATATAGCTCAGTAACTGGCCCATATCTCAAATACGCGTCTGACCTATGTCCGAAGTAGCCAAAAATGGGATTACTCATTCCGCTCTCGATTAAGTCAAATCCCATGGCGTCATTGAACAAAGCTCTCAAACCCATGTCGGAAAACTGGAAGAAATGCCAAGGCCGCTCATGCGACGAATGTGAAAAATGCGTTTCAATAAAAACGTGGCCGCCAACTTTCAAAAGCTTCTCAATCTCGGTGGCAACGACCCACGGCATATGAAGATGCTCGAATACTGCGGAAGAAAAAATCAAATCAAACTGGGCACCTTCAAAATACGACGATAGTTTATGTGCATCACCGACTACGTCAACATTTTCTCCAGGATAAAAATCGAAGCCGACGTAATCTGCCTTGTCGAACAAGTGTCTGAGGTTCGATCCGGTTACGTTCCGCGATCCAATTTCTAATACCCTCAGATTGTGCTTATTAAAATTCGTCGACAGAAAATCGCGCCATTTCACATGAGATACATTTTCCGGCTCAGGAATTTCATGACGTTTAAGGCGAGCCGGTGCGGTTGCTAGCCTTCCGAATTGTTTCAAAACAAACGCTTTCAGACCACCGGGCATCAATATTCTTTCATAGGTTTAGATCAAAACCCGCGCGGTGGTGACATGTTCCCTCTTAGTTTTTTTAGATATGCGCGTTTTCGGCTATGCCGTCCCACAAAGAATAATCCATAACTATCATTACAAAGACCAAAATGGCGTTATTTTTCGGCTAAAACAGCAGCTGGCATTCGCTATTCTAAAACGCAAGCCCCGCAATTTGTGGGGTCATTGAAAAACCCAATCCGCACAAAAAGTATCGATCTGAAAAGACCTAGTGCCAGCTATCTAAAAGTACAGTTCAAAGCTCGACCTTAAAAAATAGCTAAAATAGATATTTATAGACAAAAATCGAGTCTTCTTGGTCACTAGACAGCTGGATTAAGCTTTTGCCTTCAAACTTTCGGCAACCGTCACGCCATGCCTCTCGAGCGCCTCGACGATTTTGCCTGCACCTTCCAGATCGCCCCAGAACATCGGCCCGCCGCGATAGATTGGCCAGCCATAACCGTAGATCCAGACAACGTCGATGTCAGACGCACGCTGGGCCTTGCCCTCTTCGAGTATCTTGTAACCCTCATTGACCATCGGGTAGAGCGTGCGCTCGACGATTTCCTGATCGCTGATTTCGCGCTTCGGCAGATTCGACGTCGCGCGGAATTCTTTGATGATGGCGAGGGCTTCTTCGCTCGGTGTACCGACGCGCTTTTCGTCATAGTCATAAAAGCCCTTGCCGTTTTTTTGACCGAAGCGACCCGCCGCGCATAATCCGTCGCGAATGCTTTCGATGCGGCTTGGGTCGCGATGCCATCCGATGTCGAGACCAGCCAGATCGCTCATCTGGAACGGCCCCATCGGCATACCGAAATCAGTGTGCACTTTGTCGATTTGCGCCGGCGTTGCGCCTTCCAACAGCAGCTGCATCGCCGGTTGCTGCCGGGTTGATAGCATCCGGTTTCCGATAAACCCGTGGCAGACGCCAGCCACCACCGCGACTTTGCCGATTTTTTTGCCAACCGCCATTGCGGTCGCCAGCACATCATCGGCAGTCTTTTCGCCGCGGACGACTTCAAGCAATTTCATGACATTAGCAGGTGAGAAGAAATGCATGCCAACGACATCTTGCGGTCGAGATGTACTGGCCGCGATTTCATCGACATTCAGGTAAGACGTATTCGACGCCAATATTGCGCTGGGTTTGCAGATGGCGTCGAGCTTGCCGAATACCTCTTTCTTGACGTCCATGCTTTCATACACCGCCTCAATGATTAGGTCACAATCTGCTAGGTCATCAAGGCTAAGTGAAGGCGTCAAGATGCCCATCATGCCCTCGACTTGGTCGGCGGTGAAACGGCCCTTGGCGGCGCTATTCTCGTAATTTTTGCGGATAACGCCGACACCGCGGTCCAGATTTTCCTGCACCATTTCGACGATCGTCACCGGAATGCCTTTGGCGAGGAAGTTCATCGAAATCCCGCCGCCCATCGTTCCGGCGCCGATAACGCCGACCTTTTTAATATCTCGCAGCAGCAGATCCTTGGGCAAGCCGTCGATTTTCGCCGCTTGGCGTTCGGCAAAGAACATATGACGCTGCGCGGCTGATTGCGATCCGCCCATCAATTTGAGGAATTCGGTCCGTTCGAATTTTAGTCCTTCTTCGAACGGCAGTCGCGTTGCCGCCTCGACGCACGCAAGGTTGGCATATGGCGCGTCGAAACCTTTCCACTTTCTGGCGTTTGCCGATTTCAGCTGCTCGATAATCCCGATGTCGCCCATGATCGGACGTTCCCGCGTTGGCCGAGGCCCCACTGCGATAAGCTCGCGGGCATAGGCTATGGCATCTTCGGCAAGGCTGGTTTCGCCCGCAAGCCGATCCACCAATCCCATCGCCTCTGCCTTTGGTGCGGGCACAGGTTCACCCAGCGAGCACATGGTGGCGGCTGCCTCGACGCCGACTACACGTGGCAGGCGCTGCGTGCCGCCAGCGCCGGGAAGCAGGCCAAGCTTCACCTCGGGCACGCCCAATTTGGCCGAGGGCACAGCGATCCGGTAATGGCACACCAACGCGGTTTCCAAGCCGCCGCCAAGCGCGGTGCCGTGGATTGCCGCGACCACAGGCTTTCCGGCGGCCTCGATCATATTAAGCACGGCGTTGAAGTCGGGTCCTTGTGGCGGCTTGCCAAATTCGGTGATGTCGGCACCGGCAATGAAGGTGTTACCAGCACAACGTAACACCAACGCTTTGACAGAAGGATCAGCAAGACCTCGTTCAAAACCATCATGCAGCCCCTGCCGCACATGCCATGACAACGCATTGACCGGCGGATTATCGACGAGAATGACCATGACGTCGTCAATGATCTGGGTGGTTACCGACTGCATGGGGAAACTCCTAAATTTAACGGTGTGGCTCTCATCTGTCCGGAGCCAATTTCGGCGTTGCTTTGCGTGTAATCGTGATGGTGTAAGATGATTATCGGTCGATTGGCAATGATGCGCTGACTATCGAGTACCTTCCGCTACGTTAACCTTGTTCATCATGCAGTATGTTAGATTATGCGCAGCTAATCCAAGCGACATGGAAAGTCCCCTCGCCCATTTTTCATTGCCGAGCACCGACTCGGATAGCATGCCGGACATTGCCAACGACAGCGATCGCCGTCTGCATAGCCGGAATATCAGGGTCATGCGCGTGGCGAGGCTGAAGGATGTCAAGCTGCACGCTGAATGCCTCGGCATGGTGCGCGACGTATCGCCGGGCGGTATGATGATCGACGCGCATTTTCCTCTGGAAATCGGCCAGTCGATTTCGGTGGCGCTTCTCGACGATCAAGAACTAACCGGCGACGTTGTTTGGAAAGACGGCAAAACATTAGGCGTCAAATTTCGGGAAGAAATTGATGTCGATCAGATACTGGCTAAGCCGTCAATAAAACCCGATGGACGCCGCGCGCGTTTACCCCGATTCAAGGCTGGAAAAAGCGCCACGCTGCGTATTGATGACAAGATCCACAGGGTCGAACTGCTTGATTTATCGCAACGAGGGGCGAAGCTGTGCTGCGACGTGAAGGCAAAAATGCACAGCAACATATTATTGCGCCTCGACACCCAACGCTCGGTTCGCGCGAACGTCAAATGGCGGGCTGCGAATATGCTGGGTGTTGAGTTCCACAGGCTGTTGTCAGTGGAAGAGCTCGGCAACTGGCTGAAAGCCGATTAGTCCTGGAGGCTTTTGATAATCGCGGAAAAGTCGAGCCCGCTATGACCAGCGTCGGCGAACGCCTGATATAGCTCAGCGGCGCGTTCGCCCATTGGTACATTGGCTTCGATCGATTGCGCCGCCTCCATCGCCAGCTTCAAGTCCTTAAGCATCAAGGCAGTGGCAAAGCCGCCTTGATAATCATTGTCCGCAGGCGATGTTGGTCCAACGCCGGGAACAGGACAATAGCTGGTCATCGACCAGTTCTGGCCAGATGCCTTGGACGAAATATCATAGAATGTTTGCAAGTCGAGCCCGAGCTTTTCGGCCATCGCAAAGGTCTCGCATGTCGCGATCATCGACGCACCGAGAAGCATGTTGTTGCAGATCTTGGCTGCCTGTCCAGCGCCAGATGTGCCCGCGTGGATAACAGCCTTGCCCATCGCCGCCAGAATTGGTTCGGCCCGGGCGAACGCTGAATTCGTGCCGCCGACCATGAATGTCAGCGTACCCCCATTGGCCGCGGCAATGCCGCCCGAGACCGGGGCATCCACCATCTCGTAACCCGCCGCGGCTGCGGCAGCGGTCACTTTGCGTGCGGTGTCGACATCGATCGTCGAGCAATCGAGTAGCAGCGCGTCGGTCGGGGCATGGCCGATAACATCGGCCTCGAAGACGCTATCCACGATCTTGCCGTTCGGGAGCATAGCGACAACCGCGTCAACACCAGCGACCGCCTCGCGGACCGACATAAATGTCGCGCAGCCGTTAGCCGCAGCACGTGTCAGAGCCTCGGCCGACAGGTCAAAGGCATTCACCGCATGGCCGGCCTTGACGAGATTAGCCGCCATCCCGCCGCCCATATTGCCAAGACCGATAAATGCTATTGTGCTCATGATGTGGTGGCTTCCTTTAAAACGCGCTGGTTGAACAGCTTAGCAAGAACGTCTTCGTCCGTGCGTTCATACACCAGCCGCCTTGGCTTTATTCCTGTCAGATACCCCAAAGCGGCAATGCGGCCCTCTCCTAGAAACAATGTGTTGGGTTCGGTTGCGGCAATCGGGTCACGATAGGCCTCGTCCATCGTCGCGATGCTCCAGCCATCCTTGCGCAGCGCAGCGACCACATCGGCGATATACATCGCGTTGAGGTCGGTTTCGTGGAGTAACAAGACGTGGATTGGGGAACGATTCAGCACCTCCTGTGCGATCGCTTCATAATGGTTGGCGGTCAGCAGCATGGTTTCGACATAGAGCTTGCGCAGTGCGTCCATGTCCATTTTTTTGCCATCACGGCGGGCATTGGATGCCAGGTTTTCGAGATGCCAGTCATAATTATCGATGGTGACATAAGCGTTTTTAAGCCCCCGTTCGCGCAAGCCTGCACGCACGGCATCGCGCTGCTCGATGCCGGTTCCCTGTTCGCCCAGAAATGGATACCGAAACCAAGGGCGATATCCCGGACGCCCTTTTAGCCAGAGTTCCGCCTTATCGATATCCTTCAGATAATCTGCTGCGGTCATCCGGCTTAACCATTTGTGGCTGTGACTGTGGTTGCCGATAACATGTCCGGCTTTAACATAGGCCGCGATCCGCGCTTCGCCGCCAACACCATGAGGCTTTTCCAGATTGCCCGTGGTGACAAAGAAGCCCGCCTGTTTGACTTTGGCCCTTTTGAGCGCCGAAATGAGCGCCGCAGTGCGCTTCTCGGACGATTCGAAAAACGCTCCCGGCATACGGGGCACATCGTCAAAGCTGATGGCTATGCGCTTTTCGGCCGAGACCGGAAACGCTATCACCAGCGCAACAAGGGCAATTAGCAGCCGCATCTGTTACCCCATTGTTGGAATAACGAACGCGTTTGCTGCATCGCCCACGCCGCCATCAGGCCAACGCTGTGTGATCGTTTTGACCTTGGTCCAGAACTTGACCCCTTCCATGCCGTGCTGGTTGGTGTCGCCAAATGCGCTGCGCTTCCAGCCGCCAAAGCTGTGATAGGCAACGGGCACAGGGATTGGCACATTGATGCCGACCATGCCGACATTGACGCGTGCCGCAAACTCGCGTGCCGCATGGCCATTGCGGGTGAAGATGGCGACGCCATTGCCATATTGATGCTTGCTGGGAAGCGCGAGAGCCTCTTCGAAGTTGGCCGCGCGGACCATCTGCAGGACAGGGCCGAAGATCTCTTCCTTATAGCTTTCCATGTCGGTGGTGACATGGTCAAACAAGGTTGGGCCGATGAAGAAGCCTTCCTCATGACCTTGCAGGGTAAAGCCGCGACCATCGACCACGAGCTCTGCGCCTTCATCAACACAGGTCTGGATCCAGCCTTCGACCTTTGCCTTATGTTGTGCTGTGACGACCGGGCCGTAATGCGCTTCTGCGTCGGTCGAGATGCCAATGCGCAACGCCTCAATGGCCGGGATAAGCTTAGCCTTCAGCCGCTCTGCTGTCTCGTCGCCAACTGGCACGACCACCGGCAAGGCCATGCAGCGCTCACCTGCGGACCCGAAGGCGGCGCCTGCCAAATCATTCACGACTTGATCGAGGTCGGCGTCGGGCATAACGATGCCGTGGTTCTTGGCGCCGCCCATCGCCTGCACGCGTTTGCCGTTAGCAACGCCGCGATTATAGACATAATGCGCGATGTCCGAAGAACCGACAAAGCTCACTGCGCCAATCGCCGGATGATCGAGAATAGCGTCAACCATTTCCTTGTCGCCATGCACAACCTGGCAAATGCCTTCGGGCAGACCAGCTTCGATGAACAGCTCGGCCAGCCGCACCGGCACGCTTGGATCGCGCTCGCTGGGTTTGATGATGAAGGCGTTGCCGGTCGCGATGGCAACGCCGCTCATCCAAAGCGGGATCATAGCCGGGAAGTTGAACGGGGTGATGCCTGCACCAATGCCGATCGGCTGGCGCATCGAATAGACGTCGATGCCGGGACCTGCGCCTTGGGTATATTCACCCTTCAAGACATGCGGGATGCCGCAGCAGAACTCGATAACCTCAAGCCCGCGCTGAATGTCGCCCTTACTGTCGGCAATGACCTTGCCATGCTCCGACGAGAGCATGTGCGCCAGCGCGTCCATATTGGCCTCGACCAGCCGTTTGAATTCGAACATCACCCGCGCGCGCCGCTGCGGATTGGTCATCGCCCATGCCGGTTGTGCCGCCAATGCCGCCTGAACCGCACGCTCAAGCACCGCCGCATCGCCAAGTGGCACGCGCGCCTGAACACCGCCGTTATTCGGGTCCATTATGTCGGCAAAGCGCGTGGACGGCGACTGGGTCGCAGATCCAGCAATAAAATGATCAATCTGCCGCATATTGTCGCTCCTATATTTACCGGCATATACTGCGCCATGTGGCATTTTATTGCAATATACGCTCATTAAATTTCACAAATTGACTCAAGCTATTTCACCTACTTGCATCATCTTCTGTGCGTGTCCGTCCGGAAAGCGGAACGTCGCGCCTTGCAATGATGTTTAGTACCAGACATATGTAAAATGGCGTATAAGGGTGGACTTATGGGTTCGAGCGTACACGATTTTCCGGGATTAAGGGACATTCATAAAGAATGTCTGCGGCTTGCTGGCAACCATTATAGTTCCAAGGAAATTGCGCGTATGCTCGGTATATCCAAGCATACCGTCGATCAGCGTCTCCGCCATGCCACCCAGCAGATGCAGGCAGCATCCCGGTTCGAAGCGGCAAGGCGTTTTTGTGCGTTAGAAGCTGCGCAGTCTCAAGATGCAGCCCCAAACAGCGTGTACGACCCGATAGTATACAATCCGCCGCATATTCCGCTTCCGACGCCTGTAGCTAAAGAGGCTGCATCGAACAGCGAACAAGGCCCGCTGAACGACACAGAAGGCTCCAGATTACAGGATGCTCAAGCGCCGTTTTATTTTGGCGATGCATCCAAGATCGAAGCCCTGTTTTCAACGTCGGTCTCAAAACGGGAAGTGCCGCCATCTCCGCTTAGTCTGGGCTCAAAGTCATTACTGGTTGCGGCTATCGCTGCAATATCGCTCTTGGCATTCGCTGCAGCCGTAGCCGCGTTAGAGGTTCTCTCCCGCATCTGAACTTGGGCGTTGCGCCCGCTTTTTGGAAGCACCGTCCGTGCTGAAAGGAATAGTCATGTCTAATCGCCGAGCAGATATCTCGAGTAAAATTGCCGTAGTCCGCGGCGTCGCCGCCAAATTGCACGCGGCCGAAGAAGCAATCGACCTGGCCATTATGAAACTGGCAGAACTTAACGGCGAACTGCCATCGGCGCGCATTGAGGCGAAACTGTCGGCAACTGTTTGTCAGCCAGCCTTCGATCTTTCAGCCCAAGCGTTGCAATCGCTCGTTCAATGCCGGCGTCAGACCATTGAGGCTCATGCAGCACTGGCCGATACCCAGCGCGACATCGGTCTTGGCACCCATGCAATGGGTGATTTGTGGAAGCTGGCATCAGCAGGTCAGCCACCCGCGCTCGCAGTGGTCAAAACCGAGGCGGCCTAACATCGATACTGCCCTTGACTGCCTGTGAACGGCATGCTGACTCCCTTGAATGATTTGGGGTTGGCTATTTGCTCTGCTGTTCTTTGCAGCATCGACATATGTGGTGGTCAAGGGCGACCGCTTCCATCGCTTGGCAATATGCGTGATGTTGCTGGGCGTTATCGCGACATTTTTCGCCTTTAAATTTGGAAGTCACAAATGGCTGCCCCTCAATCTCACTATATTGACGATCGACATCTTGGCTCTGCTCGCGTTCGCGTGGATTGCGATGCGTTCCCGTCAGTTCTGGCCTCTGCTGCTGCTGGGGTGGCAAATCGCGGCAGTGACCATCCACCTCGCGAGCAGTTTTGCACAACATCTTTTACCCAAAGCCTATGGCGTGGGTCAGGGGATTTGGGCGTATCTGCAGTTCGCGACAATTTTCGCAGCTACCATGCGGACGCAACGGCAAAAGAAGTAAAGTTGCTCAGCACAATATTGGGCCCTTCGGTCAACCCTGCCAGCATTAGCAAGTTAATCGACAAATTTGGCTCCACCGCAGGTCTTGCTGCGGCAGATGCGGACGAGCTGGCCGCCATTATCGGCGATACCGACGAAGCTACGAAGCTGCGTTCGATCCTGCAAATCGCCAAAGAAATAGGCCAGCAGAAAAAAATCGATCATCCCGCCATCGATAGCTGCGAAGATCTTGTGAGATATCTTCAGGCTGAAATGGGCATTTGCCGGGTCGAGACTTTTCGTGTACTATTTCTCGACACGCATAACAAACTGATCGCGAATGAGGTGCTGTGGGCCGGTACCGTGTCCGAAGTGCAGGTTTATCCGCGAGAGGTCATCCGTCGCGCGCTTGAGCTGGACAGTTCCGCGTTTATCGCCGCGCACAACCATCCGAGCGACGTCGTTACCCCCAGCAGGCTCGACATCGACTTGACCAAGAAGCTGCTCGACGCGGCTGCAGCACTCGACATCGCATTTCATGATCATTTCATCGTCTCGGCCAATGGATATCACAGCATGCGGTTTCACAGATCCGTCGACCCGTGGGCTTAGGATGACAGAAGCATGACCATCTTCGAGAATATGACGCCCGACCGGGACAAGCGTCCCGGGCTAGACGCGTCGATGCGGCTCGAAGTGCAACATATCCTCGCCAGCAATCAGTTCAAAAAGGCGCCCACGCTGGAACGGCTACTGGCGTTTCTTGTAAATGAAACATTGAACGGCAATGGCAAAAAACTGAAAAGCTATACCGTTGCAGTAGATGGATTGGGTAGGGACCCGCAATTCGACACCCAGATGGATAGCTATCCGAGGGTTCAGGTTCTGCGATTGCGCAAAATGCTGGAAGCATTTTATTCGCGCCATGCTCCCCTTGCCGAGATGTGTATCTATATTCCGGCAGGCAGTTATGACGTTCGTCTCGCACGGCCAGCAGTCGCGTATCCCGAGCTTTTCCGGCCACTCGATGACATGTCCTTGCCTGCTTCACGAAACGCAGCTTTGTTTCCAGTTCCCGCAGATTTCGAACGGCTTCAAAGCGATGTGGCAGAAGGAGAGCTTACGGCCGCTCTTGCCGAAAGGAATATCACCCGGCGGCACCCCATATTTTTGCTGGCCTTGCTATCGCTGCTACTGCTGTTTCCGCTTGTGGCTGTCTATCTCACGCTGTTCAGCCTGTCCCATCCGGCAAAGAATGCCGTACCGACCAGTCGACAACCGGTCATGCTCATACAGTCGCCAAGCAATTCGCCTGATCCCGATTCTAAAAGGATTGCAGACGGTGCCTATGCGACGCTCGCCGATGGTATCGGCCGTTCATGGCTCGTCCGTCTTCGGGTCGACCAACCAAGCCAATCAACCCCATCCGAGCCGGACTATAATCTTGCGATTCAAGTGGGCCAGATGCAATCGGGCAAACGTCCGCTGTATCTAAGGTTGACCGACAACCGTAGCGACGAACTTGTCTGGTCGACCAGTAATCTGCTCGACCCCAATGCGCCCATGCCCGAAAGTCTGGGCAAAAGCATAGCCCAGTTGGCGGGGCCGTTTGGCGTTATCGCGACTCGGGAAACCCAACGCTTGGAGGGCGCTTATGATCCGGGTTATGCCTGTCTGCTGGGCTATCTCGCTTCAGTCGACTCTCAAAATTCGGACTTGCGCACGCGCCTTTCGAGCTGCCTGCTCGTACCTAACGAAGATCTTCGCCTCGATGCTGTGCGTTTGGGCTTCATGTCGTTCCATATGCTTGAAACAGCTTCGGCAGAAAATAAATCGAAAGCAACGGTGGAGGCTTTGACGGTCGCCCAACGTGCCATCAAGTCCGACGCGAACGAGGCCTATGCGCATTTTGCGATGGCACGGACGAATTTTGTGGCGAATAATTGCGCTAAAGGAAAACTTCACACGCAACATGCTGTCGACGCCAACCCTTATGATCCGATCATCCTTGCCGTGCTGGGTAACTTTGCGGTGGCTTGCGGGGACGCAAATAGTGAGGCGTTACTTGTCCGCGCGCTGCAGTTACGATCCCCGGGGGAATCATACGCGCGCCTGTCGCTAATTCTTGGAGCGATCCAGAATGGTAAAACCGATCAGCTCCAGTCCTTTTCGGCGGAGCCGGTGTACACGCCGGGCAGAAGCGCCGCCTATCATTATCTGTGTGAAACCCTGATCGCCGCAGCGTCGGATCGTCCCGTAAAGGCCCGAGAGCAATGGCGAAAGTTTGCCGCAGCATCAGCGGCGCCGCAAGGCACGCCTGACGATATGATGAAGCAGATTGTGCTGTCTCCACACATTCGTCAGCGCATTGAAGTCTATCTTAGGGGCAAAGATATACTTCCGGCCAAAACGATCAAATATCCTGCAACTGCAAGATAACTGCCGAAAGGAAAGACTTCTTGGTGGCGGGCAGTGACCGCACGAACCGTAATCAGAACGCCCAACCCGATTGCGCTAGCTATCAACAGAATAAGCGGCAGCGCTTGCCAGCCAAGCCAAATGCCCAGCGCTCCAAAAAGTTTAGGGTCGCCCGCACCCATTCCGTCCAGATGTCGAAATCTTTGGTAAGTCAGCCGGATAATTTCCAAGCTGAAAAAGCCTGTTAGTGCTCCGATTGCTCTGTCCAGAGCAATAACATCGGGTGTGAGTAATGCACCAAAAAGCAAACCGGCAATAACCAGCAACACCAACAGCCTGTCCGGAAGCCAAAGATGCTTATAATCGAGGATGATAAGTGGTAATAATGACCAGCCGAAAACGGCAGCTGCCAACGCCTGAGTGGCGGGTAGAAAAAGACATGATACAGCTCCTATCGATGCCGCGATTACTTCCACGGCAATCGTCCAAATGCCGATTTTATGGTCACATCCTCGGCACTTACCCCTCAGGATTACATAGGAAATGATGGGCATCAGATCATAAGGTGCAATGGTCTGACCGCACCAGTCGCAGCGCGAGCGGCCGGATATTACGCTTTCGTTGTTCGCCCAGCGGCTGCACAAGGCAGCGACAAAGCTACCCCATATGGCTCCCAATATGGTCAGCGATGTCAGAAGAAACCAAAGCGGCAATGCCGCTGATATGCCGCCCACGCTATCGTAAAAGCTATTCAGAATCGGCCCTTCCGGACCATGCGATATCCACCGGCCACTGGCCGGAAGCCGGCAAGCGCAAGCGGAGCCGCTTGTTCTACGCGGTCGCCTTCGACGAATATTGTGGCGGTATAGGTGCTATCCCCCGAAATGCGGATGTCGACACGCTCCATCGCCGACTGGCTGAGCAGCGGAATGAGGAGCTGTCCGCGATCACATCGCGGCTTGGCTAAAAGGCCGTTGGAGAGGTCAAGCCCTGGTAGAGTATTGGCTAAGGTCAGCCGAACGTTACCCCTTGCTTCGGCGCATCGACCTGCGGTGAACCGCGCCGAAAAGTCCTGCAGCTCAATATTCTCCGCTGGCAGCGGCGCGAAAAGTGATGCGACCGGCAGGGTAGCTTTCATGTTATTGATCGACATGCCGCCCAACCCCCGCGTGACCGAGCCGTTGATTCCCGCCGCAAATGGGGCATCACCGCGCGACAGCGAGATTTCGGCGCGTCCCATCAGCAGCGGCCAGAAATGCAGGCGCGCATTGACGTCGCCAATGGGCAGTCTGCCGATGCGCAAATCACGGATCGAACCGTCCCATATGATGCCGTCGACTTTGCGTGCAGAAACGCCGTCGCCGCCAATGATAATACGCAGCGGCATGAAGATGATAAAGGCGATCAGCAGCAGCACCGCAGAGCCGGTGGCAATACGGCGGCGGGTCATCTTGCCACCTTTTGCAATTGCGCTTCGACGGTGACGCTGCCGTTTGCCCCGCCGCGCAAGGTGACGCTACTTACCGCAACGCCTTGCGATTCGAGTTCGGTCAGCCAGGCCAACAATGCGGGCGCACGCGCCTGATCCATGCGGAAGGTCATTTGCCCGGGCGTTGCATTCGCCGATTTAACGAGGTCGAAGCCTTTTTCGGCGGCGCCTTGGGTGACGATCAGCGCGATGTCCGCGCCGCCCGCGATCCGTCCGGAGGGCTTTTCTGCCAGCGCGGCATTTACCGTTGCTACGATACGGCCGCGCCGCTGCACCGCCTCGTCATGTGCGACTTCGGCGCGGTCGATGGCGGCGAGGCTTGGCAAAATGATGCCGAATATCAGCACAACCAACGCGGCGAGCCCACCAGCCACCCCCAATAGTATCTGCTCGCGGAGGCTTAGGCCATAATACCACGCGCGTAGGGAAGCTATCATGGCATCCTCATCGTCAAATCGACCAGAGTCGCACCGCTGCTGTCCTGCCGCGGCGTGGCGGTGATACGGTATCCGTCTTGCTGGATCGCAAGCAGCGCCTTGTTGATGCTGTCCGCATTGGGGGCAGCTAGCACCACGGTCAACAGGCCGTCATTGCCAAAACGAAGCTCGCGCGCCGAAACATTGGGCGATGCCTGGACTGCCCGCCATAATCCGGCGGTGAGCGGCGCGAAGCGGCCCTGCGCCAGTCCCTTTTGCTGCAAGGCGCGGCCAAGTTGCGATTCGGCCTGCTCAATATCCTGTATCGACGGATCGATCTTTTGCGCGGCCGCCAATGCGCGTTCATTTTCGGTGTTTGTTGCGCTCCAATATTTCGCAAGTGTAACGACGCCGAGCAAGACAGTAGCGGCAACTAGGGCAGCCGTGAGGCGAATAATCCATTTACGCTGCTCCGCAGTTGCCAACACTTTGCGCTCGCGTTTTACAAACAAGCCGTTGCGCAGGTTCAGCAATGGATGATCGCTTGCCGCAAGCAGCATATCGCGAGTTTGGTCCGCAGGAAGCCCCTCGACTTTGGCATCGCCCACCAGCAGGTCGCGGAACACCGCTTCGTCGGGGATGGCAAAACGCTCGCCACGCAGCACATTCATGCCATCAAATTCAGCCTTGATGATATGATCTGGCGCGTGGTCAACAGCCAGCCCGAAAGGAATAACGATATCGGGGTTCAGTCCGCGCAACGCTAATCGGTTAAGTCCGTCCTGCATGACCGCAGGCGCTATCGTCGCGGACACGACAACGTCATCGACAATATGCCGGGCCGCCGAGTGGACAAGTCCAAGCGACTGTTCGCCGATGCGAAGTTTCGCAACACCCTCAGCCTGACGCGGCTCAAGGCCGGGTAGCACCGACCAGACACAGCGAACATCCGCTGGCGACACAATTGCCATTACCGTTTCGTCTGCCGCATCGGGAATAAAGTCAGACAGCACTACGCCATTCTGCCACTGGCCGTCAGCGACGCGGTAAACCAGGGGGTCGTCGGTTGCTGCAACAGGGAAACGGGTGATGACGGTCGTCATTCCTGTTCCCCCCAACTGCGCCACAGGACACGCGCAGGTGCAGGCGATCCGACAATCATCGCCTCACCCTCCAGCGTCGTCTCGCCGAGTGACACCCTTGTGTCCAACAGGAAATATTTGCTCGTCAGTTTTACCTGCTCCTGTACCGGGGCTGGCGGCTTCAGCGCAGCCAGTTCGGGTGCCTCCCAGAATCGAATGAGGCTGCCATAGCCACTGGCTGGCCGCTTGGCGAGATGGCTACGCGCAGCGCCTGGATTGAGTTTGTTCGGCGGGAACAGCATGGCCAGTAACGGCGCCTGTTCGGGAAGCAGGGTATTGACATTTAGCGGCGACAATCCTGCTTCCGGCAATGCACAAATCCAGCCGCGCAGTTTGGAATAAATGGCCGGGGTGACACCCTTTACCGCGCGCAACTCGCTTGGGTGCGCATAAAGCCGGTTGGCGGCCAGATAGGGCTTTGCCGCGCTGCGATAGCTATCGTCTTCCGCTCCCGATGAAAGGGCCAGGGTGTCGCTATCGGCCCAATCAGCCGCCGCCGCCGCGACCGGGCGCGCCAGATTTTCATTGATGCCAAGCACCACCATCAGCGAGATAAACTGATCCTGCCCGGTAGAATTCGATCGATATGTGCCCTCTGCTTCGGTGACGAGGCTGTTGAGGTTGAAGCAGTTGTCGGCGTCGGTGACTATTGCTGTGGCGGTACCAACCGGGATCGGCAGGATTTGCTCCTTGCCGAGCCAGCTGCCTGCCAATGTCGTCTGCGCAGCATCGCGCGCCAGCAAATCCTCGATCCGCGCCGCCGCGATGCTTTCGGCGGCATATGTAAACATCCGCGCTTGCGCCAGCGCATTGCCGTTGCCCGATAATTTGCTCGACAGCGCCAGCCGGTCAAGCGTGGTCGCGGCGATGACCGCAAGCACCGCGACCATCAGCAGCACCGACAGCAAGGCCGCACCACGTTCGGATGGCTTGGGCGGCATCAAAGCTCAGCCTCTTCATCGATAGCTTTCGGTTTGGGCCGTGATTGCGGGCCGACCACAAACAACATGCGTTGTTCGGGCTTGCCCTTGATGGTCAGCCGCAGCTCCAGCGCACGCGGGAGCGCGTCGGCGTCAGTCGCTGTCCAGTCGCTGCGCCATTCGCCCTTTTCATCACGAAATTGCAGCCGGGCGGCGCTGACATTCTCGATCAAAGTCGAAGCATCTGACGGCGCTGCGCCATCTAGCATCGGCCAGCTGAGGCGTTTCAAGGCACCACCTTCCAAGGCATAAGCAACGCGCTGCAACCCGGCGCGCGGCGCATCGTCATAATTGGACCATCCTGCACGGACGAAGCCGAACAGTGAGCCGGGAGCAGTCGCATCGCCTTCGGTAAAGGCCGGCACCGGCGCGCCAGCCTGATCGCGCACGGGGCGCACGACGGCCTGCGCCAGATCGCCCTCCATCGCATTGTAGAGCCGGTTGGCCCGCGAATATTCTTCGAGGCGGTTCTTTACCGCGATCTGGGTGTCGCTGCCCGAGCGCAGCAATGTTACTCCGGCCACCGAAATCATGGCAAAGATCGCCAGCGCAACAAGCAGTTCGACCAGCGTAAAGCCAGCCTCGGACGCGCGGCGGTTGTTCATTGCTCGACCGGTCGCGCTATCGTCAGTTGGGCTTTGCGTAAGCTCGCGTTGCCGGTGCCAACGACGCTGATCTCGACCTTCACTAACCGCGCATCATCGGTCTTGGCGGTCGTTGCGGTCCAAAGCCAGCTCTGGCCGCCATTGACTTCCTCGCCGCCGGTTTCGCCCAATGTTGGTGGCACGGGGTTGGACAGGATTTCAACCGCGACATTGCGCGCGACCTGCCACGCCATGCTGCTGTCGCCCAGATTAGCGGTCGAACGAACCGAATAGCCCTGCAACCGCACCATCGCCAGTGCGGCAAGGCTAAAGATCGCCAGCGCCACCATGATCTCGATCATCGTGAAACCGTTACGCGGTGGCTGAGACTTATCGGGCAACACGCACATCACCCGTTGCCGCGAGGTTAACCGTCACCAATGCATCACCGCGCCGAAGCCCGATACTCGCTGAATTGGAAGGCAGCCCGGTGCTGTCGAAGGCAACACGTGTTTGCCTGCCTCCACCCATTTGTACGCTCGTCCCCCGCCGCCAATCGGTCGTCGCAAATGGCGCTTGCGACAGCGGTGTCCATGCGCCGTTAGACCGCGTTTCAAAGCCGTAGCCGGACGGCCTTACCCATATAGCCATCGTGCGGGATTGCAGGATCGCCTGATCGCGTATCGCAGCTATCCGCGCTGCCAGCTGCTCCGCTTCGTCGCGCGCACCCCTTTCGGGCGAACGCGCGGTCATCACCACGGCTGTGCTGGCCAGGCCGATGATGAAAATAACCACCATCAACTCGACCAGCGTAAAGCCGCGTTCGCTATCCTTGATGCGCGACTGTGACGGCTTACTCGCCGTAAATATCCGCATTTTCATTCTCGCCGCCGGGTGCGCCATCGGCACCGAGCGAATATATGTCGAACGCGCCGTTGCGGCCCGGATTGCTGTATTGATAGGGGCGGTTCCACGGGTCGTTCGGCAGTTTCTTGATATAGCCTTCGGTGCGCGCGCCGCTGGTGGACGGCGGGTTGACTAACGCTTGCAGTCCAGCACCTGCGTCGGGGTAAGTCAGATTATCGAGGCGATAGGTTTCCATTGCCTGGCCCAGTACTGCGATGTCGGCCTTTGCCTTCTGCACCATTGCCTTGTCCTGGTTTGGCAACACATTGATTGCGACTACCGTGGTCAGCAAGGCAAGGATGAATAAGGTCACCATCATTTCGACCAAAGTGAAGCCGTTGCGTTCGACCTTACGGGGCTTCGCCCGGTACTTTGCCGGGGCGCGGTGATGATCGGTTAAGAGCTGAAACAGGATACGCAGCATTTCTATAGTCCCGTAAGATTTTGCAGTTGAAGAATAGGCAATAATATCGCCAATATGATGACAGCGACCACCCCGCCCATCGCGACGATAATGAGTGGCTCAAGCAAGGACAAAGCGGCGCTGGTGAAATTGTCGAATTCGCGCTCGAGATATTCAGCGGTGCGTTCGAGCATGAGGTCGAGCTGGCCTGCGCTCTCTCCGCTCGCGGTCAAATAAACAAGCAATGGGGGAAAGACGCCGCTCGCACGCATGGCGCCCGATAGACTGCCGCCGCTGTTTACTGCCTCGACGATATCGTCATTGGCGCCTGACAGCACTTTGTTGCGGATCGTGCCACCAGTGAGGCGCAACCCTTCAAGCAAAGGCAGGCGGCTCGCAACCATCGTTGCCAATGTCCGCGCCATGCGCGCAGCGTGAAGATTGCGGAGAAGCTTGCCCAGCAAAGGCAGACGAAGCACCGTCCGGTCGACTGACAGCCGGAATGCCGGTTGCTTCAGTGCTTGAATGAAAAGCAGACCGCCGAGAACGACGGCAATCAAAATTGCCCACCAATAGCTTGCCAGAAAAGCCGAAATGCCAATAACAATCCGCGTAATCAGCGGCAGTTGCTGATCGACATTGTCGAACTGTTCGACCACGCGCGGGACGACCGACACCATCAACCCCATCACTACCAAAATGGCGACGAGCGACAATATGGCAGGATAAGCAAGCGCACCGATCAGCTTGCCGCGCATCTCCGCCTGCCGCTCGAGCAACGCCGCGAGTCGCTCGGTAATCAGCGGCAATGTGCCCGCGCCTTCGCCCGCTGCGATCATCGCCCGGTACAGCGCCGGGAAGCTGACACTCTCACGGCGCATCGCTTCGGACAGGCGCTGGCCTTCGACTACGCCCGTGTGAACTTCAGTCAGTATTTCCCGAACATGCGCCTGCTCGCTCTGGCGGCTGATTGTGCGCAGTGCTTCCTCGAGCGGGCTGACCTGAACCAGTGACGACAATTGGCGAGTGAACAATGTAAGCTGCTTACTGTTCAGCCTGCGCCGACGCATTTGAAGGTCGGCAAGCGCCGAACGCCGGGCTGGTGCGGCTTCGACGCGCACGACATACAGCTTTCTTTGCGCCAAGGCCTCGCGTGCGCCATCGTCATTGGCGGCAGCGATCCGGCCACGCTTTTCGCGTCCCTCGGGGTCGATGGCATGATAGGCAAAATCAGGCATCGACAATATCTTCACGACGTGAAATGCGGATTGCCTCTTCCGGCGTGGTGTCGCCAGAGCGGACCAGCTTGCGTGCGGCTGCGCTGAGATTCGGCTGGTTCACAAATGCATGGCGCGACAGGATCGCCTCGTCGCCGCCATCGTTAATCAAGCGGCGGAGGGTATCGTCGATCCGCACCGCCTCAAACACGCCGATGCGGCCCTGATAGCCGGTGTTACCGCATGCCGGACAGCCCACCGCCTTGTACACCACGGTGCCGCGGTCAAAGCCAAGCAGCGAGGCAACGCTGCCGTCGGCCTGCACTGGCTCGCGGCATTCAGGGCACAGTCGCCGCACCAGCCGCTGCGCAATCACCGCGCGGAGTGTCGAGGCGAGCAAAAATGGCTCGACCTTCATGTCGCGCATCCGGGTAATCGCGCCCAGCGCGTCGTTTGTGTGGACGGTGGTCAGCACCAGATGTCCGGTGAGCGCGGCCTGTACTGCAATATCGGCGGTCTCACGGTCGCGGATTTCGCCAACCATGACGACATCGGGGTCCTGTCGGAGTATCGCGCGGAGGCCAGCAGCAAAGGTCATCCCGACCTTGGCATTGACCTGAGTCTGGCCGATGCCTTCTACCGCATATTCGACCGGGTCTTCGACGGTCAGGATATTGCGGCTGCCGTCGTTGAGGCGCTTCAGGCCTGCATAGAGCGTTGTAGTTTTACCAGAACCAGTCGGACCGGTAACAAGGATAATGCCATTAGGCTCGGCCAGAGCGTCTCCCAATATCTTGAGCGCGTCTTCCGACATGCCAAGCAGATCGAGCGAGATTCCTGCATTTTCCTTGTCGAGTATGCGCATCACGACGCGCTCGCCAGCGCGGCTGGGCAGCGTCGATACGCGCACGTCGACGAGCTTGCCGCCAAGCGTCAGTCCGATGCGGCCGTCCTGGGGAATCCGGCGCTCAGCGATGTCGAGCCGCGCCATGACCTTGATCCGGCTCACCACCACCGGCGCAACATTGGCGGGCAGACGAAGACGTTCCTGCAGCACACCGTCAGTACGCATCCGAACGACAAGACCAGTCTCATACGGCTCGACATGGATATCGGAAACGCCCTGCCGTACCGCTTCGGCGATGATGCCGTTGATTAAGCGGATGACTGGCGCATCGTCGGCGCTGTCCAGCAAATCGTCGGCGCTTGGCAGCATATCAGACAGCAGATCGCTGTCGCCAGTGCCAATCGATCCGGCCATTGCCGCTGCCGACCCGTCCATGGCATAATGGTCGGACAGATAGCGGTCAAAGGTTGCGTTGTCGGCCATCTCGACATCGAACGGCATCGCGAGATAGCGGCGAACTTCGAGCAGCATCAGCGGGTCGGCACCTTCGCGCATTGCGACTACTAGGCGGCCGTCATTCTCGTGCCGCAGCACTAAGCCGTGGGTTTTGGCAAAATTATAGGGCAAGTCGAGCAGCGGCGGGCTCGGCATGGCAACTACCGGTTCGGCCGCCTCGGCGGGCGTTGTGTCTGACACATCAGCTCCGCCGCGCCGGATGATCATTGGCCACCCCCATTGGTTGTGGAGATGTTGCTTGGAGGAACTTCCGCGGGTTCCAACGGTCCGCCAGTCGCCGGGCGCTCGAGTTTGTCGATTGCGCCGATCATGATATCGCCTGCTCCAACATTGGGCGTAACCGGCGGCAGCGCGCCCATATAATCGCGCAGCAGTTCGTCGATGCTTGGCTCGATATCTGGATTTCGCGCCAGTTGCATTCCCCGGACATAATCATAACGACGCGCAGTCATCACGTCGCCATCGGCGCGGCTGCGCAATATCGTCGGGCGGATGAAGACCATCAGGTTGGTCTTGCTGCGGCTTCGGCTGCGCGATTTGAACAGTTCGCCGATGATTGGGATATCGCTTAGTAACGGAATGCGTTCGATGGTGCGGCGCTCGTCGTCGTTGAGCAAGCCGCCAATCGCAAGCAATTGCCCGTCGCCGACGGTAAGCGTGGTTTCGAACTCGCGCTTGTTGAGGATAAGATCGCTTGACCGCGATGATACAGGACCAGCAACGCTCGATACTTCCTGCTTCAGGAAAAGCTTCACATCGCCCTGCGCATTGACCTGCGGCGTGACCTCAAGCTTGATGCCTACCTCTTGGCGTTGCACGGTGCGGAAGGCATTTTCAAAGTTGGCGGAAAGCTGCTCGCCGGTGCTGACAGGAACTTCCTGGCCGACCAGAAACTTTGCTTTCTGGTTGTTGAGCGTCACGATATGCGGCGTCGCGAGCAAATTGGATTCTGTATCGGACGCAATCGCGTTGATAATCGTTCCAAAAATCGCATTTTTGCCGATATCAAGCGCAAAACCGCCAAAACCGCCGGTGGCGCTGAGGATTGAGGCCGCTGCCGCTTCCTGCAAACTATCGCCAAGCGCGCTGTTGGTCGATGTTGTCGTGGTTGTGCCGTTGACTGTCGTGGTTGTGCGGGTCAGTTCCTCTGCCCCAATCGCGCCTGCAATAGTCAGGATATTGGGTGAAGCATTCGAGTAATTGGTTGCTGCAAATGGCGCGTTCTTTCCGCCGACGAGGAATTGAACGCCCAGCTTCTTTGCCGCCTCATTTCCGATTTCGACGACTATTGCCTCGACCAATACCTGTTCGGGGCGGGTATCGAGCTGCCTGATAAGCTCACCCAAGGTGCGCTGCATTTCGGGATTGGCGGCAACGATTAATGCGTTCGTGCCTTCGTAGCGTGTCACGACGACGGGGCCGCGACCACCAAGCGCGTTGCTGCCTGAGCCTGAAGCGGCAACGACGGGTGAAGGCGCGGGCGCGGATGCACCACCATTGGCTGGCGCTGCTGCGACGGGCGGCAATTCGCTGCCCTGCGACGCATTGTTCTGCCCGCCGATGAGCGACTGCACCGTTTCAAGCAAAGTCGCGGCATTGGCATGTTCAAGGCGGTATACGCGAATCTCGGCACCCGATTGCGCGCGGGCATCGAGCTGCTTCGCCATCGCGGCAAAGCGCGCCACCGAAGTCGGGTCACCGCGCAAGGCAATCGCGTTGCTGCTGTCGATGGCAGCGACCGAGACTGGGGAACGGCCGCCTTCGCCGCCGCCCTGCCCGGCAAGGCCCTGCAACGCGGTCGCGATTTCGCGCGCGCCTGCATTGTCGAGCGTTACAATCTGGGTCGCAGCGCTATCGCGATCAATCTGGCGCACAAGTTCGCGGATGCGGCGGATATTGTCGGCATAATCTGCGACGACCAGGCTGTTGGCATTACGATTAGCAGTAATAGAACCCTCGCGGCTAACCAGCGGGCGCAGTGTTTCGACCGCCGTGGTCGCGTCAATTGACCGCAGCCGGAACACTTCAGTGACGAACTGGCTTGGTGCGGCAGCGCGGCTGCCAACCCGCGACGGTTGGGTTGCAGCCCCATCGGATGGCTGGATGCGATAGCCACCGCCACGCATCGGGATGGCGACGAGGCCATTGGCACGCAGCGTCGACAGAAACACCTCGAAATATTCAGATCGTGATAAGGGGCGGTCCGTCACAACCGACACCTTGCCGGTAACGCGGCCATCGACAATGAAAGTCTGGCCAGTCACACGAGCGGCATCCTGAACAAACGCTCGAATATCGGCATCGCGAACATTCAGGGTTTGCTGCGCGGCAATCGGCACGGCAAAAATCAGCGCCGTCGAGGCGAGCATGAGGGTAAATTTACGAATCACATTTGTTCCAGATTCAAAGCTATGGGTACCTTCGACCCGCCGCGTTCGACTTCGACGCTAAGGCGGGATCCGGGCCGGAGTTGGGCGGCAATATCGGCGGCCGACGATACCGGGCGGCCATTGACAGCAACGACCACATCGCCCGCCTGAAATCCTGCCATGCGCAGCACAGTGCCGTCGTCGCGCGGTTGCAGGACGAGGCCAGTAATGCGTCCGCCCTCGTTTCGTGGGGCAAAGCCGATAGATTTTTGCAGGGTTTCGGCATTCAAGCCTACATTGCCATTTGACGGGGAAACCGATGGCGTTCCGGTAGAAGACGCGGACGCCGGGTTCACGGTTTCAGCAGGAACCGACTGGTCGATGTACAGCGATTCCTTGACGCCGCCGCGCGACAATATGACATGGTCGAACGCGACCGAGTCTAGCGTCACGCTGGGCGCAACTTCTTCACCGACAGCAAAGCTGTTCTGGATGCCATCCTCGCCAGCGATAATCGCTGAACCGCCGCCCGAGCTTTCATTCGACCGAATGCCGAACAGCTTCAGATTGAGCGATGTCACATTGTCGGTGCCGGCAGTCACTGCATCATTGCGAAAGAACGGATCAAATCCGGAAAACAATCCAATCCGGGCTGAGGACGGCACGATATTTACCGAAGGCGCGCGCCAGTTTCCTACCGGACCGACCGGGGTAGCAATCGCCCAGAACAGCCGTGCGACCTGAAAAGACAGCATTAAAGCGAGCAGGCCAAGAACCAGATAGGCAAGCGGTACGGAAGTGATCCGGCGCGATTGCAACCTTACCCTTTCCGCCAACGAAATTGCCACTTAGTCCCCCGGTGATTCTGTCAATCAAATGCGGAGCTAAGGCGGAGCTGTGACTCGTGAATGACGGTAAAATGACAGATTGGTGACGTAGCTATCGTGCAACTGTTGCGCGTATCACCAAAAAATAACGGCGGCATATCAATGAAGATAGGCCGCCGTGAGTGGGGGGCTGTAAATGCTTTAGAAGTTGATCTCGACGCCTATCGACGCGCTAATCCCCTGCTTATAGCGGTTATAATAAATGATGTTATCGCCGCTTTTCTGGAATTCCTGATATTTGGTGTTGGTCAGGTTGCGCGCTTCAAATTTCAACTCGGCTTCCTTGCCCCAGACAGTGAAGCCCTCGCGGGCGACAAAATCGAGCTGGATACCGGGCTTTTCCTTGATATCAGGCTGGCCGGAGGCACCACGGCTGGTCACACGCTCGGTCGCGTAGCTCAGCAAAAGTGTCTGTTGCGACAGTCGCTCGGTATCTTCGAGGCCGAGCTGCAAATTGACCAGATGATCCGATTGACCGGTCAATGGCGAGCCATTGGTGAAAAAGTCGAGCGCGCTGGTCGACGACGAGTTGAACACCGCAACAGAATCGCCTGCCTTCACGTTAATTTTCGATTGGGTGTAGGTGTAGTTAGCAATCACGACAGCGCGGCGGGTTCCAAAGAATCCGCTGTCGTCTTCGCCGCCCAGATCGAAATATTTCTGCGTTTCGATTTCTACGCCATAAAGATCGGCTTTTGGTGCGTTCGCGAAGCTGGTAATCACGGAGTTGTCGTCAAAGCTCGAAAAAGATTCAATCGGACTGTCGATGCGCTTGAAGAAACCTGCGATCGTAAAGCGCTGGTCACGGTCGAAATACCATTCGTAGCGCGCTTCGGCGTTGTATAGCTGGCTATCGGTCAGCAACGGGTTACCGCGGAACAGACGGTTGGAATCGGTGTCGTAATAATTCTGGAAAATCAACTCGCGGAACTGCGGACGGGCAATGGTCTTGGAACCGCTTACCCGAAACTTCATCTGATCGTTGATGTCCCAAGTCAGCGTTGCTGCTGGCAACCAATAGCTTTGTTTGAGGTTCGTCGAAGCCAGCGAAGCGGTCGGCACAGTAAACACCTGCACCGGCGTTACGCTCTGTGTCGCGGTTTCATACCGGACACCAATGTTCAGACTGATTTCAGGTGTAATGAATGCCTGAACCTGCGCGTAGCCCGCATTGGTAAGCAGTCCTGCATCGAAAACCGGATTGGCTTCGTTGGTATCGATCAATGCAATATCGTAGAAATCGATCACATCGGGCTGCAACAGAAAGTCCGGGCGGAACAGCGCCGACGTAATCGGGGTGCCACCAGGCGCAACGAACTGAAAGTCCCGTCGCTCCGTACGGCGCGCAGTATCTGAATAGGCATAACCGATTGTCCCGGTCATGTCCGGTGTTATCTTGAACGACAGGTCAACGCTGCCCGACCAAAGATTTTCATTGAGGTAGGAATAGCTGACTTCGGCGCTGCCCTGCTGGCCGTTATTCAATCGGTTGATAAACACATTGCCGAACGGGTCAGAAGCCTGATTGCTGCGGTAATATTCAAAGCTGAACTCGTCGGGTGCTTCGCGCTTCGAATTGGCATAGCCTACACGAAAGCTGAGGTTGACGTCGGGTGACAGTTTGAATTCGCCAACCAGTTGTGAATTTACCAGCTGACGTTCATACCACGCGGTATCCTGCTGCATCAGGGTTGCGGTGGGCGACGTGGTTTGGCGAGTGCCAACGCCAAGACGTGCCTGCTTCAACGTGTCACGGATAAATACATTGGTCCAGCGCACTTTTTGCTCACCCGCCTCGATACCAAAGCCAACCAGGCCATTTACGACGATCCGGTTGTCGGTAATGACCCGCTGAAAATCCAGTTCTTTCTGACTCAGGTCAAGCGTCGAAGCCGTTTGCTGAATCGTGTCACGGGTGCGCCATTTGTTGCTGTAGCCTGCGTTGAAGAGGATACCCATCGTCGCATCATCACCAATGTCGAAATTGGTTCCGCCCGTTATATTTGCCGAACCATTTGCGGGCAGATTGCGATTGCGCTGGATGACGGCATTACGTCCGGTAACCAATTGGCTGGCAATCGCCTGCGTGTCGACATTTCCCGCGCTGATACGGTTGCCGCTGGCAAGATAGGCCGCGAGCGCCGGTTTCAGATCACGATTGCCATTGTCAAACCCGCTCCAATCCTGAGAACTGCCATAATAGGTATAGCCGAGCTGATTGGTGGTTTCGCCATTGACGCTGATGTCTCCGCCAACCGTAAGGAAGGTTTCGCGCGGGATCGCTTTGGTGGTCAGGTTGATTACACCGCCGCCAAATTCGCCGGGGAAATTCGCTGAATAGGTTTTCTGGACAAGCGACGAAGCGATAACGCTGGTTGGGAACAGATCGAGAGGTACAACGCGTTTCAGTGGCTCGGGGCTAGGCAGCGGCGAACCGTTGAGCAGCGCGAGCGAGTAACGGTCACCAAGACCACGGACATACACAAAGCCGCCGCCAACTACGCTCAGGCCGGTGACGCGCGCTAGCGCACCTGCAATGTCACCCTCTCCGGTGCGCTCAATATCGGCGCTCGACAGGACGGAAACGACTTGCGGTGCGTTTTTGGAAATATTCCGGTCGAGATAGCCGCGAACGACGATTTCCTCACCGCCGATCGAAACATCGACCTCTTCCTCTTCAGGTACAGCAGCCGGCTCAGCCGGGTCGGCCGGAGTTTCTGCATTTTCCTGGGTGGAGACGGCCTGATCTGCGGTCTGCGGCTCGGTTGCCTCGGCTTGCTCCGGCTCGGCATTCTGCGCCATCGCAATCGAAGGCGAGACGAGCGCTGACGTCAAAAGCAACAGGCTGATTGCCCCCAATGGCTTCAACATTATCATTCCCTTTTCATATTCAAAAAAGGGTGGGGTGCTTGGCCGTGCCTGCACCCCACCCGATATCATAGTCCGCCTATCAGAAGGTCGGCAGGGAGGTGCAAAGACCGCTGATGCTGGTACCGAGCGTTGCAGTCGCACTGTTACATGTCCAACCGGCATACCAGGTGTCGTTTGCATCGCGAACCGCACCAACATAGGTGGTTGCATCAAAGAACGCATTCAGCGTGCTTGCATTAAATGCTGCGACTGCGGTTTCGCTTGCCCCGTTGATAAACAACGAGGTGAGCGTTGGCGCGAAGGCATCGTTATTATTGTTCGCGCCAGTTCCAAAAATTGCAGCAACCTGTGCTTCGGTTACGCCGTTATCACCGCGGAACTTTGGTGCGCCGCACTGAGCGACTACCGAACGGACCAACGGAGCGCCAGCTTCGTCGATTGCTGCGTCGACCGTAGCAGAGATCGTCTGCGGACGGCTGATGCGCAAGCACGACGTGTTGGGGCTTACGATTACGCCGTTGGCGAGCGTATAGTCAGTGCCGCCGCGCAACAATATAGCCGAGAGGTTGCCGGTGTTGTTGCGCTGGATGAACGTGAAGTTCGAAAGGCGGGTGTTCTGGCGCGGTGTGTTGCCGTCCAGCGTATTGTCCGAGTCAGCTTCGATCATCGAGTCGCCGGCCCCCTGACGCTGCACTGCCAAGACATATTGGAAGTTCGCTTTTACGCCGGTGTCGGTGTCAAGATTGTCATCGTCTGCGCCGATCGACACGAAATATTTCATGTTGACGTTGCCGCCGAAGAATTCCGCGCCGTCGTCTGAGCTGTTGAACGATTGTATATGGTCAAGCACGGTGCCCGATCCGGTTCCGCCGGTAGTCAACGACTGTAGTTCGGAGTTGCCCGACAGCACGAAGCCCGAGAAGCGGATTTGAACGTAGCTCATCCGGCCGCTATTGTCGTTGGCAGTTGCGCCGCCGTAAAGTGCAGGGTCAACCGCGCCTTCAACCTGACGCTCGCAGGCAATCGTGCCTGGTGTTGCGGCAGGAGCCGCGCAATCGGTGATTGGCGCGCGTCCGTTGAGAACGACGCCGCCCCATTGGCCGATTGAGTTGTCAGTGTTCAGGCCGAGCACGTTGTCGCGGCTGGTGAAAACGATGGGGAGTGCAGCGGTCCCAATCGCGCTGATGCGGTTGCCGCGGTTCACGTTCAACCAGGAAACGCCGGTGCCACCAAAGACGACAACGCCGGGCTGGACCGTCAGAACGACGTCAGCCGGGTCGGTGGTTTCTTCGGTTGGGCCCTGGTCGGTGCCAACATCGACGCGTCCGCCCAAACGGTACAGCAAACCAGTCACTTTGGTCAAAGTCGTACTGGCGGTAAGACGAGCGGGTAATGTGCACACACGGTAGGTGCCGGTCGGGCCGGTTATGGTGCCATCATCAGTCAACTGAACCGGGTTACCGATAGTCGGGCAACCAGTTGCAGGGGTCACCGTCGCAGGCGGGGGAGGCGGCGGGGGAGGGGGTGGCGGAGGCGCCGGGTTGTTGATGGTGATATTACCGCCGGTACCTGGCGACGCGATATCGTCTGCGCCGCATGCCGATACGAGAGCAGCAGCCGCTGTCGCATAAACGATCCCGCGCAATTTTGGGTCTAACATTATGATTCTCCGCAACAAATATTGTTCGCCCGATTTCAGGCATATGCAACGGACCAGCGACGAATCAACATAGGCCCCACCCGTTGTCGAGACAGCCGATTAGAAGCCACCTGTGACGGCGCTGTGGTTATCGTATTGCGGAATCAAGAATGTTTTGGGTCAGTAATATGACACCCGCAGTGCAAGCGGACGGGGCCTGTTATGCAGACAAAAAAAGCGGGCAACGCAGGCCCGCTTTTTCAATTCATGCGTTTTTTAAACTAGCGCGAGGCGATCCCCACCTGAACGGTTGCGAGCGCTTGGCGTGCGGCGAGTTTAGAGCTCATGATGCGCCCGTCAGCCATTACGAGGTCCACATTTTCTCTCTTTTTGGCTGCTTTGCGAAAGAGCTCGCGCGCTTCGGCAAGTCGACCGCTTCGTGCGTAGGCCTGGCCAAGGTTCAAAAGAAACGCCGGGTCATTGCGGCTCACCGAGCCTGCAAGCATGTCCGTTATCGCCTGCGCGTTATCACCCGCTGCAAGAGCTTTATACCCGATTGCTACGGGCGGATAAGCCGTCTCGACGCCATCAGCCGACTCTGCATGTGCCACTCCGGCAAAAGCAACGGCAACCAAGGCACTGGCAAATAACAATTTCATGGCTCATCTCCTCATTCCTGAGCCAAATATTACACTTTCATGACACATGTGCAACATTATTGTAATATAACTGTCACTTTTTAGGCGTTTTGGCCGGAAAGGAGGGATTTGGGCATAGCATTTTCATAATCGGAACATGACTGTGGTAGCTACTCATGGCTGCAAAAGGCAGAAGGCTGAGTGAGCTCGAAATCAGCAGACTATACGGCTTGGCTGAATTGCGTACCTTCTGGTTGCCGGTATCTATCCAGCAATGAGGCAATCGCGCGCGAATATGGCAAGCCATCGGGCTCGATGATGATTGCGTCAGATTGCAAGCGCGCCAAGCCGCGCTGAATGAAGATATTCAACTCTGCTTGCACTGCATTCAGCAGTTTATGCGGAACCGGCCCCGAGTTGCCGCTGCACAACAGTTTTTCGATCAATGCTCCGCGCAGTTGATCATCGGCTGTTCGCTTGACTCCCTTGGACACAGACATATTTTGGGATGATGCTTGCATCCGGTAACGGCCCGGATTTTTTTCGTTCTGGATAATATAATCGGGGAAGATGCTGATTGCGCTTGCGCCCAAACCAATCATGATTTCGCAGTCATCATCAGTATAACCTTGGAAATTTCGATGCAGCCGGTCCTGCTTTGCAGCGATCGCCAGGCTGTCATCTGCGCGAGCGAAATGATCAAAGCCGATCGCTTTATAGCCGGCGTCGGTGAGCTCGCGATATCCCAATTCTGCCATCGAAAAGCGTTCGGCGAGGCCCGGCAAATTGCTGTCATCAATCCGCCGCTGGCGCGGAAAACGTTGAGGCATATGGGCATAGCCGAACAGGGCAATTCTGCTCGGCTGAAGTCCGATTGCGGTGCGCAGTGTCGATTGCAAATCTTCAACGCTTTGATTCGGAAGTCCGTACATCAAGTCAAAGTTGACCGCATATATGCCGACATCGCGCAAATGGGCCGTGCATTCTTCAATCATTTCCACCGGCTGAATTCGGCCGATGGCTTCCTGGATATTTTCGCTGAAACTTTGCACGCCAAGGCTGACGCGTGACACGCCGCAATGCGCTAATGTATCCGCCCACTCAGCGTTAAAAATGCGCGGATCGAGTTCCACCGAAATATTGGGCCTAGTGCAATTGAAAGTAGTGAGGATCCGGTCGACCAGCCGGACGAATTCGACCGGGGCGATAGCGTTAGGACTGCCGCCGCCAAAAGCGATGTTGGTTACCGTCCCACGGCCACCCAACCGGCTCGCCACAAGAGCGATTTCAGATTCCAGTGCCGACAGATACGAACTCAACCGCTGAGCCTTATTGGCCGCCCCAGTGTTGCAGCCACAATACCAGCAGATTTGTTGGCAATAAGGGATGTGAACATACAAGGACACAGGCTCGTCGGAGCCGATCTTGTCCAGTGCTTCCATCAATGCAGACGGCCCGACATCTTCTCGAAATTCCGCCGCCGTGGGGTAGCTGGTGTAACGCGGTACGTTGCGCGATAGCAGGTCGGGATAATAAGGCCACATCACCGCAACATGCTTACAAAGCTTGCCCGCTGTCCTTGATTTCGATCAAGCGCTTTCTTGCCTGAGATCAATGTCATGCATGCTGCTGCGGTTCATTGCATCTACACCTTAAAATTAAGGAGTCAGGGAAATGAGCGCCGCAAATGTTGGTAATGCCGACCGTCTAGCCCGGATCATTATCGGGGTCGTAATGATCGCGTTGGTGTTTTTCGGTCCGAAAACAAATTGGGGCTGGATTGGTCTCATTCCGTTGCTGACCGGTCTCATCCGCTGGTGCCCGGCATATCGGGTGGTCGGCATGAGCACCTGTAAAAAATAATCAACCTCGTCCCAAAAGGATAAAATCATGAAATTGCTTAAGTACACGTTCTTGCCTGCGGCGATCGCTGCCAGCGCGCTGGCCACACCTGCATTTGCCAAGGCTGGAGATACTTTCGTTCGTGTCCGCGCCATTATGGTCGCGCCGACCGAAAGCTCTGGCGGCATTCTTCCGACTTTCCCTACCGAAGAGGTGAAGGTCAATAACAGCATCATGCCCGAAGTCGACATCACACATATGGTCAGCGACCATGTCGGGTTGGAGCTTATCGCAGCGACCACCAAACATAATGCATCGGGCACATCCGGCACAACCGGAGGCATTGGCAAGCTTGCATCGACTTGGGTTCTTCCACCGACGCTAACGGTACAATATCATTTTACCCCCGAAGCCAAGGTGCGTCCCTATGTTGGTGCGGGCGTGAACTATACGATGTTCTATTCGGAAAAGCCCTCCGCCGGTCTTGAGGCCGCAGTCGGGCAGACCGATGTCAATTTGAAAGACAGTTTCGGCTGGGCGGCACAGGCCGGGATCGACATCGATCTGAACGAGAAGATGTTCCTCAATTTTGACGTCAAATACATCGACATCGATACGACCGCACGACTGGCGACCACTGCCATCGGCACGCAGCGCGTGAAGATTAGTCTCGATCCGATCGTATTCGGGGTTGGTCTGGGTTTCCGCTTCTAGAGAGTCAGCGAAAACGTCACGCCACGGGCGGCGCTTCCGGGGGGAGGCGCCGCTCTTTTTGTTTCAGCAGCAACCGTCGTCGGTGGTGCCGTCGGCCTTCTTTTTGCGCTCATTGGCGGCATGGCATCCCTTTTTGCAGCAACCATGATCGCCGCCTTCGCCGGGTAGTGGCGCTTTGACCGGGATCGAGATGCGCACATCGCCTTCGCCGCAGACGCCGACCATTATGGATTTGGCGGTGGCTGGCGCAGGCGGCATAACCAATATCGTGACCGCAAGTAGGGTGGCGAGGCGCTTCACAGCTCGTCCTCTTCGTCGATCAATATCCGCAAAGCGGCGCCATCGGCATCGTCGAACTGCCCGTTTTTGATCGACCAGAAAAACCCAGCGAGGCCCAATAGCCCAAGACCAAGGGCAACGGGAATGAGCAGAGCAAGCCCGGTCATTTGGCCGCATTCTTGAGGCGAAGCGCGTTGGCAACCACGACCAGGGAAGAGCCCGACATGGCGGCTGCCGCAATCAGCGGCGTGACATAGCCAGCAATCGCCAACGGCACAGCGAGCACATTATAGCCAATCGCCAGAATGAAATTCTGCCGGACAATATGCTGGGTCCGGCGCGCCGCGCGGATTGCGGTTGCGACAGGGGTCAGCGCGTCACCCATGAAGACGACATCGGCGGCATTTTGGCCTGCATCGCTGGCTGACGCAGGCGCAATCGAGGCATAACCGGCGGCGAGCGCGGGGCCATCGTTCAGCCCGTCGCCAACCATTAGCACCTTGTGCCCGGCCGCTTTTTGCCTTGCGATGGCGTCGAGTTTCTCTTGCGGCAGCATCGATGTTTGCGCGGTGATGCCCAAGGCTCGGGAAACCGGTGCGACAGATTCCGCGCGGTCACCAGAGATGATCGACGACGTCAGGCCAAGGGCTTGAAGTTCGGCGAGCGTCGCCGCTGCGTGGGGGCGTAGTTGGTCGGAGAAATGTACCGCGAATGATGGCGCGCCTTCGATCTGTAATTCCGAAGCAAGACCGTCATGGGATATTTCCGTGTCCGGACGGCCAAGCGATACCGGGCGACCTTTGGCGGTGGCGTAAACGCCAGCCCCGGCCACCTCGCGGACCTGTTCGATTTTGGCAGCGGCGACACCTTCGGCTTCCAGCGCGCGCCTAATCCCTTCGGACAAGGGATGGCGGCTTGCCCGCGCCAGCGACAGAAGGACTGATTTCTGCTCGCCTGTTGCATTCGCCAAATTGGTAGGCGTCGGTCGACCCATGGTGAGCGTGCCGGTCTTGTCGAACATCGCCAAATCGACTTCGGCGAGGCGTTCGAGCGCGCTGCCGTCTTTCACCAATATACCAGCGCGCATTAGCGCCCCGGCCACAACGATCTGCGCGGCGGGAACCGCGAGGCCAAGCGCGCATGGGCAGGTGATGATGAGCACCGCGACCGCGACCAGTAGGCTTTCATGCCATCCGGCTCCGGCGATCATCCAGCCGAGAAAGCTAAGCGCAGCTAATGTGTGCACGGCTGGGGCATAAAGCCGCGCGGCGCGGTCGGCGACACGGACATAGAGCGATTTGCCCTGCGACGCCTGCTCCATCAGCCGCGCGATGTCGGCGATCGCGGTATCCGCCCCTGCTGCGGTCACGCGGACATGCACAGGTGCGTCCAAGTTCAATGTGCCTGCATGCACAATGCTACCGATGACGACGGACTGCGCCGTTGTCTCACCGGTAAGAAGCGACAGATCGAAGCTGCTGATGCCCTCGGTCACAATACCATCGGCGGCGAGCCGCTCGCCAGCAGCGACCAACATCACCATGTCGGGCTCCAAAGCTTTCGCGTCGATCCATGCTGTCTTGCCACCGGGCTGCAAGACCATCGCGCCTGCCGATGTCTGCTTGAGCAAAGCACTTACCCCGTCTCGCGCGCGGTCGCGCATGACGGCGTCGAGCCAGCGACCAGTTAGCAGGAAGAACAGCAACATCACTACGCCGTCGAAATAGGCGTGTGGCCCGTGAGTGAAGGTTTCATACAGGCTGAGCGCTGTGGTGATGGTCACACCGATGGATATCGGCACGTCCATATTGGTCCGCCCTTTGCGCAGCGCACTCCATGCTGAACGAAAGAAGGGCTGGCCTGAATAAGCAATTGTCGGCAAGGCAATCAGCGCCGACAGCCAGTGGAACAAGTCACGCGTGACCCCGGTTGCGCCAGACCAGACCGACACCGACAGCAACATGATGTTCATCATCGCGAAGCCCGCGACCGCCATCGCTTTCAAAAGGCGTTTGGCTTCCTTATTGTCGGCCTCGCCACTGCTTTCCGAAATCGCCACCGCTTCGAAGCCGATGCCGGATATGGCATCAAGCAGTTGCGGCATCGTCATTTCGGGCAAATGGGTGACGCTGACTCGTTTGGCAGTAAAGTTCACCCGCGCATTGACGATTCCGGGTTGCAGCGCCAACCCGCTTTCCAGTTTCGAAATGCACCCGGCGCAGCGCATCCCCGGAACCGCGAAATCCGCTACCGGCAATTCGACAAGCAAGCGGTTGGGTGTCGTCGCTGTCACTGTAGCTGTTCCACAAATCTATAGATGTCGGCACTCTGGCGCAGCGAAATCTGCACATTCCAGCGTCCCACGGGCAGGGCGGTGGTCGACCTAAGCGTGCCGTCGGGCATCGCCTTGAACGCCAGCGGCTGATCAACCGCGCGACCCAAAGGATGCAACGCATCGCCGATGGCGGTGACGCCTTGCAACGGCTGGCCGTTCTGCTCGACATTGATCATGACAAAGCGACCTTCGGTCAGCGTCGCCTTGGTCGTCCAGCCAAGCTTATCCTGCTTATCGGCGGCGGCCAGCCAGCGGTTGTAATTCTGGCTGGCGACATAGCTGTTATCGACCACCGTGCCGCCAAAAGTGCCAAGCGCCATGCGCGCCATGTAGAAATTCACCGCCATCACAATGCCGAAAAACACGACAAGAATTGCGGTCATGTGCCAGCCGGTGAACTTGCCATTGGTGAGTATTTTCATTTTACTGCCTCTGGCCTTTCGAACACGACTTCATCGCTGTCACCGCGTTCGTCACCCGTGCGTGCCCTTGTGTTGATCGTGAATCCGGTCCGCACTGGCCCTTCGGCTGGTGCCGCGATAAACAGGCGGACCTTGTGCACGGCATCGGGAGCAACCGCGAAGTTGATATTCTGCTTGGCGAATTCGCGCTTGCCTTCGGGCGTCCAAACCACTGCGCCGGGTAGCCCTTCAATATAGACATCGACGATACGTGGCCGTGTTTCCATATTGCGGATATTCAGCGTGTAATTGTTGCGGATTGAGCCGTCGGACAGGCGGACATAGACCGGATTGCGGTCGCGTTGCACCGCCAGATCAAGCCGAGTGCGCTGACCCAATGTGAAGAGCATCGCAAGACCAATGCTCACCCAGATACCGAAATAGACCAACGTGCGCGGTCGGAAGAGCGTTTTCAACGCGGGGTGGCCAGTGCCGCCCGCCTTTTCGACCTCGGCATCGTCCAATGTGCAATAATCGATTAACCCGCGTGGCTTGCCGATCTGCGCCATGACATTATCGCAGGCGTCGATACATAGGGCGCAGGTGATGCAACCGATTTGCGGCCCTTCGCGAATGTCGATTCCGGTAGGGCAAACAGCGACGCATTGGTTGCAATCGATACAGTCGCCGAACGCAGTCGGGTTGGCTTGCGCGGCTTTCAAGCTGCCGCGCTTTTCGCCACGCCAATCCTTGTAAGTCACGAGCAGCGACTTTTCGTCCATCATCGCGGTCTGGATACGCGGCCATGGGCACATATATATGCACACCTGCTCGCGCATGAATCCGCCGAAGATGAATGTCGTTGCGGTCAATATGCCAACTGTCGCATAAGCAACGGGTGCCGCCTCTCCCGACCAGAAATCGCGGACCAAGGTCGGCGCGTCGGCAAAATACATGATCCACGCGCCGCCGGTCCAGAAAGCGATGAACAGCCAGACCGTCCATTTGCTCAAGCGCTTGGCGATTTTCTGAGGTCCCCAAGATGCCTTTTCCAGCCGAATCTGTGCGTTGCGGTCGCCATCGATGAACCGTTCAACATGCTGGAACAGGTCCGTCCACACCGTCTGCGGACAGGCATAGCCGCACCACGCGCGGCCGACCGCGCTGGTCACCAAGAATAGCCCGATCCCAGCCATCACCAGCAGGCCAACGACATAATAAAATTCATGCGGCCAGATTTCGATCTGGAACATGTAGAAACGCCGGTTGGCGAGATCGACAAGCACCGCCTGATCGGGCGCATATTGCCCGCGATCCCAACGGATCCACGGGGTGATATAATAAATCGCCAGCGTGACCGCCATGATACCCCATTTCAGCCGGCGGAAAAATCCGTCGACTGCTTTGGGATAGACGCCCTTGCGTGCTTGGTAGAGCGGCTGGTTCGGGCCGGTGAGGTCTTCAGGGCTGGACATTGGATGCGACCTTTGCAGGGTCGGGTGCCGGTGTCGCCACTGGCGCAGGATTGGCTTCGCCGCCGCCGAGCGAATGGACATAAGCTGCCAGCATCTTGATCGTCACCGGATCGAGGCGATTGTTCCAGCGTGGCATCACGCCGTACCGCGCTTTGTTGACGGTTGTCGTCAAGCTCGCTTTGTCCCCGCCATAGAGCCAGATACCATCGGTCAGGTTCGGCGCGCCAAATTCGCGCAGGCCCTTGCCGTCGACACCGTGGCAGGACGCGCAATTGTTGGAAAACAGCGTAGCTCCACTGGCTGACTTCGCGCTAGCCTTTTCAAGGCCCGAGAGCGAACGGACATAAGATGTCACCGCGTCGATTTCGCCATTACTCAACACGCCCGCGAATGCTGGCATCTGCGAAAAGCGCGTTTCTTCATGGTCGGGCTGCCTTACGCCATGCGTCAGCGTGTAATGGATCGCGGGCATATCGCCGCCCCACAGCCAATCGTCATCGTTGAGATTAGGGTAGCCAGCCGAACCCGCCGCACCCGAACCATGGCACTGCACACAATGCACCTTGAACGCGGCGCGACCGCCCTCGACGGCGGCCTGATAGAGCCGTTCATCGCCTGCCAATTGCTCTACCGCAATCGCGGCGAGCGCGTTCGTGATCGGCGCGCGGCGCAACGTTTCCGCCTTCATTTCTTGCTCGAGCTGCCCCCGGCTTGACCAGTTCCAGATACCCTGTGTTGCGCTGTTGACCATCGGGATTGCGGGATACAGCACAATATAGCCCAAAGCCCAGATGATCGTCCCCCAGAAGGAAAAGACCCACCAGCGTGGCATCGGCGTATCGAGTTCCTCAATGCCGTCCCATTCATGACCGACTGTCTGCGTGCCTGTTGGCGCATCGATCCTTTTGTTATCAGTCATTTTCGTCATCCCTGAATATGATGTGCGCTGCGTCGTGGTTCCGCTTGGATGCGCCCTTGCGGAAGGGCCACAGGACGAGGATGAGGAACAATATCCCCATCGCAACCAGCCCCCAGCTGTCGGCGAAGTGGCGAAGATCGTTATAGTTCATCGCGGCTGCTCATAGGCTTTGGCCTTTTCGTGATCGACCAACGTACCGATCATTTGAAGATAGGCGACTACCGCATCCATCTCAGTGACCTTCGTTGGATCGCCATCATAATCGCGCGCTTGCGCCTTGGGGTAACGTGCCTTCAGCGCATCGCTATTCGCATTGGGGTCGGCCTGCGCAATCAGATCGGCGTCAGCCTCTTTTATAGCTTCATCGGTGTAGGGCACGCCGACGCGCGACAAAGCGGTCAAATGGTCCGACATATCGCCGACCTTGACCTCGCGTTCGGCAAGGAACGCATAAGGCGGCATGATCGATTCCGGCACGACGCTGCGCGGGTTCTTCAAATGCGCGCGGTGCCATTCGTCCGAATAGCGACCACCGACACGCGCCAGATCCGGCCCTGTGCGTTTGGACCCCCATTGGAATGGATGGTCGTACATGCTTTCGGCAGCCAAGCTATATGGCCCGTAGCGCTCGACCTCATCGCGGAACGGGCGGACCATCTGGCTGTGGCAGAGATAGCAGCCCTCGCGGATATAGACATTCCGGCCGGTCAACTCTAGCGGGGTGTAGGGCCGCATGCCCTCGACCTTTTCGACAGTGGAGTCGATCCAGAAGAGCGGCGCGATTTCAACGATACCGCCGATGGCGACCGCGCCCAATGCACACAGGCCAAGCAACGTGACATTACGTTCGAGCTTTTTGTGGCTGAAGCTTCCGGTTTTGGTGGTGTTTGTCATTATCGTTGTTCCTTATTCGGCCGGAACGGCAACATAGGGACGGTCGGCATCGGGATCATAAGGCGTTTCGGTCATCGCCTTTTCGACGCGGATTTTGCCCGCGACAGTCATCCACACATTGTAGACCATGATCAGCGCGCCGCAGAGATAAAGCAGACCTCCAAAGGCACGGATGAGATACATCGGGAACATCGCGGTCACCGTTTCGACGAACGAATAGACGAGATATCCGTCGGCCCCATATTCGCGCCACATCAGGCCTTGCATGATCCCGGCGACCCACAAAGCCGAGGCATAGAAAACGATGCCCAGCGTCGAGAGCCAGAAATGCCAGTTGATCATGCGCAGCGAATACATGCGTGTCCGGCCCCACAGGCGCGGGAACATATAATAGAGGCAGGCAAAGGTGATCATGCCGTTCCAGCCCAATGCGCCGCTGTGCACATGGCCAATGGTCCAGTCGGTATAATGCGACAGGCTGTTGACTGCCTTGATCGACAACATCGGGCCTTCGAAGGTCGACATGCCGTAGAAGGCGAGCGCCATTACCATCATGCGGATGATCGGATCGGTACGGATCTTGTCCCATGCGCCGTTCAGCGTCATCAGGCCGTTAATCATCCCGCCCCAGCTCGGCATCCACAGGACAATTGAGAACACCATGCCCAACGTCTGCGCCCAGTCGGGCAACGCGGTATAATGAAGATGGTGCGGCCCGGCCCAGATGTAGAGGAAGATGAGCGACCAGAAATGGACGATCGACAGCCGGTAGGAATAGACCGGACGTTCGGCCTGCTTCGGCACAAAATAATACATCATGGCGAGGAACCCGGCGGTCAGGAAAAATCCGACTGCGTTATGGCCGTACCACCACTGGGTCAGCGCATCCTGAACGCCCGCAAATGCGCTGTAGCTTTTCGAACCCAGAAAGCTGACCGGCATCGACAGATTATTGACCAGATGCAGCATCGCAATGGTAATGATGAAGCTTAGGTAAAACCAGTTGGCGACATAGATATGTGGCTCTTTGCGCTTGACGATGGTGCCGACAAACACCGCGAGATAGCTGACCCAGACAATCGTCAGCCAGATATCGACATACCATTCGGGCTCCGCATATTCGCGCGCTTCGGTGACGCCCATCAGATAGCCGGTGGCGGCCAGCACGATGAACAGCTGATAGCCCCAGAAAACAAAACGGGCGAGACCGGGGAAGGCGAGTCTCGCCCGGCAAGTGCGCTGGACAACGTAAAAACTCGTTGCGATCAACGCATTGCCTCCGAATGCAAAAATCACCGCTGACGTGTGCAGCGGACGCAAGCGGCCGAATGTGGTATATTCCAAGTTAAGGTTCAGCGCCGGAAACGCGAGCTGAAGCGCGATGATCAGTCCGACCAGAAAACCAGCGATGCCCCAGAAGAGGGTCGCGATCACACCCCAGCGAATGGGGTCATCGTCGTAGCGCGACTGTGCCGCCGGACCGCCAAGCACCGGAAAGCGCTGCGTCACAAAATCGAACTTGTTCATCGATGCCGCCATCGCAATCAATGCTGCGACGCAGGCAATCCCCATATGAACAGAAAAGGCCTGATCGACACCCAATACCATTGCGACAAAGGCCAAAAGCGCAACGACGAACCACACGCCAAAGCGTGCTACAAGCTTATCCATAGTCTTTCCCCGAGCCGAAAAATGACGGCCCCTTTGGTTGTCATGCGGCGGCGCAGCATGATCGTCCTTGATTCAGATCAAGAAATGCAAAAAGCGCCTCAGGCGGCGGCGGAAAGATCCTGCAGGCGACGTCGGTTCTGGATCGAAACCATTCGGCGGTCGGGAAGGCCAATGATGCCATCGGCCTTCAGGCGGGAAAGCTGACGACTTACCGTTTCGATAGTCAGCCCGAGAACATCGCCCATTTGCTGCCGGTCTAAAGGCAACGCAAACTCGTTTAATTCATTCTCTTCGATTGAACAGCCAGTCGCGCCCATGCGGCTCGACATTTCGAGTAATAAGGTGGCTATCCGTTCGGTAGCCGTCTTTTTGCCCAGCAGCAACATCCATTCACGCGCGCGGTCTAATTCAGCTAAGGTGCGTTGAAGCAATTTGTGCTCAAGTTCCGGATGATTGCGGGCAAAGGCATCAAAATTTGATCGTGAAAAAATACACAGCTCTGCGTCGCTCAGCGCCGTCACACTGTAAGGGCTCTTTTGTCCGAAAGGGCGACCAATAAAGTCACCAGGGAATACCACACCCACGATTTGCTCCCGCCCATCGGCGATGCTCATCGATACTTTAAGTATGCCCGAAATAACATTTGCAACGATGATGGCGTCATCGCCCTCCCAAACAACCGTTTGGCCGCGCCCGACGCGCTGCTTTCGCCCCAACTGGCTCAACACGTCCAGTTCGTCAGGCATCAATGCTGCGCAAATGGCACTATTACGGACGACGCATTGCGAACAGTCTTTCATATTACTGCCCTATACAGCCGGATGGCGCGACGCAACGCGCTTTCAACTTTCCGGCAAATGGGCGCGGAAGGTGCTCGGCTGAGGAACCAGCCGAATTTTCCGTCAAAAATGGAGGCCCGAGCCGGAATCGAACCGGCGTGCAAGGATTTGCAGTCCTCTGCGTCACCACTCCGCCATCGGGCCTCTCGTGCGGTGGAGGCGCCATCTAGCGGGTCGGGCAAACCAATGCAACGGCCAATATCTCACGGTGCACTGCGCCATATCAATGTTGCAAAAAAGTTGCTGTTTGCCACCTAAAATCAGGTGTTTGTCTGAATCCTTCTTGGCGTTTTCGGTAACGCTGGCTAGAAACGGACTCAAAGGCTGTATTGTCTTTGCAATACAGTTGTGCCACATGGCCATGAAGTTAATGGAAATATCCCGATGGAATCAGTCAATTTTGAAGATATGCGACGCGCGATGGTTGACAGTCAGCTGCGTACCAGCGGTGTGACCGAAGCGTGGGTACTGGCTGAAATGGGGCGTGTGCCACGTGAGGACTATGTCACCGCATCGCACCGCACGACCGCCTATATGGACCGCGCAATCATGTTGGCAGAACATCGGTTTCTGAACCCGCCAGTGTCCACAGCCCTGCTCCTGCAAGCCGCCGATGTGGTGCCTGATGATAATGTCCTGCTGGTGGGAATGGGCAATGGTTATGTCGCTGCTTTGCTTGACCGGCGCGTTGCAAAGGTCACGACCGTCGATGCGGCAGACATGGCCAGCGCAATCAAGGCTGCTCCTTACTCGTTGATTATCATCGACGGCGCTGTCGAGGAGTTGCCGGCTAGCCTGATGGCACTCGCTGCCGATGGCGCGCGGCTGGTAACCGGCATATTAGAGGGCGCGGTGACGCGTCTTGCAAAAGGATATGTGCATGGGGGCAGGGTTGCGTTGAAGCCATTTATCGATAGCGAAATTGCACCACTTGCGGAATTTGCGCGCAAACCGGAGTTCGTGTTTTGAGCGCGCGCCGCCTGGTTATTGTCGGCCTGCTCAGTTCCGCGATATTAACTGCGCCTGCCGCTGCAGATACGCTGCGTGAGGCGCTGGTATCGGCATATGAAACCAATCCCAATCTAACAGCTGCTCGCGAAGGGCAGAAGGCGATTGATGAAGGTGTGCCGCTAGCCAAGTCCGCCGGACGGCCAAGCGCTGATGCCAGCGTGAGCTATACCGAAAATTTTCCGCGCTCCAATGGAACCGGCACGAGCTTCTCTCCAGATCGCGTTCTGAGCATTGGTCCCAGCGCATCCGTTCCGCTTTACGCAGGTGGCGGCATCCGTAATTCGGTGCGCGCTGCCGAGAACCGGGTCGAAGCTGGATTTGCATCGCTTCGCGGAACCGAAAGTGCGATTTTTTCTGCTGTGGTCAGCGCCTATATGGATGTCATCCGCGACGAGGCGATTGTTGAACTGAATCGTGCCCAGGTTGGTGTCCTTTCGGTCAATCTGGAGGCGACGCGAGACCGATTTGAAATTGGCGACTTGACGCGAACTGACGTAGCTCAATCCGAAGCACGCCTTGCTCTGCAGGTCAGCACGCTCGAATCGGCGCGTGCGAATCTTATCCGATCAAAAGAAATCTACATCCAGCTGGTGGGCCGCGAACCTGGCAAGCTGGAAGCTCCCCCACCTTTGCCCAACCTGCCTGCTGCGCCTGAAGAGGCTGTCACCGTCGCGCTGAATAATAATCCGGACTTGATCGCAGCAAAGGAAAGCCGCGAGGCCGCGCGCTTTGACCGCAAGGCCGCCGATGCGTCGCGCCTGCCTTTCATTTCTGCGGTCGGTGGTAGCACGCACAGCAATAATTTCGGTTCGATTGATACGACGCTACCTTATGATCGCTGGTCGAACTCGGCGCAGATTGGCGTGCGTGCCTCGATTCCTCTCTATCAGGGCGGCGAGGCCGGTGCGCGCATTCGTCAGGCGCAAGCCCGATTGGGGCAAGCGCAAGAGCAGGAAATCGCCGCTGAGCGCGACGTAATTGCCCAGACGCGGGCTTCTTACGCCAGCTGGAAAGCTTCGCAGGAAGTGATTTCCGCCTCCGAGCGCGCAGTGTCGGCGAACGAACTGTCGCTTGAGGGCACACGGGCCGAAAACAGCGTTGGCAACCGCACAATCTTGGACATATTGAACGCAGAGCAGGAACTGCTGAACAGCCGGGTCCAGCTGATTACCGCACGGCGCAATGCTTATGTTGCCGGGTTCACCTTACTTGCAGCGATGGGCAAAGCCGAAGCGCGTGATTTGGGGCTTGATGGAGGTGTCCTATACGACCCAGTCGCCGAATACCAAAAGGTAGAAGGTGCGTGGACCGATTGGGATGGCAACCCTGATCCGGCCACCAAATCGACGCGTACCGTTGACACAGCTGCGCAAAAGGCAGAGATAGAGCCGATTCCGGAGTACAGCCGGAAGCAGTAATATGATTGGCAGTGGGGGCTGTGAATATGGCAGAAGGCCGGAATGAACCGTCGATGGATGAGATTCTCTCCTCGATTAAACGCATCATAGCCGATGATGACCGGATCCGTCCGGCTGCCAAGCGCATCGCGAAGCCCGCATCGTCGCATGATGAGGAAGAAATTCTGGAGCTAACCGAAACCGCCGTTGATGAAGAGGCGGAGGATGTTTTGCTCGACGACAGCAAGGCGCAGAGTTTGCGCCACAGCTTCTCGGCATTGCAGACATTGTCCGAGCCCGGCGTCGCTCCACAGATCGTGCGTTCAGGTGAGACTTCCTTGGAAGGCCTGACCCGTGATCTTTTGCGGCCAATGCTGAAGGACTGGCTCGACAATAATCTGCCACCGATCGTCGAAGCAATGGTCGAACGCGAAATCACGCGCATCACCAAAAAGGGCTGATGCGCACGGGGCTGTTCGTCGGGCTACTGCTGGCCGCGACGCCAGTACCGATATTTGCCAAAAATCTTTACGTTGAAACCGGTAGGCTTGTCGATGTTGCGGCGGGCAAAGTGCTGTCCGGTCAGTGTATCAGCATTGATAATCAGAAAATTACGTCTGTCTCCCCTTGCGGCCCCACGCCAGATGGATTGGAGCGGCTCGACTGGTCGAGTTATACGGTCCTTCCCGGGTTGATTGACCTCCACACACATCTGGCCGACGCGGGACAAAGCGCAGATCTCGGGCTACCGCTCAAAACTTCGCCTGCAGCAACTGCGCTAATTGGCGCGCATAACGCCAGACTCACGTTGGAGGCGGGTTTCACGACGGTGCGCGATGTCGGCACCTATCGCGGGCTAACCGATGTTGCGCTGAAAAATGCCATCAATGCGGGGCAGGTTCCCGGCCCGCGTATGTTCGTGGCGGGTGCCTATATCACCATCCCCAAAGGTGGCGGCGAGTTGAATGGCGTCATTGACAATGACAAGCTGCCCGCCGACATGCGGCTGGGCGTCAGCAACACTCCGCAAGAGGCCGCAGAAAAGACCGATTATTTGATCGCGAATGGTGCCGACTTCATCAAGATGATCGCCACCGGCGCAGTACTTGCCATCGGCACAGAGCCGGGCGAACCTGAACTGACCGAGGCGCAAATGCGCTTTGTGGTTGAAGCCGCCAAACCCAACGGAATTTATGTAACCGCCCACGCGCATGGTGCCATCGGCATCAAGAATGCGATTCGAGCGGGCGTACGCTCGATCGAACATGCCAGCCTGATCGATGACGAAGCGCTGGCCATGGCGAAAGCGGCTGGAACCTGGCTAGTGATGGACATCTACAATGGCGATTATATCGACGATATCGGGACCAAGGAAAAATGGCCCGAGGAATATTTGCGCAAAAACCGCGAGACCACCGATGTGCAACGCGCCGGGTTCACCAAGGCGGTGAAGAAGGGCGTCAAACTGGCCTACGGCACCGACAGCGGCGTCTATCCCCATGGCGGCAACGCCAAGCAATTCGCGTATATGGTTCGCTACGGCATGACCCCGATGCAGGCGATCCAGAGCGCTACCATTCGCGCGGCAGAACTGTTGGGCAAAGAAGGCGAGTTGGGCGCCATTGCGCCCGGGCGCTTTGCCGATCTGGTAGCGGTGACGGGCGACCCGCTGGCAGATGTCCGGGTGCTTGAAGATGTCAGCCATGTGATGAAGGGTGGCGTGGTTGCCAAGTGAAGGCGATGCGGCTTCTTCTTTTGCTGTTGGTTTTGGGCGGCTGCACACCTGACACCCAACCCCAAATTTGCGGACGAACGTTTTGCCTGCCGCCAAACGCAAGGATAATCAGCACTAGAAGTCCCATTGAGGATTTTGTGCTTTATGAGGTTAAGTGGAATGGCTCGTCTGTTTCCATTTATGAGGGCAACCATCCTCGGCGAGAAAAAGTAGAACACAGCCGGTTGGCAACACCTATTGATCGCAATGCTCAGTTTTACGAAACAGGTGGCAAAGCCAACGTAATCATAGAAGTGGGAGGCCAATGGCCGCAGTTTATTGAGGTTACATCCGAATGCGACCTAACCGCCGACTGTTCGGCTATTAACTTAGCTAGGCGGCTAACAGCGATAAACAAAAGGGCGGGGAATTAACCCGCCCATCCGTCGCTTAATATAAGAGCAGTTTTTCTCAGACAATCGTGACCGAGAAAAGCAGGCTGCTGAGCGCGAGTGCGCCGATAAAGCTCGCCAGTTTCTGCATGTTTCATTCCTTCTACTTTGCCGCACAGCCGTGAAGGCCGGGTCGTCCCTGTCGAAGGCATCCCTTATGTTATTGTTATAACGCGCATATGGGTATGGGCGGTGTAAAACTCAATGTTATTGGTAGACAAAATAGTTGCATAAAACGCAACTAAAGGCACCCCCTCTCTCCTTTAGGGGAGAGGTGCGAGACTTACGAGCTTGCTCGTTAGTCGCAGCGGAGAGGGGTTCCACCGTGAGGTCCGAGCTCTAACGCCCCCTCTCCACAGCGCCTAACCGCCTTCGGCGCTAAGGCTTCGTACCTCTCCCCTAAAGGAGAGAGGGGCATGACGCGCAATCTTCTTGCGCGACCTTGTAACGCTGACTAGCTTGCGGTTCATGACCAAAACCTTCTTGATCGCCGCGCTCGTCGGCACTTCCGCCCTTTCTGTTCCAGCCCAAGCCCGTCCGATGACCGAAACCGATCTTGCGACGATGAAGCGTCTGTCTGGCGCGGCTGCGTCACCCGACGGAACGATGGTTGCGTACCAGTTGCGCGAGACCGATCTGGAGGCGAACAAGGGCAAGACCGACTTGTATATGCTCAAGCTTGGTGTGCCCAATGCGCAGCCCGTGCTCTTCGCGTCGAAGCCCGACAAGAACGAGCATGATCCCGCCTTCGCCCCCGACGGCAAAGGCATTTTCTATATCAGTAACGAAAGCGGGTCGGACCAGATCTGGCGTTATGACATTGCCAGCGGCACGACCATGCAATCGAGCAACTTCAAGGCCGATGTCAGCGGCTTCAAAATCTCTCCCGATGGCATGAAATTTGCCGTTTGGGGCGATATCGCACGCGAATGCCTCGATTTTGGTTGTGAGAAGGATGGCGACACATCGAAACCCGGCCCCGGCACTGGCCGCGAATATGACCAGCTGATGGTGCGCCATTGGGATGCATGGGAAACACCGGGCAACTATAGCCGGGTCTTCACCGCTGTCCTGGGTGCTGATAACAAAATCGGTACACTCGGTATAGCGATGGATGGTAATCTGGTTGGTGACGCACCGTCGAAACCCTTTGGCGGCGGCGAAGAAATTGCATGGGCTCCGGATAGCAAATCCTTGTTCTACACCCTGCGCAACGCGGATAAGGATGAAGCGAAATCCACCAATCTCGACATTTATCATGCCGATTTGACGGGCGCGGTTCACAACGGAACGCCCAAAAATGCGGGTACCGACACAATGCCCGCACCTTCGCCCGACGGAAAATATCTGGCCTACGCCGCCATGGCCCGCGCTGGATATGAGGCCGACCGGCAAGTCCTGATGTTGCGCGATATGAAGACTGGCAAGGTTAGCGCACTGACCGATAAATGGGACCGGTCTGTGGCGTCGATTGCATGGACGGCGGATAGCAAAAGCCTGCTCGTCACCGCGCAGGATGTACTTGAAACCCCGCTCTACCGCGTCGACTTAAAAGGCAAAGTCACACGCCTGACCGAACGCGGCCATATTGCCGCGGCGGTTCCGCTTGCAAATGGCGGCATTGTCTATGCCATCGACAGCATTGCTGGCCCCGCCGACCTCGTCCACATGGACGCCAAGGGTAAGACCACGCGGCTGACCAACGTCAACGCGGGCAGCCTCGCCGCGCTCGATCCGGTGAATTACCAGAAATTCGACTTTGCCGGTGCGAATGGCGAACAAGTATTCGGACAGATCGTCAAACCGCAAAATGCGACCGGCAAATTGCCTGTGCTATTGCTCGTTCATGGCGGACCGCAAGGGACGTTCAACAATAGCTGGTCTTACCGCTGGAACCCCGCCGTCATGGCAAGCCAAGGCTATGCCGTCGTCAGCATCGATTTCCACGGGAGCACCGGCTACGGCCAGAAATTCACTGACAGCATCAACAAGGACTGGGGCGGCAAGCCGCTTGAAGATTTGAAGCTTGGCATGGAAGCTGTCGCGAAAATCGACAGCCAACTCGACACCGCAAACGCCTGCGCGCTTGGCGGGTCTTACGGTGGTTATATGATGAACTGGATTTCGGGCAACTGGCCCGACCGCTTCAAATGCCTCGTCAATCATGCCGGCATTTTCGACCTGCGTGCGATGGCTTACGAGACCGAAGAATTGTGGTTCGACCAATGGGATAATGGAGGGCCGTGGACGACGCGTACCGACGCGGAAAAATGGAATCCGGTAAACCATGTCACCAAATGGAAGACGCCGACTTTGGTCATTCACGGCGAGAAGGATTACCGAATTCCTTATTCGCAGTCATTGGCCGCGTTCACCGCATTGCAGCAGCAGGGCGTCGAATCGAAACTACTCGTATTCCCCGACGAGAATCACTGGATATTGAAGCCCAAAAACTCGATCCAGTGGTACCAGACGGTGTTCGAATGGGTGGGCAAGCATCTGAAGAAATAAGCTGCGGCTTTTGAGGGGGAGAGCAGGATGACCGGAATCGCCGAGAGCGTCGCCACCGACATAAGCGGCGGTGCAGAGCTAAGCCGCAGCCTTAAATCGCGCCATGTCTCGATGATTGCCATTGGCGGGATTATCGGCGCGGGGCTGTTTGTCGGATCCTCGACCACGATCAGTCAGGCTGGTCCAGCCGCGGTGTTCTCCTTTGCCATCGCCGGTTTCATCATCCTGCTTGTCATGCGGATGCTGTCCGAAATGGCGATTGCGGTCGATGGCGTGCAGACCTTCCCCGATTTCGCGCGCGCAGGGCTCGGCCATCTCGCGGGGTTCCTGTCGGGATGGCTCTATTGGTATTTCTGGGTCGTCGTCGTGGCAATCGAGGCAATAGCGGGTGCGCAAATCATCCACGGATGGTTCCCGGCGATCCCCGAACTCGGCATCGGCATCGGGCTGATGGCGATCCTCACGGCGGTGAACCTGATGTCCGCACGCGCATATGGCGAGTTTGAATTCTGGTTCTCGTCGATCAAGGTCGCCGCAATCATCGTCTTCATATTGCTCTGCGCCGCATGGGCGTTCGGATTTACTTCAGGCGGCGGTGCGACATTCGGTAACCTTACCGAGCATGGTGGCTTCGTCCCCAATGGCTGGGGCGTTGTGCTCGCTGCGGCAACCTCGACCATCTTCAGCTTGGTCGGCGCAGAAATCGCGACCATTGCGGCGGCTGAATCGGAAGAACCCGCCAAGGTCATCAGCCGCATGACCGTGTCGGTCACGTTGCGCATCCTGATATTCTACATCCTCTCAATTTTCCTCATCGTGTCGGTCGTGCCATGGACCGAGATCGTCCCGAAAGTCTCACCGTTCGCCGCAACGCTTGGCTATATGGGCATCCCGGCGGGCAAACTCATCATGGAGGCAGTCGTGCTGGTCGCGGTGCTGTCGTGCCTCAACTCGGGTCTCTACGTCACCTCGCGCGCCTTGTTCGGCCTCGCCAAGCACAAGGATGCGCCGCAGTGGCTGGTGCAGGTAAACAAGCGCAAAGTCCCGGCGCGCGCGATCCTCATCGCAAGCCTGTTCAGCTACGGCGCGCTCGCCGCCGACGCGGTGTCGCGCGATGTAGTGTTCAGCTTCCTGCTCAACAGCTGCGGCGTGACGATGTTGATCCTGTACCTAATGACCTCTGCCGCGCAGCTTAAGCTCCGCAACAAATATGAGGCCGAGGACCCTGCACGATTGCAAATCAAGATGTGGTTCCACCCGTTCGGCACCTACATCGCAATGGCAGCGATGCTGGTGATCTTGGTAGCCAAAGGCCTCGACCCCTCCGCATCGAAGGAACTGTGGCTAAGCCTTGTGGTAGCGGGCGGATTTGCCGCTGCGTTCTTCCTGTTCCGGCGCAGCAAAGCCTGAACACCCCAAAAGCTTGCTGAATCGCTTGGGCGCTGGCAAAGGCTTGCCCCATGACTATCGACAAGACTTTCGACCCCGCCGCGATTGAGGCGAAATGGTATTCCCACTGGGAAAGCACCGGCGCATTCCGGCCCGAGCGGCCCGACGCCGAACCTTATACGATCGTCAACCCGCCGCCCAATGTGACCGGCAGCCTTCATATCGGCCACGCGCTCGACAACACCTTGCAGGATATCCTGATCCGTCATGCGCGGATGCAGGGCAAGGATGCGCTCTGGGTTGTCGGCATGGATCACGCCGGGATCGCCACACAGATGGTGGTCGAACGGCAGATGGCCGAACGCCAGCAGAAGCGCACCGATTTCACCCGCGACGAATTTGTCGCCAAGGTGTGGGAGTGGAAGGAAGAAAGCGGCGGTGCCATCACCGGCCAGCTCCGCCGCCTCGGCTGCTCGATGGATTGGGAGAATGAACGCTTCACGATGGACGAGGGCTTTTCAAAGGCCGTCATCAAAGTGTTCGTCGATCTCTATAACCAAGGCCTGCTTTACCGCGACAAGCGCCTCGTCAATTGGGACCCGCATTTCAAATCGGCGATTTCCGACCTTGAGGTCGAAACGCGTGAAGTCAACGGCCATATGTGGCACTTCAAATATCCGCTCGCGGGCGGCGAGACTTATACCTATGTCGAGCGCGATGCCGACGGCAATGTGACGCTCACCGAGAAACGCGACTATATCGCCATCGCGACCACGCGGCCCGAAACAATGCTGGGCGACGGCGCGGTTGCGGTGCATCCATCGGACAAACGCTACAGCGCCATCGTTGGGAAGCTTTGCGAAATCCCCGTTGGTCCCAAGGAACATCGCCGCCTGATCCCGATCATCACAGATGAATATCCCGACCCCGATTTCGGCTCGGGCGCGGTGAAAATTACCGGCGCGCACGACCAGAACGACTATGGCGTGGCGCAGCGCAACAATATCCCGATGTACCGCCTGATGGACGAGGTCGCCGCAATGCGGGCCGATGGCGTGCCTTATGCCGAAGCTGCCGCTCAGGCCAAGGTCATCGCCGCTGGCGGGCAATGGACTGCCGCCGATATCGACGCGCTCAACCTCGTCCCCGACGCCTATCGCGGGCTAGACCGTTATGAAGCGCGTAAGCGCGTAGTCGCTGACATCGACGCCGACGGCCTGATGATTGCCGTCGAAGCCAAGGCGATCCAGCAGCCCTTCGGTGACCGTTCGGGCGTCGTCATCGAGCCGATGCTCACCGATCAATGGTATGTCGATGCAGCGACATTGGCAAAGCCAGCGATTGAGGCGGCGCGCAATGGCGCGGCGAATGGCGGTTTCGATATTGTGCCGAAGTCTTGGGAAAAAACCTATTTCAACTGGATGGAAAATATCCAGCCATGGTGCGTGTCTCGGCAGCTGTGGTGGGGCCACCAGATTCCGGCTTGGTTCGACGCCGACGGGAAAATCTACGTCGCCGAAGATGAGGCAGGGGCTCAAGCTCTGGCTGGCGAAGGCGTTGCACTCACCCGCGACCCAGATGTCCTCGACACCTGGTTTTCGTCGGCACTCTGGCCATTCGGAACTTTGGGCTGGCCAGACCAGACCAGCGAGCTCGACCGCCATTATCCCAATGACGTGCTGATTTCAGGCTTCGACATATTGTTCTTCTGGGACGCGCGGATGGCGATGCAGGGCATCCACTTCATGAAAGAAGTGCCGTGGAAGACGCTGTATCTCCACGGCCTCGTCCGCGCCGCCGATGGCGCCAAGATGTCGAAGTCGAAGGGCAATACCGTCGATCCGCTTGGCCTGATCGACCAATATGGCGCCGACGCGCTTCGCTTCTTCATGGCGGCGATGGAAAGTCAGGGCCGCGACATCAAGATGGATGAAAGCCGGGTCGCCGGATACCGCAACTTCGCGACCAAGCTGTGGAACGCAGCACGCTTTGCACAATCGAACGGCATCGGCGGTTCACGCTCGATTAGCGCCCCCAAAGCTGAACTTGCGGTAAACCGCTGGATCATCGGCGAGGTCGTCGAGACGGTCGAAAAGCTCAACAAAGCCTTTGCCGAATTCCGCTTCGACGGCATGGCCGATGTTATCTATCATTTCGTCTGGGACCAATTCTGCGACTGGTATCTGGAACTGATCAAACCCGCCTTCGTCGACGGCGAAAAGCAGGACATGGACGCAGAGTCCAAGCTTGTTGCTGGTTGGGTGCTCGACCAGATATTGGTGATGCTGCATCCGTTCATGCCGTTTGTGACCGAGGAATTGTGGCACGCGCTGGCGGACCCGGAACGCCCCCGCAATTATGACATCATCCATGCGAAATGGCCTGAGCCGAAGGCTGAGGTTGATGTTGAGGCTAAAACAGAAATCGAAATGACGACGAAGATCGTCAGTGCGGTTCGCACGGCCCGAAGCGAACTTAACATTCCGCCCGGAACGCGAATGGAATGTTACGCGCAGGGTTTTGACGAGCAAACTGGATTGGCAATCAAGCGCAACTGGCCGAACATCAGCAGGCTTGCGCGGATAAACTGGAGTGACCTTCCTAGCGACAAACTAGGCCAAGGGAACACGCTGCAAGTGGTGGTTGATGAAGTCACCTTCGCATTACAACTCGACGGTATCATCGACCTAGACGCCGAACGCACCCGCATCACCAAAGCCATCGAAGCCGCCACCAAGGAACGCGATGCTCTCGATGACCGCCTCTCCAACGCCGCCTTTGTCGAAAAGGCCAAGCCCGAAGCGGTCGAAAAGGCGCGTGCAGACTATGCCGAAAAGGCAGCCGAGGCCGAGCGGTTGACGGCAGCGCTGGCGCGGTTGGGGTGAGCCCCCTCTCCCGTTGGGAGAGGGTTGCGAAAGCTTGGCGACTGGTCGCTTAGCTGTAGCTGGGTGAGGGGTTCTGCGCTATCGAGAGCGCACATCCCCTCACCAACTGCGCCTAAACCTGTCGGCTAAGGCTTCGTATCCTCTCCCAATGGGAGAGGTGGAACGCAAAAAACCGCTGTCCTACAGCCCCCACCCTATGGCATTGCAATCGCATGATGCTGATGCGCGCCCTGCTTCTTATGCCGAAATCGTCGGGGGTAATCCCGACACTGGGCACCTGGGTGTGGACGTGGCCTCAACTTCCTCAACTTTGTAAACTCTGCCTTACAGTTTTACTGCTGTTCGGAATCGGTAACGCCCACGCACAACTCCCCGGTGCGCCGCAAAATGTTCGCGCATCGGTTGCTGCCGAGACAAACACCCCCGCCCCCGGCGACACCATTACAATTGCCATCATCATGGACCCGAAGCCGGGCTGGCATGATTACTGGCTGAACCCCGGCGATGCGGGGACACCGCTTGAGCTTGAATGGCAGCTGCCCCCTGGTGTCGCCGCTGGTCCGATTCGCGCACCTGTGCCCGACACGCTGATCGTCAGCGGGTTCATGAACCATATCTACAAGGCCAACCACGCGTTCCTGATCGACCTGAAAATACCTTCAAATGCACGCGCCGGTCAGAAACTCGTGGCGAGGGTCGATGCGCGCTGGTCGGCGTGCTCGGACACCGTTTGTGTTCCGGAGGGCAGCACGTTCGCAGTGCCATTAACGGTCGGCGACGGCAAAATCTCCAACGCTGATCGCGTCCGCTTCGACAATTGGCGCGCTGCTTTGCCGGTTCCGCTCGACCGGCAGGCAATCTATGCGGTTGATGGCAAGCGCATTTCCATCGCCATCCCTTATCCGAAGAGCGCGCATGCGGAGAAATTGTGGTTCTTCCCGCAAACCGAAAATGTCTTCCGCTATGCCGCCACACAGTCGGCGCGGCGAACCGGCGACTGGCTTGTGGTCACGGGAGAAATGGACAAAAACATCGACGGGCAAATTCAAGGCCTGCTTCGGTTCAACGACGCGCAAGGACTGGAGATACGCGCAGTCCCCGGTGCAGTGCCGACGGGTGGTGATCCGGTCTCGGTATTGGGAGGCGAAGCGTCGCCCGAGGGGCGAGCAACCTTTGGCTGGGTTCTGGGCTTTTCGGTTCTCGGTGGTTTGTTGCTCAACCTCATGCCGTGCGTGTTTCCAATCCTTGGCCTGAAGGCACTCGCCATCGCTAAAGCAGGTGGCGATGAGCGTCAGGCGCGGCGCGATGCGCTGGCCTATACTGCGGGGATCATCTTGAGCTGCCTCGCTTTAGGCGCGGTGATGCTGACGCTGCGGGCGGCGGGCGAAGAGGTGGGTTGGGCGTTCCAGTTGCAGGACCCGTCGATTGTCCTGTTGCTGCTGCTATTGATGGTGGCGATTACTGCCAATCTCGCGGGGCTATTCGAAGTCGGCGGCATTGGAGCGGGAGAAAGGCTCGCGCGCCAAAGCGGAATGGCCGGGTCGTTCTGGACGGGCGTGCTGGCTGCGGTCGTTGCGACGCCCTGCACCGGCCCGTTCATGGCTGCGGCAATGGGCGCGGCGTTGTTGCTTCCGGTCGAACAAGCCTTGCTGATCTTCGCGGGGCTGGGCTTCGGGCTCGCTTTGCCGTTCCTTGCCATTGCCTATATCCCTCCATTGCGCAGCCGGATGCCAAAGCCCGGCCCGTGGATGAACAGTTTCCGCAAGTGGATGGCGGTGCCGATGGCGCTGACGGCGCTGGCATTATTATGGCTGCTCGCGCAACTGGTCGGCGCTTCGGGCTGGCTGGTCGGAGGTGTCGCTGTCGCTGCCCTGTTGACCGGCATCATTATCGTCGTCCGTCGGAAAGCGCCAATCTGGACGATATTTGCGCTGGCAGTGGCCATTTTTGCAGCAGGCTATGTAGCGCTGGGCCGCTTGCCTGAGACGGCGCAATATGCAGCAAGCGAAGGCAAATTGGGCGGAGAGGTTTTCTCGGAACAAAAACTCGCCACGCTGCGTGCGAAGGGCAAACCCGTCTTCCTCTATTTTACCGCAGACTGGTGCGTGACGTGCAAGGTGAACGAGGCCGCCGCTATCAACCGTGACGAAACTGCTCAGGCGTTCAGGAAAGCAGGCATCGTGACTTTGGTCGGTGACTATACCCGCCGCGACCCTGCCATCACGCGCTTCCTTGCAAAGCATGGTCGGTCGGGCGTGCCACTTTATCTATATTATCCGAAGGGCGGCGAGGTAAAAATCCTGCCGCAGGTGCTAACCGTCGATAAGTTAACGGAACTTGCGAAATGAGCGCGCTAAAACGAGTGCGCCAAGAACGAGTACGGGGACAGATCGCATGCGACCTGCCCCCGACCCATACCGACAAGTTGCGACCCTTTTCAGGACTCGCCGGTAATCTCGATCCGCTTCACCTGATTGGCTCCGATCACGGTGATCCCCCGAACACCGGTGATCCCAGTCAGTGGGACCGACCGCTCGAAAACGAGCGCACTGTCCGCGCCACCGACATCGTTAGCCGGTTCGGGCGCGTGAATGACCGCCACTTCGATGCCCCAATAATCCGGGCGGTCTTGATAAATACGGGGGGCCAGTTTGGCCTCGAAACCTATCCCCGGGAGGTGCCCCCGCACCCAGAGATACAGGCTGTCCTGAAAGGGCAGCTTGCGCAGTTCGGCTGTTTCGAAGTCTATGATCCGCCCATTTGGCACGCTTGAAAGCGAGCCTCTGGAGGAGCTATTCATCTGAATTCCTAATTTAGCGACATATTATGTCACGAGAGCGTTTTAAAAAATCGCATTTAGCTAATTATGTTTCTGCCTATACAGCATTTTACCTGCACGTAAAGTGAACGGCAGAGTAAAAATATGTAACGCACTGTATCATGTTGAAAGCGGATTAAAATTTCGTAGTGCATACGTATGCGGGTTTTCAACCCGCCCCGATATGATTGCGAAGTGCGTGACGAATCACACGTCGTGATCCGGATTGGCCCGACCCCGTCACCATTGAACGTTGCGGACAGGCCACTATATGCGACAAATCGGCACACCAAAGGCCTAAGGTCTTTATTTGCGCGCCATTTGGCTGTAATGGCGCATCACAACAACTTCAGGAGTACCCACTATCGCAACCCCGCCGACCCGGCGCGCAATGACCCCACCTGTTAAAAGTGGACCGCGCTACAATAATCTTATCACCGCGGAAAAAGTCCGTGTCATCGATGACGATGGCGAAAATCTGGGGGTATTATACACCCGCGAAGCGATAGCGCAGGCAGCCGAAGTCGGCCTCGATTTGGTTGAAGTATCTCCGAACGCAGACCCTCCCGTTTGCAAATTCCTCGACATCGGCAAGTTCAAATATGAAGCCCAGAAAAAGGCGAACCTAGCCCGCAAGAGCCAGAAGACGCAGGAGATCAAAGAGATCAAGATGCGTCCGAACATCGATGACCATGATTATATGGTGAAGATGAAGAAGGTAGCCGAATTCATCGACGAAGGTGACAAGGTCAAGATAACCCTGCGCTTCCGTGGTCGCGAGCTCGCGCACCAGCAATTGGGCATGCATCTGCTCCAGCGCGTGCAGGCGGACACGGCCGAAACCGCGAAGGTAGAGGCGCATCCACGTATGGAAGGCCGCCAGATGCTTATGGTGCTGTCGCCGAAATAAGCGCGGCGCTACCAGACAGCCTGTCTGATAAGCTCCAACCCGATTGCTATCATCAATGCGTTGATGATCAGGTTGAACCGCGCTGCCGATACGCGCTTAACGAGCCATACGCCAGCAAATGTGCTGGCGATGGCGAGCGGCATGAACAATGCGGTCAAAGTCATATTCTGCGTGTTGAACTGTCCTAGGGCGGCATAAGCCGGCACCTTCATCCAGTTGATGATTGCAAAGAAGATAGACGAGGTGCCTACGAACACCAGATGCGGGAAATTGCGCGACAGCGCCCAAATCTGAAATGGCGGACCGCCCGCATGTGCAATCTGGCTGGTAAAACCCGATACACCGCCCATGATGGTACCAATCCATTCGGGTGCGGGCCCAGTCACGCGGATCTGTCTGCCTATCAACGGCATCATACGGTACATGCCAAAGGCCAGTGCGATAATCCCGACTAGCCCCCTGATCGCGTCGGTGTCGACTACCGCTGCGAACCACCAGCCCAGATAGATGCCAATTGCAGCGCCGGGTACGGTGAGGAACAACGTTCTTCGGTCAAAGCTCTTCCTGAACGCCCAGACGCTGACGATATCCTGCGCCATCAATATCGGCAGCAACATGCCGGCGGCAGCCACTGGATCCATGACAAGCGCGAGCAATGGTATCGCCGCTGCACCCAGCCCCGCAAAACCTCCCTTGGCCAGCCCGACCAGAATGATGGCGGCTGCGGCTACGATGTAGAAAATTATGTCGGTCGGCAAACTCAAGCGGCAGATTGGCGCTTACGCAATGCTAGCACGTAGATAATCGCGGCCGCGGCCGCGAAGATGAACCACTGGATGGCGTAAAGCAGATGGTTATTGGGGATTTGCTCTGGCGACGGCTTTGCCAACAATTGCAGCCCTTCGACCTTGTCGGTTGCAACCAGCTTTATCAGCTGCACATTATCCGGCGCAATGATGCCGCTAATTGCTCCGCCCTTCCACGTCGGCGATTGCGGCCGCTCTGACCAGCCAATTGCCACCTTGGCGCCGGGACCTTCAGCGCCGCCTGTTTGACATGAGGCGATATGCGCAAAGCCGGGTTTACCGGCAGAATTGATGCCCGATACCGATTTGACGCTCAGGACGTTAATACACATCAACGACGACTTGCGAAACAGCGGCAGCGCCTTTTCGTAGGGAACAGCAGGCCATGTGACAGCCTCCAAACCGGTCGCTGCCTCGTAACGGTCAAGCAACGCTTCTTTTTCCCCCTTGCGCTGCAATTGCCAGATGCCAAGTCCGACCATCGTCGCGACGGCAAGGCTGACCAATATCGTGGGGACCAATGGCCACTTCATGTGATGTCATCCCGCCCGGCTTCCTTGGCGCGGTTGTAATGTTCCGCCGCCAGCAGGGCGGCTTTCGATACCCGCAGCGAATACACGGTCATAGCCGCAGTAACCGGCACCCAAATAATGACATGTACCCAGAATGGCGGACGGACAGCGGTATCGAGCATGAGCGCCAAAATGATAATCAGCGCGCCGATGCCCAATGTCAGCAACGCAGCCGGACCATCGCCGACATTAAACCCGGCATAGTCGAGCCCGCAATTGCCGCATCGATTAGCAAAGCGCGCTGGTCCGGCAAACAATGTTTTGGCGCCGCATTGCGGGCACAAACCAAAAAGGGCAGCCTTGGCGATGCCCGGCTGCCCTTCATGAATTTTCGGTTCGGGCATCAATATGCCTTAAGCGTGGATTGGCGCACCCCAGCCACCCCACACATAGATGACGATGAAGAGGAACAGCCACACTACGTCGACAAAGTGCCAGTACCAAGCCGCAGCTTCGAAACCGAAATGCTGTTGGGGAGTGAAGTGGCCCTTATATGTCCGGAAGAGACAGACGCTCAGGAAAATGGTGCCGACGATGACGTGGAAACCGTGGAAACCAGTCGCCATGAAAAAGGTCGTGCCATAGTTCAGACCAGCGAACGGGAAGGGCGCTTCCAGATATTCATAAGCCTGGATCGAGCTGAACAACAGGCCCAGCAATATGGTCAACCAAAGACCCTTCTTGAGGCCTTCGCGGTCCCCATGGATTAGCGAATGATGCGCCCAGGTAACCGTCGTGCCCGAGCAAAGCAGGATGAGCGTGTTGAGAAGCGGAAGCTTCATGGCATCCAGAACTTCAAGGCCCTTTGGCGGCCATTGCAGCAAAGCTGCTGCGCCATCCTGACCGATCAGGTTTGTCACGGTAAATGCGTGCGTTTCAGCGTCCTTAACAATCTCAAGCGGGGCGGGAAACAGCGAGAAATCAAACCATGCCCAGAACCAGCCAACGAAGAACATGACTTCGGAAGCGATGAACAGGATCATGCCGTAGCGCAGATGAAGCTGCACAACCGGCGTATGATCGCCCGCTTGGGCTTCGTTCACGACATCTGTCCACCAAGCCACGAATGTGTACAGCACGCCGATCAAACCGAGGCCGAACACAAGGCTGCCATAACCGAATTGCTCCGGGTGCATCCACATCACCAGACCGAAGAACATGGTGAGGGCAGAGAATGACCCCATCAACGGTGTGATGCTGGGTGGCAGGATATGGTAATCGTGGTTCTTGGCACCGGCCATGGTTTATTCCCTGTAGTCTAAATGCGTTTTTTGGCTCTTAGCTTCCCTTTTCCGCCGGGTCCACCGTCTTCGGGTTCTCCACCGGATAGAATGTATAGCTAAGCGTAATTTCTTCGATGTCCTTGGTTTCAGGATCGGTCATGATCTTTGGGTCGACATAATAAAGCACCGGCATGCGGACCTGTTCGCCAGGCTTTAAGGTCTGCTCGGTAAAGCAGAAGCACTGAATCTTGTTGAAATATTTGCCCGCCAGTTGAGGCGTAACATTGAATGTTGCAGTTCCGGTGACCGGTTGGTCGGACAGATTCTTGGCGATGAAGATCGACATGTCCTTCGCGCCAATGCTGACCGTATCAGTGGGACGCTCGGGTTTAAATTCCCAAGGCAGATCACTCCGGTGATTGGCATCGAAGCGGATAACAATCGGCTTTTGCGTAGCGACCACAGTGGCCGCCTGTGCCGCATCGACGCGCATCGTGGTTCCGCCGAACCCAGTGACCTGACAGAATATGCGGTACAAAGGGACAGCGGCGAAACCGACGCCAACCATCGACACCGCAAGGCCGCCGGCCAGAAACGCAGTTTTAGCGTTGGAGCGCGCCATCAGCCCCAGACTCCGATTTTCGCGACAGTGATGAGGAAAAACAGGATGCAGAGGCCGATGAGGACGATTCCCATGATTCGCGACCGTGCAGCCTGACGCTTACGTATCACCAGAGTTTCTTCGGCGGTATAAGGGCGCTGCTCTATCTCGCTCATGACACCAACATCCGGTCCGCTGCGAACAGCGCAAAAAGGATAAACAGATAGAGTATCGAGAAGGCGAAGAGGCGCTTTTCAGGTTTCATCGCCGAAGCCTCGACGGCATCATTGCGCCACACCGAATAGGCGAGACCAAGAAAAACTGCGTTCAGGATTGTTGCAGAGCCTGCGTAGAGCCAGCCCGATTGGCCCAAGGCAACTGGCGCAAGCGCTGCCGCCGCCATCGGGAAGCTGTAGGCAAATATCTGGTTACGCGTGACCTTCTGTCCTGAGACATTCGGCAGCATGGGGATACCCGCAGCGCCGTAATCGGTCTTCATAAACAGCGCGAGCGACCAGAAATGCGGCGGCGTCCAAAGAAAGATAATCGCAAACAGGATGATTGGGAGCATCGTTACGTCGCCCGTCACCGCAGTCCAGCCGATCACTGGCGGAAACGCCCCGGCTGCGCCGCCGATAACGATATTCTGCGGCGTATTGGGCTTTAGCCAGATCGTATATACCACCGCGTAGAAGAAGATTGAAAACGCCAAGATCCCCGCCGACAGCCAATTGACGGCAACGCCCATGATGCCGACAGAAAATGCCGCGAGGCCAATCCCGAAATGCAGCGCCGCTTCGCGGTCCATGCGACCGGCGGGTAAGGGCCGCCGCGACGTGCGCGCCATCTTGGCATCGACGTCGGCCTCATACCATTGGTTCAGCGCACCGCAGGCCCCTGCTCCCAACGCCAAGCACAATATCGCGGTAAAGCCAATAACGGGGTGAATGCTACCAGGAGCCGCCAGCAAACCGCACAATGCCGTGAAAACCACAAGGCTCATGACCCGGGGCTTGGTCAAAGCCCAGAAATCGCGCCATTCGGCAGGCATTATCATATCGCGTGTTGCGGTTGTCATATTCATTCCCAAGCCGCCCATATCGGACGGAGCGGCGAAGTGCCGCCGGTTACTTGATAACCGGCAGCGTTTCGAACTGGTGATAAGGCGGAGGGCTGGTCAACGTCCATTCGAGCGTTGTCGCACCTTCACCCCAATAATTTTCTTCGGCACGACGGCCAGCGGCCAGTGACCAGAAAACGTTGATGAAGAAGATGATTACGCCGACGCCCATGATCGCATAGCCTGTCGATGCAACACCGTTCCAGTAAGCAAAGGCTTCAGGATAATCGGGATAACGACGCGGCATGCCCGAGTTACCCAAGAAGTGCATCGGGAAGAACAGAACGTTCACGCCGATAAAGAATATCCAGAAATGCAGGTGACCCAGAAACTCATTGAGCATCCGACCCGACATTTTGCCAAACCAGTAATAGAAGCCGGCAAAGAGCGAAAACACTGCGCCCAGCGACAGCACATAATGGAAGTGGGCAACCACATAATAAGTGTCGTGCAGGTTGTCATCGAGGCCGCCATTGGCCAGCACAACGCCGGTCACGCCGCCAACGGTGAACATGAAGATGAAGCCCATCGCCCAGACCATCGGGGTTTTGAAGCTAACCGAACCGCCCCACATCGTTGCGATCCAGCTGAAGATCTTGATGCCAGTCGGCACCGCAATCACCATTGTCGCCGCGGTGAAGTACATCTTCATATCGACGCTCATGCCCGTAGTGAACATATGGTGCGCCCAGACGACGAAGCCGACGACACCGATCGCGACCATGGCGTAGGCCATGCCCAGATAGCCAAAGACTGGCTTGCGGCTGAAGGTCGCTACGATTTGGCTGATGATGCCGAAGCCCGGCAAGATCATGATATACACTTCGGGGTGACCGAAGAACCAGAACAGATGCTGATAAAGAACAGGGTCGCCGCCAGCAGCAGCATCGAAGAAAGCGCCACCGAAGTTGCGGTCAACCAGCAACATCGTGATAGCAGCTGCCAGCACTGGCAAAGCTAACAGCAGGAGGAATGCGGTGACCAAAACCGACCATACGAACAATGGCATTTTGTGGATGGTCATGCCCGGTGCACGCATGTTGAAAATGGTGGTGATGAAGTTAATCGCGCCTAGAATAGAAGCGGCGCCAGCCAAATGGAGCGAGAAAATCGCCATATCTACGGCAGGCCCGACTGAGCCTGAAGTTGAGAGCGGCGCATAGACTGTCCAGCCTGTACCTGCGCCCAGACCGGTACCACCCGGCACGAAGCTTGAGCCCAGCAGCATGATGAAGGCTACAACGGTCAGCCAGAACGAAATGTTGTTCATGCGCGGGAACGCCATATCCGGCGCACCAATCATCAGCGGTACGAACCAGTTACCGAAACCGCCGATAATTGCAGGCATTACCATGAAAAACACCATGATAAGGCCGTGCGCGGTGATCAGCACGTTCCACATATGATAGGCTTCGTCCATCGAAGCTTCCTTGCCAGCCATCATCGATGCCCAGCCTTGCAGATACTGAATGCCGGGTTCGGCCAGCTCAAGCCGCATAAGGCCCGAAATCGCTCCGCCGACGACCCCTGCAAAAATTGCAAAAATCAGATAGAGCGTGCCAATGTCTTTATGGTTGGTCGACATGAACCACCGGGCGAAAAAGCCTGGCTTGTGGTCCGCGTCATGATGGTCATGCGCGTGGAGGTCGGTACCTGTGGCAGCAATGGTAGTCATCAGTCTGGCCTTTTTACTTGGTTACGGCTGCAACAGGTGCAGCAATTGTTGGAGTGGCAGCGGCAGCAGGTGCAGCGGCTGGATCAGCAGCTTCAGCCGTTTTCTCACCCGGCATCGCGCCGCCCTGTGCCTTTACCCAGGCAGCGAATTGCGCAGGCGGCAATGCTTCGACCGCGATTGGCATAAATCCGTGACGCGCACCGCAAAGCTCTGAACACTGGCCGAAATATACACCGGGCTTGGTAATCGTCAGCGATTTCTCGTTGAGACGGCCGGGTACGGCATCGAGCTTGAACCACAAAGACGGTACAGCAAAAGCGTGGATCACATCAGAAGCGGTGGTCTGTATGCGGATTGGAACGCCTGCAGGGACAACCATCCGGTTATCGACTGCCAGCTGTCCCGGACCGTCATTATCCGTGCGGAAACGCTCGCCTGCGGCAACGTCGCCCTTTTCCTTGAGCATATTTGAAACAACTTCAAAGCCGCCATGATCGGGATAAGTGTAACCCCAATACCATTGATAGCCGGTCACCTTAACGGTCACTGCATCGGCTGGCGCAGGCTTGAACTGCTTCGCCAGCAAGTCGAGCGACGGATAGGCAATACCCAGAAGAATAAGCACCGGAACCAGCGTCCAGACAATCTCGATGAATGTATTGTGCGTCGTTTTCGAAGGCACTGGGTTGGCGCGACGATTGAAACGGACAATCACCCAAAGCAGCAAGCCGAGCACGAACAGCGAGATAATCGTGATGATCGGCAGCAGGATCGCGTTATTGATCCATTTGGCATATTGACCATTGTCGCTGAACTGTTCCTGAAAGTCGATTTCCTTGGGCTTTGGCATGCCAACGCTATTTTCATAGTCGGGGCGCATCGGCGTGTAACCGGGAAGCGAGCCATCCATCGATTTCGGCGCAGCGGCCTTTTCGGCAGGTGCCGCTGCTTCAGTCGGCGTCGCCGCGGCAGGCGTTGCTACGACCGGTGCAGCCACTTCCTTCGCAACCGGTGCGGGTGCGGGATTCGCCGTTTGCGCCATCGCCAGTGACGGCATTGTCACTGCGGCAAGGACAACCAGAAATTTCTTCAACATATTCATCAACTTGGCCCCGTAATCTTGGTGCGGCGCAGGGAGTGTGCGCAGGTCCGACTTGGCTGTAGCCTACCGGACTCGCGCGACCTATAGGCGCGCTTGTCAGAAGCCTCAAGCGGTCGATTAAAGATTTTTTGCATTTATTTGCGGCACTTTTCCACCTATTTGCGTTGCAATCCGCTAAGCGGGACATGCAAAAAATAACAACCGTTCACGAGGGACTCTCCCATTTCCATGACTGAAGATGAAATCCTGTCAGAATTCCGTAACGTCGAGGCGCTGCTTGAAGGGCATTTCCTGCTTTCATCGGGCCGCCACAGCGCGCATTATCTGCAATGCGCAAGGTTGCTGATGAACCCCGAACGCGCAGGCCGCATCGCCCTTGCAATCGCACAAAAAATGCCTCGTGAAATCCGCAGCGAGATTCAGGCAGTTGTATCACCCGCGATGGGTGGCATTATCATCGGCCATGAAATGGGCCGTGCGCTGGGTGTCGATGCGATGTTCGTCGAACGACCCGAAGGAGTCTTTGGACTGCGGCGCGGCTTTAATTTGGCCGAAGGTACCAAGGTGCTGATGATGGAGGATGTTGTCACGACTGGCTTATCATCGCGCGAAGCTATTAAAGCCATCGAAGATGCAGGCGGCGTTGTGATTGCGGCTGGCGCGGTAGTCGATCGGTCTGCCGGAACGGCTGAGCTCGGCGTTCCATTCTTTCCGCTGATCCAGCTTAATTTCCCGACTTATGCAGCGGACGAGTTGCCGCCCGAGCTGGCCGCAACAGAAGCGGTCAAGCCCGGAAGCCGAAAGGACTGATATGACTGCTCCGCTGCGCCTCGGGGTCAATATCGATCATGTTGCTACCATCCGCAACGCGCGCGGTGGTGAGCATCCCGATCCGATGCGCGCTGCCCATGTTGTCGAAGCCGCAGGGGGCGATGGAATAACGGTGCATCTGCGTGAGGACCGCCGCCATATCCGCGATACCGATCTTGATGCCATCATGCGTGAGATACGCCTGCCGGTGAACCTGGAAATGGCGGCGACCGAGGAAATGCTAGAAATAGCATTACGCCACCAACCGCATGCGGCCTGCATTGTGCCCGAACGCCGCGAGGAAAGAACGACCGAAGGCGGTTTGGACGCCGCAGGCCAGCACAATCATCTTGCGCCTATCGTCACGCGGCTTTCAGAAGCCAATATCCGCGTCAGCCTGTTTATCGAACCCGACCCACGCCAGATCGAAGCCGCCATCCGCCTGCGCGCGCCAGTGGTTGAGTTTCACACTGGCAAATACGCCCATGCCGAAGGTGAAGAGCGCGAGATCGAATTGCGCCGCATCGCCGATGCTGCTGCCTTGGCCGCGAAAAACGGTATCGAGCCGCATGCCGGACACGGACTGACATTCGAGAATGTCCAGCCCATCGCCGCCATCCCGCAAATCGCCGAACTTAACATCGGCCATTATCTGATTGGTGAGGCTATTTTCATCGGACTTGAAGAAAGCGTGCGGAAGATGCGGACGTTGATGGATCTGGCCCGGTGATCATCGGCCTAGGGTCCGACCTCTGCAATATTGAACGTATCGCCCATTCGCTTGACCGTTTCGGTGAAAGATTCGAACGCCGCGTGTTCACCGATGTCGAGCGTGCCAAAGCGTCGCGGCGGCCGTTCACCCGCGCCGGTACCTATGCCAAGCGTTTCGCCGCCAAGGAAGCGTTTTCGAAAGCCGTTGGAACCGGTTTCAAGCGCGGCGTGTTTATGAAGGATATCGGCGTAGTTAACGCGCCGTCGGGTGCGCCTACGCTGGCGCTAACTGGCGGTGCAAAAGCGCGGCTCGACGCGATGATTCCTTCGGGCTATGAGGCGCATATCCACCTGACGCTCACTGACGACCATCCTTGGGCACAGGCTTTTGTAATTATAGAGGCGTTACCAGCGCAAAAGGTATGACCAGCTTGACCACCGACAATAACAACGCCACCCCGCCTGCATTGACGCCTGAAAAACGCAGTTGGGCCGCCGCGACATGGGCAGAAATCAAGGGCATGTTCTGGCTGCTGCTGGCGGTCCTCGCCTTTCACAGCTTCATTGCCAAACCATTTTATATTCCATCTATTTCGATGATGCCGACGCTGCTGGTCGGGGACCGTTTGTTTGTCAGCAAATATCCATATGGCTGGAGCCATGTTTCGCCAACTATCCCCAATCCTGTCGCGATTTTCCGCTGGCTGGTGTTGCGCGAAGAAGTTGATGCCCTCGCTGTCCCGCTTCCTGAGAGCAATACACGCGTCTGGGGTAAGCTCCCCGAACGCGGTGACATCGTTATCCTAACGCCGAAGGGCAAATATCAGGACTGGATCAAGCGTGTCATTGGTCTGCCGGGCGACACTATCGCTTTGCGCGAGGGGCAGGTGTTCCTCAACGGCAAGCCAGTGAAGCAGGAAACCCAGCCTAATCTCGTATTGCCGGTAGATATCAACAATCCGTGCAATGACTATGACTTTCCCGGCGCGCTGGCGCGGGGTGGCGGCGGCAAGCTGACCTGTAACCTGTCGGTCATTCGCGAAACGCTGCCTAATGGCGTCCAATATGACACAATCGACGCGCGCCGCCGCGAAACCGACGATATGGAACCCGTTAAAATCCCGGCCGGGCATGTATTCCTGATGGGCGATAATCGCGATAACAGTTCGGACAGTCGCGTAGCTGCCGAACTTGGTGGTCTTGGTGGTCCAGTGTCGTGGGACCGGTTGGGCGGGCGCGCAGAGATTATTACATTCTCCGTAGATGGCAGCACCGGCCTTAATCCAGCGACCTGGATTAGCTCGCTGCGCGGCGACCGCGCAGGCACCAGCCTTCGTCCTGCGAAAGTGAAGCCTAATGAATGAGGTTGCCGCACCCAAGCCACGCAAATCGCGTGCCCCGCGCCCGAAAGTAGCGGTACCGGATGAACCCTTTCGCGAAGAGATTGGTCCGACCGAGCTTTATGATCCAATAATCCGCACCGAGTTAAAAAAGGCGGTGGTATGGATAGGGATGGCATCGCTGGTTGTGGCTTTGGTCTGGCTTGCTCAACCGATCCTTCTCATCATTGGCGGGCTAGTACTCGCGGCAATGTTCGATGGTGGCGCCCGCCTTTTGGGCCGGGTCTTGCCAATTCCACGCGGCTTTCGGCTTGCCATAGTGGTGCTGGCGGTGTTCGGCATGATTTACTGGACCTTTGCCTTCACCGGTTCCGAGCTGGCGGCACAGGCAGCCAGTCTGCAGGCCATTGTCGAGGCTCAAATCGAGAATATTGGCAACCGGATCGAGGCGGCAGGCTTCAACATCTCGGCAGAAGACGTTAAAGGCTTTGGTTCGCAAATCCTGAATTCGGTCGGACGGGTAACCGCCGCAGTCTCCTCGGTCGTCGGCACCGTCACCAATATGGCGATGATGCTGGTCCTCGCAATTTTCATCGCCGCCGAGCCCCGAATGTACGAACGCGGCGTTGCCTGGATGTTGCCTTTGGCCGAGCGCAGCCATTTCTACGGCACCGCCGAGAAAATCGGGTATACGCTGCGTCGACTCATGGCGGGCCGCCTGCTCGGCATGGCTGTCGAAGGCTTCGGCACTTGGATATTGCTCAGCCTTGGCGGTGTGCCAATGGCGGCGTTGCTTGGGCTGCTGACCGGACTGCTCGCGTTCCTGCCCAATATAGGCGCGATAATTTCTGGCGCGCTGATCATCCTCGTCGGATTTTCGGCAGGCGTCGATGTCGGGCTTTATGCGGTCTTCGTCTATTTCGTGGTGCAGATGGTCGACGGCTATCTGATCGTCCCGATGGTGGCAAAGCGGGCAGTCGATTTAGCGCCAGCGCTGGTGCTGGGTGCACAGATATTGTTTGGCGCATTGTTCGGCATATTGGGCCTCGCACTCGCCGATCCGATTATCGCGATGATCAAGGTCGCACTGGAACGCCAATCCGAACGCAATGAGGCCCGGGCCATTCGGCAAGGGCCGTAGCTGCCGAATATGCTGCTTGTCTTCTGCTTCCTGATGGGCATCGCCAATTTCGCGATGCACAAGGCGGTGGCAGAATCGGGCCATCCGTTCGTTGAAGATACCAAGCGCTACTTCGGCAAGCATTTCAGTCCTTATGGTAGCTACGGCATCGAGCTGGTGTTGCTCATCGCCGCAATGTGGTTCGCCAATGAAGGCTCGCTGCTCATCTCGTTATTCTATTGGGCTTACACCGGGATGAACGGCATCGCGACGTGGCTGCTGCTCTCCGGCAAAGCCTAAAGCTTTGTGATTAGCCAAAGCCACCCTATATGGCGCCTGTGCCGCCGATAGATCCCACCGCCAAAACCAAGCCAGACTTCGCCGTGATGAAGCGGTTCCTGCCCTATTTGTGGCCTAGGGGGCAAACCGGACTGCGCGTGCGCATTGTGTTTGCGTTGATTCTTGTCGTTATCTCCAAGCTCATCCAGCTCAGCATGGCATGGGTCTATGGCGCGGCGATTGACCGCATGGTGCCTGGCATGGAAGATGGCGTTGCTATCGCTATTGCGCTGGTTGCCGCTTATGCCGGTGCGCGCTTTGGTGGGGTGTTGTTCGACAATCTACGCAACGTGGTATTCGAACGCGTCGGGCAAGAGGCAACACGGCGGCTGGCCGAGAATGTCTTCAGCCACCTCCACAATTTGTCGATGCGTTTCCACATGAACCGCCGCACCGGCGCGGTCACCAAGGTCATCGAGCGCGGCACCAAGAGCATCGACATCATGCTCTATTTCCTGTTGTTTAACATTGCGCCGACCTTGCTTGAGCTGGTTTTGGTATCGACCTACTTCAAGATCCAATTCGGCTGGGGCATGGTCGCCGCGACTTTGCTGATGGTAGTCAGCTACATCACCTTCACAACGGTCATCACCAACTGGCGCAATAAATTGCGTGAAGAGATGAACGAGCTCGATACCCAGACAGTCGCCAAGTCGGTCGACAGCCTGCTCAATTACGAAACGGTCAAATATTTCAACGCCGAGAAGCGCGAAACCCGGCGTTATGCCGAGGTTGTGCACCATTATGCCAACGCCGCAGTCAAATCGGAAAACTCACTGGCGGCGCTCAACATCGGACAGTCGCTGATCACCAACCTGATGATGGCGGGCGCGATGGGCTATGTCGTCTGGGGCTGGTCAAAGGGGCAGTTTACCACCGGCGACGTCGTGACGGTCAACACCTTGCTTGCACAGCTTTTCCGCCCGCTCGACATGCTCGGCATGGTCTATCGCACCATTCGCCAAGGCCTGACCGATATGGCCGCGATGTTTGCACTAATTGATACGCCTGCAGAGATTGTCGATAAGCCCGATGCACCGCCGCTGGCGGTCAGCGGCGGGGCGCTGGCGTTCGAGGATGTACGGTTCGGCTATGATGCCGACCGGCAAATCCTGAATGGTGTGAGCTTCAAAATCGAGCCCGGCCACACACTTGCGGTGGTTGGTCCCTCGGGCGCGGGCAAGTCGACAATCGCGCGGTTGCTATACCGTTTCTACGATGTAACCGGCGGACGCATCACCATCGACGGGCAGGATGTGCGCGATGTGACCCAATCCAGCCTGCGCAGCTCCATCGGCATCGTCCCGCAGGACACCGTGCTGTTCAATGACACCATCGGATATAATATCGGCTACGGCCGCGAAGGCGCGAGCCAAAACGAGGTTGAGGAAGCGGCGCGTGGTGCCTCGATCCACGGCTTTATCGCATCCTTGCCCGAACAATATGAAGCGAAGGTCGGCGAACGCGGACTGAAGCTTTCGGGCGGTGAGAAGCAGCGCGTCGCCATTGCACGCACCTTGCTTAAAAACCCGCCGATCCTCATCCTTGATGAAGCCACCAGCGCGCTCGACAGCCGCACCGAATCCGAAATTCAGGCGACGCTCGACCGGATTTCGGAAAAGCGCACGACGATCATCATCGCGCACCGGCTATCGACCGTGGTCGATGCCGACCAGATATTGGTGCTTGAGGCAGGCCAAGTTGCCGAGCAGGGCACACACGCCCAATTGCTGCGTAAAAATGGGCTTTATGCCGACATGTGGGCGCGCCAGCAAAGTGAAGGCGAAGAAGAAACGGTTGCGGCGGAATAAAGATTGTCAATCGTTTTTGTTCTTAATATGTTCTTGTCCAATCCGACTCATCCACAACGGAGTCGCGCATGTTGCAAGAGCGCTCTATTCTTGAGGAACTTTCCAACCTAGGGCCGGAGGCGATGGCTTCTGCTGCGACTACCCTTGCCCCTGCCGATATATTGCACCGCGTGTTCGGCTTTCCCGAGTTTCGCGGGGTGCAGGAACAGGTGGTGCGGCGCGTTCTGGCGGGTGAACGCACCCTCGCCGTAATGCCGACGGGCGCGGGCAAATCTCTTTGCTATCAACTTCCTGCGGTGATGATGGATGGCACCTGCATCGTTATTTCGCCGCTGATTGCGCTGATGCACGACCAGATGCGTGCGGCAGATGCGGTTGGTATCCGCGCAGCGACGCTGACGAGCGCTGATGACAATCGCGCCGAAACCATCGAGCGGTTCCGTGCCGGTGCGCTCGACTTGCTCTATGTCGCGCCCGAACGTGCGTCCGGACAGGAATTTCGCGGGCTGCTGCGTGAAGCGAAGATATCGCTATTCGCAATAGATGAAGCGCATTGCGTGTCCGAATGGGGGCATGACTTCCGGCCCGATTATCGTCTGCTGCGTCCGCTGATGGATGATTTTGCCGCTGTGCCGCGACTCGCGCTGACCGCGACCGCCGACGCGCATACCCGTGACGATATTGCCGGGCAGTTGGGCATCACCGCTGAGGGCATGATCGTCTCGGGTTTCGACCGGCCCAATATCCGTTATGCGATGACCGGCGGCAACAAGAGCGGCGTCGCGGGTCTGGTTCGGACGTTGAGCGGCGCGGGTATTGTCTATGCCCAGACCCGTGATCGCACCGAGAAGATTGCCGCGCAGATAGCCGCGACCGGCCGCACCGCACGCTTCTACCACGCCGGTATGGAACCCCGCGCACGCGCCAAAGCGCAGTCGGAATTTGTCGCTTCCGAAGACATGGTGATGGTCGCCACCGTCGCGTTCGGGATGGGGATCGACAAGCCCGATGTCCGTTTCGTCGTCCATGCGGGCCTCACCAAATCAATCGAATCCTATTATCAAGAAAGTGGCCGCGCGGGCCGCGATGGCGATCCTGCCGTGGCACATATGCTATGGTCGCCGGGCGACTTTACGCGCGCGCGCGAACGATTGGCCGAACTGCCATCCGAACGACGCGAGGCCGAGCAGGGACGGATCGCGGCACTATCGAGGCTGGTTGAAACTCCGGGATGCCGACGCGCCATATTGCTCCAGCATTTCGGTGAGCATCCATCCGAAAAGTGCGGAAATTGTGACAATTGCCTCGAAGCCCCCGGCGTCCATGACGCCACTGAGCTATCGCGCAAGCTGCTCTCCGCCGCTTACCGCACCGGGCAGATGTTTGGCGTCGGGCATTTGGAAAAAGTGCTGACCGGCAGCGGCGATGAGCGAATATTCAAGTTCGGGCATGACCAATTATCGGTTTTCGGCATAGTCGATGCTGATGAGGCACGGGTCATCAAGCCGCTGGCGCGTGCTTTACAGGCGCGCGGCAGCCTGGTTGCGAACGAGCATGGTGGCCTCAAACTGTCCGGCGATGCGCGCGCAATCATGCGCGGCGAGCAAAAGGTTGAAATCGCGCTCGTTCCGCAAGGTCGCAAAAAGCGCGAGCGCGGCGCGGCTAATCCCGTGGGTGATCCCTTATTCGAAGCCTTACGGGCAAAACGGCGCGAATTGGCCGAAGAGGCCAGTGTCCCGCCTTATGTGATCTTTCACGATGCAACGTTGCGCGAAATGGCAGCCTCGCGACCTGCTACGCTCACTGCGTTATCTCAAATCAGTGGGGTGGGATCGCGCAAGCTGGACGCTTATGGAACAGCATTTCTGGCAGTGATTCAGCAGCACTAGGCGCGCAATGGGGCCAGAGTGACTTTGGCGAAGTGATAGCCCAGAGCCGGTAGTTTGGTCATCGCCATAATCGGACTGGCTTCAATCGCTTTGCCGACCAGCCCTGCCCGGAATTTGACATTGTCGGTAAGCACCAGATTGAGCAGCGCCTCTGCCCGCAATTTGCCATCGGGCATATCACGCAACTCACGTAATATTACCTCAGCAACCAAATCCTTGATCTGCATAGATTTTTGACTCGTCAAACTGGCGTCATGGCGGCGGTATAGATAAAGATCGCGGTCAATCGGATGGAGCTTGAATGCCTTTGCAGCACGCAACCAGAAGTCATAATCCTCCGCCCCGAAAAGGCTTTCGTCATAGCCACCAAGCGCTTCGGTGACTTCGCGCCGGTACAGGAATGCCGCGCCTACTGGATTGCCGAACCACCGCGCTTCGGCTGGGCGTGGCGCGTGGTAACGCAAAATCTCGCCGTCGCTATCGATCACGCTGTAACCGGCATATGCGACTCCAACCGACATGTCGGCGTCCAACACTTCAACCAATGTTGAAAGCATATCCGGACGCAGCAGGTTATCGTGGCTCGTCCAGCTATGAAAATCGCCTGTAGCAACCGCGAACCCGGCATTTAGCGTTGCGGGCAAGCCGACATTCCCCGGATTGTCCCGATAAGCAATACGGTGGTCTTTGGCGGCGTATTCGGCCAATATTTCTGGCGTGGCATCGTTCGAACCATCATTCAGGCAAATCAGTTCGAAATCCTGAAAATCCTGCGCCAAAACCGAATCGAGTGCGGCGGCGAGATACCGCGCGCCGTTGAACACGGGCATAACCATGCTGACGCGCGGTGTCCTGTTCATATGCCTCGATTGCTCCCAATGATGGCACGTGCGCCGCCATTTGTCCGTCCTTGTTATCGATTGCGGATTAAAATAAGGCAAACGGGAAGGCTCCGGCCCCATCGATTTTACATTAGGGATGCAGCATGTTTCGCACGCTTACAGATAATATACTCGTGGCCCCGCAAATCACAGTTGAGGATGTTGCGGATGCAAGCAAATCGGGCGTTACGCTGATTATCAATAACCGCCCCGAGGACGAATCCGCCGATCAGACCCCTGGCGCGGAAATCGAGACGGCGGCGCGTGCTGCTGGAATGGAATATGTCGCCATTCCGGTCACGCATGCAGGGTTTGCCGAATGGCAGGTGACGGCGATGGCCGACGCACTCGAAAAAGCGGACGGGAAAATACTCGCTTACTGCCGTTCGGGTACCCGTTCCACGCTTTTATGGGCACTGGCGCGGGCGTCGAAGGGGGATCACCCTGCCGTGCTTGCCGAAAAAGCTGCAGATGCGGGATATGACCTGGCACCGGTTGCAGCGATGATGGATATGCTCCGCGGACGTGCCTCATGAGGACAGGGCTGTGACGGCAGAGCTGCTCAAACTTGGTGGTTCGATCATCGCCATATTGTTTCTGGCTTGGCTCGCGCGACTTTGGCAGCTTGGCGGTGACGCCCGCATCCGCAGCGAAGAACAGGCGCGCAGCATTGCCGATGAAATAATTTGCGGTTTCGATCCGGTTGATATCGCCATCGACAAGGCGGGGATCGGCGCATTGATGCGCGATGCCAAAGGGCGGCATCTGCTGGTGCGCCGCCACGGTGCTTTATGGGCGGGCCGGTTGCTCGACAATCACAGCGAAACTAGGCTCGACCAGAATTTCCTGACCGTTGGCACCGGCGAGAAGGCGTTTGGCACCGTCACGTTGAATTTGGGGGAGCAGGCCCAATATTGGGCAGCAGGCCTGCGGCATTTGCAGGTTTAGGGGGACAGGATGCCTGAGCTTTTCAGTCCAGTCGATTATGCGGTTCCAGCGTTCGTTATCCTCGTTATCATTGAGATGATCTGGGCGCGCCGCAATGCGCCCGAGAAATATGAACCCAAGGACACGCTAACTTCGCTGGCGCTGGGTACCGGCAGCACTGTGGCGGGCGCTCTGAGTGGCGCATTTGTCTTTGGTTTGGCGCTGTGGCTCTATGACCACCGGCTTTTCGAGATTGGTTGGGTGTGGTGGGCATGGCCGGTCTGCTTCATTCTCGACGACTTCGCTTATTATTGGGCACACCGCACCGGCCACCGCGTTCGCTGGTTCTGGGCGAGCCACGTCAATCATCATTCGAGCCAGCATTATAACCTGTCGACTGCGCTGCGACAAACATGGACGGGGTTCATCGCGCTCGGCTTCATCTTCCGCATCCCGCTGGCCTTTCTCGGTTTCCATCCGGCGATGATCCTGTTCGTCGGTGCCATCAACCTCATCTACCAGTTCTGGATTCACACCGAGGCGATAGGAAGATTCCCGCGCTGGTTCGAATATGTGATGAACACGCCAAGCCACCACCGCGTCCATCACGCGACCAATCCACGCTACCTCGACCGTAATTACGCAGGCACATTCATCGTCTGGGATCGCATGTTCGGCACCTTTACCGAAGAGGTTGAAGGCGAGAAAATCCGCTACGGCATCGTCAAACAGCTCGGCACGTTCAACCTGCTGTGGAGCGTATTCCACGAATGGGTCGGCATTGCGAAGGACGTCTGGTCAGCGCCGTGGCGGCACAAATTTTCCTATATGTGGCGGCCACCGGGCTGGAGCCATGATAACAGCCGTGAGACATCGGACATCATCCGCGCCCGATGGCTCGAACGGCAGGCGGCAAAGTCCGATTAGTCTTATTTACATGCTTGCAAGTATTTAATCGCCTGATTAAACCCTCTGTCCAAGAGGAGAGTTTATGGACGAATTCGACATCATCGTTATCGGCGGTGGATCGGCGGGTAGCGCAGCAGCAGGCCGTTTGTCCGAAGGTGGCAAGTACAAGGTCTGCCTGATCGAAGCAGGCGGCAGCAACAATAATTTGTTGATTAAGACCCCCGGTTTCATGCCGTTCATCCGCAATGCCTCGAACTGGAAATATGAAACAGTCCCGCAAAAGGGGCTGAACGGCCGTACCGGATATCAGCCGCGCGGGCGCGGACTTGGCGGGTCGAGCGCAATCAACGCAATGGTTTATATCCGCGGCCACCGGTGGGATTATGATAATTGGGCGGCGATGGGCTGCACGGGCTGGTCCTTTGACGATGTGCTTCCGGTGTTCAAACGCTGCGAAGACAATGAGCGCGGCGCCAACCCCTTTCATGGGTCGGGTGGGCCACTATCGGTCATGGATCAACGCTGGCCGCAGACTGGTAGCCTGGCCTTTGTCGAAGCTGCGGCAGAAATGCAGATGCCGCTTAACGCCGATTTCAATGGACCAAGCCAGGACGGCTTTGGTCTGTATCAGGTCACGCAAAAAGGCGGCGAGCGCTGGACGTCCGCGCGCGCTTATGTCGAACCTGCACGTGACCGGATGGAAATCATCACCGGCGCGTTGACTGAAAAGATCATCGTCGAAAATGGCCGTGCCACCGGCGTGGTTATCCGGCAGGGCTGGGGCCGCAAGCGCACCATCAAAGCGCGCGGCGCGGTGATATTGTCGGCAGGCGCGTTCGGTTCGCCGCAGATATTGCAGCTGTCGGGTTTGGGTCCAGCCGAACATCTGAAAAGCGTCGGCGTCGATGTGGTGCACGACAAGCCAGCGGTCGGCGCTGACCTGCAGGACCATATTGATTATGTTTCCAGCTTTGAAACGGAGTCGAAAGAAGATTTCTTCGGCGACTCGCTTGCCGGCACTGGCAAGATGATCAAGGCAATCATCGAACATAGGCGCAAGCGCACGGGGATCATGACGACTTGCTATGCCGAAGCTGGCGGGTTCTGGCGTTCAAAACCCGACCTGCCTGCACCCGACATCCAGTATCATTTCGTGCCCGCGATGCTCGAAGACCATGGCCGGTCCAAGGTCAAAGGTCACGGATTTAGCTGTCACGCGTGCGTGTTGCGCCCCGAAAGCCGCGGCACCGTGCGGTTGGTATCGCCCGATGCAGCGAAGGCGCCACTGATTGACCCGGCATTTCTGACCGATGATCGCGATATGGCGACCTTGCGGCGCGGGGTACGCGAGATGCACCGCATTTTTGAGGCGCCTTCGCTCAAAGCTTATGGTGGCAAAAACAGGCATCCGATCGATATCGACAATGACGCCGAACTCGATGCCCTGATCCGCAGCCGCGCTGATACCGTCTACCATCCGGTCGGAACGTGCAGGATGGGTCCAAATGAAGATGACGTGGTCGATCCGCGCCTCAAATATCGCGGGTTGGATGGGCTCTATATCGCCGATGCGAGCATCATGCCGCGGCTGGTTTCCGGCAATACCAATGCGCCAAGCATCATGATTGGTGAAAGATGTGCCGAATTCGTCCGCGCTGACTTGCAATAATCTTGCGGAATGGCGACGGCGCGGCTAACCGCGTCCGCGCTATGGGGTTTAACAGCACAGATTATATCAGCACACGCGGCAACGCCGATGCGCTGGATTTTGCAGGCGTCACGCTCACCGGGCTGGCCAGCGATGGCGGGCTATATGTGCCGCGCCACTGGCCGCGTTTCACAGCTGACGAAATCAGCGCGATGCGTGGCCTCGATTATGTCGGCCTAGCCGCACGCGTTATGGCCCCGTTCACCGCAGGTGTTCTAACAGAGGATGAGCTGAAGGGTCTGTGCAAGGCGGCTTATGGCTCGTTTGCGCATGCGGCCGTCACGCCACTAAAACAGCTCGATAGCCAGCATTTCCTGCTTGAGCTGTTCCACGGTCCGACATTGGCGTTCAAGGATGTCGCGCTGCAATTGCTCGGCCAGCTGTTCGAGCGTTTCCTGACGGGTACCGACAAGAAGCTAACCATCGTCGGCGCAACTTCTGGGGACACCGGTTCAGCTGCCATTGATGCGGTTGCTGGCCGCGATCAAATCGAAATCTTCATGCTTCATCCGCATGAGCGCGTGTCCGATGTGCAGCGGCGGCAGATGACAACCATCCTCGCGCCAAATGTACATAACATTGCGATTCAGGGCAGTTTCGACGACGCGCAGGCGATGGTGAAGCGGATGTTCGGCGATCGTGACGTCAATGGCCCGTTGACGCTGTCGGCGGTCAACTCAATTAACTGGGCGCGGCTGATGGCGCAGGTGGTGTATTATTTTTACGCCGCGCTGCGGCTTGGCGGGCCTGAGCGGCAGGTGGCGTTCTCGGTTCCGACCGGCAATTTCGGCGATGTCTTTGCGGGCTATGTTGCGGCGCAAATGGGCCTGCCCATCGAGCGGCTGATTGTCGCGACCAACGTCAACGACATCCTCCACCGCGCTTTGTCAAAAGGCGATTACTCGGTGCTCGGCGTCACGCCGACTGCTGCACCGTCGATGGACATTCAGGTGTCGAGCAATTTCGAACGGTTGCTGTTCGACCTCGAAGGCCGCGACGGATCGACCACGGCTGCGCGGATGAAATGGTTCGAGCAGATGGGCAAGATGGTGCTGTCTGCCGACATGCGCAAAAAGGCATCGCTGATGAAAAGCGCACGCGCCGATGCCGACGAAATGGCGCTCGCGATGCGCTGGGCGCATGAGGCATGCGACGAGATTATCGACCCGCACACAGCGATTGCGCTGCACGCCGCCCGCGCTGCAGGCATTTCTGCGGACGTTCCCGTCGTAACTTTGGCAACCGCGCATCCGGCCAAGTTTCCCGATGCAGTCGAGCGCGCGACCGGGGTCCGCCCGTCCTTACCGCAGCGCGTGTCGCAATTGTTTGACCGGGAAGAGCGCTTCGACGTGTTGCCCGGCGAATATGATGCCGTGCGCGAATATGTGCTAGCACGCGCCGTCCGCTGAGATGGAACCGAACTTTGTTACATTGGTCAGCGAACCGCGCGACGATTATACGCTGATCGACAGCGGCAATGGCCGTAAATATGAGAGCTATGGTGACCGGCGTTTCATTCGCCCCGAACCACAGGCGATGTGGGCACCGGCGTATGAAGACTGGGATGCCGACGCCGAATTCATACCCGGCTCAGACGAAGAAGGCGGTGGACGCTGGTACAATAACCGCCCTGTGCCAATGGACGGCTGGCCCTTGCGCTGGAACGACGAAGTCAGCTTTACCGCTTCGTGCACGCCCTTTCGCCACCTCGGCTTCTTCCCCGACATGGATCCGGTTTGGCGCTGGATGAGTGGTGAAATAGCCGATGTTGCAGAACCCGTCGCGATGAACCTGTTCGGTTATACCGGCGTCGGCACGCTGGCATTATCATCGGCGGGCGCGCAGATGGTGCATGTCGATGCGTCAAAGAAGTCGGTGTCGCAGGCGCGTGCCAATGCTGAAATGTCGGGCATGAGCGATCGGCCTATTCGCTGGATTGTCGACGATGCAGCAAAATTCGTCGCGCGCGAAGTCCGCCGTGAAAAACGCTATGACGGCATATTGCTCGACCCGCCGAAATACGGTCGTGGTCCGGAAGGTGAGGTCTGGCGCCTCGAAGAAGACCTACCGGGCCTCATCGCCAATTGCCGCCACTTGCTTGATGCCAATTCGCGCTTCCTGTTTTTAACCGTTTACGCTGTCCGGATGTCTGCGCTGGCGCTCGGCGGATTACTGCAGTCACATTTTGCCGACTTGCCCGGCAAGGTCGAATTCGGCGAACTGGCGGTGCGTGAAAAATCACGCGGGCTGCTTTTGCCAACCGCCATATTCGCGCGCTGGTCGCAATAGGGAGTATCATGACCGATAGCCTCATTCTCGAAGTCCACGATCTCGTGGTCAACGTCCTGACCGGCATTTACAGCCAAGAAACGCACCTGCCGCAGCCGCTGAAAATCTCGATCAGTACGACGCTTGACATGGCCGATCATTATGCGCCTGATACGCCGCTGCAGGCGTCCAAAAATTATATGACGCTGAAGGAAGCGGCGACGCACTTGCCTGAAGGGGTCCACTTCACGCTCATCGAGGCAGTCGCCGATCACATCATGGATACGTTGTTCGCCGACGATCCGCGGATCAGTCATATCAGCGTCAAGATCATCAAGCTGGCCATCGCCGAAGACAATGAAGCCATAGGTATTACGATGTCGCGGAGCCGTAAATGAGCGGTGCACCGCTGGCCGTCGTCACCGGGGGCAAGCGCAGGCTAGGCGCCGAGATCGCTGCGAAGCTGGCAAAGGCGGGTTATACGCTGGCGCTGGTCAGCCATCTCGACAAGCAGCCCGAACCAGCGCTGCTTGCTGTAATGGAAGAGCAGGCGACCGATTGGCATTCCTTCATCTTCGACCTGAGAAATCCTGAATGTGCCGCGCCATTGATGGATGCGGTGACTTCGCATTTCGGTCGTGCGCCCGACCTCCTCGTCAACAACGCGGCCATGTTCGGGCAGGATGACTGGGAAGCCATGAGCACCGAAACGCTTGAAGCGCATTTCCGGTTGAATGTGTTCACGCCGCTGTTGCTGGCACAGTCGCTGGTCAAAGCGGCTGGTCCGGAAAAGCAGCCATGCGTTGTGAATATCGTCGACCAGCGCGTGGTCAATCCGCATCATGATCAGATAAGCTACACGCTTTCCAAACAGGCGCTGGCGGCATCGGTGCGTTCGATGGCAGCGTCATTTGGCAAGCGCGCGCGGATCAATGGAGTCGCGCCCGGTCTTGTCATTTCCACCGATGATTATGACGCGCCGCAGGAGCAGCGGCTTGCAGATATGATGCCGCTGGGCGCACTTCCGTCGCCGTCCGGTGTTGCCGATGCGGTGCTCTATCTGGCACAGGCGAGGGACGTTACGGGTCAGATAATATTCGTCGACGGCGGCGCGCATCTCAAAAGCTTCGACCGCGACTTCATGCACCTTTAGCGCCAGAACCTAACGAACGCGCCAGACCTTTATGCCCTTGCCCATATCAGGCATCGGCTCAAGCCAGTCTGGCACATTGCGCTTGGTGATCTGGGCCCATAAACCCTCGGGATCTTTCTTCGCATAAAATCCCAGTTCGGCTTCTTTTGGGCAAGCCGCAAGATAGTCGATGCGGCGTGCTTTCATGAGGCTATACGCGGTGTCGGGTTTTGAGCGGAAAATCTCGATATGGTCGCGCATGCCTGCTTCATTGCGATGATGGCTGCTCGCCAGAACATTATGCGGCGTTTGCGCCAATATCATCGGTCCCATGTCAAAGGGCGCCACAAAACTGCCTTTTGGCAATGCGGAAAGCGAACGCACCGATAAGGCGGCTTGGCACGCACCATTGGATTTTGTCGCCTTTTTCTCCGTTGCCTCCGCGGTGTCCGGGATGGCGCGAATGAGTGAAGAAACCGCAGCGCCGGGTACCAGCACGACTAACATAACCGCCACGAGGGTTATGCGTCCCACTGGAACCTGTGACTTGCGGTAGTGTTCGAACAGCAACGCCACCAACGCAGCAGCAACGGGAATCGCGAAGGCCGTTGCCACCGATATCGTACGGATAATCACGATCGACAGCAGCAAACCGTAAAAGAGGAAGAAGCCGATAGTATCAAGCTTGCGCCGGTCCTCGCCTTTCAACTTTGCGCGCAGCACGAACCAGCTGATTGCGCCGCATAAAAGTCCAGCGCCTAAATTGGCGGCGGTGCGCCATGACTGATACCAGACTGGCAGGCCTTCATTGACTTTCGAATACCAATATTCGCGGACCAGCGGATCCATTGTTCCAAATGCGCCGCCAACACATTGCGGTGCAACGATAAAAAGTACCGCTAACGCACCCACGCCTGCAACGGCGGCAGCGGCAAGGCGGAGCTTCCAGTCGTCGGGCAGCAGGCGGATAGCCGGAATCATCACAATCGTCGCAAGCAGGATTGCGTAGATGTGCGGTGGCGACACTGTGTCGCAGTAGGTTGTGGCAAACAGGCCTTGTATCTGAGTACCGAAGAACAGCAGAAGTGAAGCGACCGAAAAGCTGGTTATCGTCCAGAGCAATCGTGCACCTTCAGCACCATCCCGCACCCAGCGAAGGCCCAGTAGCAAGAAGAAGGCAGCCGTCATCGGCGCTCCTTCAAGGCTGATGTGCAGCCAGACGGCAAGCGCCAGGCCCAGAACCAGCCCGGCTTTGCGGATCTCCGACCAGAATATCGTCGACAAAGCCAGCACCGCCATCGCGATCTGCCAGCCATGATGGTCGATCCGCATTGGGCGGGTCTGGATGAGCAAGGCGCCCGACGATAATGCAATCAACGCCGCGGCTACCCCTGCTTCACGCGAAGCAATATGTGTGGCTATGCGCGACAGCATATAGGCTATCCATCCGAGCAACAGCAACGGCACCGCTGTTCCAGCGACCATTTCAGCAATGGGCTGGCCAAGAACTGGCCGTAACAGAAGTACGAGAAGGGCGAGCGGCAATTCAATCAGCCGGGACCAGTGCATCTGCGCACTGTCGGGTAAGTTCATCCGATATTGGGTGGTATCGAACCAGCTCTGGCCATTCAGGAAATCACGCAGCTGCACCAGCCGCAACTGATCATCAGGATCCCAGCCCGACCGCGTGAGGATTTCCGTCCAGCTGCCCCAGATGAGAAACAGGCTCGCAACCGCCCAGAGACCGAAATAGATCCACCTGCCTTCAGAATGCCTAATCTGCACCGCCTACGCCTCCGGGCTTTGCGGGCAGGGCGACTCGAAATATCTGGAACGGGCCGATATCGGGCAGCGGGATCAACCACCGGGGTATCTGTCCGGACCTCAATTGTCCCAGAAAGCCATTGGGCGCTTTCGCGGCATACAGCGCCATTTCAAAGCTGCCGTCGCAAATAATGAGATAATCGACCTTTCGGGCCGTTATGATTTTCTCGGCGACTGCGGACGATCCGGTAAAGGTGCGAATAACGTCGCCCATCGCCATCTCATTACGGTGATGGCCGGTTGCGATGACATTATGGTTGGTGACCTGCAATATGGCCGGAGCGGTATCGAGGCCAACCATGATATTAGCTTTCGGCAAAACCGATAGAGCCCGAACCGATTTGAGCTTCTGGCATTCCCTGACCGACTCGATAAAATCATCGTCGCTCATTTGGGCCAGTTTAAGAGGCTGCGGTTTTTCAAGAAAAGGCAGCAAATTTTGCCCCAACAATATGGGCACCGCTAATGCCATCGCTATAATCTTCAACGTCAGTCTCGACCAGATACGCTTCTTTTCGTCAGACCGGCGGAAGATATCGATAGCCATCGCCGACGTCATCAATGTCGACAGGCAAACGGCGTACACACTTGTCCGGATAACAGCCGAGCCAATTATCGCAGTACCCAGAAACAACATAGCAAGGGGTACGAGGTGCTTGCGGGGCAATATATTGGGGCTCAGCCAAATATAGACTATTGCGATGACTCCCGCGACAATAGCCGAGATAGCCTGGATCGATACCGACAGGCCGACATCCCAGACAGGCAAACCCTCGGCGGTACGATTGAACCAATATTCGCGCACCAGCGGATCAAGCTGGCTGAACGCATCGCCGGCACATTGCGGTGCCTGCACGACGAATACCGCACCACCCGCAATTGCGGCACACGCTGCGACTAGCAACTTCGTGCTTATCCCAATGTGTCCAGAGCGAGTCATCCCATATGTGCCCGCGGCCAATATCAACGCGATAACCGTAAAAGTGATAATATGGACAGGCGACAGGCTGTCACAATAAGTGACATATTGCGTCCACGGCTCAGTCGACACAAAGCAAATAGCACTGACTGAAGCCAAGCTAATCATTGCGGCGGGGAACATCCAAATTTGATTGTCGCTCTGCGCATGCACGGGCGGCGTCAGCCATCGCCAACCCAGTATGCCCATAAAAAGAACGCCAAATGGCAGGCCTTCGATGGAAATTTCCATCCACAACGCCAGTGCTGCACCTATAATCAGCGCGGCGCGCAATGGGCGTTCTGTATCGAAAAGTGTGAGAGTCGCACCAAAGAATAAGGCGAGTTGCCAGCCGTGATGATCGATGCGCATCGGCATCAGCTGAAAAATTGCTGGCAAAATCGTAATGAAAAGTACAGCGGCTAACATTGCTGCTTTGCTACCGAACAACCGTCTTGCCGTTGCGGCATACAAAGCGAGAACCACGCCAAACGTCATCAATGGGACTATGACCACCGCGATATGTTCGGCAATGGCAGTCCCGAAAAACGGGCGACACAGAAGAATGATCAACGCAAGCGGCATATCCACCAGTCGCGACCAGTGCATGTTTCCGCCGTGGGGCAGGTTGAAGCGATATTGCGTGATATCCCACCAGCTTTGCCCGGCAATCCAGTCACGCACCTGTAACAGCCGGAGTTGGTCGTCAGGATCGCCCATCCGCCATGCGGCGATTGAATCGCGCCCTGCCACAAGCATTAACGCGCAACCGAACGCCCAGATCAGCAGCAATAAGCCGCGAAAATGACGATCAGTGAAGGACGGCATATACTATCCGTTGCGCGGGGTTCGGAATATCACGACGTTCCGAAGCAAATAGGTCAGCAGGAATGACACGCCGATGGCACATATCTTGGCGAGGCGCGGATCGATACCCGCCGCTGTACCTGCCCCAACAATAGCCATTGTCAGCAACAGGCCGAGCAATGCGGACATGACGAACATTGCCTTTTGCTGGGTGCGCGCAGTTGTGCCACGTTCGGATACACGGTCCTGAAATACCGTCCGGCTCGACAATATCCAGTGCGCCAGTATCCCAACCGAATAGCCGATGGCGGATGCGCCCACGCTTGGGACTCCGCTGTTCAGCAGCACAAGAAAAACTGCCATGTCGGCAGCCAATGCGCCAACGCTGACCGCCACATAGCGGATAAACACGTTGCCGCGTAACCTGTTGGCTAACTTTATCATTGCCCCACCTTTGAATTCATATGCGAAAACTGGGCAGATGGACCAAACCATCTGCCCGCAGCGGGAACATCAAGCCGCCTTGCTGATTTTCCGTTCATCTTCTTCGGTATCGCTACCCGCAGAAATCCGCTTGGGAACTTCGCGCTCCGAAGTCAAAGCCGCCGCCTGATCTTCTGTAACCTTTGCTGCAATCACCCGTTGCTCGCCTTCATCACCCGCCTCATGATATTCGGCGTCTTCATTGACGTTCCAGATATTATAGACGCGTGCACCGGCGTCGATATTTTCGACGGTCAGCATCGCGGTCATCATCGCATGGTCCTGGTTGTTGTAACGGTGCATCCCGTTGCGACCGACCATGTGAAGGGTCGGGTAGCGGCTTTCAAGCTCGGCGCGCATCGCTTCGACATTTGCGGCATAATCGTCATCGTAGACCGGGTAAGCCTTTTCCTGACGAACCACTGCGCCGCCTACCACGTCTTCCGGTTTGCAAAGGCCGAGAATTCCCATTTCCTTTTTGGCGAGTTCGATCAGGTCGGCGTCGCTCGACGCCCACAAATTATCATTTTCAAAGCAGAAATATTCAAGGCCAACGCAGGCGATTGAAGGATCGGGCACCATTTCGGGCGACCAGCTGCGGAAATTCTGTACGCGGCCGACCTGCACCTTGCTGTCATGGATGTAGATCCAATTGTCAGGGAACAGATCGTCGGACTTGATCATCAAAGCGACGGTCAGGAAATCGCGGTAGCGCAGATTATTGGCCTGAAGCGATGTCTGAGGCAGTGGGTGAATACGTGCCGACAGTTCGCGCATCGGTGCGCTGCTGATGACATGCTTGGCAGTGATGACGGCTTCGCTGCCATCTACGCGGGTCGCGGACATGCGCCAATCGCCATTGGCATCCTGCGCCAATTGCTTGAAGCTGTGGCCCATCAATACCGTATTACCTTTGGCGACTACAAAATCGCGCGCGGCATCCCACATCATGCCCGGGCCCAACCGCGGATAACGGAAGGTTTCGAGCAAGGTTTTGGTTTCCATGCCGTCATTGGGCTTCTTGTTCATCCCGAACGAGCGCTTCAAACCGTCAAGAACCGCCGCGCCAAGGCTTAGGCCCTTGATGCGCTGCGCCGCCCAGTCTGCCGACATTTCGTCGCAGGGCATGCCCCATACTTTTTCGGTATAGGTTTTGAAGAAGATCGAAAACAGCTTGTGGCCGAACTGGTTGACTGTCCAATCCTGAAAGCTGCGGACATTCCTATTCGGGAATGCCTTGGCTTTGGCATAGCTTATCATGCACAAGGTCGAACGGATGATACCCAAGTTGAACAAGGCCTCGAACGCGCGCAGCGGATAGCTGTAGAATTTGCCTTCATAATAGATCCGGCTCATGCGCGGACGCTGGATAAAATCGTCGGGCAGAATTTCGTTCCAGAGGTCGACGACCTCCTTGGACTTCGAGAAAAACCGGTGGCCGCCAATGTCAAAGCGGTAGCCATCAACTTCCACGGTGCGGCTGATGCCGCCGACATAGCGTTCGTCTTTTTCAATGACGGTGACGCTGTAGCCTTTTTTGGTCAGCAAATAGGCTGCCGTAAGACCCGCAGGTCCCGCGCCAATAATTGCGACATCAACGTTATTTTGCCCCTGAACCACGTAAATTCCTCCAGCCAATTGCCTTCGGAAAATCTCTGAACGAAATGCCCTAATAGATGGTTAACAACAGGTTGCGATTTTGCTTCGGCCATTCGCATCGCGACATATAGTTGCGGCGCTGCACAAATAACTTGCTTTTCTGGTGCTTTGCAAGCATATGGCCATCAAGCGCATGAGGCGAGCGGACAAGACCGCCGCAGTATTGGCAGCGTGAGGGCCGCATTTGGTGGCCTCGCCAATCGAACAAGATGCGTAAGCTTAGAGGCTTCCCATATCACGCAGGGTTGTTTCCAACGGGTCGGCATAAGCTGCTCCCGAACACCTGCTGTTGCGCCCGTGCGGTCCTGTTTGAAGGACGCGCTTCATGGGGCTGTGACGACTATTTGAAAGTATATTCATGTCTTTTTTCCAAGACCTGGGCCTTGCCCAACCTATCCTGAAGGCGCTTGAAGCCGCCGGATATGATACCCCGACCCCGATTCAGCAACAGGCAATCCCGTCCTTGCTGCAGGGCCGCGACCTGTGCGGTATCGCGCAGACCGGCACCGGCAAGACTGCCGCTTTCGCGCTGCCGTCGCTTCACCATTTCGCCACCAAGCCCAAAGCACGCCAGCAATATAGCTGCCGGATGCTGGTGCTCTCGCCCACCCGCGAACTAGCGGCGCAAATCGCCGACAGCTTCCGCACCTATGGCAAGTTCCTTGGCCTCAAGGTCGATTGCGTTTTCGGCGGAATGCCGATTTTCAGCCAGAAAAAGCGTCTTGCTGGCGGCGTCGATATCCTCGTTGCCACCCCGGGCCGTTTGATCGATTTGATCGAGCAGCGCGCCGTCACACTTAAGGACGTTGAAATTTTCGTTCTCGACGAAGCCGATCAGATGATGGACCTTGGTTTCATCCACGCATTGAAGCGCATCGACCAGTTGCTGCCAAAGCAGCGCCAGACTTTGTTCTTCTCGGCGACAATGCCAAAGGCGATTGCCGAGCTTGGCAACCGTTTCCTCAATAACCCTGTCCGTGTATCAGTCGCGCCAGCGGCCACCACAGCAGAGCGCGTCGAGCAGTTCGTGACTTTTGTCGAGCAGCGCGAAAAGCAGACTTTGCTAACACTCAAGCTACAAAGCGAAGAGATTGACCGCGCGTTGGTCTTCACCCGCACCAAGCACGGCGCCGACCGCGTCGTGCGCGGACTTGCCGGTGCTGGCATCCAGTCCGCCGCAATTCACGGAAACAAGAGCCAAGGCCAGCGCACCGCTGCGTTGCAGGCCTTCCGTGACGGCAAGATCAAGATCCTCGTTGCGACCGACATTGCCGCGCGCGGTATCGACGTCCCTGGTGTCAGCCATGTGTTCAACTTCGAACTCCCCAATGTGCCCGAGCAATATGTCCACCGCATCGGTCGTACCGCGCGTGCGGGCCGTGAAGGCGTGGCAATGAGCTTCGTCGCCGGTGACGAACGTGGTTATATGAAGGATATCGAACGCCTGACCGGTGTTCGTGCGATGACTTTGGGCCTGCCCGAAGGCTTCCGTGCAGCCGTCGCTGCATTGCCGCCGCCTGCTGCCGATAAAAAGCCCGAAGGCGCGCGCGGCGGTCGTGGTGGTGGTCATCCCGGCGGCGGTCGCACCAATTATGCTGGCAAAAAACTTGGCGGCAACAATGGCGGCATCGGACGCAACGGCGAAACCCGTCAGCGCACGCATGCCCCGCAAGGCGGTTGGTCACCTGCCGTTGGCCCACGCGACGGAAGCCGTGAAGGCGGCCCAGCGCCTCGCCCCCGCAACGACAACGCACCAAGTGGCGATCGTCGCCCAACCGCTGACCGCGCCTTTGCCGCCCGCAGCGAAAGCCGCCGCGATCCCGGCGCACCTGCGCGCAATTATGGCCCCAAAAAGGGCGGTAATGGTAATTTCAGGGGCCCGGTCAAACGGGCTGGCTAAACGCTTTCCTCTCCCGGAAACGGGAGAGGAAAGCTTTAGTGTCTAAAATGCCGCATGCCGGTGAAGACCATGGCGAGACCAGCTTCATCGGCGGCGGCAATAACTTCATCGTCGCGCATCGAGCCGCCCGGCTGGATTACTGCCGTTGCTCCTGCTTCAGCAGCGGCGAGCAGGCCGTCGGCAAACGGGAAAAAAGCGTCCGACGCGACCGCTGAACCAACGGTGCGAGCTTCGCCCCATCCATAATTTTCGGCGGCTTCTTTTGCTTTAATCGCAGCTATCCGCGCGCTGTCGCGCCGATTCATCTGACCAGCACCGATTCCAGCGGTCGCGCCATCCTTGGCGTAGACAATCGCATTCGACTTCACATGTTTGGCGACCGTCCATGCAAAGCGACAATCAGCCAATTCCTGCGCGCTTGGCGCGCGCTTTGTCACGACTTTGAACTCGCTATCTGCCACATGACCATTATCGCGCGATTGCACGAGCAGCCCCCCGGTAATTGGCTTGATTGCCAGCCCACCACGCTTCGGGTCGGGCAGGTCGCCGGTCAGCAACAGCCGCAAATTCTTTTTCTTCGCGAACACCGCTTTTGCCGCATCATCGGCAGACGGAGCCGCCACGACTTCGGTGAATATCTCGGTAATCGCTTCTGCGGTTGCGCCGTCCAAGGGCCGGTTCACTGCGACAATCCCGCCAAAAGCCGAAACGCTGTCGCATTCGAGCGCGGCGCGATAGGCGTCGATCAAAGTTTCGCCGGTCGCCACACCGCACGGGTTCGCGTGCTTCACTATGACCACAGTCGGTGGGCCGTCGCGGAATTCGCTGACTAACTCTAATGCGGCATCAGCATCGTTATAGTTGTTGTATGACAGTTCCTTGCCCTGCACCTGTTCGGCCTGCGCGATACCTGAACCATGAGGCCCGACGGGCACGTAGAGCGCCGCGCGCTGGTGCGGGTTTTCGCCATAACGCAATTCAGTCACGCGATTGCCGTTGATCGCGAGCATGTCGGGAAACAGCTGCTGCTGGTCGGCAAAGGCGAACCACTGGCTAATCATACTGTCATAGGCTGCGGTCGCCGAATAAGCCTTGGCCGCACATTTGCGGCGGAAGTCGTAGGAGGTCTTGCCGTCCGATTCCTCAAGCTCGGCAATCAGATTGTCGTAATCTGCGGGGTCGGTAACGATAGTAACATAGGCGTGGTTCTTTGCCGCGCTGCGGACCATCGACGGACCGCCAATGTCGATATTCTCGATAATCTCGTCGCGCGACGCACCTTTTGCGACCGTCTGGGCAAAGGGGTAGAGATTGACTACCACCAGATCGATCGCTCCGATTTCATGCTCCTTCATCGAAGCCACATGCTCGGTATTGTCGCGCACGGCAAGCAGGCCGCCATGTACCTTTGGATGCAATGTCTTCACCCGGCCATCCATCATTTCTGGAAAACCGGTGAGCTCGCTGATGTCCTTCACCTGGAGGCCTGCGTCGCGCAGTGTCTTCGCTGTCCCGCCGGTCGACACCAACTCGACATGCCGCGCCGCCAGCGCATGGCCCAGTTCGACCAACCCGGCCTTGTCAGACACAGACAACAGAGCCCGTTTGATGACGACGTCTTGCATGATATTATCCTAAATGGCGGAGCTGCCAGCCGATGGTGAGGCCGCCTTTACCAGTGTCGGCGGCAATCACAAGCTGGCGTGTCGGGTGCGGGCGACCTTCTTCGTCGACCCACAGGCTGTCATCAATCGACAGCACCCCGCCTGCCGCCGCGAACGCCCAGCTACTGCCATCGGCCATGCGTAGCAACGCGGTCTGTTTGTTGTCGGTCGGGGTGATTTCGATATCTGCACCTAAGTGAAAACGCACATGCACTGGCGTGCCGTCCTTGGGCTTGCCCTGCGGCACCAGCGTATCCTCGCCGCGCAATTCCATGCCGTCCGAGCGCAGTATCAGCAGCCTAGAATGATTATAGCCGAAACCGCGCACATAGCCATCATGACTAGCCTCGATGCGGGTCGCAGAATCGACGTCGCGGCGTTCCAGCCCGACCTCTGCAACGCCCTTGCCAAGCTGCCCGCCTGGCAGGATAGCGGTTGAGTTAGTATCGTTGATGCACAAGGTTGAATGCGCTGCGGTTGTGCGAAGCCCGCGTGCCAGCGCCGCCGGAATGGACGCGCCAACCAGCGCCGATCCGCCGCAATTCACAATGATGCGTTGTGTCCCATGCGACAGTTCAAACGCCAGTGTTGACGCACAACCCGATGCCGATTGGCGTGCGAGCGGCGGAGGTCCGGCATCGAGCAGCAATACTGACTTGCCCGCTGACACGCGCTGATAGCCCCAATCGAGTGCTTGGCGGTGCGGGCGGGCACGCACTTCGCTTGCGGCAACGAGCATTTCGATCCGTTCGGCGCCGATATGCGCCGAACCCTGCCATGCGCCCAGCCCACTGTCGGCGTGGGTCAGGCCCAACAAGGCAGGCACCGCACGGCCCAGTGCATCGGTCAGAAAGGCCGGAGGGATTTCGTCGCGCGCGTTGTAGCACTGCTTGAGCAGGCTCAGCAGTCCGATTAGCTCCATCAACTGGACGGGCGAGCGCGACACGACACCACCATCAGGAAAGATTGTCGCCGCGAGCGCATCGCGCAGGCCATTCTCGCCCACAGCGCGCCGCGCTTTGCCGTCTGGTAGCAACAATGATGCTGCAACCACGCCCGCCCAGCCAACGCTTTTGGCAAAATGGCTTTGCGCGCGCGGCGCGCTCTGATCGAGATGGCGGGCAACGCGCGCGAAGTGGTTGATCACGCGCGAACGGTAAATGGGGTCAGTGCTGGTCAATAAATATGGCGATCCCGCCGCCATATTGAGCAACCGCCATGCACAATTGTCGACGCGCCATGCCGGCTCGCGCGTCTTCATGCCATTCGCAACCAGCCAGCCATCGGCGATTTGCGCTGCAACTGGCGCTCCTTCGCCACGATTGGTCGCTGCCGTCAAATCACGTAGCCAGTCGAAGCGATGTATGTAGTCGGTTAGCGCCGGAGGAAGTGTCAGTTTCTGGTAGTCGAGATCTGAAAAAGATTGCTCGAAACCCTGGATATGGAATTTGCCCATCCGCAGCGACTGCCCGCGCGCCACGCTGCCCTTTAAGGGGTCTTCGGGCACGGCAAGCAATCGTAAAGGCACCTTGCCTTTGAGCCGGCCGTTATGGAGCGGCGTGCGCCATGTTAACTTGTAAAATTGCAGGGATAGTCGTTCGAGAAGATTCTGGCCCGCGCCTTTGGGCCTGACGATCAATGCCGTCTGCCCCTGTTTATTGCCGCCTTCATCGCCGCCGGTCATTCACCCCTCAGCGCCCGGATGTTAGCGGCATATTGGTCTGGGCCACCTTTGAAGGTCGCAGTCCCAGCCACCAGCGTATCTGCGCCTGCAGAGATAGCCAGCGGCGCAGTTTCAACCGTGATGCCGCCGTCTACCTCCAACCTGATATCACGGCCGGTCTTTTCGATCATCTTGCGGATCGCTTCGATTTTACGCAGCTGGCTCGAAATAAAGCTCTGCCCCCCAAAGCCTGGGTTAACGCTCATCACCAATACCAGATCGATATCATCAATCAGATAATCGAGCATCTTTGCAGGTGTGTGCGGATTGAGCACGATGCCGGCCATCTTGCCGAGTGACTTGATGAGCTGCACCGTGCGATGCGGATGCGGTCCGGCTTCGGGGTGGAAGGAAATGATATCCGCGCCCGCATCAGCGAAATCCGTCACAAATTGGTCGACGGGTGAAATCATCAGATGCACGTCGAACGGTTTGGAACTGTGCGGCCGCAGTGCCTTTACGACCGCCGGTCCGATGGTGATATTCGGCACAAAATGCCCGTCCATCACATCGACATGGATCCAGTCGCAGCCGGCTTCATCTATCGCGCGCACTTCCTCACCCAGCCGTGCGAAATCGGCGGAGAGGATAGAGGGCGCGATGCGGATGGCGCTAGACATATAAGGCGCTTAGCGGTCCTCTAGTGCAGGGGCAAGCCAGCGGGCGGCGTTATGCACAGCTTATCGCAAGGGAGTGCGCGGCTTACGGCTATAAGTGAACAGGTCACCGATGACGTCGTGCGATTCGGCGATTTTGATGAAGCCCAATTTGGTTGCCACCCTACGCGACGCGGCGTTGCCGGGGTCGATGATGCAGCGGATTTCGCCGAGCTTTGCTTCTTGGTCCGCCCATTCAAGGATCGCGGTCATCGCCTCGGTCGCATAACCCTTGCCCCACGCGTCGGCGGCAAAGGCCCAACCCGCTTCAGGATAGCCCTCAAGTTCGGGAATCCCGCGCTCGAACTGCGCCAGCCCGCCATTGCCGACAAACTTGCCGCTCGCGCGCTCGACGAATGACCAATAGCCGTAGCCGAGCAGCGACCATAATCCGATGCCCGTCAAGAACTTGCCCCAGCTGGTGTTGCGGTTGCGCGGTTCGCCGCCGATAAATTCGGTTATTCGCGGGTCTGCCCATGCGGCGGCATAGGCTTCCCAATGGGCAAGCGACATGGGTTCGATAGATAGGCGTTGGGTGGTAAGTGTCGGCGCGATCATGCGAGCGTCTTAGCCAGCGCGGACGAACCTCGCCACGAAAAATCCGTCGAGGCCGCCTTGCTCCGCCAGCATCGGCGGTATGGTGCGGACGTGTCCGTTGGCATTTGCGTGAACACCCTCGGGTAATTCCGCTAAAGTGGCAGCCTGCGTGGAATATTCGGGGTGTTTGGCCAGAAACACTTCAGCCTGTGCTTCGCCCTCATGCGGTTCGAGCGAGCAGGTTGCGAACACCAACATGCCGCCGGGTTTCACCCACTCCGCCGCACGGTTGAGCATCGCGATCTGGATGGCTGCAAGATTGTTGATTGCTTTCAGGTCAATCCGATGCAGCACATCGGGATGGCGGCGCATGGTGCCGGTCGCGCTGCAAGGTGCATCGAGCAGGATTGCGTCAAATTGCTGTTTGGGTTGCCAGTCCATGACATCGGCATTGACGCGCTCGGCATTCAGCTGCGTGCGCTCGAGGTTCGACATCAACCGGTCCATCCGCCGCGCGCTGTTGTCGAGTGCAGTCACGGTGAAACCAGCTGCGGAAAGCTGCATCGTTTTGCCGCCCGGCGCAGCACACAGATCGAGCGCGCGTTTCCCGGTGCCGTCTCCGAGCAACCGCGCGGGGAGGCTAGCGGCGAGATCCTGCACCCACCATGCACCCTCGTCATAGCCATCCAGTTCCTCGACTGCCGTTCCGCGAGGCAAACGAATATGGCCGGGCATCAGGCTAATGCCGCCAAGCCGTTCGGCCCATTCACCGGTCAACGCCGGGTCGCGTAACGCCAGATCAAGCGGTGGCGGCTCGGCGAGCGCGGCTTGCGCGCCTGCAATCGTCTCGTCACCCCAAGCCGGGTGCCAGCGCATCATCACGGCCTCGGGTAGCGACGGAAGCTCCGGCAGCTTCGCCTCGGCGCGCAGCAGTGCACCCAATACCCCATGCACCAGCCGCCTCGGGCCGCCATCGACGAGCGGCAGCGCAGTGGCAATCGCCGCGTGCGCGGGCGTACCCAGCCGCAAGATCTGCGCTAGCGCCAGCCGCAACACCATCCGCGCCTTGGCATCTTCGGGAAGCTGCTGCTTGGTCTTGCTGTCGATCAGCGCATCCAGATCAACGGACCAGCGCAGCGTCTCCTGCGCAATCGCGATAGCCAGCGCGCGGTCGGGTGGCGACAGGCCCTTCGTCGCATTCGCTGTTGCCTGATCCATCGGTGTGCCCATGCGCATCACAGTATCAAGCAGGCGCAAAGCCGCGCGCCTTGTCGGGAGGCCGGAAATTTCTTCGTTCATGTCAAGCGCACTAGGCGGGCAGGCGGATTCGCACAACTTTGTTATCGGCTTGCAAAACCGGGTTGGAACGCCAATCTGGGTGGCAGCATAAAGGAAAAATTTATGGGAAAGCGTCCGCCCCACGTCAAAGCACCCGAATATCTCTCAAAAAGCCCCCCGGTTCCCGAACCGAAGGAGGTCGGACGGGAGCCTGAGCCCGATCCCGATCGCCCTGACCCGGTGCGCTATGGTGACTGGGAATTGAAAGGCGTTGCGGTAGACTTTTAACGGTTCGTCTGCATAAATTTTGTGCAGGTGCGAAGTCGCTTGTTCTCTGCACTTTTTTTGTGCAGACAATAGCGCAATGGCAACAAAACCGCCCTGCTTTGACGAAATGCTGAACGAAGACGGGACGCCGCGCGCCGCCTATGCCGCTTATCATAAATGGTTTGAAGAACAGGATGTTACGCATCTCAAGCAAAAGGCGCGCGATGCGGAAGAATTCTTTCGTCGGACCGGGATTACCTTTGCCGTTTACGGCGATGACGAGGCCGAAGAACGGCTAATCCCGTTCGACATCATCCCGCGCATTGTGACCGCACGCGAATGGACCAAATTGTCGCGCGGCATCGAACAGCGGGTGCGCGCTATTAACGCGTTTTTGCAAGATATTTACCACCGGCAGGAAATCGTCCGCGCCGGGCGGTTGCCGGTCGAACTGCTCGAAAAGAACGAAGCTTTTGTTTCACAGATGATCGGCTTCACCCCGCCGGGCGGGGTCTACACACATATAGTCGGCATCGACCTTGTCCGCACCGGGCCTGATGAATTTGTGGTGCTGGAGGACAATGCCCGCACGCCATCGGGCGTGTCCTACATGCTCGAAAACCGCGAGACGATGATGAACATGTTCCCTGAGCTGTTCAGCAACATCCGTGTTCGCAACGTCAGCGATTATCCCAAAAATCTGCGCGCGTCTTTAAGCCGCGTCGCGCCCGCCGCCTGTAACGGCGATCCGGTCGTTGCGGTACTGACCCCCGGCATTCACAACAGCGCCTATTTCGAGCATGCTTTTCTCGCCGACCAGATGGGCGCGGAACTGGTTGAGGGCCATGACATCCGCATTGTCGATGGCCGTGTCGCCATGCGGACAACGCGCGGTTACCAGCCAATTGACGTGCTCTACCGCCGCCTTGACGACGATTATCTCGACCCGCTGATATTCAAGCCTGACTCGGTGCTCGGTATCCCGGGTATTTTCGATTTGTACCGCGCAGGCAGAATCACGATCGCCAACGCACCCGGCACAGGCATCGCCGACGACAAGGCGATTTACAGCTATATGCCCGACATCGTCGAATTTTATACCGGCGAGAAACCCATATTGAAGAACGTCGACACGTGGCGCTGTTCGGAGAAGGATTCGCTTTCCTATGTGTTAGACCATCTGTCCGAACTGGTGGTGAAGGAAGTGCACGGCTCGGGCGGTTACGGCATGTTGATTGGCCCGGCCGCCAGCAAGCGCGAACTTGCGGATTTCCGTGCAAAGCTATTGGCAAAACCTGCCAATTATATCGCGCAGCCGACGCTGGCTCTGTCGACCATCCCAATATTCGCCAATAGCGGCCTATCGCCCCGTCACGTCGATTTACGGCCCTTCGTTCTGGTGTCGCCAGACAAGATCGACATCACACCGGGCGGCCTGACCCGCGTTGCGTTGCGCAAAGGATCGCTGGTGGTGAATTCCAGCCAGGGCGGCGGCACCAAGGATAGCTGGGTAATCGAGGATGATTAGATCATGCTAGGTAAGACCGCATCCGGCATATTCTGGCTGTTCCGCTATCTTGAGCGCGCGGAAAATATCGCCCGGCTGATCGAGACCGGACACCGGTTTACGCTGACCCGCAATCGAGGTCGCCAGGACGAGTGGCGCTCGATCTTGAGCGCTCTCGGCATGGACGCAACCTACCGCGCGACGCATGAAGATTATAATGCAGCGCAGGTCGTCGATTATCTGCTGCGCGACAAGAACAACCCCGGCAATTTGCGAAACCTTATCGACAGTGCACGGCAGAATGCGCGTACAACACGTACTGCGATCACCCGTGAATTGTGGGAGGCCGTCAATGAATGCTGGATCTGCGTCAATGATGCGCTGAAGCGGCAGGTGCGCGAGGCTGACCTTCCCGCAACCATCGACCTCATCGAACGGCAGACAGCGCAGGTGCGCGGCGCGCTCGAAAACACGATGCTGCGCAACGACGGCTATAATTTCAGCCGCATTGGCAATTTCATCGAACGTGCCGACAGCATGGCGCGGCAGATCGACGTCAAATATTATGTGCTGCTGCCGTCGGTATCGTTCGTCGGTTCCTCGCTCGATAATATCCAGTGGGAAACAATCCTGCGTTCGACCTCGGCCTATAGTGCATATCGGTGGCTCTATCCTGGGCGGGCCAGTGCCTTGGGGATTGCCGAGTTTCTTATTCTCGACCGCCGCTTCCCGCGCAGCCTGTCCTTTTGTTACGGTAAGCTGACCGATAATCTCCGGCATCTCGCGATGTCTTATGGAGTCCAATCGGCAAGTCTTGCCGAGGCCGAACGCATCTATGCTGGCTTTGCCTCGCTTACCGCTGAATCGATTTTGGAGGATGGCCTGCACGAATTTCTGATCGAGTTCCTGCGCGTCAATCGCAACCTCGCCGCGATGGTCGAGCAGGAATACAGGTTTCACCACTGATGCTGTTGTCGATTCACCACACCACCGAATATCAGTTCGACCAGCCGGTCCGCTATGCGCTGCAGCGTCTGAAACTGCGGCCCAAGGATGGCGCCGGACAGACCGTTCGCGACTGGCAGTTGATGATCGACGGCGGCAAGGTCGAGGCCGAGCATGACGATCCGCACAATAACCATGTGACGCTGATATCGATTGAGGAGGGCCGCACGGCAATCACTATCAGCTGCAAGGGACAGGTCGATACTGCCGACAATCACGGTATATTGGGTCGCCACCGCAGTCACGTTCCACTGTGGGCCTATTGCCGGCCGACACGGCTGACTAACGCGGCGCGTGGTGTGCAACGATTGCTCATTGGCATCGACCGCGACGCTCCCGATAAAATTGGCATGCTGCACGAACTGTCGGCGCATATATTGTCAGCGGTCGAATATCGCGGCGGCGCGACGAATGTTGATAGCAGCGCTGAGCACGCCATCACGGCGGGCGCTGGTGTTTGCCAGGACCATGCACATATCTTCATCGCCGCCTGCCGGACGATAGGCATCCCCGCGCGCTATGTCTCGGGTTATCTGATGATGGATGGCCAGGTCGAACAGACCGCGAGCCATGCCTGGGCTGAGGCGCATATCGACCATATCGGCTGGGTCGGCTTTGACATTTCGAACGGCATCAGTCCCGACGGACGCTATGTCCGTGTCGCTACCGGCTTTGACTATCGCGATGCTGCGCCAGTCTCGGGCATGTCATTTGGAGCAAGGGACAAAAGCATGGTTGTCAGCTTGCGCGTCGAACAATAGAGATTCATAAAAGGGCGGGGGCCGGTATTTTGAAATGACGTACTGCGTAGGAATGTTGCTGGACAAAGGCATGGCCTTCATGTCCGACACGCGCACCAATTCGGGTGTCGACAATATCTCGACCTTTCGCAAAATGTTCAGCTGGTCTGTGCCCGGCGAACGCTTCATCACGATGATGACCGCAGGCAATCTGGCGACCACACAAGCCCTCATCAGCCAGCTGGAAGAACGCAACAAGGCGCCGAGCGATCGCAAGCCGTCGATTCTCGAAGCCCCGACGATGTTCCAGATTGCCAACATCATCGGCACAACCTTACGCGACACGATTGCGGCACGGGCTCTGACGGGCCCGGTCGCAGCAAGCCCGGTACCCAATTTTAACGCCAGCGTGATTCTAGGCGGGCAGATAAACGGCATGGAGCCACGGCTCTACCTCATCTACCCTGAAGGCAATTTTATCGAGGCCAGCCCCGAAACACCATTCTTCCAGATCGGTGAAACCAAATATGGCCGCCCGATATTGGTGCGCGGGTTCGAGGCGGATATGTCGTTCGCCGACATTACCAAATTGCTGATGGTGTCGTTCGATTCCACGTTGAAAGCCAACCTGTCAGTCGGGCTGCCATTGGATTTGATGCTTTACCGTAACGAGGAGTTTGCTCCTTTCCACGAACGCCGGATCACCGCAGACGACCCCTATTTCGAAAAGATTTCTGATGGCTGGAGCGAGGCTTTGCGGAACGCATTCCATTCGCTGCCGGATTATGAATTGGACGCATAATTCGCCTCGGTCCGGAAGCCAGAACTTTCGAGCAATCCAGCTGACCGCCATCCAAAAAAATGTACGGCCAGCCGCCTGCAAAGCCGGTCAAACATAACTGATTATTTCGAATTCAACGCCGTCATGGTCGAAAAAGTAAAAACGCTTGCCCGGCTCATAGTCATCATGACTATGGGGCTCATAGCCTTCCGCAATGACCCGCCGTTCGACTTCGTCCAGATCTTCCACCACAATCCCGATATGGTTTAGCGGCGCGCCTTTGCGATGGCCGGACGGCTCGGTCTTGCCAAGCTCAAGCGCATATACGGCGAGATAAAATTGGTCGTTGCCGACATGAATGGTGTTTCCACCCTTGGCGGCATGCCCCCGCCAGCGGATATGCCAGTCGAATAAACGCATCAGATAGTCTGCAGTCCGGTCCGGATTGCTTACCGTGATATTGACATGTTCGATAAAATTCTGCGCCATAGGTCGGTTTCCTTTTCTCTATTTGACCTCGGAAAGACTGATTCCGGGTTGACGCGGCTCTTTTGCAACCTCAACCTAAGTTGAGGTCAAGCTATTTTTTTGGAGCACTTTGATGAAAGCAACCGATGTCGTATCGATCGGTGTTCTGGCCAGCCGTACTGGCCTGTCGGTGTCTGCCATTCGGTTTTACGAACGAAAGGGCTTGATTGAGCCGTTTCGCAGCGCTGGTGGGCAGAGGCGCTTTTTACGGTCGGACATCCGCCGCCTGTCATTCATCCGGATCGCGCAGGCATTGGGGTTGTCGATAGAGGGTATTTCGGCGGAATTGGCGCGATTGCCGCATCAAAGAACACCGAACGCAGATGATTGGGCCAAGATCAGCCGCGCTGTTCGTTCGATGCTCGATGATAAAATCGCCATGCTCGAACGCACGCGCGACCGGTTGGATGGCTGCATCGGCTGCGGCTGTTTGTCCTTGAAGAAATGCGCGTTGTATAATCCCGAAGATCGGGTGGCAGTGTACGGGGCTGGGCCCCGGCTTGTAATGGATAGCTAAGCCATAAACGGCGCGGCAATCTCCGGTCGCACCCGTGCCAGCCGCCCGCTGGCTTTTTCGATCATCGCCCAGGTCGTGTTGGCGCGAACGATGACTTTACCAGCGGCATCGACAAAATCGACCCGCCGGTCGAATTGCGCGCCCTTTGGCTGGGTCTCGATCCACGTTCGTCCGGTGACGCTTGCCCCTGCTGCGATGTTACCGCGATAATCAATCTCGTGCCGTGTCACCACCCAGATATAGGCCGCGATATGCTCCGGCGCGGCGATAGCCTGCCAATGCGAAGTCGCCATATCCTGAATCCACCGCACCCAAACCGCATTGTTGACATGGCCGAGCTCGTCGATGTCGGCGGGGGTGGCGGTGAAGGTTCGTTCAAAAGGCTTCATTTTTCCGGTTCGGCCATTCCCATCTGCCAAAGTATGAACGCCGCTTCCTCGGCATTTTCGCGAAGCCTTTCAAACCGTCCCGACTTGCCACCATGGCCAGCGCCCATATTGGTTTTGAGCAGCAGCACATTGTCGTCGGTCTTCATGTCGCGCAATTTCGCGACCATCTTCGCCGGTTCCCAATAGGTCACGCGCGGGTCGTTGAGGCCTGCGGTCCACAGCATTGGCGGATAGGCTTTGGCCTCGACATTATCGTATGGCGAGTAACTGCGGATATAATCGAACGCGGCCTTGTCGGTGATCGGGTTGCCCCATTCGGGCCATTCGCCGGGTGTCAGCGGCAAGTCCTTGTCGAGCATCGTGTTGAGCACATCGACGAACGCCACATGGCTGACCACCGCGCCGAACAATTCGGGTGCCTGGTTGACCACGGCGCCCATCAACTCGCCGCCTGCTGAGCCTCCGCTCGCGGTGACCTTGCCCTTCGCGGTGAAGCCCAAATCGATCAAGCCCTTTGCCGCGTCGACAAAATCGTTGAACGTATTGGTGCGCTTGGTCAGCTTGCCATCGAGATACCATTGATAGCCAAGGTCATCGCCGCCGCGGATATGCGCGATGGCATAAGCAAAGCCGCGGTCTACCATCGACAGGCGGTTGGCGCTAAAGCCGGGCGGTACTGCATAGCCGTATGCGCCATAGGCATAAAGATGCAGCGGCTGGCTCCCGTCCTTTTTGAAACCCTTTTTGGTGAGCACCGACACCGGCAATTTCGCTCCATCGCGCGTGGCGATAATCACACGTTCGGTGACATATTGGCTTGGATCATAGCCGCTCGGGATTTCCTGAACCTTGAGCGTTTCGAGCTTTTTGTCAGCCAGCGTATAATCAAACACCGTGCCCGGTGTGACCATTGACTCATACCCAAGCCGCAACTTCGTTACGTCATATTCCGGATTATCGCCGAGGCCAGCATCATAGCTTGCCTCGGGAAATTTGATCCGCTCGACCTTTTTCGGATCGGCATAATCGCGGATTTCCACCTGATCGAGACCGTCGATGCGGCCCTCGGTCACATAGAAATTCTTGAATAAGGCGATGTCGGTCAGATAATGCCGGTCGGACCCTGCTATTAGCGGTTCCCAGGTCCCTGGCGCTTTCAGACTGGCGGTCGCGACGCGGAAATTGACGTGGTCGTCGTTGGTCAAAATGTACAATTTGCCATCGCGCACATCGACGGAATATTGCCGCCCGACCTTGCGTGGGCTTACCATGATTGGCGTCGCGGTTGGGTCGCTGGCGGGCACGAGCCGCACTTCGCTGGTGACATTGTCGCCGGTGCCGATGACGATCCAGTCCTCCTGCGCGGTCAGGCCGACGCCGACGCCAAAACCGATATCCTGCTCCTTATAGAGCAGCTTCGCCTTGGTCAGCTCATCGCCGAGCCGGTGATACCAGGCATTGTCGGTGCGCCAGTTTTCGTTGGCGAGGCCATAGACTACGCCCTTGCTGTCCGATGACCACACAATGCTCGACAGCGTACCGGGAATGATATCCTTCAGCTCCGCGCCCGTCGCCAAATCGCGGAAATGCAGGTCGAACCGCTCTGAGCCATTGTCGTCATAGGCATAAGCCAGCAACTTGCCGTCGGGGCTGACCTCGGCTGCGCCAAGCCGGAAATATTCCTTGCCCTTGGCGAGTTCATTTTCATCGAGGATGAGCTGGTCCGCGCCACCCGCAACCGGTTTGCGGTAATGCTTGCGATATTGCGTGCCTTCATCGAATTTCGACCAATAGATATAGTCGCCGTCCTTTTGCGGTACGCTACTGTCGTCCTCCTTCACCCGGCCCTTCATTTCCTGAAAGATCGTTTCGGTCAGCTTTGCCTGCGGCGCCATCTGCGCCTCGAAATAGGCATTTTCGGCCTTCACATAATCGAGTACATCCTTGTCATCGACCACCGGATAGCTCTGGTCCTTCAGCCAGTGATACTCGTCGGTCAGCGTTACCCCGTGATAGGTAGCCTGATGCGGACGCTTTGCAGCGACAGGGGGCTTGATTTCGGCTGCGGTTTTTTCGGTCATGGCTTCTTTCTGGGCAAATGCGGGCGAGGATAATGCGCTCGTGGCTAAAATCAGTGGGAGCAGTGCTTTCATGAAAGGCCTTCCTCGCTTATATGGACTGCATATCCATATGAACGGAAGTGACCAATGTCCACCTATGAAGCCCGCCTCGAAGCGCTCCGCGCGCAACTGAAGAAAGATCATCTCGAAGGTTTCGTCGTGCCGATTTGCGACGAGCATATGTCCGAATATGTCGGCGATTATGCGCAAAGGCTCGGCTGGCTGACGGGCTTTGGCGGCTCGGCGGGCAGCGCTGTTGTCTTGAGCGAGGAAGCCGCGATCTTCACCGATGGCCGCTACACATTGCAGGTGCGCGAACAGGTTGACGGCAAAAACTGGCAATATGTCGGCGTGCCACAAACGAGCATAGCTGATTGGCTGAAAGAGCACGCCCCCGAAGGCGCGCGGATCGGTTATGACGCGTGGGTCCACACCAAGGGTTGGGTCGAAAGCGCAACCAAGGCGCTTGCCGCCAAGGGCGCTGAACTCGTCGCGGTGAAAAGCAACCCCATCGACGCGGTCTGGGCCGATCAGCCGGACAAGAGCGACGCGATGCTGATGGTCCACTCCGACCGTTATGCCGGACAGAACAGCGCCGAAAAACGCGCTGCGGTTGCCGAATGGCTGACCGCGAACAAGCTCGACAGCACGGTGATTTCTGCGCTCGATTCGGTGGCGTGGCTGCTCAACGTGCGCGGCAAGGATGTGTCGAACACGCCCGTCGCACTCAGCTTTGTGCTGGCCCATGCCGACGGCACCGCCGACCTGTTCGTGGCACCCGAGAAGGTCAGCGATGACGTCCGCGCCCATCTCGGCAACGCCGTCCGCCTGCGCACCCCGCAGGAATTTGTCCCCGAACTGAAAGCCATGAACGGCAAGCGAATCGCGGTCGACCCCGACCGTGCGGTGTCGGCAATTTTCGGCGCGTTGAAGGATGCGGGCGCAACGATCATCGAAGCGCGCGACCCGACGATATTGCCCAAAGCGGTCAAAAATCCAATCGAACAATCGGGCCACCGCGCCGCGCAAGCCCGCGACGGCGCAGCGCTCAGCCGCTATCTTCATTGGCTCAGCCAGGAGGCACATAAGGGTGAACTCACCGAACTCTCCGCCGCCGCGAAGCTGCGCGAATATCGCGAGGCCACCGGAATGCTCAAGGACCTGAGCTTCGACACCATCTCCGCCGCCGGACCAAATGGCGCGTCCCCGCATTACAAGGTCGACGAAAAATCGAACCGGGCGATTGAGCCGAACAGCGTTTATCTGTGCGACAGCGGCGGCCAATATCTCGACGGTACCACCGACGTCACCCGCACCATCTGGGTCGGGCCGGGCGAACCAACGGCGGAAATGAAGGACCGCTTCACCCGCGTGCTTAAGGGCCATATCGCGCTCGCGCTGGCGGTCTTCCCCGAAGGCACAAGAGGCGCGCAACTCGACACGCTAGCGCGCGCGTCCTTGTGGCAAGCAGGCGTCGATTACGCCCACGGCACCGGCCACGGCGTCGGCAGCTTCCTCGCCGTCCACGAAGGCCCGCAGCGAATCGCCAAGTTCTCCGGCGGTCAGGCCGGCGCGGACGAACCGCTACACGCAGGCATGATCCTGTCAAACGAGCCCGGCTATTACAAACAAGGCGAATATGGCATCCGAATCGAAAATCTGGTGCTGGTCGAGGAGCGCGAGATTGAAGGGGCGGAAGGTCGCTATTTCGGATTCGAGACTTTAACCTTCGCGCCAATCGACAAGACGCTGGTGGATACGAGCCTCCTCAACCGCGACGAATTGCGCTGGTGGGATGCGTATCACGCCAAGGTGCTTGAGGTTGTCGGTCTGCAATTGGATGGTGAAGCGCTGGCTTGGGTGACGGAGGCTTGTGCACCTTTGGAGCGAGGATAGATTGCGATGGCCGATGATTTACATTGCTAAAGCTGGCCGCACGCTCACCATTTCTCGTCGTGAGACTCACCTTTCTACCTGCATTGACTGCGTTCGGTTAGACGCAACGGGAACTGACATAGTCTCGTCGGCTTCAGCCACTGGATTTTATTGGGAACTGGAGGGCAAATGGTACCTTGTTTCTAATCTACATTGCTTTGCAGGTTGGAACTACGAACTCAACCGCAGCATGTCTTCCATGTCTTTGTCACCAACTCACGTCCGAATTAGTCTGGCATTAAAAACTTCGATGGAGGACGAATCTGATCGAAGTGCGATAAAGTTTGATCGCCGGTTAGCGGCACTTACTGTCGACGACGAACCGGCTTGGCTAATTCACCCAGAATATGGAACATCTGTCGATGTAGCGGTTTTGCCCCTGTTCGATACGCCCACGAAAGAGGCAATCGAGGAAATTGGCGGCGCTGACATTTTTTCGATGGCAGTAAATACATTTGACGACTGGGTCCGCTTTTCACCAGCAGCAGGAGATGACATTTACGTTCTCGGTTTTCCATTCGGAGACAAAATGGGTTCGTTCCCAATTTGGAAACGCGGTTCAATAGCTACGGAGCCGGATATCGATGTTGAAGGATTGCCAAAAATACTAGTGGATACAGCGACACGGGAAGGAATGTCGGGTTCCCCGGTCATTGTTGCACGAAAAGGATTTACTGCGCCAAACGGCGTTTTCGATAGCGACGCGGTTATTGGAGACGCACATAGTTTTCTGGGAGTTTACTCGGGTAGGATTGGAAATGAGCTTGAGGGCCTACAACTCGGAGTTGTTTGGAAGGGTCATGTAATAAACGAGATAATCAAAGGTGGACAGCGTGGCTCTTGGCCTTGGAATCCAAACTAACAAATTTGGATTTCCGGTTGCCGGACGCTGACGACGGAACTGTGATCCCCAATCCCTATCGTTGTTCTTAAACCTTATGATGGGCCCCTAAACTCGCTCTAATCTGGTCGAGCGTCGCCTTGCGGATCGACTTCTTGTTCCACGCATAGGCCTTGCCGGGAAGCTGCGCCAACTGGCCAGCGACGGCCAGCGCCTTGGCCTCGACCTTGTCCGCGTCGGCCAGCATATCGAGATAGCCTGCCTCTACCGCGCCTTGCGGATTATAGATAAAGCCCTGCACCATCGCGCGGGTCAGGTGCTGCGGGTTGAGCCGGTCGCGGGCGAGTTCCATCGCGAAGATCGGCAGGTTCATCCCCGTAATCGCCTCGTTCGCGCCGATCTTATATTCTCCGCTCGCGCCAACCCGCGTGTCGCAGGCATTGAGGATAAACACCCCCATCGCAATCGCATGGCCAGTGCACGCGGCGACCACGGGCAGCGGGCCGCCATAGAGCCGCAGCAACAGTTCCGCGCCTGCATCGAGCAATTTATACACGCCGTCTGCGCCCAGGCTGGCAAAGGCATTGAGGTCAAACCCGCCCGAGAAGCGCCCGTCGCGTCCAGCGAGCACAATCGCCTTTGCCTCGGCCTCCGCCGTGTCGAGCGCGGCGTTCAGCGCAGCAATCATGTCGAAGTTGATCGCATTGGCCTTGCCGTCGTCCATGCGAATGAGGGCGATGTCGTTGGTGATTTCGACGGTTGCGGACATATTGGCTCTCCCTTGATTTAATCATGCAATTAAAGCGCTCCTTTACGTAAACGTCAACTGCTAAATTTTTGGCCGATGGACGGACCACCGCCTCGCTTGATGCCGTAACATCAGTCTTGATCTGGACGAAATTAGTCCCACGCAAAGGCGCAAAGATTTTCAAGAGGGCAGCTGATTATCTAAACGACTGGAATCCATTTGCATCGATGAAGCCCAGATTCTTGCGATGCCATCTTATTAATCTTTGCGCCTTTGCGTGAAACAAAATGTCACGGCCTCGCCAAGCCAATAGACCTTGAGGAAGTAGCATCATATGATCGTCACACATTTTTGAGAGGAAGCCATATGACCCAGACATTTTCCGAATATACGCCAGCGAAGGTCTGGGAATGGAACGCCGAAAATGGCGGTCGCTTTGCCAATATCAACCGGCCCACCGCTGGCGCGACGCATGACAAGGATCGCCCGGTCGGCAAACATCCGATGCAACTTTATTCGCTCGCTACGCCGAATGGGGTGAAGGTCACCGTGATGCTCGAAGAGCTGCTCGCACTTGGCCACAGCGGCGCGGAATATGACGCCTGGCTCATCAAGATAAACGAAGGCGACCAGTTTTCCAGCGGCTTTGTCGAGGCCAATCCCAATTCGAAAATCCCCGCCTTGTTCGACCATTCGACCCCTGACCCGACCCGCGTGTTCGAATCAGGATCGATCCTTTTGTACCTGGCAGAAAAGTTCGGCGCTTTCTTGCCGACCGAGCATCACAAGCGCACCGAAACGATCAACTGGCTGATGTGGCAGATGGGCAGCGCGCCCTATCTTGGCGGCGGCTTTGGGCATTTTTATGCCTACGCGCCGTTCAAGGTGGAATACGCCATCGACCGTTTCGCGATGGAGGTGAAGCGGCAGCTCGATGTGCTCGACCGCAATCTGGCGACCCGCGAATTTATGGCAGGTGACGAATACAGCATCGCCGATATGGCGATCTGGCCTTGGTATGGCGCGTTGGTCAAAGGCCTGATTTACGAGGCGGGCGAGTTTCTGTCCGTGAACGAGTATAAAAACGTCGTCCGCTGGACTGACCAGATTGCCGAGCGACCAGCGGTTAAGCGGGGGCGGATGGTCAACCGCTCCTTTGGCGACCCTGCAAGCCAGTTGCACGAGCGTCACGATGCTAGTGATTTCGAAACTAGGACGCAGGACAAAATTGCCCCAGCAGCCGATTGACTTTCACAAATGTTCCTGTAATGTTCTAACCTCATTTGGAGGAGTGATTCGATGATTGGCTATGTAACTTTAGGCACCAATGATTTGCCACGCGCCGCGGTCTTTTATGACGCGATTGCTGCGGAGCTTGATACGCCGCGCATGATGGAGTTCGACGGTTTTATCGCATGGGGCAAGCCGGACGGCGCGGCGGGGATTGGACTGACCAAGCCATTTGACGGCAATGCCGCCAGCGTCGGCAACGGCGTGATGGTGGCGCTGGAGGCGAAAGACAAGGATCAGGTTCACCGGCTCTATGACATCGCCTTGGCCAATGGCGGCACCTGCGAAGGCCCTCCCGGACCACGCGGCGAGGGCTTTTATGCGGGCTATTTTCGTGACCTCGATGGCAACAAACTGAACGCGTTCGTGATGGGCCCGGCTGCGGGGTAGGACGTAGGCTCAACTTCCTCAACTTTGGCCGGAAAGGACAAATGCGGAATGCCCAATCTGCTCGAAAATCCGCTTCATCTCGGTTTGGGCGCGACTGCGGTACCGCAACCGCCTTTCACCGGGATGGACTGGTATCAAGGTTATGGCGAACGCCATGATACCGATGGCGCTGAAGGGCGGCTGGTGTCGATGTACCGCTTTTCGGAAAGCTGGGGCAGTTGGGAAATGCATCCCTCGGGCGACGAGGTCGTTCTCTGCCTTTCGGGGCAGATGACCTTGCATCAGGAACATGTCGATGGCTCGACCACCAGTGTCGCGATCAAGGCGAATGAATATGTCATCAACCCGCCAGGGTGTTGGCACACCGCCGATATCGAAGGCGAAGCAACTGCGTTGTTCATCACAGCGGGCTTGGGGACTGAGCACCGCCCGCGTTGAGGCGTGACGCGCGTCACGCGCATGCTGCGTAAATTTACCTAGAGACGAAATGCGACCCGAGGGCTTCCCACTTCAGGAGACCCTCTCCTGAAGAGCTTGGCCGGACGCACTCCCGGCCAAGCTCATTTTTGTGGTAGCTATCGGCGGACGACATCAACCGACTGCAAGGTGAACTCCGCACCCAATTGCCCGCTGCCGCCAGCGACCTGCAATGCCAGCAACTGGTTGGGGCAATCTGCGCCAATGTTGAAATCCTGCGTGCTCGCAAAGCTCCCCTGCCTGACAGGTATGGTGACAAACCATTTGCTGACATTTCCCGAAGCGACAAGACATTGCAGTTCCCAACGCACTTCCGAGTCAGGTGCCGTTTCCACCGCAGAATAGCGCGCGGCGAAGCGATAGTTGCCGGGTTTCAGGAACATATATTTGTGCATCAACTGCCCGCGCTCGCCAGTGCCGGCAAAAGCCGCAAAATTATAGCGACCGTTTTTATCGGCTTGCGAAAATCCCCCGCCAATAGAGGGGCTTTCGACGACCTGCCAACCCGCTGCCGGATGACGAAGATTGACGGTATCCCTAGACAAGGATGCGGATTGAAAGGTCGCAGCCGCGCTGCCCGGCAAAGTGAGGTAATATTGCCGGAAAGCCGGATATTTACTCTTGCTGGCCAGCTGCACCAGCAGCGCGTTCGAATAGGCCTGATAATCGCCACCGCCGGAAATTTGTCCGGTTTTGACCAAAAGGTCCGCCACATTTGCAGGATTTTCAGCGGTGTTGATCGCCTCACCCAAAAACATCGGTAGCCACCCCGGACCCTTACGCACATATGGCGCAAGTCCGGCCCGAACCTCAGGATCTGCAAGCGCGCCAATCAGCGTGGGAAACAATATCGAATGGCTGCTTGGCGTCGTCCGCATTGCGATGTCGTAGTGGTACAGCGCCTGCTTTTTGTCATTGCGTGCGACTGCATCTTCGATCAGCCATAATTGCGTACCGAAATCCCTGCGCGAAACTTTTTGCGAAAGCAGCATCAACTCGCGCGCTCTCTTTTGGTCGCCCCGCACGTCTGCCACATAGCCCAGCAACCGGATGGCCACGGGGTTGAGCGCGCCGCCGCGTAAGGATTGCTTCGCCATCGCCTCCACCTTCGCGAGCGTGGCCGGATCCTGCTTTTCTGCAAACAACTCGTCCGCCTTTCGCGAAAGCGCCAGTGGATGATTTGGCACAAACCGAAGCGCCATGTCGGGATTTTGCTGCCACGTTACATTGGCAACGGCATGGACGAACGATAGCCAGGCTAGATAACCCGTGATTGAAAATATGGCGACCAACTTTACCCAATAGAGTGGCGGCTTCGCGCGCAGCGCGACAAATCGCGAAGGGGCTTTACGTTTTCTGGGCATTGGGTGGGGGCGTACCTACAAAAATGGGTCGATATGACGGGCAGCGATAGGGTAAATCGGTCCAGCCATCAAGGCCGTCCAAATGCCAAGTTTGAGGCGGAGCGCGCCTTGCATAAAGGCATCTTGCCCTCACCCAATTCTCTGTTAGCTAAGCATCATGGGTAGTTTTCCGTTTAGCGCGATAGTCGGTCAGAATGAAATGAAGCAGGCGCTGCTGATCGCGGCGGTTGATGCGCGCATTGGCGGGGTGATGATTTTTGGTGACCGGGGCACGGGCAAGTCCACGGCGGCGCGGGCGCTGGCCGCGACGTTGCCATTGATTTCTGTGGTCGAGGGCTGCCGGTTCAACAGCGCGCCCGACGCGATTGCCGATAGTCCGGATTATGTGCCGGGTGCAAAGGTCCGCACCGTCAAGGCAAAGGTGCCGTTTGTAGATTTGCCATTGGGTTCGACCGAGGATCGCGTGCTGGGCACGCTCGATCTGGAACGCGCGCTTGCGCATGGCGAGAAGCAGTTTGAGCCAGGGTTGCTTGCCAAGGCGCATCGTGGGTTTCTGTATATCGACGAGATCAATCTGCTCGAGGATCATGTCGTCGACCTGCTGCTCGATGTCGCGGCGTCGGGTGAGAATCTGGTCGAGCGTGATGGTCTCTCGATCCGCCATCCGGCGCGCTTTGTGCTGGTCGGCAGCGGTAACCCGGAAGAGGGCGAATTGCGGCCCCAGTTGCTTGACCGCTTTGGCCTGTCGGTCGAGGTGCGAACGCCCGAGGACATCGCCGACCGCGTCGAAATCATGAAACGCTGCGACGCGAACGAGCAGGACGGCGCGAGTTTTGCGGCGGCGTGGGCGGACGAGGATGGCAAAGTTCTTAAGCGTATCGCCAAGGCAAAAGCGGCGCTTCCCAAGGTCGAAACGCCCGAGAGCATTCTCGAAGATATGGCGACTTTGTGCAAAGCAGTTGGCGCTGACGGGCTTCGCGGCGAACTTACGTTGATGCGCGGCAGTCGTGCTTTGGCGGCGCTTGATGGCAAGAAGACGGTGACGCGCAAGCATCTTACGCAAATCGCTCCCCTTGCGCTGCGCCACCGCCTGCGGCGTAATGTGCTCGATGAGACCGGTTCGACAACGCGAATCGAACGCGCACTGGAAGAACTGTTCGGGTGAGCGAAGCGGCTGCGCTTGATGCGGTCGTGTCCGATGCGGAACTCGCCCTCCACCTGTTCGTCCGCAATCCATCCTTGTTCGGCGGTATCGTCCTGCGCGGCGATGGGCCGGTGCGTGACGAGATGGTCGCTTGCGCGAAAGACGCAATCGGCGAGTTCGGTCCGGTCGCGAAAATCCCGTCGAACGTCGATACCGAACGCTTGCTCGGCGGGCTCGACCTAACTGCGACACTGGCAACGGGGCAAAGCATTATGCGCGCTGGCTTGCTCGACAGCGCGGCGGGCGGGGTCGTCATCGTGCCGATGGCCGAGAGAGTCCAATCCAACATAGCGGCGCATATCGCTAAGGCTATGGACGGCGGCGATGTCGCGGCGATCTTGCTCGACGACTCGCAAGAGCCAGACGAAGCACCGCCAGCCGTGCTTACCGAGCGGATGGCGTTTTACTGCGATGTATTTGCTTTGCGCGTGTTTACAGGCCAAACCGTATCAAAGCCAATCGCGCTATCGAACGTCCAAACCCTCGACGACGAACAACTCTACGCCATTGCTGCAACATCGGCTGCACTCGGCATCGGCTCGGTCCGCGCGCTCATATTCGCCAACTCCACGGCGCGTGCCCATGCAGCGCTGAACGGGCGCACCCAAGCCATCGACGACGATATCGCCGCCGCCGTCCGGCTGGTCCTGTCCCCGCGCGCAACGCAGATGCCGCAAATGGAACCCCCGCCGCCAGAGTCGGAGAACGACCAGCCGCAGGACGATGAACGCGACGATACGGACGAAGACCGCAATATCGAGGATATCGACCTTGAGGATATCATGCTCGACGCCGCAGCAGCCGCAATCCCAAAACACATCCTCGACCAAATCGACGGTGCCGCCAAGCGCGGCGGCAAGGGGCAGGGAGGCAAATCGGGGCAGAAACAGAAATCGGCCATGCGCGGGCGACCACTCGGGAGCCGTCCCGGCGTCCCGGGCAATGGCAAGCGCCTGTCGCTGATCGACAGCTTGCGCGCCGCCGCGCCTTGGCAGAATATCCGACGCCAACTGGCGCGCGCCGACGACTCGCGCATCATCCACATCCGCAAATCCGACCTTCGCGTGCGGCACTACGAACAACGCACCGAGAGCCTGACGATATTCGCGGTCGATGCGTCGGGATCATCGGCGCTGTCGCGGCTGGCCGAGGCAAAGGGCGCGGTCGAGATGATGCTGGCGCAGGCTTATGTCAAACGCAGCCAGGTTGCGTTGATTGCGTTCCGGCAATCGGCGGCGGAGATTTTGCTGCCACCGACACGGTCGCTGACCCGCGCGAGGCGAGCCTTGGCGGCATTACCCGGCGGCGGCGGCACGCCCTTGGCGGCTGGCCTTATGGCGACGCAGCACCTTGCCGAGGCCGCCCAGCGCGCGGGGCAAACCCCGACAATTGCGATCCTCACCGACGGCAAAGGCAATGTCGCGATGGACGGTACCGCCAACCGCGGGGTCGCGATGGAGGAAGCGCATCAGGCGGCACGGAGTGTCGCGGCGCTTGGGCTGAACTGCATCATTATCGACATATCGTCGCGCCCGCGCGAAGAAGCGGCGGCGTTGGCAGAGGTGCTAAATGGCCGCTATCTGCCGCTACCCCAAGCGCAAAGCGCGGCGATGGTTGCGGCCATCGAAAGCCTCAACGCGACATGAGCCGCTATCCCGACTGGGCGACCGACGGCAAGGACTGGCCGAACCGCGAGGCAAGCAGCTTTGTCCGCGCTGGCGGATATGAATGGCATATGCAGATGATGGGCGAGGGACCAGTCTGCCTACTCATCCACGGCACCGGCGCTGCCACGCATAGCTGGCGCGATGTCATGCCGTTGCTCGCCAAGCATTACACCGTCGTCGCGATGGACCTGCCCGGCCATGGCTTCACCAAAGGCAGCGGCAAGAGTCCAACGCTGGAGGGCATGGCGACATCGGTCGCGGCGTTGCTCGATGAACTCAAAATAACCCCCGACCTCATCGTCGGCCACAGCGCCGGCGTTGCCATCGCCGCGCAACTTTTGCTCGACAAGGGATGGCAAGCGCCACTCACCGGTTTCACCCCTGCGTTGATGCCATTTCCCGGCCTCGCCGCAAAGATTTTCCCCAGCCTCGCCAAGATGTTGTTCACCAACCCGTTCGTTGCGATCATCTTCTCCCGAATGGCACAAGCTCCCGGCCAGACTGCAAAATTCCTAACGCGCTCCACAGGGTCGCAAATCGATGCGGCTGGCGCGAAATATTATACGCGCCTGTTCAGCAAATCAGGGCACTGCGACGGCGCAATACGGATGATGGCCAACTGGCGCTTGGAGGGGTTGGGCGCAAGGCTAGGTGATCTCGCCTCGCCTGTGCTGTTGTTAAGCGCAGCGAAGGACGCCGCAATCCCCAAAGTAGCGGTAGTCCAAGCTGTGGCGTTAATCCCGGGATGCGAGACGCAGGAGATGACGGCGCTCGGCCATCTGGCGCATGAGGAAGACCCTGCGCAGGCGGCGCAAATCGTGACGGGATTTGCCAAGGCTAAAATGCTTGCATAAACCGGTGATAGCGAAGGAGAGATGGAATGGAAGCGGGCGCATTCGACAATTTGGGTTGGATAGAAATCGTCTTCGTCGGCATCGTCGCTTTGGGCCTCGGCTTCTGGCAATTATGGTCGGTCAACCGTGAGATTGCCAAGGACAAGGAAAAGGCAGCGGCGAAGGATCCCGCCGCGTCCGATGCTGACCAAAGCTCGCGCTAGGTTTCCCTCGGCATCTTGTACGGCAACATGAACTGGATCACCGGATTGATCAGCCGGTCGAGCGAGATGCTTTCCTGTACCGCGATGACCCGTTCGCCCCACATTCGCGCCGATAATGCTGTGCGCGCGTAGAAGGGAGAATCTTCCCAGGTCTTGATCACCGAGGCATGGCCGCGGTCGGCTCTGGTCTGGCGTTCCATCATCCAATATGTTCGCGGTAGGGGAGCGACCAGCGGGAGTTCGACTTCCTGCGGTGTGCCGCTGCTGTCGAACCGCAAGGCGCTGGCAAAATGACTGCCATCGCGGCGTTTGCCTTCGTAGATTACTGCGACCTGTTTGCCGACATGCGCCCGCGACCAGTGCCAGCTTTGGAAGCCGTCCTCGATTGGCTCGCTGCCGTGATTGCTATCGAGATAGCCGCTGCCGTTCCAAGCGATATCGGGCTGCTCCATCTTCACCTCGATCCGTGCACGCGGCGCAATGGCTTGCCAGCAGTGACGCCCGGCTGGGTCGAGTTTGAAGCTTCGTTCGTTGAACATTTCGGGGTGCAGGATGATCTGCCCCTTCACGCGACGTCGCCATGGAATACCCAAGCGGATATCGCGTTCCTCGATGTCGATAATCAGGCGGTCCTTATCCCAGCGCATCGCGCTTGGGCCGATGTTCAGCGCATCGCGTTCCTGTCGCGTGTCGCCCGCGCCGCGCTCGGTCATCACCCAGCGCGCGCCTTTGCCGTAGAGCGCGATGTTGAGGCAGCTATGGTCGAGCGGAATATCGCGGCCCGATTGCTTGTAATAGGGCGAGAAAACGCTGCCGATAAAGCCGATGATAGTCAGCCCGAACCGCTCGTCATCGCTGAGCGCGTCGACATACCACCAGCGATAGCCTTGCGGTGGTACCACCGTGTCGAAATAAGGTCGGACAGCAGCGCTTCGCTCGCCAACCTGCCCGACAAGGCGGCCATCGGCACCCCCGCGCCCGGATGGGTCGCCCCGCCCGCGCAATAAAGCCCATGGATCGACGTCCGGCTGCCGGGCCGGAGGAAGCTTGCCGCCCACCCGTGCGAGGCCCGTCCATAAAGGGCTCCACCCGTCGCCGGGAAGAGCTTCGCGAACTCGTTCGGCGTCACCAAGTGGTGCGGCAACGGGCTTTCCAGCTCCAGCCCGTAGCTCCTCAGCCGTTCCAGCATGTTCGACGTGCATTTCTCTCTCTCCTCCGAAGAATATTGGTGGCGGTCGCCATTGGCGGGCGCATTGACGATGATTTGCAGGCGTTCAGGACCTGCGGGCTCACCGTGGGTGCGGTCGAGCGCGCAGACATAGGCAGTGGGGTGCGCTGGCGGGCTACCGCTTTTGATCTGGCTGAATTCGGATGCGTAATCGGGACCGAAGAAGACATTGTGATGGTCGAGGTCAAAGCCCTTGGTCTTGGTGTTAGCCAGCCAAACCATAGCCGACAGCGAACGCGCTTTCTCAGCCACCTGGCGAGCTGCGCGCGCAGCGTCGTCGCCAAGCAGGCCAGCGGCTAACGCGGCAGGGTCACCGTTGAAGACGATTTTGCTTGCCGATAGCCGCTCGCCATTTGCCAGTTCAACGCCAGTCGCAGACCTATCCCGGACGGTGATTTGCGCGACGGATTGCCCGTACCGGAACACCGCGCCCTTTTCCTTGGCGAGCCGTTCCAACGCACTCGCCAGCGCACTCATCCCGCCCTCAATGGCCCAAACACCCTGCGCCTCGACATGGGCGATCAGCATCAAAGTGGCAGGAGTCTCGAATGGCGAAGAGCCGCAATAGGTGGTGTAGCGTCCGAACAACTGCCGGAGCCGCGGGTCGGGGAAATACTTGCCCAGCGCCGACCATAAAGATGTGTAGGCCCGTAAGGTCATCCAGTCAGGAAACCCGCGCAACCCCATCCGCCAGCCGAGCGTTAGCGGATCGGTTTTTGAGCCGCGCAGAAAGGGGCGGTCGAGGGCATCGTGGAGCCGCTTTGCTTCTCTCGAGAAACTGCGGAAACCGGCTGCCGCTTTGGCGCCGGCAAACTCGCCAATTGCTGCTTCGCTCTGCTCTTGGTCCGCATATAGGTCCAGCCGCTCATTCCGCCCCCAAGCATGCCGCGCAATCCGGTCGGCGCGGTGCAAAGTGATATATTCCTCGGTGCGCGCTCCGGCTGCTTCGAATATCTCGTCTATGACCGCCCGCATCGTAAAAACCGTTGGGCCAGCGTCGATCATCGCGCCGCCGACATTCAGTTGGCGGACTTTGCCGCCGGGACTATTTTCTTTTTCAACGACGGTGACCGACACTCCCCGGGAAGCCAGCAAAACCGCACTCACCAAGCCGCCGATGCCTGCTCCGATGATGACGGTTTGACTGCCTTGAACGATGTGCCCGCTCCCCACGCGAAGTTTCGGTTTGACCGAAAGCTATCAGAAGTCCAATCCACTGGACAAGCAATATGTCCGAACATTTAGACAATCTCACTTGGAAGACCCGCTGGGTTATGCGCCGCAATATTATATTGGGCAGCGCAAAGTTCCAGCGATGGGCATCACGCACCCCGGTCATCCGTGGCATTGCACGGCGGCGGGCGGCGGCCCAGTTCGACATGATTGCGGGGTTTATCTACTCGCAAATCCTGATGGCGTTCGTGCAAGCTGGCTTGATCGAGTTTCTGAACGGGCATTTGCGCAGCTTTAACGAGATTGCAGGATTCACAGCACTGCACCCCGATGCGGCCGACCGGCTGTTGAGGGCAGGGCAGTCACTCCAAATCGCCGAGTCGCCGCAACCCGGCCTATGGACATTAGGCGAAGCAGGCGCGCCTTTGTCGGCCAATGAAGGCGCGATGGCGATGATTCGGCATCATCATTTGCTTTACAGCGATCTGGCCGATCCGCTGGCGTTGCTCTCCAAAGGCCGAAGCGAGGAAACCGCGCTATCGGCTTATTGGACTTATGCTTCCAAGGACGACAGCAACGAGGGCGCAGCTGGCTATTCGGCGCTAATGGCCGCCACTCAGCCAATGGTGTCGCAGCAAATACTGGATGCCTATGACTTCGCTGCGCATCGGCGGATGCTTGATATTGGCGGCGGATCGGGTGCATTTACCGCAGCCATCGCCGCGGCAGCGCCGGATGTTCAGTTTGGCATCTTCGATTTGCCCGATGTTATCACCCAAGCGCGGAAGCGACTCGGGTCGGCGCAAATCGAATTTCACCCCGGAAGCTTTAAAGAGAATGCTATTCCGGCGGGCTATGATCTGATCACGCTGGTCCGAATCCTCCACGATCATGATGACGATGTCGTGCAGGCTCTGCTTCCCAAGATTTACGACGCTCTGCCGTCAGGCGGGCGGCTGCTCATCGTCGAGCCGATGGCCGAAAGCGCCCAAGCAGAACGGATGGGTGGCGCCTATTTCGGGCTATATCTCTGGGCCATGGGTTCGGGTAGGCCAAGGACAGCGGTCGAGACCATAAAGATGCTCAAAGCGGCTGGTTTTATCACGATTGAACCCGTGAAAACCGCCCTTCCAATCATCACCAGCGCGCTTGTCGCAATAAAATGACACTTTAACTGTCCAAATTATTTGACATTTAAAAGTGTTCCGATACTTTGACACCTGACAGAGTCTCTATCCGGTAAAATCGGCGAAGAGACCGAAGGAGGATAAGTTAGTTTTGGAGACTTCAGCCGTCATATTCGATGCACCGGGCAGTCTGGAAATGCGCAAAACTGCGCTGACTGCCATGGAGTCGGGCGATGTCAGGGTTGAAATTCACTACAGCGGCATCAGCACTGGTACCGAGAAGCTTTTGTGGACCGGCCAGATGCCTGCATTCCCGGGCATGGGCTATCCTTTAATCCCCGGTTACGAGTCGGTTGGCCGAATCGTTGATGCTGGTTCCGAACACCAATCACGTATCGGCGAGTGGGTCTTTGTCCCCGGTGCCAGTTGCTATCGCGATGCGCGCGGCCTGTTCGGCGGTGCGGCACGTAATGTCATTGTTGCTTCCGCGCGAGCGATACCTGTTTCTGAAAATCTGGCGGAGCAGGGAATATTATACGCGCTGGCAGCGACCGCGCTCCATGCGATTTGCCACGGTGAACCGCCGCAACTGATCATCGGCCACGGCATTCTTGGTCGCCTGCTTGCACGGCTGACCGTAGCGGCGGGGGTTCCGGCTCCTGTGGTATGGGATACTAACGGTGCGCGCCAGTCGGGTGCGAACGGATACAAGGTCATTCATCCAGATGATGATGACCGCCGTGATTATCATCACATCTATGATGTCAGCGGTGACGCTTCATCGCTGAACAGCTTTATCGGTCGACTGGCCAAGGGTGGCGAGTTGGTGTTGGCAGGTTTCTATAGCCAGCCGATCAGCTTTGCCTTCGCCCCCGCCTTCCAGCGCGAAGCACGCCTTCGCATCGCTGCCGAATGGCAACCCGAAGATTTGGCCTCAGTTCACGCATTGATCGAAACCGGCGCTTTGGATCTGTCGGGTCTGATTACCAGTGTTGAGCCAGCGGCCAACGCAAGCACTGCCTATCCCGAGGCTTTTGAAAACCCCGATTGCCTGAAAATGGTTCTCGATTGGAGAGATTGTCAATGAGCATGCTCGATATCGACGTATTGCGGAACGAGGCTTCTATCGAGCCTGATCCCGTGCCGACTGGTGAAGTCACCAAAGAAACGCAGATCATCGCGATATATGGCAAGGGCGGTTCGGGCAAGAGCTTCGCGCTGGCCAACCTGTCCTACATGATGGCGCAACAGGGCAAGCGCGTGCTGTTGATTGGTTGTGATCCGAAATCGGATACTACCAGCCTGTTGTTCGGCGGTAAATCGACTCCGACAATTATCGAAACATCATCTGCCAAAAAACTGGCTGGCGAAGAAATCAGCATCGAGGATGTCTGCTTCCAGCGCGACGGCGTGTTCGCGATGGAACTCGGTGGACCCGAAGTTGGCCGCGGCTGCGGCGGTCGCGGGATTATTCACGGCTTCGAAACGCTCGAAAAGCTTGGATTTCATGACTGGGGCTTTGATTATGTCCTGCTCGATTTCCTGGGCGATGTCGTCTGCGGTGGCTTCGGCCTGCCGATTGCACGCGACATGTGCCAGAAGGTCATCGTCGTCGCTTCGAACGACCTGCAGTCGCTCTACGTCGCCAACAATGTCTGCAAGGCGGTTGAATATTTCCGCAAAATGGGCGGCAATGTCGGCGTTGCGGGCATGATCCTGAACAAGGACGACGGCACGGGCGAGGCCAATGCTTATGCCGAAGCTGTTGGTATTCCGGTGCTGTGCGCCATTCCGGCAAACGAAGACATCCGCAAGAAATCGGCGAATTACCAGATTATCGGCAAGCCCGGTGGACAGTGGGCTTCCTTGTTCGAAGAACTCGCGATCAACGTTGCCGAAGCGCCACCGCTGCGTCCGAACCCGCTCGATCAGGATGGCCTGCTCGGACTGTTCAGCGCTGACATAACGGGCGCCGATTTCTCGCTCCATCCAGCGACTCAGGCCGACATGCGCGGCGGTACCTACGAGACCAAGCCGTCGCTCGAAGTGATTTATGACGAGGTTTGATGCGTGAATGATGTGACCGCCTTGCCAAACGAAGACCGTGCGCGTGACCGCATTGATCTTGCGGCTGCGCCCGAAGTGGGTGGAGGTTGTTCTTCGAAGGACACTATGCGCGACGCCGCGAAGAAGGCAGGCAAGACCGAAATCCTCGACCAATATGCGAAGGACTATCCGCTTGGGCCTCACGACCAGCCGCAGTCGATGTGTCCGGCCTTTGGCAGCTTGCGTGTTGGCCTTAGGATGCGGCGCACAGCCACGATCCTGTCAGGCTCGGCCTGCTGCGTTTACGGCCTGACCTTTACCTCGCATTTCTACGGCGCACGCCGCAGCGTCGGCTATGTCCCGTTCAGTTCGGAAACTTTGGTCACCGGCAAGCTATTCGAAGATATCAAGGAAGCCGTCGAGTTGATGGCTGATCCTGAAAAATATGACACCATCGTCGTCACCAATCTATGCGTGCCGACGGCAAGCGGCGTTCCGCTGCGGTTGTTGCCAGACTCGATCAATGGTGTCCGCATTATCGGCATCGACGTTCCGGGCTTCGGCATTCCAACCCACGCAGAGGCCAAGGACGTGCTTGCTGGCGCGATGTTGAAATATGCGCGCGAAGAGGCCGAGCAGGGGCCAGTGGCGGCGCCATCAGCCTTAGCTGACAAGCCAACGGTTACATTGCTTGGCGAGATGTTCCCCGTCGATCCGATGGGCATCGGTCATATGCTTGAGCCATTGGGACTTGCGGCGGGACCCGTTGTCCCGACGCGTGAATGGCGCGAACTTTATGCGGCGCTCGATGGGGCAGTCATTGCGGCTATCCATCCGTTTTACACCGCCAGCGTCCGCGAGTTCGAAGCGGCTGGCCGCAAAGTTGTCGGTTCGGCTCCGGTCGGACGTGACGGCACGGCAGCTTGGCTGAAGGCCATCGGCGAAGCCACCGGCGCCAGTGCTGACCAGATTGCTGCTGCACAAAATGCAGTTCTGCCCGCCATCGACAGCGCGCTCAAGGCCAAGCCAATCAATGGCCGCATTACAGTTTCGGGCTATGAAGGCTCTGAGCTTCTCGTCGCACGCCTGCTGATCGAAAGCGGCGCTGATGTGCCTTATGTCGGCACCGCCTGTCCCAAGACCCCATGGTCGGAACCAGACCGCGCGTGGCTTGAAGCCAAGGGCGTCCGCATCAAATACCGCGCCAGCCTAGAAGACGATATTAACGCGGTTGAGGAATTCGGCCCCGATCTCGCCATCGGCACAACGCCCGTCGTCCAGCACGCCAAGGCAAAAGCCATCCCGGCGCTATATTTCACCAACCTGATTTCGGCGCGGCCATTGATGGGAGCGGCGGGCGCAGGCAGTCTTGCACAAGTCATCAACGGCGCCATCGGCAACAAGGCGCGCTTCGACAAGATGAAGGAATTTTTCGAAGGCGTCGGCACTGGCCATACGGCTGGCATCTGGGAGGAAACGCCCACCGACCGGCCCAAGTTCAAAGCCAAATATGCCGCACAAAATGCGCTAGCGGCAAAAGCTGCGGAGTTTATCGGCTCATGACGCTGATCATCGATCATGACCGGGCAGGCGGCTATTGGGGCGCGGTATACGCGTTCACCGCCGTCAAAGGCCTGCAGGTCATAATCGACGGTCCTGTGGGTTGCGAGAATTTGCCGGTGACGTCGGTGCTGCATTACACCGACGGCCTGCCACCGCATGAATTACCCATCGTCGTAACTGGCCTTGGCGAAGACGAACTGGCGAAGACCGGCACCGAGGGCGCGATGAAGCGCGCCTGGAAAACGCTCGATCCCGATCTGCCCGCTGTGGTGGTCACCGGCTCAATCGCCGAAATGATTGGCGGAGGCGTGACGCCCGAAGGCACCAATATCAAACGCTTCCTACCGCGCACGATCGACGAAGATCAGTGGCAGTCCGAAGACCGTGCCTTGTCATGGCTCTGGACCGAATTCGGGCCGAAGAAAGTCCATGCGCCTTCGATATTGAAGGAAGGCGAAAAGCCAAAGGTCAATATCATCGGGCCTTCATATGGCATGTTCAACATGCCGTCCGACCTCGCCGAAATCCGGCGGTTGATCGAGGGCATCGGCGCAGAGGTCAACATGGTGTTCCCGCTGGGTAGCCATCTCGCCGACATCCACAAACTCGCGCATGCGTCAGTAAATGTCTGCATGTACCGCGAATTCGGCCGCAATCTGTGCGAGCTGCTCGAGCGGCCATATTTGCAGGCACCGATCGGGCTCGACTCGACAACGAAGTTTCTGCGCCAATTGGGCGAAATGGCGGGCCTCGACCCAGAGCCGTTCATCGAAAAAGAAAAGCACACGACGATCAAGCCATTGTGGGACCTGTGGCGCTCTGTGACCCAGGACTTCTTCGGCACCGCCAGCTTCGGCATTGTTGCCAACGAAACCTATGCGCGCGGCATCCGCAAGTTCCTCGAAGACGATATGGGTCTGCCCTGCAATTTTGCGGTGGGCCGCACCGCCGGGGTCAAGACCGACAACCATAACGTCCGCGAGATGATTGCGACCAATCCGCCACTAGTGATTTTCGGCAGTTATAACGAACGCATGTATATGGCTGAAACGGGCGCGCGTGGCATATTCATTCCGGCAAGCTTTCCGGGCGCCGCGATCCGCCGCCACACTGGTACACCCTATATGGGTTATTCGGGCGCGACTTATCTGGTGCAGGAAGTATGCAATGCGCTGTTCGACGCGCTGTTCCACATTCTGCCCTTGTCGACGCAAATGGATGCAGGCGCGGCAACGCCTGCTCGCCGCGAAACATCGCTGCAATGGGACCGCGATGCCAAATCCAAACTCGACGCAATCGTCGAAGCGCAACCTGTTTTGGTCAGGATTTCCGCCGCCAAGAATCTGCGCGATGCCGCCGAACGCAGCGCACGGCGCGCAGGCGAGGATCATGTTTCAGCCGACCGTTTGGCGGCGACAATGCTTGAAGGGGCAGGCGTATGAGCCGCTCCACAAATTCGTCCGGTGGGACCACCGGATGTCACCAACCTTTGCAGCAGAGGGTGCTGCGGGGAAACCGCCCGGAAGAGCAGCTATTTGCAGCTCAAATGGGGCTAATATGGAGTAGGGAATATGAGCGATAACGAACGCTTCGGACCTGGGGCTTATTTGACCCCGGAAGAAGCCAAGGAGTTTCACAAAATGTTTGTGAGCAGCTTCATCATTTTTACCATCATTGCGATTGTTGCGCATGTGCTGGTGTGGATGTGGCGTCCGTGGCTACCCAGCGTCAACGGCTATGCAATGCTGCAAGACACTGTTCAGGTTGCAACCGCAACCATCACAACATTTTTGGTATAAGGAGGCGGTATCATGTGGAGACTTTGGATAATATTTGATCCGCGCAGAACACTCGTTGCTTTGGCAATATTCCTGTTTGTTCTGGCTCTTTTGATTCACTTCATTCTGTTGAGCACTGACCGGTTCAACTGGATTGAAGGGCCTGCTGCTGCACCTGCTGTCGCAGCCGCCGTTGCTGCACCTGTTGCGGCACCTGCGGCTGACCCGGCAGCTGCTCCGGCTAATTGACCTGAACCCAAGCCCCTAAAGAGGTCGTGGCGCTTCGGCGTCACGTACCTCCCGGGATTGGAATTCATGATCAGGTTGTCCACCATATTGGTGGCGAGAGGTTTGCCCGGTGGGCAAAAGGGGACGTGCTATGTCGCTGTTAAGCTTTGAAAGAAAATATCGTGTCCGTGGCGGTACTCTGATTGGGGGGGACCTGTTCGATTTCTGGATCGGGCCTTTCTATGTCGGGTTTTTCGGCGTCATTTCTGCGATATGTGCAATATTGGGGACGGCATTGATATTCTATGCCGCCTCATTGGGACCCACATGGAACCCGTGGCTGATCTCGATTAATCCGCCGGATGTTAAATATGGGCTTGGCCTTGCCCCGCTGAAAGAGGGCGGGTTCTGGCAAATCATCACAATGTGCGCCACAGGTGCATTCATTTCGTGGGCGCTTCGAGAGGTCGAAATCTGCCGAAAACTTGGCATGGGATATCATGTACCGATTGCGTTCGGCTTTGCGATCCTCGCTTATGTGACTCTGGTTATATTCCGGCCGTTCCTGCTTGGTGCATGGGGCTATGGATTTCCCTACGGGATATTCAGTCACCTCGACTGGGTATCGAACACGGGGTACCAATATGTAAATTTCCATTATAATCCGGCGCATATGATTGCGGTGTCGTTCTTCTTTACGACCACCTTCGCACTTGCGCTGCATGGCGCGCTTATCCTGTCGGCGGTCAACCCGATGAAGGGCGAGAAAGTCAAAACCCCCGAATATGAAGATACCTTTTTCCGCGACTTCATCGGCTATTCGGTCGGTACCATCGGCATTCACCGCCTTGGCTTGTTCCTGGCGTTGAACGCCGGTTTCTGGAGTGCGGTTTGCATCATCATTGCCGGACCACTTTATGCAGGCGGCTGGCCTGAGTGGTGGGAATGGTGGCGCAACATACCAATTTGGTCTTAACGGGAGGGTAAAGAAATGGCACGTTATCAGAACATATTTACCCAGGTGCAACTGGCGCACGCCCCCGAAATGGGCATGCCACTACCCGCACGGGATGAACCTCGGCTCAACATGACCGGCGCCAGTTACTGGATGGGCAAGTTCGGGCAGGCACAGATCGGTCCTATCTATCTTGGATGGCTGGGTATCGCATCGCTAATCTTCGGATTTTTCGCGATCGAGATTATCGGTTTCAATATGGCCGCGTCGGTCAACTGGGATCCTGTCGAGTTTGTTCGTCAGTTCTTCTGGCTGGGCCTCTACCCTCCCGGACCTGAATATGGATGGACACCGTTTGTCCCGCTTGCCAAAGGCGGCTGGTGGATATTGGCAGGCTTTTTCCTGACGACATCGATCATCTTGTGGTGGGTTCGCGGATATCGCAGGGCAAGGGCGCTGGGGATGGGCACACACGTGTCGTGGGCCTTTGCTGCTGCGATCTGGCTTTATCTGGTTCTCGGCTTCATCCGTCCGTTCTTCATGGACAGCTGGGCAGAATCAGTGCCTTTCGGCATCTTCCCGCACCTTGAATGGACCAACAATTTCTCGTTGCAATACGGGAATCTGTTCTACAATCCATTCCATGCGCTCTCGATTGTGTTCCTGTACGGCTCGGCCTTGCTGTTCGCCATGCACGGCGCGACGATCCTTGCGGTCGGTCGCTATGGCGGCGAACGCGAGCTTGAGCAGATTACCGATCGGGGTACGGCATCCGAGCGTGCCGCCCTGTTCTGGAGATGGACCATGGGCTTCAATGCTACGATGGAATCGATCCATCGCTGGGCTTGGTGGTTTGCGGTGCTTTGCCCGCTGTGCGGCGGCATCGGCATATTGCTGACCGGTACGGTGGTTGATAACTGGTATCTCTGGGCCATCGAACATGGATATGCACCTGAATATTAGAGGCTGCACGAGACCAGTATGTAAGGAACCCGGCCTTCGCGGCCGGGTTTTTTATTTGACCGCCTTGCGCCGCTTCAGGTCATACAGATGGACCGGGAATGCCAGCATTAACGGCAGGGACACAAAGGGCCATGCCATGCCAGTAAGAGCAGCACGCAGGGCAATCATCATCAGCACCGCTGGCAGCAACGCAGGAATAATATCAGCCCATAGATTTGAGCGCAGCCTAAGCCAGATCGCCTCGACCACCAGTACCGCCAGAACGATGTCGACCGCCCTGCCGCTGGCGAAAAATTCATCCATCAGCCAAATGGACCGTTGAGCTGAACCACCTGATAGTTAAGCACGCCGGCTATGGTCACCCAGGCCAGATAGGGTAGCAGCAACAACGCTGACCATTTCGAAAAGCGGCCGCAAAAAAAGATGAGCACCAGTATCGACAGCCATAGAGCAATCAACTCGTATAAGGCGAGATCAGGACGCTCCATGCGGAAGAACAGAAAGCTCCAGCCGAGATTCAGAAATCCGTTCAGCGCGAACAAGCCAAGCGAGATTTCAACTTCGCGGCGCGTCCGCGCTTTTTCCCAGGCAAGCACGCCGGCTACTGCGATAAGTGCGAAGATTGCTGTCCAGATGACGCCAAACATATAGTCAGCAGGGGCCCAGCTTGGTTGTTTAAGTGAATAATACCAAGTGTCGAGAACGGTTATCGAGCCGCCCACGATAGCGGTAACCAACGCCAATGTTCCCGCAATGACTATCGGGAAAAATCCGGCTCTGGTCATAAATCTATATTACCTCTCAACCGCCTTCAAACCAAACAAATGGCCCAAATCCTTGAAGAAAATCCGGACATGCGCCATCGGATCACGTCTGACCAGTTGTTTGTTCATATAGGCTTCCCATGTCAAGCGCTGCACATCGGGATCTTCGCACATCTTGACGAAGCGTTCGCGGCGCTTGTCATTCTTGTACCAGAAATATTGCATCATCCCCAATATCCAGAACACCCGGCCATGCGCCTTCATAAATGATTTGCGCGCCAGCCGAAGCGACCGTGCATCGCCGGTTTTAAGATACGCCGCAACAGCATCAGCGCTATTCCGGCCGGCGGTCATCGCATAATAGATGCCCTCACCCGACGATGGCGCAACTACGCCCGCGGCATCCCCGGCGACCACGACATTACGGCCATTGTCCCACCGTTTGAGCGGTTTCAAGGGAATCGGCGCGCCTTCCTTGCGGATTGTTTTCCAATGCGAAAGCCCGGTCTGTTCGCGCATCAAACGCGTCGTTTCACGAAGCGGAAAACCTTTATCTGCGCTACCCAGTCCTATGCTCGCGGTTTTGCCGTGCGGGAATATCCAGGCATAAAAATCAGGCGACAGATGTCCCTGATAATAGACGTCGCAGCGCGTTTCTTCGTAATCGGCGTCGATCTCGTCAGGGACCTCGACAATCTCATGATAGGCAAAAACGCATTTCACATGGTCGGCATTTTTGATGCATTGTTTCGCGACATTCGAGCGCGCGCCGTCGGCACCAATCACGGCGCGCGTCGTAACGGTCTGGACATCGGAAGCGCGATCAGTGCGATAATTGAGAGTGACGATGTCATTGCTGTCATCGATATCTTCGCACTTGCCGGTAACGCGGGTAGCGCCTGCCTCGGCGGCACGATTACGTAGCCATTCGTCGAATGTGTCGCGGTCAACCATGCCAACAAAGCCGTCACCGACGGGCATTACGACTTTCTTGTTCGATGGCGCAATTATCCGCGCCGATTTGGCGTGGGCGACCAGCAGATGCTGTGGGATATCGAAGTCCTTGAGCAAGCGCGGTGGTACAGCGCCGCCACAAGGCTTAATCCGCCCCGCTTTATCGAGCAGCATGACCTTGTGTCCCGCCCGCGCAAGATCATTTGCTGCGGTCGCCCCCGAAGGTCCGCCGCCGACGACAATAACATCATAATCTGGTTGGACGCTCATATCTGCATCGCCTTTCGTGATTGGGTTGGCCGGGTCAGGCTGGTGCCCGTCGCGACCAACGCGGCGAGAACGAACATTATTGCTTCGATGGCAAATACCCACTGAAACGCGATACCATCTTGCCCCATGATGAAGCGCAATTGGTCGACGATGACTGCGCCGAGCAGACCGCCGGCGCCAAAAGCGATCGCCTGCGATGCGCCCCAAACGCCCATACGCGCGCCTTCGCCGGAACTTTGCCCGTCGCTTGCAAGACCGAGCATGGCACTGACCGCTGCGACCGCAAATATCCCGTTGGCAAGTCCGAGGCCGAACACATTAACCTTAAGTGGCCAAGCGATGCCGAATGTTGCGGCCATCGATAGTCCGGCCAGCATGACGGCAGAACCAAAACATCCAAGTACAATCCAGAGCTTCAAATTCGGACCGAATTTCTTGGTGTATAGGCTGCCCCCCAAACCGGCAGCGAGCATCCCGGCTAATATACCGCTATGCTGAAGGCCCGATAGCTGGGTCGACTCTCCTGGTGTCATTTCGAAAACCAACCCGGCGAAAGGTTCAAGGATTAGGTCCTGCATGCTGTACGCCAGCATCGAAATGAACACGAAATAGGTAAAGCGCCGCGCCTGATTATCGCGCCAGATATCGCGAAGGACTTCGGCAAAACTGGCACCTGTTTCACGGCGTTGTGAGGACAAAACAGGCTGGCTGTTTCGCTCCAACCCGCGCAAAGCCAGCATGGCGAGGCAGAATGCAATCAGCACGACAACACTGCACACGATGGCTAAACGCGCCTCGCTGAACGGATCAAGATATGCGCCGGACACACCGGCAGCAATTACGATTCCTGCGACCATCATAGTCCAGCTAATCGCAGCGGCGGTTGGCTTGCGTTCGTCGGCGACGCGCGATGCCAATAATGCCAGCAACGCAGTTCCCGACATCCCGACGCCAAGGCCGATGAGTGTGAACCCGGCGACTGCCACAATGACGGGAAGCGCGCCCGATCCCGACATCATAATGGTCGCATCGACCGAAACCAATGCGCCAAGCGCCAATATTCCCATGCCCGTCATAACCCAGGAGCTGCGCCATGCCGACCGGTCCGAGCGATGACCCCATAAAGGTCGGGTCAACTGAACGCCATAATGCCAAGCGACCAGCGCCGCCGGGATCGCTGCTGCGATGGCATATTCGACAACCATGACGCGATTGAGCAGCGATGTTGCGAGCATGACCATAGCCCCTATAGCAGCCTGCACCGTGCCGAGCCTTAAGATACCAAGCCAGCCGATACCTAATGATTTGGCTGCGTTTCCGGTCATATATATCCCCCAAGGCCAAGCGCGGCGGCCAGCATCCCGAATACGTAAAGCGACACGCCTGTGGCGTTGTACCAGGGTGCGAATTTAGCTGGGTCACTGACGAGGCGAACCATCAGACCTATCTGGATTGCAACAAACAGGCCGACGATTGCGGCAGATAATGCCATGCCTTGCCAGACCAACAGGGCGATTACAGCAATCTGCGCGAGCGCCATGACGGAACACGCAAACAACGCGGCACCGCGTACGCCCATCGTCACCGGAAGCGATCGAAGACCCGTGGCACGGTCGCCTTCTACTGCCTTGAAATCGTTGAGCGTCATAATCCCATGCGCACCAAGGCTGTAGAGCAGCAAGACGGCAAGCGTATCGAGAGATGGCAGGGTGCCCAACATCACGCTGGCGCCGGTAAACCAGGATAGGCCTTCATAGCTCAGCGCGCAGACCAATGGCCCGAGCCAGCCGCTGCGCTTGAAACGGAACGGCGGCGAACTGTAAGCCCAGCCGCAAAACAATGCGACGCATGTTGCGAGCAAGACCCACAGACCGAGCGCAGCAGCCAGCGCCAGTGATATCGATGAACCGGCAAGTGCAATCCAGATGGGCCAGCGGCCGGGAACGCGCCCAGAAGGTATCGGGCGGCCTGGTTCGTTGATGGCATCGACATGCCGGTCACAATAATCATTGATAACCTGGCTCGTGCCACACACAATCGGCCCCGTCAGCGCTATTCCGGCAGCAAGAAAGACCCAGTTATCGGCGATAGAAATGCCAGACGAAACAACGCCACACATGAACGCCCACATCGGCGGGAACCATGTTACTGGCTTGGTCAGTTCCACTACATCCCGAATCGCGGGAATTCGCGCAAAATCAGAGGAAATCGCAGATTCTGACATGGCACGAGGCTATGTCAGTTAGTTTGGGCTGTCAAATTATTTGGACAGATAAAATGTCCAATTTTGTAATGCCCCCGTCTGCCGAAAATCAGTCTTTACCGAGTAAATTTCCAAGGCCATGGCGGTGCAGTTTCGAGTAGAGGCTCTGGCGGCTTAGTCCCAGAATTTCAGCTGCAGATGCACGATTATCCGACGTGTGCACCAAGGCCGCTTCGATACACATACGTTCGATGAGGTCGGTACTTTCGCGTACGATTTCCTTGAGCGGTTTCCTGCCGACAAGCTCTGTCAACTGCTCAACCGACCGTGGATAGTTCCCGCCCGATTGCGGCAGATCGCGTTCGCGTCTGCCGATGCTACGCACCGAATAACCGAACAAAGGTTGTTCGCGCTCGATCATGATTGCAGATATTTCCACTGGCTCTTCGCCACCGTTTAGATCGTTGACGACCGAGCTGAAATTGCGGACGTTCTGGTGATCCTTTAGCTGCTTTTTGAGCAAGCCTATATCAACATCTGGTCGACCAATGAATCGATTGAGCGAAACGCCCAGAAGCTGTTCGACCGACCCTGCTTGAACAAGCTCGGCAAAGGCTCGGTTGGCGACGATAATCGACTGCTTTTCGTCCGTCAGCACAAAAGCATCGGGCATTTTTTCGACAACGTCCAAGACATATTGATCGGACTGCTTGCCGGGCACCTCATGCAAACCGTCGTCGATATTGATTAACCAATATTGCTTGCCCGACTGCCGAAAGGCAGACGCCGCGATTTTGACATATCCCGACCGACCCGTCAGCCGGACGCTGACCGGAGCGATCGCGCTGTTGACTGAAACGGCAGCGATATAGGCGATTACGTCATCGCGAAATTCCCGTTCGACGAGGCTAAGCAACCCCTTGCCTTCGAGCGAGCCGGGCGCTGCACCCATCAGCGAATGACAGGCACGGTTGGCTTGCTGAATTTCATGCCCATCTGCATCCGCAATCAGCACCGGGTAAGAGATATTGTCGAACAACAGCCGGTAACGTGTCTCGGTCTGACGCAGATGCAGATAATCGCGTTCCATCGACTGCTGCGTTTTGAGCAGGCGTTGTTGCAGCACCGAAATTGACCTTAAGTCACGACCAATAGCAATGTGCCAATTGCTGTCGCGCGGCTTGATAACTTTGTAGTTTACCGGGACATCTTCGCCCTCATGCAAATGGTTTACCTGCCGCCAGACATTTCTATTGGGATGATCTGAGTCGAGCAACTGCTCTATTTTCGGCCTGCTTTCGACCGTGACGGTATCGGACCATTTCTGCCCAATCCATTGATTTGCAAAGGCATGATCGCGCACGTTGACCGCAATGTCGCGAATAATCTTGTTCTCATCCACCGCGAGCATGAAGTCGCCTGCGCAATAGGCAAGACTAATAATGTCCTCTTTCGTGAATCCTTCGAACATGCCTTCGGGATCACTGAATGGAATCTGGTCACTACTGGTAGACTCTAGGTTCATCGAAGGAACCAGTTCCTTATGTTAGATGTTCGAAACATTCCAATTTTACCGGTACCAGACGATCTGCAAGCGCGACAGCGGACATGGCATCGATTGCCGTTGCATCTGCACCGCATTCGTCAACCAGTTCAGGTTGTTCGTTGATGACACGCCCACCCAGCATGATGCGGATGTGCGGGTTGCTAGACACAGCTTTAATCGTTTTGACCATGCTGCCGAGCAGCGCCGTAGAGCAGTCCCGGCTAACCGTCAATCCGATGAGGTCGTAATGCCGCTTTGCAAATTTTCCTGTGAGGTCGGATTGCGTCGGTTCGATCATGACATCGGTATCCCATCCGGCACGTTGGAAGCATTCTGCCACCATCAACGTGCCAAAACTGTGCTGTTCGCCAGGCATCATCGAAAAAAGCGCCGAGCGTTGGCCGTGGCCCGGACGGGACTTTGGGGGGATTCGCAAGGTAAGTTCTCGCAGGATTTCCTGGATGCGCCAAAGGCCCATCGTAACGCCAACAAAATCCTCGCTATCCTCTTCCCAATATTCACCTAACTTGCGCGCTGCGGGGGCCAGCAATTCGACATAGACGGTTTCGACCGAGCTACCGGTTTCAAGGCAATGGTCAACGAAATCAAGCAGCGCGTGCGCCTCACCACCAATTGACAGCCGGGTAAACTCTTCGACGTCCGCCGCGGTTATCGCGGCGTGCTGTTTTGCGTTTCCAGCTTGCGTGAGGCCTGGCATATGCAGCCAGTTGTCGCGCTTGTCGCGGTCAGCAATCAGCTTAGGTATAACCAGATTTTCGAGCAGCAGCGAAAGATCGTAATCCTCGTCAGCAGGCTCCACGATGGTGAATGGATTCATCCCGGAATCGGCGACAGCCAAATTCTGAGGCTGTATGTTTTTTCGGCCTCCGCGCCAGTCGTCCAATTTGGACTTTAGCCCGGAAATTCCAAAAACAGTGGCCATATAGCAGACTCCCCTAAGTAGTCTGGTCGGCGTGGCATAACGTCGGCCTCATGGATGCTTCTGTCATCTCATGCGACTCAGAACGTATCGCAACTTGAATGCATACGCAAACACCTTTGTGTCAAAAAAATTAGACGTCTAAAAAACTTGACACTTTACAGATTCTGACCTTTATTTCGTCCATACGAGAGAGGGAGCACGTGATCTGTCCATAAGCAGACATATTGAATCGGACGAGAATTTCACGATTTTGGCCAATCATACGGCCTCCGGCGCGATTGCGCCGCTCTACACAGCCGCACAACGCAAGCGCCGCGACGAGTCGCCTTGGACATTGGTTCAGGGCCTATTGGCGCCGGTCCAGTTTCTGATTTTCGGCGTCAGCCTGTTTTTGGTCATTCAGTTCCTGATTACCGGCGAGGGCCAATCCGCCGCAGAAATTTCCGTCGTCGTTAAGACCCTCGCGCTCTACACGATCATGATAACCGGATCGATCTGGGAAAAAGTCGTGTTCGACGAGTGGTTGTTCGCCAAGCCGTTTTTCTGGGAAGATGTTTTCAGTATGTTGGTGCTGGCATTGCACACCGCGTATCTCGTGATGCTGTTCAATAACTGGGGCACTTCGGAAGACCGGATGTATGTCGCGCTGGCGGGTTATGCGGCCTACATTATCAACGCTGGTCAGTTCCTTTATAAGCTCCGCATGGCTCGCCTCGAAGCGGCGCCGGGAATGGCGGCTGCATCATGAACGCGATCGCTCCACTATCTTCAGCAAACGCAGTCGATTGCGCGCCAGTATTGAAAGAGCGCGGCCAGCGCGAAGTTTTTTGTGGCCTGACTGGCATCATCTGGCTTCACCGCAAGATGCAGGATGCGTTCTTCCTGGTGGTTGGTTCACGCACCTGCGCGCATTTGCTCCAGTCTGCGGCGGGCGTGATGATCTTTGCGGAGCCGCGCTTTGCAACCGCCATCATGGAAGAGCGTGATCTGGCGGGCCTCGCCGACGCGAATGAAGAGCTCGACCGGATCGTTGATCAGTTGCTGGCGCGGCGTCCCGAGATCAAGTCGCTGTTTTTGGTGGGCAGTTGCCCATCGGAAGTGATCAAACTTGACCTGTCGAAGGCAGCGCAGCGGCTAGGCGCGAAACATGCGCCGCAGGTTCGCATCCTGAATTACTCGGGCAGTGGCATCGAAACGACTTTTACCGAAGGCGAAGATGCATGCTTGGCGTCGCTGGTGCCCATCATGCCTTCACTGGCAGCAAGCGCACCTAAGAACCTAATCGTCGTTGGTTCGCTGCCTGATATTGTGGAGGACCAGTTCCGACGCTTGTTTCGCGAGCTCGGCATCACCAATGTTGCTAGCCTGCCCGAACGTGCGGTAGCGGACTTGCCAGGCGTCGGGCCCAACACCCGCTTTCTGCTCGCTCAGCCTTTCCTCGGTGACACCGCACAGTGCCTTGAAGAACGCGGTGCGGTCCGGCTCGACGCTTTGTTCCCGTTCGGTGTTGAGGGCACCACGAACTGGCTGCATGCAGCGGCAGCCGAGTTCGGCGTTTCCGACAGCCATTTCGACGCTGTGCTTCGTCCTTATCAAGACCGCGCCACTACTGCGCTCGCTCACCAGCGCGGTCGCCTTGAAGGTCGTTCGATCTTCTTCATGCCTGACTCGCAGTTAGAAGTGCCGTTGGCGCGTTTCCTCGCAAACGAACTCGGCATGACACTAATCGAAGTCGGCACGCCTTATTTGCACCGCCGCCATCTGGCGCAGGAACTGGCAGCTTTGCCCGCTGGTGTAATGCTTAGCGAAGGCCAGGATGTCGATAAGCAACTCGACCGAGTCCGCGCGGCAAAGCCCGACCTCACGGTATGCGGCCTCGGCCTTGCCAATCCGCTGGAGGCCGAAGGGCTTTCGACCAAATGGGCGATCGAGCTCGTTTTCTCGCCGATCCACGGTTTCGACCAGGCTGGCGATCTTGCCGAATTATTCGCGAGGCCACTTCGCCGCCGCGACGTGTTGAGGGTTTAGACGATGCAACTCTCCGTCTGGACATATGAAGGCCCACCGCATGTCGGCGCGATGCGAGTCGCAACCGCGATGGAGGGTGTGCATTATCTGCTGCATTCGCCGCAGGGCGACACTTATGCCGACCTGTTGTTCACGATGATCGAGCGTCGCAGCAAGCGTCCCCCTGTGACCTATACGACATTTCAGGCGCGTGATTTGGGGAAAGACACATCTCAGCTTTTCCAGACCGCAGCACTCGACATTATCGAGCGGTTCAAGCCCGACGCGATGATTGTCGGGGCTTCGTGTACCGCTGAGCTCATTCAGGATGATCCAGCCGGCCTGATCGAGAATATGGGCCTTCCGATCCCCGTCATTCCGCTCGAACTGCCAAGCTATCAGCGCAAGGAACATTGGGGAGCGGCTGAAACCTTCTACCAGATAGTCCGCCATCTCGCCGACAAAGATCGCCGCGCGAGTGACAGGGCTGGTCGCCGTCCATTGGTCAATCTGCTCGGACCAACCGCATTGGGTTTCCGCCACCGCGATGACGTTATCGAAATTACTGGACTGCTCGGCAAGCTGGGCATCGACATCAACGTCACCGCACCTTTGGGCGCAAATGTCGCCGATATCGCTAAGCTCGGCGAGGCGGATTTCAACATCGTGCTGTATCCCGAAACCGGCGATTTGGCAGCCGACTATCTAAAGCGCGAATTCGGCCAGCCAGCGGTCCGTACGGTTCCGATAGGCGTGGGTGCGACGCAAGATTTCATCCGTGAAGTTTCGGAATTGGCTGGCGTCGACCCCGAGCCAATGCTCGCCGAAGGCTTGTCACGCATGTCATGGTGGAGCCGCTCAATCGACTCCAACTACCTCACAGGCAAGCGCGTTTTTATCTTCGGTGATGGCACCCATGCCGTTGCTGCTGCGCGCATCGCCAGCGAAGAGCTGGGCTTCAAGGTTGTTGGCCTTGGCTGCTATAACCGTGAATATGCCCGCGAAGTTCGCGCGGCTGCAAAGCTTTATGGCGTCGAGCCGCTGATCACCGACGATCATCTTGAGGTTGAAACCGCGATACAAGAGGCGCAACCCGAACTAGTGCTTGGCACGCAAATGGAACGCCATATCGCCAAGCGTTTCTCCATTCCGTGCACCGTCATTTCGTCACCTGTCCATGTGCAGGATTTTCCCGCGCGCTTTAGCCCGCAAATGGGTTTTGAAGGCGCAAATGTTATTTTCGACAGCTGGGTGCATCCGCTCGTCATGGGTCTTGAAGAGCATCTGCTAACGATGTTCCGCGACGATTTCGAATTCAATGATGGGGCAGGGGCATCGCATTTGGGGTCAGGCCATTCCGCGCCTGCCAAGCAACCTGAACTTGCCGAACCAGCCAACGACACCGAAGCCGTTTGGACCGACGAAGCGGCGCGCGAACTCAAGAAAATCCCGTTTTTTGTGCGCGGCAAGGCGCGGCGCAACACCGAAATGTTTGCAGCTGAACAGGGCGTTTCGACCATCGAACTCGCTACATTGTATGAGGCGAAGGCACATTATGCGCGGTAATGGCAATCCTTCCGTCCGTGTGGTCATTGTGACCCTCGACAATCATCTGGCAGCCGCCGTCGAGCGCGCCAACCATGACATGGCGCGCGATAATGTCAGCATCGGTTTTTACGCCGCATCGGATTGGGACCGTGATCCAACGGTGCTTGAACGCGCCAAGGCCGACATTGCTCGCGCCGATGTCATCATTGCAACCATGCTCTTCCTCGAAGACCATGTTCGCGCAATCCATCCAGCGATGCTGGCACGCCGCGACGAATGTGACGCGATTGTCGGCATCATGTCGCAAGGCGATATCGTCAAGCTGACTCGCCTCGGCAATTACAGCATGGACAAGCCTGCCAAGGGCCCGCTGGCGTTGCTGAAGAAACTACGCGGATCGGGCAAGCCGGGGGCAAGTTCAGGCGCTGGCCAGATGAAAATGCTGCGCCGCTTGCCGAAGATTCTTCGGTTCATTCCTGGCCCAGCGCAGGACGTCCGCCAATATTTCCTGACACTGCAATATTGGCTGGCAGGGTCGGACGACAATGTCGTGGATATGATCCGCGGCCTGATCGACCGTTACGCGACCGGCGACCGCGCTGCGTTGAAAGGCAAATTGCCCGCAGCGCCACCCCGCGAATATCCCGAAGTCGGTGTCTACCACCCCGACATGCCTGAGCGCTTGAGCGAAGATGCCAGCAGGTTGCCTGCAATCAAAAATCCGCGTGGTACTGTCGGTGTCCTGATGCTTCGCTCTTACCTGCTTGGCAAAGATACTGGCCATTATGACGGGATGATCGAAATGCTGGAGGCGCAAGGCCTCAAAGTCATTCCGGCCTTCGCCAGCGGTCTCGACTCGCGTCCTGCGATCGACAAGTTTTTTATGCAGAACGGCCAAAGCTCGGTCGATGTGATCATTAACCTGACTGGCTTCTCGCTCGTCGGCGGCCCTGCCTATAACGATGTGGGTGCAGCGGTCGAGACGCTCACCCGCATGAATGTGCCGTATATCGCGGCGCACCCAATCGAGTTCCAGTCGCTGGAGCAATGGGGCGCTGGCAAAATGGGCCTGTTGCCGCTCGAAACGACGATGATGATGGCGATCCCTGAATTGGACGGCGCGATCATCCCGAGCGTATTCGGTGGCCGTTCGGACGGCTCGCCTGAGGGCTGCACCGGTTGCCATCGCAACTGCAAGTTCGCCGTCACCGACAATGTCCGCGCGATGCAAAGCTGCCCCGAGCGCGCGGCTTCGCTGGCAGGAAAAGTTGCCGCGATGGTCAAAATGCGCCGCAGCGAAATTGCGCAGCGCAAGATCGCGATCGTCCTGTTCAACTTCCCGCCAAACGCTGGTGCGACCGGAACAGCCGCGCATCTGGCCGTATTTGAGTCGCTTCATGCGACATTGCAGCGGCTGCATATTGAGGGATATGCAGTCGATGTACCTGAAACCGTCGATGACCTTCGCAATGCAATCCTGAAAGGCAATGCCGAGCAATTCGGTGCTGATGCCAATGTCGCCGCGCGCATCAGCGCCGATGACCATGTCCGCCGCGAAAAATATCTCAACCAGATCGAGGCGCAATGGGGCCCAGCACCCGGTCGCCAACAAAGCGATGGCCAGTCTATTCACGTTCTCGGCGCGCAATTCGGCAATGTCTTTGTCGGCGTGCAGCCAGCGTTCGGTTATGAAGGCGACCCGATGCGGTTGCTGTTCGAGGGTCAGTTTACACCCACGCACGCCTTCTCGGCTTTCTATCGTTACATCCGCGAAGATTTCGGCGCTGATGCGGCGCTGCATTTCGGCACCCATGGCGCACTTGAATTCATGCCCGGCAAACAAGCCGGAATGAGCGGCGATTGCTGGCCTGACCGGTTGATCGGCAATCTGCCCAATTTCTATCTCTATGCTTCGAACAATCCATCTGAAGGTATCATTGCCAAGCGGCGTTCGGGCGCGACCTTGGTCAGCTATCTGACCCCGCCTTTGGCTGAAGCTGGCCTTTATCAGGGTTTTGCCGATCTGAAAGCGATGCTCGAACGCTACCGCGCGGTGGCAGATGATGGCGACGAACGCCGCGATCTTGAAGCGCTCATTCGTGATGGCTGTGCTGACCTCGACATCGAAGCGGGTGACCTGTCTGACTTACCGGGCCGTCTGTATGAGCTCGAGCGCGAGCTCATTCCGCACGGTCTGCATGTTTTCGGCGGCAAGATGTCGACCGAAGAACGCGATGGGCTGGTAAACGCCATGCTCGGTGCGACGCCCGATTTGCAACGCGCCGACATCGAAGCGCGGCTTGAGGCCAATGATGAGCTTGGCGCCTTGATGAATGCGCTCAATGGCGCGTTTGTGGCGCCAACTCCCGGCGGCGACATATTGAAGAACCCTGAAGTTCTGCCCACTGGCCGCAACATTCACGGCTTCGACCCGTTCCGCATCCCAAGCAAATTCGCCTGTATCCAAGGCACAGCCCAAGCCGACCAGTTGCTGGCACGGCATATGGCCGATGGCGGAAGATTGCCCGAGAGCATTGCCATGGTTCTTTGGGGCACGGACAATCTGAAAAGCGAAGGCGCACAGATTGCCCAAGTGCTCGCATTGATCGGCGCGCGTCCGCGCTTTGACGATTATGGCCGTCTCGCTGGCGCGGAACTTATCCCGCTGGCAGAACTTGGCCGTCCGCGCATCGACGTCGTTGTTACCATGTCTGGCATCTTCCGCGATCTGCTCCCGCTTCAAACGCGGATGATTGCTGACGCATCCTATCTCGCGACAATCGCCGACGAAGCACCCGAACATAATTTTGTCCGCAAGCACAGTCTAGCACATCAGGCGCAACATGGATGCGATCTTGAAACCGCCAGCCTTCGCGTGTTCTCGAACGCACAAGGCGCGTACGGCGCGAACGTCAACATGATGATCGACGGCGGCACCTGGACCGACCCAGAAGAGCTCGCCGAAATGTTCGAGGCCAAAAAAGGCTATGCCTATGGCCGCAACGGTGTGCCAACACAGCACCGCGCTTTGTTCGAAAGCGAATTGGCTGGGGTCGAACTGACCTATCAAAATCTCGAATCGGTCGAAGCCGGCGTCACCGACATCGATCATTATGTCGACGGCCTTGGCGGCATGAGCAAAGCGGTCGAAAAGGCACGTGGCAAGGCTGCACCGATCTACGTCGTCGACGCGACCCAAGGCGATACCAAAGTGCGCACGTTGGGCGAGCAGATCGACCTTGAAACCCGCACACGGATGCTGAACCCCAAATGGTATGAGGGCATGCTGAAGCACGGCTTCGAAGGCGTTCGCTATCTCGAACTTCATGTGACAAACACGATGGGCTGGTCGGCGACGACGGGTACAGTGTCGCCATGGGTCTATCAGAAGATCAGCGAAACCTTCGTGCTCGACCCGGCAATGCGCGCGCGCCTGTCGGACCTTAATCCCAAATCCTCGGCGCGCGTTGCCGACCGGTTGCTCGAAGCGTGCGAGCGCAACCTGTGGACACCCGATGCCGAAACACTCGCTGGCCTGAAAGCCGCAGCAAACGACCTTGAAGACAGGCTCGAAGGCCTCGTCCCCGCAGAATGACTGGAGCAGCAATATGACATTGAACCTTTTGGACACCGCTCCCCCCGATGGCGAAGGCAGCGTGCAAGTCGCGCTCGACCCAAGCGACAAGATTACCAGCGCGAAGGTTTTTGCGGTGTACGGCAAGGGCGGGATCGGCAAGTCGACCACGTCGTCCAACCTGTCGGCGGCGTTCTCAAAACTCGGCCATCGCGTCCTGCAAATTGGCTGCGATCCCAAGCATGACTCCACCTTCACATTGACCAAGAAAATGATGCCAACGGTCATCGATGTCCTCGAAACCGTCGACTTCCACAGCGAAGAGCTCCGCCCCGAAGACTATATGTTCGAAGGCTATAATGGCGTGATGTGCGTCGAAGCGGGCGGACCTCCTGCTGGCACTGGTTGCGGCGGTTATGTTGTTGGCCAGACCGTGAAGTTGCTCAAGCAGCACCATTTGCTCGAAGACCGCGACGTGGTGATTTTCGATGTCTTGGGCGATGTCGTGTGCGGTGGATTTGCAGCACCATTGCAACACGCCGACGCAGCGATTGTCGTCGCAGCAAACGACTTTGACAGCATCTTCGCGATGAACCGGATTGTCGCTGCCATCAATGCCAAGGCGAAGAACTACAATGTCCGACTCGCTGGCGTGGTCGCCAACCGTTCGAAGGCTACCGATGAAATCGACCGCTTCTCAAATGCCATCGGCATGAAACGCCTCGCGCATTTCGCGGACCTGGATGCGATCCGCCGCAGCCGCCTCAAAAAATGTACCTTGTTCGAAATGGACAGCACGCCCGAAGTCGATGCCGCATGTCAGGAATATATGGATCTTGCCCAAAAGCTCTGGGACGGCGTCGATTATCAGGAAGCCAGCCCGATGAAAGACCGGGACATTTTCGATTTTCTGGGATTTGAATGATGATTGAAACCAGCCTTGCCTCGACCAGCTATCAACAAAGCCGTACACGTCTCGAAACCTATTTCGACAAGACCGCGCGCAAGGCATGGGAAGACCTGACTTCTGATGTTCCCGTCAGCGGCATCCGCGCAACGGTACGCAAGGGCCGCGATGAAATGCGGAACCTGCTGCTATCGACTCTGCCCTCGGACATGCATGGTATGCGTTTGCTCGATGCAGGTTGCGGCACAGGAGCGCTGGCCATTGTCGCGGCACAGCGCGGAGCCGATGTGGTTGCCATTGACGTATCGCATGGCCTGATCGACATCGCGCAAAAGCGCGCGCCTGCCCATCTGTCAATCGACTGGCGTGTCGGCGACATGCGGAGCCATAATTTGGGCATTTTCGATCATGTGATCGCGATGGACTCACTTATCCATTATGACGAAAATGACATCATCGGCGTGCTCAAGGCTTGGAGCCAACGCGCCAATCAAGTTGCTTTCACGTTCGCTCCCGGCACCCCGCTGCTGCGTACGATGCATTTTGTCGGGAAAGCCTTTCCGCGCGGCGACCGATCCCCAGCCATTCTTCCCGTTTCAGAAGCACGGCTCTCGCAAGATATCGGTGTGGCTCTGCCCGAATGGAGCATCGATTTCACGAAGCGCGTGTCCAGCGGCTTCTATAAATCTCAGGCAATGGGAATGAGCCGTCGATGAACGAAAAGCCGTCAGCAGTGACGTTTTGGCAAGCCGTGGGAACGCGGTTTTTGCCATTTGCTGATGCGGCCAGTGTTGATCTTCCCTTGTCGCGTTTGCTGCGGCTGGCTCTTTTTCAAGTGAGCGTTGGGATTGCGGCAGTTTTGCTCAACGGCACACTCAATCGCGTGCTGATTGTCGAACTCGATACCCCGACCTGGATCGTCGCTCTGATGATAGCCATTCCACTATTGGTCGCGCCGTTCCGCGCGTTGATCGGCTATCGTTCCGACACACATCGCTCAGTTCTTGGCTGGCGGCGGGTGCCCTATATCTGGTTCGGCACGCTCGGGCAGTTCGGCGGTCTTGCTATCATGCCTTTTGCACTCATCCTGATTACCCGCGAAGACACATTTGCTTTAGGCGTAGGCGCGGCATGCCTGTCCTTCCTGCTAACAGGTGCCGGCATGCACGTCACGCAAACTGCGGGTCTTGCGCTTGCAACCGACATCGCGTCTGAAGACAAGCGTCCGCGCGTCGTGGCGCTCCTTTATGTCATGCTGCTTGTTGGCATGATGCTGGCGGCCTTTACTATTGGCAATCTGCTCACCGATTTCAGCGCGACCAAATTGGTGCAAGTCATTCAGGGTGCTGCGGTACTCACCATGTTTCTGAACATCGCGGCGCTGTGGAAGCAGGAACCTCGCAATCGCGCGCTGACGACATCCACGCAAGCGAACCCGCGTTTTGCCGACATTTGGGCATCGTTCACGGCACAACCCAACGCCAAGCGGCTGTTGCTCGCCATCGGCTTTGGCGCGATGGCCTTTGCCATGCAGGACGCGCTGCTCGAACCATATGGCGGGGAAATATTGGGCCTGTCGGTTGGATCTACGACATCGCTGACGGGGGCCTGGGCAATCGGCGCGTTGTTCGCGTTCGCCTATAGCGGTCGTCGTCTCTCGGCTGGTGCCGATCCGTTGCGGCTGGCAGGGCTTGGCGCCGTTGCAGGTGTTGCCGCATTTTTGATGACATTGTTTGCCGCGCCCTTGTCATCGGTACCGCTACTTTATGCAGGTGCCAGTGTGATTGGATTTGGCACGGGGCTGTTTTCGGTTGGAACGATGATCGCAGCGATGGGGCTGGCGCAAAAAGATTCGACCGGACTGGCACTGGGCGCATGGGGCGCGGTGCAGGCCAGTTGTGCAGGCGCTGGCATCGCCTTGGGTGGGCTTATCCGCGACGGTATGGCTTATATCGCCTTACATAATGCCATCGGCACCACGTTGGCCGACCGGGCGACGGGATATGGCACCGTGTACCTGCTGGAGATTATCTTGTTGCTGGTGACGTTGATAGTGCTTGGCCCGGTTATCGGGCTTCACCTCGAAAACAGAAGAATGACGAGTGAGAGTTTTGGATTGACAGAATTTCCGACCTGAGCCGGGAAGTGTGAGGAGGATGTATGATGGATGACATGAAGATTGTGGGCACATTCGATGTGACCGAGATGGTGTTTTTGGCATTCGTGCTGTTTTTTCTCGGGCTCATGGTATACCTGCGCCGCGAAGACCGGCGCGAAGGCTATCCGCTTGAGGATGAGGTAACCGGCCGCATTGACACCCCAGGAGGCGTGCTTTCCGCAGCCACTCCCAAGACATTTCATATGCCATTCGGCCGTGGCACGGTCACCACGCCAACCCAAGGCCGTGAAAAAGTCGATATAGCTGGAGCGCGCACATTCCGCTCACCGGGCGCACCATATTACCCGACCGGAAATCCGCTGGTTGACGGCATTGGCCCTGCAGCATGGGCGGAGCGTGCCAAGCACACCGATCTGGATGGTGAAGGCCGGAACCGGATTGTGCCGATTGGGGCCACCGAACATATCTCGGTGCATGCCCGCGATGCTGACCCGCGTGGCATGTCGGTAATCGGTGCCGACGGAGCCGTTGCCGGAACCGTCACTGACCTTTGGGTCGATCGGGCTGAGCATGTAATCCGGTATCTTGAAATCGATACGGGCGCGAAGAAGATACTTGCACCCATGGCGATGTCCAAAGTGAAGGGCCGCAGCCGGCAGGTCGAAATTGACGCGATCAATGCTGCAGACTTTGCAGCAGCACCTGTTCCCGGAACCGCTGGTCAGATCACCTTCTACGAAGAAGAGCGGATCGTTGCCTATTTCGGCGGTGGCTATCTGTACGCCAATCGCGCGCGTCAGGAGCCGCTGATATGAGCGAATACGACCACGAACCGGTCCGGGGACTCCCCGGTGCGTTGCCAGATGATGAACACATCCTCTGGCAATCAGCGCCGGACTGGAAACATCTGGTAAAGGCCGCACTCCACATCCGCCTCGCCGCTGCCTATTTCGCGGTGATTGTCATCTGGGCCGTGTCGAGGAGCGATTTCAATACTGCCATTGCCGTGACGATACTCGGTACCGTCGTCGTCGCGCTTTTCACATTATTTGCTTGGGGCGTCGGCCATACTACCGTCTATACGCTGACCAACAAGCGCATTGTGTTGCGGGTCGGCGTGGCGCTCAACAAATGCATCAACTTGCCGCTTTCCGAAATCGAGACGGCCAATTTGAAAATGCTTGCCGATGGACATGGCAATATCGTGCTCGACCTCAAAGGCATGCCGCGCTTGGGCTATATCATGCTGTGGCCGCATGCCCGTTCGATGCGCTTTGTCCGCCCGCAACCGATGCTTCGCGCGATACCTGATGCACGCAATGTTGCCGCTATGCTCTTCAAGGCCACACAGAAGTTGCAGGCAGTAGCTCCCATAGAAACGCAGCAGCAGCGCACACGCGATATTCCGTTGATGGGAGCGCCGGCATGAGTCACGCAGTCCATCATGACCCCACGGTCCCACGCGGCGCACTAATCGGTGTGGCGGTGGTGCTGCTGTTTACGATGGCAGTGACAGGAGCAACCAGACTGGGTTTGATCCCTCATACCGCTGACCCGACGGCATCGCGCGCTGCAGGTAATGTCCAAGCGGCGCAAGTGCGCGAATTGCGCTTTGCCGATCGGGAAGACGGTGCGGTCGTGGTCAGCGATGCGGCAACCGGCGAAACGGTAAAGATTATAGGCTTTGGCCAGGGCGGGTTCTTCCGTGCGACAGTGCGCCGCATGGCCAAAAGGCGTATCGCCGAAGGCATCAGCGCAGAGCCGCCATTCAAACTGACTTTGTGGGATAATGGTGCATTGTCGCTGAGCGATCCCCAAACAGCCACCGAAGCCGAAATCTATGGATTTGGTGCCGACCATACCAAGGTTTTTGCCGAAATGCTCAAGGACCCGATTACATGACCCGGCTACTGTCCACTGAAATGTTCGACACGCCGTGCCGGATCGAAGTCGAACAAAGTGCCGAGCATTTTCATGCGCATGTCGAGCTTGACGGTGATATCCAAATCCATCCCGGCGACCGTGTTCGGGTGCATGGCGATCCCATCATGGTCGCGTTCGGTGAGAGTGTTGTGTTCCATCGCAACGCAACGGTGCAACGTGCTGGCGCCTTCCGCCGCGCATGGACGAAATTTGCCAGCAACTTTGAAATTACTGAGTTGTACGAAGTCAGTTTTACGCCCGGGAGGCTATAATGAACGCCCATACCAAAATCGCCCCGCCACTGGCCAGCGCGCATGATACGATGGCGATCGCACGGCAGGACACGGTCTTGACCCCTCGTTTCTACACAACCGATTTCGATGCGATGGACAGTCTCGACGTGTCACTTGTTCGTAGCGAGTGGGAAGGTCTGATGGAGGAGATGGAGGGCGATCCGAATAAGAGGCACTTCAAGAAGACTGATGCCTTCGACGGTGTGATTGAGGGTTTAGAGCCTGAGCTACAGGCGGAGTTTATTGATTTTCTGGCAAGCTCGCTGACTTCGGAATTTTCAGGCTGCATCCTGTACGCGGAAATCGCCAAGCGGACCAAGAACCCTGACATGAAGCGCCTTTTCCGGCTGCTCGCCCGTGACGAAAGCCGCCATGCAGGGTTCATCAACGAAACGCTCAAAGGTTCAGGCATTGGCATTGACCTCAGTTTTCTCACTAAAACCAAAAAATACACGTTCTTCAAACCGAAGTTCATTTTCTATGCGGTCTATCTGTCGGAGAAAATTGGCTATGCCCGTTACATAACGATCTTCCGCCATCTGGCACGGAATCCGCAAAATAAATTCCATCCCATCTTCGACTGGTTCGAAGAATGGTGCAATGACGAGTTCCGCCATGGCGAAGCCTTCGCTCTTTTGATGCGCGCCGACCCCAAATTGTTGCAAGGCGCGAACAAGTTGTGGATCCGCTTTTTCCTCCTGTCGGTCTATGCAACGATGTATGTGCGCGATCATAATCGCCCAGTGTTCCATAAAGCCCTGGGCGTTCACCCGGCTGAATATGGGTATCAGGTTTTCTCGATCTGCACTGAAATCAGCAAGCAGGTCTTCCCGGTAGAGCTCGATACCGATGACCCCCGTTTTCGCAAGGCAATGGAAGATTTGAGGTTGGCGTCCGTCGGCATCGAAAATGCGAAAATTCGCGGTGGAATCGCAGGCGCTTTTGGTCGTGCCAAATATATGGCCAAGGCAGGCGTCTCCTTCGCGCGGATGTATTTCATGAAGCCGCGTACTAACGAGTTGCCAAGCCAGATCAGGCTTTCGCCTGCATGGTGACTGGTACTAGCCTTGCCTTGCCTTTCATGGTGGTCATTGTGCTTTGGTTTGTAAGCACGGGGTTGGTTGCGATGATCAACCACCGGTTGCGTCAATCCTTCGGTCGCGCTGTTATCATTGCAGGGATCTGCGCGTCTTTGGGACTCGCGCTGCTGGTGCTGACCAGCCACTCGACGGCGGTCTGGGCAGCTTATGTTTCCTTTGTGGGTGGATTGCTGATTTGGAGCTGGCATGAAATCAGTTTCCTGACCGGAGCGGTGGCAGGGTCGCACCGAGAGGTGTGTCCACCCGATGCCCGCGGTTGGCAGCGATTTTCGCTAGCGACGATGGCGCTGATCCATCATGAAATTGCTCTCGCCATGACGGCGGCGTTGCTATTGTCGCTGAGCGCGGTCACCACCAACCCGACTGGCGCTTATACCTTCGCGTTACTGCTGATTTTCCGGCTGTCTTCGAAGCTCAATATCTATTGGGGTGTTCCGAACATGAGCGACGAATTGCTGCCGCTTCACTTGGCATATCTGAAGAGCTATTTCGGACCCAAGCGTTTGCAGCCTATGCTGGTGCTTTCGACGTCCGCCATCGTCGGATTAGGCGCTTATTTTGCAAATGCTGCTTTTAACGCAAACCAACCTAATGAAGCGGTGCAGGCAAGCCTTTTGTGCTGCCTTTGCATGCTGGCGGCGCTCGAACATTTATTCCTTGCTATTCCGTTCCGCGACTCCGCATTGTGGAATTGGGCCTTGGAAGCAAAGAACAAGAAAATAGAATATTGAAGAGGGAGTGAGGCATGGATTACGAGGCATTTTTCGGCAATGAGCTGACCGCCGTCCGCGAAGAAGGGCGCTACCGGGTCTTTACCGAAATTGAACGCAAGGCCGGATCGTTCCCGCATGCAACGCGCTATGTGGATGGCGGCACGACCGAGGTCACCGTCTGGTGCTCGAACGACTATCTCGGCATGGGGCAGCATCCCAAAGTTCTGGACGCGATGCATCGCGTAATCGACGAGTGTGGGGCAGGTGCCGGAGGGACACGTAACATCTCCGGCACCAATCACCATCATGTCCTGCTCGAAAGCGAGTTGGCGGATCTGCATAACAAGGAAGACGCGCTGCTGTTTACGTCCGGCTATGTCTCGAACTGGGCCGCACTCGGAACATTGGCTGCGAAGATTCCCGACTGCATCGTGCTTTCGGACGCCCTTAATCATGCTTCGATGATCGAGGGTATCCGTCACAGCCGCGCTCCAGTCAAAATCTTCGAGCATAATTCGCCGGAAGATCTTGACCGCAAGCTGGCTGACCTCGACCCCAACCGCGCCAAGCTCGTGGCGTTCGAAAGCGTCTATTCAATGGATGGCGATATTGCGCCGATCGCTGAGATTCTCGACGTCTGCGAAAAGCACAACGCGATGAGTTATATCGATGAGGTTCATGCGGTTGGCCTCTATGGCCCACGCGGCGGCGGCGTTGCCGAGCGTGAAGGCTTGATGGACCGGATTACTGTAATCGAGGGCACGCTTGGCAAGGCCTATGGCGTGATGGGCGGCTATATCGCCGCCTCGCGAGATCTGTGCGATTTTGTTCGCACCTTTGCCAGCGGTTTCATCTTTTCGACTGCGCTTCCGCCTGCCGTCGCCGCTGGGGCCTGCGCCAGCATCAGGCATTTGAAAGACAGCCAGATCGAGCGCGAACGGCATCAGGATCGCGTTGCAAAAGTACGAGGTGCTCTGGACAGGATGGGCATTCCACACATCCCGAACCCCAGCCACATCATTCCGGTGATGGTAGGTGACGCGCATAAGTGCAAGTTCATCAGCGATTGGTTGATGGACAATCACGGCATCTATGTGCAGCCCATCAACTATCCTACGGTGCCGCGCGGAACCGAGCGCCTGCGCATAACGCCGTCGCCGGTACATAGCGATAATGACATAGACAAATTGCTTCGTGCGCTCAGCGAAATCTGGTCGCAATGCGAACTGGCGCGCAGGGACATAGCGGCTTAAATTGCCGCACTGACATAAAAAAGGCCGGGGTTAACCCGGCCTTTTTATTTAATCTGACGCAGTTTATCAGCTTGGATTTTCGAGATAGGCAATAACGTCTGCGCGCTTTTGTGCATCAGGCAGGCCTGCAAATATCATTTTGGTTTTCGGAATAACCCGCTGTGGTTTTTCCAGATACTGGAACAGTTTTTCCTTTGTCCAGACCACACCGCTGCTTGCATTTGCTGGAGAGTAAGTGAAGCCCGGAACCGAACCCGATTTGCGGCCAATGATGCCAGCAAGCGATGGTCCCGTCTTGTTCACGCCCGGATCGGTAACATGGCATGTACGGCATTGTGCAAAGACTGCCTTACCAGCTGCGGCATTGCCTGTCATGCTGGCGAAAGTCTTGCCGTCCAATGTTGTTACATCGGTTGCCGCCGGTGCTGCGGCTGCAGCAGGTGCAGCTACTGGTGCTGCTGCGGGGGCCGCCGCAGGAGCTGCAGCTTCTGCGGTCTTTTCAGGTTCTTTGCTTTCCGAACCGCCACCCGAACAGGCAGCAATCAACGCCGACAATGCTACTACGCCAGCTAATGTTCTTGTCTTCACCATTTTCTCTCCTATCCCGTTTAAATTGACAGCATAGTCAATGTTTTACGTACCCTACTCCAAACAAACTTAACTCAGTTCATTCACGATTGAAAGCTGAATATGCGCGGGCATTATTGATCTGCAATACGGGCATTTCCCTCGCCCGATTCTTTCAAAACCTTGTGCCTCAACCGGTTCACCAGCAGGTAGATCAACAAGATTACCGGCACGGTTACGGCACCAATAAATATCTCCGACTGTGACCCTGATGACAATGCAGCCATGCCTTTGGTCATATATGCAATCAAACCGACCAAATAATAAGCTGCCGCTATAACTGACAGGCCCTCTACCAAAGTTTGAAGCCTCAGTTGCAATTGGGTCGACCGCTCCATCGACTGCATCAGGCTTAGATTTTGAGCCTTAATCCGACTGTCGATCCGCACATCCAGCGTATGCATTACCCCCGAAATACGCTCAGCGATATGGTCCAACCGGGTTCGAAATACGGAACAGGTCCGCGAAGCAGGTACCAGACGCCGTTCGGTGAAATCGGTCAAGCTTTGATAATTGGCTATGGGTTTCACGTTAAGCGATGCCAGCCGGTCGGCGGCAACCTCTGCGTAGGCCGCTGTCGCACTTAGTCTGAAACCCGTTGCCGACCTGATAAGCTCAAGCTGGGACGAAATATTGGCCAACTCGTTGAGCAAAGTTTCATCATCTTCGTTTGCACTTGCCACCCGCTGCGCATGTTCGGATAACCTCAATTCGAGATTGTCGACTTCCGGTCCGTATTTTTGCACGGTTGGAAAACCGAGCAGTGCCAGATTTCGGTAGTTACCGAGTTCCTGCATTCGCTGAATGATTCTGCCACGCTCGCCATCGCCTACATTACCCGCGGTAACAATCAGACGCCCATAGCCATCGGAGTGGATGCTAAAGTCTGACCAGATGCGCAGGCCGGCATTAATGTCGCAGCAGACCATTTCGTGTGTGGATATATCCATTTTTGCAAGGTCGGCATCGATGTCGCTATCATCGGGAATGACCTGAATATGAGTCGCGCGCACCACGCCTCCGGGCCATTGTTCCAGCCACTGTATATATGGATTCCGGACGGCATCGGGCGTTTCATTGGGGAAAATGAGGGTCAGCGTGCTGGCTTCGGTGTGCCGTTCCCAGAGAAAATATATTCCCGAACTGGTGTGCCCAGAGCCATGTCGCGCTGCGAGGTTCCAGTCATCGAAACTTGGCTTGTCGTTTATCAGCCAAAGATCTTCATCGCTTCGCTGATTCTGTTCGATTAAGCGAACAACCTGATAAATGTCACAGTGGCGGCTGACTGGCGCGAAACGGCGCAAGCGCATTTCATCTACAGCCCATCGGCGCAGCGGATGCTCGGTAAAGCTCATGACTTTTTATCTGTGAATAATGCTGGAATGTCCATAGCTTCGCAGCAGTGCGTCATGTTCAAAAAACCGAATGTTCACGAAGGTCGGTAGCAAGCTCGCCAGCTATAATCTTGCGGTAATGGCCCTCCAATGTTTGCGTGCCCGTTGAGGGCGTAGCCGCCGCGTCATAAGCATTCGTGACCGGGTTCCAGGCCAGCATAGATTCGGTTGCATAATAGCGACCGATCCGCGCCAGCTCGGCTTTCTTCGCGGAAGCAGGGACAAATCGGCCAACTAGGGCCAGCGCGCCGATGATGACGTCCAACATTCTGACTGGAACATGCCTGAAGCGCGGCGCGCGTCCTAGTAGCGAGAATAGCATCTCTCCTTGCTGCCTTGGCGTAATAGCGCTGCCCGGGCCACCGATCGGCAATATGCGATTGTGCAATTTTTTATCGTATACACAATCCGCCAGATAAATCGCCAAGTCATCATCGCTTATTGGTTTGCAAGCAGTTAGCTCGCCATTGCCAAAAACTAAAAACGGCTTGCCTTTTTGCACTCGCTCCAATTGCCCTGAAAGCGATTTGAAGAAAGCCGTTGGTCGAACGATAGAGTAGGTTATCCCGGATTCAACCAGTGCCTTTTCAAAGGCCAACTTGGCATGCTGAAATGCCAGAAGCGGCTTCTGCACACAGATTGCCGATAACAAAACCATATGCGTCACGCCCGCCGTCCGGGCTGCGGCCAGAACGTCCAGATGCGCCTGAAAGTCGATGCGCCACGAATCGTCGGGATCGCCGCTACGTGAAGCCATGCACGACAGCAGAACATCAAATTGCTCTCCTCGAAAACCGTGCTCTGCGAGCGATGCCGGTTTGGTCACGTCGCCATGGCGGAATTGGACGCCTTTGATATTCGCCAAATCGGATGTTTGCGCAGCACGCGAGGAGGCAGGACGTGCGCGGACAAAACATATAACATCGTGTCCTTGGCAGGCCAGCTCTCGCACCGTAGCTTTACCGATTGTACCGGTGGACCCGACGACAAATATCCGCTTTCTGTGTTCATCCGCAATTGCCGTCACGTCAGCCTTGCCCCTTTGCTCTTTGGAACGTGCGAAGCATACCAGACTTCGCATCCGCAGTTATCGCCACATTTGGTAAAGCTTACAATGTCGTTGGTGCTGAGCTTCGTTATTGAAGGGGGCTATATGTTCCGGGACAATTTACCTAGGCTCGTGCGCTTACAACAGGCTGGCGGATGATATTGAGCCAATGCGAAGTGTGCATTACCGGGCGACTTGGACAAATGCATCGGGAATCCGTTCAGCTTTTAGACACCAATAGCCTGACAATGCCCCTGATTGACGCCTGTTCGATCTGGTCGCCCGCGATGTCCGATCGACGCTCAAGTCGCTGAGGTGGGCGCTGCAGCCTTTGATTCACAATGCATAAAGGCATTTTTCTGAGTATGAAAATTTTCCGGATGTTTTCGACAACCGCCCATGACATGGCAATTGATCTGGGGACCGTGAACACCGTTGTATATGTTCGCGACAAAGGCATCGTACTCAACGAACCGTCGGTTGTTGCGCTTGAAACGCGTGATGGCATCCGACGGGTCAAGGTCGTGGGTAACGAGGCCAAGCTGATGATGGGTAAGACGCCCAATAATATTCAGGCCATTCGCCCGCTTCGAGATGGCGTCATTGCCGATATTGAAGTGGCCGAACAGATGATCAAGCATTTCATTAACAAGGCGCTGGGCGGACCTAGCCGACTGCCGCGCCGCTATAATGTGGTGATATGCGTACCGTCGAGCTCAACAATGGTTGAGCGCCGGGCGATTAGAGACGCGGCATCCAATGCCGGTGCTGTCCAAGTTCAACTTATCGAAGAGCCTTTGGCGGCCGCTATCGGTGCCGGACTGCCAGTGACCAAGCCCGTCGGAGCCATGGTTGTGGATATTGGCGGAGGAACGACAGAAGTTGCCGTCCTTTCATTGAGCGGCATTGCCTACAGCAATTCAGTGCGGGTGGGTGGCGACAAGATGGACGATGCCATTTCGTCCTACATTCGGCGAAAACATAATTTGATGATCGGCGAGATGACAGCAGAACGCGTCAAAATTGCGATTGGCAGCGCGGTTGCACCAAAGGGTCCCGGAAATATTATCAGTGTCAAAGGACGTGACCTGGTTAACGGTCGACCGGCTGAAATCACTATATCAGAAGCCGAAATGGCAGAAGCACTGGCCGAACCAATTGCTCAAATCATTGGAGCAGTGATGACTGCTCTGGAGCAGACCCCACCCGAATTGTCAGCGGACATTATCGAAGAAGGCATCACTATTACCGGAGGAGGGGCGCTGCTGGGGCATATCGACGAAGCTATTGCGCAATCAACGGGATTGCCGGTAAAAATCGCTGAAGATGCCCTGATCTGTGTCGCAATGGGCGCCGGACAGGCTTTTGAAGATCCCGCATATCACGGTGTTCTGATCGCCAGTTGAACATCGAAAAATAGAGGTTCGAAAGGGTTTATGTCGTTCTGCCAATCAGAATAGCCTGCAGGTGGGCAAGCTACGCTGTGTTCTAGGAAAACACTGTAATAAGTGACTGGCGGTCTGGATTGGAACCACCTCCGGTTCGATTTACTCAAGTAGAGCTAAGACGGTGCCTTCCAGACGTATGATTTGAAAACAGGCATACCAGCCTATATTATTATTGTTATTCATCCAGCGACTGTCTGGTTTTCGTTAACCGTCACGTGCATCTGCTATAAGCCCTTCAGCGTCGGCTATTCCGTTGGTAACAAAATGGCCATATCATTGCCTATTGCCGGTAAAACCGGCATGGCTATCTATCGATAGAACGTGGCTTGGGGAGAGCGATGCCGGGAGCGCTGCCATTGGCAGTTGTCATTATCTATGCGTTGTGCCTGTTCGCGTTTGCATCGTGGGCGGAAGGGCATAATAATGCCAAGTTGAAGCAGCGGTTACGTGTTCCAGCCTATGCACTGGCACTCGCGGTATATTGTACTTCCTGGACTTATTATGGCGCAGTAGGTTCGGCTGTTGCCGACGGATGGTCCTATCTACCCATTTATCTTGGTCCAATCCTTGTCTTTGTTTTCGGTCATTCTTTTTTGCGCAAATTGATCGATGCGGTCAAAAGCGACGGTGCGAACTCAATATCCGAATTTATCGGCGGCCGTTTCGGCAAAAGCCAAAGCGTCGCGGCTTTAGTAACAATTCTCGCACTTCTGGGAAGCATACCCTATCTCGCGCTCCAGCTTCGGTCGCTGGGTACGACATATACGTTGATATCAGGCGGAGGTGATGCATCGATAGCGATGGGCGTGGCTGCAGTGGGCCTTGCATTGTTTACGATGGTCTACGGAACCAGGCGTTATGAAGCAGCTGGTCGAAATGACGCGGTGTTGTTCGCAGTCGGCTTCGAATCGCTGTTGAAGCTGGGGGCGTTACTGGTTGCAGGCGTTATTGCGATAGTGCTGCTTGGGCAAAGCAGTCCGACAATCTCGGATAGCGGCATTTCGCAGCTATCCAGAAACTTTGAACCGTCGAACATCGGCATTGATTTCTTTGTCATCACCTTGCTGTCGATGGCCGCAATTCTCTGCTTGCCCCGGCAATTTTATATGACAGTGATCGAAGCTGAGAGCGCGGGTGACATTACCCGCGCTCGCTGGCCGTTTGTTGCATATATGGTGGCCACACTCATTGTCGTTCTTCCTATTTCAGCAGCGGGCCTTTCGCTGTTGCCACCCGAAACCCGTCCCGATTTATATGTTCTTCAACTGCCGCTGTCGCAGCAGATGACCTTGCCAACAATTCTAATATTTCTGGGCGGTTTTTCGGCGGCGACGGCAATGGTACTGGTCGAAACCATCGCGTTATCGACTATGATCTCTAACGATCTCGTCGCGCCGTTATTGGTGCGAAGTGATCGGTTAAAGGGCGAAGGAGATCTTGGTCGCGCGCTGCTGACGACGCGGCGGCTGGCGATGGCTGCAATCATGCTTGCGGCACTTGGCTGGGCCTTGGGGATTGCCGACAATCAGCGGCTGGCGTCTATAGGTTTGGTCGCTTTTGCGGCGATGGCACAGTTTGCACCCGCATTAATCCTAGCGGTACTCGGCAGTAATCGGGACGCATCAGCGGCAAAAGCAGGATTGCTTACCGGGCTGGTTTTCTGGATCTACACATTGGCTATGCCGCAGATGGCGGGCGAATATTGGCTTGCCGGGTTGCGGGGTACGCTGGCCGATCCCAACGCCCTGCTCGGAATCGACGGCCTCAGTCCGATCAGCCATGGTGCAATCTGGAGCATCGGCGCCAATCTGGTCGCGTTTTCGCTGGTGACGATGCGGCGTGTGCAAACGGGCGCGTTGCCGGGTTTGTTGCGCAATTCTTATCCCGATGCGGCATCTGTTTCCAATATACGTGAACTAAAAACGGTTGTGGCCCGCTTCGTCGGTCCTGAATCCGCCGCGGATGCCTTTGCAGATGTACCAAGCGAGGCGCGAATAGACCGATCTAACACGCGCAAGGCCGAACGGCTGATCGCCGGGGTTGTAGGACTGCCATCCGCGCGGGCATTTTTACGCTCGGCGCTTTACGGCTCGAACCTTACCCATGAAGAAGTCGCGCGGATACTGGATGACACCGGTCAAAGCCTGCGGTTTTCAAAAGGGTTGCTCGCGGCGACTCTGGAAAATATCGACCCGGGGGTCAGCGTGGTCGACCGCGATTTAAACATTGTCGCTTGGAACAGCCGCTATCTGGAAATGTTCGAATATCCGACGGGCATGGTTAAGGTGGGCGCTCCGGTGGCAGACCTTATCCGGTACAATGCCGAGCGCGGCGAATGCGGTCCTGGCGAAGTCGAAGCGCATGTCGAAAAGCGATTGGGCCATATGCGCAATGGGCTGGCACATAGTTTTGAACGCATTCGCCCCGACGGGCGCGTGCTGAAAACCGTTGGCGGACCGATGCCAAGCGGTGGTTATGTCATGTGCTTTACCGATGTCACCGCCGAGGCGCAGGCCTTGGCCGCACTCGAACGCGCGCGTATCGAGCTGGAATCCCGCGTTGCCGAACGGACAAGCGAGTTGCAGTCGGCCAATCTAGCCCTGGCAGAAGCGGATTCCGAAAAAACCCGGTTTCTTGCCGCCGCCAGCCATGACTTGTTGCAGCCGATACATGCCGCGAGGTTATTCGCCGCAGCGTTGGGCCGGCAAATACCCGATGCCCAAGGCGATATATTGGGGAAACTCGACCGTTCGATTGAATCGGCAGATACCCTGCTACGCGCGCTTTTGGATATTTCGCGGTTGGATGCTGGCGGAGTCACTCCTGAACCCAAGCCGTTGCAGCTGCGTCCACTACTGCTAGAATTACTGGAAACATTTGCACCGCTGGCACATGAAAAGGGACTGTCAATCCGCATCGGTCCGGGTGACGCAATCGTTGAAACCGACGCTGGATTATTGCGCTCGATCATCCAGAATTTTCTGTCGAATGCGATTCGCTACACCGTAAAAGGCGGCATTCTGCTCGGAGTCAGGCGGCGAGGCGGTATGGCGCGCATCGACGTCATCGACACTGGCCCTGGAATTCCTGCAGACAAGCAAAAGCAGATATTCCGCGAGTTTGAGCGACTAGCCAACACAAATGAAGGCGGCATCGGATTGGGCCTTGCCATTGTTGAGCGAACCGCACGCGTATTGAATGCGCGGGTTTCGCTGCGGTCGCGCGAAAGCCGGGGCAGTAGGTTCAGCATTTCGCTTCCGCTTTCGAATGTGGCACCTGAGCTGACAGTGCCGGTTCCGTTGCAAGAGCGCGCATCATTGGGTCAGCTCGGGGTCCTGATTGTGGATGACGACCTGCCAAATTGTGAGGCAATGGAAAGCTATTTGGCCGCATTGGGGCATCGCATTGTGCTAGCAACTTCGGCGGCGGACGCGTTGGCTGTGGAGGCTGATTTCGACGTGGCGCTGATCGATTTCAATCTTGGGGATAATGAGGATGGACTGTGGCTAATCGCGCGATTGCGCGAGCGCAATCCTAATGCCAGCTATGCCTTGGTTACCGCAGCGCGTCCGAACGAATATTCAGCGCGACCCGAACTTGCCAATGTGTCGGTGCTCCACAAGCCAGTCTCAGCGGCTGATCTGGAGCAATGGCTGCACACCGACCCAAAAGCACTAATGTCGTCGCAGATTTAATCGTGAACCAGTTCCAGCCCAAGTGCCTTGGCCGCCAGCACCGCCTGAGTCCTGTTCTGGACGTCCAGTTTCTTAAGGATGGCGGTCATATGCGCTTTGACGGTCGCCTCACCGATGCCGAGATCATAAGCAATCTGCTTGTTCAGGCGGCCTTGCATGACACCCAGTAATACCTTCAACTGCGTCGGTGTCAGCGATGCGATTTGCGCTGCGACCGGATCAATCGCTTCGTCAACGGGTGCTTCGATCCGGCGACCGTCAAGTGCATCGGCGATGGCTTGCTCTATGGCATCGAGGCCGGCATCCTTCCCAAGGAACCCGACTGCCCCAAATCGCACGGCATTGCGGGCGGCTTGTGCAGCATCGGCGCCCGACACCACCAATATCGGTACACCCGGCTTTTCGGCATGGAGCAAAGCGACGCCTGAATAGCCTTCAGCACCTGGCATTTTCAGGTCGAGCAGGATCAGCATCAGGTCGTCTGCCGCGACGGCTTCGTTCAATGCCGTTGGCAGGTTTGCACATTCGACAATCCGGGCATCGGGGCGTACCGCCGCTGCCGCCATTGCCAAGGCTTGACGGAACAGCGGGTGGTCATCCGCGATGAGGATGGTGCCGGTCATGCGGCGACGGAACGCGATTCCACCAAAGTTTCAACGACTGAAGGATCTGCAAGCGTCGATGTGTCGCCCAGGTTCGAAACGTCGCCCTCGGCAATCTTGCGCAATATCCGGCGCATGATTTTGCCGGATCGGGTTTTCGGCAGGCCTGGCGCAAAATGGATGACATCAGGCGTTGCGATCGGACCGATTTCGTGGCGGACCCATTTAATCAGGTCGGCGCGAACTTCCGCTGACTCGACTTCATTGGCGTTGAGCGTGACATAGGCGTAGATACCCTGTCCTTTGATGTCGTGGGGAAATCCGACAACCGCAGCCTCGGCAACCTTGGCATGGGCGACAAGCGCGCTTTCGACCTCCGCGGTGCCCATGCGGTGACCAGATACGTTGATTACGTCGTCGACCCTGCCGGTAATCCAGTAATATCCGTCCTCGTCGCGGCGGCACCCGTCGCCAGTAAAATATTTGCCGGGATAGGTAGTGAAATAGGTTTGGAAAAACCGTTCATGGTCGCCCCAGACGGTCCGCATTTGTCCCGGCCAGCTATCAGTGATGCACAGATTGCCGTCGGTCGCGCCTTCGAGCAATTTGCCGTCGCCATCGACCAGAACGGGTTGCACACCGAACATCGGCTTTGACGCTGCACCGGGTTTTAGATCATGCGCGCCTGGAAGCGGCGTCATCATCGTCGCGCCCGTTTCGGTTTGCCAATAGGTGTCGACAATCGGGCAGCGGCCTTCGCCAACGACATGATAATACCATTCCCAAGCCTCGGGATTGATTGGTTCGCCAACTGAGCCGAGCAGATGCAGCGAACTGCGTGAGGTTTTCTTCACCCATTCATCACCTTCGCGCATCAGCGAGCGCAATGCCGTCGGCGCACCGTAGAAGATATTAACCTGATGCCGGTCAACGATCTGCCAGAACCGGCTATGGTCGGGATAATTGGGTACGCCTTCGAACATCACCGTCGTCGCGCCATTGGCGAGCGGACCATAGACGACATAAGTATGTCCGGTGACCCAGCCGATATCGGCGGCGCACCAATAGATTTCACCCGGCGTGTAATTGAACACATAATGGTGAGTCATCGCCGCCCAGACCAGATAGCCGCCGGTTGTGTGCAACACGCCCTTGGGCTTCCCAGTTGAACCCGATGTGTAGAGGATGAACAAAGGATCCTCCGCGCCCATGACCTCGGGCACACATTCTGCTGCCACTTTATCGCGGGCTTCGTCATACCAGACATCGCGATCCGCACTCATGGTGATGGCATTGCCGACGTGGCGGATTACTAGACAGGCTGTGACCGACGTGCAATGCGTCAGTGCTTCATCGACGTTGGCTTTAAGCGGAACCAGCTTGCCGCCGCGCATCCCCGCATCGGCGGTAATCACGATATTTGAATCGCAATCCTGGATTCGTCCGGCAAGCGCATCGGGGGAAAAGCCGCCAAAGACGATCGAGTGGATCGCCCCGATGCGCGTGCAGGCGAGCATCGCCATCGCGGCTTCCGGAATCATCGGCATATATATGGTGACACGGTCGCCGCGGCGAGCGCCCAGCTCTTTCAGGACATTGGCCATCCGGCAAACTTCGGCATGGAGCTCGCCATAAGTGATGCGCCGCTGCTGCGAAGGGTCATCACCTTCCCAGATTATGGCAATGTCATTGGCGCGTTCAGGCAGGTGCCGGTCAAGGCAATTGGCCGATACGTTCAGCGCGCCGTCTTCAAACCATTTGATGCCGAAATCAGCTTCGCTGAAGCTTGTGTTCTTCACTTTGCTGAAGGGCTCGATCCAGTCGATGCGCTTCGCCTCGTGGCGCCAGAAGCTGTCGGGGTCGCTGATCGATTGGGCGTACGCCTGTTCATAACCCTCGGCTGTAATGAACGCCCTTTTTTTCCAGACATCTGGAACGGGATAAATTTCCGACATTGTGCCTCTCCATATGGTTCTGATTTTCAGCCGAGAATAGCTTAAGCAAATTGATGCAACATCCCCGACCAAAGTCGAACAGCAAAGTGCCCAAAGCTTAGACCAAAGTCTATCTATCACCGCAGGCGAAGTCAGGCGACCATATACATCCTTGAAAATGGGACCGGCCCAATGCCGGACGGGAGAGGATGATGGATAAGAAGAGATTGGCCGGATGGCTGCTGGCGGGGGTCGCAACCGTCAGTTTGATGCCAAATATTGCCTTGGCCGCCACAGCGAAAGAACAACAGCTTGAAGCGCGGATTGAAGCGCTCGAGCGCGCCTTCGGGTCGCTGCAAGGCGAATTGCAGGCCACGAAATCAGAAAATGCCGAACTGCGTCAGGCCGTCGCCAACGCGGATCAAAAGGCGACCGAAGCCGTCACCGTGGCACAGGCAGCAAAGCCTGTGCCTGCGCCTGCCGTCGACGGCTTCACCGTCGGTTCGGGCGCCACGCGCATCAAACTCGGCGGATTTATCAAAACCGTTTCGACCTTCAGCAGATGGAGCGATGGCGACGTTGCCGCCAACAGTCTGGGTCGTGATTTTTACCTGCCGCAGGCGATACCAATTGGCGGCGTGCGCGAGTCGACCGACAACGATGTCTCGGCAAAACAGACGCGTCTATGGATGAATCTGGAAACCCAGGTGGCTGGCCACACCCTAAAAGGCTATGTCGAAACCGACTTCCAAACGGCGACTGGTACCCAAGGCTCGGAACGCACGACCAATGGCTATGACCTCGCGCTACGCCGCGCCTATGTCCAGTTTGACAAACTGACAGTAGGTCAGGACTGGAGCACCTTCCAGAACGCCACTGTGTTGCCCGAATCCACCGACTTTGTGGGAACGACTGAAGGCACGGTGTTCGTACGGCAGCCGCTCGTTCGCTATTCGGCGCCACTTGGCAAAACGACCACGCTGCATTTCAGTGTTGAAAACCCCGAAAGTGCGACTGCCAATCTGGGAACAACGGCGCTGATCGAAAACGACGATGACGGCGTTCCCGATTTCGCCGCTCGCATCAATCACACCACGAGCTTCGGCGAGTTTGCGCTTGCGGGTCTGGTACGCCAGCTCGCCGTGGACAATGGAGCGATCCATGATGACACGATGGCCTATGGGGCAAGCCTCTCGGGCAAGATCAATTTCGACAAGGACAAACGCTACGATCTGCGGTTCATGGCGACCTATGGTTCTGGCATCGGTCGCTATGTCGGCCTGAACTTTGCGCCCGACGCAATCTTCGTGCCGGGCGTCAACCAGCTGCGCCGCGTGAAAAGCCTTTCTGGATTTGCGGCATTGCGGCTCGGCTGGACACCAACGCTTCGCTCCACGCTGATGGCCAGCTTTCAGGATGTCAGTTATCCAAGCGGCTTCGCGGCGGGAACGTTCAACGCCTATAATGACCAGGCATGGAGCATGGCCGGAAACCTGTTCTGGTCGCCAGTCAAGGGCTTCGATCTCGGTGTCGAATATCGACACGGCCAGCGCGCTCTGGTCAGCGGGGCCGACGGCCAGCTCGACCGGGTTGAATTCGCCGCAAAATACAGCTTTTAAATAACCAATAGGGAGAGAGATTATGGCTACTGCTGCTAACGACATCCCCAAGCACCATCAGGCGACGCAAAGCGAAAAGCTTGTCATCGCCGCGTCGTCGCTTGGGACGGTTTTTGAATGGTATGATTTTTACCTGTACGGCCTGTTGGCCAGTATCATTTCGGCCCAGTTCTTTTCGGGCGTCAACGAAACCACTGGTTTTATTTTCGCATTGGCCGCCTTTGCCGCAGGTTTTGCGGTACGGCCGTTTGGGGCGATATTCTTCGGCCGGATTGGCGATATGGTTGGCCGCAAGAATACCTTCCTCGTCACGATGGGGCTGATGGGCCTGTCGACATTCGTCGTCGGATTGTTGCCATCCTATGCGTCAATCGGCGTTGCTGCTCCAATCATGCTCGTTGTGATGCGCCTAATCCAAGGGCTTGCCCTCGGCGGTGAATATGGCGGTGCGGCAACGTACGTGGCCGAACACGCACCGAATAACAAACGCGGGCTCTACACCAGCTTCATCCAGACAACCGCGACACTCGGCCTGTTTGCGGCGTTGCTCGTTGTCATCGGTACCCGCACGTACATTGGCGAAGAGGCATTCAAGGAATGGGGCTGGCGCGTGCCGTTCCTGGTTTCCATCGTGCTGCTAGCCGTGTCGATGTGGATCCGCATGCAATTGGCTGAAAGCCCTGTTTTTCAGAAAATGAAAGATGAAGGAACGACCTCAAAGGCGCCGCTGACCGAAGCATTTGGTCAATGGAAAAACGCCCGGTGGGTTATCATAGCACTGCTTGGCGCCGTGGCCGGTCAGGCCGTGGTTTGGTACACTGGCCAATTCTATGCGATGTTCTTCCTTGAGAAGATCCTGCTGGTTGACGGTGCAACGACCAATATCCTGATTGCGATTGCGCTGGCCATCGGCACACCGTTCTTCATCTTCTTCGGCTGGCTGTCGGACAAAATCGGGCGCAAGTGGATCATCATGACAGGCTGCGCGCTTGCCATGCTGACCTATTTCCCTGTGTTTCACGCCTTGTCTAACGCGGCCAACCCCGCAATGACTCAGGCAAGCGAAGCTGCGCCGGTTTCGGTCACCGTGAACGACAATGATTGCTCGCTTCAGTTCGATCCGATTGGCAAGAACAAATTCGACAGCAAAAGCTGCGATATTGCCAAATCCTATCTCGCGAAGAATGCAATCAGCTACACCGTCATCGGCGCGCCCGCCGGAACTATCGCTTCGGTAAAGATCGGCGACAAGGTTATCACTGCACCCGATCCATCGAAAGTGACCGGTGATGACAAAGGTGCCGCCATTAAGGCATTTGGCGGCGAGGTAATCACTACGCTCGAAGCTGCAGGATATCCTGTGAAGGACAATCCAGGGGCTGCAAAGGACCCCAAAGCAGCGAAGAAGATATTGTTTGCCGACCCGGCGCAAATCAACAAGCCGCTGGTGGTCTTGATCCTGACCTACCTCGTCCTGTTGGTAACGATGGTATATGGCCCAATCGCCGCTTTGCTGGTTGAACTGTTCCCGAGCCGCATCCGTTACACATCGATGTCGCTGCCTTACCATATCGGTAATGGCTGGTTCGGCGGGTTCCTGCCCACGACGGCCTTCGCCATGGTGGCAGCCACCGGAGATATTTATTACGGCCTGTGGTACCCAATCGTGGTTGCTGGCGCGACGTTGGTCATCGGCGTTACGTTCCTACCAGAGACATTCCGGCGTAATATCGACGATTAAATCTCTTTGGGTCGCACCAGACTTTAAGAGGCAGCCTCATGGCTGCCTCTTTTTTTGCATGCAATGGACGGGGGCAGCGTGCGATTCTATCGGTGACGAGTGCAAGGTTGGTAGCAGAAGCTTCCACTGTCTTGCGAATCATTGGTGCTCTGGAATCAACAGTGAACGTTCACTGGGTTCAGTGCCATTCACTAATCATCGGACTGTCACAGGAAAAAATGTGCGATGAGAGGCGCAGAACTGAGGCGTTTTGGGAACGGTTCTCTGAAACTGCCAAAAAATTGCAGACTGCGTGGCGGTGGCTGCAGTCACCTGTGAATGCTTTTGCGCTTATATTTTCCCTGTAGGGCAGGGAATTTTCAGGGAACATCTAAAGTTTCGATGCAAATGTCCTCGCGCACTCTCTGATTGAATAGCAATTCCGCGGTTTATGAGGCCGAATTCCCCAGTTAGCGAATCAGGGAATTGCTCTGTCAATGAGGGGCTAAGCATGATCAGGGATTTGCGTGTGCTTTTGCCTCGAAGGCCAGTCTGCCCCGCTGATTTCTAAATGTTCGGCAAACACAATTCCGTCCGCGAGCTTCCGGGCAGTTCGAAGCAACGCAGCAGACAAAACAAGACCGTCACTGCCGCATTCGAGTATACAAGTCATTTCACCCGTAGGATGCTCGACCGAAAGCTGCTTGCGTCGACCATCGGGGATCGATGCAACTTGTGCCGCCTGTGATCCGTCGATCAAACAAGCTGTCGCAACGCTAACCGCGCCGAGCACGCCAATAGTCGCATGCGCTCGGTGAGGTATGAAGCTGCGGACGGTTACCGCGCCGCCGTTTTTTGGCGGAGCAACGAGCATCATTTTCGGCACGGATTTCTCGCGTACATCGCCCAAGTTCATTCGCTCGCCAACGGCCAGCCTGATCGTTTCGATCTTTGCCTTCAACTCGGCATTTGCGTCGAGCCAATTGCGATCTTCATAGCCGGTGATCCCAACGTCTGCGGCCTTCATCACCACACATGGCATGCCATTGTCGATCAGCGTGACCGGAACGCCGTTTATGACATCTACAGCGTTACCGGTAGGCAGCAATGCACCGCAGCTTGATCCGGCCGTATCACGAAACTCGAGCGGGATCGGGGCGTGGGTGCCGGGCACGCCATCGATTTTGGCGTCTCCAGTATATATGACCTTACCGTCCGGGGTCTGAACGGTTGCGACTGCAACCTGACCGGTATTTTCCATGTAAATCGTGACGGACGTTTCGCCATTTTTGGCTTCTATCAATCCGCGTTCGATCGCGAACGGCCCGACGCCTGCCAGTATGTTGCCGCAATTTTGGGCATCGCTGACGATCGCCTCGTCAACAAACACCTGCAGGAACAGATAGTCGACGTCGACGCCGTCCCGCTCCGATTTGCTGATCACTGCAACCTTGCTGGTCAGCGGATCAGCGCCGCCCATGCCATCAATCTGGAGTGGATCGGGGGAACCCATGACACCAAGCAAGAACGCATCGCGCTCGGTAATGTTGGACGGCAGATCATCTTTCAGGAAATAGCCTCCCTTCGATGTGCCGCCGCGCATCCACATGCAGCGTGCGGATTTCATGTATATTTCAGTCCCATCTCTGCCAGCTTCCCACGCATCTCGTACATGTCGAGGCCCAAGATGCCGGTTGCAAGCTGGTCGCGTTTTGCGGTTTCGTTCGCCTCACGCGCCTTCGCCGCCTTTGCGACCTCTGCGGCATTCTGGCGCGGCACGACACACACCCCGTCATCATCGGCCACAATCACGTCGCCGGGATTGATGGGCGCACCTGCGCACACCACGGGTATGTTGACCGAACCCAGCGATGCCTTGATCGTGCCTTGGGCAAAAATAGCCTTTGACCAAACCGGAAAGCCCATTTCGGTCAAGTCGCGCACGTCGCGCACACCAGCGTTTATGATCAGGCCCTTGCACCCCCGCGTTTGTGCAGACGTGGCTAACAAGTCGCCGAAATAGCCGTCTTCGCACGGGGACGTTGGCGCAATTACTAATATATCGCCAGCCTGCAATTGCTCGATAGCCACATGCACCATCCAGTTATCGCCGGGCGGTGCGGAGATTGTCACCGCGCTTCCTGCTATCCGGGCACCTGTGTAGATCGGCCGCATATATGAGGCCAGCAGCCCAGTACGCCCCTGTGCTTCGTGCACCGTAGAGACGCCGCAACTTTGCAAGTCTGCGATGACCGCCGGGTCGGCGCGCTCGATATTCTGAACAACAATTCCGCTCATCTCGGACTCCTTCAATATCCACCTAAGTTGGCGACACGGCACCGCAAAGTTGAAAATTTGCCCTAGCCATAAGCTAGTGCTAATTACCTGAACATATGCTTTGGCAACTCAACCTTCGTCACCTTCGTGCCATGGCTGCAATTGTGCGGTTGGGCAGTATTTCGGCGGCGGCCCAAGCCGTGAGCATCACCCAACCGGCTATCACGCAAGGGCTGGCGAAATTGGAAGCCCAGCTCGCAACCACATTGTTCGAACGACAGCCCGACGGAATGCGCCGAACAAACGCTGCCGACATATTCGCACCGCGCGTCGAACGTGCTTTGGCGCATATCGGCAGCGCGCGCGTGACTACCGCACAGTTGCGTGCTTTGCTCGCGCTTGCGGAAGGCGGAAGCTATGCGGGAGCAAGCGCTATCACCGGCCTGGCCCAGCCAACCTTGCACCGCGCCTTGAGCGATCTGTCGATTGCGCTTCGTAGACCGTTATTGGAACGGCGCGGCAGGGGCATTGGCTTTACCGATGCCGGTCGGCGCGTGATCCGAAATTTTCGCCTTGCGCGTGCAGAGCTTGAAGCGGGCTTGGCCGAACTGGAAAGTTTGAAAGGGCGCGAGATTGGACGGATTTCGGTGGGTGCGATGCCGCTGTCTCGGGCGCGTGTGCTGCCCGCTGCTGTTGCGGCATTCCACGCCCGATATCCCGAGGTGAAAATTTCCATTGCCGAAGGTGCTTTTGGCGATTTGATCGAACCGCTACGTGATGGCGAACTTGATCTGATGGTAGGCGCGTTGCGTAACCCTTCACCGGGTGCAGATATCGAGCAAAAGCCGCTGTTTTTTGACCGGCCAGCCATTGTCGCGCGAAAGGGTCATCCGTTGGCAGGCACATCTCCTAATATCCTCGATCTGGCCAGTTACCCCTGGGTCATGCCCCCGGCAGGCACGCCGCTGCACAGTCTATGGCGGCTGATGTTCGATGAAATGGGGCTGGATTTGCCCAATGTGCCGATTGAATGCGGCTCGGTTATCATCATTCGTCAATTGCTGGTCGCTTCGGACTTTTTGACGCTCCTGTCGCCGGATCAGGTTGCCGTTGAGTTGGAGGCGGAATGGCTGACAATCGTGGCTGAAGCACCCGCTGGTCTGTCACGTAATATTGGCATCAGCACCCGGGCAGGGTGGCAGCCTACAGCACTCCAGGCAGCATTTGTCGCGCAGATCGAACAAACGGTCCAAGCGCTATAATTCGAAAAAAATTATAGAATGACCGCGCTTCAAATTGGACGTCTATAAGGGTGCCACCTAGCCCGTCGACATGACGGTTATTACCCTTATCGGCTTTGGTGAAGCGGGCAGCAGTTTTGCAGGTGCCGCAGGCTGGAACAGCGATGCTCGGGTGTTTGATGTTCGTCCGGTTGAGTCAGGAACAACCCATGTCGTGGTCTGCAAAACGTTGGCCGAAGCGATAACGGGCTCGCCCAATGTTATAAGCGTCGTAACCGCCGATGCCGCAATCGATGTGGCGCGCAACGCCGCGCAGCATATCGAGCGCGGTGCGCTATATTTCGATATGAATAGCGTTTCGCCGGGCAGCAAGCGCGAGGCTGCCGATTATATCGAGGCCGCTGGGGGGCGCTATGTTGATGCCGCGATTATGGCACCGGTAAACCCGCTTTTGATGGCTGTACCGTTGCTGCTCTCCGGTCCACATGCACAAGACGGGCAAGATGCGCTCGCGGCACTTGGCTTTTCGAATATCCGGATTGTGGGTAACGACGTCGGTCGTGCGTCAACAATCAAAATGCTTCGCTCAGTGATGTACAAGGGCGTCGAGGCGTTGACGGCGGAATGTTTGCTCGCGTGCGAAAAGGCGGGCGTCACCGATGAGGTGCTCGGCAGCTTCGGTAACGACTGGGCGACAGGGGCTGATTACCGGCTCGACCGGATGCTCGTTCATGGCACGCGCCGCTCCGCGGAGATGGCGGAATCGGTAAAAACGCTCACCGAACTGGGTATCGAGCCAATCATGACTCGCGGCACCACCGAACGGCAGGCGCAGCTTGGGGCGCTCGATATAAAATCGCCGCCAGCAGGTTTGCACGCAAAATTGAAGAGGCTTGCGGTATGACGCTGATTATCGACTGCCACGGCCATTATACCGTTTTACCCAAGGCGCATGATGAATGGCGTGACGCTCAAAAGGCTGCGTTCAAGGCAGGGACCGAATGTCCGCCATACCCCGATATTTCCGACGAGGACATCATCGCGACCATCGAGGCGAACCAGCTTCGCCTGCTGAAAGAGCGGGGCGCGGATATGACAATCTTCTCACCCCGCGCGTCGGCGATGGCCCCGCATGTCGGCGATCAATCGGTTGCGGTGAAGTGGGCTCAGGTTTGCAATGATCTGATTGCGCGCGTGGTCGGCCTGTATCCCGAAACCTTTGCGGGCGTATGCATGCTGCCACAGTCGCCCGAGGCCGACATGATCTCGTCGATTGCCGAGCTCGAGCGCTGCGTCGACATGGGCTTTATCGGTTGCAACCTGAACCCCGATCCGGCTGGCGGCAAGTTCAGCCACCCGCCGCTGACCGACCGATATTGGTATCCGTTCTACGAAAAAATGGTCGAGCTCGACGTGCCAGCGATGATCCATGTTTCGGGCAGTTGCAACCCGGCGATGCATGCCACGGGGGCATACTACATAGCGGCTGACACAATCGCCTTCATGCAGTTGATTGAGGGCAATCTGTTTAAGGATTTCCCGAATTTGCGCTTCATCATCCCACATGGCGGCGGTGCAGTGCCCTATCACTGGGGTCGGTATCGCGGGCTGGCCGATATGCTCAAGCAACCCGATCTGTCGACTCATGTCATGAACAACGTCTTTTTTGACACCTGCGTCTATCATCAGCCGGGGATCAATTTGCTTGCCGATGTGATCGACAACAAAAACATCCTGTTCGGCAGCGAAATGGTCGGTGCGGTGCGCGGAATTGACCCGACCACCGGACATTATTTCGACGACACCAAACGCTATGTCGATGCGCTTGATATCAGTGACACCGAACGCCACATGATCTTCGAAGGCAATGCGCGCCGGGTGTTTCCGCGTTTGGACGCACAACTGAAGGCGCGGGGGCTCTGATGAGCGCTTTCCAGATGGACGCAGAGTGGCTGCCGTTTCGCCCTAGCCCAAAGCGGCCCGACTTCGCTCTGCCCGTAGGCGCAGTCGATGCGCATTGCCATGTTTTTGGCCCAGGTGCTGATTTTCCATATGCGCCGGAGCGTAAATACACGCCATGTGATGCAGGTAAGGATCAGTTGTTTGCCTTGCGCGATCATTTGGGCTTTGCCCGCAATGTGGTGGTGCAGGCGACCTGTCACGGTGCAGACAACCGCGCGATGGTTGATGCGTTATTGCATTCAAACGGCAAAGCGCGCGGGGTCGCTACCGTGCGGCCAGACATAAGCGAAGCCGAACTGGCAGCCATGCATGGCGCAGGCGTGCGCGGCGTGCGTTTCAATTTTGTAAAACGGTTGGTCGATCCAAAGCCCGATGAATATTATCGCGGGATTATAGATAAGATTTCAGCGCTCGGCTGGCACATCGTTGTCTATTTTGAAGCAGCGGACCTTGAAGAACGGTGGGATTTTTTCACTTCGATCCCGACGACCGTGGTTGTAGACCATATGGGACGCCCCGATGTGACGAAACGGGTCGATGGGCCGGAATTCGAGACGTTCCTATCGTTTATGGAGCGTGACAATATTTGGACAAAGGTCACCTGCCCAGAACGTCTGTCGAAAATGCCGCCGCCAGAATACGCCGATTTCGTTCCGTTCGCGAGACATGTGGTTGAGCATTTTCCAGACCGAGTGTTGTGGGGCACCGACTGGCCACATCCCAATTTGAACATGGTTGGTCATATGCCTGACGACGGTGCGCTCGTCGATCTAATCCCGGCAATCGCGCCAACAGTCGAGCTTCAACGTAAGTTGCTCGTCGACAATCCAATGCGCCTATATTGGCCCGAGGAGGCATAATGCAGAACATTCATGAATATCTCGCAGAGCTTGAGGACATCCCGGGGACACGGATATTTACCGCTGCGCGGGCTCGCAAAGGCTATCACATCAACCAGTTTGCGATGAGCCTGATGAAGGAGGAAGGTCGAGCGCGCTTCAAAGCGGACGAGCGTGCCTATCTGGACGAATGGCAATTGTCAGAAGCGGCAAAGGCAGCAGTAATCGCACGCGATTACAATGCGCTGCTGGATATGGGCGGCAATGTCTATTTTCTGTCCAAGCTGTTTTCGACCGACGGATTGCCTTTTGCCGAAGCCGTTTCAACAATGACTGACATGAGCTGGCCCGAGTATCGCCAGATGATGCTCGACGGTGGGCGGTCTCCCGACGGGAACCGCTCCATCAAGGCGAACCAGGCAGCGATGGGCGCCGCGCAAAGCAAAGGATAAGATTAGATGGCACGTATCACAGCCGGTGTCGGCTCAAGCCATGTTCCCCTCCTCGGGGTAGCCGTTGACCAAGGCAAGACAGGCGACGATTATTTCGGACCGATTTTTCAGGGTTATGAATGGACTAGGGAATGGGAAAAGGCGCAAAAGCCGGATGTCATCATTCTTGTCTATAATGATCACGCGTCTGCTTTTGACGCCAACATCATCCCGACCTTCGCAATCGGCTGCGGCGAACATTACAAGCCCGCTGACGAGGGCTGGGGTCCGCGGGCAGTTCCTGATGTCGAAGGCCATGCCGATCTAGGTTGGCACATTGCGCAAAGCCTGATCCTCGATGATTTCGACATGACCATCATCAACGAGATGGATGTCGATCACGGCCTGACGGTTCCGCTGTCGATGATGTTCGGCCAACCCGAAAAATGGCCGTGCAAGGTGGTGCCGCTAGCGGTCAATGTCGTGACCTATCCTGTTCCATCGGGCAACCGTTGCTGGGCGCTGGGCGAAGCGATTGCCCGTGCCGTTGAAAGTTTTCCCGAGGACTTGAACGTGCAAATCTGGGGAACCGGCGGCATGAGCCACCAGTTGCAGGGGCCGCGTGCCGGACTGCTCAACCGCGAATGGGACAATAAATTTCTCGACCTGCTCATTGGCGATAGCGACGCTGCGCGCTTCATTCCACATATAGAATACTTACGCGAAACCGGCAGCGAAGGCATTGAGATGGTCATGTGGCTGATCATGCGTGGCGCGCTGGGCAAGTCTACCAAGTGTCTGCACCGCCATTACCATATCCCTTGCAGCAACACGGCCATCGGCCATCTCGTATTGGAGCCCGTAACATGAGAGTAGCTTTGGCAGGCGCGGGCGCGTTCGGGGAAAAGCATCTCGATGGATTGCAGCTGATCAACGGCGTAGAAATCACGTCGATCATCAGCCGCCGTCTCGAGCAAGCCGAGGAAGTCGCGAAGAAATACGGTGCGAAGCATTTCTCTACCAATCTGGACGATGCTCTCGCACGTGATGATGTCGACGCCGTTATCCTGTGTACGCCGACGCAGATGCACGCAGCGCAAGCAATTGCCTGTATGAACGCGGGCAAGCATGTCCAAGTGGAGATACCGCTGGCCGACAGTTGGGCCGACAGCGAGGCAGTGCTGAAAAAGCAACAGGAAACCGGCCTAGTCTGCATGGTCGGCCACACGCGCCGGTTCAATCCTTCGCACCAATATGTCCACAACAAGATCGTCGCTGGTGAATTCAACATTCAGCAGATGGACGTGCAGACCTATTTCTTCCGCCGCAAAAATATGAATGCGAAAGGCGAAGCGCGGTCATGGACCGACCATCTGCTCTGGCACCATGCCGCGCATACCGTCGACCTGTTCGCCTATCAAGCAGGACCCATCGTGAAGGCTAATGCCATCGAAGGCCCGCACCATCCCGAGCTTGGCATCGCGATGGATATGTCGATCCAATTGAAGGCTGCGTCCGGCGCGATTTGCACCTTGTCGCTCTCCTTCAACAATGACGGCCCGCTCGGTACTTTCTTCCGCTATATCGGCGACAGCGCGACCTATATCGCGCGGTACGACGACCTGTTTACCGGCAAGGAAGAGCAGATTGATGTGTCTGCCGTCGATGTCTCGATGAACGGCATCGAATTGCAGGACCGCGAGTTCATTGCAGCAATCCGTGAGCGGCGCGAACCCAATTCGTCGGTTGCCCAAGTGCTGCCCTGCTACAAAATACTACACGATCTTGAGCAGCAATTTTGAAGACACAGGTTGTCATTATCGGTGCCGGACCTGCCGGTCTGCTGCTTGGACATCTTCTGCGCGCCGATGGCGTCGAATGTATTGTCGTCGAGCGGGCGAACCCGGATTATGTGCTTCGCCGGATCCGTGCGGGCGTTCTAGAACGAACGACCACCGATTTGCTGCACCGCCTGGGGATCGATAAACGCCTTAACGAGGAAGGATTGCTCGAGGAAGGATTTTGCCTCGCTGACGGCGAACGGCTCATCCGCATCGACACCTATGGCCTTACCGGAAAGCATGTCACCGTTTACGGCCAGACGGAGGTTACCCGCGATCTGATGGATGCCGCCCCTGCCCGCGGATTGGAGATCATCTACGACGCAGGCGATGTGACGCTTCATGATATTGAGGGCGAAACGCCGTACGTCACTTTCACCAAAGATGGCCGCGAACAGCGGATCGACGCCCGATTTATCGCGGGTTGCGACGGGTTTCATGGGCCTTCACGCAAAAGCATACCGCCAAGCGCCGGACGCGAGTTTGAACGTGTATATCCGTTCGGCTGGCTCGGCATATTGGCCGATGTGCCGCCCTGCCATGATGAACTGATATACGCCAATCATGAACGCGGATTTGCGCTAGCCTCTATGCGGTCAAAAACGAGGAGCCGCTATTATATCGATGTTCGGTTATCCGAAAAGGTCGAGAACTGGTCCGACGACAGGCTTTGGGATGAGTTGGCAGTGCGGCTAGGTCCCGAAGCCGCCGCTAAGATGACACGTGGCCCCGCAATCGAAAAAACGATTGCGCCCCTGCGTTCCTATGTCTTCGAAACCATGCGCTATGGCAGTTTGTTTCTGGCTGGCGACTCTGCTCACATCGTCCCACCGACCGGGGCGAAAGGACTCAATCTCGCCGCGTCGGATGTTACCTATTTGTCCGACGCACTTATCGCGTTTTTCCAGGCCAATGATAATGAGGCTGTAGCAGACTACGCTGCAAAGGCGTTGGCGCGTGTCTGGAAGTCGGAACGGTTCAGCTGGTCGCTGACCAAGTTGATGCACCGTTTCCCCGATGACGGACCATTCGAGCGTGCCATGCAGGTGGCGGAGATGGATTATATTTCCAATTCGGTCGCTGCCCAGACGAGTATCGCCGAGAATTATGTCGGTTTGCCGATCTAGTTTGGATGGCACTCGACGAAACGTAAAAGTCCGTTGCAAGTAGCAACGCTGAGGCAAAAAATTGGGAGAGGCAAAATGCAATTTACGCGCAATAATCCGTTGACCGGCGCGCCGGCATCTAATGCCACGGCTATGACAGCTTTGGATATTCCTGCGATCACGGCTCGGGCTGCAGCTGTATTCCCAAGCTGGGCTGCAACAGGCCCGAATGCTCGGCGGGCATTGCTGACGAAGGCAGCAGAAGAATTGGAAGCGCGCAAGGATGCATTTGTCGATGCGATGATGAACGAGATCGGTGCGACCGCCGGTTGGGCCATGTTCAACATTGCCCTGGCAGTGTCGCTTTTGCGGGAAGCGGCTGCACTTACCACCCAAATTGCTGGTGAAGTTATTCCTTCCGACAAGCCGGGGTGCATGGCGATGGCCTTGAAAGAGCCAGTGGGCGTCATCCTTGGCATCGCCCCTTGGAACGCGCCGATCATATTGGGTGTCCGCGCCATTGCAGTGCCGCTTGCCTGCGGGAACAGTGTCATCCTTAAGGCAAGCGAGTCTTGTCCGCGCACGCACGAACTGATTGTCGAAGCTTTTAACGCAGCCGGTTTCCCCGAAGGCGTCGTCAATATTGTGACCAATGCGCCCTCGGACGCAGCTGATGTTGTGGGAGCATTGATCGACGCGCCAGAGGTAAAGCGGATCAATTTTACCGGGTCTACCCATGTCGGAAAGATCATCGCAAAACGGGCGGCCGAGCATCTGAAGCCTTGCTTGCTTGAGCTTGGCGGCAAGGCGCCGCTGATTGTTCTTGAAGATGCCGATCTCGACGAAGCGGTGAAAGCCGCTGCTTTCGGCGCATTTATGAACCAAGGACAGATTTGTATGTCCACGGAGCGGATCATTGTGGTCGGTGCGGTGGCACAGGCATTTACCGAAAAATTCGCGGCTAAAGCGCAGTCAATGGCGACTGGCGATCCTCGTGATGGTTCGGCTCCGCTCGGTGCGGTGGTCGATCAGAAAACCGTCACCCATGTCAACGAACTGATCGACGACGCCTTGGCAAAGGGAGCCACTTTGCTATCGGGCGGCAAGGCAAACTCGGTACTTATGCCGGCCACAGTTGTTGACGGTGTGACTTCTGACATGGCGTTATATCGTGACGAGAGCTTCGGCCCTGTGGTCGCGATCATTCACGCGCGTGACGCCGACCATGCCATCGAACTTGCCAACGACAGCGAATATGGGCTGTCTGCCGCAGTATTTACGCGTGACATCGCCCGGGGCTTAACGGTCGCCCGCCAGATCCACTCGGGCATATGCCATATCAACGGTCCGACCGTTCACGATGAACCGCAAATGCCCTTTGGCGGCGTTGGTGCATCAGGCTATGGCCGTTTTGGCGGGCGCCAAGGCATTGAGAGCTTTACCGAGACACGCTGGATCACCTTTGAAACACAGCACGGGCATTTTCCGATCTGACGCTGTTCGGCTTGCGTAACGGCGCTGGCGTAAACTTTCGTTTGAACCAGGGATTGTCTATCGCATCAAATCGTGCATTGTATGCAACACAAACGATTATGGGCTGCGGAACAATGGTGACGTTGAAAATGGTATCGGGCTGTGGCTAGTTTCATTCTTATCCATGGGTCCTGGCATGGCGGCTGGTGCTTTGATACGATTAAAGGCCTGCTCAAGGCGGCCGGCCATGAAGTAATCGCACCCGATTTGCCTGGGATGGGCGGTGACGAAGCGGCGCTACGCGCGACCTCTTTGCAGGGCTGGGCCGAATTTGCAGCTGACCTTTGCCGGAATGCGACCCAGACCCCCGTGATACTGGCAGGGCATAGCCGAGGTGGAATTGTAGTCAGCCAGGCAGCCGAACTGGCACCTGACGCCATCGATGCCCTCGTCTATATTTGCGCGATGATGCTGCCCGACGGCATGTCGCGCGCTGACTTCAAGCAACTTGAAAATCCCAATCCTGCCTTCGATGCCATCATTTCGCCTGTGCATGGAGGCGCCGGGACGGTCGTCGGCAAGGATAAAGCAGGGGCTGTATTTGCTCAGCTTTGCCCCCCCGAAACGGTGGCTGCGGCGATGGCCCAGGTTGTGGCTGAACCACATGGCCCACGATCAACGCCCTTGGCGCTAACCAAAGAGCGATTTGGTTCACTGCCCCGGACCTATATCGAATGTACAGAAGATCGCACAATCCCCTTGTCCAGCCAGCGCCGGATGCAGCAACTGGTGCCGGGCGCTGATGTCGTGACATTATGGGCCGATCATTCTCCTTATCTCTCCCGTCCGCAGGCGCTCGCGGCTGCGTTGATAACGGTGGCAGAAAAGGTCAGTTGCTGAAGACGACCGTTTTGTCGCCATTGACGAAAACACGATCCTGAAGGTGGAGATGGACCGCGCGCGCTAGGACGCGGCGTTCGATGTCGCGGCCCTTGCGAACCAGATCTTCGGGTGAATCGCTGTGGCTGATCGCTTCGACATCCTGATGGATGATCGGCCCTTCATCCAAGTCAGCCGTCACATAATGTGCGGTAGCACCGATCATTTTGACCCCGCGCGCATGCGCCTGATGATAGGGCTTTGCGCCTTTGAAGCCGGGCAGGAAACTGTGATGGATGTTAATACAGCGGCCTGAAAGAAAGCTCGTCAGGTCATCTGACAATATTTGCATATAGCGGGCCAGAACGACCAGTTCCGCCCCGGTTTCGTCCACGAGCGCCTTGATCGCAGCTTCCTGTTGCGGTTTGGTCTCTGGGGTCACGGGCAAATAGTGAAACGGAACATCGCCGACCAGCGAAATGCTGAGCGCATCCTGCGGATGGTTGCAGGCAATCGCGACCGGCTCCATCGGCAATTCGCCGATACGGCAGCGGTACAGCAGGTCTCCTAGGCAATGGTCGAATTTGGACACCAGCAACAGAACCTTGCGCTTTTCCCGTGGGTTGCGGACAGCCCATTGCATCGCGTTGTCTTTGGCAAAGTACGCGAATGCGGAATCAAAAGCCCTAGGGTCCGATCCCGCCGCCAGTTCAAACGCCACGCGCATGAAGAAACGCTGCGAACTGGTATCGTTGAATTGCTGAGAATCCAGAATGTTGCCGCCATTTTCGGCTAGGATGCGCGCGACCCCGGCGACCAGTCCCGGCCGGTCCGGACATGACAAAGTCAATATATGGATTTCCGCGCTCATCTGATCCTCCTCCTAAATATCGTTTGTGTTGCATACAAATAATGTTATGAAAAGCACATAATTTTTGGGATGAGGATCCGTCATGACTGCAAAAAATCTGGACCAGCTGCTGGCTGGGCGTTCGAACATCGTTGAAATGCTGCGAAATTCGCAACTGGGTGCTTATGTTTATCCGGTGGTTGCGCCGGAATTTTCCAACTGGCGCAGCGAGCAATGGGCTTGGCAACACAGTGCCGTCCTGTTCGATCAGTCGCATCATATGGTCAACCTATACATTCGCGGCAAGGATGCAGCCAAATTATTGTCCGATACGATGGTCAACAGCGCTAAAGGCTGGTCGGTCAACAAGGCAAAGCAATATGTCCCGACCACGCCTTATGGTCACGTCATCGGCGATGGCATCATTTTCTGGACCGAAGAAGAAAGCTTCACCTATGTCGGCCGCGCGCCTGCGTCGAACTGGCTGCGCTATCAAGGTGCCACCGGCGGCTATGATGTCGACGTCGAGCTGGACGACCGGTCACCGATGCGTCCGATGGGCAAGCCTGTCACCCGCAAGGAATGGCGCTTCCAGATCCAGGGGCCACAAGCATGGAATGTGATTGAAAAGCTGAACGGCCGGCCGCTGGAGCAGCTTAAATTCTTCAACATGTCGACGATGAACATCGCTGGCAAAACCGTTCGAACGCTGCGCCACGGCATGTCGGGCGCGCCGGGTCTCGAAATCTGGGGTCCTTATGAAGAGCAGGAGGAAATCCGCAGCGCCATATTGGAAGCAGGCAAGGAATTCGGCCTGATCGCCTGCGGCAGCCGTGCTTATCCTTCGAACACGCTGGAATCTGGCTGGATCCCTTCACCCCTGCCCGCGATCTATACCGGCGAAAAGCTCAAGGGCTTCCGCGAATGGCTGGGTGCCGACAGCTATGAAGCCACCGGTTCCATCGGCGGTAGCTTTGTGTCCGACAATATCGAGGATTACTATCTCAACCCGTGGGAGCTCGGCTATGGTAATTTCGTCAAGTTCGACCATGATTTCCACGGCCGCGAAGCACTGGAAGCCATCGATCCCGCCACGCAGCGCAAGAAGGTTACGCTTGCCTGGAACCCTGAAGACATGGCGAAAATAACGGCGTCGCTATTTGACCCCGATGGCGACCAGTATAAATACTTCGACGTGCCGCTCGCCAATTATGCTTCGTCCAATTACGACCGGGTCACCGATGCCGATGGCAAGATGGTCGGACTGTCGATGTTCACGGGCTACAGCTTCAACGAAAAACAGGCGCTGAGCCTTGCTACTATCGATCCATCCATTGCGGTCGGCACCGAAGTGCGAGTGGTCTGGGGCGAAGAAAATGGCGGCACACGCAAGACGACGGTCGAGCCACATAAGCAATTGTCCGTGCGGGCGATTGTCTCGTCGATACCCTATAGCCGGGTGGCACGCGAAAATTATCAGGAAGGCTGGCGCACCCAGGCCGTGGCTTAAGTCGGCATGACAGCGCCAACCAAGCCCCTAGTTCATCCCGCATGGGCACACGCGCCTTTGGTCATCACCGAAGGTTATTCGCTTGAGATGACAGCGAAGGATATTGCTGCGTTGCACGAAGCTGCGCCGCTAATCCCGCCCGATACGCCATTGTCGGTGACCTTCCTTCCGGGGGAGGCACAAGAAGCCCGGGTCGCGGCGACTGTCGCGGTTCGCGAACTGGGTTTCGAGCCGATGCCGCATTTTTCGGCGCGGCGGATATTGTCTGAAGATGATTTTGAGGGCTATCTGCACCGCGTGGTAAAGGACGCCGGCGTCACCCGCTGCTTCATCGTGGCAGGTGATCCGCCCGAGCCGCTTGGTCCATATAATGACACCATGGCGCTTATTCAGACCGGCGCGTTTGAACGTGCCGGGACAAAGGCCATAGGTATTGGCGGCCATCCCGAAGGCCATCCGGTGATGTCGAAAGATCAATGCTGGGATGTGCTGGCGGCCAAAATAGCAGAGATCGAAGCGCGTGGCATGGCGGCGCTTATTGTCACGCAGTTCGGTTTTGACGCCCAAGCCTTTCTCGACTGGCTGGTTGAACTGCGTCAGCGGGGGATCGACACGCCTGTCCGTATCGGCATTCCCGGTCCTGCCGGAATTAAACGCCTTTTGAGCTTTGCCGCACGGTGCGGCGTTGGTGCGTCGACTTCGGTGCTTAAAAAATACGGTATCTCGGTTGCGAACCTGCTGGGCACCGCTGGACCTGACAGATTGGTCGACACCTTTGCAAGCCAGCTCGGGCCCGAACATGGGCGGGTGCGGCTGCATTTTTATCCCTTCGGTGGGCTCGTCAACACCGTCCGCTGGATCGCGGACTATGACCGCCGTCACCTAGCGTGAGGGCGGTCCCTACTTTCAAACCGCACCTCGACTTTGGTTGTAAGTCACACTAACGATTATCGACCAGGAGGCGGGATGAAAAAGTTCAAGGAAATACTGGTCCCGACGACGCCGCATGTCGATGGCGACGAAGATATCGGCGAAATCCGCGACATTGTAGGCTTTCATATCCGGTTAGCGCATGGCGCGGTTTATCGTCATTTTACCGAAACTTTCGCCAATCTGGATCTGACGCAGAAGCAGGTTTCGGTCTTGTGGCTGGTCGATGACCATCCCGATATTGCGCAAACCGATCTGGCCCGAAGGATGCGGATGGACCGGGCAACCACAATGGCCATCGTCAACCGCCTTCAGGCGCGCGAATATCTGGTGCGCGGTAAATCGGAATCTGACGGACGCAAACAGACGCTGAACCTGACGACGCAAGGCCGCGAGATATTAGGGGTCGCTAAAGAAGCCATTCGCAGCCATGAAGAATGGCTGAAGAGCCGTTTTACCAATACCGAAGTTACCAAATTGATCGAATTATTGACGCGAATCCACGATTAAACTGGATCGCATTTGTCGCGGAGAGAGAAGGCCATGAACGACCCACGCACGATAATTGATACGACGGCGATGAATTCGCGGCAGTGGATTGTCATCGTTTTGATGGTCGTCCTGAATGCGCTCGACGGCTTCGATGTGCTCTCGAGCGCCTTTGCCGCGCCCGGCATAACCAAGGAATGGGGCATCGAACGCTCTGCATTGGGCGTTGTCCTTTCTGCTGAGTTGGTCGGCATGGGTTTCGGTTCGATCCTGTTGGGCGGCATGGCCGACCGCTACGGCCGCAAAGGCGCAATGCTCGCCTGCCTCGTTTTCATGGCCGCGGGCATGTATATGGCAAGCACGGCCAGCGGCGTGACACCGATGATCATCTACCGCTTCCTTACCGGTATTGGCATTGGCGGGATGTTGGCGGCAACCAACGCGGTGGCGGCAGAAAGCAGCAACACGAAATTTCGCCGCGCGGCAATTGCGGCCTATGTGGCAGGCTATCCGCTGGGGGCAATCATCGGCGGAATAGCAGCATCGACATGGCTGTTGCCCGATCATGGCTGGCGCTCGATCTTCCTGTTCGGCGCAGTGGTCACAGCTGCTCTGATCCCGGTCATCGCATGGCTAGTTCCCGAAACGGCTGCATTCCATGCGACAAAGCGCAATCTGAAGGGCGTGAATGCGACGCTGAAAGCTTTTGGCAAAGCGCCGGTCGGCGCGCTGCCCGTGCTGTCCGAAGCGTCGAAAAAGCAGCGTGTGATGGACATATTGTCCAATCCGAAACTTCGACCGACGACGCTGCTGCTGGCCTTTGGCTACATGTTTCACACCATCACCTTCTATTATATCCTGAAGTTCGGCGTCCAAATCGTCGCCGATTATCCTCCCGGCTATCCACCGGCGGAGGCAGCCACGGTTTTGACCTGGGCCAATGTCGGCGGCTTTCTGGGCAGTTTTTCCTTTGGCTTTGTGATGGCAAAGTTTGGGATTCGCTGGCCCACAGCGCTTATGCTGCTGGTTGGATCGGTCGGTGTAGCGTCGTTCGGCTTCGGTCGTGAAACGCTGGCCGCATGGCAGTGGGCAACAATCATCGCTGGCTTTTTCACCAATGCAGCGATCAGCGGATTCTATGCAGCTTTTGCCCGCGGATTTCCGGCGCACGCCCGGGGTACCGGGACCGGCTTTGCATTGGGGATTGGCCGCCTGGGTGCAGCGGGAAGCCCGTTGATTGCGGGGGCTTTGTTCAGTTGGCTGGGTAATGATGAGTTGCTGACCGTGTCGGCCATCATGGCGATGGGATCGGTGTTTGCTTTGGTCTTGTTCTTGAAGTTGCCCGAAAAAGACGGTGACGAAATTCTGGCAGAAGCAGATGCGGAGAAACCGGGAGCCTAGCCGCATCTCCGCTACACCTGCATCACCGGAATTTAGTCGACCAGCATCAGCGCATCGAGCGCGACAACGCCCTCGCCCGTCGGATGCAGGATCACCGGATTGAGGTCAATTTCGCGAACCGAAGGGTTTCCGGTCATGATCTGCCCGACGCGGACGATCAGATCGGCAAGTGCGGGCACATCGAGCGCCGGGCTACCGCGCCATCCCGTCAGCAGAGCGGCCTGTTTCAGTTTGAGCAGTTCCGCGATCACCAGTTCAGCATTCATATCGGGCGTAATCAGGCATACATCCTGAAGGATTTCGGCGGTCACGCCGCCAAAGCCGGCCAAAACGACCGGTCCCCATTCGGGATCATGTTTTGCGCCAACAATCATTTCGGTGCCCATCCGGCCCATCGCCTCGATCAGCACGCCGTCCAGATTGATATTGGCGGAGTAAGCAGCAACATTGGCGTGGATTCGGTCAAACGCCACGCGCACGGCATCGGCATCCGCTAGCTTCAGGATCACACCGCCCGCATCGCTCTTATGCCCCAAAGCAGCAGCCTGCGCCTTCATAACCACCGGATAGCCAATCGCTTCCGCTGCAGTGACCGCCTCATCAGCGCCCGTGGCAAAACGCCTTTGCGGGAAGCTGATGCCGAGCGGAGCGAGCAGTATCTTTGCCTGATATTCGGGGATCACACCGTGATGCTGGGACAAGTCTCCAATCGGCAACGGCGCCGCTTGGTTGTTTGTCAAATCGCGCTGTGACAGTGCGGTGAGCCGCGCCAGAGCCCGAAGCGCGCGTTCAGTGCTCGGCAACCAAGGAATGCCCGCCGCGCGCAATGCAGCGATCCGCTCGGGCGGCACATCCGCCCCTTCATCGAGCCCAGCAAAGATGACTGGCTTGGTGATGCTGCGCCCCTCCAGCGCCGCCATGATGGGCGGAAATTTGATTGTGCACGTCACGGGATCGGACTGGATAATCCCCGCCACGATGCTGCCTACGCGGTCATCATCGAGCAGTGCGCGGATCGTATCGGTATAGACCGAGGGATGGTAAAGCCCGTGCGCGGTAAGATCGAGCGGGTTCGATACTGGCACGAAATTGGGCAGCGCGGCACGTAGCAACGGGCTGTCATCATCGCCCAAAGCGGCCAACTCCAGACCAAGCTGTTCGGCAAGATCTAGCGTCAATGCCTTGAACGCGCCTGATTCGCCGACCACCGCTGCACCGGGCCTTGGCATCGCAGGCGCGCGCAGCCCGATTTCGCTGATGTCGCCCAGCTCTTCCAGCGTTTCGGCAAAGACCACGCCCGCGCGCTCAACATAAGCGCGCATCAGTTTGTAGTCGCCCGCCATCGCGCCGGTATGTGTGGCTGCACTCTCACGCGCCGCGCTTGAGGTACCGGGATGTAACAGGACAATCAGCTTTCCCGCTGCGCGCAAAGCCCGCGCCGCGTTCAAAAAAGCTTGTGGCTTGCGAAACTGCTCGACGATCATCGCCACCACTTTGGTGTGCGGATCATCGACCAGCCAGCTTGCATAATCCTCAACGCCGCTCGCGGCTTCGTTGCCGGTCGAGATGGTGTAGGACACCGGAATGTCGCGGGCCAGCAATACGGTAGCGAGCACCGCCGCCATCGCCCCGGACTGCGAAATGACGCCGACCGCCGGGCCAGCGGGCTGGCGGCAGAGCGTCTCGACAAAAGTCAAAGGCACCTTGTCGACATAGTTGACCGAGCCGATACAATTCGGGCCTTCGATCACCATCCCGGCCTCTTTGGCGATGCGCCCGATTTCGATCTGTTCGGCAAGGCCCTCTTCCCCGCCTTCGGCAAAGCCTGCCGAATAGATCACCGCCGCGCCGACCTTGCGTTCGGCAAGTCCGCGCACCGCATCGAGAACAAAGGCCCGTGGAATGGCAAGAACCGCACAATCGACGCCGTCGGGCAATTCGGCGACGGATTTCAGACAATTCCGGCCTGCAAGCGTGTCGCGGTTCGGATTGATCGGGTAAATCGACCCGGCAAAGCCATTGCGTTCCAGATTGGACAGCAAGGTGGTGCCGAGCGCGCCGGGCTTGTCCGACGCGCCGACAATGGCAACGGATTTCGGCCGGATCAGCCGCTCGATCTGCGCCGCACTCAAGCGCGGTTCATTGCCATCATTTGCCATATTCTATGCTCTCTAACCTAGGTCGTTCAGCTCGAAACTTTTGAAGCGTCGAATGTACCAAGCCCCGGCTTGAACGTCTTTTCATCGAGAAACTGACGCGTCGCCTCTTTTCGCGCTTCCGCCCCGCCAAACCCGTTCAAGGCTTCCTGCGCCCTGATCTGGTAATCCAGCGCGTTGTCGTAGGTCATATCGACCATGCGGCGCATGACCAGCTTGGTGGCGCGCAGCGCATTGCCGTCCTTCTTTTTGAGAACCTCGGCAATCTCGGTAACACGCTCAAGCAATTTGTCGCCAGGAACCGCCTCAGTGATCAGCCCCTGCACTTCCGCCTGTTTGCCGGTCAGGTTTTCACCCATCATCGCGTGATACATGGCCTTGCGAAATGGCATCAGCTCCTGCGCGACTTTGGACGCACCGCCGCCGGGCAATATGCCCCAGTTGATCTCGGACAGGCCGAACTGTGCGTCTTCGGCGGCGATTGCGATGTCGCATCCGAACAATGGTCCATAGCCGCCACCAAAGCACCAGCCGTTGATCATCGCAATGGTAGGCTTTTCGTACCAGCGTAACCGTTCGAACCAGCCATAGGATTCACGCTGCGCGGCGCGAACCGCGCCCATGCCCTTGGCTTCGTTCTCACGGAAATATTCCTGCAAATCCATGCCTGCGGTCCAGGCTTTGCCTTCTCCGGTCAGGACAAGAACCTTTACGTCATCGCGAAACTCAAGCTCTTCCAGCACTTTCTTCATCTGGCGGTTGAGTTTTGGGCTCATGCAATTGCGCTTTTCAGGGCGGTTGAATTTCACCCAGGCAATGCCGTCGTCGACCGAATAGGCCACGGTTTCCTCTTCGCTACGCTCCACTGTCATGACAATTCCTTTGCTGATTCTTCGGGGCTTGATTGCTATGTTATATTACATAACAAATTCGATTGATCCGGACAAGCGCGATCTTTATGGTGCAGTCCATGGATGATCCACTCAGCGACTTACCGGGATATGTTTTGCGGCGGGCATCGATTGCGACGATGGGTCGGTTGCACGATCATCTTGCCGCGCATGATCTTCGCGCGACCGAGGCAAGCCTGATCATGCTGATCGGGGATCGCGAAGGTATAACGCAAAGCGAAGCAGGACGAGTACTTGGCATCAAACGCGCCAACATGGTTCCCTTGACCGCGAAGCTTGAAGCGCGGGACCTGCTCACCCGCACACAGATGGATGGCCGTTCGCAGGGGCTTGCCCTGACCAAAGCCGGGCTGGCAATTCTACGCCGGGTTCGCGCCGCGATTGCCAAACATGAAGACGAAACCATAAACCGGGTCCCCGAGGAACTGCGGGCGCATGTCATTCCGATCCTGACTGCAATCTGGGGACAAGAGGGCCACGACGACTAGACGAAGTCTAAGCTGCCGCGCCGTTCCAGAAAGCACCAGCCGTCGCCATCATTGGTAAGTATGTCGGCATAGCTGCCCACCAACGGAGGTTGGTCCGCACCGGTGAAAAGCAAAATCTGGCTTTGCACGGTCGCTCGTGCCGCGCTCTCCAATGTAACCCGGATATTGGAGCAGATATGGCGCGTTGTGCGCGGCGGGCGAGCCAGAAACGATGCCAATATCGCGTCGCGCCCCTCGACAAAATCATCGGGCGCTGTCGGGCGGCTCATCCGGCCACCCGCCGAATACAACGCCGCAACAGCATCCCAATGGGCGGCGTCAACGAGGGCCGCATAATCGATTATCAACCGCTCACAGGCGCGTTCGGCGATCAGGCGATCCACCGCGTCCATCATCCCGCCGACTTGGTCCGCCAGCTATCGGCATAGCCGGTCCGCGCCACTTCGGAATAAGGAATCGCGGCAACCGTTGCCTTTATCGTGACCTGCTTATGCGGTTCGACCGTCGGTTTTGACGTGCCGCCATCGGGTTCGCCCCAGATGAAATCAACCTGCGTGCCTGGAACCGCAACATTTTCATCCACCATCGCCAGGGTCAGTATCTTACCTTCATTCGCGCTGTAGCCGATCCATGTCGAGATGCCGACCAGCTCGCCATCCTTTTCGACCCGATCGAACGGGTGCATTGCATAAACGGCGCTCGGAAATTCCATATATTTCGGCCGCAATTCGCCCTTGCTGAACATCCCGAACAAGACGTCAGTGACAGATACATCATCCAATGCCAGCGTTACTTTGCGGCGGTGCGGTCCATCGGCCATTTTCTCAAGCGCCTCGCGCCCGATGAAATCATGGTCGAATTTGACGAAGGGTCCATAACCCAAATCCCACGGCGTCAAATAATAACCTTCGACGCTGTCGGGCACATAGCTGCCGCCGATTGACGCCTTATATTCGTAATGCTTGTCAGACAGCCATTCGCGATAGGATTTTAGCAGGTCGCCGGTGTAAATCGCAGGCAGCGGCGAGGGTATCCAACCCGATTCCAGTGTGTTCGACGAATAGGTCCGCCCGCCAACCAGCTTCATATCGTGTTTCGCGCCCGCCGCAACCAATGCGCTGTGCACCGCATCGCGGTCTTCCCATGGCCCCATCAGTTCATAGCCCGGCTGTCCCGCCATGCCATGACGCAGCGCGTGAACCTGCTTTCCGCCGATCTCGATCCAGCACATGTTGAAGAACTTCAAATCGGGCGCTGGCGCGCCGGTCGCATCGGCGATGACATTGGCTGCATTCGGTCCCTGAATTTGATAGCGATAATGGCGGCGGTTTTCGGGGTCCGGACGCGCGGCGGTGCGTTCGTCATAGGTCAAAGTCACATCGCTTCGACCTTGCGCATGGAACATCAACCAGTTCAGTGTTGGCGCACGACCGACAAGGTTGAATTTTTCCTCAGCCAGATAAAAGAGGATCACGTCTCCAATGACATGTCCATAAGGCGTCACCGGCACAAATTGCTTGGCCTTATTCGGCACGAAGCCTTTGAAGCTGTTGACGCCCAAGCCGTTTAGAAAATCGAACGCGCCGGGGCCTTCGACCATCAGTTCGGCCATATGATAGCTTTGGTTGAACAACACGCAGGTTTCGGCCCAAGCCTTTTGCTCATCGCGCCAGTTTGAAAACTCGGCCGGAACGCCGGGATAGACATTGGGTCCGACCTGCTGATTGCGGAGCAGTTCGACGATATCAGGATTGCTGGAAACCAACGTTTCGAGTGAGTTCTGTTGGGTCATTGCATCTCTCTCCAGAAATAATTGCTTGCTTAATTTTCGTTACATGATTTGTATGCGCAACATACTAACAATGTCAATTTGATTGTATGCAAAGCATACAGTTTAGGAGGGTTATGATTGCAACTACCCATGTCGGCAGCTTGCCTCGTGGCGCCGAGCTAGTTCCCCTGCTTCTCGCACGCGATCGAGGTGAAGCCTATGATGCCGATATCTTCGACAGCGTTGTCCAGTCCGCCGTTAATGCGGCGGTCGATGCGCAAATCGCCGCGGGCGTAACCGTGGTCAGTGACGGCGAGCTCGGCAAGGTCGGCTATTCAACCTATATGACCGAGCGCCTGTCGGGTTTTGGCGGCGACGTCCCGCGCAAACCCGCGCTCGATCTCGCCCCACTGCCGGAATTTCGCAAGAAACTAGGCGCAATCATGGGCGATCAGGAATTTGTGCGCGCCGCGTGTATCGGCCCGGTCAGACTGGTCAACATGGATCCGTGCCACGAAGATATCGCGCGTTTCGCAAAGGCGGTGGCGGGAAAGCCGGTGCGCGGCTTCATGAACGCTGCCTCGCCCGGGCTAATTACCGCATTCCAGCCCAACCAATATTATCCATCACACGAAGCTTATCTCGCTGACCTCATCGATGCGATGCGCCCGGAATATGAGGCGATTGTAGCTGCGGGATTCCAGCTTCAGCTCGATTGTCCCGACCTCGCCATGTCGCGCCACACCGGCTATCAGGATGAGAGCGAGGAGGCCTTCCTGAAAATTGCCGCTACCAATGTCGAGGCGCTGAATGCAGCAACCGCCAACATAGACCCAGAGCAAATGCGGATGCATATCTGCTGGGGCAATTATGAAGGCCCGCATGACCATGACATTCCGCTGGAGCGGGTGGTCGACATCATTCTGGGCGCGCGCCCGGCAACGATATTGTTCGAAGCCGCAAATCCCCGGCATGAGCATGAGTGGAAGATCTGGGCGGAATCGAAAATTACCGACCATAAGATATTGGCACCAGGGCTAATCGACACCTGCTCCAACTATGTCGAGCATCCCGAACTGATTGCGCAGCGCATCGAACGCTTCGCCGCGATTGTCGGCAAGGACCGCGTGATCGCGTCAACCGACTGCGGCTTTGGCACATTTGCTGGCTATGGGAAAATTGACCCTGCGGTCACGTGGAAAAAACTGCGCGCCTTGCGCGAAGGGGCCGATATTGCCGATCAACGTATAGGTTGATGGCGACCAAATTAGCTAGCCTACCAAGCTTCTGAAGGCCGATTGGCCCCGACCGCACACGCGGTCGGGGCCGTTATTTATCTCATCAATATTTGAAACCGACCGTCAATCCATAAGTCCGTGGCGGCATCAAAGTGCCGCCGATGGCGCGGCTGGTCGATACCGAAAAGCTACCGGCATAGACGAGTTCGTCGGTGATATTTTTGACCCAAAGATTAGTCGTAAACCGGCCATCGGGATCAGTGTAGAGGATGTTGGCATCCAGCTGGATGTACGCATCCTGCGACAGACGGTCGTCGTTGAACTCGGTGTGGAACTGTTTGCTGCGATAAGCAAAGTTGCTCGCCAGTTCGACAGAGCCACCATTGCCCAGCGGTACCTCGTAAGATGGGCTTACGTTCAGGCTCCATTTCGGCGACATGCGGGTCGCATTGCCAGATAGGTCTACGACCAACGCCGATGCCACGGCACCCGGCGCAAAAAGACGAGGGTCAAGCGGGTCGGCAGCCGAGAAGCTGGTGAACTCGGAATGGAGATAACCAACCGAAGCATCGATCGAAAATTGCGGTGTTGCGCGCCAGAACAGCTCGAACTCTGCGCCATAAGCCTCTGACACCGCCGCGTTGGTCAATGTGCTGGTAAAGAATGGCGGTGTCGGGATCGGACGGGTGAGCGAGAATTGTCCATTCTTCAACCGTTGGAAAAACACCGCGAGATTGGCTCTCAGATCGCCGCCCGAATATTTCGTGCCGACTTCGAATGCCTCGACCTTTTCCGGGTCAACAAATGGCAGTGGCTGGGTGAGCGAAAGCCTACGCGTCGATCCGATTTCCGCAGTGCCGCTTTTGAAGCCGCGCGACCAGTTGGCGTACAACAACAGATCATCATTGGGACGGAATTCGACGCCGAGAGACGGCGAGAAATCTTTCCACGTCTTGCTCACATCCCACATCGGAATGCCAGTCCGAACGCTGTCGAGCAGGAAGCCACTCGGGCCGTCGCCAATGCCCGTGTTGTTCTTCAGGTTACGTTTTTCCCAGCTGTACCGCGCACCCGCCTTGACCGACAACTGGTCGGACAAGGCATAGGTCATATTGGCAAACGCCGCCCAAGTTTTAACATCGAGACGTCCGTCAAACTGGATGCGGAAAGGATCGGTGTTGTTGATCACATCGATACCGATGTGGTTTTCCGCCTCGATCTTTTCGTCGAGGTAGAAGAGGCCGAAGACACCATTAAAGTTGCCGGTATCAACGTTAGCCTGCAATTCCTGCGAAATCTGGTTCTGGAATACTGGCTGCCAGTGATTGGCGCTGCTGCGAAGCGCGTTGGTCTGCGCCAGTGGATAGCCGAGATAGGTCGACATATCAAAATCATGGAAGAAGATCGCGTCAAACTTGCGGTAACTCGTAAGTGACTTGAGCGTGACAGCGTCGCTCGCGTTGACGGTAATCGCTCCAGTAAAGGCCCATTGTTCGCGGTCGTTGATTGGGTCAAAGTTGGTCGCGATGTTCCGCGGGTTGGTTGCAAAGCGCGCCGCCGACCCATCGGCATTGGTGCGCTGGCCTAAAGCGCTCAGCCCGTCATTGGCAGCAATTCCGTCGGTAAGGACGCCGGGGAATGACACTTCGCGGAACTTGATCGCAAGTGACCGATCATCCTCGCTGTGATATTCGCCGGTCAACAGAATGTTCACATTTTCCGACGGCAGAAATTCGAGATGGCCACGCGCCGAAAACTGGTTCGCATTGTCGATATCGCTGCCCGTATATTCGTTGATGCCATATCCGTCACGCTTGACCGCGCGGAAAGCGATACGGCCACGAATGCCTTCGGTGATTGGACCACCGACGGCAGCCTCAGTCACAAGGTTCAGGTCATCGCCGCCGAGCGTGATCCGCACATAACCCTGCGTCGTGTCGGACGGCTTTGCGGTAATCAGGTTAACCGCACCGCCGGTAGCGTTGCGGCCGTACAACGTGCCTTGCGGGCCACGCAGAACTTCGACGCGCTCTAGGTCGAACATCGACCCCAATTGCGCCTGCGCAAGCGATACCACGGCACCATCGACATGCAGCGCAACCGACGGGTCCACGCCGGGTAGCGAGCTCGACAGACCGATGCCGCGAATGAACAATTTGGCGAAGTTGAAATCATTACCAAAGCTGATGCTTGGTACGAGATTCTGCAGCGATTCAATGCCCGCGATGTTGCTTTCTGCCAATTCGTCGCTGCTGACCGCGGAAACTGACAGCGATACGTCAGAGAGCGACTGGGCGCGCTTTTGCGCCGTCACGATTATCTCGTTTGAATCGGCCGTTCCATCCTCTGCTTCCGCTGACTGAGCGGCGGCGACCGAGGGTAAAGCGCAAAGTGCAATAACGGATACTGCTGCTTGGGCGACCCAGCGGCGCCCGGACCAACTTTTACGTCCCATTTCCCTCTCCCTGATATTTGCTCATTGGCATTCATGTATTTATCAAATTTATGCCGTTATATTATCGGAGCTTTAACGGAACAGTCATTTGAATTGCGGTCGAGGTATAAGAAAATTCAAATTTAGATGGGTTCGTAAGACTCGGCGTGAACATTATTCACAAGCATGAACTAGGCTTGGATTCTACCATTCTGGCTTGAGTTGCGGCTTAGGAACCTTACAATGTCTTCCCACCGCATATGGGAGATTTTTGCTTTGATATTGGAATATTGCAAACGCATCAATTTGAATGAGCTGCCCCCGGCAACCGAAGCCGGCTTGAGCAACCTGCAGTTGGCGCAACGTATTGCCATACCATTCGAAAATCTGGACGTTCGGTTAAATCGTGAAGTGAAACTCGACCTTGAGTCAATTTCAAAAAAGTTGGTTATCAACAGCAGGGGTGGTTATTGCTTCGAACAGAATTTGCTTCTGTCTCACGCTCTGGACGCAATGGGCGTAGCGAGCAGGCCAGCGCTGGCGCGCGTATGGCTTGGGGCCACCTATACCCCTCCTCTGACCCACCTTGTTTTGCTCGTTCAGATCGGAAAAGCTAGGTGGCTGATGGACGCTGGATTTGGCGGCGGATACTGCCCGCCATTGCTGCTTGCTCACGGCTCGGAGACATCAGCGCCTGACGGATCGACATATCGGCTTACTACCGATCCCGAGTTAGGCTGGATACTGGACCGATGTACCAACCAATCTGCCGTAAGACAGTACAGCTTTACAGAAAGCGAGGTATTCCCCCCAGATATCCTGCTTGCCAATCATTGGACATCCACGCACCCCACTTCATTGTTCAAAAAGAACATTGTCGTCAATCGGATAACGGGGGATGGGCGCCTGTCAATCATGAACACTGTGCTTACAAAAACCGGGACACAGGACGAGATTGTAACCATCACATCATCGGACCAATTGACTAGCATATTTCGGGAAGATTTCGGACTGAACCTGTCTGAATCCGATGTCAGCGAACTCGCTGCACAAATTGACCTATGAAACTGAAAGCCTGTACCGGTTTTCCAGAGTGCCGATTTTCTATATGCTGGTTTAAAGCTGTCAGTAACGATCCAAGTCTTCGGCCAGCTTAACCGCCCCTTTGAAATGGGCCTTTATCTCAGCCACATAATTTTGCTGGCGGGTCGGATCTGGGGTGCCGCCTGCATGATGGGTTATGACCAAAGATTTCACTCCGGCCTTCGCGGCCAACTTTCCAACTTCAGCAGGAGTTAGGTGATGGGTAGAAAGATGCTGTTCCAAATTGGCTTTCGCGGCAGCCGGCATGTTCGGAGAGTTCCGGGCCACGGTTGCCATGGTACTCGCCAGATCAATCATCTCGCTAACCAACAGGTCCGCGCCTTTTGAAAGCCGCTCGACAGCCTCGCTTGGTCCGGTATCTCCGGTGTACACAATGGAGCGGGTAGGGAGATCAAATCGAAACGAAAATGACTTATAATTGCGATCCTCGACGCTGCCCGGCGCAAAATCATAATGCGAGTTCTGCGCGGCCGTAACGGTCATACCGTCAACAGTAATGCGCTCTCCATCGCTGAGTTCGACGACGGTAACGGTATCGGCAGGCGGCGCCCACGGCTTGCCGGGAATACCATATCCGACGCGCGCCGCTGGCTGCATCGAGGCGACCATACCAGCGACCATTTCGCGCGTCCCGGGCGGGCCGTAGACTGTCAGCTGCTCGCTCACATTTGTCTGATTGCGCAGGCCAAGTACCGCCGAAAGGCCACCTGTGTGATCGACATGCAGATGGCTCAGAAATACTGCCTTAACGCCGGGCAGTGGCAGCCCTGCTCGCGCCATTTGCTGCACCGTCCCGTCACCCGCATCGACAAGATACGTGCGTCCATTATGGATCAGCGCATTGGCAGGCTGGGACCGGTCGCGGCTTGGCACTGGTCCCCCCATTGTGCCCAGCGTGATAAACGTATCTTGTCCGGATGACGCCTGCTGTGCATTTGCTGGCGAAACCAGAACCATAGCGGCCAAGGCCAGCCGGAAAAGACGCTGTTGCATCAGAAGCTGAACCCGACCCGCACGCCATAAGTACGCGGCGGACGAAGCGTGCCAACGGGGAAATCCAATATTGGCCGCGTACCTGCACGTGCCAGAATTTCCTCGTCGGTGATATTGTTGATAAAGCCGGTGATGCTCCAGCTATCCATGCTTTCCAATGTCAGATAGGCATCCGCAGTGGCAAAACCGCCCTGCTTTTCTTCCGGGCGGTAATTCGTGTTATTGAAGCGGCTGCTTTCGATATTGCCGCGCGCGCCGAATATCAGCGCCAGATCGCCCGACAGCTCAAACGTGCGCTCATAGCCGAGGTTCAAGGCCCAGCGCGGCGAATTTACAGTTGGCTTGCCCGAGCAATCAATATCGTAAAAGCGTGCGCCATTGATATTTGGATTCGCCGCCCGGCTGCCTAAAGTCGTGCATCCGGTGATTACCGGCGCGCCGGTTGGCGAGAAATTGGATGTCAGCAAGCTGTTATACTTGCCATTGAGATATTGCAGGTTGAGGTTGAACAGATCGTTGCGGCTGGGAGCGAAACGCGCTTCGAACTCCGCCCCGTACATGCGCGACTTGCCAGCATTTTGGGTGATCGAGCCTTGCGCAAATATCCCAGCCCCTGTGCGCACACCGCCAACATAGGTAATTTGCTGATCGGTATAATCCCAGTAAAACGCTTCGATATTCAGTTGCAGCTTATTGTCAAAGAACCTGTTTTTCGCGCCAACGGTGTAGGCCCTGAGCGTTTCTGGCGCGAAAGTGTTGTTCGGCGGCTGTGATACGAAGAAGCCGCCTGATTTGAACCCGGTTGCGACATTTGCATAGATTAGCGACGCTGGCCCTGCGTCAAATTCGACACCGGCTTTCCACGTGAACTTCTTGAAATTCAAATCACCGGTGAATGGCACGCTCAAAGGTGGTTGAATGGGGCCGGGCAAACCGCCTGAAGCAGTCGACGTCAGCTGGGACTTGCTTTCGTTTGTGTATCGCCCGCCTGTGACAAGACGGAATGAATCGCTGATATCAAAGGTCAGCTGACCAAATGCCGCGATGCTTTCGGTATTCAGGCGAGGGGTGAAACGCGTTGTCGAGATGTTGCCTTGGCGGAAGAAATTCTCCGTCGCTTGATTTTCGCCGAAGTAAAACGCGCCGATTACGTAACGCAGCCGTTGATCTTCGTTTGACGCGAACCGCACTTCAAGCGAAGTTTGCTCGGCCAGATCGATGATATCACCAGCAAAGCCAGGGAGATAGGTCCTGAACCGGACATCCGAACGACGCCAGGCCGGAATGAACGTCAGCGTACCAAAACCCATGTCGCCAACGACCGTGGCACTGACGCCATAAAATTTGTTATCCAGAAAGCCGTCTGTCCCCGCAAGTGCTATGCAGCCGCTGTTGACGAAATTCCCAAATCCGCCGCAGAATGGCGGCGCGAATATGCCTGCTGCATAGCCGCGGATTGCGGCATGGGCACGCGGATCGGAAACGCTGACCCGGTCTTCCAGATCAGGTACTGCGAATGCCGCGCTGGGAAGAAGCACGGCGCCAGATCCCTTGCCATGCTGGTTATAATAGTCACCAACCAGCGTCATCGACCACATGTCAGACGGCTGGATCAGCAGCGACGCGCGCACCGCCTCTCCCTTGTCATCATCATAACCATCGGAGATGTAACCGTCGCGGTTGACGATTTGACCCGCAACCCGCAGCGCGGCGATTTCGCCGAGCGGAATATTCAGCGCGAGCGAGCCTTTCTTGCTGTCGTAATTGCCATATTCAAACAAAGCTTCGCCGCTGAACTCACCGAGCCGAGGCTTTTTCGGGATCACGTTGATTGCGCCGCCGGTGGCGTTCCGCCCGTACAATGTCCCCTGCGGCCCCTTGACAACTTCGACCCGTTCCAGATCATAAAATACGCCGGTCGGCGCGGTTGGGCGGCCCACATAGATCCCGTTAAAGTTGAACGCGATGGCATTTTCCGCGAACGAGTTCTGCGAGACGGTGCCGACACCGCGCAGGAAAAAGCTGGTGGTGCCGCCGGTGGGCTGCACGACCAAAGACGGCACCAGCTTACCAAGGTTTGCGGTTTCGGTAATGCCGGATTTCGTGAGATCATCGCCCGTGACAGCGCTGACGGCCAAAGCTGTTTTCTGGAGATTTTCTTCGCGGCGCTGGGCTGTGACGACAATCTCGTCCAGACCATCGCTTTCTTGAGCCTCGGCGCTTTCGGCTGTGGCTGCGCTATCCTGGGCAAGCGCGATACCTGGCGCGCCAAGTCCAACAATTGCTACTGACGCAAGCAAAACTGCTTTCATGAAACCTCTCCCTCATATTTTTGCACTGCCTTCACGGACAGCATCTTTCATTGAAGCCATTTAGGACATAGAGCGCCCATCGGTTAAATCTTTTGTTTTGATGGTAATCCAATCACAGTATTGATAGGTTGTCCAAATGCGTTTCAAAGGACTCGATCTCAATCTCTTAGTCGCCTTCGACATATTGATGGCAACGCGCAGCGTATCGCGGTCAGCCGAGCAACTGCATCTTAGCCAACCGGCCATGAGCGCCGCGCTTGGGCGCTTGCGCGATTATTTTGGCGATGACCTGCTCGTTCAGCAGGGAAAGCGGATGTTCCCGACAGCTTATGCTGAATCGCTAATGCCTATGGTGCAGGACGTTTTGCGTAAAGTGGATGAGGTGATCACGACATCAACGACCTTTGATCCCGCGACCTCGCAGCGCACATTTCGTCTTATTGCATCGGATTACATCACCGCTGCCGTTATTGCTCCGCTCGTACGCAAGTTGGCTTTGGTTGCACCGCAGATCAGGCTTGAAACCGTATTGCCCTCCGATGGCAGCGCGGAACTTATCGGGCAAGGCGCCTTTGACCTGATGATCACTCCCGAAGATTTCATCAGTCCTGACCAGCCGGCCGAACTGTTGTTTGAAGAACAGCATGTCATTGTGGGCTGGAGCGGTAACCCTCTTTTCGAACGCACCATAACCGAGGCGGATGTGATGGCAGCAAGCCATGTTGGCGTGCATATGGGCAACCAGCGGACGAAGGCCTTTGCCGACAGTATGATGGAAAAGCTTGGCCGGTTTCGTCAGATGGATGTCACAGCATCATCGTTTACAATCATCCCTTGGTTGCTGATCGAAACCAACCGGTTGGCATTGATGCACGAACGACTGGCGCGCCGTATGGCCAGTATGTTCCCTCTTGCCGTTGCGCCGATCCCGTTCCCGTTTCCTCCAATGCGTGAAATGATGCAATTCAATCGGACACGCAGCGCCGATGAGGGCCTGCGCTGGTTACGCGAACAATTGCGTAAAGAGGGCGCGATGCCCAAAGGATGATGTTCATCCACAAAACGGATGTGAATTCATCAATTCAATCAAATTTACAGATTTTATGGGCTGACTAGATAGGACATCCTGAAGTCCCCAACATGATGGGACACATTGGAGAGGTCAGCCTTGGAAAATTTGAAGGTCTTAGTCATCGGTGGCGGCATTGGCGGCCTTACATCGGCGATTGCGCTGCGACGTGAGGGTTTTGCTGTTGATGTTATCGAGCGTGATCCCAGCTGGTCGGTATACGGCGTGGGGATCATCCAGCAGGGTAACGTCATCCGGGCCATGGCCCAGCTTGATTTGATCGATGACTATATCGAAGCCGGATTTGGCTTTGACCATGTCGAGATTTTCATCCCTACCGGCCACTCGGTTGCCAAGATTCCAACGCCGAAACTTGTGCCGGATTATCCCTCCAATGTCGGCATCGGTCGGCGCGCGTTGCATAAGGTGCTCGGTGACCGGACGATTGCTGCGGGGGCAAATGTGCGGCTCGGGCTGACGGCTGATGTGCTCGATGACGACGGCTCAGGCGTGTCGGTTACTTTCAGTGATGGCAGCGCTGGCCGTTATGACATGGTGATCGGCGCCGACGGCCTCTATTCGCAAACACGGGGAACCATTTTCCCCGAGGCACCTAAGCCCGAATTTACCGGCCAGTCAGTGTGGCGCTACAATTTGCCACGCGGCGAAGATGTTAACGGCCTGCATGCCTATGAGGGCAAGACCGGGATCGGGCTGGTGCCGTTGTCTGCAAGCTTGATGTATATGTACGTAACAACACCCGAACCGGGCAATCCGCGATACCCACAAGAACAGCTTGCGTCCGCGATGCGCGCCAAGCTCGCGGACGTGCCTTCACCGAAAATAGCTGCGCTCGCAGAGCAGATTACCGACGACGCCGAAGTTGTTTACAAGCCGCTTGAATGGGTCATGCTCGAAGGTCCATGGCATCAGGGTCGCGTTGTCCTCTTGGGTGACGCCGTGCACGCAACTACGCCGCATTTGGGCCAAGGCGCTGGCATGGCGATCGAAGATTCGCTCGTGTTGGCCGAGGAACTCGCCAAAGCGGCAGATTGTGAAAAGGCTTTCACCGCCTATCGGGCGCGCCGTTACGACCGCTGCAAATATATTGTCGATGCTTCGACCGCGATTTGTTTTGGGCAGTTGGGCAAAGGACCGCTGGTCGACAACGCCCAGGCCACCCGCGAAATGTTCATGAAAGTTGCCGAGCCAATCTGAGGCCCGCAGCGCACCAAAATTCAAGGAGCTTAATCATTATGGCAAGAGTTAGCGAGATCCGACACGTCGGATATGCCGTCGCCGATTTGCAGGCAGAGGCCGCATTTTATCAAGACATTTGGGGCCTGCGCGATGCAGGCGAGAAAGACGGCATGCTGCACTTCGCCGCCGAAGGTCATGACGAGTTATATGTCGTCCGCTTGCGCCAGTCGGATGTCCAGCATATCGATATCATCACGCTTGCCGCTGACAGCCGCGCCGATGTCGATGCCTTGCACGACAAGGTCGTCGGATACGGCTGCCAGATCATTTTTGCGCCGAAAGACCTGGATACTCTGGGCGGCGGCTACGGCTTTCGCTTTTTCAGCAAAGACGGTCTGCCGTTCGAGATTTCGAGCGATGTCGCGCGCGGCCCATCGCGTGAACTCGTCCGCTGGGAAGGCATTCCGCAGAAGATCAGCCATATCGTGTTGCACTCGCCCGACCATCAGGAAATGGTCCGCTTTTTCACCGACGTGCTGGGCTTCAAGGTGAGCGACTGGCTCGGCGATTTCATGTGCTTTTTGCGCTGCAATTCGGCGCATCACCGGATCGCTTTGTTGCCGGGTCCGGCGTGCCTCAACCATGTTGCCTATGACATGCTCGGTGTCGACGATATGATGCGCGGCATCCATCGGCTAAAACAAAAGGGCACCGATATTCGCTGGGGGCCAGGCCGCCATACAGCAGGTAACAACACCTTCAGCTATTTCACCACGCCAGCCGGTTTCGCGGTCGAATATACCGCAGAACTGGAAGAGGTGGATGATGCAACTTGGGAGGCGCAGGTACATGCACCCGCGCCGCTGGTCATGGACCAATGGGGCATCGGCATAGGTGGCCCGCAAACCATGCCGCACCCCGCACCCGACGCAGGGCTCTTTCAGTCGGCGGGAGTATAAGATGTCGCTTTTTGCACCATTCCCCAATTATATCTGGAATCTGTCGGTCGCGATCGCGATGGAATCCGGCGCGCAAATCGGGGAGGTTGTCGACATCATCGCCGCCGCCAAGGATGCGGCCGGTAGCAGCGCCGACAATGGCACACAGGCTTTCATGCAGGCCTGGATGGCTAAGGCGGACACGCTGATTGAACTCGCGGGCGAAGACGAAGCTGCGGGGCGCAATTTCTCCGCTGGCCTAAAGCTTGAGCGCGCCGCGCTTTATCTTCTCAACGGTGAGCGGATGCAGGCGCAAGGCACCGCCGGGCGGATGGAAACTTATCAACTCGCACGCCATTGTTTTGACCATGCGGTAGTTCTCGGCAAGCTCAACGCCGAACGCGTTGAAATTCAGCTTTCCACCGGGACAATGCCTGCGCTATTCACGCGCGCACCCGGTGACGGGCCCAAGCCCGTTGTCGTCTATTGTAACGGCCTCGATAGCAACAAGGAGTTGCTTTACTGGTCGCGATTGCCGCATGCGTTGGCGCAGCGCGGTATTTCCACTTTGTGCGTTGACCAGCCCGGGACAGGCGAAGCACTGCGGTTGCAAAACCTACCCGCCACGCCGCACAGCGAGCTATGGGCCTCCAAAGCAGTCGACTGGCTTGAAACCCAGAGTGATGTTGATGCCAAGCGCATCGGCATGACAGGCATTTCGCTCGGCGGACATTATGCGCCGCGCGCTGTGGCCTATGAACCGCGCTTTGCGTCGGGCGCCTGCTGGGGTGCGAACCATAATTGGGCCGAAGTGCAGCAAAAGCGATTACGCAGCGAAGGCGAAAATCCGGTGCCGCATTATTGGGCGCATGTGATGTGGGTGTTCGGTGCCACCGATATGGACGACTTCCACGTCAAGACACAGGATATGGACCTCAACGGTCATATGGACCGGATCAAGGTGCCGTTTCTGGTTACGCACGGCGCAAACGACCGACAAATCGGCGTTGAATATGCGCATCAGGCGTTCGAACAACTCACCAACAGCCCGCGGCGCGAGCTGAAGATATTCACCGAACGCGAAGGCGGGGTTGAGCATGTTGGTGCAGACAATATGTCATTTGGTCGCGACTATATTGCCGACTGGTTTGCCGAAACACTTGGCGGTCACACGGCATGAGCTTTACCACAACCGCCCACGTGCCCACACAAAGCGCCAGTAAATATCTGCAACAGGTGTGCAAGCATTGGGAGCATAATCTGCCAGTCAGTTTTGACGCCAGCCACGGCGAGATCACCTTCGCCAAGGATGCGCGCGGTGCCGACTGGCCAGCCGATGCACTTGTCATGCTCGATGCTGATGGCGACACGCTCGTTTGCACAATCAACGCCAGCGCCGCGGGGCAACGCGACGGCTTGAAAGGCGCACTCGAGCGGCACATCGACCGGTTCGCTTTTCGTGAAGTGCCGCTGGCATATAACTGGACCGACGGTTGACCTCTGCCGTCCCCGCCGCGTCGACAAAGCACGGGGTCATCCTGCTGCTCTGTGCGGTGATGCCGATCATGGCCATCATCTCGCTGGTGCCTGTGTTGCCGCTGCTGCTCCAGGAATTTTCAGCAACGCCAGGCAGCGAATTTCTGGTGCCGATTGCGCTGACCATTCCTGCTTTGTGCGTCGCTTTATTCTCGCCGGTTGCCGGATGGGTCAGCGACAAAATCGGTCGCAAGAAACTGCTCGTCGGCGCGCTCCTGATTTACGCCGTGGCTGGAAGCTTTCCGCTGTTTTTGACCGATCTCAAGCAGATCATCGCATCACGGTTCGTGCTCGGCATTGTCGAAGCGGCGATCATGACGGTCGCGACCACGCTGATCGGCGATTATTTTACTGGCGAGCGGCGCGAAAAATGGATTGGCGTTCAGATCGCCACCGGCAGCTTTGCCGCGATTATCCTAATCGCCGCCGGCGGCTTTCTCGGCGAAGCGTTTGGGTCCCGAGGCCCGTTCTTGCTCTATGTGCTGGCGGTCCCGATTGCCTTGGCCGCAGCGATCATATTGTACGAACCGGTAAAGCGGAGCAAAGACCCCGACCATCAGACCGTTCAATTTCCGCTTAAAGCAGTTTTGCCGCTCATTTTGATCACTGGCGGCGTTGGCTTGCTGTTTTACTCGGTCGTGGTCCAGCTCGGGCCGATATTGCAATTGTCGGGTTCAGTTTCACCCGCGATGATTGGCATCGCGGGGGCGGCTGCGAATCTTGGCGTTGTTGTTGGCAGTCTCCTGTTTCGGCGGTCGATCCATTTGACGGGCCCCACTCTTCTCGCGATTGGTTTGCTGATTTCAGCCATCGGATATGCAGGGGCAGGAAGCTCTGACAGCTTCATCTGGATCGCTTCATTTGCGGTGGTTGCGTGTATCGGCAGCGGCTTGATGTTGCCGAATATGATGGCGTGGATCATGCGATACTTACCCGACGAAGTCCGCGGTCGGGGTATCGGTTTCTGGACCGGTGCATTTTTTCTTGGACAGTTCACGGCTCCAGTCATCGCCACGGCACTTTCTGCCAAAGCGGGCGGCCTTGCCAACACATTGCTGATCTACGCGGCTCTGGCAGCGATCGGGGCGTTACTTGCCCTGTTCGCGCGCCGCAAGACCGTGCAACCGGTAACGTGACGCAGTGATATCTGCACCCTCCGTGGCCATCGACCCGTTCGACGAGGCATTTCTTGCGGACCCCTATGCGCATCATCCTGCGCTGCGCGATGCGGGACCGGTTGTCTGGCTGGAACCGATCAAATGCTTTGCCATGGCACGCCATACCGAGGTTCAGGCGGCCCTGAAGGATCACGAAACCTTTTGCTCTGCGCGCGGCGTTGGTATCACCGATTTTGCGGTGGATGCCCCGATGCGTAAGCCATCTTTGCTACTTGAGGCGGACCCTCCGCTACATGACCGGACACGCGGGCTAATGAACCGGATTGTTTCCCCTGCCGCGCTCAAATCGCTTCGTCCCGTCTGGCAGGCGAAAGCCGATGCGCTGGTCGAGACGCTTGTTACCAGGCGAACGTTCGACGCCGTGACTGACCTTGCGGAAATCTATCCAATGCAGATTTTCCCGGACACCATTGGGTTGCCGGTCGAGGGCCGCGAAAATCTGATGCCTTATGCCACAGCTGTGTTCAACGGATTCGGCCCGCGCAACGCAGTGTACGAACGAGGAATGGAACAGGCCAAGGACGCGATGGTCTGGATTGCCAACGTCTGTCGGCGGGAAAATCTATCACCCGGCGGTTGGGGCGCGGCAATTTATGATGCTGCCGATGATGGTCTATGCACAGAGGACGAAGCCGCGCTTCTGGTGCGATCATTCCTGTCTGCCGGAGTGGATACGACGGTCAACGGCATCGGGCACCTTATCCTCGCGCTTGCCAGCTACCCCGAGCAATGGGCTCTATTGCGAGAAAATCCGAGCCTGACGAAGCGTGCCTTCGAGGAAAGCCTGCGATGGGATTCTACGGTCCAGATTTTTTTTAGGACAACGAGCAGACCCGTAACCGTCGCCGACGTTATGATACCGGAAGGCTCAAAAGTTCTGCTGTTTCTCGCGGCCGCGAACCGCGACCCGCGCAGGTGGTCCGAACCCGATACATTTGATATACAGCGGCAGGCCAGCGGTCATGTCGGCTTCGGTTTTGGTATTCACCAATGCCTCGGCCAGATGGTGGCACGGCTGGAGGCCGAGATGATCCTGAATGCGCTTATTCCGCGGGTTGAATCCTTTCGGTTGACCGGGCCGCCAAAGCGCCGACTAAACAACACGCTGCACGCCATCGCCGGACTGCCCGTTGAAATCATAGCTAGTTGAAGGATAATATCATGCCCCGCCAATTTATCGACTTATCCATCTATCTCGAAAATGACGTGATCACCGATCCGCCGTTCATGCGGCCAAAAATCACCTATCAGCAGCATGCCGATACGGTCACCGAATTGGGCCATTTTTTCCCCGGTGTAACGTCCGAGCAGCTGCCCGACGGCGCGGGTTTTGCGGCGGCGGAATGGGTGACGTTGACCACGCATAATGGCACGCACCTCGATGCGCCGTGGCATTTTCATCCGACAATGGACGGCGGGGAGCGGGCAATCACCATTGACGAAGTGCCATTGGAGTGGTGCTTCAACCCCGGGGTAAAGCTTGATTTCCGGCATTTCGAAAACGGCTATGTTGTGACCGCCGCTGATGTTGAGGCTGAGCTTGCCCGCATTGGCCATGAATTAAAGCCGTTCGAGATCGTGCTGGTCAACACCGCTGCTGGCGGCGCGGTGGGCAAGCCCGATTTTGTCGATACCGGTTGCGGCATGGGATATGAGGCCACGATGTATCTGCTGGAACGCGGAATTCGCGTGACTGGCACCGATGCCTGGAGCTGGGATGCGCCATTCAGCTATACCGCCAAAAAGGTGGCTGAAACCGGTGACACTTCGCTGATCTGGGAAGGTCACAAGGCCGGCCGCGATATTGGATATTGTCACCTGGAAAAGTTGCATAATCTCGAAGCACTTCCCGCACATGGCTTCACCGTGAGCTGCTTCCCGCATAAAATCCGTGGTGCATCGGCGGGCTGGACACGCGCTGTCGCGATTATCGATGGCGACTAAGCCAAAACAGCGCATTCTGGTTACTGGCGCAGGCGGCTTTGTCGGTCGTTTGTTAGTCAATGCGCTAGCCAAAGAGCACAATATTGTCGCTACCGACCGCGTCGGTCTGGACACGTTAGAATTGCCTAGCGTCACGGCTTTATCCGGAGACCTTGACGATCCAGCACTAATTGAAGCCGTAACCGCCGAACCGCTCGACGCGATTGTCCATCTTGCGACCATCCCCGGCGGAGCGGCGGAGGCCGAACCCGCACTCGGCAATCTTGTAAATGTTGCGGCCAGCATCGCGTTGATTGATGCCGCCGCCGCGCACGAAAATTGCCCCCGACTGCTATTTGCAAGCAGCATTGCGGTGTTCGGCGACCCGATGCCAGCGCAGGTCGACGACGACACAGCCGTCAGCCCGATGCTGCGTTATGGCGCCCACAAGGCGATGATGGAAGAATGGATAGCGACCCTGACCCGGCGCGGTGCGATACGCGGACTGTCGCTTCGACTACCGGGCATCGTCGCCCGGCCACTGGGGCCGTCGGGTATGAAATCAGCCTTCATGAGCAACCTATTTCATGAGATGAAAGAAGGATGCAATATAACGCTGCCGGTATCGTCGGCGGCAACCTGCTGGCTGCTTTCGCGTCCATCACTCATCAATCAGCTGGTCGCGGCGCTAGCTTTCCGCCACGACCCCGATGATGCGCGCCTGAACCTGCCAGCCATGCGGGTGATGATGGGTGACCTAGTCTCCGAAGTAGCCCGCCAAACGGCAAGCGATGCCAATCTGGTGACCTACGACCCCGACCCCGCAATTGAGGCCGCATTTGGCACGCAGCCGCCATTATTCACCCCGCGCGCTGATGCGTTAGGCCTGCGCAACGATGGCAGCCTGCCAGATTTGGTCCGCAACGCGCTCGCCGATTTATGATATAATGAGAGGACACCCATGAAACTTGCAACTTATGCCACTGGCACTGCCGACGGCGAACTGATCGTCGTTGGCGACGACGCGACGCGCTACTTGTCCGCCACCGGCATCGCGCCAACGCTGCAGGCGGCAATCGATAGCTGGGCCGATGCCGAGCCTAAACTACGTGCGCTGGCAGACCGCATGGCCTTGGGCGAAGGCCAGCCGTTGGCAGGACTGCCCCTCGCCGCCCCGCTTCCGCGCGCATGGCAATGGCTCGATGGCTCTGCATTCCGAAGCCATGGCGAACTGATGGAAACATTGTTCGGCACCGAACCGCCTCCGCCGGGCCGGCCACTGATGTATCAAGGCCTGTCCCACCAGTTTCTTTCGGCCACCGCCGATATGCCGTTGCCGCGAGAGGAAGATGGAATCGATTTCGAAGGCGAGTTTGGCATCATCACCGACTTCGTGCCGATGGGCGTTACGCCTGAAGCGGCAATGGCGCACATCAAATTGATCGTACAGATCAACGATTGGTCTTTGCGCGCACTCGCACCAATCGAAATGAAAACCGGCTTTGGCTGGGTCCAGGCCAAACCCGCCTGCTCGGTTGCGCCTTATGCAGTGACACCTGATGTCTTGGGCGATGCCTGGCGCGATGGACGTGTCCACTTGCCGCTCAGCGTCGACTGGAACGGACAGCGGTTTGGCGATGCATTGGGCGGAGTGATGGAATTCGGCTTCCATGAGTTAGTCGCGCATGCGGCAAGCACCCGTTCGCTATGCGCAGGCACGATAATCGGGTCAGGCACAGTATCGAACAGCAATTTCCGTGAAGTCGGCTCGTCCTGTATTGCCGAGCGACGCGGAATTGAAATGCTCGACGAAGGTGCCGCGCGCACCGGCTTCATGCGCTTTGGCGACACTGTGCGAATGGAAAGCCGGATGCCCGATGGCAGCCTTTTATTTGGGGCAATCGACCAACGGGTTGTACAGGGATGAGCGCGAACCCCTCGCTTCCGGTTCGCAGGATTGTCACTGGCCACAATTCCGACGGCAAAGCAATTTTCGTCAGCGACGACGCCCTGCCAGTCGATCCCATTCCTTCTGGCGATGCAGCGTTCAGCCTGGTCTGGACGACTGCCACGGTGCCGGCCGACAATAATGACGAAACCGATGGCCGCACCCGCGATGCTGGGCTGACGCTCAATCAGGGTTCCGTCATCCGTATCGTCGACATGTTGCCCGGCGGCACATCACCAATGCACCGCACCAACAGCATCGATTACGGCATCGTGTTGTCAGGTAAGGTCGAACTGGAACTGGATGACGGATTAGTTACCACCGCAGGTCCCGGCGACATCATCGTCCAGCGCGGAACGATGCACTTGTGGCGCAACCGGTCCGCGACTGAGACCTGCCGGATAGTTTTTGTCCTGATCGAAGCCAAACCTGTATTGTTTGACGGCGTTCCGCTTGCAGAGGTCAAGCCGTAAGCGGTCCACGCTCGTAATATTTTAACTGCGTGGCGGAGACGGTGGGATTCGAACCCACGATAGAGTCACCCCTATACACACTTTCCAGGCGTGCGCCTTCGACCACTCGGCCACGTCTCCGCATCCCATTCGGGAAGCGACGCCCCTAGCGGCTCCTTTGCGCTTTCGCAAGGGCAACGGATTTGCAATAACGTGGCCATGAAAAGATATCTAACTCTCGCCGCCAGTGCTGCGATTTTTGCCGCGCTCCCGCTTTCTGCCCAAGAGGCAAAGACCTATCCCGCGCCGGGCGAGATTGTTGCGGCGGCAAAGGCGGAGGAGTGGGTAGTGATTGCACCGTCCGACCTGCTGGTGATGGACCTCGCGCCCGATGCCAAAGCCAAGTCGCGCCGCGTGGTAATCCAGCTGATGCCTGCGCCATTCAGCCAGGGCTGGGTTGGCAATATCCGCAAGCTCGCCGCTGCCAAGTGGTGGGATGGCACCAGCGTCAACCGCGTGCAGGATAATTATGTCGTTCAATGGGGCGATGCGACAGAAAAGAAGGACTTGCCAGAAAAGTTGCGGGTGATGGTGGCAGACGACTACCTGTCCCAGACCATTAACTTGATCGGAAGGCCCGCGCCTCAGTTACGCAGTGAAAGGACCTGGCAAGAAAGTCTTACTTTTGATGCCTATGCAGCACGCACCGCGTTCGAAAACGGCTGGCCCGTGGGGGTGGGAAAAAGCGCGGGAATGTGGCCCGTCCACTGCTACGGCATGGTCGGCGTAGGTCGCAATCTGTCGCCCGACACCGGCACTGGGGCAGAGCTCTATACCGTCATCGGCCATGCGCCGCGGCATCTCGACCGCAACATTGCGCTGGTCGGCAGAGTGATTGAGGGGATGGAGTATCTCTCCAGCCTGCCGCGCGGGACGGGTGCGCTCGGCTTTTACGAGAAGGAAGAGGAGCGGGTGCCGATCCTGTCGGTGCGGTTGGGCAATGAGGCAAAAGACTTGCCGACATTCGAATATCTTTCGACCGAAAGCACAAGCTTCGCCGCTTATGCCGATGCGCGCGCCAATCGGCGTGATCCATTTTTCATCAAACCTGCAGGTGGTGCCGATATCTGCAACATCCCGGTGCCGGTGCGGCGCAAGCCGGTGAAGTGAGCTCCGAAACCCACACCGTCACCGCGCCGCTCTGGATATGGACCAGCGACAAGGCCCCCGCCAGCTGGCACTTTCTGACAATCGACGGCGAGGCAGGCGAGGCCATCCACGCACTCGCGCTGATGCGGCGGCTGGAGAACGGGCGGCGGCGGGGTTGGGGCTCGATGAAGGTATCGGCAACCATTGGCGACACCAGCTGGGAAACATCGATATTCCCTGCAAACGAGGCCAAGGGTTGGCTGTTGCCGGTCAAAGCCGCCGTCCGCAAGGCCGAGGGGCTGGTAACCGGTGACACAGTCGAGGTGACGGTCACGCTCTAAATCCGTCCAAAGCGGAGCGATGCCGCACCAATATCGGTATGGCCGCCTTCGCTATTTTCTGGTTTGTTCCCGACTATCTGGGATATGGAGCGCAGCCAGTATCTTCAATGTCCTCGACTGCGGTTGCCGGTGACACAGAATCGGGCAGCTTTGGCTTCTGCCACTCCGGCGGCGGTTATAATTGCGTCGTTGATGGCGATACGATCTGGTATCAAGGCAACAACATTCGCATTGCCGATATCGATACCCCTGAAACGCATCCCCCGGGCTGTGCTAGAGAGGCGGAATTGGGCGAAGCGGCGACCAACAAATTGCACAGCCTGCTGAATGCTGGCGCATTCTCTATCGAGGGCATTGACCGCGATACTGATCCATATGGCCGTCAGTTGAGAATCCTGACCCGTGGTGGTGCTAGCATTGGCGGAATGTTGGTCGATAACGGGCTCGCGCGCTGGTATGAAGGCGGACGGCGGCCTTGGTGCTGACCCCTTAATCCGTCATCATCATCCGCATCTTGTCTAACGCGGCTTTTTTGATTTGGCATACGCGCGCTGCGCCGACGCCTAATGTCTCACCGATTTCGTCGAGATTCAGTTCCTCGGAAAAATATAGCTGCAGGATCATCGCCTCGCGTTCGGACAGCCTGCCGAGATTGGCGACCAGCGCCTCGCGCAATTGCGCCTTTTCGAGAGCGGTATCTACCCCGTCGGCGAGGTCGGCAAACCACATGTCATGGTCCGAATAACTCTCGTCTATCGACTCTTGTCCGACGGGCACCGTAGATGCGGCCATCGCGTGATAGGCATCGGGTTCAAGCCCGGTAGCATTGGCCATTTCGGCATCGTTAGGCGCACGCATATATTCCTGTTCGAGCCGCGCCCGGATGCCCGCCAAATAGCGCCGGTTGGCCATACCCGCCCGTCCCATCCGTGCATCGCGGCGCAGTGCATCGATCATCGCGCCGCGTATGCGGGTCTGGGCATAAGGTGCGAAGGCAAGGCCGCGATCCTCGAAATTCTGCGCCGCTTCGACCAATGCGATCAAGCCGATCTGGATCAGATCTTCGACCTCAATCGCGGTCGACATGCGGCTATGCACATGCCAGGCAATGCGGCGGACAAGTGCGCTGTGCGCCTCGATCAATCGTGGCGCGCGATTGGTATCTGGACGGACATAAGCATTGCGGGCTTCATTCGGCATGAGGTTCTCCAACTTCTTGCAAGGCATCGGCAAGGCGGGTTTGACCGCCGACGACGGCGATGACATCAACCTTTTTGGTTTCCGGAATTTCGAGGAAAGACAGCACTGCAACGTCGCTGAATCGCGCCCGCAGCAGGCGAGCGACCGCAGCGCGGCAGAGCGGAGATGTAATTATTGCGAAACTACGCGCTGCGATCAGCATGGGTTGAACCGCTTCGTCGATGACGGCGATGATACGGCGGGCGAGCTCCGGCTCGAACGGCCAGCTGGCTTGCGGCGCGGACTGCACTGACTGGACCAGCAGCGTTTCCAGATCGCCGTCGAAAGTGATGGCGGGCAGGGGCATTTTGGCGGGCACGATGGTCTGGACGATGAGCGCGCTTAGTCTTTGCCGAACCGCCTCGATAAGCTCGGCAGCATCAAGATTGCGCGGAGCAAGATCGACCATCGCCTCGGCCACGCGGCGAAAGTCGCGCAGCGGAACGCGTTCGGCGAGTAAGGCGCGGCAGAGTGCCGTGATTGCGGCGAGCGAATAAGGCGATGGTGTCAGTCCGCCCGCTAGCTGCGGATAGCTCTCCTTGAGATTGTCGATAAGTGCCTGCGCATCGTCCATGCCGAACAGTTCGGCTGCGGACGCGGTTGCCAGCTGATTGAGATGTGTTGCTATTACAGTCGCAGGATCCACCACGGTGTAGCCGGCAGCAACCGCGTCTGTCCGGTCAGCTTGCGCAATCCACAGCGCATCGAGGCCAAAGCTCGGGTCTTTGACGGCCCGACCTGCTACGCCTTCGAGGACATCACCTGAATCGAGCGCGAGCAGTTCATTGGCCCAAGCTTGGTCTTCGCCGACCAACACCCCGGAAATGCGAATCTGATAGGCGTTGCCGGGAAGCGACAAGTCATCGGCGACTTTGACCATCGGCAGCACAAAGCCGAATTCGCGCGACAGCTGACGACGGATCGCGGTGACCCGGCCCATGAGCGGCGCGCCTTTGCGTTCATCGATAAGGCTGACGAGGCCGTAGCCAAGTTCAAGCGTGATCGGCGCGGTTTCGGCGATTTCGTGCCATTCGATGACATGACCGGGGGCGGAATCGATAATGGGGTCGGGTGTGGTAGGCGGATGCTTTTCGGATTTGCGCAGTAGCCACCAGATGCCACCTGCGAGCGCTGCTGCAGGCAGCACGACGAGTTGCGGCATAGCTGGAACAAGTCCCAGCAGCGTCAATATGCCCGCCACCGGCCCCCATGCCTTGGCATGACCAAATTGCGTTCCGATCTGCCCCGAGAGGTCGAGCGGGGATGACACACGGGTAACAATCGATGCCGCCGCAATCGACAGTAGCAATGCAGGAACCTGCGCTACCAGAGCATCGCCGATGGCGAGCATGATGTAAGTCTGCGCTGCCTCGCCAAAGCTCAGGTCATGGCTGACAACGCCAAGTATCAGCCCGCCGAAAATGTTGACGAACAGGATGAGTAGCCCTGCAACCGCGTCGCCCTTCACAAATTTGGATGCGCCGTCCATCGAGCCATAGAAATCGGCTTCGGTTGCGACTTCCTGCCGCCTTGCCTTGGCTTCGTCCGGGGTGACGAGCCCTGCGTTCAGATCGGCGTCGATGGCCATTTGCTTGCCGGGCAGCGCATCCAGCGTAAACCGGGCGGACACTTCCGAGACGCGGCCTGCGCCTTTGGTGATGACCACCAGATTGATAATCATCAGCACGGCAAAAACAAACAGCCCGACGATATAGTCGCCGCCGATCAAAACCGCGCCAAATGCCTCGATGACATGCCCTGCTGCCGCAGCGCCTTGGTGGCCATCGACGAGTACGACGCGAGTCGACGCGACGTTGAGCGCGAGCCTGAACAAGGTTGCGAACAGCAGCACGGTAGGAAATGCCGAAAAATCCAGTGGCTTGGCGACATTCATGGCGACCATCAGCACCGCAAGGCTGATCATGATGTTGAGGATAAAGCCGACGTCGAGCAAAACCGCGGGAACCGGCACGATCATCAGCATCACCAGCAGCAGGATCGCTATTGGCAGCGCGCCGCCTTTTATGCTGGCGATACCGCTTGCAAGATTAAGGCGGTTCATCGAGCGGAATGCCCTGATAGTCGCCGGTACGCCTGACGGGCAAAATCGAGATCCAGCCGTTTGGGCATCGGTTCCATTTGCGCGAGCGTCATTGGCGGTTGGTGTTGACTCGTCCTCGTGTTTTGCCGTTGAGCGCGCGCAGGTATCGGCGGCGGGCTTGGCAAATTGCCAAGCTTGGCTGCAAAGTCGCGGCGAATCTCGGACAGGCTTCGTGCTCCGCCATCTTCCCGGTAAAAAATCGGGCGGTTGGCGCTGGCGGCTGCCGGGAACAGCGTCGCTGCTGCCTGTTCCGGATTTTCTGCATAAGCAGACAGAAAGCGAGCAGCGCCTTCAGCGCCGAGGAAATGCGCGAGGTAAAGATCGACAGCTTCGGGGCTGCCGCCGACGCGTGACTGAAGATATTCTTTATTGTCCGCCGCAAATTCGGCGGCCATTACGGCCGCAGCTTCCGGGTTAGTCCGCAAGTCGAGTATCGACGAACGTAGATCGCCATTGGCTATGGAGAATGTGCCGTCTCTATTTTGCGTGATCGCGCCCGCAGCCCAGTCGAGCCCGTGAGCGGCACCATGCTGCTTCAATGTGCCCAGCCAGGTTTGCTTGGTAAACTGGTATAGCCCGGTCGCGCTCGACGTGCTGGCGCGCGCATCGGGCCGCATCCCGCTTTCGATTCGCGCCTGATCCATCAGATAATCGAATGACACGCCGGTACGCGCCGAGGCGTTGGCAATAGCAGACGTTACCCGTTGTGCTGTCGCTATTTGGTTGTGGGTCCGGTCAATCATGCAGGTTGAACTGCAACCAGCATGCCAAAACCGAAACTAGACGGATTCGCGCGGCTTTGTGTAGATATTGCCGCTGAATTGACCGCGCAATTCAGCGAGCCGGTCAATTTTCTGGCGGTTCCATGCCGTCAGATATTTGACCCGGATTCGCGCGGCTTCGGTCTGTTTCAATCCAAGCGTCAGCTGGTCGGAAGCGGGTGCAGCCGGTGACAGGCGCAAGATCTCGACAGTTTGCGCCAGCGCAGCGCTGGCCGACAATATCGCATCTGCATCGCGTGCGTCGAGCGCAGCGATCAGCCTCGTCTGGCAGTCGATAACGTCGCCAATCATCAGGCTTGATCGTTGAGACCAAAGCGCACAATGCCATCGGCGATGTCGCCCAGATTGATCTGGTAACTGCCACTGGCAATCGCCGCCTTCAGTGAGGCGACTTTGCTCGCATCAAATGGCGGCCCCATTTGCGCCAGGGCGCTCGCAAGGCTTAAGCTGCGCGCATTTGTCGTCGGTACAGCATCGGGTTTGATGTTTTTTTGTACTTCTGTTGCAAATAGACGCGATTGGGGAACCGGCCGGGCCGTCCCGAAACTTACGGAATCCACCATAGATTGCTCCTATTTCCACCGCCCGTCGGAAACCCGACAGGCATGACAGGAATAAGAACGGCAAATCACGCCAGGCTTTTAGGCCTTAAAAGGATACCAACCCGCGTGACTTGACCATTGCCGTGATCGGAATCGGCGATGACGGGGATTTGACACGCACCGGCTGACCGATGCCGGCATCCTCAAGTGCAACCATTAACGTCGAAACTGCAAAGCCGGGACCGCCTGAAACGCATTCGACCAGCTCGCCCTTACGGACGACAATTTCGGCTGGCGCGACCGCAGCAGTGGGTGCTTTCACCGGCACGCGCAATCGCCAGCCTAGCGCCGGGCAACGCACGACCACCACGCCTCCTGCCGGCGGGGCAATGATCGGATCGTCAGGACATTCGGCGAGTTTCAACCTTTTATCGATCTGTTCGGCATGGCCGGAAACAACGAAAATGCGTTCATCGAGAATTTCGAGATCTTCGAACGCGGGTGATGCCAGCGCAGCGAGCAGAAAGAGATATGGCATGAAAACTCCTTTGGATAATGTCTCCAAAGTTCAGCAATCATTGTGCCAATCAGGATTAAGCGGCGATAGCCCTTGCAGTCATGCGGATCGCATCGGCCTGCGCGACAAAGGCCATGTGCGAACAATCGAGCTCGATCCGTTCGTCCGATTCATGCCGTCGCCCCCGCGCAGAATGGGGTGCAACTACGCCATCCTTTGCCGACCATAATGCACAGGTCGGAACAGGAGGTTTTTCAGCCAACGACACCTCGATTGGCGGGGAATCGACCTTGTGGCCGGCAACAAATTCATAAACACGCCACGCATTGTTGGCACGCAGATCGCCTGAAAATGGGCTGCCCAGCGTTACGACTTTCCCAATACGATGTGGCGCATGCTTGGCATATTCCCGCGCGATCAGACCCCCCAAGCTCCAGCCGACAAGCGTCAGCGGCGTATCGATGGCCAAGTCATCCATCCGCTTATCGAGCCGCTCGAAAATGTCGGCCTTGATGCCCTTATTTCGCCCTAGCCCCCAACCGAATGACTGAAATCCCGCACCTTGCAATGAACGGCGCAGCCGCGATGTTGTTTGGTCCGACGCCAAAAAACCAGGTATAACCATAACCGCACGACCATCGCCCTCAACATCGAGCGGGACCGTCGAGGCAAATGCTGCGCTAGCACGCATATACGCAAATGCCATTGCCTCGCGCGCGAACAGCCGCAGAGCAGGCGCAACTGCGCCTGGCGCAAGGCTGACGGTGTCGACGGGAATCGCTGTAAATCGGGTTGCCATAGCCCCGATATATGCTGCTTACGGATTTATGAAAGATTTATGACACAAAAAATTGCTGTCGAATTATTCGGCGATGATTTCCGTCGGCTGTTCCGGCGTCACTTCTTGCACCGGCGGAGGCAAAGCTATCGGTGCGGCAATAGGCGCGACCAATGCCCCGCGTTCGAGCCGATCCAGTGCCTTGCGTGCGTCGCTATAGCGTTTAGCCCGAATTAGCCAGGACTGGGCTGCGGCGGCACCAGGCATCGCAGATATTTCGGCCATCGCGCCGGTCATATTCCCTGCTTCAACGAAAGTCTGGGCGCGTTCGAGCCGCTGCGTCGGGGCAGGGGAAGGAGCGCCGTCCTTTCTCAGGACAAACAGCTCGGACATTTCGCGCTTCACTGTGTTCCAAATCCCGTCTTCTCTGCTGCCGGTCAGCAAAGCAGGCTCAAGGCCTTTCAATTCTGCATGGAGCATCTCGATTGTCACAGGCGCTTGCGATGCTGCAATGATAGTTGAAACAGCCTGCGGCTGAGTCGCGCCGAACCGCAGGCGCAGCTGATCGGTGAGATAACCAAGCGGCGCACCGCTATCTATTGCACGGCGCGCCGCAAAGGCCACGAGCAGGCTTTCGGCCCGCGCTGCGTTACCCGAGGCTGCAGCGGCGTCGGCATTTATTTGATTAAGGCGACTGTCGATTTCGCCGCCGGTGCTGCCAGACGGCAGGACAGGTAAAACATTGCTGTCGGCCGGAGCCATCGAAGCTGAGCTAGCGTCATTGGAAGTGACTGCAGTTGGCTGGTCGAGATACCCATATTCCTTGGCCAGCCACCAAGTCGCAATACCGCCTCCGATAAATGCAATCAAAAGCAGCAGCAGGATATGCTTGAACTTCACACCACTGCGTGGCGCAGCCTGACTCGTAGAGTAATCGGTCATGTGTTCCCCTCGATAGCCGGGATCAGTTAGGGGTCGCGGGTTACAGTTGTAAAGCGGCTTTGCAACTCCGGCAAGAGTGCTGCGTCGTTCGGCGCGGCCGCAATGATGACATCCGCCCAGCCTTCGCCTGCGCTGTCGGCGATATTCTTAGAGAATGTGGCGATGGTTATGTCCTGGCGGGCGACCCCGGCACGGTCACACGAACCAGCAAAATATTCGGCCGCCCGGGAAGAATGAAGCATTACGGCATCGGCCTGCCTTACTTCTTTATCGAAGTTCGGGGGCGTCGGCACCGGGACGCTCCGATAGACAAAGCGGATGTCCAGTTTTATTTCCTCAGGCAATGTCGGTTCGCTGTAATCCTCGCCGGCCAACCATATCAAATTGCGGTGTCCGTTTTCCTGCGCCTTTAGCAGAAGAGCATTGATCCCTTCGGTGCCGACGAATCCCGGTTCAAGCGATGCCTTTTCTAACGCGCGCGCAGTTGCAGCGCCCACCGTGTAAAATGGCAGCGGACTAAGATGCTTAAGCGCGTCGCTTGCAGCCCGGACGGCGTTGCCGCTCGTCAACAAGAGGGCGTTATAATTTTCTGGCGCAACAGGTGGGTAGGGCAGGGGCTCGATCGCGAATAAAGGCATCACAATCGGTTCGAACCCAGCGTCGCGCACGCGTTTGGCTGTCGCGTCCGCACCGGGTTGGGGCCGGATGATGAGCAGCTTCACGGATTGAATATCGCCCGCAATTCGGCGCTCGCCCGACCAAGCAGATCTGCCGCAAGCTGCGCGGGGCCGTCGGCTTCGGCATCGAACATTATCTCACCCGATTCCATTTCGGCCCCGTTGCCAGTGAATATCTCTGCCTTAAGCCGGATTTGGCCACCCTCGACCTGTGCAAACGCCGCAATCGGAGAATGGCAATTGCCACCAATTGCTTCCAGCAGATCGCGTTCAGCCATCACCGCCGCAAAAGTCGGCTCGTCATTTATTGCTGACAATATTGGAACAAGGTCTTGTCTACTCGACAGCCGGTCTATTCCAACCGCGCCTTGCGAGGCTGCGGGCAGAAACTGGTCAAGCGACAATCCGTGCCCGACATCGGACATCCCCAGCCGGTCAAGCCCGGCCGCCGCCAGCAAAGTCGCGTCTGCATCCCCGGCTGCGATATGCGCCAGCCGCGTTGCCACATTGCCGCGCAGCGGAACGATCTGCAAATCGGGACGCAGCCGCTGCAATTGAGCTGCTCGACGCGGGCTTGAAGTTCCGACACGGGCTCCACTTGGCAAAGCGTCAATTGACTCAGCACCGATCAGCCGGTCACGTACATCTGCGCGGGGTAGCATGGCCGAAATGCTGAAAATGTCGGGACGGACGGTCTCTACATCTTTCATCGAATGGACCGCGATGTCGATCTGGTCGTCGATCAATGCGCGTTCGAGTTCTTTGGTCCAGAGCGCCTTACCGCCGATTTCGGCAAGCGGTCGGTCCTGAATTTTGTCGCCGGTCGCAAGCATCGGAACCAATATGGCCGCGTCATCGGGCATGTTATGCGCCTGCTTGATGGCCGCCATCGTCATTTCGGCCTGCGCCATCGCGAGAGGGGAACGGCGCGTGCCAATGCGCAAGGGACGGCCGGAAGTATAGCTCATGCGACTTGTTCATAACGAGCCTTGCACCTATGGCAACGGCGAATGGCAATCATCCTTGGCCTCGAATCTAGCTGCGACGAAACTGCGGCAGCAATCGTGCGTTCTGATCGCACGGTTTTGAGCCACGCTTTGGCCGGACAGGAGGATCATCACCGTGCCTTTGGCGGCGTTGTGCCCGAGATTGCCGCCCGCGCGCATGCCGAGTTGATGACGCCGCTTGTTAAAACGGCTTTGGCAGATGCGGGCATGACCCTCGACGATGTCGATGCAATTGCCGCTACCGCAGGACCGGGATTGATCGGCGGCGTGATGGTCGGGCTGGTGACAGCGAAGGCACTGGCAATGGCTTCGGGTAAGCCGCTGATTGCGGTCAACCACCTCGAGGGGCATGCCTTGTCGCCGCGTTTAGTCGATCCTGACCTCGACTTCCCTTATCTTCTGTTGCTTGTCTCAGGCGGGCATTGCCAGTTGCTTCGGGTCAATGGCGTTGGCGACTATAACCGGCTGGCGACCACCATCGACGACGCGGTGGGTGAGGCATTCGACAAAACAGCCAAGATATTGGGGCTGGGTTTCCCGGGCGGCCCAGCCGTGGAACGCGCGGCGGCCAATGGAGATGCGAATGCCGTGCCATTGCCACGACCGCTGAAAGGCGCCGATGAGCCGCATTTTTCTTTCGCCGGATTGAAGAGCGCGGTGCTGCGTGCGCACGAAACAGGACAATATAAGGTCGAGGATATCGCTGCGTCGTTCCAGCAGGCGGTAGTCGACTGTCTGGCCGATAGGCTTAGCTACACGCTGAAACGGATCGACCCGCCGGGCGCTCTGGTTGTTGCGGGCGGAGTTGCGGCGAACATGGCGATCCGCGAAATGCTCGAAAAGCTTGCCGGCCAATATGCGATGCGCTTTGTCGCACCGCCATTGTGGCTATGCACCGACAATGGTGCGATGATTGCTTGGGCAGGCGCCGAACGCTTCGCTGCCGGCCTGACCGATGGCCTCGATTTTATTGCCCGTCCGCGCTGGCCTCTCGACCCTGACGCAGCCCCCGCACGCGGCGCTGGAGTGAAAGCATGAGCAATGCAAAATATCCGGTCGGTATCATTGGCGGCGGCGCGTGGGGCACGGCGCTGGCGGCAGTTATGGCCCAAATCCATGACAATGTGTTGCTCTGGGCGCGCGAGGAAGAGGTGGTTTCGGGCATCAATCGCAGCCATGAGAACACGACCTTCCTTGCCGGTTTGAAATTATCCCCGAAAATTGTGGCCACCAGCCAGCTTGGCGACATGGTGGATTGCGGGGCACTGCTTGTCGTTACCCCTGCCCAGCATGTCCGCAATACGCTTTTGGCCTTGCCAGCAACCAACGCACCCTTGTTGCTCTGCGCCAAAGGCATCGAAGCCGAAACGCAATATCTGGTTTCGGACATCGCAGCTGAAGTCCGACCGGATAATCCGATCGCGGTGCTGTCCGGTCCGACCTTTGCGCACGAAGTAGCGCAGGGAAAGCCGACCGCGATTACCTTGGCAACTGCCAATAAGGCGCTCGGCGCGGTGCTGATGCGGTTGATTGCTGCCCCCGCATTCCGTCCTTATTGGACCGACGACGTCGTTGGGGCTGAAATCGGCGGTGCGGTCAAGAATGTACTCGCGATCGGCTGCGGGGTTGTCGACGGTGCCGGATTGGGCCTCAACGCCCGTGCAGCGCTTATCGCGCGGGGTTTTGCGGAGATGCAGCGTTATGGTCTGGCGCGCGGTGCTAAATCCGAAACGCTGGCCGGACTTTCGGGGCTCGGCGATCTGGTGCTGACATGTTCTTCTGAAAACTCGCGGAATTTCTCGTTGGGCCGTGGCCTCGGGCAGGGAAAGCCCGCAACTGAAATGCTCGCCGACCGGCGCACAGTTGCAGAAGGCGCGTTTACGGCTCCGGTATTGCTGCAATCGGCTCAACAGCTTGGTGTCGAAATGCCGATTGTCACCGCGGTGTGCGCTTTGCTCGATGGCAGTTTTAATGTCGCCGAAGTCACGGCCGCGTTGCTTGCGCGTCCACTCAAGGCCGAAAGCTGGTAACCTAGCTGCGTTTGCGCTAGCGTTTCCGGACAGGGGTGACAGATTGACGGCAGCCAGAACCGATGAAGACGATATTCAGGCGCTGGCCAAGGGCGGGCGCACGAATGTTTTCGGGTTCGTGCTGCGGCTGGCAGCTCGGATTCCCTTTCTGTTTATCGCCGGACGTCTCTACGGGCCCGAGGCGCTGGGCCGGTTCGCTTACGCGATCCTGATCGTCGAATTTGTGGCCCAGCTGGCGTCATTGGGTTTAAGACGCGGGCTTGCAGAACTTCTGTCGCGTGATGAACGGCCACCCGCCCATATGGTCGCCGATGCATTATTGGTGGCTATGTTTGCAGCCGCGCTGGGTGCCATTTTGCTCATCCTGCTCCCTCAACTGATGTTTCCCAACAGCGCCATCAACGGACTCGACCGGTTTTTGCCGCTGGTGATTTTTGCAATTGTTGCGACCGACATTGCCTTGGCTGCGCTTGCCTATCGGTTCGACATATTGTCGACAGTACGGGCACGCGCCATTGTCGAGCCGTGGACAATCAGTATTGCGGCGGGGGTGCTGTATTTTTATTCGGCGCGCGATGGATTGATTATCTCTTACGTCGTCTCCCTCGTTGCCGGATTGCTGTTCGCATTATGGCCGCTGTGGCGAAGCTATGGCCTGCCATGGGGCTGGATTCCAAGTCCGTCGCGTTCTTATGCCATTGCGCGCCGCAATTTGCCGCTTGCCGCTGCCGACGCCGCCGAGTGGGGCAGCAGGCGGCTTGACCTAGCGATACTGGGTCTGTTTGCGTCGCCAGCGGTCGTCGGAATCTATTATGTGGCACAGCAGGTCGCCAGCCTTCCACAAAAGCTGAAAACCAGCTTCGATCCAATCCTTGGACCGGTTATCACGCGCAATCTGCAAACGAAAAATTATGCAGAGATTGCACGTCAGGTCGGGCAGGTCGGGTTCTGGATCATCGCGGCGCAGGCGGGAATAGCGCTGGCCCTTGGCATACCGGGAGAAGCCGTAATGGGCCTTGTTGGACCGCAGTTTGTTGGCGGTACCGGCGCGCTGGCTTTTTTGCTGGCCGCAGAAGTGGCGGCTGCAACGGCGGTGGTTAGCGAGGCGGCATTGGTCTATATGGCGCGGCATCGTAATTTGCTGATTTCAATTGGAACGCTGTGCATTCAGGCGCTGGTGAGCATTGGCCTCATCATGCTGGTCGACGAACTTCCGGTCAAACCGGGCTATGTCGGACTCTATCAGGCAGCAGCTGTCGCGTGCGGCCTGATGATTTCGCTGGGTATCGGCTCGCTCATCAAATCCCGATTTCTCGCCACGCTGCTCGGTCACAGCATCAGCATTTGGCGGATGGCACTGGTTTGGGCGGTCGCCGCCGCTGCACTGCTCGGCGTTGTAATCGTTAGTGTACCTGCCCGGTTCGAATGGGTCGAACTGACTATCGGTATTCCTGCCATCATCGGCCTTTATGGCTGGATAATCTGGCGCTGGGGTTTTGGCCCCGAAGACCGCGTATTGTTCAAAAAAGCGCCTAACCCAGACGAGCCCTGACCAGCCCGGCGATGTCGGCTTCCGGCCGCGCGCCGTAATGCGAAATGATCTCGGCAGCGCAGACCGCGCCCATCGTCAGGCTGTCCGCCATCGAGCGGCCTTGGGCAATACCGGCAAAAACGCCCGCTGCGAACAGGTCGCCAGCGCCGGTCGTGTCGACCAATTTTGCAACTGGCTCTGCGGGTACTTCGGTGCGGACCCCGCCCTCTACTGCGATTGCGCCATGTTCGCCCCTGGTGCAGACGAGCAGCGGCACTTTTGAAGCGATGGCAGCAACCGATGCCTCGAAATCATCGCTGTTGTTCAGCGCGCAAATCTCAACCTCATTGGCGAACAATATATCGATCCGTCCCGCTTCCATTTCGGCAATGAAATCGGGGCCATGACGCGAAATGACGAACGCGTCCGACAGCGTCAGCGCGACCTTGCGGCCTGCCGCGCGTGCGACATCAATCGCGGTGCGCATCGCAGCGCGTGGCTCTTCGGGGTCCCAGAGATAGCCTTCGAGATAGAGGATCGCTGCGCTTTCGATGAGCGACTTGTCGATCAGGCGTGCTGGCAGATATTGAGAAGCACCCAGAAACGTGTTCATCGTCCGTTGCGCGTCGGGCGTCACGAGGATGTAACAGCAGGCAGTTGCAGGCGCGCCGTCGCGGGCCGGAACGTCGAAGTGGATTCCGCCGGCACGAATATCGTGGGCAAAGACGCCGCCAAGCTGATCATCTGCGACCTGACCAATAAATGCGGTCTTATGGCCAAGTCGTGCCAGCCCGGCGAGCGTGTTCGCCGCAGAACCGCCACTGATCTCGCGCGCCGGGCCCATATGATCGTACAATGCCTTGGCACGCGCCTCATCGATCAGCTGCATGCTGCCCTTCGTTAGGCCTTCGCTATCGATGAACGCGTCGTTCGTATCGGCAATGATGTCTACGATGGCGTTACCAATGGCGAGAACGTCGAAGCGGGTGTCGGTCATTTATATTCCTGCAAAAGTTTCGCGCGCCCTAGTGTGGGTTCGCCCATCGAGCAAGTCAATTAGGTGATTGACATGAGTAATACACCTCCTATTTTGGGCCGATGATCCAAGCGATTGTCATGGCCTTTCAAGGCCTCGCCGATACCCGCGTTCAGCGGCTGCTCCTTCGCGTCATATTGCTGACCTTGCTTGCCTTTCTCGTTCTGGGCTTCGCACTGTGGTGGGTGATGAGCTGGGGCATGGAGTGGATCGGCCTTGACCGGATAGGGGTCGGCGCTGACAATGCGTCGGTTTTTGGCGCGTTTCTCGCCGCTGCGACCACATTGCTGTCGACCTTGCTGTTGTTCCGTATTGTCGCTGTGGCCATCACTTGGGTATTTGCCGATGATATCATCGATGCGGTCGAGGACCGGCATTATCCCCGACACGCCATGACTGGCAAAAGGCCCGGACTGGTCAATGGGGCGGGAATGGCACTACGGTCTGTGGCGCGTGTTATCGGCTACAATTTACTTGCGCTGCCTATCTATCTTCTGTTGCTTTTCACCGGCATTGGCACAGCCATCGCGTTCCTGCTCGTCAATGCGCTTTTACTGGGCCGCGATCTGGAGGATATGCTCGTTGCCCGGCACGGCAAGGAGCATGGCACTATGCGCAAACTGCCGCGCCTGTTGCTCGGCCTGACCGGAACAGTCGGAATGATGGTTCCCTTTTTCAACCTGATCGTGCCAGTATTGGCTACTGCGACGGCAGTGCATATGGCGCATTCGGGGGTTAGCAGATTATGAAATATTTGGGCGTGGCGGCAACGTTGCTGGTTGCAGGATGCGTTTCGGGTCCGGCCCCTGCGCCGCGCCCTGTGCCGCCGCCCGAACGCACCGCAGCGGCTTTTCCGTCACGCCCCGCAATCGACAAAAAAGGGCTGGAGGCGGTGATGGGCAAGGATGTCAGCGCGCTCAAACGCCTGTTCGGAGAACCCCGGCTGGACGTGGTTGAAGTCTATGGCCGCAAGCTGCAATTCACCGGCAAGGCCTGCGTGCTCGATGCCTTCCTTTATCCTGATGGCAAAAGCGGGGCTGAAATCGTCACCCATGTCGATGCGCGGCGGAGCGACGGAGCGGCGGTGGATCGCGCCGCTTGCGTCGACGCACTGCAACGTCGCTAAACGGCTTTATCGAGTTCCTCGATCGCCCATGATGCAGCATCGCGAACGACATCATTTTCGTCTTGAAGAAGCGCCGTTAAAGGGTCGCGCAATGCGTTATCGGCGCTATTTCCGGCTGCAATCGCTACATTGCGGACAAATCTGTCGCGTCCGATTCGCTTGATTGGCGAACCTGCGAAAAGGCGTCGGAAACTATCATCATCCAATGCAAGAAGATCGGCCAATCGCGGCGCGACCAGTTCGGCACGCGGCAGAAACGCTTTGTTGGCTGCCGCACTTTCTGCAAATTTATTCCACGGGCAGACCGCAAGACAATCGTCGCAGCCATAGATGTGATTACCAATCAGCGGTCGTAGATCGCGGTCAATCGGTCCCTTATGTTCAATGGTAAGATAGGATATGCAGCGGCGCGCATCGACCTGATATGGTGCAGGAAAGGCATCGGTCGGGCAGATGTCCTGGCAGGCGCGGCATGATCCGCAGTTATCTGTGCCAGGCGTATCAGCCGCAAGTTCGGCGGTTGTGTAGATCGCACCGAGAAATAGCCAGCTGCCATGGTCGCGGCTGACGACATTGCTGTGCTTGCCTTGCCAGCCTAGCCCAGCTGCCTCGGCTAAAGTCTTTTCCATCACGGGTGCGGTGTCGACGAAAACCTTCACATCCGCGCCCGCCTCGTGCGCCAGCCAGCCCGCCAGCCGCTTAAGTGCCCCTTTCACGACATCATGATAATCACGCCCCTGTGCATAGACAGAAATGCGTGCGCGATCGGGATGTTTTTCGAGTGCCATCGGGTCGTGCGCAGGCGCGTAGCTCATCCCCAGCATGATTACCGACTTGACCTCTGGCCATAACGCATCTGGGCTGGCGCGCTGATCGGCGCGGCTTTCCATCCACAGCATCTCGCCATGCCGCCCGTCGGCAAGCCATTGGTGCAGCCGCTCGCCGGCCAGAGGTGCAAGCTTACCCGGCGCAATCCCAAACGCCACGAAGCCCTCCGCTGCTGCCCGCTCTTTCAACGTGTTAACCAAATTTGTCTTGTGTCTTTTCACACGCCAATCCTATTCAGCACCCAGATCAAACAGGGCGCAATTCAGCATGCATGCAATAGAAGCAAAGGGACTGGTAAAGCAATTCGACGGATTTCGGGCCGTCGATGGCGTCGACCTCGCCGTCCCTGAAGGCAGCATTTACGGCATATTGGGCCCGAACGGGGCAGGCAAGACGACGATGTTGCGGACGCTGCTCGGTATAATCGACCCCGACGAAGGTGTCCGCACATTATTGGGTTCGGATCGCCCGATAACGCAATCGCGTAACGTTGGGTATTTGCCCGAGGAACGCGGCCTTTATCAATCGATGCGCGCCGTCGATACCATTGCCTTCATGGGCGCGCTGCGTGGGATGCCGCTCAAGGAAGCAGCCAACAAAGGCCGTACTTTGCTGGAAGAAGCGGGTCTCGGATACGCCGCCGACCGGCAGATTCGGCAACTGTCCAAAGGCATGGCGCAAACGGTGCAGCTGATGGGCACCATTGTTCACGACCCGAAACTGATTGTACTCGACGAACCGTTTTCCGGGCTTGATGCGCTCAACCAGGCAAAGCTCGAAAAAATGATCCGCGCGCAGGCCGCCAAGGGTGTGACGGTGATTTTTTCAACCCACGTCATCGCGCACGCCGAACGGCTGTGCGAGCGCATCGCGATTATTGCCAAGGGCAAAATTAGTTTTGACGGCTTGGTCTCCGAGGCGCGCGACCGTTTGCGTCCGCAAGTGCATCTGGAAACCGAATCTTTGGACGGCCCGTGGCGCACGTCGCTGCCAGCCGATACCAAGGCCGAGGGCCATTGGTGGCACTTCACGCTGCCGGAAACAGGTGTCGAGCCATTGCTGACCGCGCTGGTCGAGGGCAAGGCGGGTATCAAGTCCCTGTCGATAGAGCGACCTGGTTTGCACGATGCCTTTGTCGCCATCGCAGGTGAAGCTGTCGCCGCCGAGATGGATGAACCTGTGGCAGGAGATTTGTTGTGAAAGAAATAATCCGCGCCGCTTTCGTCATCGCCCGTCGCGATTTCACCGCCATCATCTATTCGAAGGCGTTCATTTTTTTCCTGCTGGGTCCGTTTTTCCCTGTATTGGCTGGTGTTGCAGCGGGCAGCCTTGGCGGGCAAATCGCCAAGGAATCGGCGCAGCCCGTTATTGGCGTCGCCATGATGCAGGCAGATTCGGAAAAGCTGCTCGCGGCGCGCCAAGCGCTCGCAAAAAGCATGGGCGAAAAATATTTTACCGAGATGAAAATTGTTGGTGATGCGGCAAAGGATCGAGGCGGCAATCCGCAGGATTATCTGAAGAGAAAAGAGGATAATCTGAGCGTCGTCGTCACCGGCACTCTGGCCCAACCGGTGGTTACCGGAACCACCCGGTCGGTCGAACGCGAGCAAGCAGATATTGAATTGCTAGCGGGCTATGCGCGCAATCCGGGCGCTTTGATATTGCCGAAATCCACATCGGATATCGTCGCCGAAACCGCCAATAACGACAAGCAGCTTCGCACTGTCACTGCGCAGGGGGGGCAGATATTGGTATTTTTCCTGACGATGCTGCTTGCAGGCATGGTACTTTCAAATCTGGTCGAGGAAAAAGCCAACAAGATTATCGAAATCCTGGCGGCATCAATCCCGATGGAATCGGTGTTTCTTGGCAAGCTGTTCGCGATGCTTGGGATGGCATTACTCGGAATCCTGGTGTGGACCAGCGTGGGCTTTATCGGGCTGCAATTTGTCGGAGGAGGCCTTCCCAGCTTCCCCACTCCAGCAGTGGGCTGGCCTTTATTCATCGGACTGTGCTTCACCTATTTCATCCTGGCCTATCTGATGCTGGGTGCATTGTTCCTCGGCATTGGCGCGATGGCGGCCACGGTCCGCGAGGTGCAGACCATTTCGATGCCGGTGACGATGGCGCAGCTGATTAACTTCTTTTTCGCCTCCTACGCGCTCACCAAGACTGGCGAGCCCATCGAGAAATTCGCATCGATCTTCCCGTTCAGTTCGCCGTTCGCGATGATTGGAAGAGCCGCGCTGGAACCGACGCTGTGGCATCACGCTGTCGCCATTACTGGCCAGATTTTTTTCGCGATCCTGCTGCTCCGCCTCGGCGTCATGCTGTTCAAAAAGAACGTGATGAAATCCGGAAACGCTGGCCGCATAAAGGAGGAAGGCAAGCGTAAATTGTTCGGGCTGATACCGGTTCGTGGATAGACCGCATTTTTCCTCAGACAAGTTGCATATCGAAACGGGATTGACATATTTGTAAGTAGTGGCAGTTTCAGACCGTTGAGAGGAGTCTACAAAATGGCCACTGCCCCCGTGTTCGAAAGCGATTCGCTTCCTTGGGAAATTAATCAGGCACCGCATCATTGGGATGTGACGAAGCCTGAAATTTATGCTGAGGACCGCTGGCAACCGATATTCAAGGAAATGCGCGAGCGGGCTCCGATTAACAAGATCGAGGGTAGCGATTTTGGCGCTTACTGGAATGTAACAACGCTTAAGGCGATCCAGCATGTCGAGGCATTGCCGGACATATATTCGTCGTCGTTCGAACATGGCGGCATCACGCTGATCGATGATAACTCACTCGAGGAACCCATCCCCGAAGACCAGAAGATCGTCATGCCGATGTTCATTGCGATGGACCGGCCAAAGCATACCGAAGAACGCCGCGTCATAGCGCCAGCCTTTACGCCCGGCGAGATGGAGCGGATGTCGCACGATATTCGCAGCCGCACCGGTGAGTTGCTCGACACTTTACCGGTCGGACAAGAATTTGACTGGGTCGATCTGGTATCGATTGAATTGACCACGCAGATGCTCGCGATCATTTTCGACTTTCCTTGGGAAGACCGCCGCCTGCTGACCGAATGGTCGGATTGGGCCGGCGATGTCGAACTGTTCCGCACCGAGGAAACGCGCAAGGCACGTCTCGCGAAAATGTTTGAAATGGGCGCCTATTTTCAGCGTCTGTGGGAGGAGCGCAAGGACCGGGGCGAAGCGCCAGACCTGATATCGCGCATGATCCATTCGCCGATGAAGGAGATGAACCAGTTCGAATATATGGGTAATCTCATCCTGCTGATTGTCGGCGGTAACGATACGACCCGCAATTCGATGTCGGGCTATGCTTATGGCCTGCACAGCTTTCAGGACGAGCGCGAAAAGCTGGAGAAAAACCCTGAGTTCATTCCCAATGCGGTCAGTGAAATCATCCGCTGGCAGACGCCGCTTGCCCATATGCGGCGCACAGCGACGCAGGATCATGACCTGTTCGGTGCGCCGATCAAGGCAGGCGACAAGATTGGCATGTGGTATCTGTCGGCCAATCGCGACGAGAGCGTGTTTAACAATCCCGACAAGTTGATCGTTGACCGCGAAAATGCGCGACGGCATCTGGCCTTTGGCTACGGCATCCACCGCTGCGTCGGCGCGCGCCTCGCCGAATTGCAGATACGGATATTGCTTGAGGAAATGGCGAAGCGGCGGTTGCGGCCCAATGTCGTCGCTGAGCCTGACCGGGTCGCAGGCTGCTTCGTGCATGGCTACAAAAAGATGATGGTCGAGCTGTCGAAATATTGAGGTGAAACCTTTTGGCTGCGTACAGCGTATTTATATCTGACAATAGTTAGAGGATGGTCGCCATGCAGTTTTCCAAACGCCAGTTTCTGTCGCTGACCAGCGTCGGCGCCGCCGCCTTTATGTTCGGTTGCAGCAAGGACGCGACTGCCAAGCCGCGCTATGCAGTGACGTACAGCGATGCCGAATGGCGCAAGCGATTATCGCCTGCTGCCTATCAGGTGCTGCGGCAAGAAGGCACTGAGACACCTTACACTAGCCGGCTCGACAAGGAAAAGCGTCGCGGCACCTTTGTATGTGCCGGATGTAATCAGCGATTGTTCTCATCGGTAACCAAGTTCGACAGCGGTACCGGCTGGCCAAGCTTTTACCAGCCCTTGGCAGGCGGTATTGGCACCAGCACGGATTACAAAATCGGATTGCCCCGTACGGAGGTGCATTGTGCCCGCTGCGGTGGGCATTTGGGCCATGTGTTCAACGACGGGCCAAAGCCAACGGGCAAACGCTATTGCATGAATGGCGTCGCCATGAAATTCGTCGCAGGCTGACGGGCGCTATTTAGGTTCGCCAATTCCTGAAAAGTCGAGATCAGCTGGCTTTTTCGCCGCGTCGGCTTTGTCATGATTTTCGATAATCGAGACAATTGCACTCGAACGCCCGTCCTGCTTTGCATAATCAAGTGCCGAATATCCCGCCCGGCTGTCTTTTTTGTCCGGATTGGCACCAGCTTTTAGAAGCGCGCGGACGGCTTCGGCATTGCGCAGTTGCACAGCCAAAATCAACGCCGTTTCGCCTGAGCGATTGGTTTGGTCAACCTGCGCCTTTTTCTGGACCAGCCAGTCAATACCATCGACATAGCCGAGCTGAGTAGCCAGCATAAGGGGTGTCGTGCCTTTTTTGTCCGCAAGATTGGGGTTCGCACCCTTTTGCAGAAGATAGCCAAGCCAGGTCGAATCGCGCCGCTGTATGACGATATGCAGCGCGGTTTCGCCGGTGGTGACATCGCGCGTGTTGATGATGACGCTACCGGGTTCGGACAGAAACTTCTCAGCCTCTTCGCCTTTGCGGTCCTTGACTGCTTTCAGGAAGTTATAGCTGTCTGAAAACTGCGCATATGCGGCAGGTGCAATCAAGCCACCCGTAACCGGAAGCATCGCACCGGCGGCGAAAGCCAAAACCAAATTCTTCTTCAAGGAAACTTGCCCCATTTTTTCAATACCCAAAACGCTTGATATCGCGGCATTAGCAGACCATGTCTGGCCCCGCTATGAACAAAACTCTTGCCTTCGCTCTATCTGCCGCACTTTTGCTTTCCGCCTGCAATAGTGAGCCAACCCAAATTCCATTATCTTCCGCGCCGCTCGCTGGGGCCGCAATCGGCGGCGATTTCAGCCTGACCGATCAGGATGGCAAGAAACGAACGTATAAGGAATCCGACGGGCAATATCGCATCGTCTATTTCGGTTACACCAACTGCCCTGATATCTGCACGCCGGACATGCAGAATTTGATGGCGGGTCTGAAGGCGTTCGAAAAGTCTAGCCCGGACCTCGCCGCGAAAATCCAGCCGATATTTATCACCGTCGATCCGAAGCGCGACACGCCGGAAGTGTTGAAACAATTTGTCGGCGCCTTTCACCCGCGCGCCATCGGCCTGACTGGCACCGATGCTGAAATCGCCGACGCGACCAAGAAATTCGCGGTCTATTCGAGCCGTGTAGAGGGATCTTCGCCCGAAAGCTATTTGATGAGCCACAGCCAGACACCCTATTTGATGGCACCCGACGGCAAGCCTCTGGCAATTCTCCCGGCCGACCAGCCAAAGACCGATGCCAATGAAGGCGCACCGAAACTGGTCGAAGCCGAACTCGCCAAATGGGTTCGGTGACCGACCAAGCGAAATTTTGGGAAGCCCCCATCGAAAGTCTTGACCGCGCGCAATGGGAGGCCTTGTGCGACGGCTGCGGCAAATGCTGCCTGAACAAGGTTGAGGATGAGGATACCGGCCGCATTTATCCGACAAATGTGGCGTGTAAATTGCTCGACCTCGAAACCTGTCGCTGCGCCGATTATCGCAACCGCAAGGCGATTGTGCCGGAATGTTTGCGCCTCACCCCACGCAAAATTGACGACTATGTCTGGTTGCCTCAAACCTGCGCCTATGTGCTTCGTGCGGATGGGAAACCGCTGCCCGATTGGCATTATCTTGTGAGCGGCAGCCGCGAAACTATTCATGAGGCTGGCATGTCGGTCAAAGGTCGGGCAATATCCGAACTCCATGCTGGGCCGCTTGAAAACCATATTGTCGAACAGCCTCTGTAGGGTCAGGAAATAGCCAATCCATCATCGAGGCGTCAAAATGGCAAAGACATCGGAGGGAAGCGGCTGCCGCGGATAGTGGTTCTATCTGCAAGGCCGCTTCCCTTCGAGATCGAAGCCATTTTGACGTCCTACGGATTTGACCGCTTTCGTCCATTGCATCGTTGGCGAACCTTAAGCTATCTATATAGCTCTGCGGCCCGCCGCCTTGCACTGAACGAAAGCGCTTCAAACCTCGATGATGGATTGGCTATTCTCTGACCCTCATCCGGAGGTAGATATCGAAGGCGAAAGCGTGCCGGTGCGTATCCGGCGCAACCCGCGTGCGCGGCGTATATCGATGCGGGCGGATGCGGTGAAGCGCGAGATCCGCATCACCATGCCGAATTACACGCCGACCAATGTTGCGATGGATTTCGTCGCCAAGAAACGTGAGTGGATCGCCGCGCGCTTCCAAAGCGCACCCGATGCCGCGCCGATTGCTCCGGGAAGCGAAATTGCGGTCGAAGGCGAAGCGCACATAATCGAGTGGCGTGAGGACTGGCCGCGCACCATCCGCTGCGGCGAAGGCATGTTGCGGCTTGGCGGGCCGGAAGCTTCGGTTGAGGCACGCGTCTTGCGCTGGCTAAAAGCCGAAGCGCGCCGAATCTACACGAAAGAAATCTGCCATTATTGCGAACAGGCGGGCGAACCTGTCCCGCGACTGTCTCTCGGCGATCCGCGCAGCCGCTGGGGCAGTTGTTCCAGTAGTGGTACGATTTCACTCAGCTGGCGGCTTATCATGGCGCCGGCGCATGTCAGGCGCTCGGTCATTGCCCACGAAGTCGCGCATATGCGTCACATGGACCACAGCCGCGATTTCTATGCTTGGCTCGATGAGCTATATGAGGGGGATCGGAAAGCCGCCGACCGCTGGCTGAAAATGCACGGCACCGGATTGCAACGCGTCGGCAGATAAGGAGAGCGATATGTTGGAAATGCGAGATAAATGCGAACGTTGCGCAGCGTCGCTACCGATGGACAGCAGTGACGCGATGATTTGCAGTTATGAATGCACCTTCTGCAGCCCGTGCGTCGATGGGCCGCTTGAAGGCCGCTGCCCCAATTGCAAAGGTGAACTGCAAGTGCGGCCCAAGCGGATTTTGAAAGCGATTTGACTGCATCCCCTCCCGCGAGCGAGAGGGGAATGAAAACTCAGCCTTTGGCGACTTCGCTGCCCAGCGCGCCATATTTCTTTTCGAAACCGGCGACGTCGCCAGCGACCAGCAGCTTGGCCTGATCGACCCAGTTATCGCGCGCAATGCGACCCGCAAAGGTGCCGAGCTTGGAATCTATCTCGGTAATGTCTGCTGGGCTCCAGTTCGCAACTTGGTCAAAGCTGGTGATGCCCAAAGATTTAAGCAAAGTGTTGAGCTTCGGTCCCACGCCCTTGAGCAGTTCGAGATTGTCCGGGATGACGGGCTTTGCGACGGCCTTTGGTTTTGGCGCGGGCTTTGCCTTGGGAGCCGCCTTGGGCGCAGCAGCTTTGGCCGTAACCTTGGGGGCAGCCTTCGCCTTTGGCTCGGCTGTGACTTTAGGTTTGGCTGCGGCCTTCGCCGGCGCTTTTGGCGCCGCGACTTTGGCTACGGCAACTTTAGGCGCGGCAGCTTTCGGCGTTGCGACCTTTGGTGCAGCGACCTTCTTGGCTGCTGGCGCTGCAGCCTTTGCTGGCGCCTTTGCCGCCATTTTGGTCGGCGCGGCTTTGGTTGCTGCGGCTTTCAGCGGCGCTTGCGCCTTGGGAGGTGCGGTTTTCGACGCCGGCTTCGGATCGTCCATCAACTGCGCGGCGGCAACCTTTTCGGTAGCTTTGGGCGCAGCGGGCGGCGGTGTCGCAGCGACGGGCGGGGCAGGTACTGCCTTCGGAGGTGCTACATCCTTCGGTGAATCGATTTTCTTGACCGAACCCAAGGAAAGCAACCACCACATCAGGGCGGTAAAAATGATTATGGCGCTGATGATTATCGGCAAATAATTGGACATGAATTTCTCCCCAGAAAAGTCCTCAACTCATCGATTGCACTAGGGAAATTTTGCGCACCATGAAAGCGCTAATCGGGGTTAACCGCATCGTACATTCGCTTAATCACCCGGCGGCTTCGCGCTCGACCTCTCGCCAACCGATATCACGGCGGCAAAAGCCGGTCGGAAAGTCGATGACATCGACCGCCGCGTACGCCGCCTGTTGCGCGTCGGTGACAGTCGCACCGCGCGCGGTGACATTGAGGACGCGGCCGCCACTGGCAACAAGCTGGCCATCCTTCTCGGCCGTACCGGCTTGAAAGACCTTGGCTCCGCTTACCTTGTCGAGCCCAACCGCACCGCCCTTTTGCGGTGTGCCTGGATAGCCATTGGCGGCCATCACTACGGTTAAAGCAGCGTTGGGTGCGAAGGTTGGAACATCGGCCTCAGCAAGCTTTCCCGTTGCCACCGCCAGCATCAGCGCAGCAAGGTCACCTGTGAAACGTGTCATCAGCACCTGACATTCGGGATCACCGAAACGTGCATTATATTCGATGAGCTTTGGCCCTTCGTCGGTGAGCATTAGCCCTGCAAACAAAACGCCTGAATAGGGCATGCCCTGTGCTGCCATATAGGCAACGGTCGGCCTGATGATTCGGTCCATCACCTCGGCTTGCAGCGCGTTGGTGAGCACCATTGCGGGCGAATATGCCCCCATGCCGCCGGTGTTGGGGCCGGTATCGCCATCTCCGACACGCTTATGGTCCTGCGCCGACCCGAAGGCGACCACATCCCTGCCGTCGGTCAAGGCGAAGAAGCTGGCTTCCTCACCGGTCATAAATTCCTCGATGACCACCGAAGCCCCGGCATCGCCGAAACCGCCGCCAAACATATCGTCGATTGCTTCTTCGGCATCCGCGCGCGTTTCGGCAATTATGACGCCCTTGCCTGCAGCCAGACCGTCGGCCTTGATCACATAAGGCGGCTGGAAGTCGCTCAGCCCTGCCAGAGCCGATGCCTTGCTCTCGTGGCGCTTATATCCAGCGGTCGGGATGCCGGCAGCGGCGCACATGTCTTTGGTGAAGCCTTTGGAGCCCTCTAGTTGCGCCGCCTTTTGGTTGGGACCGAACACCGATACGCCCGCTTCACGCAACGCATCGCCCAGGCCGTCGACCAAAGGCGCTTCTGGCCCGACCACTACCAAGCCGATGTCGTGCCCAGCGCAAAAGGCGATAACCGCCGCATGGTCGGCGATATTCAAATCGACAAGTTCGGCTTCTTCGGCGATGCCGGGGTTGCCGGGCGCGGCGAACAATGTATCGCATAAAGGCGATTGCGCGAGCTTCCACGCCAGCGCATGTTCGCGTCCGCCTGAACCAATGAGCAAGATATTCATGTCTGAAGATTACCCCAATGAAGACCATAATGGCCAACAAGGGCGCCTGTTAGCCGAGGAGCGTCCCGGCGACAATGCCTCGGCCATGAGCGTGTCCGAATTGTCGTCGGCGTTGAAGCGGACAGTCGAGGACCGCTTCGGCCATGTCCGCGTGCGCGGCGAGATTTCGGGTTTCAAGCGCGCGGCATCGGGGCACATCTATTTCAGCCTGAAAGACGAAAACGCGCGGCTCGACGCAGTGATGTGGAAAGGCGGTGCGGCCCGCCTGCCGTTCGCGCCCGAAGACGGGCTGGAAGTGGTCGCGACTGGCAAGCTGACGACCTACGCCGGGCGCTCCAATTACCAGATCGTTGTCGAAAGCCTTGAGGTCGCGGGCGAAGGCGCGATGATGCTGCTTTTCGAAAAGCTCAAGGCGCGGCTGGCGGCGGAAGGTTTGTTCGCGCCCGAGCGCAAGAAAGCGATGCCATCGCTGCCACGCGTTATCGGAGTGGTGACCTCGCCCACCGGCGCAGTCATTCGCGACATCCTCCACCGCCTTGCCGATCGTTTCCCCAGCCATGTCATTGTCTGGCCGGTGCTGGTGCAGGGCGAAGGCGCGGCGGTGCAAATTGCGCGGGCAGTGAACGGCTTTTCAGCGATGCCCGAAGGTGGCGCTACGCCGCGACCCGATCTTGTCATCGTGGCACGAGGCGGCGGTTCTATCGAAGACCTCTGGGCTTTTAACGAAGAGGCCGTGGTGCGGGCAGTGGCCGATTGCAGCATCCCTATTATTTCCGCTGTGGGCCATGAAACCGACACCACATTGTGCGATTTCGCCGCCGACCTCCGCGCACCCACGCCCACCGCTGCTGCCGAAATTGCAGTGCCGGTGCGCAGCGAGCTGCTGCAACGCCTTGGCCAGATTACGCTGCGCATGTCCGGTGCCGTCCAGCGGCGTGTCGAGTGGGCGGCCGAGCGGTTGGAGGCGCAACGAAGGCTGATGCCGAAGCTCGGCGACCTCGCCGCACCGCATCAGCAGCGAACAGACGAGCTCGCCGAACGGTTGCGGCAATCGCTGCGTACGCGCGTCGGCAAGGCCGAACTCGCTTTCTCTGGTCCTGCACAAATGCTGAATCCGCGCCTCCTGTCGCGGCGGGTCGAGCAAGGGCAGCAGCGTCTCGACGCACTGGCTAGACTTCAGGGCAGCCTGCACCCCGAAGCGCCGCTCAAGCGCGGATTCGCCCGCGTCACCGATGCCAGCGGCAAGACGATCATGTCGCGCGAAGCAGCTATCAAGGCAGGGGAAGTCAGTCTGCGCTTTGCCGATGGCGAAGTCGGTGCAACCGTCAGCGGCGGCGTGCCATTGCCCCGATCTTCTGCTCCCAAACCGCCCAAACCCGCCCCAAATCAGGGCAATCTGTTCTAAGGCTGAAGCTGTCATTGCCCGTTCAGCCGCTTTGCGCCATAATGCGGGCATGTTGATGTCGAACACCAAAAGAGTCGCCCGCCTGCATTATATGGCGAATGGTTTCCGGATGCTCAGCCCGGGCGACCATGTGCTGTGTGCGGTGACGGGTCAGGTCATCCCGCTTGAAGAGCTGCGCTATTGGAGTGTCATTAAGCAGGAGCCTTATGCCAGCGCCGAGATTTCAACCCGGGCGGCGCTCGGCAAGCGCTGAAATCATATGCGGAGCGGTGGTTCAATCTTGATGTTGCCGCTTGCGGCAATAGTAAGCTGCACCGCCACGCCGCCAATGGCAGCTGCGCCGCCCCGACTTCCCTCATTGCCCGTCGACAGCTCGCCCCGGCTCATCGTCGATATTGCTTCGGAGACCCGGCCGGCGGACTTCTGGTTTTCGGGAACGCCCGTGCAAGGTGGCTTGATTACAGGGCAAGCGCCAAAAGGCACGCGCTCGGTTATGCTCAACGGGACCGAACTGCCGTTAACCCCGGATGGCTTCTTCCTGATGGGCTTCGACCGCGACGCCGAGAACAGCTTTAGTCTGGTCGCGCTTTATTCAGATGGTCATCGTACCGAGCGCTATTTGCCGGTTGCGCCAGGCAACTGGCGGATTGAGAATGTTGCCGCCAATCCAACCGGAGGCGCGGCGACAACAGCTGAATTCCAATTGCGGCGCGGGCCGGAACTCGCGCGCATCAACGCTGCACGTGCGACTCGTAGCGCCAGCAATGGATGGCGCCAGGAATTTATCAAGCCCGTCGCTGGCCGCATTTCAGGCCTGTTCGGCGCACAACGGATTTATAACGGCACGCCGGGAAGCTACCATAGCGGAATGGATATCGCCGCTACATCCGGCACCGAATTTGTGGCTCCGGCCGACGGCGTCGTGACACTCGCTGCTGCGGATGCGTTCACGCTTGAGGGCCATCTGCTGATGATCGACCACGGCATGGGCCTCAACAGCGCGTTTCTGCATAGTTCAGAATTACTGGTGAAAGAAGGCGACGTCGTCAAACAGGGCCAACCCATCGGGAAGGTCGGCATGACCGGACGCGCCAGCGGTCCGCATCTGCACTGGGGTATGAAATGGAACAATGCTCGAATTGATCCCAAGCGGCTGATCCCAGCTAATTGACCGGCTGGCTTTGAAAAGCCAAATAGCCCGCGTCATGCTTTCCGATAAGGGGATAGCCGAAGAACCGAAATTGGCCTCAGGCAGCTTTCCAGTCGCTCACAGTGCTAAACGCAGGTAAGGTTTTCGGGCGCTGTTCGGCTTCGGCCGGCGTGTAATATCCGGGGGGGAGATTGGCAATTGGCATGCCTGCAGCAGCCATCATGTAAGGCGAGATGCGACGACTGGTGCATAATCCGCCATTGCCGTCATTGACCAGCCGCTCTTCGAATTCCAATCCTTGCTGGTGGCTCATAGACCGGCGCACAGTCGAAACCGCGAGCTGGCCATCGCCAAAATCAAGCACGAATTTGGCGCCGATGGGTACGTCCAATATGCCCTCAATCATCGCGCCCGATACGGAGAGATTGCGGAGCACCACCGAGTAGCAATGATTATCGTGGATTGCGCCGATTTTGCGGAACATCGACAGTCGGTCGCTGCGTTGCACCGCTGGTCCGGATGGAGCGATGGTCCAGTCCCCAGCATCGCACCGCTCACGCAGCACCTCATCGCTCACGGGCATGCTGTAGACATAGCCTTGGACATGGCTGACATTGAGGTTGCGGACAAGTTCAAGCTGATCGAGCGCTTCAATGCCTTCTGCCGTTGTTTCCATTTCCAATGCTTCGGCCAAGGCGACAATTGCCGTGATGATTGCGCCGTTGCGCGAGCCAGGCTCAGTTGCCCCACGCACAAAACTTTGATCGATTTTAATTTTGTCGAACGGGGCAGTTTTCAGGTAACCGAGCGACGAATAGCCGGTACCGAAATCGTCAAGTGCCAACCGTACCCCGATTTTCTTGAGCGCGGCAAACATTGTGTCGGTATCGGCAGATTCCTGCAGGAATACGCCTTCGGTAATTTCCAACTCCAGCCGGTGCGGAGGCAGCCCCGAGGCAGCCAAAGCATTTTCCACAATTTTGGGCAGTAAATCATTGGCGAACTGTATCGGAGACACGTTCACTGCAACCTTCATGTTGCCGGGCCAGTTAGCAGCGTCGGCGCAGGCTTTGTTAAGCGCCCATTCGCCCAAGTCTCCGATGAGATTGGCTTCTTCCGCAATCGGGATAAAAAGCGACGGAGAAATCGCGCCGCGTTCGGGGTGATTCCAGCGAATGAGAGCTTCGAAGCCGTTTACGACGTTTGTTCTGGCGTTTACCACCGGTTGGTAAGCAAGCCAGATTTCATTCCGCGACAACGCGTCGCGCAAATCTTCCTCTAATATTCGTCGGTCTTCAGCCGCTTGCAACAGGTCGCTCGAATAAAAGCGGAAACGTCCACGGCCGCCGCCTTTTGCAGCATATAGCGCAAGATCGGCGTTGCGGATGAGCTCCTCGCTCGTTCGCCCGTCGAACGGACTGACGGCAACACCAATGGATGCGCCGATGATGCATCGGCTGCCGTCTACCGAATAAGGATGCGATAATGATCGAATGATTTTGTCGGCCAAATCGCCCAAGGCGCCGCGATCATCAACATCCTGCAGGATGATCTGGAATTCGTCGCCGCCAAGCCGGCTAATTTTTTCGCCGTCGCCGACAACCCGGACCAGTCGCTCGGCAACCTGTTTCAATAATGCGTCGCCAGCCGGATGGCCAAGCGTATCATTAACCTGTTTGAACCGGTCCAAGTCGATCAACATGATCGAGCACGCACGGCGTTGCGCCTGAAATGCTGACAAGGTTGTATCGAGCAACTGCGACATTTTGAAGCGATTGAGCAAACCAGTGAGCGAATCATAGGTTGCGAGGCGTGAGGTGTCTTTGGCCCTCCGCCGCTGCGCAGTTACATCAGTCCCGCTGCCCCGAAAGCCGGCAAATTCTTGGCCGCGGAAATAAGGGCGCCCGGATACAGCCCACCAAATCTCTTCATCGTCCGTTGCGGCCTGCAATGGCAAATCGTTGAATTTGGACTGTTTGGTAAGGATGAACGGCAGTGTCCGTTGGTGACCGGCTGCGTCATCGGTTCTGCAGAACAGGTCGACGAACGGCGTCCCGATGACGTCGGTCAGTGCTTTGCCCAACACCGTACATATCGCTTCGCTCAAATAACCGATACGTCCTGCGGCATCGGTCGACCAAAACCAGCCTTGACCGCTTTCTTCGAAATTTCGCAAAAGCAGCACTGCCTCTTTTGACGATGTGGCTGCCGCTATGGTCTGAGATGGCGCGGGAGCGCGCGAAGACAGACGAGCCAACAAGCCGCGTGACGCGTCCGCGGAAGCATCTGCTCCCTCGCTTTCGTTCCACGAAAACTTCTTCGTCACCATTTGGTCTTCTCAATTTGTCTGGTCCAACGCAAAACATAGCATCGATGCCCTTGCGGAATGGTAAACAACGGAGGAATTTAAGTTATTTTGGCGATACGGCAGCGCTGTTGGTTTGAGACCGGATTTGAGCGGTCACGGACCTGATATACGACTGATCAACCACATTGCCGCGACCGACCCTATCGCATAAGCGGCAATGGTTTTGGCAGGATTAAGCCAATTGTGCCGGACGCGCTTCAATACGGCCAATGTCGCCATCGCAGCAGCTACGATGACCAATTGCCCTGCCTCCACCCCCAAATTAAACGTCAGCAACGCCGTTGGTACTTCGCCTTGTGGCAGGCCTATTTCCGCCAGCGCACCTGCAAACCCGAAGCCATGAAGCAGACCGAAGAGGAAGGCGACGATCCAGGGTATCCGTTCGGACAGACGCGGTTTGCCGGGGTCGCGCTTGACGATTTCAACAGCAAGAAAGACGATGGACAGCGCAATCGCGGCCTCAACGGGCGCACGCGGCAGGCTGACAAGCTGCAGCGTAGTCGCGATCAGTGTCAGCGAATGGGCGATTGTAAACGCGGTCACCGTTGCGGCGACCCGCCATGCGCCGTTAAGCAAAAGGAGGAGGCTGAGCACGAACAGCAGATGGTCATAGCCCATCAATATATGTTCGACACCGGTGATAAAATAGGTTCGCGCGACCTGCCAGCGGTCGGGCCTAGCGGCAATATTGGCGGTCGGCGCGCCCGGCGTCAGACGCGCAGCCTGTGTACCACCGTCAAGAGCCTGATAACGCAGCAGCGCGTCTCCGGGGGTGTCTTCGAGGCCGCTTAGCGTGACGCTCCGGCCTGCGAGCGATGTGGTACAGCCGATGGTCCAGCGCGTCAAAAGCGCAGCGGAATCGATGCTTCGCTTGGGTGCGTTGGACTCAGCACAATCATTCGGAAAGGTGGGAGTAACGCGCGCTGCCAGGCCGGGCTTAATCGGGGCCTTCCAGCTAACATCGTACAGGTGCGTGCTCCCGCCGACGGCGGGCATTTCGCGGATTTCGAGATATCCGGGGCGAAGGTCATCGGCTCGGGTGGCAACGGGCCATGCTGCAATGAATATCAGAAGCAGGATCGTGCGCAGTATCACGGCTTGGCGATATGAATTTGGTAGCCGTCGAGCAGCGCCTGATAGGCCGCAGCTTCGCGTGCGGCGCGGGTTTGCGCGCGCCAATCATTGGTCACATCTTGCCGTATTTGTCCGAGCGGCGGGATTTGCGAAGCGATGACCTCGTTTATGCGGACCGCATGTAAGCCGAAGCCCGAGCGCACAGGCCCCGCCCATTTGCCCAGCGGCAGGCTGCGCATGCTCTGAACAAATTCGTCACCGAACTGTCGTGAAATCTGGTCGCTTGCCGCTCCAGTCATTGCGGTGGGAACATCGAGCGATGGAGCAATCACAGCCTTGCTAGCGTTGAGTGCAGAAATGGCGCTTTTGGCTGCTGCCAAATCTTCGGCAAAATATTTCTGCTCGAAACTATAAGCGGGATTGTCTGCATATCGCGTCTTGTTGGCTTTGTAGAACTGTGCCAGTTCGGCTTCGGTTGGCGGCGCATTTTCGGTCTGCGCGGTGGCCAGAAACTCCATTTTGGTACGCAGACGCCGCCGAATGATCGGGTCGTCTGCATCCAGGCCGAGTCGCATTGCCTCGCGGAAGTAGATTTCTTCTTTTATATGATCGCGGATCAGCCCGTCCAATTCCGTTGGCGACGGCGGCCGCCGCCAAGTCTGTTCCCACTGCCGCGCCAGACTTGCGACCTGAGCCTCGTCGATGGTGATACTGCGGCCATCATTGTCGGTGCCAAACTGGCCCATGATCAGAAAAAGTGCAGCGCCGGCGACGAGAAAATGAACAAGCGGCTCGCGTATCGCCTTGTCCAGCCAGCTTCGTTTCATACTATCGCGACGCCCGGGCCAGGGCGTTCCACCATGATGAGCGGTTTGCCACCATCAGGGGTTCGGTATCCCGCGCCGACCTTTGCGCGCACGTCTTCTACGCGAGCGACCGGGAGGATGGCGACGCAGGCGCCGCCGAAGCCGCCACCGGTCATGCGTGCGCCGCCCTCTTCGCCAATGGCGGATTGCAACAAAGCAACCAATTGGTCGATCGCAGGAACGGTGATTTCGAAATCGTCGCGCATTGATGCATGGCTTTCGGCCATGAGCTTACCAAGCGCGCGGAGGTTGGATTTGGCTAATTCTGCTGCAGCATCGAGCGTACGCCTGTTTTCGGTAATCACGTGACGCGCACGGTTGTAGGTCACTGTGTCGAGCCCGGCTGTATCAAGCATTTGCATATCTGCGTCACGCAATGCGGTTACGTCCATCACCTTGGCAGCCTCTTCACATTGGCGGCGGCGTTCATTGTAATGGCCCTCCACCAACCCGCGCGTGACGCCCGAGTGGACGATCATGATTGCCACATCGTCCGGGACAGGGGCATCGGTCAGCTCCAGCGAACGGCAGTCGATAAGCAGCGCGTGTCCCGCTTTGCCTTGTGCCGAGATTAATTGGTCCATGATCCCGCATTTGGTACCGACAAAGTCACATTCGGCGGCTTGCGCAATTTGCGCGAGGCGGGTGGGGTCAATTTCTGTCCCGGCGAGCGCAAGCAATGCTTTACCAACCGCTACCTCCAGCGAAGCCGAGGATGAAAGCCCTGCACCTTGCGGCAAATTGCCCGCGATCGCGAGATTTGCGCCCGGTAGTGCATATCCCGCCTTTTGGAGCGCGTCGACCATGCCGCGCACATAATTGGCCCAGCCCTTTGCACTACGTTCAATGCCATTTAATGCGAATGCGTCGGTCGCTCCGCCAAAATCGACTGCAAGGATCCGGATTTCATCGTCACCACGCTTGCTTGCCGCAACCATCGTTGCGGGGCCGATGGCGCAGGGCAGAACAAAACCGTCATTATAATCGGTATGTTCGCCAATCAGATTGACCCGCCCCGGTGCGCGGACGACGAACTCTGCTGCTGTGCCATATTGCTTGGCAAAGGCCGCTGTGACGGTGGCATGTAGGGCAGCGTCGGACGGGGTCATTGGTTGTTCCGGTAATGGACTTTGCTTTGCATACGCAAGGTTGCCGCTGCGGTTTCGGGGGTCAGGTCGCGTTGCGCTTCTGCCAGCATTTCATAGCCGACCATGAATTTGCGTACGCTTGCCGAGCGTAACAGCGGTGGATAGAAATGCGCGTGCAATTGCCATTGCGGCGCATCAGGCGTTGCGGAAGGCGCACCATGCCATCCCATCGAATAAGGAAAGCTGGTCTGGAAGAGATTGTCATAGGCGATGGTTATCGTTTTTATGATTTCCGCAAGCCAATCTCGCTGTCCATTGGTCAGTTGATCTAGGCGTTGAACGCCAAAACGAGGAAGCAGCAGGATTTCATAAGGCCAGCTCGCCCAATATGGGACCACCGCCAGCCAGTGTTCATTGATTGCTACATTACGGCTGCCATCGGTTGCTTCGGCTTCGGCATAAGCCAGCAACATCGACTGGCCATGTTCGGCAAGCCAATTTGATTGCGTTTCATTTTCGCACGCGGGTTCGGCGGGAACATAATTGGTGGCCCAGATTTGCCCGTGCGGGTGCGGGCTTGAGCACCCCATCATCGCGCCCTTGTTCTCGAATATCTGGACATAGGCGTGGTTCGCATACAGCTCGGTCTCTTGAGCGGCCCATATATCCACCACAGTCCGGATCGCTGTAACGGGCAGTTCCGGCAACGTTTTGCCATGATCGGGCGAGAAGCAAATGACGCGGCTGGTGCCATTTGCTGGAGCACAGCGGAACAACGGATTGCTATTGTCTTCGCTGCCATCGTTGCCGGGCAGAAGCGCCGCGAAATCATTGTCGAACACGAACACGTCCGTGTAATCGGGATTGGCGACGCCGCCGACACGTTCATTGCCGGCACAAAGATAGCAATCGGGGTCATAGGCTGGACGCACGCTGTTGTCCGGTTCATCCTGCTGCCCCTGCCACGGCCGTTTGGCCCGGTGCGGGGAGACGAGTACCCATTGCCCGTTGAGCGGATTAAACCGCCGGTGCGGCCGGTCATCAAACAGCATCAGGCAGGCTCCAGTCTATGGGCGGTTGTCCGTGCATTTCCAGAAAGGCGTTGGTTTGCGAAAAATGGCGGCGCCCCAGAAAGCCGTTATAGGCCGACAAAGGCGAAGGATGTGCCGCCTTCAAAACCAGATGCCGCCCACTGTCCACAAAGGCTGCCTTTTTCTGCGCATAACTGCCCCACAGGAGGAACACGACCGGGTCGGGTTTGTCATTGACCAGCTTTATGACGGCGTCGGTAAAGCGTTCCCACCCCTTCTGACTGTGCGACGCTGCCTTGGCCATTTCGACGGTGAGTACGCTGTTGAGCAGCAGCACGCCCTGCTCGGCCCAATGTTCGAGGAAACCGTGGCGCGGTCGGGGGAGGCCGAGGTCGCTCTCAAGCTCTTTGTAGATATTTAGCAGGCTGGGCGGCGGACGGACACCGGGCTTGACGCTAAAGCAAAGCCCATGCGCCTGGCCGGGGCCATGATAAGGATCCTGGCCCAAAATCACGACCCGGACCTTGTCTAAAGGCGTTAAGTCGAGCGCGCGAAACCATTCGCTGCCTTTCGGATAAATGGTCTTCCCCGCGGCCTTCTCGGCAACCAGAAAAGATTTGAGCGACGCCATATAGTCCGAATTAAACTCGGGTAGCAGCGGCGCCTTCCAGCTTTCGTGGAGCGCGATGTCGCTCATTCGGCCTTTGGCGGGGCGGTCAGTAATGCGCTCCACGCTTCCGCTTCCTTCTTGGTCGCAGGACCAAGCAACTCCATCGCATGGCGGAGGCGTTCGCGGATGATGTCGCGGCCGAGATGAACGATCGCATCGAACAACGGCACGCCTTGCGGCTGGCCGGTGATAGCGATGTACATTGGGCGGATGACGTCTTTCAGCTTGGCTTCAAGCACTTCGGCGGTGCGGCGCAGGGTGGCTTCGACGCCTTCCTTGTTCCATTCGATGAGGGCATCGAACTGCTGGAGCGCAAGCGTGTAGGCGGCGCGTTGCTGGTCTTGGTCTATTTTGACGCCGTCGCGCACGGCTTCGGCGGTCATGCCATCGAGGCGGTTCATGAAGAACATGCCAACCAAGCCGCCGAGGTCGGACAATTTGGTAATCCGCGCCTGCGCCATTTCGGCGATTGGCGTGAGATATTCGTCGTTCAAGGCCCACGCCTTGATGGCATCGAGAAATTGCACCGTATCCAGCTCTTCGCGTAAATACCGGCCATTGAGCCAGTCGAGCTTTGAGGTATCAAACACCGGGCCGCCGAGCGAAATATTATGGACATCGAACCCATCGATCAAATCCTGCAGCGAGGTTTTTTCATCTTCTTCGCTCGCCGACTTGATAAACAATCCAAGAAAATTCTGCATCGCTTTTGGCAGGTAACCGGCGCGCTGGTAAAACAATATGCTTGTCGGGTTCTTCCGTTTCGACAGCTTGGATTTATCGGCGTTACGCAGCAAGGGCAGATGCGTGAGGACAGGCGGTTCCCAACCGAAATATTGATACAGCAGCAAATGCTTCGGCGCAGACGAAATCCACTCCTCACCGCGCATCACATGGGTGATGCCCATCAGATGATCGTCAACGACATTGGCGAGGTGATAGGTCGGCAAGCCGTCTGATTTCATCAGCACCTGCATATCGACCACGGCATATTCGAACTCGATTTCGCCGCGCAGCGTGTCCAGGACGACGCATTTCCCCTCGGTGGGAATTTTCATTCGAACGACATGGGAGACACCTTCTGCATCCAGCTTCGTGCGGTCTGCGTCGGTCAGCGCCAGACAAGTACCATCATATTTTGGCGGTTGCTTGGCAGCTATCTGGTGCCGCCGCATATCGGTCAGTTTCTCCGATGTGCAGTAGCATTTGAAGGCGTGACCATCCGCTAGCAGTCGGTCACAATGCTCGGTATAAATCGCGCTGCGCTCCGACTGGCGATATGGACCATGCGGACCGCCGACATCGGGGCCTTCATCCCAGCTAAGGCCGAGCCATTTGAGCGATTCGAGGATCATCTTTTCCGACTGCGGGGTCGACCGCGCCTGATCGGTATCCTCGATCCGCAGCAAGAACTCGCCGCCATGTTTTTTGGCAAAGCAGTAATTGATCAGTGCAATATAGGCGGTGCCGACATGGGGGTCGCCAGTCGGAGATGGGGCGACGCGGGTACGAACGGTCATGGGAAACAAAAGCCTTTGGTTTGATTTGAGCGCGCTCTATCAAGCTGCAACGGCATTGTCATCTTTCCGGTGCAGTCGGGCATCAGCATAATGGAGGAACACCGCCATGAATTTCACCCGCCGCCAATTCGGATTTGGCCTTGGCAGCATCGCCTTTGCAGGTCTTGCCGCGCGCAGCATTGCGCAGGCGCCGGTGGCAGGTATGAACGAGGTCCGTGGCTACGGCCCGCTGGTGCGCGACCCGAACAACCTAATCGATCTGCCTAAGGGTTTTAACTATCGCGTTATTTCGCGGCTCGGCAATATCATGGACGATGGCTTTCTCGTTCCCAATTCTGCTGATGGAATGGGTGCGTTTGATCTGGGCAAGGGCAAGGTCGCACTTGTTCGCAATCATGAGTTGAGCCTCGGCGACCAAGGGGTCGGCCCTTTCGCAAGTGCTGTTCCCAAGGACTTCAATGCCTATGACCGCATGGCCGATGACAAGTCGATGCCGCTGCCGGGCGGCACCACGACCTTGATTTACGACATGAAAACCGGCCAGCGCGAAGCCGAGTGGCTCAGCCTTTCGGGCACAATCCGCAACTGTTCGGGCGGGATTACGCCGTGGGGTAGTTGGCTGACTTGTGAAGAGAATATGACCAAGGCCGGTAACGGTGTTGGCAAGGATCATGGTTATATCTTTGAGGTGCCAGCGACGCATCGAGGTCTGGTGACGCCTGTTCCGCTGAAAGCGATGGGCCGTTTCAACCATGAAGCCGCCTGCGTCGATCCGCGCACCGGCATTGCTTATCTGACCGAAGATCGCGGTGACAGCCTGATCTATCGCTTCATTCCGAATGAAAAGGGCCAGCTTGCCAAGGGTGGCCGATTGGAGGCGTTGGCTTTCGTAGAATCTGACATCAAAGACACGCGCAACTGGACCGAAATGCAGGTCAGCAAAGGCAAGCAATATCGAGTCAAATGGGTGCCGCTGTCCGACCCCGAAAGTCCTAATGACGACTTGCGCAAACAAGGTGCGGCAAAGGGTGCAGCGCTGTTCGCGCGCGGCGAGGGTATTTTCTGGGGTAAAGGCGAACTCTTCTTCGCCTGTACAAATGGCGGCGCCGCAAAGTTCGGCCAAATTTTCCGTTATGTGCCTGCAGTCAACGAAGGCCACTCGGGCGAGAGCGACGCTCCGGGCATGATTGATCTATTCATGGAGTCGACCAATCCGGCGTTTTACAATTATGGCGATAATCTGTGCGTGATGCCGAACGGCCATTTGATGGTGTGCGAGGACCAGTATACCGACATTTCCGATAACCACATTCGCGGCGTCGATGGTGCCGGACGCACTTACATGATCGCCAAGGCCCGGGTGCAAACCGAATTTGCCGGCGGATGTTTTTCGCCTGACGGCTCGACGATGTTTGTCAATATGATGGAGCCGACGATGACATTGGCGATCAGGGGGCCGTGGGGTAGGGTAAAGTCTGCCTAGCGCTATGACGTAAACCAGCGTAGCGACGCGATTGAATGTCGCAAATCTCCCCCCGTTTATTGTCGCTCGGCACTGCCTTGCCGTCGCATCGTATCACGCAGGCCCAAGTGCTTGGCATATTAGCGCAAGCCAAGGGCAAGGCTTTGCCACCGCGCATGGCGGAGATATTGGGCAATACCGGAATCGAACAACGCTACATCGCGATGCCCCCGGAATATTATTTCGGTGAGCGGTCATGGGCTGATCGTGCAAAAGTCTACGAGGATGCTGCGTCGCAGATGTTTCAGGCGGCGGCTGGTCAGGCGTTGGAGCATGCCGGTTTAACCGCCGCTGATATTGGCCAGATTGTTTTCGTTTCCACCACCGGCACGATGACGCCAAGCCTGCCGAGCCGAATGATTGCGGCGATGGGATTTGCACCTGATACACGCTGCGTGCCGTTGTTCGGCTATGGTTGTGCTGGAGGGGTGATTGGCCTCGGGGTGGCCGCCGATCTCTTTCGCGCCGCGCCAGACAAGCCGGTGCTGCTGGTCAGTCTGGAATTGTGCAGCATCGCCTATGACCATGCACGGATGGACAAGAAGGATATGGTCGCTCTGGCGCTGTTCGCCGATGGATGTGCGGCGGCGGTGATCGGGGCTGGGGAAGGGCCGGAACTGTCGGCTTTTGCCAGCCATGTCTGGCCCGATACGCTCGACATGATGGGCTGGGAAATTGGCGACACCGGCTTCGACCTTGTGCTGGCGCGGGACATTCCGGTTTTTGTGAACAGCCATTTCGCACCGATGTGTGATGCCTTCCTGTCCGAACAAGGTTTGACCAAGGCCAGAATGGGCGAGCCAGCCTGCCACCCCGGCGGCGGGCGGGTTGTTGATGCGCTGGCGGAATATTTTGGCAATAATCTCTCCACGACACGCAACGTACTTTGTGAGCATGGTAATATGAGTTCGCCGACGGCCTTGTTTGTGCTCAACGCGTTGCTTGCCGATGGGCCGCTCGCCGGACCAACGCTGATAACAGCGCTTGGTCCCGGCTTTGTCGGTGCAGTGGGACTGCTCAGGCCATGAGCTTCTTCGATTGGCCAATCTGGGCGCAAGCGGTGTTCGCCTATGTCGTCATTCAGCGGCTGGCTGAACTTGCCTATGCCAACGCCAACACCCGCCGGTTGCTGGCTGAGGGTGGCCGCGAATATGGCGTATCGCATTATCCTTTGTTCATTGTCCTTCATACAGGCTGGCTAATATCGATTGCGCTATTTGCCGAGCCGACGATCCGGCCCGATCTGCTCCTTCTTAATGCGTTTATTGCCAGCCAGACCTTCCGCTTCTGGACCCTCGCCAGCATCGGCCGCTGTTGGACCACGCGTATCATCAGTGCGCCGCATTTTCCGAGAGTGAAGAGGGGGCCATATCGTTTCATCAAGCACCCGAATTATGCGCTCGTGGTGGTTGAGATAGCGCTGCTGCCCATGCTATTGGGTGCACCGATGATGGCGCTGACCTTTTCGGCTCTGAACGCCGCTTTGCTCTGGTGGAGGATTAAGGTCGAGAATGCGGTGTTGACCGAAAGGCGATAATATTGACTGGCGCGGACTATGACTGGACTGCCTTTGCCTCAGGATTCGGCGTGGCATTGCTGCTCGCGATTGTTATCCGCTGGCGCAAGAGCCGCCGGGTTAACCTGACCAAACCAACCGATGCGGCGGTCAAGGTCCAGCTTGCGGCGGGCATTCCACATGAAATTCGCGCTCAAGCATTGCGGCTAAAGGCCGAGGGCAATTTTATTGAGGCGGTCAAGCTCGTCCGGGAGAGAACCGGCTGCGACTTGAAAACGGCCAAAGATGCAGTGGATGGTTTGCGATAGCCACCCCTTGACCCATATCCCGTTCGTCGCTAATGGCGCGCCTTCCTTAAGGCCCGAGTCATGATTCTCTCAGGTATTTAGGAAAAACTCAAAATAGCAGCACATTATGTGTCAGGTCGGGTGGGCAAAAGGCTGAGCCTCCACCGCAAACACGCCTTGCCACCTAAAGTAACCGCTTAACAAAGGTGAAGATATGCCAACGATTAACCAGCTGGTCCGCAAGGGCCGGACCCCGCAGAAGACCAAGTCGAAGGTCCCTGCGATGGAGCAAAACCCGCAGAAGCGCGGCGTTTGCACCCGCGTTTACACAACGACTCCGAAAAAGCCGAACTCGGCTTTGCGTAAAGTTGCCAAGATCCGTCTGACCAACCAGCGCGAGGTCATTTCCTATATCCCTGGCGAAGGCCACAACCTGCAAGAGCATAGCGTTGTGCTGATCCGCGGCGGCCGCGTACGCGACCTTCCCGGTGTGCGTTACCACGTGCTTCGCGGCGTACTCGATACGCAGGGTGTCAAGGACCGCAAGCAATCGCGTTCCAAATATGGTGCAAAGCGTCCGAAGTAATTCGGCTCGTTTCCCATTTGCTGGCCCGATCGGCGCGTTCTCACGCTGCTACTGGTCCCAAGAGATAAAGGAAATATATTATGTCACGTCGTCGTCGTCCCGAAAAACGCATCATTCTTCCCGATCCCCGTTATGGCGATCTGGTGCTGTCGAAATTCATGAACAATCTGATGCTGGATGGTAAGAAATCCGCAGCAGAGCGTATTGTTTATGGTGCATTGGAAACCGTTGAAAGCCGCGCCAAGAAGGATCCGATCCAGACCTTCCACGAAGCGCTGGATAACGTAAAGCCAGGTATCGAAGTCCGTAGCCGCCGCGTTGGTGGTGCAACGTATCAGGTGCCTTGCGAAGTGCGTCCAGAACGCGCTCAGGCCCTCGCTATTCGCTGGTTGATTGGCGCAGCGCGCAACCGCAGCGAAACGACGATGGCTGCCCGTTTGTCGGGTGAGTTGATGGACGCTGCTTCGAACCGCGGCAACGCTGTCAAAAAACGTGAAGATACGCACCGTATGGCGGAAGCCAACCGCGCGTTTGCTCATTACCGCTGGTAACTGCGGTTAACCGAGCCTTCGCTGGTAACCTAATCAGGGCCGTATTGCCGGTCCGCACTTCGGAGTAAAGAATATGGCACGCAGCCATCCACTCAATATGTATCGTAATATCGGTATTATGGCGCACATCGACGCCGGTAAGACCACGACCACCGAGCGTATCCTGTTTTACACCGGTAAATCGTACAAGATCGGTGAAGTTCATGATGGCGCCGCCACCATGGACTGGATGGAGCAAGAGCAGGAGCGTGGCATCACGATCACGTCTGCGGCCACTACTTGCTTCTGGAACGATCATCGCATTAACATCATCGACACCCCCGGCCACGTTGACTTCACGATTGAAGTCGAGCGTTCACTACGCGTGCTCGATGGTGCGGTTGCGTGCTTCGACGGCGTTGCTGGCGTTGAGCCACAGTCGGAAACCGTATGGCGTCAGGCCGACAAATACGGCGTTCCGCGCATGTGCTTCATCAACAAGCTCGACCGGACTGGCGCGAACTTTAAATATTGCGTGCAGTCGATCATCGATCGTCTGGGTGCGAAGCCTGCGGTATTGTACATTCCCATCGGCCTTGAAGCCGATTTGAAGGGTCTCGTCGATCTCGTCGAAAACCGTGCGATCATCTGGAAGGATGAAAGCTTGGGCGCCGATTTCTTCTACGAAGAAATTCCTGCCGACTTGGCTGCAGAAGCTGCGAAATATCGCAGTGAGCTAATCGAGCTTGCCGTTGAGCAAGACGATGACGCGATGGAATCCTATCTGGAAGGTAACGAGCCTGACGTCGCGACGCTGAAGGCGCTGATCCGCAAGGGCACGCTGAACCAGTCGTTCGTTCCCGTCTGCTGCGGCTCGGCGTTCAAGAACAAGGGCGTTCAGCCTCTGCTCGACGCTGTCGTCGATTATCTGCCTTCGCCGCTCGACATCGAAGACGTGCAGGGTGTCCACATGGACACGCTTGAGCCCGATAGCCGTCCGCCTGCGGATGACGCGCCGTTCTCGGCATTGGCGTTCAAGGTCATGAACGACCCGTTCGTGGGCTCGCTAACCTTCATCCGCATCTATTCAGGTTCGCTGCTCAAGGGCACTTACTTGAACTCGGTGAAGGACAAGAAGGAAAAGGTCGGGCGTATGCTCGAAATGCACGCCAACGAACGTAAGGACGTTGACGAGGCATTTGCTGGCGACATCATCGCGCTTGCCGGCATGAAGGAAACCACCACCGGCGACACATTGTGCGCCGAGCGTTTCCCGATTATTCTTGAGCGGATGGAATTCCCTGATCCGGTTATCGAGTTGTCGGTGGAACCAAAGACCAAGGCTGACCAGGAAAAGATGGGCATCGCGCTCAATCGTCTGTCGGCTGAAGATCCTTCGTTCCGCGTATCGACCGATCATGAATCGGGCCAGACGATCATCAAGGGTATGGGCGAGCTTCACCTCGACATCATCGTTGACCGTATGCGCCGCGAATTCAAGGTCGAGGCCAATGTCGGCGCGCCGCAGGTGGCTTATCGTGAATATCTCGCGCGTGAAGTTGACGTCGACTACACCCACAAGAAGCAGTCGGGTGGTTCGGGTCAGTTTGGCCGTATCAAGTTCACCGTGAAACCGGGCGAGCGTGGGACGGGCATCATCTTCAAGGATGAAGTCAAGGGCGGTAACATTCCCAAGGAATATATCCCGTCGGTCGAAAAAGGCATGCGCGAAACCGCCGAATCGGGTTCGCTCATCGGCTTCCCGATCATCGACTTCGAAATCACGCTGTATGACGGCGCGTATCATGACGTCGACTCGTCAGCACTGGCTTTCGAAATCGCTGGCCGTGCCGGTATGCGTGAAGCCGCGCAGAAGGCAGGCATCAAGTTGCTTGAACCGATCATGAAGGTCGAAGTTGTGTCACCAGAAGAGTATCTGGGTGATGTCATCGGCGACATGAATTCGCGTCGTGGCCAGATCCAGGGCACCGACAGCCGCGGTAATGCGCAGGTTGTCGAGGCCATGGTGCCGTTGGCGAACATGTTCGGCTATGTGAACCAGCTCCGTTCGTTCACACAGGGACGTGCCAACTACTCGATGTTCTTCAATCATTATGATGAAGTCCCGTCGAACGTGGCAGCGGAAATCAAGGAGAAGCTTGCCTGATAGGCAAAAGCCGATTAAGGGCGGCGCCTGATTCAGCAGGCTTCGTCCAACCTGATCAAAATATTACCTAATCGAAAGAAGGTTTGAGAAAATGGCAAAAGCTAAATTTGAGCGGACGAAACCGCATTGCAACATCGGCACCATCGGTCACGTTGACCATGGCAAGACCACGCTGACTGCAGCTATCACCAAGATTATGGCTGAAACCTACGGCGGTACCGCTGTTGATTTCGCTAACATCGACAAGGCACCTGAAGAGCGTGAGCGCGGCATCACCATTTCGACCGCACACGTCGAATATGAAACCGCCAACCGCCACTACGCACACGTCGACTGCCCAGGCCATGCTGACTATGTTAAGAACATGATCACCGGTGCTGCGCAGATGGACGGCGCGATTCTCGTTGTGAACGCAGCTGACGGCCCGATGCCACAGACTCGCGAGCACATCCTGCTTGCACGTCAGGTTGGCGTTCCTGCGCTTGTTGTTTACATGAACAAGGTTGACCAGGTTGACGACGAAGAAATTCTCGAACTGGTTGAAATGGAAATCCGTGAGCTTCTCTCGAAATATGATTTCCCAGGCGACGATATTCCAATCGTTCGTGGTTCGGCGCTTGCTGCTCTCGAAGGTCGTGACGACAACATCGGTAAGGAATCGGTCCTTGCTTTGATGGCCGCCGTTGACGAAGCCATTCCTCAGCCAGAGCGTCCAATCGACAAGCCATTCCTGATGCCAGTTGAAGACGTGTTCTCGATTTCGGGTCGTGGTACTGTTGTGACCGGCCGCGTTGAAACCGGAATCGTCAAGGTTGGCGAAGAAGTTGAAATCGTCGGTATCAAGGATACCAAGAAAACGACTGTTACCGGCGTTGAAATGTTCCGCAAGCTGCTCGACGAAGGTCGTGCAGGCGATAACATCGGTGCGCTTGTTCGTGGCGTTGGCCGTGAAGAAGTTGAGCGTGGTCAGGTTCTCTGCAAGCCCGGTTCGGTTACGCCGCACACCGAGTTCTCGGCAGAAATCTATGTGCTTTCGAAGGACGAAGGCGGCCGTCACACGCCATTCTTCGCAAACTACCGTCCGCAGTTCTACTTCCGTACGACCGACGTAACCGGCGAAGTGATCCTTCCTGAAGGCACTGAAATGGTTATGCCAGGCGACAACGTAACCATCGCTGTTAAGTTGATTGCACCAATCGCTATGGACCCAGGTCTCCGCTTCGCAATCCGCGAAGGTGGCCGCACCGTCGGTTCTGGGGTTGTCAGCACGATAACGAAGTAATATAGGCCGCGCATCCCGCCCGATTCACTGATTCGGGCGGGGCGGTTTTTAAGAAATTCATAGACAGCTGCTCCGGCTTCCAATTGGCAAGTCGGAATGGCTGTTTTCGCTCTTTGATATTGATAGAATTTGGAAATTGGTGAACCCATGGAAACGCAGAATATTCGCATCCGTCTGAAAGCATTTGACCATCGCGTCCTCGATCAGGCTACCGGCGATATCGCAGACACCGCACGCCGCACTGGCGCGCTCATCCGTGGACCCATTCCACTTCCTACCCGTATCGAAAAGTTCACCGTGAACCGCGGACCGCACGTCGACAAAAAGTCGCGCGAGCAGTTCGAAGTCCGGACTTACAAAAGGTTGCTCGACATTGTGCAGCCCACGCCGCAGACCGTAGACGCGCTGATGAAGCTCGATCTTGCTGCCGGTGTGAACGTCGAAATCAAATTGGCGTAAGCCGATACTCCCTGCTCGACTTTGTCGAGTTTACCCTGAGCGCCCGCCCTGCGGGCAGTCGAAGGGGCGGGGTGAGACACAGGAATACCGCCGGACTTGTCCGGGCCGCGTTCCCCGTCTTACCGAATTGCTCTCATGTTGAGCAGTCGGTACCTAGCCCGGACGGGGCAATGCTTAAAAATTCAGGGCTGGATTTAGGCGTCACGCCCTCCTGGCAATAATGCCAGCCGGGCCTCTGACATAGTTGGAGTATGGATCATGCGCACTGGCGTGATCGCGAAAAAGATGGGTATGATGCGCCTCTTCAATGAAGACGGCCGTCACGTACCTGTGACCGTATTGGCGCTGGAAGGCTGCCAAGTGGTCGGAGCCCGCAGCGAGGAAAAGGATGGCTACTTCGCCGTTCGTCTCGGTGCAGGAGCCCGTAAAGCGAAAAATGTAAACAAACCACAACGCGGCGAATTCGCCAAGGCACAGGTCGAGCCCAAGGCTCGCGTCGCCGAATTCCGCGTTGATAATGCCGACGGCTTGCTGCCAGTCGGTGCCGCTATCTCGGCCGATCACTTCATTGATGGTCAGTTGGTCGATATTTCGGGCTACACGCAGGGTAAAGGCTTTGCTGGCGCCATGAAGCGTTGGGGCTTCGGCGGTATGCGTGCATCGCACGGTGTGTCGATTACCCACCGTGCCCATGGTTCGACTGGCCAGCGCCAGGATCCGGGCAAGGTTTTCAAGAACAAGAAGATGGCCGGCCACATGGGCGACCGTCAACGCACCCAGCAGAACCTCGAAGTCGTTCGCACTGATGTTGCGCGCGGCCTCATCTTCGTCAAGGGCTCGGTCCCCGGTGCGAAGAATGGCTGGTTGATGGTTCGTGATGCCGTCAAGCATCCAGTTCCATCGGAAGCACCGTTCCCCGGCGCACTGAAGGGCGACAATGACGCTCCGGTGGTTGAGGAAGAAGTCATCGTCGCAACTGAAGAAGTCGTTGCCGACACTCCTGCTGTAGAAGCTGAAGCGCCTGCCGCTGAAGCTGCTCCTGTCGAAACCCCGGTTGAAGAAGCGCCTGCTGCTGCAACCGATGAAGAAACGAAGGAGGGCTAAGCCATGAAGCTCAAGGTTCAAACCCTCGACGCCAAGGCAAAAGGCGATATCGATCTGAATGACGACGTATTCGGCATCGAGCCGCGCGCCGACATTCTGCATCGTGTTGTCACCTGGCAGCGTGAAAAGGCCCGCGGTACGGCTCGTCCGACCCGTGAGCGTTCGGATGTTGCCCGCACCGGCAAGAAATTCGGCAACCAGAAGGGTGGCGGTACCGCCCGTCACGGTGACCGCGCTGCTCCGATCTTTATCGGTGGTGGTAAAGCTCACGGTGCGCGTCTGCGTGACTTCAACCCTTCGCTGAACAAGAAAATCCGCGCACTTGGCCTGAAAATGGCTTTGTCGAGCAAGGCAAAGGCCGGAACACTTCTGGTGTTCGAAGACCTGAACCTCGGTGATGCCAAGACCAAGGCATTGCAGGGTCAGCTCGGCAAGCTCGGTTTCGGCAAGACTACGCTGGTTATCGACGGCGACACCGTCAACGACAATTTCCGCATGGCTTCGGCCAACCTCATCGGCATCAACGTTATGCCTGCGGTTGGCGCCAATGTTTATGACATATTGAAGCATGACACGCTGGTCTTGACCCGCGCTGCGGTCGAGAAACTGGAGGCCCGTTTCAATGGCTAAGGATAAAGCAATCGACGTGCGTCATTATGACGTGATCGTTGCCCCGCACATCACGGAAAAAGCGACCCTGCTTTCGGAACACAACGCTGTTGTGTTCAAGGTAACGGGCAGCTCGACCAAGCCGCAGATCAAGGCAGCTGTTGAAGCCCTGTTCGACGTCAAGGTCCTGAACGTGAACACGCTCGTGCAAAAGGGCAAGACCAAGCGCTGGAAGGGCAAGCCCTACACGCGTTCGGACGTCAAGAAAGCGATCGTCACTTTGGCCGAAGGCCAGAGCATCGACGTGACAACCGGTATTTAAGGGCAGGATAATGGCACTCAAAAGCTACAAACCAACTAGCCCGGCCCGTCGCGGCCTTGTGCTGGTTGACCGTTCGAGCCTCTTCAAAGGGAAGCCGCTCAAGGCGCTGACCGAAGGCAAGAGCAAGACCGGCGGCCGCAACAACAAAGGCCATGTCACTTCGCGTGGCATCGGTGGCGGTCACAAACAGAAATATCGCGTAATCGACTTCAAGCGTCGCAAATGGGATATGCCTGCAACGGTCGAGCGTCTGGAATATGACCCTAACCGTTCGGCGTTCATCGCACTCGTAAAGTATGAAGACGGCGAACAGGCATACATCATTGCACCACAGCGTCTGGCCGTTGGCGACACTATTGTTGCTGGCGAAAAGACCGACGTAAAGCCGGGCAACGCCATGCTGTTGTCGCAGATGCCAGTTGGCACAATCTGCCACAATATCGAGATGAAGCCAAACAAGGGCGGCCAGATTGCCCGTTCGGCAGGCACCTATGTGCAGCTCGTTGGTCGTGACGGTGGCCGCGTTATCGTTCGCCTGAACTCGGGCGAGCAGCGCTACATCCTCGGCACCTGCATGGGTACAGTTGGCGCGGTTTCAAACCCTGACAACTCGAACACCACGCTTGCCAAGGCAGGCCGCAATCGCTGGCGCGGCATTCGCCCGCTGACCCGCGGTGTTGCAAAGAACCCAGTCGATCACCCGCATGGTGGTGGTGAAGGCCGTACTTCCGGTGGTCGTCATCCAGTTACGCCTTGGGGCAAGCCAACCAAGGGTGCGCGCACTCGCAGCAACAAGTCGACCGACCGGATGATCATCCGTTCGCGGCATGCTAAGAAGAAGAGGTAACTCATGTCTCGTTCCGTCTGGAAAGGTCCGTTTGTTGACCTCTATCTGCTGAAAAAAGCAGAAACCGCTCAGGATGCATCGAAAGCTGCGCCGATCAAGACCTGGTCGCGTCGTTCGACAATCCTGCCACAATTCGTCGGCCTGACGTTCAGCGTCTATAACGGCCACAAGTTCATTCCCGTTTCCGTGAATGAAGACATGGTCGGCCACAAGCTTGGTGAGTTCGCTCCAACGCGCACTTATCACGGCCATGGCGCCGACAAGAAGGGTAAACGCTAATGGGTAAAGCATCCGCCCCCCGTCGCGTCGCCGACAATGAGGCTCTGGCAGTAGGCACGACCATCCGTGGTTCGGCGCAGAAGCTTGGCCTCGTTGCCGCGCTGATCCGTGGCAAGAAGGCCGAAGACGCGCTCAACATCCTGAAATTCTCTACCAAGGGAATGGCTGATGATGTCCGCAAGGTTCTGGCTTCCGCCATCGCCAACGCCGAAAACAACCACAATCTCGACGTTGACGCCTTAGTCGTTGCCGAGGCAAGCGTTGGTAAGGCGCTGACCATGAAGCGTTTCATGGCACGTGGCCGTGGCAAATCGAGCCGGATCGTCAAACCGTTCAGCCGTCTGCGCATCGTTGTGCGCGAACAGCAAGAAGAGGCATAAGTCATGGGTCAAAAATCAAATCCAATCGGTTTGCGTTTGCAGATCAACCGTACCTGGGACAGCCGCTGGTATGCCGAAGGCGCGGAATATGGCCGCATGCTTCTGGAAGACATCAAGATCCGCAAGTTCATCTTTGAAACCCTGCCTCAGGCCGCGATTTCGAAGGTGGTGATCGAGCGTCCTGCCAAGAATTGCCGCGTGTCAATCTACGCTGCCCGTCCCGGTGTTATCATCGGCAAGAAGGGTGCGGATATCGAAAAGCTGAAAAAGCAGATCAACAAGTTCACCACTGCCGAAGTTTCGCTGAACATCGTTGAAATCCGCAAGCCGGAAGTCGACGCGAAGCTTGTTGCACAGGGCATTGCTGACCAGCTTATCCGCCGTATCGCTTTCCGTCGCGCCATGAAGCGCGCGATGCAGTCGGCGATGCGTCTGGGTGCAGAAGGCATCAAGATTACGTGCGGTGGCCGTTTGGGCGGCGCTGAAATCGCCCGCGTCGAATCGTACCGTGAAGGCCGCGTGCCTGCGCATACGCTTCGTGCCAACATTGACTACGCCGAAGCCGAAGCGCTCACCGCTTATGGCATCATCGGCATCAAATGCTGGATTTTCAAAGGCGAAATCCTGGGTCACGACCCGATGGCAACCGACCGGCTGATGATGGAAGCGCAGACTTCCGGCGTCCGTCCGCAGTCCGACCGCCGCTAAAGGTTAGGAACACAACATGTTGCAACCAAAGAAAACCAAGTTCCGCAAGCAGTTCAAGGGACGGATCAAGGGCGAAGCCAAGGGCGGTTCCGACTTGAACTTCGGCTCGTACGGCCTGAAGGCGCTTGAGCCAGAGCGGATTACCGCACGCCAGATCGAAGCGGCTCGCCGCGCGATTACGCGTCATATCAAGCGTCAGGGACGTTTGTGGATTCGTATCTTCCCTGACGTTCCGGTCACGAAGAAGCCTGCCGAAGTCCGTCAGGGTAAGGGCAAGGGTTCGGTCGAATATTGGGCTGCCAAGGTTAAGCCAGGCCGCATCATGTTCGAACTCGACGGCGTTCCGGGTCCAATCGCTGCTGTCGCATTCCAGCGCGCTGCGATGAAACTGCCAATCAAGACCAAGGTCGTGGCGCGTCTCGGCGACACCTCGCATCTGGGAGCATCATAAGATGAGCAAGACTGAAGATCTGCGCGTCAAAACAGACGACCAGCTCGCCGTACAACTCGGTGAACTGAAGCGCGAAGCGTTCAACCTGCGTTTTCAATCGGCCACTGGCCAGATGGAAAAGCCGGCCCGCGTTCGTGAAGTGCGTCGCGACATTGCCCGCATCAAAACCCTGCAAGGCGAGCGTCAAGCCGCTGCTGCAAAAGCAACGGCGTAAGGAACAGACTATGCCAAAACGTATCCTCACCGGGACCGTGGTCTCCGACAAGAATGACAAGACGATTGTTGTTCTGGTCGAGCGCAAAGTGAAGCACCCGCTTTACGGCAAGATCATCCGTCGCACGAAGAAATATCATGCCCATGACGAAAACAATGTCGTCAAGGAAGGCCAAGTCGTCCGCATCGAAGAGTGCGCGCCGATTTCGAAGAACAAGACCTGGCGCTTGGTAGCTGATGCTGCTGCGGCTCCGGTCGCAACCGCAGCGCCTGCTGCAACGACGGAGGATTGATTCCATGATTCAGATGCAATCAAATCTCGATGTTGCGGACAATAGCGGTGCAAAGCGCGTCCAGTGCATCAAGGTGCTTGGCGGTTCCAAGCGCCGCGTTGCTGGCGTTGGCGACATCATCGTGGTGTCGATCAAGGAAGCTGCACCGCGCGGCAAGGTGAAGAAGGGCGATGTGCACAAGGCCGTCATCGTTCGCACCCGCAAGGACATCCGCCGCGCCGATGGCTCGGTAATCCGTTTTGACTCCAATGCTGCCGTGCTTATCGGTAACAACAAGGAGCCAATTGGCACACGTATTTTCGGACCGGTTGTTCGCGAATTGCGCGCCAAGAACCACATGAAAATCATCAGCTTGGCACCGGAGGTGCTATAAACATGGCTCTCGCTAAAATCAAAAAGGGTGACACGGTTGTCGTGCTCGCCGGTAAGGACAAGGGCAAGTCGGGCGAAGTAACCGCTGTGATGCCAAAGGACAGCAAGGTCGTCGTTTCCGGCGTCAATGTTGCCGTGCGTCACCGCAAAGCTTCGCAGGCAAATCCTCAGGGCGGTCTCGACCGCTTTGAAGCGCCGCTGCACATTTCAAATGTCGCTCTGGCGGACCCTAAAACAGGCAAAGCAACGCGCGTTCGCGTTGAAACCAAGGACGGCAAGAAGGTCCGCGTGGCCGTGAAGTCCGGGGAGACGATCAGTGGCTGATAAAAAATATACACCGCGCATGAAGCAAAAGTATGACGACGCTGTCGTCAAAGGTCTGACCGAGAAATTCGGTTACACCAACCGTTTCGCTGTGCCGAAGATCGAAAAGATCACACTCAACATGGGTGTGGGCGAAGGTTCGCAGGACAAGAAGAAGGTCACGACCGCTCTTGCCGAAATGGAACTGATTGCTGGTCAAAAGCCAGTCATCACCAAGGCTAAGAAGTCGATTGCCGGCTTCAAGCTGCGCGAAGGCATGCCGATTGGCGTGAAGGTTACGCTGCGCGGTGCCCAGATGTACGAATTCCTCGACCGTCTGGTGACTATTGCAATGCCACGCATTCGCGATTTCCGCGGCCTTAATCCAAAGAGCTTCGATGGTCGTGGTAACTTCGCCATGGGCCTGAAAGAGCAAATTATCTTTCCCGAAATCAGCTATGACCAAATCGATACCGTTCGCGGCATGGATGTTATCGTAACGACTTCGGCAAACACGGACGATGAAGCGCGCGAACTGCTTAAGCTGTTCGGCTTCCCCTTCCCTGTTGAAGAGACTGAAGAAAAGGCGGCTGCATAATGGCTAAACTGAGCTCCATAAACAAGAACGAGCGTCGCAAGAAGCTGGCAAAGAAATATGCCGGCCGTTACGCGAAGCTGAAGGCGATGGCGAAAGACCAGTCGCTTGATGACAGCGAGCGCCTGATTGCTCGCCTTAAAATGGCGGAAATTCCGCGCAATGGTAACCCAGGTCGCGTTCGCAACCGTTGCGAAACCACCGGGCGCCCACGCGCTTATTACCGCAAATTCCGGCTGTGCCGTATCGAACTGCGCGATCTTGCCAATAAGGGCATGATCCCAGGCGTCACAAAGTCGAGCTGGTAAGGACAAGATAGATGGCAATGACCGATCCTTTGGGTGATATGCTCACCCGCATCCGCAACGGCCAGCGGGCGAAGAAAGACTCTGTAGTCTCGCCTGCTTCCGGTTTGCGTACCCGCGTTCTCGACGTGCTTCAGCGCGAAGGCTACATCCGTGGCTATAGTGAAGAAGCTCTGGGTGCGCACAAGGGCATCCGCATCGAGCTGAAATATTTCGAAGGCGCACCTGCTATCCAGCATGTTGCCCGCGTTTCGAAGCCGGGTCGCCGCGTATATTCAGGAAGCCAGGAGCTTCCGGTTATCCGCAACGGCCTTGGTATCACCATCGTTTCGACGCCGAAGGGCGTTCTGTCCGACGCCGAGGCGCGCGCACAGAATGTTGGCGGCGAAATCCTGGCGGAGGTATTCTGATGAGCCGCATTGGTAAAAAAGCTGTTCCAATTCCTGCGGGCGTAACTGCCAGCATGGAAGGCGGCACGCTTTCGGTTAAAGGTCCGAAGGGCGAGCTGAAAATGCCGATGAGCGACCTCATTTCGTATGAAATGAAGGAAGAGGGTCTTTCGGTTATGCCCGCAAATGGCAGCAAGGCTGCTCGGGCGTTCTGGGGCATGCAGCGGACATTGGTTCAGAACCTTGTCACCGGCGTGACAGAGGGTTTCACCAAGGTTCTAGAAATCACCGGCGTTGGTTATCGTGCCAACAGCCAGGGCAAGACGCTGAAATTGCAGCTTGGCTATAGCCATGACGTGGATTTCGCGATCCCTGAAGGTATCGACATCAAGACGCCCGATAACACCACGGTGGAAATTTCGGGTATCGACAAGCAGAAGGTTGGGCAGGTTGCTGCCGAAATCCGTCGCTGGAGGAAGCCAGAGCCTTACAAGGGCAAGGGCATCAAGTACCGCGGCGAATATATCTTCCGCAAGGAAGGGAAGAAGAAATAATGGCACAATTGTCTCTCTTTGCGAAACGGCGCCAGCGCGTTCGTTCGAAGCTGCGGGCTCAGGTTGCTGGCCGTCCGCGTTTGTCAGTGCACCGCACTGGTCGCCATATCTATGCGCAGATCATTGACGATTCGAAGGGCGCGACGATTGCTTCCGCCTCGACACTCGACAAGGACGTAAAAGCCAAGAATGGCTCGACCGCCGAGGCTGCTGCCGATGTCGGCAAGCGGGTAGCTGAAGCTGCCAAGAAGGCTGGCATTTCCAGCGTGGTTTTTGATCGTGGCGGGTTCCTGTTCCACGGCCGTGTCAAAGCGCTGGCGGAAGCCGCGCGCGAAGGCGGATTGGAGTTCTGATGATGGCTGACGAAATTACTACAGCAGACGCACCCGTCACCGACGGTGCTGCACCAGCCCCAACCGAAAATCGTGGCCCACGTGGCGCGCGTGGCGGCGGTAATCGCGGCGGCGGCGGTGATAACCGTGGCGGCGGCAATCGTGGTCGTCGTGACGGTGGTCGTCCGGCTCCCGAAGAAGATGATGGCACGATCGAAAAGCTCGTCCACATCAACCGCGTTTCAAAAACGGTTAAGGGCGGTAAGCGCTTTGGTTTTGCTGCACTCGTCGTGGTTGGCGACGGTCAGGGCCGCGTAGGCTTTGGCCACGGCAAGGCGCGCGAAGTGCCGGAAGCCATTAACAAGGCAACCGCAGCTGCGAAGAAGTCGATGATCCGCGTCGCGTTGAAAGACGGTCGTACGCTGCATCATGATGGCAAGGGCCATTTCGGTGCGGGCAAGGTTACTGTTCGCTCGGCTCCAGCCGGTACCGGCATCATCGCCGGTGGCCCAATGCGCGCTGTATTTGAATCGCTTGGCGTTGCCGACGTTGTGACAAAATCGGTCGGTTCGTCGAACCCATATAACATGGTGCGCGCAACCTTTGCGGCTTTGTCTGAGCAGACCAGCCCCAAGTCGGTTGCGCAACGTCGCGGCAAGAAAATCGCCGACCTTTTGGGTCGCGGTGGCAGCAAGACTGCTGAAGCCGACGCCGAAGCAATTGCGGAGTAATCGATATGGCGAAGATTAAACTCAAGCAGACCGGTTCGCCGATCCGCCGTCCCGCTTCGCAGCGTGCGACCTTGAAGGGCCTCGGCCTCGACAAGATGAACCGCGTTGTCGAAATCGAAGACACCCCCGAAGTGCGCGGCATGATCCGCACGGTTCGGCATATGGTCCAAATCCAGGACTAATAACGTACGAGGTTCCAGCATTCGCTGGGGCCAGCGCGACTAAAAGCGAAAGCGAGTGCACGACATGAAATTGAATGACATTAAAGACAACGAAGGCGCCCGCCATCGTCGTATGCGCGTTGGCCGTGGTATCGGCTCGGGCAAAGGCAAGACCTCGGGTCGCGGCCAAAAGGGCCAGACCAGCCGTTCGGGTGTTTCGATCAACGGATTTGAAGGCGGCCAGATGCCACTTCACATGCGTATCCCGAAGCGCGGCTTTAATAATATCTTTGCCAAGGATCACGCTGAAGTGAACCTAGGCATGATCCAGAAGTTCATCGACGCAAAGAAAATCGATATCAAGAACACCGTTGATCATGCTGCGTTGAAGGCTGCCGGTCTTGCACGTGGCGGTAAGGATGGCGTTCGCCTACTTGCCAAGGGTGAATTGACCTCGAAAATAAATCTGGTCGTTGCCGGTGCGTCAAAGGCAGCCGTTGAAGCTGTTGAAAAGGCTGGCGGTAAAGTCGAAATCATCGTCAAGGTGAGCTCTGCCGAAAAGGCAGCGGCGAAGAAATCGTCGGTCAAGAACGCGGCAAAAGCAGCAGCGGCCAAGAAATAAGACAGGCGGCGGCACCTTCGCTCTTGTCATGCCAGCCCCGCTTCCCGATATGGGCTGGCGGGGTTTGACATTTCTGGGGGGTAACCGGCGAATGTCAGGCAGAATTTGGAATAAGGCGGCGGCTCGCAATACACGCGGCGCTGCTTGAATCCGGAAACAAGGAAAGTACATCATGGCATCTCGGGCCGACCAAATGGCATCGAACCTCAATCTATCGAAGTTCGGGCAGGCAACAGAGCTTAAGAACCGTATCTGGTTCACCATAGGCGCACTCATCATTTTCCGGATGCTGAGCTTCGTACCGCTTCCCGGTGTCGATCCGATTGCCCAAGCCGCGCTTTACGCCAACAATGCACAAGGCGGCGTGCTTGATATTTTCAACACTTTCTCGGGCGGCTCGCTTGAGCGCATGAGCCTCATCGCGCTTGGCGTCATGCCCTATATTACCGCGTCGATTGTGGTGCAGCTTGCGGCTTCACTGTCGCCAACGCTCGCCGCCATCAAGAAAGAAGGCGAGAGCGGGCGTAAGAAGCTTAATCAATATACGCGCTACGGCACTGTATTCCTGACCGCTTTGCAGGGCTATTTCCTGGCTGCAGGCCTTGAGAGCCTTGCTGCGGCGAATGGCATCAGCGCCGTCGTCGAACCGGGCCTGATGTTCCGCGTTGTCGCCACGATAAGCCTCGTCGGCGGCACGATGTTCCTGATGTGGCTGGGTGAACAGATTACCTCACGCGGGATCGGCAACGGTATTTCGCTTATCATCATGGCGGGCATCGTCGCTCAGCTCCCGCGGCTTGCAGTGAACCTACTCGAAGGCGCGCGTACCGGCTCGATCAGCGGTTTCGTCATCGTCGGTTTCATGGCGATGTTTGTGTTCCTGACACTTCTCATTGTGTTTATGGAGCGCGGTCAGCGCCGCGTCCTTATCCAATATCCAAAGCGTGCAACACAGCGCGGCATGATGCAGGCCGACCGTAGCCATTTGCCGCTGAAGATTAATACTGCAGGCGTCATTCCGCCAATCTTCGCTTCGTCGCTTTTGCTGTTGCCGATTACGATTACCCAGTTGGGTGGCAATAAGGTTGCGGGCGAAAGCCAGTTTGGCGATTTCGTCATCACGCTGAACCAGTATCTGGCGCATGGTCAGCCAATTTACCTACTGCTTTACGGCCTCGGTATCGTCTTCTTCTGCTTTTTCTACACGGCGGTTGTCTTCAACCCCGAAGAAACGTCGGAGAACCTCAAAAAGGCAGGCGGCTTCATTCCGGGTATCCGTCCCGGCAAGAACACCGAGACGTATCTCGATTATGTCCTCACGCGTATCACGGTACTCGGTGCTGCCTATCTGACCTTGGTCTGCTTGTTGCCCGATTATGTCATGGCGCAAACCGGGCAGCAGCAATTCTTTGCTATCGGCGGAACGAGCTTACTGATTCTGGTAAATGTCACCATCGACACGATCTCGCAAATTCAGAGCCATTTGCTGGCGCACCAATATGGCGATCTGCTCAAAAAGGCGAAGCTTAAGGGTGGACGCGCCCGATAAACGGCGCGACATTCGGACCGGGTAGGGGAAGCGTTTCATGAATATCATCCTTTTAGGGCCTCCGGGCGCAGGCAAGGGCACGCAGGCCGCCTTCCTCGTTGAAAAATACGGCATGGTTCAACTGTCCACCGGCGACATATTGCGCGCTGCAGTGAAGGCCGGGACCGATGTGGGCAAAATGGCCGACGAGATCATGAAAGCGGGCAAGCTGTTTCCCGACGAGTTGATGGCCGAAATCCTGGGCGAGCATATGGATGCCATTCCCGCTGACAAAGGCCTCATCTTCGACGGCTATCCCCGCACCGCGCCACAGGTTGCGTTGCTTGACGGATTGCTGTCATCACGAGGCCGGACGCTGGATCACGTGATTGAACTGGTTGTCGATGAGGATGCACTCGTCGAGCGTATCGTCGGTCGCTACACCTGCGCTAGTTGTGGCGAAGGTTATCACGACACATTCAAGCAGCCAAAAGTCCCGGCCACCTGCGACAAATGCGGCGCGCATGAGTTCAAGCGCCGCCCCGACGACAATGAAGAAACCGTCCGCACCCGCATGGCCGAATATCGCGCCAAAACCGAACCGATTCTGCCGCTTTACGACGAACGGGGCTTGGTAACCCGTGTCGACGGCATGGCTGCAATCGATGAGGTGACAGAAGCGATTGAGGCGATAATCGCCTAGTTCCAAAATTCGGGATTGCCGTTGTCCATGCGACAGGGTTAAACCTCGCGGCATGAAAATGCTTCTGACCGTGGCTGCTGCGATTGCAGCCTCTTCATCCCCCGCTTTCGCCGAGGTCAAGGCGACCTCGGACACCGGCTTCAACGTCGTCCACATCACCTCGGTTGCAGCAACGCCGGATGAAGTCTGGAAACGCCTGCTTGCGCCAAAAGATTGGTGGAACAAGGCACATAGCTGGTCGGGTTCAAGTGCAGGCTTCTATATCGATGCCCAGGCCAATGGCTGTTTTTGCGAATTGTTTCAGGAAAAGGGCGCTGATGGCAAATTAAAGACCGTTGGCAGCGTTGAGCATATGCGGGTGATTTTTGCACAGCCCGGAAAAGTGTTGCGGATGCAGGGTGCGTTGGGGCCGCTGCAATCCGAAGCTGTAATCGGGACGCTGACCGTTGCGATTGAGCCTGCAAAGGACAGCAACACGACCAAGGTCAGTTTCTCTTACGTTGTGGGTGGGTATATGCGCTACAAGGTGCCCGAGATTGCGCCCGCGGTGGACAAGGTTCTGGGCGAACAGTTCAAAAATATGCTGCAGCCATTCACGCCGGCAGGTGGAGAGGAGACCAAAGTCGATGGCTTCTCGCTCGATGTAGATAAATTGGAAGAACCCAAGACCGATGAAGCCGAAGCGGCGGGGCCGCCCAACCCGGATCCTGCATAATTGGCGCTGGGGGCGGGCAAAAAACAGCAGGGCGGTGCCAAAGTCGAAATCGGCTGGTGCGAAATGGTCGATATTCCAAGCCTTGGACTGACGCAGGTTCATGCCAAGATGGACACGGGCGCTGCCACTTCGTCAATCCACGCCAGCCGTGTGAAGCCCATCACGAAGGACGGCAAACCTTGGGTCGAATTCTGGTTCCGGCTGAATGCTGGGGAAAAACCTAAGCGTTACGAAGCCCCGGTCATTGATCGCCGTATGGTACGCAGTTCTAATGGCGAGCAACAGGATCGCTATGTCATCGCAGCGCAATTTTGTTTTGGTAAGCTTTGCTGGAACGGGCAGCTTACCTTGGCGAACCGGCGGTCGATGGCGTTTCCCTTGCTAATCGGGCGGCGGGCGTTAAGGCGCGGCTTTCTCGTCAATAGCGGACGACGCTGGGTTCTTGGAAAACCGGCGCAGTAAGAAAGAAAAATAGATGAAAATCGCGATGTTGGCGCGGAACGCTGACCTTTATTCGCACCAGCGCATCGTGGAGGCGGCGCGGGCGCGGGGGCACGAGATTGATGTGCTAAATACGTTGCGGGTGACGATGAATATCACTTCGCACCGGCCCGAAGCCTATTACCAAGGTGAGAAGCTCGGCAAATATGACGCAGTGATCCCGCGCATCGGCGCGTCGGTGACCTTTTATGGGCTGGCGGTGCTGAGACAGTTCGAGATGATGAATGTCTGGCCGCTAAACGAAAGTGTCGCCATCGGAAGGTCGCGCGACAAATTGCGGTCCTTGCAAATATTGGCGAAGAAGGGTTTGGGGCTGCCAGTAACAGCATTCGCCCACGACCCGCGACAGACCGACGAGGTTATCAAGATGGTCGGCGGCGCGCCAGTCGTCATCAAATTGCTTGAAGGCACCCAAGGCATTGGAGTCGTGCTAGGCGAAACCGAAAAATCGGCACGCTCGGTCATCGAGGCGTTTCGCGGGGCGAATGTGAACATATTGGTGCAGGAGTTCATCAAGGAAGCGAACGCCACCGACATTCGCTGCTTTGTGATTGGCAACAAGGTTGTCGCTGCAATGCAGCGCAAAGGCGCGGAAGGCGATTTCCGGTCCAATCTCCATCGCGGTGGTTCTGCCGAACCGATCAAGATTACACCTGAAGAACGCTCAACCGCCGTTCGCGCTGCTCGTGCGATGGGGCTAAATGTCGCAGGTGTCGATATGCTTCGGTCCAACCATGGCCCGGTCATCATGGAAGTGAACAGCTCCCCAGGGCTCGAGGGTATCGAAAAGGCCAGCGGCAAGGATATTGCGGGCCGAATAATTGAATTCATCGAGGAAAACGCGGTGAGTGGCAAAACCAAGACCAAAGGCAAGGGATGAGCTGCCGTCGGTCTTGACAGTAAGCGCGACTCACCCTAAGGCGCACCTAATTCCGAACATCTGGTACAGCCCAGCAGCGCTTTAACGCGTCCGCTGGTTTTGTGCGTTTCGGAATATCATCAGCGTTGAGATAGGGTTTGTCCTTCGGGGCACCTGTGGAGCAGGAGTAAATAAATTGGCACGTATTGCCGGAGTTAACATTCCAACCAACAAGCGCGTGATCATTGCGCTTACCTACATTCACGGTATCGGCCGCACCAAAGCCGTCGAAATCGCGAACAAGCTGGGAATTGATCATAGCCGCCGTGTGCAGGACCTTTCGGATGCCGAAGTATTGCAAATCCGCGAAACCATCGATTCGGATCACACCGTAGAAGGCGATCTCCGCCGGACAACGTCGATGAACATCAAGCGTCTTATGGACCTCGCCTGCTACCGTGGCCTTCGCCATCGTAAGGGCCTTCCGGTCCGTGGCCAGCGTACGCATACCAATGCGCGCACCCGCAAGGGTAAGTCCAAGGCAATCGCGGGCAAGAAGAAGTAAAGCAGGGCTTACGCCTACTTACTTTTTTTCGCATAATTCGAATAGGATACTCACATTATGGCACGCGAACCACAGCGCATTAAAAAGCGGGAACGCAAGAATATTTCGGCCGGTGTTGCCCATGTCAACGCCAGCTTCAACAATACGATGATCACGATCACCGATGCCCAGGGCAACGCTATCAGCTGGTCTTCGGCAGGCACGATGGGCTTCAAGGGTAGCCGCAAGTCGACTCCTTATGCAGCACAGGTTGCCGCAGAAGATGCCGGTAAAAAGGCAGCCGAACATGGCGTCCGCACGCTGGAAGTCGAAGTCAAGGGGCCCGGTTCGGGTCGCGAGTCCGCGCTACGCGCATTGCAGGCTGTTGGTTTTACCATCACCTCAATCCGCGACGTGACATCGATTCCGCATAACGGCGTTCGTCCTTCGAAACGCCGCCGCGTTTAAGCATTCGTTTCAGGAACGGCTGGCCAGTCGTTCCTTCTTTTACCCGCAGACCGGCACGGTGCACCAAATGCCGGTTTAGCAAAACCCAAGGGGAAATCCATGTCCGTCAATATCAAGAACTGGCAGGAACTAAAAAAGCCCAACGCCCTCGAACTCAAGTCGGGTAGCGATGCGAAGCGTAAGGCAACATTCGTTGCTGAGCCACTTGAGCGCGGCTTTGGCCTGACACTCGGCAATGCGCTCCGCCGCGTATTGCTTTCGTCGCTGCAGGGCGCAGCGATTACATCGATCAAAATCGAAAACGTGCTGCACGAATTCTCGTCGCTTGCGGGTGTGCGTGAAGATGTCACCGACATCGTTCTCAACATTAAGCAGGTTGCGCTGAAGATGGAAGGCGAAGGCCCCAAGCGCATGCAGCTTTCGGCCACAGGCCCTGCCACCGTTAAAGCTGGTGATATCGCGGTTTCGGGCGACATCGTTGTCATGAACCCTGACCTCGTCATCTGCCATCTCGATGACGGCGCAAGCTTCAACATGGAAATCACCGCCGACAGCGGCAAGGGCTATGTTCCAGCTGTTGCGAACCGTCCTGCAGATGCGCCAATCGGTCTAATTCCTGTTGATTCGCTGTACAGCCCGGTTCGCCAGGTTGCTTACAAGGTCGATAACGCACGTATCGGACAAGAGCTCGATTACGACAAATTAAGCCTGACTATCGAAACCGACGGCACCGTAACTCCAGAAGACGCCGTGGCTTATGCTGCGCGCATCCTTCAGGACCAGTTGCAGGTATTCGTCCACTTCGAAGATTCAATGGCAGCTTCTTCGCCGATGATCGGCATGGCGGCTCCTTCGGCTTCGTCGGAAGAATCGGACGCGAACCAGCTCAACCGTTATCTGTTGAAGAAGGTCGACGAGCTCGAACTGTCGGTCCGCAGCGCAAATTGCCTGAAGAACGACAATATCATTTACATCGGCGACCTCGTGCAAAAGAGCGAGGCCGAAATGCTGCGTACCCCGAATTTCGGCCGCAAGTCCTTGAACGAAATCAAGGAAGTGCTGTCGTCAATGGGCCTGCGTCTCGGCATGGATATTCCTGGCTGGCCGCCGGAAAATATCGAAGAAATGGCCAAGAAGCTTGAACAAGAGCTTTTGGGCTAAAAGTAATATGGGCCAAAGTGGTACTTTGGCCCAATTTTAAGGGCAAAGGCTCCCCCCTCAAGCGGGCCGGGATCGGGCTACCTCATACGGGCCCCCTACGAACGAAGGAATGAAATATGCGCCATAAAGTTGGCCACCGTAAGCTTCAACGCCCTACCGCGCACCGTAATGCAATGCTGCGCAACATGGCGGCGTCGCTCATCAAGCATGAGCAAATCAAGACCACATTGCCAAAGGCCCGCGAACTGCGTCCTTATGTCGAAAAGCTGATTACGCTGGCGAAAAAGGGTGGCCTGTCCAACCGTCGCCTCGCGATGAGCCGCTTGATGGACGACACGCAGCTGGTCAAATTGTTCGACACGCTTGCTGCGCGCTATGAAGGCCGCGACGGCGGTTACACCCGCGTTATCAAGGCTGGCTTCCGTGGAAGCGATGCAGCCCCAATGGGCGTCATCGAACTGGTCGACCGCGATGTTTCGGCCAAGGGCCAAGACAGCGGTCCGGTTGAAATGATGGACGACGACGGCGAATAAGCCATTTTCGCTTTGAAGTTAAAAAGGGCGGTATCCGAAAGGGTGCCGCCTTTTTTCATACTTTGGGGTGATTGATTAGCGTGCACCGCCGCGATGGGCACACCGGAATAGCAGGCCGGAAATGAACCATGCTGCCGAAAGCATTATGGTGAAAATGCCACCGCGCGGGTCAATACCCAGAATTCCTGCGAAGATGCCTATGGTGGCTTGCAACGATCCGGCAGCGAACATCGCTTGGTGTAAAATCCCTCCAACGAAACGCGATATGATGCTGCCCGTGATCGCAATCAGCAACACGGCGCCGAAGCAAAGGTTGATCGGATTGTCTTCATTGCCGATCATGCCGACGGCCAGGTTCGACCAGATCACCATAAAGCCGGCTAGCACCGCGAACATCGACCCGAAGCGGAAATACCAATTGGCGGACTTGCGCACCGCCAGTTCGATCAGTCCGCCAACTATGCCGAAAATGACAGCCGCGAATATAAAGTCGGTTTCGTCCCAATCGACTTCATTGGTAAATTGCATCGCCACCAACGGCGCGAGAACAAGCGCCGCTGCTGCGCCCCAGCCGATAATACGCCAGATATTGAAGCGCCGACTGGCCGCCGGATTTGCTGTGATGCTCATAAGATTGCCCTTTTCGATAATACGAGGCTATGCGTCTAGCGGGCGGCGATGTGAGCGGCATGAGCGGGGCATGAGCATTTGGTGAAAAATGAAATCGGGTAGTTTTCGCTTTGACCGCTTCACGCTCGACGTGAGCGAGCGGATGCTGCGCCGCGACGGAGCGCCGCTTGATGTTAGCAACCGCTATTTTGACGCTCTCATTTTGCTGGTTAGCGAAGCTGGCGGGCTGGTGTCGAAGGACCGTTTCATGGATGAAGTCTGGCGCGGTGTGCCAGTAACTGACGAGGCGCTGACCCAGTGCATTCGGACCTTGCGGCGTGAATTGGGCGACGATGCTGCCCGGCCGCGCTTTATCGAAACGGTTCCCAAGCATGGGTACCGGTTTATTGCGAACGTGGAGGGTGGAGAGGCGCGCGGCGTCGCTGGACCAGCGACAACAGACCATCGATTGCGCGACTTTTTTGCACTCGCTGCCGCAGGCGTCGTCGGTGGCGGCTTGGCCGGATTGCTCGGCGGGATATTTTATGGCTTTGCCGGAGCGGCGCAGCCTCTCGCACCGGGCATGGGAGCGGCGTCCATTGTTCTAGTACTGACCGCAGTTTCCGTCCTCATTGCGCTGATCGGTGCTGCGGGTGTCAGCTTCGGCATTGCTATTGCTCGGTTCGCGAACAGCAATGCTTGGCAATGGACCGTTGGCGGTGGCGCGCTCGGCGGGTTGTTAGTGGGCGGTATCGTCAAGCTACTTGGTCTCGATGCCTTCAACCTGCTGTTGGGGCAATCGCCCGGCAACATTACCGGCGCGCCAGAAGGGGCGGTGCTCGGCGGCGCTGTCGGCTTGGGCGTATGGATGAGCGACCGGTTTGAGGGCACATTATTCCGCAAGATACTGCCCGCCGCCATAGCGGGGGGTATAGCGGGGGCAGCAATACCCGCGATCGGTGGCCGGTTACTTGGTGGCAGTCTTGCGTTGCTGTCGGACGTGCTTCCGCAATCCCGCCTCCGGCTTGACCGGATCGGCGCAACATTCGGCGAGGACGGCTTCGGCCCGATCAGCCAAATCGTCACCGGAGCCATGGAAGGCATGCTGCTAGCTGCCTGCATTGCCGCCGCGATATTGTTAGCGCGGCGGCAACTGACGAATTAGCCGATCAAGCGAGCGTACGCACCTTCGGTTCGCGGTCGAAATGTCGAAGTTTTGCCGCAGCAACGAACTTGGCGCCAAGGTCAGTCACTCCGTCGTCGGACTCGACGCGGGCTTTGTCCAATAAAGGCTGCGCGGCTTCATTGGCACCAATGGCTTTCAAGTGAACGAATGCATTGGCGACGAAATCGACCGACGCGCTGTCTTTGAGTAGCGTTTCGGTTCCACCATCTGACAACACCAACGCCACGGCATCGAACAATTGCGACGGCGTTCCTGCGAGCTGACCATCGGCTTGGCGTATCGACCCATCGGCCAGCTTCGCGCCGCCGACCTTGGGAGCGATCAGAACTGCTTTGCCCTTCGCCTTGGTGATTGCTGCGACGACAGCATCGATCTCGGCGCCGTCAGATCCGTCGGCATAAAGGACACCGACGCTTCGACCTTCGAGAGTTTCCTTCATATTCTTCTGGATCGATAGCGCCGGGCTTGGGTCCATATCGACCGGCTCGCGCGCCGCCTTGGCTTTGGGCGGCAACTTGATGCCAAGACCGTCTGCAACGCGTTGGGCCAGTTCTTCGTCCACATTGCGCAGATTGCCGACCATCCGCGGTGGCACCTGATTCAGTTGGCCGACCTTGGACAATTCAAACGTGAATGACGATGCCACATGTGCGCGTTCATTGTCGGTTAGCGAAATCCAGAACTGGCGCGCCTGGCTATAATGGTCAGCAAATAATTCGGCTCGAACGCGGAGCTTGTCACCACTTTCATCATTTCCTGTCGGCGCGGCGGTCGACGTGAAGCCAGTCATCGGACACTCGCGCCCACCACCTTCCTCGCCATGTGCGGCTAGGCTGTTCGGCTCGTAATTTGCGCGGCCTTTGGGCACGTTCATCTGCATCTGGCCGTCACGTTGAAAGTTCATCACCGGACATTTTGGCGCGTTGATCGGCAACTGATGGAAATTCGCAGTCCCCAAACGCGACTTCTGCGTGTCGAGATAGGAGAATAAACGCCCTTGCAGCAGCGGATCGTTGGAGAAATCGACGCCGGGGACGATATTGCCCGGACAGAACGCGACCTGCTCGGTTTCGGCGAAGAAATTGTCCGGATTACGGTCGAGCACCATCCGCCCGATGATCCGCACAGGCACATCTTCCTCGGGAATGATCTTGGTCGGGTCGAGCACATCATAGGGCTGCGCGTCGGCAAATTTGCGGTCGAACGCCTGAATGCCGAGTTCCCATTCCGGAAAGTCGCCGCCATCGATCGCTTCGTACAAGTCGCGGCGGTGATAGTCATTGTCTGCGGCTTGAAGCTTCAATGCTTCGTCCCAGACGGTTGATTGCAGGCCAAGCTTCGGCTTCCAATGGAATTTGACGAAGGTAGATTTGCCAGCGGCATTGACCAACTGGAAGGTGTGAACGCCGAAGCCCTCAATCATCCGCAGCGAACGCGGGATCGTCCTGTCGGACATCGCCCACATCAGCATATGGGTAGTTTCGGGCATCAGCGACGCCCAGTCCCAAAAAGTGTCATGCGCGCTGCCTGCTTGCGGATAGCCGCTGTTCGCCTCCATCTTGACCGAGTGAACAAGATCGGGAAACTTCATCGCGTCCTGAATGAAGAAAACAGGGATGTTGTTGCCAACCAGATCCCAATTGCCTTCGCTGGTGTAGAATTTGACCGCAAACCCACGCACATCGCGCGGTGTGTCAACCGAACCTGCACCACCAGCCACAGTGGAGAAGCGTGTAAAGACTGGCGTCTTGGTGCCCTTCACGAACAACGCCGCCTTGCTCAGGTCCGAGATATCGTCGGTCGCCTCAAAATAGCCATGCGCTGCAGAACCGCGCGCGTGGACGATTCGCTCGGGGATACGTTCATGGTCGAAATGGAAGATTTTCTCACGCAGAACGAAATCTTCAAGCAATGTAGGCCCGCGCGCTCCGGCCTTCAGACTGTTCTGGTTGTCGGAGACCCGAATGCCCTGATTGGTCGTCAGATGCGCGCCGGCATCGGCGTGCGATCTTTTTTCGGGCACCTGTTGATGCGTTTCGCCGCCCATACCTTGTTTTGTTTGAAAAGGTTCGGTCTTCGCCATTTTCCATCTCCGATAAATCATCCCGGAAAAGTCCGGGGGCATAAGAGACGAAACCCGCCGCAACCCAAAAAGTTGCGGCGATGGAGCATTCGACCAACCAACGACATTTTCTTGCGGACGACCGACCGAATATATTGGCTAAGCACCAAGGACGCTCTACGCATGTGCGGAAATGGTTTTGAGAGCTGGGGAATGATGAGATGCGGAATGAATTTTTGCTTGGGGTTGCAGTCGTCATGATGATGCTGCCCTCCACAGCTGTCGCTGCTGACGGTGCTGCTGCAACGGCTGCAGACAGCTACACGGTCCTGAAATATCCCGAAACAACGAAGGTCAACGTCGTCGAGGAACAGTTCGGCATGAAGGTTGCCGATCCGTATCGCTGGCTGGAGGATGATGTTCGCGTCAACCCCGCGGTGGCAGATTGGGTCAAGGCGCAGAACGCGGTGACGGACGCCTATCTGGAGACGCTGCCCGGCAAAGATATTCTCGCCGCAAAGATGAAGAAGCTGTTCGACTATGAGCGCTTTGGCTTGCCCGAAAAGGCAGGTGGCTATTATTTCTTCACCAAGAATGACGGGCTGCAAAATCAGTCGGTGCTCTATGTGCGCAAAGGCTTGGGTGGCAATGATCGCATCCTTATCGATCCAAATAAATGGGCGAAAGACGGCGCCACTGCACTCGACAGCTGGGTTCCATCCAAAAATGGCAAGCTGCTGGCTTATTCAATTCAGGACGGAGGGTCCGATTGGCGTACGATCAGAGTGCTGGATACAAAAACAGGCACAGTGCTGCCTGATGAAATCAAATGGGCCAAGTTCACAAATATCAGCTGGGTGGGAAATGAAGGCTTTCTCTATTCGCGCTTTGCCGAACCAAAGGAGGGGGCCGCATTCCAGCAGCTGAACTACAATCAAACTGTATATTATCACAAAATCGGGACGCCGCAGTCAGAAGATAAAGCCGTCTATTCGACACCCGAAAAGCCCGAATATGGCCATAGCGCGCAGGTAACGCATGACGGCAAATGGGCGCTCATCACCACCTCGTCGGGCACCGATGAGAAATATGAACTGCACATCATGCCGCTTGGCAAAAAACCGGCATGGAAGGCCGCGCCGCTGGTAAAAGGGCTGGAGCATGAATGGCAGCTGGTTGAGGGCATGGGCAACAAATTGTGGTTCGTGACGAATAAGGATGCGCCGAAGTCGAAGGTGGTCACCGTCGATTTGAATGCCAAGGTTTTAAACCGCATAGAATGTGAGGATAAGTCGAGCCCAGCGAATGTCTGCATGGGGGAAGCATATGCGTTCACCGACGTTGTTGCCGAACGCGCCGAGACCTTGTCGCGAGCGCAAATTGTAGGCCAGCGACTGATCCTGTCTTACATCAAGGACGCGAAATCGATGGCCTTGATGACCAATTTGGCTGGCGGGCCAGTGCAGGAAATCGCGCTGAATGCGATTGGCACGGCTAGCGGTTTTTCAGGAACGCCGGGTGATCCGGAGACCTTTTATGGCTTCTCCAGCTTCAACCAGCCGGGTGCTGTATACCGTTTTGACAGCAACAGCGGCAAATCGACCGTTTTTGCCCAGCCGAAACTGAGCTTCAATCCAGACGATTTTTCGGTCACACAGGTGTTTTACCCGTCGAAGGACGGCACAAATATACCGATGTTCATCGTCCACAAAAAGGGACTGGATATGAGCAAGGGCGCGCCGACATTGCTCTACGGCTACGGCGGGTTCAACATTTCGCAGACACCAACCTATTCGGCGACACGAATGGCATGGATCCAGTCGGGCGGGGTATTTGCTCTGGCGAACCTGCGCGGCGGCGGCGAATATGGGAAGCCGTGGCATGACGCCGGCCGCCTGATGAACAAGCAAAATGTGTTCGATGATTTCGCTGCAGCTGGTGAGTATCTCATCGCCAAGGGCATTTCGGCCAAGGGCAAGCTCGCCATCGAGGGCCGCTCAAACGGCGGCCTGTTGGTCGGCGCCGCAGTCAACCAACGTCCAGACCTGTTCGCGGCTGGTCATGCTGCAGTGGGCGTGATGGATATGGTCCGCTTCGACCGCTTCACGGCGGGGCGTTACTGGGTCGATGATTATGGCTACCCGAACAAAGAAGCCGATTTCAAAATGCAGATGACCTATTCGCCCTATCACAACATCAAATCGGGAGTCGATTATCCCGCTGTCATCGTCTCCACTGCCGACACCGATGACCGCGTCGTGCCGGGCCATAGTTTTAAATATATCAGCGCATTGCAGGCGGCAAAGACCGGCGACAAACCCAAGGTCATTCGCATCGAGAGCCGTGCAGGACATGGCTCCGGCAAGCCCACCGATAAGCTGATTGACGAATATTCGGATATTTACGCGTTTTTGGCGAGATGGACTGGGCTGGAATTGAAGGCGGAGTAGCTAAGCTGCGGCGAGAATGGCCGCCTCATCGGCAAAGGCGCGTCCTACGGCTGGGCGCGCCATGATAAGATCGCGATAGGCGGTCAGCACCGGCCAAGGTGTAAGGTCAATTCCTGCAGGCTGTGCCCAGCCGAGTGTGGTTACGAGATAGGCGTCTGCGATGGTGAAATGATTGCCAACCAGATAGTCGTGGTCGGACAGGTGCCCCGATAGAAAATCGTATTTTGCCGCGACCGAATTGCGCGCGTAATCTTTCATTGCGTGCGGAATCGCTGGATTAAACAGCATGAAATAAACCGACTTGTGAATTTCTGTCGAGATATAGTTCAGCCACTGGTGCAGCCGCGTGCGCTCCAGAGACCCCGGCGGCGGCGCTAAGCCGCTATCAGGTGCACGATCAGCGACATATTGCAGCACTGCAGGGCCTTCGGTCAGGACATCGTCGTCGTCGGTTCGAAGTGCCGGCACCTGACCTTTGGGATTGATCGCAAGATAATCACGCCCATCGCCGGTTTGTTTCGACGACAGCGTCACTTGATGAAATGTCGCGTCTTGGTCAGTCTCATACAGCGCGATGCGGGTCGCAAGCGAGCAGGACATGGGGGCAAAATACAGTTCCATTGGCGTTTCCTCCGGATGAATAACGAGGACTTTCGGGATGCGAATGCAAGCAACATTCTGTTCATAAAAAGTGCCATTTACATGAACGGATGCTGACAACTCAATTCAGCATCCGGTCAAAAAGAATCACCTAATTCATCTTTGCCAGCACGGGAAACACCTCGCCGCGGCAAAGGAGATACGACGATGAAGATTTTGACCAAAAGCTTGCTTGGCGCCGGAGCTGCTGCTGCAGCTTTGGTTAGTGTCGCAGCACCTGCTCAGGCACGTGACCGCTATGACCGTGACAATATCAGCGCAGGCGAAGTGATTGCCGGCGCGGTAATCTTGGGCGGCCTTGCCGCTGTTATTGCGTCTGCGGACAATGATCGGGACGGACGTTACAATGATGGTCGCTACGATGATCGCAACTATAATCGCGATGGCTATGATTATGGCCGCAGCGGTTATGGCTACAACAATCGCTATGGCGGTGGTCGTTCGGCGGTCAACCAGTGTGTCAACGCCGTCGAAACACGGGCCAACCGCTATGCACGCTCGGACGTCACGGAAATCCGCAAGATCGACCGCACGCGTTATGGGTACAAAGTGAGTGGTAAGCTGGTCGTGCAGGACGGATGGCGCGGACAGGATCGCGGCTACAATCGTTACGACCGTGATGATCGTTACGAGCGGAATGACCGCTATGGAAATGGTGGTTATGCCCGTGGTTATGACAAGGGCCGCTTCACTTGCTATGTCGAGCGCGGCCGGGTGATCGACATCGACTATAGCGGCCTCGACCAGTGGCGCTAAGCGTTCGCTTGTAATTGAGACAAACTGGTTCAGCCTGGCGACAGGCTGAACCTTTTATCTATCGACGAATGGAGCTTAGGCTTCGCAACGGGAGGCAATTATGGGGTATTTTCGCAAGCTCACGCTGGCCATCGGTTCAGCCACATTATTGGCAACGTCGGTCACGCCCGCAATGGCAGCGGTTTCGCTGGACCGCGGGCATTCAGTATTACAATCAGCGGGCGAATATAATGGATGGGGCGGCCGCCACCGTTATCGCCATCGCGACCGCGTCGATGGGGGCGATATACTTGCGGGCATCGCAATCCTTGCTGGTATTGCCATTGTCGCCGATGCGGCGAGCAAAAATAGCCAGCGCAATCGTGGTGCCGACCGCTACTCCACCGACGGCTACCCCGAAAACGAACCCAGCGGGACCCGTGACGACCGCAACAATGATGTGGGCAGCGCAGTTGAGGCCTGTACCTCAGCGGTGGAACGCGACAATGCGCGCGTCGATGAAATCCGGTCAGTTACCCGCGATGGCGCACGCTGGCAAGTTGAAGGCAGCCTGTCGGGCGGCGAGGACGACAGCTTCACCTGCGGTGCAACCAATGGCGAGGTTGATTTCGTGCAATTTGGCGACCGCGCTCTCTGATTATTCCAATGATCCGATCAGGAATGGGCCGTTTTTGCGGCGGCCCATTCCGACTTGGTCTGACCCCACGCGTGAACTGGGATATGCTCGAACGGATCAGGCAGGCGCGTTGGCCCTTGGTCATAGGAACCAAGTCGTTCGGCCAGCGCAACTGACGCTGTATTCGCAGGATCGATAGTGTGGATCACATTATCCCAGCCCAACACATCGAACGCGTAATCGATGCTTGCAACCGCAGCTTCGTGTGCGAAACCCTTTCCGGCATATTCGCGCGCCACGCCCCAGCCGACTTCGGTGCCTGGCCAGCCTTCGGGCATCCAAGGTCCGGTGCGGCCGACCCATTGCCCGGTGTCGCGCAGGATCATCGAAAACATCGCATAGCCGCGTACCTGCCAGGCACCGACCATCATGCAGAGCATGCGCCAAGCTTCCGACCGGCCTTTGGTTCCGCCCAAGTGGCGCATCGTTTCAGGGTCGGCCGCAAAGGCTGCCCAGCCATCGAAATCCTCGGCGGAAGGCGGACGCAAGATCAGGCGCTCGGTCATCAAGAAAGGTCCGCTGCTCATATTCTTCCTCCCTGTAAACGTGCAGGCTTATGCGGTCTGGTCGGCTGGCGCACAAGAAAAAGCGGCACCGCCATTTCTGGCGATGCCGCAACGTCATGAACCGGGCAAAAGGGGAGGGGGAATCCCGGTTCAATCTCACATATTATCTGCAGCGACGGCCCTTTTCGATTTCGCGACCAAGCAATGCGCCACCTGCGGCACCGATTATCGTGCCGGTAGCCCGGTCGCCGCGGGTGTCAATTGCACGGCCGGCAAGCGCGCCTGCAGCTGCCCCGATCACCAGACCGGTAGTGCCGTCTTTGCGGCGACAATAAGTGCGACCATCCTTGCCGCGCCATTCGCGATATTTGCGATTGCGGTTCTGGTACGACACATCTTCCTTATATCCAGTTGTTGCGGTCGTGACCGAAAACTGGTCGGCGGCAACCACGGCAGTGGTTGGCAAAAGTAAAGTAGATGCGGCCAAAGCCATTATTGTCTTCTTCACGGGATTTTCTCCTTCTTGAACCATTCTCGAATGTGACAACTCTTCAACCGCGTTTCGGTTGCATTTGAGGCAGAATTAATGATGAATTTCCGCCCGTCCGTTGCCGATTGACGTTAAATCAGCGGCAACGATAGTCGCCGCGATCGATTTCGCGCCCGAGCAAGGCGCCACCGGCTGCTCCCAGGATTGCGCCCAGCGTTTTGTCACCGCGACCTGCGACTTCGTTACCAACGAGCCCGCCGACGGCCGCGCCGATAATCAAGCCCGTGGTGCCGTCATCGCGGCGGCAATAATAGCGGCCATCGTCCCCGCGCCATAGACGTGTATCGTCGCGGATATACTGCGCATCACGACGTCCTTCATAATAGCCGCGATCATATGAGCGCTGCTTGTTCTTTTTGTGGCCCCATGCCTTTGCGTGGGCGGGAGGGTCGGCAAGTACGGCACTGGTTGGCACAACGAGGGTTGCTGCCGCCAATGCCAGAACTGATTTTTTCATGGTCTTTCTCCTTTTCTACTGAAGGACGCATGATATTTGACCGCTCGGCATGAACGGTTGTTGCATCGCTCGTTCAGGAAAGGATGAAGCGTTTTGGCAGACCGACGAACGGTTGCTTGCTGCCAATCTAAAAACCCGAAAGCTTTGCCATCTCGGATCCGATTGCGCCAAAGTCTTCGTTTTTCAGTTTCGTGTCCGCATCATTGAGTCGCCGAACTATGGCGCTGCCCTTTGCCGCTGATAAAGCCGTCGCCCATGTTCCGTCTCCACTTGCTCATTGCCATCTGTTCAGAGAGGTTTGGGCCTGTTCCGAATGTATCACGGGTGGTGCGCGCCGAACAGATTGCATTACATTGTTTTGTCAGCGCTCGCCTGGGTCGGATGCGTGGCGGAAATCCTTTGGTCGTAGTCCGTAGCGATGCAGCTTGTCATAGAGCGTTTTGCGGGGCGTACTCATCGCTTGCTCAAGTCGGACGACATCGCCGCCAACGGAGCGTAGCGCGTTCTCGATCACCGTCCGTTCGAACTCTGCCACCATTAAGTGGAGCGAGCGACTATCCACTGCAACCTGTGCCGCTTTATCGGGGACGTTGAACCCGATCGCCCAGCTCCGGGCAAACGCTTCGAGTTCCCGGACATTGCCCGGCCACTCATATGTCTGCAAATGTTGCCAGACGTCATCGGTTATCCCGCGATGCGCTAACCCGAGTTCGGCTTCATGCCGGGCAAGGAAATGCCGAAACAGCCCGGCAATGTCCTCGCGCCGCCTGGCCAGTGGAGCCATCATCAGCCTGACCGCGCTGAGCCGTTCATGGAACAGACTTTTACGGTCATCAACAAGGCCGGGCGGGATGTGCAATTGCCGCGTCACCACGACACTCAAATTCAGCTTGCGGGAACGCTCGGCTCCAGCAGGCACGATGGACCGGGTATTCAAGACCGACAGCAGCCTGGCCTGCAATTGCGGTGGGGCGGCCTCGATCTCGTCGATAAGCAAAGTTCCGCCATTGGCCCGCTCGATCAACCCGGTTCGCGACAGGCCGCCACGGCCCGGTTCTCGACCAAACAGCAGCAGATCGGCATCCTGATGGGTAAGCGTGCCGGCATCGATGCCAATAAACGGGCGATTATGGCGAGGGCCAAGTTCATGGATCAATCTTGCAACGAAAGTCTTGCCGGTCCCCGTCGCGCCTTCAATCGTTACATCGACCTCTGCTTGGGCTACCGCCGAAAGCATGCTGCGCATCCGCATGGCGTATTCCGATGAACCGATGAACCCAATTTTCGCCTGCTGCTTCAGGGCTTGGCGAAGTCTGCGGTTCTCCAGCACCAGCTGACGCCGCTCTGCCGCTTTTGTGATCGCACGGATTAATGCCGCGGAAGAATACGGCTTTGTGAGAAAATCTGTTGCTCCGTCCTTCATTGCGGCAACGGCCATCGCCACATCGCCATGGCCAGTGGTGATGATCATCGGCAAATCAGGGTCGCGTTCCTGTAAATGCGCAAACAGAGCCAAACCATCCATGCCCGGCAAACGCACGTCACTAACCACTACGCCTGGGAAATCATTCGATATGGTCGAGAGCGCGGAATGTGCGTCGCCAAACAGCGCGACCTCCATGCCTTCCAAGCGCAACGCCTCCGCCACGGCTGGGCCGAGGGCTTCGTCATCCTCGACCAGAACGACATTGATTGGCTGGCGGTCGGTCATGAGCTGGGGATCAGCATCGTGAAGCGGGCACCCTGTGCTACCTGTTCTTCCACCAAGTCGCCACCCAATCTGCGCATGATATCCTGCGAAATCACCAGCCCCAAGCCGAGCCCGTCAGGCTTGGTCGTGGCAAAGGGCTGGAAAAGGCTGGAGCGTTGTTCCGGTGTAATGCCTGGGCCGCTATCAGTCACCGAAAGCCGCCGGAACTGACCCGTTTCTTCGATGCCAATGGAAACCCTGCCACCTTGCCCGGTTGCGTCGAAGGCGTTTTGCAAAAGATTCACCAAAACCTGTTCGAGCGCAACATGCTCCCCGCGGACGATCAGGTCGAAAGAAGACTCCACCGGTAAGACAAGGTCGATGTCAAGCTGCACCAACCGGTCGCGCAGTAGCAGCAACGCACCATCAACCATCTGACGGAGCGGAACCTGTCGGGGCTCGCAGTCGCCACGACGACTGAACCGACGCAACTCATCCGTTATGGTGCCGATCCGATCTGTTAGAGCCGTTATTCGGGAAAAGTTCATGGTCGCCTGATCATGCAAGCCTCGCTCGCCCAATCGCTCGCCGGTCTCTGCGAGAATCCGAATAGCGGCGACTGGTTGGCGTATCTCATGCCCGACTCCGGCAGTAATTTGGCCAAGCGTCGCCAGCCGGTTGGCCTGCTGGAGCTGATCGCGCAGACGTCCGGTTCGTTCGCTGACCAAGGCCTCTGCTCTTGCCTCCCTTCGGCGGATGCCAATGAATGCCAGTGCAGCGACAGTAGCGGCGATCACCAACAGCAGAAGGAAAAGCAAGCGCCCGTTTGCCTTGGCTGCCGCCAGCGAGGTTGAAGGATCGGAAAGCAGATGCAGGTCCCACTGGAGCGGTTTAACAGGATGAAGGCTTTCGATCAGTGCGGGAATGAGGGAACGGGCACTACTCTTGGCTGGATCGAATCGTGCGAGCTCCGCATTCCCGAATTGGCGCAAGTCCTGCTCTGCATTGCGTTGCCCCGGTGCAATCAGGCGGGTTGCGTTGAAACGCCATGCCGGATTGCTAGTAACCAGGATCACCCCATCGGCGTCGGTCACATAAACCCCGGACGTAGCTTTTGCCCAGCCGGCTTCGAGTGTGTTGAACTCCACCTTAATCGCTACCACCCCCACCACTCCGGAAGGGGAATCGACGCGGCGGGCAATATACAAGCCTGGTCGTCGGCTCACCGTGCCTAGAGCAAACTCAGTGGCCACGCCTGACGCCCTTGCATTCACAAAGTAGCGCCGGAAACCATAGGTCGAACCGACAAAGCTGTCTGGCCGGTCCCAGTTGCTTGCCGCCAGCGTCAACCCATCGCGGTTCATCAGATAGATCACAGCAGCACCTGTTTGACCGGCCAGTTGTTGCAGGCGTTGGTTGAGGCCGCCTTGCTGCGTGCTGTCGCCGGCCATGAGCGACTGAACTTGGGGATCGCGCGCCAGCACCAGCGGAACCAGACTGAACTTATCGAGCTCGCTTTCCAACCCCGCTGCAAGGATTGCCGCCTCGTTCTGCGCTGCATTTTCGGCTTCATTAAGTGCAGAAGTACGCATGGTGCGATCAATCGCCAGCAGCCCTAGCGCTGCAATAAGCAGAACTCCTATCGCGATTATGCCAGCAAGATATCTGCGCCCGGGCAGGGACAATGATGGCGGCATGCCATTCAGCATCCTGGATTGCCCTTCGCCAGAACTTCCGCTCCCACCTCAAATGGAACGACGATTGAGAGCGACACTGGCAAACTTTGAAGAAATGACAACGTTACCTACCCCTCTACGATAAGACGCTATTCGTGTACTATGTCCGGAAATCCGCAATTCCTGCAAGCTATTTGTCTGAGATATCAGAATTAATGCGCACTAAATTATACCATCTGTTTGTTTTATATACTTTTCATTTCCTCGCTATTTTTTGTTGTTACCATGGGCGCGCGCCTTATGCTGACGCTGATCGGGTATTAAATCCGAAGGAGGGGCAGAAGATATGCAGGCCATCACGCCGACAATCGGTGGAGCCGACAAGCCAGCCCGGCTGCCGTTCTATCGGCAACTATATGTACAGGTGCTGGCGGCCATCTTTTTGGGCGCACTGTTGGGGCATCTTTATCCCGAAATCGGTTCTGCACTCAAACCTCTGGGTGACGGCTTTATCAAACTGGTGAAGATGATCATCGCGCCGGTGATTTTTCTCACCGTCGCCACCGGGATTTCCGGAATGCGCGATCTGTCAGCAGTCGGCAGCGTGGCGGGCAAGGCGTTTGCCTATTTCCTCTTTTTCTCGACCCTGGCGCTGATCATCGGGTTGGTTGTAGGTAACATCGTGCAGCCTGGTTCAGGCCTTAACATTGATCCCGCCACGCTTGATGCCAGCAAAGTTCAGGATTATGCCAAGACATCGGAAGGCCAGACGATTGCTGGCTTTCTGCTGAACATGATCCCCGAGACTTTGTTCAGCGCGATGACCGATGGCAACATCTTGCAAGTCCTTCTCGTCGCGATTCTGACTGGTCTGGCATTGTCCGCTACCCGGCCGCACAGCGATCTCGTGCTCGACGTCCTCGCCTCGTTCAACGAGGTTATCTTCAAGCTCGTTCACATGTTGATGAAACTCGCGCCGATCGGCGCATTCGGGGCGATTGCCTTTACCATCGGCGAATTTGGCATTGCCTCGCTAGCCAGCCTCGCCGCATTGGTCGCCACTTTCTACCTCACATCGCTATTCTTCGTCATTGTTGTGCTGGGCGCGGTCGCCTATTTCACCGGCTTCTCCATCTTCAAGATGATCCGTTATCTACGCGAGGAACTGCTGCTGGTGCTTGGTACCTCGTCGTCGGAAGCGGCGCTTCCGAGCTTGATGGAAAAACTGGAAATCGCTGGTGCACGCAAATCAGTGGTCGGCCTTGTGGTTCCGACCGGCTATTCCTTCAATCTCGACGGCACCAATATCTACATGACGCTGGCTGCCTTGTTCATTGCGCAGGCGGTCGGCGTTGATCTTTCGCTATCCGAACAATTGACGTTGGTGCTGGTTGCCATGATCAGTTCGAAGGGCGCGGCGGGGGTTACCGGTGCGGGGTTCGTCATCCTTGCTACAACCTTGTCGGTCGTGCCGTCGGTCCCGGTCGCTGGCATGGCGCTGATCCTTGGCATCGACCGGTTCATGAGCGAATGCCGTGCGCTGACCAACTTCATCGGCAATGCCGTCGCAACGATTGTAGTCGCGCGCTGGGAAGGCGCGCTGGATACCGAGCGTTTGGCGGCGGCGATGGCTGGAACCCCGATGCCTTTGCCCGAAGAAGATATCGAGCGGCATGAACGTAGCGGTCCGCGCAGCGAAGCGTTGGCAGAAGCGCTGGGTGAAACCTCATGATTGCGCGGCGCAATTTGCTTCAAAACCTCGCTGCGCTGACGGCGATTGGTGCTGTGCAACTGGGCACCGTCATGCCTGCGATAGCGCAAGAGTGGGAAGAGATACCCTTGTGGCCGGGCAAGCCACCGGGCCAGGGTGGAGTGACAGGTCCGGAGAAACTCGGTGACGCAGGCGCGGGATTTGGCGCGCTGTCCAACATCTCGAACCCACGTATGCGTGTCTATCGTCCCGTGAAGGCAAATGGAGCCGCCGTGGTGGTGTGTGGCGGTGGTGGCTATTTCCGGATTCAGTTGTGGAAGGAAAGCACGCCGATTGCACGTTGGCTGCAAGCGCGCGGCTTCACCGTTTTCGAGCTGCTTTATCGCCTGCCAAACGATGGCTGGGATGCCTCCGTGCCGTTCATCGACGCGCAAAGGGCGATGCGGATCGTTCGTACCAGAGCAACCGAGTTCGGCATCGACCCTCAACAGATCGGCATCATGGGTTTTTCCGCGGGCGGGCACCTCGCAGGCTTCACCGCACTACAGTCGCAACGCCCGCTCTACGCCGGGTCCGACAAATATGAAAAGACCAGCGCCCGGCCGGATTTCTCGGTGTTGTTATTCCCCGTAGTTTCGCTCCGCAAGCCGTTCGACACCACGCGCACCCGGCGTGAGATAATCGGTGAAGCGCCAAGTTCCGAGGCAGAAAACGCCTGGTCGCTCGACACTTACGCCAGCGCCGACGCTCCGCCGACGATCATCTTTGCGTCAGCAGACGATAAAACCGCGCCGCCCGGCCATGGCATCATGCTGTTCGAAAAACTCAACGCAGCTGGCGCTTCGGCAGAGCTGCATCTGTTTCGCGACGGCGGCCATGGCTGGGGCCTTGGCAAGCCAGAGCAGGTGCTGAGCCAATGGCCGGACATGTTCGTCAAATGGTATGATTCAGGAAAAATAGTACAAAACAAGCAGGGAGAATGAAGATGGCAACCAAGATGTTCTGCAAGCTGGCGTTGCTCAGCACGACCGGATTGATGACCGCAAATATGGCGTACGCGCAGGATGCTGCCACGGTAGCGACCGAAGCCGCTGAAGAGGCGGAGGCAGCAATCGTCGTAACCGGCTCACGCATTCAGGGCGCGCAGATCAACGACGTGCTTCCGGTCACCGTTCTTGACGAGCAGCAGATCGAAAATACGGGCGCATCGTCGGGTGACGAACTGTTCCGCGCACTTCCGCAGAACGGTACAATTGCCTTCAACGAACAAAACGCCACCACCCAGAATAACGTGCGCGGCGATGTCGGGTCGGTCAACCTGCGCGATCTGGGCACAGGCAACACGTTGCTGCTGATCAATGGCCGCCGGATGAACCTGCACCCCGGATTCCAGACCGAGTTGCTGGTGCCGGTGGTCAGCCCTGACACCAACGAGATTGCACCCGGCAGCGTTCGGCGCATTGAAGTTCTGCGCGACGGTGCGTCAGCCATCTATGGTGCAGATGCGGTTGCGGGTGTCATCAACACGGTGCTCAAAGGCAATTTGAAAGGCGGCTTCCTTGAAGCCGACTGGCGCGCGTCGGATGGAACAAGCCTTTTCAGCTACTCCATCAATGGCGGGCTAGGCTTTGACTTCGGCGGTGGCCGAGGCAACCTGACTTTGTACGGCGGACATTTTCATGAAAACGGCCTTGGTTCGTCCGGCCGCGAATATTCGCGCGACGATGATCGCACGCGATTGCTGGTGGGAACCGATTTCGAAGGCGAGGCCTCGTTCAACAACCGCAACACCTTCGGACCATTCGGCCAGTTCGATATTCAGACGTCACCCAACAGCCGCACGCCGATAAATGACGACGACTTCTATCTGCAGCCAAGCACATTCACTGGCTGCCGCATGGATTTCCGCAACGGGATCTGTGCCCGCAACGGTGAGACGCCGACCACCGCGGTTCGCTACAACACGATTTTCGGCAACACGCTGATCAGCCGCAAGAACCGCTATAACGCGATGGCGCTGCTGAACTATGAGCTGACCGACAGCATCGAAGCCTATTTCGAAGGCAGCTATTACCGTTCGGAAAACCAGCGGTTCAACGATGCCTCGGCGATCCTCAGCGCCGTTCCGGTCGGCATAGCGCGCACCGCATATTGGAACCCGTTTGGCCCCACCACATTGGTTGGTGGCGGGGCCAATCCTAATCGCCTGCCCGGCACCACCATCCCCGCAGGCGGGGCAGACGTCATCATGGAACGCTATCGCTTTGTCGATGCCGGCAATCGCGGCGTGTTTGTCGACAAGGACGCGTACCGCCTTGTCGCTGGTCTGCGCGGCAATTTTGGCGCGTGGGATTTTGACACCGGCTTTGTCTATTCCGAATCGAAGCTTACTGACCTTGAAACCAATCGTGTATCGCTCACTGCGTTGCAGCAGTCGATCAACCGAACGACGCCCGATGCCTATAACCCGTTCAACGGTGGTTGCCTTGATGATCCGGGCCAAGGCGACTGCACCCCGAACCCTGCTTCTGTCATCGATCCCTTCCGCATCAATGTGTTCCGCAAGGGCGGCACCAGCCTCGCATTGGCCGACTTCAAGGTCAGCCGTGACGATCTGTTTGTGCTGCCCGGTGGCAACCTTGGTGTTGCAACGGGGATCGAATGGCGGCGCGAAACCTTCTTCGATGATCGCGACTCGCGCCTCGATGGCACCATTACCTTTAGAGACAGCGTGACCGGCGTGTTCAATGGCAGCGACGTTGCCGGAACCAGCCCGTCACCTGACACAGATGGAACACGAACGGTCTATTCGGCTTATGCCGAATTGTTTGTGCCTGTGGTTAGCGAAGATATGAATATTCCGCTGGTCGAGGCATTCAATGTCCAGATGGCCGGACGGATCGAGCGCTTTCAGGATATCGACGCGACTGCAATGGTTCCACGCGTCGCCGCATCATGGACCACAATTCCCGGCGTGACGTTCCGCGGCGCATGGTCGCAGGGCTTCCGCGCGCCAAATCTGGCTCAGGTCAATGATGACGGCACGACCCGTTCCAATACCCGCGATGATTTCGTGTTCTGTCAGGCACAGGTCAGAAAAGGCCTGCTATCCGGCCTCGACGCCTGCCCTGGCGCTGGCGTCATCAGCTTCCGGTCGGGTGCAAGAAGCCTCAAGCCCGAAGACAGCGAGAGCATCAACTTGGGTATCGTGCTTGAGCCGAAGTTCATTCCCGGCCTCACACTGACGGCGGACTATTGGCGGGTGAAGCAGACCGGATTGGTTGGGACGTTCGGCGACGACAACGCAATTGCGCTCGACCTGCTGCGCCGTCTGGGAGGCAGCAGCAATCCGAACGTCATCCGCGCCGTTCCAACCGCTGATGATATCACGTTGTTCACCGGCACTGGCCTAGCCCCAACAGGCAGGATCATTCAGGTGCTCGACCCCTATCTGAACCTCGACAGCCGCGTCTCGAAGGGTTGGGACTTCGGCATGGCCTATAATGTGCCGGAATTCGGAGCGGGTAAGTTCCGCCTTCGCCTCAACGCGGCACGGCTGAAAAGCTTCGTCCAGAGTGCCGGGGTTGACGGCGAGGAACTGCTCGCCGGAATTGCTGCCGGTACGCTACCTGCCGATGTCACAGTTGGTGGACTTGGCGAATTGCTCGAAATCGATGGCCGTCCCAAATGGCGGGTCAGCGGATCAATCAACTGGGAAAGCGGCCCGGTTGAAATCGGTCTGTTCGGCCAGTATACTGGCAAGGTATGGGACACTAGCGTGGTACGCGACATATTGTTGGTATCCGATGACCCAAATGCGAACTTTTACCGCGTAAACGACCAGTTCGTTACCAACCTTTCGGTTTCCTACACTATTGATAACGACACTGGCCTTAACGGAACGCGGTTGCGTTTTGCGATCAACAATCTGTTCGACAAGGATCCACCGCTCGCCGACGAAACCTATGGCTTCTACAGCGAACTGTACACCGCGCGCGGGCGCGTCTTCCACGTCGAACTCCGCAAGAAGTTTTGATGTGATGCGGCGGGCAGCAGTTTGGATATCGCTCGCCGCGTGGATTGGGATCGGGTCGGTTGCGTTTGCGCAGCCACCCGCGTCCACTTCCAAGCCATCGCTGTCGGGATGCCAAACGGCACAAGGCAGCGTCCATTTCGACTTTGAAGGTGCGTCGCGTTCGGCCTGCTATGTCGAGGACGAACGAACGCTGTCGATTCTGGTCACGCCCGAACATATGCCGCCGATTAACCCGAGTCCTTGGTATGCCTTTCGCTACAGCGCCGTCAAAGGGGATAAGCTAACCGTTAATGTGCGCTATATCGGCGCACGCCACCGCTACGCGCCGGTATGGCGCGGTAGCGGCGATCCTTCGGCGTTTTTGGTCGCGGTGGGGCAGGACCGCAGCGTGGTATCGATTACGCTTCCTCCGGGCGAGGGCGTCGTCAGCGGTCAGCCGCTTGTTACGTCGCTCCATTACGACAAGCTGCTCGGCCAACTCGCAAAAAACGGGCGAGGCAAAAGGATCATATTGGGCCGTTCGCACGATGGACGACCGATAAAAGCCGTGCGGCTGGGCAACGCCACTGCCCCGCGCCTCGTCGTCCTGCTCGGGAGGCAGCATCCGCCCGAGGTAACTGGCGCGATGGCGATGAACGCGTTTTCGCTGGCGATTGCCAGACTGATCCGTTCGGGTGCCATCGACAGCAAGCAGTTCCAATTCCTGATTGTCCCGCTGCTCAATCCCGATGGCGTTGCCCGCGGGCACTGGCGCGCGAACCTCGGCGGTGCCGACCTCAACCGGGACTGGGGTGCGTTCAAGCAGCCAGAGACCCGCGCAGTCGGTGACTGGCTCGCCCGGCTGCCCGCGGACGTGCGCCCCGTACTCATGCTCGACTTCCACTCGACCAACCGCAACCTGTTCTATGTGCAGGGAGATGAGGCGAGCGCACAGGGCAAAATGTTTCTCGCTGCATGGCTCGGCGGCAAGGAGGCCGACTTTGCGGGCTACCCGTTCCGGATCGAGCCGCGCGATGCCAATCCCGGTTCAGGCACGACGAAGAATTGGTTCAATGCGACATATGGTATCCCTTCTTACACCTATGAAGTGGGAGATGACTCCGACCCTGCAGCGGTTCGTGCCGCCGCCGAGGCGCTGGCGCAAAATATGATACCGTCGCTGGCTTTAGCGCTTAAAGAGTGATTTAGGTGATAAGTTGCAGGGCCGACATTCAGATCGAACCGGAGATTTTTCAATGAGCGTTCGGATGAGCCATCGTCTCACGGTCACTCTCGCTTGCTTCGCGATGTTTTTTGCGGCTTCGCCCGCCATTGCAAAAGAGTGCGAGCAGATTGCGTCCGGATCATCGCAGATCACTTTTTCCGGCTGGTCCGGACCAAAACTGCCGGTTTATGTGCACAAGCCGCAAACAGCCGGAGGCAGCAGCCGTATCGTTTTCGTCATGCACGGCGTCCAACGCGACGGCGACCGCTATCGTGATGAATGGCGTAATCTGGCCGATAAACATGACCTGATAATCGTTGTTCCGACATTTGGCCGGAACGATTTTCCGACCACCGATTCCTACAATCTCGGTAATATCGTCGATGAGAAAGGCCGCAGAAATCCTCAGGCCAAATGGTCATTCTCGGCCATCGAGCCTTTGTTCGACGATATCGTCTGCCGTGTCGCCGGCAACCAGAAGGGCTATGCGCTCTATGGGCACTCCGCGGGCGGACAGTTCGTTCACCGCTATGTCGCCTTTGCCGATGCGCCACGGATGGAATCGGCAGTGGCAGCAAATTCAGGCTGGTATACGATGCCGAGCGATGCGCCGTTCCCGTATGGCTGGGGCGGCGATGCGGCGGGATTGGTATCACCCGCAAGGGCGTTCCAGCGTCCGTTGACGATTCTGCTCGGAACGGAAGATATTGACCGTAACGATCCCAACCTTCGCAAAAACGAACAGGCTGACCAGCAGGGGCTGACGCGTTTTGACCGAGGGCACGGCTTTCTTGCTGCTGCGCGCAAGATGACAGGCGAGGCATTAGCGCTTGGCTGGAAGATCGCATATGCGCCGGGAGTCGGCCACGACAATGGCCGGATGGCTCCTTTTGCCATTCCCCATCTGATTGGCTCTGGTGCTAGCGCGCGATCGTCGAATGCGGCTGTTGCGGGCAAATCTGCCATTACGGAATTACGTTCGCGCAAGGACGTCACCGCGGCGATGGCCACGATACTCGAGCTTGAAAGCGACTGGGCGATCCAACGGCTCATCGAACTGACTGAAATACCGGCACCACCGTTTGAGGAAAAAGCGCGTGGGCTGGCATTTGCCCGGATGCTCCGTGAAATCGGTGGTCTTGACGTCCAAATCGACGAGGCTGGGAATGTGATCGCGCGGCGCAAAGGTATTGGTAATGGCTCCTCAGTCATGCTGGCTGCCCATCTCGATACCGTTTTTGCCAAAGATGTCGATGTGACCGTAACGCGCGATGGCGACAGGTTCACCGCCCCCGGCATCGGCGATAATTCACGCGGACTGGTGTCGCTCTTATTGGTTGCCAGAGCGTTGGAACGTCATGGCATTGCCACCGAACGCGATATCCTATTGGTTGGGACTGTCGGTGAAGAAGGCACCGGCGACCAGCGTGGTATGCGCCATATTTTTGCTCAGGCAGGCCATGGCATCGGCAGCGTCATCGCGATTGATGGCGGAGAGATGGGGCGGCTGATCGATACGGCGGTGGGATCGAACCGCTACCGTGTTCGTTTGTCCGGTCCGGGTGGCCACAGCTATAGTGCCTTCGGGACCGTCAATCCACATCATGCCACGGCGCGGGCCATAGCCCGCTTCCTCGACCTCGCCGAACCGGTTGCAGCTTCCGGAACGAAAGCGACATATTCGGTTGCAATGCTCGAAGGTGGCCGCGGCATCAACGTCATACCAACCGACAGCGCATTCGAAATCGACCTGCGTTCATCCGATGCGAACCGCTTGGCGGCTCTGGATTCGATCCTGCGATCCGCAATCGATGCAGCCCTGACCCGCGAGAACGCTGGTAAGGATACCGATAAGGTTCTGGCGGTGGAGCTCAAGGATTTGGGAAAACGTCCAGCGGGCACAAATGCCGATGATGCAGCTCTGGTAGCTAATGCAGAAGCGGCCCTTTCTACACTGGGCGTCGAACCGTTCAGGAATGCTTCGTCAACCGATGCAAATCTGCCGATGTCGCTGGGTATTCCCAGCATCACAATCAGCCGCGGCGGAATCGGCGAACGCTCGCACTCGATTGAAGAATACTGGGTCGCAAAGGACCCGCATCTCGGACCGCAAGCCGCCCTCCTTATAAGCCTGCTTGAAGCCGGAGTGGCAAATGAAGGCAGGGCCCCAAGATAAGTGAGGGATGCATTGTGCTTTGCACCACCATCCTTTTCAGTTGGCTCACCCTAGAGGTATAAGACTGATAGCCAAACGGTCGATGACGACGATGTTACCCGAAATGCGAAATGTCCGGACTAGCCAATATTACCGTCACCTTGACCACTTCCTCTTGTCCCCGCTCGACGACTGCAAATATTTTCTGCTCAATGCCGTCGACTGTCAAATGTGCTTTAATCGTCAAACGCTCGAAATCTTTGGGTCGCCTGCATTTTCGCAGGCAATGCTTTTATTCCCACTCGATTGTTCCTGGCGGCTTGGAGGTGTAATCATAAACCACGCGGTTGATGCCCTTTACCTCGTTGATAATCCGCGTTGAAACGCGGCTCAAAAATGCACTTTCGAACGGATAGATATCGGCCGTCATGCCGTCGGTCGAGGTAACTGCCCTTAATGCGCAAACATTGTCATAGGTGCGGCCATCGCCCATCACGCCGACAGTTCGCACGGGCAATAGTACCGCAAAGGCTTGCCAGATTTCGTCATACAATCCTGCACCCCGAATTTCTTCGAGATAGACTGCGTCGGCTTTACGCAAAACATCGCAGCGTTCTTTGGTGACTTCGCCAGGGATTCGAATGGCGAGGCCGGGGCCGGGGAAGGGGTGGCGGCCGACGAACTGGTCGTTCAGGCCAAGCTCCCTGCCCAATGCGCGCACCTCGTCCTTGAATAGCTCGCGCAAGGGTTCGACCAACTGCATGTTCATCCGCGCGGGCAGGCCGCCGACATTATGGTGGCTCTTGATGGTAACCGATGGCCCGCCGGTGAACGACACGCTCTCGATCACGTCGGGGTAAAGCGTACCTTGAGCGAGGAAATCAGCACCGCCGACTTTTTTCGCCTCTTCCTCGAAGACATTGATGAACTCGCCCCCGATGAATTTGCGTTTGGCTTCAGGGTCGGTGACGCCCGCAAGACCCATCATGAAGCGTGCCTCCGCGTCGACTACGACCAGCGGGATGTTATAATGATCGCGGAACAGCGTCTCGACCTGCTCGCGTTCATTCATGCGCAACAGGCCATGGTCGACGAAGACGCAGGTCAGTTGTTCCCCAATCGCCTCGTGGATTAGTATTGCCGCAACCGAGCTGTCCACGCCCCCAGACAGTCCGCAAATGACGCGGCCCGAGCCGACCTGTTCGCGGATCTCGGCAATTTTGGTGGCGCGGAATTCGGCCATCGTCCAGTCGCCCGCCAGCCCGCAAATCTTGTGGACGAAGTTGGAAATCAGCTTTGCTCCATCGGGGGTGTGGACCACCTCGGGATGGAACATAGTGGTGTAATATTTGCGCGTTTCGTTGACGCAGATTGCGAACGGCGCGTTGGGCGAGGTACCAATGACTTCAAAGCCATCTGGTGCGACTGTCACGCGGTCCCCGTGGCTCATCCATACGGGGTAGCTGCCGCCGACCTCCCAGAAGCCATCGAACAGCGGGCTGGGTTTCAGGATTTCAACATCCGCGCGGCCAAATTCGGCAGCATGGCCGCCCTCGACCGTGCCACCCAATTGCGTGCAGAGGGTTTGCTGGCCATAGCAAATGGCGAGGATGGGCAAGCCGCTGTCGAAAACGACTTGCGGCGCGCGCGGGCTGCCTTCGGCGGTCACTGACGCTGGCCCGCCTGAAAGGATAACACCCTTGGGCTGCATCCGCGCAAAGGCTTCGGCGGCGGTGTTGAATGGAGCGATTTCGGAATACACCCCCGCCTCGCGCACGCGGCGGGCGATGAGCTGGGTCACTTGCGACCCGAAATCAATGATGAGGATGGAATCCGAAGGCTGAGCGCTTTTGCGAGTATTTGGCATGACCAGCCGATAAGGGCTACCGCCGTCGCTGTCCATATCGCGGCAGCGGCGGCGGCAAACTAATCTGTGGAATGCTTAACGGTCAAGAACCTCAACCGAACCGCGACCGAGAAATCCTTTCTCGCGCATCTCCTTGCGATAGTCTTTGCGTGCATCGGCCAGCTCACGGCGAAATTCCGCCTTTGCTTCACGTTCGTCTTGGGCGGTGTCGGCGCGGCGAAGATCGGAACGTAGCTCGCTCTCCGCTTCCTCAATGTCGGATTTATAATCATACCAGTAATTATTGTATTTGCCGGCAATTGGCGCGGTCAGGATGTGGTTGTGCGCCTCCGATCCGCGGTGAGCAGACAATGTCGTCGCGGTCGCGCCAATCATAAGCGCGCCCGATACCGACAGGAGGGCAATCGCGCCTTTGGGGAAATATGTCATTTCGTAACTCCTTTACCGTTGCGGTTGGGGAACACGGAAAAGACGCCTTTGGGCCTGTGCCTTGGCTGAACAAACTGAAAATTACGGTGGCGTGTGACGGGTACAGGGTGAATCGCTGCTCTTGATGCCAAAAGGTATCGTAAGCGCGATTCAGAGATGCTGACCGCTGCGAAGGTTGAATTGATTCGATTGGCCGGGCCACCTCAGAATATTTGGCATTGGCCATTCATATTTGACATGTTCTATGATGGCGTTGTGACTAAACCCGACACCCGTCGCGCCGAAATTATCGAGCGCCTTACTGAACATGTGCTGGCTGAAGGGCTGTCCGCTTCGAGTTTGCGCCCGCTTGCAAAAGCTGCCGGAACGAGCGATCGGATGCTGCTATATTATTTTAAGGACAAGTCGGAAATCATTACGGCTGTGCTGCAGCAAATTTCTACGCGGTTGGTCTCGATGCTGGGCGAGCGCGCAGCGCCCGAGCCGCTGCCGTTCGATGATCTGCGTCGTAAGTTTGCAGAGATACTTCTGGTCGATGAGCTGTGGCCCTATATGCGCATCTGGCTGGAGGTGGCCTCGCGTGCCGCCATGGGGGATCCGTTTTACCGCGCGGTCGGAGAGCAGATTGGGCGCGGGTTTCTGGAATGGGGCAAAATGCAGCTCAAATCCGAAAGCGAAATACAGCGCGACATCGATGCCGCCAAATTGCTGGTCAGCATTGAAGGTATGCTATTCCTGAAAAGTATTGGCCTTGACGACGTGAACGCCCGGGCACTTTAACGTCAGGTTCTCGCGCGCTGCTTGCCCAGCAACAGTTCCTTGACATCACCCTTTGCCTGAAAGCTGGCAACAAGCAGATAGCTGCAAAGAAAAGGTGCGCCACCCGCGAATATGCACAACCCGAAAAGCAGGCCAAGCGGCGAAAAATGATGTCGCCATATCAGCCATGCTGAGCCGAGGATGAGAAAGGCATGGAAATCCATGTTGAATTGCCCCGGCCATCCCATTTTCGCGATGTCGCCATAGAATATCGGGAGTAGGTCCCAACCATGATTGGCAACAACGTTAACGGTATAGACGCCGACAGTCGCGATGATGGTAATTAACAAAAGACGGAATGAGTTCATTTATTTACTTCCTTGTTCATAACGAACGCCAACACGAGTCCGACCCCTGCACCCCACAATATGACCGCGGCGCAGTTGGTGACTTGCGGCAATGCGCCGCCATAGACGGCCGGAAACCAGGCGATGACAACCCCGTCGATGAGCAACGCAGTGGTTGTTACGACAGCGACTCCGGTGAAAAGTTGATGAGGAAGTAGCCTCACAATCATTTTTGTCAGAATGACAAAGGGCACGGTTCCCGGAATGACCAGCGCATAAGTGATGAGGCGTGCGGTACCCTCCAATGCGCCCATCGGAGCAATGAACCTCAGGATGATTGCAGCCAGCAACCAAAGTGCAGCACCTATACTGATCAGCAAAATTGTCTGGCTGATTGTAAGACCAATGCGATTAACAGATGCGTCCGGCATGTTGAAGTTTTCCCATCAACAGGGCTTCAGTTACCAAAATGTAGCGACTGCTACAACATCTATTTTAGTTGGTCAGTTCAATCCACGTCGGGGCATGGTCACTTGCCTTTTCGCGGCCGCGATGGTCCTTGTCGACGCCGCAGGAGACCAGACGGTCTGCCACCGCGGGGCTCAGCAGCAAATGATCGATGCGAAATCCATGATCCCGCTGCCATGCGCCTGCCTGAAAATCCCAGAACGTCCAGACTCCCCCTTGCGGATAATGCGTGGCGAGCGCGTCGGTCCAGCCCTGGCCGAGCAGCGCACGATAGCCTGCGATGCTTTCGGGCTGGCGCAGCGCGTCATCAAGCATCGCGGAGACCGACCAAATATCGTTCGGGTTGGGGATGACATTGTAATCACCCGCCAGAACTGCCGGAATCTCTGCGGCCAGCAACTCTGCCGCGCGCGCCTGCAGGCGCCGCATCCATGCCAGTTTGTAATCGAACTTCGGGCCGGGTTGCGGATTGCCGTTGGGAAGATAGATGCTTGCGACGCGGACACCGAAAACATCGGCCTCAAGATAACGGGCATGTTCATCTTCGGCGTCACCGGGAAGCTTTCGTTGGGCTTCGACTGGTTGCTCGTTTTTCGCGAGTATCGCGACGCCATTAAATGCCTTTTGTCCGTGCCAGATCGCGCCATAGCCGGCACGCTCGAACTCGGCGATCGGGAAGCCTTCATCCTGCGACTTGACCTCTTGCAAACAGGCGATGTCAGGCTTGGTTTCCTCCAGCCATTCAAGCAGGCGGGGCAGGCGGGCTTTGACGCCGTTGATATTATAGGTCGCGATACGCATGACCGCGACCCTAGCTGGTGCCGTCTATTGCATCAAACCGAAAAGCTGGAACCGCAACCGCAACCCGATTGCGCCTGTGGATTTGTTACCTGGAAGCTTTTGCCGCCCAGCGACTCAACGAAGTCAACGGCGGAACCCCGGACGAGATCAAGGCTGATTGGATCGACTACCAGCGCGGCTCCTACGCCTTCTGCCCGGATATCATCGGCTTCGATCGTTTCGGCCATTCCGAATTTATATTGGAACCCCGAACAGCCGCCGCCTTCAACCGATAGGCGCAACACCGGCGGTTTGCCGAGTTTGGTGGCAATTTCGGCAACGCGGCGCGCGGCATTCTCTGTCATGGAGATGACTTGTGGTTCGGTCATAAAGCCAATGTAGGATGAGTAGAAGATAAAGAAAAGGGGCGGCAGCGTTTCCGCCACCAGCCCCCAAATTTACACCCTCTCCCAAAGGTGATGCGTTTAGCCGGCCAACTTACTACAAGTCCTTACTCGCCTTCAGCTGGACCGCCCATAGCTTTGCTATCAGGTGTTTTAGCAGCAAGCAAGAGGTTTGAGCCGTTGGTAATCGGCGACAAAAATGCAGTTGGGTTGATGGCCTCGCCAGCGATGCGCACTTCATAGTGCAAATGGCTGCCAGTCGAGCGCCCGGTCGAGCCCATATAACCGATAATATCGCCCTTACGGATGCGCTGGCCAGAAGTGACGTTGAATGCCGATAAATGACCATAACGTGTCTGGACAGCATTGCCGTGGTTTATTTCAACAAATTTGCCATAGCCGCCGACCCATTCTGCGCGGCCAATCGCGCCATCGGCGGTTGCATAAATCGGTGTTCCAACCGGACCGGGGATATCGATGCCTTTATGATTGCGGCTTGCACCACGTGTCGGCGCGCTACGATAGCCGTAACCGCTCGAGAATTTCATAATTTCAACAGGGTTGATCGAAGGTACAGCAACTGCGACCTTCGTTGCCGCACCATTGATTTTTCCCCAATTGTCGGCAAGCGAGCGAAACTCGGGATCAGCAACACCCAGAGCGGTCTGGCTTGCTTTCAAATCTTCGGGCTTCACCCGGAATGTATCGGAAGAGGCGGCTGCTGAATTTGCGTAGGCTGGGGTCATTGCTGAAGCTGCGACCATTATGCCAAACGCGGATACAGCTTTGAAGGTCAGTGATTGGCGCGAAGCCAAAGCGCTGCTTACCATAGCGTGTAATTACCTTTTATTGCGACCCACGCTTGCACGCAGCCCCGAAGTTTCACCAAGGCAGTTGTTCTGCCCACCCCTTATGTGAAGCTTAGGTGACGGAGTGTTCCGGGCATTGCAACCTACGCGTCATCATCGCGGGACAAACCGGCGTTCAAACGCGGCGAGTCGTTGAAACAGGGCACAAGTCGCCCTCAAAAGTGGCGGATTACCGGCACTTTCGGGTAAGGTTTTGGTAACAATTTGACCTCCGTTCAACGCACGGCGAACCGATTTGTTCCCGCTTTCGGGCAAGAATTTCGCGATTTTTGGTGCTATTTTGGCTGCGCGCCAAGCCGAATCATACGCTGAGGCTTCTGGGCGCAGTTAGAGCGCCTGCGCTGCAGCCAACACTTGCGCGGCGTGGTCCTTGACCTTCACCTTGCGCCACACCTGCTTCACTTTGCCGTCCTTGCCGACAAGATAGGTAGACCGGTCGATACCCATATAGAGTTTGCCGTACATCGACTTTTCAACCCATGCGCCCATCTGTTCGGTGGCATCGCTCGCTTCGTCAGACAATAAAGTGACGTCCAAGTCGTATTTCGCGGCAAATTTGGCGAGCTTGGCGGGCTTGTCCTTTGACATGCCGTATACCGGGCACTCGATTTTCGCGAACTCGCCCGCCAGCGAAGTGAAATCCTTCGCTTCATTGGTGCAACCGGGCGTGTCGGCCTTGGGATAGAAATAGAGGACCAACGGGCCTTTCAGCGCAGCGAGGCTGACAGCGTTGCCTTCGCTGTCGAGCACGGTCACTTGCGGCAGGGTGTCGTTTACGTCAGTCATCACTCAATCCTTTTCAAAAGTCGCGTGGTCCAAATAACGCCCGCCACTGCTGCGTGACAACCCCGCGATAATCCCTAATCGCGGCCATCAGGCTGTCCCAGTCATTATGGCCGAGGCTTTTTGCGATCAGCAGCTGCGCCGCCTCGGGAGGTGTGTTGCAATCGGGTGCGATCAGGCGGACCATTACCAGCAAACGGCTGAGGAGTGCATCGGCCTCGGCAAATTTGGCTGGCAAATGCCCGGCTTCGGTCAGAGCCGCTATCGCCTTGCCCAATTGTGGAACCAACGCCTCGCGTTTCTCCAGCTGCAATGTGTGGACAATAAACTCCATATCCACCAGCCCGCCGGGTAGCAATTTGACATCAAGTGCGCCTTTTGGCGGTTTGTGCGCGGCCATCTCCTTGCGCATGTCTACAACATCAGAGCGCAGTTTGGTGGGATCGCGCAGCGTGGTCAGCACGTCGGCGATGATCGCGTCGACTTCGCTCCGCGCTGCCTCTGATCCGAAAAGCGTTCGCGCACGGGTCAGCGCCATATGCTCCCACACCCACGCGTTTTCGCGTTGGTACTGGGCGAAACTTTTAACAGACGCACACAAAAGGCCGTCGGGTCCTGAGGGCCGCAGCCTGGTATCCACCTCATATAGTGCGCCCGACGCCGTGGGCACCGTCATCGATGCAATCACCCGGCTCGCCAAGCGGTTGAAATATTGCGTGGCGCCTAAGGGCCGCGCACCATCGGATTCGCAACTGAAGTCACCGGTGAACAGCAGGATCAGATCGAGGTCTGAAGCATGGGTCAGCGCCTCTCCGCCAAGTCGCCCCAGAGCCAGAATGACCAGCTCACCGCCGGGCACTTTGCCGTGCGTTTTTTCAAATTCGGCTACTGTTGCAGCGGTCAAGGTCTGCAAAGCCGCCTCGGCAAGATGGGCGTAAGCGCGGGCGATATCTAGGGCGTCGCTTCGCCCTTCGATCAATTGCACGCCAAGCGCAAAACGCTTTTCGCCGACATGGTCGCGCACGATGTCGAGCGTTGATTGATAATCCGCATCGCCGATCCGTCGCTGCATTGCAGTCAGCAATTCAGCGACATTGCCCGGCAAATCCATCGCGCTAGTGTCAATCAGCGCGTCGAGATAGCGGCTTTGCCGCCCCAGATCATCGGCCAATGTCGGGGCATAGCTCAATATGTCGGCGACCAGTTGCAACAGTCCGGGCCGCGCCTCCAGCAAGCGGAAAACATTGATCGCGCTCGGCATAGCTTCGATCATGTTATCGAAGCGGGCAATCGCGCGTTCGGGATCAGGGGACCCGGCCAGCGCTTTCATGATTGCAGGGAGGACAGCTTCGAAAGCATCGCGTGCCGAGGCGCTGCGGATTGCGCGGATCTTGCCGCTCCGCCAGCGGGCCATGCGCTGCATCACCGAAGCAGGGTCGGCATAGCCCAGATCGGTCAGCTGCTCCTCAAGCGGCAGGCCCTCATCCGCCATGCGCGGGCCTTCGCCGCCGCTGGCATCAACCATGCGGTCGTAGATTGCGGCCACGCTGGTTGTAATCGGGCGGATGGCCTCGATCAGCGCATCGGCATCGGCTAAACCATGCAAGCGCGCGACAGCATCTGCTGTTTCGCGGTTACTAGGGATTTCGTGCGTTTGCCGGTCGCTGTGCATTTGCAAGCGATGCTCAAAGGTGCGCAGCTGCTCGTAGGCCGATGATAACGTCACGGCTTCTTGCGGCGTGATCGGTCCCGCCGCTGCCAACGCCGCCAATGCTGCACGCGTGTCGGGAACGCGCAGCACCGGATCGCGCCCGCCGTGAATCAACTGATGTGCCTGCGCGAAAAATTCGCATTCGCGGATGCCGCCATGCCCGCGCTTCAGGTCAAAGCCGAGGCCAAGTTTCTGCCCCTTGGCATAATGGTCGCGGATTTGCGCGGTCATCGCGGTGATGTTTTTGAGCTGCCCGAAATCGAGCGACTTGCGCCAGATGAACGGCTGGATGGCGTTCAGGAAATAATCACCCAGCGCCCGGTCGCCGGAACTTACCCGCGAACGGGTGAAGGCGGCCTGCTCCCAAGCCAGCGCGCTGGACTCGTAATAGCTGATTGCGGCTTCGACCGGTAAAACTATGGGGCTAACTTCGGGCGAGGGCCGCAACCGCATATCGACGCGAAAGACATAACCATGCTCGTCCATTTTGCTGAGCAGCTCGATGACGCGCCGTCCATAACGAACCGCTGCTTCAGCGACATCGTCACGCTCGCGGTGGAGGAGCGTCTCCGGGTCGAACAGGAAGATCGGGTCGATGTCGGACGAATAATTGAGCTCGCGTCCCCCATGTTTGCCGAGCGCGATGACAGCAAAGCCTTGATTGGGCGCGCCGGGTACCCGCTCCTCGATGGCGGCGGCGATAGCTTGGTCGAGCGCATGGTCGGCGAAGTCGGAGAGGATACGCGTAACGCGGGTCAGGTCCCACATACCCGCTAGGTCGGCGATGGCAGTAACAAGGGCAACCCCCTGTCGCTGCTGGCGCAGCGCGGTCCCGACATTGTCCGACGCTCGGGCAAGCGCGTTGGCCAATGCAGCATCGAATTCCCCCGCCTCAATCAGCGTCATCAGTTCCGCATTGCGTTCAATCAGTCCGGCGAGAAACGGGCTATTTGCCTGTGCGCGCGTGATCGCTTCGCTGATCACCGCTTTTTCTTATCTATCAGCACATCCTGCTGCCATTTGCTCGGAGCCTTGTCGGTCCGGTGAATGCACCCCGCCCAACAGCAAGGGCGTTTCTTGCCTTCCATCAACTCTTCGCCGGTCCGCTGGATTCGCCGCGCGCGGGTCGCGGCTTGCTTGGCATCATCCACCCAGCAGATGAATTCGTTTCGACCGAGCGGAGTCAGGTTCTGCCAAAGTTCGAACAGCGCAGGTTCGCCTTCAATCGCACCCCGCAAATCGTCTGCCGCCTGATGCACCGTGCCGTGAAGAAATGTCCCGCTCATGCCCCCAGATAATCGCGCCTGAAGTCGCTTGCAAACTGAATGAACCGCCCCTCGGCAATCGCTGCGCGCATATCGGCCATCAGCATCTGGTAATAATGCAGATTATGCTGAGTCATCAGCATCGCCCCCAATATCTCGCTCGAACGGATGAGATGGTGGACATAGGCGCGGGTCCATGTCGCACACACGGGGCAGGTGCATTTCTCGTCAATTGGTCCCTGATCCTCGGCGAACTTCGCGTTGCGGATGTTGATTGGCCCCGAATGCGTGAATGCTTGTCCATTGCGGCCCGAGCGCGTCGGCAGCACACAATCGAACATGTCGATCCCGCGCTCGACCGCGCCGACCAGATCGTCGGGTTTGCCTACGCCCATCAGGTAGCGCGGCTTGTCTGCAGGCAACTGATCGGGCGCATAATCGAGGCAACCGAACATCGCCTCTTGCCCTTCGCCCACCGCCAAACCGCCCACTGCATAGCCGTCAAAGCCAATGTCGATCAACGCATCCGCAGACCGTTTGCGCAATTCCTCGTCGAGCGAGCCTTGCTGGATGCCGAACAAAGCCGCCCGCTGCGCATGTTCACCGCCGCTGTCGAAGCCGTCACGCGAACGCTTCGCCCAGCGCATCGACAGTTCCATCGACTTGATCGCTTCGTCGCGGCTGACGCCGTTTGCCGGACATTCGTCAAACGCCATCACGATGTCCGACCCCAACAATCGCTGGATTTCCATCGATCGTTCAGGCGACAGCATATGCTTCGACCCGTCGAGATGGCTCTGGAACGATACGCCTTCCTCGGTAATCTTGCGCAAGGCGGACAGGCTCATCACCTGATAACCGCCGCTGTCGGTCAATATCGGCCGGTCCCAGCCCGAAAATTTGTGCAACCCGCCAAGTCGGGCAACGCGCTCTGCACCGGGGCGAAGCATCAGATGATAGGTGTTGCCAAGGATGATATCCGCCCCCGTCGCGCGCACCTCGGCGGGACGCATAGCTTTAACGGTAGCGGCCGTGCCGACCGGCATAAACGCAGGGGTGCGGATCTCTCCGCGGTGCATTTGTATGGCGCCGGTACGAGCCTTGCCGTCGGTGGCTGAAATCGAAAACTGGAATCGCGTGGTCATCGGCTGCGCATTAGCAGGGTTAAGCGGAGAGGAAAGGGCTTCACGTAACGGGGTAACAACCCCATATAGACAATATGACTTATACAGACCCCCGCTCATACATCTACCAACCCGGCCTGCTTGACCCTGACGCAGCGCAACGCATTACGCGCGAAGCGCTCAGTGCCTGCGACGATGGCGAGCTGTATTTGCAATATAGCGCGACCGAAAGTTTCGGCTTCGACGATGGCCGCCTGAAAATGGCGGACTATTCGACCGGATCGGGTTTCGGCCTGCGCGGTGTGTCCGGCGAGATGACAGGGTTCAGCCACGCCAATGACATGAGCGAGGCCGCGATCCGCCGTGCTGGCGAAACGCTTAAGCTGCTCGATCCCGCCAAGGACCAGCCAGCGCCGCCGCCGCGCAAGAACAACCGGCATTTGTACACCGACGGCAATCCGCTCGAGCTCGTGCCCTTTGCCGAGAAGGTCGCCTTGTGCCAGCAAATCGACGCCGCCGCCCGCGCGCGCGACCCGCGTGTGGCGCAAGTCAGCGTAAGTCTTTCGGGCAGTTGGACCGTTGTGGAAATCGTTCGCGCTGACGGCTTTGTCGCCACCGATGTGCGGCCACTTGTTCGCTTGAATGTTTCTATCGTCGCTCAAGATGGCGATCGCCGTGAAACCGGCAGCTACGGCTTTGGCGGGCGTTATCTCTACGGCAAATTGTTTGAAGATGCGCAGTGGGAGCATGCGATTGACGAGGCGCTGGCGCAGGCGCTCACGAATTTGCGTTCGGTCGCCGCACCTGCGGGCGAAATGACCGTATTGCTTGGCCCCGGCTGGCCCGGCGTGTTGCTGCATGAAGCGGTCGGCCACGGCCTTGAAGGCGATTTCAACCGCAAGGGCAGCTCGGCCTTCTCGGGCAAAATCGGCCAGCGCGTTGCGGCTCCGGGCGTGACCGTGGTCGACGACGGCACGATGCAAAACCGGCGCGGTTCGCTCTCGATCGACGACGAAGGCACGCCCACGCAGGAAAATGTCCTGATCGAAGACGGCATCCTGCGCGCCTATATGCAGGACCGGATGAACGCGCGGCTGATGGGGGTCGAGCCCACTGGTAACGGACGCCGTGAAAGCTATGCCCATGCGCCGATGCCGCGAATGACTAACACCTTCATGCGCAGTGGTCAGGATGATCCGGCTGAATTGCTGAGCCGCGTTAAAAACGGCATTTTCGCCAAAAGCTTCGGCGGCGGACAGGTCGACATCGTCTCGGGCAAATTTGTCTTCAGCTGCACCGAGGCCTATCTGGTCAAGGACGGCAAATTGGGCGACCCGATCAAAGGTGCTACTTTGATCGGCGACGGCCCGACGGTGCTGAACAAGGTCATCGGCCTTGGCAATGATATGGCCATTGACGAAGGCATCGGCGTCTGCGGCAAGGCAGGGCAGAGCGTTCCCGCGGGCGTGGGCCAGCCGACGACGCTGGTGAGTGCGCTGACGGTGGGCGGAACGGCAGGGTGAATGACGACGAAGAGGAGTTTGCAGAAACTGCTCCGCCCGCGGATTGGGCGCAGCAGGTTCTGGTATTTTGGTTCGACGAACATGGCGATTCCGACTGGTTTGGCGGCGGACCCGAATTTGACGCAAAGGTCACCAAGAATTTTGTCGGGTGGCGCGATGCTTTGCGCAGCCAGCCAGTCGAGGTCTTCACTAGACATGCTGACAGCGCACTCGCCGCGGTCATCCTGTTCGATCAAGTACCGCGCAACGCCTTTCGCGGTACCGCTGAGGCATTCGCCACCGACCATATCGCGCTGGCCATTGCCAGCCATGCAGTCGAAATGGGTTTCGACGCGGGGTTGACCAAAGACCAGCGTCTCTTCTTCTACCTCCCCTTCGAGCATAGCGAAAATCTGAATGACCAGCGGGAATCGGTCAGGTTGATAAGCAGCCTCGAGGATCAGCGGCTGTTGCAGTTTGCACTTGATCATCAGGATATGATCGAGCGCTTCGGGCGCTTTCCGCATCGCAACATGGCGTTGGGCCGCGCTGACCGTGAGGGCGAGGCGGAGGCTGTTGCGGACGGGCATAGCTGGTAAAGGCTTGAGTCTTATGCCGATAGGCATATAATCAGGCTCAACGGGTCGCATGTTTGTCCGGGGAGATTCCCGGATGCCTCAAGGAGTGCAAACATGCGTGTGTCTATTCGATTTGTTCCGCTGGCCGCAATTACGGCGGTCATTGCTAATGTACCCGGATCAGCCCAGAAAACCACCGGCCCCAAAGCGACCTATGCGATGGATGTGTCGACCATGTCGGGCATGGGGATGGGCGCAATGATGGGTGGCGGCTTGGGGAGCCTGCTCGGCGGCGGGGGCGACGACAATTATATGCTCGATCTGCGACTGACATCTGCAACGCCAGCACCGGCACAGCCCGAAAAAGGCGACCATTTTTTCATGCCGACCGCTAAAATGGGAAAATCGGTGCCGTTGTTGGGCGATGCACCCGGCAAGCCAGCTGCACCGAATCGCGATTATGATCCGCGCGGCATGGAAAAGCCCAAGGGCCGCCTGCTGATGTTCTGGGGCTGCAACACAAAGGCACCCAAGGGGCAGCCTTTCATCATCGACTTCGCCAAAATGCCAACCGCGCAAATGCCAGCAAATATGCCTGCGCAGATGCGGGGCTATCAGGCAGCGGCTGCGGCGCGCGATGCAAATGCGGCATGGTGGCCCAATAACGCCAACGGTAACCAGCCCAAATCGGGCTCATCATTGCGCGGCGAGCATCGCGTCGCCAGCATGTTTACGCCCGAAATCAAATTCTCCGTCATGAACGATTACATGGCATCGCTGAAGGTCAATCCGACGGAGCAGCTTGGTGCTATCTTGCTCGGCTGGAATGCGGTGCCGACTGCAACCGGCTATGTGGCCTGGGCGATGGGCGGGATGGAACGCGCGGGGCAGGGCGGCGACATGGTGATGTGGACCTCCGCCAACAACCGCGATTCGGGGGTTGGCATGGACTGGCTTTCACCGTCCGAAGTTCAACGGCAAATCGCTGCAAAAAATGTCATGCCGCCATCGCAGACCAGCTGCGCCATTCCGGCAGAGGCCAAGGCGGCGGCAGGCGGGATGATGTTCGGCAGCATGAACGCGTTCGGCCCGGAAGAGAATTTCTCTTTCCCGCCCAAGCCCGCCGACCCCAAAATGGTGTGGAATATCGACTGGACGGCAAAGGTTCGCTTCCGCGCATTCAGCAGTTTCATGACCGGCATGGGCAATATGGGAGGCATGGGTGGCGGTTCAGGTGAGCCTGCGCGCAAATCTAAGCCGTGCAAAGGGCCGCTTGGCATTCCGATACCCGGCTCCTCCTGTTAGGTTGCACTGGAAGGGGAATTCGGTCAAACCCACGTGATGGCCGAATTTACTGAAACGCTGAATGACAAGCATGTCGAGATGATCGGCAAGCAACCGATTTTCTTTACGGCAACTGCGGCCGCTGACGGACGCATCAACCTGTCGCCCAAAGGCTATGATGCGTTTCGCATATTATCGCCGTCGCGCGTGGCGTATCTCGATCTCGGTGGTTCGGGCAACGAAACGCATGCGCACCTATCGGTTGATGGCCGCATCACTATCATGTTTTGCAATTTCGACCGGCCCGCATTGATCCTGCGCATCTACGGTCGCGGGCGCGCGGTGTTGCCGCAGGATGCCGAGTGGGACGCGCTCGCCGGGCATTTCACATTACTGCCCGGCACGCGGCAGATTTTCGTGATTGATGTTGAAAGCGTTCAAACCAGTTGCGGCTGGGGCGTGCCCTTTATGGCGCTCGAACGCGAGCGTGACACGCTGCAAAAGGCGCATTCGCAAATGGAACCCGATGCGTGGATTGCCCGCGCGCAGGGACGGAATAAAAGCATCGACGGCATCCCGACGCGCCCCACCGACCGCTATTTCGGTCCGACGCAATAATCCGTGGCCTTGGTCGAACTCGCCCGTTACCCGTCTTCGATAGCCGCCGAAATTGCCCGCGGATTTCTCGAATCGCATGGCATCGGTGCAGTGACATTTGACGGCGGGATGAATATTGCCGACAGCGCGGCGTTTGCCATCCCGGTGCGGTTGATGGTGCTCAACGAAGATCATGATGCGGCCAGCGCATTATTGCGTGAAGCCGACCTGCAATGACCCTGCCGCTAAAGGTTGCAACCTATAACATCCACAAATGTGTCGGCCTTGACCAGAAGCGTGACCCCGCGCGGATATTGGCTGTGCTGAACGAGATCGATGCGGATATCATTACATTGCAGGAGGCCGACCGCCGTTTCGGTTCGCGCGAAAGCTGCCTGCCAGCTTCGCTCATCGAGTCCGAAACGCCGTGGTATCATGTGCAGTTCAATATCCGTCCCGGCAGCATCGGCTGGCACGGTAACGCGATATTGTTGCGACGCGGAATTACCGTCCACCACGCGCATCCGCTTGATCTGCCGACGCTTGAGCCACGTGGAGCGGTTGAGGCGCATTGCACGATTGAGGGGCGAAATGTGCGGATCATCGGTGTCCATCTCGATCTGTCTGGTCTGTGGCGGCGGCGTCAGGTGCGCGCAATACTGAAGCATATTGATTCTGCCCCGCGCCATCTGCCTACAATTATCATGGGTGACTTCAACCAATGGTCCGATCGCGGTGCATTGTCCGAATTCGCATTCCACCATCACCGGATTATCAAGACGCCCAAAAGCTTCCACAGCGCGCGACCCGTTGCGCATCTTGATCGTATCATTGTCAGCCATGATATTTCCGTGGAAGATCAAGGCGCCCACTGTTCTACCTTGGCGCAGCGCGCATCGGACCATTTGCCGATCTGGGCGCAGCTCACGATTGCCTAATTATTAGTCACCATTTTCAATCTGATTAATAAATAGGCAATAAATGACGCCTGCTGGCAAGCGGTCGTTGCTTTTATGCTGCCAAATCCAGCTAAACTGCAGTTCAGCGATTCTGGCACAGCGTTTGCATATTGCATTGCACAACAACGGGGGTGTGCATGAAATATATTATCGCAGTGATTAAGCCGCACAAGCTTGACCCGGTCCGCGAAGCGCTGACGGCGCTTGGCGTGTCGGGTATGACCGTGACCGAGGTGAAGGGATTTGGTCGCCAAAAAGGCCAGACCGAAATCTACCGCGGCGCCGAATATGAAACCAACATGGTGCCAAAAGTCAAAATCGAGATCGCGTGCGCTTCCGATCAGGCACCAGCCGTCATTGAAGCCATTCAGCATGCCGCCGAAACCGGCGCGATTGGTGATGGCAAAATCTTCGAATTCGAACTCGCTGGTGCGCTGCGCATCCGCACCGGCGACACCAACGAAACCGCGCTTTGACGCGGGACTATCAAGCTAGGGGAACCATAAAATGTCCAAGACACTGAAATTTCTAGGCGCGGCAGGGGCGACATTGTTCGCAGCCCTTCCTGCCTTTGCGCAGGAGGCTGTGGAGAAAGCAGCCGAAGGCGCTGCCGCAGCAACCGAAGTCGTGGCCGAAGTAGCTCCTGCCGCGGCCGCCGCTTTCACGCCAACCGCCGAAATGGTGAACAAAGGCGATACCGCATGGATGCTGGTATCGTCCGTCCTCGTCTTGATGATGTCGGTGCCCGCACTCGCATTGTTCTACGGCGGACTTGTGCGCACCAAGAATATGCTCAGCGTATTGATGCAGGTTTTCATGATTGTCAGCATCGCGGCTCTTGTTTGGGTGGGCTGGGGCTATTCGATGGCCTTCACCAGCGGCAGCCCCTATGTCGGCAGCTTCGACAAGGTGCTGCTGATGGGCGTTGATGCGTCCACGCTTGCGGCGACATTCTCCAACGGCGTTTATCTACCCGAATATGTCTTTGTCATATTCCAGATGACCTTTGCCTGCATCACGCCCGCGCTGATTGTCGGTGCCTTTGCAGAACGCGTGAAATTCTCGGCCTTGATGGTCTTCACCGTGCTGTGGTTGACGGTCGTGTACTTCCCGATTGCCCATCAGGTTTGGTATTGGGCCGGTCCAGACTTCCTGAACGCAGCTCCTGACGACATGGGTCTGCTGTGGGGCTGGGGCGCGCTTGATTTCGCTGGCGGCACCGTTGTTCATATCAACGCAGGGATCGCTGGTCTCATCGGTTGCCTCGTCATCGGCAAACGCATTGGTCACGGCAAGGAAGCTACACCGCCACACAGCCTGACCATGACAATGATTGGCGCTTCGCTCCTTTGGGTGGGCTGGTTCGGCTTCAACGCGGGTTCCAACCTTGAAGCCAACGGCATCACCGCCGTCGCCTTCATCAACACCTTTGTCTGCACCGCAGCAGCGGCAGTAGCCTGGGCGATTGTCGAGCAAATCAAGCATGGCCGTCCGTCGCTCTTGGGTGGTGTATCGGGTGCGGTCGCCGGTCTGGTTGCGATTACACCGGCTTCGGGCTTCGCCCATCCGGGTACTGCCATCATCTTGGGCTTCGTCGTGTCGCCGGTTTGTTACTTCTTCGTCTCCTATGTGAAGAACAAGTTCAAATATGACGATACGCTTGATGTGTTCGGTATCCACTGCATCGGCGGGATCATCGGCGCCATCGCGACTGGCATTGTTGCTGACCCTGCACTGGGCGGCCAAGGCTGGATCGACTACACAGCAGCTGTCGCGGTTGCCGGTGAATATGACATGGCTGGCCAAGTCATCACCCAGATCAAGGCTGTTGCCTGGACGTTGATGTGGTCGGGTATCGGTTCGGCTGTCCTCTTCGTCCTCATCGACAAGACCATGGGTCTTCGTCCGACCGAAGACGCAGAGCGCGAAGGTCTCGACCTCTCGAGCCACGGTGAACGCGCCTACAACTATTGAGTTTCAAGACTTGGCGGCGGGGCGTTCTCTCTCCTCTCCTTATACGCCCCGCCCCCTCCAGATGTTCCTCCCGCGAACATCCAACTTACGGCCCGGACCAGAGATGGTTCGGGCCATTTTTGCATGTTGCCGAAATGTGACAGTCTAGTTGAAAAATAAAGTCGAGTTGCAAACGACTGTAACAACTTTTTTCCATCGAGCGCATTATGGCCGGACACGGCGCAAGCGAGTTGCCAAGCGCCGGACACGGGAGAGAGACATGACGAAATCAACTTTTCATTATGCAGCGCGTTTTGGTGCATCTGCTTCGATTATTGCTTTGCTGATGGGTGGCACCACCGCTTTTGCACAAGACGCCGATGATGCATCGGACGAAGACGTGATTATTGTAACCGCGACTAAACGCGATGCTAATTTGCAGGACATCCCCTTTTCAATCAATGCACAGACGGCCGATGATATCCAAAAGACCGGCGCGACCTCGCTGGAGGACCTCTCGCGCAATGTCGCCGGTCTGACGATCCAAAATCTCGGACCGGGCCAAAGCCAGGTTTCGATACGCGGTGTTTCCGCAGGGCAGATTGTTCGCGACCAACCGGGCGTGAAAGAACAGGTCGGCGTCTATCTGGATGAATCGGTCATTTCGCTTTCGCTGTTCACGCCTGATCTTGACCTTTTTGATCTGAATCGCGTCGAAACATTGCGCGGCCCACAGGGTACGCTGTTTGGCTCTGGTTCGGTCGGTGGGACTGTACGTTATATAACCAATCAGCCAAAGCTGGGAACGACCGAAGGGGCAGTAGAAGGCAACGTAAATCTGGTTGATGGCGATGATTTTGGCGGCCATCTGAAAGGTGCGATTAACGCGCCGCTCGGCGACAAAGCCGCTATCCGCGCAGTTGGCTATTATACGCAATATGGCGGCTTCATTAACGCGCGGCGTGAGGGCGGCGGCGTCACCGAGGATATCAACGATGGTGAGCGTTATGGCGGCCGGATTGCCCTGACATTCGAGCCGAGCGAGAGCCTTTCGATTACACCGCGGGTCATCTACCAGAAAATCTCGACAGACGGGTTCAATCGTCAAGAGGTTTTCAACCTCTACGCCAATCCGTTCACGACGACGCGGCCTGCCGTCACCTTTAATGAGCGCGAGCAGCATCTTCTGCTGCAAGAAGGTTTTGAAGACGAAACGATGATCGCTGATGCCACGATCAAGGTCGGATTTGGCGGTGTCGATCTGACCTCGGTCAGTAGCTATACCGACCGTAACATTTTGGTTAGCCGCGATGCCAGCGCTTTGACTGGCAGCGTGTCCGTTGATCTCGGCTTTCCAACTGCAGGTGTGTTGCTACCCTCCAACTTAGCCGACACTACCAAAGTGCAGTCGTTCACGCAGGAATTGCGGTTAAGTTCGAACGGTGAGGGACCTTTCCAATGGGTATTGGGCGGCTTTTATTCGAACACTGATCGTGACTATGCACAGCGCTTGCCAACGCCCGGGTATGACGCATTTACCGACGCGCGTTTTGGGGCAGGGACGTCGGCTGGTGCCGCCAATGGCTTTCCGCTCAATTCGCCATATAATGCCGATATCGTTTATGACATCAAACAAAAGGCTGTCTTTGGCGAGGCAAGCTATATGTTTGGCGAGCAGTTCACACTGACCGCTGGTGGTCGTTATTACGACTTCTCTGAAGACCGGTTGTTTAAATCGGGCGGCTTGTTCTCAAACGCGGACAATCAAACCGGCAGCACCAAATCCGACGGCTTTACGCCGCGCGTTCTGGCTAGCTTCAAAGCGACTGACGGGATCACAATCAATGCTCAGGCATCCAAGGGTTTCCGCCTTGGCGGCATCAATGATCCGCTCAACATCCCACTATGTTCCGGCGGTGCTACGGGTATCGATGCACTGACCTTTGGCAACCGCCCCCGCTACGATGATGAAACTTTGTGGAACTACGAACTCGGCGTCAAAACTCAAGGCCGTGGCTTTACGTTCAATGCCGCGGCTTTTTATACGGACATCAGCAATCTGCAGGTGACTGCTGACGCAGGCAGCTGTTCGTCGCGGGTCGTTTTTAACGTCCCCAAAGCGCACACCCAAGGCTTTGAATTTGAGCTGAGCGCCAGCCCAGCCGACGGTCTTGATCTGGGCATCTCGGGTAGCATCGTCAGTGCCAAGTTCGACTCCTCGGTGACGACCACTGCAGGAGCGGTGATTGCCGGCATTCGTGATGGTAACCGCCTGCCAACGGTACCCAAATTCCAGATATCCGCCAATGCGTCCTACAGCTTCCCGATTAGCGATGGCGCGGAAGCTTATGTGTCAACCTCGGTCCAGCATGTCGGCAACAGGGTTACCCAGCCGAGCGATCAAGAGGGTAATCCGCGCAGTTTCGTCTCGGGTCTGGCATTTGGCGGGGCTCCAGGGACAAATGCGACAACGCTCAATTTGGTTCTACCGAGCTACGAACTGGTCAACTTCAGCGCCGGTGTCGATTTCGATAATGGCTTGTCGCTCATCGGTTATGTGAACAATTTGTTCGACGAGAATGCGTTGCTTTCGTTCGATCGTGAGCGCGGCGGTCGCGCCCGTCTCGGTTTCTCAACCAATAGCCCGCGGACTTACGGAGTTACGGTGCGCAAAACTTTCTGACTTAGAAGCTTTATTGACAACAAAAAGGGCGGCCCGATTAGGCCGCCCTTTTTGTTAAAGACAAAAGAAAGGCTTACGGCTACGCGACCTTGGATTCGGCCCCAAGGATCAAAGGATCTGCAACTTTGCTGATATCAACCGTAGTACGGGAAATGCTCGGTGCGCCGCTTGAAGATTTGTGCTTGAATTTACCCTCGACCTGACCGCCTGGAGCAATTGTCAGATTGTTGTAAACGACATCACCGATGATCCGTGCACTGGCTTCGATAACAAGGTCATTAGCTTCAATCGAGCCTTCGACCTTGCCCGAAAGCTTCGCGGACTCGGCGGTAACTTTACCCGAAATCACGCTGCCCTCGCCTTGAACAATGCTGCCGCAGGTTACGTCACCCTGCACCTTGCCATCAATGTGCAGGTCAACGCGTGCATTTACATTGCCGACGATTTCGACGTCGGACGCGATGATAGAGAAGGTATGGCCCGAATTGCTCATGCGATTATGACTTCTTTGCGAGTTTACTGGAATTGTCGGCGCGGTTTCCCGCGACGGTTTGGACTTCGAGAACATCAGGATTTGCCTCCAAAAACTTTCGCGGGTTGATCGCCTGACCGTTCAGGCGGACCTCAAAATGCAGGTGGCTGCCGGTCGAGCGACCGGTGCTGCCCATCCGCGCAATTTGTACACCGCGTGCAACCTTCTGGCCAAGCGAAACATTGAAGCCCGACAGATGGGCATAACGCGTTACCAAACCATTAGCATGTGTGATTTCGATGCAGTTGCCATAGCCGCCTTGGTTTCCGGAAAAGGTGACCTTGCCTTCGGCTGCAGCGAGTATCGGCGTTCCAATGGGGCCTTTGAAATCAAGCCCGGCGTGCATTGCACCGCCTCCGGTGAACGGATCGCTGCGATACCCAAAGCCGCTCGACATTAGCATGACAGCGGCGGGCATTGAGGTCGGGATTGCCGCAAGCGCCCGCTCCATCGCGTCCATGCGGCCGAGCGACGCAGCAAGCCTGGTAAAGCGCGGGTCGCGGACATCTCTTTTGGCGCTGCCGAAGAATGATTCAAACGGGCCACCCTGCGCAGCTGTCGCCTGCCGGGCCAGCACGTCCGGGTTCAGTCCGAACTGACGGATTGCCGCTTCGGCCTTTTGCGTGCGGGCCAGCGCGACTCGAGTCATAAATTCTGCAAAGTGGATCTGACGCGCTTCAATCTGCGCAAGTCCGGCAGCTTCCGGCACCAGCGCGCTGATTTTTTTTACGGCCTTGTCTTCTTCCGTTACTGTTGTCGAACCAGAAACAGCGGGAACCTCGTCAAGATATTGTTCGCTTAAAGATTCAAGCATCTTCTGGCGACGTTGCAGGTCAGCTGTAACTTCATCAATCGAGCCGCGATAATTGGCGACGCGTTCTTCGGCTGACTCAATCTTTGCCTGCTTTTCGCTCAGCGCCATACGCTCGATCGTCACGCTAATCTGGTTGATCGCCATACCGAGCGTGATAATCAGCCATACGCCGACGACGAGCGCAACAGAGGCTGCAACACGACGTTGCAGCTGCGCAGATATCTTCAAAAACCGGACTTGGCCATTGGCCCGCATGAAAAATTCGCGGTCAATAAACCATCCAGCGATCCGGTATTTCCAACCGGACATTCTGGTCTGTAGCGACACGACCCACCCCGTTATTATTTGTGAACGTGCGCCTAGCAGAGGAACAAAGCATGCGCGAATCGGTTTAGGGCGACTCGTGACGAGTCGGGCGAGTCGCACGGTGAGTTGTGGAAAACGTTATCCACATGGTTAAAATACGTAGTGGAATCAGCATCCGTTGAAACCAGCCCAAAATAAAATACAATAAAAACAGTGTAATGGGTGTGATTCGCTATTTGCCACACGCAAAACCGCAGTTTTCTTGACCGCCACTTCCCCTTTTTCCGCCGTTTCTCTACGAGCATGTCATGACCGATGCCGAACAACTGATTGCCGATATGACAGGCAAGGCCCGCAACGCGGCGCGCGCGCTGGCGAGAGCAAGCGATGCCGAAAAGTCCGAGGCGCTGAAACGCGCTGGCGCCATGCTTCGCAGTCAGTCAGCCAATATAGTCGCTGCCAACGCTATAGATATGCAAGCCGGGGCACAGGCCGGTCTGTCTTCCGCCATGCTCGACCGGCTGAAACTCGATGCCGCGCGGATTGAAGGCGTAGCGGCAGCCGTCGAGCAAGTCGCAATTCTTACCGATCCTGTGGGCCAGGTTATCGACACGCATCGCCAGCCCAATGGCCTCGTCATGGAACGCGTTCGGGTCCCTATCGGTGTGCTGGGTATCATCTACGAAAGCCGCCCCAACGTCACTGCCGATGCTGCCGCCTTGGGCCTGCGCTCGGGCAACGCGGTCATTTTGCGTGGCGGCAGCGAGGCGGTGAACAGCAACCGTGCGATTCATGCGGCAATGGTCGAAGGCATCACCGCCGCTGGTCTTCCGGTCGATGCAGTTCAGCTGGTGCCTACTCAGGACAGGGCTGCGGTCGGCGCGATGCTGCGCGCTCAAGGTGCTATCGACATGATTATCCCGCGCGGTGGCAAATCCCTAGTCGCGCGCGTTCAGGACGAAGCGCGGGTTCCGGTGCTGGCGCATCTTGATGGCGTCAACCACACTTATGTCCATAAGGATGCCGACCCGGCGATGGCCAAAGCGATTATCGTCAATGCCAAGATGCGCCGGACTGGCATTTGCGGAGCAACCGAAACCTTGCTCATCGATCAGGATTATGGTGCGCCAGCTGAGCTGATATCGGCGCTGATTGATGCCGGCTGTGAAGTGCGCGCCGATGACATGTTGATGGAACTCGAAGCGCGAACAGTTTCTGCTGACGCCAATGACTGGGACACCGAATATCTCGATTCGGTGATTTCGGCGCGTGTCGTGTCTGGCCCTGAAGAAGCGATGGAACATATCGCGCAGCACGGCTCGCATCACACCGATGCGATTATTACACAAAATGAAGAAGTCGCTGCGCACTTCCTTGCCGACGTCGACAGCGCCATCGTCATGCACAATGCGTCGACCCAATATGCCGACGGCGGCGAATTCGGGCTCGGCGCAGAGATCGGCATTGCGACGGGCAGGCTGCACGCGCGCGGCCCAGTCGCGCTTGAAGGGCTGACGACCTACAAATGGCTGGTGCATGGTCAGGGACAGACCAGACCTTGAAAACGATCGGCCTAATGGGCGGCTCATTTAACCCCGCACATGGCGGCCACCGGGCGATTAGCCTGTTTGCGATGGATGCTTTGGTCCTCGACGAATTCTGGTGGATGGTGTCCCCCGGAAATCCGCTTAAGCCTAAAAAGGATATGGCCCCGCTGCCCGCTCGGCTCGCGTCTGCTATAACGCAGGCACGCCGCAGCCGGATTAGAGCGACGGCGATTGAGCGCGAACTGGGTACCGTCTACACCGTCGATACGTTACGTAAAATCGTCGCACGCTACCCCAAAGTCCGCTTCATCTGGATCATGGGTGCGGATAATCTGTTGCAATTTCATCACTGGAAACGCTGGAGAGACATAGCACGGATGATGCCGATTGCAGTTATCGCCAGACCCGGCTATGATGCCAATGCGATTGCGGGTCCTGCAATGGCCTGGTTCAGACGGTTTGTCCGGCGTCCCGACCAGCGACATCACTGGACAGAGTGGAGTACGCCAGCGCTTGTCTTTATGCGCTTTCGTCCTGATCCGCGATCGGCAACCGCAATTCGCCGCGCCGACCCATATTGGCATCAACGCACCAAACAACAGGGAACGCGTGACAGCGTTACCCGCAAAATCGTGCTTTAAGGAGCAAACTTGATCGAACCTGCATCCGGCCCTGCCGCTGTAAAAGCCAACGGACCCACATTGAGCCCCGACGCGCTCCATGCCCTCATCCTCCAGTCGCTGGACGACGATCAGGCACAGGAAGTCGTCACCATCCCGCTAGAAGGCAAAAGCAACATCGCAGACCATATGGTCGTGGCATCGGGCCGCTCCTCGCGGCAGGTCGCATCGATGGCGCAGAAACTTGCCGAGCGAATCAAGAAAGCCGGTCGCCATGCGCGGATTGAGGGCTTGCCTTCGGCTGACTGGGTGCTGATCGATGCGGAGGACGTAATTGTCCACCTGTTTCGGCCCGAAGTGCGCAGCTTCTATAATCTCGAACGCATGTGGGCCTTCGGCGACGCACCTGAAGTCGCGCAGGCTTAACCAGTCCGTTCGCGCAGATGGCAATGCGCCTGCATATCATCGCGCGCGGGAAAATCAGTCGTTCGCCCGAGGGTGATCTGGTTGATCGCTATTTGAAGCGGATCAGCTGGCCGACCAAACATAGCGAATTGCCGGATCGGGGCGGAGATCTACCTGCCTCTGATGCGCCGTTCAAAACCGTTATTTTAGACGAAAAGGGGGAACAGCTTGGTTCGCTCGAACTGGCGCGGCTGTTGGAGCGTTGGCGCGACGATGGCGTTCGCGAAACCCGCTTTTTGATTGGCGCCGCCGATGGCTTTGGCGATGCCGAGCGGGCAGGAGCGGACAAGTTAATCGCCTTTGGCAAAGCCACATGGCCGCATCTTATGGCCCGCGCGATGCTTGCCGAACAATTGTTTCGCGCCACATCTATCATTGCCAACCACCCCTATCATCGTGAAGGGTAGGGAAATGCGGTTCGGGCTAACTTTGGCATTTCTGGCGCTAGCCCCATTAGGGGTAGCAGGCGCGCTCATGGCGCAAAGTGCATCTTCGATTGACACGCAACAACAGGCGCTGCGCGACGCTAAAGCAAAGGCGCTGAAAGCCGAGCGACGTAGCGAATTTCTGCGGCAAGAGGCGAGCAACGCGGAAAGCACCGCTGACCGTATAGTTGCGGAGCGTGCGGTGCTGTCGGCCGAAATCGCTGCAGCCGAAGCGCAGATTGAGGCAGCCAACGCGCGCATTGCGATCATCGGCCGCCGCCAGCAGGCGCAGCGCTTGCAACTGGGTCAGGAAAGCGAGCCAGTGCTGCGCTTGAATGCTGCTCTCCAGCAAATGACAGGTCGCCCGACCGTGCTGATGATTGCGCAGCCTGGTCAGCGTGAAGATTACATCCATTTGCGTGCGGTAATGGCGACCGTTCAACCCGAAATAGTCCGGCGCACGGGCACCCTTCGTCAGCAAATCGCTGTTCAGAACGAATATCGTTCGCAGGAACTGGTTGCACTCAAATCCTTGAGCGACGCGCGCACTCGCCTTCAAAGCCGCCGGACGGCATTGGCAAAGTTGGAAGGGACTGCGCGCGGCAAGGCGGGCGATCTATCTGCTGACGCTGCCATCGAATTCGAACAGGCCATCGCGCAAGGCGAGCGCGCGCGAGACATTGTCGGACGCATCGACACCCAGCGCCTGAGCAGCGAAAGGGCAGCCGAGCTGGCCGCACTCGATGGACCGTTGCTGCGGCAAAATACCGGGCGGCGCAGCGTGGCCGCCAAGGGTGCTTACATCCTACCCGCGCGCGGCAATGTTGTGTCCGGCTTTAACGAACTAAACAGCACTGGCTATCGCGAGCGGGGTATCCGTATCACCGTTGATGCCGCGTCGCCGGTTGTGGCACCCGCCGCTGGAAAAATCAGCTTTGCGGGCCGCTATCGCAGCTATGGCCAGATCGTCATCATCGAACATGGCGGTGGCTGGAACACTTTAGTCACCAATCTCGATGCCGTTCAGGTTTCAAAAGGACAATCGGTCACCCAAAATGCGGTGCTTGGTACTTCGGGCGATGCTGCTGCCGAAATCGGAGTGGAATTGCGCCGGAACGGCCGGGTCATGGATATCGCAGCTTTGCTGGGTTAAGCTGCTGGTCGGGCTACGTCACGCTTTCGTGGTAAACATGCTTTCACCATAGGTTCAGGCGAGATATACGACTCAGCCTGATATAAGGACTGGATAACCGATGAAAAACCGCCTTCTGCCTTCAACTGTGGCACTCGCTCTTGCGCTTTCGGTGCCCGCAACGGTTCTGCTGGCACAAAGTGCGCAGCAAAAGTCGGCTGCGCAGGCGCAGGCCGACCAGATTCGCGAGCTTGAGCAATTTCTGGCGGTCTACAAGAAGGTCAAGTCGAGCTACGTCGACAAGGTTGATGACAAGCAGCTGATGGAGGGCGCCATTCAGGGCATGCTCGCCAGTCTCGATCCGCATAGCGGCTATCTTGATAAATCCGATTTCAGCACGCTCCAGACGCAAATTGATGGCGAATATGGTGGCCTTGGTCTGTCGGTGACGCTTGAAGATGAAGCCGTGAAAGTCATCGCGCCGACAAAAGATACTCCAGCCGATAAGGCCGGCATCAAGTCGGGCGACTATATCACGCATCTTGATGGCAAGCTGATTTTTGGCGGCACACTTGATGAAGCCGTCGAGGCGATGCGCGGTGTCCCTGGCACGTCGATTAAACTGACGATCGTTCGTCCTGGGCGCGATGCACCGTTCGATGTTTCGATTACGCGGGCGATTATCGACCTGAAGCCAGTGTCGTGGGAGGTCAAGGATCGGATCGGCGTGATCACAATCTCCGGCTTTTCTGAAGAAACCGGAGCCGACGTAGTTGCCGCAGTGTCGGGCATCAAGAAATCGCTCGGCGCCAAGCCCTTAGGATATATCGTCGACTTGCGCTCAAATCCCGGCGGCATATTGGATGAGGCCGTCGCCGTATCCGATGCATTTCTTGCCAGCGGCGAAATCGTTTCCGAACGCGGTCGTGACAAGCGCGATATAGAGCGCTGGTGGGCCGAACGTGCCATCCCGGGCGACGTGACAGATGGCGCACCCATCATCGTGCTGGTTGACGCTGGTTCCGCATCTGCGTCTGAAATTGTCGCGGGCGCGCTACAGGATCATCATCGCGGTCTGGTCATGGGCGAACGGAGTTTCGGCAAGGGGTCGGTGCAGAATGTTCTGCCGCTCACCCGCGAGACCGGCCTGCGGCTGACCGTGGCGCGATATCATTTACCTTCGGGCCGTTCGGTGCAGGAAGGTGGCATCAAGCCGGATATTCAGGTTCCGCAACTGTCAGACCCCGACTATAAAAAACGCGTCGCCATTCGCGAAACTGATCTTCGCCGTCACCTTGTCAACGAAATACAGGATGATGCGAAAGAACTCGAGGAAGATATCGCCGACGATCCGCGCTTTGCGATGACGGCCGAGCAGTTAAAGGCAAAGGGTATCGAGGATTTCCAGCTCAATTATGCGATGGAAACTCTGACCCGGTTGGGTTCCAAAACGATGAAGCTTGCGGACAAATCGACAGCCAAAGTTCCGGCAAAGGCTAAGGCGCAGAATTAAGCAATGAAAGCCAAATTCGGTATCGCTCACTGGCTGGCATTTTTGCTGCCCGCCGCACTCCTGCTTGGCGCATATGGCTCGCAATATATCGGCGGGTTGTTCCCATGTGAGATGTGCTGGTGGCAGCGCTATCCACATTTTGCGGCGGTTGCGATTGCGCTTGTTGCGTTTGCCGTTGGCAATCTTGAATACCGCAAAACGTTGGTCGCGCTCGCGGCTTTGGCAATCGGAACCAGCGGCATCATCGCCGGATATCACGCCGGGGTCGAATATGGCTGGTGGGAGGGCTTGACAGCATGCACCAGCTCGGTTTCCGGAACCGGCGACGATCTTCTGAGGTCCATCATGAACGCCCCACTCACCCGCTGTGATGTCGCACCTTGGTCATTATTCGGCATTTCGCTTGCGGGTTACAATTTCCTCTTGTCGTTGGGCGGCGCAGTGGTCATCTTAACGTCTATATGGCGCACCAAGAAAATCTGAAAACCGCAACGCAGCGTTCCAAGGCAATTGCCAGCATGATTCGGGTGAATCAGGCTGGTGAATATGGCGCGAAACGCATTTACGCCGGGCAGCTCGCGGTGATGGGTGACCGCACGCCTGCGGCGCGCAGTATTGCGCATATGGCTGAGCAGGAAGAGCGGCATCTGGCGGCCTTCGACAAGTTGATGGCTGAACGCGGTGTCCGTCCAACCGCGTTGCATCCTATCTGGGATGTAGCGGGTTTTGCGCTGGGTGCCGTCACCGCCGCCATCGGGCCGGAAGCTGCGATGGCCTGTACCGTTGCCGTCGAAACCGAAATCGACCGCCATTATTCTGAACAGCTTGCCGAGCTTGGCGATAGCGAACCGGAGCTGTCCGCGATGGTCGCCGATTTTCAGGCTGATGAGCTGGAGCATAAGGCAACTGCGCTCGCTGAGGGCGCCGAGCGCGCGCCCGCCTATCCGCTGCTAAGCGCAGTTGTCCGTTTTGGCTGCCGCACTGCTATTGCCGTGTCGAAACGAATTTGACTTCATCGCTCGTTCAGCGTTGAGCGTCCAATCAGCTATCTGAAAAACTGGAGATGACCGCCGTGCGTGCAATGACCAAAATATCGATGACCGCGTTAGCGATGATGTTGTCAGCCCAGCTTCAGGCGCAAGACGCTCCTGCAATGCAGCCGGGCGATGAGAAGATTAACCAGCTCATCATTTACGGCGATGACAAATGTCCCGAAAGCAATGGTGATGAGATTGTCGTGTGCGCTCGAATGGGTGAAGCCGATCGCTACCGGATTCCCTCGTCACTGCGCAATGATCCGAATGACCCGCGTAACCAGGCGATGTCCGAACGGATCAAGTCATATGAATATGTTGCTGCCAGCGGCACGATGAGCTGCTCGCCATCGGGTGCAGGCGGGTTCACTGGGTGCGGCCTTGCTGAGATAAACAAGGCTTATGCCGAAAAGGCGCAGGATCCTGGAATCACATTCGGTCGTCTAATCGCGGCCGAGCGTGCAAAACGCATGGCTGGTATCGATGCAGAGGCGGCCGAGGTTGAAGCGCGCGTTACCGAATTCGAAAAAGGTCGTGCAGAGCGTGAGGCCAAGCTTCAGGCTGAGCTTGAAGCAAAAGAGGCCGCCGAAAAAGGTGGCCCGGATGCAGAGCCGCTACCCGAGCCCAAATAACAGGTTAGGGTTTAGCCTTTTCCGTGGCCACCCAATCGTTAATTTGCTGCTCCAGCACATCCAACGGCACTGCGCCTTGGCCGAGAACGGCATCATGAAACGCCGCGAGATCGAATTTGGCACCTAGTTCCTTGGTTGCCATGCTGCGCAATTCGCGGATTTTCAGTTCACCCAACTTGTAGGCGAGCGCCTGCCCGGGCCAGCTGATATAGCGATTGACCTCCGCCTCGATGTTGGCGGTGGACAATGCGCTGTTGTCGGTCATGAAGTCGATAGCCTGCTGCTTGCTCCAACCCTTCGAATGGATGCCCGTATCGACCACCAGACGGCAAGCGCGCCACATTTCGTAGGACAGCCGCCCCATGTCTTTGGCGGACGTGTCGTAAAGGCCCATCTCAATCCCGAGCCGCTCTGAATATAGCCCCCAGCCCTCGGTAAAGGCGGTAAAGAACACGCCATATTTGCGGAAGTCGGACAGCGGTAATTCCTGCTGCAATGCGATCTGGTGATGGTGCCCGGGGACTGCCTCGTGCACTGATAATGCCGGAATTTCCCAGAACGGTCGCTGGTTCAGTTTTGACGTGTTGACGAAATAGGTGCCCGACAGGCCGATCTCCGGCGAACCGGGATTATAATAAGCAGTGGTCGTACCCTCGGCGGTTTCGGCTGGGATTTCCTTGATACCATAAGGCAGGCGCGGCAGGCGGCCAAACAAAGCGGGCATTTTGCCATCGATGGATTTGGTCACCCGCGCGACTTTCTCCATCAACTCCTCGGGCGTTTTTGCATAATATTGCGGATCGGTCCGCAAGTGCTGGATAAAGGCTTCCCGGCTTGGATACCCGGCTTTTGTTGCGACCTCTACCATTTCGGCACGGATGCGCGCGACTTCTTTGAGGCCGATTTGATGGATCTGCTCAGGGCTGAGGTCGGTGGTTGTTTCTTCGCGGATGCGGAACGCATAATATTTATCGCCGCCAGGCTGCGCAGAAACACCGGGGGCCTTGGCGCAGGCGGGTTTATAGCTGGCTGTATACCAAGCTAGCTGTTTGCTCAGTGCCGGGTGAATAACGGTCTGGATCGTCTTCGCGGCAGTACCTGCCAACATGTCAAATTCGATTTCGCTTATGCCTTCCGGACGCTTGCCTGCATAAGGCGCAAAAAACCGCGACTTGGTAACGTCGTTCGCAATCAGTCCGCTGACCGTTCCTTCAAACCCGGTCAGTGTTTCGCAGGGCTGCGTATATTTGCCTTTGATCGCGACATTGGCGACTTCGATATTCTCGTCATTGACGCGGGCATATTGTTTGAGCCGCATATTATAGCTCTCGAAATCTGCCTTGGTCTTGAACGGCAAATTTTGCGCCATTACGGCAAATTGCTGGTGCCAGCTTGAATAGGTCGTGAAGTTGATCGCGCGCTGACCAAAATGGTTGCCTTCGACGGTCGAGTTCAGCGTCCGCCTTAGTATGCCCGCCTCGACTTTCGTCGCCGCGTCGAGTTCGCTTAGCGGAATCGCATCGAGCCGTTTCAGGAATGTTGCCGCATCGGCAGCGCGTCGGTCCTGCGCTGCCAGCGTGTAATCGCCGACTTCCCCAGCATAAGTGTCAACGCCCAGTGCGCTGGCGTAGATGGGCTGTTCCTTAAGGGTTGTCGCCCAAACTTCATCCACCAGCTTTTTGACGGCTTTATTGGCATCGGCATGGGCTGGTGCAGTGCAAGCCAATGCTACTACCGAAGCCGCCAGAAACAGGTTGCGCATATTCACTCTCCCCGAAATTTCATTGGGAAGATTAAAGCAGGGGCGCGATTGGTTGGCTAGTCTGATTGCGCAATTAAGGCGATGGTGCAGGGCCGTTTTGACGCGACCCTGCACCCGCCCCGGTCCCTCGTTCATCCGAAGATGTGCGACCCGAGGGGACGTGACGAACCCCTGTTGTTAGGGGTACTCCCGGCTGTGTGCCCCCGCCGGTTGTTCCTTAATTTTTGCTGCCGTTAATCTCTGCTGCGTTTGGCTTCGGACTTGGCGGCGCGGAAGCTTTCCTCCATGTCCCGACCCATGCGCTCGAATTCGGGCATCATGACCGCCATGGCGCGGGCAAAGCCGCTCATCATACCCATCATTTGACGGCTGCCGTCGCCCAGTTGCTCGGGCAAATATCGGCTATCGCCGCCTGCAACGTCCGCAATGGTTGAATCGGGACGGATGCGGCGACCGACGGTACCAGGACGTGTACGCTCTATCGCTTCGGCAAAACGTCCGATAGGCAAGCTCATCATTGCGTCGGTGGCGCGTTCAACCGCAGCCGATACACCGTCCTGCACCCGCGGGTCGGCCATCTTGTCGGCCATTTCGATAAAATCATCGTCGGCTTCGGCTGCAACAGGCTGCAAGTCGCTCTCATAGCTCTCGCCGGAGCCAACATCCGCTGATGCGGAATGACCAGTACCCGGTGCAAACACAATGTCCTGCGCAGTAGCAGGTGACGTAGTGATTGCCAGTAAGGGCAAAGCAATCAACAAATATTTGGAACGCATTATTATCATCCTCACTCACCACCGCAAAACGGCGTAGCGGCGAAGGTGCCGTTGGCGCAGCTTTTAGGTACCAATGACTTAGCCAAAGCTGAACAAGTCGCTCAACTTGGCGCAAGCAAAGTAAATGGTTGTAAAATGCGGTGAGGCGTTACTCAGCTGCCTCCAATATCGCCGAGTCTGATAGCGGATGACTTAATCGCGTCAGCATTTCTTTCGGGCAAATCTGCCAAAACTCGCCACGACGCCGGTCCCAATCCTCAATGATTGAATGCGACCATTTGCTGTCCGTGGAATGTGCGTGCGCCATGACCAGTGCCTTCAATTGCTCTTCCCAGTACATGCTGTCGACGCGCTGCCAGACGATATTGTCTGGGTTAGCCAGTTTTGCGAATTCGCCTTCGGGATCGAGAACAAACGCCATGCCGCCGGTCATGCCAGCACCGAAATTGCTACCGATCTTCCCCAAAATGACCGCAATACCGCCGGTCATATATTCCAGACCGTTGGAGCCGCAGCCCTCGACCACGACATGCGCGCCGGAGTTACGGACCGCGAACCGCTCGCCTGCCTGGCCGGCTGCGAACAACCTGCCCGAGGTCGCACCGTAAAGCACGGTGTTCCCGATGATGCTGTTTTCCTGGCTGGTAAGCGGGCTACTGACTGTAGGCCGCACGACAATCGTACCGCCGGACAGACCCTTGCCCACATAGTCGTTTGCATCGCCGAATACTTCGAGCGTGATGCCCTGACACAGAAACGCTCCCAGCGACTGCCCCGCCGAGCCACGTAGGCGAACATGGACATGGCCTTCGGCTAGTCCTTTCATTCCATAAAGCCGCGTAATCTCGGAGCTGAACCGTGTCCCGACCGCACGGTGCGTGTTGCGGACATTATAGGTCAGCTGCATTTTCTCGCGCCGCTCGAATACCGGCTTGGCATCACGGATCATCTGCGCATCGAGGCTGTCGGGCACTTCATTGCGGAAGGTCGGGATCGAAAAGCGGCGTGCTTCGTCGGGTGCGTCGACCTTGGCAAGGATCGGGTTCAAATCGAGATCGTCCAGATGCTCCGCGCCGCGGCTGACCTGACGCAGCAATTCTGTGCGGCCGATGACTTCATCAAGGCTACGAAAGCCGAGTTTAGCTAAAATCTCGCGCACTTCTTCGGCGATGAATGTCATCAGGTTGATGACTTTCTCTGGCGAACCGCCGAACTTTTGGCGCAGCTCATCGTCTTGGGTGCAGACGCCAACTGGGCAGGTGTTTGAATGGCATTGCCGCACCATTATACAGCCCATCGCAACAAGGCTCAGCGTCCCGATGCCGAACTCTTCCGCGCCGAGGATTGCGGCGATGACAATGTCGCGACCGGTCTTTAGCCCGCCGTCGGTGCGCAGCTTAATGCGGTGGCGCAGCCCATTGAGGGTGAGGACCTGATTAGCCTCAGACAGGCCCATCTCCCACGGTGTTCCTGCATATTTGATGCTGGTCTGGGGCGAGGCTCCGGTGCCGCCGACATTGCCTGAAACAAGGATGACGTCAGCATGCGCCTTGGCTACGCCAGCGGCAATCGTGCCGATACCCGCGGCGCTGACCAGCTTTACGCATACGCGGGCGCGCGGGTTGATCTGTTTCAGATCGTAAATCAGCTGTGCCAGGTCTTCGATCGAATAGATGTCGTGATGCGGTGGCGGGGAGATGAGCATCACGCCAGGGGTGGAATGCCGCAAGCGGGCAATCATGTCGGTGACTTTGAAACCCGGAAGTTGTCCGCCCTCGCCGGGCTTGGCGCCCTGCGCGACCTTGATTTCGATTTCTTCGCATGCGCCAAGATATTCGGCGGTTACGCCGAATCTGCCGCTCGCGATCTGTTTGATGACGCTGTTGGCATTGTCGCCATTTTCATAAGGTTTGAAGCGTTTGCTGTCCTCGCCACCTTCGCCCGAAACCGCCTTTGCACCGATCCGGTTCATTGCAATCGCAAGCGTCTCGTGCGCTTCGGGTGACAGTGCGCCCAAAGACATTCCTGGAGTCACAAAGCGCTTGCGAATTTCGGTAATCGCCTCGACCTCGTCAATCGCGACGGGCTCCTTGGCGAAGTTGAATTCGAGCAAATCGCGCAGGTAAATTGGCGGCAATTCTTTCACGCCTTGCGCAAACTGCATGTAGGTCGAGTAGCTGTCATTGGCGACCGCGCTTTGCAACAGATGCATCAGGCCAGCCGAATAGGCATGCGCTTCGCCGCCATTACGCTGCTTGTAGAATCCGCCAACGGGAAGCCGCGCAACCGCGCTGTCAAACGCGTCGGCGTGGCGATCACGGGCGTTGACGTACAGCGAGTGATAGCCTTCGCCTGAAATCTTGTTCGGCATGCCAGGGAAGAAGTCGTTGACCAAGGCACGGCTCAATCCAACTGCCTCGAAGTTATAGCCGCCGCGATAGCTGGAGATGACTGCGATGCCCATTTTGGACATGATCTTGAGTAGACCTTCGTTGATCGCAATGCGGAAGTTCGCAACGCCCTGTTCGAGCGACAGTCCTCCCAACAGTCCACGCGCATGGCGGTCGGCAATCGAGGCCTCGGCGAGATAGCCGTTGACCGTGGTCGCGCCCACGCCAACGAGAACCGCGAAATAATGCGTATCGAGGCATTCGGCGGACCGGACATTGATAGAAGAATAGCTGCGCAGGCCGTTGCGTACCAGATGCGTGTGCACGGCGGCGGCGGCGAGGATCATCGCGATGGCTACGCGGTCCGGGCCGATATTTTCGTCAGTCAGGAACAGTTCTGACTTGCCCATACGGACGGCTTCAACCGCCTCTTCGCGGATGCGGGAAATCGCCGCGCGCAGCCCTTCCTGCCCGGCAGATATGTCATAGGTGCAGTCGATCTCGGCAGCGACGGGGCCAAATGCAGACTTTAACTTGTGCCACTCCGCCGCAGTCAAGACCGGGCTGTCGAGCACCAGCACGTCGGCATTCTGGCTCTTCTCTTCCAAGATATTGGCAAGGTTAGAAAAGCGCGTTTTCAGGCTCATCACATGCCGTTCACGCAAACTGTCGATTGGCGGGTTGGTTACCTGACTGAAGTTCTGGCGGAAGAACTGGCTGATCAGGCGGGGCTTGTCGCTGATGACGGCGAGTGGGGTGTCGTCCCCCATCGAGCCGATGGCTTCCTTGCTGTCCTCTATCATTGGCGCGAGGATCATCTCGACATCCTCCAGCGTCATGCCGGCAGCAATCTGTCGCTTGGTCAGCTCGGCGCGGGTCCATGCCGGCAGCGGGTCTCCTGCTGCATCGGGTAGGTCACTGATCTTGCGGAATCCTTTAACCAAGGCACCATAATCCTGCTCGGCAGAAATCCGGTCCTTGAGTTCGCCATCGCGGTATAACTTGCCCTCTTCGAGGTTGACCGCAATCATCTGTCCGGGGCCGAGGCGCCCTTTTTCCAATATCGTTGATTCAGGCAGCACCACCATTCCGGTTTCGGAACCGATGACGAGCAGGTTATCGGTTGTACGGCTATACCGCAGCGGACGCAGCGCGTTGCGATCAACGCCTGCAACGGCCCAGTGGCCATCTGTCATCGCGAGTGCGGCGGGACCATCCCACGGCTCCATGACCGATGCCATATATTCGTACATCGCACGGTGAGTGGCGGGAATGTTGGGGTTCGACTGCCATGCTTCAGGGATGAGCATCAGCTTGGCTGTCGGTGCCTCCTTGCCAGAGCGCACAAGTGTTTCGAACACCGCATCGAGTGCTGCGGTGTCCGACGAACCTGCCGGTATTACGGGCTTTATGTCGTCCGATTGTGCGCCGAAGGCGATGCTCGCCATCTTGATTTCGTGGCTTTTCATCCAGTTCTGGTTGCCGCGAATAGTGTTGATTTCGCCATTATGCGCGAGCCCTCGAAAGGGCTGCGCCAGCCACCATTGCGGGAAAGTATTGGTCGAGTAACGCTGGTGAAAAATCGCAACGCGGCTCTCGAAGCGCTCGTCTTGCAGGTCGGGATAAAATACCGACAGACTCTCTGCAAGGAACAGGCCCTTGTAGACAATCGACCTGCATGAGAGGCTGCAGATGTAAAAATCGCGAATTTGGGCAGCGATGATCTTCTTCTCAATCCGGCGGCGAACGAGGTAGAGATTTTTCTCAAATTCGGTTGCGTCGACCTCTTCGGGCAAGGGGCCGGCAATCATGATCTGCTCGATTTCGGGGCGTGTTGCCTGCGCCTTCGTCCCGATCACCGATACATCGACCGGAACCTGCCGCCAGCCATAGATCGTATAGCCCGCGTCGATGATTTCCGCTTCGACAATAGTGCGGCAATTTTCCTGTGCACTCAAATCAGTGCGCGGCAGGAAGACCATGCCAACTGCGAGCCGGTTCGGCATCGGGCGGTGCCCGCTATCCGAAATGGCGTCATCAAAGAACCGCACCGGTAGATCTATATGCAGCCCCGCGCCGTCGCCGGTCTTGCCATCCGCATCGACTGCGCCGCGATGCCACACCGCCTTCAGCGCTTCAATCCCCGCTGCAACGACACGCCGCGAAGGCTTTCCATCGGTTGCCGCAATCAAACCAACGCCGCAGGCATCGCCTTCGGATTCGGGATGATACATGCCCTCACGAGCAAGTCGTTCATGTTCTGGGGTGGGGAAGTGGGTCATTTGTTCGTTCCAAAATATTTGTCGGCTTCCGCCATCAACTGGCCAGCGGCTTCCTCGCCCACTTGACGCCCGATGACTTGACCTGCTGCGCTCATTTGCTGTTGAATTTGGGGCTGTGCTGCAGCCATGCTCTTCCCCGTCGGCGATTCCATAAAAGCGCGAATGGCAGCAAGGTCGGCTGGCTGTATTTGCTTTACATATTGCTCTGCCGCCCGATTAACCATCTCGGGATATTTAGCGCGCATGCCTGCCATCATAAGTTGACCAAATCTATTGCCAAAGGCGGAAAGTCCTCCGGGATAGTCGGCTTCGATCTTTTGAATCAACTTATCGCCGCCGTTTATTTGCCTTATTTGACCGATGAATCCTGATTCCATGACTGGAACGAGTTGTGTAAACATCGTCTCCATTGTTTCAGTGATGTTTCCCGCAATCAAGATTGCGCGCGCATCCTCGATGGGAGTTGGAACATTTACATCTTCGGCATGTAACGGCGTTAAAATGGCGAGCGAACAAAATATACCCAATGCCGACGCGCGAACAGAAGTTGCCAGTTTCATGCTGCTATCCTCTTGCTGTGCAGCTTCGCCTGTAACCATTTGTGCATATGATCGGTCACATCCCGCCCGTCGCGAATTGCCCACACGACAAGGCTCGCACCGCGCACGATGTCGCCGATCGCGAATACACCATCGAGGTTGGTCATCATATTTGTGTGATCGACGCGTATCGTTCCCCAGCGGGTGACGCCCAAATCGGGCGCGTTGAACAGGACGGGCAGGTCTTCAGCCTCGAATCCGAGTGCTGTTATCACCAGGTCTACGTTTAGTGTGAAGTCACCCTCGGGATCACTCTCAGGCGCGCGACGGCCGCTGGCATCGGGCGCGCCAAGACGCATTTTGGAAACATGTACGCGCTCTACTTTGTCTTCGCCGTCAAAGCCTTTGGGGCCAGATAACCAAACAAATTCGACGCCCTCTTCTTCGGCATTGGCAACTTCGCGTTGTGAGCCCGGCATATTTTCGCGGTCGCGACGGTAGAGACATTTGACCGACTTTGCGCCTTGGCGGATGGCGGTACGAACGCAGTCCATCGCGGTATCGCCGCCGCCTATTACGACGACATCCTTGCCCTCGGCGTTGAGTGCGCCATTGTCGAACGCTGCGACAACATCGCCAAATCCCTTGCGATTGGAGGCGGTCAGATAATCGAGCGCTGGAACAATGCCATTGAGGCCGATGCCCGGCATTTTGATATCGCGCGCCTTGTACACACCCGTAGCAATCAGCACGGCATCATGTTTGGCGCGCAGATCGTCCAAACTGGCATCGCGCCCAACTTCGAAATTAGCGTGAAAGATGATGCCGCCGTCGCGCAGCCGGTCGATGCGGCGCATGACCACATCTTTCTCCAGTTTAAATCCGGGAATACCATAGGTCAGCAACCCGCCCATCCGGTCATAACGGTCGTACACGTGCACTTCATAGCCGGCAACGCGCAGATACTCGGCGGTCGTCAATCCGCCGGGGCCTGCACCGATGATCCCGACAGACTGGCCGCGTGCCGGCCCTGGCTCAAGTGGCTCAACCCAGCCTTGCTCCCAGGCAGTGTCGGTGATGTATTTCTCGACCGAACCGATAGTAACCGCGTCGTGGCCAGAAAACTCGATAACGCAATTGCCTTCGCAAAGCCGATCCTGTGGGCAAATGCGGCCGCAGATTTCTGGCATGGTGCTGGTCAGGTTCGACAGCTCATAAGCTTCGCGCAAGCGGCCCTCTGCTGTTAGGCGCAGCCAGTCAGGAATATGGTTGTGCAGCGGGCAATGTACCGAGCAATAAGGTACGCCGCATTGCGAGCAGCGCGAGGATTGCTCTTCGGCTGTGGCTGTTGCGTAACGGTTGGAAATTTCCTCAAAGTCTTCGGCGCGTAATTGCGCTGCTCGCTTTTCAGGGTAAGCCTGCGGCAGCGATACGAATTTCAGCATGGGATCTTTTGCCACAACACACTCCTTGAGATGTGTCGCGCATATGCAGGTTTCCCGCAGATGTCACGCTTAAATACCGAAAATAGGTCAGTACTTATGACATATATTTGAATTTCTTTGTGCTAGTTTCGCGCCTTTGAAATTTTATTACAAAAAATAAATGCCGTATCGGACCTATCTTTGCGCTAGCCATATCAATGCCGCAGCGCCCGCAATGATTCGGTACCACGCAAACGGTCCGAATCCATAGCGTGTGACGACCGCAAGGAACGCTTTGATGACGATCCAGGCCACAATGAACGATACGAAAAAGCCAATGCCGATAAGGCCCATATCATCCATGCTGACCGCGTCGCGGTGCTTGAACAGTTGCAGGATGGTAGCGCCGGTCAATGTAGGCATCGCTAGGAAGAAGCTGAACTCGGCGGCGGTTTTGCGGTCAACGCCAAGCGACATTGCCCCCAATATGGTAGCGCCAGAGCGGCTGACGCCCGGTATCATGGCGAGGCATTGTACCAGCCCGATAAGCGCTGATTGCTTGACCGATAGTGCCGCGACGCCGCCGCTTTCCTGGGGGCGGGCGTATTTCTCTACGACCAATATTGCAAAGCCCCCTATAATTAGCGCCCAAGCGACAATCACCGCATTCTCCAGCATCATCTCGATCGCATCGCCGAAAGCGAGGCCCAGAATGACCGCGGGAAAAAATGCCAGCAGCAGGTTGCGAACGAATGCGACCGCACCAGACTCCAGCGTGAACAGGCCCTTCAGAACCTCCACAAATGTCCGCCAGTAGAGAACTACTACGGCCAATATTGCTCCGGGCTGGATAGCGATGTTGAATATCGCCCAGCGCCCAGCGTCATAGCCCAAAAGTTCGGTCGCCAATATTAGGTGACCGGTTGACGATACGGGCAAGAATTCGGTCAAACCCTCGACAATGCCGAGGATGATTGCAACCATCCAATCCGTCATGCGGGTGCCCGCGTGCCGAAACGTCCATGTTTGCGGTACATATCAAGCCAGCCTTCCGCCACAGCGTCCAATGACGTCGGCACGATTCCATAAGTGGCCAAGCCGTCCTTGCCGGTTATCACATTATCGCTACCCAACATCTTAAGCTGATCATCGGTTATCGGTGCGCCGGGAAGCCAGCCGGTACCTTTGGCAAGCAGCTTGGCCGCGATATCGGGTACCTCAACGAACATAGGCTCTCGACCGATAGCCTTTGCAATCCACTTGTTCAGCTCCAGCATCGAGAATATTTCCGGCCCGCCGAGTTCCAGTATTTCGCTGTTCGGGCGAGCAAGCGCCGAGGCCACTGCGTCGGCCACATCACCCACGAAAACTGGTTGAAATTTCGTATTCGCGCCGATTACCGGCACAATGGGTAGCATACGTATGAGGCCTGCAAAGCGATTGATGAACTGATCTTCGCGGCCAAACACAATCGACGGCCGCAATATGGTTGCCGATGGAAATGCCGCGCGCACGGACACTTCGCCCGCAGCCTTGCTCCGCCCATATTCCGCTTCGCTTTCGGCGTCCGCCCCAATCGCGGAGATATGCACCAAGGTCTGGACACCAGCCGCCGACGCTGCCTGTGCCACATTGCCAGCACCGATATTCTGTACCGCATCCAGATCGGCGAAGCTGCCGACAAGATTTACGACCGCATCGGCGTCCTTGACTGCACGTGCGACACTAACGGGTTTGCGGATATCGGCGGCGATGAGCTGAACCTGGCCCAAATTGCCGAGCGGCTTGATATAGTTGGCATTGGCCGGGTTACGGCAGGCAACGCGGATCCGTACGCCTTGCTCAAGCAGCGCCTGCGCGACGTAGCGACCCAAGAACCCCCCGCCGCCAAACACCGTTACCAATTTGCCTTGCATAAATGCTCCGTCCCGCAGCGCGATTGAATGGCTGCGCTTTGCACCAGCGCTCCAAAGCTTTCAAGGCTGACGTAAGCTAAATATTGCCGCAGTCGCTGGGTGCGCGTTCGTCCGCAAATCGGGCACTGATCCAGTCCAACGTCGCGGTTGCGCTATCCGCCGCGCTGGTTGCATGCCCGCCTTTGCTGTTGATCGTTACATATTTCAAGCTTGCGCCGTTTCGACAAAGCTTGCGCGCGAAGCCTTGCGTTACTGCCGGCGAGACAATCACATCGGCATCGTTTTGCGCAATCAGAAAGGGCACACCATAATTCCGCGGGGCAGGGCTATTATCGCGGGCAATGTCTTTCCACGGCTTGATTCGGCCAAGATCGACGCCTTTCAGGCGCGCGCGGAGAACCGCTATACCTACGATCGTCCCTATCCGAGGTTTAGCACCCAGTGTGACACAGTTGTTCCTGCCAAGCCGGTCAATCAAATCGCCGGTCGATTTGCTTCCCAAAGTACGAAGCGAAATGCCGAAATGCTGCGACCAGCTGTGCGCGGTAAAGGCGGTAAGGAATGCGCGGATTGACGCATCGGTCCCGCCCGTCAGATTTTCTATCAGATCAGTCGGCGGTGCTGCTGCTGCGACGCCGACGAGCGTGAGTTCGGGTGCATATTGCCGCGCCACCTGTCCAGTCCAGAGCGATGCATGGCCGCCCTGGGATTCGCCCCATACCGCAAAGCGGCTGCCTGCACCCGCCTCGGCAATGCCACGGGCTGCCCTGACGGCATCAAGCACCGAATAGGCAGCACTGGTGCCAATGAGATAGGGATGCGGCTGAGGCGTACCTAGGCCCGAATAATCCGGCGCTACAACCGTGTACCCCCGCGCGATCATGTCAGACAAAGCTGGTGTCGCGGTAAAGAAATTGGTCGAGGTGGACGGCGTACATTTATCGTCGACGCCCCAGGTGCCATGAGCCCACGCAAGCACCGGACGCCCCATTCGCGACGGAAGACCCAAAGGAGATACAACGACGCCTGTCATCTCCTCAGCGCCGCCCCGGTCGTTGGTGCCGGTGTAGCGGATCCGCCATGCCTGCATATTCTGGGGTGCGTAATCGATGGGCGTCGCACTCAACAGGACGCCAGCTTTTTGCGCCATCGCTGAAGTGCCGACCAACGAGGACGCGAAGATGAAAGCAATCAGCAGAAAACGGCGCATAGGATATCCTCGAACGGGCCACTGGGCCTATTTTTTGAAGAAACGGGTCTCCGCTCCATCAGCCGATTTCACAATCAGCAAACCCTGAGGTGTTAGCGTCAATGAAACAGCCGTTTCGATAAGCTTCTGAAAGGCCTGCTCTTGCGTCATCAACGCGGGTGCGCAGGCCATGCGCGTTCCGATCATGGGTGCGTAGACTTTGATGGCGTCGCCGGTGAGCTGATAATTGGCGGAATAGCCATTGCACCCCGACTTGCCGCCGACCTTGCCGTCGCTGCCGAGCATCAAGGTGACCTCGCTGCGGTCGACTATTCCCTTGCCGCCAATATCCTCCGCCCGCCACCAGACGTCCTTGACGGACGAGACAGGCACCGGCGCGGTCGCCAGTTCCTGCACCTCGACCCGCTTGGTCTTGCGGTTATAGAGACAGAGCATCTTCGCCTTTGCGCCCTTCATATGCGGTTGAGGCCAACTGCCTTCGACCACGCGCGCGTCAATCAGGACCTTGTCGGAATAGCGAATGGGAGGCCCGGCAATCGCGCCAACCAGACTGGCTGCTTTCACACATGCCGCTGATGATGCCGCATCAACCTTTGCCCAAGCCTCAGGCGTTGCTGAAAAAGCCGGTGCCGCCATTGCCAACGCAAGTGCAGCACCGATCAGGGGGGGTAATTTACGCAACAATCAATAGCCCGTCCGTGTGCAGAGAACGTCGGCGAGATAGACGCGGCTATAGACGGTTTCCTGCGTCTGGCTGGCCGAGCCGCCATATCCCAGGCTCCGGCAATAGCTATCAGCCGTTTTCGCGGCGCAGTTCGCGGTCGAGTTGCCTGTGGGGCATGACAATATGCGATAGCCATTGCGACCGGGGGCAGGGAAAAATTCGCCCGACATGCCGCGCAGTGATGTGCCTGCGGGTGGATCGGGCTGAACCGGCGGCGCATAGCCTGTGGGGCGCATCGATTGCACCGCATAGAGCACCCGGCTCACCCGTCGCAAATCAGATTCGTCCGCCGACACCTTGACGCAAGGCGAACGGTAGCGGGTACGCGCACATAATTCCCACGTCCCCGACCGGACGCGGATGGAGCGCACTGGCCATGCCAGGCCGAGATTTTCCTTGGCTTCACCGACGAATACCGCCGGTCCCTGGAAATTGACGTCGCGATAGATAGTCGCCTCACCGCGACCTATGGGGGCCATCTTGTCAGTCTGCGCCCAGGCCGCTGCGGCAACCGCCATTCCGGCCGTTGCGGCCAACATCAATCGGGTACTCTTCATTTCATCCTCCTCTTTGGCTGTGATGCGACACCAGTGGCCTCTGCCTTCGAATCGGGCAGATGGAATTGAATATGATGAACCTTTTCAAGCACGAGGCTGACATAATCGCCAGCATTTTACCAGACACATGTTGTTACACTTTTATTCCGGTGCAAATTCACCGCGAGCACCGCGCGGACGTTGACAAAGCCGCGCGACCAAGTAAAGGAGCGCGCCTACCCGATGTCCGGCAATTTGCCGGAGCATCCAAGTGCCCGGATGGCGGAATTGGTAGACGCACCAGCTTCAGGTGCTGGCGCTGGCAACGGCGTGGAGGTTCGAGTCCTCTTCCGGGCACCATTTTTTCCAGTTTGGCTTAAAAGAACAATAGCCCGTAATCCTTTGCAGGGCAGGCGGTCAGTACCGAGTCTTACAGCACATTCTACATCATAAGGGGATACGCTTCCTTTCGCCCGGGATATCAGCCATTATCGAAAGCCGATCAAAACCCTAACCGAAACCGGCCGCGTCATGAAAGAGATTACCCTCCCGCTATGAGCATCGACGACACAATCATCGACACCCCCGACGGCCCGATGACTTGGGCCGAGTGGAAGAAAAAGAACCCGGTGCAAATCCCCTCGCGGCGGACTAAGGGCAAGGACTTGCCAGTGAAGGTTCAGAAATTCACGCCCAAGAAAGCGGATTGACTGTAACCCGGCGTTGCGGGAACCTTTTGAAATCGGTTGCGTTTGCGGGGTGGGGAGTTTTTTTGGTTCGATCGATTGCCTTGTTATTCGCGGGATTCGCCGCCACGCCGTTGATGGCGCAGGTTGCACCGCCGCCTGTGACGACGGCTGCGCCTGATCCAGCGCGCGACTCTGAACCTACCGTCACGCCGCCACCCCCTCCTTTGGCTCCGCCACCGCCCGTCACGGTCCGCCCCACCAATCCGCGCACGCCGATTATCCCCGACGCTGAATTTGACGCGGCGATCCCCAGTCTTGATGCACCGCCGCTGGAAAGCGTCGAGGCGTGGCAGAATGAGGAGGAGGCCAAGGAGCAGGCCCAGGAGCAGGCCGCCCAGACCGCCGACGAAGCTTCGGGTGGGGCGCTCGCCAACCCGGCGCTGCGCGATGGAGACGCGGTCGAAATACTTTCCGACCCGCCGGTGACCGACCCGCTGCTCGACGATCCGCTGCCGCCCATCGAGAGCTTCGACACCGATCCACCGCCCGAGCCGACGCAGGCTGCGGATGATGAGGCAAGCCGGCAGGTGCGCTATGAATTGCAGCTTGTCGGGCTCGATCCCGCGGCCAGTCCCGACGTCGCGGTCGATGCCGATGGCCTTGTCTATCGCGCTGCGCGCAGCCGCTTCTTTGATCTGTCGGCGCTTGGCGAGGGCAATAAGCGCGCCGACAGTCGTGCCGAGGTGAACCAGCGCGCGCGCGCCGACCGGCAATTGCTGCTCGACATCATGATTAGCGAAGGCTTTTTCGACGCCACCGTGCGGCTGTCGACCGGGCGGGATGTGGCGGAAAGCGACACGGCAAATGGCGGTGCGGCCAATGACGCGCCGCTCTCGGTCACGCTCACCGTTGTGCCGGGGCGGCGTTATTATCTGGGGCAGATTGGGTTCGACGCCAAGGCGGTTGAGCCTGCCGATTTGATTGCCAAAAATTTCGTGCCGGAAACGGGCGATCCGATTGTCGCCGATACCATCTTGGCGGCCGAGGCGAACATCGCGGTCAAGCTGCCGGAAAATGGCTATCCCTTTGCCAAAGTCGGGCAGCGCGACATATTGCTCGATGGCGAAACCGGCATGGGCGACTATACGCTGCCCGTCGAAACCGGTGCGCGCAGCGTGTTCGGACAAATCCGGAGCGAAGGAACAGAGGCGTTCAGCGCCGACCATGTCGCAATATTGCGGCGGTTCAAGACGGGCGACCTGTATGATGCGCGCAAGGTTGATGATCTACGCGCGGCCTTGGTCGCAACGGGGCTGCTCTCCACCGTGTCGGTCGAGCCGGTGCCGGGCGAGGGCGTTGCGCCTGACGGACTGCCTTATGCCGATTTGCTGGTGCGGCAGGAGGCAGGGCCGGCGCGCACGCTGGCGGCCAGCGCGGGCTATGGCACCGGGCAAGGCTTTCGCGCCGAGGGCAGCTGGACGCATCGCAACCTGTTTCCGCCCGAAGGTTCGTTGACTGTAGCGGGCGTGCTGGGGACGCAGGAGCAGGCGGCAAGTGTCGGCTTTGCCCGCGCCAATGCCGGCAGGCGTGACCGCAATATCGAACTGTCGCTGTCCGTGCTGCACAGCAATTATGATGCGTTCGAGGCCTATACCGGGCGGCTGGCGGCGACGATGTCCTATATCTCGACGCCCATCTGGCAGAAGAAGTTTACCTGGGCGGCGGGCGTGGAATTGCTGGCGACGTCTGAGGATCAGTTCGACCGCACGCGCGCGCTTCGCGACCGGCAGATTTATTATGTTGCGGCGTTGCCGGGGCAGGTCGGCTTTGACCGGTCGGACAGCCTGCTCGACCCGACCAAGGGATATCGCATCAACCTGCGTGTATCGCCCGAGGCGTCTTTGGGGTCGGGCAGCCAATTTTATGCGCGCACGATGCTCGATGCGTCTTATTATTTTTCGGCCACCGACAGTCTGGTGCTGGCAGCGCGGGCACGGGTCGGTTCGATTTCGGGCATCGCCCGCGACAATCTTGCGCCGTCGCGGCGCTATTATGGCGGTGGCGGCGGGTCAGTGCGTGGCTTCGGCTATCAGCGGCTGGGCCCCAGAGATCCGAACGGCGACCCGATTGGCGGGCGCAGCACCAACGAGGCGGCATTCGAGGCGCGCTATCGCTTCGGCAATTATGGCGTGGCCGGGTTTGTCGATGCCGGGCAGGTCTATGAAAGCAGCATTCCCAAATTCGACGACTGGCGCTTTGCAGTAGGGATCGGCGGGCGCTTCTACACGAACTTCGGGCCAATCCGGCTGGACATCGCTACGCCGTTCAACCGTCAGCCGGGCGAGTCCAAAATCAACGTCTATGTCTCCATCGGGCAGGCGTTTTGATGGTCTGGCGGCGGATCGCGATTGGCGCGGGCGCCCTGTTTGCGTTGCTGCTGGCGGTGCTTGTGGGCGGATATGTCTGGCTGGACACGCAATCGGGCCGTGATTTCGTCGCGCGTCAGGTTGCCGGGTTCGAGCTGGAAAACGGCCTCAACATTCGCATCGGACGGATAGACGGGTCGATCTTTGGCGGCGCGGTGCTGCACGATGTCCGCTTCCGCGACCCCAAGGGCGACTTTGCGCGCGCGCCAATGGTCAACCTCGACTGGAACCCCTTTGCCTATGTGCGCGGCGCGGTTAACATCAAATCGCTGACCGCGAGTGAGCTGAACGTGGCGCGGATGCCCGCCTTCCGCATCGTACCCGACCGCGGCGATCCGTTATTGCCCGATATCGATATCAATATCGACCGGCTGAAAATCGACCGCATCGTCTTTGCCAAATCGATTACCGGTGAGCAGCAGGTCGGCTCGCTGGAGGGCAAGGTCCGCATCGCCGACCGCCGCGCGGTGGTCGATGCCTCTGCGGGCACGTTGCAGGGCGACCGGTTGGTGGTGAAACTCGACGCGGTGCCCGATGACAATCGGTTTGACGTCGATGTGAAACTCGACGCGCCTGCCGATGGTCTGGTCGCTGGCCTGATGGGCCGCAAAGTGCCGGTCAAGGCCGCGCTCAACGGTAGGGGCAGCTGGCAGAAATGGGATGGCGCGCTAACCGCGCAGATGGGGGCGCAAGACGTTGCCGACCTGGCGCTTACCGCGCGCGACGGCACTTTCACCGCCAATGGGACCGCTGCACCTGCCAAAGTCATGGCCGACAGCCTGATCATCCGTGCCCTGTCACCCGTTGCCAATGTCGATATTGCCGCAAAATTTGAAAATCGCATCGCTGATATCAAAGGCAGCGTTCGGTCCGCGGCGATTGTGGTGGGCGCAAGCGGCGTGGCCGATTTGGGCGAAGGGCGGTTTAACGACCTCGCGCTCGATATCCAGCTGCTCCGTCCTTCGATTATCGCGCGCAATGTCAGCGGCGTTAATGTGCGCGGCAAGGCTTTGCTCAACGGTACCTTTGCCGGGCCGACCGTTGCGTATTCCGCGACCGCCACGCGGTTGACGTTCGATACCACGACTTTCGAAGGCGTGAGCGTCAGCGGCGAAGCGCAAGGGCAGACCGACCGCTTTATCATCCCGGTCAATGCGCGCGCGCGGCGGGTGACGGGGATTAACCAGATTGCAGGCGGCCTTTTGACCAATGTTCGCATGAACGGCGATCTGGCTATCGCGAACGGGCGATTGCTGTCGGACAATATGAAAATCCGGTCTGACCGGATCAACGCCACGGCGCTGATTGTCGGCGATATCGACAAGGGTTTCTACACGGGTGCACTGAATGGCAAGGTTGACGGGTTTCAGGTGGACTCGGTTGGGCTGTTCAATGTTGTTGCGGATGTCGATCTGGAAACTACATTGGGACGCGGTTACGCGCTGGTCGGCACGGTCAAGGCGCGCTCGACACGGCTGTTCAGCCCCGGGTTCCAGAATTTCCTTGGCGGTCAGATGTTCGTCAATGCCGGTATCCGCTATGGCACCGACGGCATATTGCGGGTCACGCGCGCCAACGTCGTCGCGCCGCAATTCCGGCTGAACAGCGGCACCGGCACCTATGTTACCGAGGGCGGGCGAGTGGTGTTCAGCGGCAAGGGCTATTCCAACCAGTACGGCCCGGTGAGCGTCGCGATGACGGGGACTTTCGACCGGCCAGTGGTACGCGTAGTGGCAACGCGGCCCGGTTTCGGCGTCGGGATGTCGAATGTTGTCGGGCTGGTGACGCGCAGCGCCAGAGGTTATGCGATCAAATTTACCGGCGGTACCGATTATGGCCCTATCAGCGGAGATATCGATGTGCTGTCGGGTAACGGCCCGCTGACCATCGACATCTTGCGCGGCGATTTTGCCGGTATTGGCGTGGCCGGACGCATAAGGCAGGCGGCGGCCGGACCATTTGTCGGCACGTTGGCCGGCGTCGGCTCTGGCTTTGACGGGACCATCGCATTGTCGGCTCAGGGGCAATATCAACGCGCGGTGGTCGATGCGATTGCCACCAACGCGCAGCTGACGGGCATACAGAAACTCGCTATCGGACGCGGCATTATCAACGCTGATGTCATCCTGTACGACAGCCCGCAAATCATTGCCGACGTGCAGGTCGAAAATGCGCTGTATAACGACATTTCGATTGCTGCGGGGCGCGCGAAAGTGGATTATCGCGGCGGCACCGGCACCGCGCAAATTCTTGCCGAAGGCCGGAGCGAAGTGCCGTTTCGGGTGGCTGCCAACGCCGACTTCACGCCGCAATTGTGGCGGATCGCAACGAAAGGTCGCGCCAACAGCATCGACTTTTCGACCGTGGGTCCGGTTCGCATCATCCCCAAACGCGGCGAATATGAAATCCAGCTTTCGACAATCAAAGTCGCCAACGGCACGGTGAAACTGGCGGGCAGCTACGGCAACGGTATTGAGCTGCAATCGCGGCTCGACAATGTGAACATGGCGGTGCTCAACCCGTTCCTACCCGGCCTCGGGATAAGAGGACGGGCGACCGGCAGCCTGGACTGGTCGCAAGCCTCGTTCGCGGCATTCCCAAGCGCCGATGCACGACTGGAAATCAAGCGCTTTGTACGGACAAATCTGGGGTCGAGATCGCAACCCGTGGATATCAGTCTGGTTGGTCGGCTGTTGCCCGACGGCGGTAACGCCCGTGCGGTCATTCGCCGGCGAGGAGCCGCAGTGGGGCGTTTGCAGATCGATCTGACGCCGCTGCCGCCCGGCAACGCCAGCTGGACCGAACGATTGTTCGCGGCGCCATTGTCCGGTGGCATTCGTTATAATGGTCCGGCCGATACGCTGTTCTCGCTGGCGGCGCTTGCCGATCAAAGCCTTGAGGGCAATATCGGAGTCGCAGCCGATTTTTCGGGGCAGGTACAGACGCCGCGCCTTACCGGCGTAGTGCGGGCCAATGACCTGATTTACGAAAATGACATCTACGGCACACGCCTGACCAAGCTGCGCGTGCGCGGCGTGTTCACGAATGACCAGCTTGAGGTAACAGAATTGTCTGCCGTTGCAGGAAACGGAACGGTCACCGGCAAGGGCTTTGTCAACTTAAGCTCGGACAAGGGTTTCCCGCTTCAGCTGGATCTCGATCTTAACGAAGCAAGGGTCGCACGCAGCGAACTGATATCTTCCACCGCGACTGGCAAGATCAGCGTGACCAATACCCCGGGCGGCGATGCGTTGATTAGCGGAACATTGCGTCTGCCCGAAACGCGCTTCAAGATTATCCGCCAAGGTGCCGCGGCAGTGGCAACGCTCACCGGCATACGGCGCAAAGCTGCCGCCGGCCGTCCACGGGTGTCAGGCGATGCCGACCCGATCAGCAGCCTGCCGAGCAAGTGGAAGCTGAATATCAATCTGGTTGCGCCCGATGAATTATATGTCAGCGGTATGGGCCTTGAGTCCGAATGGGGCGCCAATTTGCGCGTCACCGGCACAAGCGACGCGCCGCTGATCGCTGGTGACATGCAGCTTGTGCGCGGGACGCTCGGCTTTGCCGGACGCTCGTTCGAGCTCGAAAGCGGGCGGATATCGTTTAACGGTGGACCTGCAAGCAACCCGTCAATCCGGGTCGCCGCAGCGAGCGAAGTCGATGGAACCACGGTAAGGGTTAACATTCGCGGCACTGGCCAAAGCCCCGATATAACCTTCAGCTCGACGCCCGCATTGCCGCAGGACGAGATTATGGCGCGGATATTGTTCGGCAATTCGATTGGCGAATTGAGCGCCATTCAGGCGATTCAGCTCGCGGCCTCACTCAATAATTTGCGCGGCGGTGCAGGTGGGGTCAATCCACTGGGCGTGCTGCAATCGGCAACCGGGTTGGACCGCCTCCGCATCTTAGGAGCGGATGAAGTAACCGGACGCGAAATGGCGGTAGCGTTCGGCCAATATATCACCAACGATGTCTATGTGGAGATCGTCACTGATGCTCGTGGCTATACCGCGACGCAGCTGGAAATCAGCCTTACTCCGGCATTGTCGGTGTTGAGCCAGATCGGATCGGGTGGAACATCCAATGTCAACGTCCGGTACAAAAAGGATTATTGATGCGCGCCTGCCTGATAATCTGTTTGTTGCTGTGCGGATGCCAAAAGGATTTCGACGCACAATATGCCGAAACCGAAAAGAAGGTGAAGGCCGCAGAAGCAAAGCTGGATGCCGAGATGGCAAAAGAGGCGGCAAAAGAGCCGGGACAAAAGACAAAGGATTGATCTATCGCGATGTCTGCCCTTTTCTTTACCTGCAACCGGCCCTAACAGAACGCCATGTGGCATCTCCATCAATATCCGCTTTGTCCGTTCTCGCGCAAAGTCCGCCTGCTCTTGGGCGAAAAGGGTATTGCCTATAGCCTGGTGCGCGAAAACCCGTGGGAACAGCGCGACGATTTCCTGCATATGAATCCGGCAGGCCGCACGCCAGTGATGCGCGATGCCGAGCGCAACATCACGCTGGCGGATTCGGTCGCGATTTCAGAATATATCGACGAGACGGTTTCGGCCAATCCGATGATTAGCGGCACCGCGCAATATCGCGCGGAAATCCGGCGGCTGGTGGCGTGGTTTGACGAACAATTTTACGGCGATGTGACCCAGCCTTTGCTGCACGAGCGGATGAAGAAGCGTCTGATTGACCGGCAACCACCCGACAGCAAGGTCCTGCGCGAAGCCATGAAGCTGGCCAATGGCCATCTCGATTATGTCGATTATCTCATCGACCATCGCGCGTGGATGGCGGGTTCAACAATGAGCATGGCCGACTTGGCGGCAGCCGCGCAGATTTCCGTGGCCGACTATCTTGGCGGTATCGACTGGAACGGGCATGAGCAGACCAAAGCGTGGTACGCAATGTTCAAGTCGCGCCCCAGCTTTAGGCCGTTATTGTCGGAGCGGATGGAAGTCATCACGCCGCCCAAACATTATGAGCAGGTGGACTTTTAAGCCTCCGCCAAGGCCACCAGCTGGTCGGCGCACGCACCCCAGCCTTCCTCGAAACCCATCTCTTGGTGCCGCTGGCAATCGCCCTCGGTCCAGTGGCGACAGGTTGCAGTGTAACGCGTGCCGTCTCCTTCAGCTTCGACCGACCATATCCCGATCATAAACGGTCCAGCGGGCATCAGGTCGCCGACAAACGCATCCGTGAAGGCAAAGCGGCGGCCTTCGTCCCAGGCGAGAACGGTGCCGGGGTGCGGATGTACTTCGCCATCGGGGCCGTACATCGTGCAGGTCGACGCGCCGCCCGGACGGCGCTCAAGCTTCTCGAACTCGGCGCGCCACGGTTTAGGGCACCACCATTCGTCGATGCGATTGGCCATGATGTCCCAAACCTTTGCAGGCGGGGCATTGATGAGGCGGGTGACGGAGAGTTCCCAGCCATTTTCTGCAGTTGCGGTCATCGATATTCTCCTCGTTCAGTCACGGTCCGTGGGGCCGAGCATCCAGTAATGGCGGTAAGGTCTGCCGCCATCGACGGCGCGCGCCACCGATGGGCGGGCAAGTGCGCGGGCGCGGTATGCCTTTACGCGCGGGCAGTCATCGGGGATGGGAAGCACCCAGTCGGCATAAAAGAGTGCCGGCGCCCCGGCGCAATCGGCTAGCGTGAAGTCCGCGCCGCACGCCCATCCGTCCTCGGGTAGCTTTTCATCCAGCCATTGGTATATCGTCGAAAGCGCGTTTTTTGCGCGGTCAATCCGCATGGGGTCAGGTTTTTCGGTGATAAAGGGCAAATGCTCAGCCACTACCGCCTGCATGTTGGCCATGACATGATTGTCGAACACGCGGTCCATGAATCGCACTTTAAGTGCTTCATGGCGGTCGGAGGGGACCAACTGCATAGAGTTTGGATAGGCCAGATCGAGATGTTCGATAAGGATAGAGCTTTCGATGAGCACTTTATCACCGTCCTCGAGCACCGGAAATTTATTGGGCGGCCAGATTTGCGATAGCCGCCTACCTACCTCTTGATTGGCCGCAAAATCATCCTCGACGCTCTGAAATGTGAACGGCAGTTCCTTTTCATACAGCGCAATCAGCGCCTTCCATGTGTAGGACGAAAATGGGTGGCCGTGGAGAATCATGCTCATCCCTTCACCGCCGCTTCAATCGCTGCGACGTCGATCTTCCCCATTTGCGCCATGGCGTCGAATGCACGTTTGGCGACGTCGCCGCCTTGCGCAATTGCATCAGTCAGGACTCGCGGCGTAATCTGCCAGTTTATGCCCCATTTGTCCTTGCACCAGCCGCACTGGCTTTCTGCGCCGCCGTTATCGACGATAATGTTCCAGTAACGGTCGGTTTCTTCCTGACTGTCGGTCGCGATCTGGAACGAAAACGCCTCGGTATGTGGAAAAAGTGAGCCGCCGTTGAGGCCGATGCAAGGGGTGCCAAATACGGTGAATTCGACGACCATCACATCGCCCGCTTTACCGCCCGGGGAATCGCTGGGGGCATGATGGATTGCCCCCACTTCGCTGTCGGGAAAGTTTGCTGCATAAAATGCAGCGGCGTCCTGGGCATTGTTATTATACCATAAACATATCGTATTTTTTGCCATTTTCCTGTCTCCTTGGGAAAAATTCAGCCTAGCCAGCCCTTGCGTTGCCAGTGCCGCGATAACTGCCACTGGACCACCGCCATCACCACGATGAACATCGGGAAGGCGAGCATGGAAATGTCGGTCTGTGCTCCTTGCGCGACGAGGAAAGGGTAGCTGAACTGGATCAGGATCGCGATCAGGCTGAGTGCAAAGGCGAGCGGCGCCCACCACTTGCGCAGGATCAGGCCGATGGCACCAAGCGTTCCGACGCCGACGCCAATTGCATAGGCCGCCCATGCCCAGCCGGGCATCGACACCCAAAGATCGCGCTGGATTTGCGGGAGTGCGGCAATGTCGGCGGCGGACATCGTCCACTGGCTGACAAAGGCGCCGATGCCCATCAGGTTCCAGAGCAGGAAAACGATGCCGACCCAGGTCAGCCAGCGCGGTGGGGTTGCGGCGGTCATGTGCGTGCTCCTACCAATGCGAAGGGCGCACCCTGCGGGTCCACGCCGACCATGCTGAAATCGCCGCCGGGGATTTCGATTGGTTCTTGAAGAATCTGGCCGCCTTTGGCTGTGGTCGTGGCGACCGCAGCATCGATGTCGGGCACGCGGAAATAGTAAGTCCACATCGGGATCGGCATTTCGGCCATTTTGGGCATCACTGCACCCAAGCCAAATCGGCCCTCCGCATCTTTCCAGAATTCATATTTGCCGAGCGGTCCCATATCCATTTCGCCGTCCTTCACCCAACCAAAGAGCTTGCCGTAAAAGGCCTTCGATGCTTCGGGATCGGTGCTCGAAAGTTCGTTCCACGCACAATGGCCGATCATTGGTTCAACAGCGGCAAAGCTTTTGCTCTCCGCCTCGGGTTGGTCCGCAGGTGGCTTTGGCTTCATGATGTAAAACATCACGCCCTGCGGGTCGGCGACAAATGCGGCGCGACCGGCTTCGGGGATGTCGAAGGGCTCCATATGGATGCTGCCACCCGCTTCCTTTATGTCCGCCGCAGCTTTATCGACATCGTTAACGGCTATATAGCCCATCCAGCACGACCGTGCGCCACCAGCCTGCATTTCCGCCGTCAACGGCATCAATCCTGCAATCGGGCCGCCGGAGGACGATATCATCCGGTAATCCATCGGTGCGTCGCTTTTGGCTTCAATATCCCAGCCGACGACTGCGGAATAAAATTCCCGCGCGCCATCTGCATCGCTCGTCATCAGTTCATACCAGATGAAGTCGCCGTGTTTGTTTGCCATTTTCCCTCTCCTATTTCGACAGTTCGACTACGGGCGCAAACCCGCCGAAAATCATCCTTTTGCCGTCGAACGGCATCGGGTTCTTTTCAGGGTCCATGCGCGGGTCGGCCTTTGACGGATCGTTCATCCATTCGGTCATTGTCGCCATTGCCGCGTCACGCGTTGCCTTGTCGGGCCATTCGATCCAGCTAAATAATACTGCCTCGTCTTCCTCGGCCTTCACGGCCATACGGAAGTCGGTTGTCTTGCCCTCGGGCACATCATCGCCCCAGCATTCGACGATGCGAAGCGCGCCGAGGTCCATAAACACGCTGTCGCCAAGCTTGGCGTGCTCGATAAACTTCTCCTTGTTCGCCTTGGGGCAGGCAATAACGAAACCGTCAATGTAGCTCATCGTCTCTCTCCTTTATGGCGCCCCCTGTTTCTGGCTTATTAGCTCGGCGGCATCGCTGCCATATCCATCCAGAATGGCCCCCAGATATGGCCGTCGGGATCGATGAAATCGCGGCCGTACATGAAGCCGTGGTCTTGTACTGGGTTGATATCTGCGGCACCCCCATGTTTCGCTGCCGCTTCGTTCATGGCGTCGACTTCTTCTTTGGTATCGAGCGACAAGGCGAGCATCACCTGGCTGCTGCCTGCGGGCGGCATGGGACGCGTAGTAAAGCTGTTCCACTTGTCATGCGTCAACAGCATCACGTTGATGGCCTCGCTCCACACCATAGCGGCAGCGGTATCGTCGGAGAACGCGGGGTTCTTGGTGAAACCGAGTGCCTCGTAAAACGCCACCGATTTGGGCAACTCCGCCACCGGCAGGTTCACGAAAATCATTTTAGTCATTTGGGCTCTCCTCGCTTGAACAACATCTCGATATATTGCTTCAGATGCGCGACACTGTCCCGCGCGATCTCAGGATCATTCTTGGCCTTTGCCATGATGAATGCGCCTTGCAGTACCGCCTGAGTGTGCCGCGCAAGTCCGAGAGCGGTCACGGCGTGGGTGGTGTCGTACAAGTCGAGAGCCTGCTGAATGTCGACCGCAAGCCGCTCACAATAAGCTGAAATGCTGGCGTCGCAGGCCACACGGATCGGGTCGCTGGTTGCGAACGATTCCTGCAACATCGTGCCGACAAAACAGGTGAAGTCGGCGACAGGCCCTTCAAGCATCGCAAAGCGAAAGTCGATATGACCCAAAAAGCGGTCAAGTGGATCAGCAAGCTTGGTGTGTGGGGGAAATTCAAACATCGGCGCAGCGCGGTTGGTCCATTGTTCGGCTGCGGCTACGCCAAGCGCCTCTTTGGATGTGAAATGGTGGAAAAATGCGCCTTTCGAGACACCTGCTGCCGCGCAAATCTCGTCAACTGAGGTTGCCGCATAGCCCTTGCGACGGACAACCTGATGCGCGGCATCAAGCAGCTTGATACGCGCGCTGATCGGTGGCGCTGATAACGGGCGACTCGAATTCATGAGTCAACATACCAACTGGTCGGTATGAGTCAATATGAGCATAAGTCAGCCCGTGCTGGAGGCGGTTATGCCCCAAGCTTCCGGTCACTTTGTTCGTTGAAATTGGTACTTAGTCGAGCGGGATATAGGCCGCGATGTCGCGTGGCTTCAGATACAGCGCGTCATCATGGGCCACGCTGTTGGTGAGCGCATAAAAGGCTTTGGCCTTGTCGGGACTCATGCCCATCTCACGGTAATAATCGACATATTCGCGGTTGACCGGGTCGTTCTCGGCAAAGTCGTCGGGCTCCATACCGTCTTCATCGAGCCAGCTGTGAACAGCGAATTCTGCTTCAGGCGCGGCGCTGCGTCTGGCACCTGCCAAAAACAGTTCGACGCCGCCGGAACGGACCGAGCCGCCATCGGGAACATAGGTGGCAATCCCGGCCTTACGGACCATTCGGGCCAGCATCAGATTGGCTTCGTCGTCGCCGGTGCCTGGGCAGTCGACCATGTCGATCTGCCGGATGCCGGGAAAAGCGCGGAGCATCGCTCGGAACTGCGCAGGGGTCTCGCTTTCGATGCTGCCGTTCAATTCTGCGCGGTTGGCATCAACCACAGCGAAGGGGCCGAAGCTTGCGATGACGGAATGCTGCGCAACCGGTTGCGGTGTAGCGTCTTCGGCCCACTCGTAAACCTCGGGTTCGACGCTGACACTATTCAAGGCATGCCCGCCCGATGGCGCAAGGGTGAATGCACCAAGGGCGAGCATACGTAGTACGACAGACAGTGTCATCCGAACCTGTTGGGCTACGCCGACTTGCGAAGTGGTGTTCGCAAAGGGTTAAACCGATTTTAGCGATGTTTTCTGAAGCAAGAATATGTGCGAGCGGTTGGTATACGAACCGGTGGTAATTGCGGCGCAGCGTCCATTTCTGTCAGTAAATCCCTGTCGACCACTGGACCGGTTGGCAGGGCCTCCGCCGGATCATCAAACACCCTGGTGCGGCGGGGGTCCTTTTATGCCGGACGCGGTAAAAGGGGGTAGGGGAACACAAACATGGTGTCGATTGTATCGACCGTGGCCTATCTCGGGCTGGAAGCGCGCAGCGTCGAAGTGCAGTGCCAGATTGCACCGGGCATGGTCGGATTTGCAGTGGTCGGCCTTCCTGACAAGGCAGTCGCCGAAAGCCGCGAGCGGGTACGTGCCGCGATATCTGCTCTGGGGCTGGCATTGCCGCCCAAGCGGATAACGATCAACCTTTCGCCTGCTGATCTGCCCAAGGAGGGGTCGCATTATGACCTGCCGATTGCGCTGGCATTATTGGGCGCGATGGGGCTGGCCGATGCCGAGGCGCTGGCGCAATATGTCGTCGTGGGCGAGCTTGGACTGGACGGACGCGTCGCGGCCTCGCCGGGCGTGTTGTTGGCAGCGCTCCATGCATCATCGCGCCAGATGGGCCTGATCTGTCCGGCAGCACAGGGCTCGGAGGCGGCGTGGGCAGGACAGATCGAGGTTGTTGCGGCGCCCGACTTGCTGGCGCTCCTCAACCATCTGAAGGGGCAGGCATTATTGCGCACGCCCGAGCCTGGCATTGCGGAGCCGCGGAAAGATGGACCCGATCTGAAGATGGTGAAGGGCCAAGAAACGGCAAAGCGCGCATTGGAGATTGCCGCAGCAGGCGGTCACAATCTGTGTATGGTCGGTCCACCGGGTGCTGGAAAATCGCTGCTGGCGTCTTGTATGCCTGGGATATTGCCTGAACTGACGCCTGCCGAGGCCTTGGAAGTGTCGATGATCGCGTCGGTTGCAGGAACGCTTGAGGGCGGCAAGCTCGTTCGCTCACGACCATTTCGTTCGCCGCACCACAGCGCGTCTATGCCCGCTTTGGTTGGCGGCGGATTACGCGTGCGTCCAGGCGAGGTGAGCCTAGCGCATCTGGGTGTGTTGTTCCTCGACGAGCTGCCCGAATTCCAGCGCGGGGTGCTCGACAGTCTGCGCCAGCCGCTCGAAACCGGCGAGGTCAGCGTCGCGCGTGCCAATAGCCATGTGACCTTCCCCGCTAATGTCCAGCTGGTTGCCGCAATGAACCCGTGTCGCTGTGGGCATCTGGGGGATGCAGCTCTGGCTTGCTCTCGTGCGCCGCGGTGCGCCGCAGATTATCAGGCAAAGATATCGGGGCCGCTTCTGGATCGCATCGACCTGCATGTCGAGGTGCAAGCAGTCAGCGCTGCCGACCTGGTTTTGCCCCCGCCTGCCGAGGGGTCTGCGGACGTGGCGGCGCGCGTCCATGCGGCACGGGATATCCAGAATAGCCGCTTGGCAGGCACAGGCCTTCGGACCAATGCTGAGTTGGACGGCGACGCGCTATCTGCACATGCCACACCCGATGAGCCGGGCCGGAAATTATTGGCGCAAGCCGCCGAAGCCATGCGGTTATCTGCGCGCGGCTATACGAGGATATTACGCGTGGCACGCACCATTGCTGATCTGGCGGGAAGTGAAACGGTGGGACGGATACATATTGCCGAGGCATTGAGTTATCGTAGGCAGGCACCGAGGAATTGATGCCTGAAAGGTCTACCTCCCGCGCTTTCGCTTGGGAGTTTTTCTGGAGAATGTCCCCCGGACATTCTCAATATCCGAAAAACTGGTGCGGATGGCGGGACTCGAACCCGCACGCCCATAGGACAACAGATTTTAAGTCTGCAGCGTCTACCATTCCGCCACATCCGCGCGCGCTCTCGCAGACAGCATTACGCCTGTCTGGTCAAGAGCCTTTGGTCTCGACGGTGTTACTTGTTCAATTGCTCGCGGACTTCCTTGCCCGGCTTAAAATAGGGCACCCGTTTGGAAGGCACGTCGACTGAATCCCCAGTACGAGGATTGCGGCCCTTGCGCGGTGATCGGTCGCGTGTTGAGAACGCACCGAAGCCGCGCAGTTCAACCCGGCCCCCGTCAGACAGGCGCTGGATAATCTGATTGAAAAACAGATCGACAATTTTCTCAATCTCTTCGGTTTTCAACTCTGGATTCTCGTCTTCCAGCTTCTTGATCAATTCAGACCGGATCATGTGCAAAGCCCTTCATATTTTTGTGGCCAGGGCCCGACCTTGTTTGGATGCCATGCGACCAAGCGGCTCCGGTTCGGGTTCGACATGAAAAGTGACAGAAAATTTTTGATTTTACAATGCTCTTGCTGTGCAGACGTTTGCAGTAAGCCAATAAAAAACCCGCCCTTGCTGCCAAGGGCGGGTTTTGTGTCCCAAAAGTAGAACTTTGGTTAGAAAGCCGTGGCTTACTTCTTCGCACCCTTCAGCGCTTCGCCAAGGATGTCGCCAAGCGATGCGCCCGAGTCGGACGAGCCATATTGCTCGACAGCCTGCTTCTCTTCGGCGAGCTGAAGCGCCTTGATCGAGAAGTTTGGCTTTTTCGAACGGTCGAAGCCTGCAACCTGAACGTCGAACTTCTGGCCAACCTGAAAACGGTCAGGACGCTGTTCGTCACGGTCACGGCCGAGGTCGGCACGCTTGATGAAGCCGGTTGCGCCATCATCGCCAGCCTGCACTTCCAGGCCGCCATCGCGAACTTCAAGCACAGTGACAGTTACGGTCGCACCCTTTTTCAGGCCGCCAGCCGAAGCAGCGCCGGCTGCCGATGGGGCACCCTTTTCAAGCTGCTTGATGCCAAGCGAGATACGCTCTTTCTCGGCATCGATGTCGAGCACGATAGCTTTGACGGTTTCGCCCTTGCGGTGAAGATGCAGCGCTTCTTCGCCAGTGATGCCCCAGGCGATATCGGACATGTGGACCATCCCGTCGACGTCGCCGTCGAGACCGATGAACAGACCGAATTCGGTGGCATTCTTAACTTCGCCTTCGACGGTCGAACCGACCGGGAACTTGTCAGCGAACGATGCCCATGGATTGTCGTGCGCTTGCTTGAGGCCAAGCGAGATGCGACGCTTTTCCATGTCGATGTCGAGAACGACAACGTCGACTTCCTGGCTCGTCGAAACGATTTTGCCCGGGTGAACGTTCTTCTTTGTCCACGACATTTCCGAAACATGGACGAGGCCTTCGATACCGGCTTCGAGTTCGATGAACGCGCCGTACTCGGTGATGTTGGTGACAGCACCCTTGAGCTTCGTGCCAACAGGATATTTGGCAACCGCTGCATCCCAAGGATCGCTTTCAAGCTGCTTCATGCCAAGCGAAATGCGCTGTGTGTCCTTGTTGATACGGACGATCTGTACCTTGACGGTGTCACCGATGTTGATGACTTCGCTCGGGTGGTTGATGCGCTTGTAGCTGATGTCGGTGACGTGCAGCAGGCCATCGATGCCGCCCAGATCAACGAACGCACCATAATCGGTGATATTCTTGACGACGCCGTCGATGATTTGGCCTTCAGCAAGGTTCTGGATGAGGCCGGTGCGCTGTTCTGCGCGGGTCTCTTCAAGGATGGCGCGACGCGAGACGACGATGTTGCCACGCTTGCGGTCCATTTTCAGGATGACGAAAGGCTGCGCGATATCCATCAGCGGGCCAACGTCGCGAACAGGGCGAACATCGACCTGGCTGCCGGGAAGGAATGCCACTGCGCCGCCAAGATCGACGGTGAAACCGCCCTTGACGCGTCCGAAGATAACACCGTCAACGCGGTTACCAGCGTCGAATTCGCCTTCGAGAACGTCCCATGCAGCTTCGCGGCGTGCACGGTCACGGCTGAGCATGGCTTCGCCGTTCATATTTTCTACGCGGTCAACGAAGACTTCGACTTCGTCGCCAACTTTAAGATCGGCTTTCTGGCCGGGCATCGCGAATTCACGCAGAGCCACGCGGCCTTCCGATTTCAAACCGACGTCGATGACAGCATGGTCATTGTCGATTGCGGTTACGGTACCTTTTACTACGCGGCCTTCAAAGCCGCCATCTGCGCCGCCGAGTGATTCGTCGAGCATTGCCGCGAAATCGTCGCGGGTCGGGTTTGGCGAAGTTGCCATGTTTGAGTGATCCTAACTTAACGTTTTTATCCGGCCAATCGGTTGGTTCCGATGGTCTTTGACCAGAAATGCCCCATTGCCCGAATAGCAATAAGGCGCTCGTTTTAAGAGGTGTCGGTTGAGCAACGCCCCGCCGTTTAGCTCAGGTGAAGCTTGGCTTCGACCAGCGCAATCGCGGCTTGAACGGCGCCGCCTATAGTCAAATCGCCAGTATCAAGCAAGATGGCATCGTTCGCGGGCTTTAACGGCGCGTCGGCACGGGTGCTGTCGCGGATATCGCGCGCCTCTATATCGGCCAATATGTCAGCAAAGTTCATATTCAACCCGTGCGACAGCATCTCTGCGTGACGCCGCCGTGCGCGAACTTCCGCAGGCGCAGTCACGAACAGTTTCACATCGGCATGTGGCGCAATCACCGTCCCGATATCGCGCCCGTCAAGTAATGCGCCGCCTGGTTGGTTGGCGAAATCGACCTGACGCTTATTCAGCGCGGCGCGAACGGCCGGGTGAATTGACACTCGGCTCGCCAAGCCCCCAATTTCTTCCGTCCGTAATATGGCATCGCCCAGCAATTCATCGGGAAAATCGCAGCCTGCCAGTGCGTCGACCGAATTATCGGGATCGCCGCCATTTTGGATCACCTGAAATCCAACTGCGCGATAAAGCAGACCGGTATCAAGAAAGGGCAGGCCGTAATGTTCGGCCAGTGCCTTTGCGATGGTGCCTTTGCCAGAGGCTGTCGGGCCATCGACGGCGATAATCATTCAGCGATGCCTGAATGCTTTGTGGCTTCGGCTCGTGCTCGAAGTGCCTTGAAGATGCCAAAAATGGCGATAGCCATCCAGACCACCTCCAGCACCATCGTCGGCAAATTGTAATTCACCGTCAGCGAAATGGTCAGCAAAGCCGCGCCAAGCAGATTTGATACGTTGAACCACAACGCGTTCATCTGGGTTGTGAGGTTACTGTAGGCGAATGCCGCGACAATGAAAAAACTGCCTGCAAAACCGATAAGGTCAGCAGCAAAGGGAGAGAGATATTCGGTCAATTTGGAACTTTCAGATTGTCGATAATCGCCTCGAACGTCGGGAAGCTGGTCGCAATCGGTGATACGTCGTCCACCGTCACGCCCCGGTAGCAATGTTGCCCTGCCACCGCGAAGCTCATCGCGATGCGGTGATCGAGCGCGCTGGCGATGGTTGCGCCGCCTTCAAGCGGTTCGCCGCCGCTGCCTTCGATGACAAGGCCGTCTTCACGTTCCTCAACGTTTGCGCCAATGGCTTTGAGTCCCTCTGCCATCAACGACAGCCGGTCACTTTCCTTGACGCGCAGTTCGTCGAGGCCGCTGGTGGTGGTACGCCCTTGCGCGACGCTGGCAGCGACAAAGAAGACTGGAAACTCATCAATCATGCTTGGTGCCACGGCTGGAGGCACTTCAATCCCGCGCAAAACCGAATGGCGTGCGGTGATGTCGGCCACTGGTTCGCCGCCTACCTCGCGCTCGTTCGAGTAGCTAAGGTCCGCGCCCATAGCCTCAAGCATCTTGTAAATGCCGGTGCGCGTCGGGTTCATGCCGACATGGGTGACGGTAACTTCGCTGCCGGGCGTAATCAGCGCAGCAACGATGGGGAATGCGGCGGACGACGGGTCGCCGGGGACTTCAATAATTTGGGGCTTGAGCTCTGCTTCGCCCATTAGGCGGATATGGCGCACGCCGTCCGCGTCCACCTCGACGGTCAAATCCGCGCCGAATCCGCGCAACATCCGTTCGCTATGATCGCGGGTGGGGATGGGTTCGATGACTTCGGTAATGCCTGGCGCATTGAGGCCAGCGAGCAATACCGCGCTCTTCACCTGTGCCGACGCGACCGGCAGGCAGTAGCTGATCGGAATGGCGGGCACCAACCCGCGCACCATCAACGGCAAAGTGCCGCCGGGGCTTGCGGTGAACTCCGCGCCCATCAGGCTGAGCGGATCGATCACGCGGCCCATCGGACGTTTGGAGAGGCTTGCGTCCCCGATGAATGTTGCTGTCAGGCGGTGGCTGGCAACCAGCCCCATCAGCAATCGCGTCGATGTGCCGCTATTGCCCATATCCAGAGCGCTCGCAGGCTGCATCAATCCGCCGACGCCGACGCCGTGAACGGTCCAACTTCCTTCGCCTGTGCGCTCTATAGTTGCGCCCATCGCGCGCATCGCGGCGGCAGTGGCCAAGACATCCTCGCCCTCGAGCAAACCGGTTATCCGGCTTTCGCCCACGGCAAGCGCGCTGAGCATCAACGAACGGTGCGAAATCGATTTGTCACCAGGCACCTTTATGGTGCCGTGCAGAGGGCCATTATTGCTGAATGTGGCGGGGCGAGGGTTGATGCTGTGCATGTCGCTCCGCGCTTTGCGGATGATGCGCCGCCAAGTCAACGACCACAGTTAGTTTTGACACCGCCGCCTCGCTGTGGCAATGGCCGCGCCAATCAATGGTGATTCCATATATGGCATCATCTTTTCAATCTATTTCAAGAAGGATTTAAGCCTGCCATGATCAAGGCTGAATGGGGAACCAAGCGCACTTGCCCGAAATGCGGCACGCGTTTTTACGATCTAACCAAGGACGAGCCGGTTGAGTGCATCGAATGCGGCAACCAGTGGACGCCCGAGCCCGTGCTGAAATCAAAACAGCCATTGCCGTTCGAAGAGGTCGAAAAGAAGAAGGACGACGCCGATTTGGCCGATGACGATCTCGACATCGACGTAGATGCCGTTGATGGTGACGTATCGCCCGACAATGATGTCGATCTGGGCGGTGACGAAGATCTGGGCGTTGCCGGTACCGAAGGCGATGCCGACGAGATCTGACGCGAAACTTCGCACTTGATATCTCCGGGGGCGCCCGCTAGTGGCGCTCCTCACCAAATAGCCGACCAGATTTCGGCAGGATGGGGCCTTAGCTCAGCTGGTAGAGCGCTTCGCTGGCAGCGAAGAGGTCAGGGGTTCGACTCCCCTAGGCTCCACCATTTTACTCCCGTTCTGGCCAAATCACGCGAATGCGCTTAAGGGCCACTCATGCATTTTCTCGACCAAGCAAAAATCTTTATCCGCTCCGGCGCGGGCGGGCCGGGGGCTGTCAGTTTCCGGCGCGAGAAATATGTCCAATATGGCGGCCCTGATGGCGGCAATGGTGGCAAAGGCGGCAACATCATTTTTGAAGCGGTCGCTGGCCTCAATACACTGATTGATTTCCGCTACGCGCAGCATTTCAAGGCGCAGCGCGGTATTCAGGGCATGGGGCGTGACCGGCACGGGGCCTATGGCGAAGATCTTGTCATCAAGCTTCCCGTCGGCACGCAGGTGTTGGCAGATGATGAAGAGCGTACCTTGTTGCTCGATCTGACCGAAGTCGGCCAACGAGTGGTATTTCTGAAAGGCGGCGATGGCGGACGTGGTAATGCGTCGTACAAAACCTCGACCAACCGCGCACCGACTCAGCACGGGCCTGGCTGGCCGTATGAAGAAATGTATGTCTGGCTGCGGCTGAAGCTGCTGGCCGATGCGGGCCTTGTCGGGATGCCCAATGCGGGTAAATCGACCTTTATCAATCAGGTGTCGAATACCAAGGCCAAGGTCGGTGCTTATCCCTTCACCACCATACGTCCGCAACTGGGTGTAGTCAGCCACAAAAGCCGCGAGTTTGTGCTTGCGGATATTCCCGGTTTGATCGCCGGGGCGGCCGACGGCGTTGGCATTGGCGACCGCTTTTTGGGCCATATCGAACGCTGCCAGATCCTCATTCACCTGATCGACGCGACGCAGGACGACCCGGTTTTGGCGTGGCAAACGGTGTGCGATGAACTTGCCGATTATGGGGCCGGACTTGAAGACAAGCCGCAGATCGTGGCACTCAACAAGGGCGATTTGCTCGACCCTGAATTGATGGCCGACATCGCGGCGCAATTGCAGGCGGCAGGCGCGCAGGATGTGATTGCGATTTCAGGGGCAACCGGACAAGGCGTGCCAGAGGTGCTTGACCGCGTTCTTGAAGCACTTCCTGCCAAGAGCGGCCTTGAATCGACTCAAAACACCGGAATTTCGGAAGACGGGACATGGTCGCCGATCTGAGCCCAGCTGCCTTCTTGCCGACTTCTTGCCCGCTATTGGTGGTTAAGGTCGGTTCGTCGCTGCTGGTACAGTCCGATGGCGGCGTCCGGCGCGAATGGCTGGAGACTTTAGTCAAGGACATCAGTGCAAGGCATCAGGCGGGCCAACGCATCATTATCGTGACATCCGGCGCGATTGCACTGGGTGCGCGGCGGATGGGTTTTGACAAGGGCGGCAGGGCTAGTCTGGCCGACGCGCAGGCAGCGGCTTCGGTCGGGCAGATTATATTGTCTGGCATCTGGGCAGAATTGCTGGCCACGCAAAGCCTCGCGGCAGCGCAGATGCTGGTGACGCTCGATGATCTGGAAGATCGTCGACGGTACCTGAATATCGCAGCAACTCTAGACCGGCTGTTGGGTGCAGGCGCGGTCCCGGTTATCAATGAAAATGACAGCGTTGCCACCGAGGAAATCCGTTTTGGCGACAATGACCGACTGGCGGCGCGTGTAGCGCAGGCAGCGGGTGCGAGCGGGGTCGTGCTGCTCTCCGATGTCGACGGCTTGTATGACCGTGCGCCGCATCTGCCGGGTGCGGTATTGCTACCGGTGGTCGAGAAAATCGATGGGCGCGTGCGGATCATGGTGGCCGAAGGGTCATCATCCGGCATGGGTTCTGGCGGGATGGCATCCAAGCTTGATGCAGCGGACATTGCAACGCGCGCTGGCATCGGGATTGCCATTACCTCGGGCCTGAACGAGCATCCCTTGGCGGCGCTGGAAAAAGGTGGGCCATCCACCTTCTTCGCCCCACGCCAAGGCGGATCGGCGCGCAAGAGCTGGCTCGGTGGGCGCTTGACGGTCAAGGGCCGCATCCGTGTGGATGACGGTGCAATTCGTGCATTGAAAGCAGGAAGCAGCCTTCTTCCGGCCGGTGCGCTTAGCGTTGAAGGCGAATTCAAACGCGGCGATGTAATCGACATTAGCGCCGATGACGGCATAGGGATCGCGCGCGGCCTATCCGAATATGACGCAATTGATGCTGCTCGCATTTGCGGGCATCGTTCGGGCGAGCTTGAAGCCATTCTCGGCACTGTGCCGCGCTCGGTGCTCGTGCATCGTGATCAGCTGGTGATGCTTTGAAGGTAGTAGCATTAACGGGAGCAACCGGATTTGTCGGAAGGGTGACGCTTGACCGATTGGTCGAAGCAGGATGGCATGTGCGGGCGTTAACCCGACGCAATCAACCAAAAAAGGCGGGTGTAACTTGGGTGCATGGCGCACTGGATCGGCCTGATAGCCTTGCCGAATTATGCGAAGGCGCAGATGCGGTGCTGCATATTGCAGGTGTGGTGAATGCCCCCGATGCTGCTGGGTTCGAAGCGGGGAATGTGACGGGTACCGCGAATATGCTCGCCGCCGCCAAGGACGCTGGCATCAAGCGGTTCGTTCATGTGTCATCGCTCGCAGCCAGGCATCCTGAGCTTTCTATGTATGGCGCCAGCAAGGCGCATGCCGAAAAGCTGGTCGGCACGAGCTTGCTCGACTGGACGATTATTCGCCCACCCGGCGTTTACGGCCCCGGCGATACCGAGATGTTCGACATGTTCCGACTGGCCGGTAAGGGCTGGGCATTGCTACCGCCACGCGGGCATGTTTCGGTCATCCATGTCGACGATCTGGCGCGGCTTTTGGTCGCGCTGCTACCCGTGCATGATGACGCGACGGCGCGCATTTTCGAGGCAGATGACGGGATCGAGGACGGCTGGAGTCATGAGGCGTTCGCCCGCGCGATTGGCTGGGCGATCGGGCGGCGCGTCACCACATTGCATGCGCCGCGTTTTTTGCTGAAACTTGCCGGGCAAGCCGACCGGTTGTTTCGTGGTCGCAATGCAAAGCTAACCCCCGATCGCGCCAATTATCTGGCGCATCGTGACTGGACCATTGACCGCAGCGCGGCACCACCGCCTGCGCTTTGGGTACCACAGATCGCAACGCGGCAAGGGTTGAAGGACACAGTGCGATGGTATCGCGCACAGGGCTGGATGTAGGCACATATATTTGCCCTTTTGCCGCCTTATTCGATTGCCATAGCGCCGCAAAACAGAAGGAACTTATATGACTGACCGCAACGAAATGTACGACCGCCTGAAGGGCCTGATCGAGCCGTTCAACAAAAAAGGCGTCGAAGTAACCGAAGGCACGACTTTTGCAGGTGACCTCGAATGGGACAGCCTGACTGTGATGGACTTTGTTGCCGAAGTTGAGGACAGCTTTGACATCGTCATCAGCATGAACTTGCAGGCCGAAATCGAGAATGTCGGCCAGTTGGTCGACGCAGTGAAAAAGCTCACGGATTGATTGCAATGACAGACCTGTTCTCCAAATTCGATGCGCTGATCGCCCAACGCGAAGGCTTGCTTGCCACCGGCGTGAAAGACCCGTTTTCGCTGGTGATGGAAGAAGTGAAATCGCCCACGGTCGCGGTTGTCAGCGGCAAGGAAACCATCCTGCTCGGCACCTATAATTATATGGGAATGACCTTCGATGACGATGTGATCGCGGCGGGCAAAAAGGCGCTTGACGAATTTGGCGCTGGCACGACCGGCAGCCGCGTGTTGAACGGCACGTTTCAGGGCCACAAAGAGTGTGAAGACGCGCTCAAGGAGTTTTACGGGATGGACCATGCGATGGTCTTCTCGACGGGCTATCAGGCCAATCTGGGGATTATCAGCACGATCGCGGGCAAGGGCGATTATGTCATCCTCGACATCGACAGCCACGCGTCGATCTATGATGGTTGCAAAATGGGTGATGCCGAAATCGTCGCCTTCCGCCACAATGATGTCGAGGCCTTGGAGAAGCGATTGAAGCGCCTGCCTGCCGATGCGGGCAAATTGGTGGTGCTGGAGGGCGTCTATTCGATGATGGGCGATGTCGCACCGCTGAAGGAAATGATCCGCGTGTCGAAAGAGGCGGGCGCGATGATCCTGGTCGATGAGGCGCATTCGATGGGCTTTATCGGCGAAAATGGTCGCGGCGTGGCGGAAGAGCAGGGCGTTTTGGGCGATGTCGATTTCGTCATCGGTACCTTTTCGAAATCGGTCGGAACCGTCGGTGGGTTCTGCGTATCGAACCATCCGAAGTTTGAAATCATGCGTCTGGTCTGCCGTCCTTACGTCTTCACCGCGAGCCTGCCGCCAGCCGTTGTCGCCTGTTCGGCAACCAGCATCCGCAAGCTGATGCACAATGGCAACAAGCGGGCGCATTTGTGGGAAAACAGCAAGACGCTGCATAAAGGCCTTCGCGATCTGGGTTTTCAACTCGGTACCCCCGAAGCACAGAGCGCAATTATCGCTGTCATCATGCCCGACCTCGAAAAGGGCGCGGCAATGTGGGAAGCCTTGCTGGAAAACGGCCTTTACGTGAATCTCGCCCGTCCGCCGGCCACACCGGCAGGAATGACGCTCCTGCGTTGTTCGCTGTGCGCCGAACATACGGCTGAACAGGTCGCCGATATCCTCGACCGGTTTGAACGTGCCGGCAAGTCAGTTGGGATTATCTAAGCCGGACGCATGACAAGGCTCGACCGAAATGCCCGCCTGATGGCTATATGCTTTGCGGCATTGGCGGGCATGGTTGACGCCATTGGATTTATGGCCAGCGGCGGCTTTTTCATGTCTTTCATGAGCGGTAACTCGACTAGGTTGAGCATCGGCATCGCTACAGACGCGTCCTATGTTGGGATAGTTGCGCTGCTGCTTGCCGGTTTTGTAGCAGGGGTCACTTCCGGCTCGCTGATTGGCCGAAATGGGATATTGGCTGCGCGCAGGCGGCAGGCTCTCATCCTCGCCATCATCGCCATACTACTGGCAGTTGCGCCGTTTCTGGCCGTTAAAGGGATGCTATTATTTGCACTTTGTCTGGCGACATTCTGCATGGGTGCCGAAAATACGCTGTTCGAGCGGGATGGTTCGGTGTCATTCGGGCTCACCTATATGACCGGAGCGCTGGTCAAGATTGGTCAGGGATTGGCAACGATGATCAGCGGCGGGGAAAAGCTGGCGTGGCTTCCTTATCTGATTTTGTGGCTAGGTTTGATCAGCGGCGCTGCAATCGGGGCGAGCTTGTTTGGCCTGTTCGGTATGAATAGCCTGTGGGCGCCAGCAGCCTTGGCTGCGTTTTTTGCAATTGCGATGCTTTTCGCAAAAGGGAATGCTGACTAACGAACCGCGCCCTTCGCCAATAATTTTGGCACCAAAACTAGCGCCGCCACCAACGGCCATCTTCGCTGCCAGGGTTTGATTGCAATCTGCGTCCCGGCGTGGCGGTTTACCTTCCACGCCAGATAATCGATGCCGCCAGCATAAGTGAATGCCGCCTTGGCCAATCGCGCGATGGTCAGCATTTTGCCGCGCCGACGTAAGGCCGGCCAGCGATCGCGTTCCTGCGCAATCCGGCCCTCAGGGTCCGGCAGGATATGGATTTTGTCCCCGCGCAATTCATTATCAACCATCGTATGATGCAGCGCCGCTCTGCCAAAGCGTTCATAGCGTTCGGGGTCGAACTCGATCACGGATGAAGGCCGGTCCTTCCGCTCTGCGCGCAGTTCGGCGCCATAGGTCATCTGGAAACCCGATTGCCATAAATCGAGCACATCGACCTCGCGTTCTACAAACGCCAATGCTGCGTTGAGTAAAGTCGGCGCAGCACCCGATATGGCGCGCACCGCCATTTTCTGCGCGTCGTCATCCGCAGCCCACACCAAACGCGACGGTTGGGCAAAGCGCGCCCATACCGACACTGCCGATGCAGCCGGCCGGTTGAGGTCGTGGAAATCCTGTTCGCTGAGTATCGCGACCTTGGCCATCAGGCCGTCATGTTGGAAGGGGAAGACATTGGGGGGCAACCGCCGGTTCCATTTGGCGAGCCAGGCCCTGTCATATGCCGCGTTGTAATCTGACACAATCAGATAGAAATCGAGCATCTGTCCTTCGAGCTGTTCGGAACGCAGGCACGAGCCATAGAAAAGCACTGCCCTTGCGGCATCGGGATATTGGCCCGCGATATGCGCTGCAAAAGCCCGCACCTGCGGAAGCGCAGGAACGGCCAATTCGTCAGCAACCAACTGGGTAAGTGACAGCATCATGCTGTCTTAGCCTTGCATCACAAAATTGTCAGGCAGCGAGTTTCAGGAACGGCACGGGCGCAGTCGAACGCAACACAATTGGACTGCCCAGGCTCGCTTCGAATACTTCGCCATCCAGAACGACACTGCTTCTGTCGCTGTCTATCCGGATCGTGTCGCCTTCCTGAAAATGGATGCCTTCCATCTTGTGCTGCCCCAACTTGCCGCGCAGCGATGCCGTAATCATTTTTAGCATCGACCAGCCGCTTTCATCGACAGCCAGGAACTTCATCAACCCCTTGCGTGCTCCACCAGCCTGCGCGCCCAGAAGTAACTTGTCCAATGTGGTGACAATCAGAACCGAGAAGATGCCCTGCAATTCGCCCTGGCGGATGAAGGACACGCTGATGGGTCTGGCGCGAGCCGGAAGAAAATCCGCCTTTAATCCAAATATGGCGGAAAACAGGACCGCCATTGCCGCAAGAAAATGGCTCAGCCCATTGGGAAGCCCAAGCGGATAGATTTTGTGGCGGCAGTACAATATGGTTTCGGCAAGGCCCGCCCCGCCCAGAAACATGCCAAGGACTGGTCGTGCGCCTTCGCTACCGTCGCTCAGCGCAATCAGTTCACGTACGACGATATGATTAGTCAGATCGCCCTTTGCGACTTCTACAATCTGCGCGAGCGCATCGAGAGGGTCGCCAACCGCGCCAAGGTCCAGCGCGATCAGGTTGGTTTTGCCATTGGGCAGCACGGCCACTGGCGGCGGCGTGCCTTCGAAATGGCCGCCATGATATAGCTCGGTCAAAGCCGATTGTACCGTGCCATCGCCGCCATTGACGATCAGTACCTTCGGCTTCACGCGGGCGATCATCTCGAGCGCTTTGGCGATCTGGCCGATTTCCTCGACCTCATAATGGAAGATGTCCGGATTTTTTGCGCAATAGGTACGAACCGCCGGCAACAGCGATCTGTTGCCGGTTGAATTGGGGTTCGAAAGGAGCGCAACTAAAGCCAAATATTTTCCGTTACATATATTTGAGGTTGATGGTTATCCGCGTCACGCCCGGTCCGGCTTGAAAAGCGACCTTGCTTACCGACGGTTTGCCAAGATTGAAGATATTGATGCTGGGATTGTTGGAGAAACCGCCGCCATCGTTGCGGATGTCGGTTTTGCCGTTCGCGTTCAAATCATGACGAACCGCGATGCCATATTTTCCTTCGGCGGGAACGGGCACGCAAAATGACATGTTGCCAGCATTGGCGCGGCTCTCAATCCGGTGCAGCCAACTGCCCTTTGAAAGCCATGCGCTTCCGGTGGCAGGATAGGACTGCACGCGAATCTTGCCTGCGGACTGTTTTACACCGCGCACGTTAACCAGCACTGCGGGGCCTTTACCCGCAGAACAGCGCGACAAATCATTACCGATTTCTTGGCCAGCCAGAGCCGTGCCCGAACCGAGCGCCAGACCAGTGGCCGCCAAAAATGCAAAAAACTTATTCATTACAAAACTCCTGGAACGCTATTTCCGGCATCGTCACTTTGTCGGTGCCATCGATATTGCCCCTGAACCTGTAAGCGTCTATCGGGTGAGTTTGCGGCCAAATTAGGGTGACAGGGCGACCATAAGTTGAAATTTATCACTGCCACCGACCGCTACATCTTCAAGCTTGTATTGCTGCCACTGCTCGCGACGCTCGCGATTGCGGCGTCGTTGCTGCTGCTCGAAAAGATGCTCAATCTGTTCGATTTTGTCGCAGCAGAGGGCGGACCTGTGAGCGTCGTCTGGCGCATGCTCGCCAATCTGATTCCGGAATATCTGTCGCTTGGCATTCCGATCGGCCTGTTGCTGGGTATCTTGCTGGCCTTCCGGCGCCTTGCAACCTCTTCGGAACTCGACATTTTTCGTGCCGTCGGAATGAGCTATTTCCGGCTGCTCCGGGTACCGTTCCTGTTTGCGATCACACTCGCTGCTGTCAACTTTGCCATTGTGGCTTATATTCAGCCGAGCGCACGCTATTTGTACGAGGAGTTGCGTTTCGAACTCCGCTCTGGCGCATTCGGGGCGAAGGTCCGTGTCGGCGAGTTTAACAATGTGGGCAAAAATTTGACCGTCCGGATCGATGAGAGCCGGAATAATGGCAATGAGCTATCGGGCATGTTTGTCTATGCAAAAAGCAATGGCGGCCAATCCATTGCGGTAACCGCAGAAGAAGGGCAGTTCCTGCGTACCGACGATCCCGACACGATATTGCTGCGTTTGGAAAAAGGTACGCTGGTGCACGATGCACCGACTTTCAAAACGCCCCGCGTTCTCAGCTTTACCAGCCATGATGTCCCGATCCCGCTGCCGCAAATCGAAAATTTCCGGACCCGCGGCGGCAAGGATAGGGAGTATCTGCTGACCGAGCTGGTAAATATCGGTGGCGATTCAGCACGGCCGGCCGTGGAGCGCAATCAGGCGTGGGCCAACTTCCATTTCCGGCTCGTCGAGGTGGCGATGATGCTGCTGCTGCCGTTCCTTGCGCTTGCGCTCGCTATTCCACCCAAAAGGTCGACCTCGGCGTTGGGTGTGTTCCTTTCGATTGTGATGGTCGTTACCTATCACAAGATCAACGAATATGCCGAAGGCGTTGGTGGCATGGGCATTGTCGACCCGTTCATTGCTTTATGGGTGCCGTTCCTGTGTTTTGCTGGCCTGATATTGTGGATGTATCATGTCATCGCGCATGTCCCCGGTGGTCAGCCGATTGGCGCGCTTGAGGTATTTGCCGACAAGGCTGGCAAGTCGATACGCAAGCTGTTCCGCTTTGGCCGTAAATCGCGGCTGGCGACCATCGGCATGCCCGGTCAGGACGCGCAATAATGCATTTTTTCCCTTCCAAAAACATCACATGGTACATGGCCCGGCTGTTCGTTATTCGCAGTCTTGCGGTGCTGGCCATGCTCGTGCTGGTGCTGATGACGCTCGACCTGCTCGGTGAGAGCGGCAAGATATTGTCGGTTCCGGGCAATGATCAGGGTGATGTCTTGCGTTATGTCAGCATGCGTGCACCACAGATTATTGCCCGGTTTCTGCCCTTTTCTGTCTTGCTCGGCACTCTGATTACATTTGCGGCGCTCAGCCAGAATAGCGAAGTCATCGCGATGAAGGCGGCGGGTCTGTCGGCCCACCAGATTTTGGCGCCGATGTTTGTCGCCAGCCTAGGTGTCGCGATCCTTTCCTTTGCTTTCAACGATACGGTGGTCGCGCCCAACACCGCGCGTTTGAAGGTCTGGCAGGAAGCCGAATATGGCACAGTGCCGCCCGATACTGGGGTGAAGACGAATGTGTGGGTGCGCGAGGGGCAGGATCTAATCAATGCGGGCACCGTGACCGGTACGGGCAATGCAACGCTGCTTGGCAATGTCAGCCTGTATCTGCGCGCCAATGGCGGATTGCGTCAGGTGATAAAGGCGCAGGAAGCGCGCTACACCGGCGAAGGCTGGCAGCTTAAGAATGTGAAATCCTTCGATGTTGCAACCACTGAACAGAAGACCTTTGAAGGCTTGGTAATCGGTAAGGGGATTTCGCCTGACCGTTTCAATTATGTGAAAGTTGACGGCGACAGTCTGGCCTTTTTGCCGTTGATGGGGGCAATCAATGATTTGAAGGCGGCGGGGCGGCGAACCGACAATCTCGAAGGAATATTGTGGCATAAATTGTCGGCGCCGCTTTCGACGTTGCTGATGCCTCTGCTGGCGGCGGTGGCGGCATTCGGTTTGGCGCGTTCGGGAGCTTTATTCTTGCGTGCCGTAATCGGAATGGCGCTTGGTTTTACCTATTTTGTCGCCGACAACTTCGCGCTCGCGATGGGGAATCTGGGGGCCTACCCGCCTTGGATTGCGGCTTGGGGTCCGTTCCTGCTGTTCCTGCTGATTGGCGAGACGGTGCTGGTCCGCACTGAAGAATAAGGAATAGAAATGCCCGACATCGTCATCCGGCCTGCGCTCACCAAAGCCGACAAAAAGGCGTTCGTGGACCTGCCATTTCGCCTGTATGCCAACGATCCCAACTGGGTTCCGCCGTTGAAGGACGAGGTCCATGGTCTGATTACACCGGGAAAAAACCCGTGGTTCGAACATGGCGAAGCGGAGTTTTTCCTCGCTGAGCGGGGCGGGCAAGTGGTCGGGCGTATTTCCGCGCATATCGACCATCTGGCGCTAAAGCAGCCACCAGAGCAGGGCATGGGCCCTGGGTGTGGCAATTGGGGGATGTTCGAGGCCGAGGATGCAGCCGTGGCCGCAGCGCTCATTGCCCGGGCTGAAGACGCGCTCCGCGCCAAAGGCATGACCCGGTCAATGGGACCAATAAGCCTTGCGATGTGGGACGAGCCGGGATTACTGGTCGAGGGGTTTGACCATCCGCCGACCGTGATGATGGGGCATCATCAGGCGACCTATCAGGGCTGGGTTGAGGAAGCAGGCTACGCAGGCGTCAAAGACCTGTATACCTACGCCATTCCCATCGATGTGCCGTTCCCTCCATTGGTAGAGCGCATTGTCGCATCGGGTGAACGCAATGATCGCATCGTCATCCGCCGCGTCGATAAGAGTAAGTTCAACGATGAAGCTGAGCTGATACTCAATATCCTCAACAACGCATGGAGCGATAATTGGGGCTTTGTGCCGTTCACCGATGCCGAGATTGCCTATGCAGGCAAAAAGCTGAAGCCCATCGTGTATGAAGATCTGATCCGCATCGCCGAGGTCGATGGCGAGCCTGTTGCCTTCATGATGACGCTGCCAGATTTGAACGAGAAAATTGCGGGTTTTGGCGGGTCGTTGTTCCCATTCAATTGGGCAAAGCTTTTATGGTGGTTGCGCAAGCCGTCTGTGCGGACAATGCGTGTACCGTTAATGGGCGTGCTCAAAAAGTTCCAGTCAACCCGTATGGCAAGCCAGCTGGCCTTCATGCTTGTCGAATTGATCCGTCAGGATTCGGTTGCAAAGTTCGGTGCCGTGCGTGGCGAATTTGGCTGGGTGCTGGATGACAATGGGCCAATGAAGTCGGTCGGCGAAGCGATTAACGGGAAAATCAACAAAGTATACCGCATCTATGAGAAGGCGCTGTAACGCCACTTCAGCGTTTGCGACATTTTCATACACTTTCAAAGTTGCGTTGTGAGGCGGTGCGCGTAGCATTGCCGTCGAGTGCCGGGCTGTTTGCCCAAATGTTCGGGAGTGAACATGACAGTCGAAGCCGCAATAGCTGCCAACCGTTTTGGCCTTGGTGCCAGACCGACCGAAGCCGGGATGGCTAACCCACGCTCTTGGCTGAAAAACCAGATATCCAGTTTTGAGCCATCTCCGCCTGAACTGGCTGGGCAACCGGCCCGTGCCGAAATTGCTGCGGAATTTCGCGAATATCAACTCGACCGGAAAGACCGGCGCGAAGCAAAGAAGGCGGCGGCGATGCAGTCCGATCAGGAAGCAATCGATCCCGCCAAAATCGAGAAGGTCGTCAACAATTTGCGCGTGCGTTATGTTGCGGCGGCGGATGCCAGAGTCGATGCCGCGCTCGCCAGCGATACCCCATTTGCCGAGCGGCTGGTGCATTTCTGGAGCAATCATTTTGCGGTCTCCATCGACAAATTGCCAGTTCTGGCGTTGGGCGGCGATTTCGAATTCAACGCAATCCGGCCCAACGTTATGGGCAAATTCTCCGACCTTCTGATTGCGGCAGTTACTCATCCGGCGATGCTGCTCTATCTCGATCAGGCGCAATCGATCGGACCCAACAGTCCGCTAGCCGCCGGGATTGCTGCGCGGCGAAACAAGGAACTTGGCCTGAACGAGAATCTCGCGCGCGAGATATTGGAGCTGCACACTTTGGGGGTTCGTGCCGCTTATACCCAGGCCGATGTGGCCGAATTTGCCCGCGCGTTGACAGGTTATACCGTCGGCGGCATGACCAAAGGCCCGGTGCAGCGACTGCTGCTGCAGAATGGCAAACCCGGCGACAGCCTGTTTTTCGAACCGATCCACGAACCTGGCGACCGGCGGATTATGGGCAAAGTTTATGGGGAACGGGGTGCTGCGCAAGCGAAAGCGATATTTGCCGATATCGCGATGCACCCGGCGACCGCCAAGCATATCGCAACCAAATTGGCGGCGCATTTTGTTGCCGATGTACCACCGCCTTTGCTGGTGGCGCGCCTCGAAAAGGCATTTCTGCAAAGCGGCGGCGATTTGCCGACGGTATACCGCGCGCTCATTGACTCGCCGGAAGCATGGGCGTCGCAGCCAGCGAAGTTCAAGTCGCCTTGGGACTGGGTCATATCCAGCCTGCGGGCGCTCGACGTGCGCGAACTCGCCAATCGCAGCCGGCAATCGGTGGCGATGTTCAATCAATTGGGTCAGCCGATCTGGAAGCCGGGTTCTCCATCGGGCTATGCCGATACCGCCGAAAATTGGGCGGGAGGCGCAGCGCTGATGCGGCGCGTGGAAATCGCCAGCCGCCTTGCCGAGCGCAGCGCCAATCGCGTCGACGCCCGGACGCTCGCGCCGCGCGTGCTCGCCGGGCAGTTGGGAAAGACGACAACCGAAAGCATCGCGAGAGCGGAGAGCCCATCCCAAGGACTCGCCCTCATGCTGCTGTCACCTGAATTTTTGCGGAGATAGGGATATGCTGAACCGCCGCTTTTTCGTCGCATCGGGTCTTACAGGAATTGCGCTTACTTCGCTGCCTTGTCTCGCGTGGGCCGCCCCCGCCACGAACAAGAAATTCGTGTTCATCATCCAGCGCGGTGCCGCCGATGGCTTGGCGACGCTTGCGCCCACCGGCGATCCTGACTTTCTGCGCGCACGCGGTGATGAAGCGTCCGACGCGCTTACGGGAACAAAGCTCGATAGCCTCTTCACGCTCCACGCCGCAATGCCCGAAAGCACCAAGCTGTTTTCGGCAAAACAGGCAAGTTTCGTCCATGCCTTGGCATCTGGCTATCGCGAGCGCTCGCATTTCGACGCCCAGAACATGCTCGAATCAGGCGCCGGACGACCATATGGTAGCGACGACGGCTGGCTAGGACGCTTGCTAACCATTCTGCCTAAAGACGAAGCCAAGGCAATGGCGGTTGCGCCTGCTGTGCCGCTGGCATTGCGCGGACCCATCGCAGCGAACAGCTATGCGCCATCACGGCTGCCTGATGCCAACGCAGATTTGATGCAGCGGCTCACCAGTCTTTATGCGGAAGACCAGCAGCTTGCCCAGCTCTGGAGTGGTGCACAGGCCGCAGAGGCCATGGCCGGTGCGCCCGCCGATCAGGCATTGAAGGGTGGCGCCGCGCTCGGCCAAATGGCGGCGGGTTTGATGGCTGGCGCTAATGGTGCACGAATAGTCATGCTCGATACCAACGGATGGGATACGCATTTCCAGCAGAGAGGGCGGTTGACCGCAGGTTTGAAACAGCTCGATGCATTGATTGGCGCGCTTCGCGATAATCTGGGTGCCGAGTGGAACAACACGCTGGTGATGGTGGCAACCGAATTTGGACGCACCGTCGCATTCAACGGAACCGGCGGTACCGACCATGGCACCGCAAGCGCCGCGATGCTGTTCGGTGGCTCGCTGGCGAACGGTGGCAAGGTCGCCGCCGACTGGCCGGGGCTCGCAGCGCCGAAGCTGTATGAAGGGCGCGACCTGAAGCCGACGATGCGGTTTGAACAATTTGCGAGTGATGCTGTTGCCGCGCATTATGGGATTGACCCTGTCAAAGCCAGGCGGACCCTGTTCCCTGAATTCACCTGAGTTGCAGATTTTGCGATGCGCGTGCATCAACGGGCGATGACCCGTTGTTATCGGCTGGACAGGCCCTCCCACGATATTGCGCTCACGTTCGACGCGCATCAAGGGCCTGACCCTTGGGGAGGTGGCAATTTGCATCCCGGCGAGTTCGCGCCGGTTATTGTTCGGTCGCAAAAGACGCAGCAACGCGTCGTCCGCCCGATGGTCTGGGGCTATCCTGCGCCCGATGGCATTGCGCCAAATGGTGAAGTGAACTGGGTGCCGACGGTCCGCAACGTCGAAAGTCCGTTCTGGATCGGCAATTTGCGGCATAGCGAACTGCGGTGCCTTGTTCCGGCCACCGCCTTCCTGTTGCGCGCCAAGGCTAGGGAACATGCTTTTGGGCTTCCCGATCAGCCTTTGTTCGCAATGGCCGGCATTTGGCGCGATTTGACCGATATGCCGGTTTTCGCGATAGTATCGAGCGACGCCACGGGTGAGGCGAAGGATAAGGGGGCGAGCAGCATGCCGGTTATTCTCGATCAAGCGCAACAGCAGCGCTGGTTGACCGCGGACTGGAAAGAGGCGTCTTTGTTGGTTGCGCCATATGCAGGCGCGCTTGCGATATGTGCGTAGTCGCGATTGCCTGGGCCGCGCATCCCCGGTGGCGGCTGGTGGTTGCGGGCAACCGCGATGAATATCACGCTCGAGATTCTGCGCCGCTCGCGCGGTGGGAGGATTTACCGGATATAATTGCAGGTCGCGATCTGGTCTCTGGCGGAACATGGATAGGGATTAGCGAGGCTGGTCGGTTTGCCGTCGTGACCAACATCCGCAATCCTGAAGGGCCAGACCCGGCCAAGGCGTCCCGCGGCGCTTTGGTGAGCGATTGGCTGGAGCGCGGGACCGTGCCGGATAGGCTGGATGCGTTTAACCCGTTCAACCTCATCCTTGGAGATGCCGATAGTCTCGAATATCTGGCCAACCGTCCGGGCGACGTCCGTGAACCTCTGGCCGCGGGTATCCACGGCCTGTCCAATGCCATCGCGAACGAGCACTGGCCGCGCAAGGACAGGCTGAATGCGATGATGGCCGACTGGCTGAAGGGAGCTGCGGACCAACCGGAGCAATTGTTGGAGTGCCTTGCCGACGAAAGCCTGCCGGATCGCGATGCTCATCCGATTTTTATCAAAAGCCCGGTTTACGGCACGCGCTGTAGCACGGTCATTGTCGTTGATAACGAGGGTCTGGGGCAGATTATTGAACGCAGTTTTGACGCAGATGGATTAGCAGTCGCCGAAAGTCGTTTGAACTTCAGCTGGCACGGTTGACCGCAAGCAAGGAACAGCGCCTCCACTTCCGCGTTTGCCTTTCCGACCTTCAGGAAAGGATGCCCCATGACACCGACAGATAACAGCCCACCGGCGACCAACGCTGCTGCGAATGAAAATGCTGAAGATGCCGCAATCACTGCAACTGGTGCCGACATCGATAACGACCACGCGGATGAAAAGCCGCTGGACCGTTCGCAGGACGCGCCGCAGAACGACAACTCGGAACAGGATGATGAACCGGCGCAAGCGCAGACTGTTGCCGGTGACGCCATGCGCAGTGAGTCTAGCTCTCCTCTCGGACAAGAGAGCGAACATGGCGGTCATCCTAACCCTGCTCAGCTTGGGGCGGATGACGCTCAGGACGTTGTCGATCACATGAACCAGATGGAACGCAGCGGCCAGATCGACATGGATGCCTATCGCGGTGAACGAAATGACGACGACGAAACCGAGATGCTCGGACAAAGCGGCATGGAGCCGGAAGACCTAGATGAGCATGGCAACAAACCGCGCGATCAGCAGTTCACGCCGGTCGAATAGTTTTCCCCAAGGCATTCAATATGGAGTGTCGTAAGGAGCGGAAGGGCCCGTTCTCCCCAACCGGAGGGCGGGCCTATTTTTGCGTCTTGGCTTTCGCCTTGTGCGCCGCAATATCGGCATCGAGTGCAGCGATACGAAGCCGCTCGGCAGAATCCTTCGGCAGTCCCTTCAAGCGCGCGGTGGCCCAAAGGCTTCGGCGTTCAGATTCAAGTGCTTTAAGATATAAGTCGGCCATGCCGCTGCCTTAGGCCGATCCGTTCACGGCGTAAACAGTGGTTGGGGTTTCGCAGAAACTATGGCTGCCATCGGCAAAGCGCCATAGATATGCGGAAACAAAGCGCCACCGCGCGACACTTCCCACTTAATCACGCCGTCCAGCATCGCCAAATCGACTTCGGCAATGACCAGATCCTTTTGGCCAGCAAAATGCTTGTCGAGCGTGCCCTGTAGCTGTTCCGTGGTGGACAGGTGGATATAGCCATCTGCAAGGTCAACCGGCGCGCCATGAAACATATTGTCGGCTTGGAATTGAACCCATTGCCCGGCGGTCAGGATTTTGAATGCTGTGCTTGGATGGGATGCTTCTGTCATCTCGTTTCCATGAAGAAACAACGGTCCGCAGGCAAGTTCCATCGGCTCATCGCAAAAACTGTGGTAATAAAGTAACACGCGCTTGTTGTTTTATATTCATGAAACGGATTGGGAACCCATTTCGTTTGTTCATTGGCGTCGCAATGACGGCGTCAGTTTGACAATAAATGGAATATCAAAATGCGTAAGATTCTAATTGGTGCGGCTCTCCTCTCCACCGCACTTGCCACTCCAGCATTCGCTCAGGAAAGCGCACCTTTCACTGGCCCGCACATCGAAGGCCTCGTCGGATATGATGATGTCAGCGAAGGCGAAGGCAATGTCATGTACGGCGTCTCCGGCGGTTACGACTTTCAACTTGGCGGCGTGATTGCCGGTATTGAAGGCGAATTTGCCGATTCCGAAGTGAAAGGCACCGCAAACGACCTCGTCACCACTGGCGACAGCTTCCGTCTCAACACAGACCGGGACCTGTATGTCGGCGCGCGCCTCGGCGTTGCTGTTACTCCTACCACGATGATCTATGCCAAGGGTGGCTACACCAATGCCAAATTCGAAGGCCGGTTTAACGATGGTGCAGGCACTATCTATAACAATGGCGTAACCGCCGATGGTTATCGCGTCGGTGCCGGTATCGAACAGAAATTCAACCTGTTTGGACCAAGCGGTTTCATCAAGGCCGAATATCGGTATTCGAATTACCAGAATCTCGACATTGGCCAGAATGACTTCGATCTGGAAACCGACATCGACCGCCATCAGGCAGTTGTTGGCGTAGGCGTTCGTTTCTAGTCTGACACATTAGCAGCGGGTGTGATGTCCGCTGTGACAGAGCCGCCGGGGTGTCAAACCTCGGCGGCTTTTTTTGGGCTAATTCCGGCCCAAGCGCGCAACAATGGTGACAAAGAACGCGGTTGACCAGCCGAGGAGTAGCAAGCCATTGATGCCCTCAATTGCCGCGACCAGCCGCCATGCGGGCTCGATATAGCGGTCGTCGAAGCCGATGCCGGCATAGCTGATTGTTGAAAAATAGACCGCGGTTTCGAGGCTATCGACCGCGCCGATGGCTTCATACAAAAACGCGTAAAGCCAGATTTCGACGCCGTGCAGCGTGAACAGCCCGATCACCAGTGCTAGCGTGAACAGCATCGTGCGGAGCGACATGGCTTGCAAATGATGCGCCCGCTCGACCTGGACTTCGCTGCGCAAGCTGTGCCCAAGCAACGCCAGCCCGCCGCCGTGGATCACCACGGTTAGTAGCACCATGATAGTTGAAACGAAAAGCTGGGTGACCATGCCCCTACATGCAGTCGGTGCAGAGCGTCGCCTCTGGCATAGCGGCCAGCCGGGCGGCCGCAATTTCCTCACCACAGGACAGGCATTTGCCATAATGGCCAGCGTCTATCCGGCCAATAGCGGCGCGGACTGATCCAATCTCCGCCATCACCATGTCGTCTTCGGTGGCGAGCGCGGCATCATCCTCCATCTCGGTGGCTTGCTCCCCAGAGTCGGCACTCATCGGCTCGGTCAGCTCGGTCTCGATTCGTGTTGCCCGGCGTTCAAGCTCGGCCAGCCGGGCGGCGAGTTTATCCCGGACAGCAGCAAGGTCGCTCATGTCGCTGCATCTTGGGCGGCAAGCGCCGTCGTAACTTCGTCCAGCAGCGCCAGCCGTTCTTTCTTCAATTCCTCTGTCCGGTCATCCGATGCGGCCTCGATACCGCTATCGATCCGGTGGATTTCGCGATTCAAAACATGATAGCGATCAGCAAGCGCGGCAAATCTCGGATCGCTGGCTTTCAATGCATGGATTTGCGCGGTTGCCGCGGGAAATTCATCGTGCAACTCATGTGGTGTGTGTGACATCATATTCCCTTTTGTTGTGGTGCTGGCGACGAGCATAGGCCGATAAATCGGATAATCATTGCGCTGAATCAAAAATAATGGCGCGATTTTTCAATCAACAGGGATTGCTAGCGAATGAACAGGACAGCCGCTAAAGTGGACCGATGAGATATCGCGGCCGATTTGGATATGTTTTGATGGCCACTGGCATGCTGGTGTCGCTTGCAGGGACGGCGCAGGCGGATGAAGCGCCGGAACGCGAGAAACTGCCCAAAGCCGTTAAGGTCCCGCCCGCACCTATGCCCGTGCTGCCGCCTGCGGTGATCGATGATGCGCTGGCTATCGGTGGCGAGGACATAGAAGCGCGCAAAGTACGAAGCCGGATGACCATCGTAGTTCAGGTCAACGGCAGCGGTCCTTACCGCTTCGTTGTCGATAGCGGCGCGGACAGTTCTGTCATCGGCGCACGGGTTGCCCGCGCATTGCAACTGCCGGTCGGGTCGCAGGTTACGCTCAATGGAATGACGGGCAGCAGCATTGTCCCACGCGTGCTGGTCGACGAACTTGGGCTTGGGCCGGTTCGTGTCGCCAATCTTGAACTTCCGGTGCTGCAGGAACACGATATGGGCGGCGATGGCATGCTGGGTATCGATGCGCTGGCCGAAGAAAGGTTGATGCTCGATTTCGAAAAGCGCCTGATCACCGTAGAGGATGCAAGCAAGCCCCCAATACGCATGGATGGGGAGATTGTTGTCACGGCACGGCGGCGGCGCGGGCAGTTGATCCTGACTCAAGCGAAGGCAAATGGCCGTACAGTCAACGCCGTTGTCGACACGGGTACCGAAATCACCATTGGCAATTCGGTGCTGCGCGAACAGATTCTGCGGCGTGGCGGCAAGGTGGAAAAAATTGAGGTTACCGGCGTGACTGGCGTTACCGTCGAACTCGACCTGGCCCATGTCGCCGAAATCCGGCTGGGGCGGGTCATCCTGCGCAATGTCCCGATCGCTTTCGCCGATGTGCCGCCATTTGAGGTTTTCGGCCTGGCAAAGGAACCGGCAATGCTGCTCGGCACCGATCTAATGGAAACATTCCGCCGAGTCAGTCTCGATTTCCGGGCACGCAAAGTCCGCTTTCAGCTTCGGAAATGCGAGTCGACCGGCATCATTATCAGCACCGCGCGATCTTCTATATCACGGCTCGGGGTCGAACAGGGCAACACCGACGCCTGCCGGCGCTGAAGGCGATCATCTGGAAATTGCCATAGCTCAATCCATGCGCGCGTCGGCAATTGTTCCAAAAATCAGGACTGCGGCGAAGGCGAGGACCATACCGGCGAACAGAGCGACGAAGGGAATTTGAAACATGTCCATGATGGGCTCCTTTATTTGAAGTGGAGCCAGAATAATCGCCCGGGTGACGACTTTCCTTGATCTGCGTCAAACGGTGTGGGTTTGACCGGAGGCTAAAGCGAAGGCGGCGATCAAAGCGCTTTGTGCCTTAATATTTCTGCGTTAAGCTATCGCCGGGTCGCTCCAGAGGAGAGCGAGATATGAATCCGAACAAGGCCCTGTGGGAAAAGGGTGATTTCACCCGGTTGGCGGCGTGCATGCGTGACAGCGGTGCGGCGTTGGTCGAAAGCGTCGGCGTTGGTCCCGACATGCGCGTGCTTGATCTCGGCTGCGGCGATGGCACCACCGCGATTCCGTCGGCGCAGGCAGGGGCGGACGTGCTCGGCGTTGATATCGCCAGCAATCTGGTTGCCGCAGGTACCGCCCGCGCGGCCGAGCTCGGGCTTGGCAACATCGCGTTTCAGGAAGGCGACGCCTCCGCGCTCGCCGACCTTGCCGATGACAGCTTCGACCTTGTGGTCAGCATTTTTGGCGCGATGTTTGCTCCGCGTCCCTATGACGTCGCCGCCGAAATGGTGCGCGTGGCAAAGCCCGGCGGACGGATTGTCATGGGCAACTGGATTCCCGGTGACCCGACCCTGATCGCACAAGTGCTGAAGGTCAGCGCCGCTTATGCGCCGCCCCCGCCCGAAGGCTTTATCAGCCCGGTGCTGTGGGGCAAGGAAGACGAAGTGCGCGCGCGCTTTGCCGCCGCAGGCGTGCCCGAAGGCAACCTGTCCGCAACCCGCGAGCTGTACACCTTCCGCTTCGACGGCGCGCCAAAGGCCTTCGTCGACCTGTTCCGTACTTATTACGGCCCAACAATGAACGCGTTCGAGGCCGCCGAAAAAGACGGCCGCGCGGATGCTTTATATGGCGAACTGGTCGCTTTGTTCGAACAGGAAAATGTCAGTGGCGATCCGGCGCGGACCGAAATCCCGGCGGCGTTTTTGAAGGTAATAGTCAGCGTTCCCTGAACAGGCGTGATGGGATAAGGTGCAGCTATGCGCGCAACTTATTTCCACCCGATCAAGGCAGGCGCGATCTATTTCGCTTTAATCTTTGCGTTGGGGTTCGTGCTTGGGACGATCCGCGTGTTGTGGCTGGTCCCGGCGACAGGGGAAACCGCGGCGGTCCTGATTGAGCAGCCCATCATGCTGACCGCCAGCTGGTTCGCGGCGGGCTGGCTGGTCAAGCGGCACGGCCTTGTGACGATGGGTGCGCGCGCGGCGATGGGCGCGGTGGCATTAATGCTGCTGTTCATCGCGGAGCCTATGTTGGCCTATGCGCTGTTTGGCCAGTCGCCAGCGGACTGGTTGAGGGGTGTTTTCACGATGCCGGAGCCAATCGGTCTGGCGGGGCAGATAGCGTTCGGCCTGATGCCGTTGCTCATCCCCAACAGGCTCACCAATTGGGAAAGGTGAACGACACCTGTGAATTGAACTCGCCGATTTTGTAGCTCGCGCCTTCGCAGACCGGCGTGACGTCCTGCGGCGTGAACGCGCCGCTTGCCACCAGATTGGCTTTGCCGTTGCCAGCGGGGGTCAGCGTGATGGTGACCCCGCCCAAATTCGCGCTGCCCGCTTTGTCGAGGGTCAGTTCGATGCGGTTTTCCTTGCGCCTGCCGATGCCGGCCCCCCAATACCATAATTGAACCGATTTGCCCGACATGCCCGAAACCTCGATCTTGCGCGACGCAGGATAGCTGTCGAGTGGGCCGCCATTTTTGGCACCGGTCACGGGTGGCGGCGCGCTGTCGGTCCAGCCGATTTGCGGGTTCAACGGCATGTCGAGCCGCGAATAGCTGAGCCCCATATTCCCGCTCTTCGGCCGCCAGGCATTGTCATATTTGCCATCATCGTCGCGGTCTTCAAGGCAGATCCAGCGATAATGACCTTCGCCGGTCGCCCCGCCGAACAGGCCATTTTGCCAGCCGATTGAGCAATGCCGGTCAACCCCGCCCAATCCGCGCCAGATGGTGATCTGCGATCCGGCGGCGAGTGGCACCGCCTTTGACAGCGATTTGCCCTTGTCGTCGAGAAGGTTGATGTCGCTCGCCAGATAGCGCTTCACCGGCGTGATGGCATATTCCTGTTGCGCGATGATGAGCCCCTTGCGCGCCAGCGTCGCGGTGGTCAGATATTCCTGCTTTGCAGTAGTGGGTTCGTTCATCACCAACGCCCAGCTCTGCACTGGCGCGCCATAGGGACCAAAAGGCCCGCTCCAGCAATTCTCGTCCGCCACCGCTGCTGACGGCAGGCTGGCAAGCAATCCCAATGTTATGATTTTCCGCATACGACCCCCTCCGATATTGTGGAGAAGCTATATAAATTGAATTTATCCTGCAAGCATCCAGCCACCGGCCAATGCGGCGGCGAAAACCTGAAATATCGCGGTCTGGTGCAGGTGGCTGGAAAAGGGTTGCTTGCGCGTCTTGTGCCTGAATAGCGCGCGGCCTGTGTATGCGCCGATGGTGCCGCCGAGGAATGCCCAGAGAAGCAACGTCCCCTCCGACACGCGCCATGAGCCTTCTTCGGCGCGGATCTTGTCGAGGCCGAACAGGATGAAGGTCCACAGGTTGACCAGCACAAATGCAGCAAGAGCGTTGGGCAAAGTGAGGAGGGTGGTGATGTCCATTTGCCTTAACCCTTGTATCCCTCTCCCGTCGGGAGAGGGTTGCGCAGACTTGCCGCCTTGGCGGCTAGTCGTAGCTGGGTGAGGGGATGTGCCCTATCGACAGCGCAGAACCCCTCACCAACTCCGCCTAACTCGCTTTCGCTCGTAAGGCTACATATCCTCTCCCAATGGGAGAGGGGAGGTGGCTGGTCAATAATAAGGCTCACACGCGATACCGTCGCCATCGCCGTCCATATGCTCGCCATAGCCGGGGTTGCCGCGATAGAGCGGGGCTTTGCCGGCGGCGCGGACTTCGTTGCAGCCTTCATAATGGACGGATTGCTCGACCGCATCGCGCGCCGCGATTTCTTCCTCGGTCACGGCCGGGAAATTATAGACGCCAAGGAAGGTCAGGACTACCAAAGGAGCAGCGGTTTTGAGGAAAGAGTCGCGGGCCATTGCTCTGAAATGGCATGGGGGTGGTTAAGGGGAGGTTGAGGGGTCCCCTTTTGATTCCGACTAGTATTGGATCCTCGGAGGTTACTTAAAAAATTCGGAGAAATTTTATCGCTACATTAGATTAGTCGCTGTTCGCCTCATTGGCGGTCTGCGAAACATTCCTGTCAAATCTCGTCGTTTCCAATGCAGGCTCAAATAAAAATTCGCCAAATAATTCGTGAAACTTACTTTGAAAAACTTCGTTGTCTCGTATGAAATCAAAACAGGGCCACTCGCGGAAATCAGCTTTCGAAATTTCTTTTGTAGCGACTACCGAGTCCGCAAGCTTACAAACTTCGTCAATGTCATCTCTCAACGCTGCAACGCAAATTTTGTATCGGTTAGATGCGGCGGACCAGTCTACAGAATCTAATACAGAAGTGCATTCCTTGCTTTCTTTGTCCCGGTGCTTATGCGAACTTGCCAAATTTACCGTCATCATTAGCTTTGTTGACTGGCTGGCTTTCGTCCCCTTTAAACCCAAAACAAAAGACAAAACTCTCGTTGGCACTCTATATCGCTCTTGACTTATGAAGCGATAAATCACTTCATTTACCTCGTCGAATGCTTCTTGTTCTTGATCTGGAAAGTGTTTTCTCCAGATTGTGAATATTAAAAGTATACCAAATTCTATTAGCGTATCTAAAGATTGGGCAAGATAGCTGTGTTCTAAAGTAATTGCATCTCCAACACGGTCATTGGCATTTTTTAGTCCATGCAACGAACAAATTTTGGCGTATCTAGCCGTATACGACGTTTCACCGTGTGCTATAAGGTTACGTCTCTCGAATATTTCGATAAAATCGGGCCACTTATCCCATTCTTCTGAAATTTTTACGTTAAACCAATTCTCTATGTTTTTTACCTGCTCATCATGACTACCACGCGAAAACTGATATACCTCATCATCAACCAATTTTGCCTTAAAATCCTCAAAGGAAGTCATTTTAAGAACGTCTGAGACAGGTAATGATTTTTCGCCTGAGACAAAGCGTTCAGGATGCCGACTGAGCATTGTTCTAACGATTTCGGAGATTACAGAATCGAACGTGGCAACAATAGTAAGTAAGACGGAGGTAGGTATCGTGTCGAAACCACTCTCCATTCGAAGCAAGCGTCGGTGCTGCTCCCTTACCTTTATCATCCGGTCTGCGGAGATACCATATATTTCATACTCTGCAGTTTTTTCGATCTCAACACTGCTTTTTTGAATCGGCTCAACGACCTCAAATCGACTGACCAGATTAGTGAATAGTCCTGCAACCGAGCGCAAAGCTAAGATCAGTTCTGACAATCCTAATCCGACATCGGCTACCCTGGACAACAGTTCCGCTAATGGCTGCGTTGCGCTCTCTGTCGTATTCTCCACCTGTTCCAAAGGGGGCGATTCGTCAGATTTTGTTTCAACACCAGCAGCCCAACTCTTTATGCCTTCAAAATCAATGCCGAAAGAGAAGCTTGGGGTTTCTCCCTCTTCGCCACATCGAATGGCGAAATAGGCTTGATGTTCTGGGTTATCAGACATGTCGTACAGCTTACTCCGCCGCAACCCCTGCTTGCTCAAACATATCCACGCCGTCATTCTCGGCCGCCGGCTCAATGCCGATGATCTTCTTCTTGCGGTTGTCGAAGCTGTTCCACACCTGGCCCCAATCGCCGCGGGTGCTGGCCTTGCTGTACTCGGTCGCGCGGGTTTCGAAGAAGTTGGCGTGCTCGACACCGTTGAGCAATGGCGCGAGCCATGGCAGCGGGTGGTCTTCGACCATGTAGATCGCGGGCAGGCCCAACTGGCCCAGACGCCAGTCGGCGATGTAGCGGATGTAGCGCTTGATTTCCTTGGCGGTCATGCCGGGCACCGGGCCCATTTCGAACGCGAGGTCGATGAAGCTGTCTTCCAGACGGACGACCTTCTGGCAGCAATCGATAATATCTTCCTTGACCGCCTTGGTCAGGCAGCCGCGCTCTGCGCAGAAAGCGTGGAACAGCTTGGTGATGCCTTCGCAGTGAAGGCTTTCGTCGCGGACCGACCAGGATACGATCTGCCCCATGCCCTTCATCTTGTTGAAGCGCGGGAAGTTCATCAGCATCGCGAACGACGCGAACAGCTGTAGCCCTTCGGTAAAGCCGCCGAACATGGCGAGCGTGCGGGCGATATCCTCGTCGCTGTCGACGCCGAACTGGTGGATATAATCGACCTTGGCGGCCATTTCCTCATATTCGAGGAAGGCGCTATATTCGCTTTCGGGCATGCCGATGGTGTCAAGCAAGTGGCTATACGCCGCGATGTGGACGGTTTCCATGTTGGAAAACGCGGTCAGCATCATCTTGACCTCGGTCGGCTTGAACACGCGGCCGTAATTTTCGTGGTAGCAATTCTGCACCTCGATATCGGCCTGAGTGAAGAAGCGGAAGATTTGCGTGAGCAGGTTGCGTTCGTGATCCGAAAGCTTCTGCGCCCAGTCGCGGCAATCCTCACCCAGCGGCACCTCTTCGGGCAACCAGTGGATCTGCTGCTGGCGTTTCCAGAAGTCATAGGCCCAGGGATATTCAAAGGGCTTGTAGCTATTGCGGGCTTCTAACAGGGACATCTTCTTGCTCCAAAATCTCCTCTCCCACCGGGAGAGGAAGGGGCCCAAGCCGTTAGGCTTGGGAAGGTGAGGGTGACATGCTCTCCGCTATCATGGTGATTACACCTTCGATATTAGACAGCACATCATTGTTCCAGAACCGGATGACGCGGAGGCCTTGGGCTTCCAGAAAAGCCGTCCGCCTTGCATCATAGTCCTGCGCCTCCCCGTGTTGCTCGCCATCGACTTCGATGACGAGCTTCGCGGGGAAGCTGAAAAAATCGGCATAATAGGGGCCAATTGGCACCTGCCGCCTGAACTTTGCGCCCCGGAAATTTTCCCGAAGCGCCCGCCACATCCGCTTTTCCGCTTCGGTGGCATTTTTGCGCAATTCCCTTGCGCGGGAGATAGTGCCGGAAGGTTGGTTTTCATAGGTCCGCAACGTTGTGACCGTCACCCTTCCGGCGCTATGCGCCTCCCTCCCTCTCCCGGTGGGAGAGGGAATTTACTGACACGCCAGACATTCTTCGTAATCGGTCTGCGCAGCGAGCTCCATTACGGGCGCTTCCGCCGTATTGTCCGCTTCGACGCCGCCGGCAAAACCGGCGCGCTGGATGCTCTTTGAGCGCAGATAATAAAGCGACTTCACGCCCAGTTCCCATGCGCGGAAGTGGAGCATCAGGAGGTCCCATTTTTCCACGTCAGCAGGGATATAGAGGTTCAGCGACGTTGCCTGGTCGATATAGGGCGTGCGGTCGGCGGCGAGTTCGATCAGCCAGCGCTGGTCGATCTCGAAGCTGGTCTTGAATGTGTCCTTTTCCTCAGGGGTGAGGAAATCGAGATGCTGGACCGAGCCGCCCTTTTCGAGGATGCTGTTCCAGACGTTGGTGCTGTCCTTGGCCTTCGCCTGAAGCAGCTTCTCCAGATATGGGTTCTTGACGATGAAGCTGCCCGACAGCGTCTTGTGCGTGTAGATGTTCGCCGGGATCGGCTCGATACACGCGCTGGTGCCGCCGCAGATGATCGAAATCGACGCGGTCGGCGCGATTGCCATCTTGCAAGAGAACCGCTCCATCACGCCCATGTCTTCGGCGTCGGGGCAGGCGCCGCGCTCGTTGGCGAGCATCATCGATGCCTCATCGACTTGCGCGCGGATATGCTTGAAGAACTTCATGTTCCACGATTTGGCGAGCGCGCTTTCAAAGCCGACGCCGCGTGACTGCAGGAAGCTGTGATAGCCCATGACGCCAAGGCCGACCGAACGTTCGCGGGCGGCGGAATATTTCGCACGGCGCATCTCGTCGGGGGCGCGGTCGATAAAATCCTGCAGGACATTGTCGAGCATGCGCATCACGTCTTCGATGAACTGCTTGTCGGTGCTCCACTCATCCCAAGTTTCGAGATTGAGCGAGGACAGACAGCAGACCGCCGTGCGATCATTACCCAGGTGATCGCGACCCGTGGGCAAAGTGATTTCACTGCAAAGGTTGGATGTCGAAACCTTGAGGCCGAGATCGCGGTGATGCTTTGGCATCGCGTTGTTCACGGTGTCGCTGAAGATGATATAGGGCTCGCCGGTCGCCAAACGCGTTTCGACCAGCTTCTGGAACAGGCTGCGCGCGTCGATTGTGCTGCGCACTTCGCCGGTTTTGGGCGAGCGCAGATCGAATTCGTCGCCATTGCGGACGGCTTCCATGAACTCGTCGGTGAGCAATACGCCGTGGTGCAGGTTCAGCGCCTTGCGGTTGAAATCGCCCGATGGCTTGCGGATTTCGAGGAATTCCTCGATTTCGGGGTGCGACACGTCGAGATAGCAGGCGGCTGAACCACGACGCAGCGACCCTTGCGAGATTGCCAGCGTCAGGCTGTCCATAACGCGGACGAACGGAATGATGCCGCTGGTCTTGCCATTGAGGCCCACAGGCTCACCGATGCCGCGAACGCTGCCCCAATAAGTGCCGATGCCGCCGCCGCGTGACGCGAGCCAGACATTCTCGTTCCAGGTGTTGACGATACCTTCAAGACTGTCATCGACGCTGTTGAGATAGCAGCTAATAGGCAGGCCGCGTCCGGTGCCGCCGTTCGACAGAACGGGCGTTGCGGGCATGAACCAGAGCTTCGAGATATAATCATAGAGCCGCTGCGCATGGTCTTGGTCATCGGCATAAGCGGACGCGACGCGCGCAAACAGATCCTGATAATTTTCGCCGGGCAGCAGGTAACGGTCCTGCAACGTGTCCTTGCCAAATTCGGTGAGCAGCGCGTCGCGGCTTTCGTCGGTGACGATAGTGAACCGACGTGCGTCAACGGTCTTGCTGTCGCTCTCCGCTTTTTCATAAGCTGCATCGGTATTCGTTGCCGCTTTTTTGGACGCAGCTTTACCGTCAGCTTTTTCAGCCGTTTCGGTTTTCGCCTCTGTTACCAATTCTGCTTCCAGCACATCGTTCATCTCTAATTCGGCCCCCCGGCCAGTATCTCTAAAATCCATTTCAGCCCCTATGTCCTTATCCATGGCGATTCGTGGCAACCCTGTCGGCCACAACCGCCCTGTAATCCCGTTGCGAAGAGATGTTCTCTTCTTGTTCGACTCAGGGCACGAAAGTCCCTCTTAGCATTTTTTGGACATCGCAGGGTGCAAAATTCGACTTGTCCCCAGCTTATCGACGGAAAAAATCTCCCCGCCGGCAGAATCACGGTCTGCAGCTTAAAGCACAATCTATGGTGATGCCCCCTACGGCCAACCGCTACCTATAGTGCCTTAATCAGTTTCAGACGCAAGAGGGTAAATGGTAAATTTACACTTCAATTCGTCGCTATTGTGATTCCATTCGTCGCACGTATCGGGGTGTTGCAATGCAGCGACGCGTGGACCTGCTAAGCAATTTTTCGGGCGCAAGATGGAAAATCAACGAACAAAAATATTTTCGATTTTGTGTCTGGGTTTATCATCAGCCCCAATATCTGGTGTACCGATACGCGGTCGCCGCTTGCCAAAATATGGGGTGCGCGGCATGTTCTTTCAACCGCATCACCAATCAGGGGCAAGCAATGAATCGGCTATTGGCACTGGGGTTACTGGCAATGGCTTTCCTGTGGAGCGGCGGCGTGCACGCCAGCGCCGATTCGAGCTGTTACCCCGACTGGAAAATCAAACAGACCGACATGAACGGCTGCAGCAGCACGGCATTGCTGAGCCCGGGTAATGACACCCGCGTCAATCTGCTGATGTTGCTCCACGACCGGCATGGCGCAGTTGGTCCGGCGAGCCGGTACAGCTATGACATTCCGGAGCGCCGGGGCGAGGCCGAGCCGTTCGACTATTCGAGCTTTGCATTGAAGCTGGGCCCATCACCTACACCTCCTGAAACCGGGAAGTCTGAAAATTTCGCATTCGGCACGCGCTGCATGAGCAGCATGGCAGGTGGTGCGGATTTTATCGCTGCGGTCGCCAAGGCCAAAGGCCTCTCGAATGACGAGAAAGCGACGCTGACCGCCGTCCGTACGGCGCTGAAGCCCGAATGTTCTGGCGATACCAAAGCAACGCCAGTCGTCGAGCAGGGGCTGGCGCTCGTCAAGTCCAAGGCGGGCCGGGCTTTTGCAAATTACCTGATCGGAGCTGCGGCCTTTTATGACGGCAATTTCGGCGGCGCGCAGGCGTCTTTTGCGAGCGTCGGGAAAACCGACTCCGCGTGGCTCAAGGAAGCTGCCACCTATATGCTGGGACGCAATGCGCTGAACGAAGCCACGCTGGCGGCATTCGACGAATATGGTGGGTTGTCAGGCGAGGGCGGCAATCAGGCATTGCTAGCCGAGGCCGAGGCTGCTTTCCAAGCCTATCCCAACGGCCAATATGCGCCATCTGCACGCGGGCTGTTGCGCCGCGTCTATTGGCTGGCCAAAGACCGTGGCCGCTTGTTGTCCGCATATGCCGCGCAATTTGCGATTGGCGATCCGGCCAAGCGGAACCTTTCCTTCCCCGATCTGGTGCAGGAAATCGATATCAAGCTGCTCGGCGAGCTAAAGCCAGAAGACGCCAGCGATCCGATGTTGTTGGCAGTGCTGAACCTCCGCGCGATGCGGCACGCCAATGATCCCAAATATGCCGATTATGGCACCCCGCCAATTACCCGCGCGGCGCTTGACGCACAGCGGTCGAAATTTAGCGGGCACGAGGCACTTTTTACTTATCTGCAAGCCGTCCATGCCTTTTACGTCGCAAACAGGCCCGCCGAAGTGTTGAAGCTCATTCCTGCCGCGACGGGCGATGGCAGCTATCTTGGCTATAGCCGCCAGTTGCTGCGCAGCATCGCGCTCGATGCCGCTGGTGATCCTGCAGCGCGAGCGTCTTTGATTGCGCTGATTTCGGCTGCAAAGAAACCGCATCAACGCGGCGCGGCTGAACTCACGCTAGCGCTGCATGACGAGCGCGCCAAGGCCGCCGACAAAGTCTTTGCGACCAATTCTGTCATTACTGACGCCGATGTGCGCGAGATATTGCTTCGCTATCATGCCGGACCCGCTTTGCTCCGCAAACAAGCAGCCAAGGCGGCGTCGGATCGCGAACAGCGGGTGGCGATATACACCTTGCTCTACAAGGATCTGACCCGCGGCAACTATGGCGATTTTCTGCGCGATTTGTCGCTGGTGCCCGATAGCGCACGTCCGATGGCGCAAGATGATTATCAGGCACCGCGCTACACCGACATTGCATTGTTCCGGTGGGCCGGCCAGTCAGATTTTGCCTGCCCTTCGTTAAAGGCCGTTGCCACAACCTTGTCTACAAAACCCAAGGACGCACAAGCATTGCTCTGCCTGGGCGAGTTTATCCGCAACAAGGGGCTTGATCCTTATTATTACGGGGTGACACAATATCTGGACGAATTGCCCGACGCCGACGAACTGGGCGGGACGCCGAGCCTGTTCCCCGGCAAACGCTTTTCGCGGCTCGACGCTTATAAAACGGTTATGGCGGACACGACCGCCGCCCCAAGCAACCGTGCTTATGCTTTGTACCGGGCAGTGAATTGTTACGCGCCTGCCGGGTATAATAGCTGTGATTCCACTGAATATACCAAGGCACAGCGCAAGGCCTGGTTCGATCAATTGAAAGGCCAGTATCCAACATCAGTATGGGCAAAGAAGCTGCGTTATTACTGGTAGGACGATGACGCGCCTGTTCTGGCTGGTTCCGATGCTGTTGCTTGTATCGTGTCAGCCAAAACAGCCTCGCGTTGATGCAGCGGATTATGATGCCTTCTGGCTATGGGCTGGCGTGAAACCGCAGCCGGTGCTGGATAACGCCCGAACTATCTATATCCTGGAAGCCGAGATCAGGGGCATCGACAATGCGCGCTTTGTACCGCTCCGGCCTGCAACGCCGCGCGTGAGACATGCCGAATTGTGGCTGGTCTATCGCGTCGAAACGCTGGCTTGGAACGACGCCATTTACGGGCAGGTAAACAGCGACCTTGCCCGCTGGAAGGCGGCTGGAAATCGCGTGGCGGGTGTCCAGATCGATTTTGACGCCGCCACCACGGGCTTGTCCGGCTATGCCGCATTCTTGCGCAATTTACGCGCCCAATTACCAGTGGATGCCAAGCTTGGGATTACTGGCCTTCTCGACTGGAGCAGTCAGGGCGATAGCGCGGATTTGAACCAGTTGAGCAGCGTGGTCGATGACGTCGTGCTGCAAACCTATCAGGGCAGGCACACGATCAAAGGATATGAAAATTATCTGCAAAGTCTCGGGCGGCTTAAAATGTCCTATAAGCTTGGTCTCGTACAAAATGGCGAATGGAAAGAACCGCCGTCCTTGGCCCGCGACCCACATTTCCGAGGATATGTAGTCTTCCTGCTTAACCCGTGAACAGAAACCGGGTCCGCGCATCTCGAATTGCGCGGACCCGGCCTCCTGATGGGGTTATTACCAACACCCAAAGGGAGGGGAGTGTTAGCCCAACAGGAACTTGTTCATTTCAGCCTTGCTGATCTTTTTGCTTTTGTCAGAGTCAGCTGCGGCAAAGGCATCCTTCGCCCACTTATCCTTGGTAGCTGCGTCAGCTTGCTTGGCGGTACCGCCTGCCTCGTGCAGCGCCAATATCCACTTGGCGAATTCCGGCTGATCCAGATCGCCATTCTTGTTGGCGTCATAGGCCGGGAATTCAGCATCGACCAGTTTTGCTACGGTAACCTTTTTCGGCTCCGCTGCTGGAGTTGCTGGTTCTGCGGCCGGTGCAGCTTCAGTCATAGGCGCAGGTTCAGCGAGAGGTGCAGGAGCTGCCTCAGTTGCGGTCGCAGCTTCCGCTGTAGGCTGCGGTGCCATGAGATCAGCCTGCTGTGCGAGCGCGGGGGTTGCGGCGAGGGCCAAAAGGCTTGATGCGGTCAAAATGCGTAACATGAGTTATCTCCGTTATCTAAATATTATGCGGAATATCCGCAGATATGGTTTGATTGGCCGACCTGAAATCATATCGACCCAAACCAATATCAAATGGCTCAACATCTATAATGGAGACAATGTTGCGGTATTGAACCCAGAAAAATCGCCCAAAGGCTTTTCGTCCCTCTCTAAAGCTCCATTCACCTTCGGTCTGAAAATTATATGGGGTAGAATGTTTACACCGGTTGCCGCATTACTTTATCCAATGACATTCTATTCTGAATTTGAATTCAGCGGCACAGCTTCTAAACCGACCCAAGGTTGAGTTGATGACGCTTGAATACCTCGGGTGCACCGTTATGGGCGGTGGCAACATTCTCATATCGCGGAACAGAGTAATGACCGTCACCATCAAAGCCGCCGACCTCATCGACAGCGTCGCCGACGCGCTGCAATATATCAGCTATTTCCATCCAATGGACTATATCCATGCGTTGGGCGAGGCATATGACGCCGAACAATCGCCTGCCGCCAAGGATGCTATTGCACAGATCCTGACCAATAGCCGGATGTGCGCCGAGGGGCATCGTCCGATTTGTCAGGATACGGGCATCGTCAACGTCTTCGTCAAATGGGGCATGGATTGCCGGTTGGACGACACGTCGCATTCGTTGCAGGAGGTCGTCGATGAAGGCGTGCGCCGCGCTTATTTGCACCCCGACAACAAGTTGCGTGCATCGGTCTTGGCGGACCCTGCATTCACGCGGCGCAATACCAGGGACAACACGCCCTGCGTGCTGCATGTCGAAATGGTAGCTGGGTCGAAAGTCAGCATCGATGTCGCGGCCAAAGGCGGCGGCAGCGAGAACAAGTCGAAATTCAAGATGATGAACCCGTCGGACAATATCGTCGATTGGGTAGTCGAAATGCTGCCGCAAATGGGTGCAGGCTGGTGTCCACCGGGGATGCTTGGCATTGGCATTGGCGGGACGGCGGAGCATTGCGTGCTGCTCGCCAAGCAGGCGCTGATGGAGCCAATCGACATGGGGCCGTTGAAAGCAAGAGGCCCACAGAACGATATCGAGGCGATGCGTATTGAGATTTTCGACCGCGTGAACGCCTTAGGCATCGGCGCGCAGGGGTTAGGCGGGCTTTCGACCATCCTCGACGTCAAGATCATGGACGCGCCCTGCCATGCTGCGGGTAAGCCTGTGGCGATGATCCCCAATTGCGCCGCTACGCGCCATGCGCATTTCACGCTCGATGGTTCCGGTCCGGTTTATCTGGACGCGCCGAAGCTTGATGAATGGCCTGATGTGAATTGGCAGCCCGATTCAGCGGCCAAGCGCGTGAACCTCGATACGCTGACTCAAGCGGACGTGCAGGGATGGAAGCAGGGGGACCGTTTACTGCTCAACGGCAAAATGCTGACCGGTCGTGACGCCGCGCACAAGCGTATCGCCGACATGCTGGCGGCGGGCGAAGAACTGCCCGTCAGCTTCAAAGGCCGTGTGATCTATTATGTTGGCCCAGTCGATCCGGTTGGCGAGGAGGTCGTCGGTCCAGCCGGCCCGACGACCGCTACGCGCATGGACAAGTTCATGGACATGATGCTCGAACAGGGCCTGATGGCCTGCGTCGGCAAGGCCGAGCGGGGCGCCGACGCTACGCAGAGCATCGCCAAGCACAAAAGCGCCTATCTGATGGCGGTCGGCGGTGCAGCCTATCTTGTTGCGCGAGCGATCAAGGGAAGCAAGGTCGTTGGGTTTGCCGACCTAGGCATGGAAGCGATTTATGAGTTTGAGGTGCAGGATTTCCCCGTGACGGTAGCCGTGGATAGCGAAGGGAATAACGTGCATCAGTTAGCCCCCGCATTGTGGCAAAGGAAAATCGCAGAGGAGCGCCTGTTGGCCGATACATGAGCAAGCCCGGGAGCATCCGCCACTTCCTCTCCCGCCTTGGACCGGGGCTGGTTACAGGCGCAGCGGATGATGATCCGTCGGGTATCGGAACGCACAGCCAGGTCGGCGCGCAGTTTGGTTATGGGTTGAGTTGGACTTTCCTTTTCAGTTTTCCTTTGATGGTCGCAATACAGGAAGTCGCGGCGGAAATAGGCCGCGTCACCGGCGCTGGTATCGCGCGCAATTTGCGGCGGCATTATCCACGACCCTTGCTCGTCCTCATGGTCGGGTTGCTGCTGATAGCGAATATCGTCAATCTGGGGGCCGATCTGGCCGCCATGGGTGCGGCGGTCGGATTGCTGATTGGTGGGCCGTTGGGGTTGTACACATTGCTGTTCGGCGTGCTTTGCGTCGTCATCGAGGTGTGGCTTTCCTACGAACGTTATTCGTCGGTTCTCAAATGGGCGACGCTTTCGCTCTTCGCCTATGTCGCCGTCGTTATGGTCGCACAGGTGCCTTGGGGGGAGGCGCTGACCTCGCTCGTGCTGCCGCGCATCGAATGGAGCGGTGCTTATGCCATGGCTGTCGTGGCCATATTGGGAACGACCATCAGCCCCTATCTGTTTTTCTGGCAGGCTGGGCAGGAGATTGAGGAACAGAAAAGGCACAAGGTCAAGCCGCTGTGCATCACGCCCAAGGAAGCAGGGCCGGAGCTGAGACGCATCCGCATCGACACGCTAACCGGCATGGCATTTAGCTCGATTGTGTCGCTGGCGATCGTTTTTGCGACCGCCGCGACGCTGCATGCCAATGGTGTACGCGATATCGAAACCTCGGCGCAGGCTGCCGAAGCCTTACGCCCGATAGCCGGGAATTTTGCCTTTGCGCTATTCGCGTTGGGCATCATCGGTACTGGCTTGCTCGCGGTACCGGTGCTCGCGGGGTCGGCGGCCTATGCCGTGACCGAAATGTTCGGAATAGCCGGAAGTCTCGACGCAAAGCCGACCAAGGCGCGGCTGTTTTACGGGACGATAGCGGTCACCACCATGCTTGGCGTGTCGCTCCAATATGTCGGAATCGACCCTGCGCGCGCGCTTTATTGGGCAGCTGTCGTCAACGGGGTACTGGCAGCACCGTTGATGGCCATGATGATGCTGATCGTACGCAACCCGCGCGCAATGGGTCGGTTGACACTCGGGCGGCGGGCGACAATCACTGGCTGGTTTGCAACGGCGGTGATGGCGGTTGCCACAATAGTTTTCTTCGCAACGCTTTAGATCGAAGCGCTGTAAAATCTTATTGGGTCGGGTTTTGTCCTTGCGCCTGCATCTGCGCGTCAATTTGCGCCTGGATTTCGGGCGGCAGACCTTGTGGCGCTCCGCTTGCCTGTCCGCCAGCTCCAGCTCCGCCTTGTTGCTTCTGCATTTCCTGCATTTGCTTTTGCATTGCTTCAACTTCTGCGCGTGATTTAAATTCGAGCAGTTCGACGTCGAATATCAGCTCGCTGCCGCCTGGAATGGCTACCTGACCGGTTTGCGGGTTCTTCTGGTCTTCAGGGCCATAGCCAAGCTCAGAGGGGATCCACAGGCGGTACTTGCCGCCGCGCTGCATGACCTTCAAACCTTCTGAAAATCCTGGAACCACACCAGTGACCGGGAAACCGGCCTGCGGGTTCTGGTCGAATATTGTACCGTCTTTTAGCATGCCTTTATAGCCTACCAGCACAACATCCTCATCGGTCGGCGATTTGCCCTCGCCGGTCTGGATGACCTTGTAGCGCAGGCCCGACGCAGTCGTGACAACGTCGCCATATTCGGAGCGGACATTGGCGGTGCCCCAATATGCAAGGCCGCCGCCAGCGGCCAGTACCAGCGCAATGGCCGCCCAATATTTGGTGAGCGAGCCTTTTTTAATGGGCTGAATCGGAACGGCAGTGACTGACATATCGGTTTTCCTGATGCATTAAGTTGCGCGCTGACTAGCAGAAAGCAGCGCCGATTCCAGATACAAAAAAAGCGCCTTTAAGGCGCTTTCCTTGTTTGCAGATGCGGTGACTTACGCTTTCGCGCCGTCACGTTCCTGTTGCTTGCGCTCCATCTTGCGGGCGCGGCGAACAGCAGCAGCCTTTTCACGAGCACGCTTTTCCGACGGCTTTTCGAAATGGCGACGAAGCTTCATTTCGCGATACACGCCTTCACGCTGCAACTTCTTTTTCAGTGCGCGCAGGGCCTGATCAACATTATTATCGCGAACCATGATTTGCATAAAAAAACTTCACTCCGCATCGAATCGGCAAAATGGCTGAATTCCACCATTCTGTAAGGCTAAAAACGAAAATTGCCGCTCTAAATGGCGGCTGGTTGAGGAGGCCCTTAGCGGGATAACATTTAAAGTTCAAGCCGCAATTACACGAATGTCCGCCAAATAGTGGTCTGCCTCAGCCTATTTCATCCGACGTCGGCAAGCGATCCCAATGTTTTGCGGAGCGGATCTAGAAATTGGTCGTAGGGCGCCCATATGTTCATACCATCGCGGTTAAGCGGCCGACGCACCTGCTCGCTGCTTGGCGTGCGAACAACGCGGCCAAGCTTATGAAAATCGAGCATGGCGGGATCCCATTGCAGACCAAGATAATCGAGCGCTGGTTTTAATTCGCTTTCGGCATCGTCGACCAGTCGATCATAAGCAACATGATGCACCATGCCGGGCGCTACGTTAGACAGATGTCGCATTAATCGTACATAATCGACGTAGCACTGCCCAATATCCTCGAGCACGAACGATGATGCGTGCGCCGATGAAAAGGATTGGGTGAAATTGGAGAAGCAACAGTCCATGGCAGACCGGCGAATGTCGATGAAACGTGCCTGTGGAAGTATGCGCTGAATGAAGAGAATATTGCTCCAGTTATGCGGTAATTTGTCTATGAAAAACGGACGTTCGGTCTTGCGATGGAGCTTTGCCCTGCGCAGATAATCCGCACCCAATGCATTTGCTTGCGCATCATTCATATTCGTAACCAGTTGCGGCACGGAAATCTGGCCGCGCCGCGTCGCCATCTCGACAACCGATCTCAGAATTGCGGGTATGTATGGCAATTCACCCACTGGTTCGATATCTGCGTGACTTCCCAGCATCTGTTCGAGCAACGTGGAGCCCGAGCGCGGAAGGCTGACGATGAAAATCGGCACATCCTCATTAGCCATCTGGCGGGGCAGCCTATTTATGAACGTTGCATCTACCGCTCGTTCAACTTCCGCAACCTCTGCTGAAAGTTCCTTTGCATTATAGCCAATATTTTCAGCGCGCTGACGGTTTCCAGTTGCGTAATGTTTGAATGCTTCTGCATATTGACCGCGATCATGCAGGGCACGCGCCAAAGCAAAATGCGCGGGCGCACTATTCCGAATATCGATTGCAACATCGATCGCCCGGTGCATCGCAGTAACGTCATCATCGGTAAAAATGCGGCTCTTGATGCTGGCCAGACCCCACCATGCTTCACCGCATTCAAAATCCGCTTCGGCGGCGGTGCGATAGGCATTGACGGCTTCATCCACCCGGCCTGTGGCGCGCAAACTATGCCCTAGAGCTATCCAGTAAAACGGATTTCCGGGGGAGTCCTCGACAAGGCGTTCCCGCACCTCCATCGCCTCCTCGGTCCGACCGAGTTTATCCAGAATGACGCCAACGATAACGCGCAGAGCCGGGTCATCACCTTCTTGCAACAGCGCCTCAAACATGGCGAGGGCTTCGCCAAGCCGTTCCTGCTGGTTCAGTATTGACGCCAGATTGCGCTTCACTTCCGGTGCTGCAGCGCCGTGACGCAATGCTTGACGAAGAAAATTCTCAGCCTGGCCTAAAGCCCCTAAGCGCATGGCAATGCTACCCAATTGCGCCAGGCCGCGAGGTTCTTCGGGATTCTGGCGCAGATGGGCCATTGTCAAACTGGCGGCTTGATCAAATTTGTTGTCAGCCATCAGGCTGCGGGCTTCCGACAACAAAGGGAAACCTGCGATGCCTTGCCTAGGTTCACCAACCGCCATAGTATGTAATCCTATTGATAGCCGAGCAGGCCGCGAAGGCCAGGTGCGTGGTAATCGACCAACGCCTTATGCCGATCGCCAAGCGATTTAGGAAACTCAACCGACACCCCGGTGAGGTTTTCACGTGCCGTGCCGCTTTGCCCCTTGCTTGACCCTATACGCACGCGTTCACACCAGTCATCGGGCATATTTATCCCACAAGCTGACAATAGTCCTTGGAAAAACTCATGCGATGCATCACTTTCAAGGGCTGCTAAATGGCGAACGATGTCTTCATACTTCACCGCATAAACCGCACTACCCAACCATGCAGCCGCGTTCAGTTCATATATGTCATTCAGAGACGGTGCCTTCCCGGGCAAGCCGAAAATCATCAAGGTCAATAAGTCGTCGGCGCGCAGGTTACCGGATTTCAAATGTTCGACATTTCCTGAAAACTGTTCCGAGATGAAGAAGCGTGCCCGTGCAATGACCCAATCATAAGGGTCACGGTACAACAAGATGCGACGAGTTGAAGCGGTTTCAATGACCGAGGCGTCAGCCATGAACAAATGACCCCAGCTCAGCTTTGGGGTGGCAGGATCAAAGGCTGCGCGATGTTGCTGGAGCGTGGGCCACTGGATAAAGTCTGCATTATACTGCTGATCCACCGGCACAAACATTCGTAATATGTTACGAAGCAAATGACTGCCGCTTTTGGGGACGCTGTTCAGGAATACCGGTTGTTGCAGGTTCTCTTGTGCGAACCTCCGGTTTTCGGTGTCCAGAGAATCAGCATGGACCCAGACTTCAGGCATTTCCTACTACTCGCTCTCGATCATTCAAAAAGAAAGCGGGCGACATGTTCCCATGCCGCCCGCTTAAATCCATCCGTTTGTCCTAAAACTTTGCGGATACGTTGATGAACGCCCGGCGTCCCACAAACGGATATTGGGATGCCGCAACGACTGGCCCCAAAGTCGAAATTTGTTGGCCGTTCAAAACGGACACGCGCGGCGGACGGGTGTCAAACAGGTTGCTCAACCCGACTGTTATGTCGAACCGGTCATTAATTTCCTGAGTGAGCGAGATATTGTGATAAAATGTCGCCGAAGTCGTTACATCCGGGCAATAAAGACCATATATCGCAGAGTTGATACAGGCATTACCGCCATTGTCATCTAGCAGATCTTGAAGGTTGGACGTGCCACCAATAACGTTAATGCCGTAGAACAGTGATGTACCGCCGCCTGGGGATTGCCAGTTCAAGCGGAAATCGCCGACCCATTTGGGTGAACCTGCTTCACCATTTGTAGATGTCGCAGGCGATCCGGGCAACAAGACCAGATTGTCGTTAAACTGCCAGGTCATATCTGCAGTCAATGAAACCGAACCAAGCGTTCCAAGATCCTGCCGGATATTGGCAGCAACATCGATACCGCTGTTACGCTGGCTGGCGATGTTGATAAACTTGTCTTGGATATTGGCGACATTAAACGGTGCGGCAGTCTGGCCACGCGTAAACAGGTCGCACAGGGGTTCATTGGCAAAATCGGCCGAGTCATAACAGCCGCGCAAGATATTTCCGGCCCCCAGCTGCGTGATTTCGTCACGCACCCGGATATCGAAATAATCAACCGAGATGCTGATTCTTGTATCAGGAAGGAACCCAAAACGTGGAGTGAGCACGCCCCCGACGACCAACGCTTTTGACTTCTCTGAGTTCAGAATCCCGACGCCGCCAGAAGCAGTGATGTTGGCGCTTACGCCTGCACCTGAATGGTTTGCCGGAATTCCGTCTGCCGCACAGTTATCAGCAATTCTTTGGGTGATATTACCCAGCGTCAGATTAGTTGCCCAACGAATGCAGGGGTCAATACGTCCCTGCGGAGTGGAACTGGTTTCGTCGGTAAGGAACTGTTCGAACAATGCAGGTGCACGGAACGACGTGCCATAGCTTGCTCGGAAACGAACCCAGTCGTTGACTGCCCAATTGGCCCCGACCTTGTAGGTGAAGTTGCCATTATCGCTTGCTGACAGACCGTCGAGTGCGCGGGTTGCTTTAACGTTGGTCATACGACCAGCTGCGGAAAGCGTAAGTTCTTTGAAAAAGCTGGTGTCCGCTAAAATCGGAATCCGCAGTTCGCCGAACGCCTCCATGGTGTCGCTTTTACCCGCGGTAATGCCCGAAGTTGATGTGCCCCAAGCGTTGCCCGCTCGAGTGATTTCACCGGGGGTGTCGTTAATCTTGTCACGCCGTGCTGTCACACCGGCAGCAACGGAAAGCGGGCCGGCCGGCAATTCGAACAGCTTGCCGCTCACCGTCGCTTCACCAGTCAATTGCGTGTAGACGGTTTTGCCTTCTTCCCACTCGAAAATGAAATCGATCTGGGCTGGTGTCAGTTCACCGCGAAGGAAATATGGATCATTCCATGGAATATCGATGCACTGCTTGCCCGAAATGGGCGTCACCGTACCTACGCACGATGCTGACTGGAAATAGCCCGTATCGTACACGTCCTGCAAAATTTGCTGCGTACGATAACGACCGACACTCTTGCTATATTGACCGTAAACTTCCCATTTCCAGTCGCCAGCACCGCCAAAATCGCCACGGAAGCCGCCAACGCCGCGGTAATAGTCAACCTCTTGGCTGCTATCGCTCTGGTTGGTAATTGCAGTCGGGCTGAGTAGGTTTACGCCCTGCCATCCATCAGCCCACAAAGTTGCTGGCGTGCCTGTACCGTACAGGTCGCCAGTGTACCCGAAGTTCCAGAATTGCCGCCATCCATTTTGATAGGTTTGGCGGCGGTTGAACAGAAACTCGCCAAATGCTTCGATCGAATCCGTCAATTCATAGGACGCTTCGGCGTAGGCGGTATAGAGATTTGTTTCGGGAATAATCGTCTGTTCTTCGACAAACGGGTGATAGCTGTTTTGTACCGCTGAGGATGCGGCATTATACCCTGTGGGGAACCAGCCAGCGGGCGTTCCAATATCACCAGGGTAATCAGGCGCGCCATAAGCAGGAATGCCAAGTGTTTCGCCGGGATATTGATACTGGATCAGGATCGTTTCGCCATTAGGCGAAGTGTTGATACCGGTATTAGGTCCACCTGGCCCGTCGAGCTGCATATTGTCGATCAGATTATAGGTCCAGACGTGACCCCAGCGCAGATCTTCGCATTTCGGCTTGCCCGTGCGCGGGTCAATCAGGTCGGCGCGTGAGCCGTCCTGCCGGAAAATATAGGCCTCTGGACAAGCGAGATAGGACCTGTCGCCGCGCCGTAATTCGTTAGTGTGGCTATAATCGGCAGCTATCATGATATGGCCGCGATCAAACTTCTTGCCATAGATTGCGTTGATCCGATATTCTTCGCCACCGCTATCCAATGGCGCCGAGACATTTCCGTTCAAATAAAATCCGTCGAGATTTTTCTTCGTCAAAATGTTCACAACGCCCGCAACAGCATCCGACCCATAGACCGACGATGCACCAGTTTTTACGATATCAATCGTTTGGACGATGGACTGCGGCAAAACGTTAAGATCGAATGATGAGACTGACCCGCGGGTCCCCGCGGGTCCTGCCCTGCGGTTATTAAGCAATACGAGTGTGCGGTTGGGGCCGAGACCACGAAGATCGACCGTCTGTGCGCCAGGTCCGCCGGCAGTAACAAAGTTCGACGAAATTGCCGATGTAATCTGCGTGGAGCCGGCGGCTACCGGAGAACTCTGCAGCGTCGAGGCAATATCGAACCTGCCTTCCTTGGCTGCAAGCTCTGGATCAATAACGGTGATCGGGTCCGAGCTGTTAAAGGCGTCCGTCCCCTGAATACGCGATCCAGTGACGACGATAGCGCCTTCATTCTCAGCTTCTTCTGTTGCCTGTGGCGCCTCGGCGTCCTGCGCGACTGCTGGCGTTGCCAATATTATTGCAAGTGCGGACGCGCCTGCGAGGCCGCGCTTGTCCCAACGTAAACCGTTCGAAAAATGTGTTTTCATGATGCTCCCCAGCATAGATTTCGGTGTGACGCCCCTTTGTTACGTCAGCCACTGATGAGTCAGTGTACTGGTGCAAAATAGGGGATTGCAATCACCATTTAACAGTAGTTTCAAGTAAGAGTGCACTTGTCAACACTCCGTCCTGCGCGGTGAATGATTCGGTAGCCATTTATTTTGGGGCTGATGCTAAAATGTCGCAGCGAGCCCAGAGGATCCGGATGGGAAGTTTGTGCGGAGCACGCACTGCCGTGTTCGCCCATTGAGATAGCAGGCAGGGCGTTCGGTTGCCAAATGCCTCGCACCGTTGCATGATGTAACGCAAAGGAGAGATGCGAGATGGCTACCCAATTACGCGCCAACAGCAAATATAGCGAAGCCGAATGGACCGCGCGGCAGGAACTGGCGGCTTGCTATCGCATTTTTGCGATGTTCGGATGGGACGAGTTGGTTTTCAACCATATTACGGTGAAAGTCCCTGACGAGGACGGCGCGTTCCTGATCAATCCGTATGGCATGCATTTCGGCGAAATCACCGCGTCGAGCCTTATAAAAATCGATATCGACGGCAACAAGATGGATGCCGATAATCCGTGGCATGTGAACAAGGCAGGATTTGTCCAGCACAGCCTGTTCCACCGGACATTGCCCGACGCGCACGCCATCATTCACACGCATACCACAGCAACAGTGGCAGTCTGCTCGCTTGAAGGCGGTTTGCAGCCAGTCAATTTCTACGCCTGCAACTTCATGGGGCAACTGGCCTATCATGATTTTGAAGGCGTAACCGTGCGCGAGGAAGAGGGCGTCCGGCTGGTTGAGCATCTCGGCGACAAGCGCATATTGATGCTACGCAATCACGGCCCGGTGGTGATGGGCAAGACGCTGCCCGATGCATTCATCAAATATTGGGCGCTTCAACGCGCGTGTGAGCATCAAATGGCGACCATGCAAATGGGTACGCCGATTACCGTTTCGCCAGAAGTCATCGCAGTGCATCAGCGCGACCTGTATATGGCATCGCCTCCTGGCGGGTCGGGCCGGGTCGAATTCGACGCGATGGTCCGCAAGGTCGACCAAATCGACAAAAGTTGGCGGGAGTAGTCATCCCCGGCCATATGGTCATCGTTTCGAATATGGCCTGTCAATTAGGATATAATTTTGCCAATGGGCGGTTCACCGATTCCATCATTCAGGATAGCCGCCCATGAAATTTTTTGCCGACACCGCTGAGATTGCTGACATCAAGGAACTGGCGGCAACCGGGCTGCTGGATGGGGTGACCACGAACCCCTCGCTGATTGCCAAGTCGGGCCGCGACTTTATCGAGGTAACACGCGAGATTTGCGCGCTCACCCACGGACCGGTTTCAGCAGAAGTGGTGGCGCTTGATCATCCGACGATGATGAAAGAGGCGGAAATCCTGCGCAAGATTGCCGACAATGTCTGCATCAAGGTGCCACTGACCATCGACGGCCTGAAAACCTGCAAGGCTCTCACGTCGGATGGGACAATGGTAAACGTGACGCTCTGTTTCTCCGCCAATCAGGCGCTGCTGGCCGCGAAGGCAGGTGCGACCTTTGTTTCGCCATTTGTCGGCCGGCATGACGACAATGGCTTTGACGGCATGAGCCTGATCAGCGACATCCGCTTAATCTACGATAATTATGATTTTGGCACTGAGATCCTGGTCGCCAGCGTCCGGCATAGCATCCATGTGCTCGAAGCGGCAAAGATTGGCGCTGATGTTATGACGGCGCCGCCTGCGGTCATCAAGGGGCTGTTCAAGCATATCCTGACCGATAAGGGTATCGAAGGATTCCTCGCCGACTGGGCCAAAACCGGGCAGGCCATAGGCTGAAGAAATAGAGGGAGGCCGGAACGGGTCGCAAATATTCCGGTCTCCCTCCTGCCCCGTGAAACGAGGACGAGGGATAATTAGCCGATGGTCGAACCTATTGCTTGTACGTTTCCGACATCGGGTAGGAAAAATCATCAGTTGTTGCGACATGCAGCCTATGGGCTATTGTCCGTATAGGAATGAAAGGCGGGAAGGCATATTTCTGGGGCTAATGCGGACATTAGGTTCGCGGGAGCAGACGAATGAACCGGCCCGAAAAGGTGTTTCCCATCGCACATATTCACTACAATGACGAAATCGATAACAACGGTAAGGTCGTGGTACCGGACGAGGTGCAGGACGCAATCCGTACCTTGATTCGGTGGTCGGGCGATGATCCGAGTCGTGAAGGCCTGCTCGACACGCCTGCGCGTGTCGGGAGGGCTTGGCGCGAATATTGTTCGGGCTATGCGGACGATCCGGCGGCGCATCTGTCACGGACGTTCGAGGAAGTAGGCGGCTATCACGAGCTGGTGCTATTGAAGGACATCCCGTTCCAGTCGCATTGCGAACATCATATGGCACCGATTACCGGAAAGGCTTCAATCGCCTATATGCCCACTGATCGTGTTGTCGGCATTTCCAAGCTGGTGCGCGTCCTGAACGGTTTTTCGCAACGGCTTCAGGTGCAAGAAAGGCTGACTGCCGAGGTTGCGAACTGCATCTGGGAAAATCTCAAACCGCATGGCGTTGCTGTGGTGATTGAGGCGACTCATGGCTGTATGACAGGACGAGGCGTCAAGGTGCACGGCAGCGGGATGGTGACATCGAAACTGATCGGCTGCTTCCTCGATGACTCGACAAGTCGCAAGGAAGTCATGAGCCTGATGGGATACTGAAACGAAAAGGCCCTCCCGCAACAGAAGGGCCTTTTCTATCCAGCCAAGTATTTGCGACCCTCAAGGCCGGATAAAAAGATAACTTACGCCGCCTTGCGAAGTTCCAGCGATGCCAGAATGTTGGCTGGGTCGGTTTCGCCATATGGGTCGCTGTCCGAACCGATATCGTTGATGCCGGGCTCTTCAAACCAAGCTGTGATCTTGTTGTCATCGACGATCATGGCATAGCGCCAGCTGCGATACCCAAAGCCGAGATGGCTCTTGTCGATCAACATTCCCATCCGGCGGGTGAAGTCACCCGAACCGTCGGGAAGCAGTTTGATGTTCTTGAGGCCGAGATTCTTGCCCCATTGGTACATTACGAACGCGTCATTGACCGATACGCAATATACTTCGTCCACGCCGACGGCCTTGAAGTCCGGATAAAGCTGTTCGAACGAAGGACATTGCTGGTTTGAGCAAGTTGGCGTGAACGCGCCGGGGAGCGAAAAAATTGCTATTTTCTTGCCCTTGCCAAGATCGCGGACATTGACGTCCTGCCAACGGAATGGGTTGGGTCCTTCGATGCTGTCATCGCGGACACGGGTTTTAAGGGTGACGTCTGGGAGAGTACGGCCGATCATTCGGGCGGTCCTTTTTATATGAATGACAAGGGGTCGACCGGGGCGGCAAAGGGAGGGAGGGAAAAGCCACCTCGGCGAGCCGCCCATATAGGTGCGATCTTGGTCGGTTGAAATTATATATGCCGGAAACAGTAATCGGTTTTTCCGATAAATGTTCCGTCATTTCGCTCCGATAGGACAAACGCCTCAGCGTGGTCAAATGCCAAATAGTTGATTTACGAGCGCAACTTTCTGCTTCATCCTCACGCCATATAAAGGGAGAGAGATGATGCGGCATTTGATGTTGGCGCTTTTGCTTGGCAGCGCGTCAGTGGCGGTTTCGGCGCAAACCGGGTTAGGGCAAAAACCTGCCTCTAAATCAACGATATTGGCCCAAAATAAAATGGCCGACGACCTACCCGTCGAAGATGGACGCGACAGCGAATTTGCGGGGCGCGGCTATGTGGGAACGCTGGCTGACCCGATCATCAAGACCAAGGATGGCAAACCAGTCTGGAATCTCGACGCTTATGCATGGATGGACGGTAAATCGCCTGATACCGTGAATCCCAGCCTGTGGCGGCATATGGGGATATTGCGCAAACACGGGCTGTTCGCGCTATCCGAGGGCATGTGGCAGGTGCGTGGGTTCGACGTGTCAAACATGACGGTCATCAAAGGCAAAACCGGCTGGATACTGATTGACCCGCTGACCACGCGCGATACCGCCGCTGCAGCGCTCAGGCTGGTGAATGAGGAACTTGGCGCACGACCCGTGACGGCAGTTATTTATAGCCACAGCCATGGCGATCATTTCGGCGGCGTGCGGGGCGTGGTTGACGAGGCCGATGTGAAAGCAGGCAGGGTTGCCATTATCGCGCCCGAGCATTTCCTCGCCGAAACCGCGTCCGAAAATGTCATGGCCGGTTCGGCGATGGGCAGGCGCGCCAATTACCAGTTCGGCGGTAATCTCACGCCGGGTCCGCAGGGACAGATGGGTAGCGGTATTGGCAAAGGGATTGCAGGCGGCGACATCACGCTGATTTCGCCGACTATCGATATTCGCAAGACCGGAGAAATTCGTAAAGTCGATGGCGTTGAGCTCGAATTCCAGATGGTACCACAGACCGAGGCACCGGCGGAAATGAACGTCTATGTGCCATCGTCGCGAACCTTTCTTGCGGCGGAAATCGCCACCTGCTCGTTGCACAATATATTGACCCCGCGCGGGGCAAAGGTCCGCGATACGCATGCCTGGGCGGGCTTCCTCAACGAAGCGGTCAATCTTTATGCCAACCGCAGCGATACGATTGCCTCCAGCCATTGCTGGCCGCGGTTCGGGCAGTCCGAGGTCAAAGGCTGGCTATCGGGACAGCGCGACAATTACCGCTATCTGCACGACCAGACGGTGCGGATGATGAACAAGGGGATGACCCAGACCGAGATTGCGGAAAATCTGAAAGCGCCGCCGGCGATTGCAAACCAGTGGTTCAACAAGGGCTATTACGGGACTTACAGCCATAATTCGAAGGCGATTTATCAATATTATCTCGGCTGGTACGACGCGGTTCCGGCCAACCTGAACCCGCATCCGCCCGAAGTGCGCGGCGCGAAATTCGTAGCAGCAATGGGCGGAGCAACGCAGGTCTTGGCGGAGGCGAAAAAGGCGATGGCGGCAGGCGACTATCGCTGGTCATCGGACTTGCTCAACCAGCTTGTTTTTGCTGACCCAAAAAACGCCGAGGGCCGTGCGTTGCTTGCCGACAGCTATGAGCAGCAAGGCTATCAGGCGGAATCCGCTATTTGGCGCAATATGTTCCTGTCCGCCGCGCGTGACCTGCGCGAAGGGGTGAAGGCAAGCATCACCACGCAGAGCATCGACATGATTTCGGCGATACCAACAGGACTCTTGCTGGATTCAGTAGCGACGCGGCTGGATCCGCTGGCAATTGGCGACAAGGCGCTGGCGATCAACTTCGTCTTCTCCGATCGTCAGGAAAACGCCAAGGTCAGCGTCGGCAACGCAGTCATGTTCAGCGAAATGGGCGCCAGCCATGCTTCGCCCGCTGCGACAGTCACCGGCCCGCGCCAGTTGTTCCTTGCACTGCTTTTCCTGAAAATGCCGTTGGCGCAGTTGGAAGGGGCAGGGTTGAAAGTGGAAGGTGACCGGGCATCAATCGAAGCGCTACAAGCAGCGCTTGATCCCATGCCGGGGCCGTTCAACATTGCCGAGCCCTAAGGCTAAATTACATCTCGCCGCGCTCGCGCCTGATCGCGTACCATTTTTCGACATTGGCATTATGCTCTTGCAGCGTGTCGGCGAACACATGGCCGCCCTTGCCGTCTGCGACGAAGAACAGCGCCTTGGTGGCTTGCGGGTTAAGTACGGCCTCAATGGCCGCGCGCGACGGATTGGCAATCGGGCCTTTGGGAAGGCCAACCATCGCATAAGTGTTGTAGTCGTTGACGTCGGCGATTTCTGATTGGCGGATACGGCGGCCCAGCGGTTTGCCTTTGGTTATCGGGTAGATGATCGTCGGGTCGGCCTGAAGCATCATGCCTTGCGTGATACGGTTCGAATAAACGCCCGCGACTAGCCGCAGCTCCGATTTCAGCGCGGTTTCCTTTTCAACGATGGAGGCCAGAGCCAGTGCCTCTTGCGGCGTTTTGACAACGGTCGTCTTGCTCCGTTTGGGCCAAAGCTCGTCTATCGTCTTCTTCATCGCGTCCTGCATCCGTTTCAGCACAGCTGCGCGGCTTTCGCCCTTTTCAAAAGCATAGCTGTCCGGAAGAACCGAGCCTTCGGCGGGTACCGTTATGCTGCCCTTTAGCCGGTCGTTGGCCATCAGGCGCTCGTACACCATGATCGACGGCATACCCTCGGGTATCGTGACCATCCGCTGCACAGTCTTGCCGCCAGTCAGGATGTCGAGGATGTCGGAGTTGGACGCTTTGGCGGGTATGATGAACTCGCCGGCCTTGATCGTGCTCGTTGCGCCAAAAATCTTGGCGCGATTTACGAACGCATCGGCGGATTTGATAAACCCGCTTTTTTCGAGCTGCTCTGCAGCCAGCGTTATGCTCGAACCCGGTTTGATGACCACGCTGGTCTCACGCGTGAGTGGCCCCGGCGCTGTCCAACCATAGACGAAGTTACCAGCAATGATTGCAAGCAGAAGGGCAGCTGCGATAATTGCCCATTTGGCGAGTTTACGCACCTATTCGACGGCCTTCATGATGAGGCTGGCATTGGTGCCGCCAAAGCCGAAGCTGTTGTTGAGAACGGCTTTCACGTTGCGCTTTTTGGCGACATGCGGGACGAGATCGACACCTTCAGTGCCTTCGTCTGGATTGTCGAGATTGAGTGTCGGCGGCACAATCTGGTCACGGATCGCAAGGATGCAGAATATGCTTTCGACCGCGCCTGCGCCGCCGAGCAAATGGCCGATGGCGGATTTTGTAGAGCTCATCGACACCGTGCTGATGGCGTCGCCAAACAACCGCTTCACTGCGCCAAGTTCGATAGTGTCCGCCATGGTCGAAGTGCCGTGCGCGTTGATATAATCGATGTCGGACGGCGTCATTCCCGCCTTTTTCAGCGCCATTTGCATGGAACGGAACGCACCATCGCCATCGGGATGCGGTGCGGTCACATGATAGGCATCGCCCGAGAGGCCGTAGCCGACGACCTCGGCATAGATTTTCGCGCCGCGCGCCTTGGCATGTTCATATTCTTCGAGCACCACGATGCCAGCGCCTTCGCCCATAACAAAGCCGTCGCGGTCCTTGTCATAGGGACGACTCGCCGCTTCGGGGCGGTCGTTATAGGTCATGTTGAGTGCGCGCGCTTGCGCGAATCCAGCGATGCCCAGCGGGTTGATCGTACCTTCAGCGCCGCCCGCCAGCATCACATCGGCATCGTCGTCGCGGATCATGCGCGCTGCATCGCCGATTGAATGAGCCCCTGTTGAGCAGGCGGTGACGACTGCGTGGTTGGGGCCTTTCAAGCCGTACTTAATGCTCACTTGTCCGGAAATCAGGTTGATCAGACGGCCGTGAACAAAATGCGGTGAAACCCGGCCCGGGCCCTTTTCAGCAAGGACCAGCGCTTCGCTCTCGATGCCGGGGAGGCCACCGATGCCCGAGCCAATCGATACGCCGGCGCGCAGCTTCTCTTCTTCACTCATCTCGGTGAGGCCTGCGTCTTCCAACGCCTGTCCGGCGGCGTCGATGCCATAGATGATGAAAGGATCGACCTGTCGCTGAACCTTATGGTCTACCCGCAAATCCGGGTCAAAGCCCCACGGATGATCCTTTGGCTTCACTTCGCAGGCGATATGGCATTTCTGGTCGCTGGTATCGAAGCGCGTGATCCGTGTGGCCCCGGATTTCGAGGCAAGCAGATTGGCCCAGGTGGTTTCAACGTCTGCCCCCAAAGGCGTAACCAGACCCAATCCGGTGACTACGACACGACGCATAAACCTACCTCCAAATCCTGCATATTTTCCGGCCCATTACCGCGAACACGCGCCAAAAAGCAAACGGCTTTCCGACGAGGTGCAGGTGCACGGGCCGGAAAGCCGTTTGTATTTCTGTGCATCAGCGCAAATTTGCGCGCGATGATTCAGCTATTGCTGTTGATGAAGTCAATCGCGTCCTTGACGGTGGCGATTTTCTCGGCTGCATCATCAGGGATTTCGACGTTGAATTCTTCTTCGAACGCCATGACGAGTTCGACAATATCAAGGCTGTCTGCGCCAAGATCATCAATGAAGCTGGCTGCTTCGGTCACCTTGTCGGCTTCGACACCCAGATGCTCGACTACAATTTTTTTGACCCGTTCCGCGGTATCGCTCATTTTTTTGCCCCTTAAAGGTTGGGAGGATGATTTTCAGGACTCGCACTAATGTCCAGATGGGCCGCTGGCAAGGGGGGAGTGAATACACCTTTCTGTGCTGGCGGAAACCATGGTGTACCGGAACACCGTGCGGATTGACCATCGGAGCCTGGAAACCTAATTTTTCCGACAAAATTTGCAATTGAATGGGAAAATATGCATGCGGCGACAGGTGATTTGCGCGTTGGGGTTGCTGCTCTTGGCAGGCAATCACGAGGCTATCGCTGCGAACAAACCCGGTGGTCAGCGTGTATGTACGCTCTACTCGACCATCATCTTGGCCCCTGACGAGAAGGCGGAGGTCCACGGCGCCGGCCAAGGCAGCGTTAGCTTGCTGATTAAGGGGCGTTCGGGTGAATGGATCTTCTACGATGGGCTCGGCGATGGCACCAACCCTTTGGCCGATGACACATTGTTTCTGAAAAGCGCGAAAAGCAACGCGTACCGGCGTAGCCACGACAAACGGGTCTATTCCATATTACCCAGCCCGCCAAAATTGGTGGGCGGTAAACCGGTAATTTCGGCGGCAAGTGGGCTGGATTTCATGAAGCGGCCGCTTTCCAACCCGGCACTAAAAGGCACGGACGCTGACAAAGCGTTATTGAAGAGGATATTGCCGGGTCAGAAAGACGCGTGCGATTTGCGCTGGCAGCCCGGCAAAGGTCTGGTCCGCTAGGCGGTCACAGCATCGCCATACCGCCGTTGACGTGAATTGTCTGGCCAGTGACATAGCCGGCCTCCTTCGACGCCAGATAGGCAACCGCAGCGCCAATATCACCGCCTTCGCCCATCCGGCCCATCGGGATGCGCGCGTTCAATGCTTCCTTTTGCGCGTCGGGCAGCGTTTCAGTCATGGCAGTCGCGATAAAACCCGGTGCTACGCAATTGACAGTGACGTTACGACTGGCGATTTCCTGCGCGATAGCTTTGGACATCGCGGTCAGGCCGCCCTTGGATGCCGCATAATTTGCTTGACCGGGGTTGCCGGTGGTGCCCACAACGCTGGTGATCGTAATGATCCGGCCAAAGCGGGCCTTCATCATCGGTTTGGTCGCGGCGCGGATTAACCGGAACGCGGCTTCGAGGTTGATGCGGATGACTTCATCCCATTCCTCGTCCTTCATCCGCATGGTCAGGTTATCGCGGGTGACGCCTGCATTGTTGACGAGTATGTCTATTTTCCCGAGTTTTTCGAGTGCGGCAGGCACCAAAGCCTCAACGCTGTCCTTGTCGCCGAGGTTGCACGGGATAGCGACATGTTCACCGCCCAACGACGCGCGAAATGCCTCTAGTTTGTCGACATTGGAGCCGGAAACCGCAAGCCGAGCGCCTTGGCCCGCAAGCGCGTGGCAGATTGCACTGCCAATTCCGCCGCTGGCACCAGTGACGAGTGCGGTCATACCTGTCAGATCAAACATCAGATTTCCTTCAACAAAGCTTCGATATCATCCATCGAGATGACGCTGGTGGTCGTGACCTCTTCGCCCGCGCTGCGCTTGACCATCGGGGAGAGCACTTTGCCGCCGAATTCAACAAAATGCGTAACACCTGCTGCATGCATCGCAATGGCAGATTCGCGCCAGCGGACGCGGCCGGTGACTTGTTCCACCAATTGGCTGCTGATCAGGCCGGGGTCTGCCACAGGGGCGGCGGTGACATTGGCATAAAGCGGCACCAACGGCGCGTGGATAGTGGTTGCTTCCAAGGCCTTTGCCATTTCGTCCGCAGCAGGCTGCATCAACGGGCAGTGGAAAGGAGCCGACACGGGGAGTAAAATGCCGCGCTTGATGCCGTGGTCTTTCACCATTTCTATGGCGCGGTCAATTGCGCCTTTGTGTCCGGAAATAACAACCTGACTGGGATCATTGTCATTGGCAACGGTGCAGGTCTCACCCTCAGCCGCAGCTGCGGCAAGTGCCTCTGCCTTTTCAATATCCGCGCCCAGCAAAGCCGCCATTGCACCGATACCCACGGGAACAGCCGCCTGCATCGCGCGGCCACGTAATTTGAGCAAAGATGCGGTGACGGACAACGGCAAAGCGCCCGCAGCACATAAAGCGGTATATTCGCCGAGTGAGTGCCCCGCGACGAAATCACATTTTTCCGACAGCCGCACGCCACCTTCTTTTTCCAACACCCGCAAGGTCGCAATCGCATTCGCCATAATCGCTGGCTGTGCGTTTTCGGTCAGCGTCAGGCCGCCTTCCGGGCCTTCGCACATCAGCTTGAACAGATGTTGCCCTAGGGCGTGGTCAACCTCTTCGAAAACCTCGCGCGCAGTGACGCTTGCTTCGGCCAATGCCTTGCCCATGCCAACCGCTTGGCTGCCCTGTCCCGGAAAAATGAATGCGCGCATATGTGCTCCCGATTATCGTTTTTCTGGCAAGTCGCCTATGTCGCGGCGCTTGTTGTGGCAAGCCCGAACGGTACAATTTTGTTCTCGGCATCATGCCCAATATCGGCGTGGCCAAGATATGAGATGCCGGATTTGCGGCACCAGCGTTTGGCGATTTCTTCCGCGCCTTCGCCAAAGGGACGGTCATTGTCGGGGATGTCGCTGACTCGGCCAAGGCGCAAGCCAGCCAGCCCTGCGTCCTTCAAATGGCTGGTGACGTGGAAAAACGCGCGGTCATAGCCGTAGAGATACTCACTGACCTCTTCGACCATTAGCACATGGCCTTTGAGGTCGGGCATCAACGGCGTTCCGGCCATCATCGCTAGGGTCATCAGATTGAACGCGGCGTAGCGTTCGCCTGCCTGAATATGCGGTTCGAGCGCCGCCGGATTGGCGCTGACCATCCAGTCGAGCGCGCGCTTCACCGACGCTTCGCCGCCCTCGCGCCTTATGTCGGCTGGCATCGGCCCATGCACCACGCGGCCTATGCCGTTGCGATAGAGTGCGCCCAACAAATTCCCGGCATCGCTATAGCCCATATACAACTTGCCCCGCGCCGCCGCCTTCAACTTAGTCGCTGCGTCGTCGGCGATCCGGCACGCGCCATAGCCGCCGCGTACAAACCATATGGCGTCAAACGCGGGGTCATTGGCAAGGTCGACAAAGGCCTCCTGCCGCTCGGCATCGGGTCCGGCGAAATGGCCACTCTCTGCAAAGCATTGGTCGTGGAAGACGAGTTCGGCGGTCGGGTGGCTCGCTGCGGCGAGGGCAGTAACCCGCGCCGCGTCTTCGCGCGTGAATGGGGTGGACGGGGCGCAGATGCCTAGCTTCAACTCAACCTCTCCCCATAACCAAACCTACCGAACCCGTTCGTGTCGAGCCCAGTCGAGACACCGTGATGTCATGCGCGACCGATAGGTGTCTCGACGATGCTCGACACGAACGGGGAGGGTGTTGCAAAACCTTCCAGCAAACAATAGCGGAGCGGGATGCACAAAAACAAATCCTATTTCTTCTGCGGCATCGGTGGTTCGGGCATGTTGCCGCTTGCCAATATCGTCCGCGATGCAGGCGCCACCGTTGCGGGTTCGGACCGGGCGCTCGATCAAGGCCGTTTGGGGCCGAAATTCGAATGGCTGCAAAGCTTGGGCATCGACCTGTTCGCGCAGGACGGCAGCGGGCTGGTCAGCGGCGAACAGATCCTGATTGCATCTGCTGCAATCGAAGACAGCGTCCCCGATATTGCCAAAGCCAACGCCTTGGGCTGCCAGCGCATGACCCGCGCCGAATTGCTGGCAGAATTGTTCAACGCAGCGCCGCGCAGCGTTGCGGTCGGCGGGACCAGCGGGAAATCGACGGTTACTGGTATGATCGGCTGGATACTGACCGAGGCGGGGCTTGACCCGACGATCATGAACGGCGCGGTGATGAAGAATTTTGTTTCGGGCGACGCGCCATTCGCTAGCGCGCGGGTCGGGCAGGGGGATGTCTTTGTCTCCGAGGTCGATGAAAGCGATGGCTCGATTGCCTTGTTCACGCCCGAGGTGGCTGTACTCAACAATGTCAGCCTCGACCATAAAAGCCTCGAAGAATTGCGGCAGTTGTTTGGGGATTTTGCCAAGGGCGCGAAATGTTGCGTCTGGAATGCCGACGATGCGGAGACGCTGGCGCTCATTGAGCAGATGGGATTGGCAGGGGCAATCAGCTTCGGGTTCACACCCCAAGCCGACATCCGCGCCACCAGCATTACCGATCTGCCATTGGGCAGCCGCTTCACGCTCCACGCACAGGGCGAAATCCACCCCGTCACGCTCATCGTCCCCGGCCGCCACAATATCGCCAACGCCCTCGCCGCGATTGCCGCGAGCATCGCGCTCGGCGTGTCAGCGGCGCAGGCAGTCAAGGGCGTGCAGCGCTTCAACGGCCTCGCCCGCCGCTTCGACATCGTCGGTAGCGTGAATAACATCACCGTCATCGACGATTTCGGCCACAACCCCGACAAGATCGCCGCGACGCTGGCCACCCTCAAAGCCTTCCCGGGCCGAATTATCGCCTTCTTCCAACCCCACGGCTACGGCCCGATCCGAGTCATGGGCACCGAACTCGCCGCCGTTTTTGCGGATATGCTGGGCGAAGACGATCACCTAATCCTGTGCGACCCCGTCTATTTCGGCGGCACCGTGGACAAGAGCATCGGCAGCCAGAGCATCACCGACGTGGTGGCCGCAGCGGGCAGAAACGCCGAATATATCCCCGCCCGCGAAGACTGCGGCAACCGCATCCTCGAACTGGCGAGGCCCGGCGACCGGATTGTCATCATGGGGGCGCGGGATGATACGCTGAGCGGGTTTGCTGAGCATGTGTTGGCTCGGTTGGTGAATGTATCAGGCTGAAGAGCCGAATCGCTTGCATTTCCACCAAATCCCACCTAAGCGCCCCACTTCGCTCAGGCCCGCCTGACGGAAATCGAAGAAAGCCGGAGGGGCGTATGCATGGTGCTGCGTCAGCGATCGGTAGGAACAAGGAAACACCCATGTCTCTGTACGAGCATGTATTTTTGGCGCGTCAGGACCTTTCACAGGCCCAGGTAGACGCGCTGGCAGAAGCTGCCACCAAGATTGTCGAAGAACATAAAGGCAAGGTCATCAAGACCGAAACCTGGGGTCTTCGCACATTGACCTACAAAATTCAGAAGAACCGCAAAGCGCATTTCGTAATGCTCGACATCGATGCTTCGGGCGATACTATCGCCGAGCTTGAGCGTCAGACTCGCATGAACGAAGACATCATCCGCTACATGACTGTCCGCGTTGACAAGCATGAAGTCGGCCCGTCGGTGATGATGCGCAAGAGCGACCGTCCAGAGCGCGGCGGCCGTGAAGGCGGCTTTGGTGGTGACCGTGATCGCGGTGCACCGCGTGGCGACCGTCCCGACCGTGGTGGCTTCGGCGACCGCGCACCCCGTGCAGAGCAGGAGGCTTAAATTATGGCACGTCCGTTTTTCCGTCGCCGCAAGTCCTGCCCGTTTCAGGGTAAAGACGCACCGGTCATCGATTACAAAGATGTACGCCTGCTTCAGGGCTATATTTCAGAGCGCGGCAAGATTGTCCCGTCGCGCATCACCGCCGTTTCGGCAAAGAAGCAGCGTGAGCTGGGCCAGGCTATCAAGCGTGCCCGTCACATTGGTTTGCTTCCGTATATCGTGAAGTAGGAGCCGAAACATGGATATCATACTTCTCGAACGCGTAGAAAAGCTTGGCGCCATTGGCGATGTTGTCACCGTGAAGGACGGCTATGCCCGTAACTTCCTGTTGCCAAACAAGAAAGCTCTTCGCGCCAACGACGCAAACCGCAAGGTTTTCGAAGCCAACCGCGCTCGCATCGAAAGCGATAACGCCAACCGCCGTGACGAAGCTCAAAAGGCTTCGGGTTCGGTCGAAGGCAAGCAGATCGTTCTGATCCGCGCAGCCTCGCAAACCGGCCAGCTTTATGGTTCGGTTTCGGTCAAGGACATCGTTGATGGCCTGAACGCTCAGGACGCCAAGGTTGCCAAGTCGATGATCGTGCTCGAACGCCCGATCAAGACGCTTGGCGTGTTCGACGTTAAAGTCGTTCTCCACCCCGAAGTTTCGGTCAACGTTCAGGTCAATGTGGCCCGCAGCGACGACGAAGCCGAGCTGCAGAAAGATGGCGTCAACGTTCTTGACCAGATGTTCGAAGCCGAACAGGCCGAGATCGCTGCCGAAGCCATCGAAGCGCAGGTTGAAGCCGAAGTCGCCAGCGATGCTGCCGACGAAGCCGAAGCTGCTGCCAATGCAAAACGCCGCGAAGAGCAAGCTGCAGCCAAGGCTGCTGCTGAAGCTGCTGGTGGTTTGTCCGCAGAGGCCGGCGACGAAGCATAAATATTCGTCACGCACGAACAAAGAGCCGCCCATCGCAAGATCGGGCGGCTTTTTTGTGTCTGCAAACCTGCTAAGCCCGGGCGGTGCCCGCTCCCATCATCATCACTGCCGAAATGGGCAAGATTGATCAGGCATGGGCCAATGGACTACGCCGTCTGCATTATCCGCCAGAGCGAAATCGCGTCGATGCGCACATCACGCTGTTTCATCACCTGCCCCCAAGCCACCTGCCCGAAATCAAATCGCGGCTGGCGGCGCTGGCGTCCGAATGCCCCCCGCCGGTCGCGTATCTTACCGAAGTCATGATGCTGGGCAGCGGCGTCGCCTACCGTGTCGATAGTGCCGAATTGCTATCCATCCGCGAAGAACTCGCAGCGGAATTTCACGGCCTCTTGATTGCCCAAGACCAAGCGCGCCCACGCCTCCACATCACCGTCCAGAATAAGGTCGAACCGGCCACAGCCAAAGCACTACATGCTGACCTATTTGCTGCCTTCAGGCCCCGCCCGTTGGTCATTTCCGGCCTTGCCGCTTATTATTATCAAGGCGGTCCGTGGGACCATATCGGTGCATGGTCATTTCGCGGCTAATTTCCGTTTCGCGAGGCTTGACCCGTATGGGCCCCAGCCCTATAGCGCCGCCTTGCTTCCCGCCCAGACGCGGGATTCATCCTTGGTAAGGCGAAGTAGCTCAGCTGGTTAGAGCGGTGGAATCATAATCCATAGGTCGGGGGTTCAAGTCCCTCCTTCGCTACCATTTTCCAAAAAATGCGGATGCAGTGTGCGGATTATTGCAGCGCTTAGATGTTGAATCCCCTGTCCGATTATATTCCTCCAATCCTGTTGTGCATGGGAAAATATTGTGCGGGAATTCGGAACACTGCGCGTGCGATGGCGTTTCCGTAGCGATTGGTAATTTTGGACAAGGCGAAATGCGTAAGAAGGTTCTGATTGTTGAAGATGAGTTCATTGTAGCGCTCAATCTTCGGCAAGTTTTGGCAAATCTGGGATTTGAGGTCGTCGGCATAGCGCCCGATGCACCGACCGCCTATGTTTTTGCCGAAAGCAAACCTGATATCGCACTGGTAGATGTCAATCTTCGTGATGGCGAAACCGGGCCTGAAATTGGCCAGACCCTCGCTCAGCAATATGGCGCGATCGTATTGTTTCTGACTGCGAATCCGGCGCAGTTAGGCGATGGTGTCCAAGGCGCGTTGGGCGTCCTTTCAAAGCCAGTCGATGATTATTCGATCGAAACGGTTCTCGATTTTCTCGTTAAATATCAGGATGGTGAAAGTACACCACCGCCGCCGCCATCACTCAGAATTTTTAACAATATCGGCGCGGCTGGTTAATTAAGGTCGCTCAAAGATGCGCTGTTCGAACAGTCATAACAACTTCAAGTCCATCGCTATTCCAATGGCGGGTAAGAGATCCGCCTAGCTGGCCATTAATGCTCACATCGGACAGCTGTGTCCCAAATCCGGAGTGTCCGGGGGTCGACAATATTTTCGGACCACCCGATTCTTTCCATCGGATGACAACCAGGTCGCCATCTATTTTTATCTGAATGACTATCCGGCCGTCAGCAGTGCTCAATGCACCATATTTGACGGCATTCGTGGCAAGCTCGTGAATAACGAGCGCAACTGGCGTGGCGCTTCGTTCGCCGACGCGAATATCGTCGCCGGTAATTTCATAAGGCCTACCCGACGGAGTTTCGTACGGCTGCATCAACTCGTCGATCAGGTCGCGAAGCGTTGTGAAACCGGCATGCGGCTGTGAAAGCGGGCTATGCGGCCTTGCAAAATTATGCGCCCTTCCGAGAGCGGCTATTCTGCTTGCCAGCTGATTGGCGAAATTCTTTTCCTCGCTGCCGCGCGGTGCGGACAGACCGATGAGGCCTGCAATGACCGCAAATATATTCTTGATCCGGTGACTGAGCTCGCGGCTCATTAATTCGGTTTGCACCGCATCACGTTTGGCATCGTCGATATCGGTACATGTCCCGATCCAACGGCTGATATTTCCATCGACATCGCGAACGGGCAGGGCACGGCCTAATGTCCAGCGATATTGGCCGCTGTGATGGCGCAGACGATATTCGACTTCATAGGGTTCGCCGGTTGCCAGACTGTGCTGCCAACGCTGCGACGCAAGCTGCTGATCTTCTTCATGGAACATGTTGGTCCAACCCTCGCCATCGGTTGATCCATAAGGCACGCCGGTAAATTCATACCAACGTGCGTTGTAATAATCATGATACCCGTCCGGCAAAGTCGACCAAACCATCTGGGGCATAGCGTTGGTCAACACATGCAATTTGCCTTCGGTCGCCTCCAAGGCAGCTTCGACATTAAGTTCATTTTCGATTTCGGTATTGGTGCCTAGCCATCGTGCTACCCGCCCTTGGCGGTCCATGACCGGAACAATACGAGTCAGAAATCGCCGGAACTGGCCATCTGCAGCGCGTAATGGAAAAATCATTTCAAATGGTTCGCCCGTAGCAATGGACTTTTGCCATTCCTCCATGACCTGCGGAAGTTGATCGGGATGATGAACGCTTTGCCATCCCCAGCCTTGCATTGCTGCTGGAGTCGACCCGCAATAGTCATGCCAGCGCCGGTTATACCAAAAAATGTAACCATCGCCCCGGGCAATCCAGCACAATGTGGGAATATTCTCTGCAAGCAGTTTGAAATCGCTGCTGCTGGGAATATCGGGCTCAGCGACATCGTCAATTTCGGCGCAAGTTACTGGTAGACGCCAATATAATGAGTCGATCTGCTTTTTATCAAATGGCCGCTTATGCAGCATATTCACCCAATCCTGTTAATTGGCCTATGCTGCTAACATGCCAGAAAGTGCGGCTGGATAGACGCGTCAGGGCAATAGATATATGCCCAATGTATATTCTGGAGATCACGTGGCGGTCATACCATCTGGTCTAGCAATTTGGCCACTGACACCGACCCAAAGCCAATCGCGCTGTCCGAAATCCCAAACGGTATATAGAGATCGCTACCCAATAAAGTGGCGCCGCACGTGTACACCACATTGGGGACATAGCCTTCACGGTCGCCCTCCGCCGCGGTTAGAATTGGACAAGCAGTGCGGCCGAGCAACTTCGTCGGATCATCGCGGTCCAGCAATATTGCACCCAGAGCATATTTGCGCACCGGGCCTACACCGTGAGTGAGCACGATCCAGCCGGCGTCGCACAATATCGGGCTGCCACAATTACCGATTTGAACAAGCTCCCAAGGATATTTGGGTTCGAGTATTAAGGTACCTTCGTCATCCCAGGTGTCGATGCTGGAGGACTGCATCAAATAGAGATTTTTGCCGTCCTGACGGCCAAGCATTGTATAAAGCCCGCCGCAACGCCGGGGGAATAGCGCCATTCCCTTGTTGCGCGCTGCACGGCCTTTCAACGGCGACAGTTCGAATGAGCGAAAGTCTTTGGTCTTCAACATTTCGGACCGGATTTCGCGGCCGCTGAAAGCGGTATATGTGCCGTAATAGGTATCTTCATCGCCGTCATCGTCGCGAAAGCGAACGAGCCGGAGGTCTTCGATGCCGTTGCGCTGTGCTTCTGTCATTGGGAACAGCACACTGTTGTTTAGCGTGCTTTCTCCATGCCGTCTTACCAGCACGGTATCAGGGTCATGACCGTTGGGGAGGTTGTCCATTGCCATAGCGATGTGCTGCTGTGGCCATAAGGTGAAACCCTTGCGTTTGGAGATGATTCCCTCACGAAACGCAACCGACGAAATATGACCTTCGCCGACCGCGCGCATCGACATGATGAAGCGCTTCTCGCCTTTGCGAAGCCCGGTTTGATCGGGATGGGCCACAATGCTGGGGTTCATCAACGCTGCTGCGGCATAGCTATATTCGTGGCAAAAATATGAGCCAATCAGCAGCTTGCGCGCTAACGACAGCGATGACAGGTCGGCTTGGACGATACCGTCAAGATCCTCGAAGCGCCGAAGGAAAACGTCCTCCGTCTGCCAATGCCGCTGGTCAAAATCGACCATGACCTTGTCGAGCTCCTGCAAGACATCGTCTTCGGAAAGTGCGAGAATGTCGTCTACAAGCTTTTGCGCGCGTGAAGGTTCGGCGGAATTACCCTGCCAGCTGAGATGAAATGGGCGCAATACGACCTGGCGTGGGTCGGCGGCCAGTTTCAGGTCGTGAATATCCAGCAGGCTTCGCGGCTCGGTACAATTTGTCGTCATTGATTGAAGCACCCCGTCCTCTTCTTGCAATCAGTTGCATATAGCCTTGATAGGCAAGTTGATAGGCGAGTATCGATTCTGCGCCCCGGTTCTGGTTTATTCCATGCGGCGTGATGCCGTCACGGCAGCTCCCTGTAACAGCATCGATTAACGGTTGATGACGGTCATTGTTTCCGTGAAACCAAGACATTGCCTGTTCGGCGTGGGCCAACCACTCTGGACTTGGGTGCATGTCATTGGCTGCGGCGCATGCATCGACGGCAGACCATGCTTCCAGTGGCTGCTGGTCAAAGGGCAGAAAATCGCCTTGGCGGCCGAACCCTTCCGAGCCGATTGGCCTGAACATGCCGCGTTCGCTTATTTGTTGTTGATTTATCCAGCGCAGCGCGTCGATGCCGGTATCCAGCCAATCGAGGCGACCGGTGATTTTGCCTGCTTTCATGAGCGCTTCCGGCAATCTCGGATTGTCATAAGCAAGAACGGTTTCAAACCATGTCCAGTCGGGTCTGGATGACGCTTTTAGCAGCTGAAACAGCATCTCGCCGGTATGCGCGATAACGTGTTGCGCAGCAATATTCTCGGGATCGTTTTCGATGATATCGGCGGCGCCCAGTGCGGCAAAGGCGTGCGCTCTGGGTGACCCCAGTTCGCTGACAAGTCCAATCGTACGATTGAAAAAATCCGAAGCCCACCAACGAATATCCTGATGTGGATTATGGCGGGCGGTGTGACCTAGACTCCAGATTGTCCGGCCATTCGAGTCTTCTGATCCTGCCTCCTCCAGCCAGCGTCGATCATAGCCCATGAAATTTCGAAAACGCCGCGTGTCAGGATTATAACTGTCCTGAATGAACGAACAAAATGTCAAAGCCAAATGATATGCTGATGGCTCGGACCGATTGCTTACATGGTTCATAAGCATCAACGCACGGGCATTGTCATCGACGCAATAGCCATGCGCGCGGTTGGGCACCGGTCCGTGGCTATGTTGAAGCATCCCCGTCCCATCAACCATCGCCTTGAAACCAATCAGGCTGGGCACGGTGAGCATCGCATCCTTTGCCAGCTTTGGTTGCGGATGCAATATGGTCGAACCGATCATGTCATCGACGCCGGCAACGAATTCGGGCCATATCGTGCTTCGCCCTCGACGGTAAGCGCGGCGTTGCGCGTCCTGCAATTTGTCGGGGTCAAGCGCGAGTTCCAAAACAGCAGCGGCAAGCGCGTCACTGTCGCCCGGATTGAATAGCGTCCCGCATCCATCGGCAAGCAGTTCGCAGGCGTGAATATAGGGTGTCGAAATGACCGCCTTACCTAATGCGACCGCATAGCTCAGCGTCCCCGAAGTGCTCTGATTCAGGTTGGGATAAGGCGTGAGATAAATCTGGCATTGGTCAAGCTCGGTCAGCAGGTCGTCTATATCGAGGAATTGGTCGACCCATTCTACGTGACTCTCCAACCCTAATGACGAGGCCCGGGCTTTCAACGCATCCCGATATGCCTCGCCATCTTGAGCGATCAAATTGGGATGGGTTGCACCGATAATCCGGTACCGAAAATCGGGATATTGATCCCGAACTTTAGCCAATGCATCCAGAGCGGTTTCGAGGCCCTTGCCAGGGCCAAGGAGACCGAAAGTCGCGAGTGTAAGCGGTGCCGAAGGGTCTTTGCCAGAAAGCGGACGGTCGGGTGCCCCATGCTCGATAACCGAAATGCGATGCGGGTCGGCTTTATAGCGGGACACCAAAAGGTCGCGGCCATGAATCGACATGACCATGATCCGGGACGCTATCCCTATAAGGCGCTCGATAATGGCAAATTGGCTGGCCGACGGATGAGGCAAGATCGTGTGAAAAGTAACTATCACCGGTGCGGCCAAGCGCTCGGCCAAGCCTATGATATATTGCCCGTCATCGCCGCCGAATATGCCGAACTCATGTTGAATCCATACTGCATCATATTGCGCTTCATTTATCGCCCGCGCCGCAGAATGGTAAGAGGCCTGATCCGCTTCCACAAACGCAATCCGATTTTGCGAGGATTCACCCTCACGCAAAACGCAGATATGATCGACGTTAAAAATACTTCCGCACGAACCTGCGTGGCTCACAATATCGCTGGTGAATGTCGCCAAACCGCATGCCCGTGTTGGACATGGTCCGATTAGCGCAATTTTACCAGAAGTAGGCTGACACTCATCCGGCGCCTCATCAAACATGAATGTCGGAAGCTCCAGATCGTCGGTAAAATCGGTCGATAATGCGGTCACAGGGCGGCTCTCCTCTTAAACGAGTTGTCCTCTTCCCATGTTGTCGTATCATCCAGCTTGATCGTGGATGGAATATTTGCGGTTGGACGGTTCAACATCCGGTCTGCGTCGACGCGGCACCAGCAGTTTTGAAACCTGCTTATGTTGCCAGATTCCCTAATATGCAGGAACCTTATCACATTAACCTGCCGACTGAAATAGGGGGATGTCGGGCGAGAAATGTCGCAATTGTTAAACATGGTAAAGTCCGCTTTTAATCAGTCATTGTCGCTTTCAGTCAATTAACGGAGTGATCGCATTTCTGTTCCAGAAAACCGCTGAGCGGTGCTTGGATGTCGATAGAAAAAAGCCGGATTTACAGAGAAACATTTGTGATGCTGGGCAGTTTAACTTTGCCCTCATGCAGTTTTGGAGATGCACAATGGATTCCCATAAAACCGATATTGCCACAATTAATGGCCTGATAAAGACCACCATCGACAGCATCGATGGATATCGTGAAGCCGCAGAAGATGCTGGCAATTCCCAGTTCCAGTCCATCTTTTTCGCGCGAGCGAATGAGCGTGAGCAAGTGGCGCAAAAACTTCAGCAACATGTCACGCAACTTGGCGGGACACCCGAAGACAGCGGTTCGATAGCAGCTGGTGCGCATCGGGTTTTCATGAACCTTCGCGAGGCAATCACCGGTGCCGACGACAAGGCGATTATTGCCGAAGTCGAGCGCGGCGAGGACCACATCAAGGAGAAATTCGAAAGCGCGATTTCCGACCATGACCTGACCGCCAACAGCCGCGCGCTCATCACCCAATGCTATCAGTCGGTCAAAGCCGGACATGATCAGATGAGCAACCTGAAGCACGCGACACAGGCAAACACGCCATCTGCGATGTGAGCGTTTTAAGAATACTTGCCTCGCTTGTCGAGTGAGGCAAGTCCCCGGCGGAACCGACATGCAACCTCCCGCTGAAATCGGTTCCGCCGGGGTTTTCATTGGTATTGGTGTAAAAAAACACCCCGATCGTGTGACCGGGGTGTTTTCGGGGGGTGCTGACGCCCAAGGGGGGGGTGAGACGCCAGCGGGGTTTAAATAATTTAAGCTCGCTACATTCGGCTAACTTTCAACGACCGGAAAGGTTCCCCAAAAAGTTATGCCGCTGCAGAATCTTCCGAGTGTATCTCGCGGTGGACCAGCAAAGCTTGGCCAATGGTGGCTATTACTGTTTCAGGTTCAAACGGCTTGGTAATCAAATAGGTCGGTTCTGGCCGCTCGCCCGTAAGTAACCTTTCGGGAAATGCCGTTATGAAAATCACCGGCAAATCCTGTTCAGCCAAAATGTCGCGAACGGCATCGATCCCGCTTGATCCATCTGCAAGGCTGATATCGGCGAGGATCAATTCTGGCATCGACTCGCGCGTTTTAGCAATTGCTTCTTTATGTGTTCTGACGATCGCCATCACATTGTGGCCCAGGCTTTCGACGATTTCCTTGATGTGCAGAGCGATGATCGATTCATCTTCGATGATAAGAACATCTGCAGTGAGTGCGTCCGCGATGGCGGCACGTGCTTCGGTCACATGGGCATCAATTTCTGATACGTCCAAACCTAAAATATAAGCCGCGTCATCAGCCGAAAATCCTTCGACGGTCGTGAGCAACAGGCTTTGGCGGCGCTCAACGGGAAAATGGGCGATAACACCGCTTCTTCCGACAGACTGAAGCGGCGATATGGTCCGCGCGTTCCATAACCGATTGAAAACACGAAAAACTTCAAGCCGAACCGAACGGTCGGTCTCCATCTCTTCAGGCGCTTCTAGCAGAGCCTCGAGCGTTTCCCGAACGGCTGCATCACCTATATTCTGTGAGCCTGTTAGCGCGCGCGCATAACGCCTCAAAAAAGGCAATACGTTGCCTAAATCTTCCCTTAATGACATGCATGTTCCTCTGGCTGAATAATATATACGCGCAACGGCCGTTTTTGTTCCTTGTCGCGGAACTTTTTTTGCGTCCCCGAATTATGCTGTTATGACTATAATGAACAGCAACAATTGGTTGCGGTGGTGAGGCATGAAGCACATCCCCGCAGAACCGACGCATTCGGACGACTTTCTCAGCGTCATGCGCAATATGGAGTATAACCTGATGTCAGAGCGCAAGGGCAAAAACTCTGGCAAAGCGTTTGAAAACAAGGTCGATCCGGCCTTTGATCCCATTACCGCTGCGTTGCGTCAAATGCATGATGAAGTTGCCAACGAGCCCATTCCCGATGACTTCATGCGTCTTTTGGATGAAATCGATGCGCGCGCTTCGAGCGGCAAGAAGCCGTCGTGATGGTTGGCGAAGTGACGAGCGGCTCTCGCGAGCCGGCGGTTCCTGACGATTTCAGGAACGAAATGATTGCGTTGATTCCATCGCTGCGCGCTTTTGCGAGAGGGCTTTGCGGCAACCGCGAGCTGGCCGATGATTTGGCCCAGGATGCAATGATGCGGGCATGGGCGGCGCGCGACAGCTACACGATGGGCACCAATTTTCGGGCATGGATGTTCATGATCCTGCGCAATCAGTTTTACACGACAATGCGTAAAAACTCGCGCATGTCGAGCTGGGATCCTGAAGCCGCTGAACGCCTGCTGGTCGAGGCCGCACCGCAGCAGCATGCCATCCATCTTACGGATGTTGAAAAAGCATTGCAGAAGCTACCGAACGAGCAGCGCGAGATATTGTTGCTGGTTGGGGCAGGTGGCGCGTCTTACGAAGAAGCGGCGCAGATTACGGGATGTGCCATCGGCACAGTGAAAAGCCGGTTGGCACGGGGCCGCCAGGCTTTAGCCCACTTAATAAATGGCGCTGATGAACCGACTGTATCGGCCATCCTTAAATCTGCGACCAGTCAGGGTGTAGCTGTATCTCCCGAATGACGGTATTTAGGCGGGATGGGGGATGGGTGTGATTAAGCTTCGACCAGCTACATTGAAGCAGGGGCTCATTCTCATTGTTCTGGTGGCGTTGTTGCCGATTATGGTCGTCAGCATCCTGCAAGGCATGTCGACGCTTCAAAGCACCCAGCGACTGGCCGCCAGCAGATTGAGTATGAGCGCTCAGGCGCTTGCCGAGCGGGAACGCGATCCCTTTATTGTCGCACAGCATCTGTTGCTGACTGTTGCTGCAAATCAGGATGTCAGAGACATCAGTCCCGGGTGCACAACGGCACTTTCCGCAAGTCGGCGTAACTATGCGCCGATTATAAACTTCGTCCGTACGCAGGCCGACGGAGTGGTGCGGTGTTCGGTCCTAACATTCCAGCCAGGATTATCCGTGTCCGGCGAATATTGGTGGCAACGCACAATAAGCGACGGTCGGCTGACTATTAGTAGGCCTATCATCGGAAGCATATCACGACGAAATGTGCTGGTAATGGCGATGCCCATTACAACTCGGAACGGTATCAATAACGGCACCTTAAGTGCAGCTATCGACGTTAGCCGGCTGGCACAAACAATGTCTCGGGCCCCCGAAGCACAAAGGGGCGCAGCATCAATCATAACAGCGGACGGAAAACTGGTTGCCAGTGGCAAGACCGAAATTCCGTTTAAACTGAGCGGTCCCTCTTCGGCCGATGGATCCAGCGTGCGCCGCGATTCAGAGGGCAAGCTTTGGATGTATGCGACTGCTTCGTTATACGGATCAGACCTTTATGTTGTTTATGCTGAGCCGCGAGATAGCCTTTTGGCATCGGCGGTCGCCCAAGTCAGGGTCAGCATATTGCTACCCCTTATCTCGATCCTGTTTGCCTCGTTGGCGATCTGGTTTGGAACCGACAGATTGGTCGTGCGGTGGTTGCGAGATTTGGGTAAGGTTGCCGACAAATTCGCAAAGGGCGATTTTGCCGGTGACCGTCGTAAATTTGATTCAGCGCCTGCAGAGATCGCCGAGTTAAGTGCGCATCTGCACTCGATGGCGCAGGTCATTGAAAAGCGTAGCGATGAATTACAACATGCCTTGGACGCGAAGACGGCCCTGACCCGCGAAGTCCATCATCGCGTTAAAAACAATTTGCAGATCATCACCAGCCTACTGACGTTGCAGGCGAGCAGGGTGAGCGAACCACAGTCCCGCGAAGTGTTGGCACAGACAAGAGCGCGTATATCTGCTTTGGGTCTGATCCACCGCACGCTTTATGAACAGGAAAACGATAGTGAGCGCGGTGATGTGATCATCGACCGGTTGCTTTTCGAGCTTTGCGGTCAGCTTCGTGCTGCCAACCGCCATAAAAAATTGGTCCAATTGTCGTGCAGCTCCAGCGCTCATCCGGTGCCGATTGACTATGCAGTACCATTGTCGCTCTTTATCGTCGAAGCCGTAACCAATGCTTACCGCCATGCCTTCAACCAACATGGGGAAGGTCACATCAACGTAGATCTGTCGGACAATGACGATACCGTCATATTAGAAGTGTCAGACAATGGGGCGGGATTCGACGCCAATAACAACACACCTGATATGGGCATGGAGCTCATGCATGCATTTGCTACCCAGGTCGGAGGTACACTTCAAATCGTCGGTGATCCCGGCAAAGGTACGCGTCTGATACTGACGCTTGCAAAGACGATTTGAGATAGAAGCGTCAGCTTTCGGGATTCAGGGTTCGGCTGACAACCTCGCGCTTTTTCTGCGGCAGCAATATCATCGACAAGATGAACGTGGCCGCCGTCAGGCACAAGGCGTTGGGGATAATCAGGGCCCATTGCTGGCTAAGAACCCCATAAGCAAGCCAAAGGCTGAAACTGAAAGCCGTCAGCGTATACATGCGTGCTGACAAACCTTGAACGTCATTTGTCCTGATAATTTTCCACGCTTGCGGCAAAAAGCTAGTCACCGACGCAGCAGCGGCGAAAAATCCAACTATTTGCACTGGGTCTACCATGTATATCCTCGAATTTGTCTGATGTCGCGAATTCATGCGCCGCAACATGCACATGGTCAGGCCTTATCAAACTCATTATAGAAAACCCGACGCTGCGGTTTTGGTTCCGCAATTTCAAAGGGAGCGACGGTGTCCGGTAAATATCTCATTAGAAAGCTTCGGGCGTTCTCAAATTTGTCGCAGGTAAGCGAGGGCATAATAGACTCGTACGCCTCACGCCGGGTTGCCGATATTCGCCCGGGTAGTGACATTATCAGTGAGGGGGAGGATCCCAAAACCGTCAACCTTATCGTCAATGGCTGGGCATGCCGTTACAAAACGTTGGAGGATGGTCGAAGGCAGATTTTGTCTTTCTTCATTCCAGGCGACCTGGCCGATCTCCATGTTTATATTCTTTCTGCGATCGACCATTCGATTGCGGCGCTAACCCCGCTTCGTTACGCGTTAATCACGCCAGTCGAATTTGAAAAATTGGGCGATGAGAATCCAACTGTGCTTCGCGCTTTGTGGTGGGATTCGCTTTTGACAGCTTCCATCCAGCGCGAATGGCTGGTCACGGCGGGCCAGCGAAATGCTTTGGAAAGCGTATCGCACCTGGCATGCGAACTCTTCATCCGAATGAAGATGGTGGGCCTTGTAGAAAATGGCCGATGTGATTTTCCGCTCACACAGTCCGATATTGCGGATGCGCTGGGCCTAACCCAGCCGCATGTCAGCCGCACAATCAAAGAACTCAATGAAACCGGTATTGCAACGATCAAGCGAGGCTCATTGAATGTACACGACCTTGCTGCGCTGAAAAATTTGGCAATGTTCAACCCAAATTATCTGCACCATCTGTACGAGGCCGTGGAATAAAAAGAGGGTGCGGCGGAAGTTCAATAAAAAAGCCCGCCGTCATCGACGGCGGGCTCGAAGTCATTGGATACTCAGGATTTATTTATCCTGTGCGTCCGCTTTGTCTTCCATGGCGTCAGCTTTCGCTTCGCCCTGCTCACGTACTGCCTGAGCATTGTCTTCCATCTTCTGCTCTGCAGTAGAATCGACACCGTCGACGGTGGTATCCAAGGTATCGGCCTTGTTTTCCATTGCATCAGCGGTTGCATCGGCATTGTCACGAACGGCGTCGGCGACGTCTTCCTGCTTGTTTTCTTGCGCGCTGTCACAGCCTGCAAGCGTAATCAAAGCAACCGATGCGATTGCAGCTATAAAAGTCTTTTTCATATTACTTCCCTTCTTCTAAAAAAATTTAGCGGACGCGGCCGCGACGAACCAGATTGACGATTGCCAAAAGCACTACGGCACCAATGAACGACGATACCAGCGACATGATGTCGAATGCACCGCTAGTGATGGGCGCTCCGCCGATAAGCGGCGTAATGATAAAGCCTGCCAACAAGGCACCAACGATACCCACGACCACATTCAGGAAAATTCCCTGCTGTGCGTCGGTACGCATTACGATGCTTGCGAGCCAACCGAGGACGCCGCCAACCACCAACATGATAATGATATTCATAAAATTTCTCCCTTTCAGAGTGCGGAGTGAAACTGCGATGTTGAAATTAAGTTCCCGGCACTTCGAACGGTAAATTGCACAATTGCTGCGCCCACAGTGCCGATAGAGAGTGGAACTTCTTTTTATACGTCCGGTTACCTTTGCAGAATTCATACTCACACAATGAAAGCGAGGATCGTCATGGCTACCACGAACAACTCCAAAAACGGCGCAGGGACCGGAGTCAAATCTGCATCTACAAAACGGAAACCTTCGGGCCGCGCGACTACAACGCAAAAATCGGGCACCGCTCGCCAAGGAAACCGACGTTCACGGAGTGTCCCTGAAGTGCCGGGTTGGCTGGCTGCTCTTGTCTCGGTCGTTGGTGTGGGTGTAGCTGTTGGGGCTGGTCTATATGCATCGCGCCGCCAGTGGCTTCCACGTGCAGAAGCACTGCGCGACGATTTTTCAGCTGCATTTGCAGACGACGAAACAGATTATGAAAACTTCGATCAAACGCGCCATGCGGGCACAACCGGGATGCGAGATCATCCAGGCGAAGAATGGGACGAAGTCGACGACATCTCCGACGCTTCGTTTCCCGCCAGTGACCCTCCGTCATTCAACCCCGGCACGGCATAAGCCGCTGGAAATAATATGGCCCGAACCCACATGCTATGGGGTTCGGGCCATACACATGGCAAAATATCCACATTACAAGCAAATGCCGTTAAGCTGCGAACCCGGATAAAAGTCTGTTAGAGCGCAACGGAAGATAATTATGGTCAGGATATGTTAGTATCAGGCGGCGTTTCTTCAGGAACCGTTCCGGGAAAGTCGGTATCTCCACCATCAGGTGGTACTTCGTCAGGCCATTGATTTGGTTCCTCTACCGGCCTTGGCGGAAATTTAGGATCGGTCATCATTGTTCCTGCTCCATTTAAAATGTTGTCGTAAAAGGCTTAACGCAGGCGTTGTGATTAAGTTGCCGGTTTTAATCTAGAAGCGCCAATAATCTTTGCTCTGCTGCGTTAAGGCCTTGCGCCTTTTTTGCCTTCAATTGCCTGATCCTCTGGCTGGCATTGCCCTCCTCCGCGAGTTGCAGAACGAGAGGATGCACATAGCTTTTGCGGGCAATAGCGGGCGTGTTGCATAATATGTGTGAAGCGGCTTCGCAGGCAATTTTGATTGTTGCCTTGTCCGCGATACGGAGCGCTTCAAGCGCGGCAACGCTGCCGTGCCATGTCCGGAACATTTTTGCGCTGACATTGTCCTGCCCCATGACCGTTTTTAGCCAAGTGTTGACGTCGCCGCTGTCGAGCGGATGGACCTCTTTGTCCTGACCGATGTATTGGAAAAGCCGTTTGCCAGGAAGATCATGGATTTTTTCGAGTATCTTTTGCAGGCGCCGGTCGGAAACGGTGCTCTGCAACTTTTTCCCGCCCTTTGCGGTATATTTCAATTTCAAGGTGCCATTGCCATATTTGACATTGCGTATCAGCAAGGTGGTTGCACCCTGGCTGGTGCGTGATCGCCCGCCCACCCGCATTGCGGTATGATCCATCAGCCGGACCAACAGGGCAAGCGCGACGTCTTTCCCAAAAATCTGGTCGCGCCGCGCGTTGGCAAGTATCTTTTCTATTTTCCGCCTTACTTTCGGCAAGCCTCTGCCAAATGTCGCGAGGCCATCGAATTTTTCCAGGCTGCGAAATTCGGTCCAGTGCTGGTGATACCGATATTGCTTGCGTCCAAGGTCATCCAAACCTGTTGCTTGCAAATGCCCGTTGGCAAGCCGGCAAATCCAGACATGGCGATAGGCGGGAGGCACCGCGAGGCTGCGAATGCGCGATAATTCCTTGTGGCAATCTATCGACCTGCCCTTGTGATCGATATACCGGAAACCCTTGCCATATTTTCTGCGGGTAATTCCTGGATCGGTGTCCGATACATACATCAGATCCGGCTTCATTCTTTCATTTCCTCCGAAATATGGTGCAGGCCGAACCGCATCACCCGCTTTTTGGTGAGGTGTAAACCCGCCGATATTTCAGATTGTTCCCGCTTGAAAACAGCCGCTCAACGCATCAAAAGACGCTGCGTAATCACTTGTCTGGCGTATAACGGATGTTCGCCTTTCCAGTGACCTGAACCGGCAGGAAAAGCCCTTGTCCGGTCGGTATAACGGTTCCGTGGCTAATACCCGTGATGTTGGCTGACAGCGTAAAATCGCCCTCGCGCCGGGTTGCTATTGCCTTGGCCGCAGCTGCTACGACCTTGTCATAATCCTTCTTGAAGTCCTGAGTCAGCGCGCTGCTTATTTCTGCAAGAACCTCTTGGTCCATGAATAGCGAGAATAAAAGGTTCACAGCCTCACGATCAGTGCGCCCGGCAATCCTGAGGTCGCGGACTTTGATAATCTGCGAATTGGGATCATTATAAGGCGTTGCCGATAGCCAGATTATTCCATTTGTGGCGGCAAGCGGACTCCGCATGACATCAGCCTTGGCGGTTATGCCAACTGCAAGCTTTCCGCCTTCGGTTGCATAGACCGTCACTTTACCGAATTTGACGTCAACTGGCCCAATGCCGTCCAGCGAGATGCCTTTGCGCGCCAGTTTAACCAAAGCACGTTCGATAACCGGTTCAAGCTGCGCGTAATCAGCCACGACCGGGACATAGAAGTTAAGTCCTCGCTCCCCAGCAATGGCAGCGGGCGGTGGAAGCGGCGTAATTTCAGGGTCATCAGGCCGGTCGCCAATAAAGGTCTCAGTGACAGTCTTGGCCGCCAGCGTCATTTCCAATTGGCGCCCGTTTACCCGATAGCCGCCAAAGCCCAATTCCTTGGGGGTAATCCGCATCCATGCCGGTGGCTTTTCGCGGTTCAGCAATATCGACGTGAACCCCTGATTCCAGGCAGCATTCACCAGTGCGCGCGTGTGAACCCGCGATATTTCTTTCGACAGGTCGCGTTCCAATCCGGCGATGACGCTCGCCAGTTTCGTGTCTGCTTTTTCGGCAAAGCGAATACGCTGCCCCAGAAAATCAATCCCCGGCGGTTCGCGCCAATCATAGTCGATATTGACCTTGGCGACAGGGCTCCAGGCGCGATTGATGCCCATTTTTACGGTGGCGCGCACTGTGGCCGAACCTGTGGCTGTTTCCTTTTTGATAACCCCGCCAACATCGCGCGCGGTGATGACAGCGGTGACCGGCATCGACAGGTGCAAGGCGTCACCGCGCCCCGACATAATGATGCGGCCACGTGTGACCTGGCCGACGATCCGGCAAGCTACATCAGGCGTGACCTTGGCGCGCTTGACACCAATTTTGCAGGGCACATTCTTGCAGGCGTCGCCTTTGCATTTGCGGGTATGGACGGCGCACACTGTCACACGCTGAGCGGGTACACATTTGGGTTCATACTGGTTAATGGCCCACAGGCGGCTGGGCGTCGTCTGGTTGAGCTTGGCCTCGATATCCGCAATATCGATGGTGAGCGGGACAATGATTGTCGATGCAGGCTTCGGCAGGTTCAGCCGGGTTTCAATCCGCGGCGGCGCTGGGTTGCCGACATCCTTGTCGCAAGCAGCGAGCCCCGCCGCCATCGCCAGCGCCAATATCCAGATGCTTTTGCCCCACATCGATTTGCCTCCCCCGTTTGCTTGGCTGCGATAACGCGGCAAAGCCTATCTGCGTTCCGCCGCTGCCAATATCTCCGCAATTTGGGCATATAGCCATTCTTTGGCTCGCACATCGGCAAAGCTGTGCGAGGCGGTGTCGAGCGACGCGAGTGAAATATGGTCCGCCGTGCGTATCGTCTCGAAAAGCTCGCCTTTCCAGTATCCCATAAATGCCATCGCCGTTGTGTCACGCGCGGCAATCAGTATGCGCGTTGGTTTGTGGCATTCCGAAAGGGCAATGGCCAACCGGCGGGCAAGCCCACTTGCTTCTTCTCTGCGTGCTGCTTTAGCAATCCCGCCTGCGAGTTTTCCAAAGTCTATCTTGCCGGTCAGCAAGTCGAGCAGGCTGCGCGGGTTTTTTAGTCGTGCCCAATATCTTGCACGAATGGCTGCCGCGCTGGGCGGTGCCGGTTCATCATTGCCTGCCGCTGCTTCGATAATCCATGGGTTGGCAAGAATGAGCGTGTCGATTGCGCTGCCAGCATGGAACAGCGCCAGCGCGGTAGCCGCGTCGCAGTTACCGAATGCGACCAGATGCCTGATGTGAGGTGCCGCTTGGCGAAATGCCATGACGGCGGCGGCAAGGTCTTCCGAACTGCCATCGAATCCGCCATTAGTGCCCTCGCTGTCGCCTACGCCGCGACGGTCATAGCGGAAAACGGGGTATCCCTTATGGGCGAAATAGGATGCCATCGCAGATTGTCCGGCATAAGCCCCACTGCGGATTTCATTGCCGCCGCTGACAATTAGCAGGCCCGTGGTCCCGGCGGCGGCATCTAGCGTTCCGGTCAAATGGTCGCCTGCGCAGTCGAAATCCATCATCCGCCGCATGATGCGCTCCAGCGGTCCAGGTCGGCCGCAATGGCGGCGGACATCGCAGAATCTTCGCCGGGTTCAGCGCGCAACCAAAGCGGCGTGCCATCAATATCGGCAAGTGCGACTTCGTGGATGCCTGTTGTGGTGGAAGTCAGCGCCATATCCAGTTCCGCGAGCATTTCCTGCCTGAGCAAAACACCTGCGAGATCGAGGGGAGCAGATCTCGCCGCCGTCATAAGTTGTTCGGCCGTTGTCGAAATCCCCGCCTCCCTATCGGTAACAATCCGGGTTCGAAGCATTGACTTGAGCAAGGACGCGCCCTTCGCAGGCGCCAGCCGCCACAAAGGCAGGCTGGCCGTATCGTCAATCAGGCAGCCGCCGCGGACAGAGGCGATATGGGTGGCGGATAGCTGGCTGGCGCAATCGGCCACTGCATTTCGCCAGTCCAATAATGTTTGCTCCGACATGCAGGCCAAACTTTCGTTGCACCCCGGCAGATCGGGGAGCAGCGTTCGCACAGCTTGCTCGCCAAGCGCGCGCATGGCTTCAACCAACATCCGCCGCGTGCGGTTCATTTCTTCAAATAGCGGCGGAACAATCAATATCGTACGCGTTGCGTCGACTGTACCAAAGCTCAGGCAATGTTCGCTATGTCCGCCCGTTTCATAGGAAAGATGGACAAGCTGCGTCCTCACCCGGCAACCTTGGCCCTTGCGAACGCCACCAGACTGCCGAAGGTCGCGAACAGTTCGCCATCGACCTCATCATCATCAATGATGATACCGAGCCGGTCTTCCATTTCGGTCAACAGCCCAGCCACCGCCATCGAGTCCAGTTCGGGCAACGCGCCGAACAATTCGGATTCGTCATCCATCGCGGTCACTTGCGCTTTCGTCAGGCCAAGCACGTCCGAGAGCAGCTCGCGGATGGCATTTTCAATTTTGTCGGACATTGTTTTCTTTCAACTCACGCGGCGTTGCGGCGCATCTGCCGCAAATGTACGCGCGCAATCAAGGGCCAATTGGCGATATGGTTCGGCCAGAACAGGTCGATCCGGTATCGCGGACGCACTTTTTCCATCCAGTCGCGCTTATATCCGTCACTGCCGGTACCGAAATCAATCTCTTCGACATGGTCGATATCGATGACATGCTGGAACAACGCGGCGGACAGCAATGTCCCCGGCGAAAATTCCAGGTGCCGTTCGTCATGCGCCAACTTGTGAATGAGCGCGACACCGTTTTCCACGGTCCAAAATTGCGCGGCGACCGGTTTACCGTCGATATAAGCGAGCCCGATCCGCAAAGCTCCTGCCGCGCTTTCTTGTTGCGCCAGCTGCTTCAAAAACTCCGGGCTGCCCTCGTGCGGTTTCCAGCTTTTCGCATAGACCCGCTCATAATCCGCCCAGCTACTGCTCGAAAAATCGCGTTCGATGCGGACCGAGACCACACCCTTTTTGCCCTTGCGCTTTACGGTATTTTTAAGCTGTCCGGGGCGGCTCTCCCAATATTGATCGAAAGACCGGCCATTGAGCTTCAAATAATGATTCTCGTCGCATTCGGTCATTTCAACGACCCAGCCCGCCGCCTCGAACGCGGCGGCAATCTGGTTTGCCGATCCATCTTCGTCGGGCACCGGCGCCAGCGTCAGTCGCCGCGTACGGCCACTCGCCGTCGCTGCCAGTTGGCGAAGCAGAGACATCCGCGTGACTTCGTCATAAGCGCCGCCAAAAATCGGTCGCCACGTAAAATTATACCAGTTGGCCAGTGCGCCATATTGTCCGCCAGCCAGTTGCATCAAGGGCATCCAGGCATCGGCCTCGCCCTCATGCGCGCGCAGCAAGAGCGGCGCTTTGTCGCGCAGCGCCATCCGGTGCAACTGGTCGAGCCATTCGAGCCGGTCAAACAGGCAGGCCTGCCGGTCACGGTCCAGCGCTCCGCGTGCGGCGGCTTGCGCGGTGAGGAAATTATCGTGATATTCACCTTTTACCGGCAAATAGCTTACCCCTGACATGCCCTTGAAACTCCAAGTGAATATGCACCAATGACGACCGACTTGCCAGTGTTTCCGCTCGACCATTTGCCCCTGTTTGGGGAGGCGAAAGCTCCTGCACTCGTCATTCGTGAGCGGGTATATAGCTATGAGGAGTTAAATCTCCGTATCGGTCGGCTGGCTGCATGGCTGGCGGGGCAGGGGCTTGATTCAGGCGACCGTGTGGCGACTTGGCTGGGCAAGGGTGAGATCGCCTGCCTGATGCCATTGGCTGCAGTACGCGCTGGGCTGGTGCATGTGCCGGTCAATCCGCTCCTAAAGGCAGCGCAGGTGGCGCATATCATGGCAGACAGCGCGGCGCGGCTGTTGATTACAAATGCGGGCAGGGCGACTACTTTGGCACTACCCTCACCAAATCCGTTCGTGTCGAGCGCAGTCGAGACACCCATCGGTCGCGCACAACCTAACGGTGTCTCGACTGCGCTCGACACGAACGGGAATTATAACGTTGTCGATGAAAAGGAGGTTTTGGCCATCCTGGATGACGAATCCGCTCCGACGCTACCTCCCCTGCCAACCAGCACAAACGCCGACACTCTTGCCGCGATTCTCTATACCAGCGGCTCCACCGGTCGTCCCAAGGGCGTCATGCTCTCCCACGCGAATCTCGCGCTTGGTGCGGTCAGCGTGGCGCAATATCTAAAACTCCAGCCTGACGACTGTACTCTCGCTGTCCTGCCTTTGAGCTTCGATTACGGCCAGAACCAGTTGCTCTCGACCTGGCATGCAGGCGGCTGCGTCGTGCCATTGGACTATCTCACTGCGCGCGATGTCATCAAGGCGTGCGCCAAACACGGCATCACCACGCTGGCCGCAGTGCCGCCGTTATGGGTGCAACTCGCCGAACAGGACTGGCCCACCGAGGCGACAGAAACCATGCGTCGCCTGACCAATTCGGGCGGCGCGTTGACCCCAAGCCTTGTAAAAAATCTGCGCAGCATTTTTGGGGACTGCACCGATATTTTTGCGATGTACGGCCTGACCGAAGCCTTTCGCTCAACCTATCTCGACCCAACGCTAATCGACGCCAATCCAACCAGCATGGGCCGGGCCATTCCCTTTGCCGAAATCATGGTAGTTGCCCCCGACGGCAGCGAAGCCGCGCCAGACGAGCCCGGCGAACTGGTTCATGCAGGGCCGTTGGTCGCGCAAGGTTACTGGCAAGACGAAGCCCGCACCGCCGAACGCTTCAAACCGGCACCGGAGTTCTCGCGCTTTGGCGGCATGGCCGTCTGGTCTGGCGACACTGTCCGCCGCGACGCCGACGGGCTCTTATACTTTGTCGGCCGAGACGATGCGATGATCAAAACCAGCGGCAACCGGGTGAGCCCTACTGAAATCGAGGAAGCCGCTGTCGAAAGCGGCCTTGTTGCAGAAGCCTGCGCGCTTGGCCGCAAGGACGAACGACTGGGGGCTGCGATTGTCTTGTTTGCGCGGGGGAGCGGTGATGACGACGGGCTGAAAGCACATTTGAAGGCAGTGCTGCCCAATTTCATGCAGCCTGCACAAGTCGTGTGGCTGGATGAGTTTCCCAAAAGCGCGAATGGTAAACTGGATCGCAACCACTTGGCTGCTAGTCTAACGCAATGAAGGCAACCGGACCGGTCCCCGCTGGCTACAGCGCCATAAATGGCGAGCTTGCAATTGGCGGGCTGACGGCGCCTGCGTTGGTGGAGCGGGCGGGCGACACGCCTCTATTTGTTTATTCATCCGAACATTTACGCCAACGGGTCGCGGATTTGCGCGGTGCGATGCCAAATCGGCTGGCTATCCATTATGCGATGAAGGGCAACCCCTTTCCACCCTTGCTGGAACTGATGAACGGGTTGGTCGATGGTTTCGATGTGGCGTCAGGTGGGGAGTTGGAGTTGGCGCTGGCCTCAGGGGTGGACGCAGGCCGGATCAGCTTTGCCGGACCCGGCAAGCGCGATCGGGAACTTGAGCGTGCGATTGCGCTGGGTGTCACGCTCAACAGCGAGAGCGAGGGCGAAGTTGATCGCGCAATATCTATCGGCGCTAGGATCGGCGTCACGCCGCGTTTGGCGGTCCGCGTTAACCCGAGTTTCGACCTCAAAGGCTCTGGCATGAAGATGGGTGGGGGTGCCAAGCAATTTGGCGTCGATGCCGACCGCGTGCCTGCTCTGGTCAAGCGCATCATCGGGGCGGGCGCCGAATGGCATGGGTTCCATATCTATGCTGGAAGCCAAGCTTTAAAGGCTGACGCGATCATTGAAATGCAGGCACAAACCCTCGCTTTGGTCGCGGAACTGACCGAAGCGATTGGCGTATCGCCGCCGCATGTCAATCTCGGTGGCGGATTTGGTATTCCCTATTTTCCAGGCGACGAACCCATCGATATCAAGGCGGTCGGCGCCGCACTGGGTCATGCGTTCGATGCGCTCCCTGCTAGTTTATCCGACATCCATTTCTGCATCGAACTCGGCCGCTATCTGGTGGGCGAGGCGGGCGTCTATCTGACCCGCATCGTTGACCGCAAAATCAGCCATGGAGAGATATTCCTTATCACCGACGGCGGCCTCCATCATCAACTGGCCGCCAGTGGCAATTTCGGCACCGTCATCCGCCGCAATTATCCTGTGGCGATTGCAAACAAATTTGGCGCAGACCCGGAAGAGGTTGCCTCGATCGTCGGCTGCCTCTGCACCCCGCTCGACAAATTATCCGACCAAGCCCATCTGCCGCGCGCCGACGTGGGCGATCTCGTCGCCATTTTTTGCGCGGGAGCATATGGCGCCAGCGCCAGCCCCGCCAATTTCCTAGGGCAGGGGCCAGCGCTGGAAATGCTTATATAGGTACGGATTTGCCTAATTTGCGGTGGGTTGATTTGCCATTTTGGCAGGCTTATAGCGGTGCTCTATTAGTAAGCGGTCCTGCGGGGCCGCTTTTTGCCTTTTGGCGAAACAGAAAGGAAAAGCCATGTCGATCACTCCCCTGATGCCCGTCTATCCCCGTTGCGGGTTCCGGCCGGTGCGAGGCGAGGGCGCTTGGCTGATTAGCGAAGACGGCAGCCGTGCGCTGGATTTTGCGGCGGGCATTGCAGTGAATCTTTTGGGCCACGGACACCCGCATCTGACCAAAGCCATTCAGGATCAGGCAGCGACTTTGATGCACGTGTCGAACCTATATGGCAGCCCGCAAGGTGAGGCCTTCGCCCAGCGCCTTGTCGATACGACATTTGCCGACACGGTCTTCTTCACCAATTCAGGTGCTGAGGCAGTCGAGTGCGCGATTAAGACTGCGCGTGCCTATCATCAGTCGCAGGGCAGCGAGCGGTTCGAGATCATTACGTTCAAAAATGCATTCCATGGCCGGACTATGGCAACGATTTCCGCATCGAACCAAGAGAAGATGCATAAGGGCTTCCTGCCGTTGCTCGAAGGTTTCAAATATGTCGACTTCGACGATTTGGAAGGCGCCAAGGCCGCAATCGGCCCGAACACCGCCGGGTTCTTGGTCGAACCCATCCAAGGCGAGGGCGGTGTCCGTCCCGCGTCCGATGCCTTCATGAAGGGCCTGCGTGCGTTGGCTGACGAGCATGACCTGATGCTGATCCTCGATGAAGTCCAGTGCGGCGTTGCACGGTCAGGTACACTCTATTGTCATGAGCAATATGGCATCAAGCCTGACATCATGGCGACGGCAAAAGGCCTTGGCGGCGGCTTCCCCGTTGGTGCGTGTCTCGCCACTGAAAAGGCGGCGCGCGGCATGGTTGTCGGTACGCACGGCTCGACCTATGGCGGCAACCCCTTCGCAATGGCGGCATGTCAGGCGGTCTGGGACGTCGTTGCCAATGACGAGTTTCTCGCAAATGTGCGGTCAACCGGCGACAAATTGCGCGCGGCGCTTGAACAATTCATCGGCAATTATCCCGACCTGTTCACCGGTGTACGCGGCAAGGGTCTGATGCTTGGCGTGATGATGACGCATGAAGCACGCGCATTTGTCGCTCATTTGCGCGACAATCACGGGCTGCTGACCGTGGCGGCAGGCGACAATACATTCCGCGTTTTGCCACCGCTCAATATCGACGACAGCCATATCGCGACATTCATGGAAAAACTGTCGGCAGGCGCGGCGAGTTACCCGATACCGCAGGCAGCATGACACGGCATTTCCTGAACCTGTCCGATGCGGGCGGGGACGCGATTGCGGCAATGCTGGCCGATGCGATGGACCGAAAGGCGGCGCGCGCTAACGCTGACGGAACCGCGTGGCCAAAGGGCAGGGCGGACGCAGACGCGCCGCTAGCCGGTCATACGCTCGGCATGATCTTCGAGAAAAACTCGACCCGCACCCGAACGTCGTTCGAAATGGCAATGAAGCAATTGGGCGGCGACAGCATGTTCATGGCCGCAGGGCAGATGCAGCTCGGTCGCGGCGAAAGCGTGGCCGACACAGCGCGGGTCCTGTCGCGTTATGTTGATGCGATACTCATTCGCACCGATGATCACGCAAAGGTTGAGGAACTCGCCGCACATTCCAGCGTGCCGGTAATCAACGGCCTCACCGACCTGTCGCATCCGTGCCAGATCGTTGCCGACCTGTTGACAATCGTCGAGCAAGGAAAGCCCTTGCCCGGGCTCGAAGTCGCTTGGCTGGGCGATGGCAATAATGTGCTGAACTCGATTGTCGAAGCGGCAGGGCTATTCAAATTCAACGTCCGAATCGCGGTGCCGCAGGGGTATGAAAGCGACAGCAGCTTCATCGATGCTGCCAATGCATCTGGGGCGAATGTAACCCTGACGCGTGATGCCGTCGAGGCAGTTGCGGGCGCGGATATCGTTGTCACCGACACATGGGTATCGATGGGGCAGGAGCACGCGCACAACAAGATTGCGGCGATGATGCCTTATCAGGTCAATGAACGCCTCATGGCGGGCGCCAAGGCCGATGCCAAATTCCTCCATTGTCTACCCGCGCATCGTGGGGAGGAAGTGACAGACGGGGTAATCGACGGCCCGCAATCATTGATATGGGACGAAGCGGAAAACCGCCTGCACGCGCAAAAGTCCATCCTTTTATGGTGCTTCGGTCTCCTGTAATGGCGTCGCAACCCGAAACATTTGGCGACCAACCGCTGCGGTTCTCATTACCGGACCGTCATGCGCGCGGGCGTCTGGTGCGGCTGGATGGCGTGTTATCTGACATATTATCGGCGCATGCCTATCCGCCATTGATCGAAAAGACCCTCGCTGAAGCGCTGGTGTTGACGGCATTGCTCGGAGCGTCGCTGAAGCAGGCGGATGGTCAGCTGACGTTGCAGGCGCAGACCACCAAAGGCGCAATCCGTTTACTGGCATGCGATTACAAGGACGGCGCGTTGCGTGGCTATGCGCAGTTTGATGCAGCGACAGTGGCCGCGCTACCGCCTGATTCTACTCTCTTTGGGCTGTTTGGCACTGGCTATCTGGCCATCACGTTCGACCGTGCGCTGCCGGTCGGGGAAGGGGGCGGACGTTATCAGGGCATTGTTCCGCTCGAAGGATCCTCGCTTGCCGACGCGGCAGAACATTATTTCGTCCAGTCCGAGCAAATTCCGACGCTCATTCGTGTGGCTGTCGATCATGTAGACGGCCGGTGTGTCGCCAGCGGTTTTCTCGTCCAGCATTTGCCCGAAGGCGAAGAAGGCCGCGAACGTCTCCACGTCCGGCTCGATCATCCTGAATGGGAGCATGTGGTCGCTCTGGGTTCAACCATTTCGACCGATGAACTTACTGACCTGTCTCTGCCGCTTGAGGAAATTGTGTGGCGGTTGTTTCATGAAGAAGAACAGGTTTTGGTGGAAACCGGTGCGCAACTGACCAAAGGTTGTCGGTGCGATCTGGCGCATATTCGTGATGTAATTGCCAAATTTCCTGCCGAAGACCGCGCCGACATGGCTGATGAGACGGGCGAGATTTTCGTGGACTGCGAATTTTGCTCTCGCCGCTTTCCGTTAAGTTTGGTGAGCTTCAATAACTAACTTCGGGTGTTTGTCGCAAATTGTTGGTCATTCATCGTTCATATACCACATTCTATCGTACTTATTGCAATATTTGATGCTACAGCTACGATAACAAAAAGGTCGCTTCGCTGAAACTGAGCAAGGTTACGGTACGGAAGCTTATGAAATTGAAATTCTCCCATCTTGCCATAACTGGGTTTCTTGCGGTGTCTGCGGGCAGTGGCGCGATTGCATTTGTGCAAGGTGGCGACCTGTCATTGCTTGAATCGCTCGATCGCGGCATGTGGCAATTGCGTCCGGTGGGGGTTGGTGCCTCGGCCGCTACGGCAACGCCTATTTGCCTCGGGGATCCGGCAAAACTGGTGCAAATCCAGCATGGCGGCACGCTGTGCGAACGCTATGTGGTCCGATCAACTCCGAACGCTATTACGGTAAGCTACAGCTGCAAAGGGCAGGGACAGGGACTGACGACAATCCGCAAGGAGTCAAACAGGCTGATCCATATTCAATCGCAGGGCATCCGCAACAATTCGCCCTTCTCGTTTTCTGTTGAAGGTCGCAAAATCGGTGCCTGCTGACGCGTTGACGAGCCGTTAAAAATATTCGGGCGCAGCGTTAAGCAGATATTTACCATTTTTCGGTTAGAAAAGCTGGTGTGTCTTTTATGAGATACGCTTTCCTCCCTAGCAGGCTTAACAGCCTATAACTGGGCCGCTCGCTGCAAAGCAGAGCGGCCCATTTTTTGTCTAGAACGCCGCAATGCCTGTAATCGCGCGCCCAAGGATGAGCGCATGCACGTCGTGGGCGCCTTCATAGGTGTTGACCGTCTCCAGGTTCACCATGTGGCGCATAACCTGATATTCGTCGCTGATGCCGTTCCCGCCATGCATGTCGCGTGCGGCACGGGCAATGTCGAGTGCCTTGCCGACATTGTTGCGCTTTACGATCGAGATCATGTCTGGCGAGAATTTGCCTTCATCCATCAATCGGCCAACGCGCAACGACGCCTGAAGTCCGAGCGATATGTCGGTCATCATGTCCGCAAGCTTCTTCTGATACAATTGGTTTGCTGCAAGCGGCTTACCAAACTGGTGCCGGTCAAGGCCATATTGCCGTGCGGCGTGCATGCAGAATTCTGCGGCACCCAATGCGCCCCAGCTGATGCCGTAGCGCGCACGGTTGAGGCAGCCGAACGGACCTTTGAGCCCCTGCACTTCGGGAAGCACGGCGTCTTCGCCGACTTCCACATTGTCCATCACGATCATACCGGTGGTCGACGCGCGGAGCGAAAGTTTGCCCTCAATTTTTGGAGCTGAGAGGCCCTTCATCCCCTTTTCAAGTACAAATCCCTTGATGCCGCCGCCATGCGCTTCGGACTTGGCCCAGACGACAAAGACATCGGCGAACGGCGCGTTTGAAATCCAGGTTTTCGAGCCGTTCAGCACATAACCGCCATCAACCTTCTTGGCGAAGGTGCGCATACCTGCGGGGTCCGAACCAGCATCCGGCTCGGTCAAACCAAAGCAGCCAATAAGCTTGCCTGCCGCAAGACCGGGCAGATATTTACGCCGTTGTTCCTCAGAGCCGTAAGCGTGAATCGGATACATCACCAGTGACGACTGAACTGATGCCATTGAACGATAACCCGAATCCACACGCTCGATCTCGCGCGCGATAAGCCCGTAAGCAACATAGGACGCGCCAACACCACCATATTCTTCAGGAATAGTCGCGCCGAGCAAACCCATTTCGCCCATCAGCGGGAATAGTTCGGGGGCGTCCTTTTCGTGGCGATATGCCTCAATCACGCGCGGCTGCAATTCGTTTTGGGCGAAGGCATGAGCGGTATCGCGGATCATGCGTTCGTCTTCGGTAAGCTGATCATCCAAACGGAAGGGGTCGGACCAATCGAAAGCTGCCATCTCGGCCATATCATGTCTCCAAATGTTGCGCGGTCGCTAGACTTTTTGCGCGCTACGGGCAAGCTGGCAAAATGCCTGTGACGCGTCTATCTGGCAGGCAATCAAATAGGAGACGGGTGTGACGCTGGCGACCGACGTACAGACAATATTAGCGCAACTTGGAGCGACGGCGAAGGGCGATATGCCGTCGCATTCGCCCATCGACGGCACCGTAATCGGTTCTGTGTCTACCGCGTCACTTTTAGATATCGACAAAGCTTCTGGGTATGCGAACGAGGCGTTTCATAATTGGCGTGCTGTGCCTGCGCCCCGACGCGGTGAACTCGTGCGCCTGTTCGGCAATGCCTTGCGCGAAAACAAGGATGCGCTCGCCCGGCTGGTCACAATCGAATGCGGCAAGCCATTGTCCGAAGGCTTGGGCGAAGTGCAAGAGATGATCGACATTTGTGACTTCGCGGTTGGCCTGTCGAGACAACTGCACGGGCTAACCATTGCCAGCGAACGCCCCGGCCACCGGATGATGGAACAATGGCATCCATTGGGGCCAACGCTTGTGATTTCCGCCTTCAACTTTCCTGTTGCGGTGTGGGCTTGGAATGCTGCGCTGGCATTGGTCTGCGGCAATAGCGTGATCTGGAAGCCATCTGAGAAGACGCCGCTGACGGCAGTTGCAGTGCAGGCGATCTTTGAGCAGGCGTTGAGGACATTTGATGACGCGCCTGCTTTTCTGTCGCAAGTTCTGCAAGGCGGGCGGGGTGTTGGTGAGGCTTTGGTGGCCGATGAACGTATCCGGCTGATTTCGGCAACTGGAAGCACTGCAATGGGCCGCAAAGTGGGACAGGTCGCCGCCGCACGCTTTGCCCGGACCATCCTTGAACTTGGAGGAAATAATGCGGCTATCATAAGCCACAAGGCCGATACTGCGCTCGCGTTGCGCGGCGTACTGTTCTCGGCTTTCGGAACCACCGGGCAGCGCTGTACCAGCCTGCGCCGGATTTTCGTGCACGAAGCGATTTATGGTAGCTTTGTCGGGGCGCTCAAATCTGCGACAGCGTCAATGAATATCGGCGATCCGCTCGCGAGCAATAATCTGGCGGGGCCATTGATTGACGAACAAGCCTATGACGCCATGCGAACAGCGTTGGACGAAGCGAGGATGCTGGGAGCAGTTATCTTAGGGGGCGAGCGCCTCAACCGGGCAGGCGTCTATGTCCAACCCGCGCTGGTTGAAATGACATCGCATTCTGGCCCGGCCTTGCGGGAAACATTTGCGCCGATCCTCTACATCTTCCGTTACTCCGATTTGGACGATGCAATCGCGCTGCAAAACAGTGTCGGTGCCGGTCTGTCATCTTCGATTTTTTCGACCGATATCCGCGAGTGCGAGCGGTTCCTGTCAGCCGCAGGCAGTGATTGCGGCATCGCCAATGTCAATATCGGCACGTCGGGTGCGGAGATTGGCGGCGCGTTCGGCGGCGAAAAGGAAACCGGTGGCGGCCGCGAGTCGGGCTCGGACGCGTGGAAAGCCTATATGCGGCGCGCAACCAACACGATCAATTATTCGAACGAACTGCCGCTTGCGCAAGGGGTGACTTTCGACCTAGGCTGACGGGCAGGAGAGACGTATGCTTGTAGAAAAACTACCGCCGGTCAAATCGACGTTGCAACCCAGTAACCATCCTTATTTGAACGGCGCGTGGACGCCGCAGCTTGAGGAGGTTACTGCTTTCGATCTGGATGTAATCGAAGGCAAAATCCCCGACGACATCGACGGCGTTTATCTGCGCAATACCGAAAACCAGTTGCACCAGCCGCTCGGGCGCTATCATCCATTTGACGGTGACGGGATGATCCACCAAATCGATTTTTCCGGCGGCAAGGCAAGCTATCGCAACCGATTTGTCCGCACGCGCTGCTTTGAGGCCGAGCAGGACGCGGGTGGGTCGTTGTGGGGCGGATTGATGGACCGGACCGGCACCTCAAAACGTCCAGGCTTTGGCGCGCATGGCGGTTTGAAGGATAGTTCCAGTACCGACATCATCGTCCACGCAGGCAAGGCGGTATCGACCTTCTACCAATGCGGCGAAGGCTATGTGCTTGATCCTGAAACATTGGAACAGGAGGGCGTTGCCTCATGGGTGCCGCTCGATGGCATTTCCGCGCATCCCAAGGTCGATGAACGCACGGGCGAGCTGCTGTTTTTCAATTACTCGAAACATGCACCTTATATGCATTACGGCGTAGTGAGCGCAGACGGCAAGTTGGCGCATTATGTGCCAATACCGCTACCCGGTCCGCGCCTGCCGCACGATATGATGGTCACCCCGAACTGGTCGATATTGTGCGATTTTCCTTTATTTTGGGACGAGGAATTGTTGAAGCGCGATGTGCATGTAACGCGGCTGCACGAAGGGCTGCCATCGCGCTTTGCGCTAATTCCGCGATACGGCCAACCAGAAGACATCCGTTGGTTCGAAGCCGACCCTACTTTCGTCCTTCACTTCATCAATGCTTATGAAGAAGGCGACGAAGTGGTACTCGACGGTTATTTCGAGGACGATCCTTATCCGCAACCCATCGAAGGCGGCGGCGAATATGCGCATATGATGGCCTATGTCGATGAACACAGCTTCAAACCAAAGCTGCACCGCTGGCGTTTCAACCTCACCGATGGCACCACCAAAGAAGAGCGCCTCGACGACCGCATCCTTGAGTTCGGCATGATGAATCAGCGGTTTCTGGGGCTGCCTTATCGCTATGCTTATAGTACCACCTCCAAACCCGGCTGGTTCCTCTTCACCGGTTTCGTGAAGCATGATTTGCACACCGGTGAGTCTTGGGAGGTCCGACTCGAGGATGGCCGCTACGGCAGCGAGGCGCCGTTCGCACCGCGTGTTGGCTCGACCGATGAGGATGACGGCTATCTTGTGAGTTTCGTTACCGACGAAAATCGCGGGACGTCCGAATGCATTCTCATCGACTGCAAGCGATTTGCCGAAGGTCCGGTGTGTCGCATCGCCCTTCCGCACAAGATTTCGAGCGGTACGCATGCGCACTGGGCGGACCGGGCGATGCTGCACAATTAGTTATTTCTGGAAGACAACTTTCGTCCCTGGCTTGACCATGCCCGCCAGCTTTGCCGCATCCCAGTTTGTCAAGCGTACACATCCGTGACTCTCGGCGCGTCCGATAGTCGAAGGTTCGCCGGTTCCATGAATGCCATAATGCGGCTTTGACAGGTCGATCCAGACAACGCCGACCGGGCTATTCGGTCCGGGTTGCAGTAACTGCTTTTCCTTGCTGTCACTGACGTCCCAGAACAATTTGGGATTGTAATGAAATTCGGGATTGCGGGCGACGCCCTTCACTGTCCAGTTGCCGAGCGGCAAAGGATCACGCGAACTGCCCGTTGTCACCGGAAATTGTGCAATAATCTTGTCATTAGGCCCCATTGCGCGCAACCAACCGTCTGATTTGTCGACCACGATTTTTTCGATTGCCGGCTGTTCGGCAGCAACACCCAAAAGCTGCAGCGTCTTGTCCCAGCCGCGTTCTGCGTCTTCAGCGCGTGGCGCCATGACATTGGGGATGTTCGGTACCACGATCACGTTGCCAGCGCCGATTTTGGTATCAGGCGAATTGAGCGCCACCAGCGTTTCGGGGGTGGTGTGGAACCGCTCGGCCAATGCTTCCATAATATTGCGGTAACCAAGCGCAGGCAACTTTGCTTGTTCTGCTGCATCCTTGGGCAGGTTGGGAAAGAATTTCTGTTTGGCAAATTCGTCAGATATTCGGACAAGCTGCGTAGCAGGCACCATTGGCGTGCCGTCGAACGCGGCTCTGGTCGCCGCATCCAACTCGCCCGTTTGATCGAGATCGTTGGCCTTTTGAAACCCCTTAAGCGCAATCTTCAAAGACTCGCCGGTTTTGCCATCGATTACGCCAGGAGAAAAGCCCAGCCGCTCAAGTGCAATCTGTGTCGGCATCATGTCGAGCTCTGCAGGCAGCGGTGGCAATTTTCCTTCTGCCTCGACAAATTGTAGTCCGCTGTTTGCCGTGGCTATTTTTTCATCAACTGGGTTTTCTTTCGGGCTGGTGCTATTTTGTTGGCACGCCGCGAGCAGGGTCAACGGCAACACTAAGTATGAATATTTCAAGAGAATGAACTTTCAAAAGGTTTTAAAGCCTAACAAAAGCTAGCTGGACAAGGTTCCCCGGAATGTTTGGGATTATCCTTTTGCTTCACGACAACATTATCGTTTCGGCAAAACTGTACATTTCCTGATGACGTGCTAGATAATATGAGCAAATCCGGTTGCACCTGCCATTAGTTCTGCTGCGGCAACTTTCCCATTTTGCACGCGCTCGTAATCTTCTCCAACGGTTCGGTGCTGCTCCCCATACACAAAATTATTATAATAATTTAGCAGTCGGCTTCACGACCAGAATTTTGCTGAGGCAATTTTCGCACCTTGCGCCAGTGCGGCCATCTTGGCCCACACGACGTTGCGGTCCACGCTGCCTGAGCCGACATGGATACTGAACCCACAATCAGCGCCGGCCATGACATGCTCGCGGCCGACGAGGTGCGCATAGCGGCTGATCCGCTGGGCGATCAGTTCGGGATGCTCGATATAGTTTGACTGGCATTCGATGACGCCGGGGATGAGAACCTTGCCTTCGGGCAGCTTGACCTCTTCGAACATCGCATATTCGTGCGCGTGGCGCGGGTTGGCGGCTTCGAACTGTATGGCGTGTGGGCGTGCGCGCCAGACGAGGTCGATGATGTCGCGGAATGGCACGTCGCAATGATGTGGGCCAGGGTAATTGCCCCAGCACATGTGCATCCGCAGCTGCTCAGGCGCGATGTTCGCCGTTGCGCGGTTGAGTGCTTCGATATTGAGCGCCATTTTATCGCGAAAGCCGCTGAGATCCAGTTCGCGGAATTGCGTGTGGCGGCCCATGGCCAGATCGGGGCAATCGATTTGCAGGATGATGCCCTGCGCTGCGATAGCTTCATATTCGTGGCGCAGCCCTTCGGCGAGGGCGAAGACATAATCCTCGTCGCTATCATAATAATCATTACGGAAAAACAATGCGGTAACGCCGGGCGAAGCGGCGCTCATGAAGGCTTGCTTACCCAGATGCTTGGCGAGCGAGGCGTTAAGTGCCGCAGCATCGCGTTCGACGGCGGTCATGTCCTTGACGGTGATTGGAGCGTTGCAGGCAGGGGTCTTGCGATGCTTGCGGCCCGGATCGGCGAAGACGCGCTCCTTGGTGGTCGGAAAATCTTCTATATCCTGAAAGGCAAAGCTGTTGCCGGTGCCGCCAAATCCGTCGAGCCTATCCTTGATATAGGTCGCATAGCTTGGCTTGGATTGTTCGCCGTCGTTGATGATGTCGAGACCCGCTTCGGCCTGCCTGTCGACGACGAATTGCACAGCCTCGGCAATGCGTGCGTCAACGGCTGCCATGTCGAGAGGCAGGCCGTCTTCCTTGGCGAACATGATCTCGATCAGGTCGTCCTCGCGCGGCAGGCTGCCGACATGCGTTGTCAAAAAGCGTGCGGCATTGGCCATTTCAGTTTCCTTTTTGGTGTTGGCTCAAGAATGTTTCGAGCAGTATATTGATGGTTTCGGGTTGATCGATGTTCGCGATGTGGCCCGCATTAGGGATGATTTTGGTTTTGCCATGTGGCGCATTGGTTCCGATGAAATTGGCGACCTGCTGTCGCCAAGGGCTGTCGGCTTCTCCTGCGATTGCCAACACCGGCATGGCCAATCCGACAATGTCGGAATGCGAAAATGCTAGGGGCTCTTGATCGACCATTTGGTCGCGGCCGTCATAGTCGGCCAATATCTGTTCGAGCAGATGCTGACCGTTGCTTGATGCTTTGGTGAGCGGATGCCGTCTCCATTCGGTTAGCATTTCGGCAATTTTGCCGTCACGCACCAGCGCCGAAAAGGCGGCACGGTCGATTTCCGGCGCGTCCTTCTGTTCGGCAACTACATTGTGCAGCGGTGCGCCGATGAGAGCAACTGTGCCAAGCCGCTCCGGACGACTGCGAGCGTAATCGAGTGCTACTGCTGCGCCTTGCGAAAGGCCAATGACTGACAATTTCTTCGCGCCGAAATAGTCGGCGATGGCATCTATATCATCGCACTCGGCGGCAAGTTCCGGCGGCGCAGTCGAACGCCCGAAGCCACGCCGGTCGGGCATCGCCAACCGCATGTTCTGCGCCAGCGCCACCTGCGGCAACCATATCCGCCAGTCGAGCGTCCAGCCGTGCAGCAATATCACCAGCGGCCCGTCACCCGATGTGCGGACATCCAGTCGCCCCCCATCGACGTCGATCCAATGCGATTCGGCGATCTGCTGGTCTGAACCTTCGCGTTGATCCGGTGCCAACACCGTTTGATCAGGCGAGCATCGCCCGGAATGGGTTGTTGTTGGTGTGATTGCCAGCCAGCCAGCGGCTCAATTCGGCATGGGCTTCCGCCCGGCGCTGTGCATCGAGCGGTGCAGCCTCCGGCGCATCATAGGTGAATTCTAGCGTCATGTTATTGGGGTCTTTGACATAGACCGAACGGCAATAGCCATGCTCCAATATGTAAGTTTGCGGCTCGGTTATGCCTGCTCCCTCAATCCGCCGTTGCAGCTCGGCCTGTCCTTCTTTGTCGACCTGAAGCGCGATGTGGATGAACGGTGATTCGGGAATTTCCGGTCCGAATTCGGCCTGATCGGCGGGGTCGGCAAACTGGAAGAAGGCCAACGCGCTGCCATCGGCCATTTCGAAGAAGCAATGGCAATAGGTGCGTTCCTTGCCGAACAGCTCATCCTTTTCGCAATAGGTCGCCATCAACGGGAACCCGAGCACGTCTTCATAAAAAGCGCGCGTCGCCTCCAGATCCTTGGTCACATAGGCGGTGTGGTGAAGCCGTTTGGCAAGAATTTCGCTGCTCATCCTGTTTTCCTCGTCTCTCAAAATAGGGAATCACATGTTCAACTTATGATACTAGCTTGCCGGCAATCTCGGCAACATGGCGGCCTTGGAACCGCGCGCCAGACAGTTCATTCTCGCTTGGCATACGGCTACCATCAGCCCCTGCCAGCGTAGTCGCGCCATATGGCGTCCCGCCACTGATCTCGCCCATTTCGGTGTTGCCCTCGAAAGTATAGGGCAGTCCGACAATCACCATGCCGTGATGCAGCAAAGTGGTGTGGAACGATGTAATCGTCGTTTCCTGTCCGCCATGCTGGCTGGCGGTCGAGCAGAATACGCTTCCGACCTTGCCGACAAGCGCGTTGGTGAACCACAGCCCGCCTGTCTGGTCGAGAAAGTTGCGCATCTGCGCCGCCATATTGCCGAAACGCGTTGGCGTGCCGAATATGATCGCGTCGTAATTGGCGAGTTCATCGGGCGTTGCAATCGGCGCGGCCTGATCGACCTTGATATGCGCTGCCGCGGCCACATCGTCGGGCATCAATTCGGGCACGCGCTTCACATCGACCGTGCAGCCTTCAACCGACCTCGCCCCTTCGGCCACGGCCTCTGCCATCGTCTCGATATGGCCGTAGCTGGAATAATAGAGGACGAGGACTTTGGTCATGCTGCTTCCTTAAAATTTGTACGAGGCTTCGACGCCGTAGATACGTGGACGCGCCTTGAAGACAAAGCCGCCGGGCGAAAATTCGGCGTTATATTTCTCGTTGAATACGTTGTTGGCAAATGCCGCGACTGACCAGCTATCGCTGTTTACGCCGATGCGTGCATCGACCAGATCGACGGGCTGGCGGACCGTGGTATTGAATGGCTCCCACCAAGTCCTGCCGGTGCGGCGATAATCGACGCGCAGCAAGCCGTTAAGGCCGGCGCTCAATTCAGGCGTGAATTGCGCTCCGAGGTTGTACGTATAGCGCGAAATCAGCGGCGCTTCATTGCCGATTGCTGTGGCATCGGGAAATTCCTTGATCTCGCTGAACGTGTAGCCCGCTGCTGCATTCAGCTGGATATCGGGTGTCGGGCGGAAATTGGCTTCAAGCTCAAAGCCCTGAATCCGCGTCTTTGGAACATTACCCAAATTCTGCGTCGAGTTGGCCGCCAGGAACACAAAGAAATAGCTGTTCCGCGACAAGGTCGAATAAGCCGCTGCATTCAAAGTCAGCTTGCGGTCGAGCAGGCGGGTTTTGATGCCGGCCTCGAACGTTGTCGCGGTTTCCGCTTCGAACAGGTCGGAGACCCCTACAATGCCATTACTGGCGGCAACGCCGCCAACGCCCGTCTGGTTGAAACCACCAGAGCGGAACCCACGGCTATAGCCGCCGTACAACGTCACGTCGTCGGTTGGCTGATAGGTCAACGTTACCTTCGGCTGAAGGTCGTCAAATGTCGCGCGGCGCCTTTCGCCAGTTGCACCTTGTGGGAACCCCGGAACGTTAGGCAGAAATGCGGTCGGCGTCAGCGTGGTATTTACGCGCTTGTCACGGTCGTACCGCAGCGACGCGTCGACACGGAACTGGTCGGAGAATTCATAACCCAGATTGGCGAAGACCGCCCAGGCGAAATTGTTCTGGCTGTCGGCAAGGAACGTCTGTTGCGGGCTGGAGGGGTTGGTCGAGGGCGAGCGGTAAACAGGGAACACACCTTGGCCAAAATCGACCAGATTTCCCGTCGAAATGAAGCGTTGCGTATCGATATAATAGCCACCAAACATCCAGAATAATTTGTCATTCTTTGGAGACTCAATGCGGATTTCCTGGCTGACTGCTTTGACATTCAGATATTGGCTTTGCGCAATATCGATGCCGAAACCAAGGCCAAACCCGAAGGGCGAATTGGCCGGACGGAACAAGAAGGATTCGTTGACCGGCCGGAAGTCAAAGGCGTCGCCGGTGAGGATTTCCTTCACCGTGTCGTATGACGTAATCGACGTGGCGGTGAAGCCGTCGCCTTCATAAGCGAACTTCGCTGCAACGTTCAGAATATCGCGGTTGTTGATACCGCGGTTGTTGACGCGGATTGGTAAACTGACGTCATTAACGTCATTGACGATGTTGAAGTAGAGCGCCTGTGTTTCAAGCTTTGCGTAGGACGCGCGTAGGTCAGCGGTCCAGCCATTGCCGGGTTCGAACAGCAAATTGCCACGAACCGACAGATCCTTCACCGGGTCGGCGTCTTCGTTGAGGAACGTATTGCGCAAATAGCCCTCAGTGTCGCGATACGAGCCCGTGAGGCGGAATTTGACGGTGTCGGACAAAGGCCCGCTGACCCCGGCACGGACATTCCAGCCAAAGCCGTTGTCGATCCCAGCCTTGAAGCTGCCCGAAAATTCGTCGGTCGGCTTCTGGCTGGTGATGATGATCGCGCCGCCGATGGCATTGCGTCCATAAAGGCCGCCTTGCGGGCCCTTCAGCACTTCGATCTGCGCGATGTCGACCAGTTCCTGGTTGAACGCCGCAGGGTTGACTTGCTGCACCCCGTCGATGACGACCGCAACCGATGGCTCGCTGTTGCGTGCCTGCGTGATGCCGCGAATGATGATGAAGGCGTTGCCCGAATTCTGGGTTTCCACCAGATTGACGTTCGATGTCAGGTTGATGAAGTCGAGCGGACGTTCGATTCCGGCATTCTCGATGGTTTCGGCGTTGAACGCGGTGACGGCGGCGGGCACATCTTGCAAATTCTGGTCACGGCGAAGCGCGCTGACCACGATTTCCTGGGTGTCTTCGGTAACCTCTGTGGCTTCTTGTGCATGAACAATGGCGGGGGCGAGCGCGGTGCTGGCCAATAAAGGTAACAAGGCTGCATAAGCCCATTTCGCTGACTGAATCGCCATTCTCCATCTCCCGTTTCGTGTCGAACGCTTTCTATCGCCGAAGCGTATCACGTTGCTCTAATTCGTTCGATTGTCGAAGTCAAGTTCGATATGCGAATTTTTATGCAGTCGATTCCCGCTGCAATGCGTGGACCAAAGACGGCCATCGGCGGAGTGCTGCTTCTATTTCGGCCGCCGCTTCGCGCAGCATCGGCAGTCGCGATTTGATGAGGTCTTCCTGTGAAATACGCGTTGTCGATGTCGAGCAGTTGACCGCCGCAATCGGACGGCGCGACCCGTCGAACACCGGAACGGCGACTGACACAATCCCGAAATCCAGTTCGTCGAATGCCGAATCATACCCTTGCTCGCGGACCTTTTGCAGCCGGTCTCGCATCGCCTTTGCCGATGTCACCGTATGCTCGGTGAACTTCTCGAAAGGCGCCGAGGCCATAAACTCTTCGATCTCTGCTTCGGGCAGGAACGCCAATATCGCTTTTCCCATTGATGTCGCGTGCGCCGGAAAGCGCGTTCCGACATTAACCCCCAGCCGGATCCGCCGGTTAGTCGAGACATGCGCCAAATACAGCACATCGCTACCGGCAATTGACGCCATGGACGCGCTGTCGCCGGTTTCATCGCGCAGCGACTGCAGCGGCGGGACGCAGACATGTTCGAGATGCATCGACGAATGGAAAGCCGAACCAAAAGCCAATACCTCGGGCTTCAGCAGAAAATTGCGGTCGTGCTGCGCGACATAGCCCAAAGCGACCAATGTGTTGAGACACCGCCGTGCAACGGCAGGGCTCAGGCCAGTCACCGCCGCGACTTCACTCAGCCGCATTTCGGGATGCTGGTCATCGAAGGCCCGCAAGACGGAAAGACCGCGTTCGAGTGTCGAGAGATACTCGGGGTCCTTCGCGGGCTTCGCCATTAATCCAGCCTTTCTAATGTCCTTCTGAGCGGGGCAACCAGCTCTTCATCATGCGCGCCAAGCACCGGCGGCGCGGTCACGTCAAGAGCACGTTGCCCGTCGAAAGTCACGGGCGATCTGATGGTCCGAAAAACCCCGTGCGGGCCATTGACGTCTTCAATACAAAGCTGCAGCGCTTTGGCCTGTTCCGACTCGACGACCTCCTCGGACGTGTTCACTGGTGCATGTGGAACCTCCAGCTTGCGCAAGATTTCGCACCATGCCGACCGCGTCCGTGTCTTGAAGATCGGTCCGAGGAAATCGACGACATTTTCATAATTGGCGATGCGTGCCTCACGGCTCTCGAACATCGGCAATAGTAGCATGCCGGGCTGTTCGACAGCCGTTGCCAGATTCTCCCAGAATTTTGGGGGCGAAGACATATGCAACGCAATCCACAGTTCATCGGCACATTCGAACACATAGGACTGCGAGACATGCGGACGGCTGTAGGGGCCCATCACCTGATTATCGGAGAAATAATGGGTGAAATCGTCAAGATTGAAATGCGCCATCGCCTCGAACATCGAGGTTTCGACCAGCCGCCCTTCGCCCGTGCGTTCGCGCTCGAACAGCGCCGCCAGCACGCCATAGGCGGCATAGAAGCCGGTCGTCGCATCAGCCAGCGCAGGCCCGACGACGCGGCGATGTACCGGATTGACCAACAACCGCAGGAAACCGCTGACTGCCTGCGCTACGGTATCGAACGCTGGCCGATCGCGATCAGGACCGTCATTGCCGAACCCCGAAATCGACGCGTAGATGAGCTTCGGGTTCAATGCTTGAAGCCGAGCGGCTGAAACCCCAATCTTGTCAGCAACGCCGGGCCGGAAATTCTGGATGAAGACATCGGCATCGGTGACCATCTGGTCGAACACCGCTAAATCTTCGGGCTGCCTTGTATCCAGTGTAACGCTCTTCTTGTTGCGGTTATAGGTTTGGAAATGCGGGCTGTAGAGGCCACCCCGAAAGGCGCGGAACGGGTCGCCGACCTTGGGCTGTTCGATCTTGATGACGTTAGCGCCCAAATCTGCTAACAGCATGCCAGCGGCAGGGCCGGTGATGAATGTGCCCATCTCCAGTACGGTAACATTGCTGAGCGGCTTTGCCATATTTCTCTCCAGACTTGACTTCACCGTATAAAATTCGAATAACGAAATCAACTTCGAAATACGAAATAATGGAGAGCTTCATGCGTATAGGCAAACAGGACGCACCTTTTACATCTATTTGCACCTCTGATGCCGAGAGCATCAATGTTCGCGGGCTTGACCTGTGTGAGGATATCATCGGCAAGATCGATTTCACCAGCTACTTCTGGATGCTGGTCACCGGGACATTGCCGACACCAAAGCAGCTGTTCTTCTGCAACGCAGTGCTAGCCGCCATCGCAGAGCATGGCTTGGTCCCAAGTGTTGTCGCCTCGCGCATGACCTATGCCGCAGCACCCGAAGCATTCCATGGCGCGGTGGCCGCCGGGCTTTTGGGTTGTGGTAGCGTGGTGCTGGGCAGCGCTGAGGTCGCCGGACGATTCTATGCCGATTGCGTCAAGGCGGCGAATGAACCTGATGCAATCGCCGCCAACGTCGCGAAAGAAAGCATATTGGCATTACGCGCCGAGAAGAAGCCAATCCCCGGCTTTGGCCATCCGCAACATTCAGGTGGCGACCCGCGCGCTAACCTTTTACTTCGACTTGCCGACGAGCATGAGATCGTCGGCAAGCATATCGAAATGCTCTACACAATCCGTGATGTTTTGCCCGACGCAATAGGCCGCCCTTTACCCATCAACGTTAACGGCGCGATACCCGCTGTCATGCTTGATGTCGGTTTCCCGTTAGCGGCGCTTAAGGGCATTTCACTTTTGGCCCGCACTGCCAGTATAATTGCGCATCTTCAGGAAGAGACAGACCGACCCATCGGCTTCATCATGTCCGGAGCGGCTGCTGAAAAGATCGAATTTGCCGCGCGTTGAGGCGAGAATTTAATTTGTCTGAACGACGCTGATCTTCGCTTCGCGGAGAAGCCCTATTCGGGGCACTCCTAATCACAATATTGCATTTGAACCCAGCTAATCTGACGACCGTCGAGAGTGGTTGCGGTTTCCGACATCAACACAGATCGCCGGTTTCAAGCCCATTCGGTGTTTTGGTTTTAAAAGCTGACCGTCGGCTCCCGCCCCCTCACCCGCCATCACAATTGATAATTAGCTATGGACAGAACTGAATGGCGCAATTGGCGATGTTCTCAATGCATCACCAACAGCAGATCCAAGCAGATGGCTGTCTTGCAAGAAGCGGATCCACAGTAAGAATGGGCTATGGTGCTGCTGGGGAGGATTGAACTCCCGACCTCGTCATTACCAATGACGCGCTCTACCACTGAGCTACAGCAGCCTGCACCGAAGGTGCGGCCCTATGCGAAGGCTGGGCGTTAATGTCAAGCGGCTTGCATGCAGTACCTGCATTTGGCATCGGGTGGGTATGGCAAAAGACGCGGCGGACAAGGAACGGATTAAGGCGGAGCGGTTGAGAGAGGCGCTGCGCGCCAATTTACGACGCCGGAAGCAGCCTTCTCGTAATCCGCCCGCGGTTTTAGACAAAGCGGACGGGTAAGACTAGCTGTCGGATATAAGGCTGCCCACTTTGTCGCCGAGTGCCCGCCGTCCATCCATCGTTGCCTGTGTCAGTCGGGACTCCCCAGTGCGCAACTGGCTAGGCGTCAGGCCGGTAAATTGTTTGACCTCGCGAATCAGGTGAGACTGATCGTAAAACGCCAGACCAAGTCCGGCATCGTCGAGGCTGTCGCCGTGGGCCAACGCTTGGGCCGCTCGTAGTGCCCGATATTTACGAGCCAGTTTTTTCGGTGGCATGCCGTAATAACGCTTCGTCATACGCTCGAGCTGACGGAGCGAAAGCCCAGTCATGCCGGTGAGCAAATCCACGTCGGGGTCACCCGGTTGGATTAACCAAGAATCGACTTTTGTCGTGAATTCAAACGGTGCCTTCGTCTTGAAACGGAAGATATCTTCGGCCGCCAGGCAGCCAATTTCAATCTGGTCGGAAAAATCCGGGAGGTTAATGAGCTGCTCGCGGACCTGCATGATCCAGTCGCCAAAAATCAGGCGTGCATCGAAGGCCTTGTCCACGAAACGCTCTGCCTCGCCACCCATAAGCGCGGCCCAGCCGGCGGGTGTCATCCCCCATCCGAAAATGCCGAGTGGGCATTTCGATTTTGCCAAAACAGGGGCAGATGTAGGGCCAATGATTGTAACCGGGAAAGTTTCGACAATGTCGCCATTTGCAAAATGATATGCACCGGTGCCGCGGAGCTGGAACCGGAACTGCGCCCGGTCAGCGCGTTCGATCTCCGAAAAATCTGTTCCTTCATAGTCGAGCCGATAAAGCGACGATACGAGTGTCGCTAATCGGCCTTCTGGGGCTTCATATTGAACATTTATCATTGGACCCGGTTGGCCTAAACATACACCTTTGAAACCCAAAAAAAAGACCCGCCTTTGAAAGCGGGTCTAATAGGAAAAAGAACTCTGCGTCTTTCAACGTCGAGCCCTTCGGGTCGCACAGCCCATATCGACCAAATATGTAAATTGCTCTTGCACGGAATCGTCATGGCGAACGATAACATTTGACATTTTCGGCCAAATCCTTTTCGATCATCGTTAACATGCTGGAAAATCGCTGTTCTTACAATTTTGTGACACCCCGTTGCGTCTTGGTGCATAGTCAGCGATAGGCGCAAGCATGCTCTATTATTTGGCTAGACCGATTTTGTTTATGGCGGATGCGGAAAAGGCCCATAATCTGTCGCTTGCAGCATTGAAGATTGCGCCGATACCGGCTTTGGGTTCCGAAAGCCCTATATTGGCGCAAAACGTGGCTGGTATGCACTTTCCAAATCCCGTCGGCCTGGCACCGGGTTATGACAAGAACGCTGAAGTACCAGTCGAAATCATGCGACTGGGCTTTGGTTTTGCTGAAGTCGGCACGCTAACCCCTTTACCACAGTCGGGGAACGCCAAGCCGAGGCTGTTCCGGCTGGTGGAGGACAATGCGGTCATCAACCGCATGGGCTTCAATAATGACGGGCAGGCGGCCGCTGTAGGCCGGCTCCGTAATATACCTGACAACGCGCTTTGCGGTCCGTTGGGAATCAACGTTGGGGCGAACAAGGACAGCGAAGACCGGATTGCGGATTATGTGACGGGCGTCCGCGACATGGCACCTTATGCGGACTATCTGACGATCAACATCAGCTCGCCCAACACGCCGGGATTGCGCGCGCTACAGGACAAAGGTGCACTGGATGATTTGCTCACGCGGGCGATGGCGGCAAGGACCGACACAACGCCGGTTTTTCTGAAGGTCGCGCCCGATCTGGAACCAGCTGACATTGACGATATCGTCGAGGTATCGATGGCCCGCGGCATTGCCGCGTTGATTGTCTCGAACACCACGATTTCGCGGCCGCCGCTCACGTCGAAACACGCAGGCGAAGCGGGCGGACTTTCGGGTGCGCCTTTACGCAATCTGGCACAGCAACGGCTAATCGATTTCCGCAAGGCGAGCGGTGGCAAAATACCTCTGATTGGTGTGGGTGGCATTTCATCCGCCGACGACGCTTATGCCCGCATCCGAGCAGGGGCCTCACTGATTCAGATATACAGCGCGCTGGTTTATGAAGGGCCAGGATTGGCGCGAACCATCAACAAGGGGCTGACACGCCTGCTGACACGCGACGGGTTTGCCAACATTGCCGATGCCGTGGGTATCGACGCTTAAAAAGGTGCTTTGCGTTGGCCGCTCTGGCCCGCTAGACATATGTCCATGAAAAAGCTTGTTCTTGCGCTCGTCGCTTTCACATTTGTTTCCCAAAATGCCATCGCCAACAATGCCGGTGTTGCCTCGTCCGCCGACCCGCGCGTGACCGAGGCGGGTATGGAAATGCTGCGCCAAGGGGGGTCTGCGGCCGATGCAGCGATGGCGATGATGCTGGCATTGACCGTGGTCGAGCCACAATCGAGCGGAATCGGCGGTGGCGGTTTCCTGCTTTATCAGGACAATGAAAAAGGCGTGCTGAGCACGATCAACGGCCGCGAAACTGCACCGGCTGCCGCTACGTCCGACCGATTTGTCGGGGCGGACGGCAAGCCGCTGGGTTTCCTCGCTGCCTTTCAGGGCGGGCGCTCGGTCGGCGTCCCCGGCAATGTCCGCCTTATGGCGGAAACGCACAAAAAATGGGGCAAGCTGTCATGGGCGAAGATATTCAAACCCGCCATCCGGCTGTCGGAAAAGGGCTTTGTCGTAAACAAGACGCTTGAATCCCGGTTGCAGGGCATCAAGCCGCTCTGGTCCAATTTCGACGAAGCGCGTTCGCTTTACTGGGTTGATGGCAAGCCAGTAACTGTCGGAATGAAGCTCAAAAATCCGAAACTTGCGGCCACGTTGAAACTGCTCGCGAAGAAGGGGCCTGATGCGTTCTATACTGGCGCAATCGCCAACCAGATTGTTGACGCAGTCGGCAAGAGCAAGCTTAGCCCCGGCGACATGACGATGAGCGACCTCGCGCAATATCGTGCGAAAGAGCAACAGGCGGTTTGCGCACCATACCGCATTTATGTTGTATGCGGCATGGCCCCGCCATCTTCGGGCGCTACAACCGTGCTGCAAATTCTGGGTACGTTGCAGCGCTTTGACCTAACTGCCATGGGCAAGGACAATCCGAAAAGCTGGTATCTGGTCGGGCAGGCGATGCAATTGGCCTATGCCGACCGGGAAAAATATCTGGGCGACAGCGATTTTGTCGACGTTCCGGTCGCAGGGCTGTTGAATCCCGAATATATCAAGCAACGTTCGGCGCTGATTGACGAAGCCAAGGCGCGCACTGACTATCCGGCGGGCAATCCCCCCGGTGCAGCGCCTCGCACCGCCGCGATATCCAGCGAGGTCGCAGGCACCACGCATTTCACTGCGGTCGATGCCAAGGGCAATATTGCCAATATGACGTCAACCATCGAGGGCCCATTCGGAAGCCAGCTCGTCGCGGGCGGGTTTTTCCTCAATAACGAATTGACTGACTTTACCTTTGCACCCGAAAAAGACGGTGCGCCAGTCGCTAACCGGGTTGTCGCGGGTAAGCGGCCCCTGTCATCAATGTCACCGACTATCGTCTTCGACCGCAATGGCAAGGCTGTGCTGGCGCTGGGATCGGCGGGGGGCAAGCGGATCATCATGCACGTCACCAAGACGCTGATTGGCGTTATCGATTTCGGCCTGCCTTTGGATGCCGCAATTGCGATGCCCAATATCTATTTCGGTGGCGGCGGTCTGGAGGTTGAGCAAAATACCCCCTTGGCGAACATGGCCGACGAGCTCGGCAGATATGGACAGAAGGTGCGTGCCGTCGATCTCGGATCGAAAGTCAATGGCGCACAGCTGACTGCAACTGGATGGACCGGCGCGTCTGACCCGCGGAGCGAAGGCACGTCGGCAACCATCGACGCCAAAGGCAAAGTTACCGTTACGAAGCCACGAGCTTCAGAAGAGGCACCGAGCGAAGACGTGGGTTGATACCGATGGTAGATTGCACCACGCGCCGCAGCGCGCTAGCGTCAAAACAGAAATAAAGTTCGGGCAACGGACCGTTTAGATATTCCGAGGAGAGCACTGTGGCTGCCGAGCAATTCGACGATTTTGACAGCTTCCCAAATCTGGTCACGATGTTTTTCGCCCGTGCCCGCCATCGTGGCGATGCGCCGTTTTTATGGGCAAAAATTGGTGGCGAATGGCAATCGATAAGCTGGGCGGAGGCGGCGCGGCGCGTTGCCGGATTTGCCAAATCACTGCGACAACTCGGCCTGGAAAAAGGCGACCGCGTGATGCTGGTGTCCGAAAACCGACCCGAATGGTGCATCGCCGATCTGGGCGTTATGGCCGCAGGTTGCGTAACGGTGCCGACGTACATCACCAATACCGAACGCGATCATCAGCATATACTGGATAACAGCGCCGCGCGCGCCGTAGTCGTGTCCTCCGCCAAGCTGGCAAAGTTGCTGCTCCCTGCGGCGATCAAATCCTCGCAGGCAGAATTCATCATTGCGATGGAGCCGTTGCCACACACGCAGCAAGGCCAGTTATCAGTCCATAACTGGGCCGACATGGTGCAAGGAACCGATGCCGATGTTCGCGCCACCGAAGCCGCCATGGCGACAGTTACGCGCGATGACCTCGCCTGCATCATTTACACCAGCGGCACCGGGGGTGCCCCGCGCGGCGTGATGCAGCAACATGGGGCAATCCTGCACAATGCCGACGGCGCGGCTGCCGTCCTGCGTGAGGATTTCGGTTTGGAAGAGGAGGAAGTGTTCCTGTCCTTCCTGCCGCTGTCGCATGCCTATGAGCATAGCGGTGGCCAGTTCCTGCCGATTGGCGTCGGTGCTCAAATTTATTATGCCGAAGGCCTTGAGAAACTGGCGTCCAATATCGAGGAAACGCGCCCGACCATCATGGTCGTCGTCCCGCGCCTTTTCGAGGTGTTGCGGCAACGGATGATCAAGGCTGTAGAGAAACAGGGCAAAGTTCCCAACTATCTGCTTGACCAGGCGCTGACGATTGGCGAGCGCGATTATTCGGGCCATAAGCGGCTGCGCGATGCGCCAATGCGTTTTCTCCTTTCGCGCACCATCAAGCCGAAAATTCAAGCGCGTTTTGGTGGACGCATGAAGGCGATGGTTTCTGGCGGCGCACCGCTGAACCCTGACATCGGCGTTTTTTTCCAGTCGCTTGGAATTACCCTTCTGCAAGGCTATGGTCAGACTGAATCAGGGCCGGTGATCAGCTGCAACAGGCCCAAGGTTGGCCTGAAAATGGATACAGTCGGGCCGCCGCTCAAAAACACCGAGGTCAAGATTGCGGAAGATGGCGAAATCCTTGTGCGCGGGCCGTTGGTGATGAAGGGCTATTGGCGCAACAAGGCAGAAACCGACCGCGTTATCCGGGATGGTTGGCTTCATACAGGCGACATTGGGTATATCGATGACAAGGGCCGCATTGCTATCACCGACCGCAAGAAAGATCTAATCGTCAACGATAAGGGCGACAATATCGCGCCGCAAAAGGTCGAAGGGATGCTCACGCTTCAGCCCGAGATTTTGCAGGCAATGGTCAGCGGTGACAAACGGCCTTACGTCGTCGGTCTCATCGTTCCCGACCCTGAGTGGACGGTCGACTGGTGCCGCGCCCAGGACATAAAGTGCGATTTCGTCGCGTTAAACGACAATCCACAATTTCGCTCTGCGGTTCGTGCAGCAATCGACCGGGTAAATGCCGATCTGTCGGTGACCGAAAAGGTTCGCCAGTTTGAATTTGCTGACGAACCTTTTTCAATCGAAAATGGTGAGATGACGCCGAGCATGAAAATCCGGCGGCATATCATCCGCGAACGCTATGCCGCGCGGGTGAACGGGCTTTACAAGGACTAGCTTGCAGGCTGGGTGTCCAGCCATTCACTGACCCCAGCGCGGATACGCGGTTCGGCCTTTATTCTGGTCTGGATTGCTGCAATCGCCTGATCGACTGGCTTGCGCGATTCAGGTTTCAGATGCGCCTTCGCATAGCCTTCAAGCTTTCCGACCATATCTGGATCACTTGAACCGTTGCCCAAACCGGGAATAAATTCCGACTTGGACGAGACATCAACCAACGCTTCAACAGCCTCACGGTTTGCAAGTGCAAAGTCGATGGCCATATCGGGATGGTCGCCGGCGACCCCGCCAATGATGGCGCTGCTAAGCGTCGGTCCGGGTTCTTTGGTTAGCGCAAGCTCAAGCGCCTGTTTCGCAAGCGCCTCGTCACGTGCACCGCCCAGTAAGCGGTACATGGTTGACTTAACCAACTGGCTTTCCGCGTTCTGCCCTAATTTGCGCATTTTGTCCCAAGCGGCCTTATCGGCATTTTGCGCGATGACACCCAGCCATGTCGTCCGTAACGGCCCGTCAAGCGCGGCTGGATTGCCGTCCAGCTGCTTGAAAAGACGATTTGCTTCGGTGACGACTGCCGTGTCGCCCATATATCCAAGCGTGCTAATCAGCGCACTCCGCAGATTTGCATCAAGCATGCTGTCCGTCGGCTTTTCCTTCATCCCGAGCTTTGCCAGCGCGGGACCGAACCGTTCGCTTGCCAGCCGCGCGATATGGGCCTGCCGCACAGCGTCCTTGTCATACAGGCCATAAAGATAGCCAAAAGTGCTAACATTATCCTCGATAATCCGTGGGCTTGCATCGGCAGGCACAGCATCCACCAGATTAAGCGCGGTACGGATGGGCTGATATTCGCCATAGGCCAGGCTCTGGCTGTCATTCAGCAGGCCAAGCTGATCAATGGCGGCTAGCTTGGTGAAATCCTTCTGCAGAGCCACGATCATGTCCGGCTGGTACAGAACACGATAATATCCGCTCTGACCGGCATTGACGATGAGGGTACCACAACCGGCCAGCTGCATCGATCCCTTACCACCCGAAACGATAGCGCTAGTCGGGCTCTGACCGACGATTTGCGCAATCACTGGGACATTCCAGCGTTGCGGCTTTGCCGTGGTCTGCGCCTTGCGGTCGCGCGAAAATTCGCTTTGGCTGAGCGACAGCCGAGTCATTCCGTTCACGCATTTCGCCGAATTCACCCGGATCAATGGTACGCCGGGCTGTTTGGTGAAGTCATGCGCGATGCGTACCAGGCCTTTGGCACCAGCAGCCTCAACCGCCGTCCACAAATCATCGGTACGGGTGTTCGCATAAGCGTGCTTCTTCATGTATGTGCGTAGACCATCGCGCCACACATTTTCGCCAGCAAAGGCCTCCAGCATCGTGATGACCGCTTCACCCTTTTGGTAGGTGATCGTGTCAAACGCCTGGCTGGTCTGCTCGACCGTCATTATCTTCTGGATGACTGGGTGCGTGGTGACGTAGGAATCGAGCCCCATCGCACCTTCGCGGCCATTCACCCGATCAAGCGCGCTCTGCCAGTCCGGGTTGAAATGCGCGGTTGCCTTGCTTTCCATCCAGCTTGCAAAGCCCTCATTCAGCCAGAGATCGTCCCACCACGCCATCGTCACCAGATTGCCGAACCATTGGTGCGCGATTTCATGTGCATCGGTACTGAAAATGCCCTGGCGTGTGCGCGCGCTGGTGATTTTGGGGTCGTTTAACAAAACGCGTTCGAAGGTGAAGATCGCCCCCCAATTTTCCATTGCGCTGAAAAACTGGCTCTGTCCCGGCCCCGCGACATTATCGAGTTTGGGGAGCGGGTAAGGCGTATCGAAATAGTCATTATAATAAGCGACCAGCTTCGCTGACGCATCAAGCGCATATTGGCCCTTGGCGCCATTACCCTTGCCAACGACCACGCCGACTTCGGTCGGGCCGACTTGCTTGGTAATGCGGTCGAATTCGCCGAGCCCGAAAAACAGCAGATAGGTCGACATTTTGGGTGACGTGGCAAAGCGGACCTCCGCCTTGCCGTTCCCCACATCGCGACGTGCGGCGACGGGCATATTGCTTACCGCCATCTGGTCAGCAGGAACCGTTGCGGTCAGATCGAATGTCGCCTTGTAGTTAGGCTCGTCCCAGCTTGGCACGAACCGGCGCGCATCGGGGGCCTCGAACTGCGTAAACAGCGCTCGTTTTTCGGCGCCCTTCGGATCTTTATAGTCGAGTGCGAACAGGCCGTTGGCCTGTTGCAAAATCTTGCCCGCATAGTCGATATTGAGTGAGTAGCGGCCGGCAGCGAGCTTTCGGCCGAAGGCAATAGTCGCGGTCTGGGCAGCGGCATTGACCGAAGCAGTGGCCGGCATGGCAGCCATCCGACCTTTGGTGACGGTAACGCGCTTAAAGTCAATATCGGCGGCGTTAAGGGTGATGCTTTCGCTCGGCTTCTTAAGCTCAAACTCGATCAGCACATTGCCATCGAAACGCAGTTTTTCAGCATCGGGCGTTACACTAATCATGTAATGCAATGGCGCGGCATTGCGCGGAAGCTGCGACGGTACCAGAAAGGCGTTTGCCTTTGCAGGCGCAGCGGCGCTCTGGCTGATGGGTGCAAGGGCCAACAAAGCGGCCGATGCCGCAAGCGACGTGCGTATTTTCATGTTGATGCTCCCCGAAATTTGGCAGACGTCAGTTTTTCTGCGCCCAGATTAGAAATTCTACATTGCCCTGCGGCCCCGTAATCGGGCTGGTGGTCAGTCCGCGGACAGTCCAGCTTTTTTCGACCAACCACATTTCCACTTCGTCGCAAACTCGGCTGTGGATCAAAGGGTCCCGCACGACCCCGCCTTTTCCGACTTCGCCGCGGCCAGCCTCAAACTGTGGCTTGATTAGTGCGATCAGTTGCGCGCCGCTTTTGGCGAAACTCAACGGTCGTTCAAGCACCTTGGCAAGGCCGATAAAGCTCGCGTCGCAGACGATAACGTCCACCGGTTCAGGGATATGCGCATCGGTTAAGATGCGTGCACTGGTTTGCTCATGCACGGTAACGCGCGCGTCCTGTCGTAACTTCCAAGCGAGCTGGTTGGTCCCGCTATCTACCGCATATACTTTCTTCGCGCCGTTAGTCAGCAGTACATCGGTAAAGCCACCAGTGGATGACCCCACATCAATCGCGACCATGTCGACCACAGCGATGCTGAATTCCTGTAAGGCATGGGCAAGCTTTATCCCTCCGCGCGATACCCATGGATGGTCACTGCCTTTGACGCTGACCTCCGCATCGTCCGCGAGCTGCTGGCCGGGTTTTTGTGCCTTTGCGTCCCCGATAAAAACATGGCCCGCCATCACTAGCGCCTGCGCGCGCGTCTTGCTCTCGGCAAGTCCGCGTTCGACAATCAGTTGGTCCAGTCGGATTTTTTTGGTCGCCATGTCGCAACGCGCTAGCGGACCATCGCCGATTTGGCCATAAGGTACAGATATGCAAACCCGTCATCTGACCTTGTCCGCCCTGCTTGCGCTTGCCGCATGCGCAGCCCCCCCACCTCCACCTGCGCCGCAGCCTGTTCCGGCGCCAAAGCCGGTGGTTGCACCGCCTGTGCAATCCCCACCGGCAACGGCCGAGTGGATCGACTGGCCGCTTGCTGCAGGCGACTGGGTTTACCGGCGCGATGCGCGTGGATCGATCGCGTTGTTCGGGGCGTCGGGTCAGAATGCGACCGTCACCCTGCGCTGCGACACCCAACGCCGCCGCATTTACCTTGGCCGCGAAGGCGCAGGCGCAGGTGGTAAAATGGTTGTGCGGACCAGTTCGTCAATGAAGGAATTCGCCGCAAGCCCAACCGGCGCAGCCCCTGCATATGTGGCGTCGGAAATCATGCCCAATGATCCAATTCTGGACGCAATGGCATTCAGCCGTGGACGGATTGCAATCCAGGTCACTGGCGAACCGTCAATAGCCATCCCGTCATGGGCCGAAATAACACGAATTGTGGAAGATTGCCGCGTCTGAGATAGTCCGGCGCAGAACCTCAATAATTGCCGGAAAAAAAATATATTACAAGACTTGTTTCCAAACTTTGTTTGATTCACTTTCCGAGTCGCGGAGGGCAGTTCAAATGTTTGATGCAAGCAATTTCCATTTATCGAAAGGAGGTGATCCGATGTCTCATGGTTCAGTTAAGAGGTCGGGCAATTCCGTTCGGGAGATCGGCCGCTGATCCCAAAATCAGCGATGCCGGTCACGGCATGAAAGCAACTTCCGGCAGCGGGACATCCGACCGCTGACCCATGTTTAAGGGCCGCTGGCGCAAATCCGGCGGCCCTTTTCTGTGTATCGAAGCGCTTGTACAACGCGACCCCGACGCACCGGTACATGCGCCGACTTTTGTTTTTGACGGCCGCATGTCAGTTCTGAACTCATGTCCCACTTCAACTGCGCCGCCATCCGATTATTTGCATTAGCGGGCGCGGCCATCCTTTTACTAGCACCACGCGCCGCAAGTGCGTCCGACTGGTGGCTTGTATTCGCCGAGGGGGACAAGCCGGAGCGTCAGGCCCATTATGTGGACCTCGACAGCGTACAAGTCATTCGTGACCCGTCAAAGCTAATGACGGCGGATATCAAGAAGAAGCTGAAAGATGCCGACCTAATCGACTATATTTTGTTTGAAGGCGTGACCGTTTATGAATCGCCAAAATCACCAGCTAAGGCCGCAACCCAATATCGGGTAAAATGTTCTGAGCGCATGGTCGCGACGACCATCAGCTCTGAGCTTTGGCGCCACGACGAGGTCAAGCAATTGCCCGACCAGAATTGGACAACGATCGATGGCAATATGTTGTTTTCGCAACTGCATGCGTTTGTGTGTGTACCCAACAATCGTGATGCCAATGGCATGCTACGAGTGACCAGCGAATTCGACCCGATGCCGGTGACATGGTCGCTATTCTGGGCCGATGGCGTCGAGCCCAAATGGACAAGCAAACGCTCTGCCGAAGAAATCAATGCAGAGATTGATGCGAGTCTGGTTAAGGCACGCGAGATGTTGGCGCAGGGTGTGGCGATGGCTACGACCGGACTGCAGAAAATCGAAACCGATCGCGAACAGACCGTCCTCGACCAGAAAAAGCTCTTCTCCCAAATGCGGCAAAAAGCCAGCCCCGTGCTGCATAGCTGGATGGGCCTGCCTGAACGTTCTCTGGTAGCAAGCTGGGGTGTCCCGCACCAAAGCTTCGAAAGCGGCGGGTCCCGGTTCCTATATTATGCCTATGGATATACAACGAACCTCGTGGACGCCTATGGCAATCAATTTCCCCAAGAGACATGGGCTTGTCATATGACCTTCGAGATCAGCGACGGCCTTGTTGCGGATTATCGTTCGAATGGAAACTATTGTCAGACAGCGGCCACTAACCTGCCCTATGGTCGACCCCGCGAACGTTAGCTAGTCAAGCGCGACTACCCTTCGTTTAAAATCCTGATCTCCTGTAACAGCGTTTTTCCGTGTTACTTGTGCGCTGCGGGTCGAGTTTGGTCGAATTACCGCTGGAATTCGGACAAAGCGGGCTTACATCACTTCTGAGACATAACAGGAAACACAAATGCAGTTCATGCGCGTCAGCTGGAAGATTATTGTCGGTTTGAAGGACCTGCTGGTGCTTTTGCTCCTGCTGCTTTTCTTCGCGGTACTTTTTGCCGCCCTTAACGCCAGCCCGAACCCCGGCATTGTTCGTGATGGCGCGTTGTTGTTGAAACTGGACGGTGTAATTTCGGAGCAACCCGCCGAAGTCGACCCGCTCACTGCTTTGACTTCAAGCGCCATGCCGGTCAGTGAAATTCGCCAGCGTGACATCATTCGTTCGCTTCGCCTCGCACAGACCGACAAGCGCATCAAAGCCGTCGTTGTGGATATGGATCGCTTCATGGGCGGCGGTCAAACCAGTCTTGCGGCGATCGGCGATGGCCTGGATGCAGTCAAAAAGGCCGGCAAACCGGTTTATGCTTTCGCTACCGCCTACACCGACGACAGCTACCAACTGGCCGCCCATGCGACGCAGATATGGATGGATCCATTGGGCGGGGCGATATTGACTGGACCGGGCGGGTCGCAGCCTTATTACAAGGGCTTGCTCGACCGTTTGGGGGTGAAGGCTAACATCTACCGGGTAGGTACCTACAAGAGCGCGGTCGAGCCCTTTATGCGTTCCGACCAGTCGCCGGAATCGAAAGCTGCGATCAAGGGCGTTTATGACGAAATCTGGGGGCAGTGGAAAGCCGACGTCGCCAAGGCGCGTCCACAGGCACAGATTGAGCAGCTGCTGACGGATCCAGCCGGGGCAGTTGAAGCGGTGAAAGGCAATCTGTCGCAACTCGCGCTGAACGGCAAACTGGTCGACAAGCTCGGCGACCGCGTCGCCTTTGGCAAATTTGTTGCCAGCAAGGTTGGTACAGACGAGAAGAAAACGACTGGCGGGTTTTCCGCTACGCCCATGGACGCATTGCTTGCCAATTACGGTCCGCCAAGTGCTGGCAAGCAGATTGGCGTCGTTACCATTGCAGGGACCATCACCGATGGTGAAGCTGGCCCTGGAACCGCAGCGGGCGATACGGTCAGCAAGTTGATATATGGGGCGCTCGACACAAAGGATTTGAAGGCGTTGGTCGTGCGCGTGGACTCGCCGGGCGGGTCGGTAACGGCTTCGGAAAAAATCCGGCTGGCGATTGAAGCAGCCAAAGCAAAGAAAATTCCTGTGATTGTTTCAATGGCCAATCTCGCGGCCAGCGGCGGTTATTGGGTTTCTTTGCCTGCCGATGTTATTTTCGCCGAACCTTCGACGATTACAGGATCAATCGGCATATTCGGGGTGATCCCGAGCGCCGAAGCAGGCCTTGCTAAAATCGGTGTAAATTCGGACGGGGTGAAAACAACGCCATTGTCGGGGGAACCCAATGTGCTTGGCGGGTTCAGCCCTGAATTCGACCGTGTTGCACAAAGCGCGATTGAAAACGGCTACCGTGATTTCATCACCCGCGTCGCGACCGCCCGCAAGAAAACGCCTGAGCAGATCGATGCCATCGGGCAGGGCCGTGTCTGGGCAGGCGGCACGGCTCGCCAGAATGGTCTGGTCGACCGGCAAGGCGGGATGGACGAAGCTTTGGCCGAGGCTGCAAAACGCGCTGGCCTGAAGGCCGATGGCTGGCATGCGGTTTATATCGAGCCGCAGCCGAGTTTTGCAGGAACTTTGCTCGGTGGATTGCTGCCCAAGCGGGCCAATGTCGCTGCGCCAATGGACATTTTTGCCCACGCGGCGTGGCAGCAACAATTATTCGTGCAGCGTATTACCACCGATCTTGAGATGCTCACGGGCGTCAAGGGTGTGCAGGCGAAGTGTCTTGAATGTGCAGATTTCGGAAATCCGGCTACAGCCAAAGCCGATAGCGGTTGGCTGTCGGCTTTGGCAAAATTGCTAGGCTAGGCCTTCACCGCGCAGATCAGACCGGACGAAGTAACAACGCCCAGTATTTCGGGATCCTGAAGCGACCTTGTACGCTTCAGGAATTCGTCCACGGTGACCTTGCGCATATCCTGACCACGCAGCTTTTTCAGGCCCGACAGGCGGTTGAGCTGGATCAGTGAAAGCCGGTCGACCATCCGGTCGGCCATGCACGACGCGATCGGTTTAGACAGCCCTGCGTCGATCAGCGCAGTACGCACGCGCGTTTCTGGCGTGGCGCACGCCGATAGCGACAGCGCCGCCGTTGCCACGATCGCGACCCTTATCATATGCCATGTTCCTTCGCCCGTTCGACGCATTCCATAATGATTCGCTTGGCGTCTTTCTCGTCGCCCCAGCCGTTCAGCTTCGCCCATTTGCCGGGCTCAAGGTCTTTGTAATGCGTAAAGAAATGCTCGATTTGCTGCAGCACGATTGGCGGCATATCTTTGTAGGTCACGACATCGGCATAATAAGGAAATGTTTTGTTGACCGGCACGCACAGTAATTTCTCGTCGCCACCAGCGTCGTCTTCCATCATCAGCACACCGATGGGACGGCATTTGACCACTGCGCCTGCAACTATTGGCGAGCGCGCAACGACCAGTGCATCGAGCGGATCGCCATCCTCGCCAAGCGTGTGTGGCACAAAGCCGTAGTTTGCCGGATAACGCATCGGCGTGTGCAGGAAACGGTCAACGAACAAAGCGCCCGATGCCTTGTCGAATTCATATTTCACCGGCTCGCCGCCAATCGGAACTTCGATCAGGACGTTCAGGCTGTTGGGGACATCGTCACCGGCGGGGATGAGGTCGATACGCATGGGAGAATGCTTCCTTGGCTAGTTGCGGCGTGGCGCGAGCAGGCGGTCGATTGCCGTCTCGCCAGTGCCAGTTGGTTCGAGGTGCGGATAGCGAAGCCCGCCTGAATATGCGATGTCTATTTGCTCATAACGCTTATTGCGTTCGATCAGCAGCCGGATTGGCGTTTTGCCATCTTTCGCTGCCGTCACGGCATCGGTTAGCCGGTCCTTGGAATAAGCGATGCCGCCCACCGCGATAATCTTTGCGCCATTGACGATATCGGCCTTGAATGCCGGGCTATTCCAGAACACTGACGTGACCTTGCCGTCTTTGTCGAGCGTCAGGCCAAGCGAGTGAATGAGATTGAGGTTGCTGCCTTCCTTCATAATCTCTTTGTCGAAGATGTTCGGCTCTTCCTTCCAGACGAGCTTGTAGCCGCCTTTTTCGATCCCGGTGAGCGGCGCTGGCTGGCCCGGTTGGCGCAATTTGGTATCGAGGAATTTAGCCCAGTCATAAGGCTGCACCGCGTTCAGGGTGCGCACAACCTCGTCGAAATCATAGGTCAGCACGCCCCAATCGGCATCGCGTACGCCGAAAAACGCTTTGGCGAAATCATCGAGCGACTTTTTGCCTTTGGAAAGTTGACGAATGGTCATGTCGGCATCGAGCCAGACCAAAGAGCCTTCGTTGTAATAGTCTTCCCCGCGAGATTGTGATGAAAACGGCTTGGGTTTGCGCGCGCCAAAGATCGGATCGTGGGTGGTATCCTCTACACTGCGCCAGTCACGGCCGGGCTGCTCGGCGTAAAATCCGGCATATTTTGCCCATTCGGCGAGCGTCATTTCTTTCGATTGTAGTCCCGAACGCGCGCCAAGCACGAGGTCCCAATAACTGGTCTGGCCTTCATACACCCACAGCAGATTATCGCGCATCGGGGTCGAGTAATTCGGCGTCCACATCGTATCGGGGCGGCGGAATTTGCCGTTCCAGCTGTGGATCAGCTCATGCGGCAAAAGTCCGCGTTCGGACATATTGTCGGCCCATTCGACAAAATAGTCGGTTTCGCGCGTGTTTTCGCTTGAGCGGTGATGCTCAAGGCCGATGCCGCCCAATTCTTCGGTCAGGCCGAGGAGAAATTCGTAACGGTCGAAATGTTTCGAGCCGAACAGGATGACCGCCTCATCGACCAACGCTTTGTGTGCGGCGATTTGCTCAGGCTTGGCTTCCAGGAATTTCGCTTCGTCGGCCCAGACGTTGAGCGTGACCGTGTTGCCCAGATCCCATTTGCGGTAATGCGGTCCTGCAAACATCGGGCTGTCGACCAGGGTTTCGAATGTGGTGACCCCGTAATCAATGCGATTGCCGGTGGTCTTCGCGCCGTCGAGCGCCGCCACCCCTGTCCAACCTTTGGGGAGGGTGATCGAAGGCTGCACCTGAATTGCGCGGGTGAAATGGCCTGCGGGGTAAAGAGCGACTTGCTCCCACTGGATGTTCATCATTGCAGGCGTGACGACAATGCGGCCTTCGGAGCCCTGTACCGGTGAGGTGAACTGGAATTCGACATCGACAGAACGCGTGCCTGCTGGCGTATCCACATGGAAAGCGTAAACCTCAACCGGATCGCGCGTCCACGTTAGCAGCTTTCCGTTTGATCGGATTTTCAGACCAGTCATCTCCGCCAGCGCCCCGCGCGGGCCGTGCTTGCCGGGCAGCCATTGCGGATACAGCAGGATTAACGGCTTGCCTGCCTCGACCGGGATGCTCTGCTTGACGCGGAAAATGGCACGGGCAACGTCAGTCGCATCGACCTCGAGCTTCATCGGCGAGGATAAAGGCCGATCTTCGGGTTCGGGGACCCGGTCGACAATCGGCACCGGTTGCGGCGCGCTCTGGGCGACGGCGGCGGTGGCGAGGGTTGAGGAAAGGGCGAGGGCGGCGAGGAGGCGCGACATTTTTGTTGATTTCATAGAGAATGGTTTTGGCGGATGATGTTTCAAACGTCCAGCCCCCAATCCGTTCGTGTCGAGCCCAGTCGAGACACCGTGAGGTTATGCGCGCCTTATGGGTGTCTCGACGATGCTCGACACGAACGGGAGAGTGTGTGACGGGGAGGTTTCACTCTCCAAAAAAAGCCGCTAGGGCGCTTGGCAAATGGCAAAGATAGTAACCCCGCAGCCCGTTCGCGGCACCCAGGATATGTTCGGCGAAACCGAGGAACGCTTCGCGCATGTCGTCGCGACCTTTGAGCGCGTGCGGCGACTCTATGGCTTCAAGGGGCTGCAACTGCCGGTGATTGAGCCGACAGCAGTGTTTTCGCGCAGTCTCGGCGAGGCGACCGATGTCGTGTCGAAGGAAATGTATACGTTTGAGGATCGCGGCGGGGATTCGATCACTTTGCGGCCCGAATTTACTGCGGGAATTGCGCGCGCGTATCTGACCAATGGCTGGCAACAATATGCGCCGATGAAACTGTCGGTGCACGGGCCATTGTTCCGCTACGAGCGCCCGCAAAAGGGCCGCTATCGCCAGTTCCACCAGATCGATGCCGAGATTATCGGCGCGGCGGAGCCACAGGCCGACGTCGAATTGCTGGTGATGGCGGACCAGTTGCTTAAGGAATTGGGCATCAATGACGGTGTGACGTTGCAGCTCAATACGCTGGGCGATACCCAAAGCCGCGATGCGTGGCGCGCGGCTCTGATTGCCTATTTCAATGATCACAAGGACGGCTTGTCAGAGGACAGTCTAGCCCGTCTTGAAAAAAACCCACTACGTATTTTGGATAGCAAAGATCCGAAAGACCGCCCCATCGCTGACGCTGCGCCGGTGATCGACGATTATCTATCGAGCGAGGCGCAGGATTTCTTCGGTGCGGTGACCGCAGGGCTGGATGCCGCAGGCGTGTCGTGGGAACGCAACGCGCGGCTGGTGCGCGGCCTCGATTATTATCGCCACACCGCGTTTGAATTCGTCACCGACCGGCTGGGTGCTCAGGGGACGGTGCTTGGTGGCGGGCGCTATGATGGGCTGATCGAGAATCTGGGAGGTAATCCCACGCCTGCGGTTGGTTGGGCTGCGGGCATTGAGCGATTGGCCATGTTGGTGGATGCGCCATCGGCTAACGATGTGCATGTCGCTGTTGTTCAGGCCGAGGACAATGCGGTGCTGCTCGCAACAGAAGTAGCAGCTATCCTTCGACGGGCAACTGTGACTACCCAAACTAACTTTAAGGGTAATCTTAAAAAGCGTCTACAGCGTGCTGATGCAGTGGGCGCTATGTTTGCTGTTATCGTGTTTGAAAATAGTTTGATGCTAAAAACGCTCAGAACTAGCGAACAAGAGCCGATCGAACTGAAAGATCTAGCTTCCGTAATTTGTGTCAAAATTCTGGAAGAGAGTGGCGCAAGGCAGGGCTTCCTGCCCGAGAATGGCTTTTTGCCCGACGATGATTTCTTCGACGCATGACCAAAATATCCCCGCAACGTATCGCGATGATTGAATCGCGCTTTGCCGAGCTTGAGGCGCGGATGGCTTCGGGGCAGTTGGAGGGCGATGCCTTTGTCACCGCTTCGAAGGAATATTCGGAGTTGGAGCCGGTCGCCAAGGCCGCGGCCAATGTCCGGCGGTTGCGCAAGGAAATCGACACGCTGCAGCATATGGTCAAGGATTCATCCGACCCCGACCTGCATGATATGGCGGTCGAGGAACTGGACGATGTCACGCATCAGCTTTCCGATGCCGAGACCAGCCTCGCCATCTCGCTATTGCCCAAAGACGCCGCCGACGAACGTCCCGCGATGCTTGAAATTCGCGCAGGCACCGGCGGCGATGAGGCGGCGTTGTTCGCGGGCGACCTGTACCGCATGTACGAACGCTATGCCGCAGGGCAGGGGTGGAAAATCGAGCCGATTTCGGTCAGCGCGTCCGACGTCGGCGGGTTCAAGGAAGTCGTTGCCTCGATCAAGGGCAATGGCGTGTTCGCCAAGCTGAAATATGAAAGCGGCGTCCACCGCGTGCAGCGCGTGCCCGTCACCGAAAGCGGCGGGCGGATCCACACCAGCGCGGCGACCGTCGCGGTGCTGCCCGAACCGACCGAAGTCGATATCAACATCGAGGCGCGCGATTTGAAAATCGACGTCTACCGGGCGTCGGGGGCAGGCGGGCAGCATGTCAACACCACCGACTCCGCCGTGCGTATCACCCATTTGCCAACGGGCATTGTGGTGACTTGTCAGGACGGGCGCAGCCAGCATAAGAATAAGGAACAGGCGATGCAGGTGCTGCGCGCGCGGATGTACGAAAAGGAACGCGAAGAGGCCCAAGGCGCTGAGGCCGAGGCGCGCAAGGCGATGGTTGGCTCAGGCGACCGATCGGAACGCATCCGCACCTATAATTTCCCGCAGGGCCGCGTGACCGATCACCGGATCAACCTGACGCTACACAAGCTGCCCGAGATATTGGAGGGCGGCGGACTAGGCGAGTTGGTCGATGCGCTGATTGCTGAGGATCAGGCCGAGCGGATGGCTGGGTTGGGGGAGTAAGTTAATTCCTCCCCGGAACGGGGAGGTTGCAGCCCGCAGGGCTGACGGAGGGGGACGTGCAACTCTAAGGCTGAGCTGTTTGGCGGGTGCCCCTCCACCAGCTTCGCTGGTCCCCCTCCCCGTGCCGGGGAGGATTTAAACCGCCAAAGCCCCATGCTCCAACTTCGGCAGCACATAGCGTGCAAACATATCGCACTCATTGATGTGCGGATAACCCGACAGGATAAACGCCTCGATACCAACCGCACGATAGGCGTTGATTTTCGCCAGCACCTGATCCGGATCACCAACAATCGCCGCCCCGCAGCCGGAGCGCGCACGACCGATGCCGGTCCACAGATTGTCCTCCAGATAGCCGTCATTGGCTTCGGACTGCGCCCGCAACTCTGCCTGATGCGCGACGCCGAAGGTTTGCGTATCGAGGCTCTTGTTGCGGATCGCCTCGCCTTGCTGCGCGTCGAGTTTCGACAATAGCCGGTCGGCATAAGCCCGCGCTTCTGCCTCGGTTTCGCGGACGATGACATGAGCACGGAAGCCGTATCTGAGGCTGCGCCCGAACTTGGCTGCGCGTGCCGTCATATCCTCGACGAGGTCCTTTGCACCTTGCACGGTTTCGGGCCACATAAGGTAAACGTCACAACCCTCGGCAGCGGCGTCCTTCGCGGCGGGCGACAGGCCACCGAAATAGAGCGGGGGGCATTTGCCGCTGACCGTCTTCATGCGCGGCGGGTCGAGGTCGATCTTATAATGCTCGCCGTCGATAGAAAGATGCTCGCCATTCAATAGCGTTTTCAAGATATGCATCGCTTCGACGGTGCGGCGGTAACGCGGTTCGCTGTCCATCTTGTCGCCGGGCAGGTCGGATGAGATGATATTGATATTCAGCCGTCCACCTGAAATCTGGTCCAATGTCGCTATCTGCCGCGCGAGTTGTGGCGGCCAGCTTTCACCGACGCGCACCGCCATCAGCAATTTGATGCGACTGGTAAGCGCCGCAATCGCACTGGCGAAAGCTGTGGTATCGAGGCCAAGCGCATAGCCCGATGGAAGAAGTATATTGTCGAACCCGCCTTTTTCAGCGGCGAGAACGATATTGCGGCAATGCTCCCAGCTTGACGCGAGCATCGGGTCGGGCACGCCCAAAAATTCATAGTCATCATCGCACAAAGCGGAAAACCAGCTGACTTCGACGGGGTTCATGGCAGCGGCACTCCTCTCGCGGCGACCAGCACGCTGTACCAGTCAGCGCGGGTCCATTGGACTTTGAAGGCATCGGCCGCCTCGGCGATGCGCGCCGGATTTTGCGAGCCGACAATCGGTATCGGGCAGGCAGGGTGCGCCATGATCCAGCTGTAAGCGGCGACAGTGCGCGACACGCCGTGCGCGGCGGCCACGCCCGACAATGCGGCGGCGACATTCTGCTCACGCTCGTTAGTGGGGTCACCGATGCGGCCGCCACCGAGCGGTGACCAAGCCAACACCGCCAAGTCCATCGCGATTGCCTGATCGAGTTCGCCGTTTTCGATGGTGTCGATCCGCAGCGGCGACAATTCAGGCTGGGTCGATACAATCGGCACGCTGCTGAATTGCGCAAGTGTCGCAATTTGGGCCTGCGTAAAGTTGGATACACCAAAAGCGCGGATTTTGCCGGACTTGTGCGCATCCTCGACCGTCCGCGCGATCTCCTGCGGGTGCGTAAGAATATCGGGCCGGTGGATTTGCCAAAGGTCGATGCGGTCGGTTTGCAACCGGATAAGGCTGTCATCAATCGCCTTGGTCAGATACTCAGCGCTGCTGTTATACGGCGTCGGCGGGATGATCCCTCCCTTGGTGGCGAGCACCATCCGGTCTCGCATACCCGGCGTATCTGCGAACACGCCGCCAAGCAGTTCTTCTGCGGCGCCAAAACCCTGCTCGCCAAAGCCGTAGATATCGGCGGTGTCGAACAGGGTGATGCCCGCCTCGAACGCGGCGTCGATGGCGGCCCGCGCGGCGGACATTTCGAGCCCGGCAAACCGCCACATGCCCCATGCGAGGCTAGATATTTCAATGCCGCTTTTGCCAAGTTGGCGGGTCAGCGGCGGTTTGGGAAGTGTCATGCTTTTTTGCTCTTTTGTGAGGGTGAATAAGGCGCAGCCACAGATTCGCGGCTGATAAGTTCGTGCGGCAGGCGGCGATGCTCAATGCCGCCTTCCCCGAACAACAGGTCGGCGGCGGTCGAGGCGAGGTCGCGCACGGGCTGGCGGATGGTGGTCAGCGGTGGCCAGACGACGCGGGCGAGGGTAGTGTCGTCGAACCCGGCGACCGATAGTTGCTCTGGCACCTGCAAGCCGCGCCGGTGCGCAACGGCCAAGACACCCGATGCCATGTCATCGTTCGAAGCGAATATAGCGGTTGGCGGAACCCTAAGCGCAAGGAATTTCTCGGTCGCCGCGACGCCGCTTTCGAAATCAAACTGACCATCGGCAATCAGGTCAGGGTCGACGCTAATGCCAACGCGGCCCAGCGCGCGTTCATAGCCTGCTTGCCTCTCGGCGCTCGCCATATGGTTGGGATGGCCTTTGATGAACGCAATCCGGCGGTGACCGATATTGATGAGATGCGTCGTCATGTCGTCAGCGGCCTGCGTATCGTCCATGAACACCGAGGACGTGAGCGCATGGTTGGTCCCGGGCGAAATGCGCACGAACGGGATGTTCATCGCCTCAAGCGCCGCCAATACTGGAGCACAATCAGTGACCGGCGAGGACAATATCGCGCCATCGACATGCGTCTGGCGCACCATCCCGCGCACCTGTTCGCCGACATCCGGGTCGGCGACATCGACTGGCTGCGCAATCAGGCGCATGCCTTCTTCATGGCAGCGGTCCCAGCATCCCTGCATGATCTGGTGCATATAATAGGGGCTGTGGTTGTCGTATATCAGCGCGACTTGTCCTGATTTCGTACCCGCTAAAATGCGCGCTGCAATGCTCGGCGAAAAGCGCAGTTCGGCCATTGCCGCATCGACCTTGGCCTTGGTTGCCGCGCTGACATAGGGGTGATTGTTGAGCACACGGCTGACGGTCTTGACGGCAACGCCCGCCAGCTTCGCGACATCGCGGATGTTCGACCGTGTGTTCATGCCCTGAATTCCTCGGTGATGGAGGCAAACAATGCAGCATGCCCGCTATCTTTGCGAGTAAAAACCGGAGGTTGACCGTGCGGCGCGGCGATTTGGTGGGTGCCTTTGGTATAAGGGGCACCAGACCAAAGATGCAGCCATTCGCCATCGGGCAGAATCACGTGACGACCATCTTTGTCTTCTTCAACCACTGGCGCGACGACCATGTCCTTCCCGTACAGATACTGGTCCTGAATATAATAATAGGCCGGGTCGTTATGATGCAGAAACATCGGACGCTGTAGCGGCAGGCCTGTCGCCACCGCTTCGTCCGACAATGCCCGAACATAGGGCGCGAGCCGCGCATGCACTTGGCTCATCCGGGCAAAATGAGCGAGTATTTCTCCGCTGCTGTCGATCTGCAAGTTGTCAGCGGGCCGGTTGCCTTCGTGGCTCCGCATAACCGGCGCAAATGCCGCGAGATCGATCCAGCGATGCAAGAGTTCGGTAGTGCGCACGACACCGTGCAGGCTAGTATAGCCGCCCAAGTCGCTGTGATGATACGCGTTGCCCAGCAATCCGGATGACAGTGCAGCGGTAATCACGGTATTTATGCCGTCGTGCCGCGTAAAATCGACACATTGATCGCCTGCCCAAAGGAGTGGGCAATACGCTTGTACGCCGGAAAAACCTGCACGCATGAAGAAGGTCGCTTCTGCGGTTTTTCCGCGCGAGGCAATTGCGTCCGCATTGACCTTTGCCCATAGCACTGGCCAGCGATTATGCGCTTCCATTGGATCCGAACCATCGAATAGACGCACATCGGTCGGCAGATATTCCCCGAAGTCGGCCATCCAGCCAGACAGGCCAAAATCGAGCATTTCCTGACCAATAATCCGATCAGAAAACCAGGCTGCGGCGGCTGGGTTCGTAAAGTCGACTACGCCCGCGTCAAACTCTCCGAAGTCTACCGCATAAGGCTCGTCTTTATCCTGTCGGAGCGCTAAATAATTGGCATTCAATGCCTCTTGATACAATGCACCATCGACCGCGAGATAAGGGTTCACATAACCAAGATATCGAATGCCGCGCTCTGCCAGCGCGGCAATTCGGTCTGGCAGATCAGGATAGCGTGCCGCGTTCCACTTCCAGTCCCAGAAGAGCCTTTTGCCAAAACCGGTCTCACGAATGCCTACCCAGTCTTCGCACCATAGCCCGGATATCGCTGCTCCGGACGCAGCGATTTTCTCGAAACGGTCGAAGCTTGCCTCGCCGTCTTTAAGGCCGACTATCGCGCCTGATATTGCCCATTCGGGTAAAGGAGGTTGACGACCGAAGCGGCCTGACAATTTGGTTACAAGGTCGGGCAGTGAAGGTGCGTCGAACAGCTCCAAATCCAGATCCGCGCTCCAGCATTCGATGCCGACCCGGGCCGGATCGGTCAGATCGAGCACCGAATATGCTGCCGTCTCGAGATGTACCGCATAACGCGCAGAACTCAGCCATGTCGGCTGCGGATAATTGGTTGTCCAATAATCGCCGCCTGCCAGTCCCTCGGCGTCCATTTTTTGAGTAAGTTTCGTCGATTTGTCACGCCCAACTCCGGGTTCAGATGTCCAGAAGGGAAAGCGTCGTCCGCTTAACTCAAGGTAGGACATTTGCTCGCCACCGCCCCAAAAGGCTTCATCTTTGTCGCGGTGCATTTTCAACCAAAGGCGGTTTATCGTGGGGTCCGTGCATCGCACCTTCAACTGAGCGCCCGTCGGCGTCTTAACGAATTTAATTGCCAAGAATATATCAGGTTGCCCGCTATTCCATAACCGGATTGCGCCATTGTCATTGGCAAAACAGTCAAGTTCCCAATAACCCGCCGCCGCGTCGTGAATGCTGTAATTTCCGCGGACCATCTGGATATCGGGGTTGCCGACCCCGATTGCGATGACAGGCGCATTGATGCGATGCGCAAGCAGACAGCGATCACCATGCAAGATGTCAAAGCCGTCGGCATACATCTGCAACTCCATCGACAATTTACCTCCAGAACGTGCAACGCTGGCCGCTATGACATCCTTGCCACAGTGTATCGCATAAATTATTGGGCTATATGACACCGCTAGACATATCAAGTCAATTTGGTTAGACCGGCTCCGCAATAACGAAGATGTCCGCCAAAGTTTTTCTTGCTTGAAATAACTCAAGTCAAAAAGTTGAGATAAGCGGTCGAAAAAAATGGGAGGCACAGGATGCAAAATTTACAGTTCAAACATTCGAAACTTGTCCGCGTAGCACTGCTCGGCAGCAGCGCGATTGCGCTCGGAATATCTGCGCCGGCAATAGCGCAGGTCGAGGAAATCGTCGTCACTGCGCAAAAGGTTGAGGAAAATGTGCAGGATGTGCCGATCGCGATTTCCGTGGTCACCGGCGGCGCGCTCGAAGCATCGGGCACGACCAGCATCGAAAATCTCAACCAGATCGTGCCCTCACTCAACTTTCGCAAAGGTACGACCAACGCCAATAGCGCGTTGGTACTGCGGGGCGTCGGTACGATCACCTTTGCCATCGCTGTTGAACCCAGCGTGTCGACCGTCGTCGACGGCGTAGTGCTCAGCCGTCCCGGGCAGGCATTTACCGATCTGGTCGAGGTTGAGCGGATCGAAGTGCTGCGAGGACCGCAGGGTACATTGTTCGGCAAGAATGCTTCAGCAGGCCTTATCAACGTAGTTTCGAAAGGTGGCACCGACACGTTCGAAGGCGAGGTTTCGGCTGCGGCCTATGAAGGTGATGAATACCGCCTCAAGGCAACGGTTGCAGGACCGATAGCGCCCAATCTATCCGCGCGCGTAAATGGCTTTTATGGCACGTATGACGGTAACCTCACCAACATCAATGCCGCAGCCTCGTCAAACCGGCAGGTCAACGGCTACGAGCGTTTTGGTTTTCGTGGCTCACTCGATTATGACAATGGCCCGGTACGCCTCCGCCTGATCGCCGATTACTATGAATCCGACGACGATTGCTGCGCCGAAGTAACAGGCATTTCTCGTGGCGCAGTACTTGACGCTGAATTGGGTGTGGTGCCCGCGCTCGGCGAGAACCAGCGGATCATCAATCAGAATCTGGTGACAACAACGAAAGACCGGCAGTGGGGGCTAACCCTCAACGGCGATTTCGATGTGTTCGACGATCATGTCCTCAGCGTTGTTGCTGGCTATCGTGACTGGAGCAATGACGAAGTACGCGAAGGCGATTTCCTTCCGCGCGCTCTGGTCAATGTTAACGAGTTGCACGATCGAGGAAATGTATCAACGGATCAGAAATCGGTCGAAGTTCGGCTTGCTTCACCGCAGGATCAGGCGTTTACCTATCAATTCGGCGCGTTCTACTGGCAATCGGACAATAGCCAGGATTTCACTCGCGACGTTACGCGCTGCACGACCTCGACCTTGCCGGTCGATCCAGTCACCGGCGGCCAACCTTGCAATTTGGCCAACACCGTCAATACCATTTTCGGCACCGCAACCTCGCGAAGCGATGTTGAAATGGAAAATTATGCAGTGTTCGGTCAGGCGACATATAACTTTACCGATTGGTTGGCGCTGACGGCAGGATTGCGCTCGACGCATGATAGCATTTCTTTTGTGCATCAGCGGGCTCCTGCCATCAATCGCACAACTGGCCTTCCGGTTTCTGGCCTTGGTGGTTTGCAGACCCTTGGAGCAGGCGGATCGCTCACATCGAACCCACCAGGCAATGGCACCAATATTTCGGCCAACTCGAACACGATCAGCAACGTGTCGGGCAAAGCAGTGCTAACGGTGAAGGCGAGTGAAGATGTGTTGCTTTATGGAAGCTACACCCGCGGCTATAAGGGGCCGGCTTTCAATGTCTTCTTCAACCATGTCGCGCCCAATAACGCCGTGCCGATCGACGAGGAAATTTCCGACTCATTCGAGGCCGGGATCAAGAGCCGGTTCGCCGATAACCGTATTCAGCTTAATGCGGCTGCCTTTACCGTGACTTACGACGGCTATCAGGCGAATAACTTTATCACGCTGAACGGTGTGACGATCAGCAACCTGACCAACGCCGGTTCGGTGCGCAGCAAAGGGTTCGAAGTCGATGCTATCGTCAATCCAGTGGGTGAGCTAAACCTGACGGCAAGCCTTGCTTATGCCGATGCCAAGGTCGTGAAGTTCAATCCGAATCCCACCACAAACGCGCCCAATGCGCAGAACGGCACGAAGCTTCCGTTGGCACCGGCATGGACCTATAATATCGGCGCCGATTACCAGACCGATATCACTTCGGGCCTGAAGCTGTATCTCAATACAAGCTATTATCATGTCTCAAGCCAGTTTTCGGGTCTGGGTCAAACCGGTCTCATCGATGGCCACGGGCAGTTGAACGCCAGCATCGGCCTTTCTGATTCAGACGACAATTGGCGGCTGACGCTGATTGGGCGCAATCTGGCGGACGAGAGCTTTGTCACGCTCGTGACCGATGGCGGCGTGCGCCTCCACATTCCGCGCGATGCCGATCGTTATTTCGGCGCTTCCCTGCGTTACCGCTTTTGATCGTTAACCCCAAATAGGTCGCACCAAGGGGCTGGAATCCACATCGGGTTCCGGCCCTTTTTGTTATCGATTTTGGGGGAGTAAGCCAGGACGGGCGGTGCGAGACCAGTAGCAGCCCGCCCGTCCTTGCTTGGGTGGGTGTGTTGAACATAAAGAGATATGCACCCCACGTGCCAGTTTGAACGCATGCAGTGTTTTCAACGGGATAGCTGGTTACTGCCGCATTAACCTGGTTTCACCCTGTAAAGAAGTTCGACAAAAAGCCGACAGCTTCACATGAACGACGTTTACATCTGTAATCGAATCGATTACGTCTGTAGTCGGAGATTCGATATATGGCACTTGAACGTATCAGCGACGCCGAGCTGACCATTATGGAGATTTTGTGGGACCAGGCACCGCTTACCGCGACCGATGTCGCCGCCCGGCTGCCCGATGACCGTGACTGGTCCCTGCCTACAGTGAAGACGTTGCTTTCGCGCTTGCTTGCGAAGGCTGCTGTTGAACACAGCGCCGATGGCCGCCGTTTCCTCTATACGCCGCTGGTCGAGCGCGAGGATTATGTCAGCCACGAATCCAAACGGCTCGTCGACCGGCTTTTTGGGGGTAAATTCATGCCGCTTGTCGCGCATCTCGCAGAGCAGGAGAAGCTTAGCGACGCCGACATTAGCGAGATCGAGAGATTGCTGAGGGAGATGAAGTCATGAGTGGCGAATTCATGGGAGAATGGCTGTTCGACAGCCTGATGGTCACAACATTGTTGATGGGTGCGATATTACTGCTGCGGCGGCCCGTCGCGCAGCTGTTCGGTCCGGGCGTTGCATATGCCTTGTGGCTGATACCTGCCGCGCGTCTGCTGATGCCGAGTCTCGAGGGAGACGCTGTGCCCGTCGGTCAAACCGGGCACGGGGTCAGCGATGCCGTGCGGGAATCAATACTTGCCGGAGTGTCGTCACCGGACACGGTGGTAGATACCGCCAGTAAAAGTGTCGTTGCGGCCGTCGATCTCACTGCGCTCGGTGTCACCCTTTGGCTCGGTGGCGCAGCGCTCTTCTTCATCATCCAGATGATCCGCTACGCCTCGATGCGCGACGATCTGCTCTCCGAAGCCGAGGAAATCGCTTCTATCGAAGGCGTAAGCGTCGTTGCCTCCGACCAGGTCGCTGGCCCACTCGCCTTCGGTCTGTTCAAACGCTACATTGCGGTTCCGCAGGATTTCACCAAGACCTATTCGCCCGCGGAACGCGAGCTCGCGATTGCGCATGAAATGGCGCACCATAAATCGGGCGACCTGTTCGCCAACCTTTTGGCCTTCATCATTCTGTGTCTGCAATGGTTCAACCCCGTCGCGTGGATGAGCTGGAACGCGTTCCGCTTCGATCAGGAAGCCGCATGCGATGCCCGCGTGCTGGCAGGCAAAGGGGCGGAGGAACGCGCGATTTACGGGCAGGCGCTGGCGCGGACTGCATTCGACGGTGTGCCCACTTTTGCCACTGCATTGAATTCACCGAAAACGATAATCGAACGATTGAGGAGGCTCACCATGAAAGATGCCAGCACGAAACGGCGCATATTTGGCAAACTTGGCGTGATCGCCGCCGCAGCGATAATCCTGCCGTTGACCGCGACGGTTGTGCCTGCCGTGGTTGCGCAAGACGAAGCCGCCACTGAGGGCAAGCCGGAAACCGTCAAGCATAATGTCCGCGTCATCAAGTTGAAGCGCGATGGCAAGACCGTCGATATCGTTGGCCATGATGGTGACGGAAAAGAGGTTACCAAGATCGAACGCGACGGAAAGATATTCATCTTCCGGACCGACAAGAAGCTGTCGCAAGAAGAAGTCGAGAAAATGGTCGACGAGGCGCAGATCTCGAGTGAGCAGGCTGATGAGGCCCTGGTTTGGGCCAATGAGGCGCGCAGCGAAGCCGAGGCGGCACGCGGCGAAGCGGAAGCTGCACGCGGCGAGGCCGACGTGGCACGGGCCGAGGCCGCAGCAATGCGTGGCCATGCCGAAGCGATGCGCGTTCACGCTGTCGCTATGGCCGCAAACTATATCCCGGAAATCGACATCCGCGAAATCACCAAAAACTGCAAAGAAGGCCAGCCGGTAACCACGAATGTCGAAGGCTTTGATGGCACTAACAAATCGCGCATCCGCCTGGTCATGTGCGGCAAGGGGCAGGCGCGGATTGCCCGGGCCGAAGCGGTCAAAGGCTTGCGCGAAGCACGCGGTGAAATTGCTTCGGAAAAGGAAATGCCCGAGGCTGTGCGTAAGGATGTGATCGAAAAGCTTGAAAAAGAGATCCGCAAGCTCGAAGCCCAAGCGGACAAGGCAGAGTAACAGGGCGCCTTAAACAGAACCCCAGCTCCCCTTTTCGGTTCTGGCGGGGCGGTTTCGAGGCCGCCCCACTTTTTATCAGCCGCCTGAACCCTGTTTTTCCGCGACCGCCTTGCTGACGATACGGAAATCCTTGCGGCGGGCGTCGGACAGATATTGCTGGGCAATTTTCTGCAGATCGCCTGCCGTCACGGTCTCGATCATTGAGCGAGTGTTGCGAACGCGCTCCAGTCGGTTGGGGTCTCCTTGCGCTTGTGCAATGGCGCCCTGCCAGAAGGTATTTTCGCGGCTTTCCTTGTCGAATTTTTCAAGCAAGGGTTTGCGGGCGCGCGTCAGAAGGTCATTGCTGACCGGCACATCGCGCATTTCTTTGGCGATACGGCCGATTGCTGCATTGACCGCCTCCATCTTGCCGGGCTCGGCAACAATATCGACCGAGATATAGCCAAAGCCTGGGAAGGCATCGGAGGCAAAGGATGCGGTGATCGGGGAATAAGTCGCGCCCAATTCCTCGCGCACAACATCGGTTAGCCTGATCTGCATCACGTCTGCCAGCATGTTGCGAAGGAAGTGTGACCGCATGTCGCTGTCATCGGTGGTTGCCCAGCGCACTGAAACCACCGCCTGGTCGTCCTTGCCCGCATGCGTGACCGTAACTGGTTCACCTCCCGTCGGCATATTTATTTTGAGCGCTGATTCAGGAAGTTTGGCAGGATTACCTCGCTTCGGCAGTGCGCCAAAGATGCGGGCGACCATGTCGATGGCCTTGGCTTCGTCAATATCGCCAGCCAGGGTAACCTCGATCGGCCCGTTGGCAAGCTGCGGCTGCAACGCTGCTTTCAGCTCGCTTGTGTTACGCTGGATCATTTCCGCTGGTTCCGACAGCCCGATCCGCCCGTCGCCACCCGCCATCAACCGGGGCAGCTTGGTCTGCGAAATTCCTATCGGGTTCGCGGCGAGCTGCCCGGTAAAGCCCGGAACCAGATTTTTCCATAAGGTGTCAGCTTCCGGACGATAACCGAACGCCTTTGTATACGCCGCCAATAGCTTCATCTGCAGCTCCGCATCGGCAGGTGTGGTTGTTCCTGACGCGCCGAAATAAGCGTCGTCGGCGACCAATCGGTTGAAGACCGTATGTCCAGCAAGCAGCTTCTGTAGTTCGTTTGAATCATGCGCTTCCAACGCAGCCTGTGGCGACATCGATGACATGAATGTTCCCAGACCGGGCTTGTCGGCGGGAAACGCCCGCTGTCCGTCACCGATGCGAACCCCGAATGCGATCTTTCCGGCTTCGAAATCGGTTTTCTTTATGTTGAGCATCACGCCGTTGGCAAACCTGATTGCACGAACGCCCAGATCGGCAATCCGTGTATCGCTCGCGACCTTTCCGGCCGGACCGAAGTCCTCATAGGCAAACGCCTTGGAAACGGCGTCGACTGGGGCCGCGACGGCGACCTTCATACTGTCTTGCAGAGCGGCCATCACCGTCGGTTGCAGGTCGGTAATCGGTGTCTTGGTCGAGATATGCAGGAAATTGGGGCCGGTGGCCCATGCCTTGCGCAGCGCATCATTCACCGCCGCCAATGTAAGCTTAGGCTTCATTTCGCCAAAACTGGCCAGCCGGTACGCAGCCGTCGTCACGACCGACTTGTCGTTAAGCGTATCGACGATCCGGTTGGCGATTTGTCCGCTCGGCTCGGCGGACGCCTGTAGTGCTGCCGTTTTCAGGCTGTTTTCGCTATTGGCCAGCGCTTCATCCAGTTCGCTCTGCGTGAAGCCGTGCATCAGGGCGCGACGCAGCTCTTGTTCTGCGGTGGTCGCTGCACCCTGCCAGTCGCCTTCCTTGCCGTTGACCATTAGCATGTTCATCCGCGCTGCCCGGAACAGATCGGTGATAACACCAAAGCCGCCCGAAATCCGCGTGTCGCTTTTTAGCGCCAGCTTGGCGAGGCGCTGGCTGAATATCGCGCCAACAAGGCCTTCGACAATCTCCTGCTCACGTGCCGCCTTGCTGTCTTGCTCTGCCACAAAGGGCTGGATGCGATACAGTACCGCCTGGACCGGGATTGCCGGATCGACAAAGTTGTTAATTTCGAACGCCTTGGCCGCGTCGATCTTGCCACGATCTTGCTGTGCACCCGCATCGATTTTGGCCTTCCAGTCACCAAAGCGTGCCTTGATCTTCGCCTCCACCGCATCAAGGTCGAAGTCGCCGACCAGCACCAGCGCCGCATTGTCGGGTCGGTAATAGCGGCTGTAGAAATTGCGGATGGTGTCCGCCGAAACGGTTTTCAGTACCTCTTCGGTGCCAATGGGCAGCCGCTTGCCAAAGGGTGTTTGCGGTACAATCGTCTGGAGCTGCTGTTCCAGCTGGCGTAGTCCGGGGCTGTTGCGGGTTTGCCTTTCGGAGAGCACAACGCCGCGCTCGCGATCGACGGCGGCCTGCGAAATGGTCAGTTCGCTCGCGGCTTCACGCATCAGCATCAGGGCTGCATCGACCAGCGCATCATCATTACGCGGCAGCTCCAGCATGTAGACGGTTTCGTCAAATTTGGTGGTAGCATTGGTGTCGGCACCAAAGGCGAGGCCCAGCCGTTCGAGCATCTTCACCATCTCGCCCTCGGGTACGTTGGTTGAGCCGTTGAAGGCCATATGTTCGAGAAAGTGCGCAACGCCGCGTTCATTTTCGGCCTCGGCAATTGACCCTACACCAACGCGCATCCGCACCGACCCGCCGCCCTTGGGCGTTGTGTTTTTCTGGAGGGCATATTTCATGCCATTGGACAGCACACCATAGCGGATGGAAGGATCCGGGGTAAGATCGTTCACTGGATGGCCCCATGCAGTAACGGTGGTTGCCGCTTCTGCGGGAGGTGGCGGCGTTTCCGCTCGCAGCGCCAACGGCATGGCGCCGAGCGCCAAGGCAATGGCCACGGCAGATGATTTCGCGAAGATCGAACCCGAGAATCTCTTTTGCATGCTACGCTCCCTATTAGAACAGATGTCGAGAGCTCTTTACAAGCATGTCCAGAGTTCTTTACAGCGTCATTCGACAAACGCGCATTCGGCGACGGCGAACGACAAAATGGTTTCGGTGGCTTGGTGGTTGCGCCATAGTGCAGCGATGAGCTGGCCAGACACCATTCACGCAGGCGAAACCGAGAGCCACGAGCCGCTTGTCCGCCGTGTGCTTGCACCCAATCCGTCGCCCTATACCTATACCGGCACGCAGACGTGGTTAGTCGGGTCTGGCAGCGACATCGCCGTCATCGACCCCGGCCCGAGCGGCAGCGGGATGAGCGTTGGCGATCCAGCGGACATCAACGGAAAAGGCCATGTCGACGCCATCTTGCGTGCAATCGGAGATACCAAGGTCACCGCGATTCTGTGCACGCATACACACCGCGACCATTCACCCGCCGCCGCACCGCTGAAGGCAGCGACCGGCGCGCCGATCATCGGGTGTGCGCCGTTGGTGCTGAAAGACGACGGTCCACGCGCTGATAGCGCCTTCGACCCCGATTACGCGCCAGACCGGATTTTGGCCGATAGCGAACGCATCTCGGGCGATGGCTGGACGATAGAGGCTATCGCAACCCCCGGCCATACTTCGAACCACCTATGCTACTCGCTTGTCGAAACCAAAGCTCTGTTCACAGGCGACCATGTGATGAAATGGTCGACCAGCGTTGTCAGCCCGCCCGATGGCGACATGAGCGATTACATGGCGAGCTTGCAAAAACTCTACGACCGCGATGACCGCATCTATTATCCTGCCCACGGACCCGCCGTTGAAAACCCGCGCCAGCTGGTGCGCGGCATGATCGGCCACCGCCGGCAACGCGAGCGGCAGATATTGAAACTGTTGGAGGCCGGCGAGGGGCATATTCCGTCGATGGTTGCCGCGATGTACAAAGGCCTCGACCCGCGCCTGACCGGCGCAGCCGGGCGGTCGGTGCTGGCGCATCTGGTTGACTTGCAAAATCAGGGACGGGTTGCCGCGCAAAATGAAGGCTGGCACCTGATTGCAGGCGCTTGAAACCTGCCTGACTGAGTGATACTTACCACGCTGGTCGCGACGCCTCATGACGGGGAGGGAAAGTCATGGCCACATTAGCCTCAGCGCCGCCGCAATCGGCAACTGCCGACGGTTTTTTCCGAACGCTCGCAATACTCATGGCGCTTGTCATCATTGCGGGTTTCTCGATGCAATTTCTGGCAGGGCGTTCCAGCTTCGCTGCGCGACCCTTGGTGCATCTGCATGGCTTGGCGTTCATGGCGTGGGTGGCGTTATTTGTCACGCAGGCGTGGCTTGCCACCAATGGCCCGATTGCTTTGCACCGGCGACTTGGCTGGATTGGCGCTGGCTGGATTGCCGTGTTGCTGGTGCTAGGCAGCTGGATCAGCATTGATGTGACCCAGCGCGGTACCGCTCCGTTTTTCTTTCAGCCGCAAAATTTCCTTATTGCCAATCCCTTGTCGGCCATCGTCTTTGCTGGACTTGCGTGGTCGGCAATCCGGATGCGCAAGCGGACCGACTGGCACATGCGCCTCCATATTTGCGCCATGACCGCAATAATCGGTCCCGGCTTTGGCCGCTTACTGCCCATGCCGCTGTTAATCCCTTATGCATTCGAGCTCGCCGGAATAGCGGGGCTAGTGTTCCCGATCACTGGCATGATCCGTGACTACCGTAAATCGGGGCGCGTGCATCCGGCATGGTATTGGGGCGTAGCAGCAATTCTTGCGGTCATTCCGGTTTCGCACATCATCGCCAACTCGGCTTTGGGTGATGCGATTTACGCCGCAGTCACTGCGGGTCACCCGGGCGCGAATGTACCTGGACTCGCCTTTCCGTCACCGCCACCGATGCCGGGATAAAAATCGCAATATTTGCTGAAAGCCATTTCCACCCTATGTAGGCGAGATGACTGCAAATCCTGTTCGTAATTGGTCGATGCGCATAATCGCACTGGCCGTGCCCGTACTTTTCATTCTGGCTGTATGGTGGGCGGTCGACGGCTTCCGCTCATGGCGTGACGGGCCGTCGCCCGAGACCATCGCCAGTGCAAGTCTGACCGGCATCCGCGAACAGAACCGGTTGTCCGCGTTCGCCGCCAATTATGCGGCGGTGGTAACCAGCGAGCAGCAACGGTTTGGCCTGTCGGCGAAGAAGACGCTCATCATGCAAGGGCTGGTGCGGTACGAAGTCGATATGGCGAAACTGACCGACGACGATGTTCGCTGGGATGCATCGACAGGCACGCTGCGCGTCAAAATCCCTGCAATCGAAACCGCACCGCCGCAAATCGACATGAATTCGATTCAGGAATATGGCGAAAATGGCATACTGCGCGCATTTACCAATGTTGATGACATACTCGACGATGCCAACCGCGCGAAGGGGCAGGCGGAACTGGTCAAACAAGCCAACGGACCTGTTCCGATGAAACTTGCCCGCGATGCTTTCAAAAGGGCGATTGCACAGAATTTTCAGGTCCCGCTGCGGGCGGCAGGGTTAGACGCGAAAGTCGAAGCCTATTTTGCCGATGAACTGGGCGGCAATGTCACGACGCGCTGGGATGAATCGACACCGCTAAGCGAGATAGTCAAATAGCAAAACTGCCTGTAAAGGCATCGGCGAATATGGAGTTGAACCAATGAACGCCCCTGTCCGTGAGAATCTGCAAGGCCTAGACTTGCTCGCCGAAATCAACCGGCTGAAGAAAGAGCGCAACGCCGTCATTCTGGCACATTATTACCAGAAACCGGAGATTCAGGACCTCGCGGATTTTGTCGGCGATAGCCTCGAGCTCAGCAAGCGCGCGGCGGAAACCGATGCCGATGTCATCGCTTTTTGCGGGGTCAAGTTCATGGCCGAAACGGCAAAGATACTAAGCCCGCAAAAGACCGTTATCCTGCCAGATATGGCCGCGGGTTGCAGCCTCGAAGATTCCTGTCCCCCGGGCAAATTCAAGGCATTCCGCGAGGCGAACCCCGACCATATCGCGCTAACCTACATCAACTGCTCGGCCGAGGTGAAGGCATTGAGCGACATCATCGTCACCAGCAGCAGCGCGGAAACGATCCTCGCGCAAATCCCGGCCGAACAGAAAATCATATTTGGTCCTGACCGCCATCTGGGTGGATATCTGTCGCGTAAATTCAATCGGGAAATGCTGCTCTGGCCCGGCGTGTGCATCGTCCACGAGGCATTCTCGGAAACGGAGCTGCTCAAGCTCAAGGCGCAGTATCCCGGCGTTCCCGTCGCAGCGCACCCCGAATGCCCGCCGCACATCATCGATCATAGCGATTATGTCGGGTCAACAAGTGGCATATTGCAATTCGCAAAAACAATGGAGGGCGACACGCTGATCGTCGCCACTGAGCCGCACATCATCCACCAGATGGAAAAAGCGGAGCCGGCCAAGAATTTCATCGGCGCGCCCGGTGCTGACGGCAACTGCGCATGCAACATCTGCCCATATATGGCGCTGAACACGATGGAGAAACTCTACCTGGCGCTGCGCGACCTTAAGCCGCAGATCGAGATGGACGAGGGCGTGCGCGTGGCGGCCAAGAAGAGCTTGGACCGGATGCTTGAGATGGCAAGCGGTACGGTGGGCAGAGGCGATTTGGGGCGGGCGTGACTTTTAAACGCGGTGCATTGAAACTATCTGCGCAAAGTTGCGTTTATTGGCGATGCTGCTGAAATCATTATGCGAACACCAATTTTCTTGCGCCATAATGTTTTTCGGTCAGGATAATTAATGGTGACGTTCCGCAGCCACGATCTTGCACCGATCCCGCACATTCCCGAACATATTTGGCCCCAAGCGGGATTGGCTGCGTATCTCCGCACCAATTTATGTTATGTTGTGCGGCACCAAAAATTCGCCAATCTGGCGATGCCTTCATTGTTCACAGAATTGGTGCAGCGGCGAAAGCTCGCCAATCGCGACCTTAGAATGACGATGTTGGCCGACAAAGTTGCCGTTAAATCGGTTGTCACAGATATTCTGGGGGGCGACTGGGTTATTCCTACGCTCTGGCACGGCACCGACTTGCCGATGGCACCTGAATGGGCTGTTCCCTTCGTCCTGAAATCACGCCACGGCTGCAATCAGAATATATTCTTCCGGGACGGTGTAGATAACTGGCTGTCCGCGCGTGAAACGGCGCATCGATGGCTGTTACGCTCTTATGGAAAATGGCTCGACGAGTGGCTTTACAGCCATATCCCTAGGGGTCTGCTAATCGAACCTTATGTCGGCGAGCGCGACAGATTACCCATCGACTACAAGATCTACACGTTCGCTGGACAGGCGACGCATGTTCAAGTGCATCTTGATCGCGGCAGCAGGCATCGTTGGATGTTGTTTGATCGCAATTGGAAGCGCGTTTCGGCAGCATCCGCAGATCCCGATCCATTAAGACCCCGAAGCTTGCAAGCGATGCTCGATGCCGCCGAAGCGTTGGGCCAAGGGTTTGATTTTGTGCGCAACGATTTTTACGAAATCAACGGCAAGCCGCTCTTCGGCGAAATGACATTCTATCCGGGTTCAGGTCTTGATAAGTTTCACCCAACGTCTCTGGATGCGATGCTTGGCGGATATTGGCTGGAAGCCGGCGGCAGATAAAGCCAACATCCTTTTCTCGTGCATCAGTGCCGAACATATTGTATATATTTGCAAAATTCGATTCGCAACCGCTCGCAACGGCTTGCGCTCGACACCCATGTCCATAGGTACATCATCGTCAGTTTTACATTCTGACCGAGATGACCGGATGCAAGACGGAAAGCACCGCAGATTGCTGGTGCTCAAAGTGGAGGAATGGGTAAATGGCTGAAGACTGGTTAGCAGATGTCCGCAAATATGCGGCGCACGCCGATGAAGGCGTGGTTGGCGCGATTGTGCGTTATTGCGGGATTGCCTTGCAGAGCCGAGACAGTTCGCTTGTTGCGATGTCGGACAAACAAGAACGCCAGCTTGTCCGCGAAAATTATCTCAAAAAGAAACTGGGATTGACGCATCCTGATGCCGACCTTGATGCGGCCGTTCTGGCGGTGGGCGAAAGGATGAAAGCCGACCGCACCAAGAACCGGGTTACAGTCTATTATTTACTGGCCGAACATTTCGGTTCGCTTGGGCTGTTTGGTGGCGCAACGGGCGGCTCGGGCGCTTCAGCAGCCCTTGCAGGCGGCGCGGTTGGACTGGCGGCTATGGCTCCGGCTGCAGCTGCGGCAGCATCCGGCGGCAGCGTGAACGCACCTCAGGCCGTAAGCAGACATGAGGACAATGACTTTAACTTCGTCGGCTGGGGATGCGCCGCCGCTGTGGTCGTGCTGGGCGCGATAATATTGGCGGCATTGCTGGCTTGGTATGCCGATCGTCCGGCTGTTGCGCCTGCGGCGGCACCGGCACCTGTTGTGGCTGCTCCAGCCCCAGCACCTGTCGCAGTCGCCGAGCCGATCCCGGTAGGCGCGGGCGTTACGACAGGAGAGCGTGACGGCAAGCCGATGCTGACGGTCTATTTCGACACGGCCAAGTCGGACGTCACCAATGACTTGGCAGCGGCCGCCGCAAACGTGAAGGATTATATTGCAAAGAATGCTGGCGCGAAGCTTGCGGTATCGGGCTTCAACGACCCCACTGGCAATGCCGCCGCCAATGCCGCGCTTTCGAAGAAGCGGGCACAGGCTGTGGGCAAGGCGCTGGAATCGGCAGGCATTCCGGCAGCTGCGATTGAACTGGTGAAGCCTGCTGAAACCACTGACACATCGGGCGATAACACCAACGCCCGCCGCGTCGAGGTCGTCGTGCAGTAATTGGTCGGACGGGCGGCGTGATTGAGCGTTGCCCGTCCACATTTCCGCTTTCCTACATGCCGCGATTTGGACTAGCTGGGCGGATGAACGAGATGCTTTGCCTCTGCTCACCCATGATTTCCTGCAGCAGCGGCATTGCGGTGAGGCGCGCTCCCTGTAGACGTGGCCTCAACTTCCTCAACTTTGTAAGCTTTTCTGGACACTTGGGATGACATTCGGATTGCAGGGTTTTGAACTGGAGCGATTCGTCCGCGCTACCTTGGCCGAAGACCTTGGTCCTACCGGTCGCGATGTGACGTCTGAGAGCGTTATTCCGGCCGAAATGCGCTTTGCAGGGGTGATGGATAGCCGTGACCCGATTGTGGTGGCCGGCCTTCCTCTCGCCGTGGCATTTTTCCGCCATCTCGACCCTGCTATGGAAATTGAAATACTGGCCGAAGAAGGGGAGCAGGTACCCGCCGGAACCGACCTGATGCGGCTAAAGGGCAATGCCCGCGCGATGCTTACTGCGGAGCGCTCTGCGCTAAACACGGCGCAGCATTTGTCGGGGATCGCGACGATGACGCGTAAATATGTAGACGCGATTGCCGGTACCGGCTGCACTTTGCTGGATACGCGCAAGACCATTCCCGGGCTTCGGGTGCTGGAAAAATATGCGACGCGGATGGGCGGCGCGACGAACCACCGTATGGGTTTGTGGGACGCGGCGATGATCAAGGACAATCATGTCGCGGTCGCAGGCGATGTCGCCGAAGCCGTGCGGCGGGCGAAAGATGCAGGCGTCGAGCGCATCATATTGGAGGTCGACCGGATTTCGCAGATCGAGCCGGGGCTGGCGGCGGGGGCGACACATTTGTTGCTCGACAATATGGATGTAAGCGAATTGAAAGAGGCTGTGGCGTTGGTCGCGGGCCGCGTTCCGACTGAGGCATCGGGTGGCGTCACACTGGATACCATTCGCGCCAAGGCAGAAACCGGTGTCACGTACATTTCGGTTGGCCGCCTGACCCAAAGTGCGCCGGCCGCAGACATTGGGCTGGATTTTGCGCAGGCTTAAGGCATTTCTGCCATTGTTGCTGGTCGGCGCGTCCGCGCATCAAGGGGCGGTGGCGCAAGCCTGGCAATGCCGTGCACCCAAGTTTTTGCCGCGTCCCGCGCTCGAATTACCTGAACCTGGGCAGGTGCGGCGAACGCCGATCGACGGCTATGTGCTGGCACTGAGTTGGAGCCGAGAGCATTGCCGGGGCAGGGAGCGCGACCCGGCGATGCGTTTTCAGTGTTCCGGGGACATCGGCGATTTTGGTTTTGTTCTCCACGGGCTTTGGCCTGAAGCCAGGGGGCCAAATTATCCGCAATATTGCCGCAGCGTCGGGATACTACCGCGCAAGGTGGTTGCCGATAACATCTGCATGACCCCTTCGCCGCAGCTGTTGCAGCATGAATGGGCCAAGCATGGCACGTGCATGGCCAAAACGCCTGAAGCATATTTCGGCGCGGCAAGTCTTTTATTCAATGCAATTCAATACCCCGACATGGACCGCCTATCTCGGCAGGTGGAGCGGGGTACGCCACTGACTGCAGCGCGTCTTGCAGAAGCTTTTGCCGAGCTGAACGATGGCCTGCCAGCGAACGCATTAAAAATTAAAACTAACCGCAAAGGCTGGCTTGAAGAGGTTCGCATCTGCCTTGGCAAAGACCTGAAGCCCCGCCGGTGTCCCGCTTTTACCCAAGGCGTCGCGCGCAAGTCGACGTTAAAGGTTTGGCGCGGTGGTCAGCCTTCGATGACCCGCGTTCCCGGATGATGCTTGTCGAGATGCTTCTTGATAATCCGCAAATTTTTGCTGTTCGACCGGAAAACAAGGTCAAACGCATCGCCCACTAACGGAATCGCGCCAAGTACTGTATCGACGCCGACATTTGCCGTCATCCGCATCAGATGCCATTTCGACATTCCCAGATTCCGCGCTTCCCAAACCATGTAAGCACCCATGGCTGCAGTAACAACGTCACCCAGCACTGGAACAAGGCCAATGACCGAATCGAGGCCGAAAGGGATTTTTGTGCCCGGAATCACGAAAGACCGCTCCAGCAATTTCTCCATCGCCTCGACGCGTGCGCGCACCGAATGTGGATCGCTGCCCATGCCCGGTAAATCCTTGGCAATCTGGCTGAACTGTTCCTGCGAAATCGGCATGCGCGTCACTCCTTTCGACTTATGTTGTGTCGCGGCCAAGATATTGCAACAGGTGCCAGCCGCGACCATTTGCAAAATGTCCTAACAGGCCGGGGCGAACGATCGACCAGCGAAGGGGGTTGGCAATCGGGATGAAGTTGCGCGTGGCCTGCAATTCGGCCTCTGCCTGCGCGAGCAGTTGCGCACGCGCTGCAATGTCAGACGTCATGCGCGCTTCGGAAACAAGCCGGTCAGCGTCCATGCTGCAGATCGGTGAAACGGTGCACGACAGCTGGTCCAGATACCATGCGGGGCTGGATTGGTCGGCTGCGCGGTCGAGGAGGCGCAGGTCATGCGGACGGTCAATCGTTACCCGCTCGATCTCAAGGCCGATCGCTGCCATGTCCGCGCGCAGGCGGGCGAAGAATATTCTGCTGCCAAAGCCTCTTGGCATGGCTATTTTTAACGGTCGGACTTGGCCCTGGCCGTTTTCCCAACGGGCAATAGCGGCAGCAGCTTGGGCTTTGCGGTCCGCAATCTGTTGTGCTGCCCACTCCGGTCGGGCGGTATCTACCCTGTTGGGCAAGCTTTCCGGGACGAGCGTTAACGCCTCGCGCCATGCCACAATGTCGAACGCGGTCAGCAGTTTCGGGCGGTCAATGGCCATTGCAATTGCCTCACGATTTGCTGTGTCCGCCAGAAACGGCCCAGCCTCGACGACCAGCAGACCGAATAGTCCGGGCACTGCATCGAACTGAACCTCACCGGCATTAATTTTTGCGGCATCGACCAGCGGGTAGTCCTCGAACCGGCCGCCTTCGACTAGGTCGGTTTGCGCTTGGGTATAGCGCGCCAACGCAAGCGACGCCTCACTGCGCCGCAATGTGATTGTTTCGCTGCCCAGCACGGCGTCGCCATTTTCATCGAAGCCTTTCAGCCGCAACTGCATCGCGTTTCCACGCTTCGTGGCCTGCATGGGGCCTGAACCAAAGCCTTTTCGGACAAGCCCAAATTCCGGCTGAGCCAGCATTTCCAGCAAATAGGGCATTGGCGCTTTCAGGCGGATTTCCACCACTTTCCCGGTCATCGGAACCACACGGTCGATAACGGCTAGTTCGGCGTTGAACCGCCCTTTTCGCAGTTCGCGAATACGCGCTGACAGCAAAGCTGCAATTTCGTCAGAGCTGATTTCGCGGCCGTCATTCCACTTAGTTTTGTTCAGCCGGAATATGTAGCTTAGCCCATCATCGGTCACGATCCAGCGATTGGCAAGCGCTGGCGCGACCCGGCCCTTTTCGTCGAATGTCACGACGCCTTGCGCGGTTGCGCTCCGTAAATAGGCAGAGGCTAGTGGCAGCGGCGTTGCAGAGATATTGAACTGCCTTGGCCGATCTTCAATCACATCGACACGCAAGCGGCTGTTATCGACGCCTTGTGAGCATCCGCCGAGCATCGCCAATATTATTGCGGTTAAACACAAGAAACGGATCATAACGCCACCATAGACAGAATGGCATCAGGCACAATCTGTCTGTCACCCATCAGTGCAGGCAAAAACCAATATCTCGTTAGGCGACGAGGGAAGCAGCTCGCGGACTGCCTTGTTCATATTGTCGACCTTGGCGAGCGTTTCGGGAGCCTTCGAGCAGGTCTTTACTTCATAGCGTTTGCGTGCCTCGCGCGCCCTTGTCATCGCATCAATGCCGAGCTGGAAACGCTCAATACGATAGGTCTTCGTTTCGGGCGCGAAGCTAACCATTGAAACCTGTGCTTCGTTGTTCGGCACGAAACTGCGCGTCCACGTGCCCGCGTTTTCGGCATATTGTGTGCGGTCATTGATGCAGCCGCCGTTTTGCCATGCGAAGCGTATATCGGCGGTATCGGATACAGTCACCCGGCTGCGCTCTGGCTGGATGACACAGATTTTTGCTCCAACCGCCGCTGCCTTTGTTGGCGCTGTCGGCTGTTTGTCCGCGTCGGCGGTCATCGCAGCGCGCACGCGCTCGTCGACTTCATCAAACGAAGGTCTTGCCGCAAAAATCAGGAGCGCGGCTACAAACATGACTCCGCCTGCACTAGCCGCGATCTTGAACCGGTCGCGCTGGCCGCGTTCGGTGAATTGCCAAGCGGCACCCCCGGCAACCGCGCTGAGTACAAGCAGCAAAGCGGAAAATGCCATGTGATTTTCGCGTTCGCCAATGACATCATGTTCAGCATCACTTCGTACCTTGCCCTCACGGCTGCGCCGGAGTTCTGTGGCGATGCGCACTTCGGCTTCGATCTTGGCCCGCGCGGCGGCTTCGCGCTCTGCTTCGGCACGGGTCAGTTCAGCGACGGAGCGACATTCTCCGGTAACCGAGCGGAAGCTTACGCCCTGCGCTGACAAGAATGCAGAGAGCTCCCGGATCGACACAGCGAAATAAAACTCAGCTCCGCCTTCATTGGAAACCGAACCAAAGCTGTTGATCCCGACAACACGTCCGCAAGCGTCGACGAGCGGACCGCCGCTGTTGCCGGGTGCAATCGGCGCCGTGTGAAGAAGCGAGTCGACCGATTTGGAACTGCGGCCTGCGGAAATGCTGCCACGTGCTTTTACCGGGATTTGGGGACGCAGCACATCGTCCTCGCTCTGTTCGAGCGCCACGTCTACGCTGGCGGGATACCCGATGGCGAATACGTCGCCTCCATCAGGCACTATGCCTGAATAGAAGCTTGCCGGGACAAGCGAACCATTCGTTAGTTGCAACAAGGCAAGGTCCTTGACGGGCAACGCGGCCTTCAACGTGGCAGTGTAGCTCACGCTGCCTTCGGATGGCACAACCACCAAAGTGACGCTCTCATCGAGCCGCGCCTGTTCGACGACATGTGCGTTAGTGACGATTTTGTCAGGCGCGACGACCACGCCCGAGCCTATGCTTACAATGGTTCGCTGGCCTTCGGCAGAGCTGTAGACGACCACCCGAACGACGCTTCTCGTCGCCGCGCTGATGTCGGAGGCATCGGCGTGCGACTGCGACAGGAAAAATGGCGATAGAGCGAGCAGTAATGCCAGAATGAAGCGCATGTCTTTATCGACCACAGAAGTCGCCTGACTTCAACGCGTTTCCGGTGGGTCGCGTTCTTTCGATGGCCGGGGCTGCACATTGACGCCATTGCGACCCAAATTGACCTCCAGCGGAACGCCTCCAACCTCGGTATTGACGGTAACGCCATCCTGTTCATTGACCCGAATGTCGGAGTTTTGGATGTCGATTGGAATGTCGGGCAGTTCGGGTAAGTCCATCGGCTCAATTGGACCTTCTGGATCGGGGGCTTTGGCTGGCTTGGGTGCTGCCCTTGGAGCTGCGCCCTGTATTGCCTGACTCATGAAATCACGCCAGATGCGCGCAGGCAGGCCGCCGCCGTTGATACCGCGCAAGGGCGTGTTGTCGTCGTTGCCGATCCAGACGCCGACCACCAGATCGCCCGCAAATCCCACAAACAGCGCATCGCGATTGTCCTGGCTGGTACCGGTTTTGCCAAAAGCCGGTATCGATAGGCGCGCGGCTCTTCCGGTGCCTTCGTTGACGGTTGCACCCAGCAGATCGAGCAACATCCGGTGCGTCCGTCCGCTAAAACTGCGGGGGCCGGCAAAAAGCCATTCGAGCCAGCCTTGCTCCTCTTGCTTAAACGCGTGCGGTTCAACTGGCCATTGATTGGCTGCAACACCGGCATAAGCCGATGTCAGTTCAACAAGCGTCACGCCTGAGCTGCCGAGCGCTAGACTGGGGTCGAGCGTTAGCTTGCTTTTTATTCCAAGATCCTCGGCCGCCCGGGCAACAGCCTTTCCGCCAACTTGTTGGTACAGGCGCACCGAAGCGACGTTGCTCGATTGCGCAAAGGCCTGTTTCAGACTGATATCACCGCGATAACTGCCGCCCGAATTTTTGGGTCTGTAAAGCCCTTCATTGATCGGCGTATCGGCAATGAGTGATTCGGGCGTCATCCCGGCACGCAAAGCGGCGAGATAGACGAATAGCTTGAAGGTCGAACCCGGCTGCCGTTTTGCTTGGGTGGCGCGGTTGAAAGACGAATCCTTGTAGCTGCGTCCACCCACCATGGCGACGACTTCGCCATTCGGGCGCATGGCGACCAAGGCGATTTGGGCCTTGCCCAGCCCCGCACTGCCAGTAACGCGCCGCGCGATGTTTTGCAGGCGTGCATCCAGCGTGGTGGTGATTTTGACGTCGGCATAGCCGCTTTCGGTCAACAGCCGTGCCTGCGGGATTGCCCAGTCGGCGAAATAGGTGCCCGTCGGGATGCTGTCACGAACCCGGACATCGAGCCGTGCTATTGGTGTGGCATTAGCTTTGGCTTGCGTAATAACGCCATTGGCGACCATGGCTCGCAATACGAGTTTTGCGCGTTTCGCGGCGCGCTCCGGATTTTTTGTCGGTGCAAGCCGTGACGGCGCCTGCACCAGCCCCGCCAGCATTGACGCCTGCGAGAGGGTCAGCCGCTCCGGCTGACGGTAGAAATAATGGAGCGATGCCGCGCGCAGGCCATAAACATTGTCGCCAAAATAGACGTTCGACAAATAACGGCCGAGAATTTCGTCCTTTGTCAGCCGCCCTTCCAGCCAAAATGCGATCAACATCTCGCGAGCCTTGCGCGTGAGGCTGCGCTCGGGCGTCAGAAAGGTGAACTTGGCGAGTTGTTGCGTAATCGTGCTTCCGCCCTGCGTGATGCCGCTGCCAAAGGCGTTGGACCAGAATGCGCGTGCAAGCCCTCGCGGATCGATACCCCAGTGCGAATAGAATCGGCGGTCTTCGATTGACAGAAAAGCCTGCACAACATGCGGCGGCAGCTTGGTAACATCGACCGGTTTGTCGACAATCGCACCATTACGCGCAATCGGGGTTCCGTCTGAAGCCAGCAAGGTAATCCGCGGCGGCGCGATTGGCTGAAGTGACTTCGATAAAGGCGCGGTGATGGCCAGCCATGCAATCATCAACACGAAGAGCAGGAACAGTCCGCCGGTAACACGCGTAAACCACCACCAGCGTGTCTTGCCTAAAAATGGCTTTTTTTCTGGAGGCGGAGGTGTCTGTGCCTCCCAAGGCGACGGATTATCCGGAAACAGCCCGGCATAAGCCTGGTCGAAGGCCGCCAGTCGACCGTCGACGTCATTTGCCGCAGCGGGAGGATTGTCTCGTTTGAAAAACATCGATTGGCTGTGTTATCTATATAATACGCTAAAGGCGAGTACAAAATCCTGCATTACAGAAAGCTGTACGGATCAACATCCACCCCTATGCGCACGCCGCGCGGGAATTGCAATTTGCCAAGCCATTCACGGATAATAGACTGCACCTCGACCGAGCGTTGTGCGTGTACCAGCAATCTTTGCCGGTATCGCCCGCGTAACATGGCGAGTGGCGCGGGCGCTGGTCCATAGACGTACATGCCCTCGGCCTGTGGCGCGGCTCCGCCAACAGCGCGCGCAGCTTCGATAGCTTCGCGCTCGTCTTCGCTGGAGATAATGATTGCGGCAAAGCGGCCGAAGGGCGGCGCGCCGGCCGCTTTGCGCTGCTCTATCTCGGCGTCGTAAAAGGCATCGCGGTCGCCGGCGACCAGAGCGGCGATGACCGGATGGTTCGGATTGCGCGTCTGGATAAACACTTCGCCCGGTTTCTCGCCGCGCCCGGCGCGCCCGGCGGCTTGCGCGATTTGCTGGAAAGTACGCTCGGCGGCACGCAGATCGCCGCCTTCAAGCCCGAGATCGGCATCGATTACGCCCACCAACGTCAGTTCGGGAAAATGATAGCCTTTGGTGACCAGTTGCGTGCCGATGATGATATCGACCCCCTTGCTTTCGACGCGGGCGACGAACTCGGCGGCTTTTTCCGGCGACCATAAAGTATCGGAGGTCGCGACAATTGTCCGCGCATCAGGCAGCAGGCGGTTTACTTCGTCGCAAATCCGCTCGACGCCTGGACCACAGGCAACCAGCGTGTCTTTCTCGTTGCATTCGGGGCATTCCTCAGGCGGCGGCGTGACAAAGCCGCAATGATGACAGGCGAGGCGACGGACGAGGCGGTGTTCAACCATCCAGCTGGTGCAATTGGGACACTGGAAACGATGTCCGCAGGTCCGGCATAAGGTCAGCGGCGCAAAGCCGCGACGGTTAAGAAACAACAGGCTTTGCTCGCCGCGTTCGATTCGCTCTTCGAGCGCCTTCAGCAACGTCGGCGCAATCCAGTGCTGCCGCTCGGGCGCATCCAGCGTCAGGTCGATGGCCTTGATCTCGGGCATTTTCGCCGCGCCGAACCGCGACGGAATTTCGAGGCCCTTGTATCGCCCAATGGCGACCATGTGGCGCGATTCGAGCGCAGGTGTGGCTGACGCCAGCACCACCGGAAAGCCCTCAAACCGCCCGCGCATCACCGCGACATCGCGCGCATGATAGCGCACGCCATCTTCCTGCTTGAAGCTCGTTTCATGCGCCTCATCGACGATAATCAGGCCAAGATTTGCGAAGGGCAAAAACAAGGCCGAGCGCGCGCCGACCAGCACCTTGACGCTGCCATCGGCCACCGCGCGCCACACCCGCCGCCGCTGGGTGGACCGCAGGTTCGAATGCCAGGCCGCTGGTTCAACGCCGAAGCGTTCTTCGAAGCGCTTGAGGAACGGTTGGGTGAGTGCGATCTCGGGGAGCAGCACCAGAACCTGCCTGTCCAGCCGGATCGCTTCGGCGACAGCCTCGAAATAGGTTTCGGTCTTGCCCGAACCGGTCACGCCGTCGAGCACGAAGGTATCGAAGCCGCCATCCCGCACCGCCGCAACCATCGCGCCTGCGGCAACCGCTTGCGCTTCGTTAAGTGCAGGTGCGGCAAAATCGGCCTGTGGCTCGGGAAAAGGCGTATCGACGCTGATCGTCACCGGCTCGAACGCGCCCGCCTTGATCAGCCCGCGAATGACCGCATCGCTGACGCCTGCCTCCGCCGCCAGTTCGCGGACAAGACCTTGCGCATCCTCCAACGCATCGAGCGCCGCAGCGCGTTGCGGGGTCAGGCGTGCGGGCTCAAACCCAGTGCGGCGATATTCGGTGATACTGCCCGACGTTGTGAAGGCTGCAGACGACGCCAGTACCATCCGTAACACCGCTGCATGATGCGTGAGATAATAATCAGCGACCCAATCGACCAGCCGACGCAAACCTGCTCCGATCGGAGGGCATTCGACCAGTTCCAAGACTGCGCGCAGCTTCTTGGCGTCGACAGGCTCATCGCCGAAAACATTATCGTCCCAGATAACGCCCGGCAATTTGCGCGGACCAAGCGGCACCATGACGACGCATCCCGGCCCTGCCTGCATTCCGTCAGGCAACCGATAATCCAATGGCCCCACCGCCTGCGTCAGCAGGACAACACGAACACGTCTGGATGGGAGATTCATCGCTATGATATAGGCAGGGAAATGCCGGACGTCACCTGCCTATCCCTGTTGCTTTGACACTCAATTATCAGCAAAGGTTTTTCTTCTAACGCCGCGTGAAACTGCGTACAGCCGGTAACGTCATGACCAAATTCACCGTAAATGAGCGCCCTGTTCAATATAAGATGGACCCGCAAACGCCCCTATTGTGGGCGCTACGCGACGCGTCGAATCTGACCGGCACCAAATATGGCTGCGGAACCGGAGATTGTGGCGCGTGCATGGTCGAGATTGACGGCGAGGCGATCCGGTCGTGCCTTGTCACAATCGCCGAGGCGGAGGGGCGCTTTGTCACCACCATCGAGGGTCTCAGTCGCGACCGCAGCCACCCGCTGCAACAGGCATTTGTTGCAGGCAATGTGCCGCAATGCGGTTTCTGTATCCCCGGCATCATCATGGCAGCGTCGGTCCTTTTGAAAAAAAGCAGCAATCCAACCGACGCAGAAATCGACGCTGCGATCACCAATCTGTGCCGCTGCGGCGTTTACCCGCGCTTGCGAGAGGCCGTCAAACGCGCTGGCCGCGTGATGCGCGGCGAAGAACGCATCGCCGCCGCCCCGCCGCCGGGAATTACGCCAGAGGATGCGGCTAGGGCGGTTCCTGCGTTGACGGTTACGGAGTAGGGCATGCGAAAGCATTTTGCTTTTCTACTGTTTGGTTTGGTTATGCTGATCACGCCTGCCAACGCGCAAGGCGACCAATGTCTGCCCAAGGGCATGGACAAGGAAAAACTGCTATCGCTGAAAGTCGCAAATTGGGCAATTGACGACGCTGCGGCCCGCGACCGGTTTGTGTTCGACATAACCCAATGCCTCGGCAGCGCCGACCCGGTGTTGCGTGATGAAATCGCCTTTGAAGCGCTTTATCATAATCTGCGTGGAAAGCTGGTCAGCAACGCTGCGATGGTCCGGCTGGCTGGCGTATTGCAGGCGCAGATAAGGGCGCCGGACGCCGATGGATTTCGTCGTCCCTTCGCAGCGCTCGCGCTGTCTGAGGTGGCGCGGGCCGACCGGATTGCTCCATTTCTGAAACCAGAAGAACGGCAAGCAATGTTAACCAGCGCCATAGGCTATATGAAGTCGATTGACGATTATCGCGGTTTTGATCCGAAATCCGGTTATCGCCACAACGTCGCGCATGGTGCCGACCTGATGCTACAGCTCGCGCTCAATCCGGCCTTTGGCAAGAGCGAACTGCTTGCAATCCGCGATGCGTTGGCAGTCCAGATTGCACCGAGGGGCCAATCCTACGTGACCGGCGAAAGTGAACGGCTGTCGCGCCCAATTTTGTTCATCGCGCAGCGTAACCTCATCAGCGAGGCCGAATGGACAGCGTGGTTCGCCGAAGTAGCGGGTCCGGGCGAGATGGGCAAATGGGACGACTGGTTTCGCACTACCGATGGCATAGCGCGAAAGCACAATCTGATGGGCTTCTTGTCGCTTATATATGTAAATGTTGATCTTGGCGGAACTCCCGGATTTGAAGCGCTCCGCCCCGGGGTATCCGCCGCCATAAAATCGCTGCCTTAGCCGGTTTAGCCCTCCAGCTCGATATCCCAATACAGCCAATCATGCCACGTTTCGTGCAGATGGTTCGGCGGGAAGGCGCGGCCGCGGTCTTGCAACTGCCAGCTGGTCGGACGTATGGCGGCCATGTTGAGCTGCATATGCGCCTGCTTCGGCGTACGGCCACCTTTTTTCAGGTTGCAGGGCAGGCACGCGGTGGTGACATTTTCCCAGCTCGTAATCCCGCCCAGACGGCGAGGGACGACGTGATCGAAGGTCAGATTATCGCCTGATCCGCAATATTGGCATTCGAACTTGTCGCGCAGGAACAGGTTGAATCGGGTGAATGCGGGATATTCGGAGGGCTTTACATATTGGCGCAACGCGATGACCGACGGGATTTTCATGTCGAGGCTTGGGCTGTGCACATGCCGGTCGTAGTTGGAGACAATGTCGACCTTGTCGAGAAACACTGCCTTTATCGCGGTTTGCCATGGCCACAGGCTCAGCGGATAATAGCTAAGCGGCGTGTAGTCCGCATTCAGCACCAGAGCAGGGCAATTTTCCGGATGCCGCGCCCTGCCAGCTGTTTCGAAAGTTCCGGTATGCAACATAAGTCGAACCTACTCCCCCTGTCGTCATACATGCTTTAAGCTTATGAGCGTTACAGCATTTTGACATATGCCAACCTATTTGCACATATTGTGACGTCAAGGGGGCAAACACACTGAATATGGTATTTTTGTCGATAATGGATTTCTTGCAACAATATTTGCCCGAGCTGCCGACGCCCGGTGGGAGGGTCGTTACCCGGTTTGCGCCGAGCCCCAATGGACAGCTTCATCTGGGGCACGGCTTTTCGGGGCTGTGCGCACATGATTTTGCGCATGCGTTCGGCGGCAGCTTCCAGTTGCGAATTGAGGATATTGATGGCACGCGGAGCAGGCAGGAGCATATCGATACGGTGTTAGCCGATATGGACTGGCTTGGCCTGCGTCCCGACGGAGCAGTGCAGTATCAGTCATCTAACGTCGTGCGCTACACCGATGCAGTTGAGAAACTGAAAGCCATGGGCTTGCTATATCGGTGCAGTTGCACCCGCGGCGACATAGCGGCGGCGTTGAAACTGGCTCCGGTCGCCCATGGCCCAGACGGGCCGCATTATCCCGGTACCTGTCGCGACCGGAACATCCGCGAGGATGTACCGCACTGCTGGCGCATCGATATGGCCAAAGCGGTTGCGCTGGTTGGCCCGCTGCGATGGACAGACCTGGCGGCGGGCGGGCAGTTTGCCGATCCAATGCTGTTTGGCGACGTGGTGCTGTGGCGAAAGGATGCGCCTGCGTCCTATCACCTTGCTGCGACGGTGGATGATGCGGCTGACGGCATCAGCCATGTGGTGCGGGGCAAGGACTTGTTTGCCTATACCGCGATCCATCGGTTGCTGCAGGCGCTGCTGGATTTGCCCGAGCCGGTTTACTGGCACCATCCGTTGCTGCTCGATGCCGGGGGTGAAAAACTGGCGAAAAGTAAATCCTCTCCCGCGCTTAGCGCGCGCCGCATTGCGGGGGACGATGGTCACGAACTTATTGATAATTTGCGTCAAGGCATCCTTCCGCTTGGAATCTCGCTGTCCGACGCCTAAATGTGGCGAACGGGGTATGGGCCCCGCGCAAGGACATTCTCCCGATGACCATATTATTAGTCCTCCTCATCATTGGTGCCGCTGGCGCCGTCGCCTTCGCGCTCATCCGCGGTCTGCACGCTTTTGCCAATTTGCGTCCCGCTGATGTTGATGAAAACGGTCTGCCAAAATCGCTCACCGTACAAAACAACATGATGTTCGCCCGCGTGAAGTGGCAAGCGATTACGGTTTTTCTGATTGTTATCCTGCTGGTGGTCGCCGGTTCGCAATAAGCCGAGCGGGGTCGCTTCATGGTCAAGCTGAACAAAATTTACACGCGCACGGGCGATGACGGCACAACCGGGCTGGTGGATGGATCGCGAGTGTCAAAAACCGATGCCCGCTTGCATGCAATAGGCGAGGTCGATGAGACCAATAGCGCGTTGGGCGTTGCCATTCAGGCGCTGGCAGCAGACGAGGGCGATACGCCGCTTGTTACCGATTTGCGCCGTATCCAGAACGATCTGTTCGATTTGGGAGCGGACATCGCGACGCCGGGCGAGAGTTTCGAGCCCTCGCCGATGGAATTGCGAATAGTTGCCTCTCAAATCGATTGGCTCGAGGCGGCTATTGATAAAGCCAATGATCAACTGCCCCCGCTCACCAGCTTCATCCTGCCGGGTGGAAGTCTTGCCGCAGCCCATATGCATATGGCCCGGGTGATATCGCGCCGGGCCGAGCGCGCCTTGGTCGCTGCGTCGCTGGAAGTCTCGATTAATCCACATGCGCTTCATTATATCAACCGGCTGTCGGATTATCTTTTTGTGCTGTGCCGCCTCATCAATGCCAGCAGGGGTGGCGACATATTGTGGGTACCGGGCGGCTCGCGGTGAGTGCCGGCCTGAAAAGCCGGTTCTTCGCCACGCGTAAGCTTACGGTTGATTTGGCAGCACCGCTTTCCGACGCAGATGCAACCGTTCAATCAATGCCAGACGCCTCACCGACAAAATGGCATCTGGCGCATGTGAGCTGGTTCCTCGAAACTTTTATCTTGCGCGACCATGGCGCGGGATACCGGGCCTTCGATGATAATTTCGCTTATCTATTCAACAGTTATTATGAAGCCGAGGGCGCGCGCCATTCGCGCAACGCGCGCGGACTAATTACCCGGCCGTCGCTGGCGCAAATCATCCAATATCGCGCGCATGTTGATGCCGCCATTGACACCCACTGGAACAATCTGCCTGACGCCGCATTGCAGTTGATTGAGCTTGGTATCCACCATGAGCAGCAGCATCAGGAATTGCTTCTGACCGATATTCTTCACCTGTTTTCGCAGAATCCGACTTATCCCGCTTATTGGCCCGAGCCGGCTTTGCGTTCTGTGTCGGACTCGGAAATCCCGCCAATTGGGTGGATCGAAGGCCCATCTGGTATCCAATCTATCGGCCATAGTGCCGAGAGCTTCGCCTTTGACTGCGAAGGCCCGCGCCATGACGTTTTGCTGCAACCTTTTACCTTGGCCGACCGAACAGTGACCAATGTCGAATGGATGCAATTTATGGATGATGGGGGTTATAGCGATCCACGACACTGGTTGTCCGACGGCTGGGCGTGGATTCAACGCGAAGGCATAGCTTCGCCGCTTTACTGGCAGCAAGATGGCGACGGCCAATGGCTTGACTTTGGATTGGATGGCCTGCGCGCAATCGATCCTGCTGCTCCGGTCACGCATATCAGCCTGTATGAGGCCGATGCATATGCCAGCTGGGCAGGTGCAAGGCTACCAACCGAGCCGGAATGGGAGGTTGTAGCCGCCTCCGGCGATGCCGATGAAGGCAATCAACTCGAACGCCCGGGGGCCGTTCGACCGTCCGCTTTGGACGCCAGCGCGATGTTCGGCAACGTCTGGCAATGGACCGGCAGCGCCTACAGACCCTATCCAGGCTTTCGCGCAGCAGATGGCGCAGTGGGTGAATATAATGGCAAGTTCATGAGTGGTCAGTTCGTGTTGCGGGGCGGAAGCTGCGCCACCCCGCGCGGGCATATACGCGCGAGCTATCGCAATTTCTTTTACCCGCATCAGCGCTGGCAGTTTACTGGACTGAGGCTCGCTAAAGATGTCTGAGGCCGATTTTTTGCCACGCGCAGATCCGCAATTCCGCGCCGATGTCCTTGCGGGGCTGCGTGGTCCCCGCCGCGCCATTCCTGCGCGATGGTTTTACGACGGGCGCGGGTCGGAATTGTTCGACGAAATTACGCGGCTGCCCGAATATTACCCCGCGCGAACGGAAACAGCACTTTTGGAACAGTGCCGGTTCGACATAGCTTCGCAAGTCGGGCCGGGCGCGGCGGTAATCGAATTCGGGGCTGGCAGCGCGACCAAGACGCCGTTGCTATTGGAGGCGATCGCGCCGTCCGCTTACGTTCCGATCGATATCTCCGGCGATTATCTTCGCAGTTCAGCGGATATATTGCAGGCCAGCTTTCCAACGCTCGATGTGATTCCGATTGAGGCAGACTTTACGGAGCCGATGAAATTACCAGCATTAGGCGGTGCGTCGCGTCTGGGTTTCTTCCCCGGATCGACCATTGGCAATTTCGTGCCCCGCAGCAGTGTCAACCTGTTGCGGCATATGCGCGATACGTTGGAGGAAGGCTCGAAACTGTTAATCGGGTTCGACCGGATCAAATCAGCTGACATTCTCATTCCGGCATATGACGACGCCGCCGGCGTAACGGCAGCGTTCAATCTTAATCTGCTGCACAGGATAAACCGCGAGCTTGAGGGGGATATTCCCGTTGACGCATTCGTGCACGATGTTCGGTGGAACGACATGCAATCGCGTATCGAGATGCACCTACGCGCGATAAAAGATATTACATTTTCGGTGTCTGCCGAAGTTTTCTCGATGAATGCCGGGGACAGCGTCCATACAGAAAACAGCCACAAATATGACCTTCGTGGCCTGCGGCTATTATTACGCGCCGGTTGCTGGACGCCAGTCGCAGACTTTAGCGATGCGGATGACTGGTTTACATTGGTACTTGCCGAGGCAGCACCCATTTATTCAGCACCTTAACGTTTCCGGCCGCAAGGCCCGAGCGAATCTTGAACAAATTTATAATCCGCTTGCGCCCTTGCAGCATTATCGCTGTCCGCTGCCTCGACGAGTTCTGAGGAAAGCGAGCGGGGCAGGCCGCATGCCAAGCGATACCATAATAAGGTGAATTTTACTGGCGCAGAGGCCGATTCATCGATGACTTCTGCCGTTGAAACTGCCCATCGCTTGTCCTGACCCGGACGGCTTAAAATCGAAAGCGACAACGGCTGTTCATTTTCAGTTTTAAGGAAAATCTGCGTTTCGCCCTCGCCAAGCACAGTGCCTGCGCTGTGAAAGGCACTCGTGATGCCAGTTATGCGCTGAGGGGCATCGATTTGCACTGCTTCCTTGGTAATGGACCGTACCAAAGCATCATTGGCCGTGCTCCACTGGATAAGTGCATTTGGTCTCGATAGCCGTATCTCGCCTGGACGCCCCGTTACCGTGCTTCCCAAAAGAAAAAGACGCTGCTTTTTCAACTTGGGAAGCTTGCCGTTCGGATCTTTTGGCACATCGAGCAGGAAACGTACCCGGGGCGTCACGCCGCCTTGCCCGCGAATCAACGCCAACACGTCCGCTTCGATCAGCATCCGCTGCAGGTTTGCTGGTACGCCCATCGCTTGTTCCGGCGTAACTTTCTGTGCGCTTCGAACCTTTGTATCGATGATTAACGGCGATATGACGACCAAATCGGCAATATCGGCGTAGCTGGCGGAATCCGCTTGTACGGCAAGCGAAGGCGACAATGACGGGAGCGTCTCAGCGCTACCAGTGGTGCTAAATCCCAGCAATATCACCGCAAAACCAAATTGCAGATTACGCATGCGCATTCCCGATCCTTCTCTCTACGACTGTAACAGTCGCAGTTTTGGTCCATATCTGTTCCGTTCCATATGCAATCGCTATACATGAATTGCGGATGAATCGCAGAATCCGGATTGCTAGGCCGGATGGGCTTAGCTAAAGCTCCGATGAATCGAAGTTAAGAAAATATAATATTTCGATATCGCGGGGATATTTCGGTCGCATTTGCAAAACATGCGGGCGGATTAAACTTTTTTGTTTTGAAGTGAGGAGAGCTGTTTCCGCATGGCCTATGCTGATCAAGATGGGATGAGTACGAACCGGTTGGTTTCGATCATCATTGTTATCCTTCTTCACGTTTTCCTCGGCTATGCCTTGGTGACCGGCCTTGCTTATGATGCGGTCGTGTCGATCAAGGAAAAAATGACCGTTGTAGATGTGAAGGAAGAAGAGCCTCCCGAAGAGGAAGAGCCGCCACCAGAGCCTGAAAAGCAGATTGAGCCGCCGGTCGTTTCGCCGCCGCCATTGGTTCGCACGGTTACTCCGCCGCCGACGGTACGGACACAGGAAACCATTCCGCCGCCGCCGGCCTTGGTTCCAACTGCTGCTCCGCCTGCTCCGCCTGCACCGCCTCCACCTCCGCCAGCCGGACCGACTTCTGGAGCGCAGCCAAAGGGTAATCCAGGCAACTGGGCCAATACCAACGACTATCCGTCACGTGCATTGCAGCAAGAACGCGAAGGTACGACTGGGTTCCGGGTGACGGTCGGTACTGACGGCCGCGTTATTGATTGTCAGATCACGTCATCCAGCGGTCATCCCGATCTCGACGCGGCAACCTGCACTAACGTCAAGCGCCGTGCGCGTTTTGCTCCGGCGTTGCAGAACGGCCAGCCAGTTCAGGGCAGTTATTCCAACCGTGTACGTTGGCAGATACCGAAGTAATTTTCTATGGTCCGGTAAGGGGGAGCCTTCGCGCCGGGCCTGTTTTGCAGACGAGTTAAATTTTTCTGAGAGGTAGTTAAAATGTCGATTTTGTTCCTGACCGCGGCTCCCGCCGCAAACCCAGATGTGGCCGCACAGTTCGGTCTGATCCCAGCTCTGAATGAAGGTGGCCCGATTTCATGGTCGATCTTCATCGTCATGGTTATCATGTCGGTCTTCTCTTTCTACATCATGTTCACCAAATTGTTCGAACAGCAGAAGGTTATGAACCAGTATAAGCAGGTTCGTGCGCAATTCTGGCGCGCCAATACGCTTGAAGAAGGCGCAGCGAAGCTCGACAAGAACAGCGCATATCGTCAGGTTGTTGACGACGGCATTGAAGCACAAAAGCAGCACGGCCTCTTGACCGATCCGGTTGAGGCACATGATTGGCTGCACGGCGCGATGGCGCGTTCGGAAGAGTCGATCAATAACAAGCTTGCAGGCGGCTTGCCGTTCCTTGCAACTGTGGGTGCTACTGCTCCTTTCGTTGGCCTTCTCGGAACGGTTATCGGCATTTACTCGGCACTGATTAAAATCGGCATCGCTGGCCAGGCCGACATTGGTAAGATTGCTGGTCCGGTCGGTGAAGCACTGATCATGACCGCAATTGGTCTGTTCGTTGCTGTTCCTGCCGTGCTTGCGTACAACTGGCTTCAGGCCCGTAACAAGACAATCGCGCGTAGCTTGGCTACATTCTCGAACGACGTGCTTGGCTACATCTCTTCAGGCGGTCGCGTGAAGCCTGTAGTTACTGCACCTGCTCAAGTCGGTAAGCCTGCGCCAGCACCGCTGAAGAAGTAAGATTGGGTGATTGGGCTGCATCCTACGATGCGGCCCCCTCGCCGGATTTATCCGGCTCTCGATTTTGACCCAATTTAGTTAGAGAGGATTGGCCAATGGCAATCAGTTCAGGAGGCGGCGGCAATGATACGCCAATGTCTGACATCAACACGACTCCACTTGTGGACGTCATGCTGGTGCTCCTCATCGTGTTCCTCATCGCAATTCCGGTCGCCATTCAAACGGTGAAAATGGATATTCCGATCATCAAGTTTGAACCAACCAAGGCAAAGCGTGAAAACGTGTTGCTCTCGGTTACGACAACCGACGCAGCCGGTCGTGATCCAGGTGATCCAGCCTATGAAGGTGCAAACCCTAATGGCGAATGCCGGATTTACTGGAATGTCACGCCGGTCGACTCAACCGAATTGGTCGAGCGTGCGGGGAAGCATCTGAAGGCCGAATTTGAAAAGCTGGGCGGCGAAGCAGCTGCTGCGGCTGGTCAGATTGAACCTGACATGCTGCCAGAGGCGCATATTCGTGGTGATATCAACACACCCTATCGGTGCATCGGCGGTGCAATTTACACCATGCAGATGGCCGGTTTTGCCCGTGTTGGCTTCATTTCATCGCCGTTCGAAAACGCGAACGTGCAGTAAGTAATTTAAGGAGCAATCATCATGGCAATGAGTGGCGGTAACGATGATGGCCAGCCGATGATGGAAATGAACACGACGCCGTTGATCGACGTCATGCTCGTTCTCCTCATCATGCTGATGATCACCATCCCCCCGGTTTCGCACGCCGTAAATATCGACCTTCCGGTTGCGCCGGATACACCTGTGGATCCACCTCCAATTGATCCGGTGATCAACAAGATCATCATTCTGCCCGACAGTTCGATCCAGTGGAACGGCACGCCGGTCACATTGCAGCAGATGGAGCAGTATCTGGTCCAGACGACTTCAATGAATCCGGAGCCCGAACTGCAATTCCAGCCCGCACCTACCGCGCCTTATGACGTAGTAGATAAGGCATTGGTCGCAGTGAAACGTAGCGGGATCACTAAGTTCGGCTTCGTAGGAAACGAACAATATCGTGTTTTCGGCAAAGCAGCGCGCGACGGCCGGTAGTTTCGGCTTTCAAATCAAATCGACATTTGGGAAAGGCGATCCGTTCGGGTCGCCTTTCTTTTTGGCGCGTGGGTAAGCAGAACAGGCTAGCGTCCCAGTTTCATCGCTTCTCGCGTGAGAGCCGGGTCATCAAAATCGCGGCGCGCTTCGCCTGCCGTTTGATGCTATCTAGGTCCACGGTCTCACCGGGAGCGTGGTCGCCGCGGCTGAATGTGCCCAGTCCGGCAAGCCCATCCACGTCATTAGCGACAAAGCTGATATCCCCCGCGCCTCGTTTTAGTGGATCCAGCGCGGGCATCTCCGCAAGCCCCATATCGCGGTTGACTGCGTTCAGTCTGGCCAGCAATTTTGCGTTGCCTTCGGTCGGCGCCATTGCAGGATAGGCACCGGGCTCGAAAGTGATCTTTGCGGACGTCAGCGGTGCAGACTTGACGATGATATCCTGCATCTTTGCTTTTACACGGGCCGTCTGCGTCTCTGATAACGTGCGGAAATCACCGCGGGCTATGGCGATACCGGGAATTATATTGGTCTTGCCCGCTGCGGTCGCGCGGATGCCGCTGGTGTCAAGCGCCGCTTCCTGACCGGCTGCGATGATACCGACGTTGAACGTCAGGTTCGGCTCAGGCAATTCGGTACGGAAACGGTGGAGAATGCGCGCGAGTTCAAACACGGCACCGTCGCCATAGCTTTCGCTGAAGATCAGCGAGCTGTGACCCGTTTTGCCGCTGACTTCCAGTTTCCAGCTGTTCGACGAACGCCGCGCGACTGACCCCATGTCGCGTCCCTCGTCGATAACAAGGCCTTCGAAGTCGAGCGCCACGTCGGCGATTTTACCAGCAGCGATGAGAGGAGCGCGTGTAACCTCGATTGGATCGCCAGAATCCTCCTCGTCTCCTGTCATATGAATTTCAATATTGGCGTCTTTCAATGTACCGGCGGCCTTCATTGCGCGCAGGGCTGCGACGATCACGACCATTCCCCCCTTATCGTCGCCGGCGCCAGGGCCTGCCGCTTCATCTTTGCCACCGACCTTATTTCGGGTGAATTTCTGGAACGGAGAATCCGGCTCGAACACCGTATCGAGATGTGCGATCAGCAGCAGCTTCTTGGTGCCCTTTTTTCCCGGCTTGGCGGCGACCAGATGCCCGGACCGTTTCGCCTTCGCCATGTCTATCCATTCGACCCTGAACCCCAGCGGTTCGAGCTCGGCGCGCATCATGTCTGATACGGCTTTTACACCATCGAAATTCATGGTTCCCGAATTCTGGTTCACCAGCCTTTCGAGAAGTGCCACCGACCGTTCATATTCCGCATCGACGGTTGCGACCATTTTTGTCTCATGCTGTGATAGCTGAGCAAATATCGGAGCCGGGGCACCGATCGAGCAGATAAGGGCAAGACCGATTGTATGAATTTTCATCTGGAATCCTCGCGTCGGGAAAATGTGAACTGCTCCAACCATAACCGTCGGCGACAAAGCTTCAATGCGGGAATGAAAATGTGCTGATGACCGCCGCGCACAGCTAGCGCCAAAGCGGAACATTAGTGCGGTGAAGTGATTATCACCGCAGAGAAGGTCTTTAACAAAAAGAGAAAATCCATGAAAAGTAGTTTGTTTACGGTGGGCATCGCGCTCGCCATCCTCACACCTTCGGTCGCAATGGCACAGGACGACGGTTGCCGCCGTGACAGCTCGGGCCGTATCATCGGTACTGTGGCTGGCGCCGGTGCGGGCGGACTGCTCGGCAATGTGATCGCAGGGCGTGGCGACAAAACCGAAGGTACAATCATCGGTGGCATCATCGGCGCTGTTATTGGCAACCAGGTGACCAAATCGGACCGTGGCGATTGCCGCAGCGCTTATGGCTATTACGACCAGAACGGCCGTTGGCATGCAACCGGCGTCAGCACCAACGATGCACGCGGCTATTATGACCGCGACGGCCGCTGGGTAGATGGCCAGCCAAATGGCTATTATGACAATGGTCGCTGGGTAGCGACGAACGGCAACAGTGACGGTAACGGCTATATTGACCGTGATGGCCACTGGGTGCCAGCTGCGTCTGCCGGATATTACGACCGCAACAATCGCTGGGTCGGCGGCACCGCCACTGGCTATTATGATACCAACGGCCGCTGGGTGGCAGGACCGGTCCGTGGTCGTTACGATTCGCGCGGTCGCTGGATTGCAGGCGACTCCGGCTATTCCAGCGAAGCCAATGATAACTGGAACTCGGTCGAACAGCCCGGTTACTATGACACAAACGGTCGCTGGCGTGCGGGCAAGTCCTATGGCTATTACGACTCGCGCGGTCGCTGGGTTGCGACGCGTGACGGCAATTATGGTAACAATACCGACTATCGCCCCGGCGATGGTAGTTATGACATGAACCAGATGCCAACAGATATCTCGACCCGGATCAGCTGGTTGCGCGAATATGTCCGTTCGGGCGTACAAGCCCGTCGTATCAATCGCAGCGATGCTCAATATGCACGCAGCGAACTGAAAGCGATCGAAGCCCAGAACCGGACGTTCAACCGCGACGGTCGCTTCACCCAGCGTGAGGAAAACACCGTCACGCGGCGTCTGGATCGTTTGACGACGCGGCTTGATCGCGAATGGCGTCAAGCGCGCGCTTACTAAATTGCGTGTCACGCAATGAACGAGGCCCGGCGGCACAAAACCGCCGGGCCTTTTTTTGACTGCTGTTTTTACAGGGGCTTTGCCTCCAGAAGGTCGATGAGCCGATTGCTAGTCCACAGATTTTGTCGCCCACTCCGTGGCAGTCAGATGTTCGAGAATGAAATGGGGTACCGTCAACGTGGAAATCAACACAAATGCCGAACGGACAATTCCGGCGTCGGAAGCTACTGCGCGACCGCTTGCATAAATTAGGACGCCTAATCCCAAAGACAAGGCGGATACAGCCACAACAATCACAAATTTCTTGGTCGGCGAAAGGGCACCAGTCTCTCGTAGAGCATCGGCCATGTGGCGCGGGGAATGAAGCCCGCAAAAGAATATGGCAAAAGCGATAAGCGGCGGCAGGAACAACGCTGCCACCATGCACGCGGTTACCTCTACCGCGCTTTGAACGTCACCGCGGGTGTAAGCCCAATAGGTAAATACGAGGCTGCCAAGGGCAGCAGGCACCGATGCGCAGGCGAATAACGCAGCGATTATTGCACCATTCGGATTGCCGGTCAGAATCTCGAAAATCGCAGCGACCTCGGCTGGACGCGCCAAAGCGGGCAGCGCGACCAAAGCCCATCCAACCATCATCGCCAAAAACGGGTCAGTTCCTCCGCGCCAATCACGGCTGAAATGTATTATCGAGATTATCAGAAATGAAATCAGCGCGAGCTCAGGTGCCAGCCTCCAAAGTAAAACCATCGCCAATGCGCAGCTGGCATAGGCCGCGATGATCTTTGCCTTGCCGGCGAGACCATTTCGGCCAAAATGGCTCGCTGCGATCTCTACATCAAGCGTCCCGTGCGGTATCCCTGCAAGAACGATAGCGATGGCAGCGAGTATAGTCATTTGTGTATTGTCCAAGTCGACCCAAAACAGGTCGACGAGGATCAGTAGCACGGTGACCACCGGCAATGCCCATAGGCGCAGCGAGGGAGGGATATCTGCGCCTATGGACTTCGGGAGTTGTGTTGCGGTCATGTCGGGCGGCGAGCCGTTTGAGCAGCCCGCCATCCTTTGTTATGCACGTGCCAGATCGCCATATTCGGCTTGCGACTTGCGTACGGCAATCATGTAAATCAGTACGCCGACGCCTGCCTTGGCGATCAGATCGGCAATCGTGTAGCCTACCTGCACGCCCACGGTGACGTTGGCACCGCTCAGGCTGGTATATGGAATCATGTATACGATTGGATAGAAGCCCCACGATGCGAACGTCAGCAAACGTGCTTTCTTCACCAATTCACGCACATTTTCCGGCTGATTGTTGATCGACGCGCCAAGGCCTGCGAACAGCTGCCACATGATGTAGACAAACGGGATCGCTGACAATGTGCCCCACAACACGCGGGTCGGGATGTCGGTTGCGATTTCGCCGGGATAGCCGAGGATAATCATTAATGCCGCAGCACCGCCCAGTTTGAATGACTTCGATACCGTCTCATCCTGGCTCAAGCGCATGACGAGGATCAGTTCGATGAGCAACAATGGCACAGTGAGCAACCAGTCGACATAGCGATAGGCGTCGTTGAACGCGATATTGCTAGCCGCGACTACGCCGCCTTCGACGACATATGCGCCTTCCCAGCTTTCGAAAATGCGGAAGTAATGATAAGCGGCAATCGCGCAGACGAGGCCGGAAATGGTCAGCGCGGTTTTATACGCCGGGCTAACTTGTGAACGGCCGAGCCACAAGAACAACGTGGTCGCGGCCATTGTCGCAAAAGTAAATGAGAACGCGTTATAGACCAATGAATATTGGCCGAATGTGAGAGATTCCATGTCTTTCCCCTTCGTGCAAACCCAGTTCTGTTTTGGGTGCCGCACAGATAGGCTTTGCAGGAATGGCAACAACCTAACCTTTATACCATGTTTTGCCGATATTGCCGCAGGCGAGCTTTTGACCAAAAAGCCCCCAAAGGTTAAACCAAGGAGTCACCGGAAGTGGTCGTAATCGACCGAGTCAGCGAGCGTCTCGACGCCTTAATCGCGAATAGCCCGATAGCGTCGGTGATTAGTGATCCACGGCAACTGGATAACCCGATCATTGCGTGCAACGCTGCCTTCATCGAATTGACGGGTTACCGTGAAGAAGAAATTATCGGTCGCAACTGCAAGTTTTTGGCTGGTCCGGCTACCGAACCCTGGCTAACTGACACAATCCGCCACGGCGTAAAGCGGCATTCACCAGTGCTGGTCGAAATCCTGAATTATAAGCGCGACGGAACACCGTTCCGTAATGCTGTTTTGGTGGCTCCAATGTTTGACGAGGAGGGCGAACTTGAGTTCTTTCTTGGATCTCAAGTCGAGCTCGAACCAGATGCTCCCGCAACTAATGCCAATCGGCGGATGGCAGCAGCTATGGCGGTCAAGGCGCTGTCGAAACGGCAGCGTGAGGTGCTAGCAGAAATGGCGCTTGGCCATTTGAACAAACAGATTGCCCACACGCTTGGCCTGAGCGAACAGACCGTCAAAATGCACCGTGCGTTGCTGATGGACCGGTTAGGCGCGTCGACCACCGCCGATGCCATTCGCATTGCAGTGGAGGCTGGCCTCTAAAAAAGGCCCGGCGGTCCCCCAACCGCCGGGCCTCAGCTATCGATCCGATGCGTAGGATCAGTAGCTGTAATACATGTCGAACTCGACTGGTGATGGCTTCATTTCCCAGCGGGCGACGTGTTCCGCTAAGCCGCCAAATCCAACGGTCTAGCCCGCTCGATCCGCTCCATTTCTTTCGGGCTGTGCATCGCTTCCCATAGATCGGTGCGGCGCTGGACGTTTAGCCAGAAGTCGGGGCTGTTGCCGAATACGCGCGCAAGAATGAGCGCGGTCGATGCGGTGATGCTGCGGCGGTTGTTGCATAGCTCGTTCACATGTTTGCGCGGCACGCCCATTGCCCCGGCCAACGCGCCTTGGGTCAACTCCATTGGCTCCATGAACTCCTCGGTCAATATCTCGCCGACACTGACGGGTTTGCGTTTGGTGATAATCATGTCGCGCCTTTCATCAATATTTGTGCGGGTCGAGATACAGGTCGCTGGCCTCGCCTGACTTGCCATCCCATTTGAAAATCAATCGCCATTGCCGGTTCACGCGGATTGAGTGATAGCCTTTCAAATTGCCGCTCAGCTTCTCGAAATGATTGCTCGGCGGCACGCGCAAATCCTGATCGCTGGTGGCATCGTCGATCATCTGCAACTTGCGAAACAGGCGATCTTCGATGTCCGCCGGAATGCGTTTCGAATGGACGTCATCAACAAAAAAGTCATGCAACCAATTATGACGAAAGCCTGCTAGCACTGCATCTCCAGTTGCACCTATGTACCACTCTATGGGTCAACTTGCAACATGCTTTATGCGCACAAAAAAAGGCCCGGCGG